>Ga0207426_1000009_pt1 | contig 797229 bp, 628 predicted proteins | sample AraplaMF_Cvi_mMS_FD_184265 | JGI IMG/M metagenome (GOLD analysis project Ga0207426, IMG submission 184265) | Arabidopsis root microbial communities from the University of North Carolina, USA - plate scrape MF_Cvi_mMS (SPAdes) (version 2) | ecosystem: Host-associated > Plants > Roots >...
CGCTAACAGCAACAATGTAAAGACAGGTGGTAAAGACGACTATACTTTACTGGGCGAAGTTGCTGTAAAAGATGGCAAGGCAACCTTACCACTGAAAGACCATAACGGCCCGTTGCTGAAAGTGGTACTGGAAGCACCGCACAATATTGCAAACCAGTGGGTAGCCGAACAACGCTCAAAATAGCTTTAAACAACATCACATTCAAAGCCGGAAAGAATGCCATTTTTAGTAAGATGGCATTCTTTTTTAAGTACTTTGAAGCAGCAATCTTTATAACCTGCTTACAATACGTATTGGCTACGTTCATGGATTCCAGCCAGGACATCTTTTGATTATTTGACCGCATTTCTCTTATTTTAGCCCCCGAGAAAAACGGATGATCACAGCTTCTGCGAATACTCCATCTTTGTTAATCCGATGAGTGCAAAAAAGCTTAAGATAAATGAATGGGACAAATACGCACACTTATTTGTCAAAGAAGAAATTCCTTCAAAGACGATACTTTTAAAAGAAGGACAGGTTTCAAAAAAAGCCTACTTAATTGAAAAAGGTTGTATCAGGAGTTGGTTTAACAATAACGGGAAAGATATTACATTTCAATTCTTTTTTGAGGGCGAAGGAGTTTCTTCGGTTGAAAGCTTTAGAACAAATCAACCAAGCCTGTTCAACCTGGAAAGTATTGAACCATGTATCATTAAAGTGATTTCAAAAAAGAATTATCAATTTATTTTAAACGACTCTCCAACAATTAAAAATGAAATTGACGAACATATTTTTAAAAGGCTGATCTTATACCAGCAGTTATTTCTCTCGCGAATTAAAGACAATCCCCAAAAGCGCTATCTAGAACTGCTTGCACAACGTCCGGATATTTTGTTGCGTGTTCCGCAGCATTATATCGCTTCATACCTCGGTATTACTTCTGTATCACTCAGCAGGATAAGAAACAGGCACTAGATAATTTCTTTACAATTGTTATCGCCAACGGCTTGTTCATCACTCATTTTTACACTTCATCCTAAAGAATATAAAATGAGGGTAGCCATTGTATTTAATCATCCATACGAGGGAAGTTACTGTAATGCCATTTTAAACACAGTTATAAGAGGGCTTCAAAAAGCGCAACATGAAATTGATGTGATCCATCTTGACAATGAAGGATTCAACCCGGTAATGACTGCTGCTGATTTAAGGGCCTTTAAAGATAGAAAGCCCGTTGATCCTAAAGTGATTGAATATAAACAAAGGCTTGATGATGCTGATCACCTGGTTTTGATTTTCCCGATCTGGTGGGAACTAATGCCTGCGATGACCAAAGGATTTATTGATAAAATAATTTTCCCCGGAGTAGCTTATGATTACACCCAAAGCGGTTATGGAATGAAACCGCTTTTCACAAAAATCAAAAGCGTTACGGTAATAACTACGATGAATACAGCCAGTATTGTTTACCGGTTGATTTTTGGAAATGCTGTAAGAAAAGCGGTCATGACCGGTACATTCTGGAAAACAGGATTTAAAAAGAGAAAATGGATTAACCTGGGCATGGTGAAGCTGGTATCAGATAAAAAAAGAAAAAAATGGCTGGCAAAAATTGAGAAGAGGTTTGAAAAATTAGCCTGACAAAGAGAATGTCCTGCAACATTAGCTATGCGGCAAAACGTTCAACTCTTGCAACAAATTATTTTCAGACGAAGGAAACCAAAATCATCCAATGAAGTGGAAAGATGAAGGACTGGCGGACACAAAAATCAGAAAAAAAATTTGCAGAACTATATTTATAGTTTTACATTTAAACTATAAATATAGTTTTGAATGAAAACACTTACCAAAGCTGAGGAACAGGTAATGAAAGTACTGTGGAAGCTCAGCGGTGGCCTGTTAATGGAAATAGTGGACAGCATGCCCGAACCCAGGCCACATAAAAATACGGTGGCAACCATTTTAAAAACCCTTGTAGACAAATGTTTTGTAGAGATAGAGAACCTTGGGCGTATACATCGTTACCATCCATCGGTATCAAAAGAAGAATATTCAAAAGACACGCTTACCAGTGTAGCCAGGGGTTATTTTGAAGGCTCTTTCAGCAACGTTATTTCTTTTTTGGTAGATGAAGACAAATTGAGCGTAAAGGAGCTTGAACTTTTGCTGCAACAATTAAAACAAAATAAAAAAAAATAGTATGGATGCTATAACCGCCTATGTGATAAAAAGCATATTGGCCAGCGGCCTGCTTTCAGGGTATTATTACTTTGCATTACGCAATAAAAAGTTCAATTTTTACAACAGGTTTTACCTGCTGGCATCTTTAGTATTGAGTCTCGTTTTGCCGCTTATTAAGTTTACCTGGCTTCAGGTGCCGGCCACATCAGATACTGCAGCGGGACAGGTATTGATGCTATTCGGTGCAGCAGACAAAGCCGGTATTCCGGCGCATTTTTCGCCGGTCTGGCTTGCCTATATCGCCATTTCAATAGTCAGCTTTTCGCTGTGCATCATGCTGGCCATAAGAATTGCCTGGATCTACCGCATAAAAAACAGGCATGGCGGAAGGCGGGTACAGGGAATAAATCTTATTGAAGTAACAGTAAAGCAGGCGCCCTTTTCTTTTTTGAATAACCTGTTCTGGAAAAAAGGCATATCCCTTCAACAACCTGAAGGCGAAAGAATATTCAGGCACGAACTTACCCACATACAACAGCGCCATACCTATGACAAACTGTTCGCCCAGGTTGTTACATGTATTTTCTGGATGAACCCTTTTTACTGGTTCATAAAAAAAGAACTCGGCATGGTACATGAGTTCATAGCCGATGCTGCCAGTATTGAAGATGGCGATGCAGAAGCTTTCGCCAGGATGCTGCTGCAATCGCACAACGGCGGACGCTACCTAAGTCCTGAACATCAGTTTTTTCATTCACCGGTAAAAAGTAGGTTAATCATGCTTACCACATCAGCAGAAACGCCGCACTCTTACGCAAGAAAGGTATTGGCCTTACCCGTTGTTGCTATTATAGCTGCGTTATTTTCAGTGCCCCCTGGCAATGCACAAAGGGTTGACCCAAAGCAGCAGCCCCTCGGTACCATAAAACCTGACAATGCCAAAATTGAAAAAAACGACGCAGATTCAACGGCGACTATTTCTGTGCTTTTAAAAGATAAAAGTGACAGGCTGCAAAAACGCATCATCAAGGTAAGATATATTCCAGGTGCCCCCAACCATGGTGACATGCGTATCGTTAACGACAGCGTTATTCAAAAAAGCATCGTACCCATGTAGCCCGGTTTCCGCGAACACCTGCTTGCGTATTTCCGAAATAATATTTTATGCTAAAAAATTATTGGATGGTGGCCCGGCGCAGCCTCGCCCGCAATAAAGTGTACAGCCTCGTAAACGTACTGGGCCTGTCCCTGGGTATCTGCGCTTGCCTGGCCATTTACCTGATTACCCGTTACGAATTCAGTTTTGACGACTTTCACCAGGACCGTGACCGCATCTTTTGCGTGGATGCGGTGTCATACGGCGGTCACTGGAACTGCGTACCCGGCCCGATGCCATCGGCCATGCGGCGGGAAATGACCGGCTTCGAGACTGTCGCTGCCTACCAAACCTTCCAGGCCGATGTAACGATACCGGGTAACTCCAAAGAAAAAACCCGGAGCTTTGACGATGCGGGCAGTATCGCCATCGCGGAGCCGCAATATTTCAACATCTTTCGCTACCAATGGCTAAGCGGGAATGCCGCTACTTCGCTTTCCATGCCCAACACCGTGGTACTTACCGCAGAAAAGGCCAGGCAATATTTTGGCGACCTTCCCCCGGACAAAATTATCGGCCGGACCATCCATTACCGGGATTCGCTGGCGGTGACAGTAACCGGCGTCATTGCAGACTGGACAGGCAACAGCGATTTCAATTTCAGCCAATGGATTTCTTATGCAACAATCCCCGCCAGTTTTCTTCAGCAGGAAATAACGCTGGACAGTTGGGATAAAACAGACCGTTCAAGCCATGTATTGGTTAAGCTGGCCAGAGGTGTTCATCCTTCGCAGGTCGATGGGCAACTCGCCACCTTTGTCAAACGGCAACTCGGCCCGAAGTCGTCTTTCACAGCAAGCTTGAAACCGTTGTATGGCAGCCATTTTCACCAGGAATATGGCGGTTCGGGCAGAAAGGCCAGCCTGTCAATCTTATACACGCTCATGGCCGTCGCTGGTTTTATCCTTCTGCTGGCCATGGTGAATTTTGTCAACTTATCTACAGCGCAATCCATGCAACGGGCGAGAGAAATCGGAGTTCGTAAAGTGCTGGGCAGCAGCAGGTTTGGCATTGCTATTCAGTTTTTTATGGAGACGCTCTTATTGACCGTAGCAGGAGTAATCCTTGCTGCACTCATGGTAAATCCTGTATTAAACCTGCTGGGCGACCTGATACCCGATGGCGTTCATTTACAGCTGAACGGCGGCACAATTTTATTTTTATTATTAGTAATTACTCTAACAACCTTGCTTGCAGGCTTTTATCCCGCAAAAGTGCTGGGCAACTACCAGCCCACGGTAATCCTGAAAGGGATTACAGCCGTACCCGGCGGCGAAAAAGGAACGTTGCGCAGAGGGCTGATTGTTTTTCAGTTTACGATATCACTGTTATTTATTATCGCGTCTGTCGTTATTGGTGCGCAGTTGCGGTATGTATTGCATGCAGACCTGGGTTTTAAGACGGATGCAATCATCACGCTCGGCGGTCCGCGGGACAATACCCTCTCGAACTCTTCCTTTGGGTCAGACAAGATGAAAATGCGGCAACAGGCATCAGAAGAACCGGCGAAGACTGTGCTACTGATGAATAAACTCCGGCAACTGGCCGGCATAGCGCAGGTGATAAAAGAATCGAAGCCGCCGATGGACCAGCGGCATTCAGGGTTCGGTGGTGGCGGGCTAAAGGGTAGCGATGAGCCCCCGGTGGAGATTTCCCTTCATTACGGGGAGGCAGATTATGTTCCTTTTTATGGAATGAAGCTGGTCGCGGGGCGCAATATGTTTCCCGGCGACAGCAGCAGGGAACTATTGATTAGTGAAGCTTGTGCCCACGCACTGGGCTTCGCGGATGTGAATAAGGTGATTGGCCGTGAAGTGATGGTTGGCCCGGTTGATGCCTATCCCGTAGCCGGGGTGGTTGCTGATTTTTATGAAAGTTCTTTCCGCCAGGCAACCTGGCCGCTGATTATCGGGCACGACCCCAGGAGGGAAACCACCATCGCCGTTAAAATCGCCGCAAAGAGTATGACCGCAGGTGAACTGAAGACACTTATTGGCAGGATTGAACAGGACTGGAAAACCATCTTTCCCGGAAAACCGTTTGGCTATACGTTTCTCGATGAAAGCATTGCCCACATGTATGCAGATGACCTGCGCACCGAACGCCTGACCAACCTGGCGATGGGCATCACCGTGTTTATCTCTTGTCTTGGCCTGCTGGGACTGGCGATTTTTTCTACTGAAAGAAGGGCCAGGGAGATTGGTATCCGTAAGGTGTTGGGCGCCACCGTGCCGGGTATCGTTGCGATGCTTTGCAGGGAAATCGTAAGGCTGATTGTACTCGCCCTGTTGATTGCAAGCCCGCTGGCCTGGTATTTTATGCATGGCTGGCTGCAGGGCTTTGCCTACCGCACAGCGCTTAGCGGCTGGATGTTTATTGCAGCGGGAGCAGCGGCCATTGGAATAGCATTGCTTACAGTGGGTTTCCAGGCGATGAGGGCAGCGATGGCGAACCCGGTGAAATCGTTGCGGACGGAATGAGGAATAAGTAAAGGGAGTAAAATGGATTTGTGTAATTGTTTACGTTAAAATAAACAACTGATGATGATAGATGATGCTGTGTTTTCGGGATATCTTAGGCAGGGGTTGAGGAATGATTACTGTTGGCTGAAACTGATCGAGCATCTCAAAATTTGAAAAATTAAATTGCCTATTTTGTTTAAGAATGTTTATAAAGATTTATTAATAGTAATAATTGGTATCAGACCAATCGATGGCTTTTGTAAATTCACGCGATTCCGGTTAGCAAATTTTTTTGACACTTTAATAAAGTTCAATTATGTGCCAAAAAAATCACTTACTACCGTTTATACAAGAGAGTTGCCGGACCTTATAAGAGAACTGGAAATATTTATCGATATAAAATGAAAAATGCATAAGTTGACGTATTATAATAAGCCATGGGTTGACTGGGCTATTAGAATATTGTTTGTTTATAACACAATAATGCCGGGGCTGAATTATCCATCCAAAATATATCCATTGAATGTCTTACTCTGTGTCCTCATTGCATTCTTATTTTATTCATTCAGACTAAAGACAGTTTGTTTATTGTTTCTATTGATTGCTTTATTTTTTGACCTGATTCATTTTAATCACTCAAGTTGTTAGGCCTGCACTATTTTAATAACTTTAGTTAAATATTGTATGAGCAATATTGTTCTGATAGATATAAACCCAACGTTTGCAATTCTATCAGGCATTTGTGCTAATATTAAGTTGACAGTTTTCAAATGCCTTTCCATCGTCAATAAGCAGACCTTAACTACCTAAACGTCTTAATCATGAGTGACCAAACAAACAAAATCAAACGCATTTTTTTGCCGACTCTCATTGGATTTTTTATTGTTATTCTTTTTCTGCAGGCTGTACAAAGTTTCTTTATTTACATCAACCATCTTGATCTGACAGAAGACGGTGTATATATCTTTCAGCCAATTTTTGACTTTGAAGTCTATCTTCCTCTTTATCTTATCACACTACTTATCGCACTGGCTTTTCAATATTTTGTGACTAGTCGTGTTTCAGACCTGTACAGAAAAGAACAAAAGATATATCAATTAAAACCCTGGCACTTAGTACTAATTTGCTCTTTGTTGTTTGGAATAATATTCGGTTTAAGTTTCTATGAAACCTGGCAGACAATGCAACATTTATTGTTTAAAATGTTCATTGGGATTATGCTTTCCATACTATACTGGACTGCCAACTTGCTGACAATTTATTTCACCGGCAAAAAAATAATGACAGCCAATAAAAAGATTGTAGCAGGCAGCTAACGCAAATTATTCCGCGGCATTTCCCTCTTCCTTTTTATTTCTACATTTGAGCTGAGGGCTTGCTATCTCCGCTACCACAATAGGCCGCGGTTCATTAGCGGTCATTGTAATGCAACACACGAAACAGACTTATAAAGATGAAAAAAGTAATTGCCGCGATCAATATGACGCTTGACGGGTTTTGTGACCATACTTCAGGTGTAGCTGACAAAGAAATACACCGGCATTACGCTGATCTTTTGAGGAATGCCGGTGCCGCTTTATATGGCAGGATAACCTACCAGTTGATGGAATTCTGGCGAACCGTGCTGGAAAATCCCACCGGAGACAAAGCAATGGATGACTTTGCGGTGGCAATAGACAATACCCCAAAGATTGTTTTTTCACGCACGCTGAAAAATGTAGATTGGAAAACCGCAAAATTAGCAAGCCATGATCTTGAGCAGGAAGTACTGGACCTCAAACAACAACCGGGTAAAGACGTTTTTGTCTGCAGCCCGAGCCTGATTGTAGCTTTGACAAAACTTAATTTGATAGACGAATATCAACTATGTGTTCACCCTGTTATCGCTGGAAGTGGTTTGCCGTTATTTAAAAATATCAGCGAAAAAATTACGCTTAAACTTATCAAAACCAAAACGTTTAACGTAGGTGCAGTTATTCTTTATTATGAACCGTCAGACGAAAGAACAGCGCATCGCTAACAAGCAAGATCAAATGAAATTTAATTTTTTCTAAATCCCTGTTTCTTCCGTTAATCTTTGAATATTAGTATATTCACTAACGCAATTCATCCTGGTAATTTTATTCTCCCGGCCTTAACAATCCTGGAAATTTTAGAATGGCGATTTTAAAATGCCCCGTTTCTTTTTAAAACATCTTTCCAAAACATAAGAGCCGCATATGAAAGCAATTGCATGATTCTTTTATGCCGTTGTTTGGTATGCCGCTGCATTACCTGTGCGAAACACCGGATGAAAGAAAAATGCAGCTCTATCAAAATAAATTTGATGGATATGACAAATATTCTGTTCAACTCTTCAGGCCACCCGGTATAAAAAGTGTAGCAACAAAAAGTGTGGCACTTTAAAACGCCACATTTTTTTTGCTACAACTTCAGATCGACCCAACTTTTTTTTAAAAAAAATTTAAACGCATCCGCAGAACATGCTAAAAAAAATGAGAACGCAAATGCACATCAGTAAAAAATAATAGTATAGTGTTTTGGTTTCTCCCATGTTTATCTCATTTCAATTCGAAATGAAGAGGAAAGAAAAGTGTAAATAAAACAATGAAGCCAGGCAAAGGGTACGCTTTCTTAAAACAGGTGTTCTTAAACACGCACTGGCCATGGCAAACACAATCCTGCATGGCAAGGTTCACCAACAGCAGTTAACGTTTGATAAAATAGTTTGGCTGAGATAATAAAATCTCCCTCGTGCAAGGGGGATTTTTTTATGGGTATTCGTGATAGGTTGTTGAATGATGTTGAAGTATGGTGGGCTTGTGAGAAAATTTTTCAAGGATGAAGTGGGGGGTTAGGCGTTGAATTGTCGGGCGATGAATGTTACCGGGAAAATCTCCCTGGCTTAGCAGTTTTTTTAATGGACATTGGTGAAAAATTTTTTGAATGATTGAGTGTTACATCGGGTTTTGAATAACAGGAGACTGAATTTCATTTGATATTGATGAGCGTTGCCGGATAACGGGGAGTTAAAAAATATTTTTTAACAAAGCTGCTCAAGGGATGAAGTATGAACCGGGTTTGAATGGTGAATGAATGATTTTTATTGATAGCATCTCTCCGTTACCGGAGAGATTTTTTTTGTATGGCAGAATTTAATTTGAAGGAAGAAGGGTTCATGATAAGAGCGCTTTCTTCAGGCAAACTGTTAGTCATTGCACCGGCAATGGAAAACATCAACCCATTGCCAGCCCTAAAAAACTAATCCTTTTTGATACGTAATAGTTGGAAATTGCGGGTATTAATACAAAACATCACGCTTATGATTTATCATGTTTTGAATGGAGACTCCCTTGCTTACAGTTTTCCTGACATGAAAATTGAAGGGGAGATCATTGTTTTCAGAGAAGGGCTGGTAGATGGGGACTTATCAGGCGACAACCTGCATGACTTTTGGCAATCAAGAATTAAATACATGGGATTAGCAGAAGCTGAATATGATAACAAGGTTGTAAAAGAATTTGAGAAAATAATGGCAGCTTCTGACAGTTCAGAATTCAACCTGTGGTTTGAATACGATTTATTCTGCCAGGTTAATATGTGGTTCACTATTTCAATCATCAGCAGTTTGCCAGTTAAGAAAAAAGTGTATGCGGTTTATACTTCCTATCTGGAGAGGACTGATAAACAATTTTGGGCTGGATTCGGACCGGCAAATTCAAAGGAGCTTGCCATCTGTTTTGCCGACAGGATTCTTTTAAGCGATGCTGACTTAAAACTAGGTGAAGACTTATGGACTGCTTATAAAAGTGGGAACCCTGAAGAATTAATTCGTCTTGCAGAAAATCAATCGCCGGCTTTTCCCTACCTGCAAGAAGTAGTTAAAGCTCACGTTGCCCGTTTTCCGAAAGACGGGACAAAAGGTAGACCTGAAAAAGTTCTTGAAGAAATCATACAAGCCGGTGCGAAGAACTTTCATGAAGTTTTTAAGGAGTTTTGGGAACGAGAAAGTATTTACGGCTTTGGTGACATTCAGTTAAAACATCTTTATGACAAAGTAATGCACCAGCGCTGATACAACCGGTTTTCTTACATCAATATTATCTTTAATGAAACCCTTGTTAAAGAACCCTGCCGCTGCTGATAGAGTTGCCGCTCCTGCGTTGGAAGAATTTAAAAAACCGAGAATCAGAAAACCCGGAACATCATTCCCCATCATACCAGTTGTATGCCTGAACCTCATGGGAACTGGCAGAATGAGATAAGATCACTCACCCGGTTAACTAACCATTGCCTATCTCCCGGCAGATATTTCAAGTGAGGTATGATGTACTTCTTAAATCATAACCAGAAACCTTTGGATACCACAATGTAAACCCATTGTAATGCGAGGTCGGCAACCATTTCCTTTATTCTCCCAATTAATCAAAACCAATCCACAAAGTTGCAAGTATAATTTGAGTAAATGCCGCTGTAGATATCCGAAAGCATATATAATAAGCAGCTTTACGCCTGTGGTTTATCTCCTGTACATCTTATGACATTTGCGGGTAAACTATTGCGAAAAAATATAAAATCAGGCCGGTTAAACATCATAAAAAATTAATCTCTCCCCTTCCGGTGAGGTTTATGCTTTTGATAACTTGTCTGGCTTATATTTATAGCATGAAAGTACTCACTGCACATTATCCGAGTGTTTTTGAGACAACTTTCGGTAATACCGAAAATTCCTCAAAGGACTTACTGACTGGTATAAAGGTAAAGTCAGGAACCAACTGGTATATGGTTGGCAATCTCGCAAAACAGGGCGGCGTTAATCCCGGAAGAATTACCAATGCATCACCTGACGAACAGGATTTCGATATCCTTTTCAGAAGTGCGCTGTTGCAGTTGCAGGAAAGATCAAAGCAGCCCCTGGTGATCACTGCAGGATTTCCTTTTTCAACCTATAATATTTATAAGTCGGCAGCAGAACAGTTTTTAAAGAAACGTCATTTTTTGATAGAGTACGATACGCGTACGTTTAACAATAACGGCGATATTAAAAAGGTGACTTTTGAGATTGACAACTTTGAAATTATTCCGGAGATTGTTGGAGGTATTATCGGTTTGAAAAAGGTATTGAATGATCAGAAGCTGGAAAATTTTATTGCCATCAGCCTTGGATATGGAACCGTTGAGGGCGGCATGGCTTCGGCAGATGGCCTTGTGCACCGTACCTGCTTCAGTTCACATGGCATTCAATATGTAGTAGATAATCTTGGAAGAGAGTTGAGTAAAAAGTATTACCTGGAAATGCGTAATAACCACCAGCTTGATGAAGCAATGGTGAACGGGTATATTTTTTTGAACAGGCGCAAGATTGATTTAAAAGAGATCAGGAGAGAATTGCTGCTCCAGTACTGCAGGGAAGTTATTGTACCCATGCTTCGCAAATATTTTACAGACAGGGACTATGAGAAATGTGAGAAAATATACCTGATGGGTGGTGGGGCTTACTACCCCGAAATGCAGGAAGTGTTTAAAAACGAATATGGGGATTCAATACCTGTTGAGGTTGCACCGGACCCTGATAAACTTGCCAGCATCGGCTACCTGTATAACTCTTACAGAATTTCGGACAAGTATCATGAACGTTGTGCCGGAATTGATATTGGTAATTCCTCTACCATCGTATCTGTTTTCCAGGAAGATTTTGGCAACGGCACAACCAAGTAACACATGGAAAACAGTATAAAATCTTTTCTGAAGAACTTTCCTTTTCTCAACATTTTTATGATGAGCAACGGAAATATTATTGCAGAAGATACTGAGTTCACCGGTGACCTGATCTGCCAGCATTCAGTGACTATTCATGGCAAGGTAAAAGGAAGTATTCAATCAGAAAAAACAGTTATTGTACGTACAACCGCAAATATAGAAGGCAACATAAAAGCCGCAAAGGTGATTATACAAGGCAAAGTGAATGGGGACGTTTTTGCAAAAAGTAAAATAGCGATACAAGAGAATGCTACCGTTACCGGCAGACTTGATGCACCAGCTATTGATACTGACAAAAATGCTTCAGTACAAACAGAGCGTATTGACAAACAGGAAACGATTGAAGAGCCCATTGTTATCGATCCTGAGATTACCGGCATTATTGCAACCAGCCGCCCCAAGGTGAATTCAAAAACCTGGTTTTAAGTTCATTATTTTATTGAACAGAGCGATGAAGTGCCTGCGACGCAACAGGCGATGCCATGAAATACTATCGCTGGTATCATAGCCTTATTATTCAAACTTCCTTGTTCTGATTGTTCTGATGATTACAAACATCCAAACATAACTTACACAACTTATTCTGCACAAATAACAATTTACTTTTACCGGATTACCCGCACACAAGTTTTTGAGGATTATGCTTATCATCCTGCAACTCTTTTTAGCGCTCTTATGTTTGCCGCTGCAAGTTCTTTAGTTTCACCCTTATCAAAAACGGAGCCCGGCTTATCTTTTAAATTTTAGTTAACCTTAGGTTATCATAAAATGATTTTCTTTTTTACTGCACGTGGAGAATAAAAAACTGTTCAATTTTAGTTCGGCCAAACATTAAATAGTTTACGTCTTAAAGCAATGGGTGATTCCATTATGGCGAAGCAAATCCTTTTTTTAACAGGCTCTCCCAATCAAACCTCTCAAATGCACCAGATCGCTGCACAACTGCAGGATTATGATTGCTATTTCAGCCAGTTTTTTTCCGATCATCCTATCGTAAAATGGGTAGTTGACAAGGGTTGGTTAAATACAACCGTATTAGCCGGTGAGTTTAGAAAAATGGCGGAAAATTATTTTGATCAGCATGGATTAAAAAATGATTATGCCATGTCTATCTATAATAATCGATATGACCTGGTGGTTGCCTGCAGTGACTTATTAATCCCAAGGAAATTGAAATCATATAAAACAGTTTGGGTGCAGGAAGGAATGACTGATCCCATCTCTTCCTGGGGAAAATGGTCGCGTAGGTTAGGGCTTCCTGCTTATATGGCAATGAATACGGCTTTTAACGGTGCATCAGATAGTTGTGATATTTACTGTGCTGCCTCTCATGGATATAAGGCACAATTTGCAAGGCTGGGAACGCAAAGAGAAAAAATCTGCGTGACCGGGATTCCTAATTATGATAACGCAGAAAGTTTATTGGATAATGATTTTCCTCACAGGGATTATGTACTGGTAGCTACGTCTGATATACGGGAAACATTCCGCAAAGATGACCGCCCTTCTTTTATTAAAGCCTGTGTAAAGATTGCAGCAGGCAGGCCGCTGATATTCAAGCTTCATCCTAATGAAAACAGGGAACGGGCTACAGCGGAGATTGCCCGGTTTGCATCCATGGATTCACTCGTGTTTACGGAAGGTAATACAGGCCATATGATTGCCAATTGCCAGGAATTAATTACGCAATATTCAACGGTGGTATATACAGGCATTGCGCTTGGAAAAAAAGTGCATTCCTATTTTGATGTGGATGAACTGGAAAGATTAGCCCCGCTGCAAAATAGCGGTACTTCCGCACAAAAAATTGCGGAACTGTGTCGCGACTATATTGAGTTTCCAGGCACGCGTGCCCAGTTCTTAAAAACATTTCATTCAAAGAAAATGGTGCATGCATGATGAATAAGCAGCCTGTAATTGTTACGGTGATACAAACACGTATGGCTTCCTCAAGGCTTCCTGGTAAAGCAGTGCTTCCACTGGAAGGAAAGCCTTTATTTGTTAGGCAAGCCCAACGGGTAAGCTCGGCAAAGCTGTGCGGTACCGTAGTAATTGCGACAACTACCAATGAAGAAGATGATGCGATTGAAAATATCTGCCAGCAGGAAGGATTCAATTGTTTTAGGGGAGATTCATTGGATCTGCTGGATCGCCACTATAGAGCAGCCTTATTATATAATGCAGATATCGTAGTAAAGATCCCAAGTGATTGTCCCTTGATTGATCCTAATGTTATTGATTACGTTTTAAATTATTATCTGGATAACCGGGAAAAATTTGACTTTGTAAGTAATCTTCATCCTGCCTCTTATCCTGATGGGAATGATGTGGAAGTAATGCCCATGACTATACTTCACACCGCTTGGATGAACGCCGCTTCGCCAATGGAACGTGAACATACCACGCCTTATATATGGGAACATCCTGAAGAGTTCAGGATTGGAAATGTTATCATGGAAGGCAGAAGAGATTATTCCATGACGCACCGTTTTACAATCGATTATAAAGAAGACTATCTTTTTATAAAATCGGTGTACGAGGAGCTCTATCCAAAGAACCCATTATTTACGCTGGAAGACATTCTTGATCTGCTGAAGAAACGAAACGATATCTATACCATCAATCATCATCTCGCAGGAATTAACTGGTATAGAAATCATTTAAGTGAACTGAAAACGATTACCTCATCGCAAACAAAAATGGAACCCGCATGATCAGTGAACAACAATTAAATAAACTCGAAAACCTTGCCTTCAGGGTAAGAGAGCATATCATCGGGATGTCCGCACGGGGAGGTTGTTTTATCGGCGCTTCGCTCTCCTGTGTCGAGCTGATGGTATACCTGTATGCAGAGCATTTAAATATCAGTCCGGGAAATATAACTAATAACGACAGGGACTACCTGTTCTTATCCAAAGGTCATGATGTGCCAGCACTATATGGCACACTGGCAGAACTGGGTTTTATTGATGTGGATTGTCTTCAAAACCACCTGGATGCAAATGATGCTATTTACTGGCACCCCAACCGGGAGATACCTGGAGTTGAATTTCACTCGGGGTCTTTGGGGCATTTGCCCGCAGTAGCAGCAGGTGTAGCAATGGATATCAAAATTCGCGGAGGCCATAACCGTGTATTTGTTATTACGGGAGATGGAGAATTGAATGAAGGCAGTGTTTGGGAAAGCCTGTTGGTGGCGAATGCATACCAGTTAAACAACCTTACCATCATTGTAGACCGTAACCAGTTCCAGGCCAATATAAGAACAGAAGATCTTGTACCGCTTGAGCCACTGGCAGATAAGTTTGAAGCTTTTGGTTGTCGCGTAGCCCGTGTAGATGGACATGATTATTTATCAATCGCTCAGGCACTCGATGAATTGTCTTACGCGGGTGATGCAGTGAATGTATTAATTGCTGATACAATACGTGGTAAGGGATTGCCAAGTATTGAAGCCCGGGCAGACCGCTGGTTTTGTTCTTTCACAAACGAAGAGGCCGGCCAACTGATGGAAGAGCTGCATGGTAATTGGCAGGCAATATTATCCTCTGAAACTTTAATGGTAAGATGATGACCTACGAACAACTATTAATCCAAACGGCATTAAAAGACGATCGGTATATCGTGATGACCGCAGAGAACAGGGCACTGGTTAAAAATATTCCTGCAGCGCTCGGTAACCGTTTTATCGATACCGGTATTACGGAACAAACTATGACAGGAATGGCAGCTGGTTTAGCGCTTCGTGGCCGTATTCCTGTCATTCACGCACTGGCTCCCTTTCTTACGATGAGGGCATATGAATTTATACGCACTGATATTGGCATTCCGCACCTGCCGGTGAAGTTAAGCGGGTATATACCGGGTTTACTTTCTGATGGAAACGGGCCAACCCACCAGGCTATCGAGGATGTTTCAATTATGCGTGGCATTCCGGGAGTGCATGTGTTTGCACCGGCAGATGAAGACGACCTGGTAAAAATGCTTCCTTCAATATGGGGATCATCAAGCCCTGCTTATGTAAGAATAAATCATCATTCTTCAGGATATATACACACGCAATATGAAGAAGGCAAGGCTGAAATAATCAGCTTTGGAACAGATATTACAATACTTACTTATGGCTATCTGTTCTCCAATGCTTTGAAGGCAACAGAACTACTAACACAAAAAGGATTTTCCGTTGGCCTGGTTAATATGCGACAGTTAAAGCCGGTAGATGAAAATGCTATTATACAAGCCGCATTACAATCAGGCATGCTGGTTACCATCGAGGATCATCTGTTTACCGGCGGACTCTATTCCATCATTGCCGAGGTGCTGTTACAAAAAAGACTTACCGCTAATGTTATACCCGTTGCTTTTGAAGAGCGTTGGTTTAAACCGGGATTACTAAAAAAAGTACTCGAAAATGAATCACTCACTGCTGAAAAGATTACGATGAGAATTGAGCAAAAGTTTAATGAACTAAAACAAATCACCCATGCCTAATACCGTTTCATTTAATAAGGATTATCCTGTGATAGAAAAATCGCAGGCTTTATACATGCGTGCACAAAGTATCATGACGCCGGTAACGCAAACACTTGCAAAAGGACCGGGCCAGTACGTAAACGGCGTTGCTCCCAAGTATCTTAAAAGAGGTCTGGGCGCTCATGTATGGGATGTGGATGGGAATGAATACATCGATTATAATATGGCAATCGGGCCTCTTTCACTGGGCTATTGTTACCCAAAGGTGGATGAGGCCATTGCTGCACAGCTGAAAGATGGTATCACTTTTTCTATGATGCATGAACTGGAGGTAACGCTTAGCGAACTTGTTGCGCAGGTGATACCCAATGCAGAAGCCATTCGTATAAGCAAAACAGGTGCAGATGTTACAAGCGCCGCTATAAGAGTTGCCCGGGCTTACACCGGAAGAAACAAAGTGTTGTGTTGTGGTTATCATGGTTGGCATGACTGGTATATTGGTATCACCAGCAGAAATGCAGGCGTGCCGGATGAAGTAGCAGACCTCACTTATACTTTTGATTACAACGATATTGAATCTGTAAAGAATGTACTGGATGAAGATGTAGCCTGTATCATACTTGAACCGTTTGTGTTTGAAGCACCTCGTGACCAGTTTTTGCATAAGCTGAAAGCACTTTGTGAAGAGAATGGCACGTTGCTCATTTTTGACGAGATGTGGACTGGTTTTCGCGTTGCATTGGGTGGTGCACAGGAGTACTTTAACATTAAGCCAGACCTTGCCTGTTATTCCAAAGCCTGCGCCAATGGCATGCCGTTGTCATTACTTACCGGCAGAAAGGAAATTATGCAGTTGTTTAATGAAAGCGTTTTCTTTTTTACAACGTTTGGCGGAGAGGCTTTATCACTGGCTGCTGCTGTAGCTACCATTCATGAAATGATGGAGTTAGATGTTCCTTCCATACTTGCTGCAAAAGGAAAACTGTTGAAAGATGGCTATAACGCTATCGTGAACGAATTAGGTATTGCACACTATACTTCCTGCATTGGTTATGATTGCCGTTCGATGATAACATTTAGTCCGGCAGATGGCAATCCCTTGTTATATAAATCTTACGTTCAGCAGGAGCTGATTAAAAAAGGTATCCTTTGGTCCGGCTTTCACAATATGTGTGTAAGTCATAGTGATGAAGATATTGCTTATACGTTAAAAGCTTACCGCGAAGTATTGCACTTGCTAAAAGATGGCGTAGAAAATGACTCACTGCACGAATTGCTCCGTGGCAATCCTGTAGAACCTGTTTTTCGTAAGGTGAGCAACTTTAACCTTAAACCTGTACTTAAATAAATGACGGATTTGTTTTCATTAAAAGATAAAACAGCTATTGTAACTGGTGCTTCCGGCTTGCTGGGTAAAGCACATTGTGAAGCGCTTGCCGCAGCCGGAGCCAACGTAGTGCTTGCAGACATCAGGCCAGTGAGTTTTGAGATGGCCGGCAATCATCTTCGTGTTATATTGGATGTATCTGATGAAGGTTCTGTTCAGCAGGCAAAAGAACGGATATTGAACAGGTTTGGTTCAATTGATATACTGGTAAATAATGCAGCAATCAATGACATGTTTGAAAGCCCTGCACTTGCCGGTAAGCAATCCATGTTTGAGAATTATCCCTTGCAGTTATGGGATAATGCATGGAAGGTGAATGTTACCGGTGTATTTCTTTGCTCACAGGTATTTGGCGCTGTAATGGCTGAACAATGCAGTGGAAGTATCATCAATATCGCTTCGACGTATGGCATGGTTGGTCCTGATCAGAATATTTATAAATCACCTTCAGGTGAACAAGTGTTTTTTAAGTCTCCCGCTTACCCGGTTACAAAGTCTGCGGTGATTGGTTTCACCAAATTTCTTGCTGCTTACTGGGGCCATAAAAATGTACGTGTAAATACACTTTCACCTGGTGGTGTAGAGAATAAACAGGATGATTTTTTTATTAAAAACTATACAGCAAAAACACTGTTAGGCCGCATGGCTTCGCCGGCTGATTACCAGGGCGCACTAGTATTTCTTGCCAGTGATGCCTCTGCTTATATGACCGGCGCCAACCTGGTGGTTGACGGTGGATGGACAGCAATTTAACTATATCAACAAATGATGGAAGCGCTAAAAGAAAAGGCAATGCTAATCAGGTTACTGCTCACAGATTGTGACGGTGTTCTTACTGATAACGGGGTTTATTATGGCGAGAATGGAGAGTTGCTAAAAAGGTTTTCTATCAGGGATGGAATGGGTGTGGAACGATTGAGAAAAATATGCTCCGTTGAAACCGGGATTATTACAGGCGAAAGTTCTCCGTCACTGGTAAAACGTGCCGAAAAACTGAAGATTACAGAACTGCACCTGGATATTAAAGACAAGCTTTCGGCGTTGACAAAAATACTGTCCCGGCTCAATTTAACAGCGCAGCAAGTAGCTTATATCGGAGACGACGTAAATGATCTGGATGTCATAAGGATGATTGGTTTTTCAGCCTGCCCTTCTGATGCCATGCCGGAAGTAAAAGAACAGGTGAACTACATCTGCATTAACAAGGGCGGTGATGGCGCCTTTCGTGAGTTTGCAGAACTATTGATCTCATTACAATCTTAAAACAATCTATATGAAGCCAATTCAAATCCACACGGATCTTTTCATTGGTGAAGGTCACCCTGCCTATATCATCGCTGAAATCGGAATCAATCACAATGGTTCAATTGACATTGCTAAAAAGCTGATTGACGAGGCGGCAGATGCCGGTTGCAACGCCGTAAAATTTCAGAAGCGTACACCTGAACTTTGCACGCCCAAAGATCAGTGGGATATCTTAAGAGAAACGCCCTGGGGTATCATGAGCTATATCAATTACAGGCACATGGTTGAATTTGGATATGATGAATACAACATTATCGATGGGTATTGCCGTGAAAGAAAGATTGATTGGTTTGCCTCCTGCTGGGATGAAGAAGCGGTAGATTTTATAGAACAATTCAATCCTCCTTTATACAAGTTTGCTTCTGCTTCATTGACCGATCATGCACTGATTGAAAAAGTAAAGCAACTTGGCAAACCATATATCCTGTCAACTGGGATGTCAACGGTGCAGCAGATTACAGATGCAGTTGAATTATTTGGAACCAACCAGTTGATGATTGCACATTCCACTTCTGCCTACCCTTGTATACCTGGTGAACTTAATCTTCGTATGATCCACACGCTGCAGCAGATGTACCCGGGTACACCTATTGGTTATTCAGGGCATGAAACAGGGCTAGCCACAACCGTATCTGCCGTTGCAATGGGCGCGTGTTTTGTAGAAAGACATTTTACCCTGGACCGTGCGATGTGGGGATCAGACCAGGCCGCATCTGTTGAACCACAAGGCATGTACAAACTGGTAAGGGATATTCGTGATACAGAGCTTGCAATGGGCGATGGAATAAAACGGGTATATGACAGTGAGAAAGGAGCAATTAAAAAATTAAGAAGAGTGAAGACTTTGGCCAATCAACTGGAACATGCAGGATAAAATATTTTATTATACAACTGCTATTTTACTTACAGGGATGTGCCTTATCATCTTCCTGGAAAGAAAGTTTCCTTATCGTAAAGGCCTGCCTTTTTTCCGGGAAGGTTTTTGGGTTGACCTGGTGTGGTATACACTTATCCAAAGCTACTTTCTAAAGATCTTTATTTTCGATTATGTAATACTTCCCATAGACAATCATTTCGGGTTTTCCTCCCTGCAACTGCTAAACCGATGGCCTGTCGCACTACAGGTATTGTTTTTTATAGTGATTCATGATTTCTATATCTATTGGTTTCACCGGTGGCAGCATCACTCTAAAATATTGTGGAAGACGCATGAGGCACATCATTCCAATAAAGAAGTAGACTGGCTGGCAGGTTCGCGTTCTCATAGCATTGAAATTATTATTAATCAAACAGTCGAATTTGCGCCAATCATCTTTTTGGGTGCCAACCCTATCGTTGTTCCGATCAAGGCATTGATAGATGCCCTATGGGGAATGTATATTCATTCCAATATCAATGTAAGGTCAGGGAAGTTGCAATACATCATCAATGGACCGGAAATGCATCAATGGCACCATGGTAATCACCGGGAAGTTTTCTATGCCAACTTTTCCACCAAGCTCGCTGTTTGGGACTGGCTCTTTGGTACCGCATACCTGCCTGATAAAAAACCTGACGAATATGGCTTGTATTATGATTATCCCAAAGACTATTTTTTGCAGCATTGGTTTGCAGTAAAAAAAGTAGATGAGCAGCGGCTGGTAAACCAATATCCGTTGTTTAGAAAATATTACAGATTGCGATCTGCTTTGTTGAATTGTTTGCAACGCGGGACAAAAAAATCATCTCCAACTAATCGGGTTAAACAAGAACCAATGACTACGGTTGTTGAAAATTGAACGCCTATGGCATGGCTATATATTTTTATTGCGGCAGTTTGTGAAGTGGCCTGGACTTACTCCGTAAAGTATCTTGATTTTAAAAAGATTCTTGCTATTAAATGGCTTTCATTTTTCAGCACTGTTGATAATACGTTGTTTCTTCTGCCATTACTGGGATACATCGTATTTGGCCTTGCCAATGTGCTTTGTTTTTCACTTGCTATTAAAGAGATTCCTCCTTCTACGGTACTTGCCGTGTGGATGGGCATTACGTTGGTAGGTGTTAAGCTGGTGGATGTTCATCTTTTTAAAGAACCCTATAATTTTATGCAGTTGTTTTATATGCTGCTGATACTGATTGGTATTGTGGGATTAAAAAGAGATGCGCACTCGTAATTCCCAAGAGACCTATTATCCCCATCTCAACAATTTTCTTCATGATACGTTATAGTTTTTAAAAACTAGATGGATCTGCAAGCAGGTTATCCCTTTTGGCTGATATCTGAAGGATTACCTTTTACATACCCAAAGCTTCAGGCAAATTATCACAAAGATGTTATCATTTTAGGAGGTGGCATTTCCGGTGCACTTACTGCACATGCATTAACCGAAGCAGGCATTGAATGCGCTGTGCTTGATGCTCGTAGCATCGGGTTGGGAAGTACCTGCGCAAGCACTTCATTATTACAATACCAGGTAGATGAACCATTAAGCGTACTTGCAGAGAAACGTGGTATGGCTGTAGCCGAAAGAGCTTATCGCGCCTGCGCTACATCTATTGATCTGCTGGAAGCAATCTGTAAGAAAATCAGGTATAAAGAATTTGCCCGTAAGAAAACGCTCTTCTTTGCCTCTTACCAAAAAGATGCTGCTTTAATTAATGAAGAGTACAGGTTGCATAAGTCGGCTGGATTTAACGTACAGCAGATGACTCAAAGCGAGATAAAGGAGCTCTTTGGTTTTGATGCCCCCAATGCTTTATATAGTAATCATAGTGCCGTGGTGAATGCTTATTCTTTTACGCACGCCTTACTGCAGTATGGCAGGAAGAAAGGGTTGGAAATTTATGATCGTACAAAGATCAAAGACATCAATCATAAAAAGCGATCTGTAGAATTGATTACGGAAGAAGGTTATCTTGTGAGCTGCCGCAAACTGGTGTATGCAACCGGTTATGAGGTGGTGAAGCATATTAAAAAGCATGTTGTTGATCTTGCGTCTACCTATGCAGTTATCAGTGAACAAATAGAGCCAGCTTTTCAATGGCATGAGGATTGTTTGATCTGGGAAACCAAAACTCCTTACCTGTACATACGTTCAACGCCCGGTAACCGTATACTGGTAGGAGGACGGGATGAAGAGTTTTCTGACCCGGTGAAGCGTGATAAGCTTATTAAACATAAAGCCGCGCTTCTTGAAAATGATATCAAAAAGCTATTTCCGGAAATGCCTTTTAAACCTGAGTTCCGCTGGACGGGTACTTTTGGAAGTACCAAAGACGGGTTGCCTTATATAGGAACCTATAAGCCTTTATCCAACAGTTATTTTGCGTTGGGTTTTGGCGGAAATGGGATCACCTTTAGCGCCATTGCTGCAGAAATGATCACGCAGCAGATACTAGGAAATAAACATCCGGATACAGACCTGTATAAGTTTGAAAGGTGAGTAATTTATTTAATGAAAAAAGCCCGGCCCATCAATGATGGCCGGGCTTTATCTATTACTAGGTTTGATTTATAAATAACCGATACAAGTTGTAGTTAGAGACAGCTATATACCTATCCTTTTCTTAATTCCTTGAACGCAGCAATAAGTCCGTTGGTAGAAGAATCATGTGATGTAACGGCTGCATCGTTTTCCAGTTCGGGTAAAATTTTGCTGGCCAGTTGCTTGCCCAGCTCAACACCCCACTGGTCAAAGCTGAAAATATTCCAGATCACTCCCTGTACAAAAATCTTATGTTCATATAAAGCGATCAAGTTGCCCAATGTTTCAGGCGTAATTTTTTTAACCATGATAGAGTTAGTAGGACGGTTGCCTTCAAACACTTTAAATGGCGCCAGTTTCTTGATCTCCTCTTCTTTCTTACCCGCTTTCACCAGTTCGTCCTTTACCTCTTCTTCGCTCTTGCCATTCATCAATGCCTCTGTTTGTGCAAAGAAGTTACTAAGCAGTTTTACATGATGATCGCCGATAGGATTATGACTGATTGCAGGAGCAATAAAATCACACGGAATGATGATCGTTCCCTGGTGTATTAACTGGTAAAATGCGTGCTGACCATTGGTGCCTGGTTCTCCCCAGATCACCGGACCGGTTGCATAGTTTACCTCGTTGCGGTTACGGTCTACATACTTACCATTGCTTTCCATATTCCCCTGTTGAAAGTAGGCAGAAAAGCGGTGCATATATTGATCGTAGGGCAGAATAGCTTCCGTTTGCGTTCCAAAGAAATTGGTGTACCACAGGCCAACCAAAGCCATAATCACCGGTATATTCTTATCAAAAGTGGCTGTTTTAAAATGCTCGTCAACTGCATAACCACCTTTTAATACGGCTTCAAAATTATCGTAGCCAATCGTCAGGGCAATGGACAGGCCAATCGCACTCCATAACGAATAACGGCCACCCACCCAATCCCAGAACACAAACATATTCTGCGGGTTAATGCCAAATTTCACCACTTCTTTTTCGTTGGTGCTTAAAGCGGCAAAATGTTTGGCGATATGCGCTTCCTCCTTTGCGGTTTCCAGGAACCAGCTTCTTGCCGTATGGGCGTTGGTCATGGTTTCCTGCGTGGTAAAGGTTTTCGAAGCAATGAGGAAAAGCGTTTCATCAGGTGTTACCTTCTTCAGCGTTTCTGCGATATGTGTACCATCCACATTACTTACAAAATAAGTTTCGATACCTTCCACCCAATAAGGTTTCAATGCTTCTGTTACCATTACCGGCCCAAGATCGCTGCCGCCGATACCTATGTTTACAATATACTTTATCTTCTTACCTGTATATCCTTTCCATTCGCCGCTATGAACAGAACTGCTGAATTGCTTCATGTGTTCCAGCACCTGCTGTACTTCCGGCATAACATCTTTGCCTTCGCTAAGTACCGGGTTGCCGGAAAAATTACGGAGCGCAGTATGTAAAACGGAACGTTGTTCTGTTTCGTTGATAATCTCGCCCGCAAACATGGCTTCAATCGCATCTTTTACCTTGCATTCTTCAGCGAGTAATAACAGGAGTTGTATGGTTTTAGGAGTGATGATATTCTTGGAATAATCAAACAATATATCACCCAGCTTTAGTGAAAACTTTGTAAACCTTTGCGGGTCTGCGGCGAACAATGATTTGATCTGTGTCCGCTGCATTTCTTCCTGCTGGTGTTTCTTCAATAATATCCAGGCTTGCGTGGTGGTGGGATTAACTTTTGGAAACATTGATCGGTTTTTAAATTGTCAGAATAGGTCGGCAAGGTACAAATGAATAAGCAGAAAAAACGGGGAATGTTAATAGCAGAAGCAGAAACCAACAATAATGAAAGTATCTTGCATTTAAACAGCCCCATTTTTAATTATTAATTTTTATTTTTCAATTTCTTCGTATGGATTATACTGTTCCGGCGGGTACACGCATCGGTCACGTACATTTAAAAGTGTCGGATATTGAAAGAGCGCTTGGCTTTTACCAGGGCCTGCTGGGCTTTGAAATCATGGCCCGATATGGCACCCAGGCAGTGTTTATTTCAGCGGGTGGCTATCATCATCATATTGGTTTGAACACATGGTACAGCAAAGGCGCTGGACCGGCGCCAAAGAACAGTACAGGGTTATTTCATACAGCGATACTTTATCCTACGCGCAAAGACCTGGCTGCAGTATTAAAAAGACTGATGGATGCCAACTATCCTTTTACAGGCTTTGCAGATCATGGCGTATCTGAAGCTTTATACCTGGATGATCCTGATGGTAACGGTGTTGAACTTTACTGGGATAAGCCGAAAGAGCAATGGCCTTTTGATAAAGATGGCAACCTGAACATGTACACAGAACACCTGGATTTAGAATCACTGTTAGCCGAAATCGGAAAATCCTGATACTTCCTAACTTGGTTTTTCAAGATAATTTTTTATAAAAAAATGGGGAAAAATGTTATTTTTATAAGGATGCTAAACCAATAATTCCTTACCTGCTATAAACTTTTCCCATGACTTCTACACGGTTAAAAGTACTCAGATACTTCCTGTCAGGAAAAACTAACGTAAATCCCAAAGACATTTTTCAATTTTTTTTTGGTCTCCCCTATTCAATAAAAGCAAAAAGTGTAATCAAAAAAATTGAACCTGATGAATCTTTCGAAAAAATCTTTCTTAAAGAAATTGGTCTGCCTTTGTTTTATCCGAATGATATTTCCAGGAAGTCTCTTTACCAGGTAATTGTAGAATGCTTTGATAAAAGAAACTGGCATTTTTATGAAATCAATGAAACCAGGGTATCTCCGCAAGATGTGGTGGTTGATTGCGGAGCTGCAGAAGGATTATTTGGCCTGCTGGTTTATAACAGATGCAAAAAAGTGTACCTGATAGAGCCTTTGCCTAAATTTGTCACTTCCTTGAAGAAAACTTTTCAGGGATGTAATAACGTAGAAATAATTCCTTGTGCCGTTGCCGATGCAGTATATGAGTCTAAGTTGTCAGAAAATGGAATCGCTTCAGTTGTATCAAATACAGGTAACGGAATTTCTATAAACGTTACCACGCTTGATGATCTATTTTTTGAGAAAAATATTCCGGTCACTTATTTAAAACTTGACCTGGAAGGTTATGATTACAAAGCGCTGGTAGGAACAAAAGAGTTGATAAAAAAGAATAAACCAAAAATAGCAGTAACAACGTATCATCTTAAGGAACATGCAGCAATTATTGAAGATTTTTTAAAATCAATCGTTCCCTCCTATCATATCCTTAAAAAAGGTATTTACCAGGAAACAGGATCTCCCGTAATGTTACATGCATGGATATAAAATAATGGCAAACAGTTTCTTCAGGTTCAAAAAATTTATTGTTCACCAGGATAAAGCCGCGATGAAAGTGTGTACTGATGCCTGCCTCTTTGGTGCATATGTTGCCACGTGGTTGCAGCAACGTACTGCGCAAAGTGAAGCAATGCATCTGCTGGATATCGGCACTGGCACTGGTTTACTTTCTTTGATGCTTGCACAAAAAATAGCTGCACAAACTGATGCAGTTGAAATTGATGAAGCAGCAGCGCAGCAGGCCGGTGACAATTTTATCCAATCTCCGTGGAGCGAACGATTAAAGATTACACATACCGGTATACAGGAATTTCAACCTTCCGCGAAAACATATGATTTCATTATTTCCAACCCGCCTTTCTTTGAGAATGATTTGAGAAGCAGTCGGCAGAACCGCAACCTTGCATTACATAGTGAAGCACTAACGCTTGACGAACTCTTGCTGCATATAAAACGCTTGCTTACAAAGAATGGATCCTTTGCGCTCTTGTTACCTTATCATCGCGCTGCTTATGTTGAAAAACTTGCAGCGCAGCATCATTTTTTTACCAAAGAAAAAGTGCTGGTGAAACAAACTCCGCGACACCCGTTTTTCAGGGCATTTTTTATTTTTGAAACAATATCATCAACGGCAATTGTCTCCGAAATAACGATCAGGAACGGGCATAATGATTACACGCCTGAATTTATACAGCTTTTGAAAGACTATTACCTGCATCTTTAGTATTCCTGCATGTTTATGTTTCATTTCCCGTCCGCAACCGCACATAAAACTGTCCGTTTTCGAACACTTGTATTGGCCGGTATCGCTAAAACCCTTATAACCAAAGAGTTTCAGAGTTGGCATAGCTGTTGAAATCTCACTCAACAAATATTTAAGAAACGCGTAACTTTTTTATACACTCAATCGTACAATAGCTATCACAAAGCATAAAAAATTATGAAAAAGTATTTATTCTTCGCACTTATCGCATTCACTGGTCTTGCAGCCAAAGCTCAGAAAGATGGCCAGGAACCTTATCTAACAAAATCGCTTGCCAACCAAACAGTATCAAAAGTAAAGGTGGAAACCAGCGGGGGCAGTATTGCCGTAAGTGGTGTGGCTACCGGGGAAGCAAGGGTTGAGATGTATGTAAACGGAAATAATGGAAATGATAATCTATCCAAAGATGAGATCAAAAAAAGATTGGATGAAGATTATGACGTAAACATTAACTATAGCAGCAATGTGCTTACTGCTACTGCGCGTAACAAGGATCGTAACATGAACTGGAAGAAAGCGTTAAGCATCTCTTTTAAAGTATTTGTTCCTAAATCAGTTGCTACTGACCTGGCGACAAGCGGTGGCAGCATTAAACTGGCTAATCTTGACGGCACACAAAAATTTGCTACCAGCGGTGGCAGCCTGAACCTGGAAAGCGTAAGTGGTAGAATTGATGGTGCAACCAGTGGTGGCAGCATTAAAGTTGTTAACTGTCAGGATGAAATTGAGCTTGCAACCAGCGGTGGCAGCATTGAGGCTGAAAATTGTAAAGGTAACCTGCAGCTTTCCACATCCGGTGGATCATTAAAATTGAACAATTTAAGCGGTAAGATTGAAGCCGGTACCAGCGGCGGTTCCATCAACGGCGCAAATATTACAGGATCACTTTCTGCACATACCAGCGGTGGCAGTATCAATCTCTCCAGCCTGGCCTGCAGTCTGGAAACGTCTACCAGCGGTGGTCATATAAGCGTAGGAATTACCAAGCTTGGTGACTTTGTAAAAATCAGCAACTCAGGTGGCAATATAGAAGTTACCCTTCCAAAAGATAAAGGCCTCGACCTGGCATTACGCGGCAACAAGATAAAGGTTACCCCGATGAACAATTTCAGCGGTTCAACCGATGACGATAGGATTGACGGAAAGTTGAATGGCGGTGGTGTTCCGGTAGAAGTAAAAGCCGGAAGCGGCAGGGTGAGCATCACACTTGAATAATTGCAGGGCTGATGTTTAAAACAGGAAGAAAATTATTTATCTATATATAATCAGTACCCCGGTTACCTCGCAAAAGGTAACCGGGGTTAACTATATAGGCTGTTATACGCAGCAGGTATTTCAACAAAGGATCGTTTATTTAAAAGATAGTCAGTATTCATCATCACATCACATTCGCATGCTAAAGACCTATTTTAAGATTGCCTGGAGAAACATCACCAAGAACAAATTATACTCAGGTATTAATATTCTCGGGCTAACTGTCGGGCTAACAGCCATGATACTCATCAGCGTTTATATTCTGCATGAGTTAAGCTATGATAAGTTTAATACAAAAGCTGACAGGATAGCGCTTGTTACCATGGAATATGGTGGTAATGGTGAAGTGAGTACGGCTGAAGTTACAGGCACCAAAGTAGGCCCTCAGTTTAAAAGAACTTTTCCGCTGGTAGAAGATTATGAACGTGTAATGCCGGCTACTGCCGTGTTAAAGAATGGTGATAAAATGTTTGAGGAGAAAGGCTTTTTATATGCAGATCCTTCCCTGTTTAACATCTTTACATTTCCGTTGGAAAAAGGCAACGCAGCTACTGCATTGGATGCGCCAGATAAAATTGTACTTTCTGCAACGCTTGCAAAGAAATATTTTGGTGATGATGAGGCATTGGGTAAAACACTTTCCATTCGCGATAAAGTATATACTGTTTCTGCAGTTATGAAAGATGTGCCACGCAATTCACAGCTTAAGTTTGATTGTGCTGTATCTTTTGTAAACCTTGGCGCTTCTACTGTTGAAGAGCAATGGTGGACGGCCAATTATCTTACATTTCTTTTATTGCGTCATCCCGGTCAGTTTGATGCATTGCAACAGCAGGTTGCTGGTTACATGAAAACGCCGGAAGTGCGCTCGCAGGCCAGGTTAGACAATGGCCGGTATCTTACTTATCACCTTGAGCCTATTGCAAGGTTTCATTTGTATTCGTCCTTTAGTCCGGATGGAAGCATCACTTACATCTATATGTTTGGCATCGTGGCTTTGCTTATCCTTGTAATTGCCTGTGTTAATTATACCAACCTTGCTACCGCTCAATCTGCGGGCCGCAGTAATGAAGTAGGCATGCGCAAAGTAATGGGCGCCTCCAGGAAACAGTTGTTCTGGCAGTTTATCGGCGAATCACTCACGCTTACCTTTATCGCTACTTTTTTGGCGTACGCATTAAGCGCATTATTACTGCCTTATTTTAACCAGGTTACCGGAAAGCTTTTTACTACCAGTGATCTGTTGCAACCCACGATACTTTTGCTGATTGTGCTTACCATGCTGGTGGCAAGTCTTCTCGCAGGCGCTTACCCTGCATTGGTATTATCCGGTGCCGGAATTATACAGGTGCTGAAGAAAGGATTTAATTTTTCCAATGGCCGCTCCATCTTCAGAAATTCTCTGATTGTAGGCCAGTTTGCTGTTTCTATTTTTCTTGTCGGGTTCACTGTGGTCATCCTGCGGCAGATGCATTATATCCGCAGTAAAAACCTTGGATATGATAAAGAACATGTGCTTATTCTTCCTGTTGACAGTAAGATCAGGGATAACTATACTTCCATCAAACAATCGATCTCTGCGCTTCCCGGTGTGGAAAATATAAGCGGTGGTTATGATTCGCCTGCTTATATTAATTGGGGTGATGGCATTAGTTCTGATGAAGGTCAGGGCAAGAAAGAATTATCTGTAACCATGTTACCTTCTGATCTTGACTTTACAAAAACACTCAAAATGAAATTGCTTGCCGGCCGCGACTTTCAGCAAAGTGATTTCACCTTGATGGATACTTCTGACAATGAAAAAAATTACCAGCATACTTTTTTGTTGAATGAACGTGCTGCAAAAGCATTGGGTTTTACACCTGAACAGGCAATTGGTAAAACGCTTTATCGCGGTGGCACGCCTGGTAAAGTTGCCGGAGTTGTTGGTGACTTTCATTTTCAGTCACTTCGCAAAAACATAGAACCATTAGTGATGTTTTTAAGTAATGATTTTGTACGTGAGTTCTATGTGCGCATAAAGCCTGGCAATATGCAGGCTACCATGAACGGCCTGGAAAAAGTCTGGAAAGAAAGGGTGCCGCATCGTCCGTTTGAATATCACTTTCTTGATGATGATTACAACAAGTTGTATATATCAGAACAAAGAACGTCTATGTTGTTTGGTATGGCAGCGGGTTTAGCCATTACGCTTGCCTGTCTTGGCCTTTTTGGGCTTGCCGCTTTTAATACCATCAAACGCACCAAGGAAATTGGTATAAGAAAAGTATTAGGTGCAAGTATGGTGGATATCACCTGGCTGCTGTCTACAGACTTCCTGAAACTGGTGCTGATCGCTATCGTGATTGCACTGCCATTGTCCTGGTATATATCCGGTAAGTGGCTGCAGGATTTTATGTATCGCATACCGTTAAACCTTGGAATGTTTGCGCTTACTGCAATCGCCGGCATTTTAATCGCCTTGATCACGGTAAGTTATCACGCAATCAAAGCTTCATTGATGAACCCGATAAAAAGTTTGAAGACGGAATAGTGAATAGGCAATAGGTGAATGGTCAATAATTAACGGAACTAAATACAGACAACTCATGTTGAGCAACTATTTTAAGATCGCGTGGAGAAATCTTTTCAGGCACAAAGTACATACCTCTATCAATATTATTGGTCTGGCTGTTGGTATTGCTGCCTGCCTGCTCATTTTTGTAGTTGTACATTATGAATTGAGCTATGATCGGTTCCAGAAAAATTATGACCGCATTTATCGTATCGTTTCTGATAATAAAGGTAGAAGCGGCAATGAAAACCCAAACCCTGGCGTGCCTGTTCCGGCCGTTGAAGCATTTCGTACAGACTTTCCGCAGTTTAGTAAAATGGCTGCTACCAACAGCATTTACGGCAGCCAGTTAACCGTGCTGGGTAATAATCCAAACAGCGATGTGGCACTTAGCAAAAAGTTTAAAGAAGAACTCGGGGTAATTTTTACACAGCCCGCTTACTTTGATATTTTTAATACCACCTGGTTATCCGGCAATGCGCAGTCATTGTCTGCACCGGGTAGCGTGATCCTTGACAAAACAACTGCTTCAAAATATTTTGGTGACTGGTCAAAAGCAGAAGGACAATATTTAAAACTTGATAACACAGTTACCCTGAAAGTAACCGGTGTGATAGAAGATGCGCCACAAAACTCAGACTTTCCTATCAAGATATTTGTCTCATATGAAAGCTTTAAACAGTACCCGGCAAAATACGACTACACTACAGATTGGGGAAGCCTCAGCAGCAGTCATCAGCTATATGTATTGTTACCGGAAAACGTAGCTGCTTCAGGTATACAGGCATTAATGCCCGGCTTTGTAAAAAAACATTATAGCAATGGGGGCATTGGTAAAGTTCACCTGCTTCAACCCATGAAGGAGTTTCATTTCGATCATCGCTATGGCACATTGGGTGAACATAGTTCCAGCAAAACTATTTTATGGACGCTTGCGCTGATAGGTGCATTGATTATCGTGATGGCATCCATTAATTTTATCAACCTTTCGACGGCGCAGGCCGTGGGTCGCAGCAAGGAAGTGGGTATACGCAAAGTGCTTGGCAGTAACCGCGGGCAACTGATCGCACAGGTAATCGGGGAAACCTTCCTGATTGTATTATTCTCTGTATTGATTGCGTTAGGCATTGCCAAAGTAATGATGCCTTATCTTTCACACGTTGCTGATACGCCGGCAAATCTTTCTCTTGTTAACGCTGATACTATTTTGTTTCTGGCTGCAGTGCTGGTAACGGTAACATTATTGTCAGGTGTATATCCGGCAATGATTGTATCAGGTTTTAAACCCGCACTTGCGCTTAAAAGCAAAATCAGCTCTGCAAGTGTGGGGGGTATTTCTTTGCGCAGGGTTTTGGTGGTTACGCAATTTGCCATTTCACAGGTGCTTATCATTGGTACCATTGTAGCTGTAAGCCAGATGAATTTCGTGCGCAATGCAGACCTCGGTTTTAATAAAGATGCCATCCTTGTACTGCCTTCTTTTAGCGATAGTATCAACCTTGCGCGAATGAAGCCATTGAAACGCACCTTGCTGCAAAACCCGGATGTGATCAGTGTTTCATTCAGCAGTGATGTGCCTTCTTCTGACAACAACTGGTCAAGCAATTTCTATTTTGATCACGATAGCAAAGACCTGGAGTTTAATACCTATCAAAAGTTTGGCGATGAAGATTACTTTAAAACATACGGTCTTCAGTTGGTGGCTGGCCGAACCTTCTCTGCCAGTGATACTATGCGGGAAGTATTGGTAAATGAAACCATGGAAAAGAAACTTGGTATTACGGATCCGGAGAAAATGATCGGTAAAACATTGCGTATTGGTGGCAGTGGTTCATGGCTGCCCATTGTAGGCGTGGTAAAAGATTTTAAAACAAATTCTCTAAGAGAAGATATTAAACCAACCACCATTGCTGAAAGGAATAATGATTACTATACCATTGGGGTGAAGATAAAAACAACACGTCTTACGCAAACCACAGCGCAGATAAAACAGCTATGGGAGAACACTTATCCTGAATATACTTTCGACAGCCAGTTCCTGGATGAAAGCATTGAACGTTTTTACCAGCAGGAAAACCAGTTGTCTTTATTGTATAAAATCTTTGCAGGCATTGCCATCTTTATATCCTGTCTTGGTTTATACGGGTTGGTGTCTTACATGGCCGTTCAGCGTACACGTGAAGTAGGCATTCGTAAAGTGCTGGGGGCTTCTGTGGCGCATATCGTGTACCTGTTTTCCAAAGAATTTACCTTCCTCATCCTTATTGCATTTGTAATAGCTACACCTGTCGCCTGGTATATGATGAGTAACTGGCTGCACAATTTTGTGTACCGCATCAACTTCAGTATCGGCGTGTTTGCGGTGGCCATTATAATTTCAGTGACTATTGCATGGATAACGGTTGGCTATAAAGCAGTAAGGGCCGCGTTGGCAAACCCGGTAAAGAGTTTGAGAAGTGAGTGAGGAAAGTGTTGAAATGTGAATGGTGAGCGACCTGCAACGTGAATCCGGCTACCAGTGACTTTAAAACAGATTGTTATGCTAAGGAACTATTTTAAAATTGCTTTCCGCAATTTGATGAAGTACAAATTTATTTCCTTCATCAACTTGTTTGGTTTAACCGTAGGGCTTACCTGTTGCCTGCTTATCTGTACTTATATCATCAATGAACTGAGTTATGATAAGTACCACAATAAAGCAGAAAATATCTATCGCATTACCCGGATATTCCGCAACTCAGAAACAGGCGCCGTTTCATTACACCTGGGAACCATTGCGCCACCCTTTGGCCCGCTGCTGCAACATGATTTTCCGCAGATACAAAAAATGACGGTGCTGCTGCCGGCAGGCACTACCACCATGCGGTACGAGGAGAAGGTTTTTAATGAGAAGAATAACTACTTTGCTGACGAACACCTGTTTGATGTTTTTAAAGTAAGCGTATTAAAAGGCAACCCTGCAACAGCACTCAAGGAACCTTACAGCGTGATGCTTACCGAAGAGCTTGCAAAAAAATATTTTGGCAGCACCGAACCTCTGAATAAAATGATCCGGTTTGATAATACCGGTAAAAGCTTCCGGGTAACCGGCGTATATAAAGACTTCCCATCCAATTCGCATATTCACCCGTCTATCATGGTGTCTTTTAATACACTTCGCGATTCGGCGATTTACGGCGAGAATAACCTGCGTACCAACTGGGGTAATAACTCATTTCTTACTTATGTGGTATTACCCGAGCATGAAAATATCCGGAACATGGAAGCACAGTTTCCTGCTTTTCTGGATAAGGTAATGGGGCAGCCGGGTGATAAAGTAAAACCTTCCCGCTGGACGGCGCTTACTTTACAAAAGCTTACAGATATACATCTCAGGTCACACCTGGATTATGAAGCAGAAGAAAATGGTGATATTAAACGTGTCTATATCTTTTCGGCGATAGCCTTGTTTATCCTGCTGATCGCCTGTATTAATTATATGAACCTTTCTACCGCAAGATCTGCATTGCGGGCAAGAGAGATCGGCATAAGAAAAGTTGTGGGTGCAGAACGTAAAGAAATAATTACCCAGTTCCTCAGTGAGTCTGTGATCATCTCTTTTATCGCCATGCTGCTTGCTGCGGCCTTTACTTTTTTTACCCTGCCCTGGTTGAATAAAGTATCCGGGCAAACCCTGTCTATCTATATCCTATTCAAAGGAACAATCCTGGTATCATTACTGATTGTTCCGGTGATCGTAGGTGTTGTCTCAGGTATTTATCCTGCAATATTTATGTCCTCGTTTCAGCCGGTGAAAGTATTAAAGGGCATGCTTAAGATTGGCGGCTCTGCCGTTTCATTCAGGAAAGTATTGGTGACCATACAATTTGCAGTCTCCATCATTCTTATTATCAGCACCGGAGTGGTATTCAGGCAGCTCCGGTTTATGCAACAGACGTCATTAGGATTGAATAAAGACCAGGTGTTGACGGTGGGTTATAACAACCTGCTGGATCATAAGTTTGAGTCATTCAGAACGGCCTTGCTGGCCAATACAGGCATTGCGAATGTTACCCGCTCCTCACGTGTCCCTTCGGGAAGATTATTGGATTCACAAGGCTCTGAGATGAACCGTGGTGATTCGCTTGCACCCACCAATGCAGACATTAAGTACGTAGCTGTTGACCAGGATTTTATCAAGACCTATGGAATTACAATGGCAGCAGGCCGTGGCTTTTCACGCGATTACGGAACAGACAGCGCCGCATTTGTATTAAACGAGGCTGCCATTAAAGCCCTTGGCCTGCGTACAAATACAGAGGCAGTGGGCAAAGATTTTCGTTATGCAGATATACGTGGTAAAGTAATTGGTGTGGCAAAGAATTTTCATTTTGAGTCAATGCGGCAACCAATTGTGCCATTGATACTGGTCATGACCAACGATCCATCCAACTTCGGGAATATCTCTGTTAAGATAAGCGGCGGCAATGTGCGCAATGCCATTGCACATATAGAAACTATATGGAAGCAATATCTTCCGGAAGCCCCTTTTGATTATACGTTTGTAGATGAACGTTATGATAAACTATATGATTCAGAAAAGCGTCAGGGTACGCTCTTTACGGTGTTTGCAGGCATTGCCATCTTTATTGCCTGTCTTGGCCTTTTTGGGTTGTCATCTTTCACTATTACCCAACGTATAAAAGAGATAGGTATACGCAAGGTATTGGGTGCAAGTGCAGGAAGCATTGTTCAGTTGCTCTCAAAAGATTTTCTAAAACTGGTTTGCATTGCTGCTGTTATTGCCTTCCCGGTTGCATGGTACGCGATGCATGAATGGCTGCTTGATTTTGCTTATCGCATAAGCATTCCCTGGTGGATATTTATTGTAGCAGGTGTTGTAGCTGCGGTTATTGCTTTTGTAACCATCAGCCTGCTTACGTTTAAAGCCGCCATGAGTAACCCGGTGAAGAGTTTAAGGACAGAGTAAAAAAGCGGAAAGTGAATAGTGAGTATTGGTGCAAATGAAGATAACAAGCTGATTGAAGAAACTCATAAGCAGAACAAAGTCGTTCTGTTACGGACCCTTTTTCTAAAGGGTCTTCATTTAATTTAAAAGGAAATGATGATGAACCCGGCTTTGATACAAGGCATTTGGCTTTTGTTGCGTCGCACACTTGTACGGTAGTTTATCAATCGGCAATAAACGCTTCGCAGATATCTTTTACCTATAAAATTGTCTAACGTGATCAGGAACTATTTTCTATCCGCATGGCGTAGCCTGAGAAAGAATAAAATCTTCTCATTCATTAATATTGCAGGTCTTGCTATTGGTATGGCTGCCTGTTTATTAATTCTGCAGTATGTAAGTTTTGAATTAAGTTATGACCGGTTTAATATACACGCCAACGACATCTATCGGGTTACCAATGACCGTTATCAGAATGGCAAACTTGAGCAACACGGCACTATAACTTATTCTGCCGTTGGTAAAGCGTTGAAGGATGATTACCCGGAAGTATTGGAGAATGTACGAGTGGAGCCGTTAGGCCAGCAGATACTGGGCTTTGGCGATAAGAAAATCGGCAACCAGCAGGTACTGGCGGTAGATAACAGTTTCCTAACAGTATTCTCTTATCCCTTTGTAACCGGTGATGCAACCAATGGTTTACAGCAGCCAAATTCAGTGATCCTTTCTGAGTCGCTTGCAAGAAAAATCTTCCCGGTACAACAAAACAATTTTCAAAATGTTATAGGAAAGCTGATCACCCTGTCAAGGGATTCAGTGCCTTATAAAATTACTGCGGTATGCAAAGATGCGCCGGAAAATTCCCATCTCGTTTTTGATCTGCTGATGTCTTATAACAGCTTGTATAGTGGGGGCAATGGTAACTGGAAAGAGGCTGATTATGATTTCCAGGACTCTGATTTCTGGCATTATATACAGTTAAAACCGGGTACTGATTATAAAGCGCTTGAAGCGAAGCTGGGTGCCTTTAGTCAGAAGCATTTCCTGGGCAATAAAGTTTCCGGGAGTGATGAAAAGTTTTTGCTTCAGCCGCTCACCAGGGCGCATCTTTACTCAGACTATGAATACGAAATTGGTAAAACAGGCAGTGCAACAGTGGTGTGGGGTTTGTTGATTATCGCCGTACTTATCATCGTAATCGCATGGGTAAATTATATCAACCTTTCCACCGCAAAATCAATGGATCGTGCCAAAGAAGTTGGCGTAAGAAAAGTGGCCGGCGCCACACGGCAACAACTGATCAGGCAATTTCTTACCGAGTCATTGATCATCAACATCATTGCCTTTCTCATCGCATTAATATTGGTGCTTTTACTACAGGGTAGTTTTAATAGTCTTATACAACACCAGCTTTCATTGGCTTATTTGTTTGGTAAGCTAAGTAATGGTTATGCGATAAGTGCTGCCGTAATTGTGTTACTTATGGCTGGTATATTGGGGTCAGGATTTTACCCGGCATTTGTGTTATCTGCATTTAAACCAATGCTGGTATTGAAGGGGAAATATACCACTTCATTAAAAGGCATTGCGCTTCGCAAGGTATTGGTGGTAGGGCAGTTTGCCATTACCATTGTGCTGATCATCGGGTCTTTTGTGGTTTACAGGCAAATAAAATTTCTGAACCAGCAAAGCCTGGGATATAATCTTTCACAGGTACTGGTGGTAAAACCTCCGGTACTCACCGGCTGGGATTCAACTTTTATAGATAAGGAAAACAGTTTCAAAAACGAATTAAAACAAGTACCTCACATATTGGGCGCATCTGTGATAGGCAGAACTGCCGGCGATGAGTTGTCAAGGGTTTTCGATGTGCGTAGGACTGATAGAAATACAAACAACAAGGTTGTGATGCGCAATGTGAGCGTAGATGCAGACTTCCTTAATTTATATGACATCAAACTGCTCCAGGGAAGAAATTTTACCAACAGTGATTTTAACCCGCAGTGGGATAAACTGCACAATATTCTTATTAATGAAGCGGCAGTGAAGCTGCTTGGTTATAACTCGAATGCAGACGCTGCAGGTAAGAAGATAAAATTCTGGGGCCGGGACTGGGATGTAATCGGAATTGTTAATAATTATCACCAGAAATCTTTGCGCTATGCAATTGAACCGGTAATCTTACTGCCTGGCTATGGTACCAACAATCCTATCTGCATAAAAATTGATACTAAAGATGTGGCGGCAACTATAAGTGCAATAAAAGAGAAATATGCGTCCTTCTTTCCGGGTAATTTCTTTGACTATTTTTTCCTGGATGAAAAATTTAATCATCAGTATGCAGATGATCAGCTCTTTGGAAAAGTATTTGGCATTTTTGCCGGCTTTGCCATTTTTATCGCCTGTCTTGGACTATTGGGGCTCTCTTTATTTGCTACAGCGCAAAGAACAAAAGAAATAGGCGTAAGAAAAGTACTTGGCGCTTCTGTAACCAATATTGTGTTCCTGTTGTCAAAAGATTTTGTCCGGTTAATCGTTATCGCTTTTATTATTGCGTCTCCGCTGGCATGGCTGCTCATGCATCGCTGGTTGCAGGACTTTGCCTATCGTATCCGGATAAGTTGGTGGATATTTTTAACGGCAGGTATATTATCTGTATTGATTGCATTAATTACCATCAGCTTCCAGGCCATCAGGGCAGGTCGAATGAACCCCGTAAAGAGTTTAAAAAGTGAATGATACGTACATCATTCAAACACTTCGGCTAACCGGGTTATTGGCATATATCATCCTTATAATTGAATAGCATTTTAATTACAGGGTTTTAAAGACTTCTCGTGATCTGAGGAGACTCAGGAATATATGTGCCGGATGCGGCACATGTTTGTTTACTCATCTGTAAATCTTATATAAAAAGATAATAAAAAGAAGCCGGTTATTGTATATCTCTAAAACAAGAAGGCTGCCTTTTTACTTTTGAGACAGGCCCATCCATTTAGCTGATACCCATCAGAGTAAACGGGATAGAAATTAGCGAAGGAAATCCGTTCTCCTATAACCATTTGAAATATTTATTCCTGTTTACTAACCAACTTTGGAAATCCTGCGGGTAGAGGATGCCAATTCATGGCTTTAAATAAGCAACCAGGTGAGTATAATCCGGAAGCCTGGCAAACCATGGCCCCTGATGTGACAGCCATATACTCAAGCCATGCAACTATTAAATGAAGTAAGTATTTTAAGACTCTTTACTTATATTTATATCGACTAAAACAACTGTTTTTCAAAACAGGCTATTGTTGAACATTCAACTGTTTGCTTTGGACATGGGCAAACGCAATGACCAGAAGGTATCACAAAAAACCTGGTCATTATTCTTATAACACTTTCCTTACCGGTTTTTTATGTGTGGTGCATTGATATGTAGCTTGTGTTGCCTGCGCACCATTGTCGCATTGTGGTATGAAATAATTTGGTAGGTGTTGGATGATACATGCCCCATAATTACCGTAACCATTCATTATTTATAACCAAAATCGACTACAATGAGAAAACCCCAACGGCCGGTTTTACTGGTCATGGCCATCTGCCTCATGTCCATCACATGTTTATTCGCACAAGTCAAACGAACCATCACCGGTGTTATCAAAGATGATAAAGGCAACCCGGTTCCTGCAGCAACGGTCACGGTGAAAGGCACGCCCCAAAGCACTTTCACGGATGATGGCGGACGTTACTCCGTCTCGGTAACGGGGCAAAATATTACACTGCTTGTAAGCTCTGTAGGATTTACAACTAAAGAGGTACAGCTAGGAACAGAAAATACACTTGACATCAGTATTGCATCTTCCGCTGCTGATGTTGCTGAAGTGGTAGTAACTGCGCTTGGCGTTAAGCGTGATAAAAAATCGGTAGGTTTTGCGGTACAACAGATCAAAGCAGAAGACGTTACCATCGCTTCACCGGTAGATCTTGCACAGGGGCTCGCAGGTAAAGTAGCTGGCCTGAACGTTAGCACCAGCAATGGTTTGAACAATGCAGCCTCGCGGATCGTGATACGTGGCAACAATTCGATCAACCGCAACAACCAGCCATTGATCGTAATAGATGGCGCTATACTGGAAAACAATCCGTTATCGCAGTCCAATATTGAAGTGACTGACCAGATGCGTGACTGGGGTAATTATATGAGTTATGTGAATATGGAAAACGTGGAAAACATCTCTGTACTGAAAGGCCCGAATGCCGCAGCTTTATACGGAGCAAGGGGAGCCAATGGTGTTATCCTGATCACCACCAAAAAAGGTGCTGCAAAAAAAGGCCTGGGTGTAGACTATAGTTTTTTAGGTAATGTTACCAATGTGTTTAGGTTCCAGGATATGCAGAACCAATATGGTGGCGGTTTCGCTGCTGGTTTATGGGAAGCTGATCCCCAATTACCCAAAACCAGTACGGGTGAGTATTATCTTCCTACGCTATACCCGGCAAGCTGGAACGGCAACCCGTATGCAAATGGTGGTTCCGGAGTGGAGTCTTCACATGGCACAATTCCGGGTAACCTTAACTCCTGGGATGTATTCAGTTGGTTTGGTGCGAGTGCATCCTGGGGGCCTAAACTTGCAGGTCAGCAGGTGCGCTGGTGGGATGGTGAATTACGAACTTATTCTCCGCAGCCGGATAACCGTAAATTCTACTATAAGCAGGGATCAGACAAAACACACAACATCTCTTTCTCCGGCGGTGGTGATTTTGGTACCGTACGCTTATCTGCATCCAGAACAGACGGTGATGCGGTTGTACCCAACACCAATAACCACAACACCAATTTTTCCCTTGGCTCAAATCTCAAGATTTCAAAAGTGATCACGGCTGAATTGTCTGTAGGTTATAACCAGGCTTTCCGTCTCAACACACCGGAAATCGGCACCAACAATTCCTGGACAAAGTTCTCCATCTATGGTATGTCGAGAGAATACCAGCCGCTGGAATACAAGTATTATAAAAACACGGATGGCTCGAAATATAACTTTCCGGGCTCCTACCCTCACGCAGAATATGGCAACAACCTGTGGTGGTATTTTTATGAAAACAACAGCCGGTTAAACAGGGACGAATTATTGTCAACACTTAAGCTAAATGCAGAAATCACACCCTGGCTCAATGCATTTGTAAGAACCTCGGTAGACCTTGTATCCACCAACTTTACCACGCAAAATAATACGACTACGGCAGACCATATGCAGGGTGGCGCTTTTTACAGAACAATTGGTAAAGACAAGGTATATAACACGGATGTTATGGTAACGGCGCATAAGAATGATCTTTTTGTAAAGGGTTTCAATGCCAGTTTATCGGGCATGTATAACAACTATTCTATTTCCAATTATGGCGTAAAAGGTTCCAACTGGAGCACGTTTGCGGTGCCTGATGTTTATTCGCTGAGCAACTATACCGATATCACCAAAACAAGCGCAGAAGAAACGCGTTACGATATCAGGTCTAACTCGTTATTAGGCTTGCTTAATCTGAGTTATAAGGACTACCTGTTTCTCGATATAACCGGCCGTAATGATATTACTTCCACACTTCCACGAAATGCCAATTCTTATTTCTATCCATCGGCCAGCGCGTCCTTTGTATTTACCGAAGCATTCAAAATGAGCAGTCCTTTATTTTCCTATGGTAAGATGCGCTTTGCTTATGGAAAGAGTGCCAATGCAGCAAGACCGTATGAGCTGGACTTTCAATATACTGTGGGTACGTTTGGCGGCCAAACCACTACTTCATTGCCCACAACAGTACCTCCTTACGAATTGAAGTTCCAGACCTCCAGATCTTATGAGATCGGTACCAACCTTGGCTTTTTTAATAACCGCCTGAATATTGATTTTACTTATTACGATATTTCATCCACCGATCAAATATTAACAGCAGCATTACCTGTTTCATCGGGAGCAAGCTATGTTACTTTCAACACGGGTGAACTGAGCAATAAAGGCATAGAGTTTATCATCAATGCCAATGTGATCAAAGAAAGGAACTTTTCATGGAACGTAAGCCTTAACGGGGCATCCAACAGAAATAAAGTGATCTCACTTGCAGAAGGTGTTCAGGAGTTGCGGATTGCAGATGTGTTTGGTAACCTGGGTGTATTTATGAAGGTTTCACCCGGCGACCAATACGGTACTTTGTATGGAACTGACTTTGCAAGAGACAAGTCCGGCAGTAAAATTGTGAGAAACGTAACTGATGGCAGCGGCAATGTTGTGGGTACGCTTTACGAAGTAACCACAGACCCCGTGCCCATTGGTAATGCAACGCCAAAACTTACCGGCGGCATCGGAAATACTTTCAGGTATAAAGACTTCAGCTTTTATGCAATGGTTGATTTTAAAGCCGGCGGTGATATTTATTCTTTTGATCATGCCACGGCGATGGGTGGTGGCTTATCTCCTGCAACACTGGTGGAAAGAAACGGTGGCGGATTGCCCTATACTTTCCCCGATGGCACTACCGCCAATGTAGGTGTTATTATGGATGGGTACAATGCAGATGACGGCAAGACCAATGACCGTGTGGTAAACTTCATGTATAAGTATGCAGGCTCCTATACAGGATGGACGCATTTGAACAGGCCAAGAAGTCTTTCGGTATTTGAAAATTCATGGGTTAAATTCAGGGAGTTCGCCATTACTTATCACTTCCCCAAGAAGTTCCTGGAAAAGTCAAAAGTGTTTCAGAACCTTTCGCTTTCCGTTACAGGGCGTAACCTGTTTTACATCTACTCCAGCCTTCCTGATAAGCTTAATCCCGAAGGTATCAATGGTGTAGGTAATGGCCAGGGCCTGCAATGGTCGGCCTTCCCAAGTATGAGAACTTTTGGCGTAAGCATTAAAACCCAATTCTAAACGATCAAACAATCTGCTATGAATTTTATAAAAATCAGGAAAGGTTCGATTATTATATTGGCAACCTTTTTATGTATACAATGTTTTACATCCTGTAAAAAAGATTTCGGGGATATTAACAAAGCGTGGGACAAGAAAACTTATACAGCAACGATTGCGGGCACTTACAACTACATTGCATCAGGCATGCAGGAAGCGGGCGGCATTCCCACTATTTACACTTCTTTTTTATACCAGTCCACACAACTCGCAGGCATGTATGCACAGTCTGGTTTTCGCCTGGATAACCAGGTGAGTGGTGCCTGGGAGAACTACTATTATGCGCTGGCCAACTATTACCAAACGATGGACCTGATCTCCGCATCACCGGACTCTTCTACAATGACCAACATACAGGCCATGTTGAAAACGCTGATGGCATATAAGGCATTGAAAACAACCTGTCTTTTTGGAGACATGCCTTATGCGGAAGCTGGAAAAGTATTCTACGGTTCAGAACATTACCGGCCGGTATACGATGCGCAGTCTTCCATTTTTACTGGTGCCCTTGCTGACCTTAAGTGGTCTATGGATCATTTTTCTACCGGTTCAGATCAAACATCCCTCGGCGCAAGTGAAACAATCTTTGGCGGCGACGTTGCCAAGTGGACAAAGTTTGCCAATTCACTTCGCCTGAGATATGCCCTGATCATGCGGGAAAAAGATGCCAGTTCGGCTGACGCAATCATCGCCGATGCATTAAGTAAACCATTGCTGGAAGCAGGTGATAACTATGGATTATACCCTGCCAACCTGCTGAATGCGGTGTTCGACAGGCGCACCTGGTATACCGGTAATTCATATATCCGTATGGGATCGAATATGTGGCATGCCATGTCATCAAGTGATGCGGTAAATGGTTCCGGTATTTATGACCTGCGTTGCAAAATATTTTTTGAACCCAACAGTGATGGCAACTGGACGCCTTACCCCATGAACCCTTCATCCGGCACGCCATCTGAAACAGGAGGCAATGCAGGCGGCATCGTAAATGACCCTTATGATGAATCAAGATTAACGGTATGGAAAGTTACAGGCACCTATCACTTTGCACCATTGAATTTTTATTATGTGGCAGACAAAACTTTTCCGCAATTGTTTATCACGGCGGCAGAAGTTGATTTATTAAAAGCGGAGGTTTATAACAGAGGCATTGGTGGTGTTGCGGCCAATGCCACGATGGCAAAACAGTTTTATGAAGCGGGTATTACAGAGTCAGTAAAATTATGGTATTCGCTGGCAAATGGTTCCTCTATATGGACGGTAAATAAACCTGCGGCTGCACCCACAGCAACAGAACTGAATGGCATGCTTGCAAATACCGCAGTGTCTTACAGCAACGACGCAGCAACCGCATTAAAACAGATCTATAAACAAAACTGGATCGCGTTGTTTCATCAGCCTCTGGAGGCATGGAACTTGCAACGACGTACAGGTGGAGCAACACCGGCAGAAGCATTGTCTCCATCAAGCCCGGTACTTAATTTCAACAAGCTGATTTATCCTGCATCAGAAATGGAATCCAACTATCAAAACTGGTTGAGTGTAACCGGTGGTGCGAACGATGAAAAAGTGAAGCCCTGGTTTATGCCTTAGAATAAATATATAAATGATGATAAAGCCTTCCTGCTATAAAGATATATAACAGGAAGGCTTTTAATCTTGCTTCATTGCCATAGCAGCAGCACCCAGCAATACAGCATTGTTACCCAATTTAGATATCATTATTTCCGTTCCCCTTGACAGCATTGGAATGCTATGTTCATTCAATGCCTGCTGAATTGGTGCTTGCCACAGTTTACCGGCCGATGCACCATGACCGCTGATAATAATAGCATCGGGATTTAACAGGTGCACCAGCACAGCTGCGCCCCTGCCGATATCATACCCGGCTTCCGAAATTAATTCAACGGATAATCGATCTCCTTTTAATGCGGCGCAGACAATCATATCAAAAGCCTTCTCCGGGCATGCCATATCAACTTTATCAAGTGCAGACAGTTTCTCGTTCTTAAGACCTTCCCGGGTCTTATGAACAAGCATTGGTAATGAGGCCTCTGTTTGCAGGCAACCACTTTTACCGCAACTGCACAACCTGTTATTGTTGAATAAAGGAAGGTGACTGAATTCCCCGGCAACACCGTTGGTGCCATTGTAGATCTCACCGTTTAATATCATGCCCAGTCCCATCTCCCACCCCAGGTAGATGACTGCTACATTCTTCCGGTTCATGGCTGTACCGAAATACAACTCTGCCATGGCGGCAAGGCTGGAAATACTATGTACAAATACCGGCAGATGTGTTGCTTCGCTGAGCGTAGCAACCAAACTTTCTTTATCAATAGTATAGTTTATATCCTGAGTAAAACATGCCAGCCCGGATGCCCCAATGCCTATGGCTTTTATTTTCTTTTTATCAAGATCCGAACTCCCAATCAACTGGTGAATATGTTGAACAAGATGCAATGAGATTTCAGGACAGTCTGTTGGGCGATGCTCAACTTTTATTAATTGACTGATTTGATTATTAGCAATATCTATCAACGCAAGCGAGATGGTTGCTTGTTCAATAACAATTGTAACAACATAAATTTTATCAGGGCACAAAGTAAACGCAGAAGGTTTTCTGCCGCCTGTAGAAATACCAACGCCATCCTCCTTTACCACACCTTCCTGTATCAATAATCCAAGCACCTGCGTTGTGAACGGCAAACTTTTGTCGATCTTATTGCTTAGCTGCAGGCAGGAAAGTGTATGATGAAAATACAGTTGCTGTACAATGCATTTTTTATAGCGCTCTCTTTTTTCGTTAACACGCAGTGTCATTTTCCGGTAGCAAGGTGTAGTTGTAAAAACAACAAAGAGAGCTTTTCAGGCTCTCTTTGTTGCTGGTTGATTTATTGATGAATAATTACAGGATACGAACTTTTCTCATTTGCCCCGGAAATTTCGACAAAGTACATGCCCGTTGGCAAGTTTGCAACATTGATATTTATTTGTTTTGACTGCCCTTTATCCGTTACTTCTTTTTTCAAGTTTCCTCTACTATCAAAGATTTTAATGTGTCGTTCCTTAATGGTAGATACATATTTTTGTTTTGAAGAAACAGTAGATTGATTAGCCCGAATAACTAAAGTGCCTATTGCAGGATTTGGAGATATTGAGAAGAGTGTGCCTCCGGAACATGTTGTACTTGAAACCGGCACAATCCCATTAAGCGGTTTCATCCAAAGACCGTCTCCTTCATCGCCTGCCGTCCATCCGCAAGAGTTTTGAAAATTTACTTGTATATCTGCATTGGATAATGGCGTACTTGGGCTTATAGGAAATTTAATTGTTACGGCTGATCCATTAATATAAGATGACGAAGTAGAGAAATATGAGCCTGCATTATACTGAACTTGAGCTGCCGGCCCCGGAAGAGCTACCACTTTCCATTGTACACTCGTTATACCATAATCAGAAAGAGACACACCATCCTGCGTTTTTACTTCAAAACTAAAAGGTGTCCCTCTGCAAAATTGAGTTCCGTTAGGATTATAGTAATTAAGTTTCATTCCAACATTATTGGCATTAATGGTACCTACAACAATCGTTTTTGGAATAGGTACATCTGTGCTGCAGGCTGAATACTTATAAGTGGCTGTTAAAGTGATCATTTTATTTAAATAAGCTGTATTGGTCACTGTGACTTTCTTATCATTTGAAGGATCAGCCGCATCTGCGTTAACCGATACTAAGCCAAGTGGTGTAACTGACCACGCAGCAGTGCCGGTAAAACGGTACCCTGGCCCCATTGCAAGTTGATATTTTTTGCTTGAACAAATCGTATTGTCTCCGCTTATAGAAAGAGGAGGCTTATTGTTAGATTGACTTACGGTTACTATGTCATTGAACGTAGATGTTCCCGAGACAATTTCCACTGCAACATTCGATGGTGGTTGGGCAAGAGTGCTGACTGGTATCAAAGTTAATGAGTTTGTAGTGGTTATGATTGTAGACGGGGCAGCAGTTCCGTCACTTCGGAGCCAGCCACCTCCAATCATCCATTTATAAGAAGATACGCAAGTAAGCAAATTTGCATTTTCAACAGTAAAGGTTCTTGGATTTATCTCTGCGCAATTAATGGTAATCGCTTTCAATCCTGAGCACTTTAAACTTAAAGCCGGCCTGCTGTTTGTAATTGTTGCCCACTCCCCGGGAGAAGGTGTAGAAGTTGAAGTTTGTGCACATGGAGAGCCTGTTTGTACTGCCCTGATTTTTACAGACCCGCTGTTAAGCAGATCCGATGTGATTGTTGCATTTGGAGAGGCCAGAATATAGTTATTGAGACCGGTTGATACAGAAGTCCCAACTTTCCATCCCCTAGGAACCGAGTATTCATAAAAAGAAATTGGATTACCAAATTCTGTATTATCATCCAGCTTTTTATATTTAACCGGATTCATTGAATAAGGTATAGTCCCACTTGTACATAGCGGCAATGATATAACTGCCGGGAAAGAAACTACCGGTGCAATCGTCTTAAGGCTCCGGATATATGGAAATTTATAAGTAGCATATGCCGTAGTTGTTCCCGTCTTAACTACGGTAAACTGAGGAACACCTGCATGTTGATCTTCAAATACAATGGAGACGATACCTAACGAAGCATTATTTGGATCTTTAATTATATTTTGAAGAACTCTACAATGTTGAATAGGATTAGAAGTGGCACTAGTTGAGATTGTATAGTTATCAGGACTTAAGCTTCCAAAATTGATTTTAAATTCAATGGTGTTTGGCCCATATGCGGCTAACGAAAGACTTTGATAGTCTGGATGTGGACATAACTCAGAGTTTGTACCTGGCGTAATCTGCGCATAAATACTATAAACGGGTGACAAAAAATATAAAAAAAAGAAGAAAAAAAATGAATGTGTAATTCTTTTCATAATATAAAGTTTCGAGGGGATGTTAAATATCAGGTTTAAAATATAAATGAAAAAACATTTTAAATCATTTCGAGATACCTAGCACAAACTTAAATTGTTCAGGTTTTTAGTAAGTATAGAATGGAATTCATAGTTAATTACGGTAAACAATGGAACTAAATTCACTAATTTAAATATTCAGCAAGGTAATAATTGACAGGTTTACATTTTGGGTTGTTGAATGTATTACTTTGAGCTATGGTTGTGCAACTCAACAATCACCTAAGGATACTGATTAGAGATAATTTTATTAATTAAAAATTGACCTTTTAATTCAAATATGTATCGGCTATCAGGAAGCCAGTTTTTCCGTTTTTTCTGACAACCTTATCGTGATCATTGCTTTTACCGGGCTATTGATATTCATGCCTGCATCAAAAGAAAATGTATGGTTGCCCTGGCTTAGCGCAGGCAATGCATCAGGCAAATCAATCCTTCGAATCAATTGTCCTTTACTGTTATACAATGCCGCAGATGCCTTATCATCAATCAACAAACTTTCTCCTGCCGACAAAGTCACCGGCACTTCCAGGTGAAACGAGTTATCTATTTCGATGACTGGATTTTTAATCCTGCCTTCCTCCCCTTTTGCCAGCAATACAATGCGGGGTCGTTGCTGCTCATGCGTATTATCAAAAGACCAGTTGGAGACGGTAGGTTCTCCTGGTTGCAGGCTTTTTGCCTGGTGCGTAAATTCATGCTTACTGAAGCTTTCCAGGACATAGCTGCCATTTTGTTTAGCCAGATGTGCTTCGTTCGCCGGGTTCTTTAACCAGTCTTTTTGCTGCTGGCTGAACAGGCGTTTGTTTTGTGCATCTGTCCATACATTAATGAGTGCAATGATCTCATCCATCTTCTTATTGGTAAGGGCTTCTTCACGAACGACCAATGCATAACCGGCATTAAATCCGGCTGCTCTTGCAAGCATCCATTCAATGTCATCCGGATCCGTCTGCGCCGTGATAAGAAACCAGCCAAGCATATTGGGCAGGTAATTGTCTTCATAGAATTTCTGATTGGTGATACGAAGATCGGACTGACTCTCCCTGAATGCACCGTACCATGGCTCGCCCCAGTTCAGATAATTGTTGAAGTGCCAGAAATAATGATTGGAACGACTGGAACCAAAGACCACCGGATGATCGGACTGCTTTAATACTTCTTCTGCAAAGCTGTTAAAAGAAAGATCGCCCATCCCATTGGAATAAGTGCCTTCATGCCCGTCAAAATCCATCTGATTCGCACCGGTCTGGTTAATAAAATCAGCGATGTTTTTTGCTACCTTTTTTTGTAACTCCCAACCGGGGTACAGCACCTTGTAGGGATGATCTACCAACCTGCTGATTGCTTCCACGTTTTTATGTGCCGATCTTTTTGTTCCAAAAGCACCCCTTGTGCAGCCCGTTAAGAGGTAAGGTGCTGTTCTGGTGATGCCCATGAAACGAATGATTTCTTCACCGATAAGGACGCTGTTAAGATCACTTCTAAGCACAAAGTGAACGGTGTCTGATACTGGGATTTCTGTGGCTTCTGCAGAAATATCTGCGGTGAGTTTATCGGTGCCTGCAGTCGCAAGCCCCTTATCCGGCACGGGTGTAACAAAAGCGTCATTGGTGGTAATAAAGGTGGTAAGGGTATGAAAGCCCAGGCGCAAACCAAGCGCATGAGCTTTCTCCACACATTTTTTAAACCCTTCGCGTCCATGAGGGAATTCTTCTTTCTTCAAATCAAAATGCCCCCAGGTATCAAAAGGATCTTCATGATATACCCCCGCCATTCCCATGCGGCTGGCATAGTTTAGAAAAGTATCAATATTTTGTTCATTAAAAGTGGTGATCATATAAGCCCGGCCACTTTGCGCAGATGTCTTTATCCATTCATTCTGCCAAAGTGCATGCGGCAAACCATTCTCCTGTTCAATGGTTTCCATCACCTTTAACACCTCACGGGGTCTGCAGCCAAACAAGGCGATCGATGAACCTTCCAGGCCTCCTTCTTTAATACCTTTTACATCCACTGCGGGCCACCTGTCCCATACTTTTATCACCCTGTCATGTAACCTGTTAACAGTAAATGCCTGTAAAGATGACCCATATGTCTGGGCGATAGCAGCAGTACCCCGTTCATACACAGCACCTTCCTCATTATCCAGCGTGCCTCCGGAAGTTTTGGTATTGAGCGCCTGCAGACCAAAGGCAAACTCCCGGTCACGTACAACACCAACAGCATTGCCAATGGTATCTGCAATGCTGCTGGAGAAAGGCCCCCACATCACAGCATCAACACCATCGCTTATCTTGTCCAGTGTAAACTTGAGGTATTGTTTACCTGTGGATATTTTTATAACAGCTTTCCGGTTATCCGCATATAATAATGTGATGGTGTTTTTGGTAGCAATCACACGCAGGGGTCTTAATAACCGGTGGTTAACTGACAACTGCATCAGCGTTCCATCCTGGTTTGCTACGTGATAATCCCTTCCACTGAAAACGCTTCGTAACTTATCGATTGAACCATTTTTATTGATCGTCAATGCAAGGTCTCCGGCAGTATATTGTTGAGCCGTTGCCGTTTTTATGATCGCCAAAAAACACAGCGACAATGCCAGGCATCTGTACATAAGCAGGGATCGTTTTAGATTTGGTTAAAGAAGTAAATTCTTATTGACATTGCAATCAGGCATACTACTGAAGCTGCACTGCCTGACCTGTCAGGCAGCACAACTTTCCAGGGGTTATTTGCCAGGAAGTAAAAATATTTTTATAAGACAGCCTATACTATTAAAATGAACGGATGGCTGATACGGGTTGATAACTAGTCGCGCAGAAGTAATGAGTGGACCGTGTTATCATTTAATTCCTAACCTGCGCAACAATTGTTCTTTTTTTGACTTCGAAACATTTAACTCATCGCCGTTATTCATTACGATAAAGGTTCCGTTGGACCGCATAAATTGCTTGATATGTTGCACGTTCACAAGAATAGAATGATGGACACGCTCAAACACTTCTTCCGGTAGTACCAGTTCCATCTCCCCTAAGGACTTTGAAAGCAGCAGTCGTTTGTTTCCATTGAGCACGATGTCTGTATAAGAACCATTGGCTTTACAGTACAGGATATCACTGATCTGTAAAAAATCAAATCCTTCCCTGTTTGGCACAGCTATTTTCTGATCGGCAACAGATGACCTGGAATTGTGCAACAGGTTTTTAATATTGCCGTTTTCTTTTTTTTCATGCAATCCCTTCGCGGCTTTGCCCACTGCTTCTGCCAGTTCATTTCCATCAATTGGCTTTAACAAATAATCTACCGCACTTACCCTGAAAGCCTTTGCCGCAAACTGATCATAAGCGGTAGTAAAAATGATCTGGAACCTGATCTCTTCCAGGATTTCAAGCATCTCAAAACCATTCATCCAAGGCATCTCCACATCCAGGAATATCAGGTCGGGATTACTTCGTTTAATGGATAACATCGCTTCCTTTGCTGACTGACAGGTTTCGGTAACCATCACTTCAGGACAAAACATTTTCAGGTCGTTTTGCAAAGCGTTAATGCAATGCGGCTCATCATCTATAATGATTGCTTTGATCATAGCTCTTTGTTAAATGTTATTACAATGGTCGTTCCGGCAGCGTTGCTCTCGTTATCGGTTTTATCAATTACTTCTACCCTGCCTTCACTTTGATTGACGATATTATAGAGGCTCAACCGGTTCTTCACCAACTGCATCCCCTTGGATTCATAGGTTGCATTTGTTTGAGACTTGTTACGAATTGCGATAGCGCGGCCAATACCATCATCGTCTATTGCACAAACTACAGTACCATGTTCTTCTTTTACGGAAACGATAACATTGCCACCGTTCTTTGGTAGTATGCCATGCCATATCGCATTCTCTATAAAAGGCTGAATGATCAGCGGAGGCACCTGTAAAGAAAAAAGATCAATGTCTTCCTGTATTTCAAACCTGCAGTTAATACTTGAGCCAAACCTTAATGCCTCCAGCTGCGTATAAAGCCGGCATGTTTCCAGCTCCGCATGAAGGCTTATCAATTGTTGTGCATTGTTGAGCTGGTTGCGGATTAACCTGGAAAAAGTAGTGAGGTACTGCACTGCCTGTTGCTTCCTATCATCCTGGATAAGTGATTTTATTGAGTTAAGGCAATTAAAAATGAAATGCGGGTTCATTTGCGCCCTCAGGGCCTGCGCTTTTAAATCTGCCGCCTGTTTTTCAAACGAGGCCTTCTGTTGCTCCTCCTTTCGCACCAATCTTATTCTTGCATGTACCAGGAAATAGATCATCGCAGCTACGCATATCATTACCAGAACGATAAACCAGGACGTACGCCAGAAAGGAGGTTTAATAACGATCTTTAATGTTTTTATATGTTCACTCCACTTTCCTGCGGTATTCGTCGCATTTATTTTAAGCGTATAACTACCCGGTGGAATTTTTGTATAGGAAGCAAGGTTGTTATTACCCGCATATACCCATTTTTGTTCGTAACCTTCCAGCATATAACGATACTGTAATTTTTCAGGAATCGTATACTGCAATGCAGCCATACTAAAGCTGATAAAATTCTGGTTGTAGTTCAACACCACTTCATCCAGACTATTGATGGATTGATGAAACAAGGAGCCGGTGTTGCCATAATCCACCGGCACATTATTAATACTAATGCCCGTTAAGGCGACAAAGGGTTGAAAGGTATCGTCTTCAAGTTTCAGCGGATCGAAAACGGTATATCCATCTATGCCGCCAAAAGACAGTCTTCCATCCGGGAGTTTGAAATAATGGTAACGATTAAATTCTTCAGAGGGCAACCCATCCATTGAAGTAAAGCTCCTAACGGATCCATCATGCCTGTCAAATGAAAAAATACCTTTGTTGCTACTGCACCACAATAAGCCTTTTTCATCTAACATAACAGCATAAACCGTATTATTGGGCAGGCCATCTGCTACGGTATAAGAAAAACATTTACCCGTGTGTTTATCGAACTTAATCAATCCGCCGCCAATCGATCCTATCCATATAACATTCCGATCATCCGGATCCTGCTGCATCGACATCAACTGATTGGTAGGCAGCGACGTGTAATTATCTTCTGCTTCATAATGAACAGAGGTTTGTGTTTGCCTGTTATAATGGAACAATCCGTTAAAGGCAGTACTTACCCAAAAATGATCTTCCCCGTCTATCAACAGGCTGTTTGCCGTGTAGGTGTTCTCTGTATTTACCGTTCCGATCGCTGGAAAAACAGTTGCCGTAAGTGTGCTGGTATCAAAGTACACCGGGCGCAGAAGAAAATCGACTCCCCAAAGTTTTCCTGACTGGCTGGTAGCCATTGCACTGATGCTTAAATGCCGTCTGCGATCCGTATCTGTATATCGCCAGTCCTGTTTGATAATATGGCCATTTTGATAATAACAGATTTCAGGACGGTCAGTTAACCCGCTTGATGCTTTTGACAACCATACTTTATCGTCTTTGGTATAGAGCCACCGAAAGTAGTAAGGATCACGATACCGAAGAAAGCTTCCGGCAATTTCCTGCTCCGGAACCTTCAGGTATTTCGACAGGAGATCCTCATGAAAACTCCGGTGGTAAGGTACCTGCGCAAAACCCGGAGAATGAAGGTTGTGAATTTGAATACCGGATCCGTTACCTCCTAACCACAATAACCCTGAACGGTCAATGAGGATAGATTTAAATCCAAAGAGCGGGTTGGTCACCCTTGTCGTCCAAAGGGTTAATTCATTCCTGGAGGTAAGTACGTACACATCGCTTTTATAAGCCACCAACACCTGCCCGTTACTGTCCAGGATGGTGTTCATGTTCAGCAGATTTTTTTCGCCGGGCAAAGTCACCACCGAGAATTTATTATTTGCTGCATCATAGATGATTAACCTTCCTTCATCCTGGATGATCACCTGCCCGTTTTGCCTGAACAAGGCATAGTTGTCTTTCCACACCGAAGAGGAATCATAGAGATGCGGATGATCAAACCGGTAAGAGACTGTTTTTTTGATGCCTGGTTTTTCATCAATGGTAATCAACGCCTGGTCTGTTACCAGCGTAACATCCCCCTTATTGACATTGATACCTGTTATCCTGTTATCGGCCAGCCCCAGGGCAGTATCGGAATAATACCTGAGCGATCGTTGTTCCAGGTTTGCAATAAAAACACCACCGTTATTGCTTAGCAGCCAGGTATTACCACGGCCGTCTTCCGTGATTGAATGCCCTCTTTTTATCAGGGCATTCACTGCTTTAAATACAGGTGCTTTAGAAAAATGCAGCAGTGTTTCGGTAACCGTATTCAATACATCAATATCACCGGTCTCGTACAAAATCCACAAGCGGCTTTTGCTGTCTAAAAACAAATCTGAGATAATATTACTTGCGGGCGTGGTAGTGTCTCCCTGTTTGTGTAAGAACACCTTGAAATTTCTGCCATCATACCTGGCCAGGCCATCCCTGGTACCAATCCAGACAAATCCCGTCCGATCCTGTACCAACCCGCTTACAAAGGATTGCGGCAACCCATCGGCCACCGTTACTGCCCTGAATGTTTTGGATGCAGGATACTGCGCATACAACACCGTTACCTGCAAAGCCAATAGGACTGTGCAGGTAATTATTTTAGGTACCCATATGATTGTTAAACGCATTTCTCGCCAGCTAATGTATAAAGCAAATTTATTTTAAAGTTGCTCACGCCAGGCACAGACTGATACTTATTCGTTTTGATTTGATAGTTGGGCCGCAGGCGAAATAGTTAGCTATTCAAGATGGATTAAAGAGCCCGTTCTCTATAAAAGCTACGCTACAAAAAAAGTGCGGCAGCCTGGAAAAGCACCGCACTAACTGCTTATAAGAAAACAAAACTGTGTACGAAAAATGTTATTGCCCTTTACCAAAATCAGGGGCTTTCTTATCATACCAAACACGTTCTACACTTAATTTTTGCACATCCTGTGTTAATGGCGTGAACCCTTGTTCCTGTAAAGCGCCTGACCAGTTGGTCCGGTTTACTTCACCGGGATCGGCCGTCCAGAACCTTCTTGGAATTGTTTCATTGAACGTTTCTCTTGCGTAGTAAGTTGAGTTAAGTTTTGGATATCCTGTTCTTCTGCAAAACACAAACCCTTCTGTGATATTCCTGTAAAAATTCAGGTATTCCTGCGTGTAGATCCTCTCCAGATCATTCACACCATTGAGCTTCACATTTGCATTGCCCAGATAAGCGCTTACGGTACTGCTGCCATCATCACTAAAAGCAGTCGCAGATCCGGCTGTTTTAGCGATATCATTCATGGTAAGTATCGAAGAAGTAATACCTTTTTTATACCAGTCTTCCGCAGAACCTTTGGTGTCTATACCATTGCCATAACCCTTCGCAATAAATTCCGCGATCAGCAAACAAGACTCTGCATTGGTGATCATCACATCTTTAAAATTGCCGTCGGTTGCGCCATTGTAACGCGGAGAAAAGAACTTGCGGTTAATGGCTGATATCAGGAAGTATTTGCTGTACTGACTTACGGGAAAAGCATTGCTGATATAAGAGGCCCTGGTCGCATCAGTGGTCCAGTCAGCAGGGCCACCCTGGTAACTGACAAGCGGATCATTGATATCAATAAACGATGGCAGCGTAACGTTGTAAGCGGCAAGTGTATCTTTAAAATGTCCGGTCAGTTGGTTTTGCTCAAAGTACACAGGCAGCCTCGGATCACCTGCTGATTTCAAAAACCGGATGATGGAACTGCTGGCATAACGTGCGCTGCGATAGTTGATATCACCACCGCCACCAAAAGGCAAGTAATCAACACTCTGATAAGACAATTGCGCATCATCGCTGTTAATGGCTCCAATGGCATCCTGCATCACCTGCTGAAAAATTGTTTTGGTTCTTGCCGCGTCCTGGTTTTCTAACCGTGCAGCAATTCTAAGCTTCAATGTATTGGCAAGCTTTACCCATTTGGTCCAGTCACCTTTGTAGTAAATATCTGCATTGCCATACGTTTCCTGTGTTGGCAATCCGTTGTTAGAAAGCGTACCGATCGCATTGTCAAGTTCTGTCAACCAGGTATTGAAAAGCGTTTCCTGCGTATCGTAGGCAGGGTTAAATTTTGAATCGTACCGGCCTTGCTCTGCCTCTGTGTAAGGAATGGAACCGTTGACATCAGTTACCTTGATAGCCTGCACAATTTGAACGATGTAGGTTACCGCCGCCATCTTCTGGTAAGCGTCCTTATTTTCTTTCAAAGCAATCTGTCTTCTTATCTCAAACAAGTTGGGCAATATCTGCTGATAGAAAGCAGTGTAACGTGTATTCACATTGCCGCTTAACTCATAAGGACTCGAAGTGATATGTTGTGTAAAGCGCCAGAATTGTTCCATCGATTCCCATACCCATTCAGTGCCCTGGTAAGTCGCAAGCCTGTCTTCTGAATAACTCAACAGGAACTTGATATCCGGGTTTACTACAACGCTGGGATTGGTGTTTACGTCTCCAAAATTCTTCTTGCAGGAACTGCTGTAAACAAGCAGCGCAATCACTAAGACGCTATAGGTATATGTTTTGATCAATGATTTCATAATTGTCGGTTTTTAGAATGCAGCCCTTAAGGTGAATGTTATGTTGCGCATCATAGGCAGAAAACCTTCTTCACCGGAATACGCCGTATTGTTGGAGTTGTTGGACGCCGGGTTATAATTGTACGGCAGTGATTTGTACAGGTAAATCAGGTCGCGGCCAACAACGGCAAGTGATAAGCCGTTCAGCTTCATTTTTTCATAGATCTTTTTCGGGAAAGCATAACTTAACGCCACCTGCCTGAGCGATATCCATGAATTTTTCAACACCCAGTAATCAGATACACCCGTAGAAGAAGAACCATAGCGGTAAAAGAATTGCGGCGTGTGTGTGGGCTCCACGTATCCTTTTTTATAGGCTTCTTCAAAAGTGAGTCCGCCAACATCTACCTGCGTTCCGTTAGGCAGCGTTACCTTTTGACCATCTGCGAAAACACCATCGGGTAAAATACCGTCATCGTAGGATTTGTTATCATAGGCGCTTGTCCAGGTGATACCGCCATGATCAGCATCGCGGCCTTTCAGCGTGTTAGGGAATACACCTGTATGCGTTCCATAACGATAACTGAGCAACACAAAATCGCCACCGATTTTTGCATCTATCAAAAAATTCAGGCTGAAGTTTTTGTAGGTGAACGTATTGTCCCAGCCACCCCTGAATTTTGGGTTGATATCACCTACATCCTGCCATTGATTGCTTCTTGCAGGAAAGGCTGCCCTTGCATCAGAACGCCAGGAAAGAATGGGCTTGCCATTGCGCGGATCGTCGATTGGTTTACCATTTCCATCTACTGCCTGGAATGGTGTGGAGTTGATTTGTGAACGTAACACACCATAAGACTTGCCAACTACCGCCCAGGTACTGATCTCACCAATATTAGCTCCAAGATTGTATTCCGTTCTGCCCGGATATAATTCAACAATCTTGTTGCGGTTGATAGAATAATTGAAAGAAGTATTCCAGCTAAAGGTCTTTGATCTTACAGGTGTTGCATCGATCATCAGTTCAATTCCCTTGTTCTGTATGTTACCTGCATTGATGAGCTGCGAGTTTACACCAGATTCAAACGGCGTGGTTATATCCAGTATCTGGTTTTTGGTATTGTCCTGGTAGAAGCTTACATCAAAACCGAGCCTGCTTTTAAGAAAACGCATCTCCAGCCCGAGCTCTTTGGATATTTTCCTCACCGGTTTAAGATTCGGCTGCAGTACAGAAGCACTGGTATAAGTGGATAATGATACGGTATTTCCATTGGCATTGCTGTAACCATTAAAAGCAAATCCGGGGTTGATGTTGAACGGATCTGTATCGCCACCTAATGCTGCGATGTTACCCCTCAACTTCCCAAAACTAATCCAGGATGGCAGCTTAAATGATTCCGAAAATACCCAGGAAAGACTTGCTGCCGGGTAGTTGTAAAAATTGTTGCCGGTACCGTTGGAATAAGTGAGCGCCGATGACCAGTCACCACGCCAGGTAGCCTGGAGGAAAAGCATATTCTTATAGCTGATGTCTGCGCTTGCATAAAGAGAATTGAAATTTTTGCGGCTCCTGATGCCTCCTTCGGTATAAGGCTGGTTGACAGAATTGGCGATAAAGTAATTGCCCGGATAGTTAAGGCCGCCGCGGGTTTCACTGTACTCATAGGTGTTGGTAAAGCGCTGGCTCTCTGCTCCCACATAACCACTGATGCTGATATCAGGTGTGATATCCTTATTCATCATCAGCATTGTTTTCAACAGGTTGCTTTCCTTGGTATTAAATCCAAGACCGTATAAACCGCCGGCATAGTTTACACCGATACCGAGCTCTTTGTTTTCAGTTCTTGTATAAATATTATTAAGGTTGCCTTCCATTACCAGCTTTGCCCAATCTGTTAGCTTAAGCGTTACAGCAATGCGGCCACGCACCATTTGTTCCTTTTGCAGGTAGTTATTTTCAAACAGGGAGAACCAGAACCTTGCTTCAGGAACTTTATTGGTCTCGTTAGGATTGTTGGGATCCGGCACACCACCCAATGCACTGATGTAGTGGTCGCGCTGCATCCAGTATTTGGTATCGTAATTTCTTGGCAGCATCCAGGTGAACAGCTTGCCGAAATTGTAAGAAGCAAATGCATCCAGCCCACCCAAACGTGGCGGATTTTTACCGTTGAAATTAGAGTAGGCAAGGCTCGCATCAACACTCAAAAACTTGTTGAAATTGTGTGTTGCACGAAAGTCAAAAGCATTTTTCAAAAACTTATTGTTAGATACCACGCCTTCACTTTCATTACGGTTATAAGACAACCTGAAGGTAGATTTCTCTGTACCTCCATCTATGGCAAGATTGGTATTGTAACCCCAGCCATTCTGAAAGGCATCCAGAAAATTGTTAGGCTGCGGTGAATACTTTGTCATCGTGCCATCATAGTTCATTACGTCCTGTCCAAGCATTCTCGGGCCCCAGTTTTCCAGTTCGCGGCCAATCTGCCGGTCGATATAAGGGTTACCGGTTGAAGGATCTGTGGGGAACACTTTGGTAGTCCACGCCTCGTCAGGTTTGTAGTTGGGGTCGCGGTTGTCTGTAAAGAAACCACCCACTGTACCGCCCCCGAACTCATTCTGAAAATCCGGGCCGGCAAAAGGTTGGGTAACATTGTAAGACTGGTTCAGTGTAACACCGATGCCTTTGCGCTGCGTTCCTTTTTTGGTAGTGATAAGCACTACGCCATTGATCGCCCTGGTACCGTATAACGCAGCAGCGGCCGAACCTTTAAGGATGGAAACGCTCTCAAAGTCTTCCATATTCAGGTTCTTCAGGTCGTTACCAAAATCGCGTCCGTTGCCGCTGAAAATATCATTGTCCATAATCACGCCGTCAATCACAAAAATGGGCTGGTTGTTCTTGCCAAGTGTTGAGTTGCCACGTATCACAATTTTGCTGGAACCAAAAAGACCACCGGCGCCCTGGTCAATCTGCACACCCGCCACCTTGCCCTGTAATGCATTGATGGGGTTAACTTCATTTGTGCGTGAGAGCTCTGCGCCCTTCACTTCCGTAACAGAATAACCCAGTTGTCTTTTCTGTTTGGAAACACCAAGTGCTGTTACTACCACTTCGTTCATCTCTCCTGATTGCTGCTGCATTTTTATATTGAGCGGGCTGCCTGAAGAGAGGGTGATCTCAACATTCTGATAACCCACTGCTGAAAATACCAGCACACTGCCAATAGAAGCTTCGATGTTGAATACTCCCTTGTCGTCAGTGGTTGTTCCCCTGGGTGTGCCTTTGATGTGTACGCTTACACCGGCAACGGGCGTGCTGTCATTATTAAGAACCACACCCGATATTTTTTCAGGATGGTAAGCAGTTCCGCTTTCAAAAGTCCCTTTGTCCAGGTCCAGCACACCAAACTGGTCATCTTTCTTTAAAATGATCTGCTTGCCTACCACTTCATAATCAATGTTGAGTGGTTTTAAAATCTGGTCGAGAATATAGCCCAGCCGTTCCTTTCTTGCCGAAAACGTAATACGGTTGTCGGCTTTTAGGATGCCTGAAGCATAGGCAAATTTTACGTTCGCGTACTTTGAGATAAGACTAAGTGCCGATTTGAAATCCTGGTTTACCAGTTCAATTGAAATCTTTTTATCCAGTACTTCCTGCCCTTCGCGTGTGCGGCCATAGCCGGTGCCGATGAGCAGCAGTGATAAAAAAACGGGCACAACTGCGAATTTGATCAGCGATACGCGCAATGCCGGCGGGTTACACTTTTTCATCATATTGGTTGTTTTGGTGGTAAATAAATAGTTATCTGCAGCCGGGCGATTGAATCACCACACTGCTGTCAGTAAACCTGTAAGTTGCATTTATGGTACTGCAGATAATCCTGACTTTTGTTTCCAGTGGCTCATCACTTAAAGAAGTGGTTACCCTGCAGGCAGCCAGCTTCTTCGTATCATACAACACCTTCACCTGGTAAATTTTTGAAATAGAATCGAGCAGCATAGCAACAGGCGCATCTTCGAATTCAAAACTGTAGGAAGGAAGCACCGGTTCACGGATTGGTGCGCTTACCGGAGCGACCACCGGTTCACGCTTCAGATCTTTTGTTTCAATCACCGCTTGCTGATCAGGAAGCAGCATTACCTCTTTATACGTAAGGTCATGTCCGTTGGACTCTCTCGCCACTGCCACTTTACCAGTCCTAACGACAACAGTAACGTTTGTACCACCTGGCATGGCTTTTATCAAAAAACTGGTGCCAAGCACTTTGGTAAATACTTTGCCGGTATGCACGATAAAAGGATGTTGCGGATCTTTACTGATGTCAAAAAAAGCTTCTCCTGTTAAATAGACTTCCCGTTGCGCCTTATTAAAGATGGTGGGATGATGCAAACGTGCACCAGGATACAAAAAAACTTTCGACCCATCGGCAAGCAGTATTGTAAGAATATCCTTGCTGTTGTTTTCGCGCAGAATGCTTCCCGGTATCAATGGAACGGATGCAATTAAAGACATGCTGTTGCTAGATGTCCGCTGGTATAGGTATCCTCCAAGCGCTGCCACAAATATTAAAGAGGCCGCAGCCCACCACCAGAACATTCTTCTATGGGGCTTAAGCGTTATCACCCGCTCTGTTTGCTGATGAATAGACGAAGTAATGCGTTGCCAGATTTCATCAGTATTTATGTTATCTGGTAATTCCTTTGCTTCATGCTGATAAATCGCGTACACCAGTTGCCTGGCTTCATTTACAGCCAGGTGAGTATCCTCATCTCTTTTTTTGTAATCATTCCAGTGAATATCAGATGTATCTGTAGGTCTTAGTACCCATTCGACAAACGAATCATCATTCAGCAGTTGTTGCACGTGGTTGGAAATACCCATAAGTTAGTCTTGCTGTAACCAGGTGTAGCGGGCGCAATTTTTATACTCACTATCAGGCAACTTTTTTTTAAAAAAAATGCAGGCAGCAAAAAAGCATAGAGGTGAAAGTTTCCAGGCTATAGTTTTCGGGCATCTGTTTTTTTAATGCCTCGATAGTTCGCTGCAACAGGTTGGAGGCCGACTGGTAGTTGATCTGCATCAGCTCTGCCACCTGGCGATGGCTGTAACCTTTGTAAAAACGCAGGTAAATCATTTCGCGTTGCCTTTCTGGTAATTGCTCAATCGCTTGCTGTAATTGCTTTGACGTAATCTCAAAAGATTCCTTTTGCCCGATAATATCATCTATGAATGTTTGTGGCAGGTACACGACATCCTCCTCCTTTAGCTCTTTATATACTTTACCAGGTCTGGGTTTGATTAACTTATACCGCAGCGATTTCATCAGGTAAAACTCTATGCATTCGATGTGTTCCAGCGCATGTCTTCTTTGCCAGAGATCTGTAAACAAATCGTGTACGGCATCTTTAATTAAATCCTGATCCTGTGTTATTTTTCTTCCGTAATGTAACAGTGACCTGATATGTTGCTTATACAGGCTATTGAACGCAGCAAGATTATCCATGCTCATTTCTTCAAGCAGGTGTTTTCCCGAAAGGTTATATGCGGTGTTCTGCGGGGTTTGCATAAGCAGCTTTAAGTTTCAGCGACAACAGGTTTTCTGCAAGCGCCGATACCAGCAATAATATAAAAGTCAGTTTTGTTTATATGCCTTGCCTCGATTCCGAATATAACAAAAACTGAACTGATTAGCTATTTGAATTCATAACTAACTGGTATGAGTATATGGTTGATCAATTCCATACAATAATAAAAGCACGCACACAAGGAAATGTATTCACCACTGAAGACACTATTACAAAGAAATTACCGGTCAAATACAGCAGTGGCAGTTGCCTGGTTGATACCGGGTGCTGTAAAGATTCAACGGTTAACTCAACCATCCTATTTGTTGGTTAATATTCGTAAAGTATCAAAATAGTTGGTTCTTTAAGCCGTCATTCGTAAATTTTGGCACCTCAATAACCTGGTTTCAAACTGTAAGCACCAATATGCACAAATCAAACAAATCAAAAGCACCGGTAAGAATCGTTTTACTCCACTTATTGATCCTTGCTTTTATAACCGGCCATAGTCAGTCAGCAGGTCTGGAAGTTTTGCTTCCAAACAAAGAGCAGCTTGCCTGGGCAGATGCGGAAGTTGGTGTAATTATTCATTTCGACTTATATAGTTTTAGACAGGATTATGATTGGAGAAAATGGGGTACACATCCTGACCCTTCCGTTTTTAATCCTGCCCGTTTAAATACGGATCAATGGCTTCAGGCTGCAAAGGCTGCCGGTGCAACCTACGCGGTACTTGTTGCCAAACACTGTACAGGATTCAGTCTCTGGCCAACAGACGCTCATGGATACAGTGTTAAGAATAGTCCATGGAAAGAGGGAAAGGGAGACATCGTGTATGATTTTATACAATCCTGTAAAAAATATGGATTAAAACCGGGAATTTATGCGAGCGCTTCTGCCAACGGTTATCTGTATGTAGATAACCCCGGGCTGGTCCAACCTGGCAGTCCTGTCACACAGACTCAATACAACAGGATCGTGGAGCAGCAACTAACAGAGTTGTGGAGCAGGTACGGACCGCTTTTTGAGATCTGGTTTGACGGTGGTGTGTTACCTGTTGACAAAGGAGGTCCCGATATCGTGCCGTTGTTAAAAAAGTTACAGCCCGATGCGATTGTCTTCCAGGGACCAACCCAGGCAAAAAATCTGATCCGCTGGATTGGCAATGAGGAAGGCACAGCACCTTACCCTAACTGGAGCACGGCTGATACCACAACTTCCGCCACCGGAACAGTAAAAGTGGAGCATATGGGTGGTGACCCTGCAGGAAAACTCTGGTGCCCCGGGGAGGCAGACTTTCCACTCAGAGATGGCTGGCAGGGCGGGTGGTTCTGGCAGGGCAAAGCGCAACATTTGCTTACCGTGGAGCAATTACTTCAAAAATATCATACCAGCGTTGGCAGGAATGCCAACATGCTGCTTGGGATGGTGATCGATACAACCGGCCTGGTGCCAGAAGAGGATGTGGCAAGACTCACTGCTTTTGGCGATGCATTAAGAAAAGAATTTGCCCACCCGGTTTACCAGCGTGCTGCATCAGGTGACCTCATCGAGTTATCGCTCGGCAACACTGCCAGTACATTCAATTGTATTGTGCTTGAAGAAGACATTGCAAAAGGAGAAACGATCCGCAATTATACAATTGAAGCATTGCTGAACGGGCAATGGAAAAAGATCGCGGAAGGAACTTCTGTCGGTCATAAACATATCCAGCTTTTAAAAAACGTGACCGCAACGAAAATTCGTGTACACGCAGATAGTGAAGGACATACTGCCAAATTCAAAAACATCAGTCTATTCCAGCTTGACAGAACGTATGACTAACCATTTTAAGACATCGTTCCGTAACAAGAAAAGAACAGTGACACAAAGTGGAGAACTGCTATTTTTCTTCCGGAAATATAGTTGTTTTAATGCCGTCGATGCCAAAAGCAAAAGTGAATGATATAAACCGAGACTGGTAAAATATAAGTAACAGCAGGTTTGTTAGAACGAGGCCGCCGCGGTGATGTTGTATCATTTTAAGAACCATTTTTGTGGGTGTGAGCATATGGACCAATATGTTTTTCAAAGTGGATCTCTTTAAGGTCAATATCTTCTCCATATGCTCTGAATTAAGATTGCCAAAAGAAACCATTACCCTGTTATCCCCCGGTAATTCTTTTCTTTCTTTAAAAATATTTTTTCCTAACCTGGGCCTCCCGCTTTTTTCGATTGTATTAGCTGATGTCAACAGCATTACCAAACCTGCTTTTTTTAGCTGAAAACATTTATCGTGGAGGAAAACAAACCGGAGCAGATCGTTGCCTTATATGAACGTTATATTCATAACCAGGCTACAAAAGAAGAGTTGAACAGCTTTCTTTCATTGATGGAAGATCCTGCCAACCAGGTGCTGCTTGAGCAGTTATTGGGAAAAACCTGGGATGAGATTGAAAAAAATGAGGGGTTTAAAATACCCGGCAATTCAGAGCTGCCGGATAATATGTCCATTTCTTCCAGCAACCGTTTTCGCAAATACTTGTCGGTAGCCGCGATGTTTTTGCTGATGATAAGCGCAGCAGTTTATTTTCTTTCCCAGGAAAAAAAGGAGGATCATGCGCCGGCAGTAAAATCCATTGCGAAAAGTAAACAGGATATTCCGCCGGGTGGCAATAAAGCCATACTCACCCTTGCAGACGGGTCTCAAATAGTTTTGAACGATGTACAAAACGGGAACCTTGCTTCGCAGGGCAATGCGGCCGTTGTTAAAGTTTCCGGTGGCCAGCTCGCCTACCATACAGATGGCAATACCAGCAGTAAAGTATTATATAACACGGTAGCTACCCCGCTGGGCGGCCAATACCAGCTAACGCTTTCTGATGGCACGAGGGTATGGTTAAACGCCTCTTCCTCTATTCATTTTCCAACGGCTTTTTCGGGTAATCAAAGACAGGTCGGCATCACAGGCGAAGTGTATTTTGAGGTTGCAAAAAATAAAGACATGCCTTTTTTAGTAAAAGTAAAAGATGTATCGATTACTGTATTGGGTACTCATTTTAACGTGATGGCGTACGAAGAGGAAAAAGCGGTCAGCACCACATTGCTGGAGGGAAAAGTGAATGTGACAAACGTAACCGGGCAGGCAGTATTGTCGCCGGGAGAACAGGCTACCGCCCTGGATGGGAACAGTACTTTAAAAGTAAAAAAGGCAGATACGGACGAGGCAGTCGCCTGGATGACCGGGTTCTTCCAGTTTGAGAATGCCGACGTAAAATCTATCATGAGGCAATTGGCGAGATGGTATGATATAGAGGTAGTTTACGAACCGGGATTTGTTAACCGCAGGTTTGGTGGCCGCATCAGCAGAAACCAACAGTTATCAGAAGTATTACATGTACTGGAGCTCAATAATATTCATTTTAAAACAGAAGGAAGAAGAGTAATGGTATTGCCATGAGCCTGTGACGATTGATTGCCTGTTTAAAACTGTTTAGAAACAACCAATGCCCGTTGTCAAGCAAAAACGGAAGTGCTGCTACACTTCCGCTGTAATTGTTTGTTAACGGGATCATATTTCGCATAGAATCCTAATTGTTAAACAAACAACTGCAAAAGTATGTATTTAAAACATCGGGCGGCATCCCTTGCTGTAAGAGGGCGCAGCCTTTCCAAAACCTTGCTGGTTATGAAGTTCACTGCGTTATTTTTACTGGTTGCCTGCCTGCAGGTAAGCGCAAAAACTTACTCTCAAAAACTCACGCTTTCAGAAAAAAAGATCCCGCTTCAAAGACTCTTCAACAAAATTTCTGCACAAACGGGCCTCTCGGTTATCTATGATGTGTCTTTGATTGAAGATGCGTTGCCTGTTGACATTGCGGTAAAAGATCTTCCGCTGGAAGATGTACTGGACATTTGTTTAAAGCAGCAAAATCTTACTTACATGATCGACAGTAAAACGATCATCATTAAAAGAAAAACAAAAGAAGAAAAATCTGTTGCAGTAATTGAAAAACTTCCGTTGCCCCCACCGCGGGTAACCGGTACGGTTACCGATGAGAAGAATGTGCCCCTGGCGGCAGTTTCTGTTACCGTAAAAGGAACAGGCCGGGGAACTTCCACCAATGAAAAAGGTGTATTTACCATAGAGGCAGCAACGGGTGAAACGCTCGATTTTAGTATCGTTGGATTTAAACCATCTTCTATTACCCTAACAACCGCTACCAGCCTGAGTATTGTACTGCAACCAGACGTATCTAACCTGAATGATATAGTAGTAGTAGGTTATGGAACGGCACGAAAAAAAGATGTTACCGGGGCTGTATCCAGCATCGGGGCCAAAGACTTTACGGAAGGGCTTGTTACCAACCCGATGGACCAGATACAGGGCAAAGTGCCGGGGCTGGTTATCACCAAACCTGATGGAGATCCCAATGCGCCTGTTGTTATCCGTTTGCGTGGCCAGACCTCGCTCACCGGTGGTCAAAGCCCTTTACTGGTAGTGGATGGTGTGATCCTGGATGATGTTAACCAGATCTCCAATATACCGGCGGCTGATATTCTTTCCTACGATGTTTTAAAAGATGCTTCCGCTACTTCCATCTATGGTTCCCGCGGTGCCAACGGGGTAGTCATCATCAATACCAGGAAAGGCCGTGCAGGTCGTACGCAGGTAGATTATGCGGGATATGTATCATTGTCCAAGGTAGCAAAGACTTATGAAATGCTCTCTACACCCGACTTCTTAAATGCAGTGAGCCAGATACCGAATGTAGATACTGCCGCGCTTGATGCAGGAAACTTTGGAAAAACAAATGACTGGCAAAAAGCGATCCTTCGCACTGCTGTAACTCATAGCCATACGATTGGTGTATCAGGAGGTTCTGACAAGTTCAATTACCGCGGCTCAGCAAGCTATTTAAACCAGCAGGGTATAGTGATTAACACAGGAAAAGAGCAAACCGGCTTACGTTTCAATGCACAGCAAAAAGCTTTGAATGACAAGCTGGATATACAGGTGGGAATTGTAAATACGAATACCACCCGCAGGCTGGTAAACCGCAACATCTTTAATTATGCTTATGTAATGCCCCCTTATCTTCCGATCAAACTGGCGGATGGAACTGACAATCCTATCTATCAATACAATTATCAGAACCCCGTTCTGTTGCAGAACATGGTAATTAACCAACTGAAAGAGCAACTGATGCAGGAATATGGAACCGTGAATTACCAGTTGTTTAAAGGATTTACAGCAGGGGTAAACGGCTCACTTACTAAATTCAATATACAGGGTGATTATTATCTGCCGGTGATACCCGGCTGGAACAATATCAACAGTGCTACAAAATCATCCTCCAACAGGGATTCCCGCAAAGGTGATATACACCTGAACTATTCTACCAACTTCGGTCTTCATAACCTGAGTGCGACAGGTGTATATGAATACAACTATTACTCTTACGATACGTACAGTGCGTCCGGACAGGGTTTTGTTGGGGATGCCAATACAGATAACGCGCTGCAAAACGGCAACTCAAGCCTGGCAAGCAACAGCTCTTATAAAGAGGAGTTCAAGATCATCTCTTTCCTGGGCAGGCTTACTTATAACTATAATTCGAAGTATTACCTTACCGCGAGTTTCCGCAGGGATGGTTCTTCCAAGTTTGGCGTAAATCATCGCTGGGGTAATTTTCCCGCCATCTCTGCTGCATGGCGTCTTAAGAACGAATCCTTCTTAAAGAATGTGGCATGGATAGATGAACTAAAACTGAATGCCGGTTATGGTGTGGTTGGCAACCAGGATGCGATTGGCGCATACAATACCTTAACAACACTTAGCAGTGCCGGAGCTACTTACGATCCTACCAACACCACCAATAATTATCCCGTGGGTTATGCGCCTAATCAAAACCCCAATCCAGATCTTGTGTGGGAAGAACGGCATGGAAAAAATATAGGTGTTGAATTCAGTTTTATGAAAGGTCTTCTTTCGGGCTCGGTGAGTGCCTTTAATGATGAAACAAGACACCTGTTGTATAATTATACGGTACAGGTTCCCCCCAACTTTGTATCCACGGTACTGGCCAATGTGGGAAGCCTTACCAATAAAGGGGTTGAGCTTCAGTTAAACGCAAATATCATTCGTAAAAAAGATTTTAGTTTTTCTGTTGGCGGACAGATTACCACCATCAATACCAAGATCACCAGTCTTTCCGGAAGCTGGGCGGGCACAAAAGTATCTACAGATAATATACAGGTAGGGTCTGCCAGCGGACGTGGTCTGAGCGCCAACCCGATCACTTATCTTATTGTAGGTAAATCGCCTTATACCTTCTACCTTCCTCATTATACAGGGCATACCAAAGATGGAATTTCGCAATTCGATTCTGCCGGATCTGTAACGGACAATGTAGGCAATGCAACCCTTCATTATATCGATCCATATCCAAAATTCAACTACGGTTTTTCGCTGAACCTTAATTATAAAAACTGGGGATTCAACGCATTTCTCAGGGGAGTATCCGGCACAAAGATCTTTAATAATACCCGCCTTAACCTGGCCAACTATTCTAACCTGCCTTCAGTAAATACGTTGAAAGAAGCTGTAACAAGCGGCTTGAAAGATAATCCAACGCCGTCTGACTACTGGCTGGAGAATGCATCTTATATGCGACTGGAGAACCTGACCTTATCTTACAGTTTTCAAAAAATAAAAGGCATAGAGAACCTGCGCTTTTACCTGTCCGGCAATAACCTTTTTGTCATTACAAAGTATAAAGGACTTGATCCGGAGATAGCGACTGTTGATAACTCAGGCGGTGGGGCAAGTGCCGCGTTTATCGATCTTTCATACACCTCTTCCAACCAGAATTCCACCAATGGTTTTTATCCTAAGTCAAGGTCCTTTACGCTTGGTGTAAATATCAGCTTCAAATAATTAAATCATGTTAACAATGAAACCTATCCGATATAATTTTTGGGTGCTTGTGGTGTTTGGCCTGTGGGTTTCCAACCTGCAATGCACCAAGCTGGACTCAAACGTCTACAGCCAAAAAATAAATGAGAATTTCTGGAAAACACCTGCCGAAATAGCTGCGGGTAAAGCGCCGGCCTATGCCGCGTTGCAGGGAACCGTTTCCGGCGGAGACATTTATCATGTACAGGAAATCACCTCTGATGAAATGATCACACCCACAAGAGGCGGTGACTGGGGCGACGGAGGCAACTGGTCCCGCATCTGGTATCACCAGCAGATGGCCGATGACGGAACTGCGAACGGTGCATGGTCGAGTATTTATAACGGCATTGGAAAATGTAATTACATCATCTATACGTTAAACCATCTCGACCCGGCCCCATCGACCATTTCCGCAGACGTGGCAGAGATGAAAACAGTAAGAGCTTACTATTTCTACCAGGGGCTTGATATCTTCGGCAATATTCCTTTTGTGTCAGATTTCAAGCAGGATCCAAGCACCGTGGTAAATATTCCGAGAGCGCAGGTATTTGATTCACTTGAAGCAGACCTCAAAGCAGCTCTCCCCTACCTGTCTTCTGCGCACAATGTGTCTACTTATGGCAAAGCAAACAAATACCTTGCGTTCAGCATACTGGCGAAGATGTACCTCAACGCAGAAATCTATACAGGTACACCCAGGTGGGAAGAATGCATCGCAATGTGTGATTCAATTACTGCAGCCGGTTATTCACTCACGTCCAACTACTACGATAACTTCAAGGATGTTGTGCAGGAAGGCTCCACTGAAAATATTTTCGTTGTGCCTTATAATGCGGCGAAGATAAAAGGCAATTCGATTGTGCAGGAGACACTGCATGCATTTTCGGGTCAGTATACATTTGGTGTGTGCTGCGGTTTTGGTAATAACGGCATGTCTACTACCCGCCCGTTTTATAACAACTATGATACGCTGTCAGACTATGATATGCGGGATGTGAACGGTTATATCAATACTTACCGCACCTTCCATGATATGCGCACCGGGCAGTTCCTGATCGGACAGCAATATGTAAACGGCGTTACCTATCCACCGCACGAAAACATACTTTATAACAGCACCAACACAGCGCTTGCAGGTTTGGCCAATTCGCCTGCAGATGCCATACGCCTGGCCGATGACCAGTCAGGACTTCCGCTGGCCTATTTTGATACCATGTACCTGTTCTCCAACGCTGCCCCTTACTTCAGGATGGCAGGGCTGCGTAACATCAAATATTTTCCGGATGCACAAGCCAATTCTGACGGTTCATTGGGCAACGATGTTGTATTGTTCCGTTATGCCGATATACTGCTGATGAAGGCGGAATGCGAGTTCAGGCTGGGTGTTAACTTATCAGATGCACTGGAGAATGTAAACATGGTTCGCCGGCGTGCCTATTCAGGCAGTACGGCACACGACTGGAATGCTTCCGATCTTACACTCGATCACCTGCTTGCTGAACGGGCAAGGGAACTTGCCTGGGAAATGGTACGCAGACAGGACCTCATACGTTTTGGGCATTACCTTGATGCGAGGACCATACCGGACAAACCGGCGGACAATCCTGATAAGCATACTTATCTATTGCCCATCCCGGCTCCGCAACATGTTAGCAATCCAAATCTGACGCAGAACCCCGGTTATACTTTTTAGATTGTTGAGCTCACGTACACATGGAGTGGCTGCCTTCCGGCGGCTGCTCTTTGTTTTTTAAAATATATTGCATATAAACCTACGGCATATGATCAGGGCACTGCACCGTTTTCGTTATTGGCTTCTCTGGTTATACGCCTTTACCGTTTATGGTTGCCAGCAACATTCAGATACTTTGTTCACCATGCTATCCAAGTCTTATACAGGCATTGATTTTGTGAACCACAATACTGATACGGATAGCTTAAGTATTATTGATTACCTGTATTATTATAACGGAGCAGGTGTGGCCATTGGCGATATCAACAATGACAGCCTCCCGGATATCTACTTCGCATCTAATACAGAAGGCAATAAACTGTATTTAAACAAAGGTGATTTTCATTTTGAAGACATCACGGCATCAGCCGGCGTAAGAGGTAAGGCAGATTGGACAACCGGGGTTTCGATGGCTGATATAAACGGAGATGGTTATCTTGATATTTATGTGTGTACGGTTGCCAGCCATACACCGGCCGATATCTCCGCACCGGCGCACACCTATTTCAAAAATTCCCGCAACCAGCTTTTTATTAATAACCGCAATAACACTTTTACAGAAATGGCCGCTGCGTACGGATTAGACCTGCGTGGGTATAATACACAGGCCGTGTTTTTTGATTATGACAATGATGGCGATCTCGACATGTTCCAGTTGCAGCATTCCACCCATCAAAATGCATCCTATGGCTCTACCGATCTGCGAAATACTTACAGTGAAGTAAGCGGCGGAAAATTATATCGTAACGATCATCTTCACTTTACCGATGTTACCAAAGGATCAGGGATCATCAGCAGTGCACTCGGTTATGGGCTGGGTGTAGCAGTTGCTGACATCAACCATGATGGGTTTGAAGACATCTATGTAAGCAACGATTTTCATGAGAACGATTACTATTATGTAAACCAGGGTAACGGTAGTTTTAAGGAAATGAATGCGTCCGCATTTGGCCATGAATCAAAATTTTCCATGGGTAATGATATTGCCGATATCAATAATGACGGATGGCCTGATATTATGACGGCCGATATGTTGCCGGAGGATGAAAAGGTATTAAAATCTTCTCTTGGCGATGAGCCGCTGGATATTTACATGCTGCAAAGAAGCTATGGCTATTCTTACCAGTATATGCGTAATTGTCTTCAGTTAAATACTGGTCGCGGTAAACGCTTTTCCGATATCGCATTATATAGCGGGGTAGCTGCAACTGATTGGAGCTGGGCGCCGCTTATAGCAGATTACGATCTCGACGGCAAGGCTGATATCTTTGTTTCCAATGGCATAAAAAACCGCCTTAACGACCTCGATTATATCAGGTTTATATCATCGCTGCAAAAAGATCCAGCTAAAAGCAACGGTCGTGACCATGACCGGGAAATACTTGCACATCTTCCGTCCGGACAATGGCATAATTATATATTTAAAGGAGGCGATCAACTGATCTTTCAGGATCAATCCGTGAACTGGGGTTTTGAAAAGCCTACACTTTCACAAGGCTCCGCTTATGCAGATCTTGATGGTGATGGCGATCTGGACATTGTTACCAATAACATGAATGAACCCGCAGGTATTTACCGGAATAATACCCGGGAAAAACAATCAGCCAACCATTACCTGACGGTAAAACTAAAAGGGAAACAACCTAATGTTTTTGGTATCGGTACCAAGGTGATCCTATTCAACAAGGGAACAGTTTTTTATAAGGAGATGCAACCGGTAAGAGGCTTTTTAAGCAGCAGTGAACCTGTACTGAACTTTGGATTGGGTACGTTGAATAAAGTAGATAGCCTGCTTGTTATCTGGCCCGATAAGGTTTACCAGTTGATGACAAATGTGCCTGCCAATCAAAAAATCGAACTGACCTACCCATCCGAAAAAATGGATAGCATCACTGCTTATGATGCTTTTATTAACGAGGTTTTACCTGCGGAGGATACCAATGTTTTTGAAGATATTACTGCCAGGCTGAGAAAGAATTTTAAACACCAGGAAGATAACTATGTCGATTTTAATGATCAGTGGTTCCTACCTCATGAACTCTCTACACAAGGGCCGGCGATTGCCGTAAGTGATGTAAATGCAGACGGCCTTGAAGATTTCTTTGTGTGTGGCGCAAAAGGGCAGGCAGGTCAGCTCTTTCTTCAAACCGTCAAAGGCGAATTTTATCCTTCGCAGGATACCGCAGTATTCTGGAAAGACAGGGGCTGCGAAAAAACAGATGCGCTGTTCTTTGATGCTGACGGAGATGGCGATGCTGACCTGTATACCGTAAGTGGCGGGAACATTTATACAGGCCAAACAGCATTGTTGAATGACCGCCTGTATTTGAATGATGGCAAAGGACATTTTTCTATGTCTGATGGATTGCCGGCGATGTATGAAAACAAATCAGTCGTTCGTGCTGCCGATTTTGACGGCGATGGAGACCTTGACCTGTTTGTTGGTGGCCGCTCTGTTTCAAGAGACTACAGTAAGCTTCCGGCATCGTACTTACTGATTAATAATGGCAAGGGCAACTTTAGCTTTGCCGGTGATAGTGTTTGTCCAGGCCTGGAACACCTGGGCATGGTTACCGACGCATACTGGACAGATTCAGATAAAGATGGCTGGCAGGATCTTGTTGTTGTGGGCGAGTGGATGCAACCATTGTTGTTTAAAAACATTCATGGTAAACTAACCCGTTCCAGTCTTACTGCAAACGACCACGACTTAACAGGTTGGTGGTGCTCTATGCAGGTGGCAGATATCAATGGAGATGGTTATGAAGATATCCTGCTTGGCAATTACGGGCTTAACAGCAAGCTTAAAGCCACTGCAGATTATCCTTTGAAAATGTATAACAAAGACCTTAGCGGTATAGGAAAAGCTGACCAGATACTAAGCATTGAAAAAAACAAACAGTATTACCCTTTTTTAAATAAAGAAGACATGGAAAAGCAACTGCCTTATCTAAAAAAGAGTTTCTTGAAATATGGCGAAATGGCTGGCAAAACAGTAGCAGAAATTTTTGGCGATCGTCTTAAAGATGCTACTGTTTATACGGCATCCACACTGGCATCTGTATTACTGTTGAACGATGGCAAGGGGCATTTTACAAAGACATTGCTGCCTGCTGCAATGCAATGGAATCCTGTATTTGCATTTATGGTTGATGATTTTGATCAAGATCGCCTGAAAGATATTCTTGCAGGCGGCGGATTTTTTGGAACCACTCCCTATGAAGGACGCTATGATGCGATGCCGCTCTTATTAAATAAAGGCAACCGCTTGGGCACCTTTAACCCGGTATTACCACTTCCATCAGCGATCAACCTGCTGAATAGCGAAGTAAGAGACATCAAGCCGATACAACTGGCCGGTAAAACAAAAGCTTTACTGGTTGCCCGTAACAATGACGAATTACATTTACTAAAGTATTGACTTATGTTATACTTGCTTCGCCGGTATTAAAAAATGAGCAAACGTTTGCGTAAAAATTCAGGCAGTTTTATTTAGTAAACTTTATTAGATTTAGAAGGCTTATTATAACAGCGCATATAACCTGAAAAAGCCAAAACTGAATGATTGTTGCTTCCTCCGACGACGAATTTGTCTTGCTTCAACAACTTGCATCAGGTGATGCTGCTGCATTCAAAAAGATTTATGAGCAATACCATCCCATCATCAAAACATTTGCCTTTCACCTGACAAAATCAAATATCCATGCAGATGAAATTACGCAGATCGTTTTTGTTACCATCTGGGAAAAGAGAGACCAGATTATTCCCGGTGCAGACTTTAAGGCTTACATCAAGAAAATCACGCTGAACAGGACGATCAACTTTTTAAAAAAAGCACATCGGGACAAGCAGTTACAACAGGAAATTTTTAACCAGATGCAGACGCTACGTGATGAAAATTCGACCAGCGTTTTTGAAAAGGAACTACAGCAGGTATACCAGTCGGCTATTCATCATTTACCTACACAAAAGAAACTGATTTACCAGTTAAGCAGGAACAATGAACTCACCTACGCAGAGATTGCCAGGAAGCTGAATCTTTCCAAAAGCACGGTAAAGAATCATATGATAGAGGCAATCAAAATAATCAGGACTACTGTTAGCAAACAATTAATGTCTGTTTACTTTCTGTTATTGTAAAAGTTGTACTCAAAGTTTTGTTTGAGCGTCCATTTTTTCCAAGTGAAGTTTAATAACCTGCACGCCATCTGACAGGGTTACTATGTTGTCCGGAAGATTTATAATTTACCGGTAACGCGCTGTATATCCCTCTTTTGCGTAAGATTTATTGATCAGTTTACACACGTACCAAATTATATAAACGCTGCATGGTGAAGACATATCTGCGATTCATGAAGATCCCGTCTTCATATCATAAACCGTCAAGATAGTAACCAAAGAGATTAATTTTATTTGAGAACTTGCTATAACAATGTATATGGCACAGAATTAAATTTACAATTGGCATTCGTTCATATCAAATATGAAAATCAAAAGTCAGCTCATCTAATGTTCGCTTTTCAAATCATGCTAAAAAAGCATTTGCGACTAAAAAAAATGTTTCCTAATTGCTTTGATTTTAAATAATTCCGCTTTAAGTTTATGAACAGATAAAAGAATCGCCTAATTGGATTAGATCCTCATCTTAATTTTTCCGGCCTGTAGCAATTTTGTTGTGCCTTTCTCATTTATCAAAGAAATACTCACCACTTTATAAATCTTTGTGTATGGAAGAATATATACAACTTGGCTACCTGCATGGTTTGGCCACATACGAAAACGCATTACTAGAAGAAGCGCTTGCAACGCAACATGCCGCAATACTTGAAGAACAACTTCATGCGCAATATGCGCAATCAGTTCTTGAACAGGAACCTGTAAGTGAAGAAGATTATAAAAAAGAAGAAGCCTACCAGATGGGGGTTAGCCACGCTGAAGCTACGCATGTTGCAAAGATATTGTGGGAAAATGCAAGCAAGTTTGCGGATCAACTTAAGGAATTATTTGAGAAAGGAAAGGCCGACTACGAAAAATCTGTGGAAAGTGCTTCAAGTCAGTCGTGAAGCTGATGAAAAGTAATTGCTTTTTGTAAACGGCTATTATTAATAAGTTGACAGCTTGTTACCAGGTGATAAGTGATGAATATGACTTTTTAATATGAATAATAACGTTGGAAGTGCTGTTAACTTATTTTGTTTACCATATGCCGGAGGCGGTGGCAGAATGTTTCACAGTTGGATAAAACTTTTGCCCGATTTTATTCGCGTATTCCCTGTAGAACTTCCCGGGCGTGAATCAAAATTGCATAAACCCGCCTTTCATAACATGGAACTTTTAGTGGCCATGCTTGCATCAGAATTATATCCCATTGCCCACAAGCCCTATGCAATTTTTGGGCATAGTATGGGGGCAATAATTGCATTCGAACTGGCTCTTTCGCTTACCTCAAGAGGTTGTTTGCCTTGCCAGGTATTTATATCTGCGGCAGCAGCACCTCATCTCAAAAATGATTCCTACCGCAAAACAAACCTATCAGATGAGGGCCTGAGAACAGAATTGAAAAAGCTTGGGGGGATGCCTAATATATTATTGGATAATACTGAATTCATGAAAATGTTTTTGCCAACCGTCCGAGCAGATTTTATTTTATTTGATAGTTACACTTATAAAATGGGACAAGTATTGAAATGTCCTGTAACTGTACTCGGCGGAAGAGATGATGACAGCATTAAATTAAAAGATTTGCTGGCCTGGAATGCATTAGCTACGGGAGATTTTCAATTGAGGCTATTCAAAGGAAATCATTTTTTTTTGCACTCCAGCGAAAAACAGGTCCTTCAAACGATTTCAAATGAATTAAGCAACAACAAGTATGAAATAAACCAATGAACAGTAAATACCATATATATCCATTGTCTTTCGGGGAAGAAAGAATTTGGTTCCTTCATCAACTTACCCCAAACCTGGCCGTATATAATATCCCTTTTAATATTCGGATAACAGGTATTACGGATACTGAAGAAGTTAAAAGTTGCATCTCCCTGCTAATTCAGCGGCATGAAATATTGAGGACAAAATTTCTTATCAAAGACACAAAACCAATACAGGTTGTTTATCCGGAAGGGTCTTGTGACTTTTCTGAATTGGATCTAACCAATGCAAGCCCCAAGCACGTGGAGTCAATCATTATGCAAAGAGCGGCCAACGACCTGAAAAAATGTTTTGATCTTGTGGCAGGCCCGTTATTACGTGCCGATTTGATAAGATTACCTCAGCAACAGCTCTTAATCAATTTTACCATTCATCACATCATTACCGACGGGTGGTCTATTGATATTTTTAAACGAGAATTCAACGAGATTTATCAATCAAGAAGATCCGCTACTCCTGCCGTATTACCGCCCCCGACTATTCAGTATGGTGATTATGCGATATGGCAACGCAAATCCATCACCTCGTCAACTGTAAAGGAGCAACTAAACTTCTGGATTCAAAAACTTAAAGATTCGGCGCCGCTGCTTGAACTCCCCTCTGATCGCCACAGATGCAAAACGCAAACATTCGCTGGCGCCATCCAGAGCCTGATATTGTCCAAATCAAAGAGTATGGCGCTCAAAAATTTATGCGTATGCCACAAGGTTTCTGCATTTATGTTAATCCTAACCATATTTAAAATATTACTCTACAAATACACTTCTCAGATTGATTTACTTGTTGGTACGCCTGTAGCCAACCGCAGCCGCCCTGAGACGCAATCGTGCCTGGGCTTTTTTGTAAATTCGTTGGTGGTCCGCACTACCGTTCAACCGGAAGCAACGTTCCTAGAATACCTACAAATTGTCCGGTCAGAGACCTTGCTGGCTTATGCCAACCAGGAAGCCCCATTTGAGAAAATTGTTGCAGAAATTGTATCAGACCGACAAATATGTCACAGTCCCTTATTTCAGGTGATGTTTGCACATCAGGCAGGAATTGAAAATACTTTCCATAAAGTCTCACAGGAAGCGCTTTATGAAAAATCAATATACACCGATCCGCAACCAGGAACTTCTAAATTTGATCTCACTTTATTTTCCGAGGAAATTGATCATTGTCTTGTGTTTACCCTGGAGTATAATACACATCTCTATAATGACTCAAGAAAAAAAAATTTTCTAACCCATCTAGAAAATCTTATAGATGCAATTATTCAAAACCCGGATTTAAGAATCAGGGAGTATTCTATCCTATCAAAGAAAGAATATATACAACTTTCTAATGAATTCAGTGGGCAAATAAGAGATTATCCTAAAAACGAAACAATCCACGATATTTTTTCTAGAACAGTAATGCAACTGAAAAAATCAGTAGCAATTATTGAAGGTAACCACCAGTGCAGTTATGAAGAACTTGAGGATGATTCGAATAGAATTTCGGCATATATATCTTCTCGTTACCCTCCCAACTCGATCATTGGTGTTCTTATGGATCGGTCAATACTTACTACCAAGCTTTTATTGGGAATATTAAAAGCAGGATGTATTTATTTGCCATTTGATATGCGTTCCCCCAAGCAGAGACTGGAAAGAATGATAAAGCAGGCGCAGCCTTCCCTTATTTTTATTGAGCCTGAAGCTATAGATTTACCCAGGGAAATGAAAGAAATTAACAGAACAGCATTCTTCATTTTCAATAATATCTTATCTATTCCTTGGAGCAATGCAAATATACATCCACAAAGGAAAGTCTCATCGGATTCGCCTGCTTATATTATGTTTACTTCAGGATCAACAGGCGATCCGAAAGCCGTCATGGTGGGGCATCAGAGTGTCATCCGGTTACTTTTTGACCAGGATTATTACCACGCAGATGATAAAGATTGTTTTTTACAGTTCGCACCTATATCTTTCGATGCTTCAACTTTCGAAATATGGGGCTGTCTTTTAAATGGCGCCAGGCTAGCAATTGCTCCGAGAGGAATCACCGGGCTTGGAAAATTGGCTGAATTTATTCAGGAAAATAATGTTACAATATGCTGGCTTACTTCAAGCCTGCTTAACGAGATGGTTGTTCAGAATTCAAAGATCTCGTGCCTAAAATATTTATTAACAGGCGGAGAGGTATTATCTGCCTCGCATATAAAAAAGGCATTGCTGTTACTAGATGGTTGCAGGATTCTGAATTGTTACGGGCCCACCGAGAATACTACCTTCACTACTTTCTATGAGATTAGGGAAGTAATAGATGACGTGCCTATATCTATTGGAAAGCCGTTGAAAAATACATTCATTTACCTTCTTGATCAATGGCTGACACCGGTGCCGGTTGGCGTCCCCGGGAAATTATATATAGCCGGGGACGGACTTGCCATAGGATACCCGTTTGACGATGAGCTAACAACCAGGAAATTTATCTTTATTAATATCAGAGGAAAACAAGTTCGTTGTTATGATTCCGGCGACATGGCAAGATTTGATCAGGAGGGGAATATTGAATTCCTTGGCAGACAGGACAAGCAGATTAAATTAAGAGGTTTCAGAATGGAAGCTGGGGAGATTGAAAATACCTTTTGCAGTTATCCCGAAGTTAAGCATGCACTTGTTTATCTGGAATATTCAGATTCAGGGGAGAAGCACCTTGTAGCAGTAATTGTTCCAAACAGCCCGTCAGTTGACCGGATAATGCTTCGTGCATACTTAGCTGAAAGGCTTCCTGATTACATGATACCAAGTGTTATGTACTTTACAGATGTGTTACCCGTTAACATCAATGGAAAAGTTGAAAGACCTGCAAAGATAAAAGAGTATTCTTCAGCCCAGGCCTCTGCCGGGACTCAACAGCTATTAACGCAACTTGAAAAAAATATACATGACCTGTGGTGCGAATTATTGGATACTGATTCGGCTGGTATTGATGAAAATTTTTTCGAGATCGGGGGGCATTCTTTATTAATAACCAGGATGCATCTGCGAATCCGGGAACAGGGTTTTTCTATTACCCTGGTGGATCTTTTCCAATATCCGAGCATTCGTTCACTCAGCACGTTCTTGCAGGCTCAACAGGTACTGTTTAATGAAAATAGCGATGATTTAACAACTACCCAGCAAATGGCAACCAGATCATTTGCGTAAGCATAGTTTAAGGAAAATTTAAAAGTCTGTAATTATAGTATGGAACATCTCGCACCAACAAAAATTGCTATTATAGGTATGAGCGGCAGGTTCCCGGGGGCGCCGGATACAACAGCCTTGTGGCAAAACCTGGTTGCAGGGAAAGACTGTATTTCAAGATTTTCGGTAGAAGAGTTACTTGCCGAGGGTGCAGACCCTTTGATTGTTATGTCTCCAAATTTCGTTAATGCGGGCGGGGTGCTGGATGATATTGCGCTGTTTGATGCTGCTTTTTTTGGGTTCAGCCCTGCTGATGCAGAAACACTTGACCCGCAGCAAAGGCTTTTTCTGGAAGTTGCATGGGAAAGCCTGGAAGATGCAGGCTATGATGCAGCTAAATATACTGGGAGTATCGGTGTATTCGCAGGAACATCCATGAGCACCTATGCTTATCATCTTCAACAGGTATTACGTCAGAAAGGTATGGAGGACCTTGATGTACTTATTGGAAACGATAAAGATTTTATTGCTACCCGTACCTCTTACAAGATGAACTTAAAGGGGCCAAGCATGACAGTGCAAACAGCTTGCTCAACATCGCTTGTTGCAGTATGCCTTGGTGTAAATACATTGAGAGCTAAGCAATGTGATATGGTTATCTGTGGAGGGGCTACTGTTAATGTGCCGCAAAAAGGCGGATATATTTACCGGGAAGGAAGTATTGCTTCACCCGACGGCATATGCAGGGCGTTTGATGCTGCCGCAAATGGCACAGTTGGTGGTAACGGTGTTGCTGCCGTAATACTCAAAAGGTTTGAGGATGCGGTTGCTGACGGAGATGCCATCTATGCAGTTATTCATGGTGTTGCAATGAACAATGATGGAGCAGTTAAGGTAGGATATACAGCACCAGGTGTAAGCGGTCAGGCAGAGGTATTAAGAAAAGCGTGGCAGGAAGCGGGCTTTCCTGCAAGTACAATTGGTTACATTGAAACACATGGAACTGGAACCAGGCTCGGTGATCCCATAGAAATAAGAGCACTAACAGAAGCCTATAGCAAGGAGCATGCCGGAGAAAAAGTGTGCGCCATTGGTTCAATAAAAACCTCGATTGGACACCTGGATGCGGCGGCAGGTGTTACAGGATTAATCAAATCAACATTGATGCTCCATCATAAGGCAATGCCGGCAAGTCTTCACTTCACTAAACCCAATCCCGAATTATTTCTGGAAAAAAGTCCGTTTTATGTCAACCAGCATTACAAAGAATGGCAATCAACAACTTTACCCCGACGCGCAGCGGTGAGTTCCTTTGGGATTGGAGGTACTAATGCGCATGTGGTGATGGAGGAAGCTCCTGCTGGAAAACCGTATACATCAGAAAATAAACCTCAACTTCTATGCGTCTCTGCAAGATCGCCTGAAGCCCTGGATATTGCTTTGAAAAGACTAAGTATTTTCCTGGAGAAGAATTCATCTGTTCCTTTGGAAGATACCGCCTTTACGCTTCAAATGGGAAGAAAAGAATTCCCGTTCCGGGCAACTTTTACAGCCACAGATACTAATACTGCGGCAGCTATAGCAAGTTGCATTCACAACAAAGAGCTTTTTTCTGGTGAATGCAGGCAAAAGGCGCCGGAGTTGATCTTTCTGTTTTCGGGCCAGGGAACTCAATTTCACCAAATGGCCTATGAAACATATTGCAGTTACGCTTTATTCAAAAAAACATTTGACAAGTGCGCCGATCACATTCTGGAGATGGCAGGATGGGATCCACGGGAAATCCTTTATACAGATAATGTATCACATGATTACGAAAGCCTTTTACACCAGACATCTATAACCCAGGTACTGTTATTTTGTGTTGAATATTCTCTTGCCACCCTTTGGGCTAGCTGGGTTGGAAAACCATCAGCAATGTCAGGACACAGCATCGGCGAATTAGTGGCCGCTGCCATTGCAGAGGTTTTTACATTAAAGGAAGCGCTTGAAATTGTTTATATGCGGGGAAAGTTGATGCAAAACATGCCCGGAGGCGGAATGTGGACAGTCGCAATGGATGAAAAAGCACTGATACAGATTCTACCTGAATCCCTTGACCTGGCAGCTACAAACGGGCCATACCTTAGTGTTTTTTCAGGCCCCCTGCCAGAGGCGGAACAGTTCGTTTACAAGTTGAGAGAAATGAATATTGAGTGTACCCGTTTAAAGACTTCTCACGGTTTCCATTCACGAACAATGCGCGACGCAGCCAATGAATTTGAAATATTTCTAGGAAAGTATAGCCTGAACAGTCCGGCAATTCCCTTCACTTCAAACATTAGCGGAACCTGGATCTCGGATAATCAGGCGATGAGCGCGGGTTACTGGGCCAAACAAGTTACCACTACCGTAAGATTTATGGATGGAATTCAAACGACGGCACAATTGCCCAACCCTGTATTTCTTGAAATTGGCCCGGGCAATACACTGACAACCCTGACAAAAAGTATCTTTCAACATAATCATTCAAATACGTTTGTCTTTTCCTCCCTCCCTTCCGCAAAAGACAAATTAAATGATTTAACAACCTTATACAGCACAGCGGGAAAATTATGGGCCCTCGGCCATACTGTAAAGTGGGAAGAACTCAAAACTTCAGAACGGAAACAAAGGGTGCATCTGCCAACATATCCATTTGAGCGAAAGCGCTATTGGCCACAACCAGTTGAAACAAGCAATCACCTTTCTACAGCCTTGTTAGAAAAGTTAACTGATTCGCCGGAAATTGATAAGTGGTTTTATACACCATCCTGGGTACGCACAGCATTACCTGTTATTGAAGCATCAGCCGTAACAAAGGTATGGGTGGTGTTTTCAAGCGAAGATAGAGGCAGGGTTGTTCAGCACTACCTGAATGAACAGGGGCACCAATTGATACTGGTTACTTCAGGCGAGCATTACTTACGCTGTAATAATTCTTTTCAATTAAGATTTCAGGAAGAAGAAGATTACACCCGTTTATTTTCAACGCTAGTTTCTGACGAAATAAATATCTATGCGATACTTATTGATGGTTTGGTTTGCGAAAAAACGAAACAACACGAACAAATAGATGCTCCACATTTTTATCAACTCGTTTCATTAACCAGAGCGCTGGCGATGTTTTATCAAAACAGCAATATCCTTATCTATTCCCTTATCAATAACGGCTGGCCGGTAACCGGCAATGAAAGATTAGAACCCTCACACACGGTTGCCGCATCTGTTTGCCGTGGCATATCACTTGAATACCCAAACTTTCTTTGTCGTCAGATTGATGTCGACGAACATTTTATCGCAGACCAGGCATCTTTTCCCCGTAAGCTTACAGCCGAATTATTAAAATACCAGGGTGAAGCTACAGTAGCTTATCGTAATGGTCATCGCTGGTCACAGATCTATTTACCGATGGAACTTCCCGCAATAATCAAAGACAACAATAATATCTGTGAGGGCGGTACTTATGTTATAACAGGCGGACTTGGCAATATCGGGCTATTGACAGTTGAGTATCTTACCAATCATAAAGCGGCAAACATCATACTCATCTCGCGTAGTGCCTTTCCACAAAAAAAAGACTGGTGTAAGCCACTTTCCAGCTTTCAGGATGAGGCTGTTGCAAAAAAAATACAGCATCTTAACCTAATGGAAAACGCTGGTGCTAATATCATTGTTCTAAGTATCGATGCTTCCTGCGAAACGGAGATGGCGCCTGCGATTGCACAAATACGTAATCAGTATGGACGGATTAATGGCGTTTTTCATGGCGCAGGTCTTACCTCAACTGAATATTTCAGTCCTTTAAAAGCTGTATCAAAAGAAATCTGTGAAGCACATTTTAAATCAAAGGTGCAATCTCTGATTATACTCGAAAAATTATTGAGAGACGCCCCACCGGATTTCTATTTTATACACTCTTCTCTATCCTCCATTTTATCCGGCCTCAATTTTATCCCTTATGCAGCGGCAAACACGTATCTGGATACGTTTGTAGCTTTACAGAAATCTTCCGGCAACAACATTGCATGGTATTGTGTTAACTGGGATGGCTGGAACTTTTTAAACAAATCCGTTGCTATGGCAAATGCAATAAATGCAGACCAGGGATTGAAAATTTATGACAGGATCTTTTTCAATAACATAAGTGATCAGCTTATTGTATCATGCACCGATTTGAATTTGCGGATCCAACAGTTGACCCAGCCTGAGATTGGGCCAGCGGTTGAAAACACCGAAAATTCCGGCTATTATGCCAGGCCTCAGATTTCAGTGGGCTACCTGGCGCCGGAAGACGAAACAGAACAACAGGTTGCTAATATATGGAGCACAGTATTAGGCATTACCGGAATAGGAATTGAAGACAACTTCTTTGAACTTGGCGGCCATTCCCTTCTTGCCACAAGACTTGTAACTAGGCTAAGGGAACTGTTTAAGGTAAACCTCTCCATCCAACTCATCTTTGATTGCCCGACAATTAAAGAGATGGCCGGTACAATTAAACAATTATCTAACGACATTATTGACTTTGAACAGGATGAGATCAAACGTGCACTCGACCAGGTTGAAATGGTATCAGAAGAAGAGTTGGCGTTATTGTTAATGCAACAGTCAACAACAATTCGTGCAAAGTAACAGGTAAAATTTTAAACTGATGGGAAGTCTCCCTTTACGAAATACCACGCAAAGTGATAATGAACTCAAAGCACGGATTGCATCACTAAGCCCTAAACAAAAGGAATTATTTGAGCAACTGTTGGGTTCTAGAAATGCAGGCTCCAACAATCACAAAATTCCTAAAAAAGACCAAAACGAATATCCATTATCACCCGCTCAGAAAAGAATGTGGTTTCTTGCGCATACTGCCTCAGGACGTGATCTTTACAATGTGCATTTTAGTATGCAACTGGGCGACCGGATAGATATTGGAATAATAAGAAAAAGCCTTCAGCTCCTCATCCAACGGCATGATATATTGAGGACAACCTTTCATATAAATAATGGAGAGCCCTTTCAAAAAATCAGCAGACAGAATAAGGTTAATGTTGAAATTGTTAATACAAAGGCTGCAAGCACAGATACAATCAGGGAAATCATCAGGGAGGTAAGCCAGCAGGAATTCAAATTTTATTTTGATCTGGAAAATGGCCCCCTTGTGAGAATAGTCCTGCTGACTAATAATTCAAATTTTTCCTGTCTTTTTGTAACGATGCACCATCTTGTTGCAGATGCCTGGTCCGTTGAAATATTCAAAAAAGAACTTAGTATTGTGTACCAGGCCTTTGCCATGAAGCGCATTCCGGATCTTAGGGTATTAAATGTTCATTATGGAGATTACGCGATGTGGCAAATTGAAAGGCTGAATAAACCAGAGTTAAACAGATCGCTGGAATTCTGGGTAAAAAAACTACAAGATCTTCCCCGGCCAATTCAACTGTGTGTTGATAAGGAAAGACCAACTCATGCTACTTTCCGCGGAGGCCAGTGCAGGATGACACTGGACCGATTGATCAAGAAGCGCATCCTTGGAGCTGCACAGGAACAAAAAGTGTCGCTCTTCATCTTTTTGCTAAGCGCTTTTAAAGTACTGTTATTCCGTTACACCGGCAGCCCGGATTTATTGATAGGTACCCCTGTAGCTAACAGGATTAACAGCGAAATGGAAGACATCATGGGTTACTTTGTGAATGTGTTGGTAATACGCTCAAATCCTTCTGGCGAAATCCCCTTTTATTCGTGGGTTCAACAGATGCGCAAGATTGTTCTTGAGTCCATGATCCATGAAGAAGTGCCGTTTGACAAATTGCTTGAACATCTCCATATCAAAAGAGATTTATCCCATCACCCTGTCTACCAGGTGTCCTGCCAGCTCATTAATTTAACTTTGCAGAAAGCTGCCTATACACCAGAGTCTCCATACATGATAGAAGTCGAGAAGGAAACCATTGATCTTGATCTTGCAGTAAATTTTTTCAATACAAACGATGAATTGATCATCCAGATGGAATACAGTAAAGATGTTTTTAATGCTGATAGAATACATAAGATGTTACAGCACTTTAAAAATATCCTTCTTAGCGTTACAGCTGATATCAATCTGCGCATTGACGAAATTTCCTTGCTGGAGACTGACGAATTTCAAAAGATTGTCTATGGTTTTAATCAAACAAAACAGATACATGCGTCTTCATTGAAACTACCGGATTTGGTTTTTGAAGCCATCGATCTTCATCCTGACAGGCACGCCCTTGTTACATCTGATTTTTATATCACTTACAAGGAGCTCGGCAAACAGGTTATCCGTTTAGCAAAACAGCTAAAACAAATGAATGCGCAACGAGGCAAGGTGATCGGCATTTGCATGGGATCAAAACCAGAAATGGTTATTGGGATTCTGGGGATTTTAGTTTCAGGGGCAACCTACCTACCCCTGGATAAAGGTTTGCCTAAAGATAGAATGAGCAAGATGATATCAGACAGTAAAGCATCTTTTATAATTGCAGACCCTGACATGGTCTCCCTTTTTACAACACCGGAATGTCAGATACCTGTGATCACTTACGAGGCCAAAGAAATAATTGAAACAGATGCAAGTACTTACTTTTCTATTGCACCAGGCTACTCAAAAAAAGACCTTGCATACGTGATGTATACTTCAGGTTCCTCTGGTTCTCCAAAGGGGGTTATGGTTAGTCATGAATCAATTTGCAATCATTTATTATGGATGAAAGAACAGCTACCCCTTGAAACAAATGACAGGGTTATTCAAAAATATTCCATATGCTTTGATCCTTCCGTCTGGGAAATCTTCGGCACACTTATTTGCGGGGCCACCTTGGTACTATCAGGCAACAAACAAAATGACCCGTCAGCGCTTACCAGAATGCTGATTGACTTTAAGATTACCGCGATAGATCTTACTCCTTCTATGTTACAATTGATGGTTTCTAATCCGGCCTTCGAACAGGCTATTCAACTTAGACGAATTACCTGCGGAGGAGAATCGCTAACATTGGAGCTATTGAAGCAAGTGAAAAATTGTTGTAAAGCACAGCTATATAATTTTTACGGCCCTACAGAAGCAACTATTGCAGCCACCTGTTTTTCTTGTAACACACTGGCAAAGAACGATCCATTAACAGTGGGTTTCCCAATATACAATACACAGGTTTATGTGCTTGATATTAAACTTAATCCTTTGCCTTGCGGTGTGAAAGGTGAAATTTTCATTGGAGGAAAAGGTGTCTCTGAAGGATACATCAATAATTCAAAATTGTCAGCAGAAAAGTTTATAGGCAATCCTTTCGTTCCAGAGGAACGGATGTATAAGACAGGAGATACTGGTACTTTACTCGAAAATGGTAGCCTGATGTGGCTTGGCCGTAATGACAGACAGATTAAACTTCACGGTATAAGGATTGAACCTGAAGAAATAGAATCACTTATTCTTGAATATGAAGGGATCAGGCATGTAAGGGTAATCAGTAAAGACTATGGTGAAGCAGATCATCGTCTTTTTTGCTTCCTTGTATGTTATGAAATACCTGTTTCTTTCGAGGACCTCAGTTTATTTCTTCAACGTAAACTACCTGTATATATGGTACCATCCATGTATATCATGCTTGATGAATTACCTGTAAATGCGAACGGAAAAACCGATGACAAATTTCTCCTTGAAAAAGTTCCTCACTTAAGGTATGACGAAAGTATCCCTATTACATATGAACCAATTACATCATTACAGCAATCTATTCTCCAGATTTGGAAAGAAGTTTTGAAATGTAACCAGATAAGCCTTGATGAAGACTTTTTTATGATCGGCGGCCATTCGCTATTGCTGGTTAGTTTGCAATTGCACCTCGAAAAAAGTCTTGGATATAAAGTGGAATTAATGAAATTTTTTGAATACCCTACTGTTAGGCTGATGGCAATATACCTGGAAAATATTAGCTAAAGAAATTTGGGGTAAAGAGAATATTTTTCTATTATCCCCCATCTACCCTCAACAGCTACAGCATCGAAAAGTAATTCAGAAAGGCCTACGGGAGAAACAATGAGGGATTTTCCTTCGGCATTAACAGTTTGTTGTTCCCCTGTTTGTACTATTCGTGCGCAATTAAAACTTTCTAAAAAACCCGGCTTAGTTATGCCATACCCCAGTGCCTTTGCAACCGATTCCTTGCAAGCCCATAATTTTAGAAAAGCCAGGTCAGCATGAGCCGGAAGCAATTCTTTAAGATATTGGCGCTCTTCCGGATGAAAATACCAGTTTGCAAGCTGGTCAGACTCTGAGATAGTTTTTTTTTCAACGATGTCAATACCTGTTGCCCCTGCTGTTGAAAATGCGATGGCGAGGTAGACACCGGCATAAGAACTACTAAATTGAAGACCTGAAGGGTTATGCTTGATAAAAGGTTTTTCAAAACGATTGGCAACAATTATTAATTCTTTTACTGAAATACCTGAATAGGTAGCGATCAAGATCTTTCGTATACTACGGCATAAAACAAAGCGTTTTCTTGCGACCGGATGCTGTATTTTTGATGACTGATGTGTTTCTTCCTGGTCCAGAAATAGTAAATAGGAAGATATATCAACGATTAACGAAACATCAAGATACCAAACATGCACATTGCCTGTTATTTTAAGCCGGCTGGAGAAACATTCACCAAGAAATTCCAGTGTTTGGTTCATGATTAATATTAAAACATCCCACAATATCCGAATATTCTGAATGCTTAAATATACATTGTTAGCATTTTACACTCGATACCGTGACTAAGATGGAAAATGTTGAAATTACCCATGTGATGCAATACTTCTTTCAAGCCTCTAAGTATTTAAATTTTGATTACCCATGTCATAAATAGTTTTCCCAGGGTTACATTTTTCAAAACAATACTCTTATGAGTTATTACGGATTGACATCGTATTCGTTTTTCATACTTAACGATTTCTACATGCAACTTTTTTTGGACAACTATCTCAATCCTGGTAAAATACTCTCCGCTTAAACAATAGTTTAGAGTTGCTTTACCGGCAGCACTTATACCCTATTCAGCCTTTTCTTCCCATATAAATATCGGTTGCGGATGCTTGCTATTTTGTAACATGTGAGAAAAGCAACCAACCAAAAAATGATTGGTGCTCAATTGCGTTTCTGTAGAATATGCATCTTCGGCTACATTTTTAATATCACCGACAAGTAGGTCGTGCGTCTTTATTCTTTGAATCAGCTTTTGGCAAGAGCTAAGAGTTTCCCTACATTCTGTTTGTACTGGCCTGTTAATAACAAATTATGCCACGCCTATACGCCACTCACTACTCCCGATTCAGTATTCAAAAATCACTCCGCCCGCAACGACTTCACCGGGTTTGCAAGCGCCGCTTTTATTGCCTGGAAACTAACGGTTGCAAAAGCAATAAAGATTGCTGCAATACCGGCTATCGCGACAAGCCACCAATGCATGTCTGCCCGATACGCAAAATCATGCAGCCACTGTTGCATGGCAAACCAGGCAATGGGTGATGCAATAACAATAGCAATCAATACCAGTTTTATAAAGTCTTTCGATAATAAGCCAACCAGGGCAGGAACATCGGCGCCCAGCACTTTACGAATCCCTATTTCTTTGGTACGTTGTTCGGCGGCATAAGCGGCCAGCCCAAACAAGCCAAGGCAAGCAATCACAATCGCTAAAAATGTAAATGCCATAAATATTACCCCAATGCGGTCTTCAGCGCGGTAAGCAGCATCAAACTCCGCATCCATAAAAGAATAAGTAAATTGCTGATTGGGTGCTACAACCTTCCATTTATCCTTAATATTCCCCATAAGGTTGGTAAGGTTGGCAGTATTGACTTTTACATTTAAAGCACCCTTGTCTTCCGCCAAATACAACACCACCGGGGTAATATTTTCGCGCAATGATTTAAAATGAAAATCTTTTATCACGCCGATAATCTTAAACTGTTGCACACCATCTGTATTACGGTAAATGGTTTTATTTAAAGGATCTTTAAAGCCCAGGAATTTTGCTGCTGCTTCGTTAATAATAACAGCAGACGAATCCGTTTTCATGCCGGTTGAAAAATTGCGCCCCGACTGTAATTTCATCCCCATTGCATTAAGATAGCTTTCATCAACAGGCCAAAACTCAGTAAGCATAGAAGTGTGCGATGTAAGCGTTGCATCAGGAAAAAGAGCAGTAATGTTACTGGCTGCACCCGTTGGCACAAAGCCGGATAGCGATGCCTCTTCAACACCCGGTAATTGTTTTACTTGCTCCTTAAATGTTTGGGCCTGGAGGTTGAGGCTTTCCGTGTTTTTTATAATAAGCACCTGGTTCCGGTTATAGCCAAGGTTGGTTGTTTGTATGTAATGAAGCTGGTTATATATTACCATGGTTCCGATAATCAGAAAGATGGAAATACCAAACTGGAATACCACTAAAAAGCTCCGAAGACGGCTCCCTTTAAACCCTGCTGCAAACTTTCCTTTTAATACATTAATGGGTTGAAAACGCGACAGAAAAAATGCAGGATATATGCCGGCCAGAAAACCGATTACCACTGTCAGCAGCATTGCACATGGAATCAACCACGCGAAAGTTCGCCAGGTTAATGAGAGCTGCTTGCCGGAAACCTGGTTGAACAACGGCATAAATAACCATGCAATTGCAATAGCGATGATAGTTGATGCAAATGTTACCAATACAGATTCTGTTAGAAACTGCGCAATAAGGTATTTGCGTGGCGAACCCAGTACTTTGCGTACCCCTACTTCCTTAGCCCGGTTGGAGGAACGCGCCGTAGAAAGATTCATAAAATTTACACACGCAATTAACAGGATAAAAAGGCCAATGGCTGAGAATATATACACATACCGTATGCTGCCGTTGTGGCCAAGTTCCTGCTGTAGGTTTGAATTAAGATGAATGCTGGTGAGTGGAGTTAAAGTATATTTCAGATAATCATCCTTGCCCAGCCACCGGGCCATAAACTGCATGGCTACGCTGCTTAATTTTTCAGTTATTTTTTTTGTGTTTGCACCTGGTTTAAGCAACAGGTAAGTGTTATATCCACCACCGCCCCAGTTTGGCTGACGGCTATTGGGCAACGTTTCCATTGACAGGAACAGGTGATAATTAAAATGACTTTGCCCGGGCATATCTTTTATCACACCCGTCACTTTGAAATTGAGTGAATCGTTCAGTACAAGCGTCTCCCCTACCACGCTATGCTTGTCAAAATATTTCCTGGCCATGCTTTCGGTAAGCACAATCGTGTTAGGTTCTTTCAGGGCTGTAGCAGCGTTACCTTCAATCATTGGCAGGGTAAAGACATCAAATAAGGACGCGTCAGCATAAATAACACTGGTCTCCTGCAATAGTGTATTGCCTTTTGTAATATGAAAACCTGCGGGCTGTTCGTATGCAGGCCTCAATCGCACCACCTGTTCAACACTACCAAAATCTTTCATTGCTTCACCGGCAACACCGCTTTGCACTGCTGCGTATGCATTGGCATTATTACCAAACTTCACTTCCATATCTGCGCGGTAAATGTCTTTCGCCCTGCTGTTATATTTATCATATCCCAATTCATCCGTCACATAAAATACAATCAGCAAACAGGTAGCAAGGCCTATGGAAAGTCCGGCGACATTAATAGCAGTGAAACCTTTGTTGCGTTGCAGGTTGCGTATGGCAACCTTTACATAATTTCTAAACATATACCGGCCGTTTAATTTTTCAGGAACCCATTTTTGAGATGGTTCACGATTCAATATTAACAGTCCGGACCGGAGATGACGCCCCAATTCATAAGTTGGTCGCTCATTTTCCAGGTATTTTTTATACTCGGTCGGATTTTTCCCGGTCATTTGCCTGAAAATCCGGTTAAATGTGGTTTTTGAATTGAACCCTGCTTCAAAGCCAATGCCCAGCAAGGTGATGTGATCGTAGGCAGGATCCTGCATCTTCCGGGTAGCATCTGCCACGCGATAACTATTAGTAAAATCATTGAAGCCTTTTTTGAACACCGTGTTAATCAGCTTTGATAATTCGTGGGCAGGCATGTCCAGTTTTTCGGCCAGGGAACTTAAACTTAGCTCCGGATCCTGGTAATACAGGTTGGCTTCCATTGCTCTTTTCAGCCAGGTGCCTTTTGCCCTAAGATCGTCAGGAACCGGTGAAGACTTTACGGGAGAATCAGCTTGCGCCATCACAGCCGCCCGGGGCTTCAATAAAGCTGCCACTGCCGTCCAGATCATCATTATCGCAAAAAAGATATAGAAGGGATAATATACCTGCATACCCAACCGATTGCGGTAACCTAAAAAATCAGTTGCCGCACAAAACAACCACAGGAACGACAATAGCGCTGTTGTTGCCAGGAGACGCCGAAGCCAACGGAATTCAAGCAGCGGCCGATCCATCAGCACCGGTTGTAACCTGCGGTAAAAATTTTGTATCAGCTTATCAGCGAAGTGTAGATACGTGATAATGGATATAAATATGAGTAGTTGTAAAATCGGGTTGATCTGCTGAAAAGTATGGGTGTTGAAGACGGGAATTCCGGTTGCAGTACTTTCTTTAATTTCGAACAACATAGCCAACTGTTCCAATAACAAGGGGCTGAAATGCAGCAGGTCTTTCCACCTGAACCGATGATCCGGACTCGTTATTTTGCGTACATAGAGATACATCAGCGGCCCCAGCGCCAGTAGAAATTGCATGGGTAGCCGATCCCAGTAAGGAAAATAAGTTTCCAGTTTCAGGTCAGTCGCCAATATGCGGGTCATCCAAAAAATCATGGTAATCAGGGCCAGCGCGATAAACCGGTTTGCACTACGGTTAATGGATTTACTATAATACAAAAGCAAGGCAAACGTCAGCCCGGTAAATATGGCACCCAGAAAAGCCAGGTCATAAAGATTGATATGGAATGTATAGGAATTCAAATAGAAAAGGAATCGAACGGTTATTAAACGATTAAACTACGTGCCAATTGCAAACTGTTTTGAAAATAAGCATTTTATATTTTTTTCGCTTGAAAGAACTGTTCATTAACGTTACAGCAGGTGTGCGGTTTCAAAAAATCAGTTGATCTGCCTTTTTCCAAGGCTATGCAGGATGTTGATTTTCTCAGGCCCAACTTCATTCTAATACCCTCTTCAAAACAGGCAGGTTATGACATAAAAAGCCTTGAAGAACCTGCAGCATACAGCCATCTTGCAATACCGAAAAACACTTAGCATTTATGTAGTGTTAAATAATTCGGGAGTTAAGCGCTTACAACCTGCTGATAAACTCTTACCAAAAGAAATCTATATAACATTCAACCACGTACATCATAAGTCGTGGTACAAGGTTTTGCATCTGTATAAAGCAAATGAAAAAACTGACATTCATCCAGATGCAAAAAAGTGATTGACTTTGGACAGGCTTAAGAACTGTAAATCATGCAAAGAATTTATTCGGCAAACTTCAGGCTTGATCATAAAACAGGAAAAGGTGTGTTTACATTATACCCGGTAATAAGGCTGCTTTTATTTCCGGCGATATGCAGAGCTGTACTCATTTTTTTTGCCGGAAACCTTTTGTCAGTTTTAACCTGGTATTTTTATATCGCAGGAATCTTTGGTGCGTTGCTTAGTTTGGCTATGCCTATCATTTATCTCGCTGAACGTTCACCACAAATTAAACTCGACAATCACGGAATTGAATTTTCGGGCAACATGATCTTGGTTAAAGATATCGTTCGCCTCAGGTTTACAAAAGCAAGATTGAATCGTCTTCAAAACTTATTCTCAAGGCTAACGGGAAAAGAAAGGCCGGCTTATCAGCTTACGCTGCAATGCAGTCATCAGCATATCGTGTTGCCTTTTATACTAACAGAACAACTTGCACAGGAAATTACCTGGTTGATTTTTGAAACAATTGAAAACAACCGAACACATTGGGCGTCGGTTCGTTTAAGTAAGGTTGTTCCGGGTAAGCGCACAAAACGGACCCCATGGCTGCAAAATAAAAAGTCGTTAAACTAAACCCTGGTATTATCTATTTTATTGATCCGTTGACATCATGATACCTGAAAATTTCTGCACAGACTTCTAGACAAAAAATACCCGTTGTACAGTCCACCAACAGGCAGTAAGACCAATTAACACAGAAAGCGGATAAACCACCAGTTTACGGTAATTCGGATTCTTGCCAAGCGGCAGCACGAACAGTAAAAAGACCGCGGCAATAACAGTCACCTGTCCCAGTTCAACACCTGCGTTGAAGGCCAAAACAGATGTGAGAAATTTGTTCCTGGGGAGGCCGATTTCATTGAGCGAACTGGCAAAACCCATACCATGCACCAATCCAAAAAGAAAGACCAGCACGATACGCCAGGGCTTTAACTCTGTGAGTAACAGGTTTTCAACGGCCACAAATAAAATGGATAATGCAATCACAGGTTCTACTACAGCTGGCGGCGCAACGATAATACTTTTCATGCTTAGTGCAAGTGTGATAGAATGGGCCAGCGTAAAGGCCGTTGCCTGCCACAGGATTACTTTTATTTTATTGCTCAACAGGCAAAGACCCGTAACAAACAATATATGATCAAACCCTTCAGGTAAAATATGGGTAAAGCCTAGTTTTACATAATACGAAATCACGTCACCCGTGGGCGCTTTTTCCAAAGCATAGTTTATTGTATGGGCAAAGAGATGACTGATACTGATAAACATTAACAGCAGCACCAGCCCGATTGATCTTATGGCCTGCGAATGTTTATGCCCCATTAGAGAATAATTGCTTTGCACTACTAATTACAATTGTTGCATTACAGAAGAAGTTTCCATTTTAAGCGAACTGTCTATATAAGGGTTCGCTATTGAAGTAGTAGCCATAAGGGATTTCGCCATTTCTTTATTACCAGCCTTATAATAAATCAAGGCAGCGCGACACAATAAAACAGGATTTTTTGAGTGTGTTTTTAAAGCAGTTTGTATATAAGGTAAAGCCCTGGCATAATCACCTTTATGATAGTATACCCATGCAACGGTTTCATTAACATCAATATTTTCAGGTCTCCGGTTATACTCAAGCATGGCATGTTCCAGCGCTTTATCAACCTGGTTTACTTTAAGGTAAGCATAGGCAAGTTCGCGGTCTCCATAGTGGCCAATGCTTTCATCATTATTGCCTGCCTGGGCATCTTTTGATAACTCTTCAATTACTGCATTGGCCATCGCGTCAGCTTTCTGTTTTTGGCCCGCAGCTTTGTAAGCATCGCCAAGTTCATCTTTCAGGTTATTGTCCGTTACTAAATTATTGGCTTGTTCAAGGTAAGTAATGGCTTTTGTGTAATCATTTGAGGCCATAGCAATTCTTGCCAGGCCGGCCAGCGCAAACGGATATTCCGGCCTTACGCTTAAAGAGAATTGATAAAGCGTATCGGCGCTTTTAAAATCGGCTGTTTTTTCGTACAGATTTGCCAACTGAACTCTTGTCCATTCTGTATGCTCATCACCGCGGCCGCCTGCATCAACAGCCATTCTCATTGCCTTGATTGCACCGGGATAGTCACCAAAAATTTCCCGCAGGTAAGACACACGGGAATAAGAGGTCAGGTCTGGTCTTATTGCAACCATGCGGTCAGCACTTGCTACTGCAGAATCATACATACCCATTTCCACGTTTCCATCCACAAGCAGGCCATATACATAAGCATTGTATGGATTGATATTTTTTGCCTTCTCCGCTGTGGCGAGCCCCTCCGCAAAATGATGCTGGGACATATAGATGAGTGATTTGAAGACAAGTGCATTAAAATCCAGCGAGTCTAATGCAAGCACACCATTCACCTGCTTCATGGCTGCTACATCGTAATACATATAGTTCCCGCTTTCCCTTGCTTCCTGGATAAATAATGCAGCAAGCTTTAAAGAAGCTTTTTTATCATAGGGATTTAACTTTAATGCAGCCTGAAGATCATTGGCCTTCTTTTGCACGTCAGCCCATTCCTGTGACTTTGCAGCGGCACCTTTTCTAGGAAGAAGGGTGTACACTTTTTCTTCCCTTTCTTTTTCTTTAGAATGATTTTTAATGATGATTGCAGCAACCAATGCAATAAATACGAGTACAGAAAGAAGGTAAATATTTTTCTTTTTCATTTTTGCAATCTTTAGTAAACCGAAATTTAAAAAGTGTACCCAGCTTGCATACCGGGTACACCTGATCATATCATCTTTCTAAGGTTGCTGTTTATTGTACTGCAACTCTTGTTACGCCTAAGCGCACACCATTCTTTTCTGCGGCAACAACGTAAATTCCTTTTGCATAGCCTGAAACCTTAAATTCTGCATAGCCATTGGTTGCAATTTTTGTAGCCAGTTTTTTGCCTGCAAAATCATAGAGGTTAACATTCAGCAATGCCTGATTTGTATACACCCTTATCACATCACTTACCGGGTTAGGCGTTACATTCAGCAGTTTGCTTTCAGAGAATTTAATGCTCCTTACTGCGGAATAGGAGAACTTACCATCTTTATCGAATTGCTGTATCCTGTAATAATTTATTTTGTCCATTGATGGCGTTGCATGTGTAAAATAGTACGTGATGCGGCCTGACTTACCCGCAGGTCTCATACCTATCTTCTCGTAATGAGTGGCATCAGTACTGTATTGTATATCATAATGATCGTTGTTTACTTCATTATCAACTTCCCATTTCAACTGAACGGAAGGCCCAACTCTTTCCGCGGTAAAACTTAACCAGTTAACAGGCAGCGGGCCGGAAGGACCTGAATATTGCGGACCATTAAAACCTCTCCACGGTGCTTGCAGAAAAGGAAAAGTTGGTTTAAACGTAGTATCATTTTCTGTTACACCTGCATTAAACGAAAGAACTTTTAACAACTGAGGTGTAACGGGTGAGCCGGGTGACGCATAATCATCATACCATAAACCAATCGCTGCGAGCGCAACGCCGGATACTGCCTGAAGTTCAATCGTGGTGACATCATCTTCCAGCCTTCGCCCATTGGGGAAGCCGTCCATATTAGGAATGAATTCCAGGTTGGCCGTGGTATTATAAGCAGGGTCAGTAAGCCCCAGAACTGCGGCGCCCACGATACCCAGGTTGCTGAATTTCGGATCATTTCTCGGCGTAGCCGGAACAGCCATATTCAAACGCAGCATATCACCCAGTGTTGGAAGAAAGTTATTGATGAATGGTTTTCCTGCAGCCAGCGGGTTGCCATTCTTGCCGGTTGCAAGCTGGTATGGTTTAAGATTAGGAACGCCTGTATAAAAGATGGGAAGCAAATCCACTGCACGGGGGCTCATACTATCCGGAAGAAGTACGCCGCCAAATGCTGCCTCATCAAGTGCCGTGCCGGCAACTGCTGCAGATCCTTTAAGATCATACAGGCCTTTGTGCCCGTTTCTGAAATCGAAACTTCCAAGAGATTTTGACTGGATGCGCAGGTTGGCAAGTCCGGGAACCGCACCACCAAACTTGGAATCATCCATATAAAGACCCAGTTCAGGATTATTGAAGTAAGAAGCAAATTGTACATCGTTATCAGGAAGCGTAGCATTCCATTTGTCTTTTTTACCAATAGGGATCACTGCTTCATTAGTAAGTGGCATGCCTAAACGGGAAACCTGGATCCAGTTACCGGAATGACCATCGTTACCACCACCGCTTGCATCAAAAGTGGTGATCTCCGGCCTGCTGGCGCTCGCCCAAACACCAATCACATAATCCGGGTCAAGGATATTTGCGGCTTTATCCAGTGTCTTGCCTTCTTTTTGAAGCGTTGAAATAGGCGCTTCGATCACAATAGAATGACAGTTAAATTTCGCGAGGCCATCCCTGCCGGTCATCCTGAAACCACCCACGTCAAATGCACCTCCAAGGTCTACAAAAAAAGGATCGTCCACCGGGCCGCAGAATACTCTTTCACCTGTGCTTGCCGTTTTTATTGCCCTGAACATTAACGTGTCATAATTCGGCACATTCAATCCAAGCGTTGGATTTTCAATGGAACGCGGGCCGATATTTGGCGGAGGCACACTTCCGTTGGTAATGATGGAAGCAAAAGCCCCCCCGTTCACGCTGCGTTCAAGCGTATAGGTTGTTTTTAGATTTTGTTTGCCCAGCCGGATGTTAAAGAAGGTGGAAGGATCTTCATTAACTTGTTTGAAAGTAAACCGGTAAGTGATATCATCACCTGCTGTTCCATTGTTCTCAACATGAATCTCGTAACGGATATTCTCGCCAAAGGTATACCAGTTTGGCCCCCCGGCCGGATGTTCAAATGGAATGTAATTGGCTACCAGTATAATTTTATTTTTATCTACAGGACTTTTAAATGCATACAAGTCGGTGTTGTCTGCCAGCGGATCGTTTGAGATCAGCGGCGCTTCCCGGTGTGATGAGGCAAATACGGAGGTTTGATCAAAGGCCAGACAAACCAACAGCACTGCTAAAAGGTTTAAAATTTTTTTCATACAATTCTTTTATGGATTTGTTAGAACCTTGGTTTTACTGTATAATCATAACCTCTCCAGGGCGCCTGCACATATGGGAATGAGGCTTGGAAAGTGGTATCATTTTTTGTGGGGCCTGCACTGAAGCTCAACACGTTCAAAAGTTGAGGAGTTACCGGTGATCCTGGTGAAGCATAATCATCATACCAGAGTCCGATGGCTGCAAGTGCAACGCCGGATACAGCTTGAAGTTCTATCGTAGTCACATCATCCTCCAATCTTCTTCCGTTAGGAAAGCCATCCATATTCGGGATGAACTGCAAGGAGGCAGAGCCGTTATAAGTTGGATCAGTAAGCCCTAGTACAGCAGCCTGTACGATACCAAGCGAACTGAACTTGGGATCATTCCTCGGTGTTACAGGCACAGCCATATTCAGGCGCAGCATGTCGCCAAGCGTTGGAAGAAAATTATTGATAAAGGGTTTTCCTGACGCAAGCGGGTTACCATTTTTCCCGGTAGCCAGTTGGTAAGGTTTTACGTTGGGTACACCTGTATAAAAGATCGGCAACAGGTCTACTGCCCGTGGGCTGCTGCTGTCTGGCAGAAGAATGGTGCCATAAGCTGCATCATCCAGCGCGGTACCGGCAACCGCTGCCGAACCCTTGAGGCCATATAAGCCTTTGCGGCCATTTCTAAAATCAAAACTTCCCAGCGATCTCGATTGTATGCGAAGGGCGTTTAAGGAAGGAACCGCAGCGGCAAATTTTGATGTATCCATATACAACGCCAGTTCCGGGTTCTTAAAGTAGGCGGCAAACTGCAGATCGTTATTATTATAAGGAGATGTTGCGTTCCACTTATCCTTCATACCAACGGGTATCACCGCTTCATTGGTAAGCGGCATGCCTAAACGTGACACCTGAATCCAGTTACCTGAATAATTCTTAGCGCCATCGGTAGTGAGTGTTTTGATTTGCTGGCGGCTTGCGCTTGCCCATACACCGATCACAAATTCAGGATCAAGTATACTTGTAGCCTGCGTTACAGCTTTGCCATCTTTTTGCAATAAGGCAATGGGTATTTTTAAAGCAATACTGTGTACGTTAAAACGGGTAAGCCCATCCTTTGGAGGGTTGGTAGTGTTGCCCTCCGGTCTGAAACTGCCTACATCAAAGGCTCCGGCCAGGTCAACAAAGAACGGATCATCGGCAGGGCCGCAGAATACTTTTTCGCCTCCTGTTGCAGTTGCGATCGCAGACTGCATTAAGGTGCTGTACTGGGTGTTTAAACCAACTGCCGTTTCAATGGACCGGGGGCCAATATTAGCCGGCGGAACAATGCCTGTGGCAACAATGGTAGTAAAGGCACCACCGCCCAGGCTTTTTTCCAGCTTATAAGTAGTTTTTAAATTCTGTTTCCCTAACCTTATATTGAAGAAAGTGGTAGAATCTTCTATCACCTGAGAAAATGTAAACCGGTAGGTGATGTCGTCGCCGGTAGTGGTTGCATTGTTTTTAATGTGTATTTCGTAACGGACATTAGGGCTGAAATTGTAATAATTCGGGCCGCCTTCCGGTAACTCAAAAGGAATATAATTGGCAATAACTGTTACCGTTGTTGTATCTCCCGGACTTCTGAATGCATATACGTCCGTATTATCCGCCAACGGATCCTGTGAAATAAGAGGTGCTTCACGGTGGGAAGACGCAAAAACATTGGAAATTGATATTACCATAAAAGGTAAGAACCAAAACTTCCAACCTTTGAAATGTAGAATTTTCAACTTCATATATTGTATTTTAGATTAGACCGGAAATAATTGCCAAGCATAAAATGTTAGTTTGCAGAAAGTTGGTCACATACAAACGAGCTTTTTAAAAGACTGGATTTCAATTTGAAAAATAAATTGCAGGAATATTTCTGGTTTTAGAAAAAGCAGGAATTTTCTGTTCTTGAAACAATTTGAAAGAAGTGCTCTTACGATTAAAATACAATCAGTTGTATGATGTTTACATAACCACAGCGTATGAGGGTTTACTCGTTGCCAGGAAACGCGCTTATAAAAATGGATAAATTGAACAAGACTTACAGACCTGCACCTCAAGACAGAAATGCTTTTAACTGCCTTATCGCACGTCTTAACTTCGATTTTACCGTACCCATTGGCATATCAAGCATCTGGGAAATTTGCTGGTGGGTAAAACCATCAAAATAGGAAAGCATGATTAAAATCTTGTAATCGCGGGGCAGATGTTTAACACAATCAAACAGACCGATTCCATCACTGTTAAAAGACTCAGCAGGTACTACCGTTTGGTAATCTTCTAGGTTTACATTGAGACGTTGATTTCGATAATCTTTCTTTTTGATAGCATCCAGGCAGGTTGTTCTGGTAATCATAATGAGCCAGGTAAAGAACAGGCCATGGTCTTCATATGCTTCGATGGATTTCCAGATTTTAATGAAGACATCCTGTAAAACTTCCAGAGATTGTTCAGGACTTTTTACGATGGACAGTACAAGAAAATATAGCCGCCCGGAATAAGCCTGGTATAGATACTGGTAGGCGTCGGGATCATGTTTTTTTAACAGCACGACAAGCTGATCGTGGGAAAACTTTTTGGATACTGGCATATCCTAAGTTATATCGATTAAGGTATTTGCCGATCAGAAAAGCCATAATTTATTTTGATGTTTAAGTAAAATAATGTCAGTTTCTTAAACAGATAAACAAAACGGACAAAAAACAGAAATGAGTTTCGACAATGTTGTGAGTAGTGATTATAAATTGGTTGATTCAAAAATCAGGGATAATAAAGCTAGGTTCTTAAGATCAATGCGATCAGCAAAATAATGGTTAATGTAAAGTTCAGATTTCATAACATGCCTGTATAAATCAATCTTATTATTTGTTCCGGAATATTGCATTTATACTTATCAGGACAACAGTTAATCTGAATTCATTTTATAACCTTACAGGACTTTTGCATTATCAAAGCATAGGTAATAAGATATCGATATAATCACCCTTGCCCAAGTCATTCCGCCCGCAACGACTTTACCGGGTTTGCCAGCGCTGCCCTGATGCTTTGTATGCTGATGGTAATTAAACAAATCACCAGCAACAACAAAGAGGGCAGTATAAAAAAGTACCAGTTGAGCTTGATATGAAAGGCATAGTTCCTCAGCCACCGGTCTGCCATAAAATAGGTAATGGGTGCAGCGATTAAAGAGGCTATACAAACAAGTTTGATAAAGTCTTTTGAAAACAATACAAGGATGTTGTAAGTACTAGCGCCCAGCACTTTTCGCACGCCAATTTCCTTGATGCGCAACCTGCTTAAAAAGCTTGACAGTCCCAATAATCCCAGGCAGGCAACAAAAATGGCAAGTACCGTAAATAGCGTAAACACCTTGCCGAAGCGCTGGTCTGACTGGTACTGGCTGTTGAAGAATTCATTCAGAAAAAAGGATTCGAAAGGGTTGCCCGCAAAAATGGTCTTATAAGATGTTTCAATAGAAGAAAGGCTTGTACCGAGGTTAGCGGTATTTACATGAACAGACAAATATTTCCAGCTATTAAACGATGGGTAACAATACAGGATAGGGTCATAAACTTCTTTAAGCGAACGCTGGTGATAATTTTTAACCACACCTATAATTTCCGCCCTCGTTTCTCCGGAGCCATACCCAAAGATGACCTGTTGATGAATCGCTTCCTCATTGGTTTTAAAGCCAAGCGCTTTTATCACTTCTTCATTCACCATCACCCTGCAATGGTTTGTCGGGTTATGATAATCGGTGCTGTCCTGTAATAAAAAGCTTCTGCCTGAAGCCAGTTGCATTTGAAAAGTTTGGGCAAAATTTTCATCCGTTTCCATAATGTTCGTGATAAAATTATGCGTCTTGTCTTCACCGGCCCTGCGAACGGTATTCTTACCGAGAATGGCTTTCCCCGGTACATCGGAAGAAGCTGCCACGCCGGTGATTGCAGGATTTCTCAGCAACTCCTTTTCAAAACTGCTCACCTTGCCGGTAAAAGTTGAATCGAAGATGGGCGGCGCTTTTACCACCAATACCTGGTCTTTATTATACCCCAGCGACTGGTTACGCATAAATGCCAGTTGCCGGTAGACCATGATTGTTCCGGCAATTAATAAAATAGATAAAACAAATTGAAAGGAGACGAGCGACTTTCTTAAAAAAATACCTTTTACAGACTGGAAAAACTTTCCTTTTAAAACCAATACCGGTTTGTAGTGAGACAGCACAAAGGCAGGATAAGCACCCACCAAAAACGCACCCGTGATAAAAAGCCCGATGCTGCCAAGCCAAAACGAAGGCTGTTGCAATAACCCGGAAGACAAAAAGCCACCGCTGATATTTTTGCCGATGAAGCCACTGAAGTAAGGGAAACATACCAGTACAATAATGGCCGCGCAAAGCAATGCGAACAGGTTGATGATAACCGATTCCATAATAAACTGCACAATCAGTTGAAACCGCGATGCACCCACTACTTTGCGTAGGCCCACTTCCTTCGCTCTTTCCATCGATTTTGCGGTAGATAAATTAATATAATTGATCCAAGCCACCACCAGTATAAGTACGCCGATGATGGATAGAAACCAAACATCTCTTTCGCTGCCGTTTGCTTCGGGTTCTTTTACATAATTGCCCTTGAGGTGAATACCGGTTACCGGCTGCAAATGAAACTGGCATCCAAAATTCAACTGCTTCATTACCGCACCCAGGTACTTATCCGTAAAGGCGGGCAATTTCGCTTCTACTTTTTTAGGGTCTGTTCCCGGAGCCAGCAATACATAGTTATAAAATTCCGGCCAACCCCAGTTATCATACCCCCATTTATCACCACGGGCCTTAAAAGAAATCAGCATGTCAAATTTGATGTGCGAGTTTTCCGGAACATCTTCAAAAACGCCGGAAACTTTTAAGGGCAGTTGCTTGTTAAGCACAAGCGTTTTTCCGATGGCGGATTCATCGCCAAAATACTTTTTGGAAGCAGTGGTGGATATCACTATCGACTTTTCCTCATCCAGTGCTGTTGCAGGGTTACCTGATGCAAAAGGGAATGAGAATAGTCTAAGAAAAGATGGGTCGGCGATATAAATTTTGTCTTCATTAAATGTACTGCTGCTGGACTTTTTATCTGTGTAGGTGATCGTCGAGGCACTCATAAAAAGGGAAGGTGTAACCACCCTGGCAAAATCTTTCACTTCCGGAAAATCTGCTTTCATCGCAGGTCCCAATGCCGGGTGATTGGTCGCCATCATCGGCAGGTTGGCAAAGCTTCCTGAAAAAGATATATTAACACGATAAAGGTTGGCTGCATTTTTATTAAAGCGGTCATAACTAAGTTCAAAACGCACATACAGGAAGATAAAGAAACAGGCAGCCATACCGATGGCAAGTCCCGAAATATTTACCATTGAAAACACTTTGTTTTTCAGCAGGTTTCTGAACGAGATCATTAAATAGTTTTTGAACATAGCAGGCTTTTTAAAGAAAAGGCATCCTTCCGCAAAAACTTTCCCACGCAGAAAAATTCTCCAAAAGAATGCCGGTTCTATATTGATTTGATACTCAATAAATTAAAAACCATGTAACTGTTAATGATTGTACGGTTTTGATACGGAAACTGTACGGATTTATTAAGCAATATTTTGACTACTACCAATCACTAGCTGGAGATACTTTTAACTCAAGCACTGTAGTCTGCTTTAATGCACGATTTAAGTTCGCCAGATCATTGGTCCCACGGTTAAAAATTTAGCTTCTTTAGCAGGATAGATCCTGTCAGCGCATTCGCTTATCAGTTCAATGAATCAGTTTGAGATTCGAGCAATAACTATAGATCAATCTTTAAACTAAGGAAGAATTTTATTACAGATGACAATGACTTCTTAAACATCCTACGCTAGTAATTTTTAATAATAAATCCCAAAAGTCTACAGAATGCACTCCTAGGTTTGTTTTAAAATATCATTTATGAAAAAGTATTTTATTACGCTAACCGCACTCATTATGACAGGAGCAATTGTGGCACAGGATAAAAAAGCTGATGCGCCCGCTGCTGCAAAAGCGGCCTTTCAAAAGGCATTTCCCGGAGCAACAAAAGTTAAATGGGGTAAGGAAGATGCAGATTTTGAAGTCAACTTTTCACAGTCTGGCAAAGAAATGTCTGCTGTATACGATGCAGCCGGCACTTTAAAAGAAACAGAAGAAGAAATTAAGGTAAGTGCGCTTCCGGCATCTGTTACCGCGTATGTAAAACAACATTACAAAGGTGCTGCCATTAAAGAAGCTGCAAAAATCACCAAGCCTGGCGGAGAAATTAATTACGAAGCAGAGGTAAATAAAACCGATGTGTTGTTTGATGCCGATGGCAACTTTTTAAAAGAAGCAAAAGACTAGGCAGTATTGTTACTTAGGGTTAAGGTATTTTTACAACCCGTCCGGCAAATGCTATAAAGCTATTTTGCGGGCGGGTTCCCTTGTTTGATTGTTGAACTTGTGACAATTTTATAAATATGAAAATACTCATCATTGAAGATGAACAACAATTAGCGAATGATATCGCAGATTATCTTCAGCAGGAAAATTACCTGTGTGAATTTGCGGCCAGCTTCACCGATGCGCAGGAAAAAATTGAATTGTATGAGTATGACTGCATCCTGCTGGACCTGATGCTTCCGGGCGGAGACGGTATGAGATTACTCGACACGCTTCACGCCAACGGCAAGCAGGATGGTGTGATTATTATTTCTGCTAAAAATGCAACCGAAGACAAGATTGAAGGTTTGAAAAAAGGGGCAGATGACTTCCTTGCAAAACCTTTCCCCCTCCCGGAACTGGCGGCAAGAATTTACTCTGTCATTCGCCGCAAACGCTTTGGCAACAGCAATATTATCGAGCATAAAGAACTGCGTATTGACCTGCTGGGCAAACAGGCAACCATTCTTGGCAAGCCGCTGGTACTTACAAAAAAAGAGTTTGAACTACTCTTGTATTTTGTAAGCAATAAAAATCGCGTCATCTCAAAGAAAGCACTTGCAGAACATATTTCCGGTGACATTGCTGATATGTTTGACAATCATGATTATGTTTATGCACACATCAAAAACCTAAAGAAGAAGTTGGCGGAAGGTGGATGCAACCCTTATCTTAAAACACTGTATGGAAGTGGCTATAAATGGGATGTATGAATAAACTCTTTGACCTTTCTTTAAAAAGATTTATCGGCTATGCCGCTATAGTGCTGGCGGTGAGTATACCCGTTTATTATTTTGCGATATATGTTCTGTGGCAATACGAAATGGATGAGCATAATATCGTGCTGACGCCGGAAGCACACCGTGAAGACAGGCTAATCATTATTGGTGCAGTAACTATACTTACCGTTGTATTTTTTGCATTGCTCCTGGCAGGATTTATCCTGGTGAACAGGAAGATTTCAAAGAGTTTGTGGCAGCCTTTTTATGAAAGCCTTGCACAGATGAGGTCTTTTGATATCAATCAAAAAAGCAAGGTTCATTTTAGTAAAAGTTCAGTAGCAGAATTTGAAGAATTAAATGAGAGTATTGAAAAATTAATTGCTGGTACAACCGCCGCTTACCGCCAGCAGAAAGAGTTTGCGGATAATGCTTCACATGAATTGCAAACACCGCTTGCTATCGTACAAAGCAAACTAGAGTTGTTGATGCAAACTGCTGACCTGCATCCAAAAGAGCATCGGATTATCGAAGAGGCGCTCGGGGCTCTTTCAAGAATGACGAGGATTAACAAAAATCTTTTGTTACTTACTAAAATCGAGAATAGTCAATTCACTGAACAAACTCAACTAAACCTTTCAACGCTTCTTCATCATTCTATCTCTCTCTGCACGCCTTTTATAGAGGACAAAAATCTGATAACGCAGATAGAAATATCACCTGACTTTTTTATACTTGCCAATGGTAACCTTGTTGAAATCCTGTTAAATAATTTGCTGACCAATGCTATCAGGCACAGCCAAACGCATTCTCATATAAACATTTCGCTTTTTGAAAATTCATTGACGATACTCAACGATGGCAATGAGCCATTGCAGCATGAACAGCTTTTTAAACGATTTGCCATTGCCTCCAAGCAAGCCGGTGGTACGGGTTTGGGTCTATCGATTTGCAAACAAATCTGCGACAGGTATCAATGGAAAATCAGTTATGCGTTTAAAGAGAACCATCATATTTTCTCTGTGAAATTTTGAATTCAAACTTTATTCTAAATCGCGTCCGACCTATGCAGTATGAAACTGGTTAAACATATTGCATCGATTGTTCTATTGCTATTAACATACACAACACAAGGGCAAACCGTTAAAGTATTGGTCTCCGGAACCATCAAACACGCTGGCAATGACAGCAGTTTATCCTTTGTGAATGTTTCCCTCAGAACATATAATGACAGCAGCCTCGTGGCGGGTACTGTATCAAACGACGAGGGCAGGTTTTTATTTGACAGCATTAGTCCCGGCAGATATTTTCTTACAACAAGTTATGTCGGCTTTAAGCCGGGCAGTCAAGAGCTTCTTGTTGGCCAATTGAGCAGCGTGTTAAACATAGGCGATATAGTAATGCAACAGGAGCCTGCATCATTGCAGAATGTGACAGTGAACGCACAGTCGAATACGGTGATAAGAATGGACCGCAAATCATTTACCGTTGCAGACAACATTAGCCAGGTCGGTGGCTCAGCGCTGGAGGCAGTTAAAAACCTACCTGGTGTTACTGCGGGGCAGGACGGCAAGTTGCAGCTTCGCGGGAGTGATAAGATTATGGTGCTGATAGATGGTAAACAAACCGCGCTTACCGGCTTTGGCGGACAGAGCGGCCTTGACAATATTCCTGCATCAGCCATTGAGAAAATAGAAATCATTAACAACCCATCTGCCAGGTATGATGCCAATGGAAATGCCGGCATCATCAACATCATTTTCAAAAAAGAAAAGAAGGAAGGATTCAATGGCAAAGTTGGTTTCGCAGGTGGCATTGGCGCCATCCATATGAAACAGGAAAATTTACCGGGCGTAAGGCCACAGTATCGCAACACGCCAAAACTCAATCCATCACTGTCGCTTAATTATCGCAGGAACAAAGTGAACCTCTTTTTCCAGGGAGATAACCTCTATACCAAAACACTCAATAAAAATGAATTTGTTGACAGGTTTTATAGCAATGGCGATACGATTCAACAACAAACCAAACGCAACAGAACAACGAATATCGTAACGCTAAAATCCGGCATCGACTGGTTTTGGAACAACAATAACACGTTCACTGTTTCCGGGCTTTTCAGCAGCGAAAAAATACTTGACCGTGGTGATGAGCCATTCTTTGCAAAGGATTTAAAAGAGCGTAAACGGCTATGGCAATTTCTTGAAGATGAGCTTAAGACAACGGTGACTTTATTCTCCGGATGGCAGCATAAATTCAATCAACCTGGCAGGGTGTTGAATGCCAATTTGAATTATACATTTCACAGGGAAGATGAGAAGTACTTCTTTACCAACATATTGCCAGAATATACAGGGCTTGATTCATTTAAACTACTGAGTGATGAGCATGTGATTGATTTGAACGTGGACTATGTTCATCCCCTTCGCACAGGTCGCTTTGAAACCGGTTTAAAACTGCGCAACAGGTCCATCCCCACCAATATGCAATTCAAGCCTGGTATCAACTCTCCGCTGGATACAAGCGCCGGAGGAAAGGCCGATTATAAAGAATTTATTCCTGCTGTTTATGGCAATTATGTGATGGAAACAAATGACTGGGAACTGGAAGCCGGGATGCGCCTGGAATATGTAAAGATTAACTATGAAGTAAACCCTTATCACCCCGTATATAAAACGGATAGTTACCATTACTTTCAACCTTTTGGCAATCTGCGGCTGGCTTATAAGTTGGATAACAATAACAGGCTTTCGGTATTTTATACAAGACGGGTTGACCGGCCAAACGAAGTAGACATCCGCATCTTTCCAAAGTATGATGACGCTGAAATTATCAAGGTGGGAAACCCTGAACTTCGCCCGCAATTCACCAATACCTGGGAGCTGGGGTATAAAAGAAACTGGAACAAAGGCTCGCTATTTTCCTCTGTTTATCACAAACGCATGAGCGCAACAATTACCAGGATTGGCAGCGTGGTTCCGGGCAGCAACTTAATCTATAACGTGTTTCAGAATGCAGGCAACAGTTACAGTACAGGAATGGAAATACTGTTTAGTCAGAAACTATCTAAATTGGTTGATTTCAGCCTGAATATGAATGGTTACAAAAACATTATTGACTCCTTCAGCGTCGTGAACAAATACCCGGTTGAAAACACTTATCACGGCTTCAGGGAAAGCACCTGGTCTGGCAATATCAAACTGAACACACAGTTTCATTTACCCGGCAAAGTAGATGCTCAGCTTACCGCCATCTACCTGGCACCTGACCTTGTTCCGCAAGGAAAAATATTTGCAAGATTCTCCATCGACCTCGGCATTAAAAAGACCATACAACAAGGCCGCGGTGAACTCTTCTTTAACGCCACCGATTTGTTGGGTACACTCAATTTAAAAAGGCAGGTGAACGGAAGCGGGTTTAGTTATATCAGCAATGATTATTATGAAACACAGGTGTTGAGAGTGGGATATAATTATAAATTTTGAGTGCTTTGGCATCTTCAGAAAATTTACAGCAGAGCCTCATTTTTTCCTCCATAATTTTGAAAATCCGCCCAATTTGGTCATACATCCAGGCTGAATAATTAGCATACGTCCCATTTTTTATCTTAATCGTAACTATCCTTCAAAATCGGTTTTATCTATATAAGTCGTCTTTTCAGATAAAAATAATTTCCATTCATCGCCGAAATAAAGGGGGCAATTTTGTAGAAATTTTGAATTTTCCAATTAATTTCAAATTATTAACAAATATTTATAATTCATAATTTTAATTTTTCTGATTTTTCCCGTATTAATAAACCGATTTCCCGTTTTCGTAAGCATACCCCTGTTTGTCCTTATAGTTTCGGGCTAAAATAAAAATCAATGAAAAACAGGGTTTTTTCTTCCTTATTTATCGTAGGCGCAGTTGTGAATTTTGCTGCATGCAGTAAAGATGATAACAACACCACACCTGGTGTACCTTCTTACGAAGTACCAACAACTTACACTTTTGAGAATGTAGATTTTAAAGAAGCAACCGCAAGAGTAAGAATGTTGTCTGCTATCAATAGTTATATGAGTACTACCCAGTCGAATGCCAGCCAGGTAACGCTCGAGCAAACAAAGGTCAATAACATGTGGACCAACAGCTCCCAGCCTTTTGATACTACGTGGCTGAACACATCCGGCGTTAACCTGCAGGAAAAGACTGCGGATGCAACACTGTACAAAAGCTATCTTGATAGCCTTGTTACACTAAGTGCGGCAACGCTTACTCCCGCAGCAAACGGTCAGGCTGGTTATATCACCAGGAACGCAGGAAAAATCCTGATCAGCAAAAATGGCCTTGAGTATGTACAGGCAGTTCAGAAGGGAACCATGGGCGCTGCACTTTTTAAAGAAGCGATGGCCTTACTTGACCAGGTACCAAACTCTGATAATAATACAGTGATTGCCGGAAAAGGCACTGCAATGGCGCATAATTTCGATCTCGCCTTTGGATACTTTTCTGTTCCTGTAAACTATGACACATCAAAAGCTTTTGCTGATGCAAATCGTCCATCACTGGTGTTCTGGGGCAACTACATTCGTGAGCGCGGACTTTTTATAAACGCACACGACGTATTGTGGAAAGCATTCCGTACCGGCAGGGCAGCCATTGCAGCCAAGGATACAAAAGTGATTGGTGAGCAGGTGGCCATCATTAAAGAATACTGGGAAAAAGTTGCCGCAGCAGCAGCATGGGCTTACCTCAGTTCGCCACAAAGTGCAGCAGGGAACCTTGCTTCTCAATTTCATGCACTGTCTGAAGGTTTTGGATTTTTGGCATCGTTAAAATACAGGCCTTCCAGCAGCAAATTGTCTGCGGCAGATTACCAGAAACTGGTCGACATTGTTGGAGCAGGTACCAATTTCTATGACCTTATTGGTGATGCAAATTTTACCAGGTTAAAAGAAGCAGTGGCTATTCTAAAAAATGCCTATGGACAATTACAGGCAGAATAAGATATCGCATCTGATATAATTGTTGCAAAACTCCGGCCTTTACCAATGCCGGGGTTTTGCTGTTAAAAGCAAACAAGAACACAAACATATAATTGCATATGACTTCCCTGAAAAAAATCACCATTGCACTTTCTATCCTGATTGCAGGAGTTCTTTTTTTTGCCTGCAGCAAATCTTCTTCCGGCGATACTAATACACCAACGCCAGATCCCGGCTTTGATAAAGCAGCGATGTTAACCGGGTATGCAGACCAACTGATCATTCCAGCATATAATTCACTGCAACAAAAAATGACTGCTTTGCAAACAGCATCAGCAGCATTTACTGCGGCGCCTTCTGCAACAACACAGCAAAGCCTTAAAGAGGCTTATACTGCAACAAGATTGCAGTATGCACATGTGGAAGCTTTCAACTTTGGACCAGCGGCAGTTGAGTTGCTGGATGCCTTTGGAAATTTTGCAGGCGGACTTGATTATAATTTTACAACAGATGGCGAGCTTACCGGCTATTCTGTTGATTCGGTGCTCATCGAAAAAAATATCAGTTCAGGCAATTACGACCTGACGGTTTACAGCAGAAACTCCTGTTATGCGCAAGGTTTTCCTGCACTGGAATACCTTTATTTCGGACCAGATGCAGTAGCGAAATTCAGCGCCAATACTGCTGCACGTACCAAGTATGTGAAAGATGTAACGGACAGATTGAAATCGATCATTGATAAAGTCGTTTCCAGCTGGGCATCTTATCGCAGTTCCTTTATTGCAAACACCAAATCTGATGTAGGTAGTCCTATCGGGAATATCGTTAACCAACTTGCCTACCAGATGGACATGCTCAAAGGCCCGAGGATTGGCTGGCCGTTTGGCAAGCAGTCCAACGGTACCGTTTTCGCCAGTAAGTCTGAAGCGTATTACTCCGGCTTATCTGGTCAGCTCGCAGTAGAAAACCTTACGAGCTTAAAAACATTTTTTACCAATGCCTCCGGCAGCAAAGGCATATCAGCTTATCTCGTTGCATTGAAGAAAGAAACCCTGAATACAGATGTACTGGCGCAGTTTGATGTAACCATTGCTAAATTACAGGCAATACCTTCTCCCCTCTCAGCCTCGTTTAGTGAACACGCGGCAGATGTGGACAATGCTTACAAAGAGATTCAAAAATTACTTACGCTTTTAAAAACAGATGTTGCTTCCGCCACAGGCGTGCAGATCTCGTTTATGGATAATGACGGGGACTAATATGTGGAAGGATAAGATTTGCAAACAGGTATCTATTGCGCCGCTGGTAACTTTCAGGATCGGGTTTGGGTTACTGATGTTTTTCAGCACCTTGAGGTTCTGGTGGCGCGGGTGGATCAGCGCTGTTTATCTACAACCAAAATTCCATTTTGCTTACATGGGATTTGAGTGGGTGAAGCCATTGGGCGCTACAGGAATGTACCTGCTTTTTGGCATCATCGCTGCGTCTGCTTTGTGTATTGCTATGGGCCTGTTCTACCGGGCAGCCGCCGTTCTTTTTTTTATCGCCTTCACGTATGTGGAACTGATAGACGTAACGACTTATCTCAATCACTATTACTTCATTAGTCTTGTTGCTTTTATACTGATCTGGGTGCCGGCAGGAAGCGACTATTCGCTGGATGTATTGCGCAAACCGGAGCGCAGAAGACAGTTTGTACCCGCATGGACGATTGGCATTATACGCTTTCAGCTGGCGCTCGTTTATTTCTTTGCGGGGCTTGCCAAGGTGAACAGTGACTGGTTGATAGATGCACAACCCATGCGTACCTGGTTACCCGGAAAATCACATCTGCCCTTGATTGGCCACCTGATGTATAAGACCTGGATGGCTTACCTCTTTGCCTGGTTTGGAGCGATCTATGATCTTTTTATTGTATTGTTTTTATTGCAGAGAAAAACCAGGTCCTGGGCTTATGCGGTAGTACTGGTATTTCATGTGGCGACCGCCATTTTCTTTCCGGGCATCGGTATGTTTCCTTATGTAATGATCGTCTCGAGCCTTATCTTTTTTTCAGGCGAGTTTCATCAACGCATTCAATCCTTTTTTCCAGCGGCCGCTGTTTTTAACAGGATACCCTCTCAGGATAAGGGCTGGAAACGATCGCCTTTAGTGGTGGCGGGACTAACGATCTACATCCTTATCCAATTAATTGTGCCGATGAGATTTCTTTTTTATCCTGATCATCTTTTCTGGAATGAGGAAGGATATCGGTATTCCTGGCGGGTAATGCTGATGGAAAAATCAGGCGCCACATTTTTTAAAGTCACCGACCGTAAAACAGGTCATCAGCAAGACATAAACAATGCAGCCTTTCTTACACCACTGCAGGAAAAAATGATGAGTACCCAACCGGACCTTATTCTACGATATGCCCATTATTTAAAACAGGAATACACTAAAAAAGGAATGACAGATCCCGAAATCAGTGCGGAGATATATGTGTCGCTCAACGGAGCGCGATCAAGGCTTTTTATAGACTCCACGGTTAACCTTGCAGACCAGCCATTGAGCTGGAAGCATTATCAATGGATCCTTCCTTACAAACAATAATATGATGCGAATACCCAGCTTTTATATCATCATCCTTTTGATCTTAAACCTGAATATTGGTTTTGCACAATCAAGGAATTTTTCGGTTAGCGGAACCGTGAGAACCGGCGACGAGGCTGCCTCTTACGCCACCGTTGTGTTGCTTCCGGACAGTATAAAAAAAACCACCAGCGACAACGGTTTTTTCCGCTTTGCAAAACTCAGGGAAGGCAGCTACAGGCTTCGCATCAGCATGCTAGGTTATACCGATCAGGAAATCGAAGTAACAGCCACGGAAAACAGTAAATCGCTTGATATTAACCTGGAACCATCCGCTACTTCGCAATTGAAGAATATTACGGTAAGTGCTAACCGGAACGACCAGGTATCAGGCAGGTTAAAAGATGTTTCCGGTACTGCGATTTATGCGGGCAAGAAAACAGAAGTGATCAATTTGAAGAACATCAATGCAAACCTCGCCACCAACAATACAAGGCAGATCTATGCGAGGGTGCCCGGCCTGAATATATGGGAGTATGATCGCGGGGGTCTTCAATTGGGTATCGGCGGACGTGGCCTGAGCCCTAACCGCTCTTCCAATTTCAATATCAGGCAGAACGGTTATGATATAAGCGCAGATGCACTGGGCTACCCCGAAAGTTATTATACACCTTCCAGTGAAGCTGTAGAAAGAATTGAGATTATTCGTGGTGCAGCGAGCCTGCAATATGGCCCGCAGTTTGGTGGCCTGGTCAATTTTGTAATGAAAGAAGGCCCTACACAAAAACCTTTCGAACTTACGAGCAGGCAAACGGTTGGGTCTTATGGCTTCTTCAATTCGTTTAACAGTGTTGGAGGCACCAGCAAGAATAAGAAATTAAATTATTACTCTTTTTACCAGTACAAAAAAGGAGATGACTGGAGGCCCAACAGCCATTACGATCAGCACAATGCTTATCTACACCTGGCTTACAATGTAAGTGACAAGCTGAAAGTTACCGCAGAGTATACGTTGATGAAATACCTCGCACAGCAACCAGGTGGATTAACAGATGAACAGTTTGACAAAGACCCATCTGTATCCGTACGTGCAAGAAACTGGTTTAAGGTAAACTGGAACCTGATCAGTCTTATTATGGACTACAGCTTCAGTGACCGCACGAGACTTAACTGGCGCAATTATACGCTTCAGGGCGGCAGGGATGCATTGGGTGTCCTGTCTTATATCAATCGCCCGGACAATGGCGGCAAACGGGATTTTCTGTCAGACAAATACAGCAATTTCGGATCGGAGTTAAGACTGATTCATCAATACAAATTGATGGGTGAGCGACAAAGCACTTTTTTGATCGGCACACGCATATATAAAGGATTGACCAAACGTAAGCAGGGCGATGCGAATGACGGCGCCGGTGCCGACTTTGATTTCGCCGGACCGGAACCCAACAAATCCTCGTATCGTTTTCCCGGAACCAACATTGCAGCTTTTGCAGAAAATATTTTTCAGATTAACAGCAAATGGAGTGTTACGCCCGGGCTGCGTTTTGAACATATCAATACAAAGGCGGCAGGCTATTATTACAAGCAGAATGTCTTTATCCCCAATGAAAAAATTGAAGAAGATAAATCCAATCCGCGTTCATTTGTGTTGCTGGGTATCGGTTCCTCCTGGAAGTTTAACAATGGCACCGAGCTGTATGCCAACATCTCTCAAAATTACCGCTCCATCAACTTTAATGACCTGCGTGTGTTGAACCCAAATTCCCGTGTAGATCCGGCTTTAAAAGATGAGACAGGATTCAATATCGACATGGGATTCCGGGGAACGTACAAACGCTGGTTGTATCTTGATGTGAGCCTGTTTTATCTGAAATACAATGACCGCATCGGTTCCGTTTTTTCGAGGGATACCAACTTCATGACCTACCGTTTGCGTACCAATGTATCCGACAGCAGGAACCTTGGCGCGGAGGTTTTACTGGAAGGTGATTTGCTGAAAGGGCTCACAAATTCACGATCAAAGTACAAGCTCACTGTTTATACAAACCTGTCATTGATTGATGCCAAATACATCAATACAAAAAATACTGCCATTGCCAACAAACTGGTAGAAAATGTTCCGCCCGTTTTATTCCGTACCGGCGCCTCTTTTGGCAATTCGAGATTTAATCTTACGTACCAATTTTCTTACCAGGCAAAACAGTACAGCGATGCAACGAATACCGAAACCACACCGACTGCTGTGGACGGGGCCATCCCCGCTTTCAGTGTGATGGATTTCAGTGCCAGCTATAACTGGCGCATGTTTACCCTTTACTCAGGAGTCAATAATCTTACGGATAAAAAATATTTCACCCGCCGCGCGGATGGTTACCCGGGGCCCGGAATTTTACCTGCAGATAAACGAAACTTTTATGTAACGCTGCAGTTGAAGTTGTAAGCGAATAGTTCAATTGATAATATTTTCTTAAAGCCCTGAGTGAGGGATAGCGGTATCGCCATCTACAACATTTATACAGAATCTGCTTTCATTTTTGGGGCATGAATAAATTGATGCCCGTTGTGACCATCGCATTGATGTTCCAGGTCACACAATTAAAAAGTCAGTCAGACAGCATAAAGCCTGCAGCTTTGCCTGATAGCAGTTCCAGTCAGATACTGGCTGAAAAACGTCTGCACAAATGGATGCCTATCCAGGCAATTGTTCCCGCAGCACTGATTACCTACGGTGTAATTGCATTACATACGGATGCTTTACAAGACATCAACGAGAACTTTCAAAATGGCATCTGGGTGCAACACCCGCATGATAAATACCACCTTGATAATTACCTGCAATGGACACCCGGCGTAGCACTTTACGGTCTGAAGCTCGCAGGTGTAAAAAGCCATGACAAGCTCCGGGACATGAGTGTTATTTATGGCATGTCACTGGTCATCAACAGCGTATCCACGCAGATTGTAAAAGGCACCAGCCATGAATGGCGACCCGATGGTTCGGACAACAAATCATTTCCCTCTGGTCATACTTCCAATGCATTTGTGGCAGCGGAACTGATGCGGCTGGAATACAAAAGCCAAAGCCCCTGGTATGGAATCGCAGGTTATGCCGTAGCAGCTACAACGGGCTTCTACAGGATGTATAACAACAAGCATTGGTTTGGGGATGTAATGGCTGGTGCAGGTTTTGGCATTCTCTCTACGGATATCTCCTGGTGGATCTATCCTTCCATCAAGCGCTGGCTCTTTAAAAACGAGCAAAAATCCACAACGATGATCATGCCTTTTTACGATCCGAATATGGGTGCAGGCTTTGGGCTGGTACATCATTTTTAAATATCAATTCAATCAACAGGATGCTACAGAAAATTCTTTTCCCAGCCCTGCTTCTTCTATTATACCAGTGTACTTCGGCACAGAAAAAATCACTTGACTATTATATGCAGGAGGCACTATCCAACAGCCCGCTGTTGAAGGATTATCAAAACCAGGTAGCGATCAATGGCATCGATAGTGAACGTATCAGGGCGACTTATCTTCCACAGGTTACAGGCAACAGTTATAACAGCTATGCACCCGTGATCAAAGGATATGGGTATGATAACGCCATTACCAACGGCGCTAATGTTTCGGCGCTCGTTGGGGTTAATAAAACTCTTGTAGGGCAAAAGAACCTGCAATCGCAATTCGAAACACTCCGTCTTGCCAGCGAAGGTGTGAAAAACACGGCAAGGATCAGTGAGCAGGACTTGAAACGGACGGTGGCCGGCCAGTATATCACCACCTATGGCGATTTGCAGCAACTCAATTTCAACAGGGATATCTATCAGCAACTGGCAAAAGAAGACACGGTACTGAAGCGGTTGACAGAGAAAAATGTGTATCGCCAAACCGATTACCTTACTTTTTTAGTGACGCTGCAGCAACAGGAGTTATCTGTAAAGCAGCAGTCGATCCAGTTGCAAAATGATTTTGCTACACTCAACTACTTAAGCGGTATTACAGACACAACTGTGACGGAACTTGAAGAACCCGGCATCACGCTTCCTCAATTGCCCGGGGCGGAACAATCGATTTTCTTTCATCAATACACACTCGACAGCCTGAAGCTTCGCAACGACCGGTCGGTGCTTGACTTCAGTTACAAACCTAAAGTGAATGTTTTTGCAGATGCCGGTTATAATTCATCTCTTGCCGACCTGCCCTACAGAAACTTTGGAACGAGCTTCGGCTTTAGCCTTACTGTCCCGATCTATGATGGCCATCAGCGCAAAATGCAATACCGGAAACTGGATATCTCGGAACGCACGAGACAGAATTACCGCGACTTTTTCGCTAAACAATACAACCAGCAGGTGGCACAACTAGTGCAGCAATTACGCGGCACGCAGGAACTCATCGACCAGATAAAAAAGCAGATCAGGTACTCGGAAGGATTGATACAGGTCAACACCAAATTACTTATCACCGGTGATGTACGTATAGCTGATATGGTGATTGCCATCAACAACTACCTGACTGCAAAAAACCTGCTGACCCAAAACAATATCAGCAGGCTACAGATCATTAACCAAATTAATTACTGGAACAGGTAACCCGAAAATTCAGCAGGATGAAAAACAACTTTGCATTTATACTATCAACGATCATCATTGCTTCTTTGCTGTTTTCCTGCAAAAGCAATACACCCGCAACCGAAGATGCCGCCACAGCAGAGGTGCAAACGCCTGTTACCGTTGCCCCTGTTACCAAAGATTCCATGAGCGAATACATCGAACTCAATGCAACGGCCACCTTTCTCTGGAAAAGCTATGTAAAGGCCAATGCAAACGGCTATCTGCAATCTGCAGACATCCGCCCGGGGCAATATGTTTCGCACAATGCGGTACTGTTTACCGTGAAGACCAAAGAAGCGGAAAGCATTGGCAATACCATCAATTCGCTTGATTCGAGCTTCCGGTTTTCTGGTACAAATAGTATACGTGCAGGAGAAAATGGATATATCACAGAGCTCAACCATCAGCCAGGTGACTATGTGCAGGATGGCGAGCAGCTTGCCGTGATCAGCAATACCAACAGTTTTGTTTTCCTGATGAACATGCCTTATGAACTAAGGCCGTATATCGAAGGTAAACGCCAGGTTCAGTTGCTGTTACCGGATGGTGAACAACTTCCCGGTACAATCAGTGCGGCGATGCCCTCTGTTGATTCCGCTGCACAAACGCAAAAGATGGTGATCAAAGTAAATGCGCCGCACCCGATACCGGAAAACCTGGTGGCCAAAGTACACATTATAAAGACATTCAAACCCGGGGCCATCACCGTTCCAAAAGCCGCAGTACTTACCGATGAAACCCAGAGTGAATTCTGGATCATGAAGCTTCTTGACAGCACCACGGCAGTGAAAGTGCCAGTTAAAAAAGGGATGGAAAACACAGATAAGGTAGAGATTCTGTCACCGCCGCTGGGAGAAAGGGACCAGATCCTTGTCAGCGGCAATTATGGTTTAGAAGACACTGCCAAAGTGAAAATTATTCAGCCACAGCAATAACAAACGTCCAGTGAAAAATTTCTTTGTTACTTATAAAAACCCGTTGACGGTACTGCTCGTGCTGATCATTGGAGGTGGCATGTTTGCGTATAATAAAATGCAGACCTCGCTGTTTCCGGAAATCACGTTTCCCAAGATCAAGATCATTGCAGATGCAGGCCTTCAGCCGGTTGACAAGATGATGATCACGGTTACCAAGCCCATGGAAAACGCCGTGAAGCAGGTACAGGACCTGCAAATGATCAGGAGCACCACCAGCAAGGGCACCTGCGAGATTTCCGCCTTTATGAACTGGAATGCGGATATCGATCTGAGCCTGCAACGGATAGAGTCAAAGATCAGCCAGATCAGGAACCAACTGCCGCCGGACCTGCAGGTAACAGTGGAGAAAATGAACCCTTCTATCCTTCCGGTGATGGGCTATACGTTGGAAAGCCATAATAAAACGCCAATCGAACTGAAGATGCTGGCCAATTATACCATCAAGCCTTTTCTTTCGCAGGTAGATGGAGTGGCTGAAGTGCGTGTGATCGGCGGCAAGACAAAAGAATACTGGCTACAACTCGATCAACAAAAAATGAGTGCACTGTCCGTTACCCCGGATACGGTAAGTGGCGCACTCGCACAGACAAATTTTATACAATCCAACGGATACCTCTCAGATTATAAATACCTGTATCTCACCGTAACGGATGCAACCGTGCACACCATCAACGACCTGAAAAATATCGTGGTGATCAATGATGGTAAAAGGATTGTTCATATAGGAGACATTGCTTCCGTAGAAGTTAAGGAAGCCGTTGAATACACAAAGATCAACGCGAATGGAAAGGAAGGCATACTGGTGGCGATCATTAAACAGCCGAATGCCAACCTGGTAGCCCTTTCAGCAGCCATGGAAACAAAGGTGGCTGAATTAAAAAAAGTATTACCAAAGGGAGTAACAATACAGCCCTATTATATCCAGGCAGACTTTGTGAATGAATCTGTAAAGAGTGTCACAGACAGCCTTTGGATCGGGCTATTACTGGCGATTATTGTAGCGATCATATTCCTGCGTTCCTTAAAAGCAAGTGCCACTATCCTGATTACGATACCGGTTACCTTATGCTTGACACTGATCGTATTGTATGCACTTGGCTATACTTTCAACATCATGACCCTTGGTGCTATTGCTGCTGCCATCGGGCTCATCATTGATGATGCGATTGTTGTAGTCGAGCAGATCCACCGAACGCATGAAGAGCACCCGGATGAATCGACGCTCACATTGTTGCAGAAAGCCATTCGCTATCTCTTCCCTGCAATGCTCGGCTCTTCCATCAGTACCATTGTCATCTTTGTTCCTTTTGTACTGATGAGCGGTGTTGCAGGTGCTTACTTCAAGGTGATGACCAATACCATGATCATTACCCTGGTGTGCTCATTTTTTGTTACCTGGATCGGCCTGCCGGTGATTTATTTGTTGCTGACAAAAGACAAGCATGGTAACACCCTGAAACAAGCAAAGACACACGAAGTTAAAAAACAGCGATGGGTTTCATTCTTCATACATAAGCCCGTGATCAGTATTGTGTTTGCATTGCTACTTGCAGCAACCATTTATTTTATACTTCCAAAACTGGAAACAGGTTTTTTACCGGAGATGGATGAGGGCAGCATCGTACTTGATTATACTTCACCACCCGGCACCAGCCTTGAAGAAACAGACCGCATGTTGCGGGAAGTTGAGAAACTGATTCAAAGTGTGCCCGAGGTGCAGGCTTACTCGCGCAGAACCGGCACGCAGATGGGATTTTTTATCACGGAACCCAATACCGGTGATTACCTGATTCAGCTAAAGAAAAACCGGAGCCGCTCAACCGACGAAGTAACCACAGAAATAAGGCAAAAGATCGAAGCCTCACAGCCAGCCTTACGTGTAGATTTTGGACAAGTGATTGGTGATATGCTGGGCGACCTGATGACTTCCGTTCAGCCCATTGAGATCAAAGTGTTTGGCGAAGATCAAGAGAAACTGCATACACTTTCCACGCAGATTGCAGACCTTGTTTCAAATATCAAAGGCACAGCGGATGTATTCGATGGCATTGTGATTGCGGGCCCATCGGTTAGTATCATTCCAAATTATGCGAGACTCGCGCAGTTTGGCATCACGCCAGCCAATCTACAGTTACAGCTACAGAATGCCTTGCAAGGCAGCGTAGTTGGCGGCGTATTGGAAAGAGAACAGGTATCTACCATCAGGATGCTTTATCCCAACAGCAGGAAAGCAAATGTGCAGGATCTCAGCCAACTGCAGGTATTCTTACCCAATGGGAAACTGGAACCCATCTCGTCTTTGGCAACAGTGAAGGTAAATGCCGGTGATGCGGAGATCCAGCGGGAGAACCTGCAAAGCATGGGTGTGATCACCGGTCGTCTTGAAAACAGCGATCTCGGTACTGTGATGAAGGAGATACAACAGCAGGTAAGTACCAGGATCAGCCTGCCCTCAGGTTATCATGTGGAGTACGGTGGCGCTTATGCAGAGCAGCAACAATCTTTCAGCGAACTGCTAACCATACTCATCACGGCAAGTTTGCTTGTTTTTGGTGTGATCCTTTTTCTATTCCGTGAGTTCCGCGTCGCGCTACTCATCCTGGTCGTTGCAGTGCTTGGTATTTCGGGCAGTTATCTTGCCCTGTACCTGACACATACGCCACTGAATGTCGGAAGTTATACCGGGCTGATCATGATTGTTGGTATCATCGGAGAAAATGCCATCTTCACTTTTCTCCAGTTTAAAGAATCGCTGCACACCAAGAACACGGATGAAGCGATCATCTATTCTATTTCAACGAGGTTAAGACCCAAGCTGATGACAGCACTTGGCGCCATCATCGCCCTGATGCCTTTAGCTCTTGGAATTGGCGCCGGCGCTCAATTGCATCAGCCGCTGGCGATCGCAGTTATCGGGGGTTTTTTAGCAACATTGCCGTTGTTGCTCATCGTTCTTCCATCGTTATTGCGCCTGTTGTACAAAAACAAGAAAGCCATTGAATAATTATTTTATCACCACATAAATTCATCATCATGACTTACAAAAAAATCAGCTTGATCACATGTGCCGTGCTTGTTTTCACTGCCGGTTCAGGTTATAGTCAGCAAAGTACTTATCATCATACTAGCTCATTCAATATTGGTGGCTCAGGAGGCTGGGATTACCTCGCTGTAAATTACAATAAATTGTATGTATCTCACAGCACACAGGTAAACATTCTTGATAAAGTATCAGGAGATTCCGTTGGCTATATTCCAAACACCACCGGCGTTCATGGCATTGCGTTTATCCCATCGCTGGGCAAAGGATATACCAGCAACGGCAAATTGAATAATGTAACGGTGTTTGAGCTGTCCTCTGCAAAAATCTTGTCACAAATTGCAACTGGTCAGAACCCGGATGCGATCATGTATGATGCGTTCAGCAAACGTTTGATCACCTGTAATGGCAAAAGCAATGATTTAAGTCTTATTGATCCGGTTACTCAAAAAGTTACCGCCACTATTGCCGTAGGTGGCAAACCGGAGACAGCCGTAAGTAACGGTGCAGGAAAATTGTTTGTGAATATTGAAGATAAAAATGAGATAGTAGAAGTTGATCTTGCGGCGAATAAGGTAACACAACATTGGCCGCTTGGTGCTGAAGGCCCGACCGGTTTAGCATACGATCAGGATACCAAACGTCTCTTTAGCAGTTGTGATGCAGCGCTGATTGTTCTGAATGCGGAAAATGGCAAAGTGGTAAAATCTATACCCATCGGTGATGGATGTGATGGTGTAGCTTTTGACAAAGAAAGTAAGTTGATTTTCACCTCTAACGGAGAAGGCACCATGACGGTAATACATGAAATGGATGCAGATAATTATACCGTTGAAGGCAACATTCCTACGCAGAAAGGGGCACGCACCATTACAATAGATGAGGCAACACACGCAGTGTATTTACCCACTGCCGAATTTGAAGCAGCACCTGCTGAAGGTAAAAGGCCGGCGGTTAAACCGGGTACTTTTAAAGTGCTGGTATACCAACGATAACCCTCCTGATACAGGATATCCCTCTTTCTTAAACCTGCTTTTCGGTAACCAAATGATACAGCAATAATCAGCAGCGATACTTGCCGGAGCATCGCTGCAAAAGCTATTGTAATAACACCCATAAACACCATAATGAATAGGCTAAAAAGGTGATGCAGCTATTGGTCTTAAAGCTTCTAAAAAAATTGATCTCCATCAAAAATATGGATCGTATCCACCTGCCAACATATGTTCAATTGCGTACAACAACTTTGCCCCATGTTGATCCTGTCAATTGATAAATTCAGATGTCTTACTTAATTCGATATCATATTTGCATATCAATTTTGAGTCTGACATTTAAGATCATTAACCGTTAAAACAAACAAAGCGTACTAAATTTATTTATGGATTTTATATTTCTTCGATCTTATTATAAGCAATGGTTGTTCCTGCTGTTTCTTTTAGGCATCTCCATCCTGTTAGCCACCAGCCTGTATTCGTGGGACAAAGCTATTGTTGTCCATCTTAACGGGCTGGGCACACCATCTGCAGATATCTTTTGGCTTGGCATAACTGACAGTGCAGGCATCCTTGCTTATGGTACTGCAATTACGATGCTTATTTACGCTTTTTTTACCAGGCAAAAAGCAGTGAAGCGTTCCTGTCATGCAGTGGTACTCTCAAGAGCCCTGTCCGGATTATGTGTTCTTTTACTCAAAAATATTGTTCATCGAAGCAGGCCTTTTGAAGTACTTTCCGTTATTGCTCCGCTTGGCCCACGCGGAGGTTGGTCTTACCCTTCGGGACATACCGGAGATGCTTTTTTTCTGGCAACAACCATTATGCTTTTATATCCTCAAAAAAAGTGGCTGGTCGCTTTACTTTACGTTTGGGCAACACTGGTCGCTTTTTCACGGATGTACCTGGGTGTCCATTATTTATCTGATGTAATTGCAGGGGCAACGATCAGTTCAATCATGGCTTTAGTTGCTGTTCATTTGGTTGTCCGCAAATCCGGCAAATATTAACCGTTTACTTTCCGGCAACCGATCATAAGTAAATGCTGTTAGCCCTAAAGTACAAGCTTGTAACAACAGCAATAATAGATATCCGGAAGTAGCTATTTACCTTATTGCTGACGCTCGTACAATGTGAACGCAGTGATCAAATTTTCTACAGGCAACATCTGTACTATAAAACAACTTGCCCCACGACTGAGGGTTGCTTATCAAAGAATTCTTTAATCCCTTTTCCCAGCGCATCCGACATGGCAGTGCGTGTGCAGCCTGGTATCTCGGCCCAGTAGTCTCCGTTAAAGCAGACGCTTATAATATTATCACGAAACAAAATGCAATCAAAATAACTGAAGCCGCAAGACATATACGCTTTAACCCCGGCCATCCTTATCCCCCGGTAATTATAGGTAATTGAAAACTCCTGTAATAACAAAGAATTCTTCATAAAGGAAGTGATTACATTATATTTCTATAACCGGATAAGTTTCCATAGAATACGGATTACATCCCTTACCCCAGATAAGACAAAGTTAGCAAGCATTCTACCCTGAACAGGTACCTTTTTGGGTACCCGTAAGCATAAATCGGCTGACTGAAATACAAAAATGTCTACATTCAATCATGATCCCTATCCGGTTAAATATAACACTGATAATAGCCTGTTTGTGCTGTATGATCTTTCTGATAGCCGGCTGTGGACGACGTGTGAACGACCGCCGTCAATCAGTAGACGTGCTGTTTAAAAAGCTCGATTCGATGCCTGGTAATAATGATAGTCAGATGGTGATACTGGAGCAAGGTATCCGGCAACTTTCAAATCCAACGCCGATCGAGATGGTGATGTATTATGATTACAAGAGCTCCTTTTTTGCACGAAGAGGAAGATATACTGAAGCGATGCATTATGCGGATAGTGTAACTGCCCTTACTGAACAGTTTCCTGGAAATCAGGAACTCGACCAGCGGCATACAGCAGCTCTTTTTGCCAAAGGTGATTTGTATTTTTTTCTCAGGCAATACGATCAGTGCCTGCTTTATTACGGTGCAGCCATAAAGGTTGACAGGAAGGGTGTAGTAGATTCATGCCGTTATTATGAAGTACAATCGAGGATTGCGGATATTCTTTACTTCCAGCAACGATATCTGCAGGCGATCCCTCATTATTTAACCGCATTTCAAAACAATGCCCGTTGCAAGGGAAGTGAATTCCTGGCCTTCGCTTATCGCCAGGCGCACCTGGACAATGCGGGCTTATGTTATCTGAATGCAGGGTTGCTGGATTCAGCAAATTTCTATTTTGACAGTGCGTTGGTTTTTATCAAAAACGAGGAGAAAAATTTCGCAGACAGGATGCCCTATATCAACGAAGCAAAGGGAGTCGTGTATGGCAATCAGGCTTCTGTTTTTCGTCAACGGGGCGATGTACTGGAATCTCAAAAGCTTTTGCTAAGTGCTATCGGCGCTACCAACGCCTATGACAATAGCTACACACAAAGCGCTGAGCTTGACCTGGCAGACCTTTATAGTACAATGGGCAAAGAAGCCTCTGCCGCAGCATTGCTGGATTCGGTAAGGCAATCGCTTAACAGGCTTCCGAATGAGCGTGTAGAATTGAAGTGGCTTAAGGTAAGCGCAGAACATTATAAAAAGCGTGGTGATCGTAATAAACAAAGCTCTTACCTGGAGAAATATATTGCCGGCAAAGAAGCTATCCAGCAACGTGATCTTAAATTTATCAATATTGATGCGGGAAGAGAACTGGAAAGCATTCGCCAGAAAGCCCTGAATAGCGAACTCGAAAGAAAGAACGAACAAACGAGGGCATATCTTATCGTTTCTATAACCATCTCTGCTGCAATTGCTGCAGTGTTTATTGTATCCTGGCAAAATAGCCGGAGATGGAATTCCTTCAACCGGCAAATGGCTGTGAAGAATGAACGCGAACGTATCTCAAGGGAGTTACACGATGATCTTGGCAGCAGCTTTACTTCTCTCCAGATACTGGTACGAAAACTAAAGATGGCGCCTGATACGAACCGTGACAACTTACTGGAAGCGATTACATCTGTGAGTGAAGAAGCATCAGAACAGATGGGAGAAATTATCTGGGTGTTGAACCATGAGCAGGATACGGTCGTTAATCTCATTGCACATGTGCGCAACTATATGGGGGATTACCTGGAAAGAACAGGATTACAGTTACAACTGGATATCTCCGGGCAGTGTGGCAAAGGAGTAGTTATCAATGCTTCACAAAGAAGGCACTTGTTACTGGCGATAAAAGAGATATTTCATAATGTGATCAAACATTCAGGCGCAACCAGCTTTTCTCTTTCGTGGTCATGTTACGGCAACCGGCTGTGTGTTACCGCAAGAGATGATGGTAAAGGGTTTCATCCTGTTCCGGGACATAGCTTCCATGGTCTTGATAATATTGCAAGAAGAGTAACGCTGGCAGGTGGAGAATTTAAGCTGGATACAGGTAAAGGAGTTGAAGTAATGATCATGATCCCGTTAATCCAAAAACATACCTTATGATGACAGTTTGTATCGTGGAAGACCATCGTCTTCTCAGAAATTCCCTGCGGGAAATGATCGACAGCCAGCACTGGATGTCATGCACCGGCGCCTTTGCCGATGCTGATTCATTTTTACGAAATTATCCTCAGTTAATGCCAGATCTGATCATTATGGATCTGAGCCTTCCCGGAACATCCGGCATCGACGCCATTAGTGCTGTCCGGGCAATGAACACAAAGGCAAAGATTTTAGTCCTCACTGCATTCAATGAGGACGAAAAAATTTTCAGGGCGCTCAAAGCCGGCGCAGACGGATACCTGCTTAAAAAATATTCAATGGATTCCCTTGTGGACCATCTGATGGATTTGCAGGAAGGCGGAGCGCCAATGTCTCCTGAGATCGCACGTAGGGTTATTACTTATTTCCAGCACGATCCGGCAAAACACAGCTTTGAAGAGCTAACGGAGAAAGAGAAAAAAGTGCTTGAATTAATGGTTGAAGGTTACCTGTATAAGGAGATTGCCGCGTTTCAACAGGTATCAATCAATGCTATAAAAAAGCATGTAAGGAATATCTATTATAAACTTCACGTACGCTCAAGAAGTGAGGCTGTACGTAAATACTTTTCCGGATAAATATTGTATTAGGTATTATCTCCGGTGCGTATAAAAAATCATGCAGCTATACCAGGTTATAAAAATAAATGCCTCAGGTGAGAGGCATTTATTTATTAACTGTTAATGTAACTACAGTTACTCTTTCTTCATTTTCATTTTTTTCATTTTTCCATCCATGTAAACACAATCTCCATCCTGCATCATACTCGTTTTTCCATCTTTTGTTTTCACAGTTCCGTCTTTCATCACAACAGTTCCATTTGTAAGGGTCATGTCTTCAGACATGTCCATTGTTTTTCCGTCTTTCATTACCGTAATTTTTCCATCATGTTTCATAATGCAATCTTTCATATGATGCATTTTTTCCGTTTTGTCTTTCTTTTCTGTCTTTTGGTCATTCTGGGCGAAAACGGTTGCGGTAATAAAACATACAGTAAGCAAAAGAATCATCTTTTTCATAAAGCTTGTTTTTGTTTTAACCAGCAAAGGCTGGCAAAGTTGTTTGGAATGTTATTGCATTTGAAACAAAATGCTACAAGGATCATTCCGGTGATAGATATCCCAGCAATCACAACTTAACTTATTGAATACTTATCCATAAAAGTTGATGATCATCGTTTCCGGGAAAACCCGAGCCCCAGGAATTGAGGAAAATGTGCCTCATGGAGAAATCCCCGTGCCGGATCTCAGATTGGCTCTTTCGTTACTTGTAAAGAGATAGATTATTGAGTGATAAGGCCGGCGCCCCGAATATCTTGCTGCCGGAGCTGCAGAAATAGCTACGCCAAATCTTCCCGGAATTCTTATATAACACGCCTCAGTATAAACATAGGATTTACTAATTCTTCAAATGAAATCCGGCCGAATAAAAATAAATACTGAAAGAAGATGGTCATGTTACAAAATACTGAAAGCAATATTTCATCGCAAGGATAGTCAAAACTAAAAAAGGACTACTTTTCAGTAATCCTTTTTTTGTGATCCCGCTGGGACTCGAACCCAGGACCCCAACATTAAAAGTGTTGTGCTCTACCAACTGAGCTACAAGATCGTCCCGTTATTTTGTTTTTGGGAGTGCAAAAATAGGAGAATTTGATTTTGCGCCAAATTTTTCTTTAAAACTTTTATTTTCTGTTACCCACAGCCGTGGATAAATACCTGATGGCAGATAAACACTTTTGACTTACAGGCAATGAGCTTTTGTGGATATCGTTTGCAATTCTTCCATTATCAATAAAGGATATGCCTGTCATTGATAATAATAGTAAATTTTGAAACACATTAAATGTTGAAGTAGTTACTTTTGCACATTAAGCTACTCATCATGTCATATTTTAAAGATAAGGTTGTTGCAGTTACAGGAGGCTCAGAAGGCATCGGCAAAGCTGTGGTTGACGCATTATTACAAAGAGGCGCCAAAGTAGCTACCTGTGGCCGTAACTATGACAAGCTCTATCATCTTCAAACACAATATCCGGGTAAACCATTGCTTATTTATTCTGCAGATGTAAGTAAAGAAACAGACTGCAAAAATTTTATTGAGCAAACCATCAAGCTTTACGGAACCATCGACATACTTATTAACAATGCGGGCCTTTCTATGCGTGCATTGTTCGAAGAAACAGATCTTGAAACTATCCGTATATTGATGGATGTTAACTTCTGGGGTGCGGTATATTGTACCAAGTTTGCGCTTCCTTATATTTTGAAACAGAAGGGACAGGTAGTAAGCGTTTCATCTGTTGCCGGCTATCGTGGCTTGCCGGGCCGCACGGGTTATTCAGCCTCCAAACATGCATTAAACGGATGGATGGAAGCCTTGCGTACAGAACTACTTTATTCAGGTGTTAATGTAATGTGGGTATGCCCTGGCTTTACTTCGTCCAACATTCGCAAAGCGGCTTTAAACAAAGATGGTCAGCCCCAGGGTGAATCGCCTTTGGATGAGAAAAAGATTATGAGCGCTGAAGAATGTGCTTCACATATTATACCCGCTATTGAAAAACGTAAACGCACTATTGTATTAAGCGTGGAAGGTAAAGAAACAGTGTATTTGAACAAGTATTTCCCGGCACTTGCAGATAAACTCGTGCACAGGTTTTTCTATAAAAAAGGGCAGTTGGTAAAATAAACTTTGGGGGAATCATTTTTTGCATGCCGTTAGTAACGCTTTCAACAGATATTGGTCATCACGATTACATTACAGGTGCTATCAAAGGGCAACTGTTGTCTGCGAATCCATCGCTTACAATAGCAGATATCACACATCATCTTTCGTCTGATAATTTTTTGCAGGCAGCCTATATCTGCATCAATGCTTTCAAGTATTATCCTGAAAGAACGATTCATATCATCATTGCCAATTTGTTTGAATATAAACCAACCCATTTACTATTAGCTGAATATAATAATCAATACATCATTTGTGCAGACAATGGCCTGCTCACCATGATCACACGCAATAAGCCCACGGGTGTTTACCGTATTGAGTTAAGCAATACTTCCGCAGTGACTATCTTACAATGCACTGCCGCCATTGCAGATGCGGTGGGCCGGTTACAAAAAGAAAACGCCGGCTCAGTGGGCGCAGCCACAAACAACTTTGTAGAGAAATATCCTTTGCGTTCTACTACCAACCTGAATGTACTGGAGAGCCAGATTATTTTCATCGACAATTTTGAAAACGTAGTCCTGAATATTACCAGGGAAGAGTTTGAAGAGTACCGCAAAGGAAGATCCTTTAAAATATATCTCACCCGCAACGAGGTGATTGATTCTATTAGTGAAAACTACACCGGCGTTCCGCAAGGCGGTACATTGGCATGGTTTAATTCTGCCGGTTATCTTGAGCTGGCTATTAACAAAGGCAACCTGGCAGGTTTATTCGGCCTGCAGGGATTCTCAGAAAAAACGCAGCAAACTGCTGCCGTTCAGAATAAACTCCTGTACCAGATGGTAAGAATTTATTTTGACTAGGCCCCCGCCCTATCTATAACGGTTGATCTTCCGGCTAATCAAAAACAATTATCTTAGAAACCTGTTGAATATACACCATCATCCGCACCCTGGTGAATTTGTGTTGATTAAATGCGTTTTATTATGACATGGTACGAAGAAGATGTAAAAAAAGTTGAAGTCACCAGAGCAAAATTAACTTATGAACCAAAGCTGGTTTTTTATGGTAGTTCCTCTATAAGATTATGGGATAGTTTGTATGAAGATTTTAAGCAATACAGCCCGGTAAACCTTGGCTTTGGCGGTTCCACGCTGGACGCATGCAATTACTTTTTCGAACGTATACTTCTCCCCTATCATCCCAAACATCTTGTGTTTTATGCAGGTGATAATGACCTGGGCGATGGCAGGTCACCGGAGCAGGTGCTGGCCTATTTTAAACTGTTCCTTGGCAAGATGGAAAAGAATTTCCCCACCACTTCTTTGTCATTTATTTCAATAAAACCAAGTTTATCAAGATGGGATATCATTCAGAATATACGCAGCACCAACCAGCTTATTAAAACATTTATTGAAAAAGCTGGCAAAGAATACTATTATGTTGATATTTTTGATAGCATGCTCGACCCAAGCCGGCTACCCATCAGGGATTATTACCAGGAAGATGAATTACACCTGAGCAAACAGGGATATGAAGTATGGAAAAATATACTTCTCGCCCATTTGCAAAAGTTTAATGATTCAATAACCTGAGAATGGGAACGTTATTTTCCTTTTAAATGTCTTTTGCAAAACCTATGATAAGAGAATACCATAAATGGCAGAGCCCTGTACTTAACAGGGAAATGGAATTGCTTATGTTCGGGCATTCCGGCGCTGCCGTGTTATTCTTTCCCACACGTACTGCAAGGTTTTACGACTATGAAAACTGGCGTGTGATTGACGCGATCAAAGACAAAATTGAAGCAGGTTACCTGCAGGTTTTTTGCGTGGATAGTTTAGATATTGAAAGCTTTTATGCGGATGCACATCCTTCAGACAAGATAAAAAGACATATCGCTTATGAACAATATATTCTTACTGAAGTAATTCCTTTTATCAGGAAAAAGAACAGCACCAATTATATCATTTCTGCAGGTTGCAGCCTTGGCGGTTATCATGCACTGAACATCGCCTTTAAACATCCGCGGCATTTTAATAAAGTGGTAAGCATGAGTGCGAGGTATGACCTTACCATGGCATCAGAAACTTTTCCTGATCTGCTCAATGGCTATATTGATGAAAACATCTATTTCAATATGCCGAGTATGTATCTGGCTAATCTTGCCGATGAAGACATCCTTAAACAGTTGCGAAAACTGGCAGTAACAATAACGATCGGCAGAGAAGACCCTTTTTATGAAAACAATCTTCACCTGAATGCCGTGCTTACTGACAAGCAGATTCCACATGATTTATACGTGTGGGATGAAGAAGCCCACCGGCCGCGTTACTGGCGCAAAATGGTGCAGCTTTATCTATAGCTTTTATTTAAAACACCTTACCAAAGACAACTACTTGTGGCATTACGCACAACTTTCCACCAATATACCGATAGCAGACCAAGGCTTGTTGACAATTCCTTAATACTCACATAACCTCCTGTTTCATTTGCTATATGACCTTTAACCAAAATCCTGGATATGGGTGTAACAAAAAACTGGAAAGCATACTACCTGAAAGACTTTGGAACGCATGCATTGATTGTACATGGCGAAGTAAAGAGTTCGCACTTACCGCATAGCATGTCGGCACTGGTATTACATGAACGCCCGTCTTTTAATCCGCGCTTTCTTCACCTGCTGCTGCTAAGTACAGGTGCCGGTGAATATACAGAGGTGAGAGAAGTTTTCTTCCCTGATGCAGATAAAATTGATACCGTTCATATTTATAATGAAGATGGCGCTGTTGTAGCTACGTTACCTGTTAGCGCCAGCCCTGACCGCGAACCTGAAGACCTGTTGTATGGTGAATTCTATGATGATTAACCGTTCCGGATAATTTGCTAAATCCTAACGTCTTTGAAAACTTAACATAGCGGCATCGGTTTCTATATTATTTTTAGGTTAACTTTTAAAAATATGGAAACCTATGCCAGAAAATCAATTATCTAAGAAAGCAAAACAATATCTCAAGGAAGGAAGGCATGCGATTGCTGAAAAACTGGAAGCTACTTTTGCCGGTTACAAAAAGGCCGGGGACGATAAAGACTTTAAGAAAAGCATAAAGAAAGCCAGTAAGATCTTAAGCAGCGCGGTTACGCTTCCTACCACCGAAGCTGCGGAAAAGACCAAGAAAGCTGCATCGCCCAAGCCAAAACCAGCGGCAAAGAAGCTGGCAAAAAAAGCTGCAGCAAAGAAAAAAGCCTGATTACTCCGAATAAACAAATGGTTAAAAACAAAGAAGCCGGTTTTTTACAACCGGCTTCTTTGTTTATGCATATGCCATAGCAGGTGTGATTAGTTGCCCGGCAGAAATATTTGCGTGGCATCCACATCACCGGGTCTTACAATTCGTAAAAAATAAATACCAAGCGGCAGGTTGCAGTTAAACCTAAGGTTGGTATATCCTTTAAAGGAATTCAGCGGAATGGTCTTTCGTATTCTGCCGGTGATATCAATAATCTGTATCTCGCCTTTACCATCTTCCAGTTTGCACAGCTCAATCGTGATCCATTTTCCCAACACCAACACCTTTATACAAGGCTTCCATTTTACTGATTGCACGGCGCTGTAACTAATACTTCCATCCAGGCTCACCTGTTTTAAACGATAGTAGCTTCTGCCTGGCAAAGGTTTGTTATCATATGTTTTATAATCCGTTGCTTCGCGTTTATCGCCCTGCGCTGCAAGGGTATCCACCGGTGTAAACCACCGGTTATTGAAAGACCTTTCTACAATAAACGATGCACTGTTTATCTCATGACCGGTGCGCCAGTTAAGTTCCACATTACCTGCATTTGCTTTTGCCGCAAACTGAACCAACTCCACAGGTTTTGCCAGGTAAGAGATATCATAACGGCTTACCACCGGGTAGTGATCTGTAGTGGTATTCCCATAATTGCTGATCCAGCCTGTAACACTTTGCAGCACCTGCGCAGATTTTGATACATAAGCAATTGCCATCTCATTAGAAGCAATCACATTATCAATCACATTTTCATTACCCACCGTAGAGCGCAGACCAGCAAGACTTAAAGGCAACGTGAGCGGCTTATAATGAACACTATCATTCATATAACTGATGTAGGAAGTGGTGGTATCGGGCGCCAGCTCAGTTGTGATCGTCTTATTCAGGGCATCGTTAAAATCTCCCAGTATAATGAAGTTCTTGTAAGGATAATACTTGTCCAGCGTGTCTTTCAGCTCTTCCGCACCAGCTTTGCGACGCTGATAGGCTTCAATCTTTTCTGCCGTTGTACCGGTATTGGCCTTGGAATGAAGCAATACAAAGTTGACAATTGATTTCTTGCCATTCAGCATTACTTCTGCTTCCATCAGGTAAGGGAACCGTCCGCTTGACCAATTAAAATAAGCATCCGTACTGCCATTCTTTCTAAGTACTCCGTATGTTCTTATCTTTTTAATCAATCCATTCTTATACACAAATGCAAGCTTTTGTGCGCCTGCATAATCCACATCGGTAAGGCTATCTGCATAAGATCCATAATCGGAAATTGTATAGCTATAACCACCCAGGTTGCTCACTACCTGTTTAAGTCTTGCTGTGTCTACCACCTCCGCAAGGGCATAAATATCAGCCCCCAGATTGCGCAATACGGTAAGCACATTCTGCTGTTGAAGACTATCATTGGCAGGCCCGTTTACAGGGCTTCCAAACCATTCAATATTCCAGTTCACCACTTTTAAAGCGCGGAGACTGCTGCCCGTGAGTTCTGCTGCATCAGCATTTAACGCAGTTGATGCCACACCTATCTTACCCTGGTATTCAAGGTTAGGTTGTGTGGGTGCAAACCTTGCATATAAGTTGAGTGGCTTGCTTTCTATACTATCACCTGGTAATGTTAGTGATGAGGAAAAATGAAGACTGTCGGCAGACAGGTTAAAACCTGCAGGGGCGGTCAACGTTATGGCTCCTCTTAAATTATAAGCTGTAAGCTTCCAGGGTTGCGGCGATGAAACATTACCTGCAGCCACATAATCGAAGCTTAGCAATGCAGGGCTTGAAATAAAACCGGGGGCAGGAAGTGTGTCTGAGTTTACGACACTTACATCATCAATCGTCCAGCGGGAAGCACCTTCCGCAAGCGAGGAATGATAAACAAAGGCGATATAAACACCTGCCTGTTTGTAGGCTGCAAGATTGATATCTTTTGAGGCAGTCCACACATCAGACGCCACTTCAGGAAAACGGCCATTGATCTCCGTCCAGTTAAAATCGGCAGGATTGCCGGTTCCGTTATAATCCGTAGACAACATCAGGCGAAGCCCCGGCCCTGCAAAAGCAGACCTGCTGGAAAAAGTAAGCAACGGGTAATTGAACCCTGAAAAATCAAAAGCCGGTGAAATCAACCAGTCATCGTTATCCTGCGCGTTGCCATTGGCAAAACCATTGATCTGAACGGCATTGCCTGTTTGTCCGAAACTGGTACATGCCCAGGTTTGCGCACCCGTTTGACTCACCTGTTTAAAACCGCCCGCCAGCAAGGTACTTCCTACAGGAGCACAGTCATTAAAACCAAAACTGAGTTGTTGTGAAGCTGTTGTAAAGTTCCAGGTAAGTGAATCAGCAATACCGTTAAAGGCATTACCGGATGCATCTGTAACGGCGGCGCTGTCAATATGAATATAGTAGTTACTTAACGGCTGTAATGATGCATGTATGGTAAGCGTATTTGCCGCAATGGTAACGGCAGCACTGCTCACCGCCAACGTTTGGCTGGTATGTAGTGTAAGGTTATGCAGTATAATGTTGCCCGTTCCTGCAACTACGGGTTCATTAAATTGTATGGAAGGCATTGTGGCAGGCAACACATCAACGGCGTTGCTGGCCGGTGTAAGCTGCTGTATGGATGGTTTTGTTGTATCTGATCCGCCGCCGCTGCCCGCACTGATATTATCCACCGCAAAACCGGGCCGGGAACCTCCACCCGATACCTCACGGCTAATCCAGCGCAATTGTACCAGCGGCTGGTTATTGCAGGCTTCAGGCAACACAATATTCGCTGAAACCACATGCTGAGGGGTGGTACCAGCCTGCTGATTTTCCGTATTGTTTTGATATTCTGTACCGGAAATACTGGTGAAATCACCCGAGCTACCCACCCTGTATTGCAGGATCACTTCGTTAATGCGACTGTTGCTGCCGCCATACGGGTTACGCATCGTCATAATATCATAGGCGAAACCGATGTTACTGTTGCCGGTGCTGTTAAGCGCCAGTACCAGCGACTGATCGCCGGAAGACCCGCTGTTTAAAAAACCAATCCTTTCGCTGTAGTTATAAGTGGCGCCAGCCGTGCTGGCGGCCGTGCCATTGACCAATGGCTTATCCCCGGTAGGTGCATTTGTGCGAAAACTGGTGGAAGTAGACGAAGCAACAGTCCAGCCCTGCCATCCATCCGGGTAAGCAGTTACGCCACTGGTAAGCGAAGAAAAATTCTGTTGATAAGGCAAGGCCTGTGCGGCCGGTTGCGTTTGTGCATGGCTGGTTACGGCACATACACAAAGAAGAAGAACGGTGTAGATTTTTTTCATAGACCTGATGATTAGTGGTAATTAAATATAGCCAAGCGACAGAAAATAGCTGAATTAAGAAATTGTTACAGCAATGGCACAGGCGGATAGTTTTGAATAAAAAGACGGATTTATTGATAAGTTCTGATGGCTGTTTTTTAGCGTTGCCCGTTTTTTCTATAAGAAAACCTCTCTTTTTTTTAGAACGATCTTACTTTCTTGCCAGGATGACCACCTTTTTTTGAGGACGACCTCCCTTTTTGATAGCCCGACCTATCTTTTTACAGATTGACCTCCCTTTTTGATAGCTCAGTCTATCTTTTTACAGACTGGCCTCCCTTTTTGATAGCTCAGTCTATCTTTTTACAGACTGACCTCCCTTTTTGATAGCTCAGTCTATCTTTTTACAGACTGGCCTCTCTTTTTGATAGCCCGGTCTATCTTTTTACAGACTGACCTCTCTTTTTGATAGCTCAGTCTATCTTTTTACAGACTGGCCTCTCTTTTTAGTTAACGCCGTTGCAGCACAAAAAAGCCAGCCATCCCCATATAACAAGATAAGGTTTTTATGGCCGGTATTTTGTAAATAATATTGCAGTGATCCGCTTTGCGGGAAAAATGACCTCCGGAAGTATTAAAGCCAAAATATATGCAGGACTTCGCAATTAATGTAACAGAAATAGAAGAATTACAAATGACAGGCAATGTGCATGAACTTGACCGGATATTCCTGAAGGCCAGAAGCGTAGTGATCGGCGGCGGCACCGTTGCCCTGGTGCGCAAACCAGCACATGGAAAAGCTTTCCGTTTTGATGAAATAAGTACGGAAGACGGGTTGGAAACGTATAAAAAGCAGGTGTATAAGTATTTGTAGTCCGCCAGCGTAATAAAAACCGGAGATTTTTCTCACCATCCATCTCTCCCAAAAAGCCTCCTTTCTTTCTTACAAAAAGCAATTGCCTTCATTTGCACTATTGCTGCCGGTTGAAGATTAGCGCTCCTAACTCATTCAATATCACGACTCAGGCCTATACTTACCGCTAATGCTGTTATTTACCACAGCAAACAACTGTCAATTACCTATTACAACCTTGTAGTAAAACACCTACAACCTGCCCTGTAAAACAGTATGCTGAATAGGTGAATTCCTCTATTTTTTTCGCCTTGCCGGTGGCGTTACTTTGTGTTATCAAACAAACGGTGATAGCAGAAACAACAGGAAAAACCAGAGAAGTTCTTTTAGAATCCAATTTCCTTTTCAATTAAAATTTTAACCCCCAAGGTTTTTAATCCGTCCCCCTTAAGAAAATAAAAACTTAAAAACTATTGGCAATGAAAACAGGTTTAATACAGCAGGAAATTCTGCTCATGATCAATACCAGCTTTTCTGAAAAGCAGTTGTGTGACAAAGACAGCACCGAAGAAAAAAGGCCCTACCTTATTTCCGAACAACTGGAAGATGCCTGCTGGAATGGCATGCTGTCTGAAATCCTGCCTGGTATTGTTGACCCTGCCAATAACGGCAACAAATTGTTTCTCTGGCACGTGAAACACCAGGATACCTGTATTGAACTTGAACTGGGTGAATACCCGCAACCTGCCGATCTGTTCACCACCATTAACCCCCAGGGGTTGCTGATGGCCAAAAATTACAACTGATTATTATACCCCCATATAATATACCCCCCGTTTTTAAGATCCAATATCCAAAAAAGTCCAATGAAAGTCCTTTGAATTAACCCCCATTTTATCAAAAGAGATTAACCCCCAACTTAATTCTATTTGCCCCCGGCAAAAAGCTGCTCACAAAAGCAGCTTTTTGCTTTTACAGATCGCATCAGCAGCATATTACTATTCCACTAAACTTTTCCTAAATGTATCTGCAGCAATAAGAATGTTGAAGGGAATGTTTATCTTAGTAAGCACCTGCAATTCCGTACCTGCCGGTAAAAAGGGCCGGCTGCCATATTACTCTCGCAAAAGAACCATCAACGTTTTATACATCGCCTTTCATCAGGCCGGTCGGAACAGCGGGCTTCACCTTAAAAAAAGTAGTTATGAAATCTGTATGCCTGTACTTCAAGGTACACCAGCCGTACCGCCTGCGCGATTACCGCCTGCATGATATTGACATCGACCATTGCTATGAAGATATTACTGCTGATGAGGAACTGATACATACCATGGCCGATGAATGTTACCTGCCCGCCAATAAAGTATTGCTGGATAAACTGGTAAAACATAAAGGCAATTTCAGGCTTACATTTTCTATCAGCGGGTTGATATTGGAGTTACTGCAACGCTACCGGCCTGATGTTGTTGCCTCCTTTCAGCAACTGGCTAACACGGGGCAGGTTGAGTTTCTTGCAGAGACCTATTATCATTCACTTTCCTCGTTACATTCATTGGGTGAATTTCAAAGACAGGTTCGGCTGCATACGCAGCTAATTGAATCTACGTTCGGAGTAACTCCCGTTGTTTTCCGGAACACGGAAGTGATCCATAACAACCGCATCGCTGCTATTATCGCCGGCATGGGTTACAAAGCCATCCTTTGTGAAGGTGTGAAAGATATATTGCAGGGAAGAAGCCCCAACCGGTTGTACTACCCGGCCAATAACCGCGACATTGCCTTGCTATTGCGCAACGCCGCTTTGTCTGATGATATAGCCTTCCGCTTTAATGATACCGAGTGGAACGAACATCCATTGATGGCCGATAAGTTTGCGCAGTGGCTGCACAATCATGCAGATCAAACAGAAGTGATCAATCTTTATATGGATTATGAAACCTTTGGCGTGCATAAACACAGGGACAGTGGTGTGCTGGATTTTTTGGAAGCTCTGCCCGATGAAGTACTCGCCCATCATGAATTCAAATTTGCCACCGCTTCTGATGCGGTTCATGAATATACCCCCGCCGATGTGTATGATGTAAACGAAACCGTCTCCTGGGAAGGACATCCGACCGGTAGCGCCCTTTGCTGGGAGAATGTAATGCAGAACAATACGCTAAAAAAGATCTACAGTATTGAAAGCATGGTTCACCAGGCCGAGTGCAGCAATTCACTGGAAACCTGGGGCAGGTTACAGGCCGCGGATTATTTCTATTATATGGCAGAGCAACATACGCCCACGCATTATGATCGCTACTACTATCCCTTTGCTACCGCGCAGGAAGTATTTAAAAACTACACCAACCTGGTAGCTGATTTTGAGATATCGCTTATCAAAAAAACATTGCATAACAAGAGGGAAAACTTCATCCCCAGGAATGTATGATAAAATTTTTCGTGATGATAAAACGCTGTGACAAAGCAAAGCTGATGCTTTTCCTATATTGATATTCCGGTTGAAGAAACGCTTAACTTCAAACTTTTACCAGGTCCGCTTCGCGAATCATAATTTGAAAGGGAGCGTTTTTTGCTTCACAGAAATATGCTTGTAAAAGAACACGAAGTATTTACGCAACCGGAGAAAGCGTTCACTTATGAATGGCTGGAGACAAATGGTTTGGGTGGATGGGCAGGCTCCACGATCACGGGTGCGCATACACGGCGATACCATGGTTTGCTGGTGGCGGCAACACATCCTCCCGCAGAAAGAATGCTGCTGTTATCCAAACTGGAAGAAGTTATCATTCTGAATGATCAGCGAATTGAATTGGGTACTTCTATATACCAGGGTGATGTTATACATCCACAGGGTTACCAATACATACAATGCTTTACCAAAGCTTTGTTTCCCCAATGGACTTACGAAGTGCAGGACATGGTATTGCAGAAAACCATCGCGATGGTACAGGGCGAAAATACCACCCTTGTTATCTATGAAGTAGTAAAAGCGCCGTATGCTTTTACACTTTGTCTTCTACCATTGATCACTGCAAGAGGTTATCATCAGCTATCACATGCTTCTGAAGCGATGCATTGGGATGTTGATATCAATGCTGATAATTTCCATAACCGCCCGGATGGCATTCATGATGTTTTTATACAAGTGCCAAATGCAAATTATATACAGCATCCCCAATGGTACTATCAATTTTTATATAAAGAAGAAAGGGCCCGCGGATTGGACGACCATGAAGACCTTTTTAACCACGGTGAATTTAATGTATCGTTAAAAGAAGGAGATCGTTTTGGGATCATCATATCAACACAACCTACGGAGGGCAGAAATGCCCTTGCTTTATTTGACGCAGAACATCAAAGAAAACATGCGTTGATAGAAAAAGAAAAGGATGAGTTTGTTCAACAACTGATGCTCGCCGCCGACCAGTTTATCGTACAGCGTGATAATGACCTGAAGACGGTGATTGCGGGCTATCACTGGTTTACAGACTGGAGCAGGGATACCATGATTAGTCTTACCGGTCTCTGTTTAACAACCGGAAGATTTCATGATGCCAGGAAAATACTTGCAGCCTTTGCCGCCAGCATCAGCGAGGGTATGTTGCCGAATCGTTTTCTAGAAAATGAACAACCACCTGAATATAACAATGCCGATGGAACACTTTGGTATTTTATCGCCATACATGAATACCTGCAAGCTACAGGCGATCATGATTTTGTGCTGACAAAACTTCTTCCGGTGTTAAAAGACATTGTGCAATGGCACGAGCAAGGCACACGTTATCATATTCACATCACTAAAGAAGGCTTACTATACGCTGGTGAACCAGGTTTGCAACTCACGTGGATGGACGCAAAAGTGGGCAATTGGGTTGTAACGCCACGAAGAGGCAAGCCGGTGGAATTGCAGGCGCTCTGGTATAATGCACAATGTATTACTGCCACATTGCTGCAACTAAATAAGGAAGAAGATGCAGGCAAAGCCTGGTTGCAAAGAGCAGCCCTTACCAAAGAGCGTTTTATCAATGCTTATTGGTATGAAGCAGGTGGTTACCTGCTGGACAATATCAATGAAGCAAATGAACCTGACACCTCCTTAAGGCCTAACCAGTTACTCGCATTAAGCCTTCCCTATTCGTTAGTAGATATTAAACAACATGTAACATCTATCCTTGATCACATTACTACGCAGCTTTACACGCCTGTAGGATTAAGAACTTTATCACCTCATCACCCGGAGTATCACCCTGAATACAGCGGCGATCAGTGGCACCGGGATGCAGCCTATCACCAAGGTACCGTATGGTGCTGATTATTGGGCCCGTATATTGATGCATTATTCAGTCAGGATGAGATCACGGGTAAAGCACAGGCTGCGCAGGTGATGCAAGCATTGCAGGATCATTTAACTGAAGCCTGCATCGGCAGCATTTCAGAAATATTTGAAGGCAACTACCCTCATCGTCCCGTTGGCTGTGTGGCCCAGGCCTGGAGTGTTGCCGAAATACTAAGAGTTATCAAACGATATAAACTTAGAGAAGATGTTAAGCGTTAACGCGCATTGAGTGTATATTCGCCGCCATATACTCCGGGTAACCTGTCAATGATTTTACAACCAGACAAAAGACGCAACGCTTTTAACAACGCAGTTACCGGATTATCCATCATACTTATTAACTTGTATCAAAATATACCCGGTTGAAGAAATTATTGCTTGCCGCTATACTGGGTTGTTGTGTGTCCATCTGTTGTACCGCCCAATATTACCTGCGTGGTGAAGTTCACGACGAGTTGGGAAGGTCATTGGCTAATGTGCGCATATATCTTACTTCCAAGGGCAGCTATCCTTATGCAACAGGCTCGTCCGGTACTTTCGGAATCCCGGTGAACGTAAAAAAGGACAGCATTCTCTTACAACTGGAGGGGTACGAGCCTTTGCGCCAATCTGTTGAATCAAGCAAGTTTCAATATTTCACGTTAAAGACAACGCAGGTAGGTGCAAGCCTTACAAAACACAAACTTTCTTCTTTTACCAAAAACCTGCTAAAAGAAAATTACCGGCAAAGCAATAGCTTTAACGAGAGCTATAACACGCTTGTTGAAAACGATTTTATTGATGCCGCACATTTCTCCGAAACAGGTTTCGCACTTAATACAGACCGTGCTTCCTACAGCAATATCCGGCGTTTTTTAAATATGGAAGAAAGGGTTCCGCCAGACGCTGTTCGTATAGAAGAAATGCTGAATTATTTTCACTTTGAAGACAGCAGCAGCTTTGCAGATCATGGTTTTGATTGTAAAACCACTACCACCAATGCGCCATGGGATAGCAATCATCGTTTATTGTTTATAAGGCTTCAGGCGCCAAAAATCGATGTAGAAAATGTACCGCCGGCAAACCTTGTTTTCTTAATTGATGTGTCTGGTTCTATGGATAAACCTAACCGTTTGCCGTTGGTGCAGGCAGGTTTAAAACTCCTGGCTGATAACCTTCGCCCGCAGGACAGCGTGGCCATTGTTGTATATGGAGGCACCGTGGGCGTACTGTTGCAACCAACTTCAGGTGCAGATAAAAAGAAGATCAATGATGCGCTGGACAGGCTAAGCCCGGGTGGGGATACACCGGGTGAAGCCGCGATAAGAATGGCTTACGGATTAGCCTCAAGATCTTTTAACCGCAATGGCAATAACCGTGTGATATTGGCTACAGACGGCGACTTTAACGTAGGTGAATCAACCGAAGCTGCGCTGGAAAAACTGGTAGCACAGCAACAGCAAACCGGCATTTATCTTACCTGTCTTGGTCTTGGTATGGGTAATTATAAAGACAGCAAGCTGGAAGCACTGGCAAAAAAAGGCAACGGAAATTTTGCCTATATCGATAATCTGTATGAAGCAGAAAAAGTGTTGATTGACGAGTTTGCAAAAACGATGTATACCGTGGCGGATGATGCTTTCCTGGATGTAAAATTTAACCCGGAACTGGTAAAAGAATACAGGCTGATTGGTTATGATAACCGTAATGATGCCGTTGCAGGTACGAATGACCTGGAAGGGGGCAGCATTGGCTCGGGGCATACCGTAATGGCAATTTTTGAATTCGAGCCAACATCGCCAGTAGCTGATTCTATATATAAAGGCAGGTTGCTTGCAAAGCTCAGGTTGCAGTATAAAAAATCGATCAGCAGTAAATATGATTTCCAGGATTTCGATGCACTTTATAACACCTGCCATATTAACCAGGCTACCGCTTCAGAAAGACTTGCCACCGCCATCGCAATGTTTGGCAGCCTGTTGAAACAATCTGACTATGCCAAATACTATACCTGGGATGATGTATTAAAGCTGGCAGCAACCTGCCCGCTGAAAGACAGTTATGCAGGCACTGAGCTGGTGGGGCTGGTTGAAAAAGCTAAAAAGATCTATACCGTGAAAAAGAAAAAGAAGAGCAAGCTCTTTTAAGCTTACCGAATAAAAAAACTCCGGTTGTTGCCGGAGTTTTCTGTGCTATAAATGATCTTTTATTTAACTAAAGGCTTCTTTCACCTTATCAAAAAAGCTCTTTTCCGTTTTACCGGGTTGCGGTTGAAAGTTCGGGCTGCTACCCAGTTTTTCCAGCATATCTTTTTCTTCACTGGTTACATTTTGTGGCGTCCAGATATTTACGTGAATCAACTGGTCACCGCGGGAATAACTGTTTACTTCAGGAAAGCCTTTGCCTTTCAAACGGAAGATCTTCCCGCTTTGCGTGCCCGCCGGTATCTTGATTTTAGCGCGGCCATCAATCGTAGGCACTTCTACCTGCGTACCAAACACCGCATCAGTAAAGGAGATATGAAGTTCATACGCTACATTCAACCCTTCACGCTGCAGTTCCTTATGCGGCTCCTCTTCTATCAATATAATTAAATCACCAGGCGCACCACCGCGTTCACCGGCATTACCTTTCCCGCTCATGCTTAACTGCATACCTTCCTGCACACCTGCGGGTATATCAATGCTTACAGTTTCTTCTCCGTATACACGGCCTTCCCCTTTACATGCCGAACATTTTGCGGTAATGGTAGTACCTTCTCCGTTACAGGTTGGACAGGTAGTTACGGTCTGCATCTGGCCTAGAAACGTGCTTGTTACTTTTCTTACCTGGCCACTGCCACCGCAGGTGCTACAGGTTTGTACACTGCCTTTATCTTTTGCACCGCTGCCACCGCAGGTATTACAGCCTACATATTTTTTTACCTTGATGCTCTTGGTAACACCTTTGGCAATTTCTTCATAGTTCAGCTTCAGCTTAACACGCAGGTTGCTTCCGCGTATACCTCTGGCACGTCCGCCGCCACCGCCTCTTCTGCCTCCGCCGCCACCAAAAAAGCTTCCGAACAGGTCTTCACCAAAAATATCTCCAAACTGGCTGAAGATATCTTCCATATTTACATTCGCGCCGCCGCTGAAACCGCCGCTGCCGGGCGCAAAAGCCTGGTGGCCAAAACGGTCATACTTTGCACGCTTATCGGTATCGCTTAATACTTCATAAGCTTCGGCTGCTTCCTTAAATTTTTCTTCTGCCTGCTTATCGCCGGGGTTACGGTCAGGGTGATATTGCATCGCCACCTTTCGGTAAGACTTCTTTATTTCATCTGCCGAAGAAGATTTGGATACACCAAGTATCTCGTAATAATCTCTTTTTGTCATAGTATAAATGTGCTGATGTGCGAATGTGCTGATGTACGATTACTGAGGGTTGGGCATCGTCACATTTTATACATCTTTTTATTAAAATGCCGGCGTACAGATACACCGGCCAATAGCTGTAACCAATTACTTTCCTACCACTACTTTGGCAAACCTGATCAGCTTATCATTCAGGTAATAACCTTTTTGCACTTCATCCACTACTTTTCCCTTCAACTGCTCTGTAGGCGCAGGTATTTCGGTGATGGCTTCATGTTTCTCCACATCAAATTCAGTATTGATACTTTCCAGCGCTTTCACCCCTTTTTGCTGAAGGTTATTGCGCAATTTGTTAAACACCAGCGATACACCTTCTTTCACCTGGTCAATATCCGCGGTACTTTGTAACTGTTTTTCAGCACGGTCAACATCATCCAGCACATCCAGCAAAGAAGTAATTACATCTTTACCTGCTGTTTGAACAAGTTCCAACCTTTCTTTTGCCGTTCTTCTGCGGAAATTATCAAATTCCGCCATCAGGCGGATGTACTTATCTTTTTGTTCGGCAAGTTGTGCCTGCACTTTTTCCAGTTCAGATTCTTCTGACACCGGTTCACTCAAATGATTGGTGCCGGCTGCATTTTCGTCAGCATTAATAGTGTAATCTGTCATTTCGGTAGTTGTGTTATCGGTGTTTTGCTGCATATCTTTTTCTTCCATGTACCTTTATTTGTGATATAGCTAAGGCTCAAATTTTTTGCCAAGACAAAGAAAGGGAAAAATTGACAGTGATTTTAATCCGGCATACAGAGATTCTTATGATAACCAACGATTAAATTCTCCTAACATACGTACGTTTAAAAGCCCGGATGAATAGTGCAATCACTGTAAAGCTGGTACTATAATTGTTAACTCAACGTTTAATTTCCTTATAAATTACACTTAACCGGTTCTTAATATTTGCAGGTTTTCTTTTTCGGATATTAGAATGTAACTTGCATCGGTTTTTCAAATTTTTTTGCCCATGACAGATCTCTCGAAGTTCGACCCCAATGCAGCGGCTAACCCCCGGAATAATATCTTCGGACTTCCTTTTTCAGAAACAGATTCCAAAGTGGTTTTACTGCCTGTTCCCTGGGAGGTAACGGTGAGTTATAATGCGGGAACCGCCCGAAGCGCGGAACACGTTTTTAAGGCAGGCCTTCATGTAGACATCTTTGACTCCGATGCTCCCGAGTGCTGGAAGAAAGGATTTTACATGCGTGAGATAGATAAGAAGGTTTTACTAAAAAGTGATTACCTGCGCAAAGAAGCTGAACTATACATTGATTATATCTCCAAAGGCGAAGAAGTTGGCGACAACAAGTTCATGTGTAAAAGCATGAAGGAAATAAATGAAGGCGGACAGATGCTGAATGCCTGGGTGTATGATCAATCCAAAGACCTGTTGAACCAGGAAAAGCTGGTAGGTATTGTTGGTGGAGATCACAGCACATCTTTAGGCTATCTGAAAGCACTTGGTGAAAAACACGACAGCTTTGGTATACTTCATATTGATGCCCATTGCGATTTGCGCAAAGCTTACGAAGGTTTTAAGTATTCCCATGCTTCGGTAATGTATAACGTGCTGGAAGAAGTTCCGTCTGTATCAAAACTGGTGCAGGTTGGCGTTCGCGATTATTGCGAGGAGGAATGGGACTACATCTGCAAGAGCAAACACAAGATCATTCCTTATTTTGATAAAGACATTAAGGAAAGGCAGTTTGAAGGAGATACCTGGCGCATTATAGCCGATGAAATTGTTAACCAGCTTCCGGATAAGGTGTACATCAGTTTTGATGTGGATGGTCTGGATCCGAAACTTTGCCCCAACACAGGCACACCTGTATATGGTGGTTTTGAAGCCGAGCAGGTAGTGTACCTGTTTAGAAAAACCGTGCAGAGCGGCAGGAAGATCATCGGGTTTGACCTGGTGGAAATTGGCGTTGGCGACGGCTGCGAAGATGCCAACGTTGCGGCAAGACTATTGTGGAAAATGTGTAACCTGATGGTTAAAAGTAATTGCGCATGAGTAAAGCGTATGATTACCTTGTTACACTAAAAAAATCTGATACAAAATTTTACGACTATATCAGCCAGTTAATGCTGCTGATTGCATTGGTCGCCTTCGTTTATGCAGGCATCAGTGCAGAGAAATATGTCGCGATTTTCTTCTACGCTGTTTCAGCCTTACTCATACTTTCCTGGATATATACCGTTGTAATCCAAAAAAAATCACCGGTTTCCTTCAGAATACCTTTATTAATAGCCATTGCAGGCTGGTGTTATCACCTGGGGGATCATCTCTTTATTTCCCTGTTGTACGTGCTCGCTTTTATTTTTGAACGACAGGTTAAAATGCCCGTTGAAATTGGTGTTGATAAGGATGGCGTGAGCTTTAACAACTTCCCGGTAAAAATGCACCGCTGGGCTGTGTTAAACAATGTGGTAATTAAAGACGGCATTATCACGATTGACTATAAAAACAACAAGCTGGTTCAAAGAGAACTGGACGCAGAAGTTTCTCCCGCATTAGAAAAAGAATTTAACGACTTTTGCAGTGCACAACTTGCAACAGATCGCCTGTAACATTTATTCTTATTTAGTTAGCAATATGTCATTACCTCAATCCCCATATATTTTATATTCCGATGGAAAAGGGAATATTTTTGAAGATACCAGCCTTTATGTATTAGGACGTGCCGGCTGGGATGCGATGCCCGTTCCGGAAGAAGACTGGATTGAACTACCCGATGGAGGCAACCTTTATGAATTGCCCGGACGCCGTGGTATAGGTATGGATGTGAACACCGGTGAGCTTAGACTTTGTGAGAAAGGATGGGCAGTTGCCGCATTTATACCTCCTGCACATACGGGTTTGTATATCGCTGCTTATGAAACGCTGCCGGATGCCCCCACCCTTCCATTATTCTGTTATACTGCAACCGGTTGGTACAACAATAAATTTTATGTTCCCGCTGTGCGGATTGAAAAAGACATCCGCCAGGAATGTGCCGGTTATAATGATCAAAAAATAAAAACCGGCACCCAGCATTTACTGGAAGCTTACCCGCAAAACAGGCTGGTAAAACACCTGATGGAAAATTGCTGCATGACTTATCATTGCCCTGCAGCAAGAAATTTTTCGCTGGGCCGCTGGGAGTGCCCGGTGCCAACATCACCTGCCTGCAATGCCAATTGCATTGGTTGTATTTCCTTTCAGCCGGAAGAAGAAACTATTGTATCCACACAGGACAGGCTCACCTTTAAACCATTGCCGGAAGAGATCGTAGAATTTACGGTTCCGCATTTGCTGAACGCGCCTTACCCGATCGTAAGTTTTGGACAGGGTTGTGAAGGGGAACCCTTGTTAATGTGGGAAACCATCCGTACAGCAATCATTGAAATAAGAAAACATACCGATAAAGGCAGCATCAATATCAATACCAATGGTTCAAAACCCAATGCGGTGCGTGCTTTGTGTGAAGCAGGGCTGGATAGCATTCGTGTAAGTACCAACTCTGCCAGAAAACATATTTATACGCCTTACTATCGCCCCAATAATTACCAGTTTGAAGATATTATTGAAAGCCTTAAAGTGGTACGCGGTTATGGCGGTTGGACCAGCATTAATTACTTCGTCTTCCCGGGTATGACGGATACGGAAGAAGAGTATGAAGCACTGAGAAAACTCATTATTGATACAGACCTGAGTATGATACAATGGCGGAATTTCAACATTGATCCTGACTGGTATCTTGGCCAGATTGGCGTAACAGATACCGGTGACATGTTGGGGGTAAAGCAGTTGATGGAATTGATCCGCGAAGAATTTCCGCAGGTTAAGTTTGGTTACTTTAATCCGTCTATCGAACGTATCAAAGGCGATTATGAACATGACTTTGCAGGCGCAGAATTATATATGTAAAGCGATTAAAACAAATGACACAAAGCTCCTTGCAAAGGAGCTTTTCTTTTATCTCTCAATATAGCAAAGGGTTATTGCCGGGCAAAACTTTCCTCACTTATATTACCTTTATTCTTAAGAGATTAAGTAAAGAATATATCAATCGATAAGAATTTCCCCTCATGAATATCAATCTTCACCTATTTCACTTTCTATTCTCAAACTCTGGCATGCGTTATGTGCTTATATAATATACCCGCACTCGCTGCCCGTATGACTAATTTCAAAAAATCATTATGAAGCTTTATGTTAGTAATATCAGTTTTCATACTACAGAAACTGATTTAAAGGAAATGTTCTCCAGGTTTGGTATTGTTCAGTCAGTAAACCTAATTGTTGATAAGCTCACAGGAAAAACCAAAAGGTTTGGTTTTGTAGAAATGCCTTCTGAGCCGGAAGCTGTTACAGCCATGGAAAAGCTCAACAACAAAGAAATTGAGGGAAGAATGCTTTCCGTAACGTTTGCCAGGGGAAGGCGTTAATCATTGCCTTATTAAACACCTGACCTTTTATATTTAGGGAAATATATTGCCTTTGCAAACCTGGCTTTAACTGGCCCGGGGATGCTATTATTTTCTGTAAATTAAGTTTGTAAGCATTGGCTGGAGGTTTCAATAGCTATATTGTTTGTAGTCTGTAAATAGCTATTGCTCCAGTTGATTTATTAACAGCTCTACTGTTTCCAGAACGTTATCCATTGCATACTGATCGTTGGTCGCCTTTGCAATCATAATACCACCTTCTATTAACGCAATAATAGAAACGGCTATCTGGCGGGGCTGAAGGCTACTCTTAAATTCACCGGCTTTTATTCCACCTTCAATTAACTGTATCAATTTTTTTCGCCAGTTGAGAATTACCTCTGCAACTTTTTGCCGGAGTACGGGATTAGTATCATCTGCTTCTGTAGCCGTATTAAGTATCGGGCAACCACCCTGGTCTTCATTCAGCTTAAGAATATTTTTATATACTTTTCCATATACCATTAACTTGCTATGATAATCAGGTGCATCATCTATCAATTGCTGGGCCTGCCGGATGATCTTTGATGTGTTATATTCAAATACTGCTACTGCTACATCTTCCTTATTCTCAAAATTTCCATAAATGCTTCCCTTGGTAAGACCTGTTGCTTCAGTAAGATCAGACATAGAGGTACCTGCAAAACCTTTCTTATTGAAAAGGATTGCAGTTTTTTCAATAATCAGTTGCCTGGTTCTTTCTGCCTTATCAGTCCCCTTATTCATACAGCAAATATACCGAATGGTATTTGCCCTGGAGAAACGTATATGTTAAATGATAAGTAGGAATGAATGGTATACAGGGTTATAGCAAAGAAATGATTGCTGAATTATAAAAGCGAATACTTTTCACAGGTATGCATTAATGCATAGGTAAAGGCAATAAAAAACGGGGATTGGAAAACCCCCGTTTGTGTCAGCATATAACCCCCAATGAAATTTAGTTACTTAAAGTTGCTTGTCAGTAACATGATACAAAGTTGCACCGGATTAGGGCAAAGGGCAATGTGATTTATGATTAATTTGATGTGATTTTTCACAATTGAGTTTTAAAGAGGCCTATTTGATAATGCGCTTGCAAAAGTGAACATATGTATACTGGTTCATTTTTTGGAGTAATTTGACTGAAACAGTATCCCGATACTAAAACAGTAACATGATGAAGTATTTATTGATGATTGTTTTTACCGGCTTATTGGCATGTAAGGAAAACGCTAAAGCACCAACATCACATAAACGATGGATTGGCGATGTATATCTTGATCAGAACAGCCGCAAGCTTGTGATACTGGTGGCAGATAAACCCGGCAGTGAACAAAAAGCCCGTACCTACACCGTTGACATTGCTGAAGCAATTCAACAATCTTCAAAAGACAGTATTGATTTTTCACAACTCACTTTCCCTTGTGATAAAGGAGACTTTATCTACTATACGGATTCTACCGGAGAAGCAGAAACGGATAGCACAACAAGGTAATATAAAACTGACAAGCCTTAAAACCAGCACGAAGCTTAAACCAGGAAACGTTTTAAGCATGGCCTGAACAGGACAAAAACTCTTTGTTAACTTTATAAAAAACATCATATGACAAAAGCATTTTTAGGCATGGGATTACTTGGTTCAAATTTCGTGAGAGCCATGTTACAGAAAGCAGATAATGTTCGTGTATGGAACCGCACATCATCAAAAGCAAAAATGCTGGAACAGTACGGCGCAAAAGCTTTCGATAATGCAGAGGAGGCTGTTGAAAATGCAGACATCATCCACATTACATTAAAAGACGATGCAACCGTTGATGAAGTACTTGAAGCTGCAGCTAAAGGCCTGAAGCTAGGTTCAACGATTATTGACCATACAACCACCTCTGTAAAAGGCGCCATAGAAAGAACGGCATTATGGAAAGACAAAGGCCTTACTTACCTGCATGCACCTGTATTTATGGGCCCGCAGAATGCATTGGAAAGTACCGGCTATATGCTTGTTTCAGGAGACCAGCAAGTGATTAGGCAGCACGAAGCTGCTTTAACTTCAATGACGGGTAAGTTACTTAATTTTGGTACCGGTGAAGGCAAGGCTGCAGGCATTAAGCTATCCGGAAATCTTTTTCTTCTATGTCTTACTGCAGGCCTTGCCGATGCGCTTGCACTTGCCAAAGTACATGGCATACAACCCGCAGAACTTCAGGAATTATTCAGCAACTGGAACCCAGGCGCCGGTGCACCTGCGCGATTGAAAAAAATTGTTGACGCCAGGTTTAACGAACCCTCATGGGAACTGAATATGGCACGTAAAGATGCAGGGCTTATGTTATCAGCCGCAGATGAAGCTGGCGTAAACCTCGCCTTAATACCGGCGATAGCAGCCGTGATGGATGCATGGATAGCCAAAGGCCATGGCAGTGAAGACTGGAGTATTATAGCAAAGGATAGTCTTTGATAAAATCATTGGCCGCTTCTTTTCTTTCTTATATAAACCAATAGCCTGTTATTGAAAATTTACGCCCAAAAAACAACTGTTTGTGATAGATCATTTTCCTTTCTACCTCAGCATGATCACAGCCATCGTCTTGCTGATCATGCTGGCCAATAAAATCAGAATAGCATATCCGGTATTGCTTGTGATTGCAGGATTACTGATCAGTTTTATACCCGGCATTCCTGTACTGCATATTAACCCGGAGCTTATCTTTATTATCTTTTTACCACCTCTATTATATGAAGCTGCGTGGGCCATATCATGGAAAGAACTATGGCGCTGGCGCCGTATTATCTGCAGCTTTGCATTTGTGGTGGTATTTCTTACGGCAACGCTTGTTGCCTTTGCGGCAAACGCCTTTATACCGGGTTTCTCGCTGGCGTTGGGCTTTTTATTGGGAGGCATTGTATCACCACCGGATGCAGTAAGCGCCAGTGCTATTTTAAAATTTGTGCAGGTACCTAAACGTCTGTCTTCTATACTGGAAGGCGAGAGTCTTTTGAATGATGCATCTTCACTTATCATTTTTCGTTTTGCAGCTATTGCTGTATCCACGGGACAATTTGTTTGGTACAATGCGGCATTTAGTTTTGGATGGATGCTGATTGGTGGTGTTAGTATTGGTTTACTGGTCGGCTGGCTGTTTATGAAGGCACACAAATACCTGCCTACTGATACCAATATGGATATCATCCTGTCTTTTGTTGCACCCTATGTAATGTATATTGCGGCAGAAGAAGTTCACAGCTCAGGCGTGCTTGCCGTGGTAAGCGGCGGGTTGTTGTTATCTAACAGGCGTCATCATTTTCTTGCCAGCGCATCCCGGTTACGAGGTATAAATGTATGGGAAAGCATGTCCTTTTTACTGAATGGATTGGTGTTCCTGCTGATAGGTCTTGATCTTCCCGAAATAACAAACGGTTTACAACAACAAGGCATCAGTTTTCCGGAGGCATTGGGTTATGGTTTGATGATTACCGCCGTTCTGATTGTTGCAAGAATTTTATCTGCTTATGGTGCGGTGATCGTAACATTGATTGCCCGCAATTTTATTACTGTAGCAGATGCCAGGCATCCGGGTTACCGTGTACCGGTAATATTGGGATGGACGGGTATGCGTGGTGTGGTTTCACTTGCGGCTGCCTTGTCAATTCCAATGTATGCCAGTGAAGGTGTTCCCTTTCCGCAACGCAACCTCATCATGTATATCACCTTTATTGTGATATTGGTGACCTTATTGCTCCAGGGATTGACACTTCCCTATATGATCAAGAAAATAAAGTTACCCGCTTTTGATGATTACTTGCCCGAAGAAGAAGCAGACGGTATCATCAGGAAGGAAATGGCGACCTATGCCTTAGAATATCTGAATAGTAACTACAGTGAGCAGATAAGAGATCATTCTATCTTACGTCAGATGGCGGATAAATGGAAATGGAAAAGTGAAGGTGATACAGATGCTGCCTTATCCCCCGAAACAAGAAAAATATATCTTGATTTATTGAACAAGCAGAGGCAATGGCTGCTTAAAAAAAATCAAACCGATGCACACGTTGATGAAGACCTGATAAGAAAACATTTATACCAGATAGATATAGAAGAAGAGAAACTGCGGTTTATGTAAACTATTGATTGCATTACACACAATTAACTATATCGGACTCGAATTAATCCGAGATACTAAAAATATATAGTGCCAATTCGTTCTATTGTCATCTGCAACAAAATCCCGCAACACATCTAAAACATAGGGCAAACATCTTTACTCTATAAAGAAAAAAGTATATATTAAAATTTGATAAATGAGCAAAAAAAGCAGGTCCCTGCTATTTATATCTCTTTGGTTGCGTTTGTAATTTACAGCTATCTAAAACCTGTAAACATGCATCCAATAGACCTTGCAATCACCGGAGTAAGCTCCTTTGTCGCAGACCCCATTACCATTGACGAATGGGCCGACATCTACAAAGTTCCAGACAGACAAACAGAAGGAAAATTCCTTGATGGAAAAATGGTAGAGAAAATACTTGGCATCCAGAGTAAAAGCTGGGCGCCGGATGTTTTCAAAGATCCGCAACTCGTGATCAATACCGCAAAAACTGCTATGCAAAAGGCAAACGTTGCTCCTGAAGAAATTGAAGCGGCCATCATTATTACCTGTTCGCCTTTTATGGTACAATTAGACCAGGATGCTTTCCTGCTTTATAAGAAGATAGGCCTTCGGGATCATATTGTGCCTGTATTGCTGGGCGCCGGCTGTGCAGGTTTTGCACGGGCTATGGCGTTGGCGTCTCAAATGACCGCGAAAAAAATATTGCTCATCTCTTATAGTTTAAGCAGTCTTTATACGCAAACTGATATCTACAAAAATAACTCCAGGCATCCTTATGGAAAATCCCTCTGGATGTCAGCCGCACTTTTCTCTGATGGGGTTTCTGCTGTGGTTCTGGAAAAACAGGAATCAATAACCGGTTGCGCATTATACTCCCGTGATTCTTTAAGCTTTGGCCAGGAAGAAGGTTTTGATGATCCGTTGATCCATTATACCGGAAGTGGCGCGTGGAACCCTCCCGGTACAGGTAATTGTGAAGATCTTTCCTGTTTTGCAATGTCTGGTCCCAAGATCAAAGAATATTATATTAAAGGGATGACCCTTAATCACCAACAGATGCTTAGCCTGCAACCGGGTTATCTTAATGATGTAAAGAAAATATACACGCACCAGGCAAGCCCGATGCTTACCAATGCCTTCCTGGATACACTCATCAGAGAACATGGCATTCGCCGCGAAAAAGTAGGCGTGAATGTAGTAAAATATGGCAACTTGGTTAGTACCAGCACCATCAAACTGCTGGACGATGATATTGCATCTGGCGAATTTTCACCTGGTGATAAAGTTTGTATTTCTGTGGTAGGTGCCGGGCCGGAACGGGGCGCATTTATTATTCCTGTGATGGCTGCGTAAAAGTTACCAGAATATCCCAATCAAGCAATTAATAGTTACCCTTGTTGGCTCATGTGCGACAAGGGTACTTTTAAGAATGCCCTTTGCTATATGTCTTTCCTGCTAAAGCTAATCAAACAGCCGGGTAAATAAAATATACTTACGAAACTACATTGCTGATTGAATGATAGAAGAGATTGCCTCATCAATCACTTTATTGAATTTATTGCGCATAGCCAGCCTTGAAAATTCCATTCTCCGCAGATACAATAGGATCTTCATTGGAGGATGATGGAAAGTCAGGATTTAACCAGATCAGTTTGCCGGAGGTTGCATCAAGACACATCAGCCCTGTATTGGCGTCTGTATTCCCGGCCCCATCAAAATCCTGGCCATGAAAGAACAACCTTCCGTTAGCATATACCGGGTTGCAGCCTACACTTAACCGGTCATTTGCCCAAACGATTTTTCCATCATTAACATTAGCCACAAAGGGCCTGCCATTACCAATAGTTGAAACAGAAGAACCTCTTTCATATACGCCGATAACATAATCGCCAACAATCAAAGGATCATACACGCCTGCATAACCATTGCCCGCATCTGTTTCCCATATTTTTGCACCGGTAGACAAATCCACACACAACAAACGTCCTTCAGAAGTTCCCTCTACAGATCCCTGGAACAACACCTTATTGCCTTTTACCAAAGGGGTACCGGCACCACCCCATAAATCATCCATTTTATAAGTCCATAGTAGTTTATTGGCTGCGATATCATAGGCATATAAATTCTTTGCCGGAATAAGCAGTACGTTGTTCTGTATGTTAACAACACCCGTTAAACGTTCATCATCACCCAGTTCAAGTACTTTATTCAATGTACCATCCGCCCTGTTGATCACGTATATCATGTTATGTTCTCCACCGGTAAGAATTGTTGCATCACCACCTGTTACCACCCATTTGTCTGATACAGTAAGCGGCCCTACTGCATAGTAACTGTCACCATCTTCAAAACCGGGATCAATTACGCGTGACCATATTAATTTGCCCGTCTTTGCATTCAGTGCAACTACTACCCCACTCTCACCAACTGCATAACAAATATTGTCTTTTACAACGGGACGTATATGTGCAGCCGTGGCGCTGCGATATTTAATAAGCGGAGATTCCCACACCAATGCACCTGTTTGTATATCAAATGCATGAACACCATTTTCTTCAGAACCTAGATACGCCAACTGGCCGTCAAAGTCCATTCCTGCAATGTCTGTATACCTGTCAAAAGCCATTATCTTTTTATAGGTTCCATCAGCAGCGTTTACCTGAAGCAGGGTTTCATCATTGGCAGCAAGTATAAAATGATTAAGTTGCGGATTGCCCTCAACTGAGCAGCAGGACCGTTTCCCCCACCGTTATTATCGGAAGGATTAACGGCAGATTCTTTTTTACAACCCGCGCTGATCAATAGCATTAACAGAAGACTTAAGATGGATGAAGCAGCTTTTTTCATGGTTAGATATTTCGACAAAACTGTTCACAAAATCTAATCCACTTTACCCGTTAAGCAGGAAAATACCGGAAAACCAGTAGCCTTAAACATCATCCCTTGATAGTATATAAAAGCAATGTTATGTTTGTATTACTGAAACAAAAAAGCGATTGTCATGTACAACAATCGCTTTACTTATTTATTTATCTGGATTATTAAAAATCACTGTCCAATACGATGCGATAATTTGCCTTTCCTGCACGCAGGTGATCCATTGCATCGTTAACCTTACTCATAGGAAAATGCTCTACCTTGGGTGATATACCGTGCTGAGCAGCAAAACGAAGCATCTGGTCAATCTCACTGCGGCTGCCGGTTGGCGAACCTGCGATGGATTTCTTTCCAAGGATCAAAGACATTGCATGCACAGGGATTGGTTCAAGTACCGCGCCAACAAAATGAAGTTTTCCTGTAGGCTTTAATAAAGCGATAATGCTGTCCCAATCCAGCGAAACATTAGCTGCTATAATGATAAAGTCCAGCGTACCGGCCAGTTTCTTCATCTCCTCCTTATCGGTGCTTGAAGCAGTATGGGTGGCCCCAAATGATTTTGCCTCGTCGTGCTTTTTAGGACTGGAAGAAAACGCAGTGACCTCGCATCCCCAGGCTTTCAGAAATTTCAATGCCATATGTCCCAGGCCACCGATGCCAAATACTCCCACCTTATGCACCGGTAATATATGGCGGTCAAGTAACGGTGAAAAAACAGTGATGCCGCCACAAAGTAATGGCCCTGCAGAGGAGGGGTCTACGCCATCAGGAATAGGTACGGCCCAAACCCAGTGTGAACGCACCTGTTGCGCAAAAGCACCATGATGGCCCACGATAGTCGGCTGTACTGTTGTACAAAGTTCATGCTCACCATTAAGGCAATGTTCGCAATGAAGACAACTATACACATTCCAGCCAACACCTACGCGCTGACCAATTTTCAGGCCTTTCTTTTCAGCGATCTCACCCAACGCCGTTACTTTACCAATTGCTTCATGGCCGGGCACGAAAGGATAAGTTGTAATGCCCCAATCATTATCAAGCATGGATAAGTCTGAGTGACAGATGCCGCAATATTCTACCTGTATATCTACTTCTTCGGGACCGAGCGGACCCGGATCATATTGAAAAGCTTCCAGCTTTCCTTTGGCAGTTTGAGCTGCCCAGGCCTGTACCGTTGCCATAAGTTAGTGGTTTAAATTTTTAGAAGTTGTTGATATTCCTATACCAAATATAAACAACAGTTTTGCCAACTAGTTGCAATAGCAGCAAAGTTCTGCTTGTTGCTTAATGCAATCCGGCAATACTACGGTTATGATACAGCAACAGGCTGGCGTAAACAATAGCTGCTATGTATTGCCGACGTACAAACAGGAGCAAAAGAGTGCGACGCAACGGAAGTTGGATAGCAGCAATGCAGGCGGGACAATAATGCATTTTATTGTTTTGTTACAAATAACAAAACTCCGGTGCAGTATCAACCACACCGGAGCCCGGCATTTAATATACCTGTAAATATCATTCTTCTGTATACTCAACCACCAGTTTTGGATGTCTTGCCTGATCTGTAGCTTCACTGCCACAGAAAGATAAACAGCGGTAATATTCTTCCGTATCCAGTTGAAGGCAAAAACCGTGATTACTATTGTTGTCTACCATATGTTTTACCATGGCGGTAACGTTAAGTTCTACGCTATAATCGTACCTGGTAGCAGATGCGGGAATAGCAACCTGGTTATCATCGATAGTGGCTGGTTTACTGTTCCAGGTAATGGTTGATTCTTCCCACGCACCTGTTACCTCTTTGATCCAGGCATTATTGGCGCCAAAGCGTTCATAAGGTGAACCGGGATAATAAGAATTGCCTTGCGGTGAAGCGTTAAACTCACCTTCATGTAAACCAAACAAAGACAATTTAGCTGATTTGACTACAGCATTCTCAGGCAAGGATGATAAACCCGTAAATTGAAGATAGGTCCTGTTGGCACCCGGGCCCCAGTCTTCTGCATAGTAGGTCCAGGCGCTCATGTCAATGTCAGGGTTACCGCTGTGATTGGTATTGGCACTCCTCCCTTCATCAGTTTCACGGTAAGCCACAATGCAGTCCTGGCCATCTTTTGAGCCAGGCTGAAGGGTAATCGTTTTCACCTCTTTTTGAGGTGTTTCATTACAATCTTTTTTACAGGAAAAAAGGCTTACTGCAAGCAAGCCGAAGAGCAGATAGTGTACGTTGATTTTCATATACAAGGGTTTTAACCAAAAGTACTCACCAGTTTTATTCAGTCGGGGAATTCTGATAACCGCGCAGTATTTACGATAACTGTGTTGCTTTGATTGATATTCGTGTATGCAGCGCAGCTACTTTTATTTAACGCTGAGGTTATCTTTACTTCCTATATTCGAACGTGTAACTGAATAATACATCACGGGCTAACCTTTTATCGTCAGCATTTATGAAAATCATTTTTCTTACTTTGGGTTTTGTTGGTTGTTTAATGATGTTACATGCCCAGCAAGCCCAACACCAAACAGGCAAATCAGGCTATTATCTTATTGCACATCGCGGTGGTGTGGTAGACAGCACCAAACCCGAAAACAGTTTGGCAGCTATGCAGGCCGCAGCAGCACGCGGGTATCAAATGGTTGAAGTGGACCTGCGTATTACCAGGGATAGCGTGATGATCATTCATCATGATCCCGATTTTAAGCGGTACTACCAGGTAGATAAAGCGGTAAAAGATATGACCTGGAAGGAAATAAGCGAGTTAACAAACCCTGCAACAGGAAGCAAAGTATTGAAGCTGGAAGATGCTCTGAACTATTGCCAGGGTAAGATGTCGGTAATGCTGGATAATAAGATTCCTGGTAATGATACCATACTTTTTGCAAGACTGATACAACTGCTGAAACGGTATAATTTGGATAAAGATGCCTTTATGATTGGCACCGATGAATCCACTGAATTCTTCACCGGCAAAATAAAACTCAGTTGTACAAGGCAACAACTGGAAAGCAATATGCGGAAGCCAGGCTATACTCCATCTCACTACTACTTGTTTGGTGATGAGTTAACCAAAGAAGATGTAACCTGGGCCCAAAAAAACAATATTGTAGCAGTAGGAGTAGTCAATGCCTGGCGCTACAGGAAAGCGACCGACCCCAAAACAGCAGCAACAAAAAACATAGCTGCGCTAAAGGCAACAGGACTTCATTATTTCCAGATTGATTCAGAATATGATGACTCTTTTTTTAACGAAAGCCAACAGTAATTTTTTTGCGATGGCACTAAATGATGACGGAAGATTTAGTGCTTGCTGCCAAGATATTTTAAAGCAGCATCCAGCACCACATCTTTATTTTCCAGATAGTCTTTTACCGCAGGTACTACTTTTATATCCGGCTGAATGCCGTAACCGACAAACTCTTTGCCATCGGGATACATATCCTTTTTAATACAAATCCTCGCATGGCCGCCACCGGGTAAATCAAAACTATAGGGCATTCCGGTACTGCCGTTGGAAGTCTCTCCAATTCTTGTAATATGAGGTTGATTGCTTGCGCCGATCAGAAAATCTTCAGCCGCAGATTCTGTATTACTGCTGGTTAAAATGGCAACAGGCACAGATAGCCTTTTTATATTTTCAGCAATTTTATAATGCCCGGTATGTGGTTCTTCAAAAACGGGATAGCCATGATACAATAACCATGCTTCACGGTCTCTGGTATTCCCAACAGTGTCTGCAATATTTACGTAACGGCCAATCGCCTTAAGATAAGGATTGATTGTGCGGTAGGTAGAAGACGCGCCAAGAAAAACGGTGTCTTTTATAAAATGCTGAAGTATATTAAAAGCCATGCCGTCATCGCCTCCACCATTGTAACGAAGGTCAATCACAATTGCTTTCGATTTTTGCAATGACGGCAGTACGGTTTCAAAGAGGCTGTCCACCCCGGAACCTGACGCAAATGTATGCAGGCCGACATAGGCGATATTATCCGGCAGTGTTTTAAACTCAAAAGCCTCCCGGTTTTGCTCATCGGGATAGTCGCCGGGACTGGGTGCAAAAACGCTGTCTGTAGCCCTGGCATGCGTTAAAGAATAACTGGCCATTTGACCGTCAGGCTTTTTTACCCTGACATTAAAAACAGAACCTGGCGCCCCCATCAGCAACATACCCGAAGCAAGTTCTTTTCTTACCTTGTCAGTTGAACTGGATATATATGGAGCGATACTGTCTTCTATAAACTTGTCGGTAGGCAATCCATTCACTTCAACGATCTCGCTTCCCAAAGGAAATTTGTTAAGATTTTTTTTAAAGGTGCGCTTGATGATTACTTTATTATCCACTCTTTTTAGCACCAGCAGGTCATCTCCAAAAGTGTTGAACATAAAACTCAATCCTTTAATATTAGGCATACTAATTTCAGTATGACCATCTTTTAACAACGCACAAAATTTTTGCAACAGACGATAATAATCATAGTCGTTATGTGTTGCGATCACCTGTGGTATCAATGCTTTATAAGCGCTATCCCAGGAACCTGGCGTGAGCTTATCGAGGTAAACAAAATTGTCACTGGCTTCCTTCCAGAATTTTGACAGGCCATACACTTTTTCTGCAGGGGAAATGGTATTCGATATTTGAGATTTGGCATTGATCGCTATACAGCCAAGCATCAATATACCGGCTGCCAGTTGCAGTAGTTTTGTTTTTTTCATACAGGTTATGTTGTAATCAGTTTAACATGGGTACAGTTCAGTAACCTGAACGAGCGGCAGATGATTTTATTGCATTTTTTCTTTTGAAACTTTTTCACTTACCCATTGCTCAATACTTTTTAAAGATGCATCCAGTGCATTTCTATCCATATATACACCATCCCGTATCACAGCATTAATTTTTTGTGTGGCGTGAATATCTGCCAACGGGTTTTCATCCAGCAATAGCAGGTCTGCAACTTTACCTTTAGCTACCGAACCATATTCTTTTTCCAGCCCGAAAAACGCAGGGCCATTGATAACCGAAGCGGTAAGCGCTTCCTGTGGTGTTAACCCGTATTTCACCAATAATGCAAGCTCCTGGTGCAAAGCAAGTCCCGGGTAAATAAAAGAGTTAAGATAGCCGCCGTCAGTGCCAGCGAATAAAGTAACACCGGCTTTCTTGAGCAGGCGTATTAACGATGCCGTTGTTTCAAACTGGAAGTGCCGTGCTTCAATGGCTTTCGCATCTTCGCCTTCTACCCTTCTGGCTCTCCATGTTCTTCTTAATTCAGGCCCTATATACTTCAGGTAATCATCCTGCTGATGATCATCTTTGTCCATATAAGCACTGATATAACTGCCAATCATGGTCGGCGTAACGGCGGTTCCATTGGCTGCAAGGTTACGGTAATTCTTCAGGGCAACAGTACTGTCAAAACCAGCCAGCAGTTGTTCTGTCGCCGCACGTCCGTTTAAGCTGCCTTGTTTTCTTCCTTCAGCAATAACAGCTTCGTCTTTTGAAGCGGCGCGCAATAAATGACCAAGATGTTCGATAGAGGATAATCCCGCATCAGAAGCCTGTTGCAAAGTAAGTGTGGCAGGTACGTGACCGGACACTTTCCATCCGCGTTTTCTTGCTTCGCGGATGCCTTTCAGGTACAGGTCAGGCGCGAGTGTATTATCGGTAATTTTTACAAAATCAACTTTTAGTTTTTTGAGTGAGTCCAATGCAAGTTGCAGTTCGGTTTCGTTCTCAATTTCCAGGTCTCCCGGCCACACAGAATTTTTACCTTCCAGCTTTGGCCCTGACGTAAAGATTCTTGGCCCTGTCATTTGACGATGATTGATACTGTCTCTCCAGCGCAACACATGTAAACTGATATCACCTGCTGCATCCCGTACAGTCGTGATGCCCATTGCGAGATAAAGCGGTAACAGCATTTCGTTATCATCCACCAGCGTATCACCGCCAAAATGCATGTGCATATCCCATAAGCCATTCATTAGATATTTACCGGAGGCATCCACCATTTTTGTTGCCTTATACTGTTTTGCAATGGAACTTTCTCCTGTTGCGATAATGCGTCCCTGCTGGATAATAACAGTTTGCTCCGGAACTACCGTTCCTTTATCAACATATATAACATTAGCGTTACTGATAATAAGGTCAGCCTTTTGTTGTGCATTACAGAAATTACAGGTGAGCAATAACAGCAGAAAAACAGGTGTCAACTTCATAGTATTGATATATGGGCAAAGATAATTGCTGACGGAATATTCCAGTCTCTTATTCAGCAGGCTCATCTGGGCCATCAAAAAGCAAGTTTTTTTTATCATGTTGTTAAGTATTTGATCGGGTTAGAGAACCTTATCTTTGATTTTAAAAATCATCAACCTTTCACCCATGTTTCCATTTATTGTATTGGTACTGATTACGTCTTTCCTATCATGTATCTATTTTTTCAAATTCATTTTCGCAGGAAAGAAAAGCAATTCCTTCTTTTTTAAATTTCTTGAAGTCTGGACTAATATTATTGTACCAGCTATATTTCTGCTGATGTTTGATCTCACGCAAAAAAATGAATGCTGTGGTACCGAAGCCATGTTTTCACCCGCGCACCGGTCAGGCATCTACATCGTGATAGTATTGGCAGTTGCTGCTTACTTCTATTCTTCTTATCGCAAAACGATTGCACCCCCACTGGCGGAACTGCTGATTTCAATTCTTCTTATTACAGGAATTGTTATAAATGTGCTTTTATGTTTTCATATTCATGGCAATATGATGGGATCATTTTACTGGCCATTTGGTAATATCCCGATCATTTTTCTTTTCATCATGCAGTTCACGGAAAATCAGCAGCTACTTACCAAACATCTTACAGAAAATGGTTTCATCAGCAAAAGCAATACGTCAAAATTTTCTTTGGCAATTCTTCGCCTGCAACCCGAATTTAAAACTCCGGTTTTCCTTTTGTTAATGGTTCCTTTACTTTCCGCCCTATCATTACTCCTGTATATTTTTGGACAGCAGCCAGACAACCTCATCAGGTCTTTTACAGAAACCTATCATTACGGATTTTCTCAACTTGACTACTTGTGTGAGAACGTTCAGTGCGGTGGTCATTTTCTTTGCTCAGTGGGCGCCAATGGCCATAAAAATGTTGTTAGACCTGTAAGGTATGGAGAACGGCTTGGCAGAAAAATTATTTGCACCAGGCAGCTACTTATCTCTAATGCCTTTGAAGAATTATTAATAGAAAAAATGCCGCGGATGCACCGTTTTATAAGGCGCCGGTATAACATAGTCGGCAAAATGATTCATCGTTATTATTTCATCTTTAATAACAAATATTTTTCAGATGTTATTTACCTGCTTATGAAGCCGCTGGAATTACTGTTTCTAACCGTGCTCTATTTATTTGACCGTCAACCGGAAAACAGGATTGCCATTCAATACATTCATAAACGTGATAAGCAACTGCTTTCTGTAAAACTTAACCTTGCAAAGTAAATATGAGATCAACATTCTTTTAAGTAATTATCCTTCATCGCATTTTACACATCAGAATTATCAATTTGCATATCGCCTGTTCATCTTCAACATCCTAACTTGCCCGTTTTCAAGCATCAAATCTCACCGCCATGCGTCTAAGATATTCATGGATTTTATACCTCTTTTTTTGCTGCCGGGGCATAAGTCAAACCAGTCATCCGGATCAGCAAAATGCGATTGTAAACTTTGATAAAACTGGCAGGCAACTGGTGCGGTTGAGCAACCTCGGCAATGCACTGGATGCTCATGATGGGAAGATTGCTTTTTTCGAAGGAAAATATTATTTGTACGGTACAAGTTACGATTGCGGTTTTGAATGGGGCAACCACTCGGCGCCGTTCTGCGGTTTTAAAAGTTATAGCTCTGCCGATATGATTAACTGGAAAGAGGAAGGTTATCTCTTTAACGCAAAAAATGAGTTATGGCAGAAAAGATGCGATGGAAAAACATATGGATGCTTCAGGCCACATGTAGTATATAATAAACGAACACAATTATATGTGCTGTGGATTAATGTATATGATAATGTAAGTGGTTATCGTGTGTTCACAAGCAAGACGCCGGCCGGCCCATTTACCGAAGTAGCAGAACCAGTGCTGGGTGTTAACCGCGATGCGCCTGCAGCAGGTTTGAACAACGGTGATCATGATCTTTTTGTAGATGATGATGGTCAGGCTTACCTGGCATATACTGACTGGCGTGCAAAAGGTGCTATTGTGATAGAAGCACTTAATGATGACTACCTTACCGGAACAGGAAAATTTGTTGCAGAGATAACACCCGGCAAAACAGAAGCACCCTGCCTTTTTAAAAGGGCGGGGCGTTATTACCTGATTTACTCCGATCCCAACTGTGGCTATTGTTCAGGTACGGGTTCTTCTTACCGTATGGCAACCCAGCCTCTTGGTGAGTGGTCGGAGCCAAAGAAAATCAGCGCCAATTCCTGCGGCGGCCAGCCATCGTTTGTATCCGTATTAGATATGAAGGGTTCAGATATGTTTCTGTATGGCAGTGACCTGTGGAACAATGCTGCAAAGAATGAAGCGCTGGCTAATTTTTTCTGGATGCCGTTGAAGTTTGATGCTGATGGAGCTATCGAAAAGATCGATTGTAATGAAGTCTATAAGATGCCGCTTACAAACCATCAACCATCATCTTCGAACAATCGTATCATCACTAAACTTACCTTAGACAGCGGTGCAGTGATGAAGGAAATTTTTACTGCAAAAAATAGCGGAACAATCACAGCGATTGAGTTACCTGTATTTCAATCGGGTAATCCAAATGCAGCATTGGAGATCAATATATTTAGTGCGGGCAACGACAACCAACCGGTGGGCAAATCCCTGGCCGCAGCAAAGCTTCCTATTGGTGATATCGGATGGTCAGTAAAGAACCTTTCTTTTAAGTGCAAATTGCCGGTTAAAAAAGGACGGCGATATTGTTTGCAGATAAGTTCCGCACTTACCAAAGGTGGTTATGGTTTTGGTTATGAAGTTGTTGATGATACACAAACCAGTTTGAAGTATCTGTTAAACATGATCAGCAAATAAGGGCTGAAATTTTAAAGAGAAAAAAGCCTACTGTAGGGTTAATGCAATTGCATTTACTGATTTTGAGAAGCGTATAGGTTTATATTTCCGGGCTCATAGTGTATCTGCATTTATTATTAAAGGCAACTTTGCGCTGAAATTAAAACAACTCAATTAAAGCTATCTGTAACCGCAAGTTTTAATCGCCTGTAAAAATCTTCTCTGTTAGTTTTATCGGGAAGACCGGCAACCTGTCCATCCCCTAATTCAATAATAACAAATTCACCGTTTTTGCGCCGGGCAATATCCATACTAAAAAAATTACTATTTACTTTCCTGGCAATTTCTTCAAATATGGTTGTATCAGGTTTCGCCAGCCTGTATTCACCTTCTTCCCAATAATCATAAATATCTACCAGTTGCCTGTTACAAAAAAACAACCGATATTCTTCCGTTAATGGCATCCCGCTTTTTGAATGAAATGCCAGGTGGTTAAGCTCAATAAACTCCCTGATCACAATCCCCTCATTTAAATACTTACCGCGAAGGTGAATAAAGTTGTTAATTATTCTTTTTAAAAGACCGGTGTCTGATGCGTCTTTAACAAAGCAAGCCGTTTGCCAATGGTGTTTTTCTGATTTTACATAATCTTTTATTACCACAGGTTTTGCACCAAACACTTTGGACTTCTCAACAAGTTTATCCAAACTATCTTCACGATCAAATTTTTTATAGACAGTTAAAGCTGTTGAGTTACCAAGACATTGCAGGCTATCAGGCAGATAGTGGCACCGCTGATATTCTTCCATAGTATTGATGAGTTGGTAATTTTTTGATAACAGGTCATCATAAAGAATAGCATATTGTTTTGGTGTAAGCATCCAACCCCGGTAAACAGTTGTTACCAATGTATCACTGCGTTTAATTTTTCTGGTTGCTTTTAAACACCTGTCCTCACTCACCAGGTCTTCAAAACTGAAGTAAAGGATAGTAAAGCCACTCTCTTTTGCCGCATGAAATTGATCTTCAAAATCTTCATCAACCTTACCTGGGGTAATGGCGCTCTCACAAAAAACAATAGATAGCTGTTCTGCCATATCCAACTTATTATTTTTAAGCAAATAAATCGCTTTTACAGGAAGCTTCTTCTTGTTGATCACACATCACGTATTGGCCAGCAGGTCAAAATATTCATCATCTTCATTTTTACCACCATAACCTTTACCAACAGTTTTATGTGTTTCTACAAATTCAATAGACGCTATCCACTTCACCATTTTATAGCCCAGTTGATTTTCTATACGTAATCGCAACGGTGCACCATATAATGCTGGAAGGGGTTGATAATTCATCTCCCAGGCCAGGATGGATGCAGGTTTCAGGCAATTGTCCAATGTATGGGTATCATAATAAGTACCTCCGTAAAGACCTTCCCCAAACGAATAAAAAACAACCGTTGTTACTGACGGATGCGGCTTTACCAGTTCCACAATCTTACTGATCGGCAGGCCACCCCATTCCGCAATCCCCGACCATCCCTGGATACAATGATGCATGGTGATGGTTTCTTCTTTGCCAAGTGCCTTCAAATCTTCCAGGCTAAGGCTCACAGGGTTTTCTACCAGGCCACTAATCTTTAACTGATAATCTTTAAAGTTATCAGCCGATAACTTTAACCAGTGATCACTCGTGGGTAATTTCCCATTGGCCCAGAACTTTGGTGATATGTCTTCTTTGCGATAATAATGCTGCGGCGCAAACTTATTGATGGATAATTTCCATAATGTTCCATTGATGGCTGCTTCTGCGTACTGCAATAATCTCGGTCGCTTCCAGGAAAGCCAGTGTGCCGCGATTGCCGTTATAATAACGAATGCAAAGATGCTTATACCGATCACCAGGCCGGTGATATCCTGTGGTTGATCTGTACCAATCGTAATATGGTTCATATTGCGCACCAAACCGGTGGCCACCACCATCGCTACATGAATGACGATAAAACCTACATACCCAAGCATCACTAAAAAATGTACAGACCTTGCACCCTGCCTGTTGCCGAATAACTTCGGTACCCAGTGATACCTGTTTTCAATAGCGGGAGACATGGCCATGCCGCTAACCATCGCCACCGGCGCAAACACAAACACAACGGCGAAATAAGCTACTTGCTGCAAGGCATTGTAATGATAAAAACCGTTCGGCTCTTCAGGCATGTGCAGGGTTGCATAATGCACAAACACATTCCACGCGTCGGGGATGATTTGCCAGGAGCCAGGCACCAACCTTTTCCATTGATCTGTTACAAACAGCAAGGCAATAAACACAACACCATTCAGCAGGAAGAAAGGCACATGGATAAAATGCCAGCAACGCGCAATACCCACCGTATGCCTATAACCGGGCAACCCGATATAAGGACTGATATAACGTGCATCATCCTTGGCCGTCCATAGCTTATCTTCCGGAACTTTCAATGGCGTAAAGCGTATCCACTCAGACCCCGGAAGACAATCGTTGTTCCAGTATAATCTCGGATGATCAGCGAGTATGGAAAGCCCGCTGCGGATTATAAGAATGAGAAAGAAAAAATTTATCCAATGACTAAGCCTCAACCATGCAGGAAAGCCAACAGGGTCGCCTGCTTGCGGAGGTTTGAAAGAGAGTGATGGATCGGGAGGCAAACCTGCTATAAGATATTGCAGCCAGGCTACACCAACCGTGACTGCCAACAGGATACCGATGATGATATATACGCGTTTCTGAAGCCCGACAAACATTCGCCTGTCTGCCGGATAGTGCACCGCCTTTTCTGCTTCATTGAATGTTGGAAACATACCGCACTAAAATACTTGTAATTACTGAAACTGAGCAAATGTTCACCGGGAAGAATATGAATCTATGTATACTTATTCAACCATATAAACATGCAACGTTGCACCAGCCAACTTAACCGGTGTAATAAAACCATATCCAAACCTATCTTCTGCCAATTGCTGCTCTTTACCTGTAGCTAAGGTTTCATTGGCTAAAAATAAAAGATCACCGAAAGACATTTTCTCACCAACCTTGATTGATGTATTAAAGCCAAGCACCCGTTTATTCCTTATCAGCAGCATGTGCCTGTCATGGTATAGCTGCGCAACTATCTCAATTGAATCCTGGTAAGCGGCATTCTCTATTGCATGTGAGAGATAACAATTGACCAGCAACTTTAATTTTTGCAGGTTGTCAAACATTTCAAGTTTGGCAGATCTTGTATCTATCAAAAGTTCTTTCTCTACAATTTTTGGCATCAGTTCCTGTATCACATCGGCTATTATCTTTTCTATATGGATGTTTTGCTGTGAAAGCAGGTCTTCTTTATCACCCTTTTTCAATAATACTTTCAACATGCCTAATGTATATTGACAAACCAATCCCATACCGACAACAATATGCTTTGAAACCGGCTCCAGCTTTCGCTTTTCCATAGAACGTAATAATAACTGCATACCGGAAAGCGGGCTGCGTAAATCATGCGCCATAATATTCATGATCCGCATATTGTTTTTCATTATTTGCTGCAGGTTAAGCCCGGCTGCTTCCAACTCATCATTTTTACCTGCCAGTAGTTTGTTTAATTTTTCCAGGCTATTGGTTTGCTTTCGTTTCTTCTTTATCCCTTTTACAAACAGGAACGCCATGACAGATAAAAGCGCCAGTGCCAGTATTCCCGATAAAATAAAATTGTTTTTGACTTTACTCTTTTCTTCCAGGTTTTCGTTCACTCCCATTTGCTGGTGAATGGCAAATTCCCGCTGCACATCAACATACCTGAACTTTTTGGCCGGGTTATTTAAGCTATCTGCCAACGCCTCATACTGTGAAGTAAACTGCAGGTAAGCGGCATCATTTTTTTTACTTTCTTCCAGCAACGCCATCAACCTGAAGTAATTCATCCTTGCTTCCGGCATTGCATATTTCCCTGATAAACTATCCAGTCGTTGTATTGTTTGCAAGGCCTGTGATGTTCGTTTTTCACGTACATACATCTCACCCAGATCAACAAGCTCATTAGCATAATATTCAAGGTCTGCCGTTCTTGTAACAGACATACTTTGTTCAAATAGCTGCTCTGCTTTTGAAACATCACCCCTTATGGCGGTAATGTTTGCAAGAAACCCATTAATAACAGCTTCTGCTACCAGCGGGAAATTTGGCTGTGGCGAAAGATCATACAGTTTTTGCCGTGTACGCACAAACTGCAGTGCGTTATTAAAGAAATAATAAGCACTATCGTACATCTGCATTTTCGTATAACAAGTACCAACACTCAACAATATCTTTTCTATAAAAAAGAAACGCAAAAACCGGTGATCGTCGCAAGCCTGCTGATGACGGTAATCATCAAGATAATAAGTAATTGCAGCCTTGTAGTTATTGATGGAAAGAAACAGGTCGCCCAGTGCACTGGGTGTTCCAAAAGCAAGACAGGTATCTGTAATTTCTTTTCTGTAAATCTTATTTGCTACCAGGTAATATTTAAGTGCGGCTTCGTAATTATTTTGTTTCCTTAACAGGTAAGCTTTATCATTTAAAACATCGATATATATTTCCACCAGCTTACTGTTTCTCCGGTTTGCCTGTAACAACTGTATGGCACTATCAACATACAGATAAGCATCTGAAAAATTCTTTTCTACATCATACAAATACTTATACTTTCTTGTATAAAAATTAATCTTATCCACAAGAAAAGGCGCTTCAATTACCCGGTAAGATGAATCCAGCAACGCCATTGCTTTAAGCGGCGCTGTTTCTACCAGCGTATCGTACTGCGAAATTGCAATATCTATACGCTTACCTGCTTCTGTTCCCGGCTCCAGGCATTTGTATACCAGTGCAACAAGCAGGCAAAGAAGCGGTATAATCAGCCAGGATATTTTTTTATTCGTATTGATGTGATTGTTTTTTTGTGTAACAAGATGAAGCCGGTTACATTGCCAGTTCTATATAAAATATAGTTCCCCCACCTACCCCGCTATCAAACCAGATGTTACCATTATTTTCTTCTATAAATTTCTTTGCGATGGAAAGCCCCATACCAAAACTTTCTTCTCCTGCGGTACCTGTTACACCCCGCACTTCTTTGTCTTTAAAAATCTGGTCTTTTATGTCCGCAGGAATTCCAACACCATGATCTCTTACAGATATAAGACTGGATGTTTCTTTCTTCTCAAGGTTAACTTTTATCACCGTATTTTCTCCGCTAAACTTGATGGCATTCATCACAACGTTGTTTATCACCCGCCACAGTTTTTGACGGTCAATCAAAGCAAATGCCTGCCGGAGGCTTAGCTCGATCTGCTGCTTTTTTTGAAGGGCGCTGGGTTGCAGCAGATTGACGGAAGTTTCCAGGAATAATTTTAAATCCACCAGTTCTTTCCTGCCTAATTCGTGAGCTACCTTAAAAGGATGTATTTCATCAATAATGTGAAGAGAGCTTTCCGAAGCTTCCTGCAATAACGAAAGCTCTTCCTGTATATGGCTGTTCTCTCCTGCGTTTGCTGATAACTGACCTGTAGTATGATGGATCACAGATAATGTATCTTTCAGATCACTGGATACCGTTTTCATTAAAGTAGTATGTTCTGTATTCTTTCGTTCCAGATCAATAAACAACTGCTGCAGGGTACTATTTTTCTCATGTATTTGCTGGTACAAGACCTCTGTATGTTGTGCAAACCAGTGCGTCTTGCGGGAATTGACTTTAACCAACAACAATACCGCAGCAGCCAACATCAACAGGCCTGAGATCACTAATAAATAAAGCGTCTTGTTATTATCGTTATCCTTTAATTTCTGGTATACATCCTGCTGCTCTTTTATATTAAAGGAACTAAGAATGTCATTGCCCGCTGTTTGCGCATTCCGGCGCTCCAGTGAATCTTTAACAGCAAGATACTTCTTCCTGTAATTTGCGGCGGAACCAAGGTCTCCCTGCTGTTCATACAATTTGCTCATACAACTATTATAGCCGGTTAAAGCTTCTTCAGCAGGAAAACTATCTACAGAAGTCTTTAGCTTATTTAAAATGATCAGTGCCTTTGCGGGCTGATGGTCATCCAGGTAAAGATTTGCCAGCGCCATTTGCGTTAACTGTGTATAGTGCGGATGCCCCTGGATGGTAACTGCAATACTTTTTTGATACAGCTCCTGCGCCTCAGACAATCTTCCCATTTTCTGAAGCAGCCTTGCCTGGTTATCGTAAACGACAGCTTGTGCCACGGCAATATACTTAGACTCACTGCTAAATAGATATGACCGTCTATTGATGTAATCAAGTGCAGCAGAAAAATAATGATAGGCACTATCATATAAACCAAGCTCATTATAACACATGCCGATATCATCAAGATATTCCTGGGAAGCTTTGAACTTAAAGAAACTGCTGGTATCACAACGCGACTGATCACTAATACCAGCCTGGAAAAAAGCAATTGCCTCCTTATAATTACCCTGCTTATACAACAAACGGCCCATGCGTGCATTATACTCCACCAAACCGCAGGGATCATGTATTTTATCTAACATTACTTTTTTACCATGCAGGTAATTAAAGACAGCTTCCTGGTAACGTTGTGTTTCCACAAGAATATCCCCCTTGGTAAAAAGTGCGTTTGCATAAGCCACTACCAACTCAGGGCTATCTTCAACACCTGATAACAGATTTATAATGCTATCCGTATAGTTTATGCCGCGCTTACTATCGCCAAGTACTTCAAAGAAAAATAAAAATTTATACCTGTACTTTTTATACAAATCGCCTGCACCGGCATCAGGAAAAGTTGCATACGCAGCATCTAAATAATCCAGGTCATAGGCGTTAACAGTATCACTTGATTTGGGCAGCTTTTCATAAACACGGTCAAAGTAAGCAGGGTGATAAAGTTGATGATCCTGTTGAACACAGGCAACAACGGAGATCAGAAAAAAAATGAAAACAATACTTCTTTTAAAATACCGGCTGGCGTTAACAGGATGGTTGGTGCTGGTTAAAACATACCACATAGAAGCACATTGGCTTCTACTAATATAAAATTTTACAGGGAGACTTTCTTTGTTTTTTGCAAGCAGATTTTTTTAAAAGATGGAAGGCAATACGGTTCTGAAAAAAGATCTCGTAAAAAATTCAGCACTTTGCTATATAATCCCAGGCATTGAAAGGTAATCATAAGGTAAGTATTAAAAACATAACCTGTACTGCACAATAATTTCAGACAGGCTAATAATGGCAGTTTTGAGAGCTGGGAAAGAGGATAGACAAGGACGTAATCATATCCCTGGTACCATTGCTGATGAACTTCCGAAGAATATGTTTCTGCAGGATTGCTCTGATGACCAGAACCGTCAGTTGTAAAGAATTGACAAGATTGAACATTGGACAAGGTGTTTTAGTAAAGGACAAAAAGCTGCCTGTTTAAAAATAGGATGATCAATCCGGCAGCCATTAAAAAACGATCCGCTAAAAGAGTTGACTAAGCGTATTTTAATGTGAGACATATTCTATCACGATTCTCCCTCGCTTTACATCCTTTTTTGATCAACCATAATATTTTTATTTCAAAACTTGTTCACCAGGTTCCAAAGCCGGAACTTCATGTCATAAGGATTAATACCAGCCATTTATGAAAGGGAACAAGCTTGCTTTGCTGCTTATATTGATTTTAATGACCATTCATAGTTTTTCTCAACCCGTAACGCAACACGGCGCATTACATGTAACCGGCATACAATTGCTGGATGAACATGATCAACCCGTGGTATTAAGAGGAATGAGTTTTGGCTGGCATTGTTTCTGGCCACGCTTTTATAATGCCGGTGCGGTGCAATGGCTGGCCACAGATTGGAAAGCCACCGTGATAAGGGCCGCAATGGGTATTGAACCCGGCGACAATAGTTACCTGAAAAAACCGGAATGGTCTATTGAGAAAATCAAGACCGTTGTAGATGCCGCGATCAAACAAAACGTTTACGTGATCATCGATTGGCATAGCCATAACATCAACCTTGAAGAAGCCAAAAAATTCTTTGCACAAATGGCTGCTGAATACGGCAAATCTCCTCATGTGATCTATGAAATATTTAACGAGCCTGATGAGGAAAGCTGGACATCTGTAAAGTCTTACTCCATAGAAATTATCAAAACCATAAGAGCCATCGATCCTGACAATATTATTTTAGTTGGCAGCCCGCATTGGGACCAGGATATTCATCTCGCAGCAGATGACCCTATCACGGGGTATAATAATCTTATGTATACCTTGCATTTTTATGCCGCAACGCACCACCAGTCGCTTAGAGATCGCGGTGATTATGCACTTAACAAAAAACTGCCTTTGTTTATTTCGGAAAGCGCCGGCATGGAAGCCACCGGTGATGGCCCGATGAATTACCAGGAATGGCAGGCATGGACCGACTGGACGGAACAACATAAAATTAGCTGGATCACCTGGTCTGTTTCTGACAAAGAGGAAACCTGTTCTGTACTAAAAACATCAGCAGCAGATGATGGACACTGGCAGGATAAAGACCTCAAAGAATCCGGGCTTAAAACAAAGGAGCTACTACATAAGTATAACAAATAGAAGTTACGAAAAGCACTTGTGTCATTCAACGAATAACATACTCTTCTTTCATCAATAACTATATCCCCCAGGCAAAAACTCTCATCAAAAATATCATTGATAGTGTATCAAAATTTGAAAGATCAGTTATAAACACTAATTTATCGCTGAAAAATATCGACTATCAAAACAATTAAGATTTTTATCGCTTCTTCTTCGGAACTGAGAGATGACAGAGAGGCTTTTCGCATGTTCATCAGCACAGAAAATGACCGGCTATACAAGCAGGGAATTTATCTTGAACTGGTGCAATGGGAGTATTTTATAGATGCGGTGTCCGGCACAAGGCTACAGGATGAATACAACAATGCACTGCGCGAATGTGACCTGGTAATTTACCTGTTCTTTACCAAAGCAGGCAAATACACAGCCGAAGAATTTGATACTGCCTACCGGCTTTTTAAAGAAACGGGCAAACCCAGGATATGGACCTATTTTAAAGATGCGCCGGTAAATACAGGTGCTATTAATGATGACATTAAATCTTTACTGGCCTTTAAAGAAAAGCTTTTGCAGCTCGGGCATTTTTATACCGCTTATGCCAACACAGATTATTTAAAGCTTCATTTTAAATCGCAACTTGAAAAAGTATTGTCAGAAACCGAAGGCGCTCAATCGCAACCCATCTCAAATGAAGCCGGCCCCAACCTGGAATCAACTAGCGGTTACGTCTTTAATGAACAGCTTACCCGCGTATTGATGGAAGCTATACAAGAAGATAGCGCCAGGGCAAAAAAGTTTTTAGAGAATGCGGAACGAATTGCAAAAGACTGGCCAACACAGTCCCGCTTTAGTGATCCTGCGAAAGAAATACTGGCCTTTAGTTTTGTTGGAATATTAGGTATACAATTAAGAAAACTAATGGCCATCGGTAAAGAACGGTCTTCCGCCAGCAAAAGCAAGCGATATCTTGAAAACTGCTGTCTTACCGCACAACGTAGCCTCCAGTTACTTTGCTTTTCACTGTTATCAAAATTATGGGACTACAAACCTGCACGGCAATTTCAACTGAATGCTGTACAAGAAAAAGCCTGTATTAATTTCTTTGAAGATGAGTTTGAACCCGGCATTGATGGCCTGTTACAATTGCTGAATACTTTACTTGCCATTTATACAGACAACCAATTGAAATATCCCGTGCCGGAATTAGAAGTTTTAAAATCACAGCAGTTGCCGGATGATATTTTTGCCCAACATTGCATGCAATTACAGGCATTTCAACTCCGCAGTGGAGAAGCTGCATTTGCGGCGTCTGAAGATGATTGTATAAAAGCTGAAAACGCTGTTGCAGGTATTCTCAGTACACTTCATTTCCTTGCAGGGTATAAGATGATCTCCATTAAAAGTATCGGGTACCACGAGATGCGCAGGTCTAAGCCGCATTATCTTTATCGTTATACCTTACTAGGGGTTGATAACAAGGCCAATGTTAACCAGGAGAAAAGTAATTATGCAGCATCACCCGCCAATACAGACGCAATATTCCTGTATAAAGAAAACTATCTTGAGGGGCTTAATCTTTTTCCCTTCCTGGTAGATGTAAATGCACTCACTTTTGAAGACGGGGCGAGGATATGTTTTTACGCCTGCCGGGATAGTGTGGATGGTGGCTTGCAGTATCGTTTCCAGGAAGATAACAGCATGATAAAAATTGAGCGAAATGAAACCAATGAAGAAGAACTTACAACATCTGCAGATACAGGTAACAAAACATCCAGGCTTAACCTGGTATATTCTTTTTTTAAAGCGGCAAGGCTTGGTATTACCGGAACGGCAATGAATGAAAATACTTTTTAAAGAAGAAGGAGATTGCTGAATCTTATCTCCTTTGTCGCTGTTCAACAGCATGCAGAACTATAACAAACTATCATGAGCAGGTATCCATTTAAATTCCTGGATGCATATAACAGAGAAGATAAAAACGTATTCTTCGGCAGGGACGATGAGATACAGGATTTGTATGAGATGATCTTTCAGTCGCCTGTTGTGCTGGTGTACGGGGCATCCGGAACCGGCAAAACCAGCCTGATACAATGCGGGCTTGCCGGCAGGTTTGAAACGCATGACTGGCAATCGATACTCATCCGCAGAAATGGAGACATCAGCAGGTCTTTGCAAAAAGCCCTGGAAGAAGCCGGTGGTAATGCTGAAACAACCGGTGAATCTTTTGACTGGCTGGATGAGATCATGGAAACAACAACGGTTGCTGCAACAAAAGAAAAACATCCGTTACTAAGGGCTTTAAAAAATCTTTATAAGGCAAGCTTTCGCCCGGTATACCTGGTATTTGATCAACTGGAAGAGCTGTTTATTTTAGGATCAGCAAACGAACAGCAGCAACTGATTGCTTCCGTGCAGGAGCTGTTAACCAGCGAGCAACCTGTAAAGCTGATCTTTTCCATTCGGGAAGAATACCTTGGTCATCTTAATCATTTTGAAAAAGCAGTTCCCCAATTATTCCGGAAGAAGTTACGGGTTGAACCGATGAACCTTGCAAAAGTGCAGCAGGTATTAAAGGGCGCTACCACTTACCATGATTCCAATATCTCTCTTAAAGAAACAGAAGTAGTGCAGGCCATCTTTGATAAGGTGCGTGGCGATCAGAAAACATTCACGATACAACTCCCTTACCTGCAGGTATATTTAGATAAGCTTTACCTGCAAATTACCGGCGACCATACGCGAATTGCCCCTGCCGTTTTTGGCCTGGAAGCAGTGGCACGCACAGGTTCTATCGGAGATATTCTTGGAAGTTTTTTGGAAGAACAGGCTACCAATGTTACCCGTCAGTTGACTGGCAGTTATCCCTCTTTTACTATTGCAATTTTATGGAATATACTATCCCCTTTTGCCACCCTGGAAGGCACTAAGGAACCGATGAATAAAGCTGCCTTATATGAACGGCTTCCTGCTATGAATACATCGATGATCGATGCAACGCTGGAAGCACTTATTACCAGCCGCATTTTGCGTTACCAGGAAGAAACCGATCTCTATGAACTGGCGCATGACTCGCTTGCAAAACGGGTAGCAGAAAAACGCAGTGATGAAGAAATTGCGTTGCTGGAAGTAAAAAGGCTGGTCAAAAGTCATACAGCATTAAAGGCGGAAGCGCGGGAAATGTTTTCTGAACGGCAACTCGCTTTTATAGAGCCATATCTGTCAAAAATAAAACTAACGGCAGATGAATCAGCATTAATACAGCAAAGTCATCGCGCAGCAGAAGAGCGTAAGAAATCTGAGGCAAAGGAAGCCGAAGAAGAACGTAAAAGATTATTGGAACGGCAACAATTACTGGAAAAAAATCAGCAGGCACAAAAGCGTTTGATCACCTGGATTTCTGCAGCGCTTATAATTATGATCGGGTTGCTTGTATATGCCTATAACCAGCAGCAGAAAGCAACCGCAAATGCAGCAACTGCAAAGGCTGCATTGCTGAACATTCAAAAGCAACAGGCACTATCTAAAGCGATGGAGTTGAAAGGATTTGGTGATCGTTACAGGGATCTTGGCAAGATAGACTATGCCTGCGACAGCTATAAGAATGCCAGGGATACGATCGCTGCTTATACAGACGATCCGCTTTATCAAACACTGACAAAAATCTTAAACGACACGTTGAAATGCAGGTAAGATTGATGATATTATTGCTGCTGTTCACATCGGTTGCATTAGCGCAGCCATGTATAAAATATCAGGAAGCCATGAGCGCAGGTGATCGTTATTATAACAGTAACCCGCCCAACCTTGACCAGGCATTGATTGAATACCAGGCGGCACAGATTGCGGCCAGGGAATGCGGTATTTCAGGAGATACGGCTTCACTCAAATTAAAGCTTGTTTTTGAAGGATTAAAAGCACAGCGCAACCAGGCAGATGCTGCACGCAGACTTGCAGAACAGGCAACAGTCCGCGCAAAAGCGGCACTTGCAAAAGCAGATAAGATCATCAGCGCTTTTTATTTTTATGATGGGAAGCTGGCACTCTCAGCCAAACAGGTTGGCGACAGAAGGATGTATGGTTTTATCAACAAGAATGGAGATCCTGTAATCGGCTATCGTTTTGAAACGGCCGAACAATTTGATTACACCGGTTTCGCAAGAGTAACTATGAAAGATCATTTTGGCGAAGTGGGCGGTGGTATTTTTGATTACCTGTTAGATACCCTAGGAAAAACGTATGATGTAGATTACCGCGTTACAGACAGTACGCCAACGCGTCTTTCCTTTAATACAAAATTGATAAGCCGGCCATGGGTACCGGCTATCGATCTGCGCAACAAACAATTGGACAGCTTTCCCGGCAACATCATCGCTTATACTGATTTAAATATACTGTTGCTGAATAACAACCTGCTGTCTTCTTTGCCTGATTCTATCGAAAAATTACAGAAGCTTGTGACGCTTGAGTTATCCGGCAATAACCTTACGACCTTGCCACTACAAATCGGCAGAATGCGAAACCTGGTATCATTAAACGCAGGCAATAACCAGCTTACCAACCTTCCTTCTGCTATAGGTGAGCTAACTCAATTAAAAAATCTGAATCTTACAGGTAACCGTTTAACTGCATTACCGCAGGAAATCAGTCAGCTATCCAACCTGCAAACACTTAACCTGTATGGCAATCAACTTTCCACGCTTCCTTCAGGTATAATCAGGTTAAAAAAACTGGAGAATCTTGATCTTGGCGGGAACAATTTTACCATCTTTCCAAAGGAGCTGTTGCAACTGGAAAACCTGCGTGTATTAAAGCTTCGCAATCATCATATTGATCTTGCCAGAATACCTTTTAACCGTTTGACCAAATTGCATACGCTGGATCTCAGCGATGGCGATGTGACCGTTTTACCGGCTTCTATCACCGGGTTAAAACAATTGCGTCGTTTATATTTTTCCGGCTTTAACGTAAGCGAAAACGAGTACAAAAGAATACGCCGTTTGATGCCCAATTGCGAAGTGTATAATTATCCTTTAATTGATTTGATGGAGATACGAAATCTTGATTAGGCATAAAACACTTACAAAAGATGAACGGATAAATTCATATAAGAAATACAAATTGTTTACATAAGGGACTTGCAGCTTCACCTCGTATACATGTTTATATTTTTTAAGAACAGGTGTTTCTATCAGGCTACTTTTTTCTATGTTAGTAGTACCAGGAAATTTTATCGTCATTGGTTTGAACAATTGATTTAACAGGGTGGATGAATGATCGCAACCTGGCCAATGAGTAAAGAATGAATACAAATAATTCCAACGCAGCGTTACTAAACAGCAGGCAGCACTATGAAATTCTGGATGGCCTCAGGGGCGTGGCTGCAATTGCCGTGGTCATCTATCATTGTATGGAGTTTGCGGTTCCGGATTATCATCAAAACTTTATCGCACACGGGCACCTGGCCGTAGATTTCTTTTTCTGCTTATCGGGGTTTGTGATTGCATATGCCTATGATAATCGCATCGCTCAAATAGGCTTCCGCCAGTTCTTCGCACTCAGGCTCATCCGTCTGCACCCGCTGGTGATCATTGGTTCGGTTATAGGATTATTGACTTTCCTTTTTGATCCTTACAGTAACCTGCATGCCGCATACAGCGCCGGTAAAAAAATGCTGATGTTTGTTACTTCGTGTTTCCTGATTCCATGGCCAATGGTTCATGAACGATATTTCAATTTTTTCCATTTAAATCCTCCAACCTGGTCGTTGTTCTGGGAATATATCGCCAATATTTTCTATGCACTGGTACTTTACAGGCTACGTAATAAAATACTGTGGATACTTGTCATAACCGGGGCTATTGCACTTTGCTATGAATCATATAAGTCGGGATATCTTGGCGTGGGATGGGGAGGCGATAATTTTTTTGGCGGGGGCATCCGGGTATTTTACTCTTTCCTGGCTGGCATGTTGTTATATCGTTCTAACAGGGTCATTCATTCCGGTATTGGCTTTATACCAATGGCACTGCTGCTTGCCATCGTTTTCTTTATCCCTTTTGCTGATGCGACCAATAAGTTTATTGATCCTGCGATCGTGATTTTTTATTTTCCCTTATTGGTTGCGCTTGGTGCCGGGGCAAAGTTATCTTCAACCTATCATAAATTATGCAGGTTCCTTGGGGATATCTCGTACCCGTTGTATATGATCCACTATCCTTTCCTATGGATCTTTATGAGTTATATAGAAATAAAAAAACCTTCATTAAATCAAATGGCAGTAATCATCCCTATTGCCGTACTCTTATTAATTGTATTTGCTTACCTGGTGATGATATTTTTGGATATACCTGTCCGCAATTATTTAAAGCGTGTACTTAAGAAAAAATCTATCCGGCACCATTCAAAAAAAGATATGGTTTCGGTCTGAATTTCATTACTTATTTTAAAGCTGTAAGAAACAGTCAACAGGTTACCCGCCAGGCTATAAAATTGAGGCCATACATTGCGAATCACAAATAATAAATTCGCTTTTTGTTACTCATTATACAATGACAACATCACCTTATCAGTATAAAGTGCCAGGGCAGCAGAAAAACTGCTGTGCAGGAGATTATATAGCCAGCCATGTTTCCGGTGAATGGTAATAATCATGGCCGCCTGTTTATCTGCAGCAATGCGTTCAACACCTTCAGCAGTATCTGCATCTTCCGTAAAAATAAATTCGGGGTGATATTTGTCAAGCAGGTAGTGAAGCTGTCTTAATTCAAAGCTGGTATCGGGGCCGAATTCTTTTTCCTTCCGGTCAACATTCAGCACATATAATTTGGGATGAAGCAGGTTGATCAAACGGCTTATCCTTTCTTCCACAGATCCGTCCATGGCCTGCAGGTCACTTGCAAAAAGAATATCTTTTGCGGGAGCCAGCGGTGCTGATTCAGGCACACTTAGTATGGGATAACGTGCAGCATTTATAATCGCAGCGGTTGTGCTTCCCACCAGGCGTTCGGTATTCTTTCCCGAACCTTTGGTACCCATCACCACCAGGTCTACCTCATACTGTTCGCAAATTTCATTGATATGATCTACTACGGGCTGCTCACCTACCAGTGTTTCTACCGTCATCTACTGAGATGAATCAGTCAGCAACAGCATTTTGATCTTTTCAAGTTCCTGCAATTTTTCATTTTGCCACTGTCCGGCTTCTGCCTGTTCTTTGTTACCAGCTTCACCACCGGGGCAATGAAATAACAGTATTTTTTGCGGACTCAGTGTAGGATACAACAACCGCGCATAGTAGGATGCGTGAAGTGCCGCATCTGAAAAATCGGTAAGCACAAGGATGTTTCTCATAAGTGTAATAATAACAAATAAAATCAAATGCAGGAACAGTTTATGTATTCATAACACAGGCATCAAAATTTCTCCCGGTAAATCATCTTCATTTACTCAAAGCCCGTTATCTTTCAAAAAAATTAACTGCATATGAAAATTAGTTCCGGAGTTCTTGCATTGGGTATACTTGCGACAGGCTGTTCTGCCGGCAACAATCAAACACCCGCTTCTTCCAAACTGCCCATTGAAGGAACCTGGAAATTGATATCAGGCGCACTTACTGAGAAAGGCAAGACCACGGTGACTGATTACAGCAAGGACAAGTCTTTTATTAAAATCATCAACGAAGATCATTTCGCTTTTTTACAACATGATCTTACAAAAGGAAAAGACTCAGCAACTGCTTCCTTCAGCGCAGGCGGCGGCAAGTACACGCTTACTGACAGCAGTTATACCGAGCACCTGGAATATTGCAATGCAAGGGAATGGGAAGGAAATGATTTTACGTTTACCATCACAATTAAAAATGATACACTGGTACAAAGCGGTGTAGAAAAAGTAGAGAGCGAAGGTATTGAACGGCTGAATGTTGAAAAGTATGTAAGATTGAAGTAGTGCTGTGTGAAGGTTATAAAAGTCTGCTGATTATGAATCACGATAAACTGATCTCATTCCTTACCGGCTCCGGCCTGGTATCTCATCTTTCAGCAAAAACGATTGCCGGAAATTTTACACAAAGAAGGCTTGCAAAAAATAGTTTTTTGCTAAAGGAGGGTAATTACAGCAATGAGTATTTCTTTATTGAGACTGGTTTTATCCGCGCCTTTGCATTAAATACGGAAGGCGATGAAATAACGACCGGGTTCTATGCAGAAGGCCAGGTTGTTTTTGAAGTGTCGTCTTTCTTTAACAGGATTGTTTCCAAAGAAAATATACAGGCGCTCACTGATTGCACCGGTTGCAGCATCTCCTATTTACAACTGAACAGTTTGTTTCATGCGATGCCGGAGTTCAGGGAGTTTGGAAGATCTATACTGGTGAAAGGTTTTTCAGGTTTAAAAAACCGGATGCTCTCCATGATCACTGACACAGCAGAAGAAAGATATACCTGGTTATTGCACAATAACCCTGAAATATTTAAGCACGCTGCACTTAAACATATAGCCTCTTATCTTGGCATTACTGATAGTTCTTTAAGCCGCATACGCAAAGAGTTCAGCAAAAAATAAACGGCTTCCATTTCTTGCCATTTGCCAAGATGATGCTCGTATACTTTTACTTGCTTTGCCAATATATTCAACTATAATATATGGAAAAGCTTCCCCTGTATATCGGCCTTGTATTTGGTCTTACCACGTTGCTCACTGTCTTTCTTTTTTATAAGGCAGGTAAAAAATTCAAGATACTATTGATAGTAACCGGCTTATGGATAGCACTACAAAGTCTGCTTGCGATTACAGGATTTTATGAGGTACCGATGACGTTGCCGCCGCGCTTTTTACTCGCAATTGCACCTCCCCTGCTTGTTATCGCTTTCCTTTTTTCTACTATTAAGGGAAGAAGGTTTTTAGACCAATTTACGCCCGGCGCACTTACGCTGCTGCATGTTGTAAGAATCCCGGTAGAGCTTGTACTCTGGTGGTTGTCTGTTTATAAATGGGTACCTGTTATGATGACTTTTGAAGGAAGAAACTTGGATATTTTTTGCGGCATTACAGCACCACTGATCTGGTATTGGGGTTACAGGAATCACAGGCTTGGAAAAAAATTGCTGATTGCCTGGAATATGTTATGCATCGTATTGCTTATGAATATCGTGATTATCGCTTTACTTTCTGCACCCGTTCCTTTTCAACAATTGTCTTTTGATATACCCAATAAAGCCATCCTGCATTTCCCGTTCCTACTATTGCCTGCAGTGGTGGTACCCATTGTTTTGTTAGCTCACCTCATTTGCCTGCGCAACCTTCTTTATTCCGGGCGTGCAGTGGCAAAATAGTATCATTTAAAAAGTATATTTCGCCATAAAACATCTACCTGTTTTTTAAGCACTAACAAGGCAATCAAATACCTTTCTTATTTCCTGGTGATCATTGCTGAATACATCACAGAACCATATACTGATGCCCTTTGCAGCAACTTTATCACTGTAAATTCATCCGCGGGAAATAATGTTTTAAGGGAATTAAAACTAACAGGATAAGGCACCCATGTTTTTACCGGTCGGTCCGTATCATATTCAATCAATAACATTTTTCCGGCTGGTAACATTGTTGATAATAGCTTGTGTATAAAACTCTTTTTATCTTTTACATAATGCAGTGAGTTGGCCATTAATATACCATCAACCAAACCGGGTAACAATAACTGTTGCACAAAATCAGCTTTTTGCTGATGGATGATCACTCCATTATATGCAGATGGGATAGCGCCCAATGAACCTGCGTCTGTATCAACCGCATATATAATACTGCCAGGCTGTAATATATCAGCCAGGGCCTTTGTAAATACACCGGAGCCGCAACCTAAATCGGCCCAGGTCTGCTTATTCTTAAACCCTGGCTTAACAGAGAGCATCTGCACTGCATCTTCGTGCCGCATGAATAATAAACTTAAGTGAATGATAACAGGAGCATCTATGCTTTTGTGAACGGGTATTGAAGGTAAATAATTACCCATGACAACAGGAAAAAAGGCAGTTCTATCATTACACCTTTCAGGTCTTTATCAACAAGGTGAAAAGCAATGATCAGTAATATACCGGCTGCAGTGATGAAATTGCCCCAGACAAAAGTTTTTGGGAATAATACCAGCACGGCGCCCAATATTGTAAAGAATCCAAGAACAGCGATACCGGTTTTACTAAAGTTCCATTTACTAAACATGTCCAGCATTTCCTGCTTTCCACTTAGCATTGCCCAGCCTTGCTTAATACCCATAAACAGCGCGACGAGAATAAGGATTCCATTGATAATTTTGATAATCATAGCGGATTTGTTTTGGTGATAAAAATTTTAATGGCATGAATACGCCCCAGATAAAAATAGCGATATCTGCATTAACAATCCGCTTTCCCCGGGAAAACATTTAGCAGCTTATTGCAAGACTAATTATTACTGATGTCTGCTTTGGAAATGATCAACGCTCTCTTTTGTGCAAGCGCGGGATTTACTTTTGAAGACGGGCTGCAGATATACTGTAAATGGTTTTGTAATAAGTCACTGATAAAGTCGCCAAGTATCTCAGGGTAATAAGATGAACAGGCCTGTTTTAGTTGGTTTGATGGGTTTTTATTTTTCATAGCGTTTTAATAATAGTAAGGCAAATGATCGAATAAAATTGTTGTATAAAACAAAGCAATCACATGAATTTACAAACCAGAAAGAATGCCGGGTTTAATAAAATCATAAAATCTACAGACGTGCAGATTGAGCTGATAAGTGTGTTATAAACAACGAAAACTGTGCAGACAATAAAGAGGATTAATGACCCAGCAGTTTAAAAAACTGATCTGCATACATGTTTCCAATCGGGATTGAAATATCTTTTACATAGATCTCCTGCTTTTCTACGCTCACAATTTTATCAAGCGCAACAATGTAAGATTTGTGCACGCGCACAAACCTGTTAGAGGGTAAGGTATCCTCCAACTGTTTCATGGTTTGCAGGGTAATAATCCGTTGGTTCCTGGTGAAGATGGCCAGATAGTTTTTGAGGCCGGTGATATAACAGATATCATCCAGCTCAACCCTTACCATTTTGGTTTCCACTTTTACGAAGATGTAACCACCGGTTTTAACCTGCCATTCAGGCGCAGCTTTTGGAGGCTCGGCAGGGAACTTTAGTTTATAGGCTTTTTCCACACCACGGTAAAAGCGTTCAAAGGAAATAGGTTTTAACAGGTAATCCACCACATTATGTTCAAAGCCGTCAATCGCATATTCCTGGTATGCCGAAGTAACAATTACCTGCGCCCTGTTTTGAAGCACCTGCATAAATTGTATGCCGGTAAGCTGAGGCATTTGTATATCAAGGAAAATAAGATCAACAGGGTTTGTATTTAACGAAACCAGTGCATCTACAGGATTATGTATGGAGTTCGTAAGCTCCAGGAAAGGAACTTTGCTTACATATTCTTCGAGCAATTTTACAGCCAGTGGCTCATCATCTATAATCAGGCATTTAAGCATGCAGCAGTCTTGTTTTGATCGCGGTTAATTTAGCTGGCAACGGCTTAAAGTTAACCAAGCATTACTTAAATCTGTTACAATTATCAGAATTAATCATAACACTCAGGTTGACGACATTCATCTCTGCAAGGGCAATTCAATTTCTATACTGAAAGTATCATTGGTCTTGCTGATTTTCATGGTATGTTTATCAGGGTAAATCAGCGCAAGCCGTTTCTTTACGTTCTCTAAACCTATGCCCCCGGTTTTGTCTTTCAGGTAATTATTGATATGATTAAACAGGTAAAAACGTAAGCGGTGTTCAGTAATTACGATCTCCATTTCAACCGGCTTCGCAGGATCATCCAGTACCCCATGTTTGCAGGCATTTTCCAGTAACGGAAACATGAGTAATGCCGGTATCCGCTGATGATGAATATCTCCTTCAATAGAAAAACTGATATTGATACCTCCTTCAAAACGAAGTTTTACCAGGTCAATAAAACTATTGAGGAAATCGATTTCTTTTTGCAGGCTTACCAGGTGATTGCTGTCTTCTTTTTCATACAGCATGTAACGTATCATATGGCTAAGCTTCATAATGCCATCGGCGGTCTTGTTGCTCTTTTCAATAGTGGCCAGCGAAAACAGGTTATTCAGCGCATTAAATAGAAAGTGAGGGTTTACCTGCATTTTTAAAAAGGCCATTTCAGCAACATGTTTCTGAGATTCCAGTTCGCGTTTCTTTTTCTCGGATGCTATCCAGTCGAAAAAGCTGCGGTGGGCAACCCCCATCAGCAGGCATAATCCTGAGTTGCGGATAGTTACAACAAAGAAACGCCAGGCCACCGCCCATTCAGTTTTTTTCGGGTCGCGGTATTGTTTTAATACGATATCGCCAAACAAGGTGCCGGTGAAATATTTGAAGATGCCAAAAAATATAATCATGGCCAGGCAAGCCCAAACAAACAAAAGATATTTCCCGGGCCTGAAAAAACGGGGCGTGATAAAAAAGGAGGCCAGGTAAAACATGGCAAAGTTAATGAGGCCAAATACGCCATATTGAACAGCAAAAGTTTTGGTGGCAAGATAACCCGGGTTTACAAAAAACACTTCGGGTGTCATCAGGAAAAAAATAAACAACATCCAGCCGGTTAGCAGCCAGAGAAAGCCACGCACTTCTTTTTTGCCCATGAGATGAGAATAGTAATTGTTGAATGTTTCTGCCTGCACAACTTACAACTTTATATGCTTGAGCAACCTTGTTTTCCGGAGATGCAAAACGTATTGTACTTCAGCCACCGGTATTAAAATGGAAAAAAGGCAGCCCCGTAACCGGGGCCGCGCTGGTGTTGATTTTTACAGAGGATGATTAAAGTTTGGCAATTTGTACAATACCGGTTTTGCCATCTATTGTAAATCTTACCAGGTAATTACCGGCTGCCAGTGCTGCAAGATTTGCCTGCACCTGGTGGTTACCGGCCGGTTTATTTCCATCAAACAATACAGCCTGCAGTTTTCCATTCATCCCAACGACATCAATCCGTACTTTCTTTGCAGTACCCAGTTGCATGCGGATATTGGCAATGCTGCGGACAGGATTAGGCGCTACCGTTATATGATAATCATCTACGATATTGCCTTTATTATTCAGTACTGTCAGCAGAAAGCTGCCGGTGACTTTACCAGCATGACCATCACTGGCTGTTACATGCACAATGGTGTTGCCTGCACTCAGGCCTTTTACAGACAGGCTGCTGTCATTAACGGTAACACTGGCAAGTGCCACACTATCTATTGCAGCAGTATAGGAAAGGATATCTGTACTGTCAGCATCAGTAAACCAGTTACCCAGGTTAAAGGACACAGCCGGGGCTCCAGCTTCCACCACGATCGTTGGAATGGCTGTAGCAACAGGTGGTGTATTCGTTTTGATATACAAGGTGAGTGTATCAGCTACAGTGGCTTCAAACGGATCTGTTGCAGTAAACCGCAACTGAACACTACCAGTGTCTTTTGGTATCAGGCTTACTTTGCCATTAACATCAACATATATATCGGCAATGCTTGTGGTGTCACCTATAAACCGGTAAAGCAGCGTATCGCCGTCCGGGTCAGAAATGATGCTGTCAAGCGCCAGTTGATATGCTGGGTCTCCCACATACAGCGTTAAGCTATCTTCGTGAGCTTTTATCACCGGCGAACGATTTACATTCAACACATGCACCAGTACAGAATCTTTACGCTTGTTCTGAAATGCATCACTTAATTCTATACTTAATGAATGCCACCCTGAATCTGTGTAACCAGGAGTATATACCAGGTAATGGAGTGAATCCTCTTCCCGGATTTTTACCAGCGTACTATCGGCTGTAATGATCTTTATCCTGCTGCCTTCCGCGTCTTTTGCAGGTAACAGGTATACCAGTGTATCCGCTTCATTTACTGATAAGGTATCATGCGCAGTAAGATAGGGCGCCTGATCTATACGAACACTTACACGCAGTTTTTTAACAGGGTTTGCCACATCATTGGAACTGATCACGATATCAGCAGCTTGTTCTGCAGGCATTACCTGCGGACCGTGTACAGTAATGGTAAGCTGTTGCGACTTGCCTTCTTCCACAACAGATGACAAAGGGGTTAAACTTAACCATCCCTTGTTGGCTGAGCTGTCTGCATCAGCATAAGCATTTACTACATAACGCCATGCAATATAATCTTCCCTGAAAGATGCCTCATCAGGGAAGCGATAATAAAAGGTTTGCGGCAATGCCTGCGCATTAGGTACAAACTGTATCCCCTGCGGAAACTGCATTCCCTTTGCATACTCCCACTCCACCCAAAAATCTTCGTTCGGGTAAAGCAGGAGCGCACTGTCCAGCTTAATCACAACATACCTGCCGAGTGTATCAGAGGCAAGGTCAACAGACTGCTCACGAACTACCGTTGATGAATTGATATTATTCCCCAACCTGATGCGCAGTTTTACACTGGCATTATACGGAGAAGAATTACGATAAAGGTTTCCTATATGTGAAAGATTGAATGACCTGTTACCTGTATTGAATTTTGTTGCTGATAAAATCGGTAAGTTATCATCCGCTGTGCCCATATAATTGAACATGTTGTTACCCGGCACCGGCATTATCAGCGAGTCGGCAAAACTTTCTTCCGTTTCATTAAGCAGCTCCACAGGCGCTGCCCCGGCAATTGTTTTTATTGCATTACCAGGCTGTATTTTGCTACCGGGAAGCGGACTGCTTTGCACACTGTTATAAGTAATGCCCGGCCTGCGGTATAGTACAGAAAGCTGATAATTTAATTCGCTCTTACCTGTATTAATGATCTGCATAAAGCGGGTTGCTGTATCTGCCTGTTGTATCACCATTCTTATGGAAGTGCTGTCTGTAGTGAGTACCGCCGGCAAGACTACCATTGCAGTCACAGGGATTTTTACTGTTTCTTTATTTACTTCATCTGTTACCAGCACTAGTGTTTCATGAAATTCCTGCATCAGTGAGTCTGGTGTAAAGAGCACATTGTTGCTGTAGTTTTCTCCTGGTGCGAGCACCAGTGGAAATACGATCTCCTTTTCAAAACCAAGATGATCATTGCTGAAGGAAGCTTCAGCAATGGTTACCGTTTTATATCCGTTATTACTGATCGTGAATTGCTTTTTATATTGCCGTGTAACTCCATCATCCATTGCCGCAGAAAGCTTTCCATAATTAATACTATCATTCATCACTGTTTGATAACTGCCAATCACCGTAAGTTTTAATGGTATCTCCAATACAGGTTTCAACGGATCATTGCTGGATATCCTGAGGCGGTCATTATACACGCCATCTGTCATGCTGTTGGTCGTCCAGGTAAGCGGAACCTCTGTTGACTGTCCGGCCTTTAACACATAAGAAGCAGAAGGTACAAATTCAATGGCGCGTTTATCTTTCCAGAAGTAAGATTTATTATACGCCATCACACCATCGGTACCATCTTCATTTTCTATACCTGCAAGAAACTCGTGGGTAAAGTTGGCAGAATTTTCCCCTTCCTTATACATCAGTTTAATTCTTCCATCTTTATAAATCACCGCTTCATAAGTAACCGTACCTGATGCAAAGAAATTATAATACACCATCTTATAAAATTCCACTACCAGCTTATTGCTGTCTGCATAGTAATAGATCTCTCCTTCATATTTGCCATTGATATCATCATAACGACGGTACATGGGAACACCCGCCGTTGCAATCAAGCCATTGGGTGCATCGGTGCTGGGGAAACCGCCCCGGATTTCTTTAATAGTACCAGGGTTATTTATATAAAGATCTCCCCAATAATTCAGGAATAAAGAATGATAATTTTTACCATAAAAAGGGAAAGCAAATGGTAATACCAGCTCCTGGAATGGCAGCGCCTGCTGATCTACGATGGCAGGCTTTCCAAGGCTGTCAGACAGTTCTATCCAATGATAAGCAGCAGATGTACTATCAATAGAATTATGTACAGAATAAGTAGCGGCGGTCTTTAATATATTACCTGCACTATCTCCGCCTGCCACCTGCATCCATTGCGGATGTTCAATGGTAAACTGAAGGTCACTGCTGCCATTATTAGAAAGTTGGATATTGCCGTTTGCAGTCTCACTGATCTTTAAAGTTTTGTCTTCGCCTCCTGCAAGACTGTATAACAAACCAGGCGCAGCGGTTCCTTTTCCATCAAGTATAATTTTGAATACGGGATGAGAGGGATTATCTGTTGTGATCGTTAATATACCTGTATAAGCTGCTTCAGAAACGGGAGTAAATTTCACGGGTATCCTGATCTCTGAAAATGCAGGTATACTTACCGCTGTAACAGCTGAAGAGAAGGCGGTATTATCAAACGATACACCCAGCAATTGCACAGGCTTTGAGCCGGTGTTCATCAAAACGGCATCCTGTTGTACGACAGCGCCTTTATACTGGTTACCAAAATGAAGGCTGTCTGTTTTCTGAAGGATACCCTTAACACCTGTTACAGTAAGCAGCACCGGAATAGTTGTCTGTTCATTTACAGGATCATTGGTCGTTAGGTCAAGTGTATTGGTATATACGCTGTCAATTAATCCCTTTGCAGATGCGGTAACTGTTATTTTAACACTGTCGCCGGGCGCAACAGCTCCGTTCAAAGGTTGTGCTGAAATAATAAATTTCGGCATTACCGGCACGAGCCATACGGTACTGTTATCCGTAGGCGTCCATGGGGATGGCAATGTAAAATCAGCTATATTAAACCCTTTTGTTTCTGCCCTGTTCTCCATTCCTATTACCGCTGCACTAATCCACTGGGCATTGGAAACATCTTTATAACTGATCGACACTTTCCCATCTGAATAAAGTGTTACCTGGTAGGTAGCTTTGCCCAGGCTAAAGCTACCACCGCCAAAGAAACCACCTTCAAACTTTTCCACATCATTGTACTGCACAATAAACTTCCCGGGTTCGTACTTAACAAACACTTTCATGTTTGCATTAATCACGGGCCGGCTGTCCTGGTACCATAAAGGTGCAATACAACCATTCACACCATCATTGGCTATCGGCATATTGGCGCTAAACACGTTCATATCTCCGGGATAGCTAAATGAGAGCAGGCCAAGACCGGTAACATATAACTGGCTTACAGTATCATCATTCACACGCATAGAAAAACCAAGATCAAACAGCTTTGCCGTTCTTGCTTCCGAAGCAAGTTCTGCGGTAATGTCGCGACCCGTACGGGATATATCGTTCCAGTTATATACAGGGCCTCCGGTTTCTTTATCATCAATCCATACATAGGCGCCATAGGGTTCTGAGCCTTCCGCCAGCAGGCCCTTTGCTTTTGCTTTTTTGATGGCTGCTATCCCGGGAAAAGAATAATTCAACGGATATTTACCTTGTTTATTAGCGATCACAAAACTGTTCTTTCCGGCAGAGTCTGCCTTTGCAACAATTTGCAACGGAACACCTGTGATATGCATCACAGGTGGCTCTATACCTGTGCCGGTTGCGGATAGCTGCACTGTTCCGCCATTGCTGCCAATCGTGATACTGGCCTGTTGCAAGCCTGCCGCAACGGGTTTAAAACTTACTGTTACCAAACCGGAATCCCCGGGATATAATGTATCCGGCAATGCTACTTTAGTAAACAATTGGCTGGAAGAAGTGAAGCTCAGGTTATACAGCTTGGACAACCCCGCATTATATAAACGAACACTTGCTTCACCTGTTTTACCAATAAACACACTCCTGCAATCCAGCAAACCGGATGCAGTGGCAAGCGAAGCTGTTTGCCCGGTTACATTTACCGTTAAAGGAACCCCTGCAGATGGATTATTAAGGTCATTTGAATTAACGGTTAACCTGAATTCATAGGTGCCATTTCTTACCGTTGCCGCATTGGCTATCGCTGTAATATTTGAAGACGCACCACCGGCAACACTACCGCTGCCAGGCTGAAGCGTTACAAAATTATAATACCCGTCATTACTTAACGCATAGGTATAATAGCTGACATTTTTGAACAGGCTGGCAATCGTGGGCCATGTTTTTCCATTGTTGCTGCTGGCAAGAAAGTTGGCAGACAAAGAATCATTTGCATCGCCTTCATATCCCTGGGCAAATGCATAATCCTCATCATATTCATACACCACCCAAAACCATTCGCCCGGCTGAAAGAGATACATGCCATTCAGTTTGGTCACCAGCAGGTCTCCCCATTCTGATGCGCCGGTCACCAGTTGTTTTATCAGCAATGTTCCCTTTGCAGGGTCTGCGCCACCTTTATATACTGAAGCCCAGATCGGTTTATCGATGCCCTGTGTTTGTATACCATTCGCAATATGTGTAAGACTAAATGCTTTGTTCTTTACATAGAAGCGGGTAGCTGCCGCAAAAGGCACTTTTTCATCATCGCCTACATAACCGCCGATCCAGGTATTTTTTGTATAACGAAGTGTATCATTAAAGCCTTCACTTCTTGCCCAGGAAGTAGCTACCGGTACTGCTGTTGCCGTATAATCCAACATGGCTTTGCCGGTATTACCCAGTTTAAAGGAAGTACTTTCAATGGGTTTGTTAGTCACATTAATATTCAGCGTGAATGCTGTTGATGGCAGGTTGATGATGGCTCCCTGCATCGTGATAATCCGTACGATATTGGAAAGATTGCTTTCATTACCCCACAGATCTTTCGCCGTTACAGCGATATAATATTCAGTAGAGGGAAGAAGACCTGAAAGACTATAACTTTCCTTTGCCCCGGCAGCCATCGCCTTCGTAATAATAACTTTTTGAAGCGTATCTTTTTGCGTGCTGTCAAACAGATGTGCGGCATAATACACTGTGTAATTCTGTGCGTTACCATTGTCCGGATCAGAGGGAGATGTCCAGGAAAGATCAATACTGTTCTGTGCAGTACTTATACCGGCAAGGTCAGTAATCTTTACAGGAGGCAATGCTTTGTCTGGTTGCAACGCCCTTCCTGCATTCAAACGTCCTACGCCCATCATTCCGTTATAAGCAGGGTTTAAAGCAAGGAACTTATCCACCGTTGCAAACAAACGGTTCTTCAAATCCACATTTGTAAAACCTTGTTTGCCAAACTGCGATACAATCAGCGCAGCGACGCCTGACACATGCGGGCATGCCATCGAAGTACCGGACATATATCCATACTTATTGCCAGCCACCGTGCTTGCCACCTGCTGGTTGTCCGGCACATTCAATTCGCCACCCGGCGCAGAAATATCTACCCAGGCGCCATAGTTGGAAAAAGAGGATTTATTATCGAACACGGTAGTTGAGCTTACCGCAATAGCCGGTGAATAATAAGCCGGATAAGAAGGATCGCTGATATTGTTATTACCACTTGCAAAAATCACCACCCCGCCATCCATAGGTCCCACTTGTTTTCCGTTCTCATCACGGCCTGCCTCTTTAATAAAATAATCAATCGCATCTAATACGAGCTGATCATACACATTGGGTGAATTATATCCCCAGGAGTTTTGAGAAATTACTGCGCCATTGTTCGCGCCATATACAATAGCAGCGGCAGTTGCGGCACCATCTGCGCTGTTGGCGCCAAAGATCTCACTACTCATGATCCTTACCCCATCACCTTTACCGGAGCCACCGGCAATGCCTGCAACCCCAATACCATTATTGTTTACCGCACCAATGGTTCCGGCAGTATGTGTACCATGATCACCGGGAACAATTGCACCTGTTTTATCGGCGAAATTATATCCATAAACATCATCCACATAACCATTTCCATCATCATCCACACCAGGCTGACCATGCAGCTCAGCATCATTCTTCCACATATTGGCTGCAAGGTCTTCATGACTGTAATCAACCCCTTCATCCACTACATCCACAATTACCTCCGGCCGCCCTGAAGTAATCTTCCAGGCTTCGGGCAAATTGATATCCGCACCTTTATAACCACCAGTCTGACCCGTATTATGATAATGCCATTGCAACGGGTAATAAGGATCATTTACCGGTTCTGCATCCATGGTAGAAATTTTTGAAGCGATGACAGGCTTTACCTTATAAGGTTGAACAGAGATCACTTTGTATACAGGCGCCGTTGCTTCCACCTCCCCCACATTCTTAAAAGAAGCCATTGCAGATTGCACGCTTACTGATGGATCAATCTCCATCACATACCAGCGGTCCAGGCCATGACGCTGTTGCCTGGCTTCCATTTTACCTGCATAGGGAAATACACGTTTTAGTGCTGTGCCGTTTACCTTACGTGCCGCCGCATCAAACGCTGCAATGCCTGTATTTGGTTTACCGGTTTGCCTTGACGCAGCACCGGTTGATTGCTGTAACCTTGCAGTGGCCGAAGCTTTAAACTTTACCAGCAACTTTCCGGCACTTACATCCTTCCCGTTCTGCGCGTATAATGGCAATGAGGATATGGTAAAGCAGAGTACAAATAAGCAGCAGATGGATAATAGTTTCATCAATTCTTTCATAGTGATGTTTTATGAGATGCGCATGATGTATTTAGAGATTGAACCGTATTTCGTCAAACCAGGGGAAGGCGCAAAGCAAAAACACGTATGGAAACTTTGTGCACTAACCCCTGTTTGAACCATTCATCGGAGGGTAGCTTGTAAGCTGAATAATTATTTAAGTATAAAACCCAAACCCAGTTTAAACGTGTTATTAATGGTAGCTCCTGCGCCTTTACCGGAAGGTAGCAGGTAAGCAAGGTCAAAACGGCACAGCTTGTATTTTAAACCAAGCCCTGTGGTAATATATTGCAAACCTCCAACCTGCCGGCTTTCATGACTGTAGCCCGCACGTACGGAGAACATACCATGATAAGTATACTCACCACCGATATTATACTGCAGCGTATTACCAAAACTATTGGCAGGAGCTGCAGCTGCAACCAGCAGTTTGTTAAGCTCTGCAGAAAAAATAAGTTCATGCTCTTCTTCCATTTGCTGTTTAAATGCGGCGCCAATGGCCAGGTTGGCCGGCAGGCGGTAACTGTTAAACGCAGCACCGTATTTTATTTTACTGCCAATATTGGTAAGCGCTGCACCAAGGCTAAGACTTTGGCCTTTTGTGTTTGGCTTTGATGCATAATAAATACCGAGATCCGCAGCTACGGCATTCCCATCATTATAACCCGCATAGCCGGAACTGATCATATGAGAATTGATAAAACGAAAGGAAGCACCGATGTGCAGCACATCCGTAATCTTTCGTGCATAGGAAACATCCATGGCAAGATCATAGGGAGACGATTCACCCATATGCTGCCCGTAATCATCTGTAAGTTGTAAACGGCCTTGTTTTAAATAGCGGAGGCTGGCGGAGAATACATCTTCATCACTCAGTTTATAATAACCAGAAGCTACATATAAGGCGATGTTTTTAGCCAGGTTGGTCATCCAGGGAGTATATGCAATGGCAACTGCACTCTTGCTTTGCACCTGCACCATACGTGCGGGGTTTGCATAATGCGTAACGTTATCACCGGGTAAGGCAACCCCACTCTCGCCGATACCTGCACTGCGTATATCCTGGTTCATTCGTAAAAAAGGCACCGCAACGGGTACACCCTGGTAAAGTCCGTCGAGAGAAAGCGAATCAGCCTGGTTTTGCGCATGCGCCTGCATTACAGGTAGGCTGCAGACCCATGTACAAAGTAGTAGTAACATTTTCTTCATGCGGGAGAAGTTTTGGTATATACAATATTTCAAAAATATTCGCCGACAACACTCATCGTAAAATCGTTGTACCAAAAAGGGGAAACAATTGACGAAATGGTTTGGTGGATGGATGAAAAAAGTGACACCCAATATATTCTCCCTATAAAAATGTCAGCTTATAGTTGAAGCAGGAAAACTGACACACGAAACCCTCAAATAAGGAAACCTATATCACACTATTTGGAAAACCTGTGTGAGCTTCACTAACGTACAATGCCTGTTTCAAAACCGAACAGTAATTGCCTGACAGCTTTCCTCAAAAAAATGAAAATCAGCCGGTTACTAAAATGGCACCCCGATTGAGTAATTTTGTATTAAAAAAGATGAAAAAAGTATTTTATTACTTGCTCCCGTTTATGCTGTTATCGTGCCGGGATCAAAGTGAGCCAACAGCTACCATCGCTGAAACAAAAGCGAAGCCGTCGGCAAAAGCTGACGATATACTTAATCGTATTAAAACCCATACTATACAAAACGTGAGTTATAATTATGTTGATGATTTGGTGCCAGACGTAAATGAAGCATTTTTTGAGGGTACAAAGTCATTCAAAGGTTTTATCAATGATGTTTATAAAGTTGACATCAATGCAAATAACATTTCCATCTATGATATGAATAATGCAGGCAAGATTGTGCTGAAGGGCCATCTTCAAAAGGGCAGCATTATTGATGGCAGTGGCCGCACTGTCAGATTCATTTACAGAAAGGATCATTTGTATTACAATGGGGACGCAAATGAATGGTATGTATTTAATGAGTTAAAAGAATTATAGGAAAAACCCATTTTCCTGCTGATGCAATCGCATGCCAAAAATCAACAATAACATACCTTAATGTTATGGATAACAATTTCATCCGGAACACTGTTATTCATAAATCATGACCCGGAGAATGAAGACCAGGCTCGATCATTCTTAACTACTTTGAAGATTATACTAAATAACCAGTCGCCAACACGCTGGGCGTTTTATGCTTTCATCCCGTTTAATGTTATTCTCTCATATAATTACCGAAATGTAATAACCGGCCTGACCTATTTCTATAACAAATCCCTGGCCGATTTCATACCAGATAAATTTTAAAACGCTCTTAAGAAAGGCTTATATAAAAAAGAAAAGCCAGGGTAGAAACCCCGGCACAAAACTTACTTGTCAGAAAAACTAAAATGATGCTTTAAAAAATTTATATTAAGTGAAAACCATTCTTTTTAAAAGGGGCCTGCATAGAAATGCTGCCCCGTTTTCTAATCCAATATCCTATGAAAAACCTGTCTTCTATTGCCAAAGCAGGTGCCAGAAAATAAATTCATTGATTATCAACTTGCTATATAAAAATTCAGGTCTTTGTTTTCCCGTATATGGAAAATGTGTTTCAAAATGAAATCGTAAGAAGCATATACAAAACATATGCTTCCATACCAAACAAGCAAATACCTCTTTCCATACTACGCTTCACTTGCAAACAGGAATTCTGCTTTCAAAACAAACCATCATATCACTTGCGCATCTGCACAAAAAAATGATGCATGATCCGGTCAGCCATCTTATTTTTACCCAAACACTATGCATATGCCATATATTCCGCTGGATGAAAAATTGCCTGGCATCACAGGCCTGCTGCAATACCGTCTCGATACAGCATTGCCTATACGTCAGCTTACACATCTTTTGCTACGCGGTGAATCTTCCTTATCGGAAGGAGAGCGGGAGTTAATTGCAACAGTAGTATCACAAGGTAATGAATGCCGTTTCTGCACTGCCGCGCATACCGCTGCCGCTGATAAATGTCTTGGTGATGATACGATCGCAGAAAAAGTAAAGAATGATATCGCCACCGCACCTGTAAGTGAAAAAATGAAATCGCTTCTTATCATAGCCCGCGCAGTACAACAAAACGGCAGGAATGTTACGCAGGAAATGGCTGACAAAGCCAGGGCGGAAGGTGCGACCGATCTTGAACTGCATGACACCGTACTGATCGCTGCACTATTTAGCCTCTATAACCGCTATGTAGACGGATTGGCAAGCGTTACTCCTACTGATCCCGGCTTCTATAACCGGCTTGGGGAAATACTTTTAAAGAATGGTTATTTACCATCAGAAAACAGGTATGCCACATTGGGTGGATAGTTTGATAACTTTCCATTCTACCGGCAATGCTAAAAACTACGAGACTGTTGTATTGTTTAACTGTTGCCTGATGAACGCCAATCCTTTGGTAGCTATATCCCAGGGCGCAGAGTATTCCCGCCATACGTTTATAGCATTGGCAAAATCGGGATCATTTCTTGAAAAGGCTTCAATGGTAAGCCAGCCGCTGTAGTTGACGGATGCAAGTGCTGTGAATGTTTCTTCCCACTGCACATGCCCTTCACCCGGTGTGCCGCGGTCGTTCTCACTTATATGAACATGCGCCAGTACAGGCGCTATGGTTTGTATGGCATCCGTTACTTTCTTTTCTTCTATGTTGGCGTGGTGTGAATCATACATCGCTTGTACATTCGGATGTGCCGCCGCCTGAACCAGCTTGTTTAGCTGTTGCATTGTATTGCACAGGTAACATTCAAAACGATTCACCGCCTCCAGTGCCAAAACAACACCTGCATTCGCAGCGTACTCGCCGGCGGCATGCAATATTTCCGAACTCCATTGATATTCTTCTTCAGCAGGCGCATGTTGTGCAAATACGCCATGTGCCGAATGAAACGGGCCGGCTATCAATTTAGCCTGCATTGCTTCAGCACGATCAATGCCCCACTTAAGACGTTCAAGACTTTTTGCCCTGGTAGTCTTAGATGGGCTAACAGGATTTTCTTCTTTACCCAACACAAAAACAGTTGTTACTTCCAAACCGATAGCTTCAGCATGATCACCCAACCGCTGATAAGCTCTTTCATCAGGCGATCCAATCAGGCACTCCACACCATCATAACCAATCTGCTTCAACCTGTCCAGCAGGGGAAACAATCCATCAGAAACATTCGCTGACCATACGAGTGTGTTAAAGCCTATTTTATTCATTGCCTGCTTATTTGATGCTGAAGTATAAAGACGTTTGTGAAGATAAATGTAAATGAAATTTATTGCTTTTATTTGAGCATAATAATAACACAGAAGATAATCAGTCTTTAAAGTGCATCACGAGTATAAAGCAGGGCTTCCGGTTGCGACCAGTAAATAGTTGCATCATTTTATGTCTACGCTAAACCGGATTACGATTTAAAAGTCATCATTTCTTCAATCGCTTAGTAAAAGAATTGTTCCGATATAATTTTACCATCCTTGGTATGATATACACACAACTCTGAGGAAGCATTGCGCGCCGCTCCTTTCATTTGCAAATCTGTCTCCCATGAGATGGCAAAATAATCACCGGCAACAATAGGATCAGAAATGGTATTGCCGTAAAAATTCTCAACAGCAGCAATAAACTTCTCTGCTTTTTTCCGGATGGCTTCCATGCCTTTCGTCTCTTTTGGCAGAAAGCCTTCCACGGGTTCTATGCTGATGATACCAGGAGCAAAGAGCTCTTCTTTTGCCTCTTCAACCTGGTTGTTGCGACACATTTCCACCAGGCGATCGGCGATTTCTTTTGTTGTCATCATACTTGCCGGTTAGCAAATGACTGGCAATATCCTGCACTGCAAAACATTACCAGCCATTGTGAATAATATATACTTTAAGAGGCTTTCTTTTCACCACAGTTGAACATCCATTGTACACCAAACTTATCTGTACAGGTGCCAAAATAATCTCCCCAGAACATGTCCTGCAGCTCCATGCTAACAGTACCGCCTGCAGCAAGTTTGTCGAAAAGCTGTTTGGTTTCTTCACGTGTATCCGGCTGCAGGTTGATGTGGCTGTTATTGCCAAAGTTTATCTTGAAACCCATCGACTCGGGAGCATCGGTGCCCATCAGCGTATGACAGCTGAGTATCCGCAACTCCACATGCATTACTAAATTCTTGTCTTCTTCTGCCATTGGTGGTGCGTCAGGAGATGGCGGAATATCCCCAAACCGCATAAAACCACTGCCATAGAATTCACCACCAAAAACTGATTTGTAAAAATTAAATGCCTCTTCTGTGTTACGGGCAAAATTGAGATAAGTGCCTACACTTGCCATGTTGTTGAATTGTAATGGTTATAAATAATTGATACCTGCAAGGTACTTGTATGGCATAAAGATAGAAAGCACAGTGTTACAGAAAAGAGGTTGAAAGAGACATTCATAGGGGTTGATTGTGACAAATGTTTTTACCACCACTGCATGATGTTGGTAAAGATTAAAGTACAATTGTTGGCAACAGCATGTTTGTTGTTAACAGATCAAGCCGGCTATTACCCGGTAATATGCAGTTTCCTAAGTTTATCCTGATAGGCGGACAATACTTTTGCGCGGCTGGCATTGGTAAAAGATAACTGGTACTGGCAAGGCTCCACATCAGCATCATGTTTCTCCATCCATTTGCGCAATTCTATAATCACAGGCAGCAGGTCAATCCCTTTCTCGGTGAGATAATAAAGGCTGCGACGCCCGTTTTCGGGGTCTGTTATTTTATAGATAATTCCGTTTTCTTCCAGCGCAACAAGGCGGGCAGCGAGAATATTGGTAGCGATTTTTTCCTCGCAGGACTGCAACTCGCCATAAGAACGTTTTTCTGTAAACATCAGGTCGCGCAGGATGATGAGCGACCACCTGTCTCCTATCACTTCCAGTGCCGAACTGATGGCACAATGGGACCTTCTCACCAGATTATTTTTTTCCATTTTTTATTTTACTTGCAAAACGCAAGTAGTTTACTTATATATTTGCACTTGCAAAATGCAAGTAAAGGTACGATACAATTGTAAACATTCCTGCATTTTGTAAAACCATTCGCCATCTATTAAAAAAATGAATTTATTATGAGCCAGTCTTTCCCGGTTTTACTTAGCCCATATCAACTGGGCGATATTCAGTTAAGCAACCGCGTTGTAATGTCGCCCATGACACGCAGCCGCGCCATAGGTAACGTACCCAATGAGTTGATGGCTGCCTATTATGGCAGTCGTGCAACGGCCGGCCTGATCATTTCCGAAGGCATTTCCCCCTCACCCAATGGCCTAGGCTATGCACGTATTCCCGGTTTGTACAGCGAAGCACAAGTAGCCGGCTGGAAAAAAGTAACTGCTGCCGTACATAAAAATGGCGGTAAGATATTCGCCCAGCTTATGCATACCGGCCGTATCGCACACCCGTTAAACCTGCCTGAAGGCGCAGAAGTAGTGGGGGCGTCTCCCATTGTGGCAGCTAATTCACCAATGTACACAGATCAGCAGGGGATGCAGCCATTGCCTGCCCCCAAAGAGATTACAGATGTACAGGCGCTGATTGCAGAATTTGTACATAGTTCCAAATCAGCCATCGAGGCGGGTTTTGATGGTATAGAATTGCATAGCGCAAATGGTTACCTGTTAGAGCAGTTTCTTAATCCTGCATCTAACCAGCGTACAGATGCTTACGGCGGTTCACCTGAAAACAGGAACCGGTTGGTGCTGGAAGTAGCAGCGGCTGTTGCGGCAGCCATTGGCAAGGGAAAAACCGGCATACGCATTTCTCCGTTTGGCGTGTTTAATGAGATGATTTCTGATGAACATACAGAACAACAGTACACGCAACTGGCCGCAGGTTTAAAGGCGATTGGTATTGCGTACATCCACGTGGTAGATCATGCTTCACTTGGTGCACCAGCCGTACCGCAAAGTGTAAAAGACGCCATCCGCGTGGCGTTTGGCAGTACGATCATTTTATCCGGCGGATATGATGCAGCACGTGCAGAAGCAGACCTGGAAGAAGGTAAAGGCGAACTGGTTGCATTTGGTCGCCCCTACCTGGCAAACCCTGACCTGGTATATCGTATTACAAAAGGCGCAGAATTGGCCCAGCCCGATATGTCCCTGGCTTATACACCGGGTGAAAAAGGCTATACAGATTATCCTACCCTACTCGAATTACAACCGGCATAATTCGTTCTTATTTTTATAAATAAAGGCAGGTGCTTATAAAAAAAGTACCTGCCTTTTTATTTGGCCAAAGCAGCCGAATGGATGAATCATCCTTCCATCCTATTTTTGCCCGATGTATTCAAAACAGGAAGCGGCGCAACTTAAACAGGCGTTCTGGACAGCCTTTGGCCAGTATATGTCGCCAATACTTTCCGCAGATGAAGAACCTGTGAACTGGGTAAACTATAAGACCGGTGAGAAGGATATTTATTTCAGGATGAATGTTGATCATAAAACGGCTGCTATCGCTATTATCTTAACACATAAAGACCCGGAAGTACAGGCTTTATATTTTGAGCAATTCCTCCAGTTAAAAAAAATGCTTCACGCTGGGTTAGCGGAAGAATGGCAGTGGCATTTACATCAGCACGACGAGTTTGGTAAGCTGATCAGCAGTATTGGTACAAGCCTGGACGAAGTAAGTATTTTCCGGCAGGGCGACTGGCCGCAGATCATCTCTTTTTTTAAACCGCGCATGATAGCATTGGATAACTTCTGGAGTACCGCTAAGTATGCTTTTGAAGCGCTGAGATAAACCAAACATCGTGTCTTTGAATGGTATAACAGGCAAAGACTCAGGTGCTCATTATATTTGTTAAAACAGTTCAACCTTGTATGATGAAAACGAAGAAAATCACGCTGAATATATCTGATGCCATTGGCAAAGTATCTGCGGAATATTTAATCCCGGATCACCCGGAGTGTATTATCACGATTGCTCACGGCGCCGGCGCTGACATGAACCACGCTTTTATGCAATCATTATCAAAGGCGCTTGCTGCTGTAAATATTGCTACGCTCCGTTTTAATTTTCCTTTTATGGAGCATAAAAAAGGCAGGCCAGATTCACCGGCAGTAGCACACGCAACAATCAAAACAGCGCTAAAGCATGCAGGAAAAACTTTTCCCGGTCTTCCGCTTTTTGCATCCGGAAAATCCTTTGGCGGCAGAATGAGTTCGCAACTGCTTGCAACAGATCCTGATACAACAATAAAAGGGTTGATCTTTTATGGATTCCCGTTGCACCCCGCTGGAAAACCATCAACAGAACGTTCTGCTCATTTAAAAGAGATTACCATTCCCATGCTTTTTCTTCAGGGAACACGTGATACGCTGGCTACCTGGCAATTGATAAATGAAGTATCCGCATCACTACCTGATGCAACGCTTGTGGAAATTGAAAACGCTGATCACTCCTTTAAAGCAGGTAAACGTGATACCATGCAGGAGCTGGTAACTGCTACGCAAAAATGGATTGATGATTTACTTAACCGATAAGAGTTGCTAAGTTGCTAAATGGATAAATGCTTGAAATGGCTAAATAATTTGCGGAAGAACACCAGCCCTTATCTGCTGGTTCCGATGGTTTGATTGCGTCTTGTATTCTGGTAAGGCGCAAACATGGAGTAGTTGTTTCTTTCTATACCAATACTGCCGGAAATAGAAAAAGTACCTTCATCATTCACATACCTTAAACCCAGATCTGCCCTGGTATAGGTAGCCATCTTATTGGGTTGAAGAAAACCTCCGGGATATTTATTGATATCTGTTGTAAGAAAACGCTGGTTGAAACCCGCAAAAACCGGTGCAGCCGTTAAACCGGCAAATGCATAAAGGTTGTTGGTAAGTTTACGGTTAAGCTGAACGGTAACCGGCAGTGCAGTGATGGTGGCATTACCGTTGCCGGAAAAAACAAATCCTGTTGAAAAACCGATAGCGCTGGTTACAAACCATTTCTTTTTAAAGCTGCTATCCGTTGTTTGATGATAACGTGTAAAAGGCTGTTGACGGGTAAAGTCCATAAAGCTCAACGGCATCAGGGTCTGTGCCTTTAATGACATTGATACAAACAGCAAAGCGATAACTGCAATAAAACGCATACCCGACAATTATAGCATAAATGTACAGGATACTGGCATACAACTACCAGTTAAAAAGTTAACATCGCCAATTTATAGGTAAAAGCTATGGTTTCGCTTCATCTTCCCGGGTTTTGGCAGCAAAGACGGGCACCTTTATTTTGGGTGCATAAACATAAAGTATAATCCCGGCGAGTACCAGGAAACTTGAAATCAGTTCCGCCTGTGTAGGATGAAACCCGAAGATGCTGTATTTTGTATTCACCCTTATTTTCTCAATAAAAAAGCGTTCCAGTCCGTTTAGAATAAGATATACAGCGAATAACCTTCCCGGCAATTGGATCCGCTTGCGGATGCTCCACAATATGCCAAACAGGATGAGGCAGGCGATAATTTCGTACAGCGGTGTTGGAAATACAGGCAAAGGCAGATGGTTACAATATTCCCCCCAGGTACATCCCGGAATCGGAACGCCTTCATGGTTTACATTGTTTGGATAAGTATAAGCGAAGAACCAATCGGGCAATCCCATAAACGCTTTGAATGGGGTATAATGGCTTTCATTAAGGGAGCCAAACTGCTGCGTATAAAAACCGCTGTTTGCCTGCAATGCATTGCTAAACATATCCCCTGTTGCAGGTATAATCTTTCCGGCACTGTCGCTCACATAGGCGCTGTTCAATATTCCCCAGTCGCCGTCACCGGAAACCTGGCAACCGATCCTCCCCATGCCATAAGACAACATTAAAGCCGGTGCAGCGGCATCGCAGATATGAATAAAGGGAATTTTATTCTTTCTGAAGTAATAGGCAAGTGCAAGCGTGGCACAGATCAATCCGCCATAAAATGTAAGACCGCTTGGTGAGATAAGATTACCGAGCGGGTCTTGTATAAAACGGTCCCAGTTTTCGAGGTTATCAAACACCTTGGCTCCCAAGAAACCTGCTGCAGCGGCAATAATCACCACATCTCCTACCCTGTCGCTCGGCCATAAGCGGATGTTACGCTTTTCAGGTTTTGCAAGTTTTACTTTATTCTTCTCCCGCCATTTAAGCCAGGCAAAAAATGCTCCCAAAACTATCCCGGCAGGCAGGCTTCCGGCTTTGGAAAAAATGAAAACCTGCGGGTTGTTTAAAGCACCATCCGTAAGAAAAATACCAAGGATTTTATATCCCAGCACAAAACCAAGAAAGAAGTTTAATAACAGGTCTGTAACAGAAGCTGGTTCTCCTACCGTAATTGTGGTATCGGTATAGGTAAGCAAACCGTCAGCCTGTTTTCTTCTGAGTTCGCGGGTCAACGTCCAGGCAGCCGCCAGGAAAGCAATCGCAACAAAAAAGCCAAAAGAGTTAACGATTTTCAAAGGCGCAAAATCTAAACCGAACAGATCTTTAAAGAGATAATATAGATTGGGATACATGAACTGATTTAAGCATTATGGTTTGCAATGATAGGCAAAAGCATTTATAGTTGACAGGTTTTTATGCAGCCGGGAATTGTTAAAGACAGGTATGCTGCAGCAACGCTTTTATAGTAACGGTCTTCCTCCTTTTAAAGGATGACTTCTGCCTGTATCATCATGTTAAGCGTACAGGTGCTGCGGCTTTATCCCTCTCAATTCCGGTTTCATCGGTTTAGTTATACCATTCAACAATTCTTTAACATAGGAGATATCGCTTTTCTTTTATACTTTTGTTTCAACAAAACCCTGCTATATGCGCACGCTGTTACCACTGGTTGTTTTGTTGGCCCTTCTTACGGGATGTAGCAAAGGATACGGCTTACTGAATAAAGCAACCGCGAAAGTAAAAAAATCAGTCTCTGTCTGTACAGAAAGCATCAGTGAAAAATCTGCTGCGGAAATTAAAAAGGCATGTGAAGAAGCTGCATCATACAAAGAGGAACCTGTACACGCAACAAATGGAGGAACCTGGGATACAAAGATGTTACTCTGGTAAACTGGTTTTAGCTTACTATAACAAGCCTTTCCTGCCGGAAGGGCTTTTTTATTTCCCCTTCTCGGCAGCTTTAGAATTGCTTACTTTTGCAGCCGCTTTTTAGCAGGGCAATGGCTAGCCGCCGGAGCGTCTTAAAGAAATCTATCATCATGGAATTAACTAAAAACTTCGAGCCGAAATCTGTAGAACAACAATGGTATCAGCACTGGCTGGAAAAGAAATATTTTAACAGCAAGCCTGATGGCCGTCCTTCATATACTGTCGTAATACCTCCACCCAATGTTACCGGTGTGCTGCATATGGGCCATACGCTTAATGAAACAGTACAGGATATTCTTGTTCGCAGGGCGCGGATGAGTGGTTTTAACGCCTGCTGGGTACCCGGCAGTGATCATGCTTCCATCGCTACCGAATCCAAAGTAGTGCAGATGCTGGATAAGGAAAAAGGCATTAAAAAAGCAGACCTTACCCGTACGGAATTTTTGAAATATGCTTTTGAATGGAAAGAGAAATATGGCAACATCATCTATAGCCAGATAGCAAAACTGGGTTGCAGTGTTGATTGGGACCGGGTGAACTTTACCATGGACGATCATTACTACAAAGCGGTAATGAAAGTTTTTGTTGATCTCTACCAGAAAGGACTGATTTACCGCGGTGCCCGAATGATCAACTGGGACCCCAAAGCAAAAACTGCATTGAGTGATGAGGAAGTGGAATACAAAGACCTGCAGGGCAAGCTCTACTATATAAAATACCAGGTAGAAGGTACGGATGAGTTTATATCTATTGCAACACAACGCCCCGAAACCATTATGGGCGATACTGCAGTTTGCGTTAACCCTACCGATGAAAGATATGCACACCTGAAAGGCAAGAAGGTAATTGTACCCTTAGTTAACCGGCCCGTTGCCATCATCTTTGATGAGTATGTGGATAAAGAGTTTGGTACCGGTGCCCTAAAGGTTACACCTGCACATGATATTAATGACTATAACCTTGGCTTGAAACATAACCTGGAAGTAATTGATACACTCAATGAAGATGGAACTCTTAGCGAAGCGGCCAAAGTATTTGTAGGTCTCGACAGGTTTGAAGCAAGAAAGCGTTCTATTGAACAGTTGAAAGCAGATGGTTTGCTGCTGAAAGAAGAAGAATATACTACCCGTCTTGGCTTTAGCCAGCGCAATCCTGATACGGTGGTAGAACCCCGCATTTCTACCCAGTGGTTCCTTAAGATGAAGGAAATGGCGGAGCCTGCATTAAAAGCAGTGGTAGAAGGAGATATCAACATACATCCCGGAGATAAGTTTTTAGCTACCTATAAATACTGGCTGGAAAATGTAAAAGACTGGTGTATCAGCCGCCAGCTCTGGTGGGGCCAGCAGATACCGGCATGGTATGATGAAGAGGGTAATTGTTATGTGGCAGAAACAGAAGAAGAAGCGGGAAAACTTTATACTGAAAAATCCGGAACAGGTGCTCAAAGCTTAAAGCTGGTACAGGATGAAGATGTACTGGATACCTGGTTTTCGTCATGGCTATGGCCAATGGAAGTGTTTCATGGCATTACCCGGCCGGGCAATGATGATATTAACTACTACTATCCCACCGCTGTTTTGGTAACGGGACAGGATATCATTTTCTTCTGGGTAGCCCGTATGATTATGGCCGGCCTGGAATACAACAAAGAGAAACCTTTACAGCAGGCAGTACCGTTTAAGGATGTGTATTTTACCGGCATGGTGCGTGATAAGCTTGGCCGTAAGATGAGTAAACAGTTGGGTAACTCACCAGATTTGCTTGACCTGATAGATAAATATGGCGCCGATGCGGTACGTTTTGGTATTATGATTTCATCGCCCGCCGGTAATGATTTGTTATTTGACGAAGGCAGCCTGGAGCAGGGCAGGAATTTCAATAATAAAATATGGAATGCGCTGAAGCTGGTTAAAATGTGGGAAGGACGAAAGGCGGAAGATGCCGGCACAGACAGCAGTTTTGCCATCAACTGGTTTGAAAACAGGCTGAATGCTGCCAGCCGGGAAATTGACGGTTTAATAAAGCAGTTCCGTTTGAGCGAAGCATTAAAAGTGACCTATTCACTGATATGGGATGATTTCTGCAGCTGGTACCTGGAATGGATTAAACCCGGTTTTGAACAACCGATTGACGCAGCAGTGTATGACAAAACCATCGGTTATTTTGAAAAACTGCTGGCATTGTTACACCCGTATATGCCTTTTGTTACCGAAGAGATTTATCACCGGTTAAAACTGCAGAACGATGATTTGTGTGTAAAGCAACTTGCAGCAACAGAAGCGGCTGATGCAACTGTTCTTACCGAAGGAGAGTTATTAAAAAATGTAATCTCCGCCATTCGCGATGCAAGAAATAAAAACCAGCTAAAGCCAAAAGAAACAATCAAACTGCATATTCAAACAGCCTCTCAACAAATGTTCAAGGCTATTGAAAGTATATTGGCCAAACAGGTAAATGCAGATGCTGTATCTTATACAGAAGAAGCAATCTCCAACAGCATTGTAGTGGCGATTGAGAAAGACAAATTCTTTATTGAAACCGAGAAGCAGGTTGATACGGAATCATTAAAAGAGGAATTGTTAAAAGATCTTGACTATCAGCAAAAATTCCTGGAGTCTGTTATACGAAAACTAAGCAATGAACGTTTTGTACAAAACGCCAAACCTGAAGTTGTAGCGCTTGAACGTAAGAAGCAGGCCGATGCTGAAGCAAGAATAAAAACCATTGAAGAGAGTTTGCAAACACTTTCCTGATCTTGTACCACTAAAACCTATCATGAGAAATTTACCTGCTAAAATGTATCATAAGTGGTTAATCCTGCTGGGTTGTTGCTTTTTGTGCCTGCATGTGCATGCACAAAACTGGGACATCAACACACTTAAAAGCATCAACCCGGACAACCCGGATTCAAAGGTGTGGCGTGCAACATCGGCATCGGCTTATGTGTTGGGTTTCGGGCTTCCGGTAGGTATGTGGGTGGCAGGTGAATTAACAAACAGCAAGGGTACAGAACTGAAGGCCTATGAAGTTGCAGGAAGTGTAATTATTGTAACCATTGCTGCGGGCGGATTAAAACGTATCATTCAAAGACAGCGGCCTTTTGCAAAATACCCCGGTGAAGTGCATCCCTATAAGATTGAAGACGATAACAGATCGATGCCATCAGGTCATACTTCACTGGCGTTTGCAACGGCTGCAAGCATTGCCATCAATTATAAGAAATGGTATATCGCGGTGCCTGCTTATGCGTGGGCTGCAAGTGTAGGATATTCCAGGCTGTACCTGGGTGCGCACTACCCTACAGATGTTATTGCAGGCGCAGCAACCGGTATCGGCAGTGCTTACCTTAGTCACTGGCTTAATAAAAAATTGTTTGGCAAAAGAGCCGCGCAACCCAACCTGTAATAACGTAAGTGTAATTTATTATCAGCTGTAACAAAACAGCGTGTACATCGTCTAACGATTCTTGCAACCGGTCTTAATTCAATAAGAAGTGGTGCGGCATGCCTGGAAGTTTAATACCGGTATAACATCTCAATACATTATTGAATATTTACTTTGCAAAAACAAGCACCGCTTATGAACGTTCGCATTGCAACAAGTAATGATATACCGGTAATCAGGGAAATTGCGTATGCAACCTGGCCGCTTGCTTATGGCAGTATCTTATCGCGGGAGCAACTGGAATATATGCTGGAGCTTATATACAGCGTGCCTTCACTGGAAGAACAGTTCAGCCATCATCATCATTTTTTTATTTTTGAGAAGGATAAACAACCGGTTGGTTTTGCAAGCTGTAATGCCGTTGAATCACACAACCGGTGGAAACTGCAAAAGCTGTATGTGTTGCCCGATACGCAAAAATCGGGTGCCGGAAAAGCCCTGCTGGAAAGGGTGATCACCACTGCAAAAGAACATATGGCTACAGAGCTTATCTTAAATGTAAACCGCAATAACCCGGCTTATACTTATTACCTTAAAAATGGTTTTGAAGTGATTGAAACCGTAGACATTCCTATAGGCAGCGGTTTTTATATGAATGATTATGTGATGAGAAGAAAGCTTTAGCCGGGAAAGAATAACTCACTTCTCTGGGCTTCCTTAATACACCAACTGGTGTGTTTGCTTAAGAATCCCCATTACAAAGGTACTTTGAACGTGGCCCATGTTCTCTATCTGGCTGAGTTTGTTTACGTGAAAATCATAATAAGCATCCATATTTTCGGCAACAACTTTCAGCATAAAATCAAACTCACCGGAGATATTGTAGCATTCAATCACCTCGTTTAATTCATGGATGGTTTTAATGAATCTGGTACCTGCATTCTTATTATGCTGTTTTAGCGATACATAACAAATCACCATCAGCCCCTTCTTTACTTTACTATGATCTACCAGTGTTGCATATTGTTTGATCACACCGGTTTCCTCCATCCGCTTGATGCGTTCATGCACAGGCGTTGTACTTAAATGAATCTTTTCAGAAATCTCTTTTACCGTGGCGCGGGCATTTTCCTGCAGCATACGAAGGATCGCCATATCCTTTTCATCCAGCGATAACGGTGCTTTAGTGGATTCTCCTTTTTGAAGCGCTTTTGCCATAGCTAACAGGTGGTTTATTCTTTTTAAAATAAGAAAACAGAAATATTTCCCAAATTTAATTTATTGCATGGTATTTTATTCTATGCCTGTACTTTTGCGAAAACAAAAAGTTTTACCATGTCAACACAAACACTTAAAGTTGATTTAAACCTTCCTTATAAGGTGAAAGATATCAGCCTCGCAGAATGGGGTCGTAAAGAAATCCGTCTTGCAGAAGCTGAAATGCCCGGCCTGATGTCTATCCGTGCAGAATATGGTCCAAGCCAGCCGTTGAAAGGCGCACGTGTAGCAGGTTGCTTACACATGACCATCCAGACCGCAGTGTTAATTGAAACACTGGTTGCACTGGGCGCTGAAGTAAAATGGAGTTCATGCAACATCTTCTCTACACAGGATCATGCTGCTGCTGCCATTGCTGCTGCCGGCGCAGGTGTTTTTGCATGGAAAGGTCAGACCAATGAAGAAGCGGAATGGTGTATTGAGCAAACTTTATTCTTTGGTGGTACAGACCGCCCGTTGAATATGATCCTGGATGATGGTGGTGACCTTACCAACATTGTATTGGACAAATACCCGGAGCTGGTTCAGCATGTAAAAGGTATCAGCGAAGAAACCACTACCGGTGTTCACCGTTTATATGAAAGAGTGGCAAAAGGTACCTTACCTGTTCCCGCAATCAATGTAAACGACTCTGTAACCAAAAGCAAGTTTGATAACAAATATGGTTGTAAAGAATCTCTGGTTGACTCTATCCGCCGCGCTACCGATGTAATGCTGGCTGGTAAAGTTGCTGTTGTAGGTGGCTATGGTGATGTTGGTAAAGGTTCTGCGGCTTCACTGGCTGGTGCCGGCTGTCGCGTAATCGTTACTGAAATTGATCCTATCTGCGCTTTACAGGCTGCAATGGATGGCTTTGAAGTAAAGAAAATGGTAGACGCTGTTAAAGAAGCAGACATCATTGTAACTGCTTCCGGTTGCCGTGACCTGATTACGGAAAAACATTTCCGTAACATGAAAGACAAAGCGATCGTTTGTAACATCGGTCACTTTGATATTGAAATTGATATTGCCTGGTTAAATAACAACTACGGTCATACAAAAGACACCATCAAACCACAGGTTGATCTTTATAATATTGAAGGTAAAGATGTGATCATTCTTGCAGAAGGCCGCCTGGTAAACCTTGGTTGCGCTACCGGTCACCCAAGCTTTGTAATGAGCAACTCATTCAGTAATCAAACCCTTGCGCAGATTGAGCTTTGGACGAACCATAGCCAATACGATAACAAAGTATACGTTCTTCCAAAACATCTTGATGAGAAGGTAGCACGTTTACACCTTGCTAAAATTAATGTACAACTTGACGAGTTAACAGATGAGCAGGCAGGTTACCTGGGCATTGGTAAAGAAGGTCCGTTTAAACCTGAACATTACCGTTATTAATAGCTTTTAGTTAATAGCTAAGAGCTGTGAGATATTAAAAGGCCCGCTACGAAAATTAGCGGGCCTTTGTTATTATTTCAGTTTTACCCGCATCAGATAATCATCACAGGTAAGAAACAAAGTTTTTTCGTCTTTGGTGAAGGCGCAGTTAGAAGTAGATTGCCCGGTGTATATTCTTGCAATCACTTTTCCTGCCGGATTAAATATCCAAAGCCCTTCGGGACCTGCAGCAAACAGGTAGCCTTTCGCATTCAGCTTCATACCGTCAGGGTTGCCATTTTGTTTGCCATTGTCTTCTTTGGCTTCATAAAAAATGGATTTGCCTTTTACCAGGCCATCAGCTCCTAATTCAAACTTCATCCATACTTTATTGTCCGGGTCGGAATTGGCAACGTACAAATATTTTCTATCAGGTGAGATAACAATTCCATTCGGAAATTTTACTTCTTTCGTAACCAGGTCCAGCTTGCCATTAGGCTTTAACCGGTATACCCCCTGAAAGCCAAGTTGTTTAGCCGTGTCTTCTAATAACTTATCAAAACCATAAGGAGGATCAGTGAAATATAAATCTCCATTGCTGCTAAAAACCGCATCATTGGGACTGTTCAAACGTTTTCCATCGTAAGCACCGGCAAGTGTAATAAATTCAGCTTTGGGCGCTTTTAACGTCGCATTCATCCTTGCAATTCTTCTGTCGCCATGCTGGCATAACACGAGGTTCCCCTTAGCATCCAGCAATAAACCATTAGAGCCCGGCTCTCTTTCTACCTTCCTGTCTCCGGTATTTCCGGTCGGAGTTAAATAAGTACCTGCACCTTCTCCTTCCTTCCACTTGCAAATGCGGTTATTGGGTATATCAGAGAACAACAGGTAATCTCCATCGTTTATATACAAGGGGCCTTCCGTCCACTTAAAGCCGCTGGCGATAGTTTCAATGGCAGCCGTTGAATCAATCAACTGCAACGCTTCCGGATCAAGTATTACTATTCTTTTTTTAGCACTATCCGTTTGTGTTGAATCTTTCGCAACCGCATCGTTTGAAGGATTGCCGGGAGTATTATTACCGCAGGAACTTAGTAAAACAGTCAGGGAAAAAAGACCAATCAATGGTTGATGTAATTTCATTTGGCTTTGTAGATTTTGGTGAGAAGGTTAAGCAATGGTTGCCGGCACCAAGATTACTATAAATTATCCAACTATAAAAATGGATAGGTGCTATGATGGCGCCATGGTCCGTTTAAGTATTCCCATACACCAAATCCTGTAGCCGAGATAAAGAAAGGCTGGAAAGATGATTTCAGATATTCCACCGTAGTTCCGGCTTCCATTGAGCTTACTTTATTTTGAATGCTAATATGAGGCCATAAACGTTGCCTGTCCTGCGGAGTAAGTGAAGTATCGAACATTTGTTGTAATGACCGATGTATACCAATTAACTGCTCGCTCCGGATTACAAACGCCACTCCCCTGCCTATACTTTTTATATCAGTTACCTGTAATGAAAAATGATGAATTGCAGATGCTACATTAGCAATTGCTTGTAATGTTCCTTCCCCTGGTGGCAACTGATGAAACAGTGTTAAATGAGCATCCAAGAAATTTAAAGCTTTGGGAAAGTATTGTTTTCTTAAGGTATTAAAATACCTGGCCGCTACTTTATTTATTTGAAGTGTTACAATAAATGGTGGCTGATCAATAGAAGTCATTAAACAATAACGACGGATAAATAAGAAAGTTTGTTTCATTCTTGGACGAATTTTTCCAAAAATGAAAATTCCAAAGTACACAAACTATCATAACTAATTATTTATCAAGCAATTAAAATATTGGCATTTCAATTGAAAATAGGAAGCAGGTTTTTCATAGGATATTGGATTAGAACCGGGGCAGCATTTCTATGCAGCCCCTTTTGTTTTATATACCTCTGTAAATCACAAAGCGCTCTCCTGGGAGAACGCTTTGTGAATATAGATGGTAAAGATTACCTAGTCTTCCAGCCAGGTGTTATTGCTTTTATTAATATCCGGGTATTGTTTATCAGGATCAATCACCACTTTTGTTAATTTATTGGCAGATGGATACCTGAACTTCCAGGTTGGGCCATGCTGCCATATTTCCACCGGCAACTGGATGCGTTTTGTTGCGCCGCCGGTTTCAGTTACTTCAACCGTAACGGGCATCGGAAGCTTTTCCAGGTTGGATATTGTAATGATGCTTCCCTTAAACGTAGAATCCTTTTCTACAAACGTTACTTTGTCCACCGACTGATCGATACGCCACTGGTTCATAAACCATCCTCTCCAGAACCAATCCAGCGTTTCACCGGAATAGTTTTCCATGCAATGAAAGAAATCCCATGGTGTAGGATGTTTAAAAGCCCATTGATGTACGTAATAAGTAAACGCGCTATCAAAACGGCCGGGGCCAAGTATATTTTCACGTAATAGTGTAAGACCAAGACCAGGTTTACCATAAGCTACGTTACCAAGATTGCGGGGTTGTGTAACATCAGGAATGGTAAAAATACTTTCTGAGCTGTCGTTAAACATCTTGGCGGCGGTACTCCACCTGTTTGCCGGCTTCTTATCTCCATATTCACCATGATTGAAATCTTTATCAGCAAGGCTGTTAATAAAGGTATTGAACCCTTCATCCATCCAGGGGAATTTGCGCTCGTTACTGCCAACAATCATCGGGAACCAGTTGTGCCCGAATTCATGCGAGGTAACTCCCCAAAGTCCTTTTGTTTTTGACTTTGATGAACAAAATACAATCCCCGGATATTCCATTCCGCCTACAATACCCGCCACATTGGTTGCAACGGGATAAGTAAATTCATACAGGTATTTTGAATAAAACTCAATGGCGCCTTTCACATATTGGGTTGAGCGACTCCAGGCAGTATCCTGCGCCACTTCTACCGGGTATACTGACATTGCCAATGCTTTTTTACCGGAAGGGAGGTTCATACGGGCAGCATCCCACACAAACGCAGCAGAAGAAGCCCATGCTACGTCACGGGTATTGGTACACCTGAATTTCCAGGTAAGTCTTTGACCGCCTGGCCTTGTGGATGGATCAGTTACTTCTGCTACGGTACGCAATGCAACGGTGCTATCGCTGTTCTTTGCAGCTTCCCACCGCTTTAGCTGTTCGGCAGTTAATACTTCTTTGGGATTTAATAGTTCACCGGAGCCCACCACAATCTGGCTGGCTGGTGCATTGATGCTGTATTCTATATTTCCATATTCAAGATAGAACTCTCCCTGGCCCATATAAGGAAGGGTGTTCCAACCGTTCACATTATCGTACACACACATACGCGGATACCACTGCGCAACTTCGTTAATCCAGCCGTTCTTTGTTTTTAACCTGCCCAACCTATCGGTACCATATTCAGGAATGGGAAAGCTGAATTCGATTTTTAGCTGTAAAGTGCCGCCCTGCGGTTTAACTGCATTGTCAAGTTTTACCTGCATGCGCGTATCAATCACACTGTAATTTGCCTGCTGCTCTTTTCCATTTTGTATTACGCTTACAGATTTTATGGTGTAGCCACCATCAAAAGCATTGCGGTTAGCCCAGCGGCCGCCGGAAATGGCGGTAGCAGCCACACCTCTTGATTTGAGGCTGTAAATATTCTGGTCTGTCTGCAGCCATACAAAAGGCAGAGATTGCGGGCTGTTATTGGTATAGGTGATTACTACGGAACCGCCTACATTCTGCAAAGAATCATCAAGTGTAGCCCTGATGTTGTAATCTGCGCGGTTTTGCCAGTAATCCGGGCCGGGCGTACCATCGGCGGCTCTTACCCGATCTCCGTAAGAAGGATAAAAAACAGGTGCGAATGCCTCATGCTGATCATAATTGACAGGGGTTTGCGCCTGCAGCGCTGCTGATGCTAATAAACCCGCCGCCACGAAAAGTTGCTGAAATCTTGCTCGTAACATAATCATTTCAAATTGGGGAAAAATTTAAAAGTAGTCCCGGTAAGGCTTTCGGCCAAATTTTTCGGTAAACAGCAGCCCTGTTCCGGTATATGCAACAAGCCTTACAAGAGGTTTGAGGTAAACAACAGGCAACACAGGAAACCTGCAGCCACCCGATGTTTGGAACGTACAAGTGAGTGACACAACAGGCGATGCCATAAAAACTATCGCCGGTTACCCAATAACCGGCGATACCGCATCAAATACCCCATGATGTAAACCACTGTAGAAAAAAAATCACTTACGGCAGGCGCTACCCGTTACAACCATGGCCCAGTAACCAGTATACCACCACAAATACAACGATGGTACCCAGGCAGCCGCCACCCCATTTATACGCGGCGTAGCCTGCAATTAAAGTTTTTAGCCAGTCTCTCATAATTTGATGAATAAGTATGAATGAATAAAGAGTTCATGCTTTAATATGCGATTATCAGACCATTTTTTAAAACTCCTATTATTTTATATCTTGCGGCTCTCTTATTGGGATATGTTTTATTCTAACGTAGGCGCATATTCTATAACCATCGCTCCATAAAAACCTACGTATCATGAGTGTTCAGAAAGAAGTAAAGAAAATTACCACGCATACCCTTCAAAAAATGAAGGCTTCCGGAGAGAAGATTGCCATGCTTACCGCCTACGATTTTTCTTTTGCCAAACTGATTGACAGCGGCAGTATTGACGTGATACTGGTGGGTGACAGCGCCAGCAACGTGATGGCAGGTCATGAAACCACACTTCCCATTACACTTGACCAGATGATCTATCATGCTTCATCGGTAATACGCGGGGTTGACCGCAGCCTGGTGGTGGTGGATCTTCCTTTTGGCTCTTATCAATCAAACCATTCCATTGCACTCGCTTCTTCCATACGCATTATGAAGGAAACCGGCGCACATGCCATTAAACTGGAAGGCGGGGAAGAAGTTGCAGATAGTGTAAAGGCGATTGTTTCTGCAGGTATACCGGTAATGGGGCACCTGGGCCTTACGCCACAAAGCATTTATAAATTCGGCACTTATAACGTACGCGCCAAAGAAGAGGCAGAAGCATCCAAGCTAAAACGTGATGCGTTGCTGTTGCAGGAAGCCGGCTGTTTTGCAGTAGTACTGGAAAAAATACCTGCACAACTTGCCAGAGAAGTAACGGAAAGCCTTGACATACCAACGATCGGCATCGGCGCCGGAATGCATTGCGACGGACAGGTATTGGTAATGCATGATATGCTGGGCATCAACACTGAATTCAAGCCACGTTTTCTCCGCCAATACCTTAGCCTGGCAGAACAAATTACCGGAGCAGTTCAGGCGTACGTAAAAGATGTAAAGAGCAAAGGCTTTCCCAACGATACAGAATCCTATTAACCACAAATGACCGATAAATACGACTGCTTAATCTAAAAAAACGCATTGCCCGCTTGTTTTATGGTTGATAATATTAGCTTTATCTATCTTATTAACCACCGGAGACATGGCGTTGAGAAAGCGAAATATTGCTGTTGAAATTATAGTGAATCTTGTAGGATGGGCAATGGTCTTGTTGTTGCCGTTTATATTGTTCAGTTACGACAGAGGGCGTCCTGCTTTTCAAAGCGAACGCTTCTCCTTCAGCTATTTTGCAACGCTTATTTTTCTGCCCGGTTTCTTTTACCTGAATAAGGAAATACTGGTACCCAGGATACTGGCTGCCAAGAAAACCCTTACCTATATACTGATCGTGCTGGTTTGTTTTTTTGTTTACCTGACCATTATTCATTACCTGTCAATGGCTGCTGAAGATGTGAAGGACTATATGCGGAAAAATACCTGGTTTAAAGGGCCGCGTTATTTTCAAACCGGCAACATGACCCTGTTCTTGTTGGTGCTTGTAATCAGTACCGGTTCCAAAGTGATCAAGCAATGGTTTACGGCTGAAGAAACAAGAGATGAAATAAGCAAGCAGCAATTACAAACGGAATTATCCTTATTGAAATCGCAGGTGAATCCCCACTTCCTTTTCAATACGCTGAACAGCATTTATTCTTTATCGGTAAGCAATAGTGATAAGGCGCCTGATGCCGTATTAAAGCTTTCCAAGATCATGCGTTATACGCTGGAAGAATCATTGAATGATAAAGTAATGCTATCGCAGGAAATTGATTTCATCAACAGTTATATTGATTTACAAAAGGTAAGGCTTACAGAAAAATCAAAAATAATTTTTACTACCTCGGGAAACATAGATACGGTAATGGTGGCACCTTTATTGTTTATACCATTTGTTGAAAATGCTTTTAAATATGGTATCAGTACGCATCTGAAATCGACCATTGAAGTAGAGATAAATGCGAAAGGAAAAGACCTTTATTTTGTTTGCCGTAACGATATTGTTCCCGGCGCCACCAAGCAGAACAGCACCGGAACAGGTATTAACAATACCCGGCGCAGGCTTGAATTATTATATCCTTCCAAACATACCCTTACCATAAAAGATGATACAGTACAATACGAGGTTTTATTACATATAAACTTAGAAGTATGATGACATGTGTAGCTATAGATGATGAGCCGCTGGCGCTCATGCTGATACAGGGCTATCTTTCCAAAACAGAAGATGTTGAACTGGTGGCGAAGTTTACAGATACCGTTGAAGCGGGCGAATTCCTGGAAAAAAACCAGGTAGACCTTTTATTTCTGGATGTGCAGATGCCCGATGAAAACGGCCTGCAATTCTTTAACCGTTTGCCTGATAAACCGATGGTGATTTTCACTACCGCATTCAGCCAGTTTGCCGTAGAAGGTTTTAATCTTGATGCCATAGATTACCTGGTAAAGCCTTTTGATTTTGAACGCTTTTCCAAAGCGGTTAACAAGGCCAGGGACTTTGCAGAATACCGGCAGAACAAAGCCGTGAGCGAAGGCTTTCTATTTGTAAAGCACAACTATCAATGGGCAAAGATCTATTATAAGGATATCGAGCTGATTGAGGCTTTAGACGATTATATAAAGATCTACATTCAGCCCAAACCGATACTCGTACACATGAGCATGAAATCGGTTTCCGAAAAATTACCGGAGCGAAAATTTATCAGGGCGCACCGCTCTTATATAGTACCGGTTGATAAGATTAACAGCTGGAATAAAAACGTAATCAAGATTGGTGATAAATCAATACCGATCAGCTATACCTACCAGAAACAGGTATACGATTTATTACAAAAGAAACTGGAATCCTGATAGTCACGGACATGACTATTATCTATTGCTTTGTAACTGAAGAGGCTGACCTTGTTAAGGATCAGCCTCTTTTTTTATAACGTTATGAAAACATCATTCTGCTTTGTTCAGTTCATCAAGCCTGGGGCGAAGACGTGCTTTTGATTTGTTGAAAATGTTTTGCCCGTTGTCAACGCCTTTACGGATTTCTTTTTGGCGTTCCGCCGGCATATGAACAGTGTCTTTACACTCTTTGCTGCAACAGCCATCAAACTCCGTTGCGCAATCGCTGCATTGAATAAACAGGAGATGGCAGCCGTTATTCTTACAATTTGTATGTGCATCACAAGGTTTGCCGCACTGGTGACATTTAGCGATCACGTCTTCAGTAATCCTTTCGCCCAGGCGATCATCAAATACAAAATTCTTACCGATAAACCTGCTTGACATACCCTCCTCTTTTATCTGCCGGGCATAATTAATGATACCTCCTTCCAGGTGAAATACATTTTTAAAACCCTGGTGCAGCATATACGCACTGGCCTTCTCGCAACGGATGCCACCTGTGCAATACATGATAATATTCTGTTCTTCTTTTCCTTTAAGCATATCTGCAGCCATGGGTAACTGGTCCCGAAATGTATCAGAAGGAACTTCAATCGCATTTTCAAAATGGCCAACTTCATATTCATAGTGGTTACGCATATCAACCACAATGGTATCGTCAGCGGCAAGTAATTCGTTCATCTGAACAGCATTTACATACTTACCTTTGTTATCTATATTAAAGGAAGGATCATCAATACCATCAGCAACGATCTTCTCCCTCACTTTAATTTTTAATACCCAGAAAGATTTGCCATCATCATCTACCGCGATATTTAAACGGGTGTCTTCCAGTCCGGGCTGAGCGTCAAGAAATTCTTTGAATAAATCAAAATGAACAGAAGGAACACTCACCTGCGCGTTAATGCCCTCTTTGGCTACGTAAATACGGCCAAAAACATCCAGTTCTTTCAATCGTTTGTAGAAATGATCCCTGAACTCTTTTGGATTTTGGATGTTAAAATACCTGTAGAAACTGATGGTGGTTCTTGCTGTTGTGTCTTGCAACAAACGTTGCTTCAACTCCTCATTGGAGATGCGGTTGTGTAGTACTGCCATTGATTATTTTTTTCAGCTATCACCAGCATACTGCCGGCAATATTCCATGAATAAATATGGACCCACTTGCCTGGTGGGCGAACGCGCAAAATTACGGCTGGAATGATTTCAGACGGCCATTAAAATAACTATAAAAAAAGCTAAAAGGGTTTCTGCCAGATGCTTACAGGGTAACTTCGCAGCAATCCCTTCCACATGAAACATACTTTACCATACAAGTACGAGGGGCTGGTAAGGCTGGTTTCACTTAAAGACTCAATCCTTGAAATAGAAACGGCACTTAACCAGCGAAATAATCCCCTTCAAAAAGCAGATACGTCTTACGGAAAAATTATCGATCATTTTATCAGTGTGTTCTGTGAACACGAACTGGCCGATACAGATTATATACAGGTACAAAAAGAGGCCATTGCTTATAAATCCCTCACGGATTATATTAAGAAAAATACACTCTGTCTTCCCTTCATTATCAAATGCCTGACGTATTTTATCTGGACAGACCAGATCATTGATGGTTATTTTATCAATCGTGTAAAAGACAACAGTCTTACCATTCTTCTCACGCAGTTAAAAGACAGCCTGGAAGCCAGCCACCCTGTAATGCATCAGAGTTAATTGCATAAAAAAGAGATTGAACCTGTTGATTCAATCTCCCGTAAATATGTAATCTTTACCGATTTACTTTTTCTTGGCGCCCTTGGGAGCAAACATCACCAACATGCGTTTGCCTTCCATTTTTGGCATGCCTTCCAGTACACCTGCTTCTGCAAGACGTTCAGCAAATTTCAGGAGCAGAAGCTGTCCCCTGTCTTGGAACATGATAGCGCGTCCTTTAAACTGTACGTAAGCTTTTACCTTGTTGCCATCCTTCAGGAACTTCTCAGCATGTTTTGCCTTAAAATCAAAGTCATGATCATCCGTACCAGGCGTAAAACGAATTTCTTTTACTTCGCTTTGCTTGGCATTGGCCTTCATTTCTTTTTCCTTTCTCTTCTTCTCGTAAAGGAATTTTTTATAGTCAATCACCTTGCACACCGGTGGTTCTGCATTGGGTGAAATTTCCACCAGATCCATTTCCTGCTGCTGTGCAATGCGTAAAGCTTCCTGTGTAGGGTAAACTCCAACGGTTACGTTGTCACCAACCAGTCTTACCTGGGGTACACGAATTCTTTCATTAATGCGATGTTCCGGTTCTGGTTGCCTGTTAAACCTGGGGTTGAAACGACCTCCACCCCCTCCTGTTCTTTGTGGTAATGCCATTAAGTGTTTTTTTGTGAATAATTGTTTTTAAGTTTTAAATACCACCGAAAACGCCACAATAAAGCTTTCGGCAGAGAAATCCGGATATTGACCTGGCTAACCTTTTAACATTGGCCTGAAACCTAAAACATCCTGTACTTTATAAAAGATATTTCACCGCTGTCGCAAGCAATGCTTTTTTGTCATCCGCGATGGATCAATAGCTGTCCTGTATTTCAAAAAATGACAGTTTTCATCAGTTGCACTTTTGAAGTGATGTGTTGCGGCTTTTCTTTTGAAAGCACCGCTTCCGCTGTCATTCCGTAAAAATAATATTATTCGGCAGATTTTCTATCGCTAATTTCTGCTACAATCGTACCAACAAATTCATCTACTGACAAACTGCCGGAATCTCCCTTGCCCTGCCTGCGTACGGAAAGCCTGCCTTCGTTCATTTCCTTCTCACCCACTACCAGCATATAAGGCACACGGCTGAGTTCTGCTTCGCGGATTTTTTTGCCGATTTTTTCACTACGATCATCAATTTCCACTCTTATACCAGACTTACGCAACCTGGCTTTAACCTCGCTTGCATAGGGCATAAATTTATCGCTGATCGGCAGGATCTTCACCTGCAGCGGAGATAACCATACCGGCAGCTTACCGGCATAATGCTCCAGCAGGAAACCGATAAAACGCTCATGCGTACCCAGCGGCGCACGGTGTATGATCAACGGTGTTTCTGAGGCATTATCCTGCGTGGTGTACTGCAGTTTAAAGCTGCGGCCTTGTGAGAAATCCACCTGGTTGGTAGCCAGCGTAAATTCTCGCCCGATAACGCTGTATATCTGCACATCAATCTTTGGCCCGTAGAAAGCAGCTTCATCCTGTACTTCAACATAAGGAATCTTTGCCTCAATCAACACGTTACGTACCATTTCCTCGGTTTCTTTCCAAAGCTCCGGTTCATTTACATATTTCACGCCCAGTTTTTCCGGAGAATGGAGTGAAAGCCGCATCACGTATTTTTCAATCCCGAATATTTTAAAGTACTTCAGGTACATATCATTTACCGCCCTGAACTCCTGGTTAAACTGTTCCTTGGTACAATAGATATGCGCATCATTCATATGCAGGCAGCGTACCCTCATCAGTCCGAATAATTCACCACTCTGTTCGTAGCGATAAACGGTACCATATTCTGCAATACGATAAGGAAGATCGCGGTAGCTTTTAGGCTCGGCAGCATATATCTTATGATGGTGCGGGCAGTTCATGGATTTCAGATAGTACTTCTCTCCTTCCAGCTCCATCGGCGGGTACATGCTGTCTGCATAATACGGCAGGTGACCGCTGGTGAGGTACATACTTTCCTTTGCGATATGCGGTGTAACCACGCGTTTATAACCTGCATCCTCTTCTGTTTCCTTGGCCAGTTTTTCCAGCTCTTCAATAATGATGGTACCATTAGGCATCCACATAATAAGACCCTGGCCAACATCATCATCCATGGTATAAATACCCAGCTCTTTACCCAGTTTACGATGGTCCCTTTTCTTTGCTTCCTCTACCAGCAGCAGGTATTCATCCAGTTCTTTCTGGCTGGGAAAAGTGATGCCATATATACGGGTAAGCTGTTTATTTTTTTCATCACCCTTCCAGTATGCACCGGCAATATTGGTGAGTTTGATGGCCTTGATAAAATTGGTATTGGGAATATGCGGTCCACGACAGAGATCAGTAAAAGAACCCTGGCTATAAAAAGTGATCTTACCGTCTTCCAGGTTTTGAAGCAGGTCAAGCTTGTATTCATCACCTTTCTGGCTAAAGTATTCAATGGCCTCGCTTTTAGGCATTTCTTTACGCAAATAAACATTGCCTTGTTTGGCAAGTTCATTCATCTTTTTTTCCAGTTTGGCCAGGTCTTCTTCAGTAAGCTTGCGATCACCCAGGTCCATATCATAATAAAAACCCGGAGGATTTGTTGTAGCAGGCCCAACCCAGAATTTAACACCGGGGAACAGGTCTTCTACCGCTTCTGCCATCAGGTGGGCAGAAGAATGCCAGAAAGTTGATTTTGCATCTGCATCATCCCACGTAAGCAGTTTAAGCGTAGCATCTTCCGTAATGGGTCTTGTTGCATCCCATACCTGGTTATTTACACTTGCTGCCAGAACCTTTCTTGCCAATCCTTCACTAATGGATTTGGCAACCTCCAATGCAGTAACGCCCTCGTTGAACTGCTTTACCGCGCCATCCGGAAATGTGATGTTTATCATACAATCTAATCCTTATCTTAGTTGGTTATATATTCTTTTGAGCTTTGAGCTTTGAGCTTTGAGCTTTGAGCTTTGAGCTTTGAGCTTTGAGCTTTGAGCTTTGAGCTTTGAGCTTTGAGCCCGAAACGTGGGTTGCAAAAGTAGCAAATGAACAGCGAGAAAAATCATTTTGTAAACGACAATCTTCGTAAAACCTTAACTGTTTTGCATTTACTTTAGCTTAGGCAATATTTACATTTGTATTATGAAGCGTTTGGTTTCCCTTGTTATCCTGTTTATACTCGCATTTAACCTGCATGCACAGGATCTTACCGGCATATGGCGTGGTTATTTTTTATCGGGCCAGGGCTTTTTAAGGCAACGGTATAAATACGAAATACAGATTGATCAGCAGAACAATAATGCGCTTAGCGGCGTTACCTATTCCTACAAAACCACTGTGTTTTATGGAAAAGCTACTTTGCGCGGCATTTATATGGCCAGTGCCAATAACGTGTTAATACAGGAAGTAAAACTGGTGGAAGTAAAGATTTCTGACAAGAGTGAGCCTTGTATCATGACCTGCTACCTCGATTATGGTAAAGATGGCGAACTGGAAACCCTGCAGGGCACATTTACCAGTGTGAATGACCAGACAAAGGGCGATTGCGGCGCAGGCACGGTATATCTTGAAAAGGTGCCCGAATCTGATTTTCAGAAAGAAGATTTCCTGGTAAAAAAAGAGCAGGAGAAGCTAAAGCAAAAACAAAAGCCGAAAAAAGAAAGTACTACGCGAACCACAAAGCCAAAAGAAACCCAGCCGCTGGTTGATGCAAAGCCTAAATCACCCGCAAAAACAACTACCGGCACTAAAAAGAAACCGTCAACCGGCAGCACACTTTCTGCAAACAAAACCAAGCCAAATCCTAAAGACAGGATTACGACCACCAAACCGCATAAAGACAGCAGCAGCATTGTGCAGGTGCCTTTGCAAAAACCTGAAGAACCTGTTGAACCGCTTAAGATAAAGCCTAAATTACCGGTACCTGATATTATTAAGGAACGTGAAAACAAACTGGTAAAAACATTGATCACCAATTCATCTGACATCCAGATACAGTTATACGACAATGGTGAAATAGATGATGATACCATTACTGTTTATCATAATAATGAACTGGTTGCTAATAAAAAAAGGCTGAGCAATCAACCTATTACTTTTAATATCAAGGCGAGTGTTAATGACCCTATTCATGAATTTGTGATGGTAGCAGACAACCTTGGCAGGATACCACCTAATACCGCATTGATGGTGATCACTACCGGTGGTAAACGATACGAATTGTTTATTACCTCCACTGAACAAAAGAACGCCAAAGTGATCATCGAATTTAAAGTACAGGGAAGCGATACCTAAAGAACATCTTTATGACTAACTATTTAAGACCGGCAGTAAAAAGCAGCGTTGTTATTGTGTTGTTTGTTATCAGCATTCTAAATATCTCCGCTAAAAAATCAACAAAAGATAAAATAAGCGTGGCTTACATAAAGTCGAAGATAACGGTTAACCAATCCACCCGTGATTCGATTAAACTATATTTTGGCAAGCCTTCTCAGAAAAGATTTGAAGAACATGTTGACTATCTTTTTAATGAAACAGAAGATGGCCATCCGATTAGCCTCTCCATCAACTTTTATGATTTTAAAGTTACCGGTGAAAGTAAGGTTCGCAGTTTTATGGTAGGAACGCCGGGTAAGGGAGTTTTGTTTCAGGCTGGTATGCAATAAGTGATTTGCTTATACCTGGTTCCTATTTTCGGTTGAACAAATTTTCTATTTGAATGTCTTTGATATTTTGAAAATCTGCAACGTTATCTGTTATCAATGTAAGCTTATGCTCTACAGAAGTAACTCCGATTAAAAGATCAAACTCATCATGCATTGGTTTCCCTATTTTCCGAAGCCTTACTTTCTCTTTAGCATAATGTTTTACATAGCTATAGATGGGAATTATCGAAAGTCCGCTAATAAATTCATCAACTGCTTTGTGAGATTTTAAAGGATTACTGCTATTCTCGGCACCGAAGCGAAGTTCGAAAACTGTGATTTCAGAGATATAGCATTTCTGCCGGATCTTTTTCTTTTATTGTTTTATCCAAATCCATCTTTCCTCGCAAAAAGAACACACACATACTAGTGTCGAGCAGATAAGCCATTAGAATTGAATATCTTTCTTTTTAAATTTTCTGCTTGATTTTATTTCAGAAATAATTTCTTCAGCAGATTTTTCCGAAGCGAATGCGCCAAATGCATTATAGAAATTACGCTCTTTATTTTTCTTTTCAGATCTCAGGGATTCAGAAAGGTTTTTTATAAGTTCAGCTTTGCTTTCTGAACTTAACCCTTCCAATAAACCCAAATAGGTTTCAACAATATGTTTATCTATATAAGTCATACACTGTAAGCTAAGTTAAGAAAAATTCAGGCGACACTAAACATAAAAAGAATTTGACATTCACCACTTCACATTCCACGTAACAGCAGGCAGAACAGGAAACAGCGCCACCTTCTTGGCAACTACATTTACAGATGTTCCGTTTTGTACATTACCTGTTTGATCATAATAATAAAAATAAGGATTTAGCCTGCTATACACATTGTACACACTGAACACCCAACTGCTCCTGTATCTTCTTTTTTTCTTTTGTGTGGGTGTATAAGTTGCCGAGAGATCCAGGCGGTGATATGGAGCCATTCGATAACCATTGATGCGGCTGTACTCCTGCGTTAACACACCTTCCATAAAATAAAAACGTTCGGGCAGCGAAATTGCATTACCTGTGCCAAATACAAAAACGGATGAAAACTTCCAGCGTTTATTCAACTCATACATTCCAACAACGGAAAGATCATGACGCCTGTCATAGCGGCTGGGATATTTGTTTCCATCATTCAACTGGGGAAATTTTCTCCAGCTCCAGCTTAAGGTATAACCCACCCAGCCTGTTAGTTTTCCCTTGACCTTATTTACAAAAAATTCCGCGCCGTAAGCCCATCCTTTACCAAACACAAAGTCGTCTTCCACATCACTGAAAGTAGCTGTATAACCTTCCCGGTATTCAATCTGGTTCTCCATGGTTTTGTAATACAGCTCAACAGAAGTCTCAAACATATTATTCTTAAAATTCCTGAAATAGCCTGCCGCATACTGCCAGCCCATTTGAGGCTTTACCCGTGAAGTGCTGGGCACCCAGATATCTGTAGGCAAGGTAGAACCTGCATTATTTACCAGGTGTATATACTGCAGGTTGCGGGTAACGCCTGCCTTAACAGAACTGTAATCATCAATCGCATAACGCAGTGTTGCCCTTGGTTCAAACCCGCCATAAGATTTTACTACCTGTCCCCATCCATACATGGTACTGTCCAGTTTGTTGCCATTCGCATCCCTTGTGTAAGAAGTGTACTTGCCAATTTGTATAAAACGGCTGTAACGAATGCCTGCATTTAATTTAAACCGCTTATTGATGTCCCAATCATCCTGTATATAAAAAGCAATTTCATTGGCATATTTCTTTGATGCATTATTGGGTGCAAAAGTCACCGTATCCTGCGAACCGCTGGCTACGCTTGGAATAAATGTGTGAAAGGTAGAAAGCCCTCCAAATTTGATCTTATGTTCCGGCACAGGATAGTAATCTATATCCAGCTTGGCATTCCAGTCTTTTATTCCTGAAGAGAGGCCGATACGGAAGTCATTCTGCTGTCCTTTAAAATCAAACTTATAATCGTTATATACCAGTGACAGGTTGGCGAACATCTTTGGATTAAATACATGGTTCCATCTTACCGTAGCGGTAGAATTGCCCCAGGGAATATTGATCCTGAAATTACTCTTGCTATTATTAAACTGGAACACATCTTTACCCAGGTAACCGCTGATGTACAAGCGATCACGGTCAGAAAGCCGGAAATTCATCTTCGCATTTAAATCATAGAAATAATAACCTGATCCATAAAATGAACTGCTCTTTTTTATAAAAGGTTTCAGCAGGCCATCGATATAAGTTCTGCGGGCAGATATAATAAACGAGGACTTATTTTTTTTGATCGGCCCCTGGATAGATAACCGCGAAGCGATGAGCCCGATACCTGCATCCACCTCCGTTTTATTAAGATTGCCCTCCTTCATCGCGATATCAATTACCGATGCAAGACGTCCGCCATATTGTGCAGGCATACCACCTTTGATAAGCGAAAGATTTTTAATGGCATCCGAATTAAATACTGAGAAAAAGCCGAACAGGTGACCGGTGTTATATACCACAGCGTCATCCAGCATGATAAGGTTTTGATCAGGCCCGCCGCCGCGTACATAAAAACCCGAATTCCCTTCGCCGGCATTTCTTACACCCGGCATTAACTGCAATGTTTTTAAGATATCTGTTTCGCCAAAAATTGCCGGCAATGCCTTTACGGTATTGATGTTAAGCTCCAGCTTTCCCATTTGCGCGGCTTTCACATTGTTCTCCCGCTTGGTAGCACTAACCGTAACGTTATTAATCAGGCTGCTGAGTGAGGTAAGTTCAACAGAAAGTTGTGTGTTTTTAGAAAGATCCAGCTCAATGCTTTTTGACCGGTAGCCCACAAAGGAACAAACGAGTATATAATGACCGCTGTCTAACGTGATTGAAAAAAAGCCATACTGGTTGGTAGATACGCCCCTGCCTTCATCCTTAATCACCAGGTTAGCGCCAATCAGCGTTTCCTCTGAGGAAGAATCGCGGATATATCCATTCACCGTAAACTTTTTCTGCGCATTGGCTGCAAAAAAACCTGACAGCAACACCCAGAGAAACAGCATCCTTTTCATGCAATATTTTTTTCTACAAAAAACAGCATTCAATCATTAGCGTTGCATTTATGGGAGGGCTGCGGTATAAGCGGGAGTATATCAGTGTATATAAAATGAAGTTAGGTAAAAACTGCCAGTGCAGAGTCATTTATCAATGAATGATCAGCCTTTCAATTCAACCAACTGATCAAGCAGGGCCGCCATCGCTTCGTTTATCTTTTCCTTTGCAGCTTCAATAGAGAACCATTCCCCGCGATCTATCTCAGGAAAGCTTTGCTTTTTGCCGGAGCGGGGCGGCCATTCCATTTCAAAACTATTGGAGACAATTTGCAGAACATCCAGGTCACCTTCCGTTATAAAGGCAGTAACCAGTTTACCACTCTTAAGTTTTACCGGGGCCAATTGAAAAAATTGCCCTGTAAGCTTCACGCCGGTCTCTTCTTCAAATTCGCGGCATGCGGCATGTAAAGGATCTTCATCAACCTCATACTCCCCCTTTGGTATAGACCAGGCACCCAGGTCTTTCTTTGCCCAAAAGGGCCCACCGGGATGCACCAGCAAAACCTGTAACTGCGGCTTTAGCCGATATAATAAAATACCTGCACTATGTTTAGGCATACGGGTAATTTACTTAGGCTGGTGTTGCATCAGCTCATCAATCAGTTTTTGCACATCAGCGGGACTGGCTTTTTCCACCAGGTAGTACTGATCTCCTTTTTCATTATTTACCCAGGTATTGGCACCGCTTGCTGCATCTACTTTTATTTTTCCGCGCTTTACATTATACCACTGCTGGTAACCAAGTACACCTACCAACACGGCAGTTTCATCCCAGCTCATGCGCCCTGAACTATCTTCTGCAGCCAATGGAATACTAATGCGGAATACATCTTTCACCGGGTTGTTCCGGATGCTGTTATTATGCACCAGTGGCAAACCGCATTTAATCTTCTCGCCTATCTCAAACCCGCTATACCACACCGGGGTTGGCCAGCTTTCAAATACATTATGAGATGCCTGCGGGTGCTGATCTACATTAAACTCTTTTCCTGCGGGAAAACGTCCGGCCATGCTTACCAGCTTCGCTACTTTTTTCTTTACCAGCGCCTTGCCATCCAGTGGTGATAATTTATCCGGCGCTGATTTTAGCAGGTTATCAAGGTTAGTGAGAAAACCAACGGTGATGATGGTAACGCTATGGTCCGGTTGTGCTGCAAGTATGCGACGATATAAGGTTACCGCATCTTCGGCTTCCTCGTTATGATTAACTGCATGAGGATAATTTGCGATGATCGTGTCTGTCCAGTGTTGAAAATCTTTCAATTCAAGCGCCCATCCCTTAGGTACTCCAACAGGTATGCCTGGTCTTTTAAAATAAGTATTGAATGCGTTTAAAACAGCAGCCACGCCGGCATATTTGGTGCTTGCAACAGTGGCCAGCACTTCAGCCTTCCCCTGGTCTGCAAATGCATGTAACAGGGCTATAGCGCCCGCATCATCATAATCGGGGCCCATATCTGAATCAAAGATCACTTTTACCGGGGTTGTTTGCTGACTACTTACCAAACTGCTGAAGCATACTAAAAAACAGGCAATCATTAAAAGCTTATTCATCTTCCTTTGTTTATAACGCCAAGCCAAAGAAAAAAGGCCATGACGCTGATGTTTATAATTAATAAGGTTGCAATAAAGTTTTATTCACTGTATATTGTTTCCACGATGCAATAAAGCCAGTGATCAGCCAGCCAAAATAACCCTTTTACCAAATAAAACCTACTTATGTGTAAGTATCCTTTTATTTTTTTCGTGGTAAGCCTGGCCCTTTCCGTTAATGCCCAAAAAACTGCTACCGTAAAATTCCGCAAGCAAATGATCGCTGCCGAAAGTTTTGAATCTGCAGGTGTTGCAGATATTAATGGCGACAATATTCCGGATATAATGTCTGGCAGTTTCTGGTACGAAGGCCCTGATTTTCTTAACAGGCATTACGTGGGCCCGGTAAGCCGGTTCAATGAATTTTACAACGACTTCTCCACGATTCCCATGGAAGTTAATGGCGATGGCAGGATAGATTTTATTACCGGTGGTCTTCATCAACCGGTTGGCTGGATAGAAAATCCGGGGAAGGATACAGAATGGATAAGACATGATTTTGGAGATACGCTTCTCGTGGAAGCTATCCGTCTCTGGGATATTGATGGCGATGGCTTTGAGGAAGTGATTCCCAACATACCGGGGAGCCCGCTTGTATACTATGCCGCAGAGAAAAATACGGTTCGCCGTCCGCCATGGAAATTTACCAAAAAAATGATCCCGGATATACAGGGCCATGGCCTGGGCTTTGGAGATATCAATGGTGATGGCGTGGGTGATTTTGTTTTAAGCAATGGATGGCTGGAGGCCCCTTCAAAAAATCCACGTAACAAAAAACAACCCACCGGATGGATATTACATAAAGAATTTAACCTTGGCAGTGCAAGCGTTCCCATTATAGTAGCTGATGTAAATAAAGATAAGCTTACTGACTTTATTGCCGGCAATGCGCATGGTTACGGGCTTGACTGGTATGAACAAAAAAGGAAAGGCAAAAAAAGATGGTGGGTTAAACATCCTATTGATCCTTATCAATCCCAGTATCATACAATGGAATGGGTTGATATAGATAATGACGGCTCTATGGAACTGGTAACAGGTAAGCGTTACAGGGCACAAAGCGGACAGGACGCAGGAGACAATGATGATCCCGGTTTATATTATTTTAAATGGAACGGCGATTCTTTTACCAAGAATATTATCAGTTACGGACCACTGGGTACAGGCAAGGGAACCGGTATCTTTTTTAGTGTAGCAGATTTAAGGCACACGGGAAGAAAAGACATCGTTGTTGCCGGTAAAGATGGCCTGTGGGTATTTTATAATGAAGGCTTATAAATTAACTGATGATGAATTAACCAACCACACCTGCCTCAACCTGCAGGTTGCCGGCATCTACCGGTTTTGAAGTTTTAGGAAAAGATATATAAAAGGCAGTTCCTTTATTTTCTACTGATTCACACCAAACGGCGCCATGATAGCTGTCCATGATTTGTTTACAGATCGTAAGCCCCATGCCGTAAGATTTTTCACCGGAGGTTCCGTCTCTGCGGGTGTTATCATCTGCGTCAAATAGTTTACCACGCAGTTCTTCCGGTATACCAATGCCATTGTCCTGAATTTTAACATGTACTTCGTTGCCGGCATCAATTACTTCAACCTGAATACTTTTGTTTGTCGGGCTAAACTTCACCGCATTTGTAATAAGATTATTCAACACCCTGAACAAACGGGAAGGATGCACTTTTATATACTGCGGCGCTGCACTGAATTTTATTTTCAGCGCCTGCTTCTTTTCACTGGCTTTAAATTTCAATAAACGGCAGCAGTTGTTTACAATACGGTTTACATCAACCACCTGCTCCTCGGCTTTATCAGACTGTTGTTCATAAGCGGTACATTCCAGTATTTCACTGATCAGTTCAAGCGCATTGTTACAACTGCCCTTAATCAGGTCAAACATCTGTGTTAAAGACTCATCCTCAGTATGATCTTCTGATAACAGTGCAGTGAGCGATTTAATACCGGCAATCGGGTTCTTCAGATCATGGGCCAGCATCTGGAAAATGCGGTCCTTTTCCTTGTCCCTCATCTCCAGTAACTGAAACGCTGACTCCAGCTCTTCTTTTTGTATCTGCACCTGGTTATTCATCTCTGTAAGCTTCTGCACATGACGTCTTGATCTTCGCCAGGAGCTCCAGATAAGTGTAAGTATCAGCACACACATCACAAACAAAACAGAGGTGATAAGAAAGTAAACGTTGTTCAGTTTACTATCTTTCTTCAGCAATTTCACGTTGTAATCAGACTCCAGGCTTTTGATCTCGCCGGCGATATCTGTCTTGCTTAAACGTTTGATATTTTCTGCTTCAATGTTTTTCAGCCTGGTATATTCCAGCAGGTAATGGTGAGCATCTGCCAGTTGTTTTTTCTGTTCAGATACCTTCCACATCAATTCATTAAAATCAATACTTGCCTTGTCGTTTTGTTTAATGGTATCCAGCCCGGTTTCTATTTCTGTTAAAAGCGTATCTAATGCTTTTGTTTTATTTGCTTCCTGGTATAAAAAGGCAAGGTGAATCTGCGTAACAAGTGCATCATTAAAATCGCGCCGTGGTTGTGTATTAATCGCTATGCTCTTTTTAAAGAGTTGCTCTGCCCGGGCAAAATCTGTTTTGCTGTATAGCTGTCCGATGTTACCGTAAATCACGCCCTTCGCAGTATTGAAAAAATCTTTTTGCGCAGGATAAAATTTCTCGTTTTCATTTACATAAGCCAATGCCTGGTTATAATAAACAATGGCGCTATCTATGTTACCACTACGGGCATAAGATAAGGCGGTATTATTCAGCAATTCCTGCCGGCGGTAAAAAGTCTTTAATTCATTTTGACAGGCATATGCTTCATTAAAACCCTGCTTAAAAAAAATAGCTGCGTTTTGATAGCTGCCGGTTTTAAACATTACCATGGCCAGCCGGTACGAATACTCGCTATAGGTACAGGCATCCATACTTTTCTTGGCAGCCACTTTACCAAGGTAGTAATAAAAATAGGCGTCGTTGTATTTGTTCTGTGCAAAAAGAATATCACCCTTGGAGATGTTGGCCAACGCTTCCTCGCTTCTGAAAGAAGTGCTATCCGGCCGGTTTTTTACAAGGTTTAGCATAGCATCTGCATATTCCATGGCACTGTCTTCATTCTTCATCCCTACATGATAATACCCGCACATATAAGCCAAACATCTGAACCTGAGGGAAAAATCCTCACGGTTAAGTACGTTACTAATGGAATCAACAAGTTGAAAAGTTTCTTTTGAATAGCCACCCAATTGCCGTTCAATGCTATCCAGTATAAGAGAATACCTGGTTGAATTATTATCACGTGTACCTGTAGCTGACGTACAGGCATACATCAGGACAGATAAACAGCACAGGCAATACACAGCCCGCCGGACGGTTATAATAAATAAATGGGGAAATCTGGTCATTTTTCATTGGTTTTCCTGGTTCAACATTGCCAGGTATAGGAAATGGATGTCTACAAAATTAACTAATGAAAGAATGACTTAGAGCACCTTAAAAAGGGAAAAATTATTTTAAGCGTATTTAAAGGTAACAAGTTGTGTTACAACAACAAAGAAAGAACGGCGATGATAAAATTGAAAAGAAATAAATCGGCTGTAAATGAGGATTTTAAGGCTTGGCAACAACCTTTGCGGTTGCAGGCTGGGGATGATGCGTAAAGCTGGCGCCAATAAGACTTATGGCTTTTTTTAAGCCCTGCCAAATGAAAGGATGTTGCTTTTTAATAGACTGATTGTTCTTTTGCCTGCAGACGCGTTTAAAACGGCTGATGGCATTGAGCCCGGGGCGTTGCAAAACATAGATCATTTTACCCAGGTGATCCAAACCCATCAGGCTGCTGATATGGCCAAACTGGTTCCACGTAACTACCGTGCTGTTTGCGTTATTATCAGATGAAATCTCAGGATCATTAATGGAGGATGTAACATTTGCATACACGGCGCATGCAAGCTTTTTACACATAAGTATGCCGTTATTAGCATTTGTATAAACAAATGACGCATTGCAATCATGAATGGTAATACTGCCCACTTTAAAACGAAGCGCAGTAAAAATGCCTGTAACATTCTCATGATTGATCCCGGTTCCCAGTTGCAGACCATCGCGGTTGCTGTTACAGTAAATATGCAGTTCATGAAACCAGCCCGGTGTTGCGCTGATAAATTTTGATTGAACTTCCTGCGCCAGTTCCCTGATCTTCAACTGAAGGTTATCAAAGCGGGAAATCTTTATGGCAAGATCGGCCTTTACCAGGTTTACAGCAACGCTTTCGTCGTAGATAAGAATGGAAGCCATGACAGATAATTGATGCCGGGTTATCATTACTCCGGTATAACAAAGTAACTACAACCCAAAGCAGGATAAAATAGTCTCAACCCCAATTTTAGTATGGGAATAATCACGGGATGTTTGTAGAAGATGTACTACGCCACACGCGCAGTCACTCTGCCAAAAGAATGCATTCAAAAGAAAATGCATAACTTTTGCAGGCTTATCGAAAAACAATCAAGAGGTATGGATTATATCGATTACTATAAGGTACTTGGATTATCAAAAGACGCCGGTGAGGATGATATTAAGAAGGCTTATAGAAAGCTTGCGCGTAAATATCACCCGGACATCAATCCGGATGACAAGGAAGCCCACAAAAAATTCCAGGAAATTAATGAAGCGAATGAAGTGTTAAGCGATCCGGAAAAGCGGAAGAAGTACGATCAGTATGGTAAGGATTGGAAACATGCCGACCAGTTTGAGCAGGCCAGGAAACAACAGGGCAGCTATAGCAGCGGAAGTGCAGGCGGTGGTTATCATGGGTTTGATGAGGATGAAGGTTTCTCTGATTTTTTCTCGTCGATGTTTGGTGGCGGCGGCAGCCGAAGTTCCGGCGTAAAATTCAAAGGTCGCGACTACCAGTATGAACTTCATGTAAATCTTACCGATGCTGCCGTTACGCATCAGCAAACGCTTAACATCAATGAACGAAAAGTGCGTATCACCATTCCCGCAGGTATTGAAAACGGGCAGGTGATTAAACTTAAAGGGTATGGCGGGGCAGGTGTAAACGGCGGCCCGAACGGAGACTTGTTCCTCACGTTTGTAATCAATAACAATACTGCATTTACGCGCTCCGGTAACGATTTACAAGCTAATGTTTCGCTTGATTTGTACACAGCCATTCTTGGCGGGGACATTACTGTGGATACACTTAACGGCAAAGTAAAACTTACCGTAAAACCGGAAACACAGAATGGCACAAAAACCCGGCTAAAAGGCAAAGGTTTTCCTGTGTATAAAAAGGAAGGTGAAGCTGGCGACCTGTATATCACCTATGAGGTTAAACTACCGGCCAACCTATCTGACAGGGAAAAAGAATTGTTTAAAGAACTGGCCGATCTATCATCCAAAAAACAGTAACCATGGAAAAGCAACAAGTAATACCCGCAGAAGATTGCTGCATACATTACAATATAGAATTTTCCTTTATACGCTCGCTGGAGCAACATGGCCTGCTTAGCATTGCAAACATTAATGAGAAGGCTTTTATTGCTTCAGATGACCTGGGCAATCTTGAAAAATTTATCCAGCTTCATTATCAGCTTGAAGTGAACCTGGAAGGAATTGAGGTAATTAACCACCTGCTGGATCGTATTTCCTCTATGCAGCAAGCGGTAAAGGAATTGAAGAATAAGCTAAGTGTATACGAGCGGTAAATGTGACCATCATTTGCTACTTTTAATAAAATTGATTGTTATGGTGCCTTCGATGCGTACATGGTTTAATGAAAACTTTACCCAGGAAGAATATCAGGCTTATATAAAAGAACTAAGCACCGCTTATCCCGGGGCCCTTGAATTCAGGGTAGCAGAAACACCGGTATTTGTTGATAAAGAATTTACAAAAAAAATGATCGATACCTGTGAGCGCATTGTAGATGTGATTGCAGATCCGGGCTTTAAAGAACTTACCGCGAATGCTGTTCCGCCTTCACTGAATGTACCCGATGAAAATGATCATCCTCATTTTATCGCCTTTGATTTCGGGATATGTGAGAATGAGCAAGGTTTACTGGAACCACAACTGATAGAAATGCAGGGCTTCCCTACCCTGTTTGCCTACCAGGTATTTCATGACGAGGTAACACGCAAACACTTTCATATTCCACCTACATATGACACGTATCTTAACGGGTATGAAAAAGATAGTTACCTCGCTTTGCTGAAAGAGATTATTGTAGGTGATGCCAACCCGGAAAATACCATACTGCTTGAACTTTTTCCCCACAAACAAAAGACCCGCATTGATTTTTATTTTACTGAACAATACCTGGGTATACCGATTGTTTGTTTAACCGATCTTGTAAAAGAAGGCAGAAAGCTATTTTACAGGAAGGATGGCAAGCTAATACCCGTGCAACGCATTTACAACCGCGTAATTTTTGATGACCTGGCCCAGCAACCCGAAGAAGTACAGGAACAGGGCAAGATCATGTTTGAAGCAATGGATGTTGAATGGGTCACGCATCCCAACTGGTTTTACCGCATCAGTAAATACACCATGCCGCTGATAAAACATGCTTATATCCCGGAAACCAATTACCTGTCTCAACTGCAGGCCATACCCTCCAATCTGGAAGATTATGTATTAAAGCCATTGTTTTCTTTTGCCGGTCAGGGTGTGGTGATTGATGTGACTGCCAGAGACATTGAGAAGACAAAAGATCCTGCGAACTGGATATTGCAGCGCAAAGTAAAATATGCCGATGCAATCAAAACTCCCGATGAGCCTGCCAAAGCAGAACTACGTATTTTCTATTTCTGGAAAGATGGTGTACCCAGGCCCGTTGCGGCTCAAAACCTTGCAAGATTAAGCAAAGGCAAAATGATTGGCGTTCGTTATAACAAGGATAAAGAGTGGGTTGGTGGTAGTCTTGCCTATTTTGAAAGATAAAAACTGACTAAATATTACCTGTTTAAGCATTACTTTTTTTTACTGCTGAAGGTTGCTATATTGCAATCTTTCAAATTGCAGCATGAAAGCCCTCCAGACAGAAATTACCAATACCCTGCATAGTTATATTGCAGTGATTGAACGAGACGAGCCATATACCAAATCTCCATTCCATTATCATCCGGAACTGGAACTTGTATTTATACAGGAAGGTTACGGCAAACGGATCATCGGTGACAAACTGGAATATTTTAGTCCGGGCGATATGGTCTTTCTTGGCTCAAACCTGCCCCATGTATGGTTGAATGATGAGGTGTTCTATAAAGATTTTGCCAACCTGCGCGCCAAGGCGATTGTAGTATACTTCAACAAGGAAGTGTTCTCCAAAAATTTTTATGAGTTGAGGGAAAGCAATAAGATCAATGAATTGTTTACCAAGGCCGGCCGGGGAATGAAGATTATTGGCAAAACCCAAAAAACGGTAGCTGAAAAAATGCAGAAGCTCACCCGCAAAAAGGGCTTTGACCGCATTATTGGCCTGCTGGATATTCTTAATGTGCTCTCCAACTCACAGGAGATTGAATACATTGCGCATGAAGGCTATTCAGGTACCGTTCTTCAAAGTAAATCAGACAGGCTTGCCGATGTATACAAGCATATCAATGCCAACTATTTTAACGATATTTCACTGGAAGATATTTCCAAGATTGCCAATCTTACGCCCACTGCTTTTTGCCGTTTATTCAAGCAACGCACCAACCGGCATTTTGTAGAATACCTGAATGAAGTACGCATATCCAATGCGTGCCGCTTTTTACTTGAGACAAATCTTAATATTTCTGAGATTGCTTTTCAATGTGGTTATAAAACACTTTCCAACTTCAACAAGATTTTCAAAAAGACCACAGCATTGTCGCCAAAAGAATACAGGCAGAAAACAGAAGCCTGACAGATCATCAGCGTTAATCAACACATAAAAGTATAGAAACATAGCTGCTGCAGACGCTGCCAATGATACTTCTTGCAGCTATATATGTGATGATGCTAATAATTACGCAGTGAATGTATAATACTATCTGCCTGGTCTTTCTTTGATAGCTGGTAATTATAATGAATCAAAGCGCCCTGCCACTCCCCGTACATTGCATTTGGCAGTACAATAAACCGTTTGCCGAAATCACTCACATGCTCCTTCACCAGCGCATCACGTTCGTCATTCGCTTTATGATCAAATACGCCGGAGAAATCACCAAGGTTATCTCCGAAATAAAGCAGCACATCATATTTAGCACTCACCTGCGCACGCCTGGCATCTTTGCCGGAACCATTGGTTTTTAATAATACGTGGGTTTCATCAGCATTGGGAAAACCATACCTTTTCAGGTTAGCAATCGTGGGTGCCATTTCTGCCTGTAACCTGTTGGAAATGTAAAATACTTCTACTTTCCTCGAAGCTGCATATTTAAAGAAAGCCGGTGCACCGGGAACAGTGTCGCAATCTGCAAGTGCCGTCCAAACCTTCCAGGAGCTATCTGAATAACTTGCACCTTTAAAGGCCTGATGCACCGTATACGGACTATTATCAAGTACGGTTTCATCAATATCCGTTATTACAGCAAACGGTTTTGTGCCAGGCTGCTGCAGGTATGCATCCAGGCGATCATACGCGATATTATATGCCTGTAAGGTTAGTGCTTTATACTCTGATGCTTTCTGCATGTACAAAGCCGCCCAGGCAGGTGCAAAGCTTAGTTTATCCGCATCATCCGCAGGTATTGACTGGCTTATTGTTCTTCGTCCACACGACATGCCAACAATGCATGTTACCATTAAAACCAATACTATCTGTTGAACTTTCTTATCCATTTTTCAGCTTTTGATCATCTTGAAATTTACAGGTCGATCCTAAATACCACGGCATACTTACCGGCTAATTTATTCTGGTACTTTGTAGGTACGCGGATGGTGGTAATATCATTCTTCGACTGCCATTTTACAGAAGTACCCGGTGCATCCAGCAATGTGATCTTTGCTTCTTTGTGAAGGAAGAATTTATTCAGTACGATTTCTTTAGGCAACACCACATCATCTTCATGTTCATTAGACAATATATAGATATACAGGTGTTTTTTATCTTTCGACTGCAGGTAAACAATATTTTCCTTTTCATACGGGGCCAGCGGTATCGTATTATAAACCGCCTCACCATGCACCTTCATCCACTTGCCTATATCTTTCAGACGGCTGTAAGCGGTATCACTCCAGTCACCTTCAGGTGAAGGACCAACGTTCAGCAAAAGATTTCCTCCTCTTGATACAATTTTAACGAGCAAATGAACAAGATCAGCAGACGATTTATAATGATCACCGGGCACATAGCTCCAAGAATTTCCCATCGTTATACAAGACTCCCAGGGATGCAGCATTGGTTCCTTAGGTACGGTTTGTTCCGGCGTAACATAATTTTCAAATTCGCCTGATACCGTGCGGTCTACCACCAGCAGGCCAGGCTGCTGCGTTCTTGCCATACCGGCAATGTTGGCCATATCTATATCCTGGTTATATGGAATGGTACGTTGCCAGTCAACAGAGGTATCAATAGACTCGTATGGTCTTACCCAACCGCCATCCAGCCATAAAATATCTACACTGCCGTAATCGGTCATCAGTTCTTTAATCTGGTTATAAGTGTACTGCTTAAACGCATTCCATCTTTCAGGATATTTTTTAGGATCATAATTTACATTGCGATCCTTTGGTGGAAAATAGGGCCACCAGTAATCAGAAGAATGCCAGTCTGGCTTGGAAAAATAAGCGCCAATCATCATCCCTTCTTTCCTGAAAGCACTAAACACTTCCTTTGCTACATTGGCCTTGCCATTGGAAGCAAACGGGCTTTTCGCAGATGTAATTTTATAATCGGTTTCCTTTGTATCAAACATGCAAAAACCGTCGTGATGCTTGGTAGTAAAGACTACATATTTCATACCTGCATCCTTTGCAGAAGTAGCCCATTTTTCAGGATCAAACTGCACCGGGTTAAAGGTGGTTTGCAGGTTTTCATAAGCCTGAACGTATTCGTTATAGCTTTTACTGTAAGGACCACGGCGAACCGTCCAGCCTTCATCTTCCGGGCAAATGCTCCAGCTTTCCACAACACCCCACTGGCTATAAGTTCCCCAATGCATCATCAGTCCAAATTTCACATCCTGCCAATGAGCCAGCTTTTGCTGTACCAGTGTATCGGCAGGCAGAACATATTTGTCTGAAAAATTATGCTGCTGTGCTTCCAGCTTTCCCAGAAGACTTACAGCAACAACTGCTAACCATTTTTTTGCTGACATGTATAGATTGTTTTGAAGTGTTACCGGATACAGGTGATACCACCCATACATCCCGGCGATATTAAAAGTATAAGTGTGTTTGTAATAATCCTATTTCAATGCTGCCAGCTTTACACGCAACACTTCTATTGCTTCTTTTTGCCTTGAGACAATGATATATAAGTAGCCATCATGAACAAGTGTATGCGGATAGCCATACTGACCACCCTTCCATAAACCATCCTTCTTTAAAGTATATTCCTCATCGGCAACAATATAGTGTTTATTAAAAACTTTTCCATCAGCAGACAAAGAAAGCACCAAAGGCGTTCTCGCATAGTGATGCAATGTGTCTGGTATGCCTGCATAATAAAAACGTCCGTCAGGTAACCTGCCGAAATGAAATTTACTGTCGTTATCACTAAAAGAAGCTTCTTTGGGAAAACTCCATGTACTGCCATTGTCATTACTTTCTGTTTGCCAAAGTTTCCCCTTCCAGCCTTTGCCTGTTACACGCATCAGCATGTGGATGCTACGATCATTCGTTTGAAAAAAAGAACCCTCGCATAAAGGTGGCAAACCGCTCTTTTCGGCAGGCGCATAAAAAGTTGCCGGGTTATCTTCCTGATATAAAGAATCAGGATAAAAACTATTCATCTTCCAGCCACTTAACCCGGTGGAATCATCAGTGTAAGGAAAAGTAAAATTGCCGCTGATAATTAAACGCCCGCCTGCAACAGGTTGTGGTCCATGATTGGGATTTACCGGCACGTGCATGTCTATTGCATTACTCCAATGTTCGCCGTCTATACTTGTCTTCGCCCACAAATGAGTATTGGTACGTTTTGGTGAATATTCGCCGTAATAAGCAACCAGCGTATCCTTAAACTGGTGGAAACCGGCGGCAGTCAATACATTCAAAGTATCGCCATTCCAAACAGAGGGCTTTGCAAGTTCCTGCGGTGCAGACCAGTGTTTAAAATCTGTACTGGTTGAAAATACCGCCCTTTGTCCCGGTGCATCTTCATCAATCATTCCATTACTCCATATAGCAATCAGCTTGCCCTTAAACCAGGTAACAGATGCGTGATGCGAATACATCCACTGGTCTTTGGGCTGGTAGATCATGGTGCGTTCAACAGGCAAATGCACAAGACCTGCTTCTGTTATGTAAGTGTTACTCACCGTTTGAGCATGCACCTGATGATGGATCATTAAAAAAACACCTGTGCAAAGCACTATCCATTTAAGAAATATACGCATGTAGTAAGTGTTTAACTGTGGTTGTGTTGGCCCACGCAATGTACTTGCTTAATTGCATTAAAGGATATTGGTTTTATACAATTAAGCAGAAAAAATTATCTGCCCGCATTTGAGCACCTGTTCATTCTCCTCAACAATCCTTTGGGTTACCTCAATAATTTTAAGCAATTTTATGTCAATAGATATTTGCTTAATGAAGATGAAAGCGCGGCTGATTTTAATACATATTGCAGGATGTCTCCTTTTTTTGATGCTGCCCCTGCTGTTTGCGCCGGATGCCCTTGAATCACTCAACATTCTAAAGAGCCAGCCAACGCAACGCAACCTGGTGGCTTATCTTTTAATGATCGGGTTTTTCTATTTCAATTTTTTCCTGCTGATCCCCAGGCTGTATTTCGCTAAAAAATACCGCAGTTATTTTGTAGCAGCCTTACTATGTTTTATAGTGGTGGTGATTGTACCTACATTGCTATTTCCTGAACGGCCTGCGAATCATTTGCCACCGCCTTTCAGGGGAATGCCCAACCAAAGGATGGCCGCCTCACCGGGGGCACATACTCCCCTGTATGCACCACCGCCACAAAGAGATGGCTTTGGGCCTTCACGACAAAACGGTCGTTTTCCTCCACCGGCTGAGCCCAGGCGATTTTCCTTTTTCAGCATTGCCCAACACTTGTTCATTTTTCTTGCTGTTGCATTTTTCTCGCTGATCTTAAGAATAAGTAACCGCTGGAAGCAAACAGAAAAAGAAAAGATCAATGCAGAGCTACTCTACCTGCGCAGCCAGGTAAATCCTCATTTTTTATTTAATACGCTTAACAATATTTATGCGTTGGCGCTGGACAAGTCAGACCATACCGCAGATGCTGTAGTGAAGTTATCCGGAATGATGCGGTATGTACTTACCGATTCTCACCAGGATTTTGTAAGTCTTGAAAAAGAAATCGTGTACATCAGGAATTATATTGAATTGCAGGAGATGCGTTTTGAAAACAGTATCGATCTTTCTTTTAAAATTGAGGGAAGTACTGCCGGCAAAACGATTGCCCCGCTGATCCTGCTCGCCTTTATAGAAAATGCATTTAAGCACGGTATTAATGCGGAAGAAGATTCCTCTATCAGGATCAAGATCGACATTCTTGAGCGTGAGCTTAATATGCTGGTAAGGAATAATAAAGTAACCAGTCAGCAAACAGCGGCACACAGTGGACTGGGCATTGAAAATACACGGAACAGGTTGAAACTTTTATACCCGGCAAAGCACACATTGATGATAAAGGAAAATGAAAAAAACTTTACCGTTTCACTTAATTTGCAATTGTCATGATGAAAGCTATTGCAATAGATGATGAACTTCCGGCACTGAAGGTTATTGAAAACTTTTGCGGTAAGGTAGACTTTTTAACATTGGAGAAAACATTCAATAAACCCAATGAAGGATTAAAATATGTAAATAAATTTCCTGTTGATTTATTATTCCTGGATATTAATATGCCCGCCTTAAAGGGCACAGACCTGTATCGCAATATCAAACAAAAAACCATGGTGATCTTTACCACAGCTTATAGCGAATATGCAGTGGAAGGCTTTGACCTGAATGCAATTGACTATCTTTTAAAACCGTTTACCTATGAACGTTTTCTGCAGGCTGCGGGCAAGGCCAATGATTACTTTAATTACCTGAACAACACTGCCAGCACAGAAGAACAGTTTATTTATATACGTGCTGATTATAGCTTAATAAAGATCAATACCGCTGATATTCTTTTTATAGAAGGCCTGGATGATTATCTTAAAATACACCTGCATCAGCAAAAACCTGTAATTGCCAGGATGACGATGAAAACAATGGCGGAGAAACTTCCCCAGGGTCATTTTATAAGAGTGCACCGTTCTTTCATTGTGTCATTTAGCCGCATTGAAAATGTGCGCAACAAAATTGTTACAATTGCCGGTGAAGAAATACCCGTTGGCAGCAGTTATGAAGAAGCTTTTTTCAGCAGGTTTAATAAGTAAAGATCTACTGTTAACAACCTCAAAAATCCCGCCTTTTACCTCAATCATTTTTATGTTGGCCTGATTTATTGAAATTTTGAATTGTCAATTTCAAACAACAACAGGCTGTACACAATAAGTATGACCATTGCGTCAGCCATTAAAAATCTTCGCTGTATCGCCAGATTTCTACTCATCATTTACACTTAATACCTCAACGATGGAAAGAAAAGACTTTCTTAAAAACAGCATGGGAATTTTAGGCATAGGCTCAGCGCTGATAGCCTGTTCAAAGGGAGTAGATGCAACAACCAATACAGACAGTACAGGAAGCACTACTACCGACGGCAGTTGTACGGCAACTGTATCAGAAACCGATGGCCCTTACCCGCTATACAACAGCAGGGGTTCGTCTATTCAGCGGGTAGATATTACAGATGGCAAAACCGGCATTCCATTAAGCATGGCACTGACTATTTGCAATGTGAACGATAGCTGTAATGTTGTTTCCAATGCCAGGGTTGATATCTGGCATTGTGATAAAGACGGTTATTATTCCGGTTACAGCAACTCGGGCTACCTGGGCACGCAGGACAATACGTCTGCAGTGTTTTGCCGCGGCCTTCAATACAGTGACAGTAATGGTGTGGTTAAGTATACCACCATCTACCCCGGCTGGTATACGGGGCGCATTACCCATATACATGCGCAGATATATGTAAACAGTGTTTTAAAATTAACCACGCAGATTGCTTTTCCTGATGCAATTACCAAGGCCGTATACGCCACTTCATTGTATTCAGCCCACGGGCAAAACAGTTCCGTTAGTAGCTTCTCTGCAGACAATGTATTCAGCGATGGAACCAGCACCGAAATGGCTACAGTTACTGCGAATGCCAGCACCGGCGGATACGATCTTACCCATACTATTTATATATCAGCATAGGCTACGTTTTCAATTAGAATAAAAACAGGAATGTGAGGAGGATCAAAAAGGATTGATGCATTAGTATCAATCCTTTTCTTCAATTTTTTATTTGTTACACTTTAAACAATCGCCATGAGCAAGGCCATTATAAAACTGAGGTACCGCCAGCTAATCGATCAAACTGCAACAGGTAGTTTTGAACGCGATGTATATAACGATTCTTATGAAGAGTTCCGCATGCAATCGCAAACCTATAGTCAGGGCGGGCAGCTAAAAACATTCCACGAACTGGTAGCGAATAATCCAAAGGCTAATTCATTACATTATAAAACCGGCTTTGCCATTGGTTTATATATACGCGATCTTAACAGGCAAATTCCCGGTTTATATGATACACTGGGAAAAATACCTTTGCTTTTTGAGACGCACCAGTTTGAAATCGTCCACTCTGATATTATGAATAAAGCGGATCATAAAGTAGCAGTTACTTATACCACCGCGCCACTATTGTTGCTGGAAATTATTGGCGATTGCCTGTTACTTGCTATAGACGGAACAGCTATGGGTAGTGCAGGGCCGGTTGATACATTTATGCTCAGGATGCAACCGCAACTTAGTATATGTAGCTATCAATCCTGTATTGCAAAACACGCGGATCATCCAGGTTATGCGTTGGCAGGTCTAAATGGAAATTCCTTATAAGTGTATCTGCACAGGGTTTCAATAATTCACGCATTTCATCAGGCAAATATTGCAACAAGTGGAAATGTTGCTTCACTGCTGATTCTTTTTGCGGAAGTTTGATCTTAAATCATTACCGTGAAAAAGATTGCAGTAATACTTCTTTTAGTGATTGCATGTTCTGGTAGAAATGCTTATGCCGACAATTATACAGGCAGTACACCTGCATCAACAGAAGTAAGAACATTTCTTGGCATTCCATTAAAGGACTCTATTGATTTTATCCGCTGGTATATTTCAATAAGTGAAAGCCATTTTGAGTTGAAGTGTAACTACGGCATCGGCAAGCCCAATACCAATGGATTTATCAACAATGGCAATACGCTGTCATTGGAAGGCGTCGCTACCATACAAGACCATTTCTATATATTGAAAAACAAAGGTCGTGTGCTGAATATCGCCATCATTAATAATAACCTGTTGCACCTGCTGGATACAAAGAAACATTTGCTTATTGGCAATGGCGGATGGAGTTATACTTTAAATAATAACACGCCATTATTAAGCAACGATTTGAAATTTTACAGCACCTCATCTGTTATAAAAGACTCACTGGTATTGGTGGGCAGAACGCCTTGCGCAGTACCGGGTGTTCTACCCGAAGGCAAGCTGTGCTATAAATTAAAATGGAAGGTTATATTGTATGCTTCTGCAAAAGATACACCCGGAACGTGCCGGGTGTATGGAACACCTTACAGAAAAGAAGGCAGCCGAAAAGGTTACTGGCATACGCGTTCTGCCAAAAACGGCCGCATAAGTTATGAGATTGCTGATGATACCGGCAAGCCTTATCTCTATCTTTTACCACTGGATGAACAAGTGTTTATATTCACTGACGCCAATGGCAACCTGCTTACCGGTAACGAAGATTTCAGCTACACGCTTAACAAAGCACTTTAGTTGGCTTCTGTATATTTCTTAAAGTTATCAAGTATCGCCTGCCAGCCGCCCTGTTGCATCTCCAGTGAATGCGTGCTCTCTGCATCAAAGCTTTCCACCACTTTTATACCATCACCTTCAGGCGTAAAATCAATAACGACTTTCCTTCCATCACCAATCGTATAGGCAATATGTTTATTCGTGGTTACGGCATCATAAGTACCACCAAAATCAAAACCAAAGCTGCCATCCTTGGCTTCCATCCTCGCAGAAAAATTACCGCCAACACGAAGATCATTTTCTGCACGTGGCGTATGCCAGTCTTCTGAAGCGCTGTTCCATTTTATAATATGTTCAGGCTTTGTCCAGTATTCCCAAACTTTTTCTACGGGTGCATTTACTGTGGTTTCTACCGTAAGTACTGTTTTTTCCTGCGTTGCCATGTGTTTTGATTTTTAATTTTTGTTGTTTGTTTTACCATACAAACTTCCGGCAAATAATTTACAGCAATGCTGTAGTAAAACGACATTTAAAGGGTGAATTGCGACCAAAGACATTGAATACAAGATAGCATCCCAAGCCAATCGCAAAACATTCGCCTATAGGTCTCTTCTATTTACGTTTACAAACCATTATCCTTTATACAAATGTTCATTCAAAACATGAAGCCTCCTGGTTCTTAATTGCAGAGATAGATTTTATCAAAAATGGTACTATAATGTCTATTGCCGGTAACATTCTGGCTGCAACCTTAGCAATCGCGCCAATAAATACACTAAATGTTTTATGTTTGAAACGAACCAAACGATTGCCATATGCAGAACATTCAAAATGAACGCCGCAGTTTTCTAAGAAATATTGCACTGGGTAGTGTTGGTGCAACTATGTTACCACTTGGCCTGAAGGCTACTGAAAAAAGTTCCGCTGATGAAGACGGAGCTGACCCCAAAAACAACAAGGCAGCCATTGCCGGTCGCGCATATAACAGTGCTTACACAGGAGAATATAATAACCGTATTGCGTTTCCACTCGGAGGCATTGGCACCGGTATGTTTTGTGTAGAAGGCACAGGCGCTATCTCGCACATGTCTTTACGCCATGTACCGGATGTATTTCATGAACCCGCCATGTTTGCGGCACTTAGTCTTCCGGGCACCGGGGTGGCCAGGGTATTGGAAGGACCTGTGCCGGAATGGAAAAAATTCGGACAGCATGATGCAGGACTTGGCGGACGAGGCGGTGCTACCTGGGGATTGCCAAGATTTAACAAGGCATCTTTTACTACAAAGTTTCCTGAAGGGTAGCTTGAGTTAACTGACCAGGAAATACCCGTAGCCGTCACCCTAAATGCATGGAACCCTTTTGTACCCACAGTTGCAGATGACTCAAGCTTACCCGTTGCCGGATTTGAATATACCCTGGAAAATAAATCAGGAAAAAACCTTGATGTTGTGTTCTCTTATCACTCGCGCAACTTTATGCAACAGGAAGATGCACCACATTTTATCAAACCGATTAACCAGGGCTTTATACTTAGCAGCAACGTGGGTAAAGATGCACCGCACAAAGAAGGCTACTTCGCCATTTTTGCCGATGCCCCCAATACGGTGGTAGATCATTGCTGGTTCAGGGGTGGATGGTTTGATCCGCTTTCTATGGTATGGAACACCGTAACCGCGGGAGAAACAAAACAGAACAATCCTGTAGAAGGTGAAGCACCGGGTGCCTCTCTTTATGTACCGGTTAGCCTGAAACCCGGAGAAAAAAGAAAGCTCAGGTTGATGATGGCCTGGTATGTACCAAATTCCAACCTACGTATTGGTGAATTTGAAGAGCAGGATGAAAAAGATCAATCTGAAACCAGGTTTTACAGGCCTTGGTATAGCAGCCGTTTTAAAAATATTGAAGAACTGGCAGATTTCTGGAAAACGAATTACGATCAGCTTCAGCAGAAATCGAGATTATTCAGCAAAGCTTTTTATAACTCCACGCTGCCACCCGAAGTGGTGGAAGCCGTAGCGCTAACCTCACCATTCTAAAATCAGCAACGGTTATGCGCCAGCATGATGGCCGTTTCTGGGCATGGGAAGGTTCCGGGGATAGCTGGGGTAGTTGCCATGGTTCCTGCACACATGTATGGAACTATGCGCAGGCAGTACCGCATCTTTTTCCTGCACTGGAAAGAACCCTGCGGGATACAGAGTTCAAAGAGAATCAAAACGATGAAGGTCACCAGATTTTCCGCGCCAACATGCCGATCACCAAAGCGAGGCATACGTTTCATGCAGCAGCAGATGGTCAAATGGGCGGCATCATGAAAGTTTACCGCGATTGGCGTATCAGCGGCGACACGGCATGGTTAAAGCAAAAATTTCCTGCGATCAAAAAAAGCATGGACTATTGCATCAACACCTGGGACCCGCAACATAACGGCGTTATTCTTGAACCGCACCACAACACCTATGATATAGAATTCTGGGGCGCTACCAGCATGTGCACCAGTTTTTACCTTGGCGCATTGACTGCTATTTCAAAAATGGGTGATGCCTTAAACGAAAACATCAGCACATATAAAGAGTTGCTGGGCAAAGGGCAACGCTACCTGGAAAATGAACTGTATAACGGCGAATACTTTGTACAAAAAATTCAATGGACGGGTTTAAAATCACCTGACCCCACCAAGGCGCAGTCATTTGACACCAAGTATTCTCCCGAAGCGCTGGAACTATTACAAAAGGAAGGGCCAAAATATCAGTATGGCAATGGCTGTCTGTCTGATGGCATCCTTGGTGCGTGGATCGCCAAAGTGTGTGGACTGGAAAATATTGCAGATGCAGGTAAAATAAAAAGCCATCTGAACGCGGTTCATAAATACAATCTAAGACAAGACCTTTCAGGTCATGCCAACCCGCAGCGTCCTACCTACGCTATCGGTAAAGAAGCCGGGTTGTTATTGTGTTCCTGGCCAAAAGGCGGCAAACTTTCTATTCCATTTGTATACAGCAATGAAGTATGGACGGGTATTGAATACCAGGTAGCCTCACACCTGATCTTTATGGGTGAAGTGGAAAAGGGGCTTGATGTGGTACGTGCATGCCGCAACCGCTACAATGGTAAAGTGAGAAATCCATTCAATGAATACGAATGCGGTCACTGGTATGCAAGGGCAATGTCAAGCTACGGCCTGCTGCAATCTTTAACCGGTCTGCGTTATGATGCAGTAGAAAAAACATTGTATGTAAATTCCAAAGTGGGTGACTTTACCAGCTTCTTCTCCACAGCCGATGGATTTGGAACGGTACGCCTTAAGAATGGTAAAGTTTCTGTCGAATCAGCATATGGCAAGTTTGCATTTGATAAAATTGTTACCGGATGATTTAGCAATTTTATTCTGCCTGAATTAATTCCGGGGTAAATGCAAACATCTATTGCACTTGCCCTGGAATTATTCTATAAGCCCTGCTCATAATACTTTAATTGCCATAACACCTTTTTTGCATGATAATCACACATAAAAGCTGTCATAATTTTTTTCAACGCAAGTGGATATTTACTTAATAAGCATATTGCGCTTTTCTACAACCATATTCACCTACATCATTTCCATACCTGGTGCTTAGCTGTTTTACTCACTCTGTACGCAGAGATTTTGCCGGGTTTACCATTGCCGCCTTAAACGCCTGGAAGCTAACGGTAGCAAGTGTAATTACCATAGAAGCAATTACCGCCAGTACAAAAACATCTGCACCGATGCTGATCTTGTTGTCATAATTTTTAAGCCACTCATTCATGCCATAATAAGCGATGGGTATGGCTATAATACAGGCAACCAGCACGAGTATCACAAAATCCCTGGACAATAAATTCCATAAATTAAACGCGCTTGCGCCCAGCACTTTTCTTACACCAATTTCTTTAAACCTTTGTTCTGCAGTAAATGAGGCAAGACCAAACAAACCAAGACAGGAGATGAATATTGCAAGCACGGCGATAATGGCAGCAAGGTTGCCCACCAGTTCTTCATAGTTAAACTTCTTTGCATATTGTTCATCTGCAAACTGGTATTCAAAGGGAAATGCAGGATTGTATTTATCAAAGATGGGCTTGATAAGACTGATGGCTTTTGATGCAGGTAAATTAGGCCTGATACGTATATCTATAAAGTTAACCCAGTTTTTATCATAGATAATCGTGAGCGGAGAAATAGGATGATAAGGAGATTGCATTTGTATATCGGGTATTACACCTACCACCGTCATTGCACGGCCATTCCATTTAAGCATCTCTCCTACCGGGTTTTTCAGGCCCATACGTTTTACTGCGGCTTCATTCAGCAGTACAGAATTTGAATCGGCAAACTCTCTTGAAAAATCTCTTCCCTGCAATAGTTTTATGCCAAGCGTGTTTGTATAGTCATGTTCAGTAGCAATGGTTGAAAATATTACCGTCTTTTCCAGCGGCTGACTGTTCTTCCATTCCCATCCATTATTATTACTGTATATGTCAGAAGGAGGCGAATTGCTTTTGCAAATGGAAACCACTGCGCCACTGGCCAGTAACTCCTGGCGGAATGCTTCAAAGTTTTTAGCCAGGTCATCAGACCAGTTCACCGTTATCAGCCCCTTATTATTGAAGCCGATTGGCTGGTTTTTTCCGTATTGGATTTGCCGGTAAATAATTACAGTACCGATCATTAATACTACAGAGCTTGCAAACTGTATTACCACAAGTATTCTGCGTGGAAGCGAACTGTTTTTGCCTGCCTTTAGATTGCCTTTTAATACCCGCACGGGGTTAAACGATGAAAGATAAAAAGCAGGATAACTGCCAGCCAGCAGTCCTGTAAATAATGTAAAGGCAATCATTACTATCCAGAACACTGGACTTGCCACCTGGAGACTCATGGTTTTATCCGTAAGCTTATTAAAAAATGGCAGGGCGATAAATACAAGCACCAATGCTACCAGGAAAGATAGTGAGGCGATCAGCATAGACTCACTCAGGAATTGCCGGATCAATTCTTTTCTGCCTGAACCAATGGCTTTACGCACGCCTACTTCTTTTGCCCTTTTTTCAGAACGTGCCGTACTAAGGTTCATAAAATTAATACAGGCGATAATCAGCACAACCAGCCCGAGAATACCAAACATCCGCACATATTTTATAAAGCCCCCAACATTCTTTCCGTTTTCAAAATCACCATATAACCGCCACTTAGACATGGGGTGAATAAACACTTCGGGTTTTATACTCTTCAGCGTATTCTCATCACTGAAATGAGCGATCACCACGTCTTTTATTTTTGCGTCTACCGCTTTTTCTGTAGCATTTTTATTTAATTGTACGAATGTCTGCCATGAATTGTTTCCCCAATTGGTCTTATGAAAGTTTTTGATGTAGTCATAAATTTTCTCCTGCAGATCAAACGGGATAAGGTAGTCAAACGTAAGTGCACTGTTTTTGGGTTGGTTCTCTACGATAGCTGTTACTTTTAAACTGGTATTATTATCCAGCTTCACCATCTTTCCCAGAGGGTCCTGTCTGCCAAACAGAACACCCGCAGTTTCATCGGACAAAACAATCGAATAAGGATCATGCAATGGATTTTTATCACCCCGCAAAATTTTCAGGGAGAGCATGTCTACCGCTTCTTCCCCGATAAAATGACCATACTTGCTGATCTTATTATCGCCATATATTAAGGAATGCTTCTGGCCCCAGTCGCACATAGCGACAGCTTTAAAATCAGGATACTTTGCTTTAAGTTCCTGGCCAATGGGGTAAGGCAATGCTATTTGAGACCCGCGTTTGCCATCAAATGTCTGGTGCATCATTACCTGGTAAATAGTATCATAATTCTTATAATTCCGGTTGATGTTGAGCTCATCATATATCCACAAACCAATAATCATGGCCACCGCCATACCGGCAGCAAGCCCCGCGATATTGATAAAGGAATACACTTTGCTTTTTACCAGGTTTCTCCAGGCGATTTTGAGATAGTTCTTAATCATGCTAGATAATTTTGATGATCCGGTCGCGCCGAACCGTATAACTGTTCAAAAAAAATGCATGTTTTTATTTTACCTGAGAATCAAGCCGTTACTATTTTTTGAAGGAAGTACAAGCGTTCGGTATCGCTACAATATTGCACGGTTTTATTACAGTAGGGCTGAAAATATACGCCACGTAGTGTGTTATTTTATACGGCAGACTAACTATGCTAAAAAGAAGATAGCCACAAAGACACTAAGCCGCGAAACATTTTAGTATGCCAAATTATGCTTTCTTTTTTGCGCCTTGGAGACTTCGTGGCCAACATTCATTATACTTTTCACATCGCTTCGAAGAAAAAAAATTTTGCCACAAAGTCACTAAGCCGCAAAACATTTTATCCAGGAAAATTATGTTTTCATTTTTGTGCCTTCAAGACTTCGTGGCTAACAACAACAGTTAACTCATTGCTCTTTTACCTGTTCTTCCTTTTCAACAACTATCTGAGGCTTCTCTTTAAAGAGTTCTATTTTACCAGTCACACAAATCGTCTTATCCTTCCATTTTTCTTCAGGCTTGTAAGACAATTTGCTCCTGATCTCATCATAAAAAACAATAGTGATTGGCTGATCAGGGTACGCAGCTCCCATATTTAATAACGTTACTTTTTTAGCTGCCCGGTCAAAATATTTTCCACCAAAGACCTTACCGCATACCGTTACTGATTCGCCTACATGTTTGGCCGCTTCTTCAGGTTTGATGGATTGCGCATTGAGATTGGATACGCTTAATAGCAATACACAAATAGATAACAACAACAGCTTCATAAATATCTTTTTGGCAAGTTACAAAACCGGCTGAATTTAAAACACCATCCTCTTTTCCCTGTATAACCAGGTTGTGTATTTTCCATTAACAGTATCCGGCATCGCTACTCATACGCTTAATAGTTATTCAACCAGCCTTTTCTCTCTATATTCCTTTGGCGTCATCTGGAATTTAGATTTAAACACTGTTGAAAAATAAGCCGCCGAAGAAAAGCCTACTTTAAAGGAGACTTCCGAAATGGATAGCTCATTTTCATTCAACAGGTACTTGGCCTTTTGCAACCTTATCGTAAGTATATAATCATTCACATTGCAGCCAAGAAGCGCCTTTACCTTTCGATACAACTGTACGCGGGATATACCAATGCTGTGACATATATCATCCACGCCAAAATTTTCATTGCTGATATTACTTTCCACAATAGAAGTAAACTCATTGATAAATTTCCGGTCAAGTTTTTTGGGCGCCTGTGTTTTTGTTTCTACGGGCAACTCACTGGTGTAATGCTCCCGTAACAGTTCGCGGTTACGCATCACGCTTTTGATGGTCTCGGTAAGAAATTCAATATTGAAAGGCTTTACAATATACGCGTCAGCCATACTTTTCATTCCTTCAATCTGTTGCTCAATGGTTGTTTTAGCCGTAAGTAAAATGATAGGGATATGCGAAGTGCGTATATCATTCTTTAAAGTATTGGTGATGCTGATACCATCTTCTTTTCCCGGTAATACAATATCGCAGATGATCAGGTCCGGTATATTCTGATATGCCTGCTGGTACGCAGTTGCGCCATTTTCAGCGACGAATATTTCATATTCCTGCTGTAGTTTGCCCTGCATAAAATTCCGCAGGTCCATATTATCCTCGATGATCAAAACTGATTTTGAAGCGCCATTGGTTTGCCTGCTTAAATCCTGTTCCTGTGCCTGGAAACCTGTTTGCTGTAGCTCAGTGATAAAAATCTTTTCATCCTGGTAGGCATGGCTCATCATATTCTTACCGTTAAGCATTTCATCCTTACTTAAATGAGCGGTACCGGAATGTAGTTTTATCTCAAAGGAAGTTCCTTTCCATTTTACACTGTTAACTTTAATGGTTCCGCGATGCAGGCTGATCAACTCTTTGGATAAAGACAAACCAAGTCCCGAACCCTGCTGGCTGGTGATTTCATTCTGGTAAAACAATTCAAATGCATGATCTACTGCTTCGGGTAACATACCGGCGCCATTGTCTTCTACGCGAATGATCACCGAGTTGTCTTCGGGATGGCGCTCCAGCGTGATGTGTATAAAACCATTGTCCGCTGTAAACTTAAACGCATTTGAAAGCAGGTTAAAGATCACCTTGTCAAGCATATTCGCATCAAACCAAAGACTGATATTCTTCTCTTTACTGATAAGCCTGAAATCAATATTGCGTTTATGCGCCAGTCCATGAAAGGGTTCCATAATCTCTGCTATAAATTCTCCAAGATTGTTCTCTGTTGCCCTCAACTTCAGCTTATCAAGTTCTATCTTTCTAAAGTCCATCAACTGGTTTACCAACCGTAACAACCTGATCACATTTTTCTGCACCAGCTTAAGGTGTTGCTGTACCGTAAAATTCATTTTACCGTTGGATAGTATATCTTCCAATGGCGCAAGAATTAATGTGAGTGGTGTTCTGAATTCATGCGAGATGTTGGTAAAGAATTTCAGCCTCGCCTCATGCGCCACCTGTGCTTTCTGGCTCATTTCAATAATCTGCTGCTGTTGCCGGGTGATTGCGTCATTCTTTTGTTCCAGGCTTCGGGTGATCTTTTTATTTTCCCGCAAATAATAGAAAGCAACACACCCAAGTATCACCGCAATTACCAGGCTACCCGCAATCACAAACAGCACGGTACTTTGGCTACGGTAAATTTTGCGTTGTTCATCAATCATGCCCTGTTGCCTTTCTATATCCCGTTGCTGACTATTGATTTTATCCGCCTGCAGCTTCATTAATTTAATATTGGTAGAATCGATGATGACTGTTTGCAATTGGTTTTCTTTTTGAAAGGTTTCCTGGTTTAAGATGGCCATCGCCGTCCGGATGGATTCCTCGCCACCCGTGGGATAAAGCGCAGTGGCGGTGAGTATTTTATTTGATACCAGTTGCAAGCCCGTATTGGGTAATCCATCCACACCAATAAAAGAAAGGCTGCTGTCAAGTCCCTTTTGCTTAAAGTATTCATAAGCGCCCAGCGCCATCATATCATTATGCGCAAATACCACCTGAGCGTTTTGCTGTGTGGCCGGGTCTACCTTATCTAATGCATCATGCACTTTCTCTATCCGCCAGTTACCATATACCTGCGCAGTGATTTTTATCGCAGGATAAGTTTGTATCGCATCGTAAAATCCCCTGGCCCGTTCCATAGCAGGTGTTGATCCGGGCAGGCCCATCACTTCAATAATGTTACCCTTACCACCAAGCATATTTACCGTGTACTCTCCTACCCTTTTACCGATCTCATAATTATCGGCACCTATATAAGCAGTATATAAAGAGGACGATGTTTTCCTGTCAATAACAATTACAGGTATCCCTTTATTATAGATATCTTCTACCACCGGATTTAACGGTTTTGCTTCATTAGGACTCACCAATAAGATATCAATGCCTTCGGCCAGCAGTTCACCAATCTGCTTTACCTGCACTTCACTATTATTATCTGCATCTTTATATAGAAGAGTAGCGTTGGGATAAAAAGAAAGTTCGCGCTTCATTCCGTCAAGCATGCTTTGCCGCCATTTGTCAGAACCTACACATTGTGAAAACCCGATTTTCACTTTCCGGTTGCTTTTACTGCGGGAGCAACCTGCAAAAAGAACGATGATCATACTGCACAATATCAATAAGGGATGCTTCATATGGTCTTGTTTATAGCAACACGTAATGCGCACAAAGATGCATACAACTTACATCAATGCCATGCAGTTTTGTTGCCTGATGATTGTTTTTTTTAAGACGCTAAAAAAGCAGGGATCGCGTATTTTTTACACACAATCCTGTACTTCATCTTTTTGAACCATGATTCTATAATAAGATAAAAGAAAGCTTAAAGCGGGCTTTCAAAAATGGATCATAGCGCCAGAACAAAGACCGGAAACGTTACAATTTTAGAACAGGACAATACAAATTTGAAAGAAAATCAAAACCCGGTTATTTTTAATCAATTCTAATACTTTGAAATTCAACGGATTAATATTTTTTTAAGGAATGATCAAATTTCGAAATCATTTGATACGATTTTTATAGCATTTCGCCTTTTGCGCATGGTATGTTGCCGCCGAAAGTTTGCATATGAATCATATTAAAGTTACTACCTGGTCTTTCGTTGTGGCAATGGGTGGATTCTTATTCGGTTTTGATACAGCGGTAATTTCCGGCGCCGAAAAATCCATTCAGGAATACTGGCAGCTCAATGCTTTTCAACATGGCCTTACTATTTCCATCGCATTAATCGGCACCATCTTCGGCGCTCTTGGCGGAAGTGTCCCCTCTGATCGTTTGGGAAGAAAGAAAACACTGGTACTTATCGCGTCGCTCTATCTGTTTTCTTCCGTGGGTACAGCACTCTCTTCTAACTGGTACATCTTTCTCATTTTCCGTTTTCTTGGCGGGCTGGGGGTTGGGGCATCTTCGGTAACTGCCCCCGTTTATATTTCTGAAATTGCACCCGCGGGTCGTCGTGGAAGGTTAGTGGCCCTGTTTCAATTCAATGTGGTGTTTGGCATTCTTGTGTCTTATTTGTCTAACTACCTGATTGGACTGCAGGGAGCAGGTTCGTGGAGATGGATGCTAGGTATCCAGGCCATTCCTTCTTTTCTTTTCCTGGTACTGCTGAGACTGGTTCCGGAAACACCCCGCTGGCTCATTTTACATAAAGGTAGAGATACAGAAGCACGGGAAATTTTACGAATCATTAATCCTAATGACTTTGAAAGCGATTTAGCCCGCATCCGTCAATCAGAGCAGACAGTTCACAAAACCGGCAATGGTGAAAAACTATTTCAATCAAAATACAGGTTGCCTGTAATGCTGGCGGTTTTATTTGCCGTATTTAACCAGGTATCGGGAATTAATGCGATCATCTATTATGCGCCGCGCATTTTTGAAATGACCGGCCTTGCCACAAACTCATCTCTTTTATCCACTGCCGGAATCGGGCTGGTAAACTTCATTTTTACTTTGCTTGCCATCAATTTTATTGACCGCATTGGCAGGAAAACACTCATGCTTATCGGGTCATTCGGATTAATAGCATCTCTTGGTATGGTTTCACATGCCTTTTTTACACAGGATTTTTCAGGCTTTACCGTAGTCGCCTGCCTGCTGGTTTACATTGCTTTTTTTGCATTTTCACAGGGAGCCGTTATCTGGGTCTTCATCTCAGAAATCTTTCCCAACCAGGTAAGGGCAAAAGGCCAAACCCTGGGCAGTGTTACCCACTGGATAATGGCAGCGACCATCGCCTTTATTTTCCCTGCGCTTGCAGAAAAGCTGGGCGGTGGAAGCACCTTTCTTTTTTTTACAGTAATGATGATACTTCAACTGCTGTTTGTATGGAAACTAATGCCGGAGACCAAAGGCAAGTCACTGGAACAGATTGAAACCACACTGGTGCTGCATTGATGCCCGGTGAATGGGTGAATGGCCAATAGTCAACGATAATAATCAAAACTTACTTAAACCAAATAACTGTTACATGCCTATGCAAGAAACAATAACATCACATCCTGTTGTGTGCTTTGGAGAAACCTTATGGGATATACTGCCACATGCAAAACTGCCTGGCGGAGCCCCTGCCAACGTTGCTTATCACCTGAACAAACTGGGTAAACATCCTGCAATTATATCCCGCATCGGTATTGACGATCTTGGTAAAGAGTTGATCCGGGTGTTTGAATCAGGCCGGCTTGCAACGGAATATTTCCAGGTAGATTATGAAAATACAACCGGTAAAGTGTATGCCGAACTTAAGGAACACAATGAAGTTCACTACGATATTGTAAAGCCCGTGGCATGGGATTTTATAGAATGGGAAGATGATTTTATTCCGTTGCTGGAAGACGCAGAATACTTTGTATTCGGCAGCCTTGCTACGCGAAGTAAAACGTCCAGGAATACCTTATATGAATGCCTGGAACGCAGTCGTACCAAAGTACTTGACATTAATATGCGGCCTCCGCATTATAATAAAAAGATCATAGAAGAATTGCTGCGCCGTGCGGATATCCTGAAATTAAACCTGGCAGAGCTGCACCTGGTTACCGGCTGGTTCAGCAATTACAACAGCGATGAAGATCGCATTAAACTGCTTAAAGACAGGTTTCGGCTAAACCACATTATTGTAACCAAAGGTGGTGATGGAGCGATCGTTAATGAAGGCGATCAATTCTACCATCATGATGGTTATAGTGTAAAAGTAGCCGATACCGTTGGCAGCGGTGATGCCTTTCTTGCCGGCTTTATTGCTTCTTTACTTGAACAAAAAACACCGGACGAGGCTCTTGATTTTGCCAGCCGTATGGGTGCTTTTGTTGCCTCCCGCAAAGGAGGTTGCCCGGAATATACACCGGCAATGATCCATGAGTTATTTCCTGTTTACCAAATAAAAACTGTTAACGACTAAAACAACATGTTATGAAAAGATTGTTTACCATACTTGCCGTCTTTATCATGTCGGTAAGCCTTGCACAACAGAAAAAAGTCACCGGTACCGTGACTGATAAAAGCACGCATGCACCACTATCCGGTGTTGCGGTACAATCCAAAAAGCAAAACGTTATTACAGATGCGAACGGCAAATTCAGTATTAACGCCGATGTAAACGAAACGCTTGCTTTCTCTTTTGTGGGGATGAAAAATTTGTCCGCTACCGTAACCAATGCTACAAGTGATCTGTCCGTTGAACTGGAAAGCAACACTAATGACCTTAACCAGATTGTAGTGACCGGTTATCAAACGCAAAAGAAGGCAGATCTTACCGGTGCAGTATCTGTGGTGGATGTATCTGAGATCAAAGACATTCCACTGGGCAATCCTGTGAAAGCCTTGCAGGGAAGGGTTCCCGGCGTATTCATTACATCAGACGGCTCCCCTTCCGGTGGCGCTACCGTTCGTATACGTGGCGTTGGTACACTGGGCAATAATGATCCTTTGTATGTAATAGATGGCATACCCACCAAACGTGGTCTGCAGGAACTCAACCAGAATGACATTGAAACCATACAGGTATTAAAAGATGCATCTTCAGCAACCATTTATGGATCAAGGGCGGCCAATGGCGTGATCATTGTAACTACGAAAAAGGCTAAGAAAGGTTATTCAAAAGTTGATGTAGATGCGTCTACTTCGTTGCAATATTACGGTGCCAAACAAAAAACATTAGATGCCGATGGTCATGGCCGGGCTTACTGGCAGGGCGCTATAAATGACAGGGTTGATCCTAACAATAACCAGATATATCAATATGACTGGAATGGCGATTATGATAACCCGGTGCTTAATAAGATCATCTATCCGGATTTTATTGATGCCGCAAAAACCATGAAGCCAGCCAACACTTACTGGTATGACCAGATTGCGCAAACCTCTCTCATCCAGCAATACAATATTACCCTAAGCAATGGCGGTGAGAAAGGCAATTCTCTATTCTCTTTAGGTTACTATGATAATAAGGGCATCGTAAAATCATCTCAAACAAAAAAGATCACGGCACGGTTTAACTCTGATTACAGTTTCTTTAATAACCGCCTTAAAGTGGGAGAAAACCTGAACGTAACTTTCACAAGAGAAGCTTTATTGCCCATTGGCGATATCATGTTCACATCATTGGTACAGCAACCTGTGGTTCCTGTACATACAGTTGATGGTGGCTGGGGTGGTCCTGCACCCGGTATGACGGACAGGCATAATCCCGTTCGACTGATTGAAGACAATAAACAAAACAAAAGCAACTTCTACCGCATCATGGGTAATGCTTATGCTGATCTTACCATTATCCCCAACCTGCATCTAAGAACAAGCTTTGGTATAGATTACAATGGTAACTATCAGCGCACCTTACGCAAATCTTATGTGTCAGGATTTTTATCCGACCCTTCCAACCAGGTAGTAACCAGCCAGAACTACGATGGCAACTGGGTTTGGCAGAATACGCTTAACTATAATCTTGCTGTACAAAACCATCGCTTTGAATTCCTGCTTGGCCAGGAGAATATCCAATATCTTAACCAAAACTTCTTTGGTGCAAGACAAGGTTATACGCTTGAAAATATTGATTACTCTTATCTTGATGCAGGCTCCTCCAACAAAGACAATGGCGGTGGTGGTACCGGCTATGGGTTGCTTTCTTATTTTGGAAAAGTCAACTACTCTTACGATAATAAATACCTTGCTTCTGTAACACTTCGCCGTGATGGCTCATCAAGGTTTGGTAAAGAATATCGTTATGGCTCTTTCCCTGCTTTTTCTCTGGGATGGCGCATTAGCCAGGAAGGCTTTATGAAGAACCAGTCAGTTGTGTCTGATTTAAAACTAAGATATGGCTGGGGCAAATCGGGCAACCAGGAAATAGGTGACTTTGCCACTTATGCTTTATATTCTGCGATTTATGGAATTGATCCTACCTGGGATTTTGATCGTGGCAGTGCCTATGATATCACCGGTGGCGGATCAGGGCAGTTACCATCCGGTTTTACTGCTATTCAACGATCCAATGACTCTTTAAAATGGGAAAGCACCAAGGAATCCAACTTCGGTCTTGACTTTGGTTTTTTCCATAATAAACTTACCGGCTCAGTAGATTATTTCATCAAGAATACTTCTGATATTTTAATCAGTCCCGGTTATCTTGCTGTTGTTGGTGAAGGTGGCAACTACTGGTTTAACGGGGCATCCATGAAAAACAAAGGCATCGAAGTATTGCTTTCTTATAACGGCAACCTGACCAAAGATTTATCCTTCACTGTTACCGGCAACTTCTCTTCTTACAGAAATAAAATAACCTATCTTCCTTCACAGGTACTTACGTCCTACCCTGGTAATGGCACAGACAAAACCATACTTGGCCGTTCTATCAATTCAACCTTTGGCTATGTAGCAGATGGTTTATTTACTTCACAGAAAGAAGTGGATGAATCGCCGGAGCAGGCTGGCAAAGGACTTGGAAGGATCAGGTATAAAGACCTGAACGGAGACAATGTTATAGATGATAAAGACCGTGATTATATTGCTGATGGTAACCCTAAGTTCTTATATGGTTTGAATTTTGAATTCAGCTACAAAAATTTTGACCTCAGCTTCTTTCTCCAGGGTGTACAGGGTATTGATGTATATAATGATTTCAAAACCTTTACTGACTTTTCATCACTATGGGTAGGAAGCAACTGGGGCGAAAGAACGTTGCAGGCATGGACACCAAAAAATCCCACCTCTACCATACCGGCGCTAACACTGGTAAATCGTAATAACGAGAGCAGGACCTCTACCTATTTCTTTGAAAAAGGTTCTTACCTCAAACTGCGTAATATACAGTTGGGATATAACCTGAAGCACCTGCTTCACAGCACAAGAATACAGGCCGCAAGGATCTTTGTACAAGGAAGCAACCTGTTTACCATTAAAAGCAAAAGCTTTACAGCAGCAGATCCTGAAACACCGGGCCAGTCTTTTCCCATTCCATCCATTGGAACCATTGGTCTTAATGTAACATTCTAAACTATTACAAAAGCACTATCATGAAACGTACATTATATATAATACTTGCAGGGTTGCTGGTGATGGCTTCCTGCAAAAAAGTACTTGAACAAACACCACAGGGTGCGGTCTCAGACAATGATCTCAACAATGCAGAAAACGTAGATAAGCTGGTGATCGCGGCCTATTCGGCTTTAGGTAACGATCACTATACCGCACCATATACAAGCCTTTGGCCATACGGAAGCATCCGTGGTGGTGACGCCTACAAAGGTGGTGATGGCCCGGGTGATCTCAGTGAATATCACTTGTATGAGACCTTCTCTTTAAACCGCATAGATAATGGTCTTACGGATTTACTCTGGTTCAGGATTTATGTTTGTATAGGCCGTGTAAATGATGCGATGCGCAGGGCTACTGAACTGGATGACGCAGCCTATCCGCAAAAAGCAGAAAGGCTTGCAGAGCTTCGCTTTCTTAGGGGCCACTTTTACTTTTTGAATAAGATCCTGTTCAAATACATTCCTTATATAGATGAGACCGTTCCTAAAGTGAACTATGATACGATATCAAACAAGACTTATTCCAATGATGCGTTATGGACAAAGATTGCCGATGATTTTCGTGCAGCAGCAGACAAGCTTCCGGAAACACAATCTGATAAGGGCCGTGCAAATAAGTATGCGGCAAAAGCTTACCTGGCTAAAACATTGTTATACCAGGCTTATGAGCAGGATGAGAATAATAATGTCACCTCCATCAATGCAGCAAAACTTGCAGAAGTAAACAGTCTTTGTGATGAAGTGATCAATTCCGGTAAATACAAACTTAATACCGACTATGCCAATAATTTTTTAACACAGTTTGAGAACAGCGCCGAATCAATCTTTGCCATCCAGTATTCAAAAGATGATGGTACGCCCAAAGGAAGACTGGATTACGGCCATGCCCTTAACTACCCGATGAACCAGGAATATGGTTGCTGTGGTTTTCATGTACCCAGTCATGACCTTATCAATGCATTTAAAACAGACGACAAAGGTCTGCCGATGTACGACACATACAACAACAACGATGTGGCCGCATCCGGCGATTATAAAACCAACAGTTTTGATCCGCGGCTTGATCATACCGTTGCCATACCAGGCCATCCGTATAAATACAAAACAGACTTTCTCTTTCAGCGCTCCTGGGCCCGCGCACCGCAGGTGTATGGTGCATTTGCAAGCCTGAAAGAAGCAGTGGGTCCGGATGATGCATCCTTCCAGAAAGTGCCTCCATTTATGTCAAGCTCCAAGAACTGGGATATTGTTCGTTATGATGATATACTGTTATTCAAAGCCGAAGCTTTAATTGAGCTTGGCCGGCAGGATGAGGCGTTGCCATTAATCAACCAATTGCGCACCCGTGCGGCTAACAGTACTGCGTTACTAAAACAGGCCGATGGCTCTGCAACTTCACACTATGGCATGAATACTTATCAGCCTGGTGTAAACTGCACCTGGTCACAAAGCTTTGCCAGGCAGGCCCTGCGTTGGGAACGCAGACTTGAATTTGCTACAGAAGGTTATCATTTCTTTGATCTTGTTAGATGGGGGATTGCTTCTGAAGTTATTACTGCTTATCTCGCCACTGAGAAGACTAGAGCATCTCATTTAAGTGATGCAAAATTTACAAAGGGCAGAGATGAGTATTTACCAATACCTTTAAACCAGATCAATTATAGCCGGGGATTGTACCAGCAGAATAAGGGATGGTAAGGAGAATAGCTTATTTTCTTTCACGATAAACCTTATTTTAGTTCACTGATATGAAGCTAAAAATATTTAAATCGTTATTCAAAGAGATAAACGAAACATTACTTAATTGACCAACCAAATAACATGAAAAAATTTCTGCTCATCATCCTGGCAGCCGGTGTTTTTATACAGTCGGAAGCGCAGGATAACAATGCACAAAAGCTAAAAAACATCAGTACTTATTTTAACGCGGAGAAGAAATACCTGGTGCTGCCGGTTAAAAACGGTGCTCCAAAAAGAAACCTGGAATTATGGGTTGATGGTGTAAATACCAGGTTTTGGGATATGGAACTGGCAGAAGCGCAACCTGACTGGTATGCTTATATGGACATCACAGAATGGAAAGGCAAACCGGTTGAATTAAGGGTAGATAAAGTAGCGGCTGATTCTAAAGTATTCGCTCCAGTACAACAAAGCGATGTAGACAGCAATGCCAATACTTATAAGGAAACACTGCGTGCACAGTTTCATTTTTCCCCCAAACGCGGCTGGACCAATGATCCTAACGGCATGGTATATTTCAATGGCGAGTATCACCTGTTTTTTCAGCACAATCCTTATGGGCGTGGTTGGGGCAATATGACCTGGGGACATGCCGTTACCAAAGATCTTATTCACTGGACGGAAGTTGGCGATGCGATACATCCTGACCAGGGTGGCCCTATCTTCAGCGGTGGTGCTGTGGTTGATAAAAATAATACCAGCGGCTTAGGCGAAGCAGGCAAACCGGCAATGGTAGTGTTTCACACAGGTGCAAGAGGTTGGGGACAATATATGAGCTGGAGTACAGATGGAAGACATTTCAAAAATTTTGACCATGCCGTTGTGCCACGCATCAACAAAGACAACCGTGACCCAAAAGTAATCTGGCACGAACCCACTAAAAAATGGGTGATGGTTGTATGGGTGGAAAGAGGGGACAATGAACAACACAGCATGCAGTTCTTAACTTCCCCGGATTTAAAAAACTGGACACCCGCAAGTATTGTTTATGGAGGTATTCATGATGACCGTTTCCTGTTTGAGTGTCCTGAGTTTTATGAGCTTCCGGTAGAAGGCACAAATGAAAAGAAATGGGTACTTACCGGTGCTAATACCGAATATGCCATCGGCAGTTTTGATGGAACCACTTTTACGCCCGAAGCAAAAAAATTACAGGGTCAGCATGGCCGCGATTTTTATGCTCCGCAAACATTTAGCGATGAACCTACAGGCCGTCGTATAGAAATTGGATGGTGGCGTACGCATACGGATAAAGGAGAGATGACTTTCAATCAATCCATGAGCATACCGCTGGAGCATAAACTGCTGCAAACACCGGAAGGTCCAAGGCTTACACGCACACCTGTAAAAGAACTGGAAGCATTGCGAAACAAGATTTATGCAATCGGTAAAAAATCATTGAAAGATGGTTCAGCCAATCCACTTAAAGACATCAATATTGAACTGGCTGAACTGCGCATGGAACTGGAACCCGGTAAAGCAAAAACAATTACACTTGATGTAAGAGGTGTTCCTGTAGTATATGACGTTGCAGCCCAGGAGCTGACTGTTGATAATGTGAAAGCTCCTGCTCCATTGATCGATGGCAAGCTTTCATTGATCGTATATGCTGACCGTACCGGTCTTGAGATATTTGCCAATAATGGTTTACTGTTTATGCCCATAAATATTAACATCGCTGATAATAACCGTAGTTTATCCTTAACAGCAACCGGCGGTTCTGCCAAAGTGAATAACCTCGTGGTATATGAATTGAAGAGTATCTGGGAGTAAGCAGCTTACGATAAAAACTTTCGAGAGACGTGAAATGTTAAACGTGAGCCTTTTCTCACGACAAATGTTTCACGTCTCTCGTTTTTATAAAGCACGTATACGTTAACGCAGTATACCAGTTATTCCTGGCCTGCGAATGAAAATACCGGTTGTCTTATCACCAGCTCCGGATCCATATTAATCTGGGTGATCTTATTGTTCTTACTGATGTTTTCAAGAAGAATCCTTGTGGCAGTCTGTCCCATTTCCAGCAAAGGTTGTTTGATGTAAGTAGGTGGCGCGTAAAATAAATCCGCAGCTTCCATCTCATCAAAATTCACAATCGCTATATCATCAGGAATGCGCATCTTAAGTGCGTGAATATATTTGAGTCCGTTCAATGCAAGAATATTCGATGCAAATAAAATAGCATCCACCGGTTCCGGTAACGAGATTAGTTCATGCACCGCTTTTTCAACAGTACTTTTTATGTTTCCATCATCAGGCAACACCTGTTTTAACCAGCTTTTTTTATACGCAAGCTCATGCGTTTTTATAGCATCCAGGTATCCTCGTTGTCTTTCTTCCAGGTTCAATAAATTAGATTCATAAGTAACCATCCCTATTCTTTTATAACCACTCTGCGCCAGGTATTCTGTAGCTATATAAGCTGCCTTGTAATTATCGAGTGAGATGTAATTTGTTTTGATATCAGGAAAGTAACGATCTACAAGTACAAACGGAATATCATGTTCCTGAAGATAACGGATATGATCTTCCGTGTTGGAAGCCGCGGTAATGATAAAACCATCTACCTGCCTGTCAAGCAAAGTATTCATCAGCTTCCAGGAACGATCCGCCTTTTCATCTGAACTTCCAAAAATCACAGTGTAGCCGTTTTTGTCTGCTTCATCTTCAATAATACGTGCAAGGTTGGAGAAGAAAGGATTGGAAATATCTGCAACAATTAAACCGATGGTATTTGATTTATTGGTGCGTAAACTTTTCGCCACCTGGTTAGGACGATAGTTGAGATCAGAAGCGGCCTGCTTTATTTTTTGCGATACTTCCTTGCCAATAGTTCCTTCCCTTTTACCATTAAGTACATAAGAAACCAGAGCGATAGAAACGCCAACTTTTTGTGCTATATCTTTTAAGGAAACTTTTTTCTTCATGACAAAAAACCGCTTAACTCCCTTTCCAGGTTATTTTTTATTTAACGTTTAACTCAAAATAAAGTTTTCACAAACCCTCAGCAACTCATAATCAATCAGATATAAATATGAATACGGCATCAGCAACCATACTTTGCAGATAATTAGTGAGAAATCAACGTTGCTAAGTTAAACGTTTAACTCGTTTTCCCCTAATTTTGCATCTGTAAACCTATATTTCGAAAAGTTAAAAAGTGAATAAATGAAATCAAATAAGAATATTGGGTTAGTGGCGGGCAACAATGCAGACAGCATTTTAAAAATGAGTCATGCAAGCAAGGAAAATGGCTATACCGTTAAGAAAATACTTGTTACCGATATATCAACAACTGGCGCTATTCAATCTCAATACCCGCAGGGAGAACTGGTAGATAACCATCGTTCTATCCTTGAAGATGAAGCTATCGACCTGATTGTTGTATCCGGCAAGCCAGAACACCATGTTGGGTTAGTGGGCGAAGCATTGCAGGCAGGAAAGCATGTGCGTATTATCTAACTTTCGTTGTTTCTTCAAAATATAATTATGCACCCCCGATATGCTGAAACAATAGTCAAATGAAGAACAATAAAAAACCGTAACCTGGGCCCGCTGTAAGGCGGGCTTTTTTATTGGCAACTACTTTATAAACAAAATCACCGGTTGTAACCGGTGATTGTTTTTTGACTGACATTGAACGGGAAACCTTGGGGGTATTTTTTGGGGGTATATGATATTGGATTTTGTTTTTCCCTTGATATTGGATTTACTTGTTTTGCAATTCAAAGTAACGACTTACTGATAGGGTAATCCAAACCTGCGCCTGCTTTTAAGCTATACTTGATGCCTCTTTCAGATTGATTTAAGAAGCATGCCTTTCTTAATACATCTTTAAATATGGCTGTTATATCACACGTTTTGAAATACCTGTAAATAATTGTCAATACAACAATTGAAAAGCTGCTTTTTGTTCACTCAAAGCAAAAATCACCGGTATTACCGGTGATTATATGCTGACATTTATTGGGATACTTTTTTGGGGGAGCCAGGGGTTAACTGAGATTGAATTTACTGCTTGCTGATATTGGATAAAAACGGGATAACAATACGAAGTAACGCCACAGGCGCAGGGCAAAACAAATTATCCCTTCGTTTTAATGGATCGTTAGCTGATCTTTCATATTTGTTTAAGAATATTCATTTTCTTAAGTGTGCTTTAAAGCCGAAAACAGTCCTTATTTCAATTCAAATGGATCAGGACAGTTTTCTTATAAGTATTAAATACATTTACCGCCAACTATCAAAAAGCACCGGCTTATGCAACGAAGAAGATTTATACAGCTTGCCTCACTTACTGCCGCCTCGTTACCATTAATGAATTATACACGTGCCGCAGGTAAAAGCTCACCAGAAAACGCCTCGGATCTATATGAACTATTTGCCAATCCTACAGGCAAATACCATCCGTATGTAAGATGGTGGTGGAATGGAGATCGCGTTACCAAAGATGAAGTGCTGCGCGAACTGGATGTAATGAAAGCATCTGGTATCGGCGGTGTGGAAATAAACCCGATCAAATGGCCGGGCAATGCCGACCCGATTGGCATTAAGGAACTTTCCTGGGGAAGTGCAGAATGGCTGGAGGTAGTATATGCAGCAGTAAATGGCGCCAAAGAAAAAGGCATCGTATGTGATATGATCATTGGTTCAGGCTGGCCATTTGGAGGCGAGTTTGTTCCGCGTAACGAACAGTGCCAGATCATCGCACTCGGCACCAAAGATCTTGAAGGAGGGAAACAGGTAAAGCTCTCCAAAAAAGAATTGCTGGATAGTGTAAACCCGGCCTTTGCGTTTGGTTACAAAGACAGTTTAAAAGAACTCTTCCTGCTTAGACTTGCACCCGGTGAAATGAATGAGTTTAACAAAGGTATCGACCTGAATAACCAACTGCCGAATGATGAAATCACCATCGATCTTCCGCAAGGCAAACATGTATTATATTTTCTTGTGAAGATCACTGGTTTTGCTGCGGTAATACAGGGTGCCCTGGGAGCCAATGGCCCGGTGATCAATCACTATGACCAGGCTGCTGTTGAAAATTACCTTAATGGCTTTGCAGATAAACTCACATCCAAACTCGGTAAGCTTGACCAGTATTTCCGGGCATTCTTTACAGACAGTATAGAACTGGAAGGCGCCAACTGGTGCAGTGATATGTTTGAACAGTTTAAACAACGCCGCGGCTATGATCTCGTACCTTATTTCCCTTATATGCTTTTTAAAACAGGTGAAATGGGTAACGCGGTGCATGAAGAATACGGCAGCAAGTTTAGCGAACCCGTAAAAGAAATGCTAAGCCGGGTACGCTATGATTTTGAAATAACCAAACACGAACTTTTCCATGAAAGGTTTATCAAAACCTTTGTGAACTGGTGCCACAAACATGGCGTACAATCAAGGATGCAGGCCTATGGCATGGATTGTGACCCGATTGAAGCAACTATGCTGATTGATATACCGGAATGCGAAACATGGATATGGGTACCCGAAGTGGAAGAGTTTGGTGATAAAGGAGAAGGGCGCAACTATACTATGATCAACAAGTTTGTTTCTTCAGCAGCACATTTTTCAGGCAAGCAGTTGATCAGTTGTGAAGAGATGACCAATACCGGTGAAATCTTTTGCACAACACTTGAGAGGGTTAAAGTTACCGGCGACCAGAGCAACCTGTCAGGGGTAACGCATTCCATATTGCACGGATTCAATTACAGTCCGCTGGAATCACCTTTCCCCGGTTGGATTCGTTATGGTTGCTACTTTAATGAACGCAATACCTGGTGGCCTTATTTCAGGTTATGGTCAGATTATAAAGCCAGGTTATCTTACCTCTTACAGCAGGGAGAAATGCAGGCAGATGTTGCGGTATTGCATCCCCTGGCCGACCTTGCTTCCAAATATGGTTTCCAGCGTGATCCATTCCCGAACGTAAGGTATCCGGCATATGTACACCAGGTGTGGGAAGCGATTCATCAAAACGGTCATGGTTGTGATTATGTAACAGAACATATACTGCAGCAGTCTTCCGTACAGAAGGGATCGTTTCAAATAAATAAGAGAAGTTATACGTCACTGGTATTAATCGAAACAGAAACCATTGAACCTGCGACAGCTATATTCCTTAAAAAATTCGCAGATGCAGGCGGCAAGATCATCTTCATCAATAAAACACCGCATATATCGTCAGGACTTATTGATGCCAATAAAAAAGGAAAGAAGATCACTGCCGATATTCAGCAATTACTTGCCAAACATGCTGGCACCACAGGTGTTGTAGAGGCGCCGGGCAAAGATATGATTGCATGGTTTAAAGAGGTACAGCAGAAGTTCGGGTTAAAACCGTACATCAACATCAGCAAACCCATGTATCATGTTAACCAGCTTTATTATAAAACAGGCGACAAAGATGTATTTTACTTTGCTAATTACAGCGCACAATACCCGCATAAATTCAGCTTTAAATTCAACAGCAATAAAACACCCTGGCTATGGAATGCAGAAACAGGAGAACGCTTTATTTATCCTGTAAATGCGAATGGGGAGCTGGAAATAAATCTTGATCTTGCTGAAACAAAACTGATTGTTTTTGAAAGCAACCAAAGCGGTGAAAAATATACATCTGTAAATGTAGATGCCCTAAAGGTGCAACCCGTTCAGGCAAGCTGGCAACTTACTTTACAGCACGTAAACGGCACCACGCATAAAGAAACCTTTGCACAACTTGCAGACCTGAAAACAACAAAGGCTTATCATGACTTTGCGGGTACCATTACCTACCAAACAAAGCTTACAGTGAATGAATCCGGCAAAACCGTTTGCCTCGATTTTGGTCGTTTATATGATGTAACAGAACTGGAAGTCAATGGCCGCCCTGCAGGTGTAAAATGGTATGGAAGACATTTGTATGACATCACCAAATATGTGCAACCGGGTGATAATTACATCAGCGTTAAACTAACAACCATCCTTGGCAACTACACAAAATCATTAAAGAATAACAAGGCTGCACAGGAATGGTCAGGAGGGGAAGTAAAAGCGCCATTGGGTATTGTAAAACAGCCAAACTTATTAATCGGATAAACTACAGCAAAAGCAATCCCTGTCGTTACCTGAACGGCAGGGATTTATAACAGTTTACAAAAGGATATAGGGTTTTGGAAGGTTAAGGTGGTTGCCTGCTCTTAAAGGGTTAATAGAATTCTTTATATATCTTATTGTAAAGAAGCAGCTTGCCGGGCATTCGTGGCTTCCTTAGCTATAAAACATATACAAACTTACCTTGTCGTTAGGATGCAATCAACGTTGAAAAAACGGGAAAGGGCAGGTGTTTTCCCGCCCTTAATCTGTGAGTATGATTAATATTATGATAGGCGTATGTATCCTGTTGGCTGGAATGGTACTTACATATTTTCCTTTTGATTACCACCTTAAAATACTTTACCTGGTGCTTAGATTGATACGATCCGTTCACTGATACCCGCAGTTCATTTTACACGATATCAGCAGGTACAAATAGCCGTAGGTTGGCTTAATACGTGCAGACTAAAAAAGGGGAATATGCTGACACCTTAATACCGGCTGGCACATGCGGCATATTGCTGATGTAATATTGATAATATATTTTATAAATGCAAGCTGATGCTGATACTTTTTGCGATGCAACCCAAACCTGCAAATGACTATGCACCCATCGCAGTATCCCCGGTAAGGTAATTACCGGTAAAATCATGATATGCATCAGAAGTGTTTCTGCCGGCTTTTCCATCCACTCTTAAATGGGCACCGGCACTATTGAGTAACTGCTGTAATTCTTCTGCCTTGGCATTATATCGCGTAGGACTGAAAGCAACTTCAGCACCCAGCTGGCTGATAAGCGTATTCTTATCGCTGATGCCCGGCGCAACAAGCTTCTTTTCAACCATTCTTCTCAATAATACACCCGCACCACATTGCTTGGAAACAGCGGTAGCGCTAAATTCTCCATCTCTTACAAACTTTCCTTTTGTATATAAGTTACTATAGCTCCAGAGATAGGGCGAATTAATAGCAATAGATGCTTTATGATATCCATAGCCGTTATACCCTTCCAGTTTATATAACAAGCCAGGCACAGACCAGTCGGACCAGTCATTCAAATCTTCATATAACATGGCGTCTTCTGCGCTTGTCTCCCAGGTAAAAGGCGGGTCACCATTGTGCAGGTGCGTAGAAAAATCACATCCGCCTTCCATGTAATGGGTAAGCCCGATGAAGTACCAGGGAACATTGGTGGAGGCTGCAACAACCTCGTAACGTGGCTGGTTGTTACCAATGGTTTTAATGGCGGCATCTACATCCGGGTACCTGTCCGGGTTAATGATGCAGGTATCAAACAGGCGTTGATATTCTGCCTGCAAACGGGAATCGTACTGAAATGGCATAACTTTTTTATTGTAGTGTATAGGTTATCTGGAATCAGGCTTTGTTGCTGCGTGCATCACTTATAAAAGTTGCCAGCCGATTGCATTATTTACCACATCTCTCACTGCCCCGATGGCTGCATTCAATGCATTCTCTGCAGTAATAGCGCTTATACCGGCAATAGCTGTAAGTACAGAGAAGTAAGATGTTTTTTGTATGCGAATATGGATAGCAGCTTCTTCCTGGGTGATCTTGCCTGTGAGTTTTAATTTTTCTATCATCAGCAGGTTTTGAGCAAAACCCTTTGCTTCTTTTTCAGCATAGGGTTTTACATCGTTCCAGAAGTTGGCAAAAATGGGTTTCGCCGCGCCCAGCATTGCAGTTACTATATCAGATATTTTCAGATCCATAAATGAAAGGTTTTATATCCTGTGGATGAATGCGCCCATTACTTTATGATTACTTATCTCTTGCCTTTGATTCCATCAGGAATTTAAAAATGGCGCCATATTGTTTTTCAAATGCGCTTTTAAGCAAGCTTACATCATCTGCTGAAAGCAACCCATTCTGTTTGATCTTATGCAAGGCTTCCAGGTCTTTAATATTGCTTTCAAGCTGAACCGCCAGGTCGCTCATAAACCGGTTCTTATCAATGGCCATATTACGTATACGAAGGGTGGCTGCCTTAACCTTTAACTCCTCATACATTTTTTTACTATTCCCGTAAGCCAGCTCTTTGTTGGAGGGGTCACTTTCCACCTTTACAAAAAAAGCGGTAGTAATTTGTTGCATGTCTGTTACCATCTGTTCACTTACAGCATCATAAGCAGACACAAAGGTTACCTTGCAGGAAGTTAACGCAAACGAAAAGCTAAATAAAATACCAAGTAAATACCTGTAACGATAGATTAGATACATAACAAGCTGTTTATTGCAACACCATTTTTATTAAAGTTAAATTAGTCAGATTGGTCTAAAGCAACTGCAAGCTTGCAAGATTTTTTCTAAAATGCAAGTAACGCAGCCTTTATTTTTAAACTATGTAACACCCTGCCTGTAAATTGATATCAATCGTAAAGCTTCAACAGAGTTGGCAGGTATGTATATTTATCGTCTAATTAGCGCCGGTGGTTACCATACTTCTGTTTATCTTTTATCTGCTGATGTTCTCCTGGTTACTTACCAGGATACCTTTTTCAGCAAAGGCTGGCATACCTGCAAAAGGGTTATTGGCCTTATTTGGGATAAAAATAATTGCAGGCATGTTATATGGATTATTCTACATGCAGCCGCAATACAGGGAAGGAAGCGACTCCATACAACTATTTACCCTAAGCTGTACTGAAACAGACAGGTTGCTGCAGCACCCGGTTGACTTTATAAAGGATTTTTTCACTTCAGGATATCGTGAAGAAAGCAACCTCTTTATCAGTAAAGACTCTTACTGGAATGATCTGAAAAATAATACGCTGGTAAAGCTGGTGGCTGTGATTAACCTGTTTACGGGAAAGCGTTATTTCGTGAATGTCATTTTTATAAACTTCCTTTTCTTCTTTGGTCCTATAGCACTTTTCCGGTTATTAAAAACTGTTTATCCAAATCAGCATCGTATACTTATTGCAGGCATATTTATGGTACCGTCTTTTGTATTTTGGTGTAGTGGTCTTCATAAAGACGGGTTTATTTTTTTAGCGATCGCATTGGCAGTTTACTTTTTATACCAGTTGAACAATAATCATAAACAGAAGTTGAAGTATATGCTGTTGTTAGCCTGCTGCCTCCTATTATTATTCGCTTTTCGTAATTTCCTTTTCTTTTTGCTTTTACCGGCCTTTGCCGGGTACCTGCTGGCCATACGTTACCCATCATACAAAAACAGGTGTTTTGCAGTGGTATATCTGGTGGCGGTAGCACTGTTTTTTTTGCTCCCCTATCTTCACCCGGCGTTTAATTTTCCACAATACCTGGCAGGTAAACAGGCAGAGTTCCGGGATCTTTCAGGCGCTTCCGGCATTCCTGTTCCCGTGCTTCACCCAACAGCAATTTCAATAGCAGCCTTTCTGCCCTATGCGCTGGATATAGCCCTGTTAAGACCTCATCTGACTGAAATAAAAAACCTGGCTTACCTCCCTGCTGCACTGGAAAATCTGGCCATTGTTCTATTGCTGATTTTTACAATACTCAGGTATAAGACCGGCAACTTTGCAGCGTTAATATTACTATTAATCTGCTTTAGTTGCTCTGCATTGCTGATGACGGGTTATACCGTTACCTTTTCCGCTGCAGTAATGCGTTATAAAAGTATTTTGCTACCTCTGTTTGTACCGGTGCTGCTTGCATCGCAAAACTGGAAGCTACCCAGGAGAAGAAATATAAAATGATCAGGTAAGAGATGCAACTGCTTTTTTATACGCAGCAATCACTAGGTGAATATCAAATTTATCTGCGGCAATAGCCCGGCCGGCAACACCCATTTTCTTTCGCTCATCGCCATCCAGTCGCATCATTTGTTCCATTTTCGCAGCCAGGTCTGTGGCGTTATTGGCTTCACAAAGTAAACCATTCACCCCATGCACTACCACTTCCCTGCAACCGGTTTGGTCTGTGGTAATTACGGGAACCTGCACTGCACAAGCTTCCAGCAGGGAGCGTGGCACACCTTCTTTATAAAAAGAGGGCAATACAAAACAGTCTGTTTCCTGCAGGTGCGGCAATACATCCTGTGCAAAACCCTCGTAAGTGAAAGTATTATTGTCTTTCCATCGCTGGAAGTCATCCAATGATATGGTATCAGGATGATGGGGCTCAAAAAAACCCATCACGCGACATTCAAAATTAAATCCACGCTCTTTCAGGATGGAAGCGGCATCCGCAAAAACGCCAACGCCCTTGCTCCAGAGCATCCGGGTAAGCATCAGGAAAACGAAAGGCTTGCCGGCAGCGTCAGCATCGGGAATCATATCTGCAGGTTTGAACCGATCCGTATCAATCCCCTCGCTATGTAAAATATGCACCTTATGCTGTGGCACGATTTTTCTTTCCTCAAAAAAAGCTGCATCCTCCGCATTTAGAAACCATACTTCATTTACCTTTTTCAGTGCAAACCGGTACAGCCTGCATACCAGCCGGAACAACCAGTTCTCTTCGGAGAAAGCATATCCCAGGCCCGTGACTACCGCAACAGAGGGAATACCAAGGCTCACTGCCGCCAGCGATCCGTAAATATTTGGCTTGATCACATAATGAAAGATCAGGTTTGGTTCTATAGAAGCATACAGGCGACGGAGCCGCCAGTAAAGACGGATATTGGCAAACGGGTTTTTATCTCGGTTATTAAATTCAGCTGAATGAACCTTACAGCCCGCATCCATTAGTTTAACGGCAAAATCATCCGGCCCGGCAATGATATGGATTTCATACCCGGAAGCTATAAAGTGCCTGATAACCTCCAGCCTGAAATTATAGATGCTCCAGCAGCTATTGGAAACAAATGCAACGGCAGGCTTTTTTAAAGGGTGAACAGCAGTGGGTTTCATTACTGCAATGATACTATTTTAATTTATTCTCTACATTTGAAGAAGAAGCTGCCACAGACATTCGATAAAATTGCTTCTCGCTATGTTAATCAACCTGCTGCTTATATTACTATATACAGGCCTTTTCGCCATCATTATTCATCGCAACACAAAAGGGAAGAATAGTTTCCCTGGGGCTGCTTTATATACTATTGCCTTTGTTACAAAGATTGTTTTTGGCTGTATGTACGGGTGGTTCTTTCTTCATTTTTATGGAGGTGATGATACCTGGTACTTTCACACCGAGTCATTAAAAGAATGGCAGTTGCTGAAACAGGACCCATGGAATTTTTTCAGGAAGGATGTCTTTCAATCCGGCTATAAAGAAAATCCTTTGCTTACGGTGTTTAACAGCAATGATTCTTTTTTTAAAGACCTGCAGCAAAACCTGCTGATAAAAATGCTGGCCATATTTAACCTGCTGAGTGGTGGCCGCTATTATGTAAACGTTGTGTTTTATAATGCGCTCGTGTTCTGGGGAAGTTACTGCCTTTACAAAACGGTAAAGAAGTATTACCCTGCAAAAACAAACCTTTGGTTTTGGTTGATCTTCTTTTTTCCGCCGTTACTTTTCTGGACGAGTGGCATCAGGAAAGACGGGCTCTGCTTTGTATGTTTATCCTTCTGTTTTTATCAAACCTCGCTCTGGATAAGCAACCCGGGAAAACGGAAATATCTCGCAGGCATCATAGGTGCGTGGCTGGCGCTTTTCCTTTTGCGTAATTTCCTGGCGCTGTCAATTGTACCGATGCTGATGGCGTGGATATATTCTTCACGATATCAAAGGCAAAGTCTGAGCGTATATATTGCCGTATTATGCATGGCAATGTTACTGTTTTTTATTACCGCTTATTTACCCGCATCCTTTAACCTTCCGCAAAAAATTGCTGACCGTCAAAATGCTTTTAACCGTTTAGAAGGTGGGTCGGCACTTACTACTTACGAACTTGAACCCGGCATCAGATCTTATCTTGGAATAATTCCAACAGCAGCAGATCATGTGTTTCTGAGACCCTATCCCGCGCAGGCTTTTTCCGGACCGCTTTACATATTGGCATTTGCAGAAAACCTGCTGTTATTATGTTTATTGCTGTACGTTTTTCTAAGACCGTCTCAAGACTGGAAGGAACAAATCAGGCAACCCTTTACGCTTGCATTACTGGCCACGGCATTGGTTAACTATATAGCGATAGGTTGCATGGTACCGTTTATAGGCGCGATCATTCGCTACAAAGTAATCTTTGAAGCACTATTGATTATTGTATTGGTACAGTTAAGCAGGCTGCAGTTGCCCTTCTATTCCCGCCACATGGTTGCGCAAAGGCCCGGCAACGTTGCAAACACCCCTGTTCCTTAAATCACGTTGATTAATCCACGATAGAATTACAGATGTAATCGGGAATGATTCCTGATGAATTGATCTGCAGCTCTGCATCTTCTGCGCTGGTGTTACCGGAAAGCACCAGTGTTGTTTTAAGACCAAACTTATTACCTCCAAGTATATCGGTATTAAGATTATCACCCACCATCAGAATTTCGTTTTTACTGAAGGAACCATACAGGTTTAATTCATCATAGGCATACATAAACATCTGCGTATCCGGCTTGCCAAAATGAATAAACTTTTTATTCAGCATATTCTCTACCAGCTTTGCAATACCACCGGTAGCAATCGCTACATTGTTTTTGGAAATCGGGTACACCTTATCTGAGTTGGCTACAATTACAGGAATGTTACGGCGGCGCAAAAGATTTACCGTTTTATTGATATCGGTATTCCAGTCAAACCCCTCATCATCAAGGAATACAAAGGCGCTGATCTCGCTGATCGCATCAAACTGAACATCCCTTACAGGAATATGCTCCAGCCCTGATTGCAGAATATATTCCGCAGAATTTTCCGTACCCAGGTAAGCAATTTTACCGCCCAGTATCTTTTGCTGCAGAAATTGTTTGGCCATCATGCCCGATGTAACAATCTCGTGCGTTTCAATACCCTTAAGCCCCAGCCTGGCAAAACTCTCCGACTGCTGCTGCTGGCTGCGGGATGCATCATTGGTAAGTATACGCACCACAATGCCCTTGCTTCTTAAAAAATCCAGCGTGCTTTGCACACCTTCAATCAATCCTTTGTAGTTTTTAATTACGCCATAAGAATCAAGAAATACAGCTTTGAATTTCTCAGCAACGGTAGTAAAAGGTAAAATCTCCATAAATGTAACCGCGGTTATAGGTTAAGTGCTTTTAAAAGTACATCGGCATTAAAGCCTTGTTCAATAGACGGCAGGTATATCTCAAATGCTTCCTTCTGTAGTTTGGTGGCAAATATTTCATGAAAGAAATACCGGCCATTCTTTACTACATAATTCAGTATAAAGAAACGATAAGCTTCCTTGAGAAACCGTACTTCATTTTCCTGCAGTGGATATAATGAGTGATAGGTTTTAAGAAAAAGGATAAACCGCTCTTCCATCATCGGCCCGATATAGTAACTAAAAACAGTACGGTCTCCGATATCTGATACCACACGACTTAAGAAATAAAAATCCAGCATACGTGAACCCATCCTGAACCAGTCATAATCCCACCTGGAATATAACTTGAAGGATGAGCTTACAGAAAAGTTGCCGATGTTCCAGTCTACAAACACGGGAATCTTATTCAATTCTTCAGCTCTCAGTTTATGAGAGTTTTCCAGGAAAAGATCGCTGTGCACCTTAACCTCATCCAGGTGCAGGCGATACTCATACTTACCATAATCCGTTTCCAGCATCCGTAACAAATGATCAATATCCACCTTAAGAGTCTTTGAGGAAGGCGGAAGCGTATTACGTATATTATCACAGGAACGGTGAAACATCGCCATCTGCTCTGCCAGCTTAATGATCTGCTCATCATTAAGCCTTCTTGGCATTTTCTTTTTAATGGTGATGGGCCTGTAAAATACGACCCATGCATCCAGTATCTCATTCTCAAACCGGTATACGTAAAGCGAGTTACCCTTCATTAAAGAACGGGCAAGAAAATTCTCAAAAGGTGCAGGCAGGTTGTTGGAAAGCGAGTTGATGATAGAATGATCTTCCACAAAATGTTCAAACTTTCCAAAATAAGATAACTTGGCAATAATGAAACTATCATCATTAAAGGTTACCCTGAAAACATAGTTGGTAGAAACTTTTGCGCTGATATCAACAATACGAACTATTTCCCTGGTGCTATCATATGCCTGCCAGGCCTCCTTAACAATCGAAGTAAAGTCTATAAATGACATAAAGTAATTAAGGTCGTAAAGATGCGCTTTTTATGGCATAAATGTGGGCGACCATAACATGGTAAAATCATTAATTCGGCAGTTTTTAAGCCTTAAATCTCTTTTTAACAGATTGATGAGAAATTATTGACGAGCAGGGTATTATATCGTTGATAAAAAACATACTGCAAAACGAAGTATAAAAAATTAAGCTTAGTATTGACCGGTAAAAACTTTATCCTGTTTAACCTCTACCATGCACTGGGGCCATACAATCCAACGGTTATTCGCAAAGTATAAGAGAACGCTTAACAGCAAACTCGTTAAATCATTTATTGCCGGTAAACTGGCTTCAGAAGGAATTTTAAAAGAAGAAGGCCTTTTCAGGATTGTGGAAGATTGCATCATACATCCGCAATTCGGCGTGGTAACAATTCATGACCGGTTCTTACTCACGCATCTTCTGCCTCAAAATTATAAGAACAGGTATGGCCATTTAAATGCGGTGGAGCTACCTGTAATTCGCTCAAAAAAACATCAGGCCGAAAAAGAGAAACAGCAATGTTTTATATGGGGAAACAAATGGTCGCAAGGTTATTACCATTTCGTTGCGGAAGACCTGCCTAAACTGGTCTGTGCAAAGCAGCAGGGGTTTGAAATTTATACCTGGCAGGGCTTGTCTTCAAAATGGCAACAGGAATTATTACAGCTTTTCAATATCGAACAAACTTATATTGTTCAGCCCACTGCTGTCAGGCAGCTTTACTTTATTACAACCAATCGTGTCTTTGAGTCAGCCAACCGTTTCAGCATCCCAAACCCAGCATTAATGCAGGGCCTGCAAATAGGGTTACAGGAGCTGGTGAGCAGTAATAGGTTTAAAGATCTTCCCACTGATCAATGCATTTGGATCAGCCGTAAACATACCCGCAACAGGCATATCGAAAATGAAGCGGAATGCATACAACTGCTCACAAAAGAAGGCTATAAGGTTCAGGTAATGTACCCGGAAAAGATAAGCGTTGCCGAACAAATAAAGCTGGTATACCATAGCAGGTGCCTGATTGGCCCGCATGGTGCCGGGCTTACCAACCTTGCATTTTCACAACAGGCATCGCTGATAGAAATAGGGCCGGCCGGCAAAGTGAACAACAGCTATATTTCACTGGCAATTTCTTTAAAACGTAGTTACTGTCACCTGGATGCGGCACCGGTAAATAAATGGCTGGGATCGAGAAGCAATTTCCGTCTCGATCCGGTAAAACTGCTTCAACAGTTAGCCCGGGTTTTCTAAAAGGCAAAGAAGGTATATGTTACAATTTCACAAACACATCACAAATCATTTCCATCAAAAAACATCAGCAGTTTCTTTGTTATTTGTATTAACAGCATCCGCAAACAAAACCTTTCCATTTTAGTTTTAACGGCAAAATTCACCTGTTAAAGGATGCGGCAGAAAGTAGTAGTTTGAGAATCAATTCGTAAGGAAGAATAAAAGTAAAAAAGCAAAATCGGGCAACTAATATATAAATATTTTATAATGAATATATTTTTTCTCTAAAAGCGCACAAATCTTCAAAAAAATATCTTTTCATATCATATTACGATGTACATTCGCTCCAATCCTGCGAAAATATCCAACAAAATCGCTATTTTCTTAAAAGTGCTATAAACCTTAAAACATGGCAAAAATAAAACTAGAGTACATCTGGCTGGATGGCTATAAACCAACACAGAGCCTCCGCAGCAAAACAAAGATTGTAAAGGATTTTGATGGCAAACTTGAAAACCTGGACAACTGGTCTTTTGACGGTTCTTCTACAGAACAAGCTCCTGGTGGTTCTTCAGATTGTCTGTTGAAACCCGTTTTCGTAGTAACAGATCCTCAGCGTAAAGATGCTTACCTGGTAATGTGCGAAGTATTAAATGCAGATGGTACACCACACGCTTCTAATGGTCGCGCTACTATTGAAGATGACGATAACGATTTCTGGTTTGGTTTTGAACAGGAATACTTCCTTTGGGATACTGAAACAAATAAGCCTTTAGGTTTTCCTGCCGGCGGTTACCCTGCTCCACAGGGCCCTTACTACTGCTCTGTAGGTGCCAATAACGCTTATGGCCGTCATATTGTAGAAGAACACCTGGATGTAATTATAGATGCTGGTCTTAACGTTGAAGGCATCAACGCAGAAGTTGCTGCTGGTCAGTGGGAGTTCCAGATTTTTGCCAAAGGCGCTAAAGAAGCTGGTGACCAGATCTGGGTTGCACGCTATCTTCTTGAAAGAATAGGTGAGAAATACGGTGTTGCCGTTAACTGGCATTGTAAACCACTGGGCGCATTAGACTGGAACGGTTCAGGTATGCACGCCAATTTCTCTAATTCTACGCTTAGAACTGCAGGTAGCAAAGAAACTTTCGACAAAATTTGCGAAGCTTTCCGCCCTGTAGTAAAAGAACATATCGAAGTTTACGGTGCAGATAACCACCTGCGTTTAACCGGCAAGCACGAAACTGCAAGCATCCATGATTTCAGCTATGGCGTTTCTGATCGTGGTGCTTCTATTCGTATTCCGGTAGGCGTTCCTGCAAATGGCTGGAAAGGTTACCTGGAAGATCGCCGTCCAAATTCTGCTGCAGATCCTTACAAAGTGGCTGCACGCATTATTAAAACCGTTAAATCTGCGATTTAATAGTTATTATAAAACACCTTATTTCTATCAACAAAAGCCTCCGTGTAAAAATGGGGGCTTTTTGTTTTCGGTACTATTTCGGCTAAATTTTTTGCCATAAACAAATTTTAAATATGTTCTTTTCCACCGGTTTTAACCATTTTAAATAGCAATGGTGGAAACTTCAATACGAATGTTTAGTCAATGCGGTTATATTTGTTAACCTAAAAATAAATATCATGTCGTTACGATTTCAAGCCATCAGCAGCCTTACCAGTGATATTGAGAAGGTGAACGTTGTGAGTCCGGCCAAAATCACTGCAATCTTTGGCGAAAATGTGTTTACACTAAAAACCTCCCGTGAATTCCTGAATGATGAAGCTTACAAGAGTTTGCTTTCCAGTATAAAAGGTGGTAAAAAGATTGATCGTGCCGTAGCCAGCCAGATTGCCAGCGGCATCCGCTCCTGGGCAGAAAGTAAAGGTGTAACGCACTACACGCACTGGTTTCAGCCATTAACCGGTACCACAGCAGAAAAACACGACTCTTTTTTCACGATCAAGAGTGATGGAACACCTATCGAGGAATTTGACGGTGGTGCGCTTATTCAGCAGGAACCGGATGCATCTTCTTTCCCCAGCGGTGGTATACGGGCTACTTTTGAGGCACGTGGTTATACTGCCTGGGACCCGTCCTCCCCTGCTTTTATTATTGAGATAGGAAACGGTAAAACATTATGTATTCCAACGATCTATGTTTCGTATACAGGCGAATCACTGGATTATAAAGCGCCTTTGCTCAAGGCATTGGAAGCCATCAATAAATCTGCTGTAGATGTGGCCAACTACTTTGATAAAAACGTTACCAAAGTAACTCCTACACTTGGCTGGGAACAGGAATATTTTGTAATAGATGAGGGTCTGGCCAATGCACGTCCGGATCTTGTGCAGGCCGGTCGTACCGTTTTTGGCGCTTCACCTGCCAAAGGCCAGCAGTTGGAAGACCATTACTTTGGCTCTATACCTGAGCGGGTTTATGCTTTTATGCGTGACTATGAAACCGAATGTTATAAGCTCGGTATCCCGTTACGCACCCGTCATAACGAGGTGGCGCCCGCACAATATGAGGCCGCCCCTATTTTTGAAGAGGCGAATATTGCAGTGGATCATAATATCCTGCTGATGGATGTAATGAGCCGTGTGGCCAAACGTCATCGTCTGGTGGTACTGTTTCATGAGAAACCTTTTGCCGGCATTAACGGTAATGGCAAACACAATAACTGGAGCCTTTCTACAGATACCGGCGTTAACCTGCTCGCACCTGGTAAAACGCCCAAGACCAACCTTATGTTCCTCACTTTTTTTGTGAATACCATAAAGGCTGTACATGACTATGCAGATGTGTTGAGGGCCGCTATCGCTTCCGCGCCCAATGATCATCGTCTTGGTGCCAACGAAGCGCCTCCTGCAATTATTTCCGTTTTCGTAGGCCAGTACCTTTCCAAAGTATTGGAAGATATTGAAACAAGGGTGGGTGAGAAATTTGACGAACAGGACGAAGCCATCCTTAAGCTCGACCTGCACCGCAGCATTCCTGAATTACTGCTGGACAATACAGATCGTAACCGTACTTCTCCCTTTGCATTTACCGGTAACAAGTTTGAGTTTCGTGCCGTTGGTTCTTCTGCCAACTGTGCCAGTGCAATGATCGTGTTAAACACCATTATGGCCGAAACACTCAGAACGTTTAAGAAAGAGGTAGACTCACTGATTGAAAAGGGCGACAAGAAAGAGATTGCCATCATGCATATTATCCAGAAATATATTGTGGAAAGCAAGAAGGTATTGTTTGAAGGCGATGGCTACAGCGATGAATGGCACCATGAAGCAGAACGCCGCGGCCTGCCAAATGTACGTACTACCCCGCTGGCACTGGATGCTATGATCACAGACAAGGCAAAACACTTGTATGAAAACAATGGCATCTATAATCATATTGAACTGGAAGCACGCCATGAAATAGAGCTGGAGAAATATATTAAAAAGGTGCAGATTGAGGCCCGTATTATGGGTGATCTTGCGCTGAACCATATTATACCCGCTGCGGTAAACTACCAGAACAAACTGGCTACCAACATTAAGTCTTTAAAAGAGGTAGGCTTACCGGAAAGCCATTACAAGGCGCAACTGGATATTCTTACCCAGATAGCCGAGCACGTGCAGATTGTTTACAGCCGTGTTGATGCCATGGTAGAAGCGAGAAAGATTGCCAACAATATTACCAACTCCCGTACCAAGGCCATTGCCTATGAGAGCCAGGTAAAACAGGCCTTCTTTGATGAGATCCGTTATCATGTGGACAAGCTGGAACACCTCGTGGATGATGATGACTGGACCTTACCAAAATACAGGGAAATGCTCTTTATGCGATAATACTTATCCGCAATAAATATTTTTACTGATTGTTAGCAGGTATGCAAATAACAAGAGGCTGTCTCCACAAGTAAGAGGCAGCCTTTTTTATTTCAGGACCATACATTGCTAAATCTAAATCCTTTACTGGTTATAGTAGAATCTTGACCTGTTAATCTTCAGGTCACGCAGGATGCCCGATTTTGGGTTGATGGTAAAATTAAATGAGCGATAAGGGCCTATTGGTGTAACGTTGATGGCCATCTGCCAGCAGTGCATTTCCCGGGTAATAAACATGGTAAGTGTTTGCACCTTGCGGGTTTTAAAATCAAAATAGGTATTGCCACCAATTTTCCATTTCTCGGTAAGGCTAAAATCACCATTTATACTTACGTTACTGTTAACCTGTGTTACATACTTTGTAAAATCACGTGATAGCGACCTGGAAAAACTCAACGCAAAAGAAAGCTGTACATTCCATGGGATATCAAAATCCACAAACTCTGCCGGGTTTTGCCGTACATAATCCAGCGAACGCTGCTGCTCTTCAGGGGTAAGCGTTTCATCCTGTTGTTCATCCAGCCGCTGCTTATCATCTTTTCCATCCTTGCTCTTACTTTTTAACGAGGTAGAAATCGCAAGGTTGCCGCTGGTAATCCTGCCAATACTTCCCTTCTTCCAAAGCAGTTTGTTAATCCGGTTGCCCAACGAATCCACATCGTAAGGATCAATAGAAGTACTTCCCGTTATATTGATATTATTGAACAGGGTACTTCTGAAAGTCACACTCATCGTAGACCATTTTAAACTATCCGCAAAAAAGTTGTAACCGCCGGTAATCCCCAATCCATCGATCAACCTTACTTTTTTATACCCTCCGTTCTCACCTGTAGTATCTTTTTTATCACGCACTTTCATCTCAAACAGGTTATCTATACCAAAGTTAAATCCACCGAAACGGCCCTGGGAAAAAGCACCAATCACGCCACCTTCAAACTGTGACAATAATCTTTTATGTCCGGCAGAATCAACCTGTACGCTATCGTAGTACTGCTTAACCAGGTCTGGTTTATAGTTAGCGCTGATAAATGGTTTAACTTCATGACGCAACTTGGTAGATCCAAGGTTATAGGTACCAAAAATCCTGGTATTGGCAGACATTCCAAAGCTTACTTCATTCGCTGTAAAAAAGCCTCTGTCATAATTGGTCATCAATGTATCCTTCTTTCCATTTGTTCGCCACTGCCTAATGATTTTCTGCCCGTACCATCTTTGCGCATAAGAAACAGAAGGCGATAACAAAATCGGTCCCAACGCAGGCAGTGTTAATGAAATCGGGATATTATGCTCCGCACCCCACTGCGCGGTATCAAGCAACTTCCTCAGGCTGAAAGCGGAATCATAAAAAGATATCTGCGTAAGCGTGGTACCAGTATATTGTATACCAAGTTTTTCATACCATTTGGGTGTACCCACCTGTTCTTTTTTCTGGAAAGGGTAAAAAGTATTGGCCGTAAAGTTTACGGTTGGTACGTTAAGGTTTACAAGTCCCAAACTATTGTTCTGGTTATGGTTGGCGCTTACCGTAAGATTGTATTTTCCATCTCCCCATATTTTACCATAAGTGATAGAGGAACTCATCTGGTTCTGAAAATTCCTGGTAACATTATTGGTTACATAGGTATTATACTTTGTACTTCCTGCATTTACGCTTGCAGAAAAACTGGTCCCCGGCCTGGCCCTGTTATCCATGGAATGGCTCCAGGTAATGTTAAAGCTCTGGTTGGTGGTAAACTCATCTACCACGTTTACGCTAGCCGTTCTGTTAAGTAGCTTGGTTCTTTGAATGGCAAGGGTTAATGCACCATTGTATTTATATCGTTTGTAATACTTCGGGTTTATATTCAGGCTCCATCCGCCATAGGTATAAATATTACTTCGCGTGGTGATATCCCAGTAATCATTGATCACTTTATAATAGCCCAATCCCTCCAGGCCCAAACCAAAATCTTCACTCGCAGTAAATTGTGGCGGAAGCAGACCGGAATGCCTTCCACGATAAAGCGGGTATATACCAAAGGGGATGCCCACCGGTAAAGGCACTCCTTCAAATTCAGGAAATGCAGGGCCGGAAACTGCAAACCGGTTGTTGATGATTTTCACTTTACGGGTCCGAAAGGCAAAATGCGGTGTATCCAGGTTACAGGTGGTAAACTTTGTTCTATAGCCAAATGCCACATCCTTATTTACCTTCTTTAATATTTTGGCCTGCACAAACATCTCCCCTTCCTGGTAATAGGTATTCTTTACCAGGCCGCGTTGGGTCTTCATATTAAAGCGGATGGTATCGCTAATGGAGGAAGAGCCTGCCTGTGTCATCTTAGGCAGGTTCAGCGGGTCATGCGAGGTATCCGTTCCTCCATAAGCCGTAATCAGGTTGGTCTGCTGGTCATAACTGATGGTATTGGCTTCCAGCTTCATATCCTTATAATCGGTAGTCGCCTTGCCGTATAATATAAATTGCTTGGATGGGATGATCAATACGCCGGAGTCTTCCGCAGTATAATTCACCGGGGCATCCAGTGAATCTTTAGAGATGGTAAGGGTATCAATGCGCTGCTTAAGGCTATCGCCAAGCCTTGTAGTATCGAGTGAGCTGGTGCCTGTATCGTGCCTTATTTTAAGAACGGTATCTTTTACAATGGCTGAGTCTTTGCCTTTCTTAACCTTTGTAGTGTCCTGATAATCTGTTAATAATTTGAAAAACTGTTTGCGGTTTTTACCCTTAGCAGTATTTTGAAGCGTTATAAATAAGCACAAACAGGCCAAAAGCCCCCAAATTGTAGTCCTTGATTTCACAATATAACAGTTGCGCATAAATGGGTCGGACAAAAATAGGGGTAATTGGATAAATGATTTGTGAAGAAATACGTTAAGGATTGTTATTATGAAAGGAAAAAAAATTCTTGCTTTTTTAGGGCTGGCAACCTGTATTGGTTTGTCTTCTTTCAGGGATGATAGCAGCGCTCCTCCCCCGGCGCAGGAAACACTTAAAACCATCATTATCGATCCCGGACATGGCTTGCCAGACGGCGGTAATGAAGGCGCCCACAGCCATGAGTCTGCAGTATCCCTTGCCATTGCCTTAAAACTGGGCAAGCTGCTGGAAGAAAACCTGCCCGATTGCAAGATATTATATACCCGCACTGATGAAAACCTTCCCAATGGCTTAAGGAAGTCAGCAGAAGCCAACCGCTGGAGGGCCAAATACGCCAATGACAACCACGGTGATCTTTTTATCAGCATACACTGTAACAGTACCTCACCTGTGTATCATAAAGAATTCACAGGATATAAGAAAGAAACCTACTATACAGGCAAAGGCAAAAAAAGGAAAAAGCATACCAGTAAAGTGGCTCAATACCGTCACTGGACAACTCCCAGCCCGGTGCAGGGAACGGAAACCTTTATATGGGCCGTAGACAAAAATGACCAGAAAAAAAGCTTTATTGGTGGAATGGAGGAAGGAGATACCGGTGAGGAAGCCGATAGCACCAGTACCATAGCTGACGACTTTTTTAATTCAGTAGAGGCGAAAATCCTTGCATCTTTGCGCGCCAGGAAATTCTTTGATAAAAGCAAGTTGCTGGCTGAAATGGTGGAACAGGAATTTGTAAAAGATGACCGCAATTCCCGGGGCGCCAAACAAAGAAATGAAAAAGGCATCTGGGTACTGGCGGCAACAGCAATGCCAAGTGTCCTGGTGGAATCAGGCTTTCTCTCCAATCCGGAAGAAGAACGGTTTTTAAATAGTGAAGAAGGGCAAACAGAGGTAAGCAATGCGGTAATGCGGGCCGTACTTCGTTATAAGGAAATCCTGGAGAAAGGACACATCGCTACCGGCAGCAATCAATAATTTGCATGATATATGCTGTACGCTGGTGAAGATGCCGTTCCTGTTGAAATAAACCTGACATTTGTTATTTGCGTTGGAAAGCGTTTTTGTTAAACACATCACAGGTAAATGAATAGGACAATAGTTAAGAAGATGATGATGGCTACCGTACTTTGGTTAGTGCTTAGTTCTTTTGTAATACCACTAGGCAACCCAAGGAAACAGGTAAATAATCTGAAAGTGATTGTGATTGATGCCGGTCATGGCCTGCCTGATCCTGGTGCTGATGGCAAGTACAGCCATGAATCTGCAATAGCGCTGGCAGTAGCATTGAAACTGGGTAAGCAACTACAGGAAAACCTCCCCGATTGTAAAATTCTTTACACAAGAACAGATGAAAACCTGCCCAATGGCCTTCGGGATAAGGATGAAGCCAACCGATGGAGGGCAAAATTTGCGAATGATAACCATGCCGATTTATTTATCGCGATACACTGTAACAGCCTAGATCCCATCCGTCACAGTGAGCGCACGGGTACCCATACAGAAACTTATTACACAGGTAAAGGCAGGAAAAGAAAGAAACATACACGCAAGGTTCCCACTTACCGGCATTGGTCAACACCTAATCCGAAACAAGGTACAGAGACATACATTTGGGCGGTAAATAAAAATGATCAGAAAAAAGATTTCGTAGGTGTTGGTGAGCTTGATGAAAGTGAAGGCGGTGAAAAAGATGACAGCACGGGTAATGCTGCAGCGGAATTCTTCAACAGCCCCGAGGCCAAGATACTTGCTTCCTTACGTACCAAAAGATTCTTTGATAAGAGCAAATTGCTTGCCGAACTGGTAGAAGATGAGTTTTATAAACAGGGCCGCAATTCTCTTGGTGCAAAGCAGCGCAATGAAAAAGGCATCTGGGTACTGGCTGCCACTGCAATGCCCAGCATACTTGTTGAAACGGGTTTTATTTCCAGCCCTGAAGAAGAAGATTACCTGAACAGCGATAAAGGCCAGAATGAAATTGTATACGCCATTATGCGTGCCGTATTAAGATACAAGGAAGGCGGCAAAGAACCGCTTAGCAGACCTGAAACAATTGATACCACCTCTACTTCTTCACAACCTGAAACGGAGTAAGTTTACTTCTTTTGCAAACTTCATCCGTTTAATAAATTAACGGTTTACAGAAACCTGTTTTGCCGGCTGCGTGGTTCCTGTTATCATCGTATATTAATAAAATAACCCTCTCGGGCAACTATGGTATACTCATTGCTGTAGTACCTGTTTTCCATGCATGATATTATGGGCTGCACTTTGCTGTTTCAATTATCCTGCTTACATTTCATTCTAAAATCATTGCGTATGAAAACAAGATCTATCCATGTATTGTTATGGGCGTTCATGCTCTTTTTCTCGACAAGTCTCGTTATCTCCTGTAAAAGCAAACCCAAAGATGCAGGCATTACCACCGCCGTTCAACAGAAAATAACTACGGCCGGTGTTACAGTCTCTGTAAAAGATGGTGTAGCCACACTTTCAGGCGAAGTAAAAAGCGATGCAGAAAAGGCCGATGCGGAAACACAGGCTAAAGCTGTAGAAGGAGTTACATCCGTAGTAAATAATCTTACCATTGCGGTACCTCCGCCACCTCCTCCGGCACCTGTTGAAATTTCAGCTGACGATGCGTTAACCAAAGGAGTGAATGAATTGTTGAAGGATTACAGCACAGTAAAGGCTGATGTAAAAGACGGTGTTGTGTCTCTTTCAGGCGAATTGAAGAAAGCTTCATTGCCTAAACTCACAGCAGCGCTTTATGCACTGAAACCAAAGAAAGTGGATAACAGTAAACTCACCTTAAAATAATGGAGGAACCGTTATATGGCTTTACAAGATAAATACAAAGAACTGGTAGATACAGCAAACGCTTCCGGCGCCAGCAACCTGCAGGTAAGAGAACAGGATAATGTGTTGTATATAGACGGAGAAGTGCCCAGTGGTGCAGTGAAAGATAACCTGTGGAATATTTATAATAAGATCGATCCTGATTTTCGTGCAGGAGACCTGGTATTAAACGTAAATGTTGCAGGTATTGGTGAGGGTTCAAAGCTAAAAGTAGTAACCGAAAAATCAAACCTGAATATCAGGAAAGGACCGGGTACCGATCAGCCGGTTGTTGGCAAAGCTGCACATGGTGAAGTGGTCACGCTTATTAGCAAAACCAGCGATCAATGGTGGTTAATAAGAACCGACGCCGGTGAAGAAGGATATTCTTATGTGCAATACCTTGCACCCGCAGAATAATATCTATCTCATTACACAAGGTTGCCGCAAGTATATTTGCGGCAACCTTGTTTTTATATACAAATGCAAGAATTGCAGTCTTTATATTCTCTGCAACAAATCATCTACGTACTAAGGCTGGCTTATGAATCACCTGTCACTCACACATCTTATTATATCCCTGCTTGCAGGCATTTTACTGATTGTATTGCTTACTGCAAAATTTCGTATTCACGCTTTCTTTGCTTTATTTATTGCCTGTTTGGTAGTAGGGTTAAGTGTTCAGATGCCGGTAGCACAAATACTCAATGCAATGAAAGACGGCTTTGGCCACATTATGTCGTCGCTGGCATTGGTGATTGTATTGGGTACCACGCTGGGCGTATTGCTTGAACATAGCGGAAGTACAAAAGTGATGGCCAACTTTATCCTCGCAAAAACCGGCGAAAAAAAGGCTGCCATGGCAATGAGCATTACCGGGTTTGTAGTGGGGCTACCTATTTTTTGCGACTCAGGTTATATTGTATTGAGTGGGCTTGCAAAATCTCTTGCCAAACGCAGCCGCACTTCCATGGCTGTTATTGCTACTGCGCTTGCTACGGGGCTTTATTCGGTGCATTGTCTTATTCCACCGCATCCGGGTATGAGTGCAGCGGCAGCGAATCTAAAACTTGATTTTGGCCGGTTAATACTCACCGGTATTATCATCGCAATTCCGGCCGCCATCATTGGCCTGTTATGGGCAAATTATGCCGGTAAAAAATTTGCCACCGATGTAATTGCAGAAGAAACACCTGTAACTGACCAAACACAGCTTCCTTCTGTTATAAGATCATTTTTACCTGTGATTGCACCTATCCTGCTGATAGCGGTTAAGTCTTTTTTACCGGTCGCAGCAACAGGAAACCAATCATGGTTTTATGAATTACTTACCATCACCGGAGAACCTGTAATCGCATTAGCCATAGGTATCCTTCTCGCGCTTGGTAATATCAAGGGCAAAGAATCTTTTACACAGGTATTGCAGGAAGCGGCAGAAAAGGCAGGTGGCATACTGGTGATCATTGGCGCAGGTGGTGCATTCGGCGCGGTTTTAGCGGCTACCAATCCCGCAGCACATTTTGCAGGCATTGAAGCATCAGGAAAGCTTGGTATACTCATTCCGTTTCTGATCACCTTTATTTTAAAAACAGCGCAGGGTTCTTCAACGGTCGCTATTATCACCGCTTCATCGCTCATACAGCCTTTATTACCTGCGCTGGGTATGGATAGTGAAACCGGGCGGCTGCTGGCTGTGCTTTCAATGGGTGCCGGTTCAATGATGATTTCTCATGCCAATGACGCCTATTTTTGGGTGATCGCAAAGTTTTCGGGATTGGGCATGAACACCATGCTTAAAGTATATTCCGTTGCTACCCTGCTGATGGGTCTTACCACCTTGCTGATGGTTTACCTCGCTTCTTTTATTTTATAAGATTACAACAAACGCTGCTTTAACCTGCTGTACTCTTCTTCGGTAATGATGCCTTTATATTTGAGGTCCATCAATTTTTCCAAGTCGTTAAAAGCATTTGATACCGGTTCATCTCTATGTTTGTCTATGAGATTTACTTGTTGACTGATCAGCGGTTTGTGCTTTAGAGAAAGTATATTTTTATTTCTCGATAATAAGCCTGCCAGGATGATGGCTGTTGCCGCTCCCGATGCGATCCACACGCCAATACCTGCCCTTCTTATCAAACCGGTATTATCTTCAATTGCAGGCTGATTTGCCATGGTAATACAGATGCCTGTTAAAGCAATCATCGCGCTGCTGACAACCATTAACCGCATCGTTTTTTCGAGTGGCATGTTTCTTTTACCACTGGTAAGCGCAACAATCGCCACAGCCATAAAAGCAAGGTAAGTAACAATACCAAACTCACGAAAGCCATTTGTTGTGGTGCTTGTCTCCAAACCGGTTGCAGGAAACTGCTGCCAGGGTAAAAACACTGCCGCCATGCCGGTTAAAGACATCAGTATAAAAAAGCCACGCTGCTTATTCATGAATTTGTATTATTTGAAGGTTACAGGTCTGTAAAAAGGGTCTAGGGAAATATGTTAAACTTTCGCTGGCTTACAATTGGATTAAACGTATGCACTTGCCAACAACTTTATTTTTCTATGCAAACAACTTTCCAACACTGGTATAATAAATATACGTTGCTGTAGTACTGTCTGGTGAGTGCATTTATTTTCTGACATAACCGGACTTATTTTTTGCGGAAAACAAAACTTTAATTGCAGAATAATATTTATTTTCAGCCTATTCCACGATGAACATTTGAAACACCAATGCCCCCTAAAAAAGTGTTTATGAGACTGATAGTGCTCGCTATGGTCATGATGATTGTGTTGCCTTTGCAAGCGCAGCAAAACCTGATTGATTCGTTGCTAAACGCCCTGCAACAGCATCCTCAGCAAGATTCTACCTACCTGGACATTCTGCATGAAATGTCTTACTACTATTATTCCAATGATGCGAAGGAAGGATTAAAGCGGTCTGAAGAAAGCATTGCTTTGGCACAGCGACTGAATGATAGCCGAAGACTGGCCATCGCCTACAATGATAAAGCCGGCAGCCTTTCTATATTGGGTGATAATAAAACCGCGATGGAGATGTACAAAAAAGCCATCGACATGCACAGTAAGTCAGGTAATACCAAAGGTGTAGCAAGAGGACTTTTTAACCTCGGGCTTATCTATTACAATATTTCAGACTATCAAAAAGCAACGGAACAATACCTGAAATCCCTAAGAATTTTTGAGCAGTTAAAAGACACGCCACGCATCGGTATCCTGTATAACAGTCTCGGGGTGTCTGCGATGTTCCAGTCAGATTATCCTGGTGCAATGGAATATTACCTGCAGGCTTTGCGTATTCATGAAAAAACAAACAGCCTGCGCGACCTGGCCAATGTGCTGGAAAACCTTGGACTTTTATATCGCCGTTTGTATAATTACAATAAGGCACTTGAGTACCATCAGCAGGCGCTGAAAGTGAATATAGCGCAAGGCGCAAAAATCGCCATTGCAAATTCGTACGGTAATATTGGTATTATTTACGATACACTACACAACACCACAGAAGCGATCAATTCATTCAGCAAGGCACTGGAGATTAACCAATCTGTAAATAACAAAAGAGGCATTGCAAGCAACATGGGCGACCTTGGAATTTTATATAAGGAGATTCCGGATTATCCTAAAGCTTATGAATATATTACCACGGCAAAACGGTTATTTGAAGAAGTGGGTGAAAAGAATAGTACAGCAAGTATGCTAAGCGAAACTGCCGGGTTATACGCAACGGTGCCAGATCAGGTGCTGAAAGATCTGCTACACACCAGCCCGGCAAACCGCTATACAAAGACACTTTCCTTATACCGTGAAGCATTACGGCTGGCAGAAGAAGATGATCTCACAGATCATAAAGAAAGTATCTGGTTTGGCATATATGAAACCTTTCTTGCGCAAAAGAACTATTCCGCGGCGCTGGATGCTTATAAACGCTACGATCAGCTTCATGACAGCATCCATAACACAGCAAGCCGTGATGAAATTGCACGTAAAGAAATACAGTTTGAGTTTGATAAAAAAGAAGCCTTATCCAGGCTAGCACACGAGAAACAGCAGTTACTGGCGAATGCAGAAATCAGGCAGCAGAAGATCATTCGCAACACAAGTATAGGAGTAACGATTATGTTGCTGATTGCAGCCTTAACAGGTTCTGTGTTATATAAAAACAAGCGGGATGCCGATGCGCAGAAAGCAGCCGCAGAGTTTAAAGCACAGGTGGCAGATACAGAGATGAAGGCGCTGCGATCACAGATGAACCCGCATTTCATTTTTAATTCACTTAACTCCATCAGTGATTATATTACCAGGAATGATACAAAAGCGGCGGATGAATACCTGGTGAAATTTGCAAAGGTGATGCGAATGATACTGGAAAACTCCGAGCAAAAAGAGATCAGCCTCGCAGATGATCTTAAAGCCCTGGAACTATATATGCAACTGGAAGCGTTGAGATTGAAGCATGGATTTACGTACAGGATAGAAGTAGCACCCGAGATTGATGTGGAGAATACATTGGTTCCGCCACTCATTCTCCAGCCGTTTGTGGAAAACAGCATCTGGCATGGCCTTGCAAAAAAGCGTGTACATGGAGAGATACAAATTAAGATCAGCCGGGAAAACAATATGCTTCATTGTATAGTGGAAGATAATGGTGTAGGCCGCGCTGCAACGGCCACCTCTGAGCCGGCCAGGAAATCACTTGGTATGAAGATCACCCGGGATCGCATTGATATCATTAATAAACTGAAGAAATCTTCAGCCACCATAATTTTAACCGATCTTACAGAAGGTACGCGGGTAGAACTGAAACTTCCGCTTGAGCTAAACGAATAAACACATGATTACTACGATCATTATAGATGATGAGCAACATTGCATACAAAGGTTAAGCAACCTCTTGCAGGATTATGCAGACACCATTCACATAAGCGCTGTTTGCAGTACACTGGAAGAAGGCTTACGCGCCATACAACAACATCAGCCGGAACTCGTTTTCCTGGATGTTGAGTTGCAGGATAAAACCGGTTTTGATTTGCTGCAATCACTTCCGCATATTTCTTTCAATGTCATCTTTACCACTGCCCATGCGCAATATGCCGTACAGGCCTTTAAATTCAGCGCGCTGGATTACCTGTTAAAACCTATTGACCCGGCAGACCTGCAGCAGGCTATCAGTAAGCTTAAAACAAAAATCTCCAAAGAAGAGGTGGCGCAGAAATTTGAAGTACTGTTTTATAACCTGAAACATATGCAGGGTGCGTCTAAAAAGATAAGCGTACCTACGGTAAATGGTTTCGTTTTTTTACAGGTAGCAGATATTATCCGGTGCCAGTCTGAGATAAATTATACCACGCTATTTTTAAAAGATAAACAAAAGATAACAGTGGCCAAAACGCTAAAAGAATTTGAAGAGCTGCTGAAAGAATATAATTTTTACAGGGTACACAATTCCCATCTTATTAACCTTAGTTACCTGAAGAGTTATCACAAAGGCAAGGGTGGATATGCCATTATGAATGATCTTTCAGAAATAGAAGTTTCTACCCGCCGCAAAGACGACTTCCTCAAAAAACTGGGCGAAATATTTTAACCACCACCGCCTGTCCTTTTTCTCCTTCGAAAATACCTAAGCCATTGAGTATCTTGCATGCCGAACGGCTAAACTTTTGTATAGCTTTTTTCGCTTGCCTGATAATAGATGAACCCTAATAACGTTTTAGATCAGGACATTGCTTATGATTAAGAAGATTATTACATTTTTTATTGGCATTACAACCCTTATCATTACGCAGGGACAGGATTATCATGCGATCCAGGGCTCTTCTTATGCCGGTGGTCTTGGGGTGCACAATAACCCGGCTTCCATTGTGAATGTTCCTACCAAGTGGGATATTACCATTTTAGGTGCACAGGTGAAGAATGCCACCAATGCCGTTACGCTATACAATTTCTCGTACCTGAATTTCATGGACACCGCAGAATATCTTTTTAACAGCGGCCGTTACAATCGTTTCTTAGTATTGAATGATAACATCAATCTTTTGAATACCAGGATCGCACTTAACAAGAAAAGCAGCATTGCTTTTGGTGCCAATATAAAAAGTTATGTACGCGCCAAAACAAGTGACTATTATTTTATTGACACGATGCAACGGGCCTTTGACTTCTTTCAACTGAATGATCCCTCGCAAAGCTATACTGCAGATGTTGCCCACAGTGCCTGGATTGAGTTATACGCAACATACGCACGAACAGTATTTGATAATGAAAGCAGCCGCCTTAATGCAGGCATTACACTCAAAGCCATGAGAGGTATTTCCGGTGCTTATGGCAGGCTGACCAGTGGCAAGTTCTCTGCTACCAGCAATGGCGATTTTAGCATTACAGGAGGCGCTATGCAATACGGTTATTCCGCCAATTATGACCGCTGGAATGAAGATAATAATACCTCCGACAACCTGAATGCCCTGGTAAGAAATTCAACCGGCCGACTGGCAATGGATATAGGTTTTGAATACCTGGTAAAACCATTGCATACAGTTGATATATATGACGAGGATGACTATTTTGATTACGACTGGAAAATTGGTGTATCCCTGCTTGATGTTGGCGCTAACAGCTTTAAACATGGAAGAGAAAGCCGGCTTTTTGCAGGCATCAAAAATGGCATCACCAGTCAGTCCATCGAGTCTAAATTTGACAGCACCATAACTTCTGTTAAAAATTTTAATGACAGTATGGCCACCATTGTAAGCCAGGCTAACGCATTACGCGGACAGTTCTCTGTTGTTAACCCGACAAGGCTGGTCATCAATATAGATAGGTTTATTTACAAGGAATTCTCCGTAAATGCAGAACTTTCTCTGAATGTGCCTGGTTCTTTGCTGAAAAACTATATCTACGTACAGCAACTTAACCTGCTCACCATAACACCCAGGTGGGAAAGGAAAAACCTTGGCTTTTATATGCCCATACAATACAACAATCATCAACAACTCTGGATTGGCGCTGCTATGCGGGCAGGGCCGGTTTTATTGGGCTTTCATAACCTCGGCAATATCTTTAGTAAAAGCAAAGTGCAAAATGGCGGAGGCTACATTGCTTTTACCATAAGAGCTTCAGGCAAGACGGAGAAAGACAGTAGAGGCAAACGCCTCAACTGCCCCTGGCCATAGCGTAACCACCGGTTTTATATTTACAGCATCGTAACGGTAAATACGGTGCCGGTACCAGGCTTGCTGCTTACATCAATCGTACCGCCAAGAGACTCTATCTGGTTCTTGGTAATAAAAAGCCCCACTCCTTTTGCATCGGGATTATTGTGAAACGTTTTGTACATGCCAAATAACTTATTACCATATTTATTCAGGTCAATACCAAGACCATTGTCCGCTATCATCAGTATCTTTTTTCCGGCTTCCAGTTTCGTGGTAAATACAATTTCGGGTAACCGGTCAGGCGAGCAGTATTTAAGCGCATTGGATAAAAGATTAAGTACAATACTATCAAGATAGGCCGGTATATGTTCCACCTGCGGACAGGCACTGAAATCTGTTTTTATGATGGCATTTGTTTTCTTTACCAGCGGTGAAAGTATCTCAAGCGCAGACTGCACCGTTTCCTCAAAGTTGATCAACTGCCGTGCTTCTTTTGAGATGGTCTTAATTTTGATTACTTCATTTAAATGATGGAGGGTTTCATGAAGATTATCAGCTATCTTCTTCATACCATTTACAATACTTTCTTTTTCCTGCTGATCCTCGCTCATATGAAATGCTTCCAGCGAAGCGGAAAATGTAGAGGCATGCGAACGAAGGTTGTGTGAAACAATATGGGCAAAATTTTCAAGCCGCTCATTTTGCTCCTTAATAATCTTGTTGTTGTTTTCCAGGAGTTGCTCTTTCTGCTTATACTCCATAATGTTTTGAAAAACACCTCTCAGCTCCATAACCTTTCCTTGTTCGTTAACGATGGGCTTGCCAATAGAGCGCACCCATATTTTATTTTTCTTCGCGGTCACCAGTTCAAGTTCCAGGTCAAATGGCTGAAGGTAGTCGATCGTTCTTCGTATAGCGTCTTTTAAAATCAATCTTGATTTAGGCGTAAAAAAAGAAAGGCTGTCATCAAAAGAAGGCACTTTACCAAGTGGTAGTTCGTGAATATAAAATATCTCTTTCGTCCACGAGACTTTACTTTCCCTAAGATTTAATTGCCATCCGCCGATATGCGCCATAGATCCGGCTTCGTTTAAAATAAAATGATTACGCTCCAGCTCCTGCTGAAAATTGGTAATCTCCTGCTCCTTCTGCTTATCAGCGGTAACATCCTGCGCAAAGCCGCGTACTGCAATTACTTCACCAGCTTCATTTTTAACGGGCATCCCTTCCAGCCACATCCACCGGTTATTTCCTTTAAACCCGGTAAAGAAAATCACTTCATTGGAAGGTTCACCGTTACGTACACAGGCATTTACACAATCCATCAGTTTAATGTATGCGTCTGTATTTTTATACAGCTCCTTCAACTGCGAAGTATCGGGTTTTACATCGTAAGGCAGTTCATGAATATCATACATGCCCTTGCTCCAAAAAGTTATCTCTGCGGCAATGCTTGCTTCCCATAATCCGAACTTACCAAACTGACTTACTTCGTCCAGCAGGTTCTTTGTTTTCTGCAACTGCGAATAGTATAGATCAAGTGCTTCCGCTTTTTTCCTGTCATCATCAATATCCTGTAAAATGCCGATCATCTTTACTACTGTGCCTGCTTTATCTAACACAGGTTCACCTTTTGCATGCAGCCATTTTCTTTTCCCGGAACCTGTATATATTTCATATTCTACAGACTGGGGAAGTTTATTTTTTATGATATGACGGATGGCATCATGTACAGGCAACTTATACTCTTCCGGCAACATCGCTGTTAGCTCATCACAGGATGGCCTTCTTGTTAATTCCAGGATCTGGTACATGCCGGTTGTCCAGCTATGTGTTTTGGTTTTGAGATCAATTTCCCACCCACCGACTTTTGAAATGCGGGACACTTCATTATTCAATGTGTCTTCCTGTTTTACCAACGGGCGTTGCAGCCTGTGTTCCACATATTCCTTTACCAGTAAAATGATTTTATCGCCCTGGCCTGCCTCCTCGCTTTCCCAGATTCCCGTAAGTTCCACACGGCGGTAAAAGCCATCTTTTTTCTGCAGCCGGATGTTTAATGGCGGAAAGCGGTGAAGATGCGATGCCTGGTCAATATACTGAAGCAGGGATACATCATCTGCATGTTGAAGTTTGATAAATTCTTCCGGGGTAACAGCAACTTCACCGGGTGAATAGCCCAGCAATTTCAGCAGTTCCGGGGACCAGTAAATTTTATGTTCTGTTTTGTTATAAACAAGGATCGCGCCGTGCAGCATTCGCAAAACGCGGGGCAGACAATCCTGGTAAGGAATATGCCCAACGTCAGTATAGTGTGTTTCAAGAGGATACATAACATAGTTTTTAAATAAAAAAGCACTTGTTCTTTCGATTGCTGAAAAGAAGCACTTATTGATTTAAAACCTGCTTTGTGTTTATCGTTTTCATAGTGTTCATATTGGGTTTTAAAATGAATTGTACGGATATAACTCGATATACAGGAAATCTTTTTATAAATCCTGACGCTGTTGTATAGATAATCGTGTTCAGTTCCTCCTGCAATAAAGCAAGTAATAACCAATAACCGGTTCGATATGCGCTTTCATAATATCGAGCCGATATAAGATAAAAATAATGGAAAAAACGCAGCATTCCAACAGTAAAATATTGCTCAGAAGAAATAATGCCCTGTCAATTTTATCCTGTGTGTTGAATATGATAGAGATAGTTATTAATCCGAGTTACTCAAATAACAAATTATAATCCTCCTAATTTGCCACCATCTACCGGAAGATTTATTCCGTTTATGTAAGCGGCGGCAGGACTGCATAAAAAAGCAACTGCTGCAGCAAGCTCTCCGGCCTCACCAATACGGCCGGCTGGTATCTGACCGGCTGCTTTATCCATAAACGAATCTATTGTTAGCCCCTCACCTGCAGCCTGTTTGCCATACAGGTTTTCCAACCTTGCAGTTTTTATACTCCCGGGTAAAACATTGTTACAGGTAATTCCGGATTTACCCAATTCACCAGCCAGCGTTTTAGACCAATTGGCAACAGCGGCACGAACCGTATTGGAAATTCCCAACTGTGCAATAGGCTGCTTTACAGAAGTAGATACAATATTGATAATACGGCCATAGCCGGCTTTCTTCATACCCGGAACAACGGCCTGCATAAGCGTATGTGCCGTAATAAGATGTGAGCGAAAGGCAGTCTCCAGGTCAGCAGGGTTTGTTTCAAGCAACGGCCCGGGCACCGGACCACCCGTATTGTTAACCAGTATATGTATGAGCTTCCCTGAGTTAAGATAGGCACCAACCGCATCTTTTACCTGCTCCGGATGATTGGTATCCGCAATAAGATAAGCATGTTCCTGCTGCTGAGAGATATCTAGTGAATGTAATATATCCAGCAATGCAACTTCACGTCTTGCCATTAATATCACATTGGCGCCAAGTAAAGCCAGCTCAACGGCTACGGCCGCGCCAAGACCCTGGGAAGCGCCTCCAACAAGTGCAGTCTTACCTTTCAGGTTAAGATTCATTGAAACAGTTTTTATAATATCGTTATTTAAACTTCAGCAACGCGAAAGGGAAGAATCTCTACATGTTCCCACACTTTGCCGGTGACATATGGATCTTCATCCACCCAGCGTCTTACGCTGGCTTCATCTTCCAGCTGAACAACCAGCATAGACCCGTGCATATCTCCCTGCCCGTTTAGCTTCGCCCCACCTACAATAAAATTTCCTTTGCTTTTCTCTTCCCGCATTCTTATTAAATGTTGCGTTCTTATGGCCAGCCTGCGGTTAAGTGCATCTGCATCTTTATAATCATCGGCCAGAATTAAAAACTGTGGCATACTCCTACTTTTTAAGCACTAAAATTAATTTGAAAATCATCAGCGCTTCACAAAAACATCAACAAAATCAATACAACAACTATCCGCGTATAAGGCACAAAAAAGCGCTGCCATTACTGACAACGCTTTTATATAACATGAAGAAGAATTCAACCTAATTATGATTCAATACCGCAGCATGATCTTCAACCATTGCTACAATTTCTTCCGGTGTATCAGTAACGCCGAATTTTTCTCCGCCGATCATCAACACCATCGTTTGTACAACGTCATTATAGTTTATTCTTCTGATAGATGAAATATTACTGGCATTAATTACAACTGATCCATCTTCTGTTTCCTCAATACTATTTAACCTGATAAATTGTGCTTTCATAATTAATATTTTTTTGGTTAACAGTTATAGTAGTAGAAAAACCATGCCAAAGCAATCATGAAAATGTTAATGCTACCCGGCAAGCTAGCGCATTAATACTACCGTTCCTTTAAATAATTGGCTGGCCGCATTACTGAATGCCATCTTTACAAAATATACATAGGTTCCGGGAGGCGCAGGCATACCGTTAATATTACCAGTCCAACCAAAAGAAGGATCATTGGGGGGTACATTCTGAACATGAAATAAACGTTTACCCCATCGGTCGTAAATGGAAAAATCTTCTACAGTGGTGGCAGTAGAACCGGCAAGTACATAATACACATCGTTGCGGCCGTCACTGTTTGGCGTAAAAGCGCCAGGCATATTTACAAGTCCGCCGGTGAATGTTTTTACTAATGCATAAGAAGTGTCTTTACAAAAGAATTCATTCTGGCTGATAAACGTATAACGGGAAGTATAAGACGGCGTTGCGATAGGCACCAGGCATGTGGTACAGGAAAGCGATGAGGAAGGCAACCATGCATAGCTAACCATATTGCCACTTATTACAACAGGATTAAGCGGTAAAGCGGTAAGCCTGGGTACACTGGTATCTGCAGGGATAACCGTAACGATAAAAGGAGTTATGCTTGCAGAATAAGTATTATTAGAAGTATCTGTTTCATCAAAAGCCTTATCAGGGATGGTTGCGCCATTTCCTTTATCATTTACTACAGCCGTAATAGTATGTGATGAACCGGTGGTTATTCTATGTGTATAGGTAGCACAACTGTCAGGTAGTTGAGCCGGAGTATAAAAAACCGAGTTAAGTAAACGGCCTGCGCCAGGCGTGCTGTCATAGAAGCTTACGGGTATACCGGCATATACAGAATCGTAGTTATTCCCCATACATATTTTAAAAGTCACCTGCGTAGTATTATTGGTATAGCAACTGGTTTTTAAAATCTCCACCGTCATGTCGGGTTGAAATATTTTAACATTGGCGCTGCCTGGTATAAGGCAACCATACTTGTTAGCCGTTTGCATAGTTACAACTGACGAATTGGTTACGGTAACTACCGGGCTTAAACAATCAGTACAGCTTAACTGGTAACCGCTGTTGTTAAACCAGTGTGTACTTGCTGCATCAAAAACCGTGGAATTGATCTGCAGGGTGACCGACTGATTTTTATACACCGTTGTATCAGCAGGTTGCAGTAAAACTGTTTCTCCGGGATAGAGTACAGAAGCTGTGTTATTGGTATAATTCTTTTCCAGCCATTCTGTATTAGGTAACTGAAGCGGTATAGTTGTGCCACTATCATTCACTACTGCGTATAAAGTAGTTCCAGGCGTAATGCCATTAATAAAAGCGCTGAATGAACCGGTTTTGGCATGCACTGTATCTGCAAGCACATATGTTGATAAAAGACTAGCTGCAGCAGCGTTTGGATCACTACTATAAAAAGCAACAGGCAACCCTTTTGGAAGCACACCGCGTTTAAAGCTATTGGATAAGGTAAAGTCAACATGCATCCGGTTATTGGAAGCACATTGCAAACTATCTATGGTAATGGTATAATCATCAGCAGGTGGCACATTAATCTTTATATATGCCGTATCAAAGCAGCCATATTCACTTTTCGCGATCAGCATTTTGGTATCTGTAGTATCTGCTACCAATTGTGTAACACTGCAAGTTTTACATAAAAAATTGTAAGGCGGCTGCCATGTATAAGTTGCCTGGTCAGGATAAGAAATTGCAGCGATGGTTAAAGTATCCCCCGGTTCAAGCGTTGCATCTGATGGCTGGGCAGTAACCGTAAAACTAAAACTACTGGATGATGCAATATTGTTTTTGTAATCAGTTTCTGTCAGGCCCGTATTGGGCAACTGCACAGGAATTACATTGCCGCTGTCGGCAAGCACAGCATAAATCTGGTTTAACCCTGTTTTTTTAATATCTAGTACCAGAGAATAAGCACTGCTGCAACACTTACCCAGCAGCTCGTCAGGCAGAAAAAAAGTACTACCCAACTTATGGGCATTGGCTGATGAAGGGTCCGCATCATAAAATGAAACAGGTGTGTTGACGGGCACAGGGGCATACCCGTAATTACATACATAGAATGAAACCAGCACTTTTGTTTTTTGGTAACAGCTAACATTGCTAAAATAGATAACCCCGTCTGCGGTTGGGTCTGCCACACTTATTGGAAAATACCCGGTAGTGTCTGAACAGGCACCATTTGTGGCAACCAGCCGGGCTGTATAATTACCGGGCGTGGTAAATACATAATTTAAATCTTTTTGGGTACTGATCACCTGTTCTGTTAAGCCAGCATCATTACTTAACAGCCAATAGTAAGCAGAAGCATTTTCCGAGGTATTTACAAAACTGATACTATCCAATTGTATACCCGTCTTGGATGCAATAGCCTGTTTATCTGTATAAAAACGGGCGGTTACGCCACAGGTAACCGTTACATAATCTGTATAGATGGCAACACATCCCGGGTTATTGTATGCTTTAAGCGAAACCTTATATCGTCCGGGGACTGTAAACACATGTGAAAAAGTTTTGCCGGTTCCTGTAACCACGTTATCTATTAACCATTGATAATTGGCCGCTGATGCAGATGTTACCGTAAATGAAATATTATCACCGGGTAAAGGATAAGCATTATCCCTGGTAAAATTTGCCTGTACATTATCGTTACACGGAGGATTGCATTCCGGCTGCAAGAGGCCGTTGCGTTGTGTGGCAATCACAGCACGCATCCGGGCAGCCTGCCCTTCTGTAAATGCATTATGACATCCTTCATTCCCATAATCCATAAAATTGGAGATCATATCAGGCACATCAGTTGGAAAAAATCCATTGGAGTGATTCGATAAGGTATCTGTTGTACAGGTATTGGAAGGGTTATTGCACGATGGTGCGTCACTAACCGAATTATCCGGCGGGGTATCACACACCATGTCGCCGTCTGTTTCGCAATTATTATTGGAACATCCGCCCTGGAAAGTATGATATAACCCAAGATAATGTCCCATTTCATGGGCCAGTAAAGAGCCAAAGCCGGTAACCACAATCCCATCAACCTCTCCCGCATTTGGCGGTAAGGTGGCATAACCGCCTTCATTCAGGCGTAACCACTGACCGCAACTAAACTGTGCCTGTATCTCAGCATTAATGTTCTGAATATACCAGATGTTGATATATCGTGAAGCATCCCATTGAATAAGCTTTTTTAAACGTTGTTCTTCAATGATGGTATTGTGATTTGCCGCAAAAAAATGTTTAGTCCGCGTAATACCATTCGTAATACCTCCATCAGGATCTTTTCTGGCGATACAGAACTGAATTTTTGTATTAGCGCCTTTACTCCCGGCATAGGTTCCTTTCTTGGCAAAGGCATCATTAAGGTCTTTTAATGCCTGAGTGATCATTAAGTCTGTAACCAATGATGGATCGGCATTCACAATATGAAAAACAACCGGCAATGTATACCCCCCGGTATCAGTTACACGGTTGCTGTTCATTTCAGTTTGTATCTGCCTGTTCATCAGCGCTTCTTTCTCCCGGTATTTATATTGCTTACGAAGATTGCTTAACAGAAGGTCCGTTCCACATACAGCCGTAGCAAGATTGCGTTCAGTTGTTTTACCCGGTTGCGGGAACGGCTTTTGTTGCGCCCATGTGTGAAGGGAAAAAAGAAGTAATAAAAAGAGACTATAGGATATTTTAGGTATATGTAAAAAAGGGTTCAAAATAACGTGGCTGTTTAATGTAAAATAAAAATTTATTTTACCAGCATCCAAATGGTATCACCCATTTAATTTATTGTAATGCATAGTAAGAATAAATAGGCATTATCACTCATTCGTTTGAGATTGCTGCAAGATTACCTAAATAGCAGTTATCGTCCCGGTTACCCTTCACAATATAAACGTTGGTGTTTCATAGCACATAACGAAATCATCTCCCAATTATTATACCATATAAAATATCCGCTTATTAATTTTGTATGTCTGGTAAATAGCTCAACATTGCTTTCCATAAAAAGTACCACAACATCCTTTAATTACACCCGGCAAACAAATGTTTGTGTCGGTACTTTGCTGTATAAATTTTGATGATATGGAACAAAAATTACCGCTTCCGCCATTTACACAGGAGACCGCCCTGCAAAAAGTTCAAATGGCCGAAGATGCCTGGAACAGTAAAGACCCGGTAAAAGTATCACTTGCCTATACGGTTGATACAGAATGGCGCAACCGCTCTTCGTTTATTAATGGACGTGAAGAAGTTGTGCAGTTCCTCACCGGTAAATGGCAACGTGAACTGGACTATCGTTTAAAAAAAGAACTCTGGTCTTTTACGGAAAACCGCATTGCCGTTCGTTTCTACTATGAATTTCATAATGAAGCCGGCCAGTGGTACCGTGCTTATGGTAATGAAATGTGGGAATTTAATGAGCATGGTTTGATGCAGAGAAGATACGCCAGCATTAATGATGTTGAGATTAAGGAAGAAGAGCGTTTACTAAAATGATGTCTTTCTTTTAATGAAAACAATTCAACGCTCACCAGGAGCAATGCAGCAAATGAACAAACTGAATAACCATCCCAACGCAGACACGTCATCCTGGATAAAATTATTTCACTCCTTGTTCGGCATTCCAGGAATGTTGCAATTTTCTAACATAGAGTATTTGACCTGTGTGATAAGCATTATGCGTACTGATATGTGAAATTGTGCTGTACCATTTTACCAGTTCAGTTTCCGGTGTTGTTGCTACTGCTTTTTCCCATTCCGTCAATACTTCATCCAGTTGCTTTACGGTAGACGCCCATTCATCTGCAGTAAGTGTAGCAAAAGTTTTTTCATTGTTACCATCAAACGCATCTTGTTTCCGGTTTTTGAATTTATCTAACTGGTTCTTGTTCCAGAACAATAAATGTGCGGCAAGCTGTGCTACCGAATGACTGGAATCTTCCGGCTTCCAGTTTGCCTGCTCAACGCTAAGCCCCTGCAACGCATTATTCACCGGCACAAACCAATCCTGTTTATTATGGGTTGTTTTTAATTCTTCCAAAAGTAAAGCGCGTGTGCCTGAAGGTGGCGTTTGCTGGGCACGCAACATGGTAGTACTTAAGAGAAGCAGGAAAAAAAGGCTGTTTCGCATGGCAGTTGTTTTAGTTGTTTAAAGTTACTGAATCCATACTTTACCTCGGCCTTGTACCTGAATTAACAATTCTGCGGACACTTTATACGCTGATAAGTTTTAATATTAAGTAACGATTTGTTTACTATGTTTAAAGCAATCATTAAGCAAACCCTTTTCCTTTTTTGTATACTTGGCTTCGCTGTTATCACCGAAGCGCAGGACAGCACTTATATCAAGGTTCATTTCTTATATGGCTCAAGGCCGTTACGTAAGTATAAAGATGTGGAAGCTAAATGGTTTGGCGGTATGCTGGGTGGTCACGTAGGCATTGAAACAGATAGCAATAAAATATTGAATTTTCTGCCGGAAGGAAGTTTTCACTGGCTGGCTAAAAAAACAAACAGGCATAGCAGTTACCATCTTCATAGCAACAGGGATTTCTATGCAATTCTTGGCGGCAATGCAGACGGTGTAAAAAAGCTTGTTGTTTACATTCCTGTTTCTGTTGCGCAAAAACATCAGCTGGATAGTATTTCTTCCGCATACTTGCTACAGACGCCTTATGATTATGCATTGATCGGCATGCGTTGCGGGGCAGCCTCCTATGAAATTCTCGGGCAGTTGGGCATTGTTCCGGCATATAGTTATAAGAAAACCTACCTCAAGATTTTATATCCTAAAAAATTACGACACATTCTTTTGCAGAAAGCATTGAACAATCACTGGGTGATAGAAACAGCAGCAGGTACAACCAGGCGAAAGTGGGAACAGGATTAACTTATGAAACGTGAGAAGCGAGGCGTTAATCGTGAGTTAAGGATCCACGCCTTACCTCTTACATCGCATAACATTCCTACAACTGCCTGATCACCCGGCAGGGATTTCCCGCTGCAACCACGTTCGCCGGTATATCTTTAGTTACCACGCTTCCGGCGCCAATTGTTGTATTATTGCCAATGGTCACACCGGGACAAACAATTACCCCGCCACCAAGCCATACGTTATCACCAATCCTGATGGGCGCTGCAAGCTCCGGCCCTTTAATCCGTTCTTCGGCGATGATTGGATGATAAGCCGCATACAATTGCACATTGGGCGCAAACATCACATTTTCCCCAATCGTAACTTCCGCACAATCCAGGATAGTGCAATTGAAATTGATAAAGCAATTATTGCCGATATAAGTATTCACACCATAGTCGCAGTAAAAAGGGGGTTGTATATCAATCGTTACAGGGCATGCACCCAATAATTCTTTGAGGAGCTGATGCCTTTCAGCCGCCTGACTCGCAGCAGTCAAATTATATTGTGCAAAAAGTAACCGGGCTTTATTTCGCAACGCCGTTAATTCATCATCTGCCGCAACATATAATTCGCCAGCCAGCATTTTTTCTCTTTCTGTTCTCATCTTATTTGTTTTCAGCACCAAACTTCCTTTGTTTTAATGCGCCAAAGAAATTTTATTGCGTTTATTCAAGCTATATTTTCATTAACTTTAAAACCGGCAACGAATATCTTCCATATGTAAACACAGCAAGTATGAAAAACATATCATTCTCTTTTAGTAAAGTAACAGGGTTGATCCTGGCAATAGTTACCACCACCACCTTCTCTTTCGGCCAGTCCGAAGAAAAAAAAGTAAGCGGTGAAGTATTGGATATGGCCTGCTATATGGCCAAAGGTGCGCATGGCGATGGCCATAAAGATTGTGCCTCAGCCTGTATAAAAGGCGGTTCGCCCATGGGCATTCTTACCAGTGATGGAAAAGTGATACTGGTAGTAGAAAACCATGATAAGAAGAGTGCGTATGAAGAAGTGAAGAAACATGCAGGAGAACAGATAACACTCACAGGCACTTTAAGTGAAAAAGGCGGCGTACCGGGCATTATTGTAAGTGAAGTAAAGGCCAAGTCCTGATTAAGATCAGGAACTTTATCAAATAACAGGAAGAAGCCTTCGGGCTTCTTTTTTTATACACCTCAGAAAGCATCATCAAAAAAAAATTTGTACCGGCTGTGATTTTTTTACTCTTACTGCGAATAATATAGAAACGCTATTTCTTTATAATGACGCCCGAACAGTATAGCCAACAATTGCTGCAGCTTATAGATGATAACAAAGCAATCCTGTTCAGGATCTGTAATGCGTATTGCCGTAATAAAAATGACCGGGAAGATCTTGCGCAGGAAATGATCTATCAATTATGGAAATCAGGGCAAACTTTTAACCCGGCCCAAAAGTTCACCACCTGGATGTACCGTGTGGCGCTGAATGTTGCCATTTCTTTTTACCGTAAAGAAAAGAACAGCAGCCTGGTTCCGCTGAATGAAGAACTTACCGAACTGCCGGCACATCATGAAAGCAACGAAATGGAAGAAAAAATTTACCTGCTGCAGCAATTCATTAACCAGTTGAAAGAGCTGGACCGGGCGTTGATGATCCTTTACCTGGAGGCAAGAAGTTACCAAGAAATAGCGGAGATACTAGGTATTACCGAAACCAATGTGGCCACCAAAATAAGCCGTATCAAAGAAAAACTGAAGACACAATTTTCAAAACAATTCTCCAACATCATTTAAATCATTCTTTATGAACGATATTGAATTACAACAATTATGGCGGTCAACAGATCAGAAGCTGGAAGAAGCAAGATTACTGAATATGCAATCCTGGGCATTGAACATGCAGTGCTTTAAAATGTTACAGCAGCAAAAGGCTTCATCAAAACTAAAAAGGCTCATCAGTCTTAAAGCGTTTATTGCTTTCCTGGGCGTGTTGTGGGTGGCCTTTCTTGGTTTTTTAATTTACCATTCACTTACCTGGTCAAATATTTTTTTTGTAGTTTCTGTGGGTATGATCATGCTTGTAACGGCAATAGCGATCGTGGTATATATTGTCCACATCGTGTGGATCAAACAAATTAATAACACAGATGATGTAATCACTACGCAGCAAAAACTGGCGCGACTGCAATCATCCACGCTTTGGATCACCCGCATACTTTTTCTGCAGATGCCATTTCACACTACCTGGTTTCTCAGGCCGCAAATGTTCATCAATATACCCGCAGGATGGCTTATTTTCCAGATATCCATCACCAGCCTATTTACCTTCTTCTCTGTATGGTTGTACAGGAATATTTCTTACAGCAACATGCATAAAAAATGGTTCAGGTTGCTGTTCAGCAGCAGTGAGTGGACGTCTGTGGTAAAAGCCATCGACTTTGTAAATGAGATTGAAGCGTTTAAACTTGACCGGATAAAATAGGTTACTGAATTCAGCCCGTTATCGTAAACAATTTGTTAAAGAAACCGGCAATCCTTTACAGGCAAAGGTTTTATGTATGTCGATAGCATTATAAACAATCCGCAAAAAAGTCCGTTGCAACTCCGCTTTTGCGATTTCATCAATAGCAAGTAAATTCGCAACCTTTAATAAGTCATAAAGCCATAAGCTAAGATCATTTTCGTTAACAACGAATGACTTCACTGACTTGCCTGACTTATATGACCATCTAAAAAAAAATTCTATGGCATACGATGTTATTGTTTTAGGAAGTGGTCCGGGTGGCTATCCTGCAGCTATCCGTGCGTCCCAGTTAGGATTTAAAGTGGCAATTATTGAAAAGGAGAGCCTGGGCGGTATTTGTTTGAACTGGGGTTGCATACCCACGAAAGCCCTGCTAAAAAGTGCGCAGGTGTATGAATATGCAAAACACAGTAAAGATTATGGTATTTCGCTGAGTGATGCGCAGGCTGATTTTGGCGCTGTGATCAAACGCAGTCGCGGTGTAGCAGACAAGATGAGCAAGGGCGTTACCTTTCTCATGAAGAAAAACAAGATTGATGTAATTATGGGCTATGGCAAATTAAAAGCCAAGGGCCAGATTGAAGTAACAGCCGCAGATGGCGGCAAGCAGGTGGTAGAAGGAAAATACATTGTAATTGCTACCGGCGGTCGTGCACGTGAACTTCCCAATCTTAAAATTGATGGTAAAAAAGTAATTGGCTACCGCGAAGCAATGGTGCTGCCCCAGCAACCGAAAAGTATGATCGTAGTAGGCAGCGGCGCGATAGGCGTTGAGTTTGCTTACTTCTATAACAGTCTTGGCACCAAAGTAACAATCGTTGAGTTTTTACCGCGTATTGTTCCGGTGGAAGATGAAGAAATTTCCAAAGAACTGGAAAAGCAATATAAAAAGCAAGGTATTGAAGTATTGACCAGCTCTACTGTTGAAAGTGTTGATACCAGCGGCAATGGCGTAAAAGCACAGGTAAAGAAACCTGACGGAAGCACTGTTACACTGGAAGCAGATATTGTGCTGAGTGCAGTTGGTGTAGTGGCAAACGTAGAAAATATCGGCCTGGAAGAACTGGGTATTAAGACAGAGAAAGGAAAAGTTATTACTGATAAATATTTGCAAACCAGCGTACCGGGTATTTTCGCCATTGGTGATTGTACACCTAACCAGGCGCTGGCGCACAAGGCAAGTAAAGAAGGCATTAACGCTGCTGAATACATCGGCTACCAGGAGAAAAAACTGGCACACCAGCCGGAACCAATGGACTACAGCAATATTCCCGGATGTACTTATTGCACCCCTGAGATTGCCAGCGTTGGTCTTACTGAAAAAGCTGCGAAAGATGCAGGTTACGAACTTAAAGTGGGCAAGTTTCCTTTTATTGCCAGCGGTAAAGCCAGCGCAGCCGGTGCTACCGAAGGTTTTGTAAAGGTGATCTTTGACGCAAAATACGGAGAGTTTCTTGGCGCACACATGATCGGCAGTAATGTTACAGAAATGATTGCCGAAGTATCTGTGGCACGCAAACTGGAAACAACTGCACATGAAATTCTGAATGCCGTTCACCCCCATCCTACCATGAGTGAAGCTTTAAAAGAAGCCACTGCGGTAGCCTATGGTGAAGCAACAGATATCTAACAATGATGCGGTAATCCGCAAAAAAATATAAGGAAAAGGGTCGTATTTACGATCCTTTTTCTTTTACAGAAGTTTTCAACAGTGGCGCAATTTTAATGTTAACCCGCTTGCCGGGGAACAAAAACTGCTTACTTTGCCAGCGAATCAAACTTCCTACCAGTGAGTTTAACACTTCAGTGGGCGCTAACCACCAAGAGATTCGGATACCATATCTATGAGCTGGCCAAAGATAATCTTCAGCTATTATCGCTAGCCTTCGATCCAGCTACACAGACCGCCAGAGTAGATTGTAATGAAACCAAAAGAGCTTTTCGCATAGAGAAGCAGGGATTTTTTAAGCGACGAATCGTTTTAAAAAATGAGTATGGTGTTAACCTGGGTGAACTGAGCTATGAAAAGCCAGGCGCTAACCAGGGTTTTATTGACATGAACGGGGAACGTTTCTTTTTTGGTTTGAGAGATAACAATCAGCAGGAACTTGTGATTTACAAATCAACCTCAGAAGAGCCGATCTTATCCTGTAATCTATCTTATGATAAACAACAGGGTGAGCAATTAAAGCAACCGCTTACTGAAGTTTATTCGCATCTTTTAATGGCCCTGGGATGGTTCCTATTCCTGCCGGTAGCGAAAGAAAAATTGCTGTTTGGCTGATCTTGTACTGATCATTATAACCATCCTCTTTTATATAAGAAATCTTAAAGCCACCTGCCGGTGGCTTTAACTTTATCGTGTGCCTATCTCAATTCTGCCACCGTTTTTAAACAAGTCATGCGGAACAAAATAACCTTCGATCTGCTCACCATTTACTTTTATACTGTTCAGATTTCTTCCTTTACCAGGTTTGCTGATGACCAGGTTTTTACCATTAGGCCGCTTCCATTTTACTTCATCAAATAATGGCACGGTAACAAGATATTCAGGATCTGTTGCCGAAAAAGTATATAAGCCGGAAGCTGTTAAAACATACCATGCAGACATTTCGCCGGCATCATCCATACCGGAAAGCTCCAGCCCTTCTTTACCAATGCCATATAAAGTATTAAGAATGGTATCAAGAATCTGCTGAGATTTCTCGGGTTTGCCAATGAAGTAATACGCAAAAGGCGCTTCATGATCAGGCTGGTTTCCCTGGCAATACTGCCCGATCATCGTTTCTACATTTCTTGCGATATAGGTCGGGTTCCAGGGCAACGTAAAAAGAGAATCAAGCTTGGATTCAAAACCCTTATTGCCGCCATACAATTCAATCAAGCCCTTCATATCATGTGGAGCAAAGAAGGAAACCTGCCATGCGTTGGCTTCACGATACATATATTCATAGTAAGGATATTGCGGGTTAAAAGGGGTGATCCAATTGCCGTTTTCCAAACGGCCGCGCATAAACCTTGTGGATGGATCGAACATATTTTTGTAATTCTTTGATCTTGCCATCAGTACACGATAGTTGGCTGTATCACCCAGCTTTTTGGCAATCTGCGCAACGGAATAATCATCATAGGAATATTCCAGTGTTTTAGAAACACCCGCCTTTGCTTTTGTTTCAACGTTAGGGTTGGAAATATCAGGATCTGAAATATAACCCTTCTCAATATATTCCTTAACGTATGGACGAGCGCCACCATCTTCATTGGCATTGCGTAATAATATCTGGTAGGTGGCTTTGATATCAAAATCATCAATACCTCTCAGGTAAGCTCCGGCAATGGAAGATGCGCCATGGTCGCCATGAAAGAACGTTGGAATAAATCCTTTTTTATCACCAACATCTTTCATTGATTTGATCACATCCAGCGCAACTTTCGGAGAGATCAATCCCAGCAATACATCCTTGTTACGATAGGTATCCCATAACGAAGGTTCAGTATAATAATTAAAGTCTGCTTTCACCTTGTTTCGTTTGGCATCAGTGTATTCCCCATTCACATCACTGCGTAAAGCGGGCCATAACAGCGAACGGTAAAGACAGGAATAGAACATACGCTTTTGCTTTTCTGATCCGCCTTTCAATTGTATAGAAGCTAACACGGCGTTCCACTCTTCATTAGCCGCCTTGCGTATTTGAGCAAAAGTCCTGGTGCCAATTTCCTGTTGCAGATTTTGCTTCGCATTCTCCATACTTACAAAAGACAATCCTATTTTTAGTTCTACCGGTGCAGTGCCTTCATCTGCCAGTTGAATAATTGCAAAGCCGTTATGTTTGCCTTCTTCTGTCTTATCCAGCTTTGCAATCCGCGTATTTAACTCTGCGTAGAAATAAACATTCTCACCATCCTGGAAACCCTGTACTGCATGATCTCCTACCTGCTCCATTGACCACCTTGATACCCTGCTGTTGGCTTTTGCAAGATCAAAAAGTATTTTCCTTTCTTTATTGTTTTTGTATTCATATCGATGATAACCGCAACGCAAGGTAGAAGTAAGACTAACGTTGATGTGATAGTCCTGAAGATACACCTGGTAAAACCCGGGGGATGCGCTTTCCTGTTGATGAGAAAAACGTGATCCAAATACAGGGCCGGGATCAGACATCGGCAGTATCGGTATATTACAAAGATTCCAGTGCCCCTTGTTGGTATGGGTAAAGCCATAGATAATGGAATCTTCATACTGGTATCCTGCGCCTGAACCATAAGCTGTAACCGGGCTCAGTTGCACCATTGCATTGGGCAGTGAACTTCCGGGAAATGTAAGTCCGGCCCATGAACGCCAGCCCTGGGGCAGTTCATATCCCAGTATTTTAGGATCGGTCATGGGGGCAGTACCGATAAATGTATTTACATATTGCGTATAATGATTAGCTGATTGAGCTGTTGCATGAACAATGGAATACATCGCTATTACTGCAATAGCGAGGCCGCGTTTAATTATATGGTGTTTTATCATTTTGATTGTGGTTAAGCGATCAGCATGGCTGATGTGATTGCCTAAAAATAAATGTTTCTTACTTACTCACTTATTATTGCTGAATAATGGACGCTACTGAATGTTGATGGTACTATTTTTCATGAAGATGCGCTAACGATTTCTCTGGCAATTTTTCTGTAGTTTTCATCGCAGAATATGTACATGCAAACAGGCAAACACAGCTTATCATTTAATAAAACAAGAATAGCACCTACCCCAAGTGGTTACCTTCACCTGGGTAACCTATTTTCGTTTGCCTTAACTGCGGCTATCGCAGAACAAACTCATGCGCGTATTTTTTTAAGGATTGATGATCTTGACCGCGAAAGGGTAACACCTGATTATGTACAGGATATTTTTGACACGCTCAACTTTATGGAAATACCCTGGCATGAAGGCCCACGCGATGCCAAAGAGTTTGAGCAGCACCATTCACAGGTACACCGGATGGAATTGTATGCAAATGCATTGCAGCAACTCAAAGAAAATAACGCTTTGTTTGCCTGCAACTGTTCCCGGAAAAAGATCAGGGAAAACGGTGATGGAGAAAGTTATTCAGGCAACTGTATTTCATTGTCGCTTCCTTTTGAGGAAAAAGACACAAGCTGGCGACTGAAAACCATAGAGGATCAGTGTGTAATCCATAGATTTTCTGATGAGGCAATAAGCGCAATATTGCCGCCTGCCATGCAGCACGTTGTCATCAGAAAAAAAGATGGGTTTCCTGCATACCAGCTTAGCTCTGTAGTAGATGATCTTTTATATGGTATTGATCTGGTGGTAAGAGGTGAAGATCTATGGCCTTCTACCATTGCGCAACATTGTATTGCAAACCTGCTTGCACCTAACAGGTTTAAAAACATCAGCTTCTATCATCATCCTTTACTTACCAATGATACGCAGGAAAAGCTTTCAAAATCGGCAGGCGCACAATCTATACGTCATCTTCGTTTACAGGGAAAGAAACCTGCAGAAATATACGCCCAGCTTGCATTGATGCTTGGTATAAAAGAGCAGGTTTGCGACTGGCGTTCACTGGCTGATGCATGGCATCGATCCACATCACATCAATCCATAAATTTTGCACAGGCAAATCATTTCAATACTTGATCTTTGCCTAAACAGCAAAGATCAGCTATCTGTTTTATAAAGAATGCCACAGGAACACATTAACAAGGAAAACCAGTTTGAAGCGCTTTTTAACCACGCCACAATCGGCATTATTGTATCTGACAACCAGGGCATGATTGTGAACATCAATGACTATGCCATGCGACAGTTTGGGTTTACAGCAGAAGAACTGAAAGGCAAATCTGTGGACCTGCTTGTTCCTCAAAAATCTCAGCATGCGCACCAGCATTACAGAGATGGGTTTTACAGGCATCCTTCGCCAAGACGCATGGGTGAAGGCAGAGACCTGTTTGCACAACGGAAAGACGGTTCAACATTCCCGGTTGAAATAAGCCTGAGCAATTACAGTTTTAACGGACAAATGTTTGTGATTGCATTTGTGATTGATATCACGGTTCGCAAAAAACAAGAGTCGGTAGTACATGAACAAAAAGCAGAGCTGGAAAGAGTTACCTCTGAAATAAAAACGCTGAATGCACAGTTGGAACAAAAGGTTGAAGCAAGGACCAACATGCTGAAAGAGACGCTTACTGAACTGGAAAAATCAAAAGAAGAACTGAATGATGCTTTAAAAAATGAGAAGGAACTGGGTGAACTTAAGTCGCGTTTTGTAACAATGGCTTCGCACGAATTCAGGACACCTTTGAGTACGATACTTACCTCTGCCTACCTGCTGGAAAAATACAATGAACACGATAAAGACGAGAAGATACAAAAACATATCGACCGTACTAAAGGCGCCGTTGCCGGCATGAAAAGCATATTGGAAGACTTTCTTTCCCTGGGTAAGTTAGAAGAAGGATTGGTGGCCGCTAACCCTGAATACATTACTGCACCGGACTGTCTTAAAGAAATTACTGCTGTGGTTCAGGACATCGAACCTATTGCAAAACCTGGTCAGCAAATACAGTTAACTACAAGTGGTAGCGGGTCATTATATCTTGACAAGCACTTACTCAAAAATATCCTGGTGAATCTTTTATCAAATGCTATTAAATTTTCACCGGAGAACACGGTTATAGCAGTCATAGCAAACATCAGTGATCAATACATGGAACTTTCCGTTGCAGACCATGGCATTGGTATATCTGAAGAAGATCAGCAGCAACTATTCGATCGTTTCTTCCGCGCAAGAAATGCGGTTAATATACAGGGTACCGGGCTCGGGCTTCATATCATTGCAAAATATCTTGAGCTGATGCACGGCAGCATTGAAGTGCGAAGCCGCTTGAATGAAGGCACCACTTTCACGATCTCTATTCCCGGAATGAAATAGCAAACCATGAAAAAAATACTCGTAATAGAAGACAATAAAGAAGTGCGTGAAAATATTGCCGAAATTCTTGAGCTTTCCAATTATAAAGTAAGCACAGCAAAGGACGGCAAGGAAGGCGTTGAAACCGCATTGCGTGAAACCCCTGACCTGGTAGTTTGTGATATTATGATGCCGGTGCTGGATGGCTATGGCGTGTTACACCTGCTTAACAAGCATAAAGAAACTGCAGGCATCCCATTCATTTTTCTCACGGCAAAATCTGAGAAGAATGATTTTAGAAAAGGCATGGAAATGGGTGCCGATGATTATATCACCAAGCCTTTTGATGGCATTGAACTCTTGAATGCGGTGGAAATCCGTTTGAAGAAAGCGGCGCAACTGGCACAGTCGTTTCAACACAATAAGACAAATGCCGGCGGATTATCAAAAGATCATCTAACCGGTAACCTGCCATCGCTGTTATCAGATGAATGGGAAACATACGATTACAGCAAAAAGACCAATATCTACAGCGAAGGTCAGAAACCTAAAGCTGTGTATTATGTGTTGAGCGGGCGTATTAAAGCGTACCGTACTAATAATGATGGAAAAGAATTGATCACACAGCTTTACAATACAGGCGACTTTATCGGCTACCTCCCTGTGCTTGAAGAAAAAAATTACGCAGATAATGCGCAGGTATTGGAAGACGCAAGATTAATGCTGATACCAATTGATGCTTTTTTGCAACTAATCACCAGGGACACGCAGGTTGCACGCCAGTTTATTAAACTGCTTAGCAGCAACATGACAGATAAGGAAGATATGCTGCTGAATATTGCGTATAACTCGCTTCGGAAGAAGGTAGCTTATGGACTGGTGCAGGCTGGCGAAAAGTTCAAAAGCGGGGATGAGGGAAAAACCATCATCACGCTTTCCCGTGAGAACCTTGCCAACAGTATGGGTATTGCCACCGAATCTTTAATAAGAACCCTGGCCGATTTTAAAACGGAAAAACTCATCAGCATCGATGGCCATAAGATTACATTATTACAGGAAGATAAGCTGAAGAACCTGTTGTATTGAATTGCAGCCAGGGCTTCTTATCATCCAACAAAAAACTGCGTAAAAAGTTACGCAGTTATATCACCAAAAACCTGGTCTATATTCAGGCAAGCAAATAAGAAGTTACGGCTCCCAGTATGATGGCCACATCGGCAATTAAAGCAAGCGTCATTACAGGTAATGTTGTTTTTGTAGGCTGTGCAGCAAGGTTTAATGCCAGCACCGGAACATTTACTACGCAAGCCAATATCCACAATCCAAAATTATTACCGCCAAAGAAAACGATGGATGCCAGCGTGCAGGGTAATGCCAACCCTATTTGTACAAACAAGGCAACGGCAAGCCATACAAATCTTCTTTCTTCCTGGCTCTCACACCACTGTAAAAACCTGGTGATAATACCGTTTTCAACTACCACCGGCTGACGGCCAGCGATGATGAAATTGTTTGCTTTTGTTGTTGCTATTACGTTTTCCATAATTTTCGTTTTTTTGATAACACAAAGCTCTCTTAAAACGAATATGTAAAAGATGATGATGGTTAATATAAAACCTGATTCTCGTCAATAAAGCCGGTAAGATTAAAACTTAGTAATCATGCAAAATTTTAAGGTAACCATTGCAGATGCAGCAGTTCAATTATCAAAAGAATCTGTTCAGAAATTCACGACGGTGATGAAGCATGGAACCATGAGCGTGGAATACTATTCGCCGGAAAAAACTGATCATCAGACCCCGCACCGGCAGGATGAATTGTATATAATTGCAGGTGGTTCCGGAATTTTTTATCGTGATGGAGAACGCGTAATTTTTGCCGTCGGCGATGTACTTTTTGTACCTGCAGGCATGGAGCACCGCTTTGAAAACTTTACGGAAGACTTCGCCACCTGGGTGATCTTTTATGGCAAAGATGGTGGTGAAGAAAACGCAGAGTGATTCCAGCTTATTCTACAATATTAAACTTCTCGTAGTTATCTTTTAAAATATTGATTTCGTTTTCAAAATCAACCAATGATTGTGCCTCTGTCAGCGGGAAATCACCAATTCGTGTCCTGCAAAGTTTACTCAGGTGTGCCCCTACCCCGATGGCTTTACCAAAATCATTGGCAAGGCTTCTGATATACGTACCCGTTGAGCATACCACCCTGAAATCAACCACCGGCAACTCAATCCTTGTGATATCGAATGCATGAATGGTCACCGGTCTTGCTTCAAGTTCTATCTCGATTCCTTTCCTGGCTGCCAGGTAAACAGGTTTACCGTCTTTCTTTATAGCAGAGTGAATTGGCGGTACCTGCTGGATAGTTCCGGTAAATTGTTGGGTGGCATGCTTTATCAACGCCTCACTAATACCGGAGATATCATGAATATTCTCAGGTTCACTTTCCAGGTCGTACGTTGGTGTGGTTGCACCAAGCGTAAAACTGCCGGTGTACTCTTTTTCCATCCCCATGTATTCATTGATGCGTTTGGTGAATTTGCCGGTACATATAATCAGTAGCCCTGTTGCCAGCGGGTCAAGCGTGCCGGCATGGCCAATCTTGGAGATTTTGGTGAGTATACGTATCTTCTTCACGGCATCAAAAGACGTCCAGTGCAGTGGCTTATCTATCAAAATCACTTTCCCGTCAAGGTATGGCTGCAAAGCAGGATGTATCGGCTTCTGTTTCATTCTCAGGCGAAGGTAAAGTTTAGGAATGAGTTGGCAAGAGGGAACAGGAGGTGAATGGTGAAAAGTGAATGGTGAAAAACGAAAAGTGAAAAATGAAAAACGAAAGCTGGGTGAATACGGAAAAGTATATAAAGAAAGTATTTTTGCGATAATGTTAGTCTATTGTCATATCTCACGTTTCACGTTTGCCTTCTCACCATTGACCATTCACCTTTCACCTTTCACAAAAAAAATCACAGCATCTGCTTGGCCTTTATCTCCAGGTATTTATTAATGGCATTCACCGTTAACTGCTGTGGTGCGGTTAACATGGTAAGAATGCCCTGACGGTTTAATTCTTTAACCATCTGCCTTTTTTCAAAGGAGAATTTTTCTGCGATCGTCTTGATATAGATCTCTTCGGTATTGGAAGCCGGGGTATGCAACAAAGACTTTACTTCTGTATTCTCAAAAAATACGACCAGCAGCAAATGATAATGAGCAATCATTTTCAGGTATGGCATTTGCCGTTGCAGGCTGTATAAAGATTCAAAGTTGGTGAACAACACAAACAGGCTGCGTTGTTTAATGCGGTTTCTTACATACGCATAAAGACCTTCATAATCTGCATCGGCAAAATTTGTTTGTTGCTTGTACAAGGTTTCCAGCACGGCCTCCATCTGCATGCTTTTACGTTCCGGCGGAAGATAGGTGTCTACCTTTTGCGCAAAAGTGAGCAAGCCTGCTTTATCCTGGCGATGCAGTGCAATATTCGTAAGCACCAGTGATGCATTGATGGCATAATCCAGCAGCGACATACCCTCAAAAGGCATTTTCATACTGCGGCTTTTATCAATCATACAAATGATCTGCTGGCTCTTTTCATCTACATAAGTATTCACCATTAATTGCGATTTCCTGGCCGATGCTTTCCAGTTGATTGTACGGTAATCATCGCCACGCACATATTCCTTGATCTGTTCAAACTCTACGCTTTGCCCGTTTTTACGCAATCTTTTTGATCCTGCTTCCTGCAGTTCATTAGTCAAAGCCTGCAAGCTATATTTCCGCATTTGCATAAAAGACGGATATACCTGTACCGTTTCTGCAGCATCAAAAGAAAATCTTCTTGTTACCAAACCCAGAGGACCGGATACTGCCACAAGAATATTTCCAAATTCATATTCGCCACGTTCATGTGGCTGTAAAAAATACTCAATCGTGCTTTCCGTTCCCGCATCCAGCACCATTTGCCTCTGCCAGCGGTGAAGCTGAAACTGTACCGGAATTTCATCAATCACCCTGGCACGCGCTGCAAAGCCGTAATTGTTTTTTATCTCTAACAAGACCCTGTTTTCATCGCCATTACTAAAGCGTTTGCCAGACCATCTTTTTGCAGCGAGCGCCTCTTTCTTTCCATAGAGAATAAAAGCATCTACCATCACCGCAAGCAGCAGTAATAACAGCAATAACCTTCCCAACACTTCCAGCAAGGGCAGGTAAAAGGAAATGATAAAAACAAGTACCAGTATCGTTCCCATTAAATAGAAACGCCTGGCCAGGTAAAAGCTCCGGTAAAAAGCGGTAATGTTCACTATCAGCGTGGGATTTCGATTGAATGAATCACCTGTTTTACAACGTCGGCGGTAGTTACACCTTCCATCTCTTTTTCAGGCGTGAGAAGCAACCTGTGACATAGCACGGCCGGCGCCACAAAAATGATGTCATCAGGTATAACAAAATCCCTGGCATTCATTGCGGCTATTGCTTTGGCGGCATTCATCAATGCGATGGAAGCACGTGGTGAAGCACCCAGGAACAATGATTTATGACTGCGGGTGGTAGTAACAATCTTTGCGACAAACTGTAACAGCTTTTCCTCGAACAACACCTGTTTTACAAGTGACCGGATGGTTTGTATCTGCTCTGCGGAAAGCACCGGCGTAACCGTGTCCAACACATTAACATTGCCAAGTTGGTGAAAGGAAGTTAATATTTTGGTTTCCTGTTCTTCGGTTGGATATGGTACATTGATCTTAAATAAAAAACGATCAAGCTGTGCTTCCGGAAGACGGTAAGTGCCTTCGTATTCTATCGGGTTTTGCGTTGCCACGATCATGAAAGGTGGTTGCATCGCGTAGCTGTTACCATCAATGGTTACCTGTCTTTCCTCCATTACTTCAAACAACGCAGCCTGTGTTTTTGCAGGAGCACGGTTAATCTCATCTATCAGCACAATATTGCTAAATACGGGGCCGCGCCTGAACTCAAACTTTGATTCCGTAGGGTTAAAAATAGAAGTGCCCAGTACATCACTTGGCATCAGGTCTGGTGTAAACTGTATGCGGGAAAAATCGATGGCAAGACTTTTGGCGACCAATCTTGCTGTTAATGTTTTGGCCACACCCGGCGCACCTTCAATTAATACATGACCATCGGCAAGTATAGCCGCAATAATCAGCTTGATCATCTCTTCCTGGCCTACGATCACTTTTTTTATTTCGCCGGTGATGGCAAACACCGCTTCGTTGAGTTGCGATAGATTAATTCGTTCTTCAAATATGGATTCTTCCATGACTTATTGATTACTGTTTAATAACCCGCAGCATTTGCCGCAACAGGTAATAATTTTATATTGATTGTTTATAAAAATCTGTGATCGCCGAATACAATTCCGTCAGATGTTCCTCATCCATCGATTCTGCCTCCTGTGCATTTCTTACCTTATTTATCAGTTCATTTACTTTTTCTTCCGGGTAACCTGATTTATTGGAAAGGCTTTTCACCATTTCCTCATCCAGTTCGCTGGTTTGTATAAAATATTTGTTACGCACCAGGTCAAGAAAATACGCCGACATTTTCCTGGAGAGATTTGCATGATCTCCCTTTTCATAATAGAGCCTGCCCATGGTTTTGATAAAATCAAGCGACTCATTTTTAGGAGCGGCCAGTTGCGGAATCATCCGCTGCATACGTTTCAAATTCAAAACCACGTACAGGGCCAGCAATAGTAAAGATAACATCAGCGCCCACCTGAATGCGGGGTAACTTGCCAGCACTCTCAGCGGCCATGGATCATCGCGATCCGGGTCTGCCGATTTATATACATAATACTCATCCCAGATAATCTTTTTCGGGCTGCCGGGAATTAAAGAAAGTGCAGACTCCAGGTAGTTCACATTCTCGTTTCTCAACAAAAAATAGTTGGCAAAGAGAAACGGGTTACTATGAAAAAAGAAACTTCCCCTGCCCGACCGTATCCTGCAAAAATTCACTTCGCCATGTTTGTTTTTACCAAGTGTTTCATAATAACCTGAATCAAGACCGGCAAAACCAGAAGTATAAGAGAACCCGGGATTATAAAAGGATTGTCTTGCAGGATATGGAGGATATTCCAGCGAACTGTTACCTGTGTCACGGTATATATCCGGTCCGCTTAGTACTCCGTGTACGTTATTGGTTTCTTCAATTTTAAAAAAATCTGCGGCCAGCTTGCTCATGTAAGGCGTGCAGATAAACACGTTGTTTCCTTCCTTTACAAATTGCTGCAGGTATTCCAGTTCCTGTTCACTGGGATTAAACTGCCGGCTTACCAAAAACATAAGGGTATTGCTTTCCGCAACATAGTCTTTGTTGGCCCACTCCAGCGGACTAACACGGCTAACATTGGTTTCAGCACCCGCATAAGCGGTGCTTACCAAACGATATGCAGCAAATAATCCATAAGGTATTTTATCATTACGCCTGAAGCTCAATCGTTCGTCGAGTACACGTTTTTTATTGCCAGCCAGCATCAGCACTATAAAAAGTACGATGCCAACCGCGATAATGATATATAAATAATTTCGTTTCAGTGGACGTTGTTTTATTTATTAAAAATTTCTCTACACAAACTTTTCAAAACTTCCTTTCAGGTGACCAAACTGTTCCGGTGTAAGATCAAACTTGCCATACCATATATATTCATAATTGCGTGCAGCAACGGCAAAATCTTTAAAATGATCCGAACCTTTTAGCTCGAACAGGTAATCCATATTTGTCTTGTCTATCTGGTAAGCAAGTACACCCTGGTTATTCATGTTCCTCAGCAATCGCAGAAAAAGCAAGCGGGTTGCCATACGATAATTACCTTCCTGTACCGCTGTTCCGATATGTGTATCAAAGTCTATTTCAAAGATATTGTCTGATAGCTCCTTCATACCAGCTAATGGTGAGATCTTCCTTCCGCGGGAACCAAAGAAGGCCGCCCTGTTATTGTTAAGATAGATGATAAAGCCGCCCAGCAATATCAGGATCATTAATACCCATAATATGGTATGCACGGTTGGGTTGCCAAGAAACCTGAATAATTTCTCCAGCCATCCATATCTTTCGCCTGTTTGTTCCTGCTCTTCCTCTTTTTTGAAATCGGTATTTGCATACCAGAAATCCTCATCTGACTTCAGTTTCTTTTTTTCCTTTTCAGAAAACATCCGGAGCTTGTTAAGCGTATCTGCTGTTACGGGTGTAAAACGGTCACTAAAAGTTAAGGCAGTAGCAGTATCCTCTTCTTCTGAATCCTCATGATGCTGTACTATTTCGGATGAATCTGTTGCAAGAATGGTATCCGTCTCAGATGAAGGAATACTGTCCTGTGCATTGCCATAGTTGTGACAAATCATCATCATCAACAACAGCAACCATGGCCGAATTATATTTTTCATCCATTTCATGATGGTGAGACAGAATTTGCAAGGGCACGCTTTTTTAACTGCAGCGGATAGATGACAAAATACCCTACGATAAAAAATACAGATACGAGCAATAACGGAATACTTAGCCAGAGCGGCATACGGTAATAACGGGTAACAAAGCCTTCTACAAATGCGGCCACGATAAACACCGGTATCAGGCCAATGATAATCTTTACCCCATCTTTTGCACCGTTCTTTAATGCTGTTAACCTTTTTTGCGTGCCAGGAAAAAGCCAGCTTTTACCCATTACCACGCCCGCCGTAGCCGCAATAATAATGGCGGAAAGTTCAAGCGTACCATGCAGCATTACCGTTACAATAAACAAACCGCCATAGCCTTTTGCGAGAAACATGTGTTCAAAGGCTCCCAGCCTTATGGCCTCTGTGATCAAATCATTTACGGTAAGTACGCACAAAAAAATGCCCTCCCCAAAATACCGGAAAGAAACACTGATATTATTGATCATGATACCCAGCCACATTAAAGTGCTGTTACCACCCTGGTATACGCCAAAAGGGTTACCGTCTTCAATATTTTTCTCCGTCATATTTACATAGGCATCGCCTAACATATCGCGTACAAACTGTTCATCAGTTGCGGCAGAAAAAAGCCCCACACCAAAGAACACTATAAACAGCAGGAAGCACACCAGTAACGTAACCTGGTGACGGGCTACTGTTAAAGGCAATTCATATTTGAAAAAATAAACAAACCTGTTATTTTCTTCCTTGCGGTTGCGGTAGATAGCCAGGTATCTTTTGGAAGCTTCTGTATTTAAAAAGCGGGTGACTTTACTGTGCGGGTAAAATGTTCTGGAATATCCAAGATCATCAACAAGCTGAACAAATTCAGCAGCCATTTCGTCTGTGTCTCTTGAGGGTTCCTGGCTGATCTTTTCCCACCGTTCCTTATTCTTTTTTATAAAAAGGGCTTCGCGCAAAACTCAAATTTTGTTCAAAATAAAGAATAAGTTGTTATCACCGACATGAAATGATAATTTTAATCTTTACCCGAAACCTGGTTGTACAAAAGCAGTTTTATACTGCGGCAAAAGCTTTGGGCAAGCAGTTAATGATTAGCGACTATGGGACATTTTAAAGTACTCACATCTTTTAATATAGAACTCGATTTTGAAATAGCAGAATTTCATAAACGTCTTTTTGCCTGGATGATTGACGCAGTGATCGTGGTTATCTATTTTATTATCGCGTCCAATGTTTTTAGTTCGATTGCAACCGGCATGTCTGATAGAGATGGCACCGATATCTGGGCCATTGGCCTGCTGATGTTATTACCTGCCTCTTTATACCCGCTGATTACAGAGATTACCATGAACGGGCAAACCGTTGGCAAAAAACTGATGGGGATAAAAATCGTGAATGAAATGGGCGGCAATGCAACACTCAGCCAGTTTATTATACGGTGGATGTTACGCTCCAGCGACCTGTTTATGATCCTGGTAATTTTTGCTGTACTGGCACGTGAAGTAAGCTTGCTGAAAGCATTGGGATTTAGCTTTTGTTTGCTGGTAACGGATATCATTTGCGTAGTTGCCACAAAAAAATCACAGCGGCTGGGCGATATTGCTGCGGGCACCTTGCTTATTAACGCCAGGACCAGGACAAACCTTGAGCAAACAGTTTTTGTGCAAACAGAAGAAGATTATAAGCCAACTTACCCTGAAGTAATGAAGCTGAGCGACCGTGACATGAATATTATAAAAACGGTACTTGACAATATTGCAAAACGGAAGGACTGGAGCCTTGCGGACAGAACGGCCAGTAAAGTACAAAGCGCATTAAATATAGAGCCCAAACATGACGCAGTTACTTTTTTGGAAACCTTGCTTAAAGATTATAACCATATCTCCACCAACTAGCGGCGCTGATTTCCGTGAGTTGTGAAACTTGAAACCTAAACCAGTTCAATCACTGTAATCTCAGGCAGTATCCCTACCCTGCCGGGATAACCGATAAAACCATATCCCCTGTTCACATACAACTTTTGATTTGTTTCTTCATAAAGACCTGCCCATTGCTTGTACACCCATTGTACAGGGCTCCATTTGAAGTAAGGATTTTCAATGCCAAACTGCATACCGTGTGTATGCCCGGCAAGTGTTAAATCGATATCCGGATACTTTACACGAACCTCTGCATCCCAATGACTGGGATCGTGGCTCATTAATATCTTAAAAGGATATTTTTCACTTCCGGGGTAAGCCTCGCTCATTTTACCGTATTTGGGGAAATTGGCTTTTGCGCCCCAGTTCTCAATGCCGATCAACGCAATACTTTCACCACCTCTTTCAATAGGTACATGCTCATTCATTAACAGGCGCCAGCCCATCTGCTTGTGAATTCCTTTCAGCCGCTCCAGGTTTTCCATTTTTGCATCTTCGCTTGCCCATTGAATATAATCTCCATAATCATGATTGCCCAGCGTACTATATACCCCAAGCGGAGCACTTAGTTTGCTAAACACATCGATGTAGTCTGTCATTTCATCGGCACGGTCATTCACCAGGTCGCCTGTAAAAAGAATCAGGTCCGGCTTTTGTTGCAATACCATTTCCACACCATGGTTAACCGCATGTTTGTTTTGGAAACTGCCGCTGTGTATATCGCTTATCTGCACAATTTTTATTCCCTTAAAAGCAGCCGGCAGGTTTTGATAACTCAGCTTTATATTTTTAACCTGGTATTTATATTTATTGGAAAAGCCGTAGATAAGCGTTGAGAACATTCCCCCGCCTGCAGCAATACCTATCCAGCTTAAAAAAGCAGAACGATTAATTTTACTTCCGGGTTCCACCACATGTGTTCCCTGGCCGGTAAACAATTTCGCCATCAGCCAGAGCGTACCGCGGCGCAAATCATCAATCAAAAAAAACAGCGCAGCAATTACCTTGGCAATGAACAGTCCTACCACTATAGCAAAAAGATAGTTCCTGAAAAAATGATGGGTTTGAAACCACTGCAGCACAGGTAAAAGTACAAGCAACAGGATGGCAAGAATAGAAATGGTCCAATAAGAAACAAACGTAATCGTTCTTGCTTTTTCACTTGCATTTTGCAGAAGAGCCCTGATCGCTATAAAAACATAGGTATCCAGCAGCAGCATGATGACCACTACTATCCAAAAACCGCTTGAATTACGCATAACAATAAATTAGTGCCCGTAAAAACTGCCATTTAAAATAAACGGCCGATTTTTAATGAGTAAAGATATGCCCGGCGTTGTTTTTGATGATAACCGTAAATATAAATTATCCAAAAAGATAGTACACAGGTTGGTAACCATTGATGATACTACTAAAATCAACAATATGAAATTCACTTATTATGGTCAGTCCTGTTTCTGTATAGAAGTAAAAGGTAGAAAAATTCTGTTCGACCCTTTTATCTCCGGCAATCCCTTAGCGAAACATATCGATATCAAGTCTATCGAAGCCGATTATATTTTTGTTTCGCATGGACATGTAGATCATGTGCTCGACCTGGTGGAAATCGCAAAAAACACCGGGGCACTTTGTGTGGGTGCTGCAGAAGTAGCTGGTTGGCTAAACAAGCAGGGAATTGAAAAGGCGCATCCTCTAAACCATGGAGGTCCGGTGAATTTTGATTTTGGAAAGGTGAGAGCGGTGAATGCCATCCACTCTTCTTCTTTTCCGGATGGCAGCTATGCCGGTAACCCGCTGGGTTATGTTTTTAATACGGAAGAAGGAGATTTTTATTTTGCCGGTGATACTGCGCTTACATTAGACATGCAACTAATTCCTTTCTGGGCGAAATTAAGTTTTGCGATACTGCCTATTGGCGGCAACTATACCATGGACGTACCTGACGCCATACGCGCCTCAGACTTTATTGAATGTGGCAAAATTATAGGCGTACATTATAATACCAATGAGCTGATAAAGATTGATACCCAGAAGGCGGTTGAGGAGTTTAAGAATAAAAATAAAGAATTGCTATTGCCAGGTATTGGAGAAACTATTGATGTTTAATATTTATTTTGACCGGGCTGTAATTAAATTGCGGCCCTTCTGTTTTAAAGATGCGCTAAAATAAATCAGTAGCCTGTTTGTCAATCAATCCCAATTTTAACAAATTACCTTACAATAACATTTCCGCTGTCATGCAACCGCCTGTCATCAACCGCGGCAAAACCCGGTATATGGGGATAACTCTTTAATAAAAAGCATCTTTCAAATCTTATCTTTTTTTAGAAAGAGAATATTTTACATTTGCAACCTTTCATCTCATTTACACTATAAAAACATCCGCCCCGGCGGAAGGGACAACATGGCAAGAATTATAGGCGTGGCAAACCAAAAAGGAGGCGTAGGCAAAACCACTACAGCAATTAATGTTGCTGCTAGTCTCGCCGTGCTGGAATACAAAACGCTGCTTGTGGATGCAGATCCGCAGGCTAACAGCACCACCGGTGTGGGTTTTGATCTGCACAATATTACCAGCAGTCTTTATGATTGTATGGTAAACAATACCGCGGCGGCTGATGTAATTCTCAAAAGTGATATTCCCAACCTTGATCTTATTCCTTCACATATTGACCTGGTAGGTGCTGAAATTGAAATGATCAACTATCCCAACAGGGAAATGGTGATGAAGGGCATCCTGGAACCGGTAAAAGACCAGTATGATTTTATTGTGATCGATTGCTCTCCATCCCTCGGTCTCATTACGGTAAATGCCCTGGTTGCAGCGCATAGCGTTGTAGTACCTGTACAGTGTGAGTTTTTTGCATTGGAAGGTCTGGGCAAGTTACTCAATACCATCAAAATTGTTCAAAGCCGGTTAAACCCTGACCTTCAGATTGAAGGCATATTGATGACGATGTATGATGGACGTCTTCGTTTGTGTAACCAGGTAGTGAGTGAAGTAAGAAGACATTTTGATGAACTGGTGTTTAGCACCATCATCCACAGGAATACCCGCTTAAGCGAAGCACCAAGCGTGGGTAAACCGGTGATACTGTACGACTCTGAAAGCAAGGGTTCAATCAATTATCTCAACCTCGCAAAAGAGATATTGCAGAAGAACAACTTAACCAAAATGACCAACGAAGAAAGAATTATAGAATGAAAGGTATAAGATGGAAAGGTATAAGGCTGAAAGTGTAAGCAAAACAAAAAGCTTCTTACGCCATATATCTCCTTCTCCTCACATCTTTTCTCTTGCACCTCTTTCGTTAAATCTTGCAACATGACGACTCCCAAACAAAATAAAGAATTACTGGGCAAAGGCATCCGCTCTTTGCTTCAAAATATTGATGCCGATTTAAAAACCACTTCCGGCAATTTAAAATCATCCGTGGTGGAAAAGGCAACGGCTATTTCCCGGCTGGCGCTGGATGAAATAAAGATCAATCCAAAAAATCCAAGGAAAGATTTTGATGAACAGGCCATGAATGAACTGGCTGCATCTATCAAACTTCATGATATTATACAGCCCTTAACTGTTTCCAAACTTGCAGATGGTAAATACCAGTTAATCGCTGGTGAACGCCGTTTTCGTGCCGCAAAGATTGCCGGTTTAAAAGATGTGCCGGCCTATGTAAGACAAACCAATGACTCTGAACTGCTGGAACTCGCATTGCTGGAAAACCTGCAAAGAGAAGACCTGAATGCAATTGAAATAAGCCTCAGCTACAAACGCATGATGGATGAGCTGAGCTATACGCAGGAACAGGTTGCAGAACGCATGGGCAAGGAGCGCAGTACCGTTACCAACTATATACGTTTATTAAAACTTCCGCCGGATATACAATCTGCTGTGCGTAATGGCAGCCTGAGCATGGGGCATGCAAGAGCGCTTGTAAATATTGATACTGTTGACAGGCAGTTGTATGTATTCAATGAGATTAAGAATAAAGGTTTGAATGTAAGGCAGACCGAAGAGCTGGTCCGTAACATGTACAAGGCAGAAAATTCCGCTGTTAAAGTTGCCTCAAAATCAGAGTTGCCACCGGCATACAAGAGAATAGAAGATAATTTAGCAACACATTTCAGTACCAAAGTAAAGCTGGCCCATAACAAGAAAGGATACGGAAGCATTACCCTGGAATACTATTCGCTGGAAGAATTGAATAAGTTACTTGATTTAATGAATGTGCAGGCCGGTTGATAACACCAGTTTCATGAAAAGATGCGCGATTATTTTTATAGCTGTTATATTCTGTGCAAACCTTTATGCGCAGGATAGCAAGCAGCAGTTGATTAATTCCTCTGCCCTGGATACCACCCGCAAAGGCCCTCCGGTAGTATTACTTGACACTACAGCACCAAAAATAGATAGCGCACACATTCATCATCATGATCCGAAAAAGGCCACCATGCGAGCACTGATGTTTCCCGGTCTCGGCCAGATTTATAACCGTCAGTACTGGAAAGTGCCGCTTGCCTATGCAGCAGTGGGCATTCCTGTTGCCTTTTTCTTTTATAACAATACCTGGTACAAGCGTACCAAACTTGCCTATGAAATTGTTGCCACCAATCAAACATCGCGTTATAACGAAATTTATGAAGGCCTGATCTATAAAGACACAGGGTTACCGCTTGATGCCAATTCACTCCGCAGTTACCGCAACCAGTTCAGGCGGGATCGCGACTATTCCGTTCTTTATTTTTTACTCGGTTATGCGCTCACTATTGTAGACGCCACTGTTTCCGGGCATTTAAAGGAATTTGATATCAGTGAAGATTTGAGTATGAACATTCAGCCTACGATCCTGATGGAAACAAAAACTCCCGGAATATCTATGGCCATAAATTTTAAAAGTGCCTCAGCGAAGAAGTTAAAAAGCTGGTGAGACTTTTCGTGAAAGATGAAATGTAAAAAGTGAATTTACCGTAACGGCAACCTTCTGTTTCATATTCTCACATTTCACGTCTTGCGATAAATACCCCGCACATCAACATTCCATTATTATAACACTAACTGGGCATGAAGCCGCTCCAGTGCAAGCAATGGATCTGTACACAAACCCGGGTGCACTTTTGAAGCCTGAACAACAGTACTGCGTGTAGCGGTAAGCCACCTGAAGCGGGAAGCAATATCCAGTTTGGCAATTGGCCCGGCGTCTGTAGCTCCTGACGCAATTTGTGCCAGTGCAGCAAGGTGTTTTTTCAACTCCTCCAGGTCTATATCCTTACAAAAAACACAAAGCCTTTCTTCGTTTAAGGTAAATAAAGTCTGCAGAAAAGCATGCTTGCGACAATACAGGATAACGCCAACGTTAAGAAATTCCTCACGTTCTACTCTTGGCACCACGCGTATCACTGCATATTCAAATAAGTGATTTTCCTGCATACAAAGCTTCTTTTATAAAAATGGAAGAGTGTTCCAGTCTCGTGGTTAAAAATCCGGTATATACTTTTCTTTGTTCTTCAGGCGTTTCATTTTCCTGGTTATTGAGTAACCAGTCATCCGGCACCAGGGAAATAATTGATGCAATTTTTTCAGCTGTCAGTACCTTCTTAAATAATTCATCCACAGCTTCCAACTGAGTGGCCCAGGGCAATAGCACATGATCTTTCACCTGTACAAAGGGTTTCTTTGCCTGCTCCTGCCAGTTGTTCCAGGTATGATGAAAGTAAAGAGATGCGCCATGATCAATCAGCCACAAAGTTTTATTCCATACCAGCATGTTGGTATTACGTGCGGTACGATCAACATTGGTCAACAAACAATCAAGCCAGACAATACGGGATGCAAGCTCAGGAGTTACATCAGTCACTACCGGGTCGAAAGTACTTGCCCCGGATAAATAATGCAGGGCGATATTCATGCCGGTACTGGACTTTAATAAGTCCTGTATTTCTTCATCCGGCTCTGTACGGCCAAAGGCGCTATCAAGGTTTGCAAATACGATTTCCGGCACTTTCAAACCCAATGCACGGGCTATTTCGCCGCCAATCAATTCTGCAATCAACGCACGAATACCCTGGCCTGCTCCACGAAATTTCAGAACATATAAAAAACTATCATCGGCTTCGGCAATGGCCGGCAAAGAACCTCCTTCACGCAATGGTGTAACATAGCGTGTTACATTTACCGTTCTTATTTCTGGTGTATAATCATCCATACAAACATCTCTCCTGTATACTTAAAAACCGCGTGAAATTATGGATTTAAACCGATGCGGCCTATCGCTTGCAATACTTATCGGCCATACAGATCATCCATATAAAAAGCAAAGGTATTTATAAGCACTTCCTGCGTACATTGCGCCTCAATCAATCAACATGGCCAACCTTCAGTTTGATAATAAATGGATACTTGTAACAGGTGCTTCCTCCGGCTTGGGTTATGAAATGGCACGTCAGCTTGCGCTTCGTTTTCATGCCAACCTAATAGTGGTGGCACGAAGAAAAGAAAAACTGGAAAGCCTTAAACAGGAACTGGAACAGGCTGCAGGTGTGCAGGTAAAAATTGTGGTGGCAGATTTATCTAAAGAAGAAGATACAAACAGGCTGCTGGATGAATGCCTGAAGGATGGAAACCTCTATGGCGCTATACTAAACGCAGGTGTTACCTATTTTGGTCCCCATTCCGCGTTAAGCTGGACCTCTTTTGAAAGCATGCTCCAGTTAAATGTTATCAGTATCGTTAGGATTACGAACCGGCTTACCACTTATTTTGAAGAACAGGATAAACCGGGAGGCATTCTTCTGGTATCAAGCATGGCAGCCATTATGCCCACAGCTTACCAGGCTGCCTATTCGGGTACCAAGGGTTTTATTTTAAACTTCGCCACAGCCTTGTCTCATGAATTAAAAAACAAACAGTTTTCCATTACCGTGTATATGCCGGGTGGTATTGCTACTGAAATGACTGATAACGAAAAATTTTCTACGCTTAAGCGCTGGCTGATGCCGGTGGAGCAAGCTGCAAAAGAAGGCCTGGACGCTTTTAGAAAAAGAAAATACACGCATATACCCGGAAGCCTTAACCGGCTGGGCTCTGTAATATCTCAACTAATTCCTAAAAAAATAATCGCGGGTAAAATGGCAGCCACTTACCGCAAAGCACTTGAACTTGCTGAAGGTAAGTAGTACTCTTATATTGAGTTTCGCAATTGGTAAATATCTTTTCCTGTATGAGAAGCTTCCTCCTGTTATTGATTTTATTAAATGGATTGATCAATTCCTATTCAATCTATGGCCAGACGTATCATGTAAAACAAATTCCGGAAGGTACATTAGCGATAAATGGTTTGGGTAATGAGAAGGCCTGGAACAAAGCAGAGATCCTTAACAAGTTTGTTTATCCCTGGGAAAATATACCAGCCCCGGTTACTTCTTTTTCCGCATTGCATGATAATAAGTGGTTGTATTTCCGATATGTGGCAGAAGATGATTCCGTGCTCGTTTATACCAAGAGTAACAGAAAGCTGGAAACAGGCGCTTCCGATCGTGTAGAAATTTTCTTCAACATTAATGACAGTATGAAACCATATTACTGCCTGGAACTGGATGCCAATGGAAGAATACTTGATTATACTGCGGAATATTACCGTAAAATGCATTACGAGTGGCATTGGCCTGCGGGAGAATTGATTGTAAAATCTTCACGCACCAAGAATGGTTATGTGATGGAAGGAGCCATCAGTTTACAAAGTCTGAAGGATTTATCCTTACTTAACGGAAACAGGTTACACGCAGGATTGTTTCGTGCAGAATGTAAAGGTTTTATCAACAACCGGCCAGACTTACATTGGATCAGCTGGATAAACCCGGGAACAGCTCAACCAGATTTCCATACAGCTTCGGCATTTGGTACACTGCTGCTGGAATAGCAAGATCATAACCAATCCACTGTTACTTTTTGCCATCATCTAAAACTGCTATTATTGTTGCTTATTTCTTTTTGTTTTTATCTTTTGCATTATGGGCATCATCCGCAGGCAAAGCATCTATTCATCCGTTTTTACATTGCTGGGCTTTGCCATAGGTGCGGTTAACCTGCTGGTATTATTCAAGCATTTTCTTACCACAGAAGAGCTTGCGCTTACACGGCTTTTGCTCGATTTCAGTCTTCCTTTTGCTACCTTTTGTACGTTAGGAAGCGTACCGGCAGTCTTAAAATTCTATCCGTTTTACAAATCATACCTGCCTGAAAAAAAGAATGACCTTCCGTTATTATCTCTTCTTTTTACGATGGCTGGCATTGCTGTTTTCCTGACATTCACGATTGTTTTTAAGGATTTCGTCTTACGAAAGTTTGCAGCCAAATCGCCTTTGTTCCTGCCTTATTACGATCTCATTTACCCGCTAACGATCAGCATTGCTGTATTAAATCTTGGAGAAGCTTATGCATGGAGTTTGAAGAAAACGATACTGTCCAATTTTCTTAAAGAAGTTACGTTTCGAATACTTACCCTCATCATTATCCTTTTATATATTTTCAGACAGGTATCTATCCGCCAGTTTTTCTGGCTGTATTCGTTTACTTATACACCTGCCGCGCTGATATTACTGTTTTATCTTATCAAGTCAGGGGCTATCGACCTGAAATTTTCTATCAGCAATCTTACCAGGCGATTGTATAAGAAAATAGTAGCATTCAGTCTGTTTATTTATGCGGGTTCTATTCTCAACATGCTTTCTGTTACTATTGCCGGTATTATCATTTCAAGTCAGTCCACAAAAGGTTTAAAAGATACTGCAGCGTTTACCGTGGCCGTTTATTTTATCAGTATTATGGAAGTGCCCCAGCGAAGTATGACTGCCATTACTACGCCTATCATTGCTGATGCATGGAAGAACAGGAACATTACAAAAATTCATGAATTATATCAAAAGACCTCGCTCACGCTGTTGGTTGCCGGTCTGCTTATCTGGGGCATTAGTATGGTGAATATGCATAACGTTATCGCCTACATGGGCGAGGATTATATCAAGCTTACCAAGCTGGTGTTAATACTGGGCTTAGCAAAACTCATTGACCTTGGAACGGGTATGAATTCGCAGATCATGCTGTTATCCAAACACTGGAAACTGGATTTTGTTTGTAACACGATCTTTGTGTTTTCAGTAATACCCTTAAACTATTTCCTTATCAGGTCGTATGGTGTGGTGGGGTCTGCATTTGCAACCCTTATCGCGCAGTGTTTGTACAATCTCTTGCGTTTTATTTTTATCTGGCATTTTTTCAGGTTGCAACCTTTTACACCCAGAACGCTTATTGTTGTTTTTATAGCCATGCTAACTATTGCCGGATGCTATTTTACCCCCGCGATAACAAATATTTATATTGATACGATTGTACGAACCTTTCTTTTTTCCATAGTTTTTATCTCTGCTATTTTATATTTTAATGTCTCAGAAGATGTATCTTCTATACTGCAAACTTTAAAGCAAAAAGCAGGCATTGGCAGATGAATTTTAAAGATTGATATACACTTTCCTAAACCAATGGCTATTAATGCTGTATATACCCTTATTTTGGGTGAAAATTAGCTATCTTCATCGCTTTACAAAACTAAGACTACTCTTATGGAACGTTTCCAGGGTTTATTGGGTATCGTTTTAATCCTTGGAATTGCTTTTCTCTTTTCCAACAATAAAAAGAGGATCAATTTCAGGCTGGTTTTTAGCGGTATTGCGCTGCAGGTAGTGATCGCTTTTCTTGTTTTTAAGGTAGCCGTTGTGCAACATTTTTTTCAAAGGCTTGGTCATGGAATGCAGTTGATTGAAGAATTTGCCAGAAAGGGCGCTGCGTTTGTATATAGCGGCATTGCGGTTGAAGCACAACCCGGGTCCGTTATTAATTATGCAGCAGGTGGTTTTGTATTCGCCTTTAATGTAACTGCGACTATTATACTTGTTTGTGCCCTTGTTGCCATACTATATCACTTTGGCATTATGCAGCGGGTAGTATCTGTTATTGCCAAAGCAATGAATTTGATTATGCGGGTAAGCGGTGCCGAAGCATTAAGCAATGTAGCCAGTGCGTTTGTTGGCCAGGTAGAAGCGCAGGTAATGGTAAGGCCTTATTTGCAGGGTATGACTAAAAGCGAATTACTGGCCAGTATGAGCGGAAGCCTTGCCTGCATCGCCGGAGGCATACTTGTAGTATATGCAAACATGGGTGCAGCAGCAGGAATGGATCTTGCACCCAAATTGATCACGGCGAGTTTAATGGCAGCACCGGGCGCTTTGGTAATCTCAAAAATTGTGTTTCCGGAAGTGGAAGAAAGCCAGACCCTGGGCAAAGTGAAACTGGAAGTAAAGAGTAATTATACCAATGTGATAGATGCCGTATCTCATGGTGCAGGAGATGGCTTTAAAATAGCCATGAATGTAATTGCTATGCTGATTGGTTTTATTGCGGTGATTGCAGTGCTTGACTGGGGATTGATTAAAATTGGTCATCTTTTCAATCCAAATTTTGATTTAAGTCTAAACTGGATCTTTGGCAAATTGTTTTACCCTTTTGCATGGGCCATGGGCGTACCGCAACAGGATGTAAGCGGGGTGGCTACTTTGCTGGGCCAAAAACTTACCATCAACGAATTTGTGGCATTTAAAAATCTTACTGATAAAACTGCTGCAACGCATGTGTCATTACTTACAGAAAAAGGATTGCTGATCGTAAGTATCGCAATTTGCGGCTTTGCCAATTTCAGCAGTGTGGGGATGCAGATCGGAGGTATTGGAGAACTGGCGCCTGGTCGCCGGACAGACCTGGCTAAACTGGGGTTGAAAGCATTATTGTGTGGTACGCTGGCATCGTATTTATCGGCCACCATTGCAGGCATCCTTGTATAGAACATCAACGTATAGTTTTATATTATGTTCCAATACAGGCATATTATAAACACAGGGTTAATTTATCGATATTGGAAATTAATTTTAAAATTGATACAGATCCGTACGAACAGGTTACAATAAGCCGATAAAAAAACTGTTATTAGAACTTATACAATGAAATATTTTTTAGTAAGTATGTTTACCAAAGGTAACCGGCGCTTCATTATTCAATCAAAATATACTCCCTTGAACAGAATATGCTTTAGCATTTTTGTGATGCTTTCAGTCTTTGGTTTAACCGCTTCTGCACAAAGCGTTCAGCGTGTAAATGGTAAAAAAATTATGCGCTGCGCCACCATGGAAAACCTGGATTCCTGGCGGAAAGCAGTGGCTAAAAACCCCGGGCTGGTAACTGCAGGCGAAGCTATACCAGGCAATAATGCAACTAGTAAAACGGTTGATCAAACCGGCACAGCCGGCGCAGGACCTGCCACTAAAGAAACAGATGTAGCAGCCACCATATATGTACCGGTAGTTGTGCATATTGTGTTACCCAATGCCACACTGGTTTCTGACGCTGATGTAATTAAGCAGATTGAAATATTGAATACAGACTTTGCCGGTGCAAATACAGATGCAGCAGATTTACCTGCTACATTTAAACCACTTTTCGGGAAAACAACCATCCAGTTTGTACTTGCCAGGAGAGACCCCAACGGCAATATTACCAATGGTATTGAACGCAGGAATATTGATACAAGATTTGATCCCAATTCCTACCCTGATCCTATCAAGCGCCGCAGCCTTGGCGGACTGGATGCTTGGGATGGCACCAAGTACTATAACGTTTGGGTAGGTAACAGCGTTGAAGTTGATAATAGTATCACGTTAGGTTATGCCCCTTTTCCTGGTACAGAAACAAATGCTGACCAGGGAGCATCGATCAACTATGTTTCTTTTGGTACAAATTCATGTTATACTTATACAGGCTTTGATTTAGGAAGAACGCTGGTACATGAAACAGGTCATTACTTTGGTCTCTATCATATCTGGGGCGATGATGACGGTTGTAGCGGTGATGATTTCAGGGCGCTTGACGGCGTTACATTACCTGCAACGCTTTACAATCCTGCGGGAAGAGGCAACACCTCATCTGATATTGGTGATACGCCGAATATGGGTAGTAGCACCAGTGGCTGTGCTTCCGGTGTACAATTGGATGCCTGTATTACTACTTCACCCGGCAGAATGTACCAGAACTTTATGGATTATACCAATGATGCATGCTATCGCTTATTTACCTTGAAACAGGTGGCACGTATGGAATGGATAATTAACAACACTAGAGCATCATTGATTACCTCCGACAAAGGAAGCCTGCCAACAGGAACCACTTCTTTAGATGTTGCGGCCAGGGCATTCATTAACCCTACCGGCAGCGAAACCATTAACTGTACTTCCTATATTTATGCAAAGGCAGAGCAATGCCCCAACCCAATAGAGCCGAGTGCTTTGGTGATGAATACCGGTACCACCACAATTACAAGCCTTAAGGCAGAACTGCGCGTTAACGGGCAAAGTGTGAGTACACAAACATTAACTGTTAATTTAAAAACAGCAGAGTTAGCTAAAGTTACCTTCCCGCAGTATACGCCGGTAGTAGGTGATAACATTCTTACGCTTGTTGTATCCAGCCCGAACAATGGAACTGATCAGAACAAACTGAATGATACGTTGCAGTATAACTATAAAGTGTCGCAATCAGGTTCATTACCACTTGTAGAAGGCTTTGAAGGAACAACTTTTCCACCTGCCAACTGGCTTGTGGAAGAGACACCGGAAGATGATATCACCTGGCAACGAACCACCAGGGCGGCAAAATCAGGTGCAGCATCTGCCTACATGAATAATTTTGCCTATGAGGCAAACAGCAGGATAGATGATTTGATTTCTCCGCAGTTGAGCTTTAATGATGCGGATTCAGTATTCCTGAAATTTGATGTGGCAGCGGCTGTAGTTTCAAATCCTACCACAACGATGATAGATACCCTCACTGTATTTGTAAGTACTGATTGTGGTGTTACCTATCAGCAGGTTTATAAAAAATGGGGCAATAGTCTTATTACCGTGGCTGGCCAGGTAACGAATGAGTTCTTCCCTACTGCAAGCCAATGGCGCACAGACTCTGTTAACATTACTTCTATTACAGGCTCATCAGGAAATGTGCTGGTTAAATTCAGGAACACAGAGAACTTTGAAAACAATTTATTCCTTGATAACATTAATATTTATACGAAGCGAGTTCCGGAGTTATTGAAGAAGAACGGTTACCTGGTTTATCCTAATCCTACCAGCGGCCAGTTTGTGATACAGCACCTGGTTCAACCGGAAACATTGCGGGGCATCAACATTTACACCGCCTCCGGACAACTGGTTTACCAGAAAGCGTTCAGCGGAACTACTGCTTCCACCTATATTCCGGTGAACCTTCCGCACCTGGCATCCGGTGTATACATGTTGAGACTGATTTATACAGATAAGCAAATCACACAAAAAATACTTAAGATCAATTAAACCTATTTATCGGTAGGATGATAAATACAAAGGGCATATCTCATTTGGATATGCCCTTTTCCTTTTTTAACCGATTATTTCCTGGTGTTTTCAATCCATTGTTCTTTTGGCTGGTATAGCCGGTATAAGAATAGAGAATGTACTCCAAAAAAAGGATAGTCTTTCTACGATTCCTGTTTATTGTAAGAAGAGGAGATCAGCTGGTTGTTAAATCAAAAGAATAAAACAGGTCATGCTCTTTTTGCCAGCCATTCTTTTCATACAAAGTTTGGGCAGCAATATTTTCAGTTCCGGTTTGCAGCATCAGCCATTTACTATTTGTTGTTTTCGCAAATGACTTGGCTTCGTTTAGCAGCGCTTGTGCAACACCATTACCCCGAACACTTTCCAGAACATAGAGGTCATTCAACAACCAGGTACGCTTCATACCTACGGAAGTAAAAATGGGATATAGCTGTGTAAAACCAACGGGTTGACCGTTTGCTATGGCAAGCAATATCACCGACTCATTATGCTGAACCCTTTCAGTAATAAAAGTTGTTGCAGCATCCAGATCGGGTGCCTGTTTATAAAACACACGATAAAGATCAAATAAATAAGCAACGGCAGAAATATCTTCTGCCGTTGCTTTCCTGATATGAAAATCCATATTAACTAATCAATTCAGACTCTACAGTAATTTTTGTATTCAGCGCTTTGCTTATCGGGCAGTTTTGTTCTGCATCTTTCACGCTTTCATCAAACTTTTCCTGGCTTATACCGGGTACTTTTGCCTTTAATACAAGATGAGATTCAGTAATGGTGCCATCTTCCAAACTTACATGTGAAGTGGTTTCCAGCGTTTCAGGTGTAAATCCTGCAGCGCCAAGTACAAAAGTAAGCTTCATGGTAAAGCATCCGGCGTGGGCCGCGGCAATCAATTCTTCAGGATTTGTTCCAACTCCTTCTGCAAATCTTGAATTAAAAGAGTATTGTGTTTCTTTTAAAGTACCGCTTTGTGTTGTTAAATGACCGCTGCCTTCTTTTCCGGAGCCGTTCCAAACGGCTGTTGCATGACGTTTCATAAGTTCAATTTTTGAAATGTAATTTATATTTGAAAAGCGCAATGAAGTTGACAATAAAATTTGACAATAGAAAATTAATATGGAGAAGGAACTGATTAGCTGGAATGATTTTGAAAAGATTGATATACGTTGCGGAACGGTGCTTGAAGTAAATGATTTTCCTAAAGCCAAACGTCCAGCATACCAGCTAACGATTGATTTTGGTGCAGCCGGTGTAAAGCGTTCTTCAGCACAGATCACCCATCACTACAATAAAGAAGCGCTCATCGGAAAACAGGTGATTGCAATCATTAACTTCCCGGTAAAACAGATTGCCAATTTCTTTAGTGAATGCCTTGTATTGGGTTTGTATGATGAAAACAACCAGGTAGTTTTACTTCAACCGCAACAACCGGTTGCCAATGGAATGCAGGTAGGTTAATCAATGTACTTAACCGAAGGAAATTATCCGTTGTTGCTATATCTGACTGATTTTTAAAAATCAGCAAATTTTCCCTAAATTACCTTCGGCATGAGCGAACTCTATTACACCTATTATCAAAGCCCTGTAGGCCTTCTTAAAATGGGAGGAACAGATCATTATATCTGCGAGCTAAGCTTTGTAGATAATCCTGAACAGGTAACGCACGGAGAACCCGGGATAAGCGAAGTAATGCATCAATGCACAGAAGAACTGATCGAATTTTTTAACGGCAAACGTAAAAATTTTGATATCCCTGTTTATCAACAGGGCACCGAGTTTCAGCAACGCGTTTGGGGTGAACTTATCAATATTCCTTATGGCAAAACGATCAGTTATCTTGAATTGTCTACCCGTATCGGAGATGTTAAAGCTATCCGTGCAGCAGCCGCAACCAATGGAAAGAATAAGATCGCGATCATTGTACCGTGTCATCGAGTGATAGGGAGTGATAAAACACTTATTGGTTATGGCGGCGGGTTATGGCGAAAAAAATGGCTATTGCAGCATGAATTTCGCATCACGCATGGCGTACAAACTCTTTTTTAATTATTTATAAAACTTACTCTTTACCGTGATTGCAACTTATAATAACTCTTTATTTTTCAGGTTAAGTTCACCCAGCATCTGGTAAAAATCTTTTCTTGAAGCCAGCTCCTCCAGCGCAGCAAGATGTCTCTCATGATGCATATCTGTACCAACTAAATCAACCATCTTATTTTTCACCAGTTTTTCTGCTATTGCTTTTACAGGCTTTCCATAATATCCCAATAACGAAAGCAGGTTAACCTGCATATAACAACCCATATCAACAAAGCGTTCATATTTATCAAATTGCTGATGATAGAAATTATAACGCTCCGGGTGGGCCAATACAGGTTGATAGCCTTGCATCCTCAACTCAAAAATAACCTGCTCCATATTCGGTGATTCTACCAGGTAAGACATTTCTATCAATACAAGTTTGTTACCAAAAGAAAGCATTGGCTTTTTACTTTTCAGGTAAGTTTCCATGTCTACATCTACCATATACTCTGCAGCGGCCTCCAACTTGATATCTATATCTGCAGCATGAATTGCTTTTTTTACCTCGTCAAGTTTTGGCAGAATAGTTTCAGGGCTGTTCCTGTATAAATCAGATAAAATATGCGGTGTACAAATCAACTTTTGATACCCCATTTCACTTAATCTTCTTATGAAAGAAACAGTCTGGTCCATTTCCTGCAATCCATCGTCAAGGCCAGGTAATAAATGAGAATGCATATCTGCGCCAATAAAGGAGAGATCAATCGCTGAAGGCTTATTTGCTTTTTTAAATAGAAAAGAAAACATGTCCAAAAGTAAAGCAAGATCGGCAACAATTAAAACGCGGCCGATGCGAGGCGTGAAGTAACCTCTTCCACCTCTTTCATTTCATATACAGGATTGCTGCTGGTATATTCAGGAACGAGGTCTTTTATTTGTTTCACCACACTTTCATCGCTGTTAAGTTGTGCTGTTTCTATTAACCTGTCAATGCCGGGAATCAGGCTTTGGTAGTCAAATTCCATTGCCTTTGCAATAAGTATTTTTTTATGATGTGTAGGCATTACTTCTTCTTCTTTGTTCAACAACTCCTCATAAAGTTTTTCGCCGGGTCTTAATCCGGTAAATGCAATATCGATTTCCTTGCCTGATAACTTTATCATCTTTTGGGCAAGGTCAAATATTTTTACCGGCTCGCCCATATCAAACAGGTATAATTCCCCGCCATTACCTATCGTTACCGCTTCAAGCACCAGCGAACATGCTTCCTGTATCGTCATAAAGTAACGAATAATTTCAGGATGGGTAACGGTTACCGGTCCGCCTGCAGCAATCTGTAACTGGAACCTTGGAATCACCGAACCGTTAGAACCCATAACATTTCCAAAACGTGTGGTAATGAATTTTGTTTTAGTTTTTTCCCGTGTTACCGAAGCAAGGGCTACTACCTGCAGTTCAGATTCATCTCTTGCATGCAATGCATGGCAATATACTTCTGCAATACGCTTGGAAGCACCCATAATATTAGTGGGATTGATCGCTTTATCAGTAGAAACAAAAAGGAATTTTTCTACACGATATAACTCTGCAAGGTCTGCCAGCATTTTTGTACCAAGTACATTATTAAGGATAGCTTCGGATGGGTGGTTTTCCATCATCGGCACGTGTTTATATGCCGCTGCATGAAAAACAATATTGGGAAGACAGGATGCAAACAGCCTGTTCATCGCGTACTCATCCTTTACATCTCCCAGGAATATTTTTAATGAATCACCCAGGTCGTATTTCTGGCGCAGCTCATATTCCAACTCATAAAGTCCTGTTTCACTCTTATCACACAATATAATAGAGGCAGGTTTGATCGCAGCAATTTGCCTTGCCAGCTCGCTACCGATTGAGCCGGCGGCACCCGTAATAAGTACCTGTTTTGTTTTAAGCATATTGGCTACATGCTCATTCAGCAGCTTTATAGAAGGCCGGCCAAGCAGTTCCTCAATCTTCACCTGCTTTAACTGGCTGATGTTAAGGTTGCCATGTACCCAATCCCTTATCGGCGGTACATTCATTACTTTTACATTCTCACAAAGGCATGCATCAACAACCGTATTTTTAATCGTGATATCCAGTTGATCTTTTGCGAAGAGTACAGCTTTCACGTTAAAATCGGCAATCAATCGTTTGATATCCTGGTAGGGATAAATGAGAATATTGTCAACAGATTTCCAGATATATTCATCTTCATCTTCAACAAAAGCAACCACCCGGTAAGGCCTTTCTGCAAGTTGCTCTACGGTATTACGCAAAAAAGATCCGCTGCGTTCTGCACCGTATATAATCACATTAACCACCTCCTCTTCATTCACACTCCTGCGATACAAACGTTTTACCAATAGCCGGTAACCAAAGATTAAAAAGGAAGCAATGAAGAAGAAAATAAAGATGGAATAGATATCTATAACAGTTTTTACGCCTATAAACGAGAAAAGAAGATTAACGATCAAAAGGCTTAACGAGGCATATAGAACGGCACTGATGCTTCTTACGGCTTCATTAAAGTCTGAAAAACGGATGATGCCCTGGTATGTTCTAAAGATTACAAAGAAACAGGAACAGGCGATACCGGTTAACAACACATCATCAAACAACTGCCAAAGCTGAACCTGGCGAAGTGTGATGCCCGATATAAAATAATTGGCGTATAAAATGGAAAAGACGCAAATAGAAAGATCAAATGAAAATACGGCCCACTTTGGAGCGATTCGGTTTCGTAGCAGGAATTGGCGGAATGCTTTCACGTAATTGGATTAATGCTCTAAAAGTAGTTAGTTAAGTGTGTTAACGTTACACACCTAATAAAGTTTAAACTAATCTTAATGAGTATCTGGTATCAAAGCTCTTTAAAATATGTCTTCATACAAATTAAAATTGAAAAGGAAAATTAAAAGCGAATTAATTAACTGATGGAAAGATTGTAGAAAAGATTACTTTGAAGTAGTTGACAGGATTTCTGTTGTGAAGGTATTTGTAGTTTAACCGGATTTTTTGGGGCATGACCTGCTCAATGTAAAATAGCTCAGGGTTTGCAGCAGCAGCAAGCAATTCATTTTCGTTGCGATATTCAATAGAGGCATAATCTGTGATGCCGGGGCGGATGGCGAGTATTTTTTTTTGCTCAGATGTATACATATCAACATACTTGCGCAACTCCGGTCTGGGGCCTACAATACTCATGTCTCCGATTAAAACGTTGATCAACTGGGGCAGTTCATCAAGTTTGTATTTACGCAGAAAATAACCAATGGATGTAACCCTGGGATCCCTCGCCCCTACTGTAAGCGAACCCAGCTTATCTGCATTGATTAACATCGTTCTGAATTTCAAAATACGAAAGTCTATATCATGGCGGCCAACGCGAACCTGCCTGAACAATACCGGCCCTTTTGAGGTAAGCTTAATAATCAATGCGACAATGATAAGCAGCGGAGCGAATATAAGTAACACTGTAAAAGCAATAACTACATCAAACAGTCTTATAACAAGGCCCATGTCTATAATACGTTGTTTACAGATGCGACGACCGTGTCTATTACCAGGTCCAGTTGGCTATTGGTTAGCTGCGGATAAATGGGTAACGAAATCTCATTACTGTATACTTTGTAACTCACCGGAAATCCGTTGATATCACAGCCCATATTTTTGAATATAGTAAGCATAGGTAATGGCACAAAGTGAACGTTTACTGATATGCCTTGCTGTAGTATATCATCTATTATTTTATCGCGTTGTTCTTCTGTTATATCATTAACACGCAAAGCAAAAAGATGGAAGGATGAACTGGTATCCCCTGAATGCAGCGGCGGAAGTATTGCCCAGGTATACTTTGCAAAAGCATCAGCATAATAATTTGCGATCTCCCTGCGTCTCTGAAGAAGCTGCGGATATTTCCTGAACTGTGCTACACCAATTGCGGCCAGCACATCCGGCATATTTATTTTAAAACCTGGATAAACTATATCGTACCGCCATGAGTTGCCCATTGTTTTTGTAAAGGCATCTTTTGTCTGGCCATTCAGGCTCCACAAACGGAGTGTCTGGTAAACAGATACATTATCAAAAGGTAATGGTAGGTTCAGTGCAATAAGACCACCTTCTGCAGTGGTAACGTTTTTAACAGCATGAAAAGAAAATACGGTCACATCGGCTAACCTGCCAGCAGGTTTGCCTTTATATATCGCCCCAAAGGAATGTGCTGCATCTGCCAATATCATAATTCGCCCAAACTGCTGTTGCACATCAGATGTTGGAGCGAATAAAGCTTTAACGGATGATTTATTTAAAAGCTGGTATAATGCATCATAATCGCAGGGCCAGCCGGCTATATCCACAGGAATAATGGCTTTAGTTTTAGTAGTGATCGCAGCCGCTATTTTATCCGGATCAATATTAAAGTCCTCTCTTATATCTACCATCACCGGTGTTCCACCTGCATGCATTACGGCAAGTGCAGTTGCGCAGTAAGTATATGCAGGAATAATTACCTCGTCTCCTTCTTGTATACCCAGCCAATGCAATACCAGCATTAATGCAGAAGTAGCAGAATTAACGGCCAACGCAGCATCAATACCACAACCTGCAGCAATACTATTTTCTAATTCTTTTACACGGGCGCCCGTTGTAATCCATCCGCTGTTCAACGCATTGACTACTTCTTCTTTAATATCATCATCAATATAAGGAGGAGCAAAAGGTATTTTCATTATTTGATTTGAAACTTATGCAGAATAAATTCGTTCAATGATCTCAACAGTCTTCATAGCCTCTTCACTATTGATATATAGTGCCTGACCATTTTCAAGTACATCAATAATGTTATCATATACTTTATCATGATTAGACATACTTCCGGTATAACTGCCATAGTTGTTGGACTTATCAGTTATACTTTCTACCTGAAATGTGTAGTCATTTACAGATTGATATTCCAGTGTATTCAGGTATTGTCCGCCAATCTTCACCGTTCCTTTTTCTGCGATGATGGTCAAAGAACCCTCCATATTTTTTTGAGAGGCATTTACAGAATAGTTAAGCGTACCAATAGCACCATTTTTCATATTCAGCAGAACAACGCCTGTATCTTCAAATTCCAATCCATTTTTTTGAGAGCACTTTTTTCTAAATGCTTTTACTCCTTCCACATCGCCAAGTAACCAATATAACAGGTCAATAAAGTGACTGAACTGAGTGAAGAGTGTACCACCATCCTGGTTTATCTTTCCATGCCAGCTATCGTTATAATAAGATTCTTCGCGGTTCCAGAAACAGCTAAGCTGGAAACTATAAACTTTTCCAAGCCGCCCTTCCGTCATCGCTTTCCTGAGTGCGACAACAGGTGGATTAAACCTGTTTTGTTTAACTACAAACAAATGCCGGTGATTGATCCTGGCTGCCTCTAACATCAACCTGCAATCTTCCACTGTAATAGCCATTGGCTTTTCACATAAAACATGAAAGCCGGCATTTAAAGCTTGTATGGTATGCGTGGTATGGAGCCAGTTGGGGCTGCAGACTGCAATGACATCTATGGAAGTTTCATTTTCCAATAGTGTACCAGGTGCCGGGTAAAACCGGGTGTTATATCGTGTTGCAAAAGCTTCTCCGATAGTTTTATCTATATCGCAAACCGCAACTAATTCTCCTTTTGCATTTATCTGTTCTGCGTGCCGGGCTGCTATTCTGCCACACCCGATTATTCCAAACCTGGTCATACTTTTACACTATCTCTTTTGTCATTTCCAATGTACTTCCATTTTCTTTACCAGCTTTCCAGCCGGCTTTACTATATGCTTTGATGGCCCGTTGATTACTCGCTTTTACAGATAATGCCATTTTTGAAAGTCCCCGCTCAATTGTTTGTTTTTCAAATCCGGTCATGAGTAATTCAAATATTCCTTTACCACGATAGTCGGGATGAACACCTATTACTACAAGTCCGGCTTTCAATTGTTCAACAGATTTCACACTTGCTTTCGCTGATGGCTTACGTTTTGCACCAAAGACTTTTTTTTGAATATTTTTCTTTATCAATGGATACATGGCAATTACTTCTTTATTCAACAACAGCCATGGTTTTAATAACACACCCTTCATCGCTTCAGCCATCGCATATTGAATGATGCCACTGGCTGATCCATCGCCATGATACCTCGATACAAAACCACCACAATACCCAACAACTTTTCCATCATCAGTTACATGAACAAGAAACCTGTTCTCATCAACCAGGAACCACTCCATCGATTTTACCCGGTAACCGCGGCCAAGTTTAACCGATAGTGATTGAGGAAAACAAGCCTTATGACAGGCGGCGATTGCGTCAAGTTCTAATGGCGAGCTTTGTTGTATCCGGTACATAGTTTTTTCTTCTTACCTGAATCAAGTTTGGTGTAGCTACCGCCAGCATCATTAACATGGGCTGCAGCGAAATTTTCAACCCGTTATGTACCGTTATCATACAAAACAGCAGCGCAAAATAAAACGCATATTCCCTCTGAACCCCTTGCCGCGCAAATATTTCAAGAAAAAGTAAAGCGAAAAATCCCCAATAAAAGAAGATGCCCAGGAAGCCATGTTCGGCAGCAGCCCGAATAAACTCATTGTGAGCACCTGATTCAGTATAATATAATTTACGAGCTTCAACTTCATGTGAAAAGTTGCCCGTTCCAACCCCTGCCAATGGCTCTGCCTCAAAAAGTTTAAATCCGATTTCGACCAACACATCCCTGCCTGAAGAACCTTTTTCCGCATATCGTTTACCAATAAGCCCTCCGGTTTCTTCAGAAACATATAGGTATACCGAAATAGCTATTGGAATAATCATCAGTAAAACCAAATAGCTTCTTACTTTACTTAAATTAAATAGGAAATAAAGTAATACAATGATTGACAAAAAATAAAAACCACCACGCGAAAAACTTAATAACATATATACACTCACCACACCCATCATTACTACATTAAGCAGCATTTTATAGTTCAATTCTTTCTCGTTTAAGATAGACCAGAAGAAAATAATACAGGCAAATCCGAGATAGCCGCTTAACTGAACAGGAGCCAACCCATTTGTAACATCATAATTAGAAAAAAGTGAATATTTTACCACACTTAAGTGCGCGGTAACCATTACCCCACATATAAAAATACTTGCATACTTAATATGCGTAAAAAGTTTATTGATAATTTCTGGTGTTAAAAAATTAAAAGCCCCCCATATGACAGTCATTGTTAACGTGACGGTTTGAACAGCAATACCACGTGTTACATTGATATCTTCAGCCCTAACCATATCCAGTATTTCCATGATGCAGTATAAGACCATCATTATAAATGAACGTGAATAGATACGCCACTCTCCTCTCTTTTTAAAAGAAAGAATAATGATTAATAAGATAAAAAAGTATTGTGTTGTAAGATAAGGCAAAGCTCTTCCATAAGCCCTTATATAAATTTCAATATAAACAATGTATGCCAACAGAGAAAATACACGTGCCAGGTTATTCTGAAATGCAAACAGAAGACATAATGCAATTAACCCGATATAAGGCAGTTCAACAATCGGCCCTCTTAAATTTGCAACGCCGCAAATATAACCTATTGCAAATGCAAGCAGGTAGCCAAATAAAGGATTGGAGAAAAGTATGTTTTTTGCCTTAATTTTCATCGTAAATGTCCAATTGTCTTTTAATACTTTCAACCCAGTTATCTATGGTAAAAGTTCTCGAAAAAACCCTTCCGTTTTGTATCATACTATATAAATCATATTTAATCCGAGATTCTAAAACACATTTAATCCGTTCTGCCAATTGCCCCGCATGCTCTAATTCAAAAAGAAAGCCACGTTCATTATCCCCTATCATTTCCTGTGCCAGAGCAGTGTTGCTGAGCCACGGAATGGCGCCATAACAAAACCCTTCAACAGGTACCTTACCAAACCCTTCTGCAATAGGTGCCTGTATTACAAAGTCAGCTTCACGGTACAATAACTTTAATTCTGCACTTGTTTTTTTCCCCAGTAAGAAGACTTTTTGAGCAAGATCATTTTCCCTGATAAACGAGCCATAATTTTCTTTTAACGGACCATCACCAACGAGTATTAATTTAAACTCAACAGCTTTCTTATGTAAATGATTAAACACTTCAAGTATGAACTGCTGGTTTTTATTTTTTTGTAGCGAGCCAACTGTTATAAATAGCGGCACACTTGTAAGAGTATTATGATGCCTTATTACTTTCTGTTCAATAAATGGGTCTTCTTCCATCCACTCCTGTAATGAAAATGAGGGGCTAAAACTCTTGACATACTTTTTATCTTTAGGTGATCCTTTGATATAAATGAAAACAGGTCCGCGAAATTGATTCTTTAATATCTGTTTCTGTAAACGATAAGTAAAAGGTTCCCCGGGATAGTCAACCCATGTACCGGTATAAGTAGCAAAGACTTTCTTGTTCTTCCACCAGAAATATAAAGCGCCTGGAATATTTAAATTATTAGGGAACCGCTGATAAACAATATCTGCAAAAGCATTGATTTTTTTAAACACCCTTAGCCACGCGGGTATTACTTTAATAATACGAAATTTATCTGCAATGCTGTTGCCGCCAACATTCGGCAAAGGCAAAAAACTGATGGTTTTACAAGTATAAGCACTTACTACCTGGCTTGCAGAATATTGAACAAACGGGCAGCAGATAAGCGTTTCTTCAAATAAAGAAGACAATGCTTCTAATTGCTTTCTGAGAATGTGATTTTCCGTCACAACATTCCCGCTGTTATCGTACATGTGAATACAATCCGAAACAATTGCAAGCTTCTTCAATTTCATTTTTCCAGCAATACGTTTCCTTTATCGTTCAACATCATTTTTTGCGCAATAGTATTTGCTTTAAAAAATTGTATAAGCAGGATTGGCGATTTGATTACCGTTAAACAAACACTCATAAACAACATTCCCGAACTTCCTTTCTTGCGATAAGGAACGTTAGACAACATAATTCCAAGCTTCAAAGCCTGCCTGCACAAAGCAGGAGAAAGATATTTTCTGAATAGATATATAACGCTTGGAACGGGCTTTGGCGCAAACCATTTTTTTGGCCGAAAACCATCCCAGCTTCCCATTTCACGCAAGCCTCCGGACGGAACTTTTAAATGAACACGAAACGCTTTATGATTGGAAATGCTTTTGAATCCTAAACGATAGGCACGATACCCAAACTCACCATCACCCATGCGCTGACCATTAAACTGTTCATCAAAAAGTCCTATCTGTTTGAATACGGAACGGTGAACCATTGCATTGCCGGAATCAAACTGATCGGCCCAACGGAAATAGCGGTAATTCTCGGGAACTTTCATTCCAACTTTTGCCAATGATACAGCTGCAGAAATATCTGCTTTAAAAAAATCAAGACACTTTAAATGCTCATGAATCCAGTCTGATTCCACACGTGAATCATCATCAAAAAACAACAGGTATTCGGCAGATGTAGCTCTTATTGCTTTGTTTCTTGCCGTCCAGAGTTCTTTTTCAAACTGATATATTAAATGGATATTCAGCTCAAATGTTTTATAAAACTCTTTCTTGAATTGTGTTGACTGATCGACAACAATAACTTCAAAATTTTTATACGATTGTTTTTCCAAGTCATGCAGTACATCCTTCAGATACTCATACCTGTTTAGCGTAGGAATAATCACCGCAACCAATGGATTTGAAGCAACCAGTTCCGATTGAAAGGTTTCATACGCCGGATACTCATGCGGCGATTGAAATACATTAATCTTTTTGACTGACCTTGCTTTTAAATAACCCCTTGTTTCCTTTATGGGATTATGCAACGAGCACAATCTTGACAAGTAAGCATAACTACTCCATACCTTGCCCCAATATTTTTGAATAAACACATACTCATCTGCAACTGTTGGGGGTGACAGCCTTGCAAGTTGTTCCGTTTCTTCCTGTGTTGATTCCAATAACATACCCTTGTTCCACATATAAAAACCTGCATCAGCCAATCTTGCAGATAAGGAGTCATAACGTTCATCCATCAGGCCGGAATTCTTTGCAAGTTCAATATCGATGCAAGAAGGAAATTGCGGTGTTACAGGTTGTATATTAAACTGCCATGCAGGATTTGCATAGCGAATAAACTTAAATATCATCATACGGTCTTATCGTTCTTCAACAACGCCTCATAATGTTTCTGAAACAGTGCAGCTTGTCGTTGCAATGTAAAATCGCTCAATATTCTCTCTCTTGCTTCTTTTCCCATATGTTGCCTGAGCAGGTCATCTTGCAGCAAGATCTTAAGTAACGCCGCTATTCCATGAACATCATACAACTCTGCAACAAAACCATTCTTACCATGCGTGATCACTTCATCAACACCACCACTTCTTGTTGCCACCACAGGTAACTCCATGGCCATTGCTTCCAGCACAACGTTCGGGATACCTTCATAAACACTCGTCAGTAAAAAAATATCAGTATTTGATAACAGGCGATTTACCTCATCTTTATTTTTCTTTCCTAATAAGTTAACTACACCTTCAAGTTGCATATTGTGTATATGGAATAAGACTTCTTCATACTGTGGGCCATCGCCGATGATGTTCCATACAAAGTTATTTCTTGTTGCGGCCAATTCTTTTATCGCCATAAGTCCGGGTAAATATCCTTTCTGATAAGTGAACCTGCCAATAGATAATATCTGCAACCGTTCATGCTTTTCTTTCTGTAAAGGCGGTGTAAAGAAAGACGCATCAATTGCCGGACGGTTCACAAAAGTTTTTTGCAGATCAGTACAAAATGGCGCAATGGTGTTGCGCATATCTTCACTAACACAATGTACCGCACTTATACAATTAAACACCTGCATTATTTTTTCCTTACGGCCAGGTTCAGTTAATAGTTTTACTTTTTCTGCCGAACCTCTGCAACTGACAACAGTTTTTGGAGATAAAGTTTCAATCACTTCAACAAGGCTGGCGGCAATGCCGGAATATTCAAAATGCACGACATCATACCCACTGTTATTGAAGAGTGTTTGATATACTTTTTGTCTGATCCGTTGATACCATTTCCTTTTTTGCGGAGAAAAAGACCGGAGTGATAATACAGGATGTCTTAGCGAAAAAGAGACAAAGGTTGCTACTGATACAGGAAGTTCCGGATCAATAATAGTGAGATTTTGAACCTTATCAAATTTATACAACTGATACAAATTCTCATTACCCTTACCATTAAGCCTAATGACATTTATCTCGTTACCATTGGCAGCCAGGGCCAACACTTTATTAATAATGAAGGTTTCACTTATTTCAGGAAAACCATTAACTACAATTGCAATTTTCAAGGATATTGTTTTTAAAGGATTACAGACGTGTACCGGGAATATGCTTCTCTATGTTTGATACTTCCCGTGCATTGAAACTCTTATAATGCTGCTGATGCCATAATACAAGTGTATAAACGGCCCATAAAGTCCAGCTATGATCGGCCCGTCCTTCCTTATGTTGCTTCAACAGTTGCGCCAATTGATCTCTCTTAAAATAGACGGACAGCAGCAAAGGCATATACATGAGTTTTTCTTCCACATCTTTATACAATATACTGTTAAGCCAATCTTTCATGGGAATATCAAATCCTTTTTTAGGCCTATATACCTGGTGATCACTGGTGGCCTGTGCTAACACTTTCTTCAGATTAGCTTTCCCGGTATTATTGATTATGCAATCTTTATAGTTGACTGAAGTACTATAATCAAGTACCAGGTTATCCAGCAATGGCACACGAATTTCAAGGCTGTGATACATTCCTGCACGATCTACTTTTAGCAGTATACGTTGAAGATGCAAGTCCATCTCCATCTTCCTGACAAGGTTCATTACCTGCACATCATCTTTAAAACTGATGGAAACTTCCTGCGCTTTTTTCAGAAAAAAAGGCGCTGGCTGTTTGAACGAATGCAATATCTTTTGTGCAGATGATGAGGCACCTGCAATAAATAAACTTTGATAGTAATAATCAACAATATTATTTGCCTTCAGATGTCTTACTCCAACCGTTTTAGCTTGATTAAGCAATCGCTGCCTGATAAAACGATAATACTTTGCAGCTTGATTATTATGAATTACTGCGGCATGATGGAGTGCTTTTGCATTGCGGGGATAGCCCCAGAAAAGCTCATCACCACCATCTCCGCTTAAAGCAACTTTTACTTTGCCGGCGGCAAGTTTTGATAACAGTAATGTTGGTATGGATGAGAAATCAGCAAAAGGTTCGCTGTATGCTTTCGTGTTGATGGCAATACTATCAAGAAGATCCTTTTCTTCTACTACCCGTGTCTCATGAGTTGTATTAAAGGAAGCAGCAAACGCAGCCGCTTCATCACTTTCATCCAACGGGCTATTATGAAGGCCGATAGTAAAAGATTGTACCGGTTGTTGCTTTGCGGCAAAGTGCGTTACCAGCGTACTATCTACTCCGCCACTCATAAATGTTCCCAATGGCACATCACTCACCAGTTGCTGATTCACAGACCGGGCAACCACTTCATTTATACTTTCATTACCAGGCGTGTTCATTGCCGGATAATTATAGTAGGCTGTTAGCTGCCAGCCGGATGGCTGTACAGTAATATAATGTCCATGTGGGATAAGTTGCGTACCGGCAATTAACCCCAAACCTTCCGGCACATATCCCAAACAGGTATAGAGTTCAACTGCATCAGCCTGCAATGAATTGTTACTGCAAAAGGAGTGGTTAATAATATGATCGTATTGGGAACTATACAGCAAACCTTCATTACTATATCCTATGTAAAGGGGCTTTATTCCCATTCTGTCGCGTGCAAGCGTTAACAGGTTACGTTCTATATCATAAAATGCAAAAGCAAAAATTCCGTTGGCGGTTTCAAGAGTTTGCCTTATGCCCAGATGCATTAGTGCATATAAAAGTATTTCTGTATCCGTTGTTGATTTGTATGAACTGCGATAAGGTAATAATAACTTTGAAAGCTTATCTGTATTATAAATTTCCCCGTTGAAACTGATGCAGTACCTGCCGCAATCGGAAAGCATTGGCTGCGATCCATGCGCACTTAAATCGCGAATAGATAACCTTACAAATCCTGCCAGGTAATTCTTTTCATTACTCCAGGTTCCGGATGAATCAGGGCCACGATGCGCCATCGTTTTAAGACACCAATGAAGATATCCCTCATCCGGATTTTGCTGTTTATAATAATATGAACCTACAATGCCACACATTACTCTTAAGGGTTAATCTTTAGTAAAACACCTGATACTTTATACCGCTTTCCAAGATGATATAAAACCCTCTCCCTTTTTCCCCACAAGGGAAAGGATGATTTTTTAACCCGGTAATAATTCTTATCGTTGATCACAATAACCGCAGACTTTATTATCTCCACCTGAGTATTACTAAACAATGCCGCGATCTCAGGCGGAGTTGGCCTGAACATATTATCTATCGGGTCAAGATGCTTTTTATACTTATAGGGGACCGTGATCAGGAGATAACCACCAGGCTTGGTAGCTGCAATAAGATTGTTAACAGCCAGTGCTATATTCGTAACATGCTCCAGCATATTGGTGCAAATAACCAGGCTCGCTTTTATACCAAACTGCTCACTAAATTTCACATCTGTTAAATCGGCAATATAATCAACGCCGTCTTCCTTCTTTATATCAACATGTACTATTTTCCATCCATGATCCTCCAGTGGTTGAAATATATACTGATCAATATGAGGTTGAATTTGTGCCCGAAAATATTGTGTGGAGGAACCAAAATTAATCGCCGTTTTATCTGAGGTATTAATAATTGCTGATAATGCTGTTTGTATCCATTGCGCTTCTTCTGAAAACATGCTACCTTTTTATCTTTTTTTGAAATGATTCAATGGCCATTTCGTAAGTCTCTCTAAACTTAGCAGCAATCTGTGACCAGGTAAAATGTTGCATGACTTTTTTATATCCTTCTTCACCCATTATTAAGGTTTGAGATTTGTTTGCGAGCAAAGCTTTAATCTTCTCTGCCAGATCAAGATGATCACCAGGCTTAAAGAGCAGGCCATCTTTTCCATCTGATATAAGAGCACTTATTGCACCTATGCCAGCACCTATTACCGGTTTACGATAACTCCAAGCCTCCAGGAATACAATGCCAAAAGATTCTTCACTTGATGGCAATATCATCATATCTGACAGCTTTAATAACTCACACTTTTCCAATTCCGTTATATCTGTATAGATATGAAGCTGCTGATCCGTTTTTAATAAATCCTCAAGATAAGAAGTGTATGACCCTTTGGCGCCTGCTATTATAAGTTGCACTTTCGGGTCGTGCTCTTTAATTAGTTGATAAGCTTTCAAAAGACAATCTATATTTTTTGATGCCTCATGGCGCCCTAGATAAATAAGTACGTTAGCATTTACATCTATCTTATACTTAGCTTTAAGTGAATCTTCGTTATCAAGTTCTGCCGCATGCTTAAAAATATCTGTTGCGGTGCCAATCACACGTATCTTCTCTTCCGGTACGTTATTATTTACCAATACCTCTTTTTCGAACACTGTGTTAGCTATATAATAATCTGCAGAAAGTACCCTTTTTAAATAGATTGCCGGCATACTTTCCTGCTCACGGATGTGAATAGCGCCGTGCAGTATAAAAGGCTTCCTGTTAGGCAGGTTCCAACGGGCATAATCAGCAAACATATAATGTACAGATGAAGCACAAATAATGTCTGCATCACAATCTTTCAAAGCTCTTTTCAGTGATGGGGAATACGGGCCTATGTTCAAACGTTCCAATGTTTCAGGAAATTCTTTCCGGGACATCCTGGCCCATGCCTTCATTGAATATTGGAGTAAGGGACGATGATACCTGAAAAAGCCATAACGCTTTACAAGTACGTCGTTAATATGTTCGGTTTCTTCCTCTATCTTTTTAAATTCGTTACGATTGGGGCCATAATATGAATTAGTGGTAAGCACCTCAACTTCATCATTAAAATTCTCTGCCAGGTATTCCGATATTTTCTGGATGAGATATTGGGTTCCCCCGCGGGAAGGATAATAGTTTTGGGTTACGTGGGTAATCTTCATTGCTTACTCGTTTTCATGATCATCTCTTCTATAAATGAAGACACCCGTTCAGTAGAAGCACCATCCCGAAAGCTGATAATTTCATCCAATACCTTATTCGCATTGGTACAGAATTCCTCAGGTTGCAGCAATGCCTTATTTATCAGGTCAACCAGGTCTTGCCGCGACTCTGCCAACCGAATGGCATCAGAAAACATGACCGGTTGAAAATGTTTCTGATAATACATCGCCTTTAAAAGACCCGATCTTGATGGGTTTACCGCATCATAAGCCGGACCTATTTGTGGCTTAAAAAAAGCACTGCCATCAATAGACATTGTTGAGCATAAATTGATATGCACATCGGTATGCGCTAATGTGGAGCAAAGTTTTCTTATATCATCTTCTGTGATATTGACATTCTGAGATTTAACTGCACCCGTCCATGAAGTATCAAAAACCACCTCGTTATCCGCGGGCAGAACAGCTTTCCATCTTTCAATATTATCCATTGGGTGGCAACGGAAAAACAACACAGGGTTACCTTCAATCTTACCTGTTTTAATTGCCTCGTAAATATGCTTTAAGTATACTGGCTCATTAGGAAACAATGATTTAGGGCCGCCGGCATATAAGATAATTTTTCTTTCTTCAATCCCGTTTATCAAATGTTCTTTAAGCCAATCTTTGCGGTTGGTTACGAAAGTATTCTTAAAATAAAAATCGAATTGAGGTGCCCCTACAATTTTAACTGCATCAGCTTTTACATGTTGATAAATCCCGAGCAACTCTTCTTTGTTGTATTTATTCCATACCATGTAAGCATCATACTCCACAGGTATCCACCCTCGTTTTGTAACATTATCAAACGATAAGATTGAGGTAATCATCTGTTTACCTTCCTGCTTACAAGCCCTTAATAATATATCTTCCTGCCTGTGAAAGGGGGTTACAGAAAACACCGCATCCACATGTAAAGACCTCACCATTTTTATAGCTTCTTTAAACGATTGGTCTGATTGTAACAAATCCAGTTCCCGCTTAAAAATTCCTTTCCGGTAAGCAGGAATATGAAACCTTACCTTATTGGCGTACTCTATTGTTTTCTTCTTTAGCCATTCAGATTTGCTTACAAACTGTGCGAGGTAATTTTGCTGAACTTTTGTGTACTTTCGTTGAATGATAAAGTGCCTGAACCAGATATCTATTTTCCGTCTTATATTCAAATAATCGCTGCTTTCTTTTGGTAGCGATAACACATGCACTTCATAGCCTTTTCTCTCAAGTTCTTTTATTAACTCATCTTCTTTCCAGGTAATTACAATAACGGGAGTAACAAACTGCGCAAGCCTTTGCAACAAACCGGTACGCACAATATACCTGATACTAAAGCTAAAGCTGATAGTTACAAGCAACCTTGGTTTATCCGGCATTTCTTCAGTCATTGACTGATAACCTGCTTCTTCGGTTAATCGGTTATTGTCTTTCAAGTCCTGCACCTGTTTCATTGTAAACAATCAAACTTTCAGAGATCCATTTATCACCGCTATGGCGTTTCATTTTACGGCCTTCTTCATCTACCCATCCCATTACTTTTGCCGGATTACCATAAACCAATGCATGTGCAGGAATGTCTTTTGTTACTACTGCCCCCATCCCCGCCATTGAATAGGTACCGATATTTATACCACAAAGAATAGCACTGCCTGCACCAATAGATGCGCCATGTTGTATAACTGTTGATACAGGTGTAGATCCGCCACGGCTTCTGGGATAAAGATCATTGGTAAATACTACACCGGGACCAATGAATACATTATCCTCAATACGAAGACCATTCCACAGGTACACGCCATTTTTTATAGTTACATTATTTCCGATGATTACATCATCCTCTATAAACGTATGGCTGCCTATGTTACAATTACTACCAATTACAGCGCCCTTCATTACCACGGCATATTGCCATATTCTTGTATGCCCGCCGATGTTGACAGATAGGACATTTGAAAGTTCATGGATCATGCTTGCTGAATTATCATTAATGTATCAGTGTTATTCACTACTTATTCATTAGATATCCTATCCTATACTTAATAGATCTTACCGGGATCGTAAAGTGGCCCCGTGATAAAAGAAAGAAAAGCATTTTATAAAAAAAGGTTGACCCCGTCATTGCGAGGTTATTCAAATACTGGCCCATTTTTGAAAGTAATATTTTCTTTGCTTCCAGGTTTCCTGTGAATTTCAATGCCTGTTCAATAGATAATATGCGATCATGACAATACCTTTCCTGGCTATTTTTCTGTACGGCATGATTAATAGGTGAATGGATTTTCATCCGGTATATTAAGCAGGGGTAATCGCAATATTTTACTTTATATTTTGAGAACAACCGTACAAAAAAATTGTAATCCTCAATTAATACGCGTTCATCATATAAACCCACTTTCTTATATACCGATGTCCTGATCAATTGAACCGGAGTTGAAAAAGCAAATTCCTTTTTAAGATAACTTACTAATACATCACCTTCATGAATAGCAAATTCTTCTTCATCAGGAATGGAATGCCCTTCTTCGTCCATCTTTTCTGCTTTGGCATAACATAATCCATACTCCTCACCAGCCTCTTCTAGTATGTTTACCTGTCTTGCAATTTTCTCCGGCAACATGATATCATCTGTAGCAAAAAGATTAATATATTTTCCTTTAGCCATTTTTACAAGCAGGTTAGATACACGTGTAATACCCAGATTGTTTTCATTCTTCAGATAAGTGCAATGCAGTTGATGTTTGTTTATCCATGCATCAATAAGGGCCGGAGCATTATCAGAGGAACAATCATCAATAATGATGAGTTCAATAAACGGATAGGTTTGATGCAACAATGAATCAAGTGCCGAAATTACATATTGCTCATAGTTGTAAGAAAGTACCCCGATTGTTACCAATGGTAAACTGCCGGGCGCCTCACCTGTTCTGAAATCTTTACCTGCTTTGGCCAAAAGATGATTTTTTAAAATACCTGTTAAGAGAATGCCATAAGGCAAACCTGAATGGCCGCGCATCAATAGACGCCTGTTTTTTTTGCAGGTTGCTGAGTTCTTTGTAAATCTTTAGAGGATCTATAAAATAGCTCTCATATAGTTCTTTATGTTTACAGTAAACATACCTGTTGAGCCTTTCTTCTTTCCAGCGGTTTATCTGCCGCGTTCTTGAGTTTTCTTTAATACGCCAGTAAAAAGTAACGTTATCTTTTCGCCTTACTTCACCTCCGGTTTTCAAAAGGTTTATCCAAAACTCCCAATCCTCCAGGCCATCTTTCATGTTTGTATCATAGCCTCCTGCAAGGTTCCAGTCGTCTTTCCTGTACATTCCGCAACAATGAATCATGTTCTCAAACAATAGTTTTTCAAACGTATATTCTTTCAGGTTCCAGCTTTGATTGACCAGGCCAAATTTTTCAGCCTTACCATAAACAAGCCGGATATCTTTCGATACAATTTCAGCAACGCACTCTTCAATATAATTAGCGGATATATAGTCATCACCATCAAGGGGTAAAATAAATTCACCTGCTGCTTCTGCAATACCATAATTTCTTGCTGCAGCAGGCCCGCTGTTTGCTATTTCGAGGTATTTAAATCTTTCATCTTTTCGCATATATTCCCGCACAATCTCATGTGTATTATCTGAAGAGCCATCGTTGACAATGATACATTCCCAATGCTGATAAGTTTGTGTACGAACAGCATCTAATGCCTGCGAAAGATATTCAGCGTGGTTGTAGCAAGGCACTATTACAGAAACAACCGGCATTATAAAGAGGTGATCTTTTTTACCTGTTCAAGAAAGCGAAACCCAAACTTAGTATCCGGCTCCAGGTAATTGCCTTCAGCCCATTCGTTCCATGATTTAATGATCACGAATCTTCTTTCCTCAGGCAAGTGATTTACTTTCCTTACTGCTTTTTCCAGTTGAGCATAGAATAATTCAGGTGATGAATTGGTAAATACCAACCCTTTCTCCATTGCTCTTGGCGTGTTATCCCAGTTTGGTAAAACACAGGGATAATAATCGAATCCAAATTCTTTATCGGTGATCAGCAAATCGTTTATTTCAGGTTGATCAATAATTACAGGTTTGATTTTTTTTTCCATTGAACCAAACATCTTTGACAATTTTTTTCGCAGCAATTTTTCTTTGAACGATTGCTTTTTGATCTTGTTGTAATCACGATATCTTATTGTTGATAATTCGGATCCTATCACCGCGTCAAACCCATATTCATACGGGTTCCAGTCGAGTGGACACCTGCTGCCTACCAGGAACATTCCAGGGAAACCTTCCTTTATTGCAAGCTGGTTAAAGACTTCGGAAAACAAATGCATGTCAGGCAGGTTTAAAGGCATGTAAACATTAAACCAGGGCTTACCTTCTACTTTTATATAACGTGCATCATTAAATGCAGGAAGCAGATGATAAAAATGTTTTACATAATCATCCTTTCCGGGATAGGTTTGCTCAATCAGTGTCTGATTTTCAAATTCCCCAAACCATGCACCACGCCAGGTTTCGTTGGCCCAGCAAAGGCAAAAAGGGAAATCCGGTTTACCTGACTGCAACACTTCATTAAAAGGCCTCTCAAGCAATTGCCTTCCATTACCAAACCAGTAATGGTAATATAAGAAGCCCTCAATTCCATGTGCTTTTGCCATGTTAGCCTGGGCCTCTCTCACCTCGGGAACACGAAGATCATAATAGCCAAGATCGGCCGGAAAATGCGGTTGATAATGTTTGTTAAACATAGGCCGCGCTTTTGAAACATTAGTCCATTCTGTAAAACCCTTTCCCCACCATTTATCGTTTTCCGGTATTGGATGATATTGCGGGAGATATAATGCCAATGGCCTGATAGTGGTTTTAGAGAGTGATGCTTCGTTCATTACTTATCTTTATACTTAGCCAGTACTTCTTTTGTTACATCCAGGTAAGCCCTGCCCCATTTAAGACATGGTTCCAGGTGGTTTCCTTCAGCCCATTCATTCCATGCATTGATGAAAAGTAAGTCCTCCCCTTCACCAAAAGGCCTGAAATTTTTAACGGTATGTTCAAGCCATTGCTTATAGGTTTCCGGTGTTGAGTTATAAAAGATCACCGGATTTTTTTTTCTTCTCGCACTGTTATCCCACATAGGGCAAACACAGGGAAATTGTTTATAATCTGCAAGTGGAAGCCTTTGCAGAAAATTTACAAAAGACTGATAATTGATACGGTTACCGGTTGCCTTTTTTTTGGAAGTACTTCTGAACGAACGATATTTTTTCTCTGACAATCTTTTGATAACAGTTCTATAGTAAAAATTCTTTACTCGAAAAGATAAAGCTGCATGTTTTTGTTGAATCAACTCCTGGTTATATAAATGCAATGTGTTGCCTAGCGGCTGAAAATCTATTGCCGCATCAAAGCCTTCTTTCAGGTAAGACGCACCTGCAACTCCAAAACTTTCGAACCTGCATATATAGAGTTCAAGTTGATGTTTTGCAGCTTCGTTGCGCCAAACCTGTATTGTCTTTGCCACATCAGGCAACAAGCCCGAACGGTATATGGCAACAACAGGTTTATCATTAACCCTGATGTATCGTTTGTCTTTGAAATATGGGATCAGCGCATTAATGTGTAACAAGTCATCTTCTTCTGAGTAATGTTGTTCCAGTAACAACTGCGATTCACCTCCATCCCACGCACGTGTCCAGTTTTCGTTTGCCCAACATAACATAAACGGAAAATCAGGCTGGCCACTTTCAATTACTTCCTGAAAAGGCCTTTCCAATATACGCCTTCCATTAAACCAGTAATGATAGTAACAGAAACCATAAATGCCATGTGCTTTAGCCATCTGTGCCTGTGCCTCCCTTACTTCTGCAAGTCTTAAATCATAAAAGCCCAGATCTGCCGGTAAGTGTGGCTGGTAATGCTCTTTAAACAATGGCAATGCTTTTGAAACATTTGTCCATTCAGTAAAACCTTTTCCCCACCATTCATCGTTTTCCGGTATCGGGTGAAATTGAGGGAGATAAATTGCAACCGGTCTTATACTCATCGTTATTTTACAAACTTTCTAACGAAGCCAAATCTTCTTAAGATAAATCTTCCTACCCTCAGTTCGGCTGAGTTCTTTAATTCTTTGAAATTCTCTGACAGCGTCCTGTTCTTCTCGCCCAGGTTACGTTCGTTACTTTCAATAATTCCTGCACCGTCAAAGAAAGAGGGGAAGCTGGCATCTTCTATTTTTAGATCACTACATACCGCCAGGTTAAAATATGGACGGTTATAAAAAGATAAATGTTCATTTAGCCCATCTGTAAGCGAGTCAAAACTTCCCGAGAACATTTTCAGATTGCCTTTTAAATCTTCGGGTTCCAATATTGACCCTGCGATATAGCGTTGCCTGAAATACATACAATGTGCAAAGGATTTACCAAGCAATATTTTTAATTCATTTAAAGTAAGCTCTTTAACATGATACTTATTGTTAGGGTCCCTTTCAAAATAAATTTGCTTTTCAGGAGAAGAAATTATCAGGATGCCCCCGGGTTTTAAAACACGTTTTATTTCTTTCATCATTTCATCATGCTTATCATGATGTTCAATGGTTTCAAATGAAACAACTACATCAACAGTATTATCCTGCAAAGGTATTTCAGCAGCATTCCCTACTTTAAATTGCAAATTCTTATTATGCTGATCTGTATACTTTTGGTTGGCATGAAGAACAGATTCTTCATCAATGTCAACTCCATATACCTTATTGGCAACCTTGCTTAACAATGCACTGCCATACCCTTCTCCGGAAGCAATATCCAACACATCTTTACCCTTCACCATGTTCATGGCAAGGGCATACCTGTGCAAATGTTCAGTAACACCGTGCAGGTTGTTTAACGAAGTCACCAGGCGTTCACCGGTCCATTTCAGTTCGGGCATTCGCTTGAATTATGTTGTTCTATATTATCCCAGGTAAGATGCGGCCTGATAATTCCCGGCAAGCCACCTGAATACTGGTCTCTTACCGAATGATCGATCAACACATCAATCATATTAAAACTGATTTTGTTGATGTCATGAAAATGAACCGTAAATGGCCGGTAAGACATGGCGGCAATTCCGCAGTAATGAATACCTTCTGCCAACAGGTTTTGGGGTATCCATACGATCGTGCTATATATTCCGGGAAGATAACGGCGGTTCACGTTATAAGTATCATGGGAACTTAATATATGCACATCACGATTTGTATACAGATTAAAGCCGCAAACCAGGTCATCAGTTTCTTTCAGCACGCGAAAAACAATACGTACACCCACCGGCTCATTAAGCTTGAAATTAAATTTATTGGTGAGTGCCCCATCAACAATCTCCGACTGTAAAAGTCTCACCAGTTCATCTCCAGGGCCATCATCAGCACTATATTCAACAGAAGAAATTACTGTTCTTTCACTTTGGAGATAGTCCACGATTACCTGGTCTATTTTTCCAGAAGTGCTTAATGTGCCATGCCTGAGATAGAGACCATAATTACATAGCCTGGATATGGCATCCATATTATGGCTTACAAACAACACGGTTCTGCCATGTTGCTCACTTACATCTTTCATTTTACCGAGACATTTCTTTTGAAATTCGGCATCACCTACAGCGAGTACTTCATCTACGATAAGTATATCAGGATCCAGGTGCGCTGCTACCGCGAATGCCAGCCGCACATACATGCCGCTGCTATAACGTTTAACAGGCGTATCTATATATTTTTCCACGCCTGCAAAATCAACAATAGCATCAAATTTTGACGCAATTTCTCTGCGGTTCATGCCAAGGATAGCACCATTCAAAAAGATGTTATCACGACCGGATAAGTCAGGATGAAAACCCGTACCTACTTCAAGTAAAGACGCTATCCTTCCTTTAATTTTAATTTGTCCTGTTGTTGGAGAAGTAACCCTGGAAAGTATCTTTAGCAAGGTTGATTTGCCTGCGCCATTTTTACCAATGATCCCTAATACTTCACCCTGTTTTATTTCAAAGCTGAGTTCTTTTAAAGCCCAAACATAATCACCGCCGGATGTTGAAGTGCGATCATTTTCTTCTCCTATTTTCAGGTAGGGATCTTCTTTGCCACGCAACGTATGCCACCACCGGTTAACATCATGCGACAATGTTTTCCTGCCAACCTGCCCCAGGCGATATTGCTTGGATAAATTCTCAACCTGTATTACTATACTGCTCATGTTATACGGTATCCATAAAAGATTTTTCCACCTTGCTAAAAAGAAACATTCCAATCAGCAGCACCAAAACAGCAAAAGCACAACTATAAATAAAAAGAGGAATATTTAAATGCCCGGCGCCGAGGATAGAATACCTGAAAGCTTCTATCAACGGTGTTAAAGGGTTGGCATAAAATAAAAATTTATACGATGACTTTTCGATATAGGATGAGGGTATTGCTACCGGTGTTGCATACATGAGCAGTTGAACGCCAAAGCTGATCAATACATTCAGGTCCCGGTATTTTGTTGTGAGCGATGATATGATTATTCCTGCCCCCAATCCAAACAAGCCCATCGCTAACAGTATAAGCGGTAGCAGCAACGTATGAATACCGATTGAAACAGCAAAGACCCCTTTTATATAATAGAAAATGATCACAATAACGAGCAACAATAACTGGATGCCGAATCGTATAATATTAGAACATACCAATGACAGCGGCAGTATTAACCTGGGAAAATATACTTTACCAAAAATTCCTGCATTTGCAATAAATGTATTGGATGTGCCTATAAAACAGGAAGAAAAATAATTCCAGATCGTGATGCCGCTCATATAAAATAATACCGGCGGCAATTCACCTGTAGAGATCCTGGCGATCCTGTTAAACAAGATCACAAACATGGCCGTTGTTAAAATTGGCTGAATAAAATGCCATACAGGACCAAGCACGGTTTGTTTATACTGTGCAGCAAAATCTCTTTTTATAAACAATACCAGCAGGTCCCGGTATCTCCATAATTCTTTTAACTTAAGGTCAAAGAGCTGCGCTTTGGGGGTAATGATCTCTGTCCAGTCATTATGTTCAACTACGTTCATAATTGTAGCGTTAAGGCCGGTTCTTCCTGTATTTTTTATGCATGTTGATGCTGATAAATTTCAACTAATCTCTCACAAATGAACTCCTCGCAACTATGCAAGGCATCTATTGTAGCGCCCCCGATATGCGGGGTAATGATCACGTTCCTGCCTTCCATCATGGCTTTATGCAACCAGTTTGAAGTAACGTTGTTAAACTCATCTTCCAACACATCAGTTGCTATACCACCAATTAGTTTTTCCTTAAGCAAGGAATAAAGAAATTGCTCATTCACAACTTTGCCCCTGGACGTATTCACCAGGTATTTATCACTGTTGAAGTAATCTTTCAGAGGATTGTCAATCAGGTGAAAAGTTTCTTCAGAGAGGTGTACATGTAAGCTGATGATATCTGAATTTTCTATAAGCTGTTCCAAAGAAGAACAAGCCGTATATTGCTGATGCCTGCTTACATATGGATCAACATACATAACGCGCATTCCTAACACGTCAGCAATTTGTGCCACTTTACTGCCTGTGCGGCCAAGACCAATAATACCAAGCGTTTTATGCTTCAATTGTCTGCCCCAAAAATTATCACGGTTCCACTGTCCTTCCCTTACGCTATTAACTGCTGAAGGAATATTCCTTACCAGTGACAGCATCAATGCAACTGCATGTTCGGCAGTAGAAGGTATTGTTTGCAAAAATTCAGGAAAAGGTTTTAAACAAAGCACCTGAATATTTCGCTGACTGCAATAATTCATATCAATATGATCCGTTCCTGTAGTAGCGCTCACTATATATTTAAGATTGGGAAACAGGTCTGCCAGGCTTTGATCTATTCGCCTTTTAAACCGAACGATGATTGCCTCTGCATTAAAGATCTCTTCGGAAATTTTGTCTTCGTAAACTTCCTGGTAACTAAAATGTCGGCTTAGTAAGGCCTGCGCCTGCCTGCTGAAATTATGCGGTTCAAGGTTGACTATTTTCGGCATCTTATCAGGACTGCTTTAAAAGAATTTTTGCGAGTAACATGTCCCTGGGCGTATCTATATTCAATAAATATTTATCATCCATATTATAGGCTAGTGAAGGTTTTGCCATAATACGTTTTTGTTGACGTAATTCCTCACACCGGGTTATATAGATTGATCCGTTTCTTAAATAAACAGGCTCAAGTGCCTGGCGATGGAGTTGCTCAGATTCCGGTTGCAATGAATTAAGGTAACCTTCCGCTATATGATATAAACGTGCAGGATGTATATCACCTGTTTGACTTACACTAATTACAGATGCGGCGGAAGGATGTGCTGCAATCAACGCAATTGATTCCTGCAAATGCCAGGCTTCACGAAGCGGGGCAGTAGGTTGCAACAACATAACAACATCATAGCTTTCATTAGTGGAAAACTCTGCAAAAGATAAAACTTCAAATACGGTATCCAACACAGGAGAATGATCTGTTGCAAGTTGAACAGCTCTTTTATGAATTAGCAACGGGTAAGTTGCCGCATAATTAAGAATCGTTTCGGCATCGCTGCTTACTACAAGGCAATCGCACACCTCACTTTTTAAAGCAACCTCAATGGTATATCCAATCAGGGGTTTGCCTTCTATCACTTCCATGTTCTTTCCCGGAACACCTTTAGAAGCACCGCGGGCCGGAATAATACCAAGAACCTTCAATCAGAATTTATTTTTTTTATGATACCGAAGCGGAATTTTTTCCAGTATTCCAGCCACTGTAATTCCGGCATTACCCCGGCCATAAATACCTGAAGGTTCAGGCGCGGGATTTTGAATACACTGTTGTACTGCGGCAGCTATTTCCTCATGGCTATAATCCACATCAATTACATTATTACCCCTGTCTCGCCCATCCTGTCTTGTTCCGATATTTACCACCGGAACACCCATAAAAGCACACTCCCTTATACCCACACTGGAATTGCCGATAAGACATTTGCTGTTATACAATAATTTCAAAAAATCATGAGGCTCCATGTTCTTGAAAAAATGCATATGGGGCAGGCGGTTCTTTTCCCTGAAAGCCCTTATCCCTTTTGAAATTCCATCTGCACCGGCATCAATATTTGGCCAGAACCAAAGCACGGCCAGCGGAAGGTTTTTTACAGCTTCGAGGGTTTCCATAATCTGGCGCCTGGCATCAGCAGACTCATTGGTTACCGGATGCTGCATTACTACAACATACCCGGATGATACTTCCGGCTGATGACCAACACCTCCATACTTTGAATAGATATTAAAATCAAGGCCATTTTTTCCATTGGCCAATTCTGTAACCAAATCTATGGAAGGGCAACCTGTATTAAATATGTAAGCAGGATCTTCACCCAGCCTGACCACTCTTTTGTACGCTTCTTCATTGGAAACAAAATGTATGTCTGCCAGCTTTGTATTGGCGTGCCTCACTTTTTCATCAATGCTACCTGTAATCTCCCCACCCTGAATATGTGCCAGCGGAATATTTTGAAATGTTGCAGCAATAGAAACCGCAATAGTTTCATACCTGTCACCAATTACCATCACAACGTCCGGTGAAAGGTTGTAAAACGCATCTGATAGTTCGAGAATACCAAGGCCGGTTGTTTTTGCCATTGACGTAACATTCTCCCCTTCCAGCACCATGAATATCTTTTTGCTTATTTTAAATCCGTCCCGTTCTATAATGCTTTCCATATTTCCATACCGCTCTAACAAGGCCGCTCCGGCCAATACTATTTGCAGTTCAAGCAGATCACTTTGACTGATTGCAGCAAGCACGGTTTTTATCCTGCTGTAACTGGGTCTTGCGGTGATGACTACACAGATTTTTCTTTTCATTTGTATATGGATCGAGGGTTAGCAATAAGTGATGTTTTACTCGAGATCATGCCCTGATAGAAATTCCCAGGGCTGTTTATCCACCTTTAATTTCCGGCCTATAACCGATTGATAGCCGGCAGCATCAATGCCGCAACTTTTTGGCTTCTTTGCTTCCAGATGTTCAAATTGAATTACCGTACCAGCAGGGAGAAAGCTATTGACTGCAAGTGATTTTTCAAATGCATTTTTTAGCACTCCAAGTTCATCCGAAGCTTGCTTTAGAGTTGGATGATTTAGCGCAAGTTGAATTTGAGCAATACCATCCGTGAGTCTTTTTACATCATCAATAAGAACAGAAGAAGATGTATCCGGTCCGAAAATTTTTTTATGAAACGTTACATGAAATTCAAAAACTTCTGCGCCAAGCGCTGCCGCAGCAAGACATGCGTAAATACCTCCGCTATGATCTGAATACCCGGTTGAAACGTTGTATCGTTCTTTCAATTCCTGAATCATATTAAGGCCCCATATTTCCGGCCTGGCCGGGTAAGCAGATACACATTGTAACAGTGTGATCTCTGATGAATGTTCTTTAAATAGATTGATAGCCTGATCAAGTTCATGCAGCGTACTCATGCCGGATGATAGAATAACCGGCTTGCTTGTAAGGGCAATTCTTTTTAACAACAGATGATTGGTTACTTCACCGGAACCTATTTTGTATCGTTTTACACCTATACTTTCCAGCAGGTCAACTGCAGCAATAGAAAATGGAGAGCTGATGAATTCAAGCCCTTTCTGTTCACAATGTTCTTTTATTCCTTTCCATTGATCGGCGGTAAACTCCATCCTGTGCCAATAATCAAAACGTGTTTTATCTTCATAGCTAAACTTTATCCGAAAGGGCTCATCAATGCTGCTTTCCGCATTTGCAATATGGGTTTGAAATTTCACCGCATCAACCCCGGTACCTTCAAGTGCATCTATATAAGAATGAAGTATGCCTAAGCTTCCGTCGTGTGCCTGTGCTATTTCTGCAATGATCATCATCAGCTTAAAATATCAGTTTGTTGTATGTGCCCTGTCCCTAAAAACTTTTTGCATTGCGGTAGACCAAAAAGCATCTGAAGAAATTGTGTCGAGAAACCTGTTTACACTATCCCCGGTACCGAAAAAATGTTCCGGGGTTACCTGTTGCTCCAAAGCCTTTTCAATGCCCTGTTTAACTGAGGATACATCATACTGCGTATGAATAATATTTTCGTTACGTGATCTTCCGTTTTGTCTGCTGCCGATATTTACCACAGGTACCCCATAGCAGGGCGCCTCCCTTATACCGGCGCTTGAGTTACCAATTACAAATGAAGCATGTTTCAGGAGCGAAAGAAAGCTTTCAAACCGGATAGATGGAAAAATGTGAAATGATTTGTCGTTATCAAGTTTTGCAAGCTCGTTTACAATGATCGCTGAACCGATATCATTGTTTGGATAGATAACGATATAATTAAAGCCTGACTCACGCAACGCACTAAAGTAGTTTACGGCATAATCATATAAGTGGTTAATCTCGGTAGTCACGGGATGAAAAATTGCGATTGCATACCTGTCGAAACTTATATCATAATGCGCTTTTACTTCCCCCAGGGAAGGCAAACTTTCTGAGAGCATGATATCCATGTCCGGTGAGCCGATAACAAAGACGCTATCACTAGCTTCGCCCATTTGAAGCAACCTGTTCTTTGCTTCTTCATTGGCTACAAAATGTGTATGACTTAGTTTGGATACTGCATGTCTTATTAATTCATCTACCGTTCCAGACAACTCACCGCCTTCAATATGTGCTACCAATATATTATTTATCGCACCTACAGATGCTCCTGCCAATGCTTCTACCCTGTCTCCATGAACTACTATTAAATCCGGCTTTATCAATCTTGCGTAACCGGCAAAACCTTGTATGGTTGCGGCAAGGCTGACATCCATAAACTGTTCAGCCGAATAATTGATGTATTTATAAATATTAGGATAACCACATCTTTCAATCTCTTTTACAGTATATCCATATTTGGCATCCATATGCATGCCTGTAACAAAAATATGCACTTCAAAATAAGGCATATTATGTAAAGCCTCTATCAACGGCTTTACCTTTCCAAAGTCGGCACGGGTACCTGTTAAAAAAACTATTTTACGTTTCATAATTAAACTATATCCTCCCACTTCACCTGGACATCCGCCTCAATATTTTGTGAAGCTTTTTTACCTAATACATCCTGGTAATGTTCTGCGGCTATTCCATTTTTCCCGGGACGCTTCACCCAAATATTTTCTGTTGTAAAGAGTTCTCCTGCGGTGATGCTTTTGGTGGTACAAACCGTAGCAAATGCAAAATCAATAGTTACCTGTTCTTCTTTTGCAGGGCCTTTATGACCGCCGCGTTGCAGAGCAATGATCTTACTACCTTCAATCAGTTCTTTGCAGGCTTTAACATCCATTGAACAAATAATATCAGGCCCTTGCCTGTTCATATGATCAGTGAAATGTCTTTCCAGTATTGATGCGCCAAGCGCTACCGCCCCAAAGCAGGCATGATTAGAAACGGTGTGATCTGAAAGACCTACAACGGTACCCGGAAATGCCTGCTGCAATTCACTCATGGCATGTAACCTTACCAGGTGATCCGGGGTTGGGTAAAGGTTTGTGGTATGCAACAGCGCCAGCGGTATATTCTTATTGCGAAAAATGGTTACGGCTTTCGCGATGCTTTCCAGCGTATTCATACCTGTGCTAAGTATTACAGGTTTGCCAAATGATGCGATATGTTGCAGCAACGGGTAATTGTTACACTCACCGCTGCCTATTTTATAGGCCGGCACATCCCATTGATGTAACCTGTTGGCGGCTGCCCTGCTAAAAGGTGTGCTGATAAAAATAATTCCCCTGGATTCAGCATAAGTCTTAAGCTCCAGTTCTTCGTATTCAGACAAAGCGCAACGCTTCATAATATCATAGATACTAACGTTTGCATTTCCCGGGATTACTTTCCTGGCAGCAGCACTCATTTCATCTTCTACAATATGGGTTTGATGCTTGACTATTTCAACACCGGCTTCCACTGCCGCATCTACCATTTCCTTTGCCACCTGCAATGAACCGTTATGATTTATACCAATTTCGGCGATTACCAGTGGTGGATAATCATAGCCTATTTTTCTGGTTCCAATCTCTATAAAAGGATTACCCATATACAGTGACTTTGATCTTTAATTTTCTGAAAAGAAACTTTACTTTCTTTCTAAGATGCTTCTTTGCCAGTGCAAAGTCATCAGATAGCTTTAATCTCCATTTTGCAGAAAAAGAATAGAACTGCGGATAATCTTTTCTCCTGTTTCTTTCATAATCAATACTAATATTATTTGTTTTAAACCGCAGCAAATTTTCCCTTACATACAAAGGAGAATTTTTTTCATCCAATAAAACTTGCTCTAAAAAATAATAACTGTTAGGCCTTAATTTTTCTTTGAGCAATTTTTTTCTGATAGTTCTGTGATTGCATCTTAAAGATTGTTTAAGATCTTCAGCGTTCATGCCTGTGTGAGAATTGGTATCAAGTTTTCTAAGGATAAAACCAATGTCAAAACAGGATGAATATTCAAATGCAATAATGTGCACCCAACCTGTAAGAGGCATAGCGCTCACAGTTTTACGAACACTCGCCAGGGATCGGCCTGCAACGTTTGGGATGACTTCTTTCTTGCATAGTGGTGATCCATATAAAATCTCATACTTATTATCAAAATCATACCAATACCTTAACCTTGGTACAACAAATACCCCGTTAACAGCTGTTGAAATTTTTTGATAAAACTCAGATTTCCTTTCGGTAGAAGTAAAGTCAATCATTTCATCAACATCATGTATCAACAACCAGTCTTCATTACTATAATTCTGTATAAAATACTTATATGCAAGATCGCGTTGCCAGTACTCACATTCAAAAGCCAGTTGATCCTGTACCTGGTTTTTATCAATAATTGAAAATTGTTTATTACCTGTAATTACTTTTATCCGATCGCGATAGGGATCAAAACGGCTATCTGTATCAATAATCGTCTGAACAATATATCCCTTATAATCTCCCTGGAATGAATATGCATTTTCGCAAATGATCCATTCGCTGATGCAATTATCACTCAGGATAAATTTAAGCAGCATTAGCTCAGTTTCGTATGCTTCACTAAACGGAAATGTTTCAACTATTTTCACACAGATAAGATTAGATATGGATTGGGATGAAATGAATTTTACAGTACTACCACGCTGTCCATCCGCCGTCAACAACAAGGTTATGACCTATTACATGACTACTCGCATCGCTAGCCAGGTAAACTATAGCGCCGCGCAACTCGTCTTTGTTACTCATTCTGCCTGCCGGATTCAACTGAGAGAATCTTTCCAAGAACAATCCCTGGTGGCCATTATAAATACCTCCGGGAGTTAATGAATTTACGCGTACACCTTTATCGGCCCACAATGTTGCAAGGTATTTGGTAAGGCCAATCACGCCATGTTTGCTTACAGAATAGGCCACAGGCTGCGAAATACCTGTGCCCGGGTAAATACGGTGATTGGGGCTAACAACGCCATATAAACTTGCCATGTTAATAATGCTGCCATGCCCCTGATGAACCATCTGGCCGCCTATTACCTGGCAACCAAGAAAACTACCGGTAAGGTTTACATTCATCACTGCGTTCCAGTCTTCCAAAGGAAAATCTTCAAAACCGGCTCCGAAATTGGCCGTTTTACTCTGATTGGTAAAGCCTGCATTATTGATGAGTATATCTATCTTTTTATACTCTCTAACTAAATCATCTGCAAGTTGTTTCCAGGAGTTTTTATCCGTTACATCGCATACTTTGGCAATTACATTGTAACCATCCGATTGAAGTTTAGTAGCAGCCTCATTACATTTATCTTCATTAACATCAGCAAGAACCACTACCGCACCATAAGCAGCCAGCGCGGTTGCGTGCTCTGTAGCAAGCAAGCCCGCCCCACCGGTAACAACAGCTAACCTTCCGGTGAGATTAAACAGGTTATCCATGTTGGTTATTCATTAATATTTCAACGATTTTAAAATCCAATGCAGTGTCTATATCAATGGCCCTTTCACGCTCAAAAGGATAAATTTTACACCTTGCTTCACTCCAATGTGCATAGTTATACAGGGCTGCCCTTTTTATTACATAAGCTGCGGGTGAAAGGCTGTATACCTTAGGTGCATCTTGCCTCCGCACAATTGGTGCTGATGATTTTTTAACCAATTCAGCATAACCATCTTCCATCATTTGCATCATGTTAAAATAAGGGTTACGCTCGGGGTCATATCCTGTAATTACCACATCTGCGTCGCTATTTGTTGCCATTTTTATTGCGCCATCTATATCCGCGCTTTGCTTAAGCGGCACCGTAACATCCATATCAACAAGTATATCTACCGTTATATTATTGGCCTTTTCGTACCATTCAAGTGCATGTATAAAAACGGGCCATTTAGAGGCTGTATCACTTGCCAGCTCCGCCGGTCTTATGAAGGGAACGCTGGCTTTATATTGCCTGGCTATTTCAGCAATTTGTGTATCATCAGTTGATATAATAACATCATTCAGCAGTTCGCATTTTTCAGCCGTTTTTATTGTATAGGCTATCAATGGAACATTATTTATCGGTCTTGTATTTTTACCGGGTATCCCTTTTGACCCGCCCCTGCAACAAATGGTACCAAGCACAAACATCAGGTAATAGAGTTAGGTTTTATGTATTTTTTTTCTGAAGATGATTGTTTAGCGGCCAGTACCATTTTAAGGCTTTCCAGGCCATCTTTGAAAGAGGTTAAACGTTCATCAGCAGGTTGTTCAAGAAAGGTTTTTATCGCAAGAATAAAACGATCATTCCGGTCAAACTCGTGGTAAGAAAAGGAATTGCTTTCTTTCAGATGATCAACACAGGTGACTGACTTTGATGCCATATCCCAATAAATTGATCCTTTTGAACAAGTGATAAGACAATATCTGACCAGGTTTGGCTGAAGGTAATCCAGGTGTACTGTTCCTATGATAGTACTCTCAAATTTCAATAACACTTCTGCTATTTCTTCTGTTTCAATTTTCAGTGCTTCGCCGGATGTGTAATGGGCAGCAACATATTCTACCTTACCAAAGAGCCAATACAAATAATCAAATTCGTGTATCAGGTCAAGCAAAACACCGCCGCCGGTTTCTTTTTTCGCACTTGTACCTTGTGTATAATCTTCGTAAGGACGCCAGTCAGGCAGGTATTGTCCAACCACAGCGTTTACGCTCAAAGGCTTTCCGTATTTGCCGCTTGCAATAGTCAATTTCACCTTTTGCAATCCCGGGTCAAAACGAAGATCATAACCAATACAAACGCGTGCATTTATGTCTGTGGCCATATTGAACAGTCCGGCCAAACCATCCAGGTTGTTACTAACCGGTTTTTCCACATAAATGTTTTTTACGTTATGCTCAAGTAACTTTGATAGCACATTTTTATGAGCCGATGTAGGTGTACAGACAAACGCGGTATCAAAGCTGTTGCTCATCAAACCTTCTTCTATAGTACGGTATTTTACCAGGTGGTCCACCCCCTGTTCCAGCCTTTCTTTTGATGTAACCAGGGCAATATCTGTATATCCGAGTGAAAGAAGATTTTTTGCATGTCTTACACCAATTGAACCAATGCCTGCAACAAGTATTCTCAAATCTTAATGATTGAAAGGTGCTACGTAGTGAACGGGAAACTCAACAATCATCAACTGATCAAGGCTTTCTAACCGCACATATACCTTCTTGCCGCCGCTGGCGCGCACAACAGTACCGGTATTATCCATGAACACCCCCTGGCGTATGATTACCTTTTCGTTTTCTTCCAGCGAAGTCAAGGACTGAACGCGAATTTTTGCGTCTTTTTCTAAGAGGAACGATTTCACAAGATCTATTTCTTCCTGGCGGATAATTGCAGGTTTGGATAAATAGTGTACATAATTAATTACGCCATCAGTACGCAGAACTTCCACCCTCTGATCTTCTGTGATGTGTACAAATACATAAGATTTGAAAAGAGGCTCTTCAACAACTTTTTTCCTGTCACTCCATTGCTTTTGAATTTTCTGCAGGGGGCACCAACTTTCAATACCCTTTTTTACGAGCGTTCCATCCACTTTTTTTTCCCATCTCGGTTTTGTATAGATTACAAACCATTTTTTTTCATCCATATGTATAGCTCCGCCACCTCACTCCCACAGAGTGACTACTTCTTTTTATATTACAAGATTTATTTATTCTTCCTGAAAAATCTTAACCACTTATTCTTTTTATCAACATCCTCACCATAACCGTAAGTGTAGCCATAGCCATAACCATAGCTATACCCATAAGTGTACCCATAACCAATGGTAGACTTGTCTTTAATACCATTAACTATTATACCGATTCTCTTGAATTTTCTTTCTTTATCCAGTTTGTCAATATAAGCGATAGTGGTTTTATAAGAATATTTATGTCTTAAAATAAACAAACACATATCCACATGTTTATCAATCAGGAAACCGTCTGCCACAAGCCCCACGGGAGAACTGTCTATAACAATATAATCATATCTTTTTTCAGCCCAATCCAATAACTGCGTTAGCCTGTTGCTTAAGAGCAATTCTGTGGGATTTGGGGGAATTGCGCCTGAAGTAATCACATCTACATTATCCATATCTGGTATGCGGGTGATGATACTTTCCTCCCTGATATTATTGTTTACAATATATTCGGTAATACCCTGCGCGGCTTTTATACCCAGGTATCTTGATAATTTAGGCTTGCGCAGATCCAACTCCAGCAATAAAACCTTTGTTGAGCTGTTACAAAGGCTACCGGCCAGGTTTAATGAGGTAAAGCTTTTTCCTTCCCCACTCATAAAAGATGTTACAAGAATTTTCTTTACCGAATTATCCGCATCACCAACGTATTGAAGATTGGCCCTAATGAGCCTGAATTGTTCCGCTATAATGCCACGGCTCTTTGAGTGGATAACAGAGCTTTTCATGTTCTTACCAAAAGACAATTCTCCAATAATCGGCACTTTTGTGATTGTTTCTATTTGCTTGCGGTCCTGAAGTTTATTATCAAAAAAATCAATAATGATCATGATTAAAATCGGGATGATAATCCCGGCAAAAATTGCAAAACTCCTGATTTGTGCAGCATTGGGTTTAATGATCCCCTGGTCGAAAGCAGCATCTACCACCCTGGTATTATTAATATTGGAAGCAAGTGATAATTCTGTTTCTTCCTTTTTTTGCAAGAGGTAGAGGTATAATGATTCTTTAACGCCGCTTTGCCGTTTCAGTTTAAGCAACTCCCGTTCTTTCTGCGGAACGGCGGCAAGCTTTGAATCAAATTCATTATGAGATTCTTCGAGCTGTTTTAGCTTAAGGATGTAGCTGTTTTTGAGGCTTTGTAATTGTTTTATCAGCGGAGTTCTTAACTGAATAATTTCATTCTTTAGCCTGATGAGCGTTGGATCTTTTTCAGTACTTATTTTTGACTGGTTCTGAAAAAGGATAATTGCCTGGTTATAATCTATAATAAGTTTTTCAAGAGGAGAGCCTTCTATAGATGTATTTACCGGAATTATATCAGTAAAGCTTTTTGCCCCCATGATAGAAGTCTCAAGTACTTCAATCAGTTTTAATTTACCCTGCTGTTCTACCATCAGGTTATCAAAGATCATTGATTGCGAAAGATATTCATTACCCGCTGCGGAGAAATCAATCACACGGCTGTTCCGTTTGTACGCTGCTGCCCGGCTTTCTATTTGGTCTAATTCATAAGCAACAGTATCTATTCTGTCTTTTAAGAAGCTGATCGTTTTATAACCAACCACATTTTTATCTGTTAACCCTGCGCCGTTATATAAATGTACCAGGTTATTAATAATATCAATAGCTCGCTCGGGCACTTCATCTACAGTAGCTATTTCAATGATATTTCCCATATCATTAAGCTTTTGCACATAGATACCGGATCGCACTTCCCGGGCCACGGCGTCCCTGCTTGCAATAATCAGGTTGTAACCTTCCTTTTCGGGATTGACCTTTTCGTTTCTTTCTGCATAAAACAGCTTGCCGGCAAAAGAGAACGTATCGTTGAAATTATGGAATGCTTTTTCAGCGCCTGTTTGAATAAGGATTTTGTCATGATAAACAAACAGATGATGACTACCAGGCACAAGAGATGCCGTATCTGTTTTTACCATATGCAGCGTTACGGGAAGGCTTTTCCCGTACATCTGGGATGAGGCTATACGCCCTTCTGCCACCCAGCGTAACTGTAAACCCAGTGAGTCTACTATCCCCTGGGATAAAGCGAAAGATTCCAGGATATTTATCTGGTCCTGCACCTCCCGGCTTCCGGGCATCACCCCTAATTCTTTCAGTATTTTATAATCGGACGAGGATTCTTCATCTTCTTTTATTAAAACAAAAGCTGAAACCTTATGTAACTTGGGCGTATACCTGAGGTATAAACGGGCGATACCGTTGGAAACGATCACGGAGAGGATGATCCATGGCAAAAAGCTCACCAGCTTTAATATAAATTTCTTTATATCAAACTGATTGCCGGATACGACAACATCACTCTCTTGATTTATCACCGGATAACTCATGTTACTTTCTGAATATGCTGAACATTAACGCAGTAAAACCTAATAGTGTAGCAACGATTGCGGAAGTTTTTGAGAAGTTGTCGCTGCTATACCTGTTCTTATCTGCTTCCACATATAAGATATCATATCTGTTAATATAGAAATATGGTGAATTAAGTATGCTCTTATCATTAAAATTCAATGTAATTACTTCACGTTTTCCTCCGTCATCCCTTACCAGCTTAACGTTGGTCCTTTTTGAATAGGGCGTCATATCACCTGCAAGCGCAATTGCTTCAAACAAATTTATCTTTTCATTGGTGGTATTAAGATAGCCCGGGGCTTTGACTTCCCCAAGCACTGTAAACCTGAAATTTAAAAATCTTACAGAAACGATTGGATTTTTCAGATAAGTACCGTAGGATGTGGTAATAACGCTCTTAGCTTCATCCCTTGTCATACCGGCTACTTTAACCTTATTAATTAAAGGAAGATCTATGTTACCATCGATGTCTACCATACTTTGAATGCCTGAGCCGGTGGTAGAGCTTGCACTGGCCCCTAAATACTGACTGATATAAGCTGTTGCTTTCTCATTTTCTCCACCCACTTTAACTTCAAGAAGATCATTCACCTGGATTTTTTGCTGCGGCGTAGGTATGTTATCAAGTGTAACTTTTGATGAATCGGGAAGATTATTGAAGTACGTAGCTTTTTTCAAATCTACGCAGGATGACATCACGATTACATAACAGAGCAATATACCAAAGGCACAGTCTAAAGGTCTTTTCATATCGTATCAAGGACTATATGCTCACAAATCTAAAGAATACTGCCCATAAATCAGTTGATTATGCATAGATAAGGTATTACATACCGGTAGGATGCATAGCAGGATGCATAACATAAAACATAAAAGCCTGCACCAGGCAGGCTTTTATGATAGTAATTAAAAAAAGATTGAAATTATCGTTGTACAGTTGAACTGCCTGTAGATGAGGCAATATCAGTAACAATTTTAACGGTTGCGTCTATATACAAGTCGCTTTGAATATTCTTGAGCCACTGCTGGTAACGTTCACCTTTGGCCTTGTCTTCGTTCTTAAAGAACTTATCTGCATCCGCAGCTACCGGCTGAATACTCATGGGCTTTGCTATTCGCGCAAGACTGTCATTTTGTTTTACGGTGGTACGAATCGCTTTTTGTTCTTCTTTATACTTAGCCAGGTTAAGGCTGTATTCTTTATCTACATTTTTACTTAACCAATCGGTATTGGTGCGGATGGAAGAAAAAGCATGACTGGTATCAACTCGCGCTTCTGCTTTTTGTATCACAGATGCTAGATCCACATTACCGGCCCATGGCGTATAAACTGATTTTTCAATCTGGTCCCACTTTAACGCAGCCGGGTTATCTTTCTCCCTGAACTTGATATAATCGTACGAGTCTGGCATTACCACGTCAGGTGTAACGCCTTTCAGTTGTGTTGAGCCTCCGTTAATGCGATAGAATTTTTCAAAAGTGAGTTTGAGTGCGCCATATTCAGTTCCGCCGGTAAGGAAGTCTACCTGTTTACCCAGCATCAGGTTTTTCTGCACGGTACCTTTACCATAAGTAGATGAACTTCCTACTATAATTCCTCTTTTGTAATCCTGGATAGCTGCAGCAAATATTTCAGATGCGGATGCACTAAGCTCATTTACCATTACTACCAACGGGCCATCATATAAAACAGATTCATCATTGTCTTTCCACACATCGGGGGCGCCGCTGCGATCTTTCACCTGTACAATCGGGCCATTCTTAATAAACAAACCCACCATTTGTACCACTTCCAGTAGGGAACCACCGCCATTGCTTCTGAGATCAAGCACCACACCGCTTATATTTTCCTTTTTAAGTTTTACGAGTTCTTTTGCCACGTCAACGGAGCAGCGGCTGCCATCAGGATTTTCAAAATCTGCATAAAATTCCGGCAGGTAGATATAGCCGATTTTTTTATTTCCTTCCTGCACTACCGCACTGCGGGTAAGCGCTTCATCTTCTACTATTTTATCCCTGATCAATGACACTACCTGTAATGTACCATCAGACTTTTTCAGCGTAAGCCTTACCTCGGTTCCTTTATTGCCCCTGATAAGCTTAACCGCATCATCTGTTTCAAACCCGGTAACATCTACAGGCTCTTCGGTACCCTGTGCTACCTTTACGATAGCGTCATTCACCTGCACTTTACCGCTTTTCCAGGCCGGCCCACCCGTGATCAGGCTTACTATTTTTATATTTCCATCTTCTTCTCTTAACTGCGCGCCAATACCAAAAAAGCGGCGGCTCATGTCTTCATCAAAAGCCCTCTTTTCAACAGGTGGAAAATAATTGGTATGTGGGTCCATTTCACCGGTAATGGTATTCACGTATAAATTGAAGAGCTCATTTTCAGTATACTTCAACTTCATTCTTGAGAAGGTACGATCTACTACTTTCGCAACTTTTTCACGCGCCTCTTTCTCCAGGTCAGCGTCGGATTTGCGGGCAATACTGTCAACACTTTTATTCTTTTCACGCTGGTCCTGAAGATCGACAAACCTTTCCAGTGTCATCCACTTCAAGCGCTTTCTCCACATGTCTTTCTTGTCAGATTCAGTGGCAGCGTTGGTAAGTTTCTCGCCGTCCAGTTGCGCTGTTTCACTGCCAGAAAAATCAAAAGGCTTCTGCAGGATATCTTTATACATTTTGATGGCTTCATCCAGCCTTTTTGCAAACAGTACATTTACCGCAGGAACAAATTGTACAGGTGCGCCATGAATTTCATCGTCGATGGCTGTCTCATATTTTTTTAGCTGACGAATATCGGATTGCAGGAAGATATCTTTATTGGCATCCAGCGCATCCAGGTAATTTTTAAAGATGATTTTTGAAAACGCGTCATCAATCGTTTTGGGGCTGTAATGTTTTTCTTCCAGGATTGCACCTACCTGCGCCAGCAATTTTTGCTGTTTGGCATAAGCGCTTTCATCGTTACTGTCTTTACCGGTAAATGCCCACAAAGCACCTCCCACCGCCATTATCAAAATAAATGGCAAAATTTTCCTGCTCATCATCATAGAAAAGATTTTACGAAACATGTGTCTTTCAAAAATAATCTTTTCACATCACCGGAATTGAATAATTATTTGCATTAACAAAGGTTTGTAGGGCGATATTGGAGGTTTCTTCAGATTTTTTTGCTTGCTATTTGAATTTACCTATTTTTGCACCCCGGAAAAAACCGGACACGGAGATAGTAGCTCAGCTGGTTAGAGCGTCGGATTGTGGTTCCGAAGGTCGTGGGTTCGAGCCCCATTTGTCTCCCTTACAAACCTTGCAGGCTAACCGTTTGCAAGGTTTTTCTTTTAAACCTTCTTTTATATGATGCTATGGCAATGGCTTATTCCCCTGGTAACCGCTTTTACGGGATGGCTTGTCATAACCCTTGTACTTAAATTGCTCTTTAAACCACTTGCACCTAAAACTTTCGCCGGCATTGGCTGGCAGGGAATTTATTCAAAACGAAAGGAACAGATAGCTAAAGCCACTGCGGGATTTATTGGCAGAGAATTGTTATCATTCAACGTGATCGAAGAAAAAATTACAGATCCTCAGGCCTTCCGGCAATTAACACCCCTGATAGAAGCACAGGTTGATCATTTTATACGGGTAAAACTTACCCAAACGATGCCTTATATTACTGCATTCATTGGCGAAAAAACCATTGAGCAGCTAAAGGCCGTTTTTATGGAAGAACTGGAAGTTCTTTTCCCGGAACTGATGAAGAACTATTTCGGTCATCTTTCACAGACCCACGATATTGAAAAAATAGTTGCTGAAAAAATCAATAGTATAAGCCCTCAAACGGTGGAGGCAGCAGTTCAAACGCAACTTGCCAAAGATTTCTTCCGCCTTAAACTTGCTGCTGCAGCTATCGGTTTTGCGGTTGGCTTACTATACCTGCTGGTAACATTGATTGCCTAATAAATTACATCGGCAGCCGAATAAATCAAACAATTTTTACAAGTGTTGGTTTCTTTGTACTGTTATTTCCTGCGCTTGGTTAACACTGACTATTAAAGGCTTTCAACTAAAGCCTTCTTTTTTAGGCAGGATTTCGTTTCAGCAATAATCACAGTAATCAATCTTTATGAAATATATTTTTACCATTGCATTTCTTGCGTTGTGTTGTCTTTATTCTTACGCTCAGCAGCCTGGTGGCGGAAGGCCTGGCATGGGCGGCGGAAGAAACATGAATGTGGGGCATCTATATGGAAAAATTGTAGATAGCAAAACCAACAAAGGCATTGACGGAGTAAGCGTTCAGCTTGTAGGCAATAAGTTTGATACAACCACAAAAAAAGCAAAGGATTACATTGTAGCAACCGTTCTTACGCAATCCAATGGTGATTTTAGCCTGGAAAACCTTCCTGTATTCGGCAAGCTGAGACTAAGGGCTACAGCAGTAGGCTATACTGATTTAAACCAGCCGGTATCATTTGACATTAAGATGCCCCAGGGCGGCGGACAAGGAGCGCAGGGAAGTGAAGAACAGGGCTCTAACCGGATGCAGCAAATGCTTGGCATGGTAGACAAAGATCTTGGTAATATAAAACTGGCAGAGTCTGACGCTACACTTGCCAATGTTACGGTAACCGCCTCCAAGCCTTTTTTTGAGATGGGTGTTGACCGAAAGATTTTTAATGTAGATAAGAACATTGTAAGCAGCGGCCAGACGGCTACGGAAGTAATGAAGCAAATACCTTCTGTAAATGTGGATATAGATGGCAATGTAACGCTAAGAAATTCTTCCCCGCAATTGTTTGTGGATGGCAGGCCAACTACCTTAACACTTGACCAGATTCCTGCGGATATAATAGATAAGGTTGAATTGATTACCAACCCATCAGCCAAATACGATGCATCCAGCGGCGGCGGAGGCATCCTGAACATCGTTCTTAAAAAGAATAAGAAAACAGGTTACAATGGTGGCGTGAGAGCAGGCATTGATTCCCGTGGAAAATTCAATACAGGTCTTGACCTTAACCTGAGACAAGGGAAGATCAACTTCTTTGCGAGTGGCATGTATAATCAGCGTAAGTCTAAATCAACTTCTTATACTGACAGAACAAATACCGTTGGAACGCCTTCAACAGTTCATCAAAGTATCAATGGTGTGAATGACGGAGAATTTGCTTTTGTACGAAGCGGCTTTGATTATTTTATGGATAACCGCAATACACTTACCGTTACCGGAAGTTATGTGCACGGTAAATTCAACAATAATCAACCTCAGCGTATTGATTCTACCATCAATGATATTTTTTCATCTTATAACGATGTTCAATCGTTCAGCAAATCAAGCTTTAAAAACTTTGGCGGACAGCTAAGCTTCAAGCACAATTTTGCGAAGAACGGGCATGATCTTACTGCAGATTTTAACTATAACTCGTCTACCAATACCAACAACGCTTCTTTAAATACTTATAATTACAAAGCTGACAATACTCAGGGCTATGACCCCGTATTACAAAACACTTATGGCAATGGGTATAACAGGTTCTGGACCATTCAAAGTGATTATGAAAACCCACTGACAGAGAACAGTAAACTGGAAGGAGGTGTGAGAGCTGCCATCCGCAATTTTAAGAATACCAATGACCAGTACTTTTATAATGACGCTACAGGTAAATATGAGATCAGCGATTTATTAAGCAGTGCTTACAAATTTACTGACCAGGTGTATGCAGCCTATGGCACCTATACTTTAAAGACCGGTAAATGGAATTATCAATTAGGTCTGCGTGCAGAAAGCTCTAATTACAAGGGTACTGTATTGAGCAAGGATTCTACCTTTAAAGTAAAGTATCCGCTGAGCATCTTCCCTACTGCCTTTATTACTTATAAACTGGATGACAAACAGGATATGCAGTTCAATTATTCCAGAAAAGTGAACAGGCCATCCTTCTTCCAGTTGATGCCGTTTGTAGATTACAGCGATCCTCAAAATTTAAGTGTTGGTAATGCGGGTTTAAAGCCTGAGTTTACTAATACGTTTGAAGTAAATTATAATAACTCTTATACCAAGGGAGCCAATTTTCTTGCATCTGCTTACTTTAAATATGCAACAGATTTAATTACCCGTTACCAGTACAGGGATATCAATCCTAAAACAAATGACAGTTCTATTTATAATACATATGTAAACGCGAATAACAGCATCACTTATGGCCTGGAGCTTACCAACAGAATGACGCTGGCTAAAATATGGGATGTGTCTTTAAATTTTAACCTGTACAATTCAAAGATCAACACCAATAATCTTGCTGATGCGGGCACCAGCAACCAACGTGTAAGCTGGTTTGCAAAGTGGAACAACAATATCAAACTTCCCAAAGGTTTTTCAATACAGATTTCCGGGGATTACCAGGCAAAGACAGTGTTGCCTCCTAACTCAGGCGGAGGTGGTTTTGGCGGCGGCGGAGGCGGTGGCCGCGGTGGTGGCGGAGGCGGTTTTGGTGGCGGTGGCGGCGCAGGAACTGCACAGGGCTACATCTTTCCACGCTACAGCTTCGACTTTGCAATACGTAAAGACTGGAGCTGGAAAGGTGGCAACAGTTTATCCCTTACACTCAGCATGAATGACTTCTTAAGAACACAGCTTTACAAAACCTATTCAGAATCTGATTTCTTATACCAGATTACCGAAAGAAGAAGAGACCCGCAGGTGGCGAGACTTAATATCAACTATCGTTTTGGAAAGCTTGACACCAACCTTTTCAAAAGAAAGAATACAAGGGCTGAACAAGGTGGTGGCATGGATATGATGCAAAACAATTAAAATCAAACTGATATAAAAGTAAAAACTCCGAAGCTATTAACAGGCTTCGGAGTTTTTTATGATTTAAAAGCACTATTTGATGAATTCAAATCAGGCATCTTTTTTTACAAACACAATTCTTGCACGGTCGGCTTTATAGATCTCATCGTAAAACTTACCCATTTTTTGAAAAGCTGCAGGAGGAAAACGACCATCATTACGTTTATATTTCCTGATATACAGAATGGTAGTACCCTCTACTTTCAGGGAAGTTTCATAAGCGCCAAACTCATTGCTGATACTGCTATTTTTTGGAAGTGCTTCCAGTGTGTACCCGGCGGGTATAGTAAGCTGCACCGTATCTACATCTGTAAAGGCATAATTATAAACAATATCATATAACCTGGCACTGTCTGTCCTCAGCCGGAAAGTATTTCTGGATAAAACATTGGGTGTTACAAAGATCCTTTTACCGGATATATTGGCATAGTTGATCGCGTCCAGCTTCAGCGTTTCGTCAATAGCAGGCATCTCTCCCCTGTTCTCTTTGTAGTTAAAAGTATTGATCTCATAAGTGGGCAGATCAATCATCTTCTGAAGTCTTTCCATCACCTGTTTCCTGGTAAGTCCGTTGATCATACCATGCAGGTCATCCTGCTGCAAACAGGTGAAATTGGTTTCTATATCAGCCGTCAATTTTCCTGTTTCATCAATCACACCTGTTATCTTTCGTATTTGCTGGTTTTTATCCGCCTCGTAATGTTTGGTAAACACAACATGGCCACCTTTTTCATCAATCAGCAACGCTTTTCGATTGCCTGTAAAATCACCAATATAACCGGGGGAAACTGTTTGACTGGTGCACTCGAGCCAGATGCTATCTTTCGGCATAGGCACACAAACCGTAGCATGGTTAAACTGGTTGCCCGGAAAATCTTCGATCATATCATCTTCATCATCTCCGGCTTTGATCAATACATAATTGGCAGGAATGCCGGCTTCTTTCAACAATGCAACCATATAATTAGATAATGCTTTACAATCACCATAACGCTTGGCTGTTACATAAGCTGCGTCAAAAGGCTGCCAACCGCCAATACCAAGTTGTATACTTATATAACGGGTATTCTTTTGCAGAAAATCATATAACACATTCACTTTTTCCCTTGAATTTTTTAAGCCGTCAGTAAGCGTATGCACCTGTTGTTTTACGGCATCCGGAAGTACATCTTTTCCTGCCAGTAAGGAATTAATAAACTGCCCGAATCCAAGCCAGGTTTGCATATTTCCTTTGTATCCCTGTATTTCGAAATCAGAAGGAGCAACCAATACGCCGCTCGCAATATCACGTATTGGCGGCATATAGGATTCCCACTTAATTGCCTTAAGATTTTTAACCTGCCAGGTATATGTTTTTTTATCTCCGCTTTCTGTTATTACCGGATTGGAATTGTAATTGATATTCTTATACCTGAACGTATAATTTTTTGGGGCGATAACCACAAGCTTCGCATCTTCCACGGAAACACCAATACTTTGCTGTGCATACCAATCAGGAAGATCAAATACACCATCCAGGCTCACCTCTTCTTCATAAGCTACGGTAAAAGGATAGGTTCGGTAATAAAAATCATGACGTTTGTACCGGGTATCACTCATCAGGCTGGATTCATCATTACCACTCAGGTCCTGCATATCCCGTTTTTTTACACTCTTGAGTTCTTTGCCCATTGCATCATACAACGTACCATCTACAGAACCAATATCCCTGAATTTATTGTACGCGTCTATAAACCCGGCATAGCCAACACCGTCTTCGTTGAGAATGGTATACGCATATTTTTTATAAAGCCTTGCTTTGCCTGGTGATTTTATTTCGATGACCAACTCGTCATATCTTTTTACAATGCTTGCATTCTTTGTAAGAGAATCATTGATAAAAAGTACCGGATATTTAAGCTCAGCTGCAAATAAAACATTGGTTATTATACAGGCGATGCTACATGCTATAAACCGCTTCATACACTTACTTAATTTTTTTGAAGACAATCTGTTCTGCTTCCTTACTAACCACATAGGCAAAGAAATCCCTTAAGGTTTGATAATCCTCCGGCTCAAACAATGCTTTCTTTATTTGCATACGACACTGTAATTGTATATGGTTACCAGAGGCGCCAATCAGGTATTGAAACATACCGTCTTCTTCGTTCAGCTTAACCCTTGTAGATTTAGGTAGCTCTTCTACCTTATATCCTTCGGGCACCTCCATATTCAGCACATAATTTTCATCCATGCAAAAAGGCATTTCTACCGGGAAGAAACGTTCAGCGCTTTTGAACGGATTTTCTTTTTGCGCCTCGGCAAGCATCGGATTAAAATAAATGATATCCTCATCATTAAAATTGAACTTCATGTCATAATGCACCGCCGCGGGTTCATCCAGTTTTTTCAATGAATCTACTGCTGCATTTTCCAGTTCTATGTCAAAAGAAAATTGCTTTTTCAAGTCTTTCAGGTAATCCTCTCCTTTACCAATGCCACCTTTCTCTCGTAATCTTAATGACTCAAAACCACCAAGCTTACTTGTGTAGGCCCCCAGTAACTCCTTCTTCTCATTGGCTGTAATGAACACGGTGGTTACTTTTTGCTCCACCAGAGAATCTGCAGAAAGTTCTACAAGTATTGGCAACACAGGATCAATTACCCTGGCAGAGCCATTGTATAATTTAGCAGGAAGTTTGCCGAAACCGAGTTTGTTATTGGTAGCATCCAGCAGGTAGCCCTTGTCACCAACCTTCACATAACAAGCGGCGTAATTAAACTTTTCTACCAGCGGGAATGCTTCAGGAGCCTTGCCATTGGCACGCGTACTCAGAATAGCCGGAAATGCTTCAAAACCTCTTGTTTTAAATGCGGCCACCATCAGAAGGTTTATTTCCGCAGTATTACCACTCTTATCCTGGAAAGTTTTCCTCAAACCATTGTTCATATACATTCCGGTAGTGGTCTTACAGGTAAAATTGTCCCTGAAGTATTCATAAATCCGGTGTGCTTTTTCGAGATCTGTTTTTGCGCCTTCTTCCTCTTTCTTCAGCACATCATCCATAAAATTGTTGTTGTGTGTAAGCGGTTCACCAAAGTTTTCCCACTTCATCATCCGCTCTGCCGTCTTATACCAGTCGCTCATTATTTCCTGTACGCTGGTTTCACTCCACTTGATGCGCCTGAGCTGAAAAGAGACTTTTTGCGTATAGTTATCCAGGGAAGTGATGAAGCTTTCCTCTTTAATGGAAGGAACATTTTTCATTGCCCATTTAGCGGTAACCGTATTTGCCTGCACGTTGAAAGATCTGCTGGACCCCATTGCACCTTCTCCCGGGTCCATCACATAATAAGACTGTCTTGATGAAGAAGCGGTATCAACATCAAACTTTATATAGTTCTGCTTTTGCAGAACATAATCAAAAAACTGGGGAATGGTTACCGTATACTCGCTCCATAACCTTGGAATATCGCCCTGGAATTCCCATGGCTGAAGGTTTTCATAATAGGGAGAAATGATCTTGTAACGATACTCGATAATGGAACCTTCCTTCAGGTTCGGGAAAGTAAATTTCCTCACCACATGATGTTCATCATACTTGTCTTTAAAAATGGAAGCCTTGTCAAGCTTTACCGCAGTAACCTGGCCATTTTCGGCATTATAGGTAACTGCTTCCAGGTCATCCAGCTTTTCTTCATTTCCAAACTTGCCGATATACAGGTAAATTTCTATGGTAGCATGGCCAAATGAATTTTTATTCATCAACCTGATACGCTTATGATGCGTAAATACCAAGGAAAAATCGCCTTTGGTATTACCTTCAAACTCAGATTCACCAATATCGGCAAGTACTACTGCATTTGCACTGCTGTCAATCGGATAAACTGTTGGAGAAAAATCATTAACGGTAATGTCACCAAACTTAATTTTGGCTTTTGACTTGCTTTTATCAGCATAAGCGGTTACGGACAAACATGACAATACTAAGATTGTTACAAGAGATAAGGTTGAACGTTTCATAAAGGGATGTTATAACTTTTAAGTTAACGACCGCAATGTTAAATTAATTGCACATTATTCAGCTAAATAATTGATTAAAATTTTTCAGACAGCACAAAATACCGCCACTGTAAAAAAACTTTCAGCGCTTTGCGGATTTGATTTCTGCGGAATTGCAAGGGCGGAAAAGCTGGAAGATGATGCCCGAAGGCTGGAAACCTGGTTAACCAACGGTATGCATGGAAGTATGCAGTACATGGAAAATCATTTTGATTTGCGTATTGATCCAACGCGTATCGTTCCGGGTGCAAAATCAGTAATTACGCTGTTGAAGAATTATTTTCCGGCTCAGCAGCAACAACCCGGCACGCCGCATATTGCCAAATATGCCTATGGCAAAGATTATCATGAAGTGATCCGGGAACAGCTTAATCACTTTTTACACCTGCTCAGGGAAGAAACAGGCGATATACAAGGGCGGGGATTTGTAGATTCGGCACCGGTACTGGAAAGAACCTGGGCACAAAAAAGCGGTTTGGGATGGGTTGGAAAAAATGGCAACCTGATCAATAAGCAACAAGGCTCTTTTTTCTTTATTGCAACACTTATTGTTGACCTTCCGCTTTTATATGATGACCCCCTGGCCAAAGATTTTTGCGGCTCCTGTACGCGTTGTATTGACGCCTGCCCTACAGATGCGTTGTTACCTAATAAGGTAGTCGACGGCAGCAAGTGCATCTCCTATTTTACCATTGAACTTAAAGACATGTTATTGCCGGGTGAAATGCAGGATAAGTTTCAGCAATGGATGTTTGGCTGCGACATTTGCCAGGATGTATGTCCCTGGAACAGGTTCAGCAAGCCCACCACAGAAGAAGCATTTACGCCCATTCCTGAAATACTAAATCTCGGCACACGTGAATGGGAAGCGATGACAGAAGAATCCTTTAAAAAAATATTCAGGCACTCTCCTTTAAAACGTTCCAAATTCAAAGGCATACAACGCAACCTGAAATTTATTAGCGTAGATGACCCGCCCCAAAACGAGCATTAAGATTGATGCTATGATTACATCGAGTTCCTACATTTGTCGCATGACGATTATAGAACAGGACAGGAAATATATCTGGCACCCGTTTACCGTGCAAAAAAATATGCCCGACCCGGTGGCGATTATAAAAGGCAAGGGTACGATTCTCACAGATGAATATGATAATAATTATATTGATGCGATCAGCAGTTGGTGGGTAACCCTGCACGGGCATGCACACCCGTACATTGCGGAAAAATTATACCAGCAGGCATTAACCCTGGAACAGGTAATTTTTGCGGGTTTTACCCACAAGCCGGCGGTTGAGCTTGCGCAACGGCTTCTGCAGCTACTACCGGGAAATTTTGCTAAGGTCTTTTATAGTGATAATGGTTCTACGTCTACAGAAGTTGCATTAAAAATGGCGATCCAATATTGGTGGAATCAACAATCGTCTACCGGACAAACTCCGGCCCGCACAAAGATCATTGCATTCAAAAATTCTTATCATGGCGATACTTTTGGCGCGATGAGTGTTAGCGACAGAAGCGTTTTTACACTTGCATTTCATTCCCTTCTTTTTGAAGTAGTCTTTATTGATACGCCGGAAGAAAACAATCTTGATCACTTAAAAAAAATCATTCAATCGCACAGTGGCGAAGCTGCTGCATTTATCTATGAACCACTGGTACAAGGTGCAGGCGGTATTAAAATGTATGATCCATTGCTGATGAACCAACTCATCACTACGGCAAAAGAAGAAGGTATTATTTGTATTGCCGATGAAGTAATGACGGGTTTTGGACGTACCGGTAAACTCTTCGCAAGTGCATACATGCTGGAAATGCCGGATATCATTTGCCTGAGCAAAGGCCTTACCGGTGGCACTATGGCATTGGGCGTAACAGCCTGCGCGCAACATATCTATGATGCTTATGTTACAGACGATAAATTAAAGACCTTCTTTCATGGTCACTCATTTACGGCCAACCCGCTTGCCTGCACTGCCGCACTCGCCAGCCTTGATCTGCTTGCCAAAAAGGAATGTCTTGCCGCAATTGATTGGATATCCCATGAGAACAGGTTGTTTTGTGAAGAATTAACTACTGCAGATTTTAGCAAGCATCTCAAAAATATACGAACCCTAGGTACCATTCTTGCCTTTGAAATTGCACACGGCAAAGATGAATACCTGAATAATATCAGCCAGGTGTTTACGCAAAAAGCTATGCAAAAAGGGGTTTACCTTCGGCCATTGGGAAACACGGTGTACATCATGCCTCCGTATTGTATCAGTGCCGGAGAATATCAAAAAATTAAACAGGTTATCCACGAAGTGCTTCAGGAGATCATTACATGATAATGCAGGTAAATGAAAAGAAGCCTTAACATCGCCCAACATTATCTTACTATAAACAATACTACTTTTGACATATGAAAGAAATCTTAGCCCAGTTACATATACAACCAGGAAACAAAGGCGCCTCAACAGGAAGTGAGTGGTATGAAAGCTCCGGTGCGGTCATAGAATCGTATTCGCCGGTAGATGGAAAACTCATTGGCAGCGTGCAGTCTACAGATCGTGCAACGTATGATCAGTTGATCAGCAAGGCCTCTGAAGCTTTTATTAAGTGGCGAATGGTGCCTGCGCCAAAACGTGGTGAAATTGTAAGACAGATTGGCGAAGCATTGAGAGCCAACAAAGAACCTTTGGGCAAACTGGTAAGTTATGAAATGGGTAAAAGCCTGCAGGAAGGTTATGGAGAAGTACAGGAAATGATCGATATCTGCGATTTCGCCGTAGGGCTTTCCAGGCAGTTATACGGTTTAACTATGCATAGCGAAAGACCTGCCCACCGCATGTATGAGCAGTGGCACCCACTAGGGATTGTCGGAATTATTTCCGCTTTTAATTTCCCGGTTGCCGTGTGGAGCTGGAATACCATGCTGGCCTGGGTTTGCGGGGATGTGTGTATCTGGAAACCCAGCGAGAAAACACCGCTCTGCGGTATCGCCTGTCAGAATATTATTTCTGAAGTATTTAAAAAGAATGATGTTCCCGAAGGCGTAAGCTGTTTAATACAGGGTGGCCGCGAAACCGGTGAATGGATTTCTAACGATACAAGGATACCACTTGTTTCAGCCACCGGCTCTACCCGCATGGGTAAAGCATTAGGTGCTGCCGTGGCCGCAAGACTTGGCCATAGTATACTTGAACTGGGTGGTAATAATGCCATCATCATTTCTCAGCATGCAGATGTAGATATATCTATCATCGGCGCTGTATTTGGCGCGGTAGGTACGGCCGGCCAACGCTGCACCACTACCCGAAGACTGATTATTCATGAATCTGTATATGATTCTGTTAAAGAAAAATTGGTCCGTGCCTACGGGCAACTAAAAATTGGTGATCCGCTGGATACTGCTCACCACGTAGGCCCGTTGATTGATAAAGATGCAGTGAATAATTATTTATCAGCCATTGAACAGTGTAAACAACAAGGTGGAAGTTTTATAGTAGAAGGAGGTGTGCTTTCCGGGGCTGGTTATGAAAGTGGCTGTTATGTAAAACCATGTATCGCAGAAGTTACCAACGACCTTGCCATCGTTCAGCATGAAACCTTTGCACCTATTCTTTACCTTGTTAAATATAAGACGATAGAAGAGGCCGTAGCGTATCAAAACGGAGTTCCGCAAGGCTTATCGTCAGCTATAATGACCTTAAACCTGCGGGAAGCAGAAACTTTTCTCTCCCATGCAGGCAGCGATTGCGGCATAGCAAATGTTAATATTGGCACCAGCGGCGCAGAGATCGGCGGCGCTTTCGGGGGCGAAAAAGAAACCGGCGGCGGCAGGGAAAGCGGCTCAGATGCCTGGAAAGCCTATATGCGCAGGCAAACCAATACCCTCAACTGGAGTACACAACTTCCTTTGGCCCAGGGTATTAAATTTGATTTATAGACATTATGAAGCAACTTCTTGAAACGATACAGTCAGTGCATCAGCTTTTACAGCAGGTAAAGGCTGATGCGCTTAATCCGGATTTGCTCCGGTCTGTAGAAAATGAATTGGGAAATATTCATATACAGGAAGTTATCAATGATACGATGAAAGAATTGCCGCAGCCATCCGCAGAAAAAGATCAGTCAGAGGATACTGATAACCGGCAATCAAACCAGCTTGCAGATCAGTTAAATAAAGCAACCTCTCCAATAAATACCGCATTAACGCAAATAAAACAATTGCGTGATACACTCAACCTTCCGGCTTTGGACCCGATTATTCAACAGGCACAGAAAATACTTCGTCCGCTATACAATTTCACGGCCTCCCTTAACAATATCCGCTAAAGATGTTTGAACGGAAACCTGTTTAATTTAAAGATTTCTTAAATTGCCTTAAGTGTTTCCTAAAATCGGCGGTTGATGTATGCTTCTTAAAACCTATTTTGCAACTTTGTATTTATCTCAACAGAAGCGCATGAAGGTACGGCTTATTAAACTTTTGCTTGTTTGCTTACCGGCAGCAACATTTTCTTTTTATGGCTACGGTCAGTCAGACTTGCGGGGCTGGCACCTGTTAGATCATCAAAAAGACAGTTTCTACGGTATCAGCATCCAAAAAACCTATGATTTCCTGAAAAACAAGCCGTATAAACCAATCATTGTCGCAGTAATAGATTCAGGTGTTGATACTACACAGGAAGATCTCAAAAACATTTTATGGCATAATCCCGGTGAAATTCCCAATAATGGCATTGATGATGATGGTAACGGTTATGTAGATGATTATTACGGATGGAATTTTCTCGGTAACCGCCAGGGTAATAACCTTAAGAAGGATGTAGATGAGAAAACGCGTGTTTATTATCGTTATAAAAACAAATTCGCCGGTACAAGTATAAATGAAGACAGCCTGAATGATAATGATAAGGAACATTACGAGTTATGGCAGCAGGCCGCGAAGGAAATGAATGCAGGTTCTGATGAACAGATAGAGGTAATGTTGCTGGATGTAACACTTAAGGCATTGAAGAAACATGACAAAGTATTGCAATCCGAATTAAATAAGGAAGAGTTTAGCTATAATGATGTGGAGAGTTTCGTACCGTCTAACAACAAGGCCAAACAGGCAAAGATGGGTTATATCACCTGTATGAAAATGCTGGGTTTTGAATCTGACGAGAAAAATACAATGGTGATTGATGAACTTACAGAGTATGTTGATGGCAAAAAAGAAGCCGCCGAAGCGAGAACCCAGGCGCCAAGGGATTATCGGGCAGAAATTGTAGGTGACGATTACTTTAATATCAATGATCGTTTTTATGGCAACAGTGATGTGATGGGGCCAAGCCCGATGCACGGCACGCATGTTAGCGGTGTAATTGCTGCAGAACGCGACAATAATACCGGTGTGCAGGGCGTGGCGGACCATGCCCAGATCATGATGTTACGCGCAATTCCTGAAGGTGATGAATATGATAAGGATATTGCACTGGCTATTAAATATGCGGTTGACAATGGCGCCCGTATCATCAATATGAGTTTTGGCAAAAGTTTCTCACCGGAAAAGAAATGGGTAGATGAAGCAATTCGTTACGCAGAGTCAAAAGATGTATTAATCGTTCATGCTGCCGGTAATGAATCTGATAATATTGATGAAAAAATCAGCTATCCTAACAATGATCTTGTAGAATTTAAAAGCAAGGCTTCCAATTTTATAAACGTAGGCGCAAGCAGTGACCCACGGGTTACCGATGGAAAAATGATTGCAGACTTCAGCAACTTTGGAAAACATAATGTGGATGTGTTTGCACCGGGTGTAAAAATTTATTCTACCCTGCCCGGAAAACACGAGTATGGTTACCTGAAAGGCACCAGCTTTTCCGCACCGATTGTAGCGGGTATTGCTGCGCTTATCCGTTCATATTATCCATCCTTGTCTGCCAGGCAGGTAAAATATGCAATTGAAAATTCGGCCATTGCGTTAACTGATTCTTCACTGAATATCATTAAACCAGGTTCCAAAGAAAAAGTTTGCATGGATGAACTTTGTAAGACCGGCGGCTTCGCCAATGCTTACTCTGCACTTGAACTGGCATCTACGCTTAAATCGGAGTCTGATGACGCAAAAAAACCTGCAGGCGTTAAATTACCAAAGGCAAGCTTTAAAAATCTGAAAGTAAAAGACTAATACTTATGCCAAGGCCAGATGCTTCTTTACACTCTCCCATGTTTAGTAAATATATCAACCTTGTACAAGGTGATTCAGTGCAGGAAGCAAAGCAAAATCACGCAGAAGAATTATTAGCTTTCTACACAGGTATGCCGGAAGATAAAGCTGACTATGCTTACGCTGAAGGCAAGTGGACAATTAAGGAACTACTGCAACATGTAATAGATACTGAAAGAATTTTCTCGTACCGCCTGTTGCGCATCGCAAGGAAAGATGCAACCCCATTACCCGGCTTTGAAGAAAACGATTTCGCAGAAAACTCACTTGCCAATAACCGCACACTCTCGTCTTTAAAGGAAGAGTTTGCAGCTTTGAGGACATCAACAGATCTGCTGGTAGCTTCTTTAAATGAGCAGCAATTGCAATTTGTGGGTACCTCCAGCAATCATGCAACTTCGGCAAATTCACTAGGTTTTATGATTTACGGTCATTTGCTCCATCACAAAAAAATTGTGCAGGAACGTTATCTCTAATGCCGGTAGTCAATACCACTTCATTGCGTCATAATAACATTTACAGTTGTTCCCCATCAATTATTGATATTTCCTTACAACAGGTACCACTTCAAATAATATACGTCAGTAGAAACGAAGACGGGCAAATCAGAATTTTTGTTTGCACTGCAAATCCTTATTTTTGGCACTCTTTAAAGAAATTGACCTTTTTTTAAGCATTTGCCTGCCATTCTGAAAACTTTTTAAATATATAATTTGATTGCCAAACGATGTCAAAAAAAGTAACCAAAATCGGCGTATTAACTTCGGGAGGAGATTCTCCCGGTATGAACGCGGCTATCAGGGCCGTTGTGAGGACAGGTTTATATAACGGATTAGATGTTTTTGGAATTATTCGCGGCTATAATGGAATGATTGAGGATGACATTTTTAAAATGGACTCCCGCTCTGTTGCCAACATTATACAACGCGGCGGCACCATTTTAAAGACTGCCAGAAGCAAGGAGTTTTTTGATCACTCAGGTCGTAAAAAGGCCTTTGCCAATTTAACAAAAAGAGGAATTGATGGTCTGGTAGTCATAGGAGGTAACGGAAGCTTCACAGGCGCATTAAAATTAAGCCAGGAGTTTGATATACCTTGTGTTGGTTTGCCGGGCACTATTGATAAAGATCTTTTTGGAACTGATTTCACGATAGGTTTTGATACAGCCGTAAATACAGCCGTGGATGCCATCGATAAAATACGCGATACTGCAGACGCACATGACCGTCTCTTTATTGTGGAAGTGATGGGCCGCCATGCAGGATATATCGCTTTACACGCAGGCATTGCCACCGGGGCTGAAAACATCTTAATCCCGGAGGAAGATACCAGCGTGGAAGAAATGCTGTCTGGTCTATCAGAAAAAGAGAAACGCAAAAAACTGGTGAACCTGGTGATTGTTGCAGAAGGACATAGTTCAGGCGGCGCCAACAATATTGCTGATATCGTAAGACAACAACTGCCTAATCTTGATACACGTGTTACGATTCTTGGCCATATACAAAGAGGAGGTTCTCCTACCTGTATTGACAGGCTTATTGCCAGCCGCATGGGTTATCATGCAGTAGAAAGCCTCCTGGAAGGTCGCCATAACGTAATGGTGGGTATACAGGACAATACCATGAAATATACACCGCTGGAAATTGCCATCCGCGAAAAACAACGTGTTGGCGATGAATGGATGAAGATTGTAAAAATCCTTGCCAGCTAATATCTCACTGAAATTTCAAACATCTAATTTTTATGACGTCAACAGCAAAAGACATTTCTAAGTACACTCATTCAGAAATGGACAACGAAGCCGGTGTTGAACATACGACGCACAGAACAAAGATTGTAGCAACTGTTGGACCTGCCTGCGATACTTACGACAAATTACTAGAACTGGTTAAAGCAGGTGTGAATGTTTTTCGGTTAAACTTTTCACACGGCACGCATGAAGACAAGGCGAAAATTATTGAGCATATCCGCAAAATAAACTCCACTGAACCTTATAACATTTCTATCCTGGGCGATTTGCAGGGCCCAAAACTTCGTGTAGGTGAAATTGAAAACGGTGCGCTGGAAATTAACAAAGGAGATATCCTCACTTTTACTTCCACTCAAAAAGTAGTTGGAACAAAAGAAAAAATCTATGTCTCTTATCCTAATCTTCACCATGATGTAAAAGTGGGCGATAAGATTTTGATTGATGATGGCAAACTGGAAGTAATTGTTGTTGAAATTGACAAAGAAACCGGCGATATAAAAGTAGCTGTTACCTATGGTGGTATATTGCTTCCCAAGAAAGGTGTAAACCTGCCTGATACTGCGATATCTCTGCCAGCCATGACCGAGAAAGATATTGTTGATTTTGATTTCATTACTGCCCAGGAACTGGATTGGGTAGCGCTTTCCTTTGTAAGAAGGGTGGATGATATGATTGACCTGAAGAGAAGAGTGGAAGAAAAAGGCAGTAACATAAAAATCATGGCAAAGATTGAAATGCCTTCTGCATTGGATGACCTTCGGAACATTGTAAACCATTCTGATGGTGTGATGGTGGCCCGCGGAGATCTTGGTGTGGAATTACCTGTTGAAAAAGTTCCGCTGGCGCAACGTGATATCATTCGCAAATGTATACACCGCGGCAAGCCTGTGATTGTTGCTACGCAGATGATGGAAAGCATGATCGACAGGGTAAAACCTAACCGTAGCGAAATTACAGACGTGGCCAACGCTGTATTGGAAGGTGCAGATGCGGTAATGCTTAGCGCAGAAACTGCTACCGGCAAACATCCTCCGCTTGTGGTAGAAACCATGTGCAAGATCATTAAAGAAGTAGAACGCACAGAATACAGGTATAACCGTGAAGAAGATTTAAAGCCGCAACCTAAATCTCCATCATTCCTAAGTGATGCCATTTGTTATAACGCCTGTAAAATAGCACGCGACGTAACTGCGGATGCATTGATCGGCATGACGCAGAGTGGTTACACGGCGTTTATATTAAGCAGCTACCGTCCAAAATCACCATTGTATATTTTTACCAAGAAGAAATGGCTGGTGAACCAGTTAAGCTTAAGCTGGGGGGTTCGCGCCTTTTACTATGATGAAGAAGCAAGCCTTGATAATATCTTCTTTGACCAGATCAACATTTTAAAAGAAAGAGGATATATTAAAACAGGGGATATCATCATCAACACAGGAAGTACACCGGTTGATCTTCACCTACCCACCAACATTTTAAAAATCACCAAAATTGAATAACAGAAAGCCCCGCAAATTGCGGGGTTTTTTATTTGTAGCTGGTCAACATTTCTTTGTACAGTGTAACAGCAGGTTCATCATTTTTACATAATGGTAAAGGTTATTATGCCTTACTTTAGCAGGCATAATAACCTTTACATGAAAAAACTACTCACGCTTATTTTTACAGGCGTCTCTGTACTGGCTTTCGCCCAGGATAATGATTCTACCTGGTTTCGTGAACATTACACAAAAAAAGAGGTAATGATCCCCATGCGGGATGGCATCAAACTGTTTACTTCAATTTATTCCCCAAAAGACAGCTCGGAAAAACACCCGATGCTCATCACCAGAACACCTTATTCATGTGCTCCATATGGGGAGGACCAATACAAAACTTACTGGAAATCATACGTACTCAATTACCTGAAAGAAGGTTATATTATGATTACCGAAGATGTGCGCGGCCGCTGGATGAGTGAGGGTGTGTTTGAAGATGTGCGCCCTTTTAACAGCAACAAAAAAGGAAAGCAAATTGATGAGTCAAGCGATACTTATGACGCGATTGACTGGCTGGTAAAAAATGTACCGAATAATAATGGCAATGTTGGCGTATTTGGTATTTCTTATCCCGGCTTTTATTCTACCATGGCTGCAGCCAGCAACCATCCTGCATTAAAAGCAGTAAGCCCGCAGGCGCCGGTAACCAACTGGTTTATCGGTGACGATTTTCATCATAACGGCGCATTCCTTTTCTTAGACGCTTTTTCCTTTTACTCCTCCTTTGGCAAAGCAAGACCTGTGCCTACTACCGTTGGGCCTACAGGCTTCGATTTTTATACCCACGACAATTACAAATTTTATCTTGAAACAGGCGCCTTGAAAAACTTCGCGAAGCTCATGGGTGACAGCATTGCCTTCTGGAAAGACCTTTACGCCCATCCTAATTATGATGCATGGTGGCAGGCACGCGATGCAAGAAAAGCTACTGTAAAACTTAACCCGGCCATGCTTTGGGTGGGTGGCAATTTTGATGCAGAAGATAACTGGGGTGCATGGAATGCTTATAAAGCAGCAGAAGAAAACAATAAGGGGAAAGAGTTTAACAAGATCGTAATGGGGCCCTGGTATCATGGTCAGTGGGCAAGTAAAGACGGTACGCACTTAGGCAATATTCGTTTTGGCAGCAACACGGCTGACTGGTACCAGCAACATATCGAGATCCCTTTCTTTAATTACTACCTGAAAGGCAAAGGTGACGCGAGTGCTATTGCAGAAGCAAACATCTTTCTTACCGGCACCAATGAATGGAAACAATTTAAACAATGGCCACCTGCAGAAACGGTAACCAGGGAAATCTATCTTCAACCGGCAGGGAAACTTGGCTGGGAAAAGCCCAATGCATCAGAAAGCTTTACCGGCTATACCAGTGATCCTTCAAAGCCGGTTCCATATACAGAAGATGTTCACTTTAACAGGACGAGAGAATATATGACCGATGATCAGCGCTTTGCTGCACGCAGACCCGATGTGCTCGTATTTCAAACAGATACACTTACAGAAAACATAACCGTTACCGGGAATATCGTAGCTGATCTTTTAACCAGCATATCCACCACCGATGCCGATTTTGTAGTAAAACTGATTGATGTATTTCCCGATAACTTATCGCACAATGAAATAGATATATACGCTGAAAAAGACCCGGAAAAAGCTTACCCGATGGGAGGATATCAAATGCTGGTGCATGGTGAAATTTTTCGCGGCAGGTACCGCAACAGCTTTGAGAAACCTGCGGCATTTACACCCAACAAAATTGAAGAAGTAAAGTTTAAAGTGGCTGATGTGGCGCATACATTTCAGAAAGGGCACCGCATTATGATACAGGTTCAAAGCTCCTGGTTTCCGCTGGCTGACAGAAACCCGCAGCAGTTTGTGGATATTTATCATTGCGATGATAAGGACTTTATTAAAAGCGACATCAAGATCTATCATGATGCAGCGCATCCATCCGGGATCATATTACCTGTATTACCATAACCAGTACTCATCAATCATGAAATTGAGATCAAACGTTTGCATTATTATCTCACTAATATTTTACTAGCTTAGCAAGCATAACCACTATTTTTTAAATCAGCATTAATGAAAAAATCACTGCTTCTCTTCGCCTGTGTGTTGTTTATAACAGGCGTGTTTTCACAGGTGCATATTATTCCGCAGCCGGTATCGTTAAAAGTAAACGAAGGCACGTTTAATATCACTCCATCTACAAAGCTTGCGTTGTATAGTTCCGGACTTCAAAAGCAGGCGAAGTTTTTTAACGATTATCTGCAAAAGTTTTATGGCTTCAAACTGAAGGTAGTGGAAGGCGGCACGGTAAAAGACAATGCCATTGTGCTTAACTACGACAAGATGAATAACAGTATCCCCGGTGCATACGGCCTTAATGTAATAAGCAACCAGGTATATATAGGCGGCGATAATGCTGCAGGTATATTTTATGGTATTCAAACGCTGATACAAATGCTTCCGGTGCAGCCATCAAAATCATTAACCATTCAGCAGGTAAGTATTGTTGATTCACCCCGCTTTGCATACAGGGGCATGATGCTTGATGTTGGCCGTCACTTTATGCCGGCAAGCTTTGTAAAAGAGTATATCGATTTTCTTGCCTTGCATAAGATCAACAACTTTCACTGGCATCTTACGGAAGACCAGGGTTGGAGAATCGAGATCAAGAAATATCCAAAGCTTACACAAATAGGCGCATGCCGCAACGGTACGATCATCGGCCATCATCCGGGCACCGGGAATGACAATACCAAAGACTGTGGTTTTTATACACAGGAACAGATAAAGGAAATTGTGAAATATGCGGCTGATCGTTTTATCACGATAATACCGGAAATCGAATTACCCGGTCACTCTTCTGCTGCTATTGCAGCTTATCCCAAACTAAGCTGTTTTCCTGATGAAGCAACGCAACCCGCTGAAGGTGTTAAATACTGGGCCGGTCCTACCACAGGCAAACAGGTTCAGCAGGCATGGGGCGTGTATAGCGATGTATATTGCCCAAGTGAATACACCTTTAAATTTCTGGAAGATGTAATTGACGAAGTAGTTCAGCTCTTCCCCTCAAAATATATTCATATAGGCGGTGATGAATGCCCGAAAGATGCATGGAAACGTTCCGAATTTTGCCAGAAACTAATCAAGGATAAGGGGCTGAAAGACGAGCATGGCCTGCAGAGTTATTTTATCCAGCGCATGGAGAAATATATTAACAGTAAAGGGCGCGCCATTATTGGCTGGGATGAAATCCTGGAAGGTGGTCTCGCCCCCAATGCCACTGTAATGAGCTGGCGCGGTGAACAGGGTGGTATTGAAGCGGCCAAACAAAAGCACCAGGTAATCATGACACCAACAACGTATGTATATTTCGATTATTCACAAAACAAAAAAGAAGACTCCTTAACCATCGGCGGTTTTCTTCCTTTGGAGAAAGTATATAAATACAATCCTTTGCCTAAGGAGTTAACAGAAGACCAGCACAAATATATCCTGGGCGCACAGGCGAATTTGTGGACAGAATATTTATCAACCCCCAACAAGGTAGAGTATATGATATTCCCCCGCATGACCGCATTGAGCGAAGTATTGTGGAGCAAACAGGAAGACCGTAACTGGGATGATTTTCAGAAAAGGTTGGCTACCCAATTCAAGCGTTACGAGCTTTGGGGTGTGCAGCACGGCGGAGTTACAGTAATAGAATAACCTTCTCATCTTTTGATTTTATAGAGCCCCGGTTTTGCCGGGGCTTTTTTATGTACCATTGCCATTTTAGACTATATTCATTACAACTTATTATTCTGTCCGCATGGTATTGAAAACGTTTTTAATAGCCCTGATCATCTGTATAGCCAGTTCTAAAATAGAAGCACAATCATATATACAAGGCAATCCACCTTCAGCAACTATTTACTTTAATAAAAAAAGTAAAATGCTACCGCCTGCATCAAAAACAATTCTAGATAGTATTGCTGCTTATGCGGTTACACATCCGGAGCCTGATATTAGTTTTTGCTGTAGTGCAGGTAATGCATCAAAAAGAAGTGCACAACTTGCATGGGAAAGGCTTAATGCAGTCATTCTTTATCTTATAAAAAAAGGGGTAAAAAAAGACAAATGTATTTTTACTTATTGTGACGAAGAGCCTATGATTGTATACATAGGTTTTAAATTTCCTTTGGGCCAGAGAAGATGTCGTTGCCACACTCATAATCAAAGCAGGTTAAACGCGATAGTTTACAAGCCCGACGGCCATAGCATTTCATCCTCATCATTTAGCAGTGATCATTTGCTCCATCAAACTTGCGATCTGCCTGGCCCATTTCGCATATTCCAAAGACGAGTAATGTAACTGGTCTGCGGCCAGCAAAGACTGGTCAATTGCAGCACTGCGACTACTTTGCGTGACATCTATATATCGCACTTTATATAGATCAGCAAGTTGACGGTTTACCTGGTTAAAGGCATTAATTTCTTCCGCTATTTTCTGTTGCTTACGGTCTTTTGCAAAAGGTGTCACGCTCCAGTCAGGGATTGATAATACAATTACATGATGTTGCTTTTCTCCTGCAAAATGGATTGCTTTATGAAGCAGGAACTCCACGTCATTTTTATAATCGTCAATATCCAAACCGCGGTATTGATTATTAACGCCAATCGATAACGTTACAAAATCATACTGTTCGTTTAATCTTGTATGCAATAAATGCTCGGCCAATTCGGTGGATGTCCAGCCTGTTCTGGCAATCACTTCCGGGGCATGCATATGGATATCTTTTTTCCTGAGCAATTGCAATACCTGGTAAGGATAGCTTTCGTAAAGCGGAAGCCCCTCGCCTATCGTATATGAATCACCTAATGCCAGGTAAGAGTAATAATGTTTCGTCATGCGTGATGTATATTGATAAGTGCGCCTTCTGCTTTAAGGCTACAGGTTCTTTAGTATTTCATAAAAACGATAGCAATCTTCAAACGAACAATACAATGGCGCAGGTGCAACGCGAATTACACCGGGCTCACGATAATCTACCATGATACCATTGTTGATCATTTGCTGATGGATCTCTTTTCCCCGCGCTTCAAAAAACAGGCAAAGCTGTGCACCACGCCTATCTGTTTCACGGGGTGTAATGATCTCAAAACTTATATTATTCAACTGGCCAAGTAAATATTCCAGGTAAGCGGTTAACCGGATGCTTTTAGCCCGCAGACGATCTATTCCCGCTTCATCAAACAATTCAAGCGATGCTTTAAGCGCAACTGTGTTAAACACCTGTGCAGTGCTGATATTCCAACCAGCGGCAGAGGGTTTTGGCACAAAGCCTTTCTCCATTTTAAATCTCACCTTTTCATCATTACCCCACCATCCGCCAAGACGTGGTGTATTAATATCCGCCGCATGCTTTTCATGAACAAACAAACCACCCACCGCACCCGGACCCGCATTCAGGTATTTATAACTGCACCAGGCGGCAAAATCAACATCCCAGTCATGCAGTTGTGTAGGAACATTGCCGGTTACATGCGCCAGATCAAAGCCTGCCAGAGCACCGGCCTTGCGGGCTGCAGCAGTGATCGTTTTTATATCAAACAACTGTCCGGTGTAATAATTAATTCCACCTAATAATACCAAAGCAATTGATTCTTTATGCTCATCAATACAATCTATGATATCTTCCTCCCTGATCAACTTTTCACCATCATGTGGAGACACTTCTATAACAGCATCTTCAGGATCAAATCCAAAATGTTTTACCAACGTTTCTACAGCATACTGATCGCTGGGAAAAGCACCTGCTTCCATTAATATTTTATAGCGTGTTGAAGTTGGTTTATAAAAGCTCAACATCAGCAGGTGAAGGTTTACCGTCAACGTATTCATCACAGTTACTTCATGCGTTTGAGCACCGGTAATACGGGCAAGCGGTACAGTAACATAATCCTGGTAATATAACCAGGGATGGGTGCCTTTGAAATAACCTTCCACTGCCAGTTCCTGCCATGCCAGCAGTTCTGTTTGTATGGCTTCCGTAGTGTGCTTTGGTTGCAACCCCAGCGAGTTGCCGCAGAAGTAAATAACCGGTTGTTGCTGATGTTTGGGAAAATGAAAACGTTCTTTAAATGAGGCGAGCAGATCATGACTATCCTGCAGGCGTGCAAACGAAAGATGGTTTTCAAAATGATGCTGCATTACAAAATAGTTTACTGCAAGGTAGCAGTCTCCATTAAATAAATACATGATAAAAGCGGGCGGGCTAAGCTGATACTTTTAAATTTGTGAACAAAGGTTAGCATTTTTATATACGAAATGTAACAGGAAGAACCGGGTTTGCCAAAGGATGAAGATCGCAAACCCTTCAATCATCACTTCAAACTTCTAACGCATGGCTGCAAGAACAGATTTATTTCAATCTCCCGATTATTATTTTGTTGATGAGCTGCTCACAGAAGAACAAAAGCTGGTGCGTGAAGCGGTGCGCAACTATGTGAAGAAAGAGATCTCCCCGGTGATTGAAGATTATGCGCAACGAGCCGAGTTTCCTCAACAGATTGTACAGCAAATGGGCGAACTCGGTTGCTTTGGTCCGACAGTGCCCGTGGAATATGGCGGCGGCGGACTAGATTATATTAGTTATGGTCTGATGATGCAGGAACTGGAAAGAGGTGATAGTGGCGTAAGGTCAACAGCCAGTGTGCAGGGCTCACTGGTCATGTTTCCTATTTATGCTTATGGGAGCGAAGAGCAACGAAAAAAATACCTGCCAAAACTTGCCAGTGGTGAATGGCTGGGCTGCTTTGGGTTAACAGAACCTGACCATGGCAGTGACCCTAGCAGCATGCTTACCAACATAAAAGATGCAGGTGATCATGTATTGTTAAACGGCGCGAAAATGTGGATCAGCAATGCCCCCTTTGCGCAACTGGCCGTGGTATGGGCCAAAGATGAAGAAGGAATTGTAAAGGGATTGATTGTTGAACGCGGCATGGAAGGTTTTACTACGCCAACAACACATGGCAAATGGAGCCTGCGTGCAAGTGCCACAGGCGAGTTGGTTTTTCATGATGTAAAAGTGCCAAAGGAAAACATATTGCCCAATATACAAGGACTCAAAGGGCCGTTGAGTTGTTTAACCAAAGCACGTTATGGCATTGCCTGGGGAACGCTTGGTGCAGCCATGGATTGCTACGATACCGCCTTGCGTTATAGTAAAGAAAGGATACAGTTTGATAAGCCCATCGGCGCTTTTCAGCTACAGCAAAAAAAGCTCGCGGAAATGATCACTGAGATAACCAAGGCCCAGTTATTGGTTTGGCGATTGGGAGTTTTAATGAATGAAGGAAAAGCAACACCGCAGCAGGTAAGCATGGCCAAACGCAACAGTTGTGAAATAGCCGCCACTATTGCCAGGGATGCCCGCCAGATGCTGGGCGGCATGGGCATTACCGGCGAGTACAGCATCATGCGCCATATGATGAACATTGAAAGCGTGATCACCTACGAGGGCACACACGATGTTCACTTACTGATTACTGGAATGGATGTTACAGGATTTAATGCGTTTAAATAGATTCATCCCTATACACTCTAAGGATTGATGTCATTGTCAACAATTTTTGCTGATATAGTAAAACGGGCATTCTCAACTTTAATTTTTTTTGCACTATTGTTCAAGTAATATTTGTAAACACAAATTGTAAGAGTACGCATGCAAAAATCTGGCAATTCTATATCGCCTATCGTTGGCCCGAAGCTATTCCTTCTTGGCATGATGGGCACCGGCAAAAGCTATTGGTCAAAAAAACTGGCAAAGAAATTTAAATGCGGCGCCTACGACCTGGACTACCTGATAGAAATGAACGAAGAAAAATCCATCTCCGAAATTTTTGCAGAAGATGGTGAACCCTATTTCAGGAAAACAGAAACCAAAATATTGAAATGGTTTGCGGAGAAAAAAACCTATGTACTGGCTACCGGCGGCGGCACGCCCTGTTTTAATGACAATATCGACTGGATGAATCAACAGGGAATTACAGTATGGATTGATGAACCGCTGGAAGTACTGGTAGAAAGGCTTAAGCCGGAAAAAGCGCACCGCCCGCTTATCAGCAATCTTTCTGATGATGAACTTTACTGGTTCCTTAATAAAAAACTTATTGAGCGCACACCCTTTTATTCAAAGGCGCAGCATCGCCTGCAGGGCAATAAAATCTCAGACAAATCTTTCGCAGAAATATTAAAATGATGATGTATAAATCTTACCTGGTTATTGCGGCAATACTTGGAGCAGTTACGGTCGCACTCGGTGCGTTTGGCGCTCATGGTTTAAAAGACAAGCTTACCACAGATGCCTTAAACATTTTTGAAACGGCCGTTAAGTACCAGTTCTATCATGTGTTTGCATTGCTTGCAGCAGGCATCCTGTTTCAGCAATTTGGCAATGCTTCCATGCTGTGGAGCGGCAGGCTTTTTATTGCTGGCATTGTACTATTTAGTGGCTCTTTATATGCGCTTACTTATTTCAAAGCAATTGGTAATAGCAGTATGAATTGGCTGGGTGCTGTTACACCTTTGGGTGGTTTGTGTTTTATCGCCGGTTGGATAATGATGGCGCTGGCAGTATGGAAACGCTAGTTTAAATTTTATGAACCCGGCTGCATTGCTGCTATCAAGCTTTTCTTGCGTCGCACACTTGTACGTACTCATTCGCTTTGCAGCATTTCACCACCCCGTTATAAGACACATCCCTCTTTTATAACAGTTTCCCTGTCTGCCTTTTCCATACAGGTTGACCATTTATATAAGTCTCTTCCACTTGCACGGAAGCAAGCTCTTCAGGCATTGTTAACAGCGGATCTTTATTAAGTAATATAAAATCAGCAAGCTTGCCTTCTTCAATACTGCCATAAGCATTTGTACCGGATATCCTGGCGGCATTAGATGTATAACACTGCAAAGCTTGTGCTGTAGAAATACTTTCTGCTGCGGCAATTATATCGCCGTTGCGCGTCTTCCTTGTAACTGCAGCTTCCACACCTTTTAACGGATTGAAATTACCAACTACCGGCGCATCAGATGACAATGCAGTAAGTATTCCCCGTTGCAGTACTGACTTTACCGGGTAGCAATGAGATAAGTATTTTTCATCTACATACTTTGCAAAATTCGGCCCAAGCTCATTAATAAAAATACTTTGCATAGAAGTGCTTATGCCAAGCTGCTGCATTAATTTAAGATGTTTTGCTTCAGGCAAACCAAGATGTTCAATCCTTTTAATCAGTGAAGGATAGCTGTTTGTTAATTGCTGATAAATCATCAACACAAATTCAATGGCAGCGTCACCAATTGCATGCGTAGCAACACCAAAGCCTTTATCCATCGCAGCACGACATAACTGCAGATATTGTTTTTCCTTTAACCTTAATATACCCTGCTCAGTTGAGTCCTTATAAGCTCTTTTAAGCGCAGCAGTCTTACCGCTTAAACCACCATCAGAAAAAAACTTAACGGTATTTACATTAAAATAATCAGATGCATATAACGATGGTATCGGATAGGCGGCTTCGCCGCCATCAGGCAATACGATAGGCAGGGCATTTAACCTGAAGCCGAGTTCATTGTCATGGTTCATCTCGTGATAAGCTTCCAGCAACAAAGAATCAACTGCAGGATCTGTTGCCGCCGTTATACCATAACTGAATAATTCTTCCGTGATGGCGCGCACCATTGCTTTCAATTGCTCCTTCGTATAAGCAGGCAGATGTGCTGTAATTAAACCTAAAGCCGTTTCCGCAAAGATGCCGTTGGGATTACCGGAAGCATCTGTATATATCAACCCACCTTCAGGTGGCTGTGTTGCTTTTGTAATTCCGCTCAACTGCATTGCTAAGGTATTGGCAACGGCAATATGCGCACAGGTACGAATGATATACACCGGCCGGTCTTTAACCACGCTGTCTATATCACTTGCTACGGGCAGCCTGCTCTCCTTCCATAACGCTTCATTAAACCCACGTGCGATTATCCAGGCTGCATCAGGATATTGCCTGGCATATTGCTCAAGTTGGTGAAGCATTTCTTCCAGGCTGCTTACCCCGCGCAGATCAAGCATATAAGTCTTCAGATTACCTGCTTTCCATAGATGAATATGCGTATCGTTAAAACCAGGCATCAACGTTTTACCGCCGGCGTCTACAACAGTGGTTGCCGAACGGATATGAGTTAACAAATCCTCGCTTTTACCAACTGCCTTCACCTTATTCTCCTCTACCAGCAACGCATCTGCATTGCCTTGTACAAACCCTTCGTGAAAAGAAAGAATATTTGCATGATGTATCAGCAGTGATGACATAATAAATCATTTTATTAACAGTATATAGCAACGAGTGTTATACTGTGCGTGGCGTCTTCGCCACGCACAGTTATTCTATCGCCTCGGGCGATATTTCAGCAGCCGACCTGCGCAAACAAAACCCGCTGAACTATGCCGAATATATAACCGAACGTACAAGTGAGTGACACAACGAAGCCTCATAGTAGTAATACAGCCGACATACAAAACTTACAGTTTTATTCATGCATAGCGTCTTCGCCGCGCATACTTGTTTTATCGCCCCGGTGATTTACATCAACTACGTTTAGCATTGGCATTTTTAACAGCTACTTCCAATACAGCCAGCCCTTCTGTTAATTGCTCATCAGTAATAACCACGGGTGGCAGCAAACGGATACAATTACTAAACAGACCGGCCCTTATTAAAATCAGTCCTTTGCTGGTAGCTTCTTTTATTACTTCAAGCGCCACTTCCATATCTGGTTCTTTGGTTTCCCGGTCTTTTACAAACTCCAGCAAACGCATGGCACCTACCCCCCTGACATCCCCAATTATTTTATATGTTTCCTTCCATCTCTCCAGCGTTGTTCTAATGATTTCCCCCACGTGAATTGCCTGCTTCAAAAACGCATCGGACCTAAGGATATTGATTGCCTCGATAGCCGCCACACAGGCCACCGGGTTGCCTCCATAAGTGCCGCCCACACCACCCAGGTGAGGTGCATCCATAACAGAAGCCCTTCCTGTAACTGCGCTGATAGGCATGCCCGCCCCAATAGATTTTGCCGCACAAATAATATCCGGCACTACTCCCGTATGTTCAATCGCAAAGAATTTGCCCGTACGTCCTGCACCGCATTGAATTTCATCAGCAATCATTACAATACCATATTTATCGCAGGTATCGCGAATCTTTTGCAGGTAGGCTGCGGGTATCTGTAGAAAGCCCCCTTCCCCCTGTATCGGCTCAATGATAATGGCAGCAAGGCTTTCCGGATCTACCTGTGCAATCATGGCTTCATCAAAACGTTTTATACAATATTGAATGTATTGCGCATCATTCATCCCATCAATCTTCCTGTACATATTGGGGGCAGCAATACGGTATACGTCAGTCACAAATGACCCCATTCCTTTTTTAAACAAGGAATACTTGCTTGTAAGGCTAAGTGTAAGCGTTGTTCTGCCATGATAAGCCCCCTCAAAACACAACACTGCATTTCGTTTGGTCGCATACTTTGCAATGTTCACGGCATTCTCCACCGCTTCAGAGCCGGAGTTTGCCAGCAAGGTCTTCTTTGGAAAATCACCGGGGGCAAGGCTGTTGAGTAGTTCGGCCAGTTCTATATATGGCTCTATCGTAGTTACCAGCGAACAGGTATGTATATATTTATCCACCTGCTGTTTGATGGCGTTCACTACGGCTTCATTAGTATGCCCCACGTTGATCATACCAATACCGCCGGCAAAATCGAGTAACCGGTTTCCATCCATATCATAAACAATCGCGCCTTCTGCACGTTCCACCACTATCTCTGTTGACTTTGCCAAACCCGATGGCAATGCGTTCTTTCTTCTTTCCAAAACCTGTAGACTTTTAGGGCCGGGAATAGCTGTTTGTAATTGTATATGCGACATAAGTTAAGTTTATTCGTATGTTGTTTAAATGTCTTTATCAATAGCCAGTTTAATAAGCACGCCGTAGTTACCGCATGCAGGATCGTTGAGGTAATCATGGATCAATGCAATCGGCTCAAACCCTATCTTCATCTGTGTTGAAATAGTGGGATCGGTACGTTCCCCGGCGATCAGTTCTGCATAGTATTGTTCTCCGCTCATCGTATCACTTACCTCACCATAACCATTCATCATGCCTACTGTTACCTGGCCTTTAAGCCCAAGTTGTTTTGCAATCGCATGTCTTGCCCGGTATAGTTCCCTTGCCAGCCCTCTTCCTCTATATTCCGGGTGAACTCCAACATCCAATCCATATAACCAATCTCCTTTGGGTTCATGATTGGTAAGCCAGCCACCGGCAATCGTCTCTTTAAATGTATGATGATAGTGTTCAAAATCAAAATGGCTGCGCATGGTACTCGTCATTCCAATTACCTGATCGCCATGTGTAACTACAAATTGCCCTTCAGGGAAAACCTCCAGGTGGCGCAGGTAATGTTTCGCCAGAATAAGTTCATCTTCAGCAAGTGTTGGAAACACGATCCGCTGAAGCGTTTCCAGTCCTTCTGCATGCACAGGTTGCATATGCTGTACTAACAGTTCGCCAGGCAATTGTTTCCGGTAAGTAAGCTGCGCTGTATCCATAATAAACAATTAAGCCACCGTATACCCGAGTATAACGTAAACAATACAGGATATAACGAAGGAGATTAATGCAAAAGGTAATTGCGTAATCGCATGCTCATAGTTGTTGCACTCTGTACCCTGTGCCGCCAGTATGGTAGCATCGCTGTAAAAACAGGCATGTGCTCCAAATGCCCCGGCACTTACTACCGCTCCAATACAAAGCCATTGATTGCAGTGCAGCGCCTGCGCCAGCGGTATTACCAGTGGAATAGCAATGGCATACAAGCCCCAGGAGTTACCTGTTGCAAATGCAATGGATCCTAATGAGATAAAAATTGTCAACGGCAGCCAGTGCTTGTTCACCACCGGCTCAACGGTATCAATCACGTATTGGGTAAGTCCCATCTCATCTCCCAGGTTTTTTAGAAGATAAGAAAGCAATAACAGCACCAACGCAAACAGCATACTTTTCATACCTTCTATAGCAGACTCTGAAAGCATTTTAAAACTGGCCACTTTCTTTACAAAGAAGTACAGGATAGTAAAGACCAAGGCTGCAATAATGCCTTTCAATGCATCCAGGTCAAACAGGATGGTACACAATAGCAGTACCGCAGTAGGCAGGATCAAATACCAGATGCTGCCTTTCTGATGTTCATGAAAAGGCGCCACATCCACTTTAAACTCTTCTGAATTATCGGGTATCAATTGACCGCTTATGGCTGCCCGTTCATTGGCTTTTCTCATTTTACCAATCACGGGTATAATACCAAGGATCACCAGCGGTACCACCAGGTATTGCACCCAACCATAAGAAATAAAAGGTATAATCTGCAGGTAAGAATGAATACCCTTGCCAACAGGCACCACATTGCTTTGCTCCAGCAGCTTCCCGACAAAAATCACCCAGGTTGAGATCGGGACGATCACGCAAACAGGCACCGCCGTTGAGCTTACCACAAAAGCAAGCATTTCTCTTGGTATGCGATAGTGGTCCGTAATCTTTTTCATGGTATTACCAGAAGTAAGTGCATTGAGGTAATCATCCACAAACAGGAATGACCCAAACAACCAGGTAACCATCAGCGACTTCTTTTTATTACCCACAAAACCTAACATAAAATGGCCAAAGGCTGCAACGCCACCACTTCGTATCATGAGTTGAATCAACGCCCCATATAAACTGCAAACAATAATCACCCATACCATTAAATCGTTTTGCATCACCCTGGTAAATGACGCAATGATTGCATCAAAAAAGCCCCACTTTGCCACGATGATATAACCTGTAATACAGGCGATGACCAGCGGCTCCAGCGACAGCTTTGTTCTTATTGCAATAAGCACCGCAATAAGCGGAGGTATTAATGAAATGATGCCGTAATGATGCATGTTACTTGTTTCTTATGAACCGGGCTTTATTACTACTATCAAACCTTGGTTGCGTCGCACACTTGTACGTTCTTATCTATACTCACCATTATGCAACCTTCAACTGGTATATACTTACAACTGTAAACACAAACACATCAACAGCAGCAGCTTTCCTATTTGTTGACTTTTTTCTGTTTTATGACTGTCTTCCTGACTTCTTTGTCTTTCTGACTTTCCTGACTTCCACGTCTTCCTGACTTTTTCTAACTTCCTCACAATGTTCCTATACTAACCAACTTCTTCTCCAAATATTCATATAGACCTTCACTCCCACTCTCATGCCCCTGCCCGCTTTGTTTCCAGCCCCCAAAAGGAGACTCTGTACCATGCGGCGCCCATTCATTAATACCAACAATACCGAACTCCAACCGTTCTGATGCATGAATCGCCGTGGCAAGATGATTGGTAAATACATAGGCAGCCAATCCATATTCAGTATCGTTTGCCTTGGCAATGGCGTCGTTAAGATCACTGAAAGAAAAGAGCGGCAATACCGGCCCGAATATTTCCTGGCGGGCAAGTACCGAGGAAGGTTTAAGACCTGTAACCACAGCCGGTTGAAGAAAATAACCCTTATCCATGTCTGCCGGTGTATTGCCACCTGTAAGAATTGTCGCCTGCTCTTCTTTTGTTTCCTTTAATAAAGCAACTACAGATTCTTTTTGTTTACGGGTAATCAGCGGGCCTACATGCACTCCTTCTTCAAAGCCATTACCCACTTTTAATGCGGCTATATGTTTGGCAACGGAGCCCGCAAAAGCTTCGTAAATATTCTCTTGTATATAAAACCTTTGCGGGGCAATACATACCTGGCCATTATTTCTGAACCTGGCAATAGCTGTTGCTTTGGCCAATGCCTCTACATCAACATCGCCAAAGATGAGTACCGGCGCATTGCCGCCAAGTTCGAGCGAAAGTTTGGTATGTGTTCTTGAAGCACCATTCATTAATAACTTTCCAACCCTTGTGCTGCCTGTAAAGCTGATCTTCTTTAACAAAGGATGATCAAGCATGGCTTCACCGATAGCTGAAGCATCACCCACGAGTATATTAAGCGCCCCATCAGTCAATCCGGATGACATTAAAGCCATTGCCATATTAAATGCAGATAGCGGCGTATTTTCCGAGGGCTTTGCCACAACCGTACAACCGGCAGCAAGGGCCGCAGCCCAGGCACGCGCCGGGTTATATGCAGGAAAGTTCCAGGCGGTAATCACACCAATCACCCCCATCGGCTGGTAAATCACCATACTGCGTTTATCAGCGCGATTGGTAGGAATTGTTTTGCCATAAGCACGCTTTGCTTCCTCTGCATACCATTCAAAAAGATTAGCGGCAACCGCCCACTCACCTTTGGCTTCGGCCAATGGTTTACCGCTCTCCATCACCATATCTTTTGCAAAAGCTTCCATATGATCCCTGATATAATCAGCAGCTTTTTTTAAGATACCAGCTCTCTGATAAGGCGTTGTTATACCCCAGGTTTTGAATGCCGTATGTGCAGACTCAATCGCAATTTTACAATCCTCGTAACTGCCATTGGCAATATTTGCGATCTCTTCTTCTGTTGCAGGATTTATAAGTGAATAAGTGGTTTTATCTATCGCGTCTACCCATTGGTTATTGATCAATAACTGGTTCATACTTTTGTTTTTATATATCCTAAGGACAAAAGACAATGACTATATGTAATTGCCGCTTATGAAACGTACCTGCTGAATAATGTTATTGCAGTACAAGTGAGTGACACAAACAAAGCTGAATGATGTTTTACTGCCCGCCTAAAAAACATTATTCCAACTCTTTCAATCCGTTTTCAATAATATCCAGTCCTTTACTCAGCAGAGATTCTTCAATCACCAATGGACTTAACACACGAATGCAATTACCATTAACACCGGCACTTATTACGATGAGCCCATGTGCTGCGCAATAACTTATCAGCTTTTTGCATAACTCCGCATCCGGCTTAAACGGATCATTTTCTTTTACCAATTCAAAAGCCAGCATTGCACCAAGTCCGCGTACATCGCCAATACAGGTAAACTGCTTTTTCATCTGGCCAAAACGTTCGCGTACGATATTGCCTACTTTTTCACCAAGTGCATTAATATTGATTTCTTCCATGTATTTAATCGTTGCCAGTGAAGCTGCACAACACACTGGATTGCCAGGATAAGTACCGCCAATGGTTGCGGGTTTACAGGCATCCATAATCGCTGCTTTGCCAATCACAGCGCCGATGGGCATACCGCTGCCCATGCTTTTTGCCCAGGTAGAAATATCGGGCACCACATCATAGTGTTGATACGCAGCCCACTTACCGGTTCTACCAAAGCCACTTTGCACTTCATCAAGAATTAAGAGGATGCCGTGTTTATCGCACACTTTACGAAGCCCTTCAAGATATTTTTTTGGTACTACATTAAAGCCACCTTCACCCTGTACAGGTTCTACAATGATGGCTGCAACCTCGCTGGCCGGTACATATGTTTGAAAAAAAACTTCCAGTTCATTTAGCTGAGACACAGAAAAATCATCCAGGCTTTTACCATTGCCATAACGATAATAATCAGGGAAAGGCACACGGTATACCTCCGGCGCAAACGGGCCGCAACCGAGCTTATAACCCACTTTGGATGTAAGTGTCATGGCCATCATGGTACGTCCATGAAAAGCATTGCTGTAACAAATGATAGCCTGCCTGCCCGTTGCCTGTCTTGCTATCTTGACAGCATTCTCTATACTTTCTGCACCAGAGTTAGTAAGCATTACTTTGGTTGCATCACCATGAGGAAACAAGGAGACCAGTTTTTCTGCAAGCTGTATATACAATTCATAGCTGGCTACATTAAAACTGCAATGGATTAATTTTTCAGCCTGAGCAGCAATGGCCTTTACCACCGGTTCCGGGCAATGACCCGCATTCACCACGCCTATACCACCTGCAAAGTCGATCATTTCTTTGCCTTCCGCATCAGTGATTAACGCACCCTTGGCTGAAACTGCCGTAGAAGGATTAAATATTCCAATAGCGTTTGGCACCAACTGCTTTCGTTTTTCGAGGATTGTTTGAGCATCCATGATTATTTATTTACTGCGATTGATTTTTTAATACACAGGCACAGCAGAAACATAATTACGACAAGCTTTGTATTGCTATAACAAACTATACTTTCTATATGTCTATGATACTATGTGTTGATCCACTTTCTCTTTAATCTAATTGATTTGTCGATTATTATTAACACATAGGCACAGTAGAAACATAAATACCACAAATTATATATAGCTATTATAACTATGCTTTTTTATATGTCTATGATACTATGTGTTGATTCACTAACTATTTACAGCTATTGACTTGGCATTTACAAATTCGTGTATCCCGAGTTTGCCAAGTTCTCTACCATAGCCGGATTTTTTAACACCCCCGAATGGCAACCTTGCATCACTCTTTACCAGTGTATTTATAAAGACTGCCCCTGTTGTTATTTGTTTGGCCAGCGCAATGCCGCGATCAATATCTTTTGTCCATATACTGCCGCCAAGTCCGTACCGTGATTCATTGGCTAACGTAATAGCAGCAGCTTCATCTTTTGCGGTGATCACTGAAGCAAGTGGGCCAAAAGTTTCTTCATCAAAAGCAGGCATTCCCTTGCTTACTTTTAACAGAAGCGAAGGTTGAAAATTACAATCCTGAACATTACCACCGATGGCAAGTTCAGCGCCCTTGTCGACAGACGTTTTCATTTGTTTTTCCAACTGCTGTGATAAATCAAGTCTTGCCATCGGCCCCATCTGAATACCTTGCTGTAAAGGATTGCCCTGTCTTATTTCTTTGAGCTGCGTTTCTGCTTCAACCAAAAAATCATTCATGGCCGCTTCCAGTACAATAAAGCGTTTTGCGGCAATGCAGCTTTGCCCGGCATTTTGCATACGGCTTTGAATGGCAATTTTAGCAGCCTCTTTCATATCTGCATCAGGTAATATTATGAGTGCATCCGAACCACCCAATTCCATTACCTGCTTCTTTATATGTTTACCGGCCAATGCAGCCACAGCACTTCCGGCCCTTTCACTTCCGGTTAATGTTACTGCCTGTACAATATCTGTCGCCAGTATTTTTTCAACAGCAGGTGTATCTATCACCAGGGACTGAAAAACTCCTTCTGCGGCACCAGCTTCCAAAAATATTTTTTCAATAGCGAGTGCGCAGCCGGTTACGTTGGGCGCATGTTTTAAAAAGGTAGTATTACCAGCCATTAAGGTTGGCGCTGCATAACGGAACACTTGCCAGAAAGGAAAATTCCATGGCATGATCGCCAGTACTGCACCAATAGGTTGATAAGTGATAAAGCTTTTTGTATAGCCAGCTTCAATAACCTCATCCTTTAGAAAATCTTCAGCATGTGTTGCAAAATACTCACAGGTAACGGCGCATTTTTCTATCTCTGCTTTTGACTCTGCAATAACTTTTCCCATTTCATGCGTGATGATCGAAGACAAGTTATCACTGTCCCTTCGTAAGAGAGCCGCAGCCTTCTTCAATACATCAGCCCTTGCACCAAACCCCTGCGCAGCCCAATGTTTAAATGCCTTGGCGGATAAAGCGATCTTCTGATCCAAAGTTTTTTCATCCATCAAAGGAAATACATCAATGATGGATTGATCGTATGGAAAAATGGAAGTAAACTCTTTCATGTGATTGTTTTTTCTTCAGCTATGCCACTAATACTATGCCTGATTCAACAAAGTATAAAACGCCCATCAGGCTATCTTGCCCTGTGTTTCTTCTACCGGTATTTTTAGTTTTGAAATGATCTTTTCAGCCGCAACCCGTCCCGTTTTTGCAGCACCATTCATATATCCCTGGAAATCTAGGCTTACATGTTCACCTGCAAAAAAGATATTGCCAACAGGCACTTCTTCCCACCCTGCCAGCGTACTCCACTGGCCTTTTTTAAAGGAACTGTAGCCACCTTTACTAAGCGGGTTTCTTCCCCAGCAAAACTTTACCTGTTTGTTGGTATACGCAGCCTTGCTTCCGGCATAGATTACGTCAAGTGATTGTATAAAATCTGAGCCCAGCTCAATCTCTTTGGTTGCAAAAATCTTTTCAGCGAAGTTACCGCCGCCAAACACCGTGAAACTTCCTTGCTTTTCTGATTGCGCCTGGCTGCTATCCCAGCCGCATCCAAAAGACAAATCGTTAAATGTATAGCCCTGCTGTTTGTTTTCACGCCAGGGCTTGTTATTTAAACCCATGATAAATTTGCAGCTATTGCCGTATCCTAATTCATCGATACATTTCTTTTTTTCAGCAGGCATTACCACTTCCATTTTTATATTACGCAATATGCTGAACGGAATAGCAATAATTACATAATCTGCCCGTACGGTTTTGTTACCTGATGCTGAAGCAAACTGTAATTGATATTGATCACCTTCCTGGCGAAGCGCGGTAAGCCGGTGCTTTAATTTTACCAATGGCTTTACCTTTTCATAAAGCTGATTAGTCAAATGCTGGCTACCGCCTTTTATTTTATATACTTCGTGCTCATCGCCAAACAAAGTATAATCTCCATGTTCTTCTTCGGGTTCTTTAAACATGATGAGAAAATTGATCAGCGATTGTTCCGAAGCTTCCATTCCATATTCTCTTGTCAGTACCACATCAATCAGCTTATAAAGCCAGCCGCTAATACCCAACTGCTGTAAATACTCAGTAATAGATATTTTATCAAGCTGTTCAAAGTCTTTTGCTGTAGTGCAATTGATCTGTTCAGGTAAAGAGTGAATATCTGCTTCTATCTTTTGCGCAAATGGTTTGAGTGCATTTTTCAACTCTTCTTTAGATAAAAGACGCCCGTCAAAATAATAAGCATGCGATTCAAGCAGGTCTTTTCTCAGGTCATAAAAATCCACACCAAATTCTCCTGCCAGTTGTAAAATATCTTCGTGTGTTGTATCTACAAATTCACCACCAATATCTGTGGTAATACCTTTACCAAACCGGTCATGCATCGTGTACATCCTGCCACCTGTGCGATCAGCCGCTTCATATACTTCTGCATTTATACCTTTTTTTTGCAGTTGATATGCTGCATTAAGACCAGCCATACCGGCACCTATGATCACTATTTTTTTGTCTGCCGTTCCAGCCTTTAACAAGGAGGGCGCTATTAACAAGCCCGCACCGGCAAAAGCAGATTGCTTTAAAAATTTACGGCGACTTTCCTGCTTGGCCGGAGTAACAGCAACGTCTCGCAAGTCTCTTACAACTTCGCGGAAAGCTTTGCGTATCAGGTATGAAAACGGGTGACGCATACAATGATTGCTGTTAATGTTTAATAACCTGGATTTTGCTTTACAATTTCACTGGTGGCTGCAATTTCTCGTTGCGGTATCGGCATGATGGGCTGAACATCGCTACCCAATACTGATTCTACTTTGCCTGTGCGGGCAAGGTCAAATAAACGATGGCCTTCAAAATTCAGTTCTGCCCGGCGTTCATCCAGTACTGCATCCAGGAAGCTGTCTTCATCAGGAACATCTGCTACAGTTAAGGCTTCCATTCCCCTTGCTTCGCGGATGGCATTTAAATCTTCAAGTCCTTTACTTCTGCCGGAAGCTTCGGCCCTAATGAGATAGAGTTCTGCCAGGCGTATAATAAAACCGGAGTTGTCCTTGGTGGTCTCTCCGCGATATTTTTCTGACCGTCCATCCGGTTGTATGCTCACATCTACGTCAGTATAATTTACCAGGCTGGCGCGCCTGTCATCAGTGCGACTTTCAAAGAAACTGTTCAGGTCTGCAGAAGTAAGAAAGGTAACATCTGTCCTCAGCGCATCTGGTCTAACATACGTAAGCGTGTTGTACGAACTTGGATTCTGCAAATCAAACTTTAGCTCGAACACACTTTCTGCAGTAAGCCTGTTTGTATATATTTTGGTGAAGTCATCTGCATCAAACAAAGAGAAATTGCTGTCATCAATTACTTCTGAAGCAAGTGAAGCAGCGCTGGTTTTATCGCCGTAATACAAGTCAACACGTGCCAGCAAAGCTTTCGCTGCGCTTGCTGATATATACTGGTTGCCATTAAAGGTATTAAGGGAACTTACCGACTGTTGCAGATCTGCAATCACCTGTTTATAAGAATCGCCCACAGAGCTGCGTGGAACCGCATCTTTTGGTTTGTCAGTCGTTAACACGATGGAGATACCATAAGCGGAAGATTTATCCCAGTGCTCACCAAACAATCGAAGCAAATCAAATTCGCCCAACGCTCTTACAAACAATGCCTCGCCAAGAATATTTGATTTTTCTTCTGCCTCCACATTTGGAACCTTATCTATGTTATTGATGATGGCATTTGCCGCATATATACTGTTATAGATGGCTGTATAAATACCCTGCACATAAATATTTGCAGTGCCCACAGTTCTTGAAGCAATATCATTCAGATCTATTACATCGTAGCCGCCCGTGGTTCCATTATCTGAATAGCATTCTGCAAGTAAAGGATAATAACCACCATAGTAACTTCGGTCCTGCAATGTGCTGTACATGCCTATACGTGCATTGCGCAAGCCTGCAACACTGGTAAAAATATTTTCACCGGACACAGCATTGGGTGAATCAACATTCAATACTTTATTACAGGAAGAAACGCTTATCAGCATGCCCGATACAAGCAGTATATATAAGCAGGATTTAGTGAACCCTGCTGATAAAAAAGGTTCCCGAAACTGTGACCTGTTGCATCTTGCCGCATGCTTACCAGACGGTACAAGAGTGCGACGCAACAGACGATAATAGTAGTAATAAAGCGCGGTACATAATATACACACACCACCTATATATATTGATAGTTTTATTAACTGGCTCATGGTTCTTTTTTTAGAAGTTAAAGTTTACACCAAACGTGATTGTTCTTGCCTGCGGATAAGCAGCATAATCAACACCTGCAGTTTCGGGGTTACTGCCACCGTTGGAGCTTACTTCCGGATCAAAGCCATAATATTTGGTGCCTACCCACAGGTTCTGCGCCTGTACATATAAGCGCAGCGACTTATAAAAAGCTGCGCTCTTTGGCCTGAACGTATAACCAAGATTCACCGTTCTTATTCTAAAGAAAGAAGCGTTCTCTATAAACTGGGAAGAGTTTTGCAGGTATTGCGGAAAGATGAGCGAGGCCCGCGGAATATCTGTCTGATCGCCCGCCTTCTCCCATCGTTTGTTGGCAATAGCGGCATTGTTGGCATACACCTGGTAAAGTACGTTGTTCTCATCCCATCCACCGTCTGTATAGCCCAGGGTTTGATACGTTGTACGAATAAGGTTATACACTTTGTTGCCTACACTAAATTGTGAAGCAACAGAAAGGTCCCAGTTTTTATATTTGAAATCATTGGTGAGACCGCCAAACCAGTTGGGTGTGGCCTTGCCGAGTACCTGCTGATCGTTGTCATCAATTACGCCATCTTTATTTAAGTCTTCATACTTAGGATCGCCGGTTTGCGGATCTACTCCCTGGTATTTAACACCCCAGTAAGAACCCACAGCCTGGCCAACTTTAAGGATATGTGTTGGAAACAAATCAGAATAAGCACTCAGCAATTCGTTATCACTATAGAGTGATTTGATCCTGTCTTTAAGATAACTGATATTAAAACTTACCGACCAGGAGAAGTCCTTGCTTTTTACAGGATATGCCGTTAATGAAAATTCAACCCCTTTATTTTCTATATCACCTGCATTGGTAGTGTAAGATGAGAAGCCGGAGGTAGCCGGTAATACGGCCTGTGCCAATAGCTTGGTACGATTGCCTTTGAAGAATTCGAGCGAACCGCTGAGCTTTCCTTTGAACAGTTCAAAATCTGCACCGATGTTAAGCATCTTATTACGTTGCCAGGTGAGGTCTGTATTACCGATATTGGTTGGACGAAGCCCTGCGTTACCATCATATCGGGAAGGTGTCCAGTAACTGAGGTATTGAAAATCGCCTATTTCCTGGTCGCCGGTAAGACCATAACTTACGCGTAATTTTAAACTACTGAGCCAATCCGAATGATTTAGAAAAGATTCCTTTGTAAGTACCCATCCCGCAGAAAATGCAGGGAAAAATCCCCAGCGGTTAGCTGAATAAAAACGGGATGAACCATCATAACGGGCGCTTACCGCCAACAGGTATTTATCATCATACGCATAGTTTACGCGGCCTAGATAAGATACCAATCCCCATCCAAAGTTTTGTGCGGTGGCTGATGTAACGGTGGATGCGCTGGAAATATTTTCAAGTCCGCTGCCTTCAGGAAAGCCCTGTGCTTTTACAGCATTTTTTTCATAGCGTGATGACTGCATGGTGAAACCTCCCAGGGCTGTCAGACTGCTTTTACCAATTGTATTCTGGTATACCAGCGTATTTTCATTCAGCCATGTGAGGTTACGATAACTTCCCTCGATGGCGCGGCCGCCAACCGGTGCACCATCTGAAGTAATGGGATCGAAAAACTGGTTATCGATCAGGCTGGTATAATCCGTAGTAAAAGAAGTTCTGAACTTGAAATTCTTTAGAAAACTCACATCGGCAAACACTGTTCCCAGGAAACGATAATTGGTAGTATAGGCTTTTATTTCTTTTGCAGATTTTACCGGGTTATCGCTCAACCAGCTTGCCTGGTATTCTGTATAATCTGCATAAGAACCATCCGAATTATATACCGGCATCAGCGGTGAAGCACCAATGGCATTGGTAACAATACCGGTGTATGTATCATCATTAAAACTTCTACGGTTACGGCCATAAGTAAAAGAAGTGTTAGCACCAATATTAATATGATCGCTCACCTTGTTATCCAGGTTCATGCGGAAGGAAGCCCTTTTATAAAAGTTGTCGATCACAATCCCCTGCTGGTCAAAGTAGTTTCCCGCCAGGAAGAATTTGGTCTTCTCATTACCGCCACGTGCAGATAATTGCAGGTTGCTGATAGGCGCCGTTCTAAAGATCTCGTCTTCCCAATCAGTATTCACGCCGGTGCTCCATGAGTCGGGCAAAGGATTGGTAAGCACGGCAGGATCAAAACCCGGGTATGCATCTTCAAAAGGCGTAGGATCCTGTTGATACAATTTCAGGTCCTGCTGGCGCGCATCCTCAATCAGGTTTACAAAACCTTTGCTATCCAGGAACGGAATTTTACGCGCCACTTTTTGTACACCGGTATAACTGTTAAAGCTAAATTCTGTTTTGCCGTTGCGGCCTCTTTTGGTGGTAACGAGCACCACTCCGTTCGCGGCCCTTGCACCGTAAATAGAGGCCGATGAGGCATCTTTTAAAATTTCTATTGACTCAATATCATCCGGATTTATATCGCTTATCGAACTCACATTCTGGCCGCTACCCATTTCTTCCCCATCCGTATTATACGAGGTTGATAAAGCGGAATTACTCTCGCTTAACATAGGAATACCATCAACCACATACAGCGGGTTGTTTGCGCCGCGTACGCTCACCAGCAAACCTGCGCCGGGTGTTCCGGAAGGCGTGGTTACCAGAATGCCGGCAACCTTGCCCTGTATACTTTGCGCAACATTGCTTACCGGCTGGTCTTTAAAATCTTTATTGCGGATTGAGGAAATGGCGCCGGTGATATCACTTTTCTTTTGGGTGCCATAACCTACCACCACCACATCATTCAACTGGCTTTTGGATTCTTCCAATATAACATCCAGGTTTTGCTCACCTTTTAATTCAACCGTTTTTGTTTTAAAGCCAACGGAAGAAATTTCTATTACAGCACTGGCTGAATTAAGGTTAAGAGAGAACGTACCATTATCTGCAGTAGTGGTTCCCTGTTTGGAAGATTTTACCATTACAGTAGCGCCTGCAACAGGATTACCAGATGCATCTTTTACTGTTCCTTTAAGTATAACTGTTTGAGAAAATCCCGAAGGCGGATGCAAAAAAAAGATAGCCGCCATCAACATACATAGGCGCATGATTTGGTTCATAAGCGTGTGGTTTGATTTTCAATGCCATTAAAATAAAGCAAGTAGTCGAAGACGGAAAACAAATATCAATAAGTCAGATGAGGAAAAAATCTGGTCAAACTTATTTTTGAAAATAAATGTTTTTATTGATTTTCAGGATTATATTTTAGTCAGATGCAAGACAAATATTTGGTCAGATTTAATTCGCAGGAAACGACAGTTTGGCTATTTTCATACTTCATTCATCGTTCTTCTTACTGATGCCATATTTTTAAAGAATGGAGCTGAGGGGTGCATCGTGACGGGCGAACAATATAATTAAGCAAGTTCACCAGGTAACTCCCAGGCAATGCAACTATCCACCAAAATTAAAAAGGCGATACAGGACCATCCTGAAATTTCCAAAACACTTAAAAGTAAAAGCAGCGAACAAAACTGGAACAGGTTTACCCGTACGCAGTTTAACCTGATTGCGAGGGTGATTAACAAGCATATCACCCGGGAAGCAAACAGCAACCACGACCTTGTGGAACTATACCTGATTATTGGTAAACACAACCTGGAGCGCCAGCTTTTTAACCTCCGGCTTAACCATGTGTATGATTTTATCAAGCATCTTGGCAACCTGGGCGAGTACCGTGTGTTTAACTGGGTAAGCGGTAAAACGCTGCAGAGTTACTGGAACAATGGCGATGCAAAATATATTAAGTTGAATGCATTGCTGGCCTTTTTACAGGTGCCTTTTGATGAATGGGATACCTGGCAAAAAGATTCCGGCAAGCCCAATGAATCTTACGCCAGCAGCCTATCCAAATTGCCGGTAAATGGTAATGGCTTCAGCAAGTCTTCTGTAGCAGTGGTAAAAGCTTATTACCTGGGCAACTATTTTCTCTATTACCAGAAAACAGATGGCAGCAGGAACATCATCAAAACTCCATTCGTTTTAAAGGAACAGGAGAATGGTCAGGTTATTGTAAAGTCTGTGTCTGAAGGCCATCGTTACAGCGGAAAGGTAATGGGCATCAGGGATGGATGTCTATATATCAACTGCCAGAACCTTGACTTTGAAGAAATGGAACAATATGTTTTTAATATCGGGCTTGAAACCAAACCACAGGTCTTGTTCGGTGTATCTACCACGGTGAGTGTAAAAAACAGGCAGGCAGTAGCCTTAAAGAATATGCTTGTTAAACAGAAAGCTGTAAAACCTGATTTTGAAAACATCCCGGAGATTGAAATTCCCTTCAATAAAAAATACAACGTACAATCAGAGGAAGCGATGGTTGTTACTTACCTGAAAAAGCAAACCAACAACATTATCATCACACCGGGATGCTGTAATGTAAAAGACCTTGAGGAAATGATTTAAGGCTTACAATAATCCTTATAAAACCTGCCGCATGTATTATTATAGAATTTATGTGTTCCTTTTATAGAACTGGTGTTAACTTTGTACCGATTTAATCAAAAGTCATGGCAGTAAAGACCAAGGGCCTGGAGCAGGAAGATGTTGATGTCTTAACGGATGTCACAAGTCCGTATACGCTGATTGTTTGGAATGATGAAGTGAATACTTTTGAGTGGGTAATAGAAACGCTGATAGCTGTATGCGGACATAGCGAGGAGCAGGCGGAACAATGTGCTTATATCATTCACTTCCAGGGGAAATATGCGGTTAAAAAAGGGGACTACGAAACCCTGAAACCTATGTGTGACGCTATTACAGAGAGAGGCATCGGCGCAACGATTGAAATGGCTGTTGACAAATAAATGACTCCATATATAAAATCCATCTACCTTTTTCTGATCCTAACATCTATTTAAACCACCATTGATCCAAAACTTTTGAAACGCTTGTTTGTAATGAATTAACAGTCGTATTACTCTGTTGTTATGTCTTTATATGCGTTAGATAGTTCTTACTGGTTTCCTCCTGCGCATGAAGCACTGGAAGATGGCCTCCTGGCAATAGGCGGCGATTTGTCTAAAGAAAGATTGCTGGCAGCTTACCGGCGTGGTATATTTCCCTGGTATGATGGTGAAATTCCTTTGTGGTGGAGCCCTGATCCGCGTTTTGTTCTCTTTCCCGATGAGTTGAAGATAAGCAAGAGCATGAAAGTGCTGCTAAAGAGAAACGCCTTCCGTTTTACTATGAACCAGGCATTCAGGGAAGTGATTGTTGCCTGCGGCCAAACCAAACGTAAGGGGCAGGATGGCACCTGGATTAATACCGACGTGGAGCGTGCTTATACAGCATTGTTTTACGATGGTCATGCAATAAGTGCTGAGGTGTGGTTAAATGATACGCTCGTTGGTGGTTTATACGGCGTTAAGATCGGCAATATTTTCTTTGGAGAAAGCATGTTTAGCCTGGTGAGCAATGCCAGCAAATATGCATTTATTAAGCTGATGGAACATTTAAAAACTTCCGGTGTTTGTATGGTTGATTGCCAGGTATATACACAACACCTGGAAAGCCTTGGTGCGAGAATGATTGGCAGGGAAGCTTTTATCAATATATTAGACAGGAACATCAACCCATCTGCCGGCAAATAGGCCGGCTATAAAACACAAGGGTACGTTTACTTCATTTTTTAATACAGGCAACACCTTATGTTGCGGCCTATAAATAAGCTGCCGGTGGAAACCGGCAGCTTGTAGAGAAACCAAACACTATATATCTATCTTACTACACTTTTTAAGCGAAAAAAACAGCCTGTTCACATATAACATCTTCGCCGTTTTTTCCGGGAGTTTCACGCAGGTACATGATATTGATATATACGCAAACCAACTTCATCCGGTTGGCTTGATGCTGGTAGAAAAATCTTTATAACGGCTTAAAATTTTCAATGGTAGCGATAAGACATCAATGTTCAGGAAAACCGCGTCAGTTGAGAAAGAAAATTATCAAGGGATTTATTTAGCAATATTGCCGGATTCTGCTGTTGGTTTTTATACACCTGCGTAAACAAAAGAGAGGCTGCTTACCAGGTAAACAGCCTCTCAACGATGAGTTATTATATCGGTTAATTATGCCGATTTATCCAGCGCCTGTGTGATATCATTAATAATATCATCTACATATTCAAGACCCGCGGAAATCCTGATAAGGCCAGGGGTAATTCCCACAGACAGGCGTTCTTCCTCGCTCAGCTTGGAATGCGTTGTGCTTGCAGGGTGAGAAGCAATACTCCTCGTATCTCCCAGGTTGGCCGTCATAGACAGCATTTTCAGCGAATTCAAAAATTTCTTACCGGCTTCCAACCCACCTTTAATCTCAAAACACACAATACCACCGCCTGCTTTCATTTGTTTTTTTGCTATTTCATGTTGCGGGTGACTGGCCAGGAAAGGATATTTCACCCAGGCTACTTTTTCATGTTTCTCCAGTACCTGCGCAAGTTTTAACGCATTTTCACAATGGCGCTGAATACGCACATCCAGCGTTTCAAGACTTTTACTTAACACCCATGCATTAAAGGGCGACAATGAAGGCCCGGTATTGCGGCAGAACAAATAAATTTCTCTCACAAGTGCAGCATCACCAACCACAACGCCGCCTAAAACACGTCCCTGTCCGTCAATCCATTTGGTGGCAGAGTGTACAGATAAATGTGCGCCGTAAGAAAGAGGTCGTTGTAATAAAGGTGTTGCAAAACAATTGTCCACATTCAATATCAACCCATGCTTTTTGGCAAAACCGCCCGCCCACTCCAGGTCTATCAATTCAAGCTGCGGGTTGGTAGGCGTTTCCAGATACATCATTTTAGTATTGGGACGAACTGCTTTTTCCCAGGCTTCTTTATCATTGGCCGGCACAAGCGTACATTCAATTCCATACTTGGGCAAATATTTGGTAACAATTGTAAAAGTGCTGCCAAAAACGGAGCTGCAGCACAGCAGGTGATCACCTTGTTTCAGCAGCGCAAAGATGGATGCAAAAACTGCCGCCATACCGCTTGCTGCTGCAAAGCCTGCTTCTGCACCTTCCAGCGCACACATTTTCTTTACAAACTCATCTGTATTGGGATTGCTAAAACGCGAATAAATATTCTCTTCATTCTCTTCTGCAAATGCGCCACGCATTTCATCAGCTTCTTCAAAACGAAAACTGCTGGTAAGATATAGTGGCGTGGAATGCTCCATTTGCCAGGTGGTGGGTGTTTGAATACGGACAGCTTTTGAAACAGGATGCAAATTATCTGACATATTTCCTTTCTTTATTAATTAATCGAAGATGACAACGCCCCGAAACTTTGAACATTAAATGTTAACTATGCGCCGGGATGCACAATCACTTCCCACTGCAGATTAGCGCCGGCAGCTTTTAAAGTTGCAGACACAGAACAATATTTATCCATCGATAACTCTGCTGCACGTATAGCTTTATCTTCATCTACCTTGCCATATATATGAAACTCGATGTTGATATCTTTCCACAAAGAAGGTTCCTTACCCGCTTCACGATCACCATTCACCACCATCTTATAATCAGTCACTTCCTGGCGCTGCTTTTTTAAAATACTGATTACATCTATCGCGCTGCAACCCGCCAATCCCATCAGGAGCATCTGCATGGGGCGCACTCCAAAATCCTTTCCACCGCTTTCCGGGCTTGTATCCATTCTAACTGTGTGGCCATTGGCATCTGTCGCTTCAAAACCATAATCATCCTGCACACGTGATAATTCAATCTTTGGCATCGTTGATCATTTTGGGATGCAAAAGTATTTCATTTCGGGTTAACATATGTTAGCAGAACAACCATGTGCCTGTCATCATTGCAGCTAAAACGCATTATCATACTTAAATCGCTACTTTTGCGCGCAAATTTGTGCAGGGCACAATAACACTCTAAATAAACTATCAACTGATATGGCTTTACAGGCAGGCATCGTGGGGTTACCAAATGTGGGTAAGTCAACCTTATTTAATGCGCTAAGCAATGCAAAAGCGCAGGCGGCCAATTTTCCATTTTGCACCATTGAACCCAATGTAGGTGTAATTACCGTTCCGGATGAGCGTTTGATTGAACTGGAGAAACTGGTAAAACCTCAGAAAGTGGTTCCTACCACGGTGGAGATTGTAGATATTGCCGGCCTGGTAAAAGGCGCCAGCAAAGGAGAAGGTTTGGGCAACCAGTTTCTTGGAAATATCAGGAGTACTGATGCCATAATACATGTGCTGCGTTGTTTTGATGATGATAATGTAATTCACGTAGACGGCAGCATTAACCCGGTGAGAGATAAGGAAATTATTGATACCGAACTACAGTTAAAAGACCTGGATAGTGTTGAGAAGAAGATTTCACGCAGTGAAAAACAAGCCAAGACCGGTGGTGATAAAGAGGCGCTTCGCGGACTGGAAATTCTGCAACAGTTAAAGAAACATCTTGAACAAGGCAAGAATGCCAGGGCCTTTGAAGTAACGCCGGAAGATAAAGTGAAACATGTGGATGACCTGTTTTTACTTACTATTAAACCGGTGATCTATGTATGTAATGTGGATGAGAAAAGTGTGATCAATGGCAACAAACATACCGAAGCAGTAAAGGAAGCGGTGAAGAATGAAAATGCAGAAATCCTGTTTATCAGCGCCGCGATTGAAAGTGAGATTGCGGTAATGGAAAGCTTTGACGACCGCCAGATGTTCCTGGAAGATATGGGACTGAAGGAAAGCGGTGTAGCTAGATTGATTAAAGCCACTTATCATATCCTTAACCTGGCCACTTATTTTACTGCGGGTGAGCAGGAAGTAAGAGCATGGACAATCACCAAGGGGATGCTTGCACCTCAGGCAGCCGGTGTAATCCATTCTGATTTTGAAAAAGGATTTATCCGTGCAGAGGTTATCAAGTACACAGATTTTATCAAATTTAAGTCTGAGGCAGCCTGTCGTGACAATGGTAAACTTGCCGTGCAGGGCAAGGACTACCTGGTGGAAGATGGTGATATTATGCACTTCAGGTTTAACGTATAAGCATACTTCTTTAAGATACCGGGTGTACATCGGCTTTGCTGTTGTATACCCGTTTTCTTTTTAAGAAGCATTTATAAATTTTTTCTCCTAACATTGCCCTGAAATCAATAACGGCATTTGCATGAAAGTACCTGGCAGGATATTCAAAACAGCAATCGTGGTTTCCGGCATGCTGCTCATGTATAATGCGTGCAAAAAAACCGAGGTGAATGTTAGTAACGCGAACCTTAAGGTATTGAATCTTTCACCGGATGCGCCGGGACTTGACCTTTACATCAACAGCAAGCTGGTTGCAAGTAATATTCCATTTGCAGATTCTACCGCCTATGACTCTACTGCGCCGGGAACTTATTTTGCCGAGATAAAAAAGAACGGACAGACAGACGCTTTATTCAACTTTACCACCACACTGCCACCTTCCCGTTATTATACGCTTTTTACCGTGGGAATGATTGACCAGTTAAGACCGGTACTAATAGAAGATGAACGCGTGGCCGATACATCCATTTCCAAAATAAGGTTTTTTCATTTTGTGCCGAATGGAGATACCATGAACGTATACTTTCTGGACACCGATACCACTTCAAGATTAACTTATACAAAGAGGCGTTTCAGCGACCAGGACAGCACCACCAATCTTCAACAATATGCGGGCATGATCGCAGACACCTGCCGGATTTATATTCAAAACTCCAGGGATTCCAGCACGATTTACACATCTGAAAAAATGATTTTTCAGAAAGGCAAACTCTATACCTTCTACCTCCAGGGTTTAAAAGGTGCTACCGGCGCCACCGCAATGAAGCTTAAAGAAATTCAGCAGTAATTATTACCACTGGTTCATCATCTCTTTTGCTTTTACCAACATGGTTGCCGCAGGTGTTTCCTTCAATGCGTTGATATCAAAGCCATCCAGCAATTGTTGCAATTGGGCTAATTGTGCACTGTTGTTTTTTGAAAAATCTGCTTTCAGCAAACGTATCTTTTCATAATCCTGTATGCCTTCAACCAGTCTTTCAAAACGGATGGAACTGCGCGGCCCCGGATATACGAGATAGGTATCTCCTGCAGACCATGACCTGAAGCGGGAATCTACCAGCGGCTCTTCGTTCCAGCAGTTATACGCCCAGCGCAAATACCCGCTGAAATTTTTCGCAGCAGCATACCAGCCAAGCCAGGTTGCTTCTGCCGTTGGCGAAAAGGTAAATGTATTTGGATATCCTTCCGCACAGCAGGTATAATAAGTGGTGGGATATCCTGCCGCCAGTCTTTTCTTCATGATCTCCGCATCAAACTGTTGTGCAGATGGAACGCAATAATCATAAATATCCTTTTCTATTTCGGTATGATAATTACCCGCCAGGGACAGCTTGAATTCAGGATCTACACTCTTTACCAGTTTTATGGTTTGCTGCATATCTTCCAGTGCACGTTCATCCATGGCAATTGAGGTTTTGCCAAACCATCCTTTCTGTTTCAGATGCTGTGCAAACGCAGTAAGCATAGGTTTCCAATGCGCTGTATAACCTTCTGTACCAGGCTTCGCTTCTACCACAGTATCTTTTCCCAATGCTTCATCATGATAATAAAAACGATTGTTCCAGGGAATCATACTGTAACAGTTAATGATCTTATCAATCTTATAAGACATCATAAAATTCACCCACTGGTCAAATATGCTGAAGTCGTAATGCCAGCTACCGTCTTTCTTTTTTGTCCACTGGATCATTGCGCCGTAAATATCCTGGGTTTGTCCTCTCCATGGATCATACACCATGCTTACGGTGATGGCTTTCTGTCCTGCGTCCGCCAGCATTTGTATATAAGGTTTCAGTGCATTAAAATGTTCCTTGCTCCAGGGCTTCACCTTATATACCCTTGCAATGGAATATGGATTCTGCCAGAGATCAAGATGAAACTGCCACTCCTGTGGTGATGGCAATACATGATCTTTTACCTGTACCTGGCAATTGAGTAATTGTTTGCGACCATCTGTTACTACCTCCAGCTTGCCTGTATATACGCCGGGAGATGCGTCACGCGGTACACGCACACTAAGCCAGACCGGCAACGTGGTATTTGCGGCCATGCCGGTAGATGGAACAAAGTCAATCACATCTTCGGCCAGCGAAGAATCCATTTCATTTCTTGAAGGGATGCCGCAACCCGTTCCTTCTTTATTCAATCCATCTGTAAGCACATAGCGAACAAAACCGCTGGTAATTGCAGAAGCAGGTATCGTATGTCCCTTGCCATCAGTAAGTGCAGTGGTATTAATGTGAATGTTCTTTCTTTCCTGTGCAGACCATAACAGGAAACGGGTATGCACCTTCTCTCCTTTCCAGGCAACCGCTTTCCATTCATTACTAAGTTGTGAGATGACAGGCGGATTGTTTTTAGCATAACGCTGATTGTTATCAGCAAAACTTAGCATCAGCTCGTTACCCAATCCCTGCCATAAATCAGGATGCAAAGGCTTTGGGTCTTTTGCTTCTGCATATTGAATCAATATTTTTTCCTGTGCTTTTGACGATTGTGCAAATGCGAGAAAACAACAAAAGGCAAGCATTGCATACATATAATTCTTCATGCGGAATATTTAAGATGTTGGTGTTTATAACGGCAATAATCGTTAACGCATTAATAGCTTACAAAATAACAAAACAAGCTTCTCTTTCATCAATCAATCGTTTGCGTAAACTGAAGAAAAAATTCCATAAACCAAAGGCCCGTAAACAAATCGCTTACAGGCCTTTTAGTATTTGTATGGGGGGAATTGTTACTTGTGTTTTGCGCTCATATAAAAAGTGAGCTTGCCGCCATTCATAATTTCTGTATGTGTAATATAAGTGCGGTTAAGCGGCTGGCCATTCAGCAATACTTTTTGAACATACACATTTTTATCACTCTGGTTAATGGCTTCTACTTCAAAAGTCTTCCCGTTTTCCAGGTGCAATTGCGCACCATTAACAGCGGGGCTTCCCAATGAATATTGATCAGAACCCGGCGCAACAGGATAAAATCCTAAAGTGGTGAAAATATACCAGGCGCTCATCTGGCCGCAGTCATCATTACCACCAAGTCCGTCGGGTCTTGCAGCATACATCTTTGGCAGGATCATCCTTACACGCTCCTGTGTTTTCCATGGCTGATCAGTCCAGTTATACAGGTAAGCCACGTGATGTGAAGGCTCATTACCATGTACATAGTTGCCAATGATACCATCCCTGGTAATGTCTTCTGTTTCTGCAAAATATTTATCCGGCAACTCCATCGTAAACAGGGAATCCAGGTGTTTTACGAATCTTTTTTTGCCTCCCATCATCTCAATCAATGCGGCAGGATCCTGTGGTACATACAGGCTGAAGTTCCAGGCATTGCCTTCAATAAAACCCTGGTCATGTGTGCTAAGCACATCAAAGTTTTGTTTAAAGCTTCCATCGCTTAATCTTGGGCGCATAAAGCCAATAGAAGCGTCATATACATTTTTATAATTGAGAGAGCGTTTCATGTATTCATCATATACATCCTGCCGGCCAAGCTTCTTTGCAGCCTGTGCAATACTCCAGTCATCAAAGGCGTATTCAAGCGTGGTAGATACTGATGAACCATTTTTTTCAGCCGGTATATAACCCATATCCATATAATAACCCAGGCCATCAAAATTGCGGTGTTTAGATGTGGCGATGCAGGCATCCAGCGCTTTATTTGCATCAAAGCTGATATTACCTTTTACAATTGCATCTGCTACAACAGCAACGCTATGATAGCCGGTCATGCACCAGTTTTCATTGGCATAATGCGACCATACCGGCAGCATATGTTGTACACTCTGTTCGTAATGTGCCAGCATTGAGTTGATCATGTCTGCATTTCTTTTTGGCTGTATTACATTGAACAAAGGATGCAGTGCACGGTAGGTATCCCACAAAGAAAAAGTAGTATAGTTAGTAAAGCCTTGTGCTTTATGCGTATTCTGATCAAGCCCTTTGTAAGATCCGTCTACATCCATATAAGTGGTTGGACTGATAAACGCATGATACATGGAAGTATAAAAGTTTTCTTTTTCTTCTGTACTTGCCGTTTGTATATGAATTTTTTCGAGCTCTTTTTGCCAGGTGGATTGGGCATCTTTTTTATATTGTTCAAAATCCCATCCCGGTGCTTCTGTTCGAAGGTTTAACAAAGCTCCCTCTGTACTTACAGAGGATAGCGCCATCTTAATTTTTAGCTGCTCTCCTTCATTTGCTTTAAAGTTGAAGTACATCCTGATCTGTCTTGCAGCGATCTCAGGGAAATTTTTGCTTTGATCAAACTTGCCCCAGAAGCCGCGGTATACCTGCTTCTTTGAATAGTTTTTATTTCCGTACTCAAAAAAGGGTTTGGAAAAACTCAGGGCAAAGTAAACGGTGCGGGTTCTGCCCCAGCCGCTTGTTTGACGGTAGCCGGTGACCAATGTATCATTCTCTATCCTTACAAATGTCCATACATTTTTATCATCATAGTTGTAGATGCCATACATCAGGTCCAGGATGATATGGGCGCTGTCTGTTTTAGGAAAAGTATATTGATGAATACCCACACGACTGGTAGCAGTTAATTCAGCAAGTACATTGTATTTATCCAGCTTCACCTTGTAGTAGCCGGCTTCAGCGGTTTCATTGCTATGCGAGAACGGCGAGCGGAAACCGGTTTCAGGATGATCTGCAGTGCCGGGGTTTAACTTTAATTCACCTACCGATGGCATCACCAGGAAATCGCCCAGGTCTGAATGCCCCGTTCCACTAAAATGTGTATGGCTAAAACCTACAATCGTTTTATCATCGTACTGGTAACCAGCACAATACTTATACATATCCTTGTTATACTTGCCGTCCATTTCATAAGACAGCGTATCTGTGTCCGGACTTAATTGCACCATACCAAACGGAACAGTAGCACCAGGATACACATGCCCCATACGTTGTGTACCAATGATCGGGCGCACATAACGCACCAGGTCTTCATTTGATTGAGCATGCAGTTTGGCGCAACAGGATGCAAGAAGAATCAGCCAATATTTTCTCATAGAAAACGCAGTGATTTGAATAACTGCCGGAAACAAATGTAAAACGTTTTAGCATAAATCTTCCAATCAAACAGCAGCCGGGTAAGGATTGTGCATAAAATGCAGTGGTATGTGTATGACTGGTTACAGCAAAAAAATACTGCCCGGCAAACACCGGGCAGCAGACCATGTAGTTCGTTATTTTCAAACAGCTTTGTAAGCCACTGTATTTGAAAGTGTTCCTATACCATCAATTGTAATATTCACTTCATCGCCGGGTTGAAGCGTGAAATTATCAGGCGGCACAATACCGGTTCCCGTCATTAAAAAACAGCCATGATCAAAAGTGGTTTCACGGAACAGGTATTCAGCCAGTTCATTAAGATCACGTTTGATCTTATTTAGCTGAACTGTTCCCCTGAAAGCTTCCACACCCTCACGGGCAATTACCAGTGTGATTGTAGTTTCTTTATCGATAGGCGTTTCAGTCACATACAAACATGGTCCTACCGCAGCGCTGCGTTCATACGTTTTTGCCTGTGGAAGATATAGTGGGTTTTCACCTTCAATACTTCTTGAGCTCATATCATTACCCACCGTATAAGCCTGTATACTTCCTTTGGAATTAAGGTACAGCGTGAGTTCAGGTTCAGGAACATTCCAGGTAGAATCTCTCCGGATATAAACGTCTTGCCTGGGTGCAGCTACACGATGCGGCAAGGATTTAAAAAACAGTTCGGGCCTGTCTGCATCATATACGCGTTCGTAAAAATCTCCGCCCCCTGCATCTTTTGATTCCTCCATACGTGCATTCCTGCTGCGCAGGTAAGTAACTCCTGCCGCCCATATTTCCTGCTTACTCACCGGTGCCTGCAAATGTTCCCCGGTGTATTCTTTAAACTGTTCTTCTGTAATACTTTCACTCTCCTTCGACAAATCGTTCAGGTGCTGAAAAAGGTTGCTCTGGTTAATGAGTATATCCCATTCTTTATCCAGCAGGTAAAAAGCATTGTCCTTCGCAAGTATAATCCCTTTGGATGTTTTGTATAGATGCATAATCAGTGATTGAATAAGTAAAAGCAATAGGTCGTCTATAATTACATGATCGTTATTTCACGTCGTTCAGCTCCACGCCCAATACCTGTTTTACAACTTGTCTTAAGGCCTCATAATCTCCCTGCAGGTGAAGGGTGGTTTGCTTATATTCCTGCACTGCTCCCTTCTTTAGTTCAGCAGCCGCAGAGGATGATTCAATTTCATAAAAAGGTCCCATTTGCGATCCATCTTCCAATGGCCCGTCGTTATAGGTATTTACCACGTCACCCTTGTAAGGAGCCTTTTGCAATTCCCATTTGGAGTTTACGTAATTGCCCGATTTATCAACCGGGAACAACAGTAACGTAAGCACGTTCTTTTTAAAATCATAACTCGCCGCCATGCCTTTTGCAATCACTGGCGATAAACCCAGCTTGCTTCTTTTTTTACCATCACAGGTGAAGTAGAGAACGCTGTCTTTTACCACAAGTCTTTCAGGCGGGATAGCACCAAAATAGTTATCGGTGATATAAGAACGGGCATTGGCAACAGGTGAAAATGGGATGATTACTTTGGTTGCTTCCGTTGGCGTCATCATACCCAACAACCAAATGGAAAGCAACCCGGTTTCTTTCTTCCAGTCGTTATTGCCTGTATTGGTAACCCGGTTAACCGTTTCGTAACCAACGCTGTTTACAGAAGCGGGCAGGCTGATATTCAACTTTTGTTCAAGAGATGCTTTATCCAGTAATTGTATCGTACGTTCAATAGAAAGGTTAAATGCGGTGCCACTATAATTGGTAAGGGTTGCCTGCTTTTTAAATACTGCATGAGAGGCATCTGAAGCCGTAACATCATAAGCGATTGTATCAATCACCGCTGGCACCTGCCAATGCGCAATATTAAAGGAATCGCCACCCTTAAAGTAAATGGAATATTGTCCACCTTCCGGTCCAAGCCAGAACCGCTCCTCTCCTCCCACCGGGTTAAATTGTTTCTTTTTTTCCGGAGCTTCTATCAGGCTGTAATTCAGCCAGCCATAACTCGTGCCTGAATCACCGGTGGCTGTACTTGTCATCACCCTTCCCTGGTAATCTGCAGAAAGCAGGATCTTTGCCTTGCCGTCTTTATCCTGCAACTCTAACACTTTACTATTATGCTTTTTCAAAAAGGCAGCATCATAAGCATAGCTTCCTTTTACAGCAGCAGTATCATTTACTTGAGATGTGGTTTGCTGTGTATTTGTACCACAGGCGGTGCAGGCTGCAATCATACCATAAATGCCTGCCAGTTTATACCAATGTTTTTTCATGCGATTAATTTCCGTTTGTTGGTTTTTAGACATGGAAAGTTAAAGGTGAAAAGCGAAAGATGAAGCATGTTGTATCTCAGCTTTCATGTTTCACTTAATTTACTTCCAGCTTATCCTTTACCGGAATTTTAGGAAATGCACCATGCGGTTCACTCTGGTACCAGAACACAACGGAAGCTATATCATCCTGTAAAGGCAGATACCGGCCTTCACTTCTCCAGCCCAATGCCTGTATTGTTACTTTTAAACTCTTCTCAAACCTAATGGGATCGGTAATATGCCAGCGGTATAAACCAAAGCGTTGGGCAATATCATAATGTCCGTCACCACGAATTACCTGGTGAAGCCCTGTATACGGACCTGTAAATTCCTGATAGTTTACCTGCTCAACACCAGCATCATTTTTCTTGCGGGTATCAAAGTCGTACGAGCCGCAGAAATAATCTTCTGTACCTGTTCCGCAAATAGTGGGGTAATCTGTATCGCCATCCATATAGAATTTAATTTCTCCTTCGCCCCACCATCCGTTATTGTGTACGCCCCATGCCATATAGGTTCCCACATACTGGCCTTTGCCCTGTATGCTATCTACCAATACATAATTGGTTTTATATGGCAGCGGGTTTACCCTTCTGAACTGTGCATGAAAATAAGCAGCATCAGCAGGCACGTCTGTTAACGTGTAGTCAACCTGGTAGTAAAGCACCATATCATGTTCATCAATATTCTCCATGGTAATGCGGCATTTTTTACGGAAAGGCATGGTCCAGTAACAGTTAAATGCACTGCCCGGATTTACTGTTACAGGCAGAGATTGCAACGAAGCATAACGCCCCCAGCCCATGCAAAAGAAATCACCCACAGGTGCTTCTATGGATGGAGTGGTTTCATCATCCCAATAAAAACGCAGGATAGAATAACGCCAGTTGCCGGTAGGCGTCATCCATATATGTTGTATGGCGCCGGGGCCATCTATTTCTGCAACAGTAAAAGTGGTTTTGGCTTTGATCACCACACTCGGACTCACCTTCCATGTTTGTCCCAGGTCTCTTGAAGGACCTGCACCTGTGCCGGTGGTAGCCATACCTCCTTTGCCTTTTTCACCTTTAAAATTTTCAGGGCTGATAGAACGTGTTTTTGCATCAGAAAGACGATAAAGGTTTCCAAGATTTACATCCAGCCCGTTAAATTTCTGCTGGGCATAAAGCGAACAACCAATGATCATCGCTATACCAATGGCCAAAAAATGTTTTTGCATAGTTGAGTTTTTAATGCTGGTTATTATTGAAGTATGTAAAAGCAATCATTTAGTCCCGGCGCAGAACAGCAATCGTTCTATCAGCAAAACAGAGAGCTGTATGAACCCGGCTTTTGTACTGCTATTGATCTTTACTTGCGTCGCACACTTGTACGTTCTTTTTCACATCGGCAAAGGGTCTCCGTATTTAGCATGTCATCAACCCGGACAAATAACAGTGAGGTTCATTTCTCTGCGCCGAAAATTATCCATTCTTGCCAACATACGTAAATAATTTCTTTGGCATATGACAAGACACCACACAACAATGCCAATATAGTACCAAAACAAGCAAGAATATATGCTGTTATTGGCTGGAAAATATCAGCTTAGTTATGCGTTTGCAGGCGCAGGTATTCTTTTACATATTGTAAGGGGGTGGTACTGGTAACAGCTTTAAACTGCCGGTTAAAATTAGACAGGTTATTATATCCGCAGGAAATGCATATCTGCGATACCGGCTGTTTGTTTTCTATCAGCAGCCTGCACGCATAGCCGATACGTATTTCCTGTAAAAACTGCCAGTAGGTTTTTAAGGTCCTTGACTTAAAATAACGGCAGAACGAATGAGGGCTAATGCTGGCAACAGCGGCGGCTTCCTGTATGGAAATATGCTTATGAAAGTTATTAAAAGTATAGGTGTAAATAAGATTGATCTTTTCGGTATTGCCCAGATCGTAGCTTTTGCCAAACCCGGCGCTGGAAAGCAATGCATGTTCTTTGGATGATGCAATTATATTCAACATGCTTAACAAAAGCGCGATTCTTTCAGCACCACCCGTTTGTAAGGCAAGCTCCATTTTTGCGGCTACTTTTTGCCGCAGCCTTCCTGTTATTTTTATACCTCTTGAAGTTTTACTTAGCAGCTCACGAACAAGCCTTAATTCAGGCAGGTTTAAAAACTCTGTGCCCCAGAATTCTTTTCTAAAATGTATGGCAATGGCCTCTACCTGTAACCCCGGCGTGTTTCTAAAATAGGCTGCATCACTGCGCCACATATGCGGCAGGTTGGCGCCCAGCAATATCATGTCCCCATCGTTAAAAGGCTCCATGCTATCGCCTACCAGGCGCATCCCGTTTCCCTTCCTGATGAATGTTAACTCCAGTTCAGGATGATAATGCCAGTGATTGTACAGGTACGGAAAAATATCTTCCCGTATGCTAAAGGAATAATTATAACCGGTATCAACTTTTCTAAGAATCGGCTTCATGTCCTGCAAAAAATAATCGGTAATGGTTATGCTGTCAAAGGTGCTCAATTTACAGCTTCTGTCTTTTATATCTTCTTTATTTTAGCATTCCATTCAAACGATAAATAAACACCATGAAAATTGTAGTAACAGATGGTTATGCATTAAACCCGGGAGATCTTAGTTGGAAATCGCTGGAAGCAATAGGTAACCTGCAGGTATATGACAGAACCCCGTCATCGCTTGTTACAGAAAGATGTCTTGATGCAGACATTATTCTCACCAATAAAGTGCCGTTAAATAAAGAAACAATTGATAAACTCAGGCATGCGAAACTTATAAGTGTACTTGCGACCGGTTATAATATTGTAGACGTAGCTGCCGCCAAGGAAAAGGGCATCACGGTTTGCAATGTGCCCGATTACGGAACCGATTCTGTTGCCCAGCATACATTCGCATTAATACTGGAACTCGTTAATGCTACAGGTGCAAACGCAGCTTCTGTTGCCAATGGGGAATGGGTAACATCAGAAGACTTTGCCTATAGCAGGAAGCCCCTGATTGAATTGGCCGGCAAAACCATCGGCATCGTTGGCTTTGGAAATATCGGCCAACAAACAGCCCGCATAGCACGTGCGTTTGGAATGAAGGTGGTTTATACCGGCCCACGCAAAAAAGAAACCGATCTTGGCGATTATTACCCTATGGAAGCGTTGTTTGAGCATAGCGATGTTATTTCACTGCATTGCCCGCTGAAACCGGAGAACAAAGAGTTTGTAAACAGCTCCCTGCTTTCATTAATGAAACCTTCTGCGTTTATAGTAAATACAGCGAGAGGACAATTAATCAATGAACAGGAACTGGCGGATGCGTTAAACAACGGGGTCATCGCAGGAGCAGCGTTGGATGTATTGTCAACCGAGCCGCCACCGGCAAACAATCCGCTGTTATCAGCAAAAAATGTGATTATCACCCCGCACAATGCCTGGATGAGCAAGGAAGCACGAGAAAGAATTATGAAGATTACTGCTGAAAATCTAAAGGCATTTCTCAACGGAAAGCCTATTCATGTTGTGAACTGATCGCTTACCGGCGGCTGCACAACGTAGTTTCAACCTCGTGAATGGCATAATTTTTCTTGTATTCAAATATGGACGAAAAATATTCTGTGGAGAACTATACTAAAGCCGGTAATCACAAGATTACCGGCTTTCTTTATGAAAAAGCCGGGCTATTTCCCGGCCATTCTTTTGCGTAAAATATTACTCCATTAATCTGACGATGAAAATATTTTTTCAATAGAATGCATCACACCCGAAACGGGTCCTTCCATTTTGTTCACACGATCATCCACTGTATTATCATTTAATAAACTACCAATTTGTAATTCTGCAGGCAGGTATGTTAATATGTTGTTTCGCTGGCTGGCAATGTATTGCTTTACTTCCTGTCCTGTTTTTCCGGGTGCTGATTGTTCTTCAATAATTTTCACTGCTTCAGCCGCAGTTTTTTCCATTGCCTGGCTGGCTTCAGATGCAGATACATTTGCGTAGGTAGCCACTTTTTTAACAACATCGTCGGCAGCATAATCAAACAATAACGGCAACCAGGATGTAGAATTTTTTCCACTGATCAATTGTTGTGCATCATCATTGCTACGGCTGTGTTTATAGATGCCCACAAGGGTAGCTGGTATAGCAGCCTGTGCCAGCATAGAACTGCTTCCATCAGGCGCCGCCTTTATCTCCTGTGTATTGGGGTCTATCTTTTGCAACGGGCCGTATCCAAGCTTTTGTTGCAATACTTCTATAATATTTGTAGCCATAATAAAATTATTTAGCTGGTTTAAGTAAACAACTATACTGTTTAAAATATTATGCCACAATAGCCGTGCGTGCCAGATATCTTATCGTAACACAAAATTTTCCAATACCATCCTATCTTTATACCCGGTTCACCTCTACCTGCTGTTAACATGATCGTGTTAATTTTTAAGCTCCTGAAAACATCTGCTGTCTTCATCCTGTTATTGAAGCAGCACTTAACATTATGGAAAATAAACTAGCCAACCAGGTTGCAATTATCACCGGCTCCAGCAGTGGCATTGGTGCAGGTTGCGCCAAAGCAATGGCAAAAGCCGGCGCAACAGTCGTTATTAATTATTCAAGAGCAGGCTCCCGGCAAAAGGCGGAAGCTGTACTTAAAGAGATTGCAGATGAAGGAGGTAAGGGCATCACCAGCCAGTGTGATGTAAGCAAGGAAGATGAAGTAATAAAAATGTTCCGGGAAGTGATTGATCAGCTTGGCACCGTAGATATATTGGTGAACAATGCCGGGCTGCAACAGGATGCTTCCTTTACGGAGATGACCCTTGATCAATGGAATGCGGTAATAGGTATTAACCTTACCGGGCAGTTTCTTTGCGCCAGGGAGGCCATTAAAGAATTTCTGCGCAGGGGTATTGACGAGACAAAGAGTAAAGCTGCAGGAAAGATTATTTGCATGAGCAGTGTACATGAAGTGATTCCATGGGCAGGCCACGCCAATTATGCGGCAAGTAAAGGAGGAATTATGATGCTGATGAAGACCATTGCCCAGGAATTTGCCCCGCATAAAATAAGGGTAAACAGTATTGCGCCGGGAGCGATACAAACGCCTATTAACAAGGAGGCGTGGGATACACCCGAACACCTGAACAACCTGATGAAGCTGATTCCTCAAAAGCGTATTGGGAACGTAGAAGATATTGGCAAAGCCGCAGTATTTCTTGCCAGTGATGATGCAGACTATATTAATGGAACCACCATTTTTGTAGACGGAGGTATGACGCTTTACCCGGGTTTTGAAGATAATGGTTAAGACAGGATGTTTTTTTGAACGATATATTTTGTGCAAAGCACTGTTGCATGATGATTGTTACGGAGACTGATTGCAGCGCGGGTTACAGGTGTACAAGAGTGCGACGCAACGGCAGATGAATAGATACACCTGCGCCGGGCTCCCTAATTATTCTTTTCATCCATACAGGTTCATCTATCTTCACCATGTGAAGACAACTCATAGGTATGATTACAAATACAGAACAACAAAGGCTAAAAGACGCAGAGAAAACAGGCAATGAAAATGCCTGGAAGAAATGGGGTCCCTATGTAACAGAACGGCAGTGGGGAACGGTACGTGAAGACTACAGCACCAGCGGCGACGCGTGGAATTATATTACACATGATATGGCCCGCAGTAAAGCCTACCGCTGGGGTGAAGAAGGCATTGCCGGCATAAGTGACAACAACCAGTATCTCTGTTTTGCACCTGCTTTCTGGAATGGTAAAGACCCGATTATCAAGGAACGTTTGTATGGAGTATCCGGCCCGGAAGGCAACCATGGAGAAGATGTAAAAGAGCTGTATTATTATCTTGATGCTACACCTACGCATTCTTATATGAAGATGCTGTACAAGTACCCGATGAATGAATTTCCCTATCGCTGGTTATCAGAGGAGAACCGCAAACGTAACAGGAATGACGATGAATTTGAATTGCTGGATACAGGCATATTTAACAACGATGAATACTTTGATATTTTTATTGAATATGCCAAGAACAATCCGGATGACCTGCTGATAAAAATCAGCATTCACAACCGCAGTAATAAAGAGGCATCGTTAAATGTGCTGCCTACTTTATGGTTTCGCAACCGCTGGAGCTGGGGATATGGTTATGAAAAACCAACACTGGAAAACAACAATGGCAACATCACTGCGCATCATGCAACCCTTGGTGATTATATATTGTATGCCGAAAGGGCCGACAGCTTATTGTTCTGTGAAAATGAAACCAACGTTCAGCGTTTATATAATAGTCCTAACCAGGGCAAATATTATAAAGACGGGATTAATGACTACCTGATCAATGGTAACAAAAAGGCAGTGAATAACAGTACCGGCACAAAGGCTGCATTTGATTGCCGTATTACGATTAATCCTAATGACCAGGCTGTGATCAGGTTAAGGCTTACCAACAAGCAACAACCGGCACCTTTTGATCACTTTGATGATGTTGTTGCTTTGCGAATAAAAGAAGCCGATGCGTTTTATAACAACATACAATCACAGCTAAACAATGCCGACGAACGGCTGGTACAACGCCAGGCTTTTGCAGGCATGTTATGGAGCAAACAGTTTTACAAATACAATGTGCAGCAATGGCTGGATGGCGATCCAGCGCAACCGGCACCTCCGCAGGAAAGAAAGAAAGGCCGCAATAACGACTGGCCGCACCTGAACAACTCGGATATTATTTCCATGCCCGACAAATGGGAATATCCCTGGTATGCCGCGTGGGACCTGGCTTTTCACTGTCTGCCTTTCGCGGTAATAGATGCTTCCTTTGCCAAGCAGCAATTGCTGTTACTTACCAAGGAATGGTTTATGCATCCGCGTGGGCAGCTGCCTGCGTATGAATGGGCTTTCTCTGATGCGAATCCGCCAGTGCATGCATGGGCCACCTGGCGTGTATATAAGATTGACCAGAAGAACAATAACGGTGATGGCGATATCGCCTTTCTTGAATCTGTTTTTCATAAACTGCTGATGAACTTTACCTGGTGGGTGAACAGGAAGGATGCAGAAGGAAATAATATTTTTCAGGGAGGCTTTCTTGGCCTGGATAATATTGGCGTTTTTGACAGGAACACTCCGCTGCCCGCAGGAGGTTTTATAGAACAGGCTGATGGCACCAGTTGGATGGCGATGTACTCGCTTAACCTGATGCGTATTGCGATGGAGCTGGCATTGCATAACCCGGTGTACCAGGACATGGCCACCAAGTTCTTTGAACACTTTCTTTACATTGCAGGGGCAATGGCAAGTATGGGTGATGAGGCAACCGGTCTTTGGGATACTGAAGATGAGTTCTATTATGATGTACTCAAGTGCCCCAATGATGGCACTATAAAACTCAAGGTAAGAAGCATGGTGGGGCTGATACCACTTTTTGCGGTGGAAGTAATTGAACATGAATTTCTATTACAGGTGCCTGAATTTGCGCAACGGCTTAACTGGTTCCTGGATAACAGGCCACAGCTTGCCAGTCTTGTTTCAAGGTGGTATGAACAGGGCATTGCAGAAAAGCACCTGCTGAGTTTGCTTCGCGGACACCGTATGAAACGCATATTAAAACGTATGTTGGATGAGCATGAATTCCTGAGTGAATATGGCATCCGTTCCTTATCAAAATATCATGAAGAACATCCTTTTGAACTGGATATGAATGGCACGCACCTGAGTGTTAACTATTCACCCGGCGAGTCTACCATCTCCATGTTCGGGGGCAATAGTAACTGGCGCGGGCCTGTGTGGATGCCGGTAAACTTCCTGATTATTGAAAGCCTGCAACGGTTTCATGTATACTATGGAGAGGACTTTAAAGTAGAGTGCCCCACCGGCAGCGGAAATTATCTCACATTAAACGAGATTGCTGAGTTTTTAACCAAAAGGCTGACAAAGCTTTTTATACAGGACAGCAACGGTAAACGGGCCACCTACAACGGCTATGACAAGATGCAGTATGATCCTCACTTTAAAGATTATGTATTGTTCTTTGAATACTTTCATGCGGATACGGGGCGTGGCATGGGAGCATCTCATCAAACAGGGTGGACAGGCCTGATTGCAAAGTTATTACAGCCAAGGAGAACGGAATATTAAAACGTAATATTCACTTATCATTTCCAAACGCTGATTTACGGTTTTCTAAAATACCGATTGCCTGTAATACCCTAATTTGTGCAAAATTTACTGGTGACTACTGTTGCTACAATCTGAATAAACATGGTGTCTGAAAATATATATAAGATCATAGTGATTGATGAGCAATCTGTCACCCCCAAATATCTGCAGGTAATCAACTCCATCTTAAAAGGCATTGAAGAAGGAAGGATACATAAAGATTATTTTCTTCCTTCTATCAACGACTTGAGTTACGAGCTCGAAATTTCCAGGGATACCGGCATCAGGGCTTACAAGGATCTGAAGAATATGGGCATCATCAACTCTGTGCCTGGCAAGGGCTATTTTATTGCCAATACAGATATCAAGAAGAGGATCAAGATCTTTTTATTGTTTAATAAACTCAGCACACATAAAAAAATCCTCTATGATGCTTTTGCTGCTGCGTTGGGTGAAAATGCAGCCATTGATTTTTATATTTATAATAATGATTTCAGCCTGTTTAAGGAATTGCTTACCAATAAACGCGACAGCTATTCTTACTTTGTGATCGTACCGCACTTCCTGGAAGGCGGAGAGAATGCATATGAAATCATCAACACTATTCCTAAAGAGAAATTGCTGGTGCTTGATAAATTACTACCTGAAGTGGATGGTAACTATGCCACCGTATATGAAAATTTTGAAAAGGATATTTATGAAGCGCTGGAACAGGCATTGGAGCCTTTAAAAAAGTATGAGACCATCAAGATCATTTTCCCGGACTACACTTATCATCCCAAGGAAATACTCAAAGGCTTTCATCGCTTCTGCAACCAATATGCATTCAATAGTGAAGTGATCAATAACATCAATGAAGAGACGATCAATGCAGGCACAGCTTACATCAGCCTGATGGAAGATGACCTGGTGATACTAATCGAAAAAATACTGGATACCAGGCTGGAAGTAGGCAAAGATGTTGGCGTAATTTCCTATAATGAAACCCCGTTGAAAAAGATTATCCTGAACGGTATCACAACTATTTCTACGGACTTTCAATTGATGGGTGCTAAAGCTGCGCAGTTAATACTTGAGCGTGCCGCACAGCATGTAGCCATCCCGTTTTATCTTACGCTGAGAGCCTCTTTGTAGTTTAATTAATAAGTACAATGGTTCCTTTCAGTTGTATGGATTTTCCTTCGTTACATTCCACATCAGCGAAATATACAAAGGTGGTTCCGGCAGGCACCGGTTTGCCATTTACAAGCCCGTTCCATCCACGGCTGCGATCATTGGCCGCAACATTGGTCTGGGCAAAAACCGGCTTCCCCCAACGGTCAAATATCCGCAGGCTTTTTACACGGTTGATGCCGTAACCCATCACATAAAAAACATCATTCTTACCATCGCCATTTGGCGTAAAAGCACTGGGAATATATACGGCGCCCTTACCGCAAAGCACGGTAATATTAATAGTGTCTGAAGCGATGCAATTATCTGCAGTCTGCACCCTTACCGAGTAACTGATGTCTTTATCAGCCACCAATTTTGGCGCAGCACAATTACTGCAACTCAAGCCCCTGGAAGGCTGCCAGTAATAGCTTACCACATTGTTACTTACGGATGGTTGTAAAACCAACTGTGTACCTGCTACCACCGTTGTATCAGCACCAAGTGATACAACCGGCAAGTCCTTCACAGTTACAAGAACAAATCCCGTATCGTTATTACATACATTACCACTATAGCCGATCACCTGGTAAAGCGTTGTTTGCAAAGGTGTGGCCACAGGATTGTTTACATTGGCGTTACTAAGCCCGCTGGCCGGACTCCACGCGTAATGAGTAGTATTACCACTGGCAAGAAGATTGGTTCTGTCGCCATAGCAAATACTCACATCATTACTTTTTACAAGGTTCACTTTTTTATCTACCCGTATGGTGATACTATCACTACGCACACAGCCAAACTGGTTGGTTACTGTTACATAATACCTGGTATCTTCCGTTGGAGTTGCTTTTGGCTGAGCAATACTGTCATTGTCCAATGCGGTAAGCGGTAACCACTGATAGGTATCTCCATCATGTGCCGTTAATTGTACGGTACTGCCAATACAAATGGTGGTGCTGGGGCCTGCATCAGGAACGGGCAAAGCGTGTATCAGCACATCTCTGCTTGTTGTTTCTTCACATCCATATTTTGTATTTACTTTTAGTTGTAGCTGGTAAGTTCCGTCAGAGATAAAGTAATATCCTGCGGTGTCGTTATTACCCAGGTTAAGATTGTTCAGTTGCCAGGTATATTTTGTAATGCTATCCGCAGAAGTAACGGCCGCATGAAAGCCAAGACGTGCCTCCGCACAGTTCTTAAAAATGCCTTGTATATCTACTAATGGTGCCGGATAAATTTTTACTGGAACAGGCAATGCAAATGTTGCGGTGCAGGCTATAGTGCTTGTTACCTGCAATACCGGTTGATACTCGCCTGCTGTATCATAACGGTGAACCGGGCTCTGAGCATCACCGGAATTGCCATCGCCAAAGCTCCATGCATAGGTGTTAACCCCAAAGGCTGCATACGACTGATTGGTAAACGTAAGTTCCTTATCACTGCCACAACGAATCGGCTTATCCACCGTGAATTTTGCAGCAACCGAATCTACAAGAATAGTTCGTGAGGTGGTGTCTTTACAGCCGTTAACAGTAGTGCCGGTGAATGATAAGATGTAGCGCCCTTCCACAAAATTGTGATCAAGTACTTTATCGGTGCCTGCAGGACTGCTGTTGACGTACCACTTATAATCATTCAACGTATCGGCACTTGATACTACACCTGCATAAGTTTTATCACCTGGATTGCACTGAATACTGTCACCCGCAATACCTACCACCGGCAACGCAAATACCTGAACAGGCAATGGAGAAACGCTGCTGTCTTTGCAACCATTTACCGTAGTCGCAATTAAGCTTACCTGGTAAGAGCCTGGTGAGGCATAGCTATAACTGGTATCTGCCTGATGCCCGGTATGCCCATCGCCAAAGCTCCACTGGTAATGTTGTACCGGGTAAGCATGTTTTACAAGGTTGGTAAACTGCACTGTACCATTGCCACAGAAACGCTGTTCATTCATACTAAACGCTGCAACCACAGAATCTATAATTACGTTTTTGCGAACCGTAGTACTACAACCATTTACCGTTTCTATGTGCAGCATCAGTTCATGTACACCCGGATTTCTGTAGTTTACGAACAATGCAGAATCTTTACTTATCTCGTTTGCATCTATCTTCCACTGCCATGTAGCGATGCTATCTTCACTAATTAATACCGGATGATAATCAAGAATTGATGCAGGATGAAGACAATTGATAGAATCTCCTGTTATTGCCGCCTGCGGGCTACGGCTGATAATAACAGCATCTTTCAGCAACATCGTATCCCTGCAGCCATACCTGGACTCCACCGAAAGAGACACATCGTAATGGCCGGGCTTATCATAAAAATGAAGCGCCGGTGATGGATCAGTTCCTGCGGAATGGTCGCCAAAATCCCATTCCTGTTTTACAAAGTAAGAAAAGTCAGGCGCTGAAGAATGGTTCTCAAACTGAACGTAACCTGTATCGCAAAACCGGTAAGCACCCCTTACAAAATCTGCCTTTGCACTATCAACAATCACCGTATCCTGTGCCTTTAACGTAAATGGACAACCTTCGGGACTGGTGAGTACAACATTCGGCAGGTAACGGCCCGCCAAAGGATAGATATGCTGCACGATGGAATCCTTTTCTACTGCATCCACCGGGGTTCCGTCTGCATAATCCCAGGCGTAAGTACTGATATTACTACCGGTAACATTCATTTTAATACCATAAGGAGCGCAGCCAATGTAGGGCCCTGTGGTAAGCTTACCAATCGGGCCTTTCACCCTGATCTTTTTTACGATGGTATCAATACAGCCACTCACACCGGAAATAATAAGCCTCACATTATACAAGCCAGGTGTTGGATAAATATGTGGTGAAGGATCTTTATCTGTTGAACCGGTACCTTCATCACCAAAATCCCAGGCATAGCTGTTTGCATATGCTGAGCTATCTGAGAACCTGATAGCCACCGGGGCGCACTTGCTGCTATCCCCAACAGAATAGTCCGCCCTGGGGCGAACCAGTTTTATATAAGAAGGTTTCTGAATACTATCCTTACAACCGTTCTCATCAGTTACACGCAACTTTACGGTGTACACACCTGCTGTATCGTAAGTGCGTGAGCCGTAATATCCTGAAGAGAAAGTGCTGTCACCATAGTCCCACAAATAGGTTGCATTGTACGCCTGTGCAGTATTGTAAAAAAAGATATTGGTACTGCCACACTTTAATGTATCGTAACTAAAGAAATCTGCCCTGGGCCGGTAACTCCTGATATAATTATACTGCGTTGTTTCATGTTCGCATCCTACCGCATCTTTTACTTTAAGCCAAACGGTATAAAAACGATAATAAGCATCATTGGAATAAGCATAGTGTATCAGCGTATCCTGTGTAGTAATATAATCGGGTTTGCCATCTCCAAAATTCCAGGTCCATTCTACAATTTTGCTATTCCCGTTTTGCCTGGAAGTATCTGTAAAATTCACCGTAAAATCTTTTTCACAACTGGTGAAACGGGAAGCGGTAAAACCTGCCACAGGCCCCTTCACGATAATTGGCTGCGGAAACCGGAAAGAGTCTTTACAACCCAGCTTGTCTTCTATAATAAGTTTTACATAAAAAGTGCCGGTGTCTTTATAGGTATGATTTACATTCCCGTTAAGATAAACACCGTAGTACTGGAAATAGGAAAGATTGTTGACCGTGTATCTGCTGCTGCCATCGCCATAATCCCAGGTAAAGGTTTTGATAACAGAAGAATCGATGCCTGCAGTTGTAAGCTTCACTGTTTTGTTTACACAGATGCTGGTGATATCCGGTGTAAACTTTGCATGCTCATCAATAATAATAATCCTTTTTTTACCTGAAGATAGTTTGTTGGTAAGCGTGTCTCTTCTTGTAACTGTTACAATGTATTTTTTTGAGGTGGTTGGAAACAGATGAGTGACTGACTGAAGCGGAGGCGTACTATAAACAGGTGACCCATCTCCGAAATTCCAGTTAGTTACCACGGCGTTGCTAACGGTATCAGTAAGCGTAACACGGTATTTATCTGCGCAGCTTTTTTCAATGGAGAAGCCACCGCCACCGCCTCCGCCACCACCGCCATCTCCGCCACTACCGGAACCATCATCATCACAAAGACTGATAACCGTTACAGGCTTAACGATAGCACTATCCGTACAACCCTGCTTTGTTACAATCTTCAGCCTTATGTTAAACTGCCCTTCATTATTATAAGTATAAGTGGCATGGTCGTCTGTGGTAGTAATGATGGTTCCCTCTCCAAAATTCCACTGATAACTAACTACAGGATCAATAATATTACTTAGCTGTGCGGTTGCTTTAACAGGCAGCGGTAAACAACCGGAAGGTGGTACATATAAAAAATTCACCTGCGGCTTTACAATCCTTACAGTATCGTTCTTTCGCATATAAGCCGTACATCCATTGGCCACCGTTGTGTCTTTAATGGTTAGCGTCACCGAAAAATATCCCGGCCTGGTATAAATATATACCGGGTTCTTTTGGGTAGAATGCGGGCTGCCATCTCCAAAATCCCAATCATAAGACAAACCCGTAGCCGGTACACTCTGATTGGTAAACCTAACGGCGAACGGAGTATCGCAACCAATAGCACGGTCAAGCGTAAACGCCGGCCTGGGGCCTGGCCTAACAGTGACCTTTTGCTTTGCCGTATCATTACAACCCGGATAGTTATAAGCAATCATTACAATTTCATAAGTACCTGCGGTTGCAAATACATGGCTTACATTCTGTCCATATAAAGTAGAACCGTCATCAGGGAAAAGCCACTTTACCGTGTACGCAAAAACAGCGGGTTGCACAGTACCGGAAAACGTAACAGGAGTATTGGCACAAACCTGCTTGTCTGCAGTAAAAGAGGCTTTCGGTTTACCGGCAAAAACGCTGCTATAATAGTTGGTTGTTACACTGCTGCTACAAGCCTTTCCGTTCTTTGCAGTAAGGGTAACGGTGTATATTCCGGGGTGGGTGTATTGGTGATCCGGATTAAGTAGTTTAGAAGAATCACCGTCTCCAAAATCCCACCTGTATTCAATAGTGCCGCCACCGGTTGAACTGTTTACAAAATGAGCCGTAAAGGGAGTATCGCAGCTATAGTTTATCGGGATATTAAAGCCCGCATTCACTTTAGGATATACACGTATATATTTGGGCTTTGTGGCGGCCTCGCTTTCGCATCCCCAGTTATTTTTAACAATGAGCGAGATATTATAATCCCCATTTGTATTAAAATTGAAAGAGGGATTTTCAGTAATGCTTCCACCTGCGCCAAAATCCCATACCCAGCCGGTAACGGCGCCCGTTTTAGTTGTAGACAGGCTGGTGAATTGTACAGCAAGCGGGGCACAACCAGCAGTATCATTTGCTGAAAAAACAGCCACAGGCCTTGGATGTACTGTAATAGAATCTTTATGTGATTTTACATCGCCATTAGAAAAAGTAGCTGTAAGCGTGATATAGAACTTACCATCAGAAAGATAATTGGTGCCCACCAGGCTTCCACCGTTATTGATGATGGTGCCATTACCAAGGTCCCATTTTCTGCTAACCACCGTACCACCGCCGGACGCATCTGTAAAATTTACGCCACTCAACGGTACGCAACCTTCTTTTTTATTAATAGTAAAGTCTGCTTTCGCCTGTGCGTAAAGGTCTCTATTGGAACAAAGCAACAACAAACAGCAGCAAAGTATTGCGCTGAGAAGGTGCAGTTGGTATTTGTTACGGGTGGGTATCACTATAAGCAGCCCTGGCGATGTTTTAAAATGATTGCCGGAAGTAACAAGGTACTGCCGGCAAACACTTATGGGATCAAATCTGTTATGAATTGAGGTTCTTTATTCATGGATTGCAGCATCATTATCTTATAACAAGTTTGCTGCTGAATACCGTTTCTTTCTTTTCATTCAACACGGTAACAATATACATCCCTTTAGCTAAAGATGGTAATGTTACCGGGATACTTCCATCACCTCCCGCCAATTGTTTGCTAAGCACCTGCTGACCAGCCATATTGGTTAAGCTTAACTGCAGCCTGGTACCAACAGGCTGTTTTACTGATAGTGTAATACTGCTATGCGCAGGATTAGGGTAAAGGCTTACGCTTGATTGTGTAACCGCATTAACGGTAATTAATATATAAGCCGATGTTTTGGATACACCATCATTGTCTACCTGTTTTAACCGGTAATAATTTTTTCCATCGGCAAAACGACTGGTTGGGTATACATAATTCTGTGTGACGCTGCTGTTTCCTTTTCCTGCTACAATACCAATTGTTTCAAAGTGAACAGCATCTGTACTATACTGCACTTCAAACCGGCGGTTATTACGTTCCTGCGCCGTTGTCCAGTACAGATATACCTGTTTGTTTTTAAGCGCACCATTAAAAGAAGTAAGGTTTACCGGCAACGTGCTGCCTGTTCTGGATACGCTGTCTGTTACTTCTATAAAGGCAATAGCTTCTTTGCCCTGGTAACTTACCTTAAGTATATCTTCACCGGTCATAAGTCCGTTTAAAAAGTTTGGTTGTGTTACCGAAGCAACAGCACCGGCATCAAATGAATAGCTGAGACCAGTCATATGCGTAATATCTCTTACCGTGTCGCTGTAATATCCAAGTATGGTAAGTGGAATGGTTTCTTTTGCAGGCACGGAGATCATATCATCTGCATCGGCTTTTATCTTAATGCTTTGAAGTGTTACACCAGCAGGCAATTGTGTTTCTATATTGAAGGTATCTACCGATACAAGTGCGCTGTCTGAGTAACCGTAAGCCGTGATCTTTATACTACCTGTAGCTTCTTTTGGAACAGGAAATTCAAACGTGCTGTTGTTATTATCTGTAAAATCACTACCGTAAGAAGTATTATTTCCGGTATATTCAATAAGCATCGATTTTATACCGGAACCACCTTTTACCAACGTCTTTACCAAATCTCCTCCATGAATTTCTGATGCCGGTGTTACAGAAACGATGCGTATACTATCCTCTTTACCAATCATGGTTCTCGCATTGGTAGTACGGCCATCATCCAGCACACCTTTCAAAAAGTCGTAACTGAGCTTAGGCGGATTAAAGCCTTTATTTGAAAACAATTCTCCTGATGCTTTTGCACGTAACAGGTCAAGCAATTTGAAATGCACCTGCTGAGCATCCGGTACGCCGGTAATGGTTTTGTTGTTGATAAAATAGTCCAAACCATAGACGGAGATATTTGCCAGTTTACCATCTTTACTGCTATGTGCAATTACGCCTTCATCAAACTTTGATAAGGCTTTAACGGTGCTTGTATCAATACCACCCACCTGGCTGCTCCACGGTACAATGATGTCATTTATTTCTCCATTATATACTTTCCGTAGTACATAATCAACAAGTCCTTCATCAAACAATTTTTCCAGTGAATATTTTGCACCAAAAGAAGCGCCCTGTTTGGTTCCATAATACATCACCAGCTTGCGCCACATACTCACTCCCATCTTTTTAATAAACCCTTTTACCAGGAAGCCTGCCACACCTCCGGTTGCTGCACCCACCACTGTTTTTTCAATAGCGGTTACACCAAACTTATACCTGGTGGCAACAGCGTGTGTCGGCACTTTTGCGTCACGTTCACGTTGCAAAGCAGCAGTACCGTTGATCACGTTTACAATTTCATCATCATCTACCCTTAACTGTTTGGCGCCGGAGGGATCATCATAACTTTCCAGCACCGGCAGTTCGCGCATGATAGCGCCCAGCTCTACTTTATAAGGTATGGCCACAGGTGGTGCTGTATACACCGTTATCTTTCTCGGGTCGAGTATAAGATTGGCAGTTTGCGATCCTGAATGCGGCGTATTAAGCGTGATGAGTTTGTCTATGTCTTTACGGTAATCAGTGTAAGTACCCTGTATATATTGTCTTGCAAACAACCCTCCCCTGCTATGTGCAATCACATCAGCCTTACCTATTGATAAATGATTTTCGGCACATTGCTTTTGCAGTTCATCAATACCATCTTTTATCCAGTAACGGTAATAGTCGTAGGCAAATTCAAAGTGTTCAGGGTTTTCATAACCGATGGCATTTACCTGGTAATCTTTATACTTGTAAATACCATTTGTTTTAAGATAATTCAACAGCTTGGTGAATGCCAGCTTGCTCGACCAAACACCATGCACCAGCAATACCGGCGGAAGTTCTATTTTCAACTGGGTGGTAAAGACCACTTTATTGTTGTCTGAGGGATTATAGACTTCCAGGGTAATCTTCTTACGTATGCCATCCGTTACGGTATAAAGTCCATCCACATATTTAGGGTGAAAATATTTCACCTTGATGCTGTCGTTATTGGTATTGCGGTTAATATCCAAGAACCGTCCGTACTGATCGGGATCTTGTCCGTTCGCATCTTCTTTTATCCTGAATTGCATGGCATTCACATTCTCTCCTTTCCAGATGAACAATGTGGCGCCGGAGCCATCAGCGGCAACAGAAGGAATATCATCTTCATTAATATTACAGCCGTTGCTTTTGAATTTAAATACACTATAGCGCTCAGTGCCATCGCTATAATCAATAAGCAATGTTGATGATTTTGGTTTTAAAGCAAACATCTCAAGGTTACCCAATGGCAATTGAACTATGCCATGATCTGTTGCTGCCCATACGTTACCATTGCCATCAAATGCAACGCCTTTTACATTGTTGCTGGGCAGGTTACTGTTGCCTGTAGTGTAAACGGAATAATTCTTCAGGTTTTTAAAATCGCCTTCTCCATTATAGATGTATAATCCATTGTTGGTACCAATAGCCACCTGGCTTGATTCGCCACCGGCAATGGCATGAGGGTTAACAACAGTGCCCGCAGGTAAGCTATCCTTCACCATAATCCATTTCACTGCTGCATTGTCCTTTAACGATGAATCCCTAGAATACACCGCAAAACCGTTTCCGTTGTTTAAGCCAGCCCATACATTCTCATTCTTATCTATAAACAGCGCCACAGGCCTTACCGCAAGTGTAAATGGCAAAGGAGAATTGGTATTGGTAAACGCGCCGCTGAAGATTACCGTTGTGTTGGTTGAAGAAACAGTGTTCCTGTATTTATTAATTTTTGCAGGGATTGCACAATCGCCGTTACCCACCCATCCTAACAACACTTCTCTTTTACCGGATGTTAGCGTTAAACAATTCCTGATACAGCCTGACTGTGTAATGTCCAATGTTCCCCTGATGCCGGGATACTCGGGCAAATTGGCTGCATCATAATTCACTTCCTTAAACCGGTCTGCGCCGGGCAATAACCTTGAAAGGCCACCGGGATTATGAAGATAGGTGGTGCCATCATTCAAATAGCTCCAGGTACCGCCGGCCCAAACCACGCCTTTGCTATCCACGGTCACGCTTTGCATACGTGTTGATGGCAGGCCATAATTAGGTCTGTCGTTATTGATAAATGAAAAGAAGTACCGTGTACTTGTTAAACTTCCGGACGGAAAGTAATCCAGTCCGCCTGCAGGCCCGTTGTTGCCGCCGGTACCGGATTGCGCTACCCAAAGACCGCCATTCTTATCCACCGCCATTTGGTTGATGGTATTGTTTTGAAGCGAAGCAGCTTTTACCCAGGTGCCATTTTCATACCTGTATAAGCCTTCTCTATCCGTTCCGGCCCATATATGACCTTGTTTATCGGCAACGATGCTGCTGAAGTTGTCTGATGCGGCGCCGGGATGAAATAATTTAAATGCGCAGGTTTGCGCAAGGCCGGATTTAATCAATAAGAAAAAAGCAAAGAGAAATAATGTAAAATTTTTCTTCATAGTGGTGTTTGTAAACAGCGTTTTGATAAATATAATTCCTGCATGTAGGCAAGGTGTTCCTGATGTTTATACAATAAATAAATCGGGAGGAATTACATATGGATATAAGGCTATGCTGATTAAGACTTCTAAGGGTTCCGGGGAATAAGATGTTGTAAAAATAGAGGATTTAGGATTATGCGGATGAAGTAGGGACAGAATATTTTAAGTGCATAGGGTGGGAATAGTCAGTGCCACCACCCGGTACCGGAACATCGCCTGCGTAAATCAAATTTTAGACTCATGAAAAACTTTACGAAGCTTTGCCCGGCCACCGGGATGGCGGCACGACTGTATTATCAGGGAAACATTACTTAAACCAATGAGACTGCTTATGCAAGGTTTTTATATCAGCCATCATTACCTGAGGATACGGTTAAAGAATGCGTTCCAGTTGACATCATATCATATTAAAACGCGTAGCGAACACCGATACCAAACCTGGCTGCATTAAAGTCAGAACCGTGTGTTACCACAAATGCAGGGCGCCAGTCGAAACCAAAGTTTAAAGGAACATCTGTGATCTTATAATCAAGACCAACTACAGGCCTGATAAGGAAGTCTGTGGTTCCGCCACCAAAAGCAACACCAGGGCCAAAGCCGGCATACCACCTTAAACCACCGGCATTCTCAATTTCACCATGATATTGATATTCCAGTTCTACCAATGTTGTATGGTTGCCAAATAGTAATTGCGCTTCACCAACGTTGTTTTTGTCAAAAAAATGTTTACCGGAAATACCTGCGAAAGTGCCGTAATCACTGCCTATCTCTACACGCATACCTACTGCGTTGGTATAAGAATTACCTGTACTTTTCTGCGCTTTTACTGACTGGGAAACCGAGCATTGTAATGCAACAAGCAATAATGCCGCGAACAAAAATTTTCTTTTCATGATTAGCTTTTTTTGAATTAGTATAAAATTTCAGGTCTTATTTTGCACTCATCCCCCGCGAGACAAGTAAAACCCTTGTGATGAATTCCGGAACAAATAGACAATCTTTTACGTCTGGGGGCAATCCCTGTAACCCATGAAAATTTTCTACTGGTTTTTAGGTATTTTTTATGAACCTCCGCACTTCCCTTTATTCTGCCTTTTAAAGGAATGCCGGAGATGGCAGGTAGAAAAAATAACTAAATTGCCCACCTGATATGATACTTGTAATAGATGATGATATCGCGGTAAGAACCTCGCTGTTGCTGCTGTTTAAGCAGGCTGGTTACCAGGTGATGGCAGTTTCTTCACAGGGGGAAGCACTGGAAACGATAGCCCGTACAGATATCTCGCTGGTAATACTGGATCTCAATTTTACCATAGAAACCAGCGGAGAAGAAGGGATTTCGCTGCTTGCAAAAATCAGGGAAGCAAAACCTGCATTACCTGTTATTCTTATTACCGGCTGGGGAACGATAGCACTCGCTGTACAGGGTATGAAACTCGGCGCCAGCGATTTTATCAACAAGCCATGGACGAATGATCACTTATTGCAATCAGTAAAAACCATACTGCAACTCAAAGAAAAAAAGGCAACTCACCACACACGCAAAACACTTGACGAGCAATACCTGTTTCGTTTTATTATTGGTGAAGATGAGCGGATATTGCAACTGTTGCAAACCATTGGCCGTGTTGCCGCCACAGATGCACCGGTATTAATTACGGGGGAAAGCGGCACAGGAAAAGAATTGATTGCTGAAGCGATCCATCAAAATAGTGTAAGGCAACATAAGCCTTTTATTAAAGTGAATCTTGGTGGTATTTCTACTTCTTTATTTGAAAGTGAAATGTTCGGGCATGTACGCGGTGCTTTTACAGATGCACGTACTGACCGCACCGGTCGCTTTGAAATGGCGAATAAGGGAACGATTTTCCTGGATGAGATAGGTGATCTTGATTTTAACAGCCAGGTAAAACTGTTACGTGTGTTGCAGGATCGCACTTACGAAGTATTGGGCAGCAGTCGTACCCGCGCAGTTGATATGCGGGTGATTTGCGGCACCAATAAAAATCTTGAGCAGATGGTAGCACAAGGGACCTTCCGGGAGGACCTGTTATACAGGATTAACCTCATCAGTATCCATTTACCTGCTTTAAGAGAACGGCCGGGCGATATCCCGCTGCTGGTGCAATTTTTTATCAACAACCTGAAAGAGATTTATAACAGACCAACGCTTACCGTTACACAACCGGCACTAAAATGGCTGCAGCAACTGCCCTGGCCGGGCAACATCAGGCAACTGAAAAATATTATTGAACGCACTGTACTCATCAGTAACAAAGAGGTGCTTGATGTGGAAGATTTTCGTGCACAGCTACAATCCTCTTCCGTTACCAAAGACCATGTATTATTGCCACAGGTAGGCGTGCTAACTTTAGATGAAATGGAAATGATGATGATCAGGAAGGCGCTGGATTTTCATAAAAACAAAGTAGCAAAAGCAGCTACATCACTCGGGCTTACACGAAGCTCACTGTATCGCCGTCTTGATAAATACAACATTCCCTACGATGAAACTTCAGACTAAATACATCCTGTTTGTTTCGATTGTTCACCTGGTGGCACTCGTGCTTTCCTATTTTATATTTACCGAACATAAGTTATTTTTTATTCTGTCTGAAATAGTTATCCTTTTTTCCATCTTTCTTTCCTGGCAATTATATCACCAGTTGATCGGCCCTTTAAAATTATTGTTACAAGGAACGGAGGCCATCAGGGATAAAGATTTCAATGTTAAATTCAGACCCACCGGCTCGTATGAAATGGACGAACTGATCTCCGTTTATAACAGGATGATCGATGAATTAAGGATGGAAAGAACACAACAGGAACAACAGCATCTGTTTCTTGAAAAACTGATCAATACTTCCCCAACCGGTATTATGATACTGGACTATGACGGGCATATACAACAGGTAAACCCCAGCGCACTTAGCCTGCTTCACACAACGGAAAAAGACCTCATAGATGGGAAGATTGAAGAGATTAAACATCCTGTAATAAAACATATCAGCGATCTGCAACAGGGCAAAGCGATGACCGTAACATTTAATAACGCGGTAACGTATAAACTACAAAAGTCTCACTTTATTGACAGGGGTTTTCCAAGACAGTTTATTATGATTGAAGAACTTACTGCCGAAATCTTAGCCGCAGAAAAGAATGCCTACGGTAAAGTAATACGCATGATGGCACATGAGGTAAACAATACCATCGGGCCTGTAAATTCAATTATTGAATCTGCGTTAAAGGTTAACATGCTGCCGCAGGACGAAAGCGGGAAAGTTATACAGGAAGCGTTACAGGTAGCCGTTAACCGCAACTATAACCTGAATGGTTTTATGCGCAACTTTGCAGATGTGGTAAGATTGCCCAAGCCATCAAAAACATGGATTAATCTTCACGACCTGGTGCGGAACACATCGCTGCTGACGGAAAGAACAAGTGTAGCAAAAGATATCCGTTTCATATACCTTCTTGCTGGTACCGATTTTATGATCTATGCAGATCAGCAACAGATAGAACAGGTGTTGATCAATATCATAAAAAATGCGATGGAAGCAATTGAAGACAACGGAACCATCAGTTTTTATAGTAACCCTTTAGAGAAAAAACTAATTATCACGGATACCGGAAAAGGCATTGATGCTGCAGCCTCCCAGCAACTGTTCAGCCCTTTTTTCAGCACCAAAAAAAATGGCCAGGGCATTGGCCTTACCATCATCAGGGAAGTATTACATCACCATGGATATGAGCTTTCCTTAACTACAGTTGAGCCCGGCAGAACAGAGTTTATCATTGTTTTTTAAAGTAGCGGATACAAAAAATAAAACCCGCTTTGTGCAAGCGGGCTAACCCGGGGGCATTCACCTGGTTCATTAGGAACGGGTATTATCCTCAATGTTTGTAAGGGTCTTGTTTATGCGAAAAAGTACAATGATCAGTTCGCACCACATGCGCCAGAAAACGTTGCCGATTACAATCGTTAATAACCCCATCAACGGCCCGGAAGGAAGAATGCTTCCGTAACCGCTGTTGCCTGCGAATAACATACCCAGGCCGCCAAGCGTTACCAGTACTGCGCCAATAAGATAAACGATCTGTATAATTTTCAGGGTAATGATAGTACGGAAAGAAAGAAAATCATTCCAGTTGAAACCCTGTTTTTCAGAAACAGGAGAAAGAATGTTTTGCTGTTGCATGGTGTTTGTTTTTTTAATGAAAGAAAGAAGACCACACAACTAAACTATTTTTATCAGACATAAAAAACCACCTGTATTGATTGAATGCAGGTGGCGATTTATTTTTTGCGAAAAGGCCTGGCTAAGCCAGCAGATATATTATCCAACCCATTCCTGTTTCTTTTTTATTTGTACCGCAGGTGGCATAAGTTTATATGCGACTGGTGTGATAATCCGCGATAGTAAGGTAGAACTTATCAATCCACCGATCATTACAATTGCCAATGGAGAAATCAATGGATTTGTTGATACGGCAATGGGCATTAACCCGCCAATAGCAGTAAGTGTAGTTAGAATAATCGGAAGAAACCGTACCTCGCCGGCTTCACGAATTGCTTCCTCCAGCGACTTCCCCTGCTCTCTTAACTGGTTGGTAAAATCAACCAGCAGAATGGTATTCTTTACTTCAATACCTGCCAGCGCAATAATACCAATAGATGCTACAAAAGAAAGACTGTTACCTGTGAAAAGCAATGCCAGCACCGCACCTACAATACCAAGCGGAATTACAGACAGCACGATTAATGTACTCTTAAAGGTTTTGAATTCCAGTACAAGCACTGCAATAAAAAGAAATACCGTAACAATAATGATCGCCCCAAAGCCACCAAAAGAATTGTTCCTGCTTTCCACTTCACCACCCATTTCAAAATTATATCCCGCAGGCAGCGCAACACGTTTCATCCCGGACTCTACCTGCTCTATCACCCTGTCGTTCAAATAACCCTTGCGCACAAAGGCTGTTACAGAAATGGTACGTGTCTTATTAAAGTGGTTAATATTTAATGGGGAAGTTTCCAGCTTTAACCCTGCCAGTTGCGCCAGTGGAATAGCAGTACCCTGCTGATTATTTACGTACAGGTTATTAAAAACGGAAAGATCCGGATACATGGCGCGTGGCTTTGAAAGCATGATGCTGTAATCATCGCCGCTGGCATCAGGATTGGTAAAAGTACCAAGGTTTAGGCCAGCCACCGCCATACGGATCGTTCTGTCAATCGTTATGGTTGGTACTCCCTGCATTTGCGCCTTGTCTTTATTGATCTCCACTTTTATATCAGACTTCAGGTAACGGGCGGGATTATTTACATACATGGTGCCCGGTGTTTTTATCAGCATATCTTCCACCTTCAATGCAAGAAAACGCAGGCTGTCAATATCATCACCCAACAGGCGAACTTCAACAGGCGCAACTACCGGCGGACCTTGTTCAAAATTCTTTACCTCAATCTTAGCTCCGGGATAAGGAGTCCATTTTTTTCTCAACTCTTCAATAATTTCAATCTTCCTGGCGGGAGGTGCTTCTTCATCAAGCTGCACAAAAAGTTCTGCAAAATCAGAACGCTCATTTTGCGGTAACACATTGTAGTATACCCTGGGATTACCTTTGCCAATGTTGGCGGCAACATACTTTACTTCAGGTATTTTTTTAAGTTCTGTTTCTATATGTCTGCTTACACTATCTGTATAAGCAATATTTGATTGCAGCGGCGTAACCACATTTACCAGGAATTGCGGCTTTTCAGAAGATGGAAAAAGACTAAAGCCAACAACAGGAAAAAGCCTGAGAGAACCGGCAAAGATTAGTACAGCTACAGCCACCGTGATCCATGGATGTTTTAATGCATGATTTAATAATGGTGCATAACTGCGGTGAATCACTTTTTTAAAGACCCTGAGAAAAAGATTTCCTTCAGAATGGCCTGCATGCGATTTTAACAACCTGCTGGATAAAAACGGAACCACGGTTAATGCAACAATCATAGACGCAACAATACATGCAATCACAGCAACAGGTAAACTGCGTATAAAATCGCCGGAAGCTTCCGGCAAAAACACGAGTGGCAAAAAAGCGATGATCAGTGTGGCTGTGCATCCAACTACCGCAAGGCCGATTTGCTGGGTAGCTTTCAACGTAGCCTCTCTTTTGCTATGTCCGTCCAATATCCACCGCTCAATATTTTCTACTACCACAATACTGTCGTCAACCAAAAGTCCAAGGGCTACCACCAGCCCTACAATGCTTAACTGGTTAAGGTTATACCCGAGTAAGTCTACAATTACAATGCCTACAGCCAAAGAGAGAGGAATAGAAATCATTACAACGATAGCAGCTCTTAATCCTAACGGCAATAAGGTGATTGATACCAACAATATCGCCACAAGAAAGTCTTCTCCAAGGCCGCTTAAACGGCGATTCACATTATTGGCCTGATCAAAACATACCTGCAAATCAATATTGGAAGGCAACGTTTTTTTAAACGACTCCAGTACCGGCTGATAAACTTTTTGTGTGGCAGATATATTCTCTCCTGATTTTTGAGCAGCTACTACAAATACGCAACGATGGCCATTCAAACGGGTAATATCGGTAGCCGGTGCAAAATCGAAATACACATCGGCAATATCTTTCAGATATATATTTTTTCCATTACTGCTGTTAACGATCGTATTCTTAATTTCATCAAGGCTCTGGTAATTTCCGCTTGTTTTTACATTGAACGATTTGGAGCCTTCGTTTACTGTTCCCCCCGGTATGTTTGCAGCTTCACTTTGTATTGCCGCAGAAACAGTTGACAACGGAATGTGCATCTGTGCCATTTTCTCCAATGCCAGATCAACCCGCACAATCTGTGCGGCTACCCCTGCAATCTCTACATTCTTTAAAGAGGTTACTTTTTCCAACGCATCCTGTAAATCTTCTGCGGCTTTTTTCAACTTTCCCCTTGATGCGTTTTCTGAAATAAGCGCCACCTGTAATACATTCACATCGGAAGGACTTACTTTCTTTACATCAATACTGTTAATATCCTGCGGTAAGGTTGCTTTGGCTGCGTTTACTTCACGTACCAGCTCCTGGTACTTATCATCCACATTGCTATTAAATTTGTATTCAACATTTAGTACAGCCAACCCGTCTTTAATATTTGTTTTGATGAACTTGATATTATCCAGTGCGTAGATCCGCTTTTCCAGCGGCTTTACCACGAGTTCTTCCATATCTTTCGGACTGGTACCGGCATATACGATTACCACCGGGAAATTAGGCGCTGTAATATCCGGGTCTTCGGAGCGGGGCATAGTTAATATGGTAGTAGTACCAAGTACAACCGCCATAATTACCATGATAAGTGTGAACTGGTAATTTTTTACAGCGTAATCAGAAATTTTCATTGAATATTTTTTTGAAAGATTCCTGCCGCATCAGGCCGCAGTTATCCATCCTAATGATCATAATATATAACCTCCGGGCTACACATTATCTGTTATCATTTTATAATCCTGATTGCCGATGAATCGTCCAGGTAAGCGCTGCCGGACACAATCAATGCCTTTACATTTTCCAGCCCTTCCTGTACCAACACCCGCTGATGATCAATCCCTGCTATTTTCACCGGTATCTTGTTGGCGGTTTTATAATCATTGGTGATAAACACGTAACCCTGTCCGGCATCGCCATCCAATAAAGCATCGTAAGGAATATTCCAGGCAGTCATTTTCTGTGATGGGGTTACAGTTGCTTTCCCAAACAATCCCGCAGCTATAGCGGCAGGTACTTTACCAGTAAGCTTTAACTGAATAATAAAAGTGCCGGTTGCAGCATCAACGCCTTCCGGCTTGCGGGATACAACAGCATCCAACATTTGACCAGGTAATGCATCTGCCTGTACGGTTGCTTTATCGCCTGTTTTTATACTGCTCCATTGCCGGTCACTTACACTCACTTTTAATACCCAGTCGCCTTTATGTGCCCCGTTAATCTGCAGTACAGGCGTTCCTGCGGTTAGGTACTGGCCTTCATTTACAAACTTCTTTAATACAAAGCCACTCGTTCCTGCGTGTACCTCAGAAAACTCCCGGTTAAACTTTACGGCATCCAGTTGTTGCCTGGCCACATCAAGTGCGGTCTTGCTATTCTGTGCCTGTTCCAGCGTAGCTACGCTGTCTTTATATAAAGCGGTTGCACGTTCATAGTCCCGCAATGCTTTTTCATAAGATAAAGTTGCCTGCTGCACCTGTGCAGTTATCTCTGTAAGATTTAACGTTGCCAGCAATTGACCTCTTGTTACGGGATCTCCTTCCTTTACAAAAATCCTGTTTATAATACCTGCTGTTTTAAAAGAAAGACTTGTTTCATCATCAGTAGTAAACTGGCCGGATACCTGTACAGGGGATTGTAAAGATTCCTGCTGCAGTTCCATGATCTTTACAGGAATTGTATCATTGATAACAGTAACAGTTTCCTGCTTTTTATCACCACAAGCCACCAGTGTGGCAGCCATGATTGTAGCGATCAGCAAAGAACAGGTTGCTTTCATATATCTTGTGTTAATGAATAGTATAAGAAGCCGTTTGCCTCTCCAGTTCAGCAGCAGCAATAAATACTTTATATAGGTTAATTGTTAGCGATAAACTTGCGGCCGTAAACTGGTTTCGTGCATCTACAGTTTCTATAAACGTATTGGTACCGGCTTTATATCCCTTATCAATCAGCCTCTGATAGCTGGACGCTGCGTCCAGTTGCTTGAGTGAGGATTGATATGTTTGATAAATGGACAAAAGATTATTCCTGGCAGTATAACCGGCCAATGTTAACTGGCTGGTAGCAAGCTCAAGTGAAAGCTGCGCCTGCTTGATATCTGCCTGGGATTGCTTTAATTTTATCTTATTGCGATTACCGGAAAAAATGGGCATTTCCATCTGCAGGCCGGCAAAATAAAAACGGGAAGTACTATTGAATTTCCAGTCTTCGGCCTGTGAACCAACATCTACAAAACCATTTAATTTGGGAACCCAATAATTCCGGTTCATTTCATTTACAGTTTGGTTGAGTTGTACCGATTGATTCAACGACTTCAATTCTTCCCTGTTATTAATACCAGGTTGATCCTCCATCAACTTTAATACGTTGGGTAAACTGTCCTGCCCATTGAAGCTGGCATTAATACTATCCGAAGCGCTCTTGTTAAGTAAAAAATTAAAAAAAGCCCGGGCATTATTTGCCTGCATCTGCGCATTATTGGTCTCTGCTTTTATACTTTCAATCTCACTGATAGAACGCAGTACATATGCCGGTAATCCTTTGCCATTTTGCAGAAGGCTTTCATTCACACGTTTACCTTCTTCTGCCAGCAAGGCTGATGATTTATAGATCTTAACAGCCTCCAATGCGGTGATATAGTTAAAATAAGCTGTCTTGATGTTTTTCACCAATTCACGCTGGTAAATCTCTATTTCATATTGCTGAAGATTTACCTGCTGCTCCTGGATTTTTTTATTGTACCGGAGATCATTATTGATAATAGGAACCGTAGTATGCAGCCTTGCATCATAAAAATTGGTGGGCAAAAAGTTCTGGCTTACATTTTTTACCTGGGGAAAGTTGTTGCCTGATGTAAGCTGGTTAAGCGTGGTATACACAGGGTTGAGTAAATCTCCTACAGGTATATCAATGCTTCTGCCACCTGAAGAAGTCTGATAATTTCCCTGCAATGCAACAGTTGGCAGGAACATACTTTGCGCCGTTTGCAAAGCATACATTGCTTTATCAAGAGAAACTTTCTTTTGCTGTAATACGATATTGTTTTTAAAACCCTGGTCAATATATTCCTGCAAAGAAACGGCCTGTGAAGATGCATTTACAAATATGCAGCTACACACCAGAAATAATAAATATGAAAACAATATTCGCTTCCAACGGATGTTCATAGCAGGTTTTTAAGATCAGGATAGTCGCATGTTAACGACCGGATTAGTTAAAATAACAGCGTTAAGTTTATTCAATTTAACGCATTCGTTCAATCAACCGCACAAAATTTTCAAATACATATCCAAGCACGTCTTCAGTGCCCGGAAGTATGTTCTTACGTGTAACCAGGTGTTCAAGCTGCCCATGATTTTTTAAGGTACACAAACCATGCATCGCAGACCAGATAAACAAGGATAAACCATGTGTCTCCATCCCCTTAAAATCACCGGTATCCTGGCAGGCTTTCACTGTATTAAATAATGCGTAGTAAGCCTCCGTCCCCTCTTCCCAATCTTCGTTAACATGATGTTTTTCCAGGTACGCGATAGGCTCTTTCATCACAAACATCAACTCGTAGAAATCACTATTACCAAGGGAAAAATCAATGTACACCCGTCCCATAGCTTTCAATCTTTCAAATGGATCTTCTACTTTTAAAAGTACCATGAAGTTTGATGAAAGCATTTTAAACCCTTCCTGGTGAAGCGCATAAATGATCTCATTCTTGTCTTTATAATATAGATAAAGTGCAGTAGGGCTAAAGTTAATTCTTTCAGCAATATTTCGCATGGAGGTTGCTTCAAAACCTTTTCCCGTAAACAGCTCTTTTGCCGCTTCAAGAATGCGTTTTCTAACATCATCACGGTATTGTTCTTTTTGCGCTGCCTTCATCCCCTGCATTTGAAAACAAATATACTTAACAGTGTTAAGTATGCAATCAAAAACTTAGCTGCAATTGATTAATGCGTCACAGGCCCGTTTCCCAAAAACAGCAAGGCATTCAATACTAATTGATCCTGCACCTTGTTACCAAAAGTAAAGGAAAGTTCTTTGTTACTATGGTGCTCGTAGTCGATATCGTTATGCCCCATATTGAAGTAGATCATCCGGTAATTTTTATTGGTCCACACCACCGGGTAATAGCCGCTATGCCATATCTCATACTGTTTGGGGCCGGTTCCCAAAGGAAAACTTGAAGAATCAATATACAATAATATGCGGATGTCTTTATTGCTGCGCAGATCATGCTCCCATCTGTACCACTCATTGGGCGAGGCTTTAAATGTTGTGGGTATATTTTTTAAGAATGGACTGGCATTGTCTTCTACCCTTAAGATGGCGGAGGTTGGCCGCCAGGTATTGCTTACATAGCTGCCTGAACCGAGAAAAGTATTATGATACCAGTCCCAGTTTTGCGGAAAATCAGATGGCGTTAAAGCAAATGCTGAAAAATGAAAACCCATCCAGGCGCCGCCACCTTCCATATACTTTTTAAAAGCTTCACGCTGGTAAGCACTGTCTGGCCGTGTATCTAAGAAGATCACCACCTGGTATTGAGATAAAAAATCTATGTTCAGATTATCCCAGTTATTGGTTGAATCATAGGTAAATCCATGGGTTGCAGCCATTGCCGGAAACCAGCGGTTTGCCTCGTGCACAAAGCTGATATGTGCCTGATCATGCAATGCAGTATAAAATGCAATTACTTTAAATGATTTACCAGAGGATTGCCCACTTGCATCATAAACAGCGATGAGTAAAAAAAGCAAGCATTTCAGGAGAAGATTAATCGCAAGTGTATACCGGGAATGATTCATATGGATAAAATTAAGCTTACCATAATGATAAGCAAATACTATCTTATACATAATCCAGATACCTAGAGAAGCTGAATTTTTTGGCAACGATAATACCTAGCCTTCCTTGTGCCGCCATTCACCGGCCTTGCTTACAATACCTGTCACCATCTTATCAAGGTTTTGCGCGGAAGTTTTTAACCATTGTATCAATTCTGGATCGGTAGCCGCAGAAGGCATATCTTCCATCATCGCAATAATCCCCAGGATATTGGAAAGCGGTCCTCTTACTTCATGGGATTGCGTATAAATGATCTCTGTAAGAATCCTGTTTTGGTTTTGTATAAAAAGTTCATGCTTCTTCCTCTCATTAATATCTGTCACTGTCACCGATATTCCCAGCAATACGCCTTCATCCCAAACGGCAAAACAGGCAATACGGAACCATAATACAATTTGCCGGAAAGGTTCAAGGCTGAATTTTACAGGTACTTCTTCCACTGTATTTTCACCGGTGATCGCCAGGTCTACCATTGCTTTAAAGTGTTCGGTAAAACCTTCATTGGCCTGTTCAAACCATTGATACAGGTAATCAAGCGCATTATCTCCTTCTTTAATCTGATCATTATGAAAAAGATAGGATTTTTCTTCAGTAGCTTTATTAAGATATAGGATGGAATAGTCTTCAGCAAGCAATAATCGTACAGCAGAAGAATTGTTATAAAGGGCTTTTAATATCTTATCATTCTCCATAATGCGGGTCTTTGCCCCGCTTAACTGGCGCATTGCCGCAGCTTGCTGCCCTGCTTTTTTATAAGAATGATAAGGAGATCTCAAAAAAGCTAAAAGATCTTCGCGCCAGATCAATCCTTCAAAATGACGATCATTCATAACAATCAGTACATCTGAAGGTGTTTTATGTAAGAGCGAGAGCATTTCCGGCCAGGAGTTCCCTAAATCTGTCATTGGTTTTTCCTGCAGACAATCTTTTACATGTTTTCCTTTTTTCAACGATACATCCGCCATGGTGAGTACGCCAGCAGGTGCAGATTTATCACTCCCCTGTACAATCACTGCCCCGCTACTGGATAGCTGACCAATGACTGACCCTATTTCTGCAGAAAGATCAGTAACAGGAAAATCCCGGCAAATCAATTGGGTTATCGCCATATGCTGTAATGAGGCAGTAAATCTTTCAACTTGGTTTTATACAGTGCCGCATTTGTATAAAAAGTTATTGTTAGCCTGGTGTTTAAAGTAGGTGATCATTATTGGATTTCTCTTATTTAAAAATGGCCGCGACAACATTGAAAAAGTTCCATTTTTACACGGATAAAAATAGGGTAAATCGGTTGTAATGAACCATCAAAACCCAATAATATTTAGGACAAAAATTTATGCAAGAACATTAAAGTTGAGATATTTCGCAGATTTGGTATAACATTTTTCCTTAATAAGAATAGCTTTACTTTAATATCTAATTATTTATATATTAATATGTTAACTAAAAAATGTATTATTAATTTTATTATTACAACAATATCTCTTTCTTAATTGTTACCTTGAAAGTGATTTAATGCTATTTTAATATTGAAGATTAGCATTAAGAACCTGCAGTTTATTAAACAAAGGTTGCAACGATACGAGCCATTATTTATCAATATAAACCAGTATCCGCCTACATTGCCGTTATTGACTTATAATAACTTCTGCGGGGCATGTAGACAAGCCTTCCTTTTTTCATAAGCCTGTGGGTTGAACACACGGCCGCTTTCTATTCCGTTTTACCGGTTTTGAAACTTGCTGTTTACCGCTGATTAATAACAGTAACAATATTGTCTGTTACTAATCGGGTAGTTGCTGTTGTTTAATTAAATCCACTAAATATGAGTAACACACACGTTTCTATTTCAAGATCCAAAGCAAAAGAAATCTTCGCAGTTGGTTTTACATTTTTCTGGTGCGTTGCAGGTGCAGCCATCGTTTATAACAAGGAAAAGGAGCCATCTGTAGAGCAACAAATCTTCACACAGTACCAGGCCAAGGAGAAAGAAAATCACGAAAAACTTACCAAAGAACAACTTACCAGGCCGGATATCTATGCTTTACAAGCAGCCCAGGCAAAAGCCAATACACCCAAAAAAGACAGTACTGTTATTGCCAGTGAATAACAGGTTAGATTCATAAGCTTAGTTAAGCCTTTTATTTAAAACCAACCTGTCATACCGTTTATAAGTGAATGTATGGCAGGTTGTTTAAAGGTTTAAGCATTTTTTACATGGACAAAACGTGTGTTTTGCTCCACTAATAATGTATTGTCCTTACTAAAAAAACTAATGATATTCCGGTATAGCCGGGAAGGGTATTATTCTTTATGCATATTTCCAGATATAACCGCCACAGGCCTGATGAAATCCTTTGGCTGTTCTGCTGATGCCTGTTGGATTTGCCCCTGTTGCACGATGGGCTTCTGCGATGCTGTTAAAAGTTTTAATTTTCTTACCGGATAAGCTGTACTGGGTAATTTTTTTGAGATGATGTTTCAGCATGTTCCAGTGCCGCATATGAACTTCTTCAACCGAAAGCTTATGAAAAGGATTAGGTGAGCGCCCAAGCATTTTCATACGTTTCTGTTTTTCACTAAGGGAAGCTGCTTTCAGGTTGGAGGGACGTACGTTAAAGCTATTTCCATCATTATAGAAAATTACAAATCCGGCATCATAATAATTTACCTGCTTTACAAACGTGCAGTACACAAGCCTTGCTACACCAAAGTTATAGCGAAAGCCCGCAAGAATAGGGCTTGCTGTTAAATACGCGCTGTAGTCTTGCTTGTACTTGTTATAGTGCCAGCGTATTTCAGGCTTAATAATCTTCTCGCCTTTTATATGCACAGCGCCATTCTTATAAGTGGTTTCGTATTCCGTTCTTTTGATGCGTCCAAGATTAGACACTACGAAATACTCTTCCAGTCCGAAGATCGGTTTCCATTGTTCGCCGGGAAGTGACTTTAACGATAAATCCTGATAAGGATACTTTTTTGAAGAAGCCATGAGGGGTTTAGATAAATTGTTGGCTAAGATAAGGAATAGCAATAAAAACTAATAAGTGCAACTTTCTGTTTTCCGGAAAAAATCATTTTTTAAGCTCTTTATAACGAAAGGCATCGGTATACTTTTAATGCGGGTGGGATTATTACTTAAAGCAACACGATATAGTAAACGTCACCATTAATAATTATTACTCATCTTATAATCAGGAAGAGTCCTTTGTTGATACAAACAACTGTTCACATAATCGTTCCTGCCCGTGGATAAATAGCTGGTTGCATTTTTCGGCAATCCCGTATAAATTTCTATTTTTATAATACGGCATGGGTTTACAGCGCAGCAAGCAACCAACATTGGTATGAGAAAGCCTGAATCCTGAAATATGAAAATATAGCGCGTATGGATCATGAACTGTACATTACCAGGAAACGAAACTGGTTTGATAAAACCCCAAAACTCGATATTACCCTTGAGGAATGGACTGCTTTTGTAAATATGGACCCCGAAATGCGGCTGGACAATTATTCTGAGGTGCATCTTGAAAACGGGGAAACCTATCAATATGATAATCCGGGTGCCGCTGTATGGATTGCGGATCAGGAAGGAACCACCAGGGCCCGCAAAACTACTTTTGACTTTCTTTCCGGAAATATTGCTGTAAAAAACCCTTCTCCTGATGCTTTTGATAAAATGAAACACATTGCTTTTAAACTGGGAGCAAAATTGCAAAGCGAAGAAGGAAAGGTTTATGATTTGGGATCATTAGCTGCCTTTGAAGAAATTAGCCCAGTAGCAACGCTGGCAGATGCTGAACCAGGTATTCTTAAAAAGATGTGGTGGAAACTACAGCATTCCCTTTTTATCGGTTCCGCGAAAAAATAGACAAACTATCCTGACAATATTTTACAACAAGAAATGTATAGACAAAAAAAAGGGTCTTCTGTAGAAACAGACGACCTCTAACGATTGCTTGCCATATGAAAAAAGTTCTAAAAGTCTTCCTTTTTAGTTGATCTGTTTCCTTTATCACTTTTCTTTCTATCACGATCAACTTTGATATAACAAAAGTAATATAACAATCACCCGATCAAAAATCAATCTAGCTGTAATTTACGCATCTCTAAACTGTTAAAAAAATACAAAGTCCTTTACAGCATTGCATTACAGCAGAATTTGATTATGACAGCCACCAAATAACAAGACCCGGATAATTGTCAATTTTATTATTATTCCTTTCTTTCGGAATGTTTATCAGGCTTCTTATCTGTTCCTTCCATTATTTCTTCTGCCTTTTTTACCAGTGATGAAACCGGACCTTCCATATGTTCCTGCGGATCTGTAGTATGCAACGTTTCCGGATCAGGTTTTACTGCTGCATCTTTATTATCCTCTTTTTTGTTGTGTGTGGTTTCTGACATATACAGTATTTTGTTTCTTGTTACAAACACACTGCCACATTGTGAAAGCTTAGTCTTTTATACTAATGAAGCCCCCGATAAGAATTGCCACCAATATTTATTGATAACAAAAATTTCCAGCGACTGCTGATACTGGGTAGCTATTTCTACAATCCTGGCAGTGAGTATATGATGATGCCGATAACATATCTATACTTTTATTCAATCTCTCAGGATATTGGAAATGTTATAATTAATAAACGATCGATCATTGAGATCAACCCTCATTACATGTAATCAATAGCATTACCTGAATATTTTTTACTGTGAAAACAACAACAAAAAGTATTTGAAAAACTAAGCGGGCAGCGTTAAAAGCTAATTATTTTAGTATTTTTACCCTAAACAATTACGCACTATGAGTGAACGCCTGGCGGAGAAATTGTCAATTCTTTCAGACGCAGCCAAATATGATGTGTCTTGCGCTTCCAGCGGAAGTGACCGCAAAAACAGCAATAAAGGATTAGGGACAACGGGTAATGGCATTTGCCATGCATACACTGAAGATGGCCGATGTGTATCATTACTAAAAATCCTGCTTACCAATCATTGCATTTATGATTGTGCTTATTGTGTAAGCCGCAAAAGCAACGATATTAAGCGAGCAGCTTTTACTGTTCAGGAAGTGGTTGATCTTACGATTAATTTTTATCGCCGTAATTATATTGAAGGTTTATTCCTTAGCTCGGGAATCTTCTCCAATGCTGATTATACTATGGAAAGGTTGGTCCTGGTAGCTAAAAAACTTCGGACAGAGCATAAATTCAACGGTTATATACACCTGAAAACAATACCAGGCGCAAGCGATGAATTAATGAAGGAAGCAGCACTTTATGCAGATCGTTTAAGTGTAAATGTGGAAATGCCTACGGAGAAAAGCCTGCACTTGCTCGCCCCTGATAAAAATCGCCAGGATATGCTAAAGCCGATGCGTTTTTTGAAAGATTCCATTTTGCAAAACAGGGAAGAAAAAAAGCTGTTCAAAAAAACACCGATGTATGCGCCCGCCGGTCAGAGTACACAAATGGTAATTGGTGCTACACCGGAAACCGATCTTGAAATATTATTGATGTCTCATTTTTTTTACCAGAAAATGCAAATGAAAAGGGTGTATTATTCCGGGTATGTACCTATAAGCAATGATAACCGTTTGCCTGCCATAGGAACGCCGGTCCCTATCCTGCGCGAAAACAGGTTGTACCAGGCTGACTGGCTACTACGTTTTTATGGTTTTAAAGTCAACGAGATTGTATCTCTCTATCAACCTTTGCTTGATGCAGACATAGACCCTAAGCTTGCCTGGGCATTGCGAAACCTTGAATTATTCCCGGTTGACATTAATAAGGCTGATCTGCAACTCATTAAACGTATTCCAGGTATTGGCATACAGTCTGCCAACAAGATTTATGCGGCGCGAAAATTCAGTAAACTCAATGAAGAGCATCTCATTAAATTAGGAATCGCCTACAACAAAGCGAAATATTTTATTGCACATAATAATGCCAATCGCCTGACAGAAGATCTTACGGCCATGCAGATTAAAGAGCGGATTCTAAAGCAGGCGAATTCAAAATACCGGCCCAACTTTTCGCCTCAGATGAAACTTTTCTAAAATCACTATATAAATTTAAAAACATGCATGTGCTTGTTTGTGATGGAAGCCTGGAAGGCTGGCTCACCGCCGTATTTGAAGTATATGAATATAAATATTCCCATGCAAATATTATCAGGGAAACGCTATACCAACCTACTTTAACTGATACAGAACATCGCGTACATACCAATGAAGCAAAAGCAACGCGGGTTTGGAACGGCCTCAAACAAAAGCTATCCCCAAGAGCCTTGCAAAATTTATATCATAGCTATTTGTCAGAAGAAAAGGACATTGAGAAGATAATGCTGAATTATGTGCAATACATCTATAGCAATAAACCCGGTTCTGAAGCGGACTTTAGCAACCCAATTATTTTGAGGATTGCGCAAACTGCTAAGAAAGTACAGCGTGAAAGACACCGGATGACCGCTTTTGTGCGCTTTCAGCTCACTGCAGATAATTTGTATTATGCACTAGTAGAACCAGACTTTAATGTACTGCCACTTATCGTTCGTCATTTTAAAGAACGCTATGCAGATCAACGCTGGCTTATCTATGATCATTACCGTAAGTATGGAATCTATTATGATCTGCAAACAGTTGAAACCGTAGAGCTTTCGTTTAATGAACAAAGTGCAAATTCTATCGTGGAAATATATGACGAAAAGGAAGAGCTCTATCAAAAGTTATGGCAACAATACTTCAATAGCGTAAATATCAAGGCAAGAAAAAATACCAAATTGCATATACAACATATGCCCACACGATATTGGAAATATCTTACTGAGAAAAAACATTTCATGTAAACCAATACTGTCGATCACCAATACTTATAAACACGAAAAGGTATGGCCTTTTATAAATGTTTATCATTCGCTGAAAACTTGCTTCACTTTACTCCATTCCGCAATATTACCATTTACTGTTATTGTTTTTCTTTTACCGGCAACGCCTATTAAAGCACCTATCGCAGCACCAAAACCACCACCGCTGATTAATCCAACAGCAAAGCCTTCACCCGGACTATAATCAAAAAAATTAAATCCCGAAGAATCTTCATGGCTGGATGCAGCGGCTATCGCACCAACAAGCACACCGCCGGTAATGGCGCCAATAAGTACACTATGCCCAATGGCCCTTCTCGTTTTTATATAACCGATCTCTTTTACTAGTAATTCACGTTGTACATTATCGCTCGTAAGAATAACAGAGCTATCTGTTACGTTAAACAGTTTACCTCTTGAAATCCTATCTCCTTTTAAATCGTATATCCTGATGAAAATGTGCTTCACCTGTGAGAAGGTGATTAAACTGCAGGCCACCAGCAGAACACAGAGCAATTGCTTTTTCATGATGATTGGTTGATGAAGGTTTTTATAAGATACACTATAGCTTCTTCAAATGCAAGTAAACCCATACAAACTTTTCAACCTGTTCTTATTGTTAAAGGTTATATAACTCATAATCAGTTTTTTGTAAACACTTTTTTTTATCCGTTTTCACTGATCAATTCAGGTATGCAAACAGGCTCTTAAAATTTCAAAAAACATTTGCCTCTTATATGAATATTTGTTTAGCTTAGTACAAGATTCATTTATCCGACATACTTGCCGGGGAACAATTTTCTTCATCACTAAAATTTAATCCCATGGTTCAGACAGACATCTCACAGCTCTCTAAGGAATGTAATCAGTGGAGAGAGCATTTACATTCCTTACGCGATGAATTCAACGAGCTTAAAATGCAGCTTCAGCACATCGCCAATAAAGCGCTCTCTAAAGATCAACTTACGGACCTGGAACATTTTCAGAATCAGCTTCACATCCAGCTCATCAACATCCACGATTTAAAACAGGCAGTCAAATCCCACGACCGCAGCATTCAGCAGGAACTTTCAGAAACTAATGGTAACGTATCCGAAGACAGTTATGTGGATCATGAGCGTTTGTTTGACGACTACGAATATTTAAAGCACAGCCTCCAGGAACTACGCAACGATTTCGGCAAATTCAACAGCAGTATTTTAAATTAATATATTATACAAGCCTTACTTGTACTAACCTACAGCTGGTTTTGTAAAAGGATATATACATCAATAACTGTTTAAATAAACAGTGTGTTATTTTCATCTCTGAACCTTTCTGCGATTTAGTTTGATAATGATTGCGGTTCTTATTCCGCATAAGGGCAACAGGCAATGTAATACAGTTTAGATCCATCAATATTACAGGCAGTCATGCATCTTACAGGATGCATGATGCCTGTACGTTGCTGCAGGCCCGATTAATATTGATCATTTAAAAATATTATTGCTATGCCAGAGTTTGATACTTCACATGTAAAAAGCATTGTCTTGCTCGGCCACGCCGGCTGTGGTAAGACCACATTGGCGGAATGCATGCTTTACGAAGCAGGCCTCATTAACCGCCGCGGCAACATTGCTGAAAAAAATACCGTTGGAGATTACCACGAACTTGAACAGGAACGTGGTAATTCTATTTTTAGCAAGCTACTTCACACAAAGTGGAGGGGGTATAAGATTAATATTATTGATACTCCGGGATATGATGATTTTACCGGAGAAGTCATTAGTGCGTTACGTGTGGCTGATACCGGTGTAATGTTACTGAATGCAACTGCCGGTGTGGAGGTAACCACGGATCTTATCTGGAATTATACCGAACAATTTAAAACGCCGATGATCTTCGCGGTAAATAAACTGGATGATGACAGCGCTGATTTTGACAACACGGTAGCTGAAGCAAAAAATCATTTTGGAAACAAGATCGTAGTAGTACAATATCCACGACAGCAGGGTGCCGGGTTTCACGAGATCATAGATGTATTGCGCATGACCATGTACAAGTTTAAAGATAGTGGTGGCAAGCCTGAAAAACTGGACATACCATCAGAAGAAAAAGGCCGTGCAGAAGAGCTTCACAGGGAGCTGGTAGAAGCCGTAGCCGGTAATGATGAAACGCTGATGGAAAAGTACTTTGACAAAGGAGAACTGGATGAAGATGAGATTAAAAATGGCATGAAGAAAGCCATGATCAATCACGATATTTTCCCCCTGTTTTGTTTGAGTGCAGAACGCAATATGGGTAGTGGCAGACTGATGGGATTTATTGATAACGTTTGTCCGAGTGCGAACGAAATGCCTCCGCAGCAAACAAAGAGCGGTGGCACATTAGCCTGTGATGCAAACGGACCAGCCTGCATTTTTATTTATAAAACCGTTAGTGAACCGCATGTGGGTGAGTTGTCGTTTTTTAAAGTATATAGCGGTACGATAAAAAGCGGTATGGAACTGGAGAATGAAAGTACCGGAGTAAGTGAGAAAATTAACCAGTTGTTTTTAGTAGAAGGGAACAAAAGGGTTAACATAAATGAGTTGGTGGCCGGTGATATTGGCGCTACACTTAAACTAAAAAATACCCATGTAAACAATACCCTGCATATTAAAGGAAAGAATTACGAGCTAAACCCGATTGTGTTTCCATTACCGAATATGACGGTAGCGATTGAAACACTAAAAAAAGGAGAGGAAGAAAAGCTTTCACAGGCTTTGCATCAATTGCGCGAAGAAGATCCTACGTTGCTGATTGAATTTTCACCCGAGCTGAAACAACTACTCCTGCATTGTCAGGGAGATATGCACCTGGCCGTTGCTAAATGGAAGATTGAAAACAGTTATAAGCTGGAAGTGCGTTTTGTAAAGCCGCGCATTCCTTATCGCGAAACAATTCGCCGTGCTGCAGATGCCAATTACCGGCATAAAAAGCAAAGTGGTGGCGCCGGTCAATTTGGCGAAGTATTTATGCGTATAGAACCCTGGTTTGAAGGCATGGCAGAACCGAGTGGTTTAAACGTGAGGGGACGCGATACTTTCGATCTGGATTGGGGAGGTAAGCTGGTATTTTATAACTGTATTGTAGGTGGTGCCATTGATACCCGTTTTCTACCCTCGGTATTAAAAGGTGTAATGGAAAAAATGCATAACGGTCCCTTAACAGGAAGTTACGCACGTGATATCCGTGTGAGTGTATATGATGGAAAAATGCACCCGGTAGATAGTAATGATATCTCATTTAAGATTGCAGGTTTACAGGCCTTCCGCCAGGCATTTCAACAGGCAGACCCGCAGTTGCTTGAACCGGTATATAATGTAGAGGTGTTATGTCCTGATGAACTTACCGGTGCTGTAATGGGTGACCTGCAAAGTCGTCGCGCCATTGTAGAAGGTATTGACAGCGAAGGCAATTTTCAAAAGGTGATCGCAAAAGTACCGCTTGCCGAAATGGATGGATATTCTTCATCGCTCCGGTCTTTATCACAGGGAAGAGCCAAATTTAAAAGTCGTTTTCATGAATACGCACCCGTACCCTATGACTTACAACGCAAGCTGATGGATGACTACAGCAAGAAAGAGGTGGAAGAGCTGGTGTAGTTTTCAAATCATTTTTCAAGGTTCCGGTCAGGATATATCAATTCAGGCCGGAACTTTCTTATTTATAATAACTTCTATACTTTAACTAAACTGGTGAGCAACAGTAGAGATTAACATTCTCTGCAAAATGTAATAAGAACCAGATAATAAAAACAAAATAAAGGCCGGAATACCGGCCCTTCTTTTATTAGGGAATATACGCTGGTAAAATCCTACCGTGAGAACAGGGCAGGCAGATTAACACTTATGACTCATCTTAATATTTTAATGCATGAGGTTGATGAAGAATAAGATCATTAATATAATGGAGAACAATGCAACGGATATATAACTGAACCTCGTCTCCAGCCTCATTCTTTTAAATTCATTTTGCATGATTGATAATACCGCTGTGTTTGATGAAACAAAATTACTATCGCGATATTAAAGACAGTTGAAAGCCAGCTTAAATAATCATTGATTTATAGGGATCTTACCTTAAAAAGTTGAAGGGAGAGAAATCATTTAATCATGCCCGGTAACGCCTTCCATCAGTCATAAATATTTTTAAGCGATAGTATCATCACCTCTGCAAGTATAGCAAGGGCATTATCCAGTTATTAGTACATACTTAAAGCGATTGCTTTTATTGTGATATCAGCACAATCAATGTGCGAGAAACCAATTATTATATACCACCAGCCCAACATAAAGCCAGAAGATAATCGCCGGAATTACAATTCCTCTTGGATAGAGAAAGAAGTTTGCAGCGAAAGATGCGGCGGGAACAAAAGCGATCAGTAATGCTTCCAGGTAAAGTCCTTTTATAAAAAAAAGTGTAGGGATAAATAATAACAACATCACCAGCATGATGCCCCACACTTTACGGGCCTGTATCAACATCCTGCCATTGTTACTTTGCCAGATGAGCAGACCGGTAATAATACTTACCCCGATGGCAGAAAAAGTTATCACCGCCATTTTCAAATCTTTAAAACGTAGAAGATGCGGTTTTAATTCAGGCAGGTAACCGGGCACTGCATTCAGCCTGTCCGTAACAAACAACCATGCGCCAATAAAATAAAATGGCGTAAGAAACCCCATTAACATAATAAACCATTCATTGGCACGAAAAGGCCGCAAAACAGCCAGTGCAAAATAAATTACGATTACTAATGGCAGCACAGGGTAATAGGCGGCAATGGCGGCCCCTGCAACCAGGCCAATATTGTATATCAGTTCTTTTGGTTGTGGAGAATTATATAACCTTGCCATCAGGTACAGCAGCCAGATAATTAAACTGTTAACGATTAACGCAGAAGAGAGTTGATTCCATTCCGGTAGCAATCCTGTAAATAATACATAGGTCATGGCCGTAGTAAAAGCCGGCCGTTGAAACATTTTTATATCATTCAGGATATAGTTGAGGCGAAGCGCCTGGGCAATTACCGTTACATGATAAAGCACCGTAATTACAATGCCTGGCAGGGGAGCTACATACTTTGACAACAGCAGCGAGATAAACCCGTCGTTTGCGCCGGCATAAACTTGCGGCGGCGCTACAAAAAAATGTGCATGTAATAATATACTAAGCCCAATGAGCCAGAAAACATTAGCGGGTGATTTATCCCTGAATATAGATACCACGTTTATCGCTTTGCTGCTTTATATTAAAACCCGGGCTTTGCAGTCAGCAGTTAACTGTAAAGCCCGGGTTTAATGTTTGTCAGGGAATGCGCAAGATTGATTCACCCGGCAACCACTAAAATTCAATTTTTGCAAAGCAAATATAGTTCCTGTACTGGCACGGAACCAATAAAGTACGTGCGCCCAGTTGTTTTGCATACCTCGGCATAAAATCATAACCCTTATCAAGATTACGGAATGTAGGATTTCTCGTAATCTGTCCGCGGCCATCAACGCTTTGATCATTCAGTAATGTGGTGCGTTTTTCAGCCTGGTTAAAGATGAAATGTACTTCACTGCCGGAGTTGTAAGTAGTATAACCTATGAAGTTGTCGGTATTATCATCAAACTGCGATTTCTTGATCACATTTCCCCATTCCATATTGGCAGAAGAATCAAAGGAAAGGATCGCAATGTTATCTGCATAATACCTGTTAATGGCGTAGTTATTAAAAGAGTTGTACCTGCCCCAGGGATAATAATAATTATAGAACGGACTGTAATAATAGTAAGAACTCATCGGGCTCCAGAAAGGTGACCCGTATAAATAATCCCACCTGTTATACATACCACCTCTTGATGAAGTGTATGCAGACTCAGATGCTATCACAAAGCCGCCATCTTTCCGCATCACAATGTTCTGAAGAAAATAATCATTGAAAGCAGTTTTGGAACTGCCATCGTTTTTTGCTTCGGCCCTTAATTCATCTGTAAATACAATATTATTGGTGGCCTTTTCTGTCCTGGAATTTTTGTTCCAGATGCTGGCATATAATCCATCAATATTACCGCGACGGCTTTTGCTAAAGAAAGAAGTGATCAAATAATTCTTATTGGCATTATCTACCTTAAGACGAATATCATCCAGGTAGATTTTTGAAAGTGTGATATCATAACTTAACGCCGTATCTTCCATTGCCGGTTTATAAAAAAGCGTAAGCTTGGTAATATTATCTTTTTGTGAAGAGCCTGTAGGTTTTAGAAACACAACATCGCCATCATTATCTACACTAAACTCATTCAGGAAATCACTGCGATCCGGCATTTTTATATTAAGTACAGATTTCTTTTGCAGGGCCATATTCTCACCATACAAAAAGGTAGTTACAATATAATTGCGTTCATCTTTGCTGTTGATCTTAAACACCAATACCTTCTTTTTATCATCGCTATTGATAAATGTATAAATCTTATTGTTTGATGAATAGTTGATCTGTGTGGTATCAAGCACTACAGGATCTTCCAATAGTTTTATGTTACCATCAAGTTTTGCATAAGCGCTGATAACACTATTACGGTGTTGATACTGATAAAAAACATAGAAGAAATCACGATGTGTGAGAAACTCCACTCCCAGTACATGATCGGGCAGAAATGCAAGGTCCTGTTTGCCCAGCAGCTTCATATCATTTGCATCCAGCATAGAAATACTATACCTGTTGCGTATATTTTTATAAATAAGAAAGTGATCATTAAGCTTGCCAATGACATCAAAATTCAACTGGCGTGAATCATCTTTATCAGGCTCTGAATAGGTTATTTTCTGGGCGTGAACGAACGTAACAAAACATATGGACAAACCTGCAAGTAATAACAATCTGTTCATCATACTGGACCTGTGTTTTCGCTAACAAATGTAAGTTTAAGCTTTTATAAAATCTGGTAAAATAAACTTAAAGCTATTACTTAATAATACGAAATAAAAACGAAGGTAGTTGCGGATGATTTTGTTGCAAACAATATTTTTCACTATACATTTGTTAAGATTTTAGATTGTAGACTTAATTAATAATTTGTGAGCAAGCAGCTTGATAAAGTTTCCGTTGCAGGTTTAATCATTGCATTTGGAATTATTTACGGCGATATCGGAACCTCCCCACTCTATGTACTCAACGCCATTGTTAACGACAGGATTGTAGATGATAAACTGATTATTGGCGCGCTTTCTTGTGTCATTTGGACACTTACTTTACAAACCACTCTTAAATATGTCATCCTCACGCTTAAAGCAGATAACAAAGGCGAAGGTGGCATTTTTAGTTTATATGCATTGGTAAGGCGAAGAAGAAAATGGCTCGTAATGCCGGCCATGCTTGGTGGCGGCGCATTACTGGCAGATGGTATTATCACCCCGCCCATTTCAGTTACATCTGCAGTAGAAGGTTTAAGACAGCTTTCTGTATTTCATGATATCACAACAAGAACGATTGTGATTATAGTTGTAGCCATTATTAGTGCACTGTTCTTTCTGCAGCAGTTTGGTACGGCTTCTATCGGCAGGTTATTCGGGCCGATCATGTTTGTATGGTTTACCATGCTGGCGGTACTTGGTTGTATTCATTTAAGTGATGACCTGCAGATATTCAGAGCGCTTAGCCCGCACTATGCCATACAATTACTTACTACTTATCCCAAAGGGTTCTGGATATTGGGCGCAGTCTTCCTGTGTACCACGGGCGCCGAAGCATTGTATTCTGATCTTGGCCACTGCGGCAGGGGCAACATACGTGTATCCTGGGTGTTTGTAAAAACCTGTCTTATATTAAACTATCTCGGGCAGGGCGCCTGGTTGCTGGCGCATTACCGCGGGCAACATATTACTGATGATATGATGAATGCAGGCTTCCATTGCTTTTACGGCATCATGCCGCAATGGTTTAAACTGGTGGGCATTATCATCGCTACATCAGCAACCATTATTGCCAGCCAGGCATTGATCTCAGGTTCATTTACCTTGGTGTCTGAAGCCATGCGTCTTAACCTGTGGCCCAAATTAAAGATCAATTATCCCAGTGAAGAGAAGGGCCAGCTATTTATACCGAGTGTAAATACATTGTTATGGATTGGCTGTGTGGGCATCACGCTATTCTTTCGCAAGTCGTCTAATATGGAAGCTGCATACGGACTTGCCATCACCATGTGTATGATCAGCACATCCATATTGTTGGCAAATTTTATGGTAAGCCGAAGGGTACCGAGTTACCTGATTTATTTATACCTCGTCGTCTATTTCACGATTGAAGTTTCGTTTCTTACCGCTAACCTGGAGAAATTTCCGCACGGTGGTTATGTAACACTGCTTGCCGGGGGCGCACTCTTTGCCGTTATGTATATCTGGTACAGGAGCCGCAAGATTAAAAACCGGTATGTTGAATTTGTGCGGCTGGAGCATTATGTGCCCATGATACAGGAATTAAGTAATGATAAAACCGTTCCAAAATATGCTACCCACCTGGTGTACATGACGAGTGCCAACAACCCCAAGGAAATTGAACATAAGATCATTTATTCCATCCTTAATAAAAAGCCCAAGCGTGCCGACATTTACTGGTTTGTACATGTGGATGTGCTTGATGATCCTTATACCTGTGAATACATCGTTGACCATATTATCCCAAATGATATTATACGTGTAGAGTTCAGGCTGGGTTTCAGGGTTGAGCAAAAGATCAACCTGATGTTCAGGAAAGTGGTGGAAGAACTGGTAAATAACAAAGAAGTAAATATCACCAGCCGTTATGAAAGCCTGGAAAAGAACAACGTGGTTGGAGACTTCCAGTTTATCGTGATGGAAAAATACTTGTCTAACGACAATGAGCTTCCTTTTATAGAAAAAGTGATCATGAAGCTGTATTTCTGGATCAAAGAAATAAGCCTGAGCGAAGAAAGAGGCTTCGGGCTTGACCCCAGCTTCGTTACTGCTGAAAAATTTCCGCTGATTGTTTCACCGGTACCCAATATTCCGCTGAAAAGAATCTTTACGGATAATAGCTAAAAACATTTCAATGATAACCTTGTTACATCAGGTTTATAAAAAAGCCGCGCTAAGTTCAAGCGTGGCTTTTTTATAAGATCGTATTCAAGATGACTGCTAAAAAATATGCATCCCGATGCCCAATTGCATTTGCCGCGTCTTCCAGCTATACCGGCTATCTATGTTATTGATATTACTGATACCATAATTGTATCTTCCGTAAACCCTAAAGGCATCGGAAAGATTAAGCTGAACACCAGCTACCAGCGAAAGATCTATCTTTTTAAATGCGGCCTGATCGGCTTTTAACAGGTCTTCGTCATCATACACCAGAAAGCTTACCTGCGGACCAAAATTCACACTGAACAAATCATTGATATTATACTTAGCCAGTAAAGGCACAGCTATATAACTCAGCTTTACCATCTGGCTGGATTGTGGGCTTGCTGTATTTACATAGTACACGCTAAAATTATCTGCCCGTTTTACATTGCGCTGGGAAAATAATACCTCCGGCTGAAAGCCCCATTTCTTATTAAAATCAATTTCAGCAAATGCACCACCCTGGTAACCGGTTTGGTATTTGCCACTCATTCCGTTACCGGAAACTTTGTTGTAATCGAGGTCCGTTTTAATACCCAAGTGTAGTTTCTGGGCTTGTAGAGAAATTGCAGTTAGCAGCAGCAAAGTTGCCGATAGAATTTTAGTCAACATACTATAGTGGGTTTTATCCGGTGCAATAGTATCCGATACCGCTGTTAGTGATTTGTTATTGTAGATGACTTAGTTTTTTCCGTCTCTCAACAAGCAATTATCAGATAGCAACAGATTTTAGCTACCTCGATTGCTTATATGCTTCGCTACGATTTTACTACTTCCATCGTCTCAAAGCAGCCTTGTTAAAAGTATAACCGGGCGTAAACAACTGTTCGCTAATTTCAGTAACACTGTACCATGGATCATTCGTTGTATGCAATGGATTTTTTACGATATGCATATCCTGTGCTGGCATAAACCCTTGCGCCAGCAGGAATATTTTATCTCCTGAAGATTTATTCACCGCAACATCCATTACAATCATTGCATGACCGGGATATCCGGCTTTCACAAAAACATCACCTGGCTGTAAGTCTTCCGGTTTCTTTATTGAGTAAGTTTGCTCCTCCACCGTATAAGTACCACAGTAAATAAATACCTGCCGTAGAAATTTCAACAATTGATCATGAGTTTGAATTGCAAGCGTATCAGCAGTTTGAAAGGCAATCATTTTTTGACCGCTTACACGATAACGTTCTCCTTTTATATATCGCTCAAAATTAAAATGAACTGCTCCCGATGCGGGATAATCAATTTTGCGATATGCCTTTTGTGAAAAGAAATACTCAGCCCTTAACCGCATAATAGCATCTGCGCATTGTTGTAAGTCCTCGTTACCGGTGGAAAGATCAAGCACCGCGTAATGTGATGACTGATCCTGCTTTGGCTCATGATTATATAGATAAACCGTATTGTCTTTACGGAATCCCATTTTCCCAAGCCAGCTTCCAAAAGATCCTGATGTTGGACTCACTCTTTCATATCCTGCCGGTAAAGGCACGCCAGCAACGGAAGATGGCAAGATATGTTGCTGTTGTTGAGGGGCAGGAATTTGCCGGCAGGCAGTTGCATAAAAAGCGGGCAGTAAGATGACAGGAGCCATCAGGCAACGGAAAAAGAATAAGTTTTGCATAATGTGGCGGTTGTTTTGTACAGATCAGCAAGCGGCTTGTTTCCATAGAAGACAATGCCATATTTTTGTTAATGACCTCGTGGAAAGACCAGTTACAAAGAGATGTTGAATTAACCGCGATACCGAATAGAATCGTTTCGCTTGTTCCGTCGCAAACGGAGTTGCTCCATTCCCTGGGATTGGAAAAACAGGTGGTGGGCATCACCAGGTTTTGTGTACATCCACCCCAATGGCTTAAGGAAAAGACAATCATCGGCGGCACTAAAAATATTGATATCGATAAGATAAACAGGCTTCAACCTGATCTTATCATCGCTAATAAAGAGGAGAATATAAAAGAGCAGGTAGAAGCGCTGCAAAGCATTGCGCCGGTATATGTGAGTGATGTGACCAACCTGCCGGATGCGTTAGATATGATTCATCAAATAGCAGCGATTACGGGTACTATTGAAACCGGTGAGCAGATCACTTACCAGGTCCGTAAAGCATTTGATGCGTTTGAAAACAATCATGCCCCTCTCCTATCCGCGGCATATCTTATCTGGCGGAAGCCCTACATGACTGTTGGCGGAGATACGTTTATACACGATATGTTAACCCGTTGCAAACTGCAAAATGTTTTTGGCGATGAACTACGCTATCCGCAAGTATCAATAGAACAATTGGCCGCAATGCAACCTTCAATTGTGATACTTTCCAGCGAACCATATCCTTTTAAACAAAAACATTCAGAGGAGATACAGGCACAATTACCGGGCGCCGTGATAGTATTGGCAGATGGTGAAATGTTTAGCTGGTACGGCAGCCGGCTGATATTTGCCGCAGATTATTTTAGGCAACTGCAAATACAATGGAACAGGATGATATTGAAACCTTAGTAAAAAAAGAGAGAAGCAAATGCCTCTCTCTTTGTCAACTTTATAAGAACTATTCGTTTTTACCGATACAGTTAAGATCTTTAAACGCTTCTTCAAGACGGCTTACAAAATTATCTTCGCCTTTTCTAAGCCAAACGCGTGGATCATAAAACTTTTTGTTAGGTTTTTCTTCACCTTCAGGGTTGCCCAACTGGGTTTGAAGATACCCTTCATTCTTTTTATAATACTTAAGAATACCTTCCCAGAATGCCCATTGCATATCAGTATCAATATTCATTTTAATTACACCATAATCCAGTGTTTCAGTGATCTGCTCTTTTGCAGAACCGCTTCCGCCGTGGAATACAAAGTATAATGGCTTGGAACCTTCAGCAAGACCAAGCTTTTGTGCAAGATGTATCTGGCTGTTCTTTAAAATCTCCGGTCTTAACACCACGTTGCCCGGGCTATATACACCATGCACGTTACCAAAAGAGGCAGCTACCGTATAGCGTGAGCCAATAGGCGATAACGCATCATATACCTGTGCCACATCTTCCGGCTGGGTATATAATTTGGAGTTCTCTACATCAGAATTATCAACACCATCTTCTTCACCACCGGTTACACCCAGTTCAATTTCGATGCTCATGCCCAAAGCATTGATCCTCTTAAAATATTCAGCAGAGATTTCTATATTCTCGTGCAGTGGCTCTTCACTTAAATCGAGCATGTGAGAGCTAAACAGCGGCTGACCGTTTTTGGCCTTGTATTCTTCACCCGCAGTAAGTAACCCGTCAATCCAGGGTAACCATTTTTTTGCAGCGTGATCGGTATGCAGTACTACCGGAACACCATAATATTTAGCTACATTATGCACATGCATTGCACCGCTTACAGCACCAATAATATTGGCCTGTAGTTTATCGTTAGGCATACCCTTTCCTGCATAAAACTGGGCACCACCATTACTAAACTGGATAATTACCGGAGATTTTACCTTTGCTGCTGTTTCCAATACGGCATTCACAGAATCCGTTCCAATCACGTTTACAGCAGGCAGCGCAAATTTATTCTCCCTGGCATCTGTATATAATGCTTCCAGCTCGTCGCCGAAAAGTACCCCGGCAGTGTATTTAGCCATTGATTCGTTGTTTTTGGTTCGATAATTTTATGGAAGCGCTAAGATACACGATTGAGCGGATTTGTAAAGTGCAGGGAAATGAATATCTGCGAGGTTTTTACAAACAGTAATTAGCTTCCTGAAATAAATGATTAAAATTTATTCGGCACGCCCTGTTGAAGTATCTTTTTATATCCTTCAAAATCTTTGTTCTCTTTCAAAAGATCCAGGTTAGACTGGCTGATGATATAATAACCATACTTATCAGGTGTTAACCAGGGCATGATGCGGCCTTGTGTAACAGGTTTCACCTTATCAATATAATCGATGGCTGCTACCGCATCTGCAAACGGACCGGCAAGCATCAGGTTATAACGATCATCCAGCTTGGCAGAGCTGATATCTATTTTCTGGTTGTAATATTTTTCTTTGTTAAACCTGTTGAATGCATTTTTTCCTTCATTTACAAACACCTGCGCCACCTTATCAAACAATACCACTACAAATTGCGGTTCTGTTGGGTTAAACACAAAAGTTTTTACTGCCGAAACAACCGGCGGTGCTTTGGTTGTAGTATCTATTTTGATCGCAGCAGGTGCTTTGGTTACCGGTGCAGAAATTACAGAGTCTGCTCTTTTTACGGGCGCCTGCGTGACCACTTTTGATTCCTGCAGGTTTACTACCGGCGAAACCTCATCCGGATCATAACGCTTAATCTGCAGATTGGTTAGGTAGGCTTCAATTTCTTTACGTCTTCCCAACACATCTATCATGGTCTTGGCCTTTTCTGCCAGTGGCGAAGAAGGATTGCTTTCTTCAATTTCCTTTAACCGGTTAATCGCCACGCTGTCTTCATGCGTAGAAATGTGATACACTGCTTCTATATACAGCAACTGCGGCGTCCAGTAAGATTTGCCATAAGTACTGTCGGCCGCTTTTTTGTCCTGCTCCGCTTTTTCAAAATTGCCCGAGATAAACAGGTCATAAATCTCTTTGTACTTCTGCGTAGCCGGGTTCTTTTCGCTGCTTTCTTTTACTGCAGCCGTCTTTGGTTCATTGAGTGATTTATTAAACTTGCCATCCTTATATTCTTTACCCAACGCAGCTTTTGCCGAATCAGCACTATACTGGCGGCCTATCTTATTATAACAGTACACCAGGTTAAAAAGGGTTTCTTCTTTATAATCATGAGAAGCAAAACGCTTATTCAATCCTTCATATTCATCTATCGCAGGAGGAAATTCTTCCAGGTTATCCTGGAATGCTTTGCCCACATTAAACATTGCTTTTGCAATCTTATCGTTGGAAGCTTTTAACTGGTCTTCTTTTAGCGGAAGCTGCGCCAGCAATCCTTCCACAGAAAGCTCTACCGTTGGTTCCGGTGCCGCCGTTGCAGTATCGCCACTCGTCTTTTCTTTGGCTGCCTCGTTTTGCATTGCGGTAATCTTGTTCAGATCAGCTTTGCGCCGCCAGTTATCTTCATTAGGTCTTGTTCCCCATTTTTGCCTGTATTCATTAGCGCCACTGCTTTTTAAAGACAGGTTATTAAAATACCATTCGCCTTTGCTGGTAAAAAGATCTGAAGTGCCCTCTTTTCTTACCGCCTGGTTTACATTGTCGCCGCCGGCATTTGCACTTTCTTCTTTAATACCCTGCTCTTTTTGCAATTGCTTCAGTCGTTTTTTTATCAGCGCATTTCTTTCTGCCTCGGGCAGAGCGGCAACTTTTTGCAGGCTATCTTCCCGGAAGATGATGCGGTTATTTTCGGTTACAATTTTTAAAGCAGTTTTTCTTTCTTCTGCCCTTTTCTTATCGATATCTTTTTTCAGGCTGTTTACATCAATGCTATCATAAAGTGCGTAAGAAAGATCGTAATGATGCGTATCATAGGAAACATCGGCGCCCAGTAAAAAAGAAAGATTTTTTTGCTGCGGGTTATCAACACTGGATCGCACACTCTTTTCCAGGTCCTTCATCGCTTCATTATAATTATTGCGTTCCAGTTCTGCCTGTGCCGCGGCATAATAAATAATATCACGGTGCATGGCATACTTTTCCTTACGTGCCAGCTTTAAAAGGTTATCAATTTTTTCCTGTATAATATCCTGGCTTGTTCCTTTACTTAATTTAACACTGTTAAGATTGGCATACACTTCCAGTATGGGATCAATGGTATGATCGGCCGCCTTTCCATACCAGAAAGAAGCATCCTCTTTTTTACCGGACTGTTCGTATAACTGCGCGATCAAAAATTCCCAGCGGGATTTTTCCTGTTTACCTGCCGCGTTGGGAAGCGCAAGTATCAGGTGAGATGCAGCGCTATCGTAGAGCTGACCGGCATAAAACCAGTAGGCCGTATATTCATGCAGGGTGGTTTGCAGTCTTGCAGGAAAGTTGGGATCATGCTTTAGAATTTCCAGCAGGCTTCCGGCTTCCGCAAGTTCGCCGCTATCGATAAAAGTGCGGGACATCCACAGGAATGATTCATTGCGACTGGGTTTATGTTTGCCAAATCCTTTTTTCTCTTTCGTTGCGATGGAAAACTCCCCTTCATTATTGCTTGCATTACTGCCGATAGGAATATCATACCCATCATCTTTTGGCGCATACGCGTAATTAATGTAGCGAAATGCGGCCAGCGCAGAATCATAATCCGTACGGAAATAATAGGCCTTTCCCAATAACATATAAAGGTTATCAACCCAGTTATTGCGAAGATCATGCAGTAATACGCCGGCAGTGCAGTGGTAGATAACTGAATCCAGTTCCGACCTGTTCTGCGAGATCATTTCCGGTGTATAATTATAAAAGGGAATCAGCGGAAGCGTATAATCATCTTTAAAACCCAGTTTGGCATTGCTGATAATATCATTCAGCTTATTATTCGCGTTAAAGTAATAGTTGAAATGGGTAACGGTATTCTGGTATAACCTACGGCCAAAACCAAATTTCTTTTCTCCTGTTTTTTCAGAGCCCAGGCGGCGGTTTTCGTATTTTTTTGGTTTGTCTTTATCAAGATCGATGGAAGAGCCGGGTTGGGCATAGGCATACCTTGATATAAGCAGGATAGATAATAGGTATAAGAATTTAAAAAATCCCTTGTTCATGAAAACGAATCTTTAATGTTCAGGCTACACCGGCTTAGCAGTTGAGCCACCAGGCGTTGCAGGGTAGTAAGTTTGATTGTGTTTCCGTTTTACCGGTAATATTCAGCTTCACGTTTGCAAATCTCCACTGGTTACCGGCTATAAACTGCAAACCTGCATCTTTTATTTTTAAAAATACAAGTATTTTCCCATCTCCCTAAAAACTATTGCTTTAGGCATTACCTTTAGCCTCTTCTATGCGCTTATGGCCAATTTTACTGAGCACGACACTTTCAAAAGATTAAGGAACCGGTACCGCCTTGTAGTAATGAATGACGATACTTATGAGGAAGTGGTGAAGTTCAAACTGTCGCGAATGAGCGTTTACGTGGTTTTGTGTACCACCTTTGTTTTGCTGGTGGGGCTTACGGTTGCATTACTCACCCTTACACCGTTGAAATATTATGTGCCCGGCGCAGGTAATACGGGTAAAACAGGCAAAGAATTACAGGACCTGAAGATGCGCACCGATTCACTGGAACAGGCATTACAGTACAAGGATCAATACCTGAACAGCATAAAAAAGGTATTGGAAGGCAATGCTGCAGTAAAGCGGGATACCACTACCCTCAACCTGCCGAAAGCCGAAGTTTCAAATGATTAGTTATAGCGATGATTTATTAGTGCGAATATCCAATGCATGAAAGAAGAACAGCCCCGGCAAAATAACCGTCATCTTTTAATGAGATATGCAGGCCTTGGCTTCCAGTTGCTGGCAGGTCTTGGATTGGGCGTGTATGCCGGGATCTGGCTTGATAAGCAATTGCAGATGAACACACCGCTGCTGGTATGGATACTTCCCCTGCTGATCATTGGCGCCACGATGTACCGGATTATTAAAGACACGTCTGGCAAGTAGGTTGAAGATGGTTGTTCCAGAGGCACGGAGGGACAAAGGCACGGAGGCACAAAGGAAGGAGCAAGTTTACAATGAGGTTACTTTGTGTTCGTGGCAATAATTATCTTCCTGCAGAAATCGTGGAATACTACAAGAGAAGCTTCTCTGTGTACCCGGTGTGCCCTGCGGGCAATAAAAAATCACGCAGAGATCAGGAGTTCGCAGAGACCTTACTTTTTTGTGGCTTCGCGCCTTTTTGGCAAAAAAATACATATTGCCATGAATCTTCTCAAAGGCTCAAAATATACTTTTTAGATTCCTGCCAACCTTTCTTATCACCCTGGCCCTCTTCAAAGCAAAAAAACAACACATTCTTTCTCCACCAACCTCCTTGTGTATAATCACTCATGCTTTATTATTTTTGCTACAGATATGAATAACAGCACAGATAATAAAACAAAGTATAGAAAAGTGATTCTTCCGGCATTGATTGTTTTTGTAATTGTAAATGCCGTTTGCATTTTCTGGCGTGTACAATTGCAGGAAAGAAAAATTGATGTGGCAGTTATTCAGGCAGGTAATACCATCCTGTTCCTGATCTCCATATTAGCAAGCTACATGCACCTAAAAGCTGTCGGCAACAAAAACCCGCATGCATTTGTGCGCAGCGTAATGGGCGCCACCGTAATTAAACTTTTTGTAATTGCAGGTTCCATACTCATCTACCTGTTCCTGGCCGGCAAAGAGAAAAACATTGCCGGCGTATTCATCTGCATGGGATTATATATTGTTTATACGATCATAGAAGTAAAGGGGGCATTTAAGCTCAACCAGGATAAAAGTAATGGCAAGAACTGAACACCCTATGCAGGCTTTGGAAGCCTATATACCGGATGGAACCTTTGACCTGGTGGTCACCTATCTTCATACCCACAAGGTACACCTGACCGTTACCAAAGAAAGAAAAAGCGTACTGGGTGATTACCGGAATGCCGTACAGGGTAAGAACCACCGCATCAGCGTTAACAGCAATCTCAACAAATATGCGTTCCTGATCACCCTGCTGCACGAACTTGCCCATTTACTTACGTTTGAGCAATACCGGCATAAAGTATCGGCCCATGGCAAAGAATGGAAATCAATCTACAGTACCTTGCTGGCCGATTTTATATTGAAGGAAGTATTTCCGCACGACATTACCGTTGCCTTAAAAAAATCGCTGCATAACCCGGCAGCCAGCAGTTGTGCGGAAGAAGATCTGATGCGCGTATTAAGAAGATATGATCCTAAAAAAGAAGGTGTTCACCTGGTGGAAGAATTACCCGAAGGCAGCCTGTTTAAAACAAGCGATGGAAGAATTTTCAAGAAAGGCGATAAACTGCGGAAACGTTATCGCTGTACCGAAGTAAAGACCGGCCTGGTCTATCTCTTTAGCCCCGTGTATGAAGTAAAACTGCCGGGCGAAAATTAACGACAGTTTTGTACTAAAAGATTAAACTTCTCCGTTGGACAAACGGTCTTAGCAAACTGTAAAAATTGATGTTCATGAAGCAAGGTTTGATATTCTTACTGATGATCTGTTGCTCGTTTACCCCTTTTCGCGCTACCCTTTCTCCCGACCGTGATGAAGCCAAAGCAGCCTACCTGCTCATTAATAAAATGAGGGCGAACCCATCAGCCTATTCTGCCGACATGGGCGTTGATCTCAGTGCAATAAAAAAGATGCCTGCGCTAACCTGGAATGATACACTGGCCATAGCCGCCGAGAAGAAAGCGCTGGATATGGCGCAGCGCAAATACTTTAACCATGTTACGCCTGAAGGATATGGCATGAATTATTTTATCAGCAAGGCCGGATATACGCTCGACAAACGATGGCTGGCAAACCCCGCCAATAACTTCTTTGAATCTATACAGGCCGGCGCGGCCAATGGCGAAGAATCTGTTCGCTTCCTGATTGTTGACAGTAATATCCCCTCCCTCGGACATCGCAAACATTTATTAGGCATAGACGAATGGAACGCCTCTTTGTACGATATCGGGATTGGCTTTGTAAAAGCAGAAGCGGGTGCCTATTACCAATCCTACACCTGTATTCTTATCGCCAAACACCAGTAGCAATACAGTATATAAAGGGAGGTTGTTATTCAACAGAAGTCGTTGATTCAGCAGTCAACTTCTTACATTTGTCCTGTTCTTAAACTATTCCACATGATTGAAACGGTTGCTGTTATTGGTGCCGGAACAATGGGCAATGGCATCGCACATGTATTTGCACAGGAAGGATTTACCGTAACGCTTATTGACGTTAATGAAGCTCAGTTAAACAAAGCGCTGCAAACCATCAGCAAAAACCTGGACAGGCAGGTTGCCAAAGGCACTATTGATGAAGCGCAGAAAAACAGCACACTTCAACGCATCGCTATCTCTGCAAAACTGGCAGACGCCGTAAGTCGTACACAACTTGTGGTAGAAGCCGCTACAGAAAACACGGAACTGAAACTGAAGATCTTTCAGCAACTGGATGAAGCTGCCCCTGCCGATACCATCCTTGCCAGTAATACCTCTTCCATATCCATCACTAAAATTGCGGCAGTAACCAAAAGACCACAACAGGTTATCGGCATGCATTTTATGAATCCCGTTCCGGTAATGAAGCTGGTGGAAATCATCAATGGTTATGCTACTTCACCAGAGGTTACCGATACCATTGTTGAATTAAGCAAACAGTTGAATAAAATACCTTGCGTGGTAAATGACTACCCGGGATTTATTGCCAACAGGATACTGATGCCGATGATTAACGAGGCGGTTTATAGTTTATATGAAGGCATTGCAGGTGTGGAAGCAATTGACAACATCATGAAACTGGGAATGGCCCACCCGATGGGACCGCTGCAACTGGCTGACTTTATCGGTCTTGATGTATGCTTAAGTATTTTACAGGTGCTGCACCAGGGTTTTGGAAATCCAAAATATGCCCCCTGTCCTTTATTGACTAACATGGTAACGGCAGGAAAGCTGGGTGTAAAAAGCGGTGAAGGCTTTTACAGTTATACAGCAGGTAGTAAGGAGGTGAAAGTAAGTAACAGGTTTTTGAAGTGATTTTTGATTTCCTGGAGAGCGGGAGTGACGATTTACGAATACACGCTTAGTTATAATGCTTTTTCTTTGGAAGTTTTGGAAAACCGGATTTCTTTACCTGCCTATTTGCTCTTGCCAGTTTTTCAGGAAAGAAAACCACAGCATCATATTTGTCAGGTTCCGGTTTTATATTAACGGATAGAATGTTCTTATTTTTTGTTTCGGGTATGTTTTTAATAATTCGAATTTACCTGCAACCTGATCTTAACCTTATCATCATTAATTCTATTTGGATGTTGGATTGGATGGCAACTATAAAATTCAGTATGGCAACAAATGCTTTTCATTGTTCACAATATAAGAGAATGACGCTTCATCAATTTTATTCTGCCTGAATTGACTTTTTTATTGGTAGTTCTTTTTTTAGATAGAAAAATGAACATTGTTCTTCAATTATTTTTCCTTTACCAGGTGTGGATTGTCATGGCGTTTTTTTTGAAAATAATACCCTATGCCCCGGAAATCCCGGGATTTAATAAAATTATGGTTGTGAAACATATCGCCTCTCTGAGGCTCTGAAACCTTCGATTGCGATTTGCTAATAATATGCCGCCCCGATGGGGCTAAATAGCTTATTGTCAATGCAACGGAAAAATCGATACTTGTTTGAAATGAACATGTCTGATAATAATATGCCGCTCCGATGGGGCTAAATGGTTTATTGCCGGTACAATAGATGTAACCCGTAAAATCAACAGCCAGCCTCGTAGAGGCGATATATTATTAAAGCAGAAAAATCGATTGTTGAGCGTCAAAATATATCATCCCGCCACGATGGGGGTAGATGGCTTAGTTCTGATGGGGCTAAACGGCTTATTGCCGGTACAATAGATGTAACCCGTAAAATCAACAGCCAGCCTCGTAGAGGCGATATATTATTAAAGCAGAAAATCGATTGTTGAGCGTCAAAATATATCATCCCGCCACGATGGGGGTAGATGGCTTAGTTCTGATGGGGCTAAACGGCTTATTGCCGGTACAATAGATGTAACTCGTAAAATCAACAGCCAGCCTCGTAGAGGCGATATATTACTAAAACAGAAAAATCGATTGTTGAGCGTCAAAATATATCATCCCGCCCCGGGCTTGTGATAAGCAATCATTCGCCCCGAACCAGGATACACGCGGTTAACCAGCAGCGCTATCTTCCATCACCTTTTTTTTCTTTGCACTACCGGTTTTAGTAAAGTTTTTAATCAGCGCCTGCAGACCATTGATTTGCTTTTCTAACACCGCCTGCCGCAGCTCCAATACTTTTTGTTTTGCAGGGCCATAATTTTTCATTCCCATTAATAATGTGAATTCGGTGGCCTGCAGCCATTTTTTCTCGAACTCACCTTCCTTTCCCGGCGACAACTGCTGCAACAGTACCGGTATTGCCCGGAGAACCTCCATAGTCTTCTTGTATTTGGCGCGGGCCTGTTTTAATTTTTTGCCAACGGCAAACCAGCTAATCTGAAGGGGCGTGAGCGCCTTTTCCAGCAAGGCAGCCTCTTCCACCTGCAACTCCTTCATTTTCAATTCGGCCGTTGTGGTAAGAGCACCGTCGTTTTTATCCAATGCTACTTCCAGCCGCGACATTTTTATAAGGGCCTTGGTAGGTAATAATCTTTCCCTTGATTCGTATTGAGCTACCTGGATGCGGTTAATCAACAAGTACTCAGCTATTTGCGTTTGTGTAAGTTGGTGAGTGGCACGAATTCTTCTCATCTTTTTAAATTGAAAAAGCTGAAAAAAGAGTGTTACATTTTTTGATGTTACATTTTTCTTTGTAGCAATGAAAAATGTAGCACGGTTACAAACCATTCAGATACGCCGCAGGAGGATGCCGGGAAGCCCTGCTGAAACAGGTTGCGGCTAAGCTATTGGATAATTTCCTTATCACTCTATCTAACAATTGGTGAGAAATAATTACGATACAAGTAGTGTAAGCAGAAAACTTATCTTGAAAATAGCAAAAAATTATTGATTGCACAAGCGTGTTAGGCAAGGCTCATTTCACCTCTCCCACTTCTACCCCTTTCATATCACTTAACACCTGCTTCAATTCTGCCAGGCGGCTTTTGGGTACTTCAATCTTTATCATGCAGAACAGTTGCATTTCCTGTGAGGTTACTTCGCAGTTCAGGGCTTTTACCCATCGCATCACTTCGTTCATCTGCGTGTAATCAAAACTCACTTGTAGCGCGATGGTAACAGGTTTTTGTACCATCGGTATCAACTGCAGGCTCATGGTGGTTGCCGTTTTGTAAGCGTTGATCAACCCGGGAACGCCAAGCAATGTGCCGCCAAAATAACGCACTACCACTACCAGCACATTGGTTAATCCTTTGCTGTCGATCTGGCCAAGAATAGGGCGACCCGCTGTACCTGAGGGTTCGCCATCATCACTTACCCTGTAATTGTTGCCATCAAGCCCGATACGGTAGGCAAAGCAATGATGTTCTGCTTTGGGATGTTCCTTTTTTACAACCTGTATTTTTTCTTTAAAATCAATAACAGAATTAATAGGATAAGCATATGCCAGGAAGCGGCTGCCCCTGTCTTTAAACTCTGCAATGGCGGGCTGACTAATCGTATTGTAAAATTCTTTTTCGCTCATCTCTTCGGGGTATAGTAGTTTATCCTGTCGTTAAAAAAGGTAACGGAGCTGGTCAATTCAGCACCAGTAAGCATGGGAGACGCGATGCCCTCACCTGCCAGCAGGCGTTCATTGGTAATCACACGGGCCTCATCCCAGGTATCTTCCTCAATAAAAGACTGAAGCAGCCTTGCGCCACCTTCAACCAGCATACTCTGAATACTCATTTGATAACAGGCATTTACTACCTGCTGTACAATACTCACATCTTCTGTAACCTGGTAATAGCCGGTAATGTTATCGCGAAGCAACTGTTCAGCCTTGATACCGGGTTCAAGTGTATGCTGATGCTTATTGAAAACAATGGTTGGTTGCCGTTCATTAAACAATTGCAGCGAGGCCGGCAGCCGCAGGTTCATATCAATCACCAGCCTTATCGGGTTATTACCTGTCCATAAACGGTTATTCAGTTTCGGGTCATCTTGCAGGGCTGTGTTGGTGGCCACCAGTATGGCGGCTTCTTCACTTCTCCAGCGGTGCACCAGCCGGTTGCTATAATCGTTGGAGATCAACAACCGGCTTCCTGGTTTACCATTGATTTTATGATCGGCCGTTTGTGCCCATTTTAAAACAATGTATGGACGGTGTTGTGTATGAAAATGAAAGAACCGCTGATTAAGTGTCTGGCATTGTTGTTCCAGCATACCAACAGTCACCCCGACGCCCGCCTTCTGCAATTTTTCAATACCCTTCCCATCTACCTGTTTAAAAGGGTCCCTGCAACCCACTATCACTTTTCTTATGCCCTCCCTGATGATGAGGTCTGCGCAGGGAGGTGTTTTTCCAAAATGTGCACAAGGTTCCAGTGAAACATAGATGGTTGACAATGGTACCAGGTGCTTGTCTGCTTCACGAACGCTGTTGACACAGTTCACTTCTGCATGTGCCTGCCCGTATTGCTGATGATACCCTTCCCCGATAATCCTGTTCCCATATACCAACACTGCACCAACCATCGGGTTGGGCGCCACATGCCCCGCGCCGTGTTTCGCGAGTTCAAGACAGCGGTACATGTATTGTTCGTGTATAGTCATCAGGGAAGATGCTGCCGTTTTTCTTTGATTGATTTAAACCGGCAAAAATAAAGGAATTGATATTATTATTGCAGGATGACAATTGTGAATGCCTACCAGGAATTAAAGCTGCAGCTAAACAGCCTGTACGACGAGCGGGAAGCTGCCGGTATTGCATCACTCGTAATGGAGCATCTCACCGGTTTTAACAGGGCGGAGCGGCTATTGCATAAACATCAGCCGTTAACAACGCAGCAACAGGGTACCTGGCAGAATCATTTACAAAAACTGTTACAGCATGAACCCGTTCAATACCTGTTGGGTGAAGCCTGGTTTGCGGGAATGTCTTTTTTGGTAAACCAGCATGTGTTGATACCTAGACCGGAAACCGAAGAACTGGTAGAATGGGTAGAGGCAACATTGCAAAGAGTGTTTACCGTAAACAAGACACCTACTGTATTAGATATAGGTACGGGTAGTGGCTGCATACCTGTCGCCATTAAAAAAAAGTATAAGGAAGTAATTGTTGGTGCGATTGATATTTCTGCTGAAGCTTTGGAGATTGCAAAGGAAAATGCTGCAAAAAACGGGGCTGATATCAATTTCAAAAGAACTGATATTCTTAATGAAGCGGAATGGCAGCACCTGGAACGTTATGATATAATAGTAAGTAACCCGCCTTATATCAGGCAAAGTGAGGCTGCAGTAATGAGTGATCATGTATTAAACCATGAACCTTCGCTGGCGCTCTTTGTACCAGATGAAGACCCGCTTTTGTTTTACCGGAAGATCGCCGATTTTTCCTTACAACATCTAAAGCAGGGCGGGTATGTTTTTTTTGAAATTAATGAAGCATTGGGAGATGCTACTATGAAAATGCTTGCATCCAAAGGATTTAAAAACCTTGAGTTAAAAAAAGACCTGCAGGAAAAAGACAGGATGATCAAGGGAACATTATAAACACTAAGAATACTTAAACATACAGCCAGGCTTATTTTACATTGGCCACCACTTTGGCGCCGGCCTTTTTTGCAGCCTGCATAATGCGGAATACTTCTCCATAATAGGCAATGGTATCTGCATTAATTACTACCGAAGGGGTATCAATAGAAGCCTTTGCTTTAAGTACTTCTGCCTTAAGCAAGGTATCCAGCATATGTTCATCTATCGGCCTCTGACCAATAAATATCTTTTGCTCTTTATCAATTGAAACAACAATGTTCTGTTTTGCTTTGGTGTCTTTCTTGCCAGAAGGATTATTCACCTTAATTACATTAGGATTAGCAAGTGTAGACACGATAAGAAAGAACAACAGCAGGATGAACAGGATATCGTTCAATGCGCCTGTATGTATTTCAGGATGAGACCTTAACCTTTTTCTTATATCCATTTACAGAAGACTGTTTGTTAAAAATAATTCACCACATCATCTCAATTATCATTAGTGTTCCTATCGCGTAGGTTCCTGCAGTATATCCAGGAACTCGGCACTTGCTGCCTCCATTTTGTTGGCTGTTTTATCTACCTGCGTACTTAAATAATTATGGCCCACATATGCTATAAGGCCAATGATAAGACCAGTGGCTGAAGTAACCATCTTCACATAAATACCTCCTGCAATTACACTCAATTCAAAATTACCTGTACTGTTAATATTATAAAACAATTGCACCATGCCTACAATGGTTCCAAGAAAACCAAACATTGGCGCAATACCTGCAATAAGAGAAAGTATAGAAAGGTTACGTTCCATTTTATACATTTCCAGCTTACCCACATTTTCCATGCTCTTTTCAATAGTGTCTATCGGCTTGCCGATACGCTGCACGCCTTTATCAATCATACGCGCAACAGGATTGTTGGTATTTTTTGCAAGACTTCTTGCAGCAGCAATATTACCAGACATGATATTATCTCTTATCATGCTCATAAAATTGGTATCTATCCTGCCGGCTTTACTTATTGCAATCAATCTTTCAATAAAAACAAAAATGCTTGCCGCAAACAGCAGGTACAAGGGATACATTAGGAAGCCGCCTTTATCAAGCAGGCTCCAAAGGTTGATTTTTTCAGGCGCCTGTGCCGCCGCAGTAACTAATTTGGAACTGTCTACCTGCAATAATATGCCCATTCTTGTTGGTTTAAGTGAGGCTAAAGTAATTTGTATTGCAAAACAACGGGCACCGTGTGAATAAATTGCCTGTAAATGTGATTTTAGCAAAAGATTTTGCAGAATAGTGGATAACTTTTATGTGAGGTACATAAAAGCTAACAAACCTCTTTCAGTGCAAGGGATATTGCTTTAAGACCGCTGATCAGATCTTCTTTTTTCGGCCAGGCATATCCTATTCGCATATAATGATCCGGCATGTTAAACCAATGCCCCGGCCCAACCATGGTTGAATGCGTATGAAGTAACTGCTGGTAAAATTTACCGGTGACCGGTTGTGCTGATTTTATCCTGGGAAAACAGATCACACCTCCGCCAGGCTTTATCCATTCAAGCCCTGGTTCATTAGTGATCCAGTCGCAAAGGATGGAGAACTTTTCCCGGATACTATCCTTTACTACATTAAACAACATCTCTTTTTGCTGAAGAAACTGTAGCGCTACTTCTTCATCCAGCACAGAGTTGCTGATAAAGATCTGTTCCTTTGCCGCAAGCAATTGTTCCATCAGTGCTTTGTCTTTGGTAATTACCCAGCCGATACGCAGACCAGGCAAACCATATGCTTTTGATACAGACGAAACAGAAATCACTTTTTCACTTACTGATGCCAGGTAAGGATTCAGCGGACCAAACGTAAGATCACGATAAGTTTCATCTGCCAGCAGGTATACATTGTATTTTTCAGCGATAACAATCAACCGGCGCAGCTCTTCCTCTTCCATCACCATTCCTGTTGGGTTGTGCGGATGTGTAATACTTATATAACGGGTATTGGGTTGAATCGACTTTTCTATTAACTCAAGGTCAGGTTTCCAGGATTGCTCAAACACCAGGTCAACATAAGTAATGGAACAACCAATGGCAAGTGGCGTTTCAATATTGGTGGCGTAGTTGGGTCTTACTACAAGCATATGATCATTGCTGGTAAGCAAACAGGTGGCGATCATAAACAAAGCAGCGGCTGCTCCTGCAGTAATCAATACATCCTCTGCGTTTATACCATTGCCATCCGCAGCCACCAGCTCACGTAATTGGGGATGGCCACGATGATGTGTATAACACAGGCTCAGGTGCTGCACATCCAGTTGCAGATCCCTTAACAATACATCACTTACAGAACTTTCCGCCAGGTTATACTTTATGGTATCATAACCTAACTCTTCCGGTGATTCCTTTTCAATTGGCATTCGCCTGTACTTCATGCAGCAACGATTTATCAATAAATATATTACTATTAAATCTCAGCAGGTAAAATCCCTCACTGACCTGTTTACGTATATGGGCGCAAACCAATTTCTTATGGAATTTCCCGTCAAATTTTTGTTCCAGGATCATTTTATGCTTGAGCGTAAAAAACACAAAGTCGCTGTAACACTTATCGCTATTGATGAATTACATAACTATTATTATTGCGTTGTAGATGATACAAATGCGATGAACATCGCCTTAAGTACAGATAACCACTGGATTGATCTCACCGCAGGTAAAACCATGTATGCCAAAGCCATTGGTGAGTTAATAGAAAGAAGACATAGACATACAGTTACCACACACAGGTACCATCTCTCTGTAAAATGATTATTGCTGATTAGTGGAATATTTTTATTGCGCAGACATAAAGTGAAGTTGAAAAGCTATGCTGGCTTTAGCCCAGGTATAGCGGTAATGATTTAATTCAGCAATGGCTGTTGCTCAAACAATTCCCTGGACTCTTTTGCGCTTAACAACACCAGTGCAAAAATGCCAAGGATCAGCAATACCGATATTTCAAAATGAGACATTAATACGCCATCACTGATCATGTTCCTGGAATTGCGGCTGAGGTTCTTGCCTTCAGTTGCCTGTATTGCACTAAGGGTATTGAGGCAATGAATGGCTGCATCAAAATGTTGTTTGGCAGATATATTCTGCTGATGCGTTGCAATGCTTCCGGGCTGATTGCCGGCATAAGCTGCACTATACTTTTGCAGGTGGTCTTTAAATGCATGCCATGCTTTTTCCTCAGCTACAGTTAAGTGTGTTGCTTCATAGTTTTTTACCAGTTGCAGCATTTCTGCATCCATCACAAGCATGCTGTTTACCGTTAGATTTTTATCTGCAGTGCCAGACACCAACTGTTTCTGGTATAAATGATCGGTAAGCCGGAAGATAAAAGTGGCGGGCATTAACCGGTCGTTATAAATAGACAAGACTGTATCATCCAGCTTATCAAGATTATTACGTGTAGAAAGATTGGCAGCAAGTATCGCAAGAATGATCAGCATTAACAAAGCAACCGCCTTCAGCTTTGAGGGAAAATGAGAAGCTGTTTTCATATGCAAGCATTTATGTGAACAATCGTTTAGTAAGTTAACAACTTTCCATCATAAATATTTGTTGAAAACAACCGGTTTCATCATGTCGCATAAAGAATTATAAAATAAAAGGTAACAACTGTGTAGTGCTGATGCAAATTTTCCCCAGTAATCAGCAGGTGGTTGTTCTTACATAATGAAAGGAATGCATAAACCGGTCACCGTTAAATGCGTTTACCACATAGCTGCCTTCGGCAAGTTCATCAAGGTTGAAGCAGGATTCATGTATGCCTTCATCCAGTGTACGCTTTACTGTCGTTATAAAATGACCTTGTACGTCTAACACTTTTACTATAAGCTGCATTGTTGCGTTGGCAATCACTTGCAGGGAGTGATCATTTAATCCGACAGTGGCAGTAACCGGCGAAGACATAAGTGTAAATTTTAAGAAAGTGTATTGATATATTACTCAAATCAAATGCCAGATATTCTTAATACGTAACGGGTAGCTTAAACCGGCAATGTCAACTTCCGGAATGGCGGCTTTCCACTCTAATATTAATTATCAGTAACTAATGCCATGGCATGCTTGTTGAACTTGTTTTGGCAATGAATCGTTTATTGCTGATATCATTTTTATTGATTGCAGGTTTGTCTTGCAAGAAGTTGGTGAGCCTTGTATTTCCCGGTAAAGATGTAGCCATGCCTGCCATTAAAGTGGATGTTCCTGCTATTCCCGTGGCTGACTCTACAAAAACTTTTGAAGCTGGCAACCTGACCACTTATATCAATGTAGACAGTATCATCAAAGCCAATACAAACGGAGCGTTCGGAATAGGAAGCGTGAGTTCTGTTAAAGTAAAGCAGGTAACGGTGAATGTTTCCAATGCTGATGCAGACAACAATCTCTCTGCGTTTAAATCATTCAGGATAACCGTTTCATCCAACAGCAATAGCCAGGTGAGCGATATGGTAACGGTCGACATTCCTGCGTGGGCAACTGACAGCTATACCAGCACCCCGGCTTCATCCGCAGACATCACTTCCTATCTCGGCGGAAGCTATATTTATAATACCATCTACGGACAGGTTCGCAAAACCACCACAAAAACATTAACAGTAAGCATTGCTATTTTATTAAGGGCAAATTAGTCAGCCTGCGGTATCACTGCTTCTCAGGGAAAACATGTTAAGTAATGTCATTGCTGATTTTAACAGGCGGCTTCACCCATTTAAAATTAATTGCTCGCCAGGCTTTATTTACGTAACCTTTGTACAGATAAGCGTACTATTTATATACTGAGGAACAGCTTTCACCAGCCTACAAACGCACACTTACCTTTCTTCCCTTCATCTATTAATTCATTTATTTCATCATCAACAAAAATGATTTACTATGATGATTCAATTTGCACATACCGGCCATTTGATCTCCGCCAAAGTGATCTACAATTTTAACCAGGTGAGCGATGTAGTGGTAGTAATGCCACGCGAGCAAATGGAGGGCCTGGATGAATTTATTCTTTTTCACCGCCTATCAGCGAGTAACTGGGGAACTACGGGACATATAAAAAAGCAATATCCACAAACAACACATCAACTGGAAAATTTGCTGCAACCCGTTTTTGCCATAGGTGAACAAAGCATGAAGAAAAAGAACAAAGCAAACTAAGCCTTTTCATTACCCAATCATTTCCTCTCACCCTCTCTGCGTATAATAAAAAAGGCAGTTGTAAAAACAACTGCCGGAGTTCTAACCAAAACCAACTATAAAAAGTTTATTCTTTTTTGATCATGTATAACGACGGTACATTATTTCCATCCGCCTCCAAGAGAACGATACAAGTCAACCATTGCTGCCAGTTGCTGACGTTCTACAGAAGCAAGATTTAACTCTGCCTGCAATGCATTGCCCTGTGCCGTAATTACTTCAAGATAATTTGCAAGACCGCTCTTGTATAAAAGCTTTGCATTTTTAATCGCGTGCTGTAATGTATCTACCTGTGCAGAAGCAATTACTTTTTGCTCTTTCAACTTATCATTTGTTACTAATGCATCAGACACTTCCCCAACTGCAGTCAACACAGACTGCTTAAACTGTATTACTGATTGTTCGCGCTGAATCTTTGCCACTTCATACTGTGTCTTTAACTGTCTGCGCTGAAAGATAGGTTGCGAAATACCGCCAACCACTGTTCCGAATAAAGAGGATGGTATCTTATACCAGTTACTTGCCAGGAACGAGTTTAAACCGCCCTGTGCCGAGAGCGTTAAGGTAGGATACATAGCACCCTGTGCAACCCCCACCTGCGCATTGGCGGCAATAAGCGCCAGCTCACTCGAACGTACATCAGGTCTTCTGCTTAACACTTCCGCAGGTATACCAACAGCAAGGTTTGCAGGCACTACTGCTTCTGCAAGTTTTGCACTGCGTGCAACACTATCAGGTGTGGCGCCGATTAAAATGCTTAATGCATTTTCCTGCACCGCGATATTTTGCTCCAGTTGTGGAATAAGTAAAGCAGTAGATTGCTTTTGCGCCTCCGCCTGTTGAACAGCCAGTGTAGTAACCTCACCGGCATCTCTTTGCAAACGGGTAAACCTGAGTGTACTGTCGTTTAACAAAAGATTCTTCCTGGCAATTTCCAGTTGAGCATCCAGCATCAGCAGGTTATAATATCCCTGTGCAATGTTGGATACCACCTGTGTCTGCACCACTTTGGATGCTTCATAAGTTTGCAGGTACTGCGCCATCGTTGCCTCCTGCTGCCTGCGTATCTTACCCCATGCATCCGCTTCCCACGACAGGTTAAACACGGCATTGTAATCTTCAATGTGTTGCTTACCCAGGAAGGAGCCGATGCTTATCCCGTTTAAGCTGTTGTTGGACGGATTGGTAGTTTGCCCGGTAATGTTGAGGCTAAGCTCAGGAAACTGTAAAAGTTTCGCCTGCTTTAACCGCTCCTGTGATTCAGCAACTCTTTTTAAAGCCAGTTGCAGGTCGTAGTTATAGCTTATACCACGACTGATTAATCCTTGTAATGTTGTATCTGTAAAAAATTCTTTCCAGCCAATATCTGCAATGGTACTGGTGTCAGCGGTTGCAGTAGCATTCCTGAACTGTTGCGGCGCAGGCAGGTCCTCGGGGCGCTGGTAATTCTTGCCTACTTTGCAGGCGCCAAGCACAACCATTAAAGAGAACAGATAAAACAACGTATGCCTTCTTTGCATTTTGATGTTATTTTTTATCCGGTCTTTATAAATCTGTTTTATCAAGACCGTTAATGAAGTTTAATTTCTTTTATTTATGAACCCGGCCGTAGTGCTATTATGTTACATCCTTGCGTCGCACTCTTGTACTGTTGATTCTTTATTCATCGTGGCACTACAGCGGGCATCATAATTTAAATGGATCATTCACCTTTCACTATTCACTTTTCACTATTCATTTTTCACTTTCCCGCATGTATTATTCGCTTTCCAGCTCTCTCTTTTCCAAAGCCTTTGGCGCACCCGTTACTTTCTCCTGCAGGTACTGGAATATCACAAACAGCACAGGTATAATAAACACACCCAGCACCACACCGAACAGCATGCCACCAATCGTGCTCCAGCCTATGGAGTGGTTACCAATGGCAGACGCACCTTTTACAAACACCAGCGGAAGCATACCCACCACAAAGGCGAAGGAAGTCATCAGGATCGGGCGAAGACGAAGATTAGCTGCCTCCAGTGCAGACTCTACCAGTCCCATTCCACTGCGTCGCCGCTGCACTGCATATTCCACAATCAGGATGGCATTCTTTGCCAGCAAACCAATCAGCATGATCAAACCAATCTGTACATAAATATTGTTATCCAAACCTGCCATACCCACAAAGGCAAACACACCCAGTATACCTGTTGGCACCGATAACACTACCGCAAACGGAAGGATATAACTTTCATACTGTGCTGCCAGAAGGAAGAATACAAACACGATACTCAAGAGGAAGATGAATGCCTGTTGGCCACCTGCCCTGATTTCCTCACGGGTAATACCTGTCCATTCAACCGCAAAGCCACGAGGCAATGCTTTCTTCGCTGTTTCCTGTACCGCCTTGATCACATCACCTGTACTAAATCCGGGCTTAGGCGTTGCATTAATCGTTACCGCATTATACAGGTTGTTGCGGGTAACAGTTTCAGGTCCATATACGCGGTTTAATTTGGCCACCGTGGAAACCGGTACCATTTCATTCAGGTTATTCTTTACATAAATACCATTCAGTGAATTTACATCTGTACGGTAAGAAGCATCTGCCTGCGCCATTACACGATAGTATTTACCAAAGCGGTTAAAGTCTGATACGAAACTACTACCATAGTAAATCTGCAAAGTATTCATTAGCTCGCTTACCGATACACCCAGCTGCTTTGCTTTAACGTAATCCACTTCAATCATATACTGCGGGTTACTCGTATTAAACGTGGTAAAGGCAGACGCAACTTCAGGGCGTTGGGATAACGCACCTACAAATCCCCAGGCATTACCGGCCAGTTTATCTAACGGGCCATTGGTTCTATCCTGTAAAGTCAGCTCAACACCACTCACGTTACCAAAACCCTGTACGGTCGGGAAGTTTACGAAGATGGTAAGCGCATCATGCACCTGGCCGGTTTTACCCATCAAGCCACCGGCAATCTGACCTGGTTCTTTCACAGGCCCGCGTTCATCCCTTGGCCTCAAGCGGGTAAACACTGCAGCGTTAGGCGATGCAAAGGCATTGGTCACGAAGTTCATACCATTTACACTCCAGATATCACTTACTGCCGGGTCCTGCAAAGCCAGTTTGCTGATCTGGTCAGTCGCCTGTGTTGTTCTGTTTAAAGAACTACCGCCTGGCGTTTGGGTTACCGCGATCACAAAGCCCTGGTCTTCGTCAGGAATAAAACCTGTAGGTGTTCTTTGTACCAGTACAACTGCACCAAGGGCAATGATCACCAGTCCTAAAATGCCTACCCATTTATGACGAATCAGGAACTTGATGCTGCGTATATAACGTTCAGTCATGCCTTTAAAGCCGGCATTAAAAGCGGCAAAGAAACGGGCGCTAAACCCTTTCTTTTTACCATGCTCATCTTCCGCATGCGGGTTCTTTAAAAACAGGGCACACAATGCCGGGCTTAACGTTAACGCGTTCACCGCAGAAATTACAATGGAAGTAGCCAGCGTTATTGCAAACTGGCGATAGAATACACCCGCCGGGCCCTGCATAAAGCTTACCGGGATAAACACCGCAGCCATAACAAGTGTGATAGAAATGATCGCACCGGAAATCTCGCTCATGGCCTGGTTGGTCGCTCTTCGTGCCGGCATACCGGTACGTTCCATTTTAGAATGCACCGCTTCCACCACCACGATGGCATCATCCACCACAATACCAATAGCCAGTACAAGCGCGAATAAGGTAAGCAGGTTAATACTAAATCCAAATAATTGAAGGAAGAAGAAAGTACCTACGATAGCCACAGGAACCGCAATGGCCGGGATAAGCGTAGACCTGAAATCCTGCAGGAAGATAAACACCACTACAGCCACCAGTATAAAGGCAATGATCAGTGTTTCTTTTACCTGGTCAATAGATGCATCCAGGAACTCTTTCGAGTTATACATCACCTTAAACTTCATACCATCGGGCAATGCCGCAGAAAATTCATCCAACTGGCGTTCCAGTTCTGTAAGAATTTCATTTGCATTGGAACCCGGTGTTTGTAACACACCAAAACCTGAAGTAGGCTTGCCATTCAGCTTATTGGTAGATGTATAAGTATATGCACCAAACTCAACACGTGCAAGGTCTTTTAAACGAAGTACAGAACCATCGCTGTTGGCTTTCACTACCATGTTCTCATAGTCTTCGTTTTTATTCAGCTTGCCTTTATATTTTATGATGTATTCAAAAGACTCAGGGCTGCTCTGGCCAAGACGACCAGGCGCAGCTTCTACGTTCTGATCTTTGATCGCATTCAATACATCCTGCGGAGAAAGGTTATTCGCAATCATGCGATCAGGTTTTAACCAGATACGCATAGAGTAATCCTTAGAACTCAGCAACTGCGCCTGTGCTACACCGGGTATACGTTGCAGTTGCGGGATAACGTTTATCCTCAAATAGTTTTCGAGAAAGAGCTCGTTATATTTTGCGCTGTCTTCGCTGTACAGCCCCACGAACATCAAAAAGCTGTTCTGTACTTTTTGAGTAGAAACGCCTGCCTGTATTACCTCGGGAGGCAACTGGCTGTTGGCTTTTGACACACGGTTTTGTACGTTTACCGCAGCGATATCGGGGTTAGTCCCCTGTTTAAAAAACACAGTAAGCGCCATGCTTCCGTCGTTACTAGAGTTGGAAGTCATGTAAGTCATGTTTTCCACGCCGTTTACGGCTTCTTCAATGGGCGTAGCAACAGTACGTGCAACTACTTCCGCATTGGCGCCGGGGTAAACAGCGGTCACCTGTACACTGGGTGGCGCTATTTCAGGAAACAAGGTAATGGGCAAGGAGAATAACGACAATCCTCCCAGCAAGAGCAATATGATGGAGATAACGGTGGATAGTACCGGCCGTTGAATAAATTTTTTAAGCATACATTATTAAGATTATGATATTGCAGATAACAAACTGCCATCATAAGGTGATCCCGATTAAAAGAAAACCTTACTTATTATTCTGAATAATTCATGATTTGAATGAAAGGTTTGTGGTTGACCCTGCACAAACCTTCACACTTGTGAAACCTGCTTTTATTATAGCGGCTTCGCTTTCAGTAAACTATCGGTTGAAATCATTTGCGGAACGATCGGCATCCCATCTCTCAAACCTCCCATCAGCATGGTAGACTGGGAAGACAATACTATTTTCTCACCGGTTTTTACACCATCGGAAACAAAATAATAGTTGGTTGTTCTCCCGGAAATGGTCAACGGTTTTGTTACGATCTTGTTGCTGTCTGCAACTGTGTACACAAACACTTTGTCCTGTATTTCAAAAGTTGCTTCTTGCGGAACTACCAATGCAGCCTGGTAAAGCGTAGGCACTTTTATCTTACCGGTATTACCAGTTCTTAAAGTGCCGCCGGTATTAGGAAAACTTGCACGAAGATTAATAGCGCCTGTGGTTTTGTCAAACTGTCCTTCTACAAGACTAACCTTTCCTTTTTGTGCATACATGCTGTTATCCGGTAACACCAGTTCAACCGGTGGCACCTGCTTTACTTTTTCTTCAATGGTATTGCCGGTATACTTATTCTTAAAGGCAATAAAGTCCTGCTCACTCAAAGAAAAGTAGGCGTACATTTCACTTACATCAGACAACAGGGTTAGCGGCTGTGAATCTCCCTTGGTCACAAGCGCGCCTATTTTAGAAGGTATCCTTCCTATATAACCACTTACAGGTGCCTTAATCAAGGTATAGCCGACATTGATATCAGCATTACCTACCACGGCTTTGGCCTGTTCTGCAGATGCTTTTGCGGCTTCGTAAGCAGCCTTTGCTGTTTTTAATTGCACATCAGAGATCACATTGTTTTCAACAAGCGGTGTAAGACGGTCAACTTCTACCTGTGCTTTCTGCATATTGGCTTGTGCGGCCTGCAGGCTTGATTTGGCATTGCTTAGTTGTTCACCGTAAATATGGTCGTTGATCTTAAAAAGTGGCTGCCCTGCTTTTACAAAAGCACCTTCATCCACATAAATTTTATCAAGGTAACCATCTACCTGTGCACGAATTTCAACGTTTACGCGGCCCTCAAGCGTGGCAGGAAATTCCTGGTAGGTAGTAGCGGGCAAGGCAGCAACTTCCACTACGGGTAGTTGCGGAGGAGGTGGTGCGCCACCGCCTGTTTTCTCAGCAGCAGAAGTGCCGCAGCCGTACTGCGCCAAAACCACGAGCATTAATAGAATAAGCAGTAACCTGTTTTTTAACAGGGTCATTAATAGATTTGTCATCGTTGTATTTTTTATTCTGTTTACTTTTCCGGCAGGCAAGCCATTGTTAACAGGCAGCACTTACAGGGTTGCACCGCAACCTGGAAAGGCCTGAGATTTTTTTCATTTTCTTGTTGCGGAGCTGGTTTGGTATGCAACAAATAGATTTTTTTACATTGCTGTGTATACAAACCTGCTGTTAAAACACATTGCACATATTAAGTAGTTTAGAAGCTTAAGGGAGCAGCCTCTTATTAATACTAGATTTTCATCCTGTAAAATTAGGAAGACAAAATTTAAAAGCAGTTTACCTTATCGTGGTATTAATTGTACTTTTCGCGGGTATGTCTTTGAAACAATGCTGGTGTTTGACCTGTATGTTTTTTGAAAAACCGGTTAAAGTAAGCATCATCTTCAAAGTTTAAATGACCGGCAATCTGCTTTACAGAATGTTGTCCCCAGAACAATAAGCGCTTGGCCTCCACTATTCTTTTCTCATCAATGATCTGTTTGGCAGTACGCCCTGTAACAGTTTTGATAAGATCATTCAAATGACCGGGAGTTACATACAGCATATCTGCATATTGCCCCACCTGCGTTGTTCTTAAATAATGTTCATCGGTAAGGTTTTTAAATTGTCTTACTATTTTATTTTGAGAAGAATCTACCTGTACAATATTGGTTTCGCACGTGCCCAACCTGGCTGCAGATATAATAAAGGCGTTCAGCAGGTTTCTTATCACGGTATCTTTCATTGGCTTTAACTGCACAAACTCCTGTTGCATCAGCGTGGCATAAGACATCAGTTCTCTCAGCTTATCCTTGTCTTCAATAGAAACCACCACCTGGTTAAACATACATTCCCAGCAGGAAAGAATGCTCTGCGATTCCGTCAACAAAAAATCTTTGCTGAAGGCGATATGAATCATTTTATGATAATCAAAACTTACATGCTGATGTACCTGTTCCGGCGAAAGGAATAGCAGCGCCGGCGCCTTGGCTGTAAATTTTTTAAAGTCAGTATAACTGGTTGTTTCACCTTCCAGCAGCAACCCTATTTTATACCCGCTATTACGATGCGGTTTTCTCAATCGTTGGGGAACATCCGCGCATTCTGTTGCTTTTATCAAAAAATCCGCTCCTGGTAGGCATTCACCCAAATCGATCACCGGTATAGTTGTATTGCTCTTCATAACAATGAGGTTAGAATAAGACAGTAAAATTAAGCCAAAAGCGATTTAATGAATGCGGCCAGTTTTGTAATGTTAAAAGAAAGTGCCGTAATAACAATGGTAAAACTTGATGAAAGGAGATATTTCAGGGATAAAGCATACAAGATTACAGAATGAGGCGTTTTCTGTTTTTTCAAATTATAAAAGGATAGGATTTGCTGATGACTGATGCGGGTATAAGAATAAAAGGGGTTAATAAAATCTCACAGCGTTCTCATGTAACCGGGAGGCACCGGCAGGAATGAACAAATGTTCACAGGTGATCAACACCTCCGGCAATGATAATGTATGAGTAAAATATGTTTGGGTTCAGATTAGATTTACTCTCTTAGTTCATTATCATCGCCGGTATCAGGATTTTCAGATAGGATGCTGAATTAGCTTGACAGGTTGGTGTTAAACGCTCCTGTTTTAGTTTTCTGGGATGGTACCGTTAAAACAGGTACAGATGAAAAACGGGGGGCATGATTTAGCTTATGCCCTAAGCTTTACGGATATAGCCAACGGAAATGCCGGCAGTAACTACATGAAAAGGGACGAATTGTACAGATTTCATTTTCATGCAGCGCAGGGTATTAAAATTTGGGGATTATCTGGATATTGGAAATTAGGCGCTTTATAAATGATATTTCAAACAGCTAGAAACCTGGTAAAATCAACAGATTCAATACCTCGATAGGCAAAATAACGGAAGCCACGAAACACAACAAATAGAACATCCTCTAATTACGGGTACTAAATTTTAAGGTAGGCTTGTAGTATAATTACTACATGATTTTAAAAGATTAAACAAAACCTGTACTTCGTATAGTATTCATTAACATAAACGGGCTTTTACCCAAATATTTTTAGCATAAGTAAAAAAGAGGCCCTCAATATCATGAAAAGGGCCTCTGAAAGGTTGCATAGAATATTGGATTAGAAAACCCGGAAAAGTTCCATACAACTCTTTTTGGACATTGGATATAAAACGAAAACCATCATTGGTGGCAGTACCGTACCGGCCTTTTGCCAGCCATATATCTTTAATCGTGATTTTTAATTATAAATACTCAGTGATAAAATATGATGTATTTCAATGGAATAATAAGGATGTATCTCCCTGGGATACTCACCCAGTTCCAGTTCAAGACAGGCATCTTTGTGTTTCATCTGCCAGAGAAATAGCTTTTTACTGTTGCATGAGTTTTCTATAATACCCGGAAGCAGGTGGTGCAGTGAGCCATCCCAGCAAGCTTCTTCCATTTGTTCTGCCACTACATAAGGCGCATGTTCTTCGGGATGTCCTTTGAGAATACAAAGGCGCTTTGAAAAACTGGTATTGGTCATCAGCAATATCTCCTGCTGGTACATGGGAGTTTTCATAATATGGATTAATTGATCTTATCGTTTGGAAGTTACCCTTTCATAATACAGGCATTCTGCCTGTATTTCATTTTTTACCGCCTGCAGTTTTTTCTTTTTGATTACCTCAAGACAGCTTGCAAGTAAAGCTGAACCGGCCTTATCTTTTACCAGGTACATCTCCGCCCCCATTTTAACAGCTTCAACTGCCACAGGAAGCGTAAACACGCCTGTAAGTATCACCAGCGGAATCTTGCCTCCAAGTTCCAGCAGGCTTTGCACATTTTCACGCACCAGGTACACCGGCAATGTTAAGTCGTACAGGATCACATCAAAATACATTGACTTCAATAGCATTTCTGTTTCTGACAGGGTGGTTACGTGAACGCTTCGTATCTCCATTCCGGATGCTACGATTTGTTTACCTACCCATTGGAGTGAGTTTTTATCTTTCCCAAAAATCAACACTTGCATATACACACATTTTATATTGTACGGTATTAATCAAATAAAAATGCAGATGAAAACTGTATGCGGGCGATAAAACCGGTTTTCATATAGAGGGTACCTTTTTTATCTTTGACAAAAGAAATGCAGCAACCGCAGTGATCGTAAATACTTATTGATTACGATACAAAATAACAACATCAGGAAGCCGGAAAAAATAGAGCATTTGATAATTAGAGGGTACTATTTTTTATTTGGCTGCGTAGACTTACTACTACATTTTACTACAAGCAAGGCAGCAATAGTTTGCACATTTACTGCTTTCTTTTACACATACAGGTTGGATTAAACGATACATGCATGCATTCACTGCTTTTGAAAAAGTATAATGCTGACACTGTTTAATTTAAAGAGGCAATACCTGCAGGCATTTCAGTTCATCCGAAGGATATAAAGAGCTGTTATTTTGGTTTTGTCTCCTGGCAACTAGTTTGCCGGAGCTATAATATCGAATATGCAGTCAAAATCGTTGGACTTATCAAAAAAATGGTCGGCGCCAAGTTTATTGCAAAGATCCCTGTAATAGAGATTTGCCTGGTTGGTAAGCATGGCAACCACAATGCCGGGATAATCTTTTTTCACAATCTTCAGAAGATCTATTCCGCTTGCATCCGGAAGGTTAATATCAAGGGAAATAAAATCCGGCTGGTGTACATTTAAAATGGAGATGGCATCGGCAAAACTGTAAGCACAATGTATTTCATCCACGTTATGTAACTCCTTCAGCATTTCGGCTAGCCGTTTTACAATCATGAATGAATCGTCTACAATCAATACCGTCGTTTTTTTGCTCTCCACTTTTATATATACGTTTTGTGCAAAGGTATTCGTGCGCCATAATCTTAAAAGTAGTAAGCTGACCGGATTTGTTGTAGTGTGTTTACTACAAAAAGAGCTATAAGCTGTAGTAACACCTTGCTGGCCAAAAATAAAACCGGGATGATCCATTTTGCAGGATCATCCCGGTTAATAATTGATTATGATGTAGTTAGGCGCCTTTTTTCACAAGTGCACACTCGTAAGAAGGATACCCACGCTCGCCGCTCTTGGTAAGTGCAGTGAATTTTAGTTTGTAGTAGTTACCGTCTCCGTCTTTAACTACATAGAACCTGTCAGATCTTATAGAAGGAGAAGTAGTCGGGCCGCCGCCGGAACGCCAGTCTGAGCCAATAGTGGTTTGAACACCGCTAAAAGTTAGGCCGGTTAAATCAGCTTCGGCAAAAGCTTCGTAGCTTTTGGTAGTGGTCATTACTTTTACAGCTTCCACGTTCCTGTTCTGCAGAATCACATCCTGGAAAAGATAAGGTACTTCGGCCCCGAAGAAAGTGATATTACTGAAATAGGTCCAGGCAATATCCCACTTTGTTTTACGAGGCTCTACTTCCACCGCACCGGTTTCAAAACTGGCATAATTGAAGAAATGATCCGTGTTTTTCTCTACGTCAAGTGTTTGAAAACTGGTGGCATCAATGGCTGCGTATTGCAGTATATAACCTGTGCCTTTACGCAGCACTCTTATCTTTTTCCAACCGCGGTCTGTAGCAGGACTGCCAACACCTTTCCCCATATTAACAATGTATACTTTATTCTCTTCATCTGTGGCTGACACTTCAGCAATAGCCGTTTTTGTAAGATCGCCATCAGGGTAATCTATATAAGCCAATGCGGCAGGAGAAGGTTCCGCCTGGTTAAAAATAACCGTAGTTGAAAAACCTGTGGTATCTGCCGCAACTACAGCGTTAAGATCATTCTTGTCAATCTTTTTCGCCATCATTGCAACAGAGGAGTTCAGAATTACGCGATATTCATCTCCACTATAAAAACCAAGGTCCCATTTGGTGCGTTCTATGGGTGTCTGGCGATTGGCACTCAGGTCAATAAAAACTTTATTAGGATAAGTAGCCCCTCCGCCGTTTATTTCCATTGCAGCCTGTAAAGCAATGATTTCAGAAAAGCTGAGCACCAACTGATTTTTGGTACCCGCAAGCACCGGTTGGGCCACCATTTCAAGTTTTACCGTTATCTTCTCATCACCATCAAGCAATACGCCTGAAGCCTTGGCTACCTTAAAAGTAAAACCAGTACTGTCTTTGGGAATGGTAACATTTATTTTTCCTGCGGATGCAGCAGGTGTGGTAGTGTATTCTGTACCATAAGCAATGGCCGAATCCACGAGCGTAAGTGTAACAGCAATATCACGATCAGTCGCCCTTGAAAGACTTAGCCTGATGGAAGTTTCTGATTCATCTGCAGCAAAACCCAGTTCGCTTGCCTGGAATTGTAATACGTTATCTGGCAATGGCGGATCATCTTTTTTACATGCCCCCATCCCTAGCGTTACTGCAACTGCAATAATCATTAACCGGTTAAACTTAATCATGTGTGCTATTATTTGTATTGTTAATAAGGAGATATGATATTTACTATTAGTCCTAATGACATTCAATTTGTAAACCAACTACATAGTATTTCCTGTACCGGGATATGACACCCGGTCTATTTTCTTAATGCATGGTTCCAGTTAAATGCAAGCCCGGCAAAATAGGACCGTCCATAACCGATAGGTCTTGCACCTGTTTCTGTGTGAGCGCCGCCGCCTAATGCGGTAGTATTCACCTGTACTACATTAAAAAGGTTACGTACGCCTGCATTCAACGTTACCAGTTTTCCGATCTTCTTGTTGAGTGTAAAATCTGCCCAGTGATAATCTTTTACAGAGGCAAGCCTTACTACCAATTGGTTATCTACAGTAGCCTGTTCGTAATAAGGTAGCCGGCCGGTATACTTATAAAAGAGATTTACATCAAGCCCTATTTTAGAAAAGGTATAGGAAACATTCGCATTGGCTTCCGGCGACCACTTGTAAGAAGGTAAATCTTTGTTGGTTGTTGCGTACTGGTTGTACCTGCCGGTATAAGCAAAACCAGCAGTTGCCTGGAAGTTTTTCACCTTGATATTATTATTGAGTGTAAACCCGGCAGTTTTATATTTTGCTATGTTGATATAAGTCGTAATGGTTGGGTCGTCGGCCTTCACTGCATAATCAATCATGTTATTCACGTTATTAAAGAACCCGCCAGGTATGATTGTGTAAGTGAAGTCCGGATGATTGATTACCGCCCAGTTAAAGACTCCATTAAAACTGTGAGATAGCTCTGCCTGAAGATTCGGGTTACCGTCAATGGAGTGACTGGCATCATGAAAATAAAAATAAAGCTCTCTTAATGAAGGTGCGCGAAAACCTCTTGCATAGGATAGCCTGAAATCAAGGCTTTTGGTCAATACAAATTTTGTATTAAGCGAAGGTATTACCGGCGGTGCATCATATACAGAATTATGCACCACTCTCAACCCGGGTTTTAAACTGATATGGTCAGACGGGTTAATTTCAGAAGTGATAAAAAATGCATAATCAGTTATACTTCGGGAGATGGTGCCTATGCGTTCGCCGCTGCCACTTTCGTAGTTTATATCTACGCCAGGTTGTATAGCCAAGGTGGAAGAAGCTTTATAAACAACGCTACCACGGAACATACCACCATCAAACTTGATCTTATCCTGCTGCCCTGCCCCAAGCGAAAGATATTCCTGACCCGTTGTCTTATTATAGATAGTACTTAAAGTTCTGCGGCTGTAATTGCTGTAAGAGGCAACAGCCTGCATCGACCATTTATTGTTAAATGTATTATTTGCCTGCACCTGCTGCATCCAGCGTTTGGAAATATACTGCTGGTCCAGTGCTTCATTATTTTCAAATATGCCGGGATTTTTAATGGTCTCGTCCAGCATATCCAACCGGTAACGCAATTGCAAGCCCCCTTTGCGATAACCAACTGCGGCATTGGCAAGCCACTGGTCTTTAGGATTCCATTTTTTATCATGCTCAGGTGCGTCTCCCTGCCAGCCGCCAAAATTATTGCGGGTAAGACCGGCCGAAAAATCCCATAGCTGATGTTGCCAGGTAGCGCCCAGGTACTGGTTATGAATCCCTTCTTTTAAACCATATTCTTTTGCAACAGTTTCTTCGTGAACCCTGGCAGAAACCTTCAGGTTATTGTCTTTAGGTTTACTCGTGATAATATTAATTACCCCGGCCAAAGCATCGGCGCCATATACCACAGACATAGGACCTTCTACCAGTTCAATACGCTGAATACTGTTAACATCAACCTGGTTAATATTGATCTCGTTAGAGGTACCCTGCCTGCCTATCACCGGAACACCGTCTATAAGGATTTTTACGTTCTGCCCTTTCAATCCCTGCATGGTAATATCGGATCCGCCAAGTGCAAGATCCTGCGAGAACCGGATGTTAAGCTCATTTGCCAATACATCCTGCAGTTTAACAGCGCCCAGTTTGCTGATGCGATCTGCAGTGATGACACGTACCTGGTAAACCGAACGTTTTAATGACTGAGGTGCATATTGACCTGTTACCACCACCTCATTTAAATGACTGGCAGCAGTATCCGTTTGTGCAAACGCACCCGCCATGCAGGCAAGGCTGAGGGATAACAATATTGTTTTATTATACATGGCCGTAGTATAAGAAAGGGTACTTAAAAACGAGCTACACTTTTCAGTGTCCTTAGGATTAATTATAGAGCCAGTTGAAGCTGGCGATACGTTTAATTAGAGGCTACAGAAGATGTCTGGTTTCCTGCAATTGCATACTGACCGATCAAAGTAGTGATCTCCTCTTTTAACTGACCGGCGGTTAAATTCCTGGCTTCCAGCTTGTCAAGTTTTTCGTATAACAATTCACCATCTATTTTAGCGGTAAGCTTTACTTCTTTTTTATCTTTTAGTAAAGAAACCCAGGCAGCACGAACCGTTACCCAGAAATCTTTATGCTTTGCCCACCATGCGGCGGCTACCGCACATTTGCTGTCATCGGTTTTGCGATAGATATTAAAGCCTTTTTCCTGTGAAATCAATTTATCTTTCTGACCATCATTACGAACATACTTACTGTTATCCTGTTCGTGAACCCAGCCGGTATCGGTAACTATAATGCGATTGGTACGCTGCATTACATTATAGTCGCTGCGCTTTGTATACTCTCTTCTTGGCAAAGGCGCATCTGCAGTATTTTCCCAGTAATATTTGTTGTTGCTCTCCACCCACTTGCTGCTGCCTTGGTAGCGGGGTGCATCATCTACTTCCCAAACAGTCTGTGTCCATTCGCCCTTTACTGGTTTTTTAGCTTCTACATGCTTCCATGAAGCATCATGATTAAATACCCACCAGTCTTTCTTTTCAAATTCCCAGTCTTCACGCCAATGCTTGATTACCATTGAATCGCTGATCTGCAAGAGATGCTGAATCACAACCTTTTTATCACTTACTTCAAAAGGTGTAACCCATTCAAGCCCGCCTGCATGATATCTTTTAGGGAAGTTATAGTCCTCGTCAGGAGCAAAAGTTTCGGCATACATAAACTCAACTTCATAACATCCGCATAAACTTTTTACAGCTTCTTTTTCTTTGGGGGATTGGGCACCGGCATACAAAACACAGCTACCCATGATAGCAGCAGTCAGCAAAGCTTTCATGTCTCAAGATTTTATGCAAAACTGCTGTTTGAACGGCAGCAAGTGCTGCCGGATCAGGAAATTGATTTACGCAATAAGAAAAAAGAATTGCCGAAACAGGGAAGATGCTCCGGTGAACACTATATCATGACTACATAAAAGAAGAATGCTTTTGAAGCCGTAAAGAAGAAACCATGCAAAGAGTTTGAGCAAAGCCTTTTATACAGGCATGTTACCCTGAGTATTTTATATACTATTTTTTATCTAGGATTCATAAGGAGAAGGGCTGATAGAGGTCCATCCTCCATCAATTACGAGGCTTTGTCCCGTAATATGCCTTGATCTTTCAGATACCATAAACAAGGCAGCATTGGCAATATCTGAAGGATATGCCGGCCGGCCCATAGGTGTAATATGTGACCATGTTTTGGCATAGTCTTTATCTTCAGCCGTGCGCTCCGTCATGGTAGCTCCGGGAGCAATAGCATTTACGTTGATTTTATAATCAGACAATTCAATTACGAGATTTTTAGCCAGCATTTCAAGAGCGGCTTTCGTCATACCATAAGCCGCGAGGTTTTTATGCGCCTGGTGACCGGTTACAGATGACATCAGCAATATACTTCCTCCGCTTTGCTGCTCTTTCATTTGTAGTGCTGCCGCCTGTGCCAGGAAAAAACTTCCCCCAAGATTGGTGCGGAGTACATTAAAGAAAGCATCAGGCTGATAGGTAAAAAAATCTCCGAATAAAGTAATACCTGCATTGGCAATGGCAATGGTAAGGCGACCAAATTGTTCAACGGCAGTATCCACCATTTGCCTGATAAAATGAATATCTGATGCATCGCCGGCAAGGCCGTAACAACTGTTACTGTATTTCGCATTGATTGAAGCAGCGGCTTGTTTTGTTAATGCCTCATCCATGTCATTAAGAATTACAGAACAGCCGGCTTCTGCTAACTGGCGACAAATTTCAAGCCCGATGCCTTGACCGGCACCCGTTACAATGGCTACTTCTCCTTTAAAATTGAATGACATTGATCGTTAGAATTTTAATACGATAAGCAGGGCACCAAGGCTAACCCGCTACACTTATAATGACTAATGAAGATGCTTGCTTAATGCGAATCCCTGGCTACTTCGCTGCCAGAGCCGCCTTTCAGAAAATCGAGATCGGCGCCCTTGCTGGCCTGCTCCACATGATCTATATATAATTGCACATAACCACGACCTGGTTGCCGGGCAATCGTTTTCCATGCTTGTTTACGGCGGGCAAGTTCTTCATCGCTCACATGCACTTTCAGTAACCGGTTGTAAACATCCAGCTCTATCATATCTCCTGTTTGCACCACAGCAAAGTTTCCACCTGCAGCAGCTTCCGGTGCTGCATGTAACACTACTGTTCCAAAACCGGTTCCACTCATACGTCCATCAGATATACGAATCATATCTGTAATTCCTTTCGCAAGTAGTTTGGAAGGCAGCCCCATATTCCCCACTTCCGGCATGCCAGGATATCCCTTCGGGCCAACATTTTTAAGGATCATTACACTATTCTCATCAATCTCCAGTTGCTCATCATCTACCCGGTTTTTATAATCTTCTATATCTTCAAACACTACAGCTTTGCCTGTATGTTTCATCAGGTGTTCGCTGGCAGCAGAAGGTTTTATAATCGCACCGTCTTCACATAAATTACCTTTCAATACAATGATACCGGAGGTTTCATTAAAAGGTTCTTCGGTAGAAGATATTACATTACTATTATAAGATTGAGCATTGGCGTAATTCTCTCCGATGGTTTTTCCATTCACGGTAATACAATCTTTATGCAGGCGTTGCAGCAGATATTTTATCACCGCAGGCAAACCACCGGCATAATACATGTCTTCCATAAAAAATTCACCGGAAGGCTGCAGGTTGGTGATCAACGGAATACCCGCAGAATACTTGTCAAAATCTTCAAGGTTCAATTCTATACCAATGCGGCCGGCAATGGCCAGCAGGTGTATCACGAAGTTGGTAGAGCCGCCGATAGCAGCATTTACCATGATGGCATTTTCAAATGCTTCTCTTGTAAGTATATCAGACAGGCGATGATTGTTATTCACCATTTTTACAATCTCTCTGCCGGAAAGATGCGCCAGGATCTTACGAGCCGAATCCGGTGCAGGAATTGCCGCATTTCCAGGTAATGACAAACCCAATGATTCTACCATACAGGCCATGGTGCTGGCCGTACCCATTACCGCACAATGGCCATCGCTTCTGCACAGGCCGGACTCTGCAAGTGTGATCTCTTCATCGCTCATGGTACCGGAACGGTAGGCTTCGCTAAAGCGCCATACATCACTGGTGCTGATGCTGTTTCCCCTGTGCTTCCCTGTAAGCATCGGTCCACCGGACACTACAATCGTTGGCAGGTTTACACTACATGCACCCATTACCAGTGAAGGCGTGGTTTTATCACAACCGCAAAGCAACACTACGCCATCCATCGGGTTGGCCCTGATAGATTCCTCCACATCCATACTTGCCAGGTTACGGTATAACATGGCAGTGGGCTTCATCAGCGTTTCACCCAAAGACATCACCGGGAATTCTACCGGGAAACCTCCGGCTTCCAATACTCCTCTTTTCACAAACTCCGCTAATTCCCTGAAATGAGAATTGCAGGGTGTGAGTTCACTCCAGGTGTTACATATACCAATGATAGGCTTGTCTGTTAACTCATCATTAGGGATGCCTTGCTTCTTCATCCAGGAGCGGTAAATCAAACCGTCTTTGCCCTTTCTTCCAAACCAGCCTTTGCTTCGTAACGACTGTTCCATTGTGCTTGCAATTTTATACTACAGAGAAGATTTATTGGTCATGTATTGCCGGGCCATATCTGCACAACTTACTAAAGAACAACAGGTTTCATGGCAGCATATTTACCGGGTAAATATAAGGCATAAAACTTCTTTTACAGGCAGCGTACTTTTATTTCCTGTATAGATATTGTATGTTCATTACGATTTATTAACCTGCATAAACCTTACAATGTTTTACAAGCGTGACTTTCTGCATTAACTTCGGCGCATGTATAATACTTCCTATTTCAAAGCAAAGGCGCCGGATGATGTAATAGAATTTATGCGGCATCATCCTTTTGTTATACTGTGTGGTGTGAATGAACAGCAGCAACCCGTTGCCACCCATATTCCTGTGCTGCTGGAAGAACGTGATGATAAACTTTTCCTGCTTGCCCATGTAATGCGTAAACAGGATCATACCAGGGCTTTTGAACAACATGCCGATGTGCTTGCCATCTTTAGCGGTGCACATACGTATGTAAGTGCCAGTTGGTATCCGCAACCCGCCGTTGCAAGTACCTGGAATTACCAGGCCGTACATGCAAAGGGAAAGCTCAGGTTTCTTGACGATGATGGACTTTATGAAGTGCTAAAAAAACTTACCGCACACTTTGAACACCATCCTGATAGTCCGGCGCTGGTAGAACGCATGGATGATACGTATGTAAAAAATATGATGAAAGCCATCATTGCTTTTGAGATAGAAGTGACGGCGCTCGATCATGTTTTTAAACTAAGCCAGAACCGCGACGAAAAGACCTATTCCGGCATCGTAGAACATTTACAGCAGCAGGATGCAGACGCACAGCAGATCGCATCAACCATGGAAAAACAACAATCAAAAATCTTTCCTTCATGAGAAAGCACCATTACCTGATCTTATTAATTATAATAACGGCCTGTCATACAGCGCATGTGAACCCGTCTTTTGCGCCACTGGATAAAACCTTCGATAAAGAAGGGCATCGGGGATGCAGGGGGCTTATGCCGGAGAATACGATTGCCGCTTACCTGAAAGCCATAGACATCGGCGTAAACACGCTTGAAATGGATGCAGTCATCACCGCAGACAGCCAGGTAGTGACGAGCCATGAGCCTTTTTTCAACCATAACATCACCACCAAACCGGACGGACAGGTGGTAACGGCCGAAGAAGAAAAGTCACTAAACCTGTACCACATGACATACCAGGAAATCAGCAGGTATGATGTAGGCATTAAACCCAACCCCAATTTTCCGCAACAACAAAAGCAACCTGCTATAAAACCTTTGCTTACGGCTGTGATTGATAGCGTAGAAGCTTATGCTGCTACACATCATAAGCAACCTTTAATGTATAATATTGAAACAAAATGTTCGCCGGAAGGGGATAATATTTATCATCCGATGCCGGGCAAATTTGTGGATATATTGATGAAGGTGATCCTTTCAAAGAAAATTGAAGACAGGGTGATTATACAGTCATTCGACCCGCGTTCCTTACAATACCTGCATGAACACTATCCAGCTATTAAGACGGCTTTGCTTGTGTCAGGTTCCGATAAAACTTTTGCTGTTTATTTAAAAGACCTGGGATTTATTCCGACTATTTATAGCCCGGAACACGCACTGGTGACCCCTTTGCTGGTAAAGCAATGTCATGATGCGGGCATAAAGATTATTCCCTGGACGGTGAATGATGCTGCCAGGATTAAAACCCTGCAAACCTTAGGGGTTGATGGCATTATCAGCGATTATCCCAATCTCTTTTAGCAACTGCATTATTTTAATCTTGCACTGCGGAGTAATTATATTTGCGACATGAACAGGATTGAACTCGTTAAACAGGTGCAGCAAAAGAAAAACTATCTCTGCATCGGTCTTGATACAGATATTACAAAAATCCCTAAACACCTGCAATCGCACCCCGATGCGGTATTTGAATTTAACAAGGCGATCATTGATGCAACCAAAGACTATTGTGTAAGCTATAAGATCAATACTGCGTTTTATGAATCACAGGGCTTAAGAGGATGGGAAGCGATGGAAAAAACGCTTCACTATATACCTGCCACCCACTTTACCATCGCCGATGCCAAACGTGGAGATATAGGTAATACCTCTTCTCAATATGCTAAAACTTTTTTTGAAACATTACCATTTGATGCGGTAACCGTTGCCCCTTATATGGGTGAGGACAGTGTGCGGCCTTTCCTGGAATACGAAGACAAAGTTACCATTGTACTTGGGCTTACTTCCAATAAGGGCAGCCAGGATTTCCAGTATATGGCCGTACAGCACCGGCAGGATGATCTATCGCTCTTACCTCATATTGTTGATGCCAACAGGCCAAGACTGCTCTTTGAAGAAGTGCTTACCAAAGTGGCTTCATGGGGCACACCAGACAACCTGATGTTTGTTATTGGTGCTACACAGGCAGCTCAACTGCAAAGCATTCGCACATTATTACCTGATCACTTTTTCCTGGTACCGGGAGTAGGTACACAGGGTGGAAGTTTAAAAGAAGTAACTGATTATGGCCTCAATAAAGACGGAGGGTTATTGGTTAATGTAAGCCGTGCCGTTATTTATGCATCCAAAGAAGAGAACTTTGCGGAAGAAGCAAAAACTATTGCAGAACAGTATGCGGTGGAGATGAAACGTTACCTGTCTTAGCTGAATTAAACAGGCAGCATTAATGTTGTGGAAAATCACAGACTTTAATGCTATTCTACCTGTTTGATGTGTATCAAAACCTTTGCATCTTTGTACAGGCATTGAAAAGAAAGATAAAACAATCATTCGCATACCGGATACAAAGTTCTTTAGACCATTAGCTCAATTAAAAGCGAAATTCAATCAGGATATACGATTTTTAAAATCCTCACGGATATTTCAAATCAATCTTTTCAAACATATTTGCCGTACCTATACATGGAGTTTGGTTCATTCTTTTTATTGCTGTCTCAAAACCTTTGTTTTGAGACAGTTTTATTTTATACCCTCTATGAAATAAGCTCAGATTTTCACCTGCTTCATTTGTGGCGCAAGCACTTTAAACATCAGCAACCAGGCGATCAGGTATCCCAAACCGCAATAGAGAAACATGATATAATAACCGGTTTCTATACTGCCTAACTTTTTATAATAGTCAAACAGCCTGCCCGCAGATGCAGACACCAGCATTCCCCCCAATCCGCCGGCCATACCGCCAATACCAACCACCGAACCTACAAGGCTTTTGGGAAACATATCTGACACTGTTGTAAACAGGTTGGCAGACCATGCCTGGTGTGCTGACGCTGCAATCCCGATGATGATAATACTATACCACATCTGGTAACTGCCTGCTGCCTGCGAAAAGATGATGAGCAAAGGAAAGAAGGCATAAATAAGCATGGAAGTTTTACGGGCCTTTACTATCGGCCATTCGCGTTGCTTGTTAAACCACATGGGCAACCATCCGCCAATTACACTGGCCACACCTGCCAGTATATATACAAATGCAATAGGTAAACTTACCTGCATCCCCTTAAGGTGATATTGCGCATCAAGAAATGCCGGTAACCAAAACAATAAAAACCACCAGATGCCATCCGTTAAGAATTTTCCTGAAACAAAGGCCCAGGTTTGGGGATAGCGCAATAGTGAACCCCAGGAAACGGTTACTTTTTCCTCTGTCTTTGCAGGTTCATCTGCATCGCTGTGAATGTATTCATATTCTTCCCTGGACAAGCGTTTTTGTTTTGAAGGAACTTCATATAACACAAACCAGAAGATCAGCCATAAAAAGCCAATCGCGCCAATGGCGATAAAGGCAATCCTCCAACTATAATGCATCGCGATATAAGGCACTACCACAGGCGCAAGTATAGCCCCTACATTGGTTCCTGAATTAAAAATACCGGCAGCAAATGCCCGTTCTTTCCGGGGAAACCATTCGGCCACCGTTTTAAAAGCAGCAGGAAAATTACCAGCTTCCGTAACACCAAGAAAAGCCCGGTAGATCGAGAAACTAAATGCGCCGGTTGCTAATGCATGCAGTATTGAAGCAATACTCCATAAGGTGAGTGTAAGGGCATAACCCAACCGGGTACCAATCTTATCAATCACCCTGCCGGCGCCAACCATACCAATGGCATAAGCAAACTGGAAAGCCACAACAATGTTGGAATAATCAGATTCGGTCCATTGAAATTGTTCTTCCAGCGTGGGCTTTAACAGGCTGATCACCTGCCTGTCCAGATAGTTGATGGTTGTAGCATAAAATACCAGCGAACAAATGGTCCAGCGATATCGTCCAATCTTGTTTACCTTTTCTCCTGCGGGTGCTGTAAGCATTGATGTTAGTTATGGCAAGCTTGAATAAATCAGGTTCTTAAACCCTAATGACATTTATAGTATAGTGATAGATACTTCAGCTCCTTTTCTTTCTGCCGAAACATATCCTGCATAAATCGTTGCAATTACATCTGCAGCAAGACTGCTGTTACTTTCTATCGGCTCATCAAATGCTGCAGAACGGTAAAAGGCATCCATCTCATGCTGATAACCGGAAAACCAACCTTCATCCGGTGATATGGATGACCAGCCTTGTTTTGTTTCTGTCTTCTCCACCACGTACACATCATCATAATGTTTCTGTGCCGGTGTATAAGATTGCATAGAGGTATTGGGATTGATATTGCAGATCGTTCGGTGATTAGTTGTATTTACTTCAATCCAGTTATGTACACCCCCCAATACCAGTTCACTCGCAAACAGGCTGGCAATGGTACCATCTTCAAATACCAGGTGCAGCAGTGCAAAATCTTCCGTATCCTGGTAAGTGGTTCGTAAATAACCTTCATTTATAAAAGATGGCATACGGGTGATGGCATGAGTTCTGGCCGTAATTGTTTTTGGCCGTATAGGTGCTCCGTTTCTTGCCCTTCCTTCTACATGTTTAAAATAGATGGCCGCAGCCAGCGGGTGACAACCTTTGCCGATCATCGAACCGCCGCCGGAAAACTTCCACTGTCCATAAGTTAGCGAGTGAGAACCGGAGTGTGATTGCTCTCCATGCATCCATAAAATCTGCGCTCCTGATTTCTGCAAAATCTCCCGCTGCTTTTGCACGGCCGGTGCATATACCCAGTTTTCCGCATACATGATTTTACCTGTGCTCTTCTTCTCAGCTTCCAGCATCCTGGCCACACTATCAACAGCATAAGAAAGACCGGTTTCCTTAGAGAAATGATCTCCGTTAAATTCAGCAGAGCCATCTCCAAAATAGCCCGTAAAAGGTTTTTCCACCACCACATGTTTGTTCTTTGCAAGTGCAGCGATAACAATAGGTTCATGTGTAACGGGTGGCGTGCACACATGTATGATGTCTGATGCATTTATTAAGGCATCCAGGTTCTCAAACGCGGTAAGACTCCTGGCAGTGGTAAAGCTTTCCAGTTTCTCCTGCGTAGGTGAATATGCGCCAACCACCTGCACACCCACACTAAATACCCTTTGTAAAGCATCGTAATGAAACTTTGCAGCAAAACCCGAACCCACAATACCTGCCCTTAAAACTTGTTTTTTCATATGCTGTTTTGGTTATTGAATAAATGATGATGAACTGTTTTAAGTCATGTCGTTATTTAATAGTATTCAGCTCATCCATGGTGAATGTTTTCTGCCGGTCTTTATACAACCTGCGTATATTGCCAATATCAGCCGCATTGATTTTAGCAGCCTTATTGTTCCAGGCATTGCGAATAAAACTTAATACCTGTGCAATATCCTCATCAGAAAATTCCTTGTTGGCGCCTATGCCCGGCATATCTCCATTAATCTCGGGCGCCTTGTATAATTTGTTACCCACTTTTACCGGTCCTGTAAGACCGTACAGCACAATAGGAACCAGTTTATTTTTATCACCCTGTACCCAGTTGGAAGTATTTAACGGCGGCGCCAAAGAAGTTACCCCGTTACCATCTGCGCCATGACAGGTTTGGCATACCGACTGAAAGATCTCTGCACCCCGTGGATATTGCCTGGCCAGTTGTTTCAGGTTATTACCGCTTTTAGCTTTTGCAATATCCTCTATTACTTTTTTCAGCCGCTTATTAAAGAGCGCTGCGGTATCGGGATTAATAGCCATTGCTTCTTTGTAAAAAGCATCTTCCTTGTTGTAAAGGTTACTGATCACCGCATCTGCCACATACATATTCTGAGGATATCGTTTAACAAGTACCGTAAGCAGTTCGTGGGCGATATCATTATTCAATGGCTGCAGGTAATGAATCAGGTAGCCGATATAAGGCGCAGCCAGTGTATCATTGGTAGCCAGCATAGACTTCAACAAGGGAACAAACCGCTGGTAGTTGGTTTTATTCATAACAGAAGGCAATACGGCCAAAGCCTGCATTCTTATATGCCAGTCCTTCTGCTGCAACAATGCAGCTACTTCCTCCGGTTGAAGAGCGTTTAATCCTTCCAGCGTCCATAATGCATGGGAAAGTATTACCGGCTTGCTGCTATCTCTGAGTAACTGTTGTAAGGATGGTACTACCTGTTTATCCTTTGCATCTACCAGTAATTGCTGCGCCTTACTGCGTACCCAGCCATTGGCAGATTGCAACAGGTTTACCCATTGCGATACACTTCCATCAAACTGCACACCTGCAGGGCTTTTGCCGGAAGGTATTATTTTATAGATGCGGCCGCAGTTAAGCGGTTGCGTAAGCGCACGTTCTTTTATCTCATTTTTAAGATAAGGCGTTAAGTAGGTTTTGTGCTGGATGATGCCACGGTACATATCCACAATATATAACGCACCATCCGGACCGTTAAACAGGTTTACCGGCCTGAAACGTTCGTCTTCACTTGCCAGGAACTCCTTCTTCTCATACGCTTCTTTACCACTGGTGATATAGCCCTGCTCCGTCAGCAGGTTTCTTTTGATAAGATTGGCCGAAGGTTCTGCCACAAAAGCATTGCCTTCATAGGCACTGCCCAGCAGGCCGGCATTATAAATCAACGGGCCACAGGCTGCAGTAAAATCAACCAGGCGAAGACTATCATCCAGCGTGCCTTTCATATAACCACGGTTTACACCCGGTGTTGGCCTTACGGGATACACCCTGTTATCTTCCACGATCTTTTTTACAAAACCTGCAACACCCCGCTGGTGCTCATTATAGGCGCCAAGACCAGGCATAAAATAATCACCCAGCAGGTTCTCTGAATTGGTATTGTAATACAGGCGGCCGTCATTACCCTGGCTAATCCCCCACTGTCCGCGAAAATGTGTTCTTTCCTTTAACCAGCGCTTGCCATCCCTGCGGTACCTGGTTGATGACTTTGCATTGTAAATCCAGTTATCCAGTGCACGATATAAACCATTGGGCTGATGTTCCACATTACCACCTTCCGCATAAGCAGAATCTACCAATGTTTTGTTTACCGGCTGATCATTCCTGATATCATAATGCCAAAGCTTTGGAGGCTCTGCCACCAGGATCCCGCTATCCATTAAACAAATAGCCCTGGGCAATACCAAAGAATCAAGAAACACTTTAACATCATCCATCATACCATCCTTGTTCTTGTCACTTAAAATCACCACTTTTCCGGTTGGCTGATCTTCTCCCGTACCCACGGTATCCGGCATATAATCCTGCATCTCTACCACCCATATGCGTCCTTTATCATCAAACGACATGGCGACAGGCGCTGCAATCAAAGGTTCTGAAGCTACAAGTTTCACTTCCAGCCCATCTTCAATATGCATTTTTTTAATGGCCTCATCGGCAGCCAGCACCGGAGCCTCCGGAATTGTTTTACGTAAAGAGAGAGAATCTGAGTGATTGGCTTTTCCGGTGCCGTTTTTACAGCTTTGTAAGCAAACGAGCACCACTAACATGCAGGCAGCAAAGTTTTTCATGCAACTAGAATAATCCATCAAGAGTAGTTAACAGATAAAATACTCAAAGTAAACCATCTGTATGAATGATGATGTTTACCTTTTAAGCAAGGTAAATATAATATTCAAACATCCCCATACGTCCCATCACCATGAAACATCGGTGAAAAGGATGATTTTTTCTTTGGATAAGCTGATTCTGCAAATAAGTTGTTGTGATAAAAACAGGCTTTGCTGTTTATCCCGATTTTTCGTTTTCATCAAAATATGGAATTGTAAAAGGCCGCTGTTGTTCATTAAATGCTTTGCAGTAATTTCCCCGAATGAAAGCACCACTGTTATTCCTGCTCTTGATTGTTACTGCCAATGTATGGTCGCAAGACTATGTTACAGAAAAAGGTATTCATTACTATCCTGATTCTGTTAATAAGAAAGACAAGTACACCGCTTCAAAATGTATACTGGACCTCTACTATCCCCGCAATAAAAAAGATTTTGCCACGGTAGTATGGTTTCATGGTGGCGGTATTACCGGGGGCAATGCAGAGTTACCGCAGGCGCTGATGGATAAAGGCTTTGCAGTTGTTGGCGTTGGTTACCGGTTATCGCCCAATGTAAAGGCTCCCGCTTATATAGAGGATGCCGCAGCAGCAGTAGCCTGGGTATTTAAACACATGCCAGGATATGGCGGTAATACACGGCTGATTTTTGTATCGGGTCATTCGGCCGGTGGCTATCTCGGCATGATGATCACACTGGATAAAAAGTACCTGAAACCTTATGGAATAGATCCGGATAGCATTGCCGCGCTGGTGCCTTTCAGCGGACAGGCCATTACGCATTTTACAATAAGACAGGAACGTGGCATTCCCAACACACAACCTACCATAGATGAATATGCCCCGCTTTATTTTGTAAGACCTGATGCCCCGCCATTATTGCTCATTACCGGCGACCGTGAAATGGAACTGCTGGGCCGCTACGAAGAGAATGCATATATGAACCGTATGATGAAGCTGGCCGGCCATAAACGAACTACGCTGTATGAATTACAAGGTTTTGACCACGGCGGCATGGCAACGCCTGCTTTTCCTTTGCTCATAAAAGAAGTAGGTACAAGAACAAAAGAAATACTTTCAACGCCATAGCAGTTTATTATATAAAGACTACTTATAAAGATGACAGGTGCGCCGTTACAGCCTGGGCTTTTATGAAAAAATAAAGCCACTTGTAAAAACACCTGCGGACAAGCATGCAGTGCAAAAAAGATAGGTGAATTAACCGGATAACATTTTGCGTTATCAGGAGAGATCCCTCTTTGCACAACAGCGGGATAGTGCGCTGCATTAAACAACCACTACACCCTTTGCCATAAATCATCCACAAACCATTCACGTACATCTGTAAAAGATGTTAGTGGAAGATAACCCGTACCAGATGCCATTGAAGCAATCTCCTTCAATGAATATTTCTGTGAGAGTTCCATATATACAGGTTCATCCTTGTAAAAACTAATCACTTCGGTATCGCCTATATGCACCTGCTGTTCCCTGGTGCTGATAAGATAACTGCGGCAGGCGCCAGTGATCGGATCATAGGTAGGATAATGCTGAAAGCAGGTAAGATTAAAATCACCGCCAAGTTCGCGATTGATACGCTTTAGCAGGTTAAGGTTAAATGCCCTGGTAATACCGGCTTTATCATTATATGCAGCCAGTACCTGGTAGGGGTCCTTCTTAAGATCAAAACCGGTAAGCAGCAGATCACGCGGTCTTAATTGTGCATGCAACGCATGAAGAAACTGCCTGGCTTCTTTTTTTGAAAAATTACCGATACTGCTGCCAAGGAACAGTACAAGTTTGCTCCTGTTTGATTGACGGTAAGCTTCCGCTACCATTTCCATGTATTCACCGTTCAACCCTTTTACTTCCATGCCGGTAATGCGTTTTGGCATTTCTTTTTCCAGCAGGTGAATAATATTGACGGAGATATCTACCGGGTAGTAGGTAAATGCAGCACCGCTATCTTTTAAATGCTTTAAAAGATGTGAAGACTTTACTGCATCGCCTGCCCCAAGTTCTATAATATCAAATGCCTGCAGCTTTTGCATGATCGCTTCAGCAATGGCCGGTGTTTGCAAAGTAAATATCTCCATCTCACTACGGGTGAGATAATATTCCGGCGCATCCATAATATCCTGGAACAACCTGTCACCGGCTGCATCATAAAAATATTTGGAGTGGAGATACTTTGGTGAAGCGCTTAATCCTTCCATTACATCGCTGTAAAACTGTGTTGTTGGGTTAGCTATTGCGCCAACCTTATTCCGGTATATTGCCATTGTAAATGTGGATGAAAAAAGTTACGATAGGTGTTTCTGCTATGTTCCTGTGGTGTAGCTACTGATGCACCACGCAATACCATTTGGTTAATCATAAACTTGCCATTGTATTCGCCAATGGCACCTTCTGCCTTGCTAAAGCCGGGATAAGGGAGATAAGCACTCTCCGTCCACTCCCACCGGCTGCCCCAGTTAAACAGGGCCGAAGCAACTTCCCACTCTGTTTCCAGCGGAAGCCTCTTTCCTTTCCAGGAAGCAAAAGCAGTGGCTTCATAAAAGTTGATATGTGTAACAGGTTGCTGTAAATCTATTGGCTTTAACCCGCTTAGCGTATAGTAGTGCCATTGTCCGTTGATCTTATGCCAGTAAAGCGGCGCCTTTGTCTGTTGTTGTTTTGCCCACTCCCACCCTTCTGAATGCCAGTGCCGGAAGTTGGTATAACCCTCATCGCTGATAAACTCCAGGTAGTCTTTATTAGACACAAGCGCGGCGGCTATTTTGAATGGCTGTAAATACACCTTATGTACGCCAAGCTCATTATCAAAACAAAAACCATTACCCTGGTAGCCGATGTCATATACTCCTTCCTGCATCGTAATCCACTCATTTGAACGCTGCATTTCCACTGCTTCAATTCCCGCAGGGTCATATGCAGGAAATAACGGGTTATGGCCAAGGATATACTTAATATCAGCATAGAGTAACTCCTGGTGCTGCTGTTCATGGTTAAAGCCCAATACCACCAGGTCTTCTATATCGGCCACTACCTCGCTTTGTAAAAAGCGGAGCATTGCCTTATCCACATGTGCACGGTAACGGTAGATATCTTCCACTGTCGGTCTGCTCAGATTGCCCCGCTGGGTACGTATTACCCTCGCACCCACTGTTTCATAATAGCTGTTGAATACATAGTTATATTCCGGGTTAAACTCTTCATAACCGGGAGCATGAGGCTTTAACAGGAAAGTTTCAAAAAACCAGGTGCTATGGCCCAGGTGCCATTTTGGTGGGCTTACATCTGCTACCGGTTGCACCACATAATCCTCTGTGTGCAATGGCCTGCAAATAGCTTCTGTGTGTTGCCGGATGTGTTGGTAAGTTTCAGCTAAGTTCATTTTATTTTGATAAGAGGTATTTGCTTAAATCAGTAATTGACCTGATGTGGTAATTACCTGCCTGTGACTTTCGCATCATTAATGCATAGGCATTATTAAAGCCCACCGGTTTAAGCCACCTGATATGATATTGCGCATCAAATGCCTTTCTCACATACTCATAAACACTGTCTTTATCGGCAACAATCCCGCCAATCTTTTGCTTTGGCGGGTGCAGTATCACCAGTAAACCCGTGCCCGTATATTCGGGATACATATCTATTTGGTTGTTGTTTAATGCATCAAAACAAATCTTGGTACCGCCTAAACCTGTACGGGTATCTACTTTCAGCTTTGTATTTCCCTCAATCAGCATCCGGTACATATTAATGAGGATATATTGTTCGCCAAATATTTTAGACCCGAGTCTTATGAGACCCTTTTCCCCATGTTGGGGAGTTTTGTACAAGTCACGGCTTTCCAGGAAATCTCTTGCTACCTTCTCAGGGGATTGATGCAGGTAATCCGTCCGGTAATTCAGTTCGGTCATGATGCTGTCATTAATCTGCCCGGATAACATGTTCAACACCGGTTCCAGTTCCGGGTATTGCTGCAACGCCGCTTGTCTAACAATTGGCGCAACATGGTATGGAGGAAAGATATGCTTATCATCTTCCAGCGTAATAAGATTATAGGCTTTTAACCGGCCGTCTGTGCTGTAACCACTGATCACATCCAGTTTTTTTTCATAGGCCGCTTTATACATCACTGCGTCGCTGATCACAACCACCGGCATATCCAGTCCATATTTTGAACGCAGACCAAGATAGCCGTCTTCACGCCCCATAAACTCCGGTGTAAAACCTGCTTTTAAACCCGTACCCGAAGACGGGATAATATAAAAGGAAGACAACAACAGCAACACCGCTGGTAAAACCAGGCTGGCGGTGCGCATCTTCCGAAGTCTTATTTTTTGTAACAGTGACAACAGGAAGTCACATAACAGCGCCAATAGAGCTGCGGGTATCGCGCCGGCCAGTATCATATTGGTATTATTAAGTGCAATTCCGCCAAATATAAATTCACCAAGACCTCCTGCGGCAATATAGGCGGCAAGCGTAGCTACCCCTACATTTATTACCGTGGCAGTTCGTATGCCCGCAAGTATTACCGGCATGGCAAGTGGTAACTCTACACGGGTTAGCACCTGCCACCTGCTCATCCCCATACCGGTAGCGGCTTCTATTATTGAAGGATCTAATTCTTTTATACCCGTATAAGTATTTCTGACCACCGGTAATAAGGCATACAGGAAAAGAGCTGTGATGGCGGGCAGCGGGCCAATACCTAATAACGGGATCATAAAACCAAGCAGGGCAATACTGGGAATGGTTTGTAATACGCCTGTAAATCCAAGCACAAACCCTGCAGCCTTTTTCTTCCTGGCAATCCATATACCCAGCGGCAGTCCGATAAGTACAGCAATCAACAAACTGGTAAAAGTGAGCCCGATATGCGTAACCGTTTGAGACAGTATTTTACCTGCCTGCTGCTGCATAAATTGTATAAGCGATTGCTGCTCTTCCATGGCAATAATAACTGCTTAATAAAAACGATTCAACTATTGGTCCTGTTCCTGTTTACGGTAATTACTGTAAGCATCCTGTAACAAAGCAAGGCTTACCTGTTTATATTCTCCTGTACCTGGATCTTTGGTATATGCTGTTGCGGATATATGTTCCGATAGCTGTTGCATCACCTGCCAGAGATCCTGGTCCGGCGGCAACATCATACCGTCTGTTTTGCCCTTTGGAAGATAGCCTGCCACCGCAGACAGCGGTACTGTTTGCCATTCCAGTTGCAGGCGCTGATGTTTAAAAAAATCACGTACAAAATCACTCGCCGGGTGAAAGAGCAGTTCTGCGGGACGTGCATGCTGCACCACCCTTCCCTTATCCATTAAACAAATATGGTCGCCCAGTTCAAATGCTTCATTTACATCATGCGTTACCATTACAATTGTTTTGCTTTTTAGTTCATCCAGCTCTTTAAACTCCTTGCGGATAACACTCCTGGTAATGGGATCAAGCGCCCCAAAAGGTTCATCCATCAGCAACACTGGCGGATCTGCTGCAAGCGCCCTTGCCAGTCCTACCCTTTGTTGCTGCCCGCCGCTTAGTGCTGCCGGAAAAGTATCTGCGTATTTACCGGCAGGTAACTGCAGTTTATCCAGCAGGGTATTCACCCGTTCTTTAATCTTTTGTGCAGGCCAATTGAGCAGCCTTGGAACTACTGCAATATTTTCTGCGACTGTATAGTGCGGAAACAAGCCGTTGTTCTGTAATACGTATCCTATTTTCCTGCGCAGCAGGTGTGGCGACAAGCCCAGTATATTTTCGTTATTGATAAAGATAGTCCCTCCATCAGGTTCTATCAGCCGGTTTAACATACGAAGCGTGGTGGTTTTGCCACAGCCGCTGGTGCCCAGCAATACCAATGTCTCTCCCTGCTCCACTTTAAAGGACACCTCCTGTACAGCAAAGACTTCCCTGTATTGTTTACTGATGTTTTCTGCGATGATCATTTAAGCGAAGAAGTTAAACAACCGTAATGGGGCTGTTGGTATAAAACTATCCAATCCGGCAATGGCAAACAACCTGTTGGTTACGCATCCAGTTGCATAAACAGGTTATTAATAGATTCTGCATATAACGGATGCGCAAAGATCGTTTCCCTCAGTTGCGGCCATTTAATGTTACCCAGCATCGCCATCTGCATTACACTCATCACTTCACCCCCCTGTTCCCCGATAATGGCTACACCAAGCAAGGTATCATCACTGGTATTGATGACGGCTTTCATCCATCCGCGTGTATCTCCGCTTTCTATTGCCCTGGCAATATTCTTTCCCGGAAACTTTACGACCTTATAAGGCAATCCTTTTTCCCTGGCTTCTTTTTCGGTAATACCGGCACGGCCAAGCTGGGGATCGGTAAATACGCAATAAGGAACAATACGCTCCCTGGTAGAATAGTGCTTATCTTTTACCAGGTTGTTGTATAGTATGATGTAATCGTTATAAGCGATATGGGTAAACTGGGGGCCGCCCTTCACATCTCCCAACGCATATATATCGGGGGCAGATGTTTGCAACAGTTCATCCACCTTAATAAAACCTTTTTCATCTGTTGATACACCTGCCGCTGCTAAGTTCAGTTGCTCAACAGCAGGTTTTCTGCCAGCAGCGATCAGCAGGTGTGTTCCCTCTAAGACTTTTTCGTTTTCCCCTTCTTTAACGGTAAGCGTTACTTTTCCATCTACCTCTGTTGCTTTCAGCACCGTTGTGGATTTGCTGAAAACTACTCCTTCACCGGTAAGTATGTTTTCCATTTCTTCCGCCGTGTCCTCATCTTCTTTCGCCAATATTCGTTTACTCTTTTCCAGGATGGTCACCTTGCTGCCAAGGCGTCGGTAGAGCTGGCCAAACTCCAGGCCTATATATCCGCTGCCAATAATGATCAGGTGTTCAGGAACAACCTGCACTTCCATCATTGAGGCGGCTGTGTAATAAGTAACCCCGCTGATGCCTTCTACCTCTGGCACAGCAGCAGTACAGCCGGCATTAATAAATATCTTTTTGGCAGTACATACCATCTTTTCTCCTTCTGCCGTTGTAACGGTTACTTCCTTTGGCCCGGTAAAAGAGGCTGTACCCTTTATAACCGTAAGGCCATCCGTTTTACCAAATCCCTTTTCAGTACCGGTCCTGAACATGTCTACCACCTCTTGTTTTCTCTTCAGCATTTCCGGTAAATGAATGTGATAGCCATCTACTTCTACACCCCATTGCCGTGCATGTGCCACCACATAGGCTGCCCTTGCAGAAGCAATCAGTGTTTTTGTGGGTGTGCAGCCTGTATTGATGCAGGTGCCACCAATAGCAGCCCTCTCAACAATTGCTGTTTTCCAGCCGGCTTTTGCCAGCTTCTTTGACAGGGGTGTTCCACCCTGACCTGTGCCAATGATCAATGCATCGTATTCCTGTACCGGCATGGGATATTTTTTTAAGGTTCTATTTTAACGCCTTTCCAGAAAGCGATGTAGTCTTTGATTTCCGCAGCCGCGTCTTTCGGGCCCGGATAAAACCACGCAGCGTCCTTATTTACTGCATCATCCACATTAAGGCTGTAGTAGGATGCTTCCCCCTTCCAAGGGCAGGTGCTGTGGGTTTGTGATGGAACCAGTAAGTCCTTGTTCACTGAACCTGGTGGAAAATAGTGATTGCCTTCCACGACAATGGTGTCGTTACTTTCGGCAATGATCTTATTGTGCCAGATGGCTTTCATTGGTAGCTTTTTGGTGAATTAAAATGGTAAGTTAGGCATGCTTGCTTATGCAACCAAAAAGTATGCCCCGGCACAGGATATAAGCACGGTTAAATATTGTCTGCCGCCCTATGCCGGGAGAATGTAGAATTGTCTACACAACCTAAGGCATGGCATCCTGCTTAAAATAAAGCCTTACCAAAAACAAAACCGGCCGGGTAAGAGACGTTTTATGTGTGATTCATGAGCGCAGTACGCCTAAGGTGCATATAATAAAAGTAAGCAAGCTCCGATTTTTACCGGGAATAGAAAGCGAATGCTGATGAACCAGGATATTACCAACTGCAGTTTTTATTAAAAAAAGAAATTCCCTGATCCCTTGCAGGAAGGCACCTGAAGGTACCAGACAACCATACAATTAATTTTCACGCTGATTTATTTTTCAAATTATTTCAGGCTGCTGACATAAGGCTGTCACTCATCGGTTTCAATTTTACTGTATCAAACAATCATTAAAAAAACGACGCTATGACCACAGCACAAATAGCCAATAAGTACCATGAACTTGCTACCCAGAACAAATGGCTGGAAATTCAGGAAGCACTTCACGATGAACAGGTAACCTGCACCGAGCCGGAAAAGGCAGCAGCCAGGGGTGTGCAGGTAATTACGCAGGGACGCGATGCCCTGAAAGCCAAGAGTATTGCCAACCGTGATAAAATTGAAACCCTCCATAGCCAGTATTGCAGTGCTCCTGTTATTGCAGGTAATTTCTTTAGTGTGTCTCTTAAGCGTGATGTGACATTTAAAAACCAACCCCGTATGACAGTGGAAGAAATTGGTTTATACGAGGTGAAGGATGGTAAGATTATCTCTGAACAGTTTTTCTATTAAGGCATCCTTATTACTGATAACACTACTAAAAAAGCACCCGGACAAAAGGTGCTTTTTTTATTCAGTAAATTACTATCAATAGCCAGGTTTCATTCTTGCCAGGTAAATATGCTTTTGCTTCTTTCCTTATAAATTCCCCCTCAACCCCTGCTCTCTTTCAATTGCTTCAAACAGGGCTTTGAAGTTACCCTTCCCAAAACTTTTTGCGCCCTTTCGCTGTATGATCTCAAAGAATAAGGTGGGGCGATCCTCCACCGGTTTGGTAAAGATCTGTAACAAATAGCCTTCATCATCACGATCTACCAGGATGCCCAATTCCTGCAGAGGGGCTATGTCTTCATCAATTTTACCAACACGTTCCTGCAGTTCTTCATAATAACTTTCCGGTATTGAAAGGAACGCTACTCCCCTGTTACGCAACGATGTGACGGTATGAATAATATCGTTGGTAGCCATCGCCACATGCTGCACCCCCTCCCCATTATAAAATTCCAGGTATTCCTCTACCTGGCTTTTCTTTTTACCTTCCGCCGGTTCATTTATAGGAAACTTCACATAACCATTGCCGTTGCTCATCACCTTGCTCATCAGTGCGGAGTACTCCGTTGAAATATCGTTATCATCAAAAGAAAGGATATTGCGAAAACCCATTACCTCTTCATAAAACTTTACCCATTTGTTCATCTGGTTCCAACCTACATTACCTACGCAATGGTCTACATACTGCAGCCCTGTTTCCCCGGGATTATTATAGGGCGTTTTCCATGCCCTGTAACCCGGCATAAAAGCACCATTGTAATTGGTACGTTCAATAAACAGGTGTACCGTTTCTCCATAAGTATGAATACCACTCATCACCAGCTCACCTTCCTCATCCTTTAATATGGTTGGCTCAAGATAACTTTGTCCGCCGCGAAGTGTGGTCTCGTGCCATGCCTTTGAAGCATCTTCCACTTTCAGCGCCAATATTTTCACCCCATCCCCATGTTTGTAGATATGATCGGCAATCACGTTACCGGGGCGCAGCGGTGTGGTAAAAACAAACACCAGTTTTTGCTGACGTACCGCATAACTCACCTTATCTTTTACACCTGTCTCCGGACCAGCATACGCAAGGCTTTGAAACCCGAACGCCGTTTTGTAAAAATGGGCCGCCTGTTTGGCATTGCCCACATAAAATTCGATATAATCAGTTCCCTGTAAAGGAAGGAAATCAACCTGGTTAACGGCAGATGTATGGGTGGCAGGCGATGTATTCATGTCATATGGATTTAGCAATAAACAATCACTGAATAATAAAATTAGACAAATTATTGAGCGTTACCGGTACAACCTGTTAGCGAAGGCAGGTATATTGGCAAAGGTTTCACAATCTGTTGAACGGGTGGCCAACTGACCGCAGGTTGTTACTGTGGACAAAATTCTTCACCGCAGTGGATTTCCTGGAATTATCTTCGCCCCTTATTTTATTGTTTATGAAGGTTGGAATACTCGGAGGCGGTCAACTGGGCCGTATGTTGTTACAGGCTGCCGCCAATTATGTAGTCGAGACTTATGTACTGGAAAACGATGAACACTGCCCTGCGGCGCATTTGTGCCATCATTTTATAAAGGGTAATATCCAGGATTTTGAAACCGTTTACCAGTTTGGCAAACAACTGGACGCGCTTACCATAGAGATTGAAGCAGTAAACGTAGAAGCACTGGAAAAACTGGAAGCAGAAGGCGTAAAGATCTACCCAAAGCCATCCGCTATCAAAACCATTAAAAACAAGATTACCCAAAAAGAATTCTACAAAGCGCAAGGCATTCCTTCACCGGCATTTGTAATTACAGAAAACCTGGAAGCATTGAAACAGCAATCGTCTTTTTTACCTGCTGTTCACAAGATTGGCCAGGGAGGTTATGATGGTAAAGGTGTGCAGGTGCTGAGATCTGCCAATGATATCAGCAAAGGTTTTGATGCGCCTTCCGTGCTTGAGAAGATGGTTGACATAAGAAAAGAGATTGCTATTATTGTTGCGATAAATGATAAGGGAGAAGCTGCATTTTACCCGCCGGCATTAATGGTATTTAACCATGCGCTCAACTTGCTGGATTACCAGGTAAGCCCTGCAGATATCACAAAAGAAATCTTGTGGAAAGCTGAAGCCATTGCGCAAAAACTGGCGAAAGGATTTAACAGCCCCGGCCTGTTTGCGATAGAACTATTTATCGACATGAACAATGATGTGCTGGTAAATGAAACAGCGCCGCGTGTACATAACAGCGGGCACCACACCATTGAAGCCAACTATTGCAGTCAGTACGATATGCTCTGGCGTATTATACTGCAATATCCTTTAGGCAATACGGCCCCTATACTTCCATCTTCTATCGTAAACCTGCTTGGCGAAGAAGGCCATTCAGGCGAAGCAGTATATGAAGGACTTGATGAGGTGCTGAAAATGGATAACGTATTTGTTCACCTGTATGGAAAAACACATACCAAACCCGGCCGTAAGATGGGGCATGTGACCATTATGAGCCAGGATAAACATGAGCTTACCTACAAGGCCAATAAGATCAAAAACATTTTAAAGGTGTTCAGCAAATAATTGCCCTGCGCACCGGGTGTATATAAAACAAGGAAGTATGGCAACAGCAGAAGCCACCGGCAAAAAAACAACTACGGTTAAAGTAGGCATTATCATGGGCAGTGACAGTGACCTGCCCATTATGCAGCAGGCCGCAGAAGTGCTGAAAGAATTTGAGATTGAATTTGAACTTACAGTTGTATCAGCCCACCGCACACCACTGCGTATGGTGGAGTATGCACAGCAGGCGCAATCACGCGGGCTTAAAGTAATTATTGCAGGTGCGGGTGGTGCGGCACACTTACCTGGTATGGTGGCGGCCATCACCTCTCTGCCGGTTATTGGCGTTCCGGTAAAATCATCCAACAGCATTGACGGATGGGATTCGGTATTGTCAATTCTTCAAATGCCCAACGGGGTTCCTGTTGCTACAGTGGCACTAAATGCTGCCAAGAATGCAGGATTGCTTGCCGCACAGATCATCGGCACCGCAGATGAAACCGTTGCAGCAAAGATGAATACCTATAAAGAAACATTGAAAGACAGCGTTACAGAAAAGGCCGCCAAACTTGCGAAAGACTGGCCCAATCAATATGACTAAATATTAGAAAAACAAGAACACAGATTACACAGATTGGATTGATTTTTCCTGACGTATTTTTTGTATTTATAGCAGGCATCAGTTAAGAACACCAATACCCGGAAGAATGATTGAGCTACAGGTATAACCGTATAAAGCTGTAGAAATCCTGCTTATCCCTTACATCGATGTCATCTGTGTTCTACTACCTTACTTTTTTATACCTGTGGCCTGTAATATTTTATTAAAGATCTCCGTATTCTCATACACGCCGCGGAATAATTGTGATTGTGGCCCATAAGCAAATACCGGTACCGGCAAAGCAGTATGATCGTTGGTTGCAAACTGGCCGGCAACATATCCTTTACTATAATCACCGTCAAGCAAAGTGAGTCCGCCTGTTTCATGATCAGCCGTTACAATTACCAGCGTCTCGCCGTTCTTATCCGCAAATTCAAGTGCCTTACCAACAACACGGTCAAAGTCCATTACCTCGGTAGCAACATACGGCAGGTTATTGTCATGGCCGCCATAATCTACCTGTGCGCCTTCTGCCATCAGGAAGAAACCGGCTTTATTTTTTGACAGTACTTTTATTGATTTATCAAGGGCTTTGGATAACCAGTCTCCCCTGCCGCGAAGCATGGAAAGCCCTGCCCTTTTCTCAACCACGATCCATTTTTTTCCTGCCTCTTCCGTTACGCTGTCAACAGTACCGGTAAGCGTATATTTTTCTTTCAGTTCACTCAACACATCTACCTGCAGCTTTGTTTTATCAGATTTATCCAGGATGCTTACATTATTCAGGCTTTCATCACCTGATCCCATCAACAGATCAATTGGCTCATTCTTTAAATCGCGTAGTATCTGGGAAGCATGTTCACGTTCGCTCTGGTGGGCATAAAAATCAGCAGGCGTTGCATCAGCAATATCCCCACAACTGATCAATCCTGTTTTGATATTTTTTCGTTGAAGATATACCGGCAGCAATGTTAATGCCTTACCTGTATGATCTACCCCAACAAAGCGGTTATTGGTTTTTTCCCCGGACGAAAAAGCAGTGGAACCTGGTGCAGAATCAGTAACATAACTATCGTGCGAACTTGTTTTGGAAGTACCGTTATTACGCATGTTAAAGATGTTTAGTGCACCTTTATTAGCAGTATAGCCAGCATACAACTGCGGATAACTGGTACCATCTCCTATAAGAAGAATGATGTTTTTTACCGGCTTTGATGTACCATCTGACTGATAGGTTGGCTTATATAAAGTATAAGCAGGCTCAGTTGCGGTGTAGGTTGTTTTAGGCAAGGTGTTTAAAAAATCCGCAAGCTTTGCAATGTGATCTGTATTAACATAATCTACCTGCAAATGCATAAAAAGGTACCAGGCATTAATAAAATCAGGCGCACCCCAGAAGCGAACCGGTTTATTAAGTGCATGTCCTTTTTTAACGGCAGCTTCCAGGCGGGCCTGTTCCTCTGCCGGGAAAATACCTTTACCATTTGATGCAGAATAGCTTTCGAAATTATCACTCAGCAAGGCAATTTTTGATAAGGCTGATGAGCTGTACTCTTTAGACAATTCCCCGTCAAACCAGATAAAAGAAGGATAGTTTACAAACAGTTGTTCCGAAGGGCGGTTACCACTGATGACAAACTTAATGGTAGGGTTATTATTAAGTGAAGGATAACCTTTTAATATCTCCACCAGTTTATTCAGCGTATTGATGGAATCTGTTTTAATATCTATGAGTAACTGAAGTTGTTTGCTGTGGTTGGAAAATGCAAAGCCATAGTTTTTTGCCACGCATGCCTGAAGCGGTTGCAGGTAAAGTGCTTCCAGTGTTTTTTTAGGATCAAGTTCTCTTGCTTCATGCGCTACCAGCAGAGCGCCATCTCTTAAAAAGATATCAGCCTCTATAGAACCAAAGCCTTCGTTATAGGCAGTCCAGAAAGGCATAGGTTGCTGGTAATCATTATGGGAATGTGCATTGCCAACGGTATAGGTAAGAGTTTGCGCAATGGCCGATTGTACTGACAGAACAATAAGAAAAAGGAAGGTTAGTCTTTGCATGCTGATGTTTTAAGGAAAATAACAAGGCGTAAATATAAAGCAGCATATTTATCCTGCACTGTTATGAATAGATTATAAATAATTCCTTCCGGGAAATGATGTATAGAGGTAGCGCTTTTATTTGAAGGATAGTTACTGTTGATTATTGTTTACTTTCATTTATAAATTGCCTGCATATGGAAAAAGCTGTCAACATTACGATCAACCATCTTCAGCATATTGGTATTCCCGTGACTAATATTCAGCGCTCACAGTTGTTTTATGAAAAACTGGGTTTTAATAATGTAATGCGGGCTGGGTTTGACCATGAAGATGGCAAAGGCACCTGTATTATGATGGAGCGCCGAACAATCATTATTGAATTGTATGAATTTCCTGCACCGGCACTGGCACCGATCAGGCAAAGAAAAGACGGGCATATTGATCATATTGCATTTGATGTACCGGATATTGACGAAGCTTTCACTACCCTTAAAGAAGCAGGCTTTGAAGTAATAGAGGAGGCGCCTGTATTTTTAGCTTTCTGGACAAGAGGCTGTAAGTATTTTAATATCATTGGGCCTGATGGGGAAAGGCTTGAGTTTAATCAACGGATGTAAAAGGAGCTAAAAAGTAATCAGTAACTCAGCCGCCGGTTAAACCAGTTTTACCTGGCATCTTTGGCATCAACCCTGTCTTTTTTATAAAACCACGGCCATTCCCTAAACGGCCACCAAAGTAAAGAGCTGACATTGTTACCTCGCTTTCGCTTACCCTGCAATGGCTATTTTCATCCTGACCAATTACTTTTAACATATCCTCGACAACACCGAAAATCCCTGTAATTTTATTTTCTGAAAGTATTAATAATTGAGTTTTTGCGTGTAGTAATTCAAAATTATCTCCTACTCATGCATCCTTTTAATTTCAAATAGCCGGCAATCTGGGCTACCTAAGCAAAGAGGATGATTGGAAAATCAACTATTGAAATTTGTGATTTTATTTTCTTCCTGTACGTTTGCGAAGTTTAAATTTACCGCATGAAGAATTTTTCGTGGAAAGCCATGTTACCCCACATCATTGCTGTGGGTATTTTTTTAGTAATTGCTGTCTTCTATTGTAAGCCTGCCCTGGAGGGCAAGGTGGTGAACCAGCAGGATCTTGCACACTGGCATGGCATGGCGCAATCTTCTTTTAAATATAAGGAAACACATGGCCATTTTCCGTTGTGGGTGAACAGTATGTTTGGCGGTATGCCGGGTTACCAGATTGCCATGGATGCGGATAACCCTATTTCACTCGCTTATCTTCATGGGTTATTTACTTTGTTTCTGCCCGCCCCTATCAGCTTCTTCTTCCTGCTTTGCATTTCCTTCTATTTTCTTAGCCAGGTATTAAGAATCAACTCCTGGCTGGGTATATTGGGCGCGATCGGTTATGCCTATTCCACTTATGACCCTATTATTATTATGGTGGGGCACGTGACCAAAGTACTGGCCATGGGTTATATGCCGGCAATGCTCGCAGCCATCTTTCTTGTTTTTCAAAAACGATATTGGATCGGCGCAGCGCTCACGGTGGTATTCAGTGCTTTACTGGTGGCGCAGAACCACCTGCAGATATCGTACTATTTTGCCTTTATTGCATTGTTCGCCGGTGTTTTTTATGCCGTTCAATGGATAAAACAGAAAGATTATAAACACCTTGTTGCTTCGGTTGCCATATTGCTGGTTGCCGGAACTGTTGGTGTACTCGTGAATATTATTACCCTTGCTACCACGCTTGATTATTCAAAAGCTACCATGCGCGGTGGTACACTGGCGCTGGATTCTACAGGTAAGGCAACACAAACCAGCGGGCTTGATATTGGTTATGCCTTTGACTGGAGTTATGGCAAAGCCGAAACGTTCAGCCTGCTTGTTCCCAATATTTACGGAGGCGCCAGTTCTGGTGAACTTAAAGGTGCATCCAACCTTTCGAAAGCCTTTGAAGACAAGGGAATACCGGAAGACCAGGCACAGCAATATGCCGGCTATATGTCTACTTACTGGGGTGCACAGGACCGGGGCACCTCCGGCCCGGTATATCTTGGTGCGGTGATTTGCCTGCTGTTTATCTTCGGATTGATTTATGTAAAATCGGTTGACAAATGGTGGATTGCAGCCATGTGCCTTTTCGCCATCCTGCTTTCCTGGGGTAAAAACTTTGAAGCCTTTAACAGCTTTATATTTAACCATGTTCCGCTATATAATAAATTCAGGGTACCTACGCTTACGTTAGTCGTTCCGCAGTTTCTTTTCCCTTTGCTTGGGATTATGGCTTTACAGAAATTTTTCTTTGAACAGACAGATAAAACAGAAACCCTGAATGCCGTAAAAAGAACCGGGATGGTAACTGGCGCACTGGTGGTAATCCTGATCCTTTTTTATCTCACTTTCGATTATATTGGAAGTGCCGATGAACAGGTAAAAAATATGTTCAGCCAGGCTTCGCAAGGAAATGCCGATGCAGCTAAAAGCTTCTACAATGCACTGTTACAAGACAGGAAAAGCCTGTTTGGATCAGACCTTGTGCGGTCAGTCATATTCATGGCGCTTGCCTTTGCCGCTTTATGGGCTGTGCTAAAAGACAAGATCAAAAAACAGTATGCGATGATCGCCTTATTGGTGTTAAGCTCTGTAGATCTTTTAGCAGTGGGAAGAAGATATTTAAATGACAACACTTTCCAGGAACCTGCGGAATATGATGACACTTATTTTAAACCTACAGCCGCAGATCAGCAGATTTTGAGAGATACCTCTTTTTATCGCGTGCTCAACCTTACCCAGGATGTGTTCAATGATGCGCTTACCTCATACCATCACAATTCTTTGGGCGGTTACAGCCCTGTTAAACTGGCCATTGCGCAAGACCTGCTGACTTACCAGTTTGGCCGCAAAGGGCTGAACAGGGATGTATTAAATATGCTCAACACCAAGTATGTAATACAACCGGGACCGCAGAATCAGCCACAGGTGTTTACCAATACAGATGCCCTGGGTAATGCCTGGCTGGTAAAAACAATACAATATGTAAAAGGGCCTGGTGAGGCCATGAAAGCGATAGATGCCTTTAACCCTAAAGACACAGCTATTGTAGAAGAACAGTTTAAAGGAAGCATTCCATTTGCACCTGAAGCAGATTCCACCGCAACAATCAGTCTTATTAAGAATGATAATGATGTTGCAAACTATAAATTTAAATCAGCCACTAACCAGTTTGCCGTATTTAGCGAGATCTATTACGACAGGGGCTGGAAAGCTTATATTGATGATAAAGAATCCCCTATCGTAAAAACAGATTATGCTTTAAGGGGACTTGCAATACCCAAAGGAGAACACAACATCCGCTTTGAATTCAGACCGGCTTCTTACTACAGCAGTTTAAAGCTAGCGATTGTAGCTTCTGTTATTGGATGGCTGTTAATTGCAATATCTATATTCCTGGCGGTAAAGAAGAAGAAAGTAGCCTGATACTGATCAGAACATTTTATAAAAGTGGGGCTTGTTTTTTATGATTGTAAAAAGCAGGCCCCATGTTGTTAGTACATTTTTGGTAAACCCGGCAATCAATGACCATTCTTTTAAAGGGTTGCGGAGATGAATTAACTGGTCAATAATACTGCATATAAAAAAGACAGGTATCTCCACGGTATTCATCATTAAATGAAACAGCAACCAGCCCACGCCAAACTGTTTCCTGATGCGCACCATTTGTGAAACCATCAGTTGTAAACCCTTCCTGTCATATAAATTAAAATACCCTTTCTCCGGCGAACCGGTAGCTTTATTGATGGATTCACCCTGCAAATGGATGGTTTGCAGATCTCCATACACACATAAACTACCCACTTTTTTCAGGCGGCTGCACCATTCAATTTCTTCCGCATACAAAAAGAAATCTTCATCCATCAAACCAGCCTGTTCAATGGCAGATTTCTTTACCATAAGAAATGCACCGTTAATCCAATCAACATTTTCTTCCGCAGAAGATTGTTGCACATTGGTCTTCTTCACCTTTGCAGCAAAGGCGATAGACCTAAGCATCTTGCCAAGATAAGGCAATGGCAACAAGTGATTAAGACCGCCTTTCATAAAGAAATTACCGGTGATCTGTGGCGACAAATCAGGATTTAATAACTGCACGGCTGCCGCAATATGACTGGAATTGGTGAGCCGTTGCAAACACAGCTCCAAAGCATTGTTTAATATAATCGTATCAGGATTCAGTAACAAAACAGTATCAGCTTCAGACTGCCGGATACCCTCATTGTTTGCCCGCGAAAAACCGGCATTATAACCCATCTCTATCCACCTCACAAAAGGAAACTGCGAAGTGATCTCTACTTTGCTTTGGTCACCGGAATTGTTATCAACAATCATCCATTCAAAACTTTGCCAGGAGGCGAATTGCATGGCGCTTTGCAGGCAGTTGGTAATGTCTTTTGCCGAACGGTAATTAACAATAATGATGGAAAGTTGCAAAGCGATTCAGTGCTTTAACTAATGAATAATTATCTTGCGCTGCTAAGATATGTTTTGATATGAAACAGTTTGTCAGGAAAATATTGCAGAAGTATAATTATGATATTGTCAAAATCAACCGGGGATTAACGATACCGAGCGACTTTGAAGATACCCATCGCGGTATTTATCAAAAGGTGGCCAATAATACCATGACCAGCCCTGAAAGAATTTACAGCCTGATTGAAGCAATTAAATATGTAGAAAAAAATAAGATTGAAGGTGATATAGTAGAATGCGGCGTATGGAAAGGCGGCAGCATGATGGCTGTTGCAGAAACATTAAAGCTGTATAAAAACAACAGCCGGAATTTATATCTCTACGACACTTACGAAGGGATGAGCGAGCCGACTGAACATGATAAGACTTACTACGGAGAAAACGCTTCAACCCTTTTAGACAAAGACAATAATAAGGAACAAAATCTTGTTTGGGCGTATTCTGCACTTGATACTGTTAAACAGGGTATGCAGTCTACCGGTTACCCGGAAGGGAAGATTAACTATATCAAAGGAAAGGTGGAAGATACCATACCGGAAACCATTCCATCCTCCATTGCTGTATTAAGACTTGATACTGACTGGTATGAATCCACCCTGCATGAATTGATTCACTTATATCCATTGCTTGTTCCCGGTGGCGTATTGATACTGGATGATTACGGTCACTGGGCCGGCGCGAAAAAAGCTGTAGACGAGTACTTCGCAAAGCATGCTACAAAAATTTTACTTAACAGGATTGACGAAACCGGAAGAATCGCTATAAAACAAGCCTGATGCCTAAAGACCAGATTGCCTACGAGTTTAACCCGGGTATTACCAATCCTGCTTATCTTACACGAAACAGGTTGCTGGCCTCCATTAAACATTATGCGCCTCAGCTAAAAGGTGTGTTGATGGATTTTGGCTGTGGTAGCAAACCCTATCAATCTTTATTTTCTGTTGATCAGTACATCGGTCTTGATTTTGAAAATCCTGGTCACCCACATCTTAATGAACAGATTGATGTGTTTTACGATGGCAAACACATTCCTTTTGAAGACGGTCATTTTGATGCGGTCTTTAGCAGTGAAGTCTTTGAGCACGTATTCAACCTGGAAGAAGTTTTAAAAGAAATTCACCGGGTAATGAAGCCGGGTGCAAACATCCTCATCACCTGCCCATTTTCCATTTGCGAACACGAAGTACCCAATGACTTTGCACGCTATTCCTCCTTCGCCATTAAAAGCATTTTTGAGCGTAACGGGTTTGAAGTGGTGGGCCAGGATAAAACCAGCAATGCAGTAGAAACCGTTTTCCAGTTATGGGTGATGTATATTCATCAGCATATTACGCCGTATGTAAGAAAGGTGCCGGTGGTAAGATCAATTTTCAGGTTGATTACTTATACCTCTTTAAACATTGCGGCTGTTTTATTGAGCAAGCTATTACCTCAGCGAAAAGATTTGTATCTGAATAATATTGTCCTTGCAAAGAAAAAATAGCCGTCACCTCCCCTATCCATCTACTTAAATATATTATTTATTCCGGTCTGATATTTGCTGATCAGCATCGCCCAAGTTTACGCTAACCACATTCAAAGACAAATAACCGTGCCATGAAAGAACAATTGCAGGTAAGGCTGGAAACAGAACTGGCCTCTTTTCAAACCCTATGGAAAGGGGGATATTTTGAAGGCCCGGTTCAATCGCCTTTACACTTTTCAGGATATGGAAGTTGTGGTTATATGAGTGTTCTTTATGCCACTTATTTGAGATGCATAAAGCCTTATATCAATAAAGAAACGGTTGCCCTTGAAATTGGTCCGGGTAGGGGTACATGGACAAAAAGTATGTTAGGCGCAAAGCAAATCTATGTAATGGATGCATTATCAGCCGAGCATAATGATTTCTGGAAGTATACCGGTAATCCTGCAAACGTAGAATACATCCAGGTAGAAGATTTTTCCTGCAGCAAGCTTCCCGACAATTACTTTAATTATATGTTTTCGCTGGGTTGCTTGTGCCATATTTCGTTTGAAGGTGTAAGTGAGTATGCAAAAAATCTTTTTCCAAAACTAAAAAGCGGTTGTAATTGTTTCTGGATGATTGCCGATTACGATAAATTCAACCGGGTGCCTGACAGGGATAACGACCTGGACATTTATATTCACCTTTTTAAAAGGAAAAAGAAATTTCTCCCGCTGTACTATATCTACAAGGCTTTCAAAAAGAAAAAGCCAACTTTTCGTAAAGAAGAAAATGATACGCCCTGGGCTGGCAGGTGGTATCATACAGGCAGGGACAGATGTTGTGAAATGCTGGAAAAGAATGGATACAGGATTATAGAAAAAGATGTGGAAACCTTGCACAGAGACCCCATCATTTACTTTACAAAAGATTAATGACGGATATAAAAAAAGGATGCCAGTTATTTGACATCCTTACTAAAATTAATTAACGAATTAAAATTAATTCGAAGGAATAAATTCCCCGTAACGAACTGTTTTATCTATGGCCGGGTAATACCATTTGTAATTTTTGTCATCTAACTGAACTACAACTGTATTAAAAGTGCCATACGAATTTTGAACGATAATCAAGGTCTGTTCGTTATTGCCAAACTTCCAGGTGCCATACACATGACTGCCATACTGATCAATTTCATCTACCGTACCATTTGCATAATAGGTAGATTTTTGATTATCCAGGTTGATAATGTTGCCGGAGCTTCCGCGCAAATAGTTAAGAGTTCCAAGATTTGAAGAATCTACATATCCAATGTAATATTTGTTATATATCCATGGATGAGCAATCAGGTAATCGAAATTTGATTTGATGGGATGGCAATCTTTTTTACACGAAGACAACATAAGAAGAATCACAAAGGTCGAGAGTACAACTTTTTTCATTTTTATAAGGTTTGAGTTACGGACGAAAATAAATGAGAAATTTTGTTTTACCTAAAATTTCAACTTCGCATAATAATAATTTTATTTTGCCTTTAAAATCTAAACATGACAATTGCGGTCATATCAATGATCAGAGATTCCTGGGGCGGTAGCGAAGAGCTATGGTTTGACATGGCAAAAGAGGCGCTGGCAAACAATCATACCGTAATTCATCTCTCTTATGAATACAAACCTGCTCATCCTAAATTAAAGCAGCTTATTGCGCTTGGTTTAATTTCCTATCAGCGACCTGGGTTTATAAAACCCGGAAGTTCAGGATTCAGCAGGTTTGTTCAGTTGACAATAAATTTCATACGAAAAAAGATAAGCGATCCAATTGAAAAGGTTTTCTCTCATCAACCTGATGTTGTTCTATATAATGGCACATGTTATTCCATTGCAGAAGAGCAGAAACTCCTAAGAAAAATTAATGACGGCGATTCCCCTTTTTTTATTCTTGGGCACTTTAATGATGGCAGAATTGCGGTATTGCCTGATGCTGATATCGCAACCATAAAGCAGGCATATGAAAAAAGCAGGAAAGTACTTTTTATCACTTATCACAATATCGCCATAGCTGAAAGACATTTGCAATATTCCATCCCCAATGCCCTCGTTGTTCGCAACCCCGTAAACATGAAGGATAAATCCATCATCCCTTTTCCGGCAAATGATACAATACAATTTGCGATGGTGGGAAATTTGATCACGGTACACAAGGGTCAGGATATTGTGTTGAAGCTGCTTAAAGAAGAAGTCTGGCAGCAGCGTGACTGGCACCTGAACATTTATGGCAGCGGACCTGATGAACAGTATTTAAAAACACTTTGCCGGGAAAACGACTTATCAGCAAGGGTAACATTTCATGGCAAGGTGAATGATATAAGGGCATTGTGGGAAAAGAATCACTTACTTTTGATGCCTTCGTTAATGGAGGGGATGCCGCTGGCAGTAGTGGAAGCCATGCTTTGCGGAAGACCATCAGTAGTAACGGATGTAGGCGGTATGACAGAATGGATTGAAGAAGACAAAAGCGGTTTTATTGCAAAAGAACCAACGGTGAGGGCTTTTGGCACGGCATTGGAAAAGGCATGGTCTCAAAAGAACGAGTGGGTTAACATGGGCATAAACGCACATGAAAGGGCTTTGGAATTGTATGATCCACACCCCGGAAAAACATTGTTGGATTTAATAACTGATCAACAGGAATGAAGAAAATCTTATTTGTATTTGGCACCAGGCCGGAGGCGATAAAAATGGCACCGCTGGTACTAAAGTGTCTTGAATATAAAGATCAACTGGAGATAAAAGTTTGCGTTACTGGTCAGCACAAAGAAATGCTGCAACAGGTGATGGATTTTTTCAGGTTGAAAGCGGATTATGATCTTGAACTGATGAAGCCTGATCAAACTTTATTTGATATTACGGCCAACTGCCTGTTGCGCATACAGGAGGTTTTAAATGATTTTGAGCCGGACCTGGTGCTGGTACAGGGAGACACCTCCACTGCATTTGCAGGATCACTGGCAGCGTTTTATAAAAAAATAAAGGTGGGCCATGTGGAGGCTGGTTTAAGAAGTTTCGACAATTACTCACCCTATCCGGAAGAAGTAAACCGTCGTTTAACAGGCGTCATCGCTCATTTTCATTTTGCCCCTACTCCTCAATCTGTACATAACCTTCAGCAGGAAAATATTACAGAGCGTATTTATTTAACCGGTAATACGGTAATTGATGCATTGTTGCTGGCAGCGGAAAAAGTGAGGGCAGACGAAACCATCGCAGCTCATTTTGATTACCTGGATAAAAACAGGAAGATTGTTTTGATCACAGCTCATCGCCGGGAAAGTTTTGGTCAGCCATTTGAAAACATAGGTAATGCCATTGCAACACTGGCGGCAAAATACCCGGAAGTTCAGTTTGTATATCCGGTACATCCGAATCCGAATGTTCAAAAAATGGTGAAGGATAAATTACAAGGCATTGAAAATATCTTTCTGATAGCTCCATTGGATTACGCGCACCTGGTTTGGATGATGGACCAATGCTATTTCGTAATCACTGATTCAGGCGGCATACAGGAGGAAGCGCCCAGCCTTGGTAAACCTGTATTGGTGATAAGGGATGTAACGGAACGAACCGAAGGCATAGAAGCGGGAACAGCATTACTTGTAGGTACCAGCAAAGAAAAAATCACTGAAGCAGCCATCAGCCTGCTGGAAAATGACAGCGCCTACCAGCAAATGGCAAAGGCGGTGAATCCTTATGGCAAGGGTAATACTGCACAGCAAATTGTGGAGCTGATCTTAAATGAACTGTAAATGACCGCACCACTTATATCAATCATCCTTCCCACCTATAATGGTGCAAAGTTTATCAGAACATCGCTGGATAGTTGTCTTAGCCAAACCTTTACCAACTTTGAACTGATTATTGTTAACGACTGCTCAACAGACAATACTGCTGAAATTATTGAAGCCTATGCAGCAAAAGACAGCCGCATCAGGGTGATTCATAATATTGCCAACAAGAAGCTACCCCTTTCCTTAAACACAGGTTTTGATGTGGCCAGGGGAAAATATCACACCTGGACTTCAGACGACAACTACTATGCGCCAAATGCGCTGGAAACACTGGCGGATCTTTTAGACAAAAATCCGGACATCGGCTTTGTATATACGGATTATACGATTATAGATAATGCAGGTAAGGTAACCGGCCAGAGAACATTTGGCGACATCAACCGGAACTTTACCAACTTCCAGGGGTGCAGCGCCTGCTTCCTTTACAAGGCCGAAGTGTATGACAATAACAAGGGTTATAATCCGTCTGCCTTCCTGATTGAAGATTACGATTTTTTTGTACGGGCATTTATACAGGCGCCGGTTCTTTATGTAAACCGATATGATCTTTACTATTACCGGGAGCATGATGCTTCACTCACTGCTACGCATGGAGATGCGGTAAATGATATCGCCAAAATAATGATGGAACGCCTGGTTCCCCGACTGGAAGCAAAACTTCCTGCTGATCAGCTTGCCTTATTATACCGGAAATTTGCGGTATTTAACGCAGTTCAAAAAAATAATGTATTTAAATACCGGCTTTATTTGCAAAAACTCTGGAAAGTTTCCAAAAAGCAAACTGCAGTTACCGTGTGCTATGTACCCGCCCTTAAACTCTGGAAAACAATCTCGGTAAGTTTTCAGGGATTGATCACTTTTTTACGACTGCTGGCTGGTGGTAAATAGGCCTCGGATTTTATCATCCAAATACAATTAACCGGCATTTCTGCACAGTTACAAAGAAAAACTGCACATCCGCCAGAATCTTTTTGCAGCGAATGATTCTTATATTTTCTTTGTTTCAAACTCTAAGCCTTTTAAAAAACAAAAAAACTTTAAATTCTGTTATGAGAACACTTCATTCAGCCCTTTTAAGCTGCCTGGTTGCAGCTTCTTTAGTTTCGTGTAAGAAAGACAATCATTGCATCCCCACCCCAACCTGTACGGAAACCGGTTCATGGATGGGAACTTACGGATCGGATTTCGGTCAATCAACAACAGTCGCAGACTCAACATTCATCAGCGGTGGTATCGCAAAACTGGCTAACAGTCCATGGAGCTATTTTTACTCCAGCATTGAACTGGCTATTCCAGCCTGCCGCGAAGTGGATGCGGATGCAGTTACTTTTGAAGTACGTCTTAAAAATCCGCCAAAAGAAATTGGTTCTATTGCTGATTATGATGCAGCGCTTTGGTTGTATGGTGATAACGACTCGGCCCACGTACAATACATCGGGTTTAGACCGCAATTCACTTACTTTGGATTACAACACAAACAAATCACCAATTCTGAGAAACTGCTCTACATTTTCACAGATTTCAGAACTGTTTCACTGGAAGCTAAAGACAGCATCCTTACCTCCAAAATTGATGATACTACCACTGAAACGCTGGATTACACCGGTAATAAAATCGGGAAACTTAAAAAGGTGTTGATCAGCTTTAAAGGACCGGGAAGCATCGATTGGGTAAAATTGTATAACAGTAAAACTGGCTCATTGTTAATGAAGGAAGATTTTGATACCAACGGTAAATCGACCGTAAACTGGTATTAATCTTTATATTCTTTTATCAAGGGCTGTTTCTTAAACAAGAAGCAGCCTTTTTTATTTGATTTACAACAGCTTACACTTTATGGGGTTGTATTAATCTCACGCAAGTACATTTGCAGCTCATTTACAATAAAATGATTTATAAAGCAGCACTTGTTATCTGTACCTATAACCGCGACAAATACTTACCGGAAGCACTGGAAAGCATCAGGCAGCAATCTGTTGATCCTGGTTTATTCGAAGCCATCATCGTGGATAATAACAGCACAGACAACACTGCGCCAATCACCCAAAAATTTATCCGGGACAACCCATCTCTCAATATCTCCTATTTCTTTGAAGGAAACAAAGGATTGTCTTTTGCAAGGAACCGCGGCCTGCAAGAAGCAAACGCTGAGATTATATGCTATGTTGATGATGATGCAATACTATCTCCCGGATATATTAAGACAGTGTTACAGTTTTTCGAAACTTCCCCTGGTGCTTGCGGGGCAGGTGGCCGTGTAATTCCAAAATATGAAAATGGCAAAGAACCGGCATGGATGAACAAATACCTGGCAGGTTTTATAGGTAAGGTAGATTTTGGGAAAGAACCAATTAGATTTACAAAAGCCATGAAATACCCGGCCGGCTGCAATATGATCTACAAAAAGGATATACTCGTTAAAGCAGGAGGATTCAACAATGATCTTACCTTTAGAAGCGATGATAAGTATATGTTCTATAAAGTGAGGGAGTTGTCAGATGAAATTTATTATCTGCCTGATGCATACGTTCATCACTATATTGATAGTAAAAGACTGGAGCTGAGCAATTTCAAAAAACTGTTCCTCAAAACCGGCAATGAAGAAAAGCTGAGGGTAAAGAAAGAAACGGGTACAATTGGGCTCTTTAAAAAATTATTGGAGTTTATATTCAAGTTTGCCGCATCCATTGTTCTTTTTATATTATTCGCCATAAAAGGTAAAAGTATACAGGGCAAATATGTTGTTATTTCTCAATATTGTACACTGAAGGGGTTTCTTGCAAAGAGTGTTTTTGTAAGATAAGGTTTGAAATCTTAAGATTAATTCAGCATGGGTATTATACAAAAGCAAAGTATTCAGTCCACATTTATCATCTCTGTCGGATTTGCAATAGGGGCGCTAAACACCATCCTTATCGCACCCAAAATATTAACACCCGAGCAATATGGTTTAACCAGGATTATTAACGAAGCAAGCGTTGCTGTTGCCACCCTTTGCACTTTTGGCTGCCTGCCCATTGTTTACAAATTCTTTCCTTTTTATAAAAGCTATCTTTCTCCCAGGAAAAATGACCTGCCATTTTTAACCCTTGTCGTTTGTATGACGGGCTTTGTAATTATGTACATCGTTGGATATTTAAGTAAAGGATTAATTATACAAAAATTCAGCGGCCGTTCACCACTCTTTGTTCAATATAGCTATCTGGTATATCCATATGCATTCACTTTTTTATTACTTATGTGGCTGGAAAGCTTCAGTATTGCATTAAAGAAAGCGGTAATTTCCAATTTATTGAAGGAGGCCGCACCCAGGTTACTTTTCACGCTGTTGCTGATTGTTTTCACCTTCGGTCTTTTAAATACACATCAATTCTTTGTAGCATTTTCCCTGTTAAGCATATTTCCTGTAATAATTATTTTCGCAGTATTGCGAAACAGCGGAGAATTCTCTTTTAATCCAACCATTAGCCCGGTCACTCGCCGCCTCAAGGGTAAGATGATCAACTTCAGCCTGTTCCTGTTTGGCGCACAATTTCTCAATCTTTTATCACGTACGGTAGACACCTTTATCCTTTCCGCTAAATCTGAACGCGGCCTTACAGACGCCGCCGTATTCACCATCGCGACTTACGTAGTTCAACTGATGGAAATACCACAACGCAGCGTAAACTCCATCAGCATTCCCATTTTATCAGAATCATGGAAGAACAAAGACATGAAAAACATTGCCCACATCTATGAAAAAAGTGTGGCGAACTTGTTGATCATCGGGCTACTTATTTTTTGCCTCGTATTACTTAACATACATAACCTCGCCAGCTTTTTAGGAAAGGATTATTCGGGTATTGAATCGGTGGTGTTCTTCCTCGGTATAGGCAAACTTATTGATCTCGGTACCGGCACCAACGGGCAAATCATCGGCACATCCAATTATTGGAAAGTAGATTTTACAACAAATGTGATCTACACCATTATCGCCCTGCCGCTTAACTACATGCTTATCTCTCATTACGGGTTAAAAGGCGGCGCCTATGCTTCGCTTATCTCCCTCACGTTTTATAACCTGCTGCGCTATATATTCCTGTGGTATAAATTCAAGCTGCAACCTTATACCTGGAAAGATCTGCTGGCTGTTACATTAGCGGCTGTTGCAGTTGCAGTAACCTGGAATATTCCAAGGCTGGAATCAGTAGTGGTGGATACCGCAGTAAGAACCACGGTTTTCTGCATGCTATTTTTGCCGGCAGTGTTTTACTTCAAAATTTCGGAGGAAGTAAACGGCTTAATAATAAAGTACCTGGGTGTTATCAGGAATTTCCTGTCAAAGGAATAGGAAGATAATATGAACCCATCATTATACCGCTATCAGGCATCGTTGCGTCGCACTCTTGTACTTGATATTCTTTATTGAGCAGAGGCGCTTCCGTACCACCAACGTTCCTACTCATAATACACCACCACAATCTCAAACTTAGCGTCACCGATATTAAGTGCGGAAGCAGCAGCGTTACTGATGCGATAATTAAGGCCCTCATTCTCTTTCATTGTACCCAAACCCCACAGCACTTTTGCATAAACAGCTTTATCGCCGGAACTTACTTTTACAATTGAACCGGGCGGTATATCATTCATTAAGATATAATACTTCTTGTCAGACCACCCGCTGGCCGTCTTAAACGTAGAAGCCAGTCCGGATGCGCTTCTCAGGTCGCGGCCTTCCACATCTTTTCCAAACTGCGGTGCAAAATATCCATCTGCATTGGTATTGGAAAGATCAATGGTTTTTGGGGTTGATTTTATAGCAGGCTGTTGTTCCGGTTTCTTTTCAACCGGTTTTTCCACGGGCTGCTGAACAGGAGTTTGTGTTTGGGCAGCAGGCTCCTGTACCGGTGTTTTTGCTGTTTCTTCAGGCTGTTGTACAGCAGGCGTTGTTGCTGGTTCTGTAGTTGTTTCCGCCTGTGCCTTGGCGGTTTCCTTTACTTCTTTGGGTGCTGGTTTACGCGGACTTTCCGTAGCAATAACCGGCATATTTACATTGCCATTCGGCACCAGGTAGCCAATAATTAAATCCTGGCCTACCTCAAGCGGTTTTTCATCCAGGCCGTTCCACATTTTCAACATGTCTATAGGTACCTTATTATGGTTAAGGCTAATGCGGTATAAAGTCTCTCCCTTTTGCACCGGGTGTACCAATGCAATTGAATTAGGTTCCCTTGACTGACGCATATTTTTTGCATTCAGCGGAATCTTTATATCCTCCCTTACCGCAAGCTTGCTGTTGGCATGCATACCATTAATACGCATGATATCACCTACGGAAGCGCCAAATGTTTTCCCTATTCCGGTTAATGTTTCAGAAGGTTGAACTTTATAAGTTATATAATAAGCAGGTGCTTTGCCCTCTACAGGCAGCATTGATTGTGCACCAGCAAACAAAGTAATCAGCATCAACAGGCAACCCAGCAATAAACGAACACTCTTTTTCATTTCAATCATTTTTCAATTTCAGTACGGGGTAAAGTTATAGAGAAGGTATATAAGGAATCGCAAAAAATTTCAACATAGCTTAATAAACTGAACGCGAAACTTATTGCTTTTGCAGGAAGTTTAATCCTTTAGTATCCGCCACTCCACCGGGTAATAGTTGTTCATACGGTTGGGCAGAACTTTCATCCATCCCAGACTTGCAGACTGATATTTAGCCAGCGTCCATCCTACAGGTTGATCAGGCGGCAGAACAACGTCTTTTTTCTTCAGATAATTTAATGCCTGTGGAAGATCGAGCTCAACAGCCGGCAATTGCTCATTCTTCCACACACTCATGGCCAGTGCGTGATGTGGCACCAATTCTTTACCCTTAATACTGCCGACAGTTACGCCTGCTAAACGCAGGTATAAATGTTTCTGCAGGAGGGCTATTTCATTCTGCCATTCTGCAGCTATGGCAAGTACCTGGTCTTTTTGTTTAAAAAAGAAAAGGTCTTCCCTGTTAAGCCATTCTTTAATCACCATGCTTTCAGCTTTTGTTATCGCCGTAAGCGCCGGTTTTTTAAACGATGCTGCATGTTCACCGGGCTTCCTGAAAGCTGCTATAAAAAAACCCTCCCCTCTAATTTTATCGGGATAAAAACGGTAACCATACGCTTGCGCTGCTATAGTTTGTACTTCTGTGATATGCCAGTTATCAGGTATATAAAAGCGAATACTTTCCAATGATAACTCGCTGCAACACCAGTCCAGGATCGCTTCATCTTCCTCCATCGAATAAGAACAGGTGGAATATATAAGCATACCCTCTTCTTTCAATGCGTCAATCGCATCTGCAAGTATCCGCTGTTGCCGCTGGCTGCACAACTGCACGTTTTCTTCGCTCCATTCATCAATTGCTTTTGCATCCCTCCTGAATAATCCACTGCCGCTGCAGGGAGCATCTATTACCATTACATCAAAATAGCCTGCGAGCCTTTGAAAGTCTTTAGGATCATTGTTTGTTACCACTACATTACCCGTTCCCCATTTAACGATATTCTCTTCCAGTATAGAAGCCCTTGCCTTAATCACTTCATTTGATACCAGCAAACCATCATTAAAATAACCAGCCAGCAAAGTACTTTTTCCGCCGGGCGCAGCGCACAGATCCAGCACTTTTAATCCTTGTGTGTCCGGCCCCACTGTTTGTTTCAAAGCTTCCCATAAGAACATACTGCTGGCTTCCTGCACATAATACATACCTGCATGCAGATAGGGATCATGTGTAAAAAAAGGACGCTCAGGAAGATATAAACCGAAAGGACACCATTTAACGGGTGTTGTGTTTCCAAATGGAGCATGTTGAGGTAACGCTGTGGAAGATTCGTTTGAAATGGATGTATCATCTCCGCCGTGCATAGATTTTGCATTAAGTAACTTATCCGCTGATAAGCTCCACTTTGCCGGGTTTACTCTAACGGAAGTAACCTGTTCACCAGACAAATGCACCTGCCTGAAAGAGGCCTCATCAAATCCTTTCACCTGGCTTAAAGACGCCACTAATGCTTCGGGTAATGCTCTTGATAATGTATCCATTTAAGAGTGCAAAGGTAGGCAAGAAGAACCGTCATCACATCAGTTAAACAACAGTGCATTTTGTGATAACTAATCATTGAGGCTGATAAATACCCGTTGAAAGAAGACGAGTATAAATATGCAGGCTTATCTGTAAGCAGAATTAGCATATCATTTCAGGCGATCACAGGCTTTTAATTTCAGCTACGAGATTTTGCAAGACCGACTTTGCATCACCAAACAACATAGAAGTTTTCGGTCTGAAGAATAATTCATTTTCAATACCGGCATAACCGGGTTTCATGCTTCGTTTATTTACAATCACCATTTTTGCATCTTCCACTTCCAGTATCGGCATGCCATAAATAGGAGAAGACTTATCTTCTTTTGCAGCCGGGTTTACCACATCGTTTGCACCAAGAATCAACACCACATCCGTTCCCTTAAACTCATCATTGGCCTGCTCCATTTCAAGCAGTTTATCATAAGGTACATCCGCTTCAGCCAGCAAAACGTTCATATGCCCCGGCATCCTGCCTGCAACAGGATGTATGGCATACTTCACAATCACACCTTTCTCCTCCAGCATTTCTTCCAGCTCATTACATACGTGTTGCGCCTGGGCCACAGCGAGGCCGTAGCCCGGAACAATCATTACCTTACCTGCATAACTCATTACCGTAGCAGCATCACTCAGCAATATTTCTTTGTACGCACCAGCAGCCACTCCATTTTTAACAGATGTACTGCTGCTTCCACCAAATGAACCAATTAAAACATTTTTCAGTGAACGGTTCATGGCGCGGCACATCAGGATGGTAAGCAAGGTTCCCGCGGCACCAACGAGTATACCGCCGGTAAGCATTACTTTGTTATCATATAAAAAACCACCGCAGGCCGCAGCAACACCGGTGAATGAATTAAGCAAAGAGATTACCACGGGCATATCGGCGCCGCCAATGGGAAGCACAAATAATATCCCGTATAACAGCGATAAAATAAATACCGAGAAAAAAATATATCCTGTAAAAGCGAAAGGGTCACCGGCATTTGCACCAGCAAAATCAGCAGTACCATTACTTAATCTCGATGTGTTTACAATCAATACAACTGCAAGTGCAACTACAACAATAAGTGTAACTATGTTAAGTATATGTTGCCCTTTAAACGCATAATCCTTAATGCGTCCATTGAGTTTGCCCCAGGCAATCATACTGCCTGCAAATGAAACAGAACCGATAATGAGTCCGGCAAGTATAATAAGGATAGTTCCCGTAAAAGGCCCGGTAACAGTTACAACATTGCTGATAAACTCCCCTTGCGAAGTACCGGCGATTGCCTCAAATGCATGTTTGATATGCCTGAACTCAACGATAGAAATCAATGCCGCACAAGCGCCACCCATCCCATTGAACAGGCTCACCATTTCTGGCATGGCAGTCATCTTTACTTTTTTGGCTGCCAGTACACCTACGGTTCCGCCGATAACAAGCCCGGCAAATATCCAACCGAGATTATGCAGGTGATTACCTGTTTCATCTCTATATAAAAAGATAGTCCCGATGATGGCTATCGCCATGCCCGTTGCGGCAATCAGGTTTCCCTTTCGAGCATTCAACGGGTTGGAAAGCATTTTCAAACCCACGATAAAAGTGACCGAACCTATCAGATAACAAATCGCAAGAAGACCTGGTTCCATAGTTCATTGCTTGTAGTATTCAATAGTTGTCAGCCCTTTTTCGCGGGCCGCTTTGACTTAAACATTTCCAGCATCCTGTCTGTAACCACAAAGCCGCCTACCACGTTAATTGTTCCAAGTATCACTGCAAGAAAACCCAGGATCAATGCCAGGTAATTATCAGCTTCAGCCTTACCCATAACAATGATCGCCCCGATAATCACCACACCATGTATGGCATTTGCACCACTCATTAACGGTGTATGCAGCACACTTGGCACACGGCCAATCACTTCAATACCCAGGAATATCATGAGTATTACGATGTAGATATATTGCTCATGAAGTTGTGCCCATTGTAATATTGCTTCCATTGTATTTCTTTTATACAAGTGATCTATGCAACCAGGTTAATTTACCAGCAGCTTCACCCGGTCATTTACAATTTCACCTGCATGGGTGATACAACAACCTTTTACCAGGTCGTCTTCAAAATTGAGTTGCAGGCCACCTTCCTTATCAATAATAAGCTGAAGAAAATTAAGTATGTTTTTGCCGTATAGTTTACTTGCATCATAAGGCATTTCTGAAGCAAGATTACTGTTACCGATAATGGTAACCCCATCATACAAAATGGTCTTGTTATCTTTTGTCTGCGTGGTGTTGCCACCGGTAGCTGCCGCCAGGTCAACAATCACAGAACCTTTTTTCATACCTGCAAGCATTGCATCAGTCACCAGCACAGGCGCCTTTTTTCCGGGTATCTGGGCAGTGGTTATTACCACATCGGCCCTTGTAATAGCCTCTGTAATCTTTGCCTGTTGTTGCTGTTTATATTCTTCGGTTTGCTCAACAGCGTAACCTGCACCGGCAGATGCATCCGCGGCGCCGGTTACTTCAATAAATTTTGCGCCAAGACTCATCACTTCTTCTTTTACTGCCGGCCTTGTATCAAACACTTCTACTACGGCACCAAGTCTTCTTGCTGTGGCAACAGCCTGTAAACCGGCAACCCCCGCGCCCAATATCAACAGCTTTGCAGGAGGAATACTTCCCGCAGCAGTCATAAGCATGGGAAAATATCTCGGGTATACGGAAGCTGCGAGTAAGACCGCTTTGTAACCTGCAATATTTGCCTGGCTGCTCAATACATCCATGGTTTGCGCCCTGGTGGTACGAGGTATACTGTCAATGCTAAAAACAGTAACCTTTTGCTGAGCACATTGCTGTATAAAATGATGATTAAATAAAGGTTGATAAATTCCGAGTAGTACGGCGCCGGGTTTAAGTTGAATCAGTTCTTCCTGGGGTATGGGTTGGATGGAGAGAAGGACATCGGCCGTTTGAAGTATTTTAGAACGCTCCGTGATGATCGCAGTCTTTTTGATGTACGCATCATCGGTTGCAAAGGCCCTTTCTCCCGCCAGCCGCTCCACCGCCACTTCCACATTCCTCTTTCTTAAAATCTCGAGCTGCTCCGGCAAAATAGACACTCTGTTCTCTGATGCTGTTTCTTTTAGAATACCTGCAATCATGGTTTTAAGTTAGACTATTTTTTTGAATAACCACATGAAACACAACATAAAAATTATCATGTATAACAAGCTTGTAGTATAGAAAGTTTAATAAGCGCCAGAAAGAATATGTTGGGTCAGGCAAGCCGGTAAAGTTTGCCGGGGAGGCTTTGTAAAATACCCTGCAACTCAAGATTCAATACAGATGCAGCTACGCTGCTGCTGCTTAAACCAGTCTTTAGATAAAGTTCATCGATGTGGGTGCTGTCTTTCTCGCCAAGTACTTTAAGCACGATCCTTTCCTCTTCGGTAAGATCGATAAACATGGCGCGTTGAATATTTGTCTTTGCCTTCTTTTTCTCCCAGCCCATCATCTCAAGCAGTTCCTGTGCGTTATTCAGCAGCATGGCTTTATTCTGTTTTATCAGGTGGTTGCAACCCATGCTTTTGACATCAGTTGTTCTGCCGGGAAAAGCAAACACGTCTTTGTTGTAACTGTTGGCTAGTTCAGCCGTAATCATACTACCGCCTTTTACAGCAGTTTCCACCACAATGGTTGCATCGGCCATACCTGCAACTATGCGGTTACGTTTTGGAAAATTATGCTTGTCCGGTTTGGAATATCTGCGCTGCTCGGTAATCAATCCGCCGCCATGTTGCAGCATTTCCTTGGCAAGGGTTTTATGTTGCGAAGGATAGATTGTATCAAGCCCGTGGGCCAATACACCCACTGTTGGCAACCCGTTATTATATGCCGATTTATGCGCAATCGCATCTATGCCAAAAGCCAGCCCGCTTATTACCAGCACCTGGTGATCTTTTAATTCCTGTACTAATTTCTCGGTAAGCTGGCGGCCATAATCAGTATTACTACGCGTGCCGATAATGCTTATCACTTTCGTTGTATTTAAATCGGCATCGCCTTTATAATACAACAAGGTAGGCGCATCATAACAATGCAATAATCGTTTGGGATAATCCTGATCAGTAATAAAAAGTGGCCGGATCTGGTATTTTTCGAGGAAGGCAATTTCCTCTTCCGCCGCGGTAAAACCTTCAAATGCTTTGATGGAAGCGGCACGTACCTCACCAACATATTCTATAAGACTTAGTTGCTTTTTCTTTGCTTTAAATACCTGCTGTGCCGAGCCGAAATGCTCTGCAAGAATCTTTGCCTGTACCGGACCGATATGAGGAACAAGGGTTAAAGCTACCTGGTATAACAGTTCATTATCCATGGCAAGGGTAAGATTAATTGATAACGAAAGTTACAATAAAAAATGCAGCAAATCACTGCTGCATTTTACCCTTGCCGGTGATGATTAATTATTACTGGTTGCAGTATTTTTAGAAGGTTTTGCAAGTGACACCAGTTGCCATATTTTACTTTGTTTATAACGTCTGCCTTTGCCGCCACCAATTCTGCCAAGACCCGTACCTATTGACAAGCCGACACCACCACCGCTTCCAAAAGTACCGGTTCCAACACCGCCGCCAATAGAAACGCCGCCGCCACCATTTCCATTATCACCGGGCTGCGGGGGAACGCCATCTATGATAAATCCTACTGCCATATTGCGTCCTGCAAAACGTGCTGTACCACTTCTCGGGTATATTGAGCGCAATGGAACAGCAGCTTCATAAATAAGTTCGTTGGCGCCATTAAAATTAATTTTCAGCTCAATGTTCTGTGAGTTGGATTGGCCGTAATCAAAATGCTCAACGCCTTTATCACTAAACCCGAATAAAGTATAATCCGTTACGTTATCCAGTGCAATTACCTTATTGGCCGTGATGGGGCCGGAGGTTGGAAGGATGCTTCTCTTACGCCCGGCATCCAGGCCCGTAGGAAAAGAAATACCGGCAGCACCCTGGTCTGTTTTTTCTGCGCTGGTATTGATCCAGACAGTAAGACCACCCTGTAATATTTTCTGCTGCGTTTGTTCGTCTCTTGTACTTAAGGTGATATATAAATTGGTACTGTCGTTGGTAATGGCATAATCCAGCTTTTCCTTATCACTATGAAAAGGCAGAGGTTTTACCCAATCTGCATCATCTCCGTCAATGGTAAGCGGCTGTGATTGCCAGGCATTGTTCTGAGGATAAGATGCATCTGCCGCTGCTTTGGAGGAACCGCATCCATAATTTATCATCAACAAAAAAGCCAGCAGCACAGAGGTAGCATAATAAGTAGCGCGCATAAAATTTGTTTTAAGATCACTGTTTTATTCAACGCAAATTTATTCAGACTCTTACAGACGCTTCAAGGTTTTAACAATCCATGCAAAACGCTAGTCCAGCACTTCATAAATGTTTAGCTGCTTTGATTTGTTTTTCAGGCTCACCTCGCCCAATAACTGGCAATTGAAAGACTCTTTGACCTGCTGATAAGCGTGTTCGGGAATTACGATCTGGCCGGCCTTTGCTGCGGATTGTAAACGCTGTGCGGTGTTTACCACATCGCCTACCACAGTATAGTCAAGCCGCTTTAAACTTGCTGAACCTATATTACCGGCAATTAATTCTCCGCTGTTAATACCAATCGCCACCTGTGGTGTAAATTTCAACCCGGTATCTGAAGCGGGAAGATGCCTGATATGTTCCCTTACTTTAAGACAGGCATCAATAGCCCTGTCAAGATGAAAATCTCCGCGAAAAACAGCCATCACCGCATCGCCGATAAACTTATCAATATAACCATTCTGTGTGATGATCTCTTTCACCATCAGGTCGAAGTATTTATTCAACAGCTTTACTACGGTATCTGCCGGCTCTGTTTCTGTGATGGCGGTAAAACCGCAGATATCAATAAAAACAATTGTGGCCTGAATGGTTTCATTTACGGTGAGCGACTGGCTGAATTCTTTGGTGTTCATAAATTTCAGCACGGTTGCATCTACATACATGCGAAGGATATCATTTTCCCGTACAGCCCGTAAGGTTTCCTTGATTTGCGCTACCTGGCGAATGGTTTTCCTCATGGTGGTATCCAGGTCATCAAAATTTACCGGCTTGGTCACAAAATCAAAGGCCCCCTTATTCATAGCCATCCTGATGTTATCCATATCACCATAAGCGGATACAATCACCGCCTTTAAAGCCGGGTTAATATCATTTAATTTATCCAGCAAGGTAAGGCCATCCATTTCCGGCATATTGATATCACTCAATACGATATCAATGTCTTTATTTTCTTCCAGCTTTTGCAATGCATCCACACCATTGATTGCAAACACAAAATCATATTCATGTTCACGTATCTGGCGTCGGAATTTCTGCTTGATCAAAATCTCCAGGTCCGTTTCATCATCTACCACAAGTATCCTTGTCATTCGTGAATATTTTTAAGTTTTTCTTTTAATAAGATAAAATCCAGCGGCTTGGTAAGAAAATCATCAGCGCCAAGTTTCATTGCAGCATTGTAGTTTTCCTCATCTCCATAAGCAGTGAGCATCATCACAAATGGCGGCGGCTGCAAAAACTTTTGCTTGATGCACTTAAGCAGTTCCAGGCCGCTCATACCCGGCATATTTATATCAGATAATATCAGCACAGAATTATGCAGGTTTGCTTCAAGATAGTTCAGCGCTTCTTCTCCGGAAGAGGCAAAAGCGAACAGCATATCGCCACTCTTAATCTCTTTTCTGAACCTTTGTTCAAACAGGCTCTTTACGTCCTGTTCATCATCAACAACCAATACTTTCATCAGGTTTGCTTTAAAACGTGCTAAGATAATTGTGATTAAGCAAAATCTTCACGGGGCGGAAGTAATCGTACCTGTTAACCGGGTAACTCTATAATAAATTCAGCAAATTCATTTTCTTTCGTGTTCACTGAAAGCTTTCCGTTGTGGGCTTTTGCGATGATGTCATAACTCAGCGAAAGCCCCAGCCCGGTTCCCTGGCCTGCCGGTTTGGTAGTAAAAAAAGGCTGAAAGATTTTTTCAATCACTGCCTGGGGAATACCAAGCCCGTTATCGCGTACAATGATTTCAATATCCACTTCTCCCAATGGTGAACTTAAACGTCTTGTGGTGACAGATACCAGCGGTTTAAACTCATCGCCCAGGGTTTTCTTTTTTTCGTTGACAGAGTAGAATGAATTATTAAAAAGATTGAGTAACACACGGCCGATATCCTGCGGGATAATGCTGATCTTGCCAATGGTCTTATCAAAATCTGTTTGCAACGAAGCGTTGAACGACTTGTCTTTTGCACGCAGCCCCTGGTAGCTTAAACGCATGTATTCATCAGCAAGGGCGTTAATGTCCACGGCTTCTTTCTGACCGGTGTTTTTACGTGAATGCTGCAACATCCCTTTTACAATACCATCTGCGCGTTTGCCATGATGGTTGATCTTTTCCAGATTTTGCTTGATATCTGCAGCAATAGCAGCAACATCTTCCAGGTTGCCGTTTTTCATTTCCGCATCCATCTCATCAATCAGTTCAATACTCACTTCGGAGAAATTATTAACGAAGTTGAGCGGGTTCTGAATTTCATGTGCAATGCCCGCAGTAAGCTCACCAAGTGAAGCCATTTTTTCTGCATGGATTAATTGAGCCTGTGCCGCCTTTAAATCTTCCAGCGATTTTTCCAGCGCTTCTTTTTGTTGCTGCAACTCTGCCGTTCTTTCGGTAACAATAATTTCCAGTTCAGCTTTCTGCGCTTCTGTAATGCGGTAAAGCTGTTCTTCCTGCTGTCTTTGCAGGCGGACTTTCTCTTCCTTTTTCTGCTGGTTATTTACATACACCCACATGGCAAGTGCCCATATCACTGCAAACAGCGTAGCAGTTTCAGCATAGTCGCTGATGGAGGTGTATACGCCGGGCATCGCCTGTTTAATCATGTCTGAAAAAAACGATACCACCTCGTATGGCAACACCGCCATTACCACCGTGCGTGCAGTTTTCAATTCATCTTTTTTCAATACTAGCCAGATGATATATAAAATACCAAGGTGCCATACCCACGTGGTAACTGCATAGGTTTTAAACAGCATTTCAAAAGTGAACAACCCGGCAGCAACATACATTGCCTTTTGAAAAATATTTTTCCACTCCGGGTGATCCCTGGCGATCTCGAATGATTTCACCAGCCTGCGCAAAAGAAAAATCGTGATAAGAAACGGAAAAAAATTAAGTGACATTATGTTGCATGAATGTTAGTCAGTAAATAAATCAGCCTCTCTTGATACTACAAATATAACCAAGCGAACCTTTGGTAAAAGACTGATTTTTACCCATTCACAGGCAATGAAACGGTAAAGGCGGCCCCCTCCTTTTCCCGGTTATCCAAATGTATGGTGCCGTTATGCGCCTTGATAATGTCATAGCTTAATGATAAACCCAAACCCGTGCCCTGCCCTGTAGGTTTTGTGGTGAAGAAGGGTTGAAAAATTTTATCTGCAACCGACGGTGGTATACCTGTGCCGTTATCACTGATCTTTATTTTTACCTGCCCGTCCTGCAGACTTGTAGCTATTTGTACCTGCGGATCGTACGCCCCGTCAAGTTGTTTCTTTTTTTCATGAACGGCATAAAAACTATTGCCTAGCATGTTCAGCAACACGCGTCCAACATCCTGCGGAACGATCTTTAGTTTTGGCAGCGCACTATCATAACTGGTATCCAGTTTTACATTAAAGGATTTATCTTTTGCCCGCATACCATGATAGCTAAGCCTTAAGTATTCTTCCACCAGCGTGTTGATATCTGTTACTTCTTTCTGCTCTGAACTTATCCTGGAATGTTGCAGCATCCCTTTTACAATTGCATCTGCACGTTTGCCGTGATGAAGTATTTTCTCCGAGTTCTGCCCGATATCACCTGCAATGGCCAGTATATCTGCTGAATCATTGCTTTTGATAGCTTCTGTCATTTCAGCTACAAGCTCTGCATTCACCTCGGCAAAATTATTTACGAAGTTTAGCGGATTTTGAATTTCATGTGCTATGCCCGCAGTTAGCTCACCCAGCGAAGCCATTTTTTCTGACTGAATCAATTGTTTTTGCGTAGCCTTTAACTCGTCTAAGGTGCTTTCTATTTTTTGTTTTTGCTGCACCAGCAGGGCATTGGCTTTTTGTTTGTTGCTATATCCGTAAAAAGCAACTCCTGCAAGCGCAAATGCTGCCAGCAAACCAATAAGCAAGGCCAACTGTTTTGCGCGGGAAATCTCATCCTGTTTCTTCTTTTCTGCAGCCTGCACTTCCTGCTTTTTTTCAAACTCGAAATTCATCGACATTTCTGTAGCCTTACGGATATTGTCTTTATTCTTTACGGAATCTCCGATATCTGCCGACTTACGATAGCTGGCCAGCGCTTTTATATAATCACCTGTTTTTTCATAACAGTCAGACAATTCTTTATAAATAACTCCATTACCCTGCACATAGATATCCCGGCCCTTCAGCGCTTCAAAATTCCGTTCATAAAAAGGGATGGCTTCCTTGTATTTCTCCTGCATCTGTAAGATGCTGCCCATTGCGGCATACGCCTGGGAAATATTAAGCGGCTGCCCCGAGGAATCTGCCAGCAATACAGCCCGCTTGCCCAGTACCAGTGCCTCTTCAAACTGTCGTTGATGTGCCTTTGCAACCGCTGCCTTGGAAAGGCTTGCCGCCTGCGTTCCTTTATCACCAAACTTATTTCCAACGTCTACTGCCTTCATTGCATAATCATATCCCTTTTGCCAGCGCTGTTCATTGATGTATAAAGATGAAAGGTTGGTGTATACGTATAACTCCACGTTGGAAAGCTGCAATCTGGCGGCAAGTTCACCGGCTTTCAGGTAAGTCTGTTCGGCCTTTGCCGTATCACCATAATTTTCATAAGTGATGCCCATGTTGGTGAGTGTGTAAGCCTGTGAAACCTCGTTGTGCCGGGCTTCTGCAATTCTTAATGCCTGCTGCTGGTACTTCAGCGCCATGGGATAGTTGGCCTGCTGCTGGTAAGAAATCGCAATGTTTGAGTAATTGTTGCTTAGCTCTGTTGAATCGTGTCTCCGCTCCTGTATACCGATTGCCTTTTCATAAAACCTGGCAGAAGAATCATACTTGCTTTGCATGCCATATAACATGCCATAATTGGCATATACCGAGGAAAGCTTTAATGAATCATCGGGCCTGATAAATTTTTCGAGGTAATGAAGCCCCTCTGATGCAGATGCATATTCGCCTTTAAAACAATAATTCACAATCAGGCCCTGCCAGATGGATATTTCACCCTCATAGTATTTTGCTTTTTTTGCTTCGGCCAATACCTGGCGCCCCAGTTGAATGGCAGTATCAAGATTGTGATTACTATACAGGTTGACTTTCTTTACCAGAAGATTAATGCGTGCCGTATCAGTTTTTGCAAGCGCGATAAGCCGGTTGAGGCTGTCTATACGCGAAGACTGGGCATGCAAATGCACGCTGGCAATAGCAATCAAAAGCAGTTGCAGTAAAGGTTTCATTGATCCGCATTTTTGGGCAGATATAAAATGCCGGGTACTGAAACTTTCTATATCCCTGTATTAATGAATGTGTCTTCTCTTAATAACGCCGCCGGATGCTTCTTTAATAGTGCTTGCAAACACAAAGGCCTTGGGGTCAACTTCGTTTACCAGGTTCTTTAATCTTCTCATTTCAAGCCTGGTGATCACGGTAAAGATAATATCGGCATCGCTGTGCTCATCAAACTTCCCGGGCAGGTAACCACGTTCTCCTTTATACACCGTGATACCTCTTCCCAATTCATTTACCAGGCGGTGTTTAATCAGTTCGCTCTTGCCGGAAATAATGGTTACACCGGTATAAGCTTCAATACCTTCCACCACATAATCCACTGTTTTGGATGCAGTGAAATACGTAAGCATCGAATAAAGCGAGGTTTGAAGACCAAACTGGAAAGCCGCCAGGCTGAAGATAATAATATTTAAACCAAGTACAATTTCGCTGATGGTAAAACTGGTACGGCGCCAGGTATAAAGTGCAAGCACCTCTATACCATCCAGCGCACAACCGGCACGCATGGTAAACCCGATACCGATGCCAAGGAAAAAGCCGCCAAAAACAGAGATCAGCAACCTGTCCTGCGTAACAACCGGGTAGTTAATAAACAGCAGGCACACGCCTAACATCACTATACAAAACAATGTTTTTAATGCAAACCTGATATTGACAATATAATAAGAGGCAATGATTAACGGCAGGTTAACCAGAACAATTACATAACCAAGGTTAAACTTATAATGTTCGTGTATTAACAGGGAGATACCTGTTACGCCGCCATCAAAGAAATTATTGGGTACCAAAAAGCCTTTTAATGCAAAGCCTGCAATGATTACGCCCACTATAATTAAAAGGATATCTGTAAAACTAAAATCATGGTGCTGTACGGCTTTTGTTTCATGCTCAATGGCTTTGAGCATGTCTGTATTCAGTTGTTTTTTTTGCGTGAGTTTGCCGGTGGCATAACCGGTAAAATAGCTGTGCTCTTTTAGAAACTTTTCCTGTTCATGTACCCAGGAAGGGCGATCTATATGCTCACCCACGTTATTCAATTCAGCAAAAAGTGCTTCCGATATTTCATTGTAACTATCTGTGCCAAGGTAATAGAGGTCTGCATCGCATAACACCTGGGAGAGTTTGTTATACGGGCTTTGCGGAATACGCGTTGCCATTATAATCCTGGCAATATCCTCAATCTGGATCTTGCTGTATCCGTAAGCCGGTAAAATTTCACGTGCATAATCGCAGGAAAATTCTTCATGCCCCTCGCGTGTTTTAATAAATCCGGAATCGTGAAACATGGCTGCGGTAAGCAAAAGCATAAGATCATCGCCGGTAATCCCTTCTGCACGGGCTATCTCACCTGCCTTCTCATATACATATAAGGTATGTTGAACATTATGATACACCAGGGCAGGCGATAATTCTTTTTCCAGTTTCTCAATAACATAAGCTTTGACTGCATCCAGGCGCATATAGAAAAAATTAAGTGATATGATATCAGGTACTTTGCCCCTTATAAACCCGCAGGATAACAATTGTTCGTAATATCCTTCCCATTCAGAAAGGGCAAAATAGTGTATTTATAAGCAACAGCAATATTTGATAATAAAATTAAAACATTCATCATAGTCATCCGGCGTTGCGGGTATTCATCAGAATGGTTCATACATTCCCCTGTGGGCCTTTAAATAAGGGTGACTATATGCAACAAACGCCCAACCTTCTGCATTGGTACCTTTTTTGGTACCCTATCTGTCTAAATATTGATATATGCCAAACGAATCATCCACTGAACAATTGTGTATTAATACAGTGCGTATACTGGCCGCCGATGCAGTACAAAAAGCAAATTCAGGTCACCCTGGAACGCCAATGGCACTGGCGCCTGTGGGACATATTTTGTGGAGCCATGCGCTGCGTTATAATCCACACAATCCACATTGGGCAAACCGCGATCGTTTTGTATTGTCTGCCGGGCATGCCTGTATGCTGCAATATAGTTTTCTCTATTTAACCGGTTACAATCTTACGCTGGATGATATCAAAAATTTCAGGCAACTGCACAGTAAAACAGCCGGTCACCCTGAGTTTGGTTTGCTGGATGGTATTGAGGTTACCACGGGTCCGTTGGGACAAGGTTTTGCCAACGGCGTAGGTATGGCAATAGCACAGCAATACCTTGCATCAAGGTATAATAAGGAAGGTTTTCCATTGTTTGATTACAGGATTTATGCGATTTGCAGTGATGGGGATTTGATGGAAGGGGTATCGGCCGAAGCCGCATCCATTGCCGGTCATCTTCAACTGGGTAATATTATTTACCTATATGATGATAACCATATTTCTATTGAAGGCGATACGGCGCTTGCCTTTGACCGTGAAGATGTAGGTAAACGTTTTGAAGCTTATGGCTGGCATGTACAACATGTTGCCGATGCGAATGACCTGGAAGCGTTGAAAGCTGCAGTAACCAAAGCGCAGGAGGAGACCACAAGACCATCTATTATTACCATTCGCTCCCATATTGCGTATGGCAGTCCCAACAAAGTAGATAAGGCAAGTGCACACGGTTCTCCACTGGGGGAAGATGAAGTAAAACTGGTAAAGAAGAATTTCGGGTTTAACCCGGATGAATCTTTTGTAGTGGCTGATGAAGTATTGGAATACTATAAAACACAGGGTGATAAAGGAATCAAGCTGGAAGAAGACTGGGATAACCTGCTGGAAGCTTATGAAAAGCAATACCCTGATCTTGCCAAAGAATACCGTACGCTTAGCAGTGGTCAGCTTCCTGGTGAATGGAAGGAAGCTTTACCGGAGTTTAAAGCCGGAGAAAAAATAGCAACACGCAAGGCATCAGGTAAAGTATTAAATGCTATTGCGGAATATCTTCCCTGGTTAATCGGTGGCTCTGCAGATTTGGCTCCTTCCACAGATACCAACCTTGAAAAATATAGTTCGTTTTCCGGCACTGATCACGGTGGACGTAATTTTCACTTCGGGGTGCGCGAACATTCCATGGGTTCTATTCTCAACGGTATTGCCGTAACACCAGGTTTTATACCTTATGGCGCAACGTTCCTGATCTTCTCAGAATATATGCGGCCGCCGGTACGACTTGCCGCGATCATGAAAATTAAACCCATCTTTATCTATACACACGACAGTATTGGCCTTGGTGAAGACGGAACCACGCACCAGCCGGTAGAACAACTTATCTCGTTACGTTCCATACCAAATCTTACCGTTATTCGCCCGGCAGATGCCAATGAAACGGTACAAGCCTGGCGCGTTGCGCTGGAACATACGGGCGGACCAGTTGCCATTATTCTTACCAGGCAAAACCTGCCGGTGATAGACCAGGATAACTACACAAAAGCTACTTCGCTGAAGAAGGGCGCTTACATTTTATCAAAAAAAGAAAATCCGCAGCTGATCCTTATTGCTACCGGTTCTGAAGTTGAGCTTGCGCTAAAAGCACAGGAAGCACTTGTAAAAGAAAACATCGCTGCCAATGTGGTAAGTATGCCTAGCTGGGAATTGTTTGAAAAACAGGACGATGCTTATAAAGAGGAGGTGTTTCCATCAAACATCAGAAAGCGCATTGCTATTGAAGCGGGCTCTCCTTTAGGCTGGTTAAAATATACCACAGAAGAGGGTGATGTGATTGGCGTTACTACGTTTGGCGAATCTGCACCGGCGGAAGAATTGTTTAAAGAATATGGATTTACCGTAGAAAATGTTTTAGGTAAGGCAAAAAAACTACTTGGCAAATAAGTATGTAATATTATATCGCCACCATTTCGCCGGGTGCAATAGAGAAAACATCTTTGAATGCTTTACTAAACTTACTCAGGTTCTGGTAACCGAGCATATAGCCAACTTCGGATACGTTCATCTTTTGTTCGCGCAATAACTCGCGGGCTTTGTGCATGCGAACATTTTTGTAGAACTGGTAGTACGTATCGCCAAACATCTGGCGGAAAAGTGTTTTAAATTTCGTGGGCGACATTGCTGCTTCCCTGGCTGCCTGTTCAATAGGCGGGCAGGGCTCCTGGTAATGCTGCATCAGGGATTGTTTTATTTCATTCAGCTTGGCAATATCGTCCTGGTGTATCTTTTTAGCACTTCCTTTACTCTGGCGTTCCTGTACCCGCTGTAACATATAATAACAAAGCTCCAGCGTTCGCGCATGCAGTAAAAGGTTATTGGGTCTTGAAGCGTTCAACTGGCTGTCCATTTCTTTTAGCATTGTAAGAAAATGGCTGTCCATATATTCGAAATGATAGAGCGGATGTTTTTTATCGATGATGGTTAGCAGCAAATCCATTTGTGCACCCGGCTGCCTGGCGATAAAACTCTGTACTCTTTCATAACCTAATACCACAAAAATCAGGTGATAGGTAATGCCCGGTTTAAAGTGGTAAGAAGCGGTTAAAAAGGGAGAACTGAAATACAAACCATTTTCACTGTTGTAGCCAAGTTTAAATACCTTTTCCTGTGTGGTGGTTTCCAGGTAATGCTCGCTAAGATTACTTACAATTACATAGTAACCGGGATTGGTAGTGCTGTTGCGCATAAAGAGCACCGGCTGTTTAAACTGTACTTCAATCTTTCGTACCCTTAACCCCGGTTCGATATCCACCTTGTAAAAATTACCTTTTCCAATTTCATTATCAAAAGAGAGCACATTATCATTATACACAGCCTGTAATTGCGGTGCAATCTGGGGAAACCAGTAGTCATCATTCTGGTAAATAATTTTTAAAGGCTCTTGTGCAGGCATGCGGTATACTTGGAAAACGATTAATAACCTGGTGTCGGGCACGAATATAAGAAGCAGCTAAAACAGCCGGTTGCATTTTTTCTTACACATCTATTGCAGCCATTGGTTTTCAAACTGCACAAACTCGTTCTTGGCTTTATCAAATGAAACCCTGAACTCATCATATCTTTTCCTGAGGATGCCGTGAATACCGTCTGCCGGGTTTTCTTTTTTTTGAACGCCTTCTTTTGCTTTTGCGGCAAGATCCATTTTTACCAGGTGCATATCATGCGTAAGCTGGTCAATATCATTCCGGAAATCCTTGAACTTTTTTTGAAACCCATCTACCCCATCCCTTACATCCGTTTCGCTTTTTGCTTTCAGTTCTCCCAAATAATCATCAAAAATCCGTAGAATATTTACGTCTGCATTTAAGTCTGCAATCCAAAGCCTGTAACATAGGTGAAGGCCCATCGTAGAGTAGGTAGTTTCCATTTGACATGTTTTAGTGGCCTCAAATTTAGTGCAGCGGTTATATTATTTATGAGGTTAGTTTTTAAAGAGTTGATAATTTTTTAAAGATGTATTATTCCTGTTCACCGGATGATGCTGCAAAACAGTTTGTATGCAGGCTCCCCGTTTATCACATTTCCCCAACAGTCTTCACAATGTAAGCGGTGAATTTATACATTTGACTCAATTAAACCTCTATCTTATATGCGTATTACAAGGAGAATCTTTGCGGCAACGGCCTGTTTCTGCCTGTCCACCGGTTTTGTCCGTGCACAGAAGCTGGCCTTTACCGAGTATAACCTTGATAACGGTTTACATGTTATCCTGCACCAGGACAAATCCGCACCCGTGGTGGCTGTTTCAGTTTTTTATCATGTAGGTTCTAAAAATGAAGAAGTGGGCCGCACCGGCTTTGCTCATTTTTTTGAGCATCTTTTATTTGAAGGCACTGATAATATAAAGCGCGGAGAGTGGTCAAAGATCGTATCGGCCAATGGCGGCCAGGACAATGCGACCACCTCACAGGACCGTACATTTTACTACGAAGTATTCCCCTCCAATCAATTACAGCTTGGCTTGTGGATGGAAAGCGAGCGTATGCTTCACCCGGTAATTAACGAGCAGGGTGTGCGTACGCAAAATGAAGTGGTGAAAGAAGAAAAACGTATGCGTGTAGACAATCAGCCCTACGGGCATTTCACAGAAGAAATTTTCAAACGGCTTTTTAAAGAACATCCATACCGCTGGCAACCCATTGGTTCTATGGAAGACCTGGATGCCGCCAAGCTGGAGGAATTCCGCGACTTCTTTAAAAAATACTATATACCCAACAATGCCGTCTTAAGTATTGCCGGCGATATTGATATTGAACAAACCAGAAAACTGGTAGCGTCTTATTTTAATGATATTCCAAAAGGCCCGGCGATCATTCAGCCAGACATAAAGGAAGCCCCAATTACACAACCGGTTATTGATACGGCTTACGATGCCAACATACAGATACCGGCAATTATGACCGCTTACCGTATCCCCGGTTTTTCTTCCCCTGATTCAAAAGTGCTGGAGATGATCTCGAATTATCTTTCCAATGGCGGCAGCTCAAAGCTGTATAAAAAAATGGTGGATGATAAAAAGAACTCTTTGCAGGTAGGCGCCTTTAATTATGCGCTGGAAGACTATGGAGCTTATATTACTTATGCATTGCCCAATAATAACGCCCCTTTGAACGACCTGCTGAAAGATATTGATGAAGAAGTTACCAAACTGCAGACAGACCTCATCAGCGAGCAGGATTACCGCAAGCTGCTTAACCAGTTTGAAAATGAATTTGTAAATGCCAATACACGTATGCTGGGTGTTGCCGAAAACCTGGCAGATGGTTATGCATTCTATAAAAACACGGGCCATGTAAACGGGGAACTGGATGAATACCGCAAAATCACCCGCGAACAAATCAGGGAAGTTGCAAAAAAATACCTGAACAGCAACCAGCGGCTGGTGTTGTATTATTTGCCTGAAAACAAGGATGGCAAATAAGCATCCCGACTTATTCTTACATGATCATTCAACAAAAAAGAACAATGAAAAATCTATATACAATTGCGGCAGGTGTGCTGATGGTTACAGGCACGATGGCGCAGGCGCAAATCGACAGATCGCAGAAGCCAAAACCAGGCCCTGCACCGGTAATTACTTTTAAAGACCCGGTTATTTATAAAATGCCCAATGGCATTACGGTGCTTGTGGTAGAAAATCATAAACTGCCCAAAGTATCCGCGAGCTATTCCATAGATGCGGGGCCAATTACCGAAGGAGCCAAAACAGGTACGCTTGATTTAATGGGGCAAATGCTGAACGAAGGAACAACTACACTCACCAAAGCGCAGTTTGACGAAGCGGTTGACCAGTTAGGTGCAGATGTAAATCTTGGCGCCGGCGGCGGTAGTGTCGGTGCGCTCACCCGGTATTTCCCAAAAGCATTTACACTTATGACAAATGCTTTGCAGCATCCTTCTTTTCCGCAGGAATCTTTTGACAAATTAAAGTCGCAAACCCTTACGGGTCTTAAGGCTGATGGAAAAAGTGCCAAAGCTATTTCCGGCAAAGTAGTAAACGCATTAGCCTATGGGCTGGATCATCCCAACGGAGAATTTACAACGGAAACCACCGTTAATAATATAACCCTTGCGGATGTTAAGAAAGCCTATGCAAAGTATATCACACCATCCAGGGGATATCTTACGATCATCGGCGATATTACACCGGTTCAGGCAAAAGCCCTGGTAGAAAAAACACTGGGAAAATGGAAAGGTACAGCACTGTCTTTACCTCAGTTAAAAACAGTCGCCAATCCTGCAAAGAATGAAATAGACCTGGTAGATGTTCCTAATGCCGTGCAAAGCGAAATAACGATCACCAATCTTATCAGCCTGCCAATGTCAAACCCGGATTACTTCCCGGTATTACTGGCCAACCAGGTATTTGGTGGCGGTTCAGACGCAAGGTTATTTATGAACCTGCGTGAAAAACATGGCTTTACCTATGGAAGTTACTCCTCTGTAAATGCAGGCCGTTTTCAAACAAGGTTTAGTGCTACCGCTTCTGTTCGCAATGATAAAGTTGACAGCGCTGTTGCTGAAATACTGAATGAAATAAACCTAATCCGCACCAGCCCCGTTTCAGAAGAAGAATTACAAAATGCAAAAGCCATCTATAACGGATCATTTGCACTTGGCATGGAAAACCCGGCACGTACCGCAACTTATGCCAGCAATATCCTGATCAATAATTTACCAAAGGATTTTTACAAGACCTACCTGCAAAAGATTAATGCTGTCACCATAGCGGATATACAAAAAGTGGCCGCCAAATACTTTAATTATACCAGTACCCGCGTGGTAGTAGTGGGTAAAGCAGAAACTGTAAAACCCGGACTGGAGAAACTGGGTTACACGTTGAATATGTACGACAGGTATGCCAAACCCGTAACTGCAGCAGCCGCCGCTACTGCTGTTAACATCAGTGCTGACGAGATCATTAAAAAATTCCTGGCTGCCTCCGGTGGTGCAGAGGAACTGAAAAAAATCAACTCGATGGCTGTTACTGGTACCATGGGTGTACAGGGCATGCAACTGGATCTATTGCAAAAGAAAATGGCGCCCAATCTTGAAATGATGGATCTTACCATGGGTGGCCAAAAAGCAGTACACCAGACGTTTGACGGCACTTCAGGCTACCAGATGCAGATGGGAAACAAAAGAGATCTGAGTGCAGATGAATTGGCTGAGAAGAAAGATATCAAATCGCTTTTTCCTCAATTATTTTATAACGATGGCAGCTACAAACTGGAAGTTGCCGGCACAGCACAGGTAGGTGGTAAAGATGCCTACAAATTAAAAGTAACCGGCACTTCAGGCAATACATCAACAGAATATTATGATGTAGCCACCGGTTTGCTTATAAAAGATGAAGCAACCATAAAAGCCGCCGGTCAGGAAGTACAGCGTTCTGCTGAATACAGCGACTATCGCAAGGCCGGCAACATTTTACTGCCGTATAAAATTGCATTGTCTATACAAACACCGATGGGTGCGCAGGAATTAAATATGGAAATAAAAGAAGTTAAGCTGAACGAAGGCGTGAGTGCAGAAGATTTTAAATAAAAGGATTACTACAAATAACAGCGGCCATCTCAACAGGATGGCCGTTTTGTTTTATACCCTCTGTTGCTGCTTTACTTCATTTTCTGATTTCATCTGTAAATTTGCCGGATGAAAATGAGCAATGCTGATATCATCCGGCTTACAGAAATCAAACAATATTTTCTCGACCCGCCTCACAGCTTCAAATTGTATGCAGAAGCGCAGACACTACTGGATGAAAGCGGCGCTATTCTAAAGAAATACAGTCTTATCAGCCAGACTTTGCTGGATACGTTTGACGCCACTGTTTTGAATGTACAGGAACAGAAAGACAGTCCGGGTAAATTACGTGCATCGCTGATAGAAGTGGGAAAATTGATTTCGCTGATCACCAGCAGGTAATGATGTTGAGCGTGTACCGCTGATTAGAATGATAAGACTGATGGCAATGATTTTTTGCTGATTGTTGTGAACTGTGATGATTTATTAATGAATTAACGGCTTGATTTTGTTTATTTCAAGCATGATAGTGATAGTTTACCGCTGATTAGAATGATAAGGTTGATGATAATGATTTTTTGCTGATTGTTGTGAACTGTGATGATTTATCAGTGAATTAACGGCTTGATTATGTTTATTTCAAGCATGATAGTGATAGTTTACCGCTGATTAGAATGATAAGGTTGATTATTATGATTTTTTGCTGATTGTTGTGAACTATGATTTATTAGTGAATTAACGGCTTGATTTTGTTTATTTCAAGCATGATAGTGATAGTTTACCGCTGATTAGAATGATAAAACCTGATCGTAATGATTTTTTGCTGATTGTTGTGAACTGTGATGATTTATAAAAAATGATAGCCTGATGTTGTTTGCCCAATAGCTGCAATTAAGCAGTCTTGCATGTAAGATGATGGTTTCGCCTAACCCTGTCCAAATCAACCTATCATAAAGTCTATTTTACACCCTGCCGATTTTTATTTAAGACAATAGCTTTGATCTGCGAAAAACATCTTTCACTAATCTAAAACAAACACCCGTGAAAGTAGTTTTTCTGTTTTACTATTTTCCTGCTTCTTCGCTTGTAGTTGCCAGTTAACATCGCAGGACACGCACTCAAAAAACAATACAACCATGAACACAACAAATTTTACGACCAGCATACTGGTTAATCAATCTGCACATGAAGTTTTCAAAGCCATTACCAATGTACGCGGCTGGTGGTCGGGTGACATTGAAGGCGGTACCGAAAAACTGAATGATGAATTTTTATATCATTACAAAGATGTACACATCAGTAAAATGAAACTGGTGGAAGTAGTACCGGACCAAAAAGTGGTTTGGCTGGTGCTGGATAATTATTTCCAGTTTACCAACGATAAAAATGAATGGAAAGGTAACCGGATTGTATTTGACATAGTTACGCAAGGTGATAAAACGGAACTTCATTTTACGCAGGAAGGGCTTGTGCCTGCTTATGAGTGCTTCAGTATTTGCAGTGATGCGTGGGGAAACTATATCAGGAACAGTCTTTACAAATTGATAACCACTGGCAAGGGAGAACCTAATCCCAAAGACCAGGATGGCAAATTCAATAATGCATTACTGGAAAAATATTTCAGCGCTTCCAATTAAATCAATAAAACAGTAAGAAATGAAATCACAGAATTATCATACCAGCATTTATGTAAATGCAACAACCCAACAGGCATTTGACGCCATCAATAATGTGACCGGCTGGTGGACAGAAAACCTGGAAGGAAACAGCAGGCAGCTTAACGACGAATTTTCTGTTCGTTTTGGCGAGGTACATTATTCAAAACAAAAGCTAACCGAATTTATCCCCGCTAAAAAAGTGGTGTGGCTGGTAACAGACAGTCGTTTAAATTTTGTTAGCGATCAGCAGGAATGGAACAACACAAGCATTATTTTCGACATTACAGAAAAAGATGGCCAGGTACAGGTGACTTTTACACACGAAGGCCTTGCGCCGGAGGTGGAGTGTTATAAGGACTGTTCCAATGCCTGGAGCGGGTATATCCAAGGAAGTTTGAAAAATCTTATTGATACAGGAAAAGGTAATCCAACAAAAAAAGAAACAGCCGGTTCTGTATTAGAAAAATAGCATCAGGTTTATGATGAAAATATTTTAAAAGCGCAATTATTGGTTGCGCTTTTTTTATTGGAGGGATACATCGCTTTTTAGACGCTTTGTAAAACATGGATGAAAAACGATCACTTAAAAAAAGTTGTGAATTTCCTGTTTGTGAATAAACGAAAACTTCACAACCCAATTCTTCACAAGCTTGTGAAGAATCGATTTCTTATTTCTGAAAAATTCACAACTATTTTGGTGATTTTCTTTAATCCGGCTTTTAGGCTGGGCTAAAGAAAATCAGCCTGGTTTATTTTGAAAAATAGTCGTAATCTTATCTCACAACAAAACCCTTAACTGACATGGATATTTTAACAGAAGTTGAAGATGTTCACAAACTTGCACCTAAGCGCCTGAGAATCGGCGCAGCACTTACTGACTTTGTAATTCTTATGTTCGCCTGGTATTTCATTGCAAAATTTTCCGGCCAGACGTATAGCCAGAATGGCAGCATTGGATTTCACCTTTCAGGTTTTCCCTCATTTATTGCCTTTTTTGTAGCCTTTCTTTTGCTGCCCATAAATGAAGGTTTAACCGGGCAAACTTTTGGAAAACGATTATTCAAAATACAGGTGGTGAAAACCGATTATACAAAAGCAGCATTGGGTAATACAATTGCCAGGCATTTGTTTGATGGCATTGATTGTTTTTTTCTTGCAGGGCTAATTGTTGCATCTGTTAACCCGAACAAGCAAAGAATTGGTGACCTGGTAGCTAAAACTTTGGTTGTGATGAAATAACAGTTGAGGACTATCGATGACCGGTTCCCGGACTCATATGAATTTAAATATTGCGGAAGTTTATGTTGTCTGAATTTACAATTAATGGTCTTTAATGAAATTGATATTACTGTTTTTAATTGCTGCTTATTGTTTTAGCAGTATTACAGCCTGCAGAAATAATATAACAGTAAGTAAAGTGATTGCCATCCAGCCTTATTCAGATATCGATTCATCGCTCACGAAAAAATTATACCGGCAGATCAAAACTTTACAACCGGAAACGGTTTTATTGCCACCGATAAATCTGCCATTAAAAGCTTATATGGCTTCGCGGAATCGTTACCGTGCCGACAGCCTTATTCGTTATCTAAGCCAGCAAACCCGTGCAGACACGGTTGTTATTGGTTTAACAGGCAAAGACATCAGCACTATTAAAGGAAAAATCCGGGATTGGGGAGTTATGGGACTAGGTTATTGTCCTGGACATGCCTGTATCATTTCCTCGTACCGCTTATCTGCCATCAATCTAAATACCCAGTTTTACAAAGTGGCCATTCATGAACTAGGTCATACACAGGGGTTAAAACATTGTGCAAATAAAACCTGCTTTATGCGAGATGCAGAAGGCGGAAACCCATTGAATGAAGAAACAGGTTTTTGTGATTTGTGCAAAAAAATTTTGATAGAAAAAGGTTGGAAGTTGATCTGATAAACACTGATCAACGTGCCGCTCACAACATTGTTCTTTTGTAAAAGAATAATCCTTTATTTTTATTAAAATGATTTCACCGGCCAGGTAGTCGCTGGCCCAACCCTTTAACGATGAACACCGTGCTTTGGGATAACATCCTGCAATTTGATCTTGACAATCCGCCCGGGGAATATGGATTCTCCATCCGCCTTGCCGACGAAAATTACTGGACACAGAATTTTACCAGCGAAGCCATTCTTGAATATAAAAAATTCATGTACCTGGCGGCGATTTCGTCTTTTATGGTCTCGCCTTCCGAAATAGTGGATATCGTATGGCACCAGCATTTAATCTTTACAAAGTCTTACCAGGAATTTTGCGATGTGCTGGGCAAGCAGGTACAACATGTACCATCCACGCACAACAGGGATGAACACGAAAAGTTTCTACAGGCAAAGAACAGAACACTGCAATTGTATCGCAGCCATTTTGGCGAACCACCCAACAGTAGCTGGAATTATTCCGACATGTATGACGGTCTTCATCTTGCAAAGGCAAAATATAAAACAAGAACGGTGATCATTGCAGGTCTGCTGGCTTTCGCACTATTGATCACTCCCTGTTATTTTTTGCTGAGGCCGCTATACATTACCATCAACAATCCTTATTTTATATTGGGCTTTCTGGCATTATGTATCGCTACGTTTTTTTGCCTGGGGATGATTAACAAAGAAAGATTGAATAATATCATCGCAGGGTTTGACAGAGGTTCATTTATCTGCCAGCTGGCACCTTGTGAGCTGATCTATCTTAAAACCGGGCAACTGCCGGATGTTGTTCATGCAACACTAAGCGAACTTATTAATAACGGCGCTATGATCGCTCATAAGAATGGCTATTTTGAAATGTCCGGCAGCGGCAGTATTGATAACATCGGGCAACTACAAACTATGAATGTACTTAACGGTACAGGAAACATCTCCTACCCTTCTTTGTTAAATCGTTTGCTGGTAAAGCCATTATTCCGCAATACAGCCAACTGCATGAAAGCTTTTAAAAAGTATTTCACCAAATCCGAAAATTTCACCCGGCTGTTTAATGTTAACCTGTTTACGCTACTCGCATTAATCATGTTGGGATTAGTAAGAGTGCTTACCGGGATTTTTAGAGATAAACCGGTTACACTACTCGTAATGGTGTTAGCGGTAGTTGTATTTGCGGCGGTACTTTTTTTATACAGGTTGACCAACATAACTTTTACCCGCCTTATTCCAACGTTGTACCGTAACGAGCTTTTATCTAAAAGTAAAATAGAAGAAAACTGGCAGTGGGAATATTTCCTGTGGGGTACGGCAGCGCTTGACACCTCACTGGTGCTTGCGATACAACGCACGAAATCGACTGAGGTTGCAGATGATGGAAGTTCTTCCTGCAGTTCCGGTGGAAGTAGTTGCGGCAGCTCCTGCAGCAGTTGCGGTGGATGCGGTGGTGGCGATTAAATACTAAGGGTATATTTAAGGGCACAGACGAACATAGAATGCGTTACTAAGTTTGCCCTGCAAAAGACATTGTTACCTGCAATAATTCACTGATATTTATTTACCAGGTTCATGCATATACCTCCTGCATTATCATAAACCACTTACATGTTTAACCAGTTCAGAAATAATTTTCCGGTAAGCGATGAACAATGGAACAACTATATCAGTTGTTTCAAAAAAATAAAAGTGCCTGCAAAAACAGTACTGTTAAAAGAAGGCGAGGTACCTCGGAAAATGTTTCTTATTGAAAAGGGATGTATACGTGTTGCGTTTAACAATAACGGCAAAGATGTAACGTCACAATTCTTTTTTGAGAACAATATGGTTTCTTCTATTGAAAGTTTCAAAAAATCCATCCCCAGCCCGGTAATGATTGAAACCATAGAGCCATGCACCATCTGGACGATCCAGAAAAAAGAAGTTGACCGGATAATTGCGGAGATAGGTGAAATCCCTGTTTTAAGAACACGCTTAATCGATGGTTTATTTGAGCGTACGTTTGATTACATCAACCATTTTGTTTCTTTTATAAGAGATACGCCACAGCAGCGTTATCTAAACCTGGTAAAAGAAAGACCGCAGGTGGTACAAAGAGTTCCGCAACACTATATAGCTTCTTACCTCGGTATCAGTTCCGTGCATTTAAGCCGCATCAAACAAAAGATGGCAAAAAACAACCATTAAAGAATCACCTCCATCATTCCCACCATTAAATCTGTGAACTCACAAATCGCACTCGCAACAACTGTATTAAAATTATACTCCTCATTCCATCATTTAAATCAGCTGTCCCATAAATCTTAACCTGCAACAACTACATTAAAAAATCACATCCATCATTGCCATCATTAAATCTATGGTCTCATAAATCTTAACCCGCAACAACTACATTAAAAAATCACATCCATCATTAAATCTGTGAACTCATAAATCTCCTCCTGCAAACATCACTATAATAATAATCTGCGGTCTTATAATCACCCATCCTCCATTTGATAACAAATGTTATCGTCAGCCATTTTACTACCGGGTAATTTTGCTTTATAAATCATTCAAAAATGAAAGCAGCAGTAATAGATCATAAAGGTGTGGTACCGCAGTACACAGATTTTCCTGAACCCATCCCTCAGAATGAAGATGAAATAATAATGTATGTGAAGGCAGCCGCTATTAAGCACCTGGATAAATCCGTTGCAAGTGGAAAACATTACTCCAGTAACCAGGATGCAGTTTCTGCAAAAATAATTGGTGGTGATGGCGTAGGATTATTGCCGGATGGAACAAGGGTCTTTGCCATTGGGATGGGCGGCATGGCAGCAGAAAAGGCCATCATTAGAAAAGATAGCATTGTAAAAATTCCTGATGTATTAGACGATGTAACTGCCGCTGCCCTACCCAATGCAGTCGCCGGATCTGCCATGGCACTACGTTTCAGGGCGTTGATGAAAGAAGGCGAAACAGTACTCATCAACGGCGCTACCGGCGTAACCGGTACAATAGCCGTACAAATTGCCAGGCATTACGGCGCTAAAAGAATTATTGTCACCGGAAGAAATGAGCAATCATTAACGGCTTTGCAATTACTTGGTGCAGACGAAATAGTTTCGCTACAACAAAGCGAAGAAAGTTTTACTGCACAATTAAAAGCCATTCATCAAACTACCCCTGTTGACATTGTACTTGATTACCTTTGGGGACGTCCGGCTGAACTTGTATTATCAGCGTTAAAAGGCAAAGGTTCTTTCACGCATCGTACACGGTATATCTCTATTGGTTCCATGGCCGGAGATAACGTTCAATTGTCTGCCGAAATATTAAGAAGCACTGACCTGCAATTATCAGGTTCCGGATTGGGTAGCTGGACAAAAGAAGAAATGCGTTATTTATTTACTGCGATACTTCCTGAAATGTTTGAACTGGCGGAGAAAAAGCAACTGATCATTGAAACCATCAGCCTCAGGCTCCGGGATGTTGACCAGGTATGGAATATACAGGTTCCGTCTGGTAAAAGACTGGTTGTAACTATTTGAATACCCCGGAATACCTCAATAAGGGTTGATAATATTTTACAGCTTCATCACAATACTTTTACCGTCTCTAAAATTCGCTTTGCAAATGGTATAGTAATAAATATCTTACAGCAGGTGTTGAATCGTACATATATCTTTTAACCAACATGATTGTTTATGGCCTATGATGTAAAACTGGCAGACAGAATAAGGGAATACCTTGCAGCAATTCAGGGCCTTGAAATAGAAGAAAAGAAAATGTTTAGCGGGATGGCATTTATGGTAAATGGCAAGATGTGTGTAAATGTTAGCGGTGATAATCTGATGTGCCGTTTCGATCCTTCCCTGCTGGAGGAAATTGCGTCAAGAAAAGGATTCAGGGAAATGATTATGCGGGGTAAATCTCTTGAAGGATATTGTTACGTGGAGCCGGAAGGGTTTAAACAAAAGAAAGATTTTGATTACTGGATTCAGCTTTGCCTTGATTATAATGACCGGGCGAAAGCTTCCAAAAAGAAGTAAGGATGCTTTCATTGGAGATATTGAGTTAAGTATCTATTGGTATGATATATCAGTAATTAAGGACAGACCTTATTTTCCATATTTCTCCACCCACTTCACCATGGTCTGCTGCAGGCTATCGCTCACTTCTTTGGAAGCACCTTCTCCCCCATGCCAGCCATTCTTGATCAGGAAAAACTGGTTGGCGGTACCTGATTCGGTGAGTTTATCAGTCATCAGTTTTGCCTGTAGCCACGATACGATCGTATCTACTTCACCATGTATCACCAGCGAAGGTTTAAAATGATGGCCATAATACGGGCTTGCAAGCTGGTAAGCCGTATCCAGAACATCTTCACTCCATGGCTTGCCGGTAATAAGAGGCAATAACCCCGTCACGTCTTCCTTCTTTGAGTGCGACAGGCTGGGCCTGTCATCCAGTTTTGAAGGTCCGCCTAATGAAATCACAGAAGCGATCAGGTTGTTTTTATCATAGGAATAAGCATACAGCATAGCGATATGCCCGCCGGCGCTTCCACCCCAGAAAATATAATTCCTGTTGCGGATATGCCATTCACCGGCTTTGGATGTTACCAGTTGCAAAGCCGCAGCTACATCTTTCATTATCTCAAGGTAATGCACTTCACTGGTTGCCAGCCGGTAATTGATATTGATAACATTATACCCGTGAGAAACAAAAAAGTCGCGGTAACCTGAAGCATCTTTTTTATCGCCCGCCATCCATCCTCCGCCATGAATAAGTATCACTACCGGCGTACGCTCTGAACGGCCTTCCACAAGTGATACATCCAATTTCTGCAGTGAATCTTCACCATAGGAAACATCTTTTAATTCTAACGCAGCCGGCTGTTGCTGATACCGGAAAGAAACGAGCAACAATAAGATGAGAATACTAACCCAGGTATAATTTTTATGAAAATTTATTGGACTGGCAGATATAATCATTGCTCATTTATTTGCAGAAAAGTTACTTAAAGTTTTTGAGCCTGCAGATGAAGATAGCGGCAGCAATGATTGGTGTATGATGATGTTGAATCCAGCCTCAGCAATATTTCAACATACCTGTGCTTTATCAATCTTTACCCTCTACCAGCACCTTACGCAGGTTTTCCATCAATACATCTGAGGTATTGGAATTTGTAAAGATCACGTACCCCATCTTCGACTCTTTATATACTTCAAAATGACATTTAAAATCTCCGTTGTTGCCGCCATGACCAAATGATTTTCCAAAAGCTGTTTCACGTATTTCGAGACTCATCCCCATATAAGAAGGATATTTTGGCTTTTCTTCTCCAGGGTCAAAATGAAAGTCGGAATGTTTGGTGAGCATGGAATCATAGGTGGATGCTTTAAGCCCTTTCTGCTCCAGCATATACAACATAAAACGTGTAAAGATCTTTGCTTCCGTATGCATCGACCAGGCCATGCCGGGTGATTCAGGAAGCTCATCATAATTGGGCAGCATATCAACATGTCCTTCCGCAACCATCCGTCTTAGTGAATCGTTTCTTGAGAAGAATGTATGATATAGTCCTACGGGTTGTATCACTTCTTCCTGTAATACCTGTTCCACTTTTTTGCCGGTCACTTTTTCAATCACCATTTTCAGGTATTCAAAACCTTCGCCGGAATAGTTGTAATCAGTACCCGGTGTAAATTTCAGGTTGAGTTTGCCATCAGCATTCATCGAGCGCCAGTTGGGAAAACCGGTGCGATGCGTAAGTACATGCTTCGCAGTGATGAGTTTATATCGTTCATCATAAGCAATATCAGGATAAGGAAGATAACGATAAAGAGGTGTATCAAGATGGATAACACCACGTTCTGCCAGCCGTTGCACAGCAAAGGCAAATACAGGCTTGGTAACCGAAGCCGCCTCAAATAAAGTATTGCTATCTACTGGCTGTTTGGTGAACGTATTGCGTACGCCATAGGTTTTATGATATACCAACCGGCCGTCTTTGATGAGTGCGAGTGATACACCCGGCACCTCGTAATACTGCTGGTATGTTTCTATGAAATGATCGACCTGTTTTGCCGCAGCCGAATCAAAATGAAGCAGCAAACCTTTCTCCGGAAGAAGGTCCGGAACCGGTGATGCAGGAAGTACAATGGTTGATGCAATTGCTTTTTTTCCTGCTGTTGCTTTAACAGTCACCGCTTGCTGCTGCACCATAGCATACACCTTATGTTCATGCTGGTAGTAAGCTTTGGACATGGTTACGTTGTAGCTGCCCGCCGGAACCTGCGCGCTATAATTACCAAGGCTATCTGCTAATACGGTTACCCATTGCTGAGGTTGTGCAGGAGGTATTAATTGTACCTGTGACGGAAGTGGTACTTTTGATACTGCATCCCAACTGATCTTACCGGAAACACCGGCCAGTTGTGCATGGGCAGGCATCAGCACCACATCACAAAGGCTGCGTGGATTTATATACTTCATTTCCCCTGTTCCCCAGGAAGTATAAGAAAAACTTTTATCAGCATCCATATCAAACAGATTAAAGTCCAGCCCTATGGATTTTCCTACCTCAAACTGGTCGCCCAGGTTAATACGCCATTCATAATAACGGGTATGATCTTTTACTTTCATGGCTACTTCTATCATATTCCAGTTGGCATTCTTTGCAAACGGATCAAAGTAGGCATTGTTTGTATTGCGAAGTTTTTTACTGTACATAAAGGAAGCTACCCCTGAGCCAAAAGGCAGGTGGCGTGCATCCAGGTAAAGTTCAAACGCATCCTGTGAGTTCCAGCGAACATTGGCAGACGTATCTTCTATAAAATCATCATCAGTTACTTCTACTGCCAGGTAAAGTGAGTGATTGGCTTCGCGATAGCCTATTCGGAAAGAAGCATCAAAATCAGCTTTATCATGAGGCTTTATTTCTGAAGCCACGATGGCGGGGTGATACACCTGGATATCTTTTGGCCAGTCTGAAAAATTGCCATCAATAACAATATTATTTAACGGGTAAGCATAACCGATGGTACCGTTATGCGCAAAAGACTGCAAACACATCAGCAGGCAGGGCGCAAATAGCTGGGCAACCCTCGTAAAGAAAGTGGATAGATGCATGACTTTAAATTATCGTAAATAAGATCACCGTAAACCGGTGACGCAAGCTGTTACGTTTAAGACATAACAAAAGTTACGTTGCGATAATTTTTTTCCGAAAGATTTTTTGCCAAACGGGCTAAAGATGTTTACCAACGGTGCATTTACTCAGAAACCATAAAGGTAATACGCTGCCGCAGCAGGTAGTTCACCGGTGTTTGTTCGCAACTGCCGGGCACCCATTTGGGAGATTGCAGCATCATACGTTTAACTTCGGCAGCACAACCATAGCCGGGGTCCTGGAATGTTTTTACACTGGTTACCGCACCTTCTTTGGTAATAAGAAAACTGAAATCCACATTGTAAATTCCCGGCGGGCATTCATTCTCAATAGGCACGTTTGCTTTTAGGTTTTTTACCAGGAACTTGTTCCAGTTATTACGCGTAGTATCGCCTTCAATGGTGGCAATAGTTATTTGTTTACAAAAGAAAGTATCGCCCTTATCATTATATATGTAATTAGTTTTGCGGCTCATATCAGCCTGGAACATTTCCCCTTTGCGTAAGGTGATATTTACAATGCCGGTTTTTCCTTCTTCTTTTCCAAAAACCTTGCTTGCCAGCATTTTTGAATACACTTCCGCTTTCAATAAAGCGCTATCCGGCACCTGCAGCATTGCTGCATAAGAAACTGCTTTGTTATTGATCCTGACAGAAGCAGATGCAAGATCAATTTTAGGACAGGCTTCTTTTATTTGCGCGATAAATTGTGGCTCTTTTACATAGGTTTGACCGAAAGTAATGGTAACTAAAAAGAAGGACAGTACGGATAGTAAGGTTTTAGCGGTTGACATTTGTTGATTTTTATTATTCCGGCAAATATCTGTTTTTGAAATGAATTGCAGAAAGCATTCTTATTGTATTGACCAATGCCTGGGCTTATTCATGAAAAACAGAAGTGATTTTTTTATCCACCAACTGCCAGCTTCCTTCTTCTATTTCGGCTTCCAGCTGACCGTACGCCCACCCGCAATAGCCGATCCATATTTTGATGTCCTGTGGGCCAATCATTTTTTCGTCAACTAATGCTACCGCCTGGTGAAGATCTCCGCCAAAGAAAACATCTTCGTAAATTAATTGCCCATCTTTAAGTAAATCCGGCCTGCGATGGATAAAGTAAAGATGTTCCTGGTCAACAGGGCCACCTTCATATAAAGGTATATTGCCGTAAGATTTAAATTCCTCCAGTTCATTAAGGCGGCGGTGGAATTTTTTGTTAATGATAAAACCTGTAGCGCCATCATGATTATATTCAGTAAGTAAGATGGTTACTTCCTCAAAATTGGGATCATCCATCCCGGGCAGACTCTTTAATGAAACGCCTGCACTTAATGCTGTCATAACCTGCTTTTTTAAGTATAAAGGTACTGGTAAAGTAATCAAGCCTGTTGAAACAAAAAGCAAAGACTCATCTTAAATAGGGATTGGGCAAATCGTTAAATGTCCGGATAAAAAATGCATGACGTATAAACGCCATGCATAAAAACACAAAGAGAAAAAGCCTGCCTTTGAACTACTGTACTTGCAGGATTATATCAGGTTACAAAGCATTCATACGAGGTCACCAGGTGTATTTCTTCAGGCTTACGGTTCCTGAAAAATTAATAAACAACAAATTGCATCCTTCACAATTAAAATATTCCAGGTAGGCAAGCCCGCGTATATCCACGGTTGGTTGAATAGGATTGTTTTTCAGGTTGACGGATTTTAATTTGGACGCGCTTCGCAGAGACACGGTTTCCAGGCGGTTGTTCTCCGCTTCAATCAACTCCACTGCCGGAAGGCCTGTCAGGTCCAGCTTCGATATCCTGTTATCGGAAATATATAGCTCCTTAAGGTTGGTGAGTTTTGAAATATCCAGTGCTGTGATAAACGTATTCCTGTGTACGTATAAATGTTCCAGTTGTGTTAATCCGAAAATATTTAAAGACGCTATTTTATTATTATATGCATACAGGTATTTTAACTTCTTTAGTTTGGATACATCCAGTGCATCAAGCTGGTTATTGTAACAGCCCAGTTCTTCCAGGTTGGTAAAACTGTTGATACCTTCCATGTTTACGATACCCAAATCATTAACATATAATTTGGTAACCTTTTGTGCTTCGCTAAGCTGTATCTGGTTGTCATCATTGGTATCATATCCCAGCGCAATGATCCGCTGTTTTAAATTAGGATCGGCAATCCTGACAACCTGGCTATGCGCCGCCCATTGTATCAACAGAAACAGGATTAACAACAAAATCCTGATGGCATAAAAACGATCATTGCTCATACTAATAAATATGTTTAAGCTTACAATTAACAACCTCTCCATCACTTTTTATTTCAACAATTTCAGATACATCTGCGCCGCCCACACCAGACAAAAAATATACAATTGATTCCAGGTAATACCTGCCCGGTTTAAGTCCTTTAAAGATAAAGTCACCTTTAGCACTGTAAATTTTTGATTCAATACGAAATGCATTGGCCAATGGTGAAATAGTAGCCATTCTTTTACCGGCCTTGTTCTTTTTCTTAAGCTGTAAGTATTCCTCCATATAGCTTGTAAGCGGGTACAGGCTCACTACCGTACCAGCACGGCCATAAATAGTCTCTCCTACTTTAATGCCAATTAACGTTCGATCTTCATAGTAAGCAAATCCGCTGATTTCTCCAGAGCCTTCATTCAGCATTTCAGCGGCCTGTTTTATATCAAACTCCGCTTTGGGTTGCATAATTTCCAGCGGCTTTTGCGCAATGTTTTTTTGTAAGGCAAGCAAAAGCCATACACCTGACATCCATATCCATTTCATATACATTCAATTTTTACCTGGTTATAGTTGAGAACATTTATGTAGTGCCTTTATACTTCTTAAACACACGAGTTATTTCTTCTTATCGGCCGCAGCAATCACCACAAACGCTATTACGAGTATAAAACTGTATTCGCAGCCACCGGTTCCATGCTCGCCCACAAACCAACCCATTTGCGCATGTATTAATACAACACCGGTAATAAGCAATGCTATAAAACCCGCTGCGATTAGTTTCGTAAACTTACCCAGTAGTAACAACACTCCACCTGCAACTTCAAACACCGTGATAGCCCACACAATCACTTTACTAAAAGCCACTCCTTTGTTTGCGAGGAAGACTGAGAATGTTTGTATTGATCCCGGCAGACAAATACGAACGATCGCATGTGCCAGGAAAATAATCGCCAGGCTCACTCTTAACAACACTTGCGTTTGCCGGAATGATAAAAAAGGAAAGCGATTCATGGCTTTTGTTTTACCGTGGACATCATTGTATCTGCATCATAAAATTATTCATGCTTACTGATCTTTACCAGGTAGTATGTACGCTGATACAGGTTGTATATAACGGTTGATGTGCAGCAAATGCAAAAATGCAGGTCGTTGGTAGGCTGCAAGATGTTGTTTGTTGACGATTCAATGTAATTCATCACCTGCGTTGCCTGCATGCATTGTTTTACCGATTTTTGATGAAATGAAGAAGACTGCATTGCATATATTATGCTGGATAAGTTACTGGCTCCTGCTGGCTTATCTTGAATATTTATGGCTGAAAGATTACCTGCCTGCATGGCCAATGCAAAAGGCCATCACCAGGGCTGTTGCGGCTTCTTTTCTTTACGGACTGCCTCAACTGGCACTTGCTTATTATATCAGCTATTTTGCGTTGGAGAAGATTGTTCAAAAGAAATCAAAGCCACTGATAAACCTGTTATTGATTGTATTGCCATATATCACCGCCATTTGCCTGGTGATATTGCTCGCACGTGAATTGATACTTCCTATCCTGTATGAAGGTGCTGTAACACCTGCACAGGCTTTCTTTGATCCAAGAAAATTTATCAGCATTATGATTGAAGCGGCCTTTCCCGCAGGCCTGCTGATGGCCATTAAATTTGTAGATGCACAACTAACCGCGAAGGAACGGGAAAAGAACCTGATACAGGACAAGCTGACCACAGAACTGCAGCTATTAAAAAGTCAGTTGAACCCTCACTTTTTATTCAATACCCTTAACAACATTTATGCGCTTACCAGAAAAAAAAGCGACCTGGCACCTGATGCGGTACTGAAGCTTTCAGAGCTGCTTCGCTTTACTTTGTATGAAGCAGGTAATGACACCATCGTCATTGAAAAAGAGCTTCAGTTCCTGGATGATTATATCGCCATACAGCAACTACGTTATGGTAGTAGTCTCTCCATTAATTTTGAGAAGTCCGTTGATGATCCATCTCAGCCAATTGCGCCGCTGCTCTTACTTTCATTTATAGAAAATGCTTTTAAGCATGGTGCAAGTGAGCATCATTTTGATTCCTTTATCCGCCTTTGTCTTCATTTAAAAAAGGGCCAGTTATCTTTCACTATTGAAAACAGCCTGGAAGCATCGCCGCTCCCTAAAAGAACAAGTCCGATCGGGATTAACAATGCCTCCCGCCAACTGGAAATGCTTTATCGTGAACATCATCTCACAATCAATAATTCAGGACAGGTGTTCAGCGTACAGCTTACCGTAAACCTGCACAGCTATGGAAAAATTTAAATGCCTGATCATAGAAGATGAACCGCTTGCCGCGGAGATTTTGCAGGATTATATTGCGCAGGTGCCTCTGCTTGTTTGCACAGGTACGTGCCGTGACGCATTATATGCGATGCAGGTATTGCAGCAGGAAACGGTGGATGTGATCTTCCTGGATATTCATCTTCCCGGCATCAAAGGCCTTGATTTTCTGCGAACACTTCAGCATCCGCCGAAGGTAATCATTACCACCGCATACCGCGAGTATGCATTGGATGGTTATGAATTAAGTGTGGTTGATTACCTGCTGAAACCAATTCATTTTAACCGGTTTATTTCAGCCGTAAACAAGCTTAAAGTAAACGAAAGATCTTTGCTACCTCCATCAACGAATTCATCATTACCAACATTACCTGATGCACAACACTTGCTGGTAACCGTAAATAAAAAGAAGATAAAAATTTACCTGAGAGATATCTTATTTATCGAAAGCCGCAAAGAGTATGTACATATTGCTTTACCAGGAAAGACCATTATTACCAGGCTTGGGCTCACAGAAATGGAAACCCTTTTACCAGGCGAAAAATTTCTGCGCATTCACCGCTCCTTTATTATAGCGCTGGACAAACTGGATGCATTCAGTGCAACGGCCATAGACGTTAACGGGCAATCATTACCTGTTGGAAGAAAGTACAGGGAACAGGTGCAGCAGGTTTTGAAAGATAAGGGCCGCGCTGTATAAAAAATGAGAACTCATCAACCTGCACTGCTTAAGCCTCTCCTACTTTTTTTGAAAGACTGCAAAGAAGCTATCAGTTATCCAAACAAAATCCGGCCCTTGGTCTCCTGAAAATAACCTTGATGAGTTGACTATGATAAAAGACCTTGGGTGAGCAAATATAAAGGTGTTGAATACCGTCAATGATATATTGAAGCATCTTCGTTGCGTCGCAATCCTTTCATCGTTCTAAGCTTTTGGCGGCTGTGGGTTGCGGGTTTTAAGAAGCTTATTGAATTCAATCAACAAAAACATTGCCTGTTATTTGTCTTTATCATTAAGCCACACTACTTTTTGCACCGGCTCATGCGGTTGACCGATGATGTCGCGGTACAGTTCTGGCCTTCTTGCTTTTATATACCTGCATCCACCTGCCTGGCCAAGTTTTTCAGGCGTAATGGCCGCCATAGCAAAACCGTCACCTAACGTACGGCACTCTGCAATTACATCACCAAAGGGATCAATTATCATTGAACATCCATTTTTCAGCTGGTCATCATCCATACCTATCGGGTTGGAGAAAATTGCGTAAATGCCATTGTCATATGCCCTTGCCGGCAACCATTTCATCAGCCATGCCCTTCCCTTCATACCATCAAATTCAAAGCGCAGGGAGGATGGATCAGCCTCACGGTTCTCCCAAAGCTTTGGATCTACAAAACCGGCGCCCGGCCTTGTAGACGGTGTGCACATTGTTACGTGCGGCATAAAAATAATATCTGCACCTAACAGTTTTGTTGCTCTTACGTTCTCGACAATGTTATTGTCATAGCATATCAGTATCCCGCATTTCCAGCCAAATAATTCAAAAACGCAATAGCTATCCCCTGCTGTTAAATAGGGATTGATAAACGGATGCAGTTTCCGAAATTTTGCCACAAGGCCATTCTTATCTACACATACATAGGCTTTAAACAAATGCGCATGTTCATCTTTTTCAAACAGGCCGGCCAATATAGCGATGTTATATTTTGATGCTATTTGAGTTAGCTGCGTAACGCTTTCCCCATCCGGGATGAATTCTGCCAGGTTCAGCATCTGGTCTTTTGAGAGATGCCTTGCAAAAGTATAACCTGTTACAGAGCATTCATGAAATGCAATTACATCAGCACCCTCTGCTGCTGCCTTTTGAGCGAGTTTGTCAATAACGGAAAGGTTGTATGCCTTATCTGCGCTCCTGTGCTCGAATTGAGCAGTCGCGATTTTTATTTTTTCCATAATGAAGTGGTATGATTTGGAACAAAACTACTCCGGCACCAGTAGACTAAATTGTACAAAGCCGACATGAATTTAATCAGACACATTTAATTGCATAAAGTTGATCGCTAACCTATCGGTGTCCTGCACATATTCAGTGGGCGTAATACCAGTGTATTTCCTAAATTCTTTGATCAGGTGAGACTGATCAAAATAGCCGGCATCATAACACATGGCCGTAATATTGCTGTGATCAGTTTTGCTTTTCAGCATTCTTAAAAAAGAATGCAGCTTTACAATACCTGCAAATTTTTTCGGGCTTATACCAACACCTTCTTTAAAAGCCCGCTCAAGATGTCTTTCTGAATAACCGGTATGCTCAACCAACTCTTTTATTGTAGCAAGCCCTTTGCTTTTTGTAATAAATGCCAGTGATGCGTGAACCAGCATTTGATTAGATAGCAAGTTTCCTGCAATTAATTTTTTGAAGAAAGTATTCAAAGTATTTAGCTGATCTTCCGGTTTAATCAGGTTCATGGCCCGGGTACAAAGCCGTAAATCATGACTGTTAAAGATATCCTGCAAAACAATCACCTTATCTGTCAGTTCATGAGCGGGTACACCCAACAGTTTACAGGCGCCATCAGGTTGAAATACCACAATAATAAACGAAGCTTCATGCATTAAACACAGATCCCTGAATGCATTGATCTGTCCGTACACAAAAGATCCCGGTAAAGATTTTTTTGTGCCGGTATCAATAAGCGTTCCTTTTAAACATAAGACCATGGCCATGCTGCCGTCTGAAAATAAGCGTAACTTTTTTACGTGGTCACCTTCACTTTTCAAAAAAAGATAGTGCCTTATATAAGGCTGTAATTCCTTGGATGGTAATACCTGCATAGCGTTTGTGCTAACCGGACTTGCGGGAATGGCAATTTCAAATATATACAATAACAACCGAACAAGGGACTTTACTGGTTGCAGAAATCAATTACTCCGTCTTTCAAAAGTTGACAATAATATTTTGCGGATGTTTTATTCTAATGGTTAATTTCACCGCTAAGCTACGTTAACTGTTTTCGTAATCTCCCGGCAGTTAATTGCGTTGCTATAAACCTAATAAAAGCCCCGTATGACCAAACATCACAGATTTTTACTGATTGCATCATTATTTATTTGCCTGGTTGCCTGCAATACTTCTGATACGCCGGATGCAGCGCCTGAGCGAAAACCGGTTACAGACTTTAATCCATCTCCCACATTTATGACCCCGGAAGAGAGTATGAAAACGATGCGATTACCTGCCGGTTATCACCTGGAACTGGTGGCCAGTGAACCTGATATACAGGAACCCGTAGCGATTGCCTGGGATGGTAACGGACGAATGTATGTGGCGGAAATGCGCAGTTACATGCAGGATGTTGAAGGAACGGGAGAACATCTTCCTATTTGCCAGATCAGCAGATTTGAAGACACCAACGGAGATGGCAAGCTGGACAAGCACACCGTTTTTATCGATAGTCTTGTGTTGCCCAGGATGATGCTGCCGCTGGATGACCGGCTGGTGGTGAATGAAACATATTCTTTCAATATGCATAGTTACAGGGATACGAATGGCGATGGAAAGGCAGATGAAAAGAAATTGGTTTATCATAATGATACTGCAGACAACGCCAACCTGGAGCATCAGAAAAGTGGTTTGATCTGGAATATAGATAACCATATTTATGTAACCTATAGCCCGGTTAGGTATCAATATGATAATGGTATGCTGAGAGCGGATTCTATGTCTGAAGGACCGGGCGGTCAATGGGGTCTGGGGAATGATGATTACGGCCGCTTATATTATTCTTCAGCAGGTGGAGAAGTACCCGCTCTTAACTTTCAGCAAAATCCTGTTTATGGTCAGCTTGATTTGCCAGACCAGCGGGAGAATGATTTTGATGCGGTATGGCCCATCATTGCAACACCCGATGTTCAGGGTGGTAAAGAACGCCTGAGAGAAGACAGTACCTTGAATCATTTTACCGCCTCCTGCGGACAAAGCGTTTTTCGCGGCGACCGCTTGCCTGCAAATATGAAAGGTGATTTGTTTATCTGCGAACCTGTGGGAAGGCTTATACGTCGCGCCAAAGTGAGTACGAGGAATGGAGAAACATATCTTAGTAATGCCTATAACAAGGCCGAGTTTCTCACCTCTTCAGACATGAACTTCAGGCCTGTCAATACGGTTACCGGGCCTGATGGTTGCCTGTATATTGTAGATATGTATCACGGTATTATCCAGGAAAGTGCCTGGACAAAAGCCGACAGTTACATCCGTCCGCAAATTCAAAAACGCGGGTTGGATAAACATATTGGCAGAGGAAGGATTTACAGGTTGGTACATGATAAGTATACGCCTGGCCCACAGCCTAAATTACTCGATGCATCTGCTAATGAACTGGTAAAAACATTATCACATCCCAATGGCTGGTGGCGGGAAACGGCACAGAAGTTATTAGTCATTAGGGGCGATCAATCAGTCGTACCTCAACTTGAAAACTTGGCACTTGGCAAATCAACTATCTGGCAGAAACTTGCTTTCTGGCAAAGCAAACCGCCAGCAGTTACAAGAATACATGCTTTGTGGACGCTGGACGGGCTTCATGCCATCACCAAAGACCTGTTGCTTCAGGCCTTCAAAGATGAGTCACCTGAAGTAAGGGCTGCAGCAATAAGAATCAGTGAAAATTATTTGAAGCAACAGGATGCAAATATGTTCTCTGCGCTTGAGCATTTTAAGACAGACACAAGCGGCACAGTAAAAATTCAATTGGCACAATCCTTAAGATATATACGCCTGCCACAGGCAAAAACGCTGCTTCAGGAGTTAATGAAAGACAATGCCAGGAGCAAATTAATGCAACTGGTTGCCGAGAAGAGCCAGGAGGAAACCGATGAAGCATTTATTCAGTTGAAAGAATCTGTAGCATCCTTACCGGAAAGAGATCGAAAGCTCATTCTTCATGGCGCAGATAACTTCAAACAACTTTGCGCAACCTGTCACGGGCAGGATGGTAAAGGATTGCCGTCTATGATAGCGCCACCGCTTGCAGGTTCGGCAAGAGTAAATGCTGATAAGAATACAGTTATTAGAATTCTGTTGAATGGATTGCAGGGGCCGGTAGACGGAAAGAAATATCCTGATGTAATGCCGGCTCAAAATGCCAATACAGATCAATATATCGCTTCAGTGCTGAGTTATATCAGGAACAGTCTCGGCAATCATGCAGATATTGTTTACCCGGATGACATTAAAAAGATCAGGGCCGAAAACAAGGACCGGCAAAAGGCATGGACACTGGAAGATCTGAAGGTTATTGGAAAATAGAATATTCCCTCTTGTTATTGAGAGGTGAGAATGCTTTCAACTGGCCATCCGTTAATGAATCGCATAATTTAAAACATCCAACCAAAAATTAAATTACCTGGTTGCCCGGCTTCTAAATGGAAAAATTGGCCTGGTTAAGTCTTGCCCCCTGACCCATGGAGGACGCCTACCTGTAGCACTCCACACATTATCCAGCAATGTTCTTGCTGCTCCAATTGTATCGGGAGGAGGCGGTACACTTCTGGACGCGGGAACAGGTGGAGGAACGCCAAAATTGCTAAAGACACCATATGTATTAACAGAGGTGATGTTGTTTTGTGCATTGAGAAATATTTCCAGCAATCCTTCCTCCCCCGTGGAAGTGATGTAAACGCTTTTCGCAAATGGCATACTTGCAGGTTGCAATAATGCTTCACCAGCAATAAGCCTGAACGCGGCTTCATCTCCTTGCGTTACATACAGGCCTGTTTGCCCACGGGTAAACCGCCAGGAAGAAGTAGGGTTTAATGTAACTGAATTAAAAGGCCAAAAACCATGTTCCGCGTAGTGGCCGGCAACGGTATAATCGTAAACAAACCGCCCACCGCCGCTACCTATGAAAGAAGGCCTAAAAGCATTGGCCTTTATTGTTAAGTCAAGTGCAATATTGTGGGCAATAGCGCTTCGGTTCACTGTTGGTAATCCACCGGCTACCATTTCAATATATTCGGGTTGTAACAAGCGAAGCAGTAATTCTCTTCGTGTTGTAAAATCATCCCAGTTTTGTGCTGTAGCTTGTTGATCAATATCACTGGTAACCCGGGTAACATTATTTAATAACAATACCCTTATCTGGTCTATGGTATGTGCTGCAGTTTCATGAAATGTTACTCTGTCAGTAACGGTAGACGCAACCGGTGAAGCTGCAGCAATTCCTATACCGGCAATGCTTATAAGAAAGGCCATTCCACCGGTTGAAAAACAAGCGGCAGCCCATACCACATTGCCTAATTGCGACATATAAAATGCACCATAGTCAAACGAAGACGACATAATATTTTCAAAATCGGTTAGTCCATCTCTTGCGGCACTTGTATATTCAGCATTTATAGCAGAATTGGCAATAGTTACCAGTTCAGATAAAGTTGGCCTTGGCCGTGCAGGCTGTGGCGCAGGTTGCTTTTGAAGAAATTGCGGCAAAGAGGTTTGTTGCGCCACATGTGTTAACTCATGTGCCAGTAAATGCTTACCATCAAATGATTCCTGTGAAAATTTACCATCATTGAAATATATATCCCTGCCCACTGTAAATGCCTGGGCATTTAAATCTTTTGATAGTGAAGATGCATATTCACCGGTATGAATGCGCACCTCTGAAAAGTCAGCTCCAAAGCGGCTTTCCATAAAATTTTTTGTTGACTCATTCATTGTATTGCCGCCGCCTTTTGTTGCCTGAATTTTACTTGTTACGGCATCGCTGGCTTGTGTGCCATCAGTTGCTTTTTTTTGAATGAAGGCGTTTCCTGGTTTAAGCCGTGCCTTTTCCTCTTCTTCGCAATGAGAACATTTGCGTTGAATAAAAGAGGGATCGGGCATACGCATCACTTTATCTGCCATTGCATCTGCTTCCGCTTCCAGCGGATCATCCACAGCCCCAATACTCAGCTTTGCCTGTATAGGGGAAGCCTTGAGTGCTGAAACATGGTCCTGGCTATTTTCCGCATGCATAATGGCAGCAGACGTAAGGTGATGCTGTTGCGGTTCCTGTATGACCGAACTTGGCTTTTTTGTGTTCATATAAAACAATTTTTGCAGCAACTACTACCATCGAATAAACCTACGGTAATTTAACCGTGAGTTGCCCGCCAACAAACCAGGCAGGCTTGCTATCCCTGTCTGCACTAATTACAGCATTATCAATATTAAGCGGCGTAACTAACCCACCACCTACCTGAAGAAATCCTTGCGCACCCATTACATTCACAGGCACAGCAGCGCCGGCAATAATCTTTATGTTGGAATCTTTGGATGCTTCCAGGTTTCTCAGCGGGCTAAACATGCACTGGTTAACCGTGGCAGGTGTTTCCTTTTGCGCCTTCGCCAGCAATGCATCAATAGCGCCCTTGTCTGCATCGGCAAGTTTTTGCCACCATGCATCATGCTGAACATCCGGCAAACGCAGGTAATGATCCACCTTTGTAAATACCAGCGATGACAGCACGGCCATTCTTTGTGTTTCGGGAGATTGCATCACCTGCAGCAGATCACGGCTAAACTCCTGTACTACCAGCGCAGCTAAACGACGCGCCTCTATATGGTTTCTATCCCCGGGATGATCCTTTGCTATATTTGCATGCGACAGTATATCTGTCTTCCCTTTTTCTTCTTCAGACCGGGCTTTGTAGTAAGCTGCAGATTTTTCATCACTCACATCTTCCAAGGTATGAAGTGCCGATACCATTCCGGTTCCGGGCACGCTGCCTGTAACGAGGTCATGACCAAAACGATAATCCCCTCGAATCAATTCAACAAAATTAGAATGCGCAAAAAAGTCTTCGACTGCGTGAAAGGCTGCACCTAGTTGCTCCAGGCCATTCCTCACAAGACCCATTTTCACAAAGCCGGCAAGCTTCTCTTTTATATACTGTATGGGATCACTTCCTCTTATTGAAGCATCTGCCAATCCTGCTTTTTGATTAGCAAGCAGATCCCGATCACGCCATTCATTCTTCTGTTTATCCCATATATAATTATCAAAATGTTCCTTAGCCTCATACCCTCCAAACTTACCGGGTTCGCATATCAATATAGCATTGCCCAATGTTGGAAGCTGGCTGTAGTCTCTTAATTTATTTCCCCTTTCAATCCATTTACGCTGTTCTTCTGTAAAGCCGCCACCAGTTAGCGCCGCTTCATCAATAACATGATGAGTATTATCGGTAAACCTTGCAATGTGCGGTGCTTTATTACTACCCGATTGCTGAAGTACATGCGTTAATTCATGTGCCAGCAAACGCCTGCCTTCAGAAGTTCCGGGAGAAAAACGTCCGTCATTAAAATAAATGTCATTGCCAACTGTAAAAGCCTGTGCATTTAGCTGATCTGACAGGTGGGACGCATCACTTCCTGTATGAATACGCACGTTAGAAAAATCAGTGCCAAACCGGCTTTCCATAAAACTTTTAGAGGGCCCGTTCATCGGTATACCACCTTCTTTGGTTGTATGGATTTGTCCGGATACGGCATCGCCTGCGGCATTTGTATTTTCACCAGGTTTTCTTAATATGAATGATGCGAGTGTTTTACGACGTGCCTTTTCATCATCTTCACAATGCACGCATTTTCGCTGAATAAGGGATAGCCCGGGATGCGTATTTTCAGCGGCTAAGGAACGATTAATGGTTAAATCAATATGCGCTCCGCCATCCATTTCAACACACGACCGCTCTGTGGCCGGAATTACAGATATGCCATTATGATGTGATATTGTATGTTTATTGCGTGTATTCACATCTTTCGCATTTTAGCGGCAGACATTTACATGATCTTACCCTCTTTCTTCAATTCTTTTTTTATTCCCTGCAGTAAAAAATCTACCGTAATACTTTTTTCATTTTGATTAAGCGCCATCAGCGAAGCATATTGAACAACGTTGATAATGGAACCACCGGACAGTTCATATTGATGAGCGATCCGCTCAAGCTCTTCTTTTTTTGGCGGTTCACATGCAACGCTAAATGCATTACGCCACAACCTTAATCTTTCCCTTGGCTGAGGCTTTTGAAAATGAATGATTGATTGCAACCTTCGTGTTAAAGCCTGATCTACATTTTCCCTCATGTTAGAAGCAAGGATTACGAGGCCCGGATAATCTTCCAGCCGTGTTAAAAGATAAGCAATTTCCTGATTGGCATACTTATCATGTGAATCTGAAATATTTGTGCGTTTGCCAAATAAAGCATCTGCTTCATCAAAAAAAAGAATCCAATTCTTATTCTCCGCTTTCCTGAACACTTTCTCAAGATTTTTTTCAGTTTCGCCAATATATTTGGATACCACCATTGAAAGATCAACCCGGTAGACATCCAGATTGTATATTTTTCCAAGTAGTGAAGCGGTAAGCGTTTTACCCGTACCAGGCGGGCCATGAAACAACGCTTTATAACCAGGTTTTATCTTCTTGGCCATCCCCCAGTCTTCATACAATGTGCGGCCATGCTTTAACCATACCATGATTTCATCAAGTTGCTTTGCGGTAAAATCATCCACTACAAGGTCACTCCAATCCATACTGGTATTCAACCTTTTTGCAGGAAAGTCCATGCTAAACTGAGGCCTGCGTAAATTACCCGTTGTAAAAAAATCAACATATTCTTCGCTCAATAAAATCCGGCTGCTTCCAAAAGATTCACCGGCAGCATTATTATCTATCTGCAAAACATTATGAGCAATAAAGAAGTGATCCGGCTCGAACAAAGCATATAAACGAAACCTTTGTGCAAGGTCATTACCTGCCAGTAGAAAAAGTACTGTTTCAATGGTTGGCAGAAACCCACTGTGCCGGTTAGCTTTTAGCCCGCCAAACTCAGTATAACCACGGTTTGCATTTTTCTTTTGCGAAAGAAAAACATCTAACAGGTGCGGTTGAACATGGGGAATCAGTGCCAGTATCAAGATAAATCTTTCTTCTGTTGACAAATGGTAATATTTTACAAACTCAGCATATACAGAAGATTCATTTTCAAGTTCCGGCACTGTAACAGGTTTGTCTTCTATATTGGTTGCCTTGTCAGACAACAATAACTGATCTGCCTTTGTATGGATGATCTTATTCCACCACCCAGAAGTCTTTTCCTCGTGACTTCCGTTTTTTTCTAATGTGGCGTCCTCTCCGGGAAAATAATCTTTCAGTCGCGCATTTACAAATTCAGCGAACCATGTTATTTCACGTGAAAGTGTATCAGCATTCTGATTTACCAGGTTAGGTTTCATAACAGGTTCTGAAGCTACTATTGCATCGTTTTGCATATGCATGATTTTACCATTCAACAAAAATGATTTCGCTGTTCCATGCAAGGGCAATGGTTGAAAACCCCCAGGGAACATTGTCAAGCAACACATCAAGTGTTTTTCGTTCTACCTGCAGTAACCATCCATCTTCTTTTTTGCGGAGTATGCCATCCCGTCTTAAGAAAGAATCTTGCAAACCATTTGCAGATGTATTTTTAAGCGCACTCCAATGGGCTATCACAGCTTGCAATAAATCACCTGCCTCACTGATTTCCTTTTCATTCAATCCCATTTTTAAGGGTAAAGGTTCGTCTATTGCCAAACCACAAAGCATTTTTTCCAGCAACAGGTTATACTCATGTATTTCAAATTCACCTGTACTTAAAAAGCCAAGCAAGTGAACCGCTTTGTATTGTGCATCCTTATCTTGCCATTCTATACCATTTAATAATTTAAGGTTGGTAAAGAAAGATTTAAAAAAAGGCGACAGCAGTACTATCCCCGCGTTTTTTACTAGAAATTTTTCCTCTTTGCTGGTATCGTCAGCAACACTATCGTTGTTACAATCCAGTAATTTCTGCACAGACATCTCTTGTGGCAAACGATTACTAAAAATACCAGGTGAACCTTTTGGTTTTTCTGTGATATCTTCCTGAATAATTGATTTTACCTGCAACGCACCACCGGGAATTTCTGCCCGTACATATTTTTCAAATAGTTCGATAAGCATTTCTTTTGGTAATGTACCTTGAAAAATTGCAGGTGCATTTACAAGAATAAAATCAATTAATTGTTTTTCTTCTTGTATAAATAATCGGCCTGTGATGTTTTGGATTAACTGCTGATGCGGGCTGTTATGAACCAGCGCAACAGTACTTTCCAATTCTGTGAACAATGAAACAATACCAGATTTAGCAGGTTGATTTAATTGTAACATTATCCTCCTCCAAACATTCTTTTGCTGCTTATGGGTGTTAAGCGCTGCAGCCAATTCCACAAAGGAATCCCGGATTAATTCCAGAGCAATAACGTCAATATCAAAATCATCCACAGCAACCCACCAAGGTATACAACCACTAGACAAAAAATAAATAAAAGCCTCAAGCTTTGAGGAATACTTTGCACTATCCTGTAAAGAAGGTTTTTTCAACTTCATCACCAATGCCTTTTCAAAGGCAGGCTCAAAAGTTTCCGTGAATTTCGTATTAATTAAATACGGTGTAAACCTTCCTAGATCTACTTCAATTTTGTCAATCTTTATCCACTCATTTTCACTTATGTATTTTGAACATACCTTATCAATTGTTTCAGAGAGCAATCCCAGAAAAGTGACAGAAAAATTCTGACGAAAAGACAGGGCTTGTTCTTCACCAGCACATCCATATTCAAAACTTAGCCGATTTAATACGTGCGTCATCTGTCTGTTTTTAAAATCATTATCCGGCTGAACCACAGTCCTCGTTACAAGAGCCACACGCTTTCAATGTTTTCAGCTTTTCCACCAAAAGATTAACAATTTCATACCGGGGCATTTCATTCTGCGCCATCTCATCAAGCCAGCTATGGTATGCCTGTTCAAATTCTTTCATCTCCTGCAAGCCAATCCAAACAATTTTTGTGTGTATATGTGCCGGAAATTCTGTTTGAATCGTTTTTTCTACGAGATTCCTGAACGTGCTGTCCCTGAAGCGTTTTGGCCAACAAGGCAATACCACTGTCGTTCTAAATGAATAAGGATCTTCATTATTATCGCAAGGATCTTCTTCGCAATAAAAATCCATTTCATAACCAAAATAAACCAGCAATCGCTCCATCTCCCTGTCTATATCATCAATGGCAGGCGGCACACCCTCTTCTTTTTGCTTATCTGTGCGTTGGGTGTATATAAAATCACTTTGGGCCAGTGTTTGCTCCTGCTCATCAACAATTATAAAACTACACCTTGTATTAGTGATATCAAGTTGTTCTTTTTGATTTGAAACGATCCTGTAATTGGCTATTTCAGCTCCGTACTGCTGCAAATCAAGTACTCTCTTTGTAAGCAGTTCATACTTTTTGAACTTTAGCGGTGTTGGTTCAGAACCATCTTCAAATGCCTTCTGGAATAGAAAAGATTTGTCATTATCGTGAAAAGGAATTTTGAAATAGCCAAGTATCCATGGCATTTCATCGTAACACTTATCAGCAGCCAGCCGGCTTATTCGTTTTAGATATAATTGAGGATCCGTGCCTTGCCCTAATCCAATGCCAAGATCGCATGTATCAAGACATACATCCAGAAAATTTACCGGGACCAGTATATTTTCTTCATCAAGAACAGCGTCAAACTTTGGCCGGAGCAGGATATGTTCCACAAGGTGAAGCCCCTCGTTATCATTGATTGTAGTCATTAATTTTTCGATCTTTTTAAAAGCTGACTCACGTTCCTCGTTTGACAAAAACTCTTTGCTTTTTCCAAGAAGCACTGCACTATCGCCCGTTCTATCATACAATTCAAACCAAAAGGGATACATTGATTCAACCCTACGCTGGCGGGTGCCATTTTCAAATTTGAAAAAGGAACGGTCATCAGCATATGTCAAAATCTGTGTTATAAGCGTTTCGGTACAGCAACCATCTTTTACAGGCACACTTATAAACAAAACATTTTGCGCGTCATCCGGATCAATCAATTTTACAATATTTGTTTTTACTTTTTTTGTTGTATCCACCACTTCTTCTATTGCTACGTAGCCAGTAGCCAGCGTTCTGCAGGATACATCTTTAAAGCCCAACAACCTGCCCACCCTTCTTTCTGCGCCGGATATATTCAGGGAACCCCAGGCCCCGTACTGAGTATAATCATATCCTTTGGCACGTTGGGTACTTATTTTATAATACTCTCCATCCTTAAGCATGCTTATTTTATCTGCAATTAAACGTTCCTCAATTTTATAGGGTGTAAGCCAACGGCTTATTGCTTCATATTCACTCATATTTTCGCCAAATCTAGCCAGCATATGATCCAAGAAACGGTTACGATGCCTGCTGAATTGCTTTGGCGTTTCAAGCAGGTTTTGAAGTATATGCGTAAAATCCTCTAATATTTTATCCCAATGATCTGCTCCCCTGTTATTATGATCTATCAACAAAGATTTAAGATCCTGTATTTCGGCAAGTTGGGTTTCATTAAACGCTGTTGCCGTATAAATGGCTCTTGTAAAGATGTTATGCTTCACATGATCATCAAAAGAAAACAGATCACGCAGATGATTCAACTGAGACAGGTAACCGGCCAAAACCTGCTCAAAAAAAAGAAGGTATCCTTTTAACTGCAGTGCCTGTGCTTTTCGTTTATCATTCGCATCAGACGGAAGCCCAGCCTGATCATTAACACCATAACAAGCAGGCAACGAGTAAGTAACCGGGTAATAATCTTCGAGATCCATATACTCACCTGAAGGAACAGGGAAATCAACCTGGTGGCCAACCAGTTTATATTTACTTTCCATAGACACCATGTCTTTAAACAACTTCAACATGCGATTTGGCCTTCTGTCTTCTGATCGCCCCATAAAATAGGTGATAAAATCACGTTCCTTGCAAAACATTATCTGTGACATTTCCGGTTGTATACGGGCAACCTTACGCTCATCAGCCAGGTTCTTTATCCAGAGATTAAAAAAGTTCTTTAAGGAAGCGTTGTCATTCATCCCGGCAAAAGGCAAATGCAGGTAATTAACCGCTTTTATACCTTTGATATCAGCCACCTCATTAATGATATCAGATAATCGTATATCGCGAAATAAGTTTGTTCTTTCAAGATCGTTATCATCTATAAAGCCATGTTTTAATGCCGGGCCTTCAAAAATTTCGTCTACCAAATAGCCTTTATCCATCATCTGCGGAATGGTGTAAAAGGGAATCGATGGCGTAAAGTATTTATAAATGGTAAAAAATAGTTCAGCCAATACCTCATCAGGGTCTGCATATTCCTGCAAAACAATAAAGGCACCAATACCAAAGTCTTCATATGTTACATCAGTTACAGCAATAAAATCTTCGCACAGATTGCGGTTATGTGCAAGTTTCTCTGTTACATTTTGTTTTATTTTCTTTTGCTCTTCTGCCTGAACGCCGCTTTCATATTCAATCATCACGTTATAAAGCCCTTCAAACTCTACAATTTTTGATTCCAGCAGATCTTCAGGTGCAGCAGGCAACTGATCAATTTGCCATTGTATTTTTTCTATAATCTTATCCAAAGCAGCTTTCTCCTGGTCGGTTGCATTTGCGGAAAGGTTGTTTAATGCTTGTTGCGATTCCTGAAGCTTTGCAACAAAACTTTCTTTATAAGCAGCTTTATCTACAGGGCCGATTTTCAGATCACCGTAACACACTTTTTCGTTATGGCCGCATGAACAATCAGCATCTTTTTGTACATCAGGATAATTGTAATCAATCCAGACAGGCACTTCGTAATCCTTGCTTTTTTCAATCCAGGCATTTCTTACGCCTGCTGTATCAATAATAATTTTCCGGTAGTCATTTATGGTGAGTGCTGTATTGTGCAATATTTGCCTAGCCGTATAAAATATTTGTTTCCAGGTATTGTTTGTTAGTTGTTCCGGCGCGAGTAAATCTTTTATATCAAAACCGGTTCTGTAAGAAAGATCAGTGATTGCATAACATACAGCCTCCAGTATAGTAATCCCGGGATCTGAATTATTATAATCCGTCCAGTTATCACTACCTAGTTTTTCAATAGCCTTAAAGCCTTGTTTACGCAGTGCATTGTAATCTTCTGCCGGCAGAAGAGGGTTTACTTTTGTTAATGAGATGCCTTGCATATACTATTAAGTTTATTTATTCTTTTTTACGGCCCGTTTTGATTTTATGTTTTTCTCTTCAACAGTTGGAGATTCAGTTTTTTTCGCTGCTTTTTTATTGGCTGAAGTTTTTGCGGCAGGTTTTGCTGTGATTTCTTTTGCTATAATTAATGGTTTGGGCAACGCCGTACGCCTAAGCGCTGAAGCAGTTCTTCGTGATGCGCAATCCGATGGTTTATCGTCTTCTTCATAAGGAATAATGATGTGTTGTGGAACAGAAACAAGTATAGATCTAGAGGTACATGGTTTTGCAACAATATCTCCATCGAAAGCAGGATCGTCCTGCAAAAATTTTTCAACGCTGTCACACCCGCAAAACTGGTTGAAGAACTCAGCAATATTTTCCTGCCTGTTACCGGCGCCCCTGAAGAAATCCTGTGCAGCAATCAATTTCGGCCCCGGAATATCTAATGCAAACTCTTGCTTTGCAATATTAAAAAGAGAAAAATAAGCAATAAGTGTATAGCTGCCGGCGGGTATATTATCTATTGAATAGCTGCCATCTGCCCCGGTTGTTGCCTGGAGGCTAAGCTCTTTTATTTTTATGAGAACAGCAGCAAGCGGGCGTTTATTTTGTTCGTTATCGTAAACTTTACCGGTTATACTGCCATAACCAACTCCTTCGTTATCATCACAACAACTATTACAACAAACCCCCATTACAAAGTCTGTTATAAAATCTACATAAGAACGTTCCTCAATGAAATTGATAATGGAAGAAGCATATATTTTTTGATTAAAAGAAATATCCGCGTTTTCATCAAAGGCCCACGGCGTTAAATATCGTACAAGTTCATTATTGAGTACCTTCATATAATATCCCTTGTCTATGCCAAGGTAAAACTTCACTTTGAATGACACGATCACTTCTTCATACAACGGATTTTTTGCATGCACATGAACAAATGGAGAGGTTCGCGTTTGAAGATATTTTTCAATCGCAATAAGTGTCCTGCGGCTGGTTTTGGGTTGTAACAGGTTAGCAGCATTACGATTTTTAAGGTCTGCAACAGGTATTATTAGCACATGGCCAGGCGCTATCTGCGGGCTGCAACACTCTTCTGTTTGCACAATGTTCACCGTATCAACATTATCTATTCTTTCGGATGATACAGTGGCGCCGCTGATCCGCCGGGGATGGACAGGGGTAGCAAGCGGAGGTGTTAAAGGACTAATTCCTGTAAGTATATTAAAAACACTGGCCACATTTGCCCCGGCCGTATTGCCATGGCCAACAAGAGAAATACTAATGGCTGGGTTATCTTGCAAAAATTCAACAACTGCCTCAACCGATGCCCTTGGCAAACCATTACCGGGAAACGAGATAGAAATGGGAAGCACTGTTTGCCTTGCGGACAGATATGTGTTCCTGCACAAGCAACGGGGATCTGAATGCGTTATACACTTCACTTTGTAAATACCAGGAAAACGGTCTAATATAAGATGTTCAAAATCCCACGCATTTACAGCACGGCCTTTATGACGCAACCTTTCACTTACACGGGTATAAAACTCTTTTCCTATCTCTTTGTGCTTACCATCAAAAGAAGCAAAGGGTTGCTGCACCCTGGTTATTTGTGCAACCGGTTTATCAAGCTTGTTAATGCTTTCTGCAGCAAGTGCCTTATCAAAATGAGTCTGATCATTTCCATTATCTACAAATACAGCTTCTACAGCCTGTGTTACGATACTTACAAGTTGTGGTATACGATCTGCATTTTCTGTTACACTGGCACAAAACCATACCAACCCATCACTTATAATTGTACTATTTACGGATGCATCAGCCGGCACATCAATCTTAATAATTCCAGTTGCCTGAAAACCATAAGTTCCGTCTGAAGTAATATTTTCCGCCTTGAAAGGGCGCCACTCATTACCGGTAAGATAAGACCAGTTGATCACGGGCGGATCATCATCCTCATTACCCGCACTGCCTTCTGCAAACTGGAAAAGCAGAGAAACTGATTGCTGTGGCTGCAGCTTTTCAATGCCAATAAAAAGCATACCCTCCTGCATATCTCCTGTGTACTGATTGGCCAGCGAATTTCCATCGAGCCCGGGGTTTATAAAACTTGCCAGGAGAGGGTCTGTAAAAGGTTTCGCGCCGGGTTGCACTACATTGCCCGAATTTGCTTCAGCCGGTACCAGCAAGCCTATTACGTCTACCGGCCCGTTTCCTTCGCCGGGTTCTCTTGTTTCCACGGGTGCGGGGTGCTCCTGATAATATTGTGCATAGGGACTTATATAATTGAATTGAGGAAACAGCATATTCCCTGCATTTACCAACAGGCCATTCAGCAATGCATTAAGCACTTTGAAATCAGCACCAGCGCTGTTAAAAGGTGTCCCGTTTTGCAGGTTTGCCTGGTTAATATAAGTTTCAACAACACCAAAAGGGTATAAATGATAAAAATGTTCAATGCCTGGTTCCAGGCTATCCAGCGTTGAACGATAACTAACGGAAATTTCTTTGATCTCTAAACTGATTGCCCGGTTTTGTCTCCCCTGAAGATCATCAGGCGTTTCTATTAAATAGGATATTTCGAGAAATCCTTTGTTCGAGTCTGTGTTCCATTCACTAAAATTTTCCAGTGGCTTTCGGGGTAGGGGAACCGGTATTGATGAAACAGACTCCACACCGGCGATGCTAACTGCTCTTTGTAAGATGTTACTGCTTAAATCTGCCTGGCTAAAATTTCCAGCATTCTGGCCGTTTAATAATATCCAGTTTCTGTTACGCAAAACGTTTACTCCATAGTCTGCTGAACTGTTATTAAAATCAGGTTTCCTTGTTTTTCGAATATTTACCGCAAGTTTATCTAAATCATTTTCGCCAGGTATGGCTTGATCCTGAAGTTTGGCATTGAACGGTTTGTTAAACACTTCTGTACTGCCAATATAAAAAGACTTACCCTGCGCGGGATAAGCAGTAAAGGGGTCAAACGGTTTACCTTTCTGAACAAGCCCGTTTTCGTTTTGTATGATAAGTGATTTTAATCCGTCGTAATGAAAATTAAAAAGTTCATCTTTAGAAATATCAGTATTAGAAAAGCCCTGGATGTTTTTCTGCAGATCTGGAGAAGGATTGACAGAACCGACATTTACCTGTAAACTTAAACTGCTAAACAAAATATTCTTATAGGTAGCTTCAGCCATAGTGATAGCAAGATCAATCGCTACTTTCATTACCGGCACTCCCGTTTTAAAATTGTACCCCGGATGCAGCTTTGCATCAAACCCTGCAACAGCCTGTTCTGCAATGGGTAAAAAAACAATAACTGACCTGCTTGAATCATCCAGGTAGTAGGCTGAGGTCCCCAACTGAAATGAAGGATTAAAAATGTCAAGCGTACCTGTTTCACCATTATCCAGCGTGTACTTAACAAGCATCTTGTTCCATTCTTCTGCGGTAAGCCTCCTTTGTATATTGATCCATCCCTTGTCTCCCGTAAGGGATATATTGAAGAAATTTTTTCCGGTTTCTTTTGTTTCAAACGCTTTAGCAGCTTTTAGCAGCGCGTCGGTATTTCCTTTTGCAAACTGAAGCTTTATAAGCCTGTTACCGCCCTGTAAAAAAAGTTGAGGAGAAGCTATTCCAAAACCTATTTCTGCCAGATCTTCCCGACCACTATCATCATTATTATTATTATTGTTTATCTGGGCACAAAGACCTGTGGTATTTGTTACCGGAACATTTCCTTTTCCAAAAGCCGGCCAACTGGCGCCTGCCGCGGTAAACTTTTCTCCAAACCCATCCCTGGAGTTTGCAACAGGCCTCGCATAAACTGCTTTGATTGTTTTACTATTATCAGGCCCAATGGTATTGCTGATAAAGATGTTTTTTATCTCCTTTATTTTGGCCTGGTTAACCACAATATCTTCTGTAGTTTTATATACCTGTTCCTTACCGGCAAGGTCTTTACCTGCTTTTAGCGTTGTTGCCTTGGCAACATCATATTCCAAAACATCTTTAGCTAGTTCAAAAACAATATGTACTTTATCCGGAATTGAAGGTTTGGCGGAAAGCTGAAGAACATCCCTGTAATAAAAATCGAGCATTCTGCCGGTAATACCATTCATCTGCTCCTGTACAAGACGGAACAGTTGTAAAAAAGCAATAAACAAAGCCATATGCGGCTGATGCGATGGATATTGTTCCAAAGCAAGCTGCATATACTTTTCACAGCTATCTACCAACTTCACAATAAAACTGTAAAAGTTGTTGAAGATATCGTCAACAGAAAGTGCGGCTGCTAGAATTTTTTCTTCTGCACCCTGGCCTTCATATATTGATATATCAGCATTAATAATATCATTAAGCCCCCACAGGTCTTTATTTTCAATGGCAGAATAATCTATTTCCAATGGATGTTTAGCATCTACATATTTGAACCCTTCTTCGTAAGCTTTTACCTTTTGAATCTGTGCACCAAGGTTAGAATTAATTGCAAGCACCAGGTCATTATACAACGCATTGCCCGGTATGGATATTGAATACCATTTGTCAATCTTTACAGCCATGCCTATAACAGGATCGAAAAGATCTTTATAAACTCCATAAACAGGCCTGGCATCAAGCTTTACCCTTAATTCATCATAATCTTTTCTAATCTGTGCAAGGTCTGTCATGGCAACAGATGCCACAATAACTGCGATATCCCTGCGAAAGAATTCACGCCAGCTTGTTACTATATTCTGTCCATTCCCGTTATCGCCGCCCGAAACATCATAAAACCTTATTTGATTTGCATACTTTTTTGTGAATACAAGCAGCTCTTCTATGCTCCTGTCATCAACCGGCGCATATGCAGGATCAAGAGCTTTTAAATACCTGCCCAACCGGCCGGAACCATCACGCATTATTTCACCGTTGCAATGACAACAATTATTCATTTAAACAAGTTTAATTTTAATTGATTCACGCCTGTACCTGCTTTTTATTTTTCGATATTGGTTGCTTCTTTCATATAGAACGGGAATACAAAATTGTACCGGGTATTTGTTGTGATAATACTGTATTCTATATTCACCTCAAGTTTACCTGCATCTTGGTCTGGCACCGATGTAAGGTTTTCAACAATAATTCTGGGCTCATGAATGGTAAGTGCGTCTTTTATGATCTTTTCAATCATGGCAATATTGGGAACATTCATCGGTTCAAAAACATAAGGCTGAAGATTACACCCAAATGTGGGAAGCATTACCCGTTCACCAGTAATAGTTGAAAGTATAATCTGAATACTACTTCTTACATCTTCTTCATTGCTCAGCATTTCCACGCCATACCATTCCCTTCGGAACGTGGGCGGGAACCCCCACCCGGTTCCCAAAAAAGATCTGTCAACGTTTTCCATACTGTATGTTTATTAAATTAGCACAGCATAATTTCAATATATATTTTCACACTTACTTTAACATCATCCGCCTATGATTACCGTTGCACAACCTGCTGCTATTGTTCCGCCATGGGCAGTGATATCTCCCTGCCGGGCTGCAGGTTTTCCATTAATCATTACTGTTGATGACCCTTTTGTAATGCTATCGGGTGGGCCTGCACATACACACATATTACCAACTGTAGCGGCAGGCATGCCTCCTATAAGCACCGTTACTTCTCCCGGAGGCATTACAGGGCCACCGGTATGTGGTGAACCATTCGGGTTTAGCACGGGGCAAACATGATTATCTGATACACGTGCTGCAAAAGGCATTGTTTAATTTTATATTTTGATATATTTTATGAACAGGCATATAAGATTAAGCTGAACATAGCCATTTCATTGTTCCTTCTGTTTAACAACCGCCCGGGATGCATCCTCAGTTAATCATTACCTGCAAGCCTTTTATAATCACATTACCCATGCCGGATTGAATGGTAATGCCGGAAGCATCCATTTTTATCGTATTTTGGTTTTCATCTTTTATCTCAATAGCGCCGGCTTCGTTATTAAGGATGATTGTTTTTTCTCCTGCTGCAGCATTTACAGATAAAGTGATACGTTTGTTAGTATCATCAAAAATGAGTTTGTTCTTTTCTTTTGTAACAAAGCCGTATTGCAGCATGCCATCCTGTTCTGGCAACGGAGATTGCTTTGAATCTTTACTGTGCAGATAACCAAGTATAACAGGCTCCCTGGGATCATCATTTAAAAAGCCCAGTACAACTTCATCACCTGCCTGTGGCCGAAAGTAAGCACCTCTGTTATCGCCCGCGTCTAATGTAGCTACCCTTGCCCATATACCTTCATTTCCGGATGTGATTGTTGGAATATAGATTTTTACCCTGTATTGACCTCCATCTTCATTATCATCTACTTGCAGCACAACACCTATTTGCAAGCCATTAATTCCAGGCAACAAGCCGCCTGCAGGTTTATTCATCACATCTTCCTTTTTATAAAACCAATCATCGCTCCAGCCAAACTGGATATCTGTAAACCATGTACCATCATAAAGATGCAGAACACCTGTTACAAATACATTTCCGTTAAACCTGTCGCCTACCCCCGCCAGCGTTACCATCATACCTGGTTTCACAGAAGCTTTGCCGTGTATACGAACTCTTCCTGCACATTTTAAAAGATGTTTGCGCATTACATATGCATCACTCCATGTTTGCAACTGTTCTGTGGTGAGATGCCCTATATGCGTTAGCTGAACTTCACCGCCAAGTACATTACCAAGATCGTTTGACGAGATGTTTCCGTTTTCTGAAAAATCTGCGCTGCCTTCATCAGACGTTTCTACCTGTTGCTGGCTATAATCCCACGAAAGGCTTTTTATTGTCTTTGACTGTTTTCTCGCATCAAGTTCAGCTTCAAACTCAACAATGTCTTGCCCGTAAGTAGCAGTTAACGCAATGTTTACCGATGAGGATGGTTGTTTAACAATAAGCTTACCATCATCCGTTAACACAAACATGCCATTTGCTTCGGCCCTTGTAATAATAAAGTCCCAATCAGTCGCCTCGAATTGAACAAGCTGTTTATGAGAGAACGAGGTTGAATCAATTTCTTTGTCCATTTCACCGGCAAGGTTTTCTATTACCTCGCTGTCTGTTTTATTAATGTGATATACACTCTTTCTGCTCATGATCAGCTTAACAGCCTTATCCTTTGCTTCAATCAAAAGCAGCGATGCCCCGCTCTGTTTAACTTTTACAGCATGCTTTACAATAAGCCCATCAAAAACAGTGGATACATCCGAATGATATCCTAACTGTATTGTTATTGAACCGCCAGGTTTAAACTTATCATCATTACTTAACGGGAAATCCCGCTGGGCAACAGAGCCATCCAAGAACAACAGCCGCGCAAACGCAATCCTGTTAAAGGTTTTATTTACGGTAACACTTGTCAGCTTTATTTCTGCAGTCAACTCCTCACCATTGATAAACACCTTATAACTTACAACATCGGTAGGTGGTTCTGTGCCTGGTATAAGACTATCTAATCCCATTTTTAAAAAATGATTCACTTATTAATTGGTGGAAAATTGAGCAACGTACCTGCTTTCAACTTCCTGAAATTCTTTAACCTGTTTACCTTTGCCACCTGCAGATAATAATCCTGGTTTTTATAAATAGAATAGGTTAATAACGGCAGCTTATCCCCTTCTTTTACCTGCACCTGGCGGGTAAGATCCGGAGATGAAAGCATTGCAAGAACAGCCATCAGCCCTGTTTGGGTTACCTCTGCAAATGAAGCGTTTATTTTTGCTCTTATGGGCAGGCCGGTTATATCAAACATAGTATAGGTAATAGTGGATGACAAGAGTACACAATGAATAAGCAGCAACCCATATTGCAATAGTAAATGATTAGGCCTGTGAACATCACCCACCACTGTGGTAGTAGCCATTCTAAAAAGCAATACCTGCGCAGGTACAGGGACCTTTACACCATTTGTATTTACGCCGGTGCCATCCAATAAAAGTTCGACACTAAATTTTCTACCTTTTGTTCTTATATATTCAACGCTTGTACCTTGCATACCAGGTTGTTCATGATAAGACCAGTTGATTTCTTCTGAGATAGCAACACTGTCCGGGTTAAACATTGCAAGAAACGGAACGCCCAGCTTAGGTGTACCATTCTCATCTGCCTGAAGAAGTTTTAAATTAAACGCCAGTTTGGCACCGCTTACAGCATCCATTATCGTTCTTTTTTTTCTTTAATGATATCAAGCACCAGGGCGGCAACCTCATCATTGTTATTGATTACCGCTATATTACTTTCTGCATTGCCGGCAGGTGCAGTTGAAGCCGATACGTTATCAACAACAACATGTATTACCACCTCATTTATTTGTACAGGCATATCTTACATATTCCGTTCAAAAAATTGATAAGCAAGTTCAATCGTTTCAACTACGATGGCATTTTCTGTGGCCCTTAAATCAGTCATTGACCATTTAACAGGATAAGCCTGAACCACGTTCCATACGGCAAGCGGTTGTGAAGCTTCGTCCATTAAGGTTACAAGAATATCAGCCGGCTGAAAAAGCGGAACAGGCGTTGCCCAGAAAAAACCATTCATTGCATTCTTTATCCAATCTGTAAGCACCTTATTGGTAATCAACCCCCTTTTTAATATAAGGTTGGGATATCTTACCCTTTTTGGAAGCTTATATTCAAACCTGTTTTCTCCCCCCTCTTTAAAAGTTTCTGTTTCAATTTCAAAAGACAGGCCACTTACTTCCTGAAAACGCTGATGATCTTCCGCATCCATTCCATCAGCACCGGAAAAGGCAACGCGGAAATAAAAACCACCGGGGGGATAATACTTTCCAGGCATTTGCTTATACCGTTTTAACAGTTATTCCCTCGTGTACCAGGTCTATCGATTCAATGGCGATATCATTTCCGGTAGCTTTAAGGCCCGGGCCTTCACACTTTACGGGAAATGCCTGCGCAACAGACCATACCATTACGGGATTGCCTTCATCATTCAACAATGAAATAGTAATATCTCTTCGTTCAACATTGGGTGCACCGTTGTTATTGAACCACAAAAACAAATCGTTGTTTTTTTCTACAATGCCTCGTTTTAAACTGATATTGTTTACTTTCTTTAAACCGGGTCTTTTTAACGAAACAGTTGTGGCAGGCATAAGCCCATCTCTATACTCAATCGGCTGAATTTCCTGTGTCAGGCCAGACACGTCAGAAAAGCCAATGTCCTGGTTGTTCCATGATACTTTATAGTGAAATACCGGAAGCGGGTAAAGTGCCATTGTATTGTTTTTTAAAGTGATTGATTTTTTTATCAGGATTGTTGCATTAACTGGGTAAACTTGAGAACAATGAATTCTGCAGGTCTTGCAACAGCCATCCCTATTTCAACATTCATACGACCTTCAAGAACATCAAGTGCAGTCATAGTTGTACCAAGGCCAACCCGCACATAGAAGGCCTGCTCCGGTTTTGCCCCTGCCAGTGCACCATCACGCCATTTAGTAAAAAGATAGTTCTCTATCATAGCGCCAACCTTTACCCAGGTATTAATCGTATTGGGTTCAAACACAGCCCACTGGCTTGACTTCTTTATAGATTCTTCTACCATGTTAAAGAAACGGCGTACGCTGATATACTTCCATTCATTATCGTTGCCATTTAATGTACGGGCGCCCCACACAAGCGTTCCATAGCCGGGAAAGGTGCGTATTACATTAATAGATTTTCCTGAGTTAGGATCTACGTTTAAATTATCCTGCTCCCTGTTGGAAAATGAAATATCGGGAGATGCAACAGAAAGTAAAGATTCATTTGCCGGCGCTTTCCAAACCCCTTTTGAATTATCGATCCTGGTATATAAACCTGCAATAGCGCCTGATGGTGGCAGGGTTATATATCGTTTATTTATCTCGATAGTAATAAGATTGTATAAGGCCGATCCTTTCAGATCTTTCAACGTGGTGGTGCCTGCCACAATAGCTATTGGTTTATTTGGATCTGCGCCGGTTCCTTTCCATTCATACTTGTTAATAATTAATTTATCGAAGTTGATGTCTGGATCCAAAGGATTTGTAGAATCTACATTAAACCTGTAATTATAGGTAGTTATTAAGTTGGGGTAATAAGCCGCCGCATAACTGTTTTCTACCGTAGACAAAGTGGCATTGCGGATAATATCAACATCTTCATCTATCTTGCCACCGGGCAACGAAGATGTTTTAGGTGTAACACGATAAGGATCTACCAGGGCAAACCTGTCTTTTAAAGTAGCTGCCTGCAAGATCATGGCATTAACTACCGCTTTATAACCTACCGGGTACTCTTTAGGACTCTTTGTGAGGTCAACCGTATCTCCTTTTACCCTGGTAGCTTCCGGAACCACCAGGATGGTTACTTCATCAATATCTTCAATGGCTTTCAGGCCCTGGGACAATGGGTTGCTTTCCACCATGTTATTTTTGTAGGGACCTACCGAAGTTATATAACAAGTACCGCCCCCATTATCGTAAAAATGTTTTACAGCATAGTAAAGCAAATAGCTGGAAGACTCATCCAGGGAATATAAATCAGCATCGGGGTCTGGCGTGGGAGGCGTATCTGGTTTTATCTTCTTATACCCAACTTTTATATCATATTGGTTGTTGCCTTTATTTGCTAATTCAATACGGATACTTCCCACAGTTTCTATTGCTGCCTTACCAAAAAAAACTTCATACTCACCAAGGCTATTAATCTTGGTAGGTATCATAACAAGATCACCGGCTGAAGCCATATCTGCCTTTTCAGTATAGCCAACAAAAGCTGGAATTGCCGTTTCCACTTCCGCCACAGACGGAGGCAAGGTAGGTATCTCCTGTACATATACGCCAGGCGTGGAAAGTTTTAAGACTGCCATTGTATTTTTATTTTATAGTGTTAGAAAAATATCCGAATAAACATTTGGTGATACCGATGCATCTATGCTTTCCGTTGATGGGTAAGGAAGGTTACTTTTTACTACTGCTTCACGGGATGCATCAGTAATATATTTTTTTAATGTTAAGCTTAACACTTCCCTGGTTGCACTTGTAGAAGAATAGTACTTTTCCTGCAAAAAAATTTCACTCCCCGATATAAATACAAATTCATTATCTGTAGAAGAAAGCCTGGAAAAAACAATACCCGAATCATTACTTACCACGTTTAACTGGTTAATAAAATTGTCTTTGTCTGCCGGTGTTAACGCTGCCATTTCAAGGTAAAGCGGGCTATTGGCCTGAAGCCTTACCGTATATCTCCATATCGTTTTACGATTGATAAAATTAATATGATAAACGGGCCGTTGCGGAGATAATGACCGCAATGGTTCCATAATCCTGTAATTCGCTTCAAGCGCATCAGACAACTGCAATTCGATAACGCCGAATATGGGAAGAGAACTATTAATTCCTGTAAAATAGAATTCTTCTACCAGAAGGCTATTGATTAATAACTGGCATTTACCTGTCTTAAAGGAAGAAAGATTGAAAAAAAGATCACACTGGCCGGCATCATTTACAAGTGAAACAGGCAACACGGTATTACCCGTAAGTAAATGTTTTACAACAGCGCCGCCGGCTACAACGTTGGTGCTGTGATGATACCTGTAATTTGAGCCAGATTTCTTAATAAGGTCATGAGCAGCATTAACCCCCGCAATATCTTTGGTAAGATGCAGGTTGTTTCTTGGCGCTGATATTTCTGAAATATTATTGCTAAAAAGGTAAATCTTCTCGTTGCCCCACTTATAAGGAAGATCATTAAAATTCATTATATCGGCATTGTTCAATAAGATCAGGAAACTCAACGCATCACCGTTACGTGGCGGATAACGAACAATATCGTTTCCGCCGGCATTTTTACCCATTACCCTGGCAAGAATAATAAAGCCCGCATTAGAATTGATCTCTTTAAAAACAAGGTCCATTCGTTTTATTAGCTCGATGCATTCAGGAGTGGGAACAATCTTAAAGTCAACAACAGGCCCGGTTTTATAATCTTTGCATATCCTATTTGTATAAAACAATTGCGTTATTGATACCGTAGCCAATGGCAGATATTTAAATTGAACATTGTTCATGGTTGATGTCAGTTTTCCTGTATATCTATTTCTGTAACAGGCACAATTTTCTCGTTACTTCTTGTTTCAAATACCGTAAGCATATTCATCTTATAAACCACGCTGGGAATGTATTTTCCACCCAACATTCCCCACAGATTGTTTTGTTGTTCAAAAGAGAGGTTATATAACCTGAAACTTAGTCTTTCAACTAACTGCCAGGGCTTGTTTAAGGGGTCTGTTACGCTTGCATTTAAGGATGGATATTTTTGTTCATCAAATAAAGGGTTTGCTTGAAAAAAAGAGATTACATTACCCAGGTCTCTTAATGCTGTGTCATAATCGCTGCTGTGAGCAATAAAAAGTATATACAAATCAAGTTCTACCGGTGGATTGAATTTATAGAATTTACTATCGGCGCCCGGAACTACATAAGGGCGTTTTCCTTCTCTTCTTTCCTCTTCTACACCGGCAAGCATAACGGTAATATGCTTATTTACATCCAGGTTCAAATTTCCATTAGGCAAAACTGCCGATTTAAGATCAACTACATTAGCAAAAGTATAGTTGGTAAAATCGTTCTCTCGTTGTACGATGTAATCTTCCAGTTCCTTTTTTATAAATTCCAATGCTGTACGAATCATTACAATAAAATTAATCAGTTAAATGAATTCAAATAACAAACCGATACAAAAGCAATAACAAGTATGGCTACGTATGTATACGTGGCTTCAGCTTCTTATAATGATCGTTACCAAATGCATGCATCAAAACAATCCCATTATAATGACAGGCATTACATAACGGTGTTATAATTGTGGAATAGCACGTGGTATATCGCTATTCTATTTTTGAGTGACTAACATGTAAAACAAGAAGGGAGAAATGCTCTTTTTTCTAAAACGAGAACCCTAAGTTTTCTTTCTCGGGTGCAACCGTACCTATTTGACCTACGTTTTAAATCCAGAGTATAAGGTATAAACAATATTTAAAATATGCAATAGGCGATACAAATAATTTAACGCAAATGCTCCAAAAACGAATGCCGGTAACAACTGCAGTCAACATTCATTATCTTTCGTCTAGCTGCACCATTTATGCGCAATAGCTTATAAATCTTTTAAATGTCTTCCGGGGCGATGCAAGGAAAATAGTCTAGCCATGGCAGCTTGAGTATTATAACACAGCAAGTATCATTAGCTTAAATTTATCCCTGATTGCTTAATTCGGATATATCCCCTTCGTTCATTATGCAATTCATCTAGTATATTGGTTTCGGTTCAAACCAGGTAGTTCGTGTTGACTATAAAAATATTCGAAGTACAAAGGTTCCTCTGCATTTGAGTATTCAGACGCTATGTGAGGGATTCGCCCCGATGAATCATCCATGCTTTCTGCGGCTTCCACAAACAAATCCACATCTATCCATTTTCATTCAGCAGCATCCATGAGGTTCCAAATTTATCACGAAGCATGGCGAAGCGATTGGCAAAGAAGGTCTTATCGATTTTCATAAAAATTTCGCCACCATCGGAAAGAAGATGATATATATTCTCTGCCATTTCCGCTGTGTCAATCCTAAGCGTAAGATAAGCACTTCGCATAGGTTCCGAATAAGGAACATCGGCGCCCCTTACCAGCATGCCACCTATCTCAATAACTGCGTGAAGAATTGGGCGTTTCCATTCTTTTGGAAAATTTGGTGGTGGCTGATGATGAGGAGACATCATCGTTATCCTTCCGCCAAGATGCTGTTCATAAAACAGGAATGCCTCTTCGCAATGCCCCGGATAATTAATATAAATATCCAGTTTCAATGATTGATTGATATCCATAACGCATATTTTAAGTTGCTTATTTAAAGCAATTATTAACCGCACTTCTTTTAGTAAAAGCCTGAAAATTTCTGTAAAGAAAAAGTAATGAATATTTTGATCAAACTACTGAAATGTACCTCAACAATTTATATTACAGATCTACTTCCACAAGCTGTTTACATGCCAAAAAGCAGCTAACTTCCTGTTAACCAGAATGGTTCAGCACAGTTAAATAAATCCTATCAATTATCTTCGGTTCAGATTGCTAACCATGACTCGCAATGTCTCATTTTATCATGAAAAACAATTGCCATAAAAGATTGCCAGATAAACCATAACTAATTTTTCACCGATTTTAATAAGTACTGTTCTGCATAGAAAAAATTATGCGGCCTGTAATTTTTTTGATCATTAACCAATGCTGATTCTTATGAAATCATCTCTACCTCCCTCGTGGTATAAGCTTTGCTTTTTTCCACTGCTATTATTTATTTTAGTCTGTCCCCGCATTTATGCACAAACAGAAACAGTCAGGGGAACTGTTACTTCATCAGGTGACTACAAACCGCTGCCGGGTGTTTCGGTGCAGCGTAAAGGTGCTGCTACAGGAACAATCACAGACAGTTTGGGAAGATTCGCTATTCGTGCATCTAAGGGCGCTACACTAGTATTTTCCTTTGTTGGCTATTCAGGCAAAGAATTACTGGTAAGTGATAACTCACCAATAGCTGTTTCACTTGATCCCACTGCAGACAACATGAACCAGGTAGTGGTTATTGCCTATGGTACACAGAAAAAGGTGACGGTAACAGGCGCCGTTTCAACAGTCAATACAGATGAGTTGAGGCAAAGCTCTTCTGCAAATCTTGCTAACGCACTCGCGGGTAGGCTTTCAGGTTTAACATCCATTCAATCCGGTGGCGGACAGCCGGGCAGAGACGATGCAACCATGTATTTACGCGGCGCAGCTACTACCAATGGAAAAGGACCCTTGATCCTAATAGATGGTGTTCCAAGGGATAATATCAGAACGCTCGATCCTAACGAGGTGGCAAGCGTGTCGGTACTAAAAGATGCATCTTCCACTGCGGTTTTTGGTGTACGCGGAGCAAATGGGGTAATTCTTATTACCACCAAACGCGGTGTTGCAGGCAAAACAAAATTGTCTGCCAATGTAGAGCAAAGCTTTACTTCATTTACACGTGAACCTGAGCGGTTGCATGCAGTGGACTATATGAAGCTGCGTAATGAAGCATCTGCGAATGATGGCATTACCGATCTCCCCTACAGCCAGGCTGACATGGATAAATACGCTAACCCGCTATCAGGTCTTAATCCTAATGACCCTGATTATGCTCAGCAGGTTGCTTTAAGAAATTATATGTATCCTGATCATGATTACTACCGGGAATATATTTCAAAGTACTCACCGCAAACACGTGTAAATATCAGCGCGACAGGCGGCACCGATAAGCTTTCTTACTTTGTAAACGGGGTATACCTGCACCAGGGTGGCAATCTTAAAACTGAACCAACCTCGGTGTTGGGTTATGATCCCTCATCCTGGATGGATCGCTATAACTTCAGGGCTAACCTGGATTACAAAATTTCCTCTTCTCTCAAAGCGTTTCTTAACATCGGCAGCTATATAGAAAAAGTAAATATGCCGGCGGCATGGTTGTATGGCAATGATACGCACTGGATGATGACAGACCTTATTTACCAGGCGCAAACAATATTACCTATCACACCCGGCCCTGTAACGATCGATGGGTTTGGCATCGCCCCTGGACAAATTGTTGATCCGGGATATATGGACCGCTCTGCATTTGAAATCATGAACCGTATGGGATACCGGAATGAGGTACGCAGCAACCTGAACTCTTCCTTAGGGTTAGAATGGGACCTTAGTAATACGGTTACAAAAGGGCTTAGCATAAAAGGTATGATGAGTTATGATTCAAAAGCAACCACTGCTATGCAGGGTGAAAAATCAGAGCGCTTGTATCTCGCTAATGTAAACCCGGAGACGGACCAACTCAGCTATGCCGTTAAGCGTTCAGATGAAAGATTGCTTTCATTGGTAAAAGGTGCAGACTCCAGGTATAATATAAACATGCAGGCTTCCCTTAACTATAAGCGGTTGTTTGGCAAACATGATATAGGCGGCATGATCCTCGCGCAGCGTGATTACTGGGAATCGACAGCGGGAGAAATACCCTACAATGTACTCGGCGTTGCCGGAAGGGTAATGTATGCTTTTGATAATCGTTACCTGGCTGAGTTTAACCTGGGCTATAACGGATCAGAACAGTTTGCCCCCAATAAACGTTTTGGCTTCTTTCCTGCAGTATCAGCAGGCTGGGTAATCAGCAATGAAAAATTCTTTAAGAACGTTAAAGCAGTTTCCAATCTTAAGTTGCGTGCATCCTATGGAAAAGTAGGTAACGATCAGATAGGAGGTGCACGTTTTCTATACCAGGATAATATTACCATGGGCGGTGGACCTTTACCAAGCCTGGGACTGGGACAGGGCGTTAACCAGGGTCTTTTGGGCAATCCAAACATCACCTGGGAAGTGGCTGAAAAAACAAACTATGGAATCGATCTGGGCCTCTTTAACGACTTCAGCGTATCATTCGATTACTATAACGAGAAACGTAGCGACATTCTTATCTCACGCGGTACTGTGCCTGAGTTCCAGGGCGTACCATTGGGCAATATCCCCAAAGTAAATATGGGACTTGTAGATAATCATGGTTATGAAATCGAAGTCACTTACAATAAAAATATCACTAAAGACTTCTCTATCATGTTACGTGGCAATTATGGTTATAACCACAACACAGTGAAATTTATTGATGAGGCAAAAAGAGATGACAGCTATGCTTATCAATATCAAACCACCGGCTTTTCACTCGGACAGAGCTGGGGTTATAAAATTGATTACAGCAACGGAAATGGTTATTTCAATAGTCAGAAAGAACTTGACAATTATCTATCAAAAACTACCTACAGCTTTGGCACCCCCCGGCTTGGCGACTTTGTTTATAAAGACCTGAATAATGACGGGGTGATTGATGATAAAGATCAGGCGCCTATAAAATATACCAACATACCTGGCATCACTTATGGTTTAAATATCTCTTTACAATATAAAAACTTTAACCTTACCACTTTCTTCCAGGGCGTTGGACAATACAGCAGCAACTATGCTAACCAGGGCGTATACGAGTATACAATCCGTGGTACTTATTTCGGTTATCACAGAACAGCATGGACGCCTGAGCGCTATGCCAAGGGAGACAAAATTACTTACCCTGCACTCAGTACTCATACCACTACCAATCACCGCGCAAATGACTTCTTTATCATGGACCGTTCCTTTGTCCGTCTGAAGAATGTGGAGTTCTCTTATACATTACCAAAGAGTGCACTGGCAAGGTTAGGCGTTACAGACATGCGTATTTACATCAGTGCGCAAAACCCATTCACCTGGGATAAACTCCGGATGAATCACCTCGATCCCGAGGCAAATGAGTCATTAGGATACCCGATCACCGGAACCAAAAGCATTGGTGTAAATATCAATTTCTAACCTTCTTATTTATAACTTATGTTACCTGAAAATAATTACTTAAAAAAATACTGCGCAAAAGAGAAGCATGCTTCACACGTTATGCTACGTTATTATTTTTTGCTCTGCATACTGATTGCTATAACTATTTCTTCCTGTAAAAAAGTATTGGATAAAGCGCCTGATGGTAAACTTACCATGGATGAGATTTTTGCAGACAATGATAAAACCGGCGCATTCCTGAACAGTTGCTATTCCAACATGGCAGTAAAGGGTACGCGCTATTTTTTCTGGAGCCGCGGCCCCGTTGAATGGAGTGATGAAGCCTGGGATACGGATGCTGAAGCTGAATCATGGATCATGAGTGGCCGGTTGTACAACGGAGATGCTTCTGCCGGCAATCATCCCGCCACCAACATCAGCGCAGATGCCGGCAATGGCGACTATTGGGCCCGTTACTGGAATGCGATCAGTAATTGCAGTGTATTTATCAGTCGCATAGCTGACGCCAATGTAAAGAATCCTGCAGACCGTGCCCGCTGGACAGCAGAAGCCCATTTATTGAGAGCTTATTATTATTCTGAATTATTGAAATGGTTTGGCGCCATCTTGCCAATAGAACGGGAGCCCTATAATTTTTCAGATGATTTTTCTACAGCCAAAAAAGAAGGTTATTATGACGTGGTAAAATTCATTATGGAAGATTGCGATGTGGCCCTGAACACAGCAGAACTACCCTGGCGTATTACAACAGCAGGTGAAGCAGGCAGGGTTACAAAAGCACTTGCAGAAGCAATAAAGTCGAAGATGATGTTATTTGCCGCCAGCCCGCTCAACAATAAGGGAAACGATTTGTGGGATGAAGCTTATCAGGTAAATAAAACTTCACTGCAAAACCTGCGCACCAATGGCTACGAGCTTTATAACAAGGTGAACTTTCCGCAAACCTATCTTTCTAATGATGCTTATATCGGGCCGGATAAAAATGAGAAGTCAGCATTATATAATGAATACTTTACTCAAACCATGGCTTATGCATCAAACCCTGTAGACAAAGAAACTCTGTTTCAAAGCCGGGAAGGACAAGGTAATATTTGGGATATCGATGGGATTGGTGCACAGGATGGTTATAAATCCGGAACCTGTCCGTCACAGGAACTCGTTGACAGTTATGAAACGATTGACGGTAAACCCATCCTGAATCTCGACAATCCTTATCTCGATGACAAACACCTGCAACCCAACTATAATCCCGATAACAAATTATACGATCCGCAAAACCCTTACGCCAACAGGGATCCACGTTTTTACGCTTCTATTTATTATAACGGTTCAAAACGCAAAGCCCTGTGGAATTTTGCGGAAGCACCTGAGTCGCCTGAAAATTACCCGGCTGCTATGGGCAACCGTGCAAGGATCATCGCAACCTATGTTGGAGAACCGCAAACCGGTATTGATGCTACTGTAAGAAGAGCAACACGCACGGGCTACTTCGAAAGAAAATTCTTGCACCCGAATTCGGGCAATGATAATCCTGTTGGAGGCGCTAACTGGAAATTGTTCAGGCTTGGTGAGATCATCCTCGATTTTGCGGAAGCGGCGGCCGAAGCCAATCATCTTGATGAAGCAGTTACAGCAGTAAATGAAATAAGAACCCGTGCAGGTATGCCAAATCTTCCCGCTGCGTTATCAAAGCCGGAACTCATCAAACGTATACACCAGGAACGCAGGGTTGAACTGGCCATGGAAGAGAACCGCTATTTTGATATACGTCGCTGGTCTCAGCCGGGAGCCGATCTTTCTAAAACCGATCGCTGGATCACCGGTGCAGAAATTACCCGCAAGGCAGACGGCTCTTACAACTATGCAAGACGTACTGTACGCGCCACAGAACGAGCCTGCTATACCAACAAGTTTTTCTGGTTACCAATGCCGCTTAATGAAGCCAACAGACTCTTATCCATTACAGGGGAAAACTGGCAAAACCCGGGTTGGTAAAATGAACTGATTTTAACTGATTAATGATAAACGAAATGAAAAAGCAATTCACTTTCTTAATAAATACACTGCTCCTCATTCAACTGCTGGTCATCTGCCCGGTCTTGCATGCGCAGCAGGCTTCCACACCCGTTCAGGGACATATCACTGATGAGTTTGGCAAACCGCTTCAATACGTAACAATCAATTCCGAGAATGGAAAGAACGGTTCCTCTACTGATAAAGACGGAGCTTATAGTATACAGGTTGATGATGGCAGTCGCGCATTACTTTTTTCTATCGTCGGTTTTGCTTCAAAGAAGGTAGCGATAGAGGATAGCAAAAAGATAGATGTTCAGCTTAGCAGGGATGCGCATCATAAGGATGATGTGGTAGAACTTGGCTATACCATACAACGGCGCAGCGAAATATCCGGGGCAGTCGCTACCGTAACCGGCCAGGAGCTGGAACGTTCACCTGTGGCAAATTTCACACAAACACTGGCTGGCCGTTTATCTGGGCTGATTACCCAGGAGACTTATTCTGAACTCTCCCGCGCCACAACAAATCTTTATGTAAGAGGGCTTTCCGCGGGGCGTGATAATGGGCCTGTAGTAATTATAGATGGCATCGTGGTATCCTACAACACTAATGAAACCTTAGAATATATATCACCATTTGAAGTGGAGTCTGTGAGCGTGCTCAAAGATGCTTCAACACAGGCATTGTACGGCATACAGGGTGGCAACGGTGTTATCGTGGTTAAAACAAAACGCGGCGTAAAAGGGGCACTCAAAGTGAAGGTACGTCTTGACCAGGCCGTACAGCAAGTAACCACGAAACCTACCTTTTACAACTCAGCACAATATGCTGAAATGCGTAACCAGGCGGCTTTCAATGATGGCCTTGGCGAGAATTATTTTTATTCAGATCAGCAGATTAATAACTATCGCAGCGGGTCTAATAAAGAGCTGTATCCAAACAATAACTGGTACGATCAGTACATGAAAGATTTTGCGAACATGCAAAGAGCTAACGTGAGTTTGACAGGGGGTAATGATAAAGTGCAGTTTTTCTCCAACATCAACTTCATGCACCAGGGCGGACAGTTTAAAACAAGCCAGGATAAATATAATCCTGATGCAAACAATGTTTGGGTAAACTATCGCTCTAATGTAGACATGAAAATCAACAAGTACCTCAGTGCGTTTGTACGGTTGGGCGGTAATATCAAAAGAGAACGTACACCTGGTGTAGGCAACGCAACTGTTTACAGCAGCATTTTTCAGATACCGTCTAATGTATATGGTCCGTTAACACCGGTAACAGTAGATGAAAATGGTGACCCGACAGGAGGCAACCAGGTGGTAACTACTGAACGTGTGGCAGCACCCACTCTCGGTATGCTTAACCGTACAGGATATGTAAGGCATACGGTAACCAATATCACTTCCCAATTCGGATTAGACCTCGATATGTCTTTTCTTACAAAAGGCCTAACGATGAGTGGTGTATTCGCCTATCAAACAAACTCTGTGGGCAGCCTTGCTACTACGCAGGATTATGAAAGATGGATACGCACGGACAATGCAGATACACTCGCTTTCATTAAAAAGGGAAGTGAAACCAATACACCGCTTACCTACAGCAAAACACATTTGTATTACTATCACTTAACCTCAAAGGCATCTTTAAATTATCAGCGTGATTTTGGAAAGCACAGCGTTAGCGGTATGGGTTATATGTTCTACCAAAATCTTACCAAATCAGATGTCTCCTCTCCCGCCCTGCTGCCTTACAATCGCGTAAGTACAGGGGTTGAAGCAACGTATGGATATGATCGCAGGTATTTCGTGAAGTTTGACCTTGGTTATTCAGGTAGTGAACAATATGCACGCAGCAGCCGCTATGTAAGTACGCCCGCTGTTTCCGCAGCATGGAATATATCCAATGAGTCTTTTATGCAACGCGCAAGCTGGCTCACCCAACTCAAGCTAAGGGCATCTTATGGAAAAACAGCCAATGACCAAAGCGGTCTTGCACGTTACGCTTACCTGGATAATGTAACCGTAAGCGGTGGAGGCCCTATAGGTTACCTTCAATACAATATCAAGGAAAACCAGAAAGGCAATCCAAACATACAAGCTGAAATTTCAACAAAGCAAAATGTTGGTATCGATCTTGGCTTGTTTAACAGCATCTCCATTTCAGCAGACCTGTTTAAAGAACGGATGGAAAACATGGTGGTAAGTGCTGTTTCCACAATCCCAAGTTACCAGGGCATTCCACTGGAAAGTTATCCAAGTCTTAATGCAGGCACATTTGAAAATAAGGGATACGAGATAAGTGTAAACTACAATAAACAGCTCAATGCAGACTGGAACATTTCGCTGGGTGCGATGTATAGTTATGCAAACAATAAAGTGATCAATATTAATGAGGCAACCCGCACCAAAGACTATGCGTTTCGTAAATGGCAGGAAGGTTATTCCTATGGCCAGCAATTTGGCTACCAGGTGGATTATAGCAATGGCAACGGCTTCTTTAATACAGCAACAGAACTGCAGAATCATCATCTTGAATACAGTTTTGGCACACCAAGACTTGGCGATCTTATTTACAAAGACCTGAACGGTGATGGCAAAATTGATGACCGTGACAAAGCACCGGTTGGCACAGGTATGATACCACGTTCTACCTACGCTTTCTCAGGGGGTGTTACCTATAAATCATTGGCGCTTAATTTCCTGTTCCAGGGAGTAGCAGGTTATTCTACCATGCTGAGCGGAACCGGCATTTGGGAAAGCGATTATGATGGAGTTTTTGGTGCATTACATGCCGGCGCATGGACGCAGGAACGTTACCAGGCAGGCAACAAAATTACCTGGTCGGCGCTTTCACTAGCACAATCAGTAAACCAGCAGTTAAGCGACTACGTAAACTACAACCGTTCTTACCTGAGGCTTAAAAATATTGAGTTATCATATACACTGCCTTCTTCTGTAAGCAAAGTAATTTCTTCTGAAAATATAAGGGTGCTGGTAAGTGGTCAAAACCTGATCACATGGGATAAGATGAAGTCTGCTGACTTTGGTCCTGAAGGCGGAGGTTATCTCTCTTTTCCTGTATACAGGGTATATAACGTAGGCATTAGTGTTACCTTTTAAACGAACACTGACACTATTCATTAATTCTTGAAATGATCTACAATATGAAAAATTATTTGCTATCAATTATCATCCTATTCACCGCTGTCTTTTTCGGCGCATGTAATAAAAAACTTGATCTTCCTTCGGATGGCCGCATTACCATGGAGCAGGTGTTCAGTGATTATAACCGTACCCGCGGGTATCTTAATTCCTGTTACGGTTACTGTCCCGCACCTTATATGGACAGGGCATCCTTTACAGATGAAGCACAGGATGCGGATGATGTTACCTCCGGCTCTCGTTACAGTTTCTGGTACAGAGGCAATATTACCTCCACCAATTATGCTGACTATTCATCAGACGGCAGCCCGTGGGCCAGCCTGTTTACGGGCATCTACAAATGCAACACTTTTATCGAGAGTATAAAAACAGCAACCGTATATGCATCAGAAGAAGAGAAGGCCGGATGGACAGCGCAGGCGCATGTGCTGCGTGCTTTATATTACCTGCAATTGATCAAGCGCTATGGTGGTGTTCCGCTGATAGATAAACCCCTGGGTATCGAACACGATTTTTCACAGGACAAGCGTGCACCATTTTCTGAAGTAGTTAAATTCATTTTAGATGATTGCAACAACGCACTAACTGCGCCCAATAGTCAGTTGGGCTTTTCATGGAACATTTATGATAACCAGTTTGGCATTGTTACACGTGCAGTTGCCTATGCTATTATGTCTGAAGCAGTAACTTATGCAGCAAGTCCCTTGTGGACAGATGGCACCTACACATGGGAAGATGCCACGCGTATTAATGCGGAAGCACTCGGGCAGTGCCTGGCAAACGACTACCAGCTTTTTAACCAGGCCGTTTCTTCTGATGTTGCACAGAATGCCTATGCCTTATATTTCCTTACCAACTCTAATGATCAGCGCGCAGTAGATAAAGAAACCATCTTCCAGGTGGGTGTTCAAATGCAAGTATGGAAAAATGCGGGATTACCTTCTAACCCGGGAGTAGAAAAAGCAGGGCCTTGTCCAACACAAGACCTTGTAGATAGTTATGAAATGATTAATGGAGAAGCCCCTATATCAGGCTATGCTGATGCCGGAAAAACATCTGCTATTGTTAACCCTGCTTCAGGATATGATCCGCTGCATCCTTATACCAACCGCGATCCAAGGTTTTATGCTTCTATCTATTACAACGGTGCGATCAGGAATCTCGATCAGCCCGGAGGAACAAAAGTGGAAACCTTTGTGGGCGGTAACGAAGAAATTTCTGCAACCAACCGTAAACATACACGTACAGGTTATTATCTCCGCAAGTTTAACAACTGGAAGTCCGGCCAGAGTAATGAGGCCGATGGCGCTATAAGGTTATTCAGGCTGGCTGAGCTGTACCTGAATTTTGCTGAATCAGCTTATCAGTCCGCCGGACCGGATGCACCGGTGTCTGTAAACGGTGTTGAAATGAGTGCAAGAAACGCAGTGAATATGGTACGTACCCGTGCAGGCATGCCTGGCTTTGCACAGGGTATGTCTAAAGAAGCATTCGAGCTGAAATATCGCAATGAACGCCGTGTTGAACTGGCATTTGAAGAACATCGCTTCTTTGATGTACGCAGGTGGAAGATCTTAAATCAAACAGACAAATTTGTTACCGGTATGCGGGCTACTGCATCTGGTAATGACTTCATTTATACCCGTTTCAAATTTGAAGACAGAGGTTCATCTGAAGACAAGTTTCTGATGTACCCGATTGATCAATCAGAAGTGAACAAAATAATTGGTTTGTCGGGCGCTGACTGGCAAAATCCCGGATGGCTCGATTAAGATTTTTTTTATTTATAAGCGAACCAATCTCTGTAAGACGCTGAATAAAAATATACCAGAATTCATTATGAGTAAATGCATCTTATTTGTGCTAACCCTGATGCTGATGAACGTCATTGTCAGCGCACAAAGCACTACAAATAGTTATCGTGATCTCTATGCCGATACCTGGGTGGCTACGGACGGACTTGGACGTGTAATGCCTGGTATTAAAGAAGCCGGCTCTACAAAAAATGGTCATCAACGCGTTGTTGGTATGTTTTACATCACGTGGCATACCGATGATCACGCAAGCCAGCAAAGCCCTTACACAGGTGATGTAACCAAAGTACTGCAGTCAGACACAGGTGCCAGGTATGATGCCAAACATCCTGCATGGAAAGAAGGCAGTTATCATTGGGGTGAACCGGAGATGGGTTATTTTTTGAGCAAGGATGAATATGTGATCCGCAAAGACATGTCGATGCTTACAGATGCGGGTGTTGATGTGCTGGTGATGGATGTAACCAATGCGGTACGTTACTGGGACGAATGGGATACGCTGTTTACAACTATGCAAAAGATGAAAGCAGAAGGCAATAAGGTTCCTCAATTCTGTTTCTGGGCTTTCAACGGGCCGGTCATCACTGTTGTGCAGGATCTGTACGATCGTATCTACAAACAAAACAAGTATAAAGATTTATGGTTCTACTGGGAAGGTAAACCTTTGCTGTTATACAACGGCAATCCTACACAGGACGCCAACGGTAAAGGAGTAGATAACCCTAACCCGCATTATGATTCGGCCTCGCTTACAGACAAAAATAATCCGCATTATGGCAATGCGGACTTTACGGAAAAACTTTATAAAGACTATACCCATGATATAAAAGACAACTTTACACTGCGCACGATGTGGTGGGGTTATTATAAGTGGGCAGGTAAGCGGTTTGTAGGAACAGAAGACAACTGGAGTTTTGGCTACGACCTGGGGAATGATGAAGTACGCTCGATGAATCCTGACAGTCTCGTGAGCACACATAAAGGGAAGATAGAAGAAGCTGCAGTTACACCGGGGCAGCATCCCATCAGCCTTGTAGGTAAGTCATGGTCAAGGAAAGAGGGCGAACCTCAATTGAATGGCTACGATCTGGCAGATAGCGCGTATGATGCGGGGCTTCATAAAAAAATTGCACATCCTGAAGGCCGGGGAATTTATTTCCAGGAACGTTGGGAAGAAGCATTAAAAGTTGATCCTCCATTTTTATATATCAACGACTGGAATGAATGGACTGCAGGAAAATACCAGCCTGAACAGGGGAAAACAACGCATTTCATGAGACGTGAAAGTCCTTACTTTTTTGTTGATCAATATAACGCAGAATTTAACCGGACTATTCAACCGATGAAGGGTGGTTATACAGACAATTACTATATGCAAATGGCTGGTAACATCCGTCGCTATAAAGGTGTGCGTGCTGCGCCGGTTACAAAAGGAATAAAGCAGATCAAAATTGATGGCAGGTTTGATGAATGGAACACGATACCGCTTGAATACCGTGATACAAAAGGAGATGTTATACACCGGTCTCACAATGGTTATGGCGGCACTTTCTATACAGATACTTCAGGCCGCAATGATATCATTACATGTAAGGTTGCAGCCGGCAACAGTGATGTATTTTTTTATGCAGAAACAGATCAACCGCTTACTTCATCTGAAGGGAACAACTGGATGCTATTATTGATAGATGCAGACAGAAACAACGCAACCGGCTGGCATGGCTATGACTACCTCATTAATAAAAAAGTAAGCAATGATACCACAACAACGCTCATGCATTATCAGCATAACAAATGGGTAGAAGTAAGCAAGCTTAAATACCATTACAAAGGCAATAAACTGGAGCTTGCGATACCCAAAGCTGCATTGAATATAAGCGGAAAATCGTTTTCATTCGATTACCATTGGAGTGATCATCCTAATAACTTAAATGATATTATATCGATGAGTACAACAGGTGATAGCGCACCCAACAGAAGGTTCAATTACCGCTTTACCTGGCAGGAACGTTAGTCAGTTTTACAAACTTCTTTATTACTCTATTCAATCGTCATCATGAAATTTATTATAGCCTTTTTTCTTTGTCTGGTTAACTTATCATTGATCGCGCAGTCAACAGACAACAGCCTGACAGCAACGGATGCACTTGGCAGAAAGCTGCCAGACATTGATTCCGTTGGCCCGCTTAAGGAAGACAAATTTGTCGGTCTTTTTTACTGGACCTGGCATACACGTCCGGCCGCGAATAATCCTCCGTTAAACACAACAGAATACCTGGCCCGTAACCCAAAGGCGATTGATGATTATAAAAATGCGATCTGGCCCAAAACGCAAGGTCCGTGGTTCTGGGGAGAGCCCTTGTTTGGTTACTATATTGATACCGATGAATGGGTGCTTCGCAAGCATGCGGAAATGCTGGCAGATGCAGGTGTGGATGTACTCATTTTTGATTGCACGAATGGCAACATTACCTGGAAAGAATCATATATGAAACTGTGTGAAGTTTTCACCAAAGCACGCAAAGATGGTGTGAAGACGCCGCAGATCGCTTTTATGCTTCCCTTCTGGAACAGCGATGGGGGCAAGGAAATCCTTCGGGAACTTTATACAGATTTATACAAGCCCGGGTTATATAAAGATCTCTGGTTTATGTGGAAAGGGAAGCCGTTGATCATGGGAATGCCGGAGTTTACAGAGGATATGAAGGATAAGAAAGATGATCCTGTTTTGCAGGCAGAGATGAAGCAGTTTTTCACCTACCGGCCAGGTCAGCCTGTTTACAACAAAGGCCCTGAAAGATCTGATCACTGGGGCTGGCTGGAAATATACCCGCAGCATGGTTTTGTAAAAAATAAGGATGGCGGTTATGAACAGGTGACCGTAGGTGTTGCGCAAAACTGGAGCAAGGACCGCGGGCTTACAGCCATGAATGCACCGGGCGCTTTTGGCAGAAGTTATACGGACGCAAAAGGCACTGCAACAGAACCTGGCGCGGTAGATCATGGCTATAATTTCCAGGAGCAATGGGAGCAGGCATTGAAAATAAACCCGGAGTTCATTTTCATCACCGGGTGGAACGAATGGATCGCCGGGCGCTACGATGTATGGCAGCAACAGACAAATGCTTTTCCTGATGAATTTAATGAAGAAGGAAGCCGTGATGTAGAGCCTATGAAAGGCGGACATGGTGATAATTATTACTACCAGATGGTGAGTAATATTCGTCGCTTTAAAGGTGTACCAGCCTTGCCATCTTATACTTCGCCAAAGACAATAAATATTGACGGCAGTTTTAATGACTGGGAAGATGTGCAGCCTGACTTCAGCAGTTATAAAGGCAATACAATCCACCGCAACAGTGCAGGATGGGGCAGTCTTTTTTATAAAAATATTACAGGTCGTAACGATATCATATTATCAAAAGTTTCACGCGACAAAGACAACATTTATTTCTATGTACAAACGGCTGCTCCCCTATCACCTAAAACAGACAGCGCCTGGATGCGTTTATTGATAGACATCGACAATAATAAAAATACCGGTTGGGAAGGATATGATTTTATCATCAACAGGCATAGCCCGGAGAAGAAAGCCGTACTCGAAAAAAGTCAGGCAGGATGGTACTGGCAAAAGGTGGGTGATATTGATTATGCAATACAAGCCAATAAGCTTGAAATAAAAATACCGAAAGCTTTATTGCAGGTACAGGGAGAACCCGATTTTTCTTTTAAGTGGAGCGACAATATGCAGCAACCCGGTAATATCATGGACTTTTATATTAACGGAGATGTAGCACCGGGCGGACGTTTTAATTATCATTACCGGGCTACATCTAAGTAATAACAATAGAAATCTTTGGGTTATAATACGGTGTATTTTGCTATGAAGTAATGAGGGGCACAAAGCCTGTAGCAAGCAATATTTACAGCCTTGAAAGGTTTATTCAACAGCGCACGGCAAGGTGAGGCTTCGCCAAATTTCCAGCAATTCAAGACATTGCATACACTGGATAATATCATATACGAATAATTACAGCCGGCTAAGCAACAGAGAGAATGGAAGGTTCAAAGGTTTGGGTTTCCCTGATAAAACCGGCAGGAGAAAAGCCCGAGAAAGTTTTAAATTCCCTGATAAAATAAGCCTGGTCTGTATAACCATGATCATAACAGATGTCAGCCCAGGAGATAACGTTATTTCTTTTTGCCTGTATCGTGGAATAGGCTTTACTAAAACGAACAATGCGCTGGTAAAGTTTAGGACCGCTTCCAAACTGCGCCTTGAAGTAGCGTTCCAGTGACCGCGGGCTCACATATAATTCCCGGCAGATATCGTCTAAGGAAAGTACTGCGTTGCTGGCCCTGATCAGTCTGCAGGCATTCACCACCACGTTGTTTTTACCCGGCAGACCGGCCAGCTTCTTAAGTAGCAGTTGTTCGGCTTTTTCTATAAGTACCCTTATATCATTAACACCAGACATTTGCTGTTCGCATGATTTTGCAAAAGCACCAAACACCGGAACCGCATCTTCCAACTGGTTAAAGAGATAAGCAGCGGGAACACCAAAAAGCCCTATAAAAGCTTCGGGCTTAAGTCTTATACCAAACATAACAGAACCCGGCTCTGCTTTCCAGATGGCAGTTTCCTGGAAAAGCCCGGTAATAAACACACGATCACTCCGCTCCCACACTTCATTTTTGAGATAATAGTGTAACAAATCACCATTTGTCTGGATAATGATCTCTGCGGTTCCCAGCGGAAGACATCTTTGCTCAACAGCGATGGCACCCGGCTCATTTAAGATCCTGTGTTCCCAATAACAATCAATGTATTGCCTGAGAAAAGGTGATGGAGCGTATTCGCGGTAATGCATGTGGTTTGGTTGCTTTGCAAAGGTAAAATTATCTTACCGCATTTTAATGCCATTGTAAAAAAACGACAATCTTGTTGAAGTGATTCTTTTTAAGTTGATACTAGCCGGTGTACACTATGTCTGCAAAAAGAAACGTCGCTTTAGCAGCAACCAATCAACGAAAGCCGGCAAAAAATAAATGATACGGCCGGCCATACCTATAGCTTTTAATTTCGGGTCTTTTATATGAAAGCTTTCAAAATTTATTTACTGCAGCTCCTGGTTTCTTTGCTCGTCATCAGCGGAGTTAATGCTCAGTCAAAAAAGAATGCCGACTTAAGTAAAACGATCCGAGATATCGGTGGCCTGTTTAAAAAGAAAAAACAGGACAGTACTTCAACAGCAGCGACAAATAAACCAATAAATGGGGCTACTTCATTGGATGCAGGACAGGCCGGTACGATTGCCCCCGGCGCTACATCACTTCAGGCTGATCAGTTATCAGATTTCAATGGCGGTGTTGCTATTGTTCGCAAGGGAACTTCTTCAGCGCTTATTAACAGCAAAGGAGAATTCGTTGTGCCTTTCAATACCGTTAATTTCTCTTTTGGATTGCCGCAGGTGCAGGGTTACCACGTGTTTAGCAATGGAGTATTGCGATATCAAACAATGGATGGGCAGCAATGGAATTTTATGAACACTTCAGGTAAGATGGTTGCAAGCGGCGTATTGAATGATCTTACAGAGAATAAACAACTGATACAGGTAAGCCAGCGCGGGATCTGGACCTATACGCTTGCCTCCGGTAAACAGTATAATTTTAAAGAGCAGCTAAATGATATTAACGAAGGCATCGGCATTATAAGACATCAGTCTACGGGTGGCGGTAACGTAACATGGAGCTATCGTAAACTGAGTGGTGAAGCGGTAGGCAATGCTGCTTTTGATGAAGCTTACGGCTTTTCTGAAGGCATGGCAATCGTAGGGCAAAAGGATGCATATGGCCAGGTACAGTATGGTTTCATTAATACTACCGGAAAGCTGGTGATCCCATTCACGTTCTCCAATAAGCCCACACCGTTCTCGCATGGATTTGCGAAAGTAGTTCCAAAAGATAAGAGCCGCATGGAATATGCGTTTATTGACAAGACCGGACAGGTAGTGTTTTCACAGACATTACAAGATGTAAATACTTACGGAAGTTTTGATCATTTCACCAATACCGGCTATGCCTTCAATTTTAAATATGTACTGGATTCGGCATTTCATCTGATTCCAAAGAAAACCTTCTTTGCGTCCTTTGGCATTGATGCAGACGCATGGTTTGTTGATGAACAACTTTCAGTTGATGGCCAGGACGATCCACAGCTAATGTTCAGCATACGCAGCATGGTGCACCCGGTTACCAAACTTCCGCTTACAGGGTTTATTAACCTGAGAAGTCGTAAAGTTGTTATGCCGGTCTTCGATCTTATCAACCTGCAGCGCATTTACTTCGATCCGGTAGCAAAACTTGCCTATGCCAGGGTATGTCTTGGCAGGGATGATCATGGCGGCCTGGTTTACAGGGAAGGATATATCAATGAAGCCGGTCAGTTTGTAATAGTGAAAGCAAAGGGCTCCGAATGGTAAACTGATATTCTAATAAACCCATAAGGCTGCTCAATCCGTTCATAACGAAACCTCACATGTCCGTTCAAAATACCTTAATGCCGCCTTACATTTTTCAGTGAAACACCCCCTATTTTTCGGGCCTTAGTCTTTATCAATTTCGATACCTTCCCGGCAATGGCTTTCCGTGAGTGCCTGGACGCTTTATTCAATTTTCTACGGATACGGGTAACATAGAAATTTTTTATTTACTTAAATACTCTACATTTGTAGAATAAATTCTAAAATAGTAGAATATGCATTTATCAAAAGCTGAAGAACAATTGATGGAGTATATCTGGCAGGCTAAAAAAGTATTTATGAAAGACCTCATTTACTTTTATCCAGATCCCAAACCTGCTACTACAACCATTGCTACTTTATTAAAGAGAATGCAGGATAAAGGTTTTGTTGCGTACAATACTTTTGGAAATTCAAGAGAATACTATGCGCTTGTTGATAAGGCAACATACTTTTCCAAACATGTAAAAGGTATTATAAAAAACTATTTTGGAAATTCTGCATTACAATTTGCCTCTTTTTTTACTACGGCAACCAACCTTACCAGCCAGGAGCTGCAAGAACTCAGGAAGATTATTGACCAGGAAATAAAAAAGAAAAAATGATAGGTTACTGCTTCAAAACAACGATTTGCGCTGCTATTTTTATACTCTTCTACAAGCTCTTGCTTGAAAAAGAGAAGATGCTGCTTTTTAACAGGTATTACTTACTCGTAAGCCTTATAGCATCTTTTATAATTCCGCTGATCACATTTCAAGTAGCAAACAAAGAAGCGCTACAGCCTTTGATATACAGATCCGCCATCCTCGTTAACTCAAACAAACCAGGCATATATGCAGGTGAAATGAATTCAAAGTCCATTGACATTGCATCGATCATAAAAACAAGTTATATAATTATCACCTTATGCCTTTTAGCCAGATTTATCAGGAACTTTTTTCAGATTGTACAGTCCGTAAGCAAGTATAAAAAGGTAAGGTTAAAAAATGCAAAGCTTGTATTGCAGGATGATAGCTGTATTGCCCATAGTTTTCTTCATTTTATTTTTATAAATAAAACAGCCTATAAAGAAGGCTTGATTGAAAAGGAGATTCTAGAGCATGAGCTGGCACATGTACAACAAAAGCATACCTGTGATCTGCTGCTAACTGAACTAATACAATGCTTTGCCTGGTTTAATTTTCCCATTTTACTTTATCGCAAAGCCATTCGCCTTAACCATGAATTTCTTGCGGATGCTGCAGTGCTTAAAACCTGTCAGGATGCAACAGCTTACCAATACCTGCTTATCAGGAATTCAAGCAATACAACTTCTCCTCAGTTGTACAGCAACTTCAATTTTTTAATCACTAAAAAAAGATTACTCATGATGACAAGAACAACATCACCCGCAATTGCGTTTATAAAACAATGCGTGGTCTTGCCTCTCTTTGCAGGTGCCATCTTACTATTAAGCAACAAGACATTTGCACAAAAAGAAGTTCCGGCTGTTACCAAAGCTCAGGAAAAAGAAATACCATTTACAAGTGAAGGCGTGTCTGATGAAGTGCTAAAAGAATACACTTCCCTGGTAACAAAATATAAAACGGTCAACAGCAAAGGGTACATCACTTATAATAAAATTGAAGAAAGTGATAAGGAAAGAATGGTCAGTATTTATAAAAAAATGAATAAGGATCAGCAGAACAGTCAGGCAATACAGTTTTATCCTGTACAATTGCCACCTCCTGCACAAACGCCTACTGCGGACCAATTAAAATTATGGGTTAATGAAAAAATTTATGGCGTTTGGATAGATGGAAAACGAATCAAAAACTCCAGCCTCGCAAATTATCAAGCCGGTGATTTTGGTGATTATTTTGCCAGCAGGTTAATGAAAAATGCCATTAATTATGGAAACCACTATGTACAGGTTAATTTGAGAACGAAGGCACAATATGAACAGGACTATAAGATAACAGCAGAGGAAGTTAAAAACGGTGAAGTTCACATGATGTTTAAGTTTGCTAAAGCTAAATAATACTGGCTCAGAGTTCATATTCTTCAATCAGCATTCAAATGCAAAGTGGCTGCCGGACATAACTGAATTTTATTATTGCTTAATGCAAATACCCAGAGATGTTATGACTGACAGCCACTTACACTTTACCATTACCTGTTTACCGCCATCACCTGCACCGGTCCCAACAAACCAGCAGGCAATAGCTTTGAATTTGCCTGGTAAAAAGGCATCGTGGTATAGGTAATCTTATTGGTAACACCAGGCTGCGCATCACCAATCAAACGGTTTACCCAAAGATTGGTCACCTTCACCTGCACTTTGTTTTCTCCGGACTTTAATGCACCGGTGACATTTATACGAAAAGGTTTTTTCCAGACAATGCCCAATGACTTTCCGTTCACGATCACTTCTGCAAGATTTTTTACGTCACCAAGATTCAGCCATAATTCAGCATCTTTTGTAAACCATTCAGCAGGTGCTGTAATTGTTTTTGAATAGGTAGCTGTTCCTGAAAAATATTTAACGCCGGCATCAGTATTATCAGACCATGAAGAAAGTTCATTTACTTTAATGGAAGCCGGTGCTCCGCGGTTCTGCTGGAAGTCAATATTCCAGTCACCTGTTACAGTGGTTAATTCTTTTACTTCAACAGCAGGCAATTCAACCGAAGCTTGCGCAGCTTTGTCTTTGAATATAATAAAGAAGGCATCGTTAGGTTCCAGGTGTAACTTAACTTTTGTTATGCCATTCGCAATACTATAAGACAAAGGTTCTGTTTTACCGGTTTCAGGAAACCACAGTTCCGGCTTTTTTCCTTCCATACGAAAGGCTGCATCAACATCTTCTACGTCAGCAGTCCTGCTATTTACCCAATAGATATCGCGATCTGCAGCTTTACGATGCACATACAACAATTTTGTAGTTGCCTGTGGTTTGCTATAGCTAAAATCAGGGGCGATATTCAATACTTCCTCCAAAGATTTTCCTTCAGTAACCTTTGCTTTAGCGGATGACCAGGTATCATTTACAAGCTTATTAAATTCATCTGTTGCATCAGCAAGTCCCGGTGCCGCAGTTGGTTTTATACCGGTAACAGTGGCGCCCGCTTTTACCAACGCATTTATCTTACGCAATACAGGCAGGGACATTCTTACCGCATTGCTATCCAGTACCAGCGCACGATAACTCATGCCGGACGGGGTTACAAGTTTTCCATCTTTTACAGACAATACATTGATGAGTGCGTCTGCATTGATGTAATCGTAGTTATAACCTTCAGGAATAACCGGAGGTTTCTTGCCAAATAAAGAAGTGATATTATTATCCTCACCATAGTAATAAACAACATCCGCAACAAATTTACCCTGCTGTAACAGGTAACTGCTTCTTGAAAGATAGGCGTTCCATACTTTAGCCTGCTCTGCCCATGTTTCATGACGTGTATACCACTGACCAAAAGGCCCGAGGCCCAAACCCGGAATTTTATCGTCTACCGGTTGATGCGGAGAACAATGTATCACAAACCTGTTAAGTCCGCTGGCCAGCTCAAGATCAACACTTGGTTTTAAATTTTCAGGATCATAAGACCATGCAGTTCCGCCAATGCCCAATGCAGTAAGCGATTCAGCAGCTACGAGGTTTTGCCCGTAAATATGCGCCACTGATGCGGACTCGCGTATATCTACCGTATGCTTTGTCTGATCGTTTTGATTAATAAAAGGATTAGGCGTCCACAAGGCTGACATAGGTATAGCAGCCGAACGTTTTACTTCCATGCCATCCGCTATTATTGCGCGGCCATCTTCATGTGATTCGGTATAACGTTTCATACCACGTGCCGCAAGAATTTTTGTTAATCCATCGTAGTGGTATTCCGATACCATCTGGCTCAACGTCTTCCTGAAATCAAAAAGAAACTGTTCACTTGCTTCGGCGCTTTTAATTACCTGCCCGGTTAATACAGGCAACCAGGGTATCATACTATAACCCCTGCGTTTTTTAAACTCCTCAGGTAAATTGGCCGTCCAGTTTTGTGCGCCGGCTTCCCAGCTATCGGTGACCATATACTGCAAGCCACCTTTACTACCCATTAAACCACCTGTTGCATCTTTATACTGATCAAGATAATTATCGAAATAATTTTTTATTGCAACAGGATCAAGTTTATCCACTTCCAAACCTGTTGCTTCAGGAGAAGCAGGATGATTATTGATACCCAGCAAAGAGTAACCAAAGCGAATAATCTTCCACTCGCCGGCGGGGGCAGTCCAGTTCAGGGTTCCGTCTGCATTGAGTTTACCGGTAACATCGATGATATCCTTTTCAGCAACAACGTCAGTAGCTGTAGTTGATGTTTTCTTATAGAGATCGCCCACAGGAGCAAACGCATCTTTTTCTTCCATCATGTTAATACGATCCGCAGTATGCAATACAATCTCTGCAATGTCTGTACCACCGGGATCTTTGGTTGCACCCATACCACCCAACCCAAAAGCAGCAGCCATATTTACCGGCGGTGGCGGGTTCTTTACCGTAACACGAAAGTATTTTGCAGTAGTTGCAGGGATGGTAATGGTTTGTTCCAGCACAGCACCTACGGGTATTACACAGATCACTTTATAATTAACACCATCCTCACTTGATTCCAGTTTGCGCCCGTCTTTTGCATCTGCACCCATACCAAACACACCGGGGTTGCCACCACCTACCATCGTGATTGCTTTAACGGTTTGTGCTTGCGGAAAAGCAAATTGTATCCACCCGAAACCGGCAACAGTATCTCTTGGTAAAAGAACGGATGTGCCAAGGTCTCCATCAGTCAATTGTGCTAAATTAAAACTGCCACCACTTGATGTAACAACCGCGCCTAAATCAGCAAGAGACTTATCAGCATCGGGTAATTTATAGGCGACTACTGCCACATCTTTATAAAAATCCACCTGCTTAACATGTTCAGCAGATTCACCAAACTCAGGTCTTTTGGCAATATTTTGAAAAGGCCCTGTAACACCTGCCGGCTTTGGTATTTTTATATTTGAAGCACCTGCTTTTACACGTGTTTCAGTCCATACAATCTTCTTCATTCCATCTTCCGGTTTTACCCATGGACCGCCGCTTTCACTCCAGCCTGGTGAGCCGGCAATGGCCATTTCAAGTTGTAATGAATCAGCAAGTTTTGTCGTAAACTTAAATGCATCTTTCCAATCGGGCGTCATATAGGTTAAACGCTTTTCCACAATTTGCGGAGTGGCAAGTGCAGCATCAAAATTCTGAAATCCTCCTATACCCACACGATGCATCCATTCAAGATCTTTACGAATCCCGTCTTTGGTAATATTTCCATTCATCCAGTGCCACCAGACACGTGGCATTGCACTATTGGGCGGGGCTTGAAACTTTGAATATATACTGTCTTTACGTTGATCGCCAGATTGAGGGTATGATGCTGCCGCAACAAGCAGCAGACTGCATAGAAGGATGGTACATTTCATGATGGCAAATTTGAAGCATGAAAATATCATTGCTTTACAACATAACTGTTATGTGCTATCATGATCAGAATAAAAATGGTCTTGTATTCGTAACAACTGAAACCCATCATTTTCAGTTAAGCACCCGGGGCAAAACATAAAATGATAAACCATTCAATAACCATGATCAATATAATAATTGCAGGTTAGCTTCTTTTACCGCATCAACACTTCCGGGATAAAAGATATGCCCGTTTTCATACATCAGGCCGCCAAAAAAATCGGCACTGGTACTAAAACCCTCGCTGCGTTTATAAACAATCTTTCGCCCTTTTACGGTATAGTTGCCACTCGCGATAGTTTGATTTCCTCCGCGCTTTTCCGCAAATCTTCCATCGGGAAATAATTCTTTGGCAAAATAGCCATCCCTCGTCGTCCATGTACCAACATACTCTTGCTGCATCTTTTATCATTTACCAGTTAACAATCAAATTAAATAATCGATATTTTTCGATTATTTAAAGCAAAAAAAATTACAAAAAACGTTTAAGGTAATCCACATACTCCTGGAATGCCTGGTGATTTACCCTGAAACGCGTGGTTCTTCCATCCCTTTCTGCAATAAGCAACCTGGCCTCTATCAATTGCTTGATATGGTGCGAAACTGTTGACTGTGCCAGTTCAAACATCTCCATCACTGCTCCGCACTGGAACCAGTCACGCTCTTTTTTTACTGCTTCCATGATCTTTACCCTGTAAGGATCTGCAAGCGCTTTTGAAATCAGTTCAAATTCAGTAACGTCCATTTTTTATTTTGAAACACAAACTTATCGAAATATTTCGATCAATCAAGCTTGGTTGAAATGTTTTAACATTTTCAACATCAGAACCCATAAGTATGCTTTGAACCATATATCTGTAATTGAAGTTTTTTGCGAATAGTATGAAATGGTTAAAATTCAGTTGGACTGGGAACACAATCGATTTTAAGTATAGATCCTAATGTTATGGTGAACATAATACTCGTATGAACAATTGCACCCGGATTTTCCTGAACATCGTTAGCACAAATACTTTTTACCTGAATCCTAATGAGTATGATAATATATAGGTTACGTGAATAAAAATTTTTGCATTTGTTCTTTCGCACCAATCGTTTCAGACAATTTACGGGTCCATTCAATTTATTCAGTGTAGCGTTTTTAATGCCCGTTGTTTGACAATTCTCCCGTCAATCGATAATTTTAATAAACAGCATTCTCCCAACAAAAAATGGGTGATAAATCTTGTGCCCCACCTGATTGACCCTCATGTTGTTTTAGAAAATAAAACAATAGCCTATGTCAAACCGAGAGCGTAAGGAACCGTTATGGTTGTCCTGTTTATTGTTGGTATGCACCACCCTGGTACTCACACTCAACCTGGAGGTGTTGGTCGGTTCAATGTTTTCCGGATATTTTCCAGTTGAAACTTCTGGCAGAAATACCTGGTTTACAACTTTAATGGTAATAAGTGTATTACTACTTATGTCAGCAATACTTGCTGCCTATTTCACCCGTTCCTATACCAGACTGCTTCGCCAGGAGCGGGACCGGTTTCATGCATTGCTGGATGCGGTACCCGAAGCCACCCTGATGATAGATAAGAACGGCATGATACAAATTGCGGGTATACAGTTGCAAAAACTATTTATGTATTCTAAGGATGACCTCGTGGGGAAATCAGCAGAGATGCTTGTTGCGGAAAGATCCAGGGAGCAGTATCACCGTTACCAGAAAGCACTTTCCAGATCTCCGGACTTATTGGGAACAAGTTTTGAAACCATTGCATTAAAATCTAATGGTGATGAATTTATCGCGGAAATTAACTTAGCACCAATCGCGACAAAGAATGATTGGTTCCTGGCGGCATCGGTTCGCAATATCGCTTCACGAAAAGCTGCTGAAGAGCATCTTGGCAAGTTAAATGAGGCATTGGCATCGGAACTAAAAGAGAAAAACGCGCAGATCAGGAGCATGTACGAACGTATATCTGACGGCTTTATCGCCCTGGATACCGGCTGGCATTTTACCTATATCAACCGCAAGGCACTTCAGTTAACAGATGGAGAAATGGATTCGCTTGCAGGCAGAAGTATCTGGGAAGTTTTCCCACGCCTTAAAGGTTCTTTGTTTGAAGAAGCCTGTATCCAGGCAATGGAAACGCAGCAGGATTTAAGCCTCGAATTAAAAGGAACAGACAGCAATTGGTTCGAAGATCATTTTTACCCCTCTCCTGCTGGCCTTTCCATTTATTTTGTAGATATCAGTGAACGAAAGAAATCAGAAGCAGAACTTGCGGCTTCTTATCATGAACTAAGGAAGCTTTCTGAACACCTGCAGAATGTTAGAGAGGAAGAACGAAAAACAATTGCACGAGAAATTCATGATGAACTTGGCCAGCAGGTTACTGCGCTTAAGATGGATACTTTCTGGCTTAAAAAGCACCTGCCCGATGCACATGAGCAAGTCATCGGGAAGTTGCAGGAGATGCTGGAACTAATCAATACAACGGCACAGTCTGTACGCAAAATAGCTACTAATTTACGGCCTTCAATTCTTGATGACCTTGGGCTTGTAGCAGCTTTAAAATGGCAAACGGAAGAAGTGGAAAAACGTACGGATATACGGATAAAACTGGAAGATCGCATGGGTGATACGATTGTAAAACCACAAATTGCTACGGGGCTTTTCAGGATCTACCAGGAAGCGCTTACGAATGTTGTAAGACACTCAGGAGCTAGTAAAGTTGCCGCGCAAATTTATCTGAAACAGGGTGCAATACAACTGGAAGTTACCGATAACGGCAAGGGCATACAAAAGAAACCAAATGATGCGCCTAAAAGCTTTGGACTTGTAGGTATTAAAGAGCGTGTTAATCTAATGCATGGCAACTTTGAGCTTGACAGTGGCCCGGGAAAAGGAACTACGATCAAGGTGTCTGTTCCGTTATAATCACTAAACATTAACAGCATAGATATTCGTATGGAACAGGTATAAAGATGGCCCCGGGATACCGGGGCCACATGTGATTAATCAAGCAAAAAAGTATTAATTTCTAACCAGCTTCTTTGTAGCCACCAGGCCGGAACCAACGTATAAGGAATAATAATAGGTACCTGAAGCCAGGCTGTTCAAATCAAGATCTAATTTACCGGCGCCGTTACCACTTACATCCACTGTTTTTAACAACTTACCTTCCGTACTTGAGATACGAATCTGTGCATGCGTGTAAGCAGAAGGAAGTGTGTAAGCAATGGTTGTTTTTCCGCTTGCCGGGTTAGGTTGATTCTGATCCAGGGATGCATTGGTTAAAGATGCGCTGGAAGACCTGCCTTTATCTATAGCATCCAGCCTTTCTTTAAGAGACGCAAGGCTTGCTTTCAGCGATGTGATTTCCTCATCTTTATCCTTGCTTTGGGCAGATAATTCCTGTACAGCTTTTACAAGAGGTACAACAAACTCCGCATATCTCAAACCATATACATCATTCTGGTCCTTAGGTGCATCCACTCCGGAAAAAGTAAAGCCCAGTTCCTTTGCCGCTTTTTCAACATCCTGTGCTACAAACCCGGATTGTAACTCCTGTTGTTTTTCTGTAAGCGCCTTGCTTAACTCGGTTGATTTGCCAGCAATACCCCTGTTTTTTTCACCTGTATTTTTATGCAGGAAATTATCAATCCCAACGGCATCCAAATGATAAGTAACCGCTTTTAGCTTATTGATAAAAGTTAACCCGGGTACATTTTCCTGTATATCTTTTTTAAACCTGCCATCGCTGATGTTTGACCAGTTTGCATAAGCGCGGTATTGACGGGTAGCAGTATTTCCTATCGTTACCTGGCTGGGTGAAGTTGCAATGGTACCATGGCCAATCGTAACTACATTGTAATAATTAGCTGCATTGGTGCCGGTTTCAGAGCCGAGGAAAACATTATAAAAGCCATTACTATAATTATAACCAGCCAGGTAACCTATTGCGGTATTTCCGTCTGCTGAAGGGGTATTTCCCATCGCATAAAAACCTACAGCAGTGTTTTGCATATTACTCACATTACCCTGCAATGCAAAATTACCCACCGCAACATTATAAGCCCCATTAACATTAGCGGCAAGGGAAGACCGCCCTACGCTTACATTCTCGAAACCTGTTTGATTATAAAGAAGTGCAGATGGTCCTATGCCTATATTGCCATATCCTGATGTATTACTGTACCCCGCATTCGTACCCATAAAGGTATTGTAGGAGCCAGTGCTTGTTTTGTTATTGGTAAGCCCTACCAATGTATTGGCAGTGCCTGTGATATCCAGTACTTTGGTACCGCCTATATAGTAACCATATGCATGTACATTTCTCCATGACCTGTCCGGCGCCCCCAGGTCAAGGCTGCCGGGTGCAGCAGTGGTTGGCAATAGTGACTGGTTGATGGAAGTAGCAGAAAGATTGCCCAGGTTGGTAGTTGCGCCTTTTAAAGCTACCCATACCCCGGAAAAGTAATAGTACCCTGGTATGTTATCTGTCTGGTAGATCAGCAAGCTATTGGCAGGCGAAACAATCGCATTACGTTGTGCCTGCGTCATTCTCGGAATAAGTACACCACTCGTAACTGAGTTGATATCCAGCTTTGCGGAAGGCGATGGGCCGCCCGTTCCAATGCCAACGATGCCCGCAGTGGTGATACGCATCCTTTCTGTGTTGTTGGTGATAAATCTAAGCTCAACTGAATTTGTTGTGCCTAGCTTGGAAGTGCCTGTTACGCCGGTATTGCCGGCAAGGCTCCAGTAAGGTGCAGTGTTCTGTGCAACGGCGGCTGATAAAAGGGTTAGCATCGCTGCCGCCGATAATAGGTATTGTTTCATGTCTGTTTGTTTAATAAACCATTGATTGAAGGGCGAAACTAATCACCGGCACACGCGTTATGCATCAGCTATTTCCCTGCGGAATAAGTCTTTCTCCGAACGGGTGGAGTTTGTTTGCAAGCGTCATTTATATTTCAGCAAAGTAAGGTTGCCAGTAAAGACGAGATCGTTTGACTTCCGGCCAGCTATCTTGCAAAAAATGAATTGCGGAAGATCTTGTACTCATTCAGGGCATTGAAGCGGTGCACCAATTTTTGCATACACCCTCAAAAAAATTTTACGGATAGATCACCACTGACAATGGAAGAAAAGCACCAATACATTATTGATGCGGGGGCGAAATTGATTGCAATATTCACTTGCTTTAAAGCTGGTAAGAGGCCGTTATTTTGCAGCGGCCCATGCAAGTCCGTCAGGACTACCGCCAGCTTCAAGTTTACCGGTAACATTGAGTGTTTTCAGATCAATTACTGCGATATAATTATCAGGGGTACAAGCAACAAAAGCACGGGTGCCGTCTGGATCCATCAATAGCCCCGCAGCACCATGACCAATATTTACCTGCTTTACCAGTTTACGGGTTTTAACATCATAGATTATTACTTCTCCTGAGCCGAGGCTTGAAATAAAAGCCAGTCTTCCATCAGGTGTAAAGGCCAGCCTGTTTGCGCCCTTCACTTTTGCATCGATGCTGGCGACTTTTGCACGGGTAACCAGATCAATAATATGAATATGGCCATCTTCCGCTGAAGCAGTCCATAAGAAAGTACCATCAGGCAAAACATCGAAGCCTTCTGAGCCTGCAGAGGTTGGTATTACCTGTTGAACCCAGTTCTCTCTTTTTCGCCCTTGCGGAATACCTCCCGGAGGCGGTGGCTTCATACCTACACCAGCACCTCCATTCGGAGGCGGGGGCATATTCTTGAAAGGCAAAATAGTGTCTTGTAAAATGCTGACCGTGCCGGAGCTTACATTGGTAGTGTAAATCTTTTTTGCATTGCCGGTAACATACAGCATATGCGTCCTATCCTGCCCCGTACCCATACACCAATCAAGTTTACCAGCTACCGGATTGTAACTTGCAACAGCCTTGGAACCTTCTGCTGTAAACCACAATTTGTTGTTGGCAAATGCCAGTCCATGAGGTCCGAATAAAGGTTTGGTATCAATATCTTCCAATCGTTTTTGCGCTACAAGATCAATTACATTTATTGTATGCAGACTACCTCCTCCATAGATGGAAACATAAGCCGTTTTACCATCTGCAGAAACAATCACTTCATGAGGATCATCCCCAACCGGAACCTTTGCTACCACCTTTAAAGTAGATGGATTAACGACTGCAAGCGTATGATCTTCTTTTGATAAAACCAGCAATGCTCCGGAAGAATTGGTTTGAGCTTTAGTGCCGATCATTACGAACACCAACAATAAAACAACAACAGGTTTTTTCATATCATGAATTTACATCAATCTAAAAGAACCAGTTCATAACAAGTTACTTTTTCTTTACACAGCTAATACATAGAGAAGGCTCAACTTTGCCAAAGAAGATCAGACGATCATTAGGACTACACCTTTCTTAAAAAACAGGCAGCAATGATAAAGCGTGCCGTTGAACGCAATGATTATGCAGATTGACCTGAATGATGATCAGCCCTGTAAACCAGGTAATATAAAAGAAAATGTACTGCCTTTACCAAAGCTGCTTTCGGCCCAGATTTTACCACCATGTCTTTTGATGATTTCAGCGCATAAGTATAAACCGATGCCAAAGCCGGAGATATTTTTTGTTTCACTATCTTTTACCCGGTAGAAACGTTCGAAGATTTGTGCAAGGTCCTCTTTTCTTATGCCAACCCCTTCATCGCTTACGCTTACCTGTATATTGCCACCGGTATTCGAACAGGTAACTCTCACTGTAGATTGATGAGGGGCATATTTAACCGCATTGCTTACGAGATTCTGGATCACCTGTTGAATTTTGTCGTAGTCACCCAATATCCACGAATCGTTACAACATGAAAATACCATACGGTGTGTTGTGATGGTAACCAGGGCTTCGTCTTCAATTTCCTTAAGAAGCTGCGCCATGTCAAAGCGCTGAAGTTCAATTTGAAGCTTACCAGATTCCAAGCGGGAAAGGTTCAGAAAACCATTGATCATGCGGGTCATCTTCCGTACCTGTTTTTCCGTACGATCCAGCATCGTCAGAGCATATTCGTCATTGTCATTTTCAGCACTTGCTTTTGTTAACTGCACATAACCCAGGATAGAAGTCAACGGAGTTTTAAGTTCATGACTTACCATGCTGATGAAGTCATTCTTACGTTGCTCATCTTCTTTTAGTTCTGTGATATCAAAAGCTGAAGCGATGTATCCTGCAAACGTGTCATCGTCATACCTTCTTACAGAGCCATCGACTAACAGCCAGCGATAGTTGCCTGTTTTTGTTCGTAAACGATAGCTGTCATGAAACGACATTTCTCCTGCAATCGCTTTTTGATAAATATCCCTATGCTTTTCTATGTCCTCCGGATGCAACAGGTCCATCCATTGCTCGCCCATCAACTCGGTTTCTGTTTTGCCTGTGAGCCTGCTCCATGCCCGGTTACAATAAATTACTTTACCCTCTTTATCTGTCATCGAAATATAAATATTGGAACCTTCTGCCATATTGCGAAACCGTGCCTCACTTTCTGCAAGGGTGATTTCTGCGAGCCGTATGTCTGTGATATCCCTGGTAGTTCCGGCAACGGCCTCTACTTCCCCAAGGGAATTGATCACCGGCGTGAAAATATAATCATAAATGCGTCTGCCCAGACTAGCATGTGGAAATGCAACTTCACCGCGTATAGGCATTTTGGTTGCTGCAACTTTATCAATTTCCCGTTCATGCATTTCGGCATGCCAGGGTTCATAACCATTTTCCAGTAATTTTCTGCCAATGGCGTTTTCCCATGTTTTACCCCACATGGTTAATAAGGCTTCGTTTGCATAGGTAAACCGATAATCGAGGTCAAAAACATAAATTAAATCCGGCGTGCTTGATGTAATGGTTTCGTAAAGCCGTTTTTGCTGTTCTGCAAATTCTTTGGCATTGCTCAAGGCTTCTTCCATGTGTTTTCTGTGGCTTACATCATTGGCTGCCCCAAACCATTCAATGATTTCATCTTCTTCGTTGAAAATAGGAACAGCCCTTGAAAAAGTCCATCCCATTGAGCCGTCTGCACGTTGAACACGATGTTCCAGTTGAAACATGCTTTTGGTGTTAATGGCAAGCTGAATTGCAGCCATCACTTTTTCCCGATCCTCTGAATAAATATACTTGTCCATCCAGTTACTAATGGGACCACCGGTATCAGACAGGAACCCGCCGCCTGTAAGTTGCCGCATCACACTCCAGTCAGCGCTCATCCTGTATACAACGTCTGAGGTAGCCGTTACAAGTGCACGAAAACGTTCTTCACTTTCTGCTACCTGTTCATTCCTGCGATCTGTTTTTTGTCCGGTGTTCATAATGTCAGCGGTAATAAAGAGTAATACTGCAATATCCTGCAAAAATATATGGAAACACAGCTGAGTTTGTTTAAAGTAAAACAAATTGGTACGCAATAAAAAATAAGTTCTCTCATTTTCCCTGCGGTTATTTTTCCACCAGCAACGGCACACATACGACTCCTTGCGGCGAGCACCATTTCAACGCGTATAGAACCGCTACTTTTTACGCTTTGTATGAATTATCTTTAAAGGGTTAACAATGCACCATGAAGACACCAATACTGCTGGTATTGCTTTGTTATATTTCATTTATACCACAATCATTTGCATGGCAAACCGATGAAAGCGGTTTCACTTTACTCTCCAAAAAGGATGGTCTTTCGCATGACTATGTTACTGCACTTGCGCAAGACTCTACCGGTTTTTTATGGATATCCACACAGTCAGGTTTAAACAGGTTTAATGGCAGTTCCTTTGTGCAATATCATAGTACAGAAGATTCAGGATCACTTCCTGCGGAGAAGCTCAATGGTATGGTTTGGCTGGATAAATGGCGGCTGCTCACCTATAACATCGGTATGCATATTATTGATACGCGTACCGGTGAAACCAGGAACCTTTTTATTCCGTATAAAGATCGCCGCTTCCAATATAAATTCAACTGGATCATGGCTGCGCTTGCGGGCGACAACGGAGATATTTATGTGCTGGCCCGTTCCGGTTTTTATCATTTTGATAAAAACTACCGGCTGCTGTTCCGGTTTGATTACTATACTGATAAACAGGTGCCGGTTGAAAACTTTGGTTTTGGCGGACAGCTTTTCAGGCTGGGCAAAAACCTGCTTGGTATTTCCGGTATTGACGGGCTCTATCTTTATTCACCCAAACAAAACCTGTTTAAAAAATCAAGTTTTGCAGAATGTCCGGCGATTGCAGGTTTTAACAGCATGTGTATGTTCCTGCAACCTTTTCCTGATAATTTATTAGTCATCAATCCTGAAGGTGACAGCCTTGTTTGTATTCATACGCCCTGTATGGCGCGGTTTTCTATCAAGCTTCCGTTTAATGCTGCAGAGCAATTTGACTATCACACACAGTCGGGAAAACTGAATGATTCTACTGCATATCTCACCGGAAAATCCTGCGGGTATTTCCTGCTGAAAAGAAGGGCCAATGGAATGCAGTTACAATTTGAACCGCAAAAAAAGGCAACACTTTTTCATTGCAGGGCCGTGCTGCAGGACAAAGACAGGCATCTGTGGGTTGCTACAAGTAAAGGACTGCTAAGGCAGGAAGAAGCGCATCCCTATATTGAACAAACACAGATACCGGCTGCAGTACAGGAAGCATTTCCCAACATGCGTATAGATCATATTTGTGATGCGGGCAAATGGCTGGTAATAGCTTCGCGTCCCGGCGGTGGGTTACTGGTGTTGGATAAGCAAACACTCCGGGTAAACCGGCGCATCTCACTTAATAAGTATGGAAAACCTGGTGAAAGTATATCATGCCTTTTACCTGTAAACGATAGTACGTTGCTGGCAGGTGATTATGGTCCTCTGCTAAAGATCAATACAAAAAACTGGTCTGTTAAAACGCTTGATCTGCCGGGTTGGGATACGGTCAACGACTGGGTTGCTGATATGATCAATGATGGTCAGGGTGGTGTTTGGATTGCTGCAGGAAGGCTCTATCATTATGATCTTTCCACTGGTAATTTCTCAATGCTTCCTATCGAAAATAACCTGGCTGCAAAAATTGAACAACCACAACGTCTGGGCTTTGACAGGTTGGGCAATCTTTGGCTGGCTGGTCATGGCATGGTAAGATATAACAAGACCAACAACAGCTTTGATCAATACATCGATAGCTTCCCTTTTATAAAGATGACAGACAGGCAGGTGAACAGTTTTCTCTTTGATCAATACAACCGCCTTTGGCTTAACAGCAATAATAACGGGCTGGCATGTTATGATTCCCGGTCTCACAAATGGTCTGTATATACTCGTGAAAATGGCTTGCCTGATAACAACATTGCAGATATGGTGATCAAAGGAAACAAATTATGGCTCGCCACTTTCAGCGGGATTGCCTGCATGGATCTTTCCAGCAATAAGATCACCTCTTTTGATGCGGAGGATGGATTTCCTGATCTTCCTATTTATATCGGTGCAAGATTTTTTTCAGATCGTCTCAATAGCAACATGGCGATTGGTTTTAATAATACGTTCGCAAGGTTTGATGCCGCGCTTGGTTATCAAAAAACAGAAATGCCCGGTCTGTTTATAGAAAGCATTACTACATTAAAAGACCAGCTTAACAGGTACAAAGGCAGTTCGCCCTTAAAGAAATTTACTGCGAACTGGAACAATAGCAACCTGGTTGTTACCATTGGCACGATTAACTTTTTTACTAACAAGGCCCAGAGATTTTCCTTCAGGATATCTGGCAGTAAGTCTGCGCCCTGGACCTCGCTTGGCACAAACAACAGTTTTAATATTTCCAATCTTCCACCGGGGGATCACCTGGTGGAAGTAAAGCTTACTTCATTAAATCACCGGTGGCCTGATAAAATTATCAGCTTTACCATCACTATTACTCCGCCCTTCTGGATGGAAAGCTGGTTTGTGGGTCTGGTATCGCTTGTATTGTTCTTTTTAGTATACCTGCTCTTTCATTGGCGCGCAACAACCATCAGGAAAAAAGAACAAACCAAGACTGCCATTGAAAAGCTAAAGGCCGAAGAATATAAAATGCAATACGAGCTGGAGCAGATCAATCATTTTTTCTCAGCTTCGTTACCTGACAATTGCAGTGTAGATGAAATGCTGGGTATTGTTGCCAATGATTTGCTGCGCAGGATGTGCCGTGATAATTGTGTAATCTATTTATGGGATGACCAGTCAGATAAACTGGTGCCAAAAGCAATTTGTTGCCCGGAGAATAATACAACATGTGCTGGTAATAATGTTCACGGAATTACCGCAGGACAGGAGCTGGTAAAATATGTAAGAAACGTAAACGAGGTTTTAAAGGCCGGCCCGGAAACGGAACACAATATTTACAGGATCAGTGATCACCGCGTTATTACTGAAATGTATGTACCTATTATTGACAGCCGCGAATTGCTTGGCGCTATTGATGCGGAACATACGGGCAAGGATGATTTCGGTGAACGGGACATCAAGATACTTACCACTATCGCTACATTAACCGCCGCAAGAATCAAGCAAATTGAATCGATGCAATCGCTTCAGTTAAAGCAACGTGAGATTGCTGTAGTGAACCAGCAATTGGCGGAAGCACAGTTATCGGCCCTTCAAACACAAATGAACCCGCATTTCATTTTTAATGCGCTGAACAGTATCAAAGGAATGATCTTAAACAATGAACAAAGACAGGCTTCAAGATACCTTAGCAAGTTTGCCAATATGATCAGGATGACGCTTGCCCAATCCAAACAACTCTTTATTACGCTTGAAGAAAATATCGAATACCTGGAAACCTACCTGGCGATGGAAAAACTGAGATTTGACGATTCTTTTACCTATGATTGTAAGGTAGATGAATCAATAGATCCCGAAGAAATCCTGGTGCCTGCATTAATGATTCAGCCGTTGGTAGAAAATGGTATCTGGCACGGCCTGTTAAATAAATCGGGAGAAAAAAATATCAGCATTCATTTTTCAAGGACAGAAGATACCATCTGTTGTTGTATTGAAGACAATGGCATCGGCATCAACAAATCAATACAACAAAAAACGCAAACAAAGCCTTCGCATCAATCAGTAGGGCTTTCAAACCTCAGAAACCGCATTGCCATACTTAATGAAAAATATGCCAGCGGTTGTTCACTCAAAATCACTGACCTGATGGATATTGATGAAGCCATAACAGGCACCAGGGTTATACTTACATTTAATCTGATCACAAATACTGTTTTATTATGAACGCCATTATTGTAGATGACGAGCCGGATGGCATACGCACCTTGCAAAAATTACTGGAATATAATTGCCCGGAAGTAGCTGTAGCCGCTACCTGCACCAGCGCTCCTGCCGCGGTGGAGCAATTACATTTACACCAGCCGGATGTTGTATTCCTGGATATACGAATGCCCGGACAATCAGGCTTTGACCTGCTGGAAGCGATACCGGAAAAAAACTTTGAAGTGGTTTTTGTTACAGCCCACAACGAATATTTATTGAAAGCATTGCAGCTTAGTGCGGTGGATTATCTGATGAAGCCGGTTGATGAAGACCGGTTGATTGAGGCTGTTGCCCGCATAAGGCAAAGAAAGAATGTAAAAGGTGAAACCGTTCGCACAGATATACTGTTGCATAACCTGAATAAGGCGGCATTGCCGATGGAAATGCGGATATGTCTTCCCACGCAGAAAGGCTTTTCTGTAATAAAAATGGAGGAAATTGTTTACTGCGAAGCGCAGAGAAGTTATACGCTTTTTCGTTTGACGAATAACAAAACGATGATCGTTTCAAAGCCGCTTTCGGATTATGAAAAACTATTATCAGACAGCATCTTTTTACGTATACACAAGTCATGTTTAATTAACCTGATGCATGTTAAAGAATATACCCGCGGTGAAGGAGGAACGGTGATGATGTCTAACGGGATGGAAATTGAAGTGGCAAGAAGAAAGAAGGAACATTTTTTATTAAAGATCAGGGAAGCCTTTCACTATTAACTAAAAAAACGGCCCCGGATTTACCCGGAGCCGTATGTCTATCGTAAACCAAACAAATGTCCTAGTTCCGCACCAGTTTCTTAGTAGCCACAAGACCTGTGCCTACATACAGCGAATAGTAGTAGGTGCCTGAAGCAAGGCTATTTAAGTCAAGATCTAATTTGCCCGCACCATTGCCACTTACGTCTACTGTTTTCAACAGTTTTCCGTCGTTGCCTGATACACGGATCTGTGCATGTGTATAGGTGGAAGGAAGGGTGTAAGTGATCGTTGTTTTTCCGCTTGCAGGGTTAGGCTGATTTTGATCAAGCGAAGCATTGGTAAGAGATGCGCTGGAAGATTTGCCTTTTTCAAGTGCATCAAGTCTCGCTTTAAGAGCTACTATTTCTTCATCCTTGTCTTTCGCCTGTGCGGATAATTCCTGTACTGCTTTTACAAGCGGCACTACAAACTCAGCATATCTTAAACCATATACATCATTCTGATCTTTGGGTGCATCAACACCGGAAAAATTAAAGCCAAGTTCTTTGGCTGCCTTCTCAACATCCTGCGCTACAAAACCGGATTGCAATTCCTGTTGCTTTTCATTCAGCGCCTTGCTAAATACTGAAGATTTTTCTGCAATTCCCTTGTTCTTATCGCCTGTGTTTTTATGTAAGAAGTTATCAATCCCAACGGCATCTAAATGATAAGTCACTGCTTTTAACTTGTTGATGAAATTCAATCCCGGAACATTCTCCTGTATATCTTTCTTAAACCGGCCATCGCTGATATTAGACCAGTTTGCATAAGCGCGGTACTGGCGGGTAGCGGTATTGCCGATAGTCACCTGGCTGGGTGATGTTGCAATGGTACCGTGACCGATAGTTACTACATTATAATAACCAGCTGCGTTGGTCCCTGTTTCAGAACCAAGAAAAACGTTGTAGTAACCGTTATTGTAATTAAGCCCGGACTGGTACCCGATCGCAGTGTTTCCATCAGAAGAGGTGGTTCCTCCAAGTGCAGACATACCAACCGCGGTATTTTGTGTATTACTTACATTACTCAGCAATGCAAAGTTGCCCACCGCTACGTTCAGGGAGCCATTATTGTTGTTACCAAGAGAAGATCTTCCTATGGCAACGTTTTCAAAACCTGTTTGTTGTGAAGACATTGCAGAGGCCCCTATTGCAATGTTACCATAACCGGTGCTGTTGTTTAGCCCTGCAGATGCGCCTAGAAACGTGTTATAAGCGCCAGTGTTAATGCGGTTACCCGTGATACCAACAAAAGTGTTGAAAGCGCCTGTTGCCACGTCTAAAACTTTATTACCTCCTACATAGTATGTGTATGCATGTACGTTTCTCCAGGATTTTTCGGGTACACCAAGATCAACCAAACCGGTGCCGGCCGGAACAAGCGACTGATTAATGGCCGTTGGTGCAAGGTTGCTAAGGTTAGTGATCGCCCCGCGCAATGGCACCCAACCTCCTGCGTAATAATAAAAGCCCGGGCCATTATCTGTTTGATAAATGAGCAGGCTGTTGCCTGGTGAAACTATTGCATTGCGTTGTGCCATCGTCATCCTCGGAATAAGTAGACCACTTGTTGTTGAGTTAATGTCAAGCTTTGCAGAAGGTGATGGGCCGCCTGTGCCAATACCAACGATACCATCCGGCGTAATACGCATCCTCTCTATGTTATTGGTAACAAACCTGAGCACCACAGCATTGGTAGTGCCCAGCTTGGATGTTGCAGATGCACCACAGTTGCCCGCAAGGCTCCAGTATGGTGCAGTGTTCTGAGCTACAGCAGCCGATAGTATGGTTAGCATGGCTGCCGCAGATAAAAGACTCTTTTTCATGTCAAATTGTTTAATAATTCGGTGATTTGAAAACGAAACTAATTTCCCGGAGAGGCGTTTACGGTCAGAGATTTCCCAGCGGGATAAGTCTTTCACCGAACGGAGGTTGTTTGTTTGCAGACGCAACAGTTATGCAGGGCATGGTAATATTTCAGATACCCGGTAATTTATAAAACGGGTTTAACACAGGTGATGGTTGATGTGTACAAAATATAACGTGACTAAATTACAAAGAGTAAAGATATGGCTGAAAGCAGCTATGCCTGCTCATGAAATCAACAATGAGCAGACCGCTTCAAAAAATGAAAAGGACCATTACGAAATCATCAATTAGTTTTGAATAGAAGCAACAGCGCGTATAATAAGGTTGGATGATGAAGAACATTAAACACCTATCTGATATACATAAGTACTAAGCTACTGCTGCATATAGAATTTTTTCCAACTGCTGCTGACTGATAGGTTTTACAATATAGTCTGCTATTTGGGAATACTGTTGAGACATCTCAATATCATCCATATCTGAAGAAGAACTTACGATATAGATTTTTGTATTACGAAGAGAATGTTCGTAAAGTGCACTGAATGCCTGCATAAATTCCCAGCCATTCATAACGGGCATACGAAGATCAAGCAGGATAATGTCGGGAAGGAATTGAGGTTGTGTGAGGTTCTCTTTGATAGAATCAAAGGCCAACTGACCATTACCAAAATGAAGCAGGTTTCCGGAAGACTTCATCCTATGCCATATTTTTTTGATGATAAAGGCGCATACCGGATCATCATCTACCAGCCAAAGCGTTAGTTCCATGTGGTGAAATCAGTTATACGAACAAATGTAATACGGATGATGTTTCATCGTCTATCATTCTCTCAATTTCAGCAGGATTTAAGCCAACTTTACCTGATCTTAAGCCAGGCTAACCTATCGTCCAGTAATTTCACATTGTTATGAAAAACCAGCATATAGCTCCTGAATGGAAGCAACTGATTGATGCTGCCGAAGACGGCTATCTTCTTGTTGATACCGCGGGTATAGTGGTCGTGATGAATACCGCTTCAGCCCGCATAGGACAACGATTCCTTGCCGGCAATTTTGCACCCGGTGTATCCCTGGTACAACCTCTGTCCCCGGAAAGAAAGAAGGCTGTTCAACATAGTCTTTCCAGCGCATTTAAAGGTCACCAGGTAAGTTATGAAGTCTGCTATCCTTTTGAATCTTCCAGTGTTTGGCTGCAGGCAGATTATAACCCCGTAAGAAATGAACAAGAGGTAATCACGCATGTTGCTGTAACGATAAAAGATATCAGCGAAAAGAAACTACTGGAAGCTTCAGTAAAAAAGCAAACCCTTCTTTTTGAGAATTCTTTTAAAAGCTCCGGTGTTGCCATGGCCCTTGTATCTGCCAGCGGAAACTTCCTGGAAGTGAATGCCGCCCTCTGCCAGCTTTTCGATTTTACAAGACATGAATTACAGCACAAAACTTTCCAGGATCTTACGCACCCGGAAGATCTTACGAGAGATCTCTGGCTGCTAAGACAAGTGTTACAAAACAGGCGTGAAGGTTACCGGATGGAGAAGCGCTATATAGATCGAAACGGCAGAATCATCTGGGCAATATTAACGGTCTCACTTGTTCGTGACGGCGATGGCGCCCCGGATTTTTTCATTACACAGATTGATGACATTACAGAAACAAAGCAATTGATTTCGGCACTGGACAACAGTCGCCTCGATCTTCAGAATACAGCATCCGCACTACAGGAACAGGTTAGTCAATTGCAGGATTTTGGCCATATTGTGGGCCATGATCTGCGTACGCGTGCCAGTGCTATTCATTTACTTGTAGATTCAGGAGGCGATATAGATGTTGAAGAACTTCCCGAAGTATTTGCCATGCTTAAAACCTCCAGCGCTTCCATCCTGGATACGTTGAGCATGTTAATGACGATGATACGACCCGGTAATAACAGTGAACAGTCATTGCTAAAACCCGAAGCTGATGCAATCGTAAAACAACTTACCGCTAGTCTGCCTCCGGGTGCTGCAAATTTTAAAATGAATTTTAGTGCTGCGGGTGTACGATATCCCAAGCCTTACTTGTATAGCCTGTTTTATAATCTTTTGAGCAACGCAGTGAAATATCGGAGTAATCAAAAAAAACTGGAAGTAAGTTTAAGCGCCCATGCAACAGGTGATGGTAAGGTGGTCATCGAAATTAAAGACAATGGTATAGGCATTGACCTGGAACGATATGGCAATGATATTTTCAAGATGCATCAAACCTTTCATGAGGGATACGACAGTAAAGGTATCGGCCTTTTTATTACGAAGAATCAACTGGAGCGCTCCGGCGGAACGATCAGCGTTAAAAGTGCTCCCGGCAAAGGCACTACGTTTACGATTATGTTGCCTGAATAAAAACTCTAAAGCAATAGTTCAGCACGATCTTTCAGCAGTTATTTACAAGTTATACTATTCGGTCATCAGGGTACAATATAATTATTGATACCTTAGCTGTGATGACAGCTCCCGTTTATTATCTTCCGGACGATCTTATCAAACATATACCAGTGAGCCGTGATGAAGTTGTTATACGTCATTACCAATCTGGTAATGATTCCATCAAGAACAGGATTGTGCTTAACAGTAACATGATTAACCTGGTGATGAGCGGAATAAAAACAGTTGTTTACCCACAGCAAACTACTGTAATTAATGAAGGAGAATTAGTACTTCTTTCAACGGGCAACATTCTAACATCAGAAGTAATATCAACCGGCGATACGTTTAACAGCATCCTGTTATATTTTAACAATGATGTACTAAACCGTTTTCTTATCAAGTATGAACACCTGCTAACAACCCCAAGCAATCAACAAACGGTACAACCTTTTGTCACCTATCGCCAGGATAGTTTTATCAGTCATTTTGCGCACTCGTTACTGCATTTATTAAATAGCTCTCACGCCTTATCGCCAGAGATTAAACAGCTTAAACTGGAGGAGCTTTTATTATACCTGCTTCGCCTTGATGCATCCAAATTTCAATCCTTAAAGTTTAACATGAAAGAGGAGGCCGAACTTCTGCTTAAAAAAACGGTGGAAAGTCACATCGGGCAAATAGTTACTGTAGATGAACTTGCCTTTCTGTGCAATATGAGTGCATCTACCTTTAAAAGAAAGTTTGAGCGGCTTTATCATACTTCCCCGCAAAAATGGTTATTGAAAGAGAAACTGCAACGGGCGGCAGAGCTGCTTAAATCACTGGATGAAACACCTTCCAATGTTTATCATAAAGTAGGTTATCAGAATCATTCTAGTTTTTCACAAGCCTTTCGCCAGCAATTTGGCATAACCCCCAGCGACTACCAGTTACAATATTTGAGCGACCGGCGACAGCCTTTGAACGTCCGGCCATAACATACAGCCTGCGGTTACTGCGACCTTTGTTTCCATCATTCAATACTTCAAAAAATTAACAGAAAGTAAATGGAAACACGTACAGACAAAAACAAAGCAGTAGTCCTCCGGTTCAACAGAGAGGTGATTGAACAGGGCAGTGCGGAAAGCTTTAAGCAGCTAATGCATGATGAATTTATCAATCGTTCTGCACCACCCGGAACGGATCATGGCCAACAGGGAATGAATTATTTTTTTAACGACATTTTACGACCTGCTATTTCAAACATTGCTGTTACTATTTATGAGCAGGTTGCTGAAGGAGACCTGGTAACTACTCGTAAAAACATCAGCGGGACACATACAGGCACTTTACTTGGAATTGAACCCACTGGCCGTAATATCAGTATTGATGTAATAGATATCGTAAGGATCAAAGAAGAAAAATACTTCGAACATTGGGGTATTACCAATTTTTCAGATGTTCTTACTCAATTAAAAGCAGGCAGTTAAGCTTGTAGAAATGATGCTGATTTATCCACTGTAAAATAACCTTAAACCCATTACATATTCTTCATTATGAATGATTTATATTCCATAGTAAACTCCCTGTTTGGCAAACAATGATTAAAGCCTGTTTTACGGCATTATTTGTGAATAATAGCAGATAAAATCTTTTATGACAGACAACACGCAATACTTCGATCTCGGATACAGCGTGCATACGCTGCCCATATCAGTTCAGGAACACAAACCAATGGTGTATAAAGATGGCGAGTGCTGGCGCATCTCACACCAGGTAAATGATCAGTTGGTAGATGTATCAGGTGTTACACCGGAAGCTGTTATTGTTGCTTTTGATGAAATGGTTCAACAACTACAGGTAGTATATACTACTGAGACTAATGTTTAAAAATGTTCATCCATATAAAACCTGATGAACATGTTATCTCTAATCGATGCGTTTAAGAAGTAATATTTGTTATAGAAATCTTTACAGTCAATTGCCTGAATAGGTTGAACAAAGAATTATTCAGTCACGGTCTGTTATTTGATAACATTTCTTCGTACGCAATTAGTTAAGTGTTAGGCGGCTCTCTTTCGCGGGCTGCCTTTTATTTGCGTGAATGGCCGGAAAATTGATGCTCTTTCTAAAAAGATAATGTTTGCAAGAAAGATCACTGTTCACTATCATGGTGAGCAGGTAGCGGTTGAAATTCATCCGTTAGATAGCGATGCTCCCTTTGTGGTTTATCTTCCAGGTGAAGAGGGCCGCGTTATTCTTCATAAAGATAAAGCTGAAGATGGCAAAAATCTCTGGCGTGAAAATGATGCACCAACTGAAAGAGCCTGTGAACTAGGTCAACTAATTGAAACAAGCAATGATGAATGAAGAACCATTGAACCGCTTTATACAGGCACAGAAGCAAACGTATCATGCCGCTTTTGAAGAGGTTGAATCAGGCAGAAAGCTTACACATTGGATGTGGTATATATTTCCGCAGTTGAAAGGTCTTGGGTTTAGCCAGATGTCAAACTACTATGAATTAGTCAACTATTTTATGAAAGAAAAAATAATTACCAAAGCCAATGTTCGCGATATCAACTTTCTTAAACAAATAACTGTAACGCAACAGGCGGTGCCCGTTGCGTTACAGTTGGATACATAATATTAATACACTTATAAGAGCGCCATTGCCTTGAGCTTAGCCATGCTGCCATTAAAAGTATTCCTGTCAACATTGCCGCTTATACCAGCCACGGAACCGCTCTCTGTATATTGCCAAAAGGCCTGCGATGCCCAGCCGGTGGGCAATAGCGGCGCATCATTCCTGTACGATGCAACCCATAACGGGTAATTGCTAAAACCATCTGGGTTGCCAAGATAATCCTGCCAGAAATATTTATTGGTATAGATAATCGGTGTTCTGTTGGTGGCAGTTTCCACAGCGGTTAACCAGTCTTTTACCTTCTTTACACACGCAGCCCTGTTGTCTTTAATAAACTGGTTAAGGCTGCTGCTTTGCTGCCATTCAACATCGAGTACTGGCGGCAATGTACCGGCCTGTGAAAAATCGATGCCTGCATTTAAAAAATTATTTACCTGGTCTGCGGCAGATACATCTTTGAATGTAAGAAAATGATACACGCCACGCATAAAGCCAAGGCGCTTTAGTTCATTCATAAAAGTTGCCATCATGGGGTCTCGAAAAGTCTTGCCCTGTGTGGCTTTGCAAAAAACAAAACTTGCCTGGGATGGCTGTACATTGTTCCAGTTTATATTGCCGTTGTGGTGAGATACATCGATGCCATATACAGGTTTTTCTGCCAGCAGGTCGTTAAGCACCGTCCATGTATTCGTGCCCACAACACCATCCGGGCTAAGGTTTTGATCGTTTTGAAACCGTATTACGATCTTTTCTGTATCGTTGCCAAAAATACCATCAGCAGATATGTTGTAGCCAAGTTTGGCAAGCCCCTGTTGCAATGTTTTTACATCATCGCCTTTTGAATTTTTACGCAGTGTTTTCATGTTTGTATGGGTTATTGTTTTTTAATTGTAGTATTTAGTTTTGACTTGTTATAAAAATTAAGCAATGGTATATCAACAGCGGCAAATATCTGCCAGCGGGAACCTGTCGCTTCATTGAGTGTAACTGCATCTTTTTCAACTTTGCTTAAGAGTGGCATCCAATGTTTGCCTGCACCTATAGAAATTGGTACGCCCGGCAGGCCTATAACGAAATGTACGCCCGGGGCTACGATCTGGCTAAGTTTTACATTGACATTTGAAGCGATTGTATCTGTAGGGTTTGTAAGCCTGAAGGCTGCAAGTGCGCCAACATCTATTATGGAGCCAAATAAAGATAGTGACCAAGGGTGATTGCCATTTCCAATACCAGTACTAAAGGCAATACCTACCGGTGCAAACAAACCGGTAACGCTTTTATATTTATTGTCGCTTGCTAACTTTTGCTGGCCATAAAAAGGACCCGGATATGCATTGAGCGAAATATTAAATGCCGAATGTTTTTTAATAGAAGCACTGCCTACCGGTAGTGCCACAGATTCTATGGCTTTTTCTACATCGTCTGAATTGGTTGATGACACAACGTTTGCGGCGAAAGAACCATACTTTACAAATTGCTGTTTAAATTCCGCAACGTTTGGATCATTAGCAAGCGTCTGGTTTAAATAAGTGAGCAAACCCACAATAGCTGCATTGTAATTTTTTACAAGAATATCATGACCGATACTCAAAAGTGTTTGATTTTTTGATAAGGCATCTACAAACTGTTGCGGAAACCTGATCTTGATATTTATTTGCTGAATGTTTAATGCAGATTGTAAAAATTTCTGTGACGTGTTTATAACAACGTCTAATGTTGAAGCCAGGTCGGCAGTGCCTTCAAGCCGCATTTGTTTCAGCGTTTTGTATGCGGCTGTAAGTTCTTCTGCTTGTTTAAGTACATTGGAAATATAAAATTGCAGGCCATCAATCAGCGGCTGTATATCAGCAGAAAGGTCTACAGATCCTATTTTGATTTTTTCTTTTTTAAACTGCTGGTAAAGAAGCCCGAAATAGATGTCACGTGTTACTTTATCGCCAATTAGTTCGTCTTTAAATGTTTGAGCAGATATATAGTCCTCGCCTGCATCCTTGCTCCGTACACTGTTACTTAAAATGGCAAGTAATTTTGAGGCATTACGCAGGTCTGTATTCACAACTGGATTACCGAGATAGTCATTGCCGCTGATGGTATTAATTACATCCGGTACACTGTTGTGATAAATAAAGCCATTGGCTATTTGTAAACCTGAGGAAAAAATAATGCCGCTTTCAGAATTGAAAAAGCTATTGAGTTTTTGTAGCCGCTCATTGCAAGCCTTCAAATCTTTATCTGAAAGCCCGCGATCATTACAAGATGCATTTTTTATGTTGCAGATATTGCTCAATAAAGCTTTTAGGTCTTTATCGAATGCCTCTCTTAATGTAATAATGATGTTTGCGTATTCCCAGGATTTGAAATTTTCAAGAAGTACTTTAGTATCAGGAAAAAGCATTGCTATTTCAGGATGTTGCTGCAGGTATGTTTCAAATTTTTCAAAGAACGAAGCGTACAGTTCTTCCTTTGCCCGTTTAACGAGAAACTTTGCAAGGCCATCTGCGAGAGATGTAACATTGGTTGCACCGCCAAATCCTTGCTGCTGCAAAAGCTCAATTATATTTCCGGAAGCGTTTGCATTATTATTGAAATAAGGGCTTAGAAACGGGTTAGACCTGATGTCTAATTCGATATCAGTTCCCTCGCCAAAGTAATAAGTTAATATGGTTAAGATTTCCGCGCTGTCAGCATGGATTTTATTACCAGAAGGTTCCATTTTATGGAACTTTTCAGCCAGCGATTTTGCGTCATAATATGCAATTCGTTGCGCAGCAGCCTTGTTAAGGAGTATTGACATTGATATCATTATCAATACAATGCTGTAAATCTTTGTTTTCATGTTGTTTGAAATTTTCTAATTTTTCAAAAATCGCTTCAGGTTGTATAAGTTTCATGGTATTGTTATCAGACAAACCTTTGGCGTATTTTTTAAGTAATTGTTTAATTGCAGCAGCGCTGTATGTAAAGCCGTTTTTCTTTAACCATGACACTATTAAGGTGCATATACCTGCAACAATTGCTGTAGCCTGGCTTGTGCCCGTTAGAGCCCCAAGCTTATGCAGGCCCTGATATGAAAAGATGTTTTCGCCATAGCAGAAAATATCTACTGCAGCCGGGTTCATAGTTATGCGGGAGAGTTCGTTTTTGTCACTGCATGACCCCACAGAAATACACTGTGGCAGGGCACCGGGGTACCTCTTAAATGTACTATGATTACCAGAACTATCATTGCCAATGGCCGCAACAATAACCCTGTTTTTTGCAAGATGTTTTGTTAGTAATTCTGTAAGCCTGTCTATCTCATCAGGCAGCAGGGCTAATTGCTGGCTGATGGAGATAACATCAAATTCGTATTTATCATTTAAGTATTCTGTTAAGGCTTTTTCAAGTGTGGCAAAATCAAGATTGTTTTTATCATTTATTTTCCCGATCAGAATTTTGGCTGAGGTAGCAACCCCAATATCTATTGTTTTATTTCTTACAGCTATAAGTGATGCGCAGTGTGTTCCATGCCCTTCAGGATCTGTACAATTAATATCTTCAGAACCCGGTACAAAATTTATCACCGGCATTTCAACCGCTATTTTAATATCTTCAATACCAAGGTCTATACCTGAATCAAGTATAAGACATTTTGCATCCTCTCCTTTTTCATTATGGTTTTCCCAAATTGCATGCAGGTTAAGATTTTTAGACCAGACATCTATTTCAGGAAGTAGTTGTTGCTGTATGTTGTCTACGCCGCCGCTCCAGATAAATGCGCCATCTTCCAGCCGATACCATACATTAATATCTTTATAATTCTCCCCGATAGCTTTTGCCGTAATTTCTACAATATCGTTCGGGCTTAAAAAAACGTCATTAGGGTTGTTATCAGGTAACAACTCTGGTGTCCCGGTACGGATATTCAGAAATGCAATTACACGCGCTTTCATTATGCTTCCCTGTTTAAGGGTGATACAGTGACAGAACTATTTGCAGCAGCAGAATTAGTATTTTCTTTATTCGATGTCCTCAACTTCATAAGCTTATTGAGCATATCAAACCAGAAAGGCGCACCGAGCGAAATAGCAATAGCAGTAATCAGGAAACCAAAAAAATGGTGAGACAACATATTGAAAAAATAATCCCATTTATTACATTTAGAAAAATATAAAGTAGTATTTGTTTTACCCTTAAATTTCTTTGGCAACGACACCTCGTCAACCTGGGGTGTGTAGATATTTACTTTCTTTTTCTTATCAAATATTACAGATGTAGAATCGGGTAGCCAGCCACCTACACCAAGTATGGTATTCGCATTTGCTATATCCTCATCCAGTTTCTTTTTTACTTCGAGTAAAGAATCAAGTTTCTGGTTGTAAGGTTGCATTGAAGAATCTTTTATTGCCGCGGCAGGCGGTGTAGGATTATTCTTTACATAAGCGGAAGCCATTTGTACCATCTGCCCCCTTGCGTCTTTATCATTTGCCAGTTTTGATATAATTGTAAAAGTGTCTGCATTAAAAAACCATGCAAGGCAAAAGCCAAGTACAAGCAATACAATCTGTATTTTGCGCTTATACCATTCAGTTGCCTGTTCCATTGTTCTGTCAAACCATCCTTCCAGTTGTAGCTTAAACTTTACTAGGTCTCCGTAAGAGTCGTGCCACAGGCTCAGCACATATTTGGCCGCTTCTTTATCCAGTATGATGTCATCAGTTGCAAGCGTTTTATCGCCATCCATCAGCCGCTTTAATTTTTCTTCAATGCGTATTTTATTTGTCTGGCCTTCACCACTTAACTGATATAACAATGTTTTTGAAAAACTCGCCGCTTTAAATGAAGAAGGTACCCGAAAGATGCCCGTACTGCCCAGGTACTTAATCTCCGGGTTATTATAAAAATTAGTAACCATAGTGCTTTGGGGGCTCTTCATAAGCCGTAAAGAATCCCACAACCTTTTCCAGAAGTTTTTCTTTTGTTCGTCTTCATCATTAAGCATTCTGTCTATAGCTTCTTTTAAATTGCGGGCACGCAGACCCAGCCAGGTAGCCATAATTTCAGAAAGTACTGTGGCAAGTAAACTATACAGCAGGTAAACAAATACAAGCCCGATTACAACGTCCAGAGCTACATTATTAAGCATAACGGCGGTTTTATTCTTTTGATTCAGGTACTAAAGTACAGGTACAATTGAGGCTTGTAAATAGTGTAAACACGTATTTATCGCGTAACTTTTCACCCTTTCTTACATAATTTACCGGTTGCCTGATAAAGAGAACATGACTATTGGCAGGGAAAGAAATTATACATGTAAAATATCGGCATAGCAGCATTACTACTATTATACTTTTGTTGGTCGCACTCTTGCATGGCTATGCGATAACGGCATAGTACAGCAGCATGTATAAAACGAAAGCAGAAGGATAAAAGGGTGGTCTTGTATGCTTTTTCCGGTGCACAATATTCCTTCCAGAAGTTATGCAAAATGTCCGGCCCATTTTCATGGTTTTATATTCGGGAGCTGCCAGGAAGTTTAGATTAGCCCGATAAAACTAAATATGTTGATTTAAAATTATTCATTCGAACAGGTAAATCCTTAAGATCAATTTCTTTTTGACAAACAGGCGGGCCACCGGAGAAACCTTTTTACAAATGCCCCCCGTTCCCGGAGAGATTCACAACTATATCATTCACAACCATTCTTTATCATTTACCGGTTACTTCGGCGGCTGCCAGTTTTGCCAACTGCAGGCCCCGTTCTTTTTCGTAACGCAGCGTATCAATTTTTAATTGTACAAAAGCCTGCTTTACCCGGCTTACAGAAAGTTTTTCTTTATGCACACTCCGCTGGTATAACAGCAGCCGGGCTTTATCTCTTTCGCCTTCCAGTTAGTAAATAGAAAGAACACACAGGCATTTAAAATAAGATCAAATTTTTTCAGCAAAAATTAAAAATAAATTCAAGGACAGGCGTTTTTGCGGTGAGATGTTTATGGCAGCATTTCCTAATACTATATAATGGTGAGTACTTAAGAGCAATTAAGCGCATTGTAAAAAAGGTGACAAGTTTTTCATTTTACATCAGTAAAATTCAGGGCTTTTGTATAGAAGCTTTTGTAAATATCAGAGAGAGCCCGCTTTTTATTCATAGAATATGGGTAGCAATTTATTATCCCGGTGTGTCCGTACGATGGCAGATTACGCTAAATTGTGCAGTCAATGTTTTCCTTTCAGCAAATAGCGCTTACACAGTTCAGGAACTATGGTTTTGAGTCGTTTGGCTTTAGCGAAAAGATCGTAGGGATCTACGGTCCGAATGGCAGCGGCAAAACGAACCTGCTGGATGCATTGCATTATCTCTGCTTTACCAGAAGTTATTTTTCAAGGCCTGACGGAAGCAGTGTACAGCAGGGCATGCAGGGCTTTCGTATAGAAGGCAAAGTGATGCATGATGATGACAGCTACCAATTACTGTGTATACTAAGAGAAACAGGACGGAAAGAATTTTATCTCAATGGCGATGCATATAAAAAGTTTTCGCTTCATATAGGCAGGTTTCCCTGTGTAATGATCGCGCCGGATGACATTTCACTTATTACCGGCGCAAGTGAAGGCAGGCGTTCTTTTATGGACAGCATTATTGCCCAGTTCTCTCCTGCTTACCTGGAAACATTGATCAGCTATACCAAAGTATTACAGCAACGCAACAGCCTTTTAAAAGCCGCAGCCGAACATCAGCGCCTGGATGAATCATTGCTGGATGTGCTGGACCAACAGTTGCTGGAACATGGCAACAAGCTCTTTGTGGAAAGACAACAATTTCTTGCAGAGTTTATTCCCATGGTAAAAGAGCAATACAGCACCATTGCCGGCAAAGATGATTTGCTGGAACTGGTGTACGAGAGCCAGTTGTTGCAGCAACCTTTTGAATTGCTGTTACAACAAAACCGCCAGCGGGATATTTACCTGCAAAGAACCGGTACCGGCATTCATAAAGATGACCTGGCACTGCAAATGCAGCAGCAGCCTTTTAAAACAATCGCATCCCAGGGGCAACGCAAGAGCCTGTTATTTGCGCTAAAGCTTGCTGAGTTTAACCTATTGAAAAAGCACAAAGGTTTTGCTCCCGTATTGCTGCTGGATGATGTTTTTGAGAAACTGGATGAAGAACGGATGCACAACCTGCTTACCAAAGTTTGCACCGTAGAAGAAGCACAGGTATTTATAACAGACACACATAAAGACCGCTTGCAAAAGGCTTTTGAACAAATGAATGTTGCACACCAGTTAATAAGCCTGGATATAATAACGAAGGTTTAAGGCACTGACTTTTATGGCACCGGTTTGTTGCCATTATTACAACAGATGAAAGGATTGCGACGCAACGAAGAGGCCATGAAATACTGTAGCCGGTATCCAACAATTCAACAGAAAAATGCACATTTTATACAACACATAATTATTATCAACAACAGTTGACTAATTTTACCGCATGGCACAGTTGTTACATATTGGCGAAGCAATTAAGGGGTTTATTGATAAAAGCAATTTAAAGAATGGGGTACGTGCCGTTAAGATTGAAAGCCTGTGGGAAGAGCTGATGGGAAAAACCATTTCAAAATATACTGACAAGATCCAGATCATTAACAAGACGCTCTACATACATACTTCCGTAGGCCCGTTAAAACAGGAACTGTTATATCAAAAAAATATCATCATTGAACGGATAAATGAGGCAATGGGGGACAAAGTAATCTCAGAAGTAGTGGTTCGTTAAATCCAGTAGTGCATGTATTCGCCTGTAGTATCTGTTTGTGTAATTACTCCGTCTGCAACATTCTTTAACTCTTTGTCGCGCATCGCTTCACGCATCAGGTCGTGAATGGTGATCACTCCTACAAAATCAAAATCTTCAAATACGGGAAGGTACCTGCTTTTACAGCCATTCATCAGAATCATGGCTTTCTCCACCGTGGTGCTGGCATCCAGTACAGGAAGATCATTGCTCATGATTTCCCTTACCCTGGTAGAAGCGGAGTTGCGGTTTTGCAGGATGACCTTGCGGGCATAATCACGCTCAGACAAAATACCTGCATAATTCCCGTTTTCCATTACAATAACATAACTAAGGTTATTGCACTGCATCAATGCCAATGATTCAAGTACAGTGGAGTTTGCACTGATGTAATTAAAATGCGGTCCTTTTACATCCAGGATGTCTTTAACAGTACGCATAGGATTGATTTTAAGTGTTCCCGTAAGTTAAGCAATCTTGGGCTAGAAGCCAACTAAATGCATTGATTAATAAAAGTTTAACCTAAAAAAAGGAAGTTTGAACTAGTTCAGTTTAATTCTGGGGTCGATAAGGCTATACAAGATATCAGCGAGCATACTTACGAATACAAAAAAGGCGGCGGTTACCAGCACGCTGCCCATCACCACCGGGAAGTCGAGCTTCTCCAGCGCATCAACGGTCACCTTGCCAATTCCCTTCCATCCGAAGATATATTCCACAAAAAAAGCACCGGCCAGCAGCTCTGCAAACCAGCCTGTGATAGCGGTAACAACCGGGTTTAACGCGTTATGCAGCGCGTGCCTCCAGATAACCCTCCGGCGATTAAGGCCTTTGGCATAGGCGGTTCTGATAAAGTCCTGGTCAAGCACATCCAGCATGGCGCTTCGGGTAAGCTGGGTAATGATCGCCAGCGGCCTGATGCCCAGCGTAATCGCCGGCAGTATCAAATTCTGCAACTGAAGCTGACGGCCATTGAAAGGATCAATCTCGAACAGGCTGCCCGTCATGTGAAGGCCGGTAACATTGCTCAACACAAAACCAAAGCAATAAGCCAGGATAATACCCACAAAAAAAGACGGTGCAGAAATGCCCAGCACACTTGCAAAAATGGCCGAGGTATCCCAGATGGTATTTTGTTTCACCGCGGCCAGCACACCCAATAAAATACCCAGTACCGTTGCAATAAGCATGGCCGCAAGGGCCAACACGAGTGTACCCGGCAATGCCTCTGCCAGTACTTCAGAAACGTTCTTTTTGGTTTGATAGGAACGCCGCAGGTAGGGAACTTTAATTCCCAGCTTTGTATTGCCACCAATAAAAAAACCGCGTAACTGTTTGGCCTGTATCTCTTCTTTTGTATGAATGCCAACAGGCGATACATCATTCAAATAAAAGAGGAACTGCTTGTATTTGGGTTGATCAAGCGCAAGCTCTTTGCGTATGTTGCTGATGGTTGCACTGTCACCGGTTTGCCCGAGTACCATGCGCACAGGATCGCCAAAGCCTATAAACAGGAAGAACACCAATACGGTTACCCCTGCCAATACCAGCAGGCCATAGATTATTTTCTTGATGATGAAACGGAACATGTAAAAACAATATTAAGCAAACCTTATAAAATATCCCTGTTGTTGAAAGCTTATTCTATCTTAGCCCGGCCAGTTTTATAACATGAAGAAGATTTTACGTGTGCTGCAATACCTCTATTGCATCTATGCTTTACTATGGTTTATTATACTAATGTTTATTGTATTGCTTTTTACATTGCTGGTACCCTTGCTTGGTAAAATCAATGGCGGAAATTTTATTTATAAGGTGTGTAATGCATGGGCAAGGGCCTGGTATTTTCTTACGGGCATTCGTCATAAAGAAATTTATGAAATGCCGCATAACCGGCAGCAGCAATACATTTTTGTGGCCAACCACTCTTCTTATATGGATATACCGGCGATTGTGCGGGCCATTCACCAGCCGGTGCGTGTATTAGGTAAATATGAAATGGTGAAATACCCGGTTTTTGGATTGATTTACCGAGCCGCCGCCGTTGTTGTTGACCGCAGCAGCACCGAAAAAAGGGCCAAAAGCGTCCGTGCATTAAAGAGTGCCTTGCAAAAGGGCATTTCCATCTTTATCTTTCCGGAAGGAACCTTTAATGAAACAGACAAGCCGCTGAAAGATTTTTATGATGGCGCTTTTCGCATTGCTATAGAAACGCAAACCCCCATAAAACCATTGTTATTTATTGATGCGGAAAAAAGGATGCACTGGCGGGGATTTTTTGAACTCACTCCCGGTCCCTGCAGGGTGGTATATATGGATGAGATAAGTGTTAGCAATTATACAGCAGCCGATATACAAGTGCTGAAGCAAAAAGTGCATGGGTTGATGGAAGAAGGATTAAGACGATACGGGATAAAACCGCTTTAGTGTTTCATTATGTGTTCCATGTTCTTCATTTCATTTCTTCCGCTTAAATTAGCGGGTTAAATGTTTCCTACAGCAAACGATATCCAAAGACAGGCAAATGGTCCATCAGCATATCAAACAACTTATGCAGAAATCATCATCCCGCTTGCGTTGCCCACCAATTACACCTGGAGTATTCCGGAACAGTTTGCAGGCAAAGTATATCCGGGATTACGTGTGGAGGTAGAACTACGTAATAAGAAATATACCGGCATCATTAAACGTCTTTTCCCGGAGAAGCCTCCCGCCTTTTATCCCAAACCTATCCTGAATATACTGGATAATGAACCCCTGGTTTTTGAAAACCAGCTCTCGCTATGGCAATGGATGGGTGGTTATTATATGTGCAGTGAAGGTGAAGTGATGCAGGCTGCGATACCCGCCAACCTGAAACTTTCCAGTGAAACCATCGTGGTCTGGAATGATGAACATGATGAGGATTTCACTCATCTTGACAATGATGAATTTGTGGTGGCGGAAGCGCTTACCATCAAAAAAGAACTGAAGCTTTCTGAAGTGCAGCAAATACTGGATGCATCTCATGTGTACCCGGTGATCAAAAGGCTGATTGAAAAAAAGATCTGTTATGTTTGGGAAGAACTAAAAGAGAAATATAAAGAGAAGAAGGAAACCTATATCATCTTAAATACAGCATTTCATAACGAGGATAAGCTTGCAGAATTATTAAATAGCTGGAGCAGGGCGCCAAAACAACTCGATCTTCTCCTCTCCTACCTGCACTTGCTAAAAACCGAAGGTGAAGTAACACAGGTACAGTTACTAAAGAAATCCAATGCCACTGCTGCACAACTAAAGGGCCTGCTTGATAAAAAGATTTTACTGGCGGAGAAACGCTCTGCAGAAAGAATCCGCAGCCTGCCAAAAGACATACAGATCGATTTCACCTTATCTGCCGCACAGGAAACAGCCTTTAACTCCGTTAGTGAAGCGTTTAATGAAAAGCAGGTTTGTTTGTTGCATGGCGTTACCTCCAGCGGCAAAACGCAGGTATATATCCGTTTGATGGAGCAGGTACTAAAGCAAGGTATGCAGGTGCTATACATGCTTCCTGAAATTGCATTAACGGCCCAGGTGATCCGCCGGCTGCAGAAACATTTTGGCGGGCACATTGCGATCTATCATTCCAAATTCAATCCCAATGAAAGGGTGGAGTTGTGGAACAAAGTAAAAAGTGGTGAAATAAAGATTGTGCTGGGTGCAAGATCATCCCTGTTCCTGCCTTTTAAATCACTTGGTTTGCTGATCGTGGATGAAGAACATGATGCATCTTATAAACAACAGGATCCTGCACCAAGATATCATGCACGCGATGCAGCGATATACTATGCATCCTTATTCAATGCCAGGGTTTTATTAGGCAGTGCTACTCCTTCTATTGAAAGCTATCACAACTGCATATCGGGTAAATATGCATTGGTAAGTTTAAATGAACGATATGGCAATATAGAAATGCCATTGATCGAACTGATTGATGCAAAAAAAATCGCACAGAAAGAAAAGGGCAAACTCCTACTTTCACCCCAGTTGAAGCAGGCGATTGAAACTTCCCTGCAGCAAAAGAAACAGGTGATCATTTTTCAAAACAGGCGTGGTTACGCACCTTACCAGATATGCGCCGTATGCGGATGGATTCCGCAATGCGAACATTGCGATGTAACACTTACCTATCATAAAGCAAAGAACAAATTAAGCTGTCACTATTGCGGTACTGCTTACCCCGTGATTCATACCTGTGCCGCCTGTGGCAGCCACCAGTTCATTCAACGCAATTTTGGTACAGAGAAAGTGGAAGAACTTTTTACCGAAGAATTTCCGCAGGCAAGAATTGCCCGGATGGATTACGACAGCATCAAAGGCAAACATGATCATGATAACCTTATCAAATTATTCGAGCAGCAACGGGTGGATATTTTGGTAGGTACCCAAATGGTGGTTAAAGGGCTTGACTTTGAACATGTGAACCTGGTAGGTATTGTAGATGCGGATGGCATTTTGAATTTTGCCGATTTCCGAGTAAATGAACGCGCCTTTCAACTGATGGAACAGGTAAGCGGCCGTGCAGGTAGAAAACATGATAAAGGTCTGGTATTGATACAGGTGAGCAATACTTATCACCCGGTGTTGCAATTTGTACAGCAACACGATTATAAGCAACTCTATGACCTGGAGATCAGGAACCGTAAAGAGTTTTTCTATCCACCATTTTCAAGACTTATACAACTGGTTTTTAAGCATAAGGAAAAACATATTGCAGAAGAAGCTGCCTATTTAATGATTAACGGTCTGAAACCTAATTTTGGCAACTATCTCAACGGGCCGGCAGAGCCGATGGTAAACCGGGTACGTAACCAGTATCTGTGGGAGATTCTCATCAAGCTTCCAAGAGATGCGAAGCTGATACAACAATGCAAAACAGAGATTGAACAACAGGTGGCGATTATACAATCAGGCGCGTTATATAAAAGAGTGATGATTGTGCCGGATGTTGACCCGGTTTGATTATCAATAATAACTTCATTAACTATTAGATTTTCGAAGCGCTGATAGCGGTTATTTTTAGCCAGGCGTCCCCTGCGCCAGCTTCATCATCTCATCATACGCATATATGTGTACCCCTTCAATCTCCTGCTTTGAAGCTTCTACCATTGCCTTTGCAACCTTCCTTCCATTAATGCCTTTATATTGTCTCAGCGGTCCTGCCAGCAAGCAGTTCAGTCCATACATTAGTAATTTGCCAACCTGTTCCAACAGCCTGAATTCATTTCTTCCGCCCATCAGCATAGAAGGCCGGAAGACGTGTATGCATGGCATTCCGGTGGCTTCCACCGCATATTCCACTTCGCCTTTTAGCTTCAGGTAAAAATTGCCGGAACGGCTATTTGCGCCCACAGCAGATACGAGCAAAAAACTATGAAAGCCGGCACTGCAGGCCACTTCCGCAGCATGTAACGGAATATCAAAATCAATGCGGCGATAAGCGACCTTATTACCTTTTACTTTTTGTTGCGTGGTACCAACACAGCAAAACAAGCAATCACCTGTACCTATTTTCTCTTTAAGATCATCCGGGTTATCAAAATCTACAAGTACTGCTTCCAGTTTTGGATGCGGTGCAGCGGCAGGCCTGCGTACCAGGGCACGCACATGTGTGAACTGTGCATCATTTAACAGTTCATTCAGCAGGTGTTCCCCGATAAAACCGGTTCCCCCGATGACTACCGCTGTTTGAGGTTGCATATTTTATTTACTTTGTGCCCATGCAAATTCTGGAAAACAATTCGCTTAAACCATACAACACTTTTGGCATTAATGCTTCAGCCAAATATTTTGCCAATTTTAGTACAACAGACGAACTGGAGGAATTGTTTGACTGGCAACAGCAACAGCAGGCTGGTCAACCGCTTATCCTGGGCGGCGGCAGTAACATTCTTGTCACGCATGATGTGGATGGATTGGTTTTAAAGAATGAACTAAAAGGCATTGACCTGGTAAAGGAAGATGCGCATCATTATTACCTGAAAGTGGCGGCTGGTGAAAACTGGCACCAGTTTGTTATGCATTGCATTGAAAGAAATTATGCAGGCGTTGAAAACCTGAGCCTGATCCCGGGGAATGTGGGTGCTTCGCCGATGCAGAATATTGGCGCCTATGGCGTGGAAATTAAGGATGTATTTGAATCACTGGAAGCATACCATATCAGGGATAAAAAAACAGTTGTTTTTACGAATAACGATTGTGATTTTGGTTACCGGGAAAGTGTTTTTAAACGCAGGCACAAGAACGAATTTGTGATATTGAATGTAACCTTCAGGTTGAATAAAATTCCTGTTTTAAATACTTCCTATGGCGCCATAGAGCAGGAACTTGCAACAATGCAGGTAAGGGAATTATCCATTAAAGCTATTTCTGATGCAGTAATCCGGATAAGATCGAGCAAGTTACCCAACCCAGCAGAGATTGGCAATGCGGGCAGTTTTTTTAAGAACCCGCAAATTCCATCCGGGCAGTTTGAGGAACTAAAAAAAGAGTATCCCGCAATACCTGGTTATCCGGCAGAACAAACATCGTTTACCAAAGTTGCCGCCGGCTGGCTGATTGAACAATGTGGCTGGAAAGGGTACCGCGAAGGGGATGCAGGTTGTCATGCAAAACAGGCACTGGTATTGGTGAATTATGGCAATGCAAGTGGAAAGGAAATTTATGCGTTGTCTGAAAAAATTATCAGCAGCGTAAAGGATAAATTCGGCGTTACACTGGAAAGGGAAGTGAATATCCTTTAATCAGGTTGTTGTATAAATGAACATCCCCGGACGATATACTCATCCAGGGATGTTTTATCAATCAATCATTTTCTTTTACCTGAAATCGTCTTCTGTTAAATCATCATCTTCTCCAAAGTTCATCTGGCCAAGGTTCATCATGCTGCCGATCAGGTCTTTAAATTCAATCTTTCCTTCAATTACTTTTTTGCTGATCAGGGAATGTGCAGATAACCCGTGCAGAACAAACTCCATCAGCAAAGCGCTTTCTTTCTCATTTGCATGAGGGAAATATTTTTTTGTGATGCCATATAAACCATCTACCTTATACAAAGCCTGTATCTTATCTGCATCTTTCATATCTACAAACAGGTCTACATGATTGCCAGCATCAAACCAGCGTGTGATGGCTTTGTAGGGGTCTTCCAGCTTTTCCTGTTGCGAAGGCTTGCCAGTGTTTTTTCTTTTCTTTAATCCTTCAGGATTGGGAAAGTAATTGGCAAACTGTGAACGGATAGATTTATCCAGCAGGTTTACCGCTACCTGGTAAGGGCCTTCCTGTTCGCCCTCATATACCAATTCAATCTTGCCGGTAATGGCAGGAATAATGCCTGTAAGATCACTTACCCAAACCTGTGTTTGTTTTTCGTTATGAATGATGGCCCTTCTCTCTGCACTGCTCACCGCATTTTCATACGCGGCAATGGTAAGCCTTGCACTCACACCACTTTTCTTATCAACATATTCATTACTTCTTGCTTCAAAAGCTATCTGCTCTATCAAACGTTTTACCAGATCGCTTACCTCTACCTTATCTTTTTGCTCTTGCAGCACATCAGCTTCCTGTTCGGTGATGGCCAATGAAGTCTCGATTGTTTTTGGATAGTGCGTTAATATCTGGCTTTGGATCCTGTCTTTCAAAGGCGTTACGATGCTACCCCTGTTGGTATAATCTTCAGGGTTGGCGGTAAATACAAAAAGTATATCCAGCGGCATCCTTAACTTGAAGCCCCTGATTTGTATATCACCTTCCTCCAGTATATTGAATAAAGCTACCTGTATACGTGCCTGCAGATCGGGTATTTCATTGATCACAAAGATGCCACGATTGCTTCGCGGAATGATGCCGTAGTGGATCACCTTTTCATCAGCAAAACTTAACCGAAGATTGGCAGCTTTAATAGGATCTATATCCCCAATAAGATCTGCTACGCTTACATCTGGCGTGGCCAGTTTTTCGCCATAACGTTCACTGCGGTGCACCCAATGGATGGGCGTTTCATCTGCATGCTCTGCAATTAAATCTTTGGCGTATTTACTCATTGGCTGAAGCGGATCATCATTTACCTCGCTTCCTGCAATGATGGGTATATACTCGTCCAGCAGATCTACCATCTGGCGGGCCATACGTGTTTTTGCTTGTCCGCGTAAACCTAGAAAGAGGATGTTATGCCGGCTTAACAAAGCCCTTTCCGTATCCGGGATTACCGTATCCTCGTAACCCAATATACCCGTGAAAGGATTCTCTTTGTGACGGATCTTTTGAATCAGGTTTTTCCTTAATTCTTCTTTTACAGATATTGGCTGATAACCGCTCTTCTTTAATTCTCCTAAGGTTTTAATCTTGTCTATATTCATTCGTTATTTTTTTTGCCACGAAGGCGCTAAGTCACTAATTAATTTTTGAGGCCGCGAAGGCATTAAGACACTATATTTTTTTAAATTAATGAAGGTTACTTCAGTTTTATACAACAAACCGTTTTATACCGTCTTTTATATACTCAACATTAAAGTTGATTAAGAACCCGAGTCTTCTTTTGGTAAGCTTTAAATGGCTCAATACTTGCGCATACCATACCTGGTTTATAACATCAACGGCTTTTAGCTCACAAACTATTAGATCATCCACAAGCACATCAACCCTAATCCTTTCATCAAAAACAAGTTGATCATAAACTATTGGAATATTAACCTGTCTTTGATGGTTAATTGCTTTCTTACCCAACTCATAACAGAAACAGGTTTCATAAATACGCTCCAGCAAACCCGGCCCAAGTTGCTTGTGCACTTTGTAACCACAATCAACAATTTCTTTTGCAAGATACTCTTCGTATTCCGTTGCCATCTGCAGGGTATAGATTTAACGGGATCAAAAAATCAATATTCACCTCGTCATCGCTGTCTTTCAAAACTTATTCGCGCTTTCGGGCATGCTACGGATTACACTGTTTTCCTTAACCTTCGTTTTACTTCCTTTGAGTATTCGAGCCTTCGTGGCCCAAACTTTAATACACCGTTTTTCGCTTGCCGCTTTCAAAATCTTTAAATATAAAAGCACCAAGTTTATCAAGGCTTGCAAAGAACGCCTTACCATTATTCATTTCTGTAAACTCTGTTACAAAACGCTGCAGGTAAGGATCACTGGCAATCATAAACGTGGTGATCGGAATCTTTAATTTCTTACACTGCGCTGCCAGGTTTAAGCAGCGGTTGGTAATCTTACGGTCGAGCCCGAAACTGTTTTTATAATAGCGTTTGCCAATTTTTAAACAGGTAGGTTTACCATCAGTGATCATAAAGATCTGCTTGTTCGGGTTCTTTCTTCTTCGCAGCAAATCCATTGCAAGCTCCAGCCCGGCAACAGTATTGGTATGATAAGGGCCCACCTGCAGATAAGGCAAATCCTTAATTTCCACCGGCCACGAATCATTACCAAACACTACAATATCCAGCGTATCTTTCGGGTATTTAGTAGTAATCAGTTCGCTTAATGCCATCGCCACTTTTTTAGCAGGGGTAATCCTGTCCTCTCCATATAAGATCATCGAGTGCGAGATATCAATCATCAGCACAGTAGAGGTCTGCGATTTAAAATCAGTTTCGCGAATCTGCAAATCATCTTCCTGCATGTTAAAGCTGTCCACACCATGATTGATCTGCGCATTGCGGATGCTCTCAGTAAAATCAATCTGCTCCAGCATATCACCAAACTGGAAAGGGCGGTAATCAGGACTTATTTCATCGCCCTGGCCGGGTTTAAAAGTGTTGTGATCACCCTGTTTGCTCTTCTTCAGTTTCCCGAAAATTTCTTCCAAGCTCTTTTTGCGTATGCTTTGTTCGCTCTTGCCGGTGATGACAATCTTACCGGTTTGTTCATCATCTTTAATATAACCATTAGCCTTCAGGTCATCAATAAAATCACCCATTCCATACTCATCATCGGTAAGCTGGTATTTTTTATCCAGTTCATTCATCCATTGCAGCGCTTCGCTCACATCGCCATTCGTGTAGGTCAGTAGCTGCATAAACAGGTCAAGCATCTGCTCAAACCTTGTCTTCCCATTGGCATTGGGATCAAACTTATCAAATCTGTGTCCTAACATAACTGTAAGCTACATAAAAAACAAATGCCGCAGGAGTAGCGCCCTGTTGAGACATGTTACTTAAAACAACAATTATAGATGGTTAAAGATTTGGTTGTTGCACGGTCAATAAAAGTTCTTTATACTTCAGGTTAAGCTGGCCGGCAGTAAAAGGTGAGTCGCCTTTTTTGATAAACGACGCCTGGTAAAGGCAACTTCGTTTATCACCCAAAAGTAAGACTTTTTTATCATGCAAATCATGGAGGTACAAAACCAAGCGTAAGTCTGCAGGAGGATTTTTATCCGGATGGTTATCGGATTATTTTATCAACCTTTTGCCGGGTCAAACGTTTGCGTAGCCACGATAGGCGGATATATCATTTTTTTGACTTAATATTATCCCTTTGCTATTGATGACATCGATCATGTGTGCTGGTCTTCTTTAAACGCTTGCCGTTATAATCCCTCCCTGCTATAAAAACATGACAAAAACCATAGCTATCTTTCATGAAAAAACAACTGGAATCAAGAAGGCGTTTTCTCAAGCAGTCATTAGGTGCATTGGCTGCCTTTAGTATTGTACCAAGACATGTGCTGGGCAGAGGCTACCTGGCCCCCAGCGATCAGTTAACCAAAGCCGTGGTTGGTGTGGGCTCTATGGGCCGCGGCCATTTTGGTTATGCGGGCACAAGAGTAGTTGCCATTTGCGATGTGGACAGCAACCATCTTAAACAGGCGCTGGACATATTGGGTGGAAAGGGTATTAAAACTTTTAGTGATTACCGGGAACTGATACAACTGCCCGAAGTAGACATTGTACACGTAGCTACCCCTCCGCACTGGCATGGCATTATTGCTGCCGATGCGGCCCGTGCAGGTAAAGATATCTGGTGCGAAAAGCCGATGACCGCCACCATTGGTGAAGGCAAAAAGTTATTGGAAGCAGTACAACAGCATGGCAGGATTTTCAGGCTGAATACCTGGTTCCGTTTTGAAGATAATTTCTATGGTATGGGCACCACGGTAAAGCCTATTAAAAAACTGGTGGAAAGTGGATTGCTGGGCTGGCCATTAAAAGTTACCGTAAGCAAACATACCGGCTTCGACTGGAAATTTTACTGGGTAGGCAAAACCAACCTGCAACCTGAAAACGTACCGGCAGAACTGAACTACGATATGTGGTTAGGCCCTGCACCTTACAAACCTTATCATCCGCACCGCGTACACCAGACCTTCAGGGGTTATTGGGATTATGATGGTGGAGGATTAGGCGATATGGGCCAGCATTATATTGACCCTATACAATACTTTCTTGGAAAAGATGATACCAGCCCGGTTGCTGTTGAGATTGACGCGCCGGAGCAACATCCCGATGCGGTAGGCACCTGGCGTAAGATCACGTATACTTATGATGATGGTTGCCAGATTATACTCGATGGAGATGGTTCGGCTGTTGGCGCCGCTTATATTGAAGGGCCAAAAGGAAAGCTTTACCCGGGTTTCCGCTCAGATATTCCTCAACTGGAAAAAAAGCTGGCCGAATTCCCCGATCCGCAACCGCAGGTGACTGACTTTGTAGATGCCGTAAAAAACCGTAAGAAATTTGCATTGAATGAAGAAAATGGCTTCCGCTCCTGTACCATTATCAACATGGGCAAGATCGCTTTGCAACTGGGTCGCAACCTGAAATTCGATCCGGTAAAACAGGTGTTTATTGATGATGCCGGCGCAAATGCCTTACTGGATAAGCCTATGCGAAGCCCATGGATTATCTAGTGTTAACACGAAGCATTCAACAATCAGTCATTCAATTATTATCTTATTACTTCAGCTAACAACAAATGAAAAGAATATTGCTTACTGCAGCGTTATTAAGTGCACACCTGTTCACCTTATATGCGCAAACAGACCAGCGTACCACGACCACTAAAATTGCAGACCTGCTGGCACGGGAACCCGCACAAAACAGGGATCAGCTAAACGCCAATATGGAAGCCATGGGCGCACTTGGCAAAGAAGGCCTGGAACAACTCTGCCTGATGCTGAATGAAACCGGCAAAGGCGATAATACCAAAATGGAATACGCACTTAATTCTTATTCCTATTACATTCTTCAGCAGGGTAAAACAGCATGGCGTACCAGCGCTTCAGCGGCCTATTGCAGCGCATTGGCCAAAACAAAGGACAAAGAGAACAAGGCATTTATTATACGTCAACTGCAAACGGTAGCCAGCAATGATGCCGTGGGTTGCCTGCAGGATTATTTAAAAGATGAACGTCTCGCAGATCCGGCAGCAAGGGCATTGATAAAAATTCATTCCCCGGCTGCAGATAAAGTGTTGGCCGATGCTTTAAAGAACAGCAATGGCGCCATCAGGTATACTTTGGTGGAAGCCTTAGGAGATGCCGCTTATGCAGGAGCAGCACCAGCGATTGCGGGACTGGCCGGCAGCACTGATGGCAAACTAAATAAAGTTGTTTACTATGCATTAGGCAACATTGCATCGCCGGCTTCACTTAAACTATTGGCAGACGCGGCAAAGAAAACCGGTTATACGTATGACGTAACAGATGCGACTACTTCTTACCTGTATTATCTCAATAACCTGTCGAATAAAAATGCTGCCATTGCAGACAAGGCTGCGCAGGAATTATTAACTGCAACATCTACTGACAAACAGGTAGCGGCCCGCACTGCGGCGCTTAAACTGCTGGTAAAAATAAGAGGAGCTAAAAGCGAACCTTTATTACTGGCAGCCATAAAAAGCAGCAATGCTCAATATCGTGAAGCTGCATTAAAATTTGCAGGCGCTTCATTAAATGATCAAAACACAGCAGTATGGATTAAACAGCTTGCTACGGCAGGCAAACCTCAAAAGGCAGAGATCATACGCATGCTGGGTAATCACCAGGCTGCATCGGCACAATCTGCTGTAATAGCAGCCATTAAAGACAGTGATGCAGGAGTAAAGCTTGCCGCAATACAGGCCGCAGGAAAGATTGGCGGAACAAACGCAGTTGCTGCATTGCTTGATGTTATGAAGGCTGGCAATAAACAGGAAACAGATGCCGCTAAAACATCTTTACTATCATTAAAAGGTAATGATGTTGCAGCCCAGGCGGCAAAGCTGCTTGCAACCATGCCATCTTATAGTAAAGCAGCATTGGCAGAAGTGATTGCCACCCGTGGTGGTGATCAGTATGCAGACAACATCATCAGCCTGGCACAAGACAATGATACCACTGTAAGCAAAGCTGCCTTTACTTCATTAAAGGGTACTGCATCGGCCGGTAATATCAGCAAGCTTTTTCCATTGTTATTAAGTGCAGGTAACGCTCAAAATATTGCTGCTGCACAGGATGCAATCATTGTAGCAGAGCATTCCATCCCGGATACAGCGCAACGTTTGCAGCAGGTACAAACAGCCATGCAGCAGGCTCCTGCCGCAAAGCAATTCCTGTTCTTTCCATTGCTTGCAGGTACAGGGAGCAAAGATGCACTTCCTTTAATTACCAGCGCTTTTGATAAAGGCGATGCTTCGGCCAAAGAAGCCGTGATTGATGCCTTATCCGCATGGCCTTCTGCTGATGCTACGGAGCCTTTGTTCAAACTGGCAGCGCAGACTTCCGGCGAATCATCATTCAATGGTTTATTGCATTATATCAATAACACAGGTTATGCCGGTGATCAAAAATTATTATTATTAAGACGAGCTATGCCGCTTGCAAAAACATCAGCTCAAAAACAACAGGTATTAAAATCAGTCGCACGCTGCAATTCCTTTACAGCATTGGTTTACGCTGCCGGTTATCTTGATGATGCTTCTGCTAACCAGGATGCCGCACAGGCTGTTGCCAACATTGCGTTAAACAATCCTGGCTTCACCGGTGACATTGTGAAAAAAGCTTTGGATAAAACGCTTACTGTTTTAAGTGGACAGGACAGTGATTACCAGAAACAGGCTATCCGCAAGCACCTTACTGAAATGCCTGCCGGTGCAGGCTTTGTGCCGCTCTTTAATGGTAAAGATTTAACCGGCTGGAAAGGTTTGGTGGCCAACCCTGTTGAACGCGCAAAGATGGATGCTGCAAGCCTTGCAAAAGCACAGCAAAAAGCAGACAGTGCTATGCAAAAAGGATGGGTGGTGAAAGATGGACTGCTGGTCTTTACCGGCCATGGCGACAATCTTTGCACAGATAAAAAATATGGTGATTTTGAAATGTATGTTGACTGGAAGATCACCAAAGAAGGAGATGCAGGCATTTACCTGCGCGGCTCTCCGCAGGTGCAGATATGGGATACCTCCCGTGTGGATGTAGGTGCGCAGGTTGGTTCCGGTGGTTTATATAACAACGAGGCTAATCCATCAAAGCCTTTAAAACTTGCAGACAATGCCATTGGCGAATGGAATAATTTTCACATCATTATGAAGGGCGATCGTGTAACAGTATATCTCAATGGAGAGCTGGTTGTAAACAACACGGTACTTGAGAACTACTGGGATCGTAAACAGCCCATCTTCCCCATGGAGCAAATTGAGCTGCAGGCGCACGGTACTTATGTGGCCTATCGCGATATATACCTGAAGGAGTTGCCGCAACAACAACCTGTTGCACTAAGTGACGAAGAAAAGAAAGATGGCTTTAAACTGCTCTTTAACGGCATTACATTAGATGAATGGACCGGCAACAAAACAGACTATGCACCGGAAGATGGTACCATCTCTGTGAATCCTAAGAATGGCGGTCATGGTAATCTTTATACCAAAGATGAGTATAGCGACTTTGTTTACCGCTTCGAGTTCCAGCTAACACCAGGTGCAAACAACGGCATTGGCATCCGTGCCCCACTGGAAGGAGATGCGGCTTATGTTGGTATGGAAATTCAGGTATTGGATAATGAAGCTGATATTTATAAAGACCTTCATGAATATCAATACCATGGTTCTGTATATGGCGTAATTCCTGCTAAACGCGGTTACCTGAAACCGATGGGCGAATGGAATACGGAAGAAATCACTGCCATCGGCAATAAGATTAAAGTGGTGCTGAATGGCACTACCATTCTTGATGGTGATATTACCGGCTCTATCGCAAACGGAACGCTTGATAAAAAAGAGCATCCGGGTTTAAAAAATAAGACTGGTCATATCGGCTTCCTGGGCCATGGTGATATGCTGAAGTTCAGGAATATCAGGGTGAAAGATTTGAGTCGTAAATGATGCCAGATTAAATATATCGCCGGTAATTATAAAAAGGCAGGCCTATACCCGTGGAGCCTGCCTTTTTATAATTTACTCTTTTATTTTTCATTTTAAAATCTTGCATTGCTTATCACTACATAGATCCGGCATCTGGCCAATTTCTCCAGTGAGATGTGGGTGCTAATTTCGGCTTGTATATTGATGTATCACCTGTTACTAAAACTTTTGCAATAAGCTGCCAGGTCTCATAGCTGCCAGGCCTGTTATTTTCCCATTCCTTCTGATTAGCTAAATTTATTTTTTCGTCATAATCAGTCATATCGAACAGCTTAACAAATTCCTCTTTTGAAATATTCTTTTCAGTAAAAAACTCCAATTGATTTTCAAAAGCTTCATTTAACTTTTCAGGTGTCGTTACAGGAAATGGCAGGTTCGAAACAACATTCACACTCTCTTGAAAAAAATCCCGATGATGCCACTCATCGATAACTAAAATTTTCTTCATATTCTTCGGAATTGATCTATATAGTTCATCATCCGTTGCTCTAAATAACTCTCCATATTTAACAACTAATAGTCTTGCAGCCTCTTCAACGCGAATTTCTCCGGGCTCATATTCCTTTAACTCTATGGCTGCATCTTCATAGTCTTTTTTAAAATGAGAAAGTTTCAACTTTTGTCCACGCACAAGCCAATATGCTGCATCCTGCTTGAGCTGCTCAAATTCTACAGTCTCATTAAAACTGTTTTCATCTACAGGCAAAACACAATATGAATTTGATTGATTCCCTTCACTATCTTTTAGGTTAACCAAACAGTTGCCATAATAGGTTATATCTAATCCGATGGGCTCAGACCGTGTGCAATAGCCTAAAACTTCGATAGCCAATGCCCATTGATCATTTTCATTTCTAAACACGTTAATTCTTGAATCTATCGGAAAAACATAAGGGTGGCCAAGCTCAACAAAAGCGGGATCATAGTTATTACGATAATTATCAAGCACATTTAATATTTCCGTTTCAGTAAGCATATTGATTAGGGTTTTGTTTAACTCAATACTCCGGCAATAAATACCCTTTGTCTAAAATTTAAGCTCGTAGCCTGCCGAAGTTCAGTGAATTGTTATAAATGCGTTTTATTTTTCTGTAATTCAAATCAACAGCTAAGTTTGAAAAAATTCTTTTGGTACTTAACAGATTGTTTCTGCACCTCCTCTATTCTTCCACCGATGTTAGTTTCTGTCTAAAAACTAACGGAGTATTGTTTAACCAAAGATCAATTAAATTTTTCATCCTTTCAATCTCATAGGAACCTTTTCTATTTATACCTCAACTCAATAAACCTCGGTCTGTATAAATGCGGGAACTTTTTGATCTCCTTGTCAAAATCGAAAGCGTTGATATTATAACTGATCAACAACTTTCCTTTCTTTGATAGTGCAGGATGCGCTTTGGCATTATAAGAAAACAACTGCGTACTGCCTTTTAAATCTTCACTCGTATCATAGATCGTAATGGGATCGCTAAAAGGTCCGTAAGGTGTGTTAGCCAGCCTTATACCAACATACCTGCCAAGACCATCCCCTTGAAATACCATCAGGTATCTTCCATCCGGCAAGGCAGTAACGCTTAATTCATTGGATGCCCGGTCTGCTACAGGCTGAATATTATTAACATCCTTGTTCCATTCCTTTCCATCCCAAAAACGCCATTGCTCAAACGATTCTATGTCACCAGTCCTTACCCTTGCTACCATTACCTGTTTTGATTTACCTCTTACGCCATACACATATACATAGTCATCCGGATTTACAGCTCCGGCTTGCCTTGTATTGACCAATACACCTGCACCAAAGGATCCGGTAGAATCTACATCCCTGTTTTTAAAGAAGGGAATATCGAGTTGCTTTTTAATATGTAAAGGATATTTGCCATTATTAGCTGCAATAACTAAAGTATTTCCCGTTTCCTTAAAACCAAATACAGCCTTGCCTGGTATATTGGCAATACGATAACCGAAGATATAGAGATCATTGTTTTTTTGATGATTTACAAAGCCATCACCCAGCCAATAATAATCACCTGGTTTTGTGGCAGGCGTTTGCGGGATAAAAATTGATTGAGGTTTGCCGTTTTGTGTTGTATCCCAATAAAAAGAAAGGTTGGATTTGTTAGGTTCGCCATTTTTTAATACTGCCATCGAATTATTGATCATGGTATAGCCCGGCTGCAGTGAGTCATTCACAATACTGCCCAGCATGGTATCACTAAACCAGATGATCATTTCATTATTGTCTGCAGCATTTTCTTTTTCACTGCCATTTTTGCTAACAGAAAAAATACCATCACCACCAAACCAGCCTTCCTTACGTATAAAAAGCGAAGACCATTCCGGTGCAGGTGCCACAGTAAAATCAAACGAAAGATTTTTAGCTGAAAGAGCTACAGGATGATATATTGGCCTGTGCGCACAACCTGCCATGTTGATAATGGCAGCAAGCAACATCAGGTTACAAATGGCGGCACAATGGCGTGCATTCATTTTTTATGCTTTATCCTGTGCAAATAAAGCCATTTCTGCTTTACCCAGGCCATCCGGCGTTGTATAGAAAGGACGTTTCTCAACAACATAATGCGCATCTTCTGCAATACCCAGCGCATGATAAATGGTTTGATGCACCTGGTCTATCACAATCGGGTTTTCAATTGTCTTACAGGGCCGTTCATCTGCAGTTTTACCATATGCAAAACCCTTCTTGATGCCACCGCCAAACATCAGCATGGAACAACCATCGGTAAAATGACGGTGCATGCCATAGTTCTTCATTTCATTAATAATATCCGGTTGCGCTACCTGGTCCTGCACCTTTGCATCAGGGCGCCCCTCTACAAGCATATCACGACTAAACTCGCTGGCAAGTATCACCATAGTTCTGTCAAGCCTGCCTGTGCGGTCCAGATCTTTGATCAACTGTGCAACAGGGCCGTCAATTTCCTTCTTCATATCCTTGATGCGGGTGTTGCCATTCTCATGCGTATCCCAGCCTTTAAAAGGTTCATAGCCTGTAGTAACACTAATAAACCTGGCGCCTTTTTCTGTGAGACGTTTTGCCATCAGGCAACCAAGACCAAACTTGCCTGTGTTATAAATATCATAGATCTCTTTGGGTTCTTTGCTAAGGTCAAATGCTTCCGCTTCAGGAGACTTCAGCAGTATGTAGGCCTGCTCCATAGAACGTTTTAATGACTCCTTCTGGTAATCGCTGCCAAACTCACCGACAGGACTTTGCTTTACCAACTCATCATACAACTGGTTTCTCCGTTCAAATCTTGTGCTGGACATACCAGCAGGTGGTCTTACACTATCCAGCCCTGCAGATGGATCAGGAATTAGGAACGGCCCGAATTCGTTACCCAGGAAACCTGCGCTGTGAAAGGCTTTCAGCTCCTCTCCTTCCCCGATATCAAAACGCTGACCGATATCAATGAATGCAGGAATAACAGGATTTACCGGTCCAAGCTGGCTTGCGATCCACGAACCCAGATGCGGCGCCAATACAGATTGCGGCGGACGATAACAGGTGTTCCAGTGATACTGGTGACGGGCATGGAGTATAAATCCCATATCGGCCGCTACGTAGGAACGGATAAGCGTACCCTTGTCCATTATACTGCCTATGGATTCAAGCCCCTGGGAGAAATGAATACCATCGATTTTTGTTGGTACCGATGGGAACGTGCTTAGCACCCCGTTGGCCTGCATGCCTTTGGTAAAAGGCGTATATCTTTTAGGATCGAATGTTTCCGTATGCGGCATTCCGCCGGCCATCCACAATAGGATCACCGTATCTGCCTTTGAGGTAATCTTCTTTTTGTTACAGGAGGATAAGAAGCTGCTTACAGGCGCACCTGCTGCAAGCGCGGCCAGCGTGGCGGCACTTGTTCTCTTGAGAAAATCTCTTCTGTTCCACTGATTCATCTACTAACAATTTGATGATTTAATAAATAAGCTGAAACTCAGGCAATAGCAACACCGCCCAGAATAAATCCTGTATCGCTTCCACTGTTGGCTGGTTGCCGAGTGCCTTCCTCGCTATCTCCAATTCCTTTTGATTTGGCGACCGGCTTAATGCCCGGCTATATAATTCATTAATGATCGCATCGGCAGACTGGTATTGCTTTTGCCAGTTCTCTGCTCCTTTCTTTAAAGCCTCGTCAAAACGTTCTCCTTTGGTAAGTTCGAGTGCCTGCAAAAGATTTGCCTGCGACTCACGCCCTGTTGAAACTGTTTCACGGCTGGGTCTTCCAAGGGCAATGAGAAATGGATTGTTGATCACCAGCGATGCTCTCGTAAACAAAGGCTTTGCGATCTCCTTCCCTTTCTTCTGGTAAGGATTATAGCCCATCAAAGAATCAGGGAAGATGGGTTCAATGATCTCACTCACCACATCGGAAAACTGCTCTGCAGACATACGTTTTCTCAACATGCCGGTAAACTTAAAATCGGCTGCAGCAATCTTATTAGGATCTTTTATACCAACAGATGGCAACTGGTAGGTATTGGAAGTTGCAATAAGATAAATCAGTTCTTTGAGGTCGCATTTCTTCTCCACAAAATCATAGGACATCCAGTCCAGCAGGTCCTGGCTCCAGGGTTCGTTATCCATTACATCAACAGGTTCTATCATTCCTCGTCCCATCATCTGCTTCCATATCCTGTTTACAATGGTTCTGTATAAACGCCCGTTCTGTGGTTTGGTAATATTTTCTGAAAGTTGTTTAAGCTTCACTTTTGTAGAAGCAGTACTGTCAATGGTTCCAAGCTCGTTCCAAAGCATCGCCGGTTTTATATACTTACCAGTGGGTTTATCGCACCGATTGATTTCAAGAGAACTGTCTGCAAAAATGGTTGCAAAAGCATAGGCATCTGACAACTTCCAGTTGCTTACAAAACTGTTATGGCAGGAAGCACATTTTAAATTTAACCCGAGAAATACCTGCGAAATATTTTGTGCAGCCTGCATCTCTGTCTTCTGGCTTGCATTGATTACACCGCGCCATTTGATACCGGCAACAAAGCCTTTGGAAGCATCAGTTGGACTGATAAGTTCCTGTACAAAATTGTTATACGGCTTGTTTTCTTTCAATGAAGTATACAGCCATTCTGATATATTATAACGGCCACCGGTGATATAACCTGTACCTGTATAATCATTTCGCAAAGCATCGTTCCAAAAAGTTAACCAATGACCTGCGTAATCTTCATCACGATCCAGCAATTGCTTTACCCACAAGCCTCTTTTCCCCGGTCTGTTATCTGCAATAAAATTCTTTTCCTCCTCCGTTGATGGCAATAAGCCAACAATATCAAGGTAGATTCTTCTTAGATAAGTTTTATCATCTACCAGTTTCGGCCAGGCAAACTGGTTCTTTTTAAAATATTCATTTACCCATAAATCCACCGGACTGGTAAGACCTGATGAAGCAGCCGGCAAAACGGGATTTCTTGGCTGAAGTTCAGCTACACGAAACAGCACATCTTTTGCTGAAGTTACCGGCCATGGTGCACCCTTTTGAATCCATAGTTTTATAATATCAACCTCCGCCTGAGATAAACGTTTGTCTTTGGAAGGCATTGCTTTTTTATCGCCGTCAGGCAACGTAATTCTTTTCACCAGTTCGCTTTCCATTGCATGGCCCGGTATAATCACTTCACCATGTTCCCCTCCTTTAAAAATCATATCTTTCATATCAAGCCGCAGATCTCCTTTCACCTTATCAGAACCATGACATTTATAGCAATTGTGTGCCAATATCGTTCTCACCTGTAAATTAAGATCAAGCTCCTGTTTGGGAGTAAGTTTTGCTGTATCATCTTTCACGGATGCAAGATCAAAAGAAGTTTCCAGCATCGGTTTGTAGTCCTTGCTCCAGGGTAAAGTCTCAGCAAGATAATCGCTGCCATGAGTAAGTGAACCACCGTAATGGCCGGCAACAGAAACGCCAATGGCAGTAGAAAATAAGACAAAGCGATATGCTTTTATAAGGCCTGCGCGATTTGTTTTTTTAATTCGCAGTAAGATTACAAAGGCCAGTATACCTAAACAGGCAGTAGCAATACCTGTCCACTGGTGAATGGCAAGAATATCTTTTCCATAATCTCCGCCTCGTGCAAGTAATAACCCCATTACAACAGAAATAATTGCGGATATACCACCCGCTGCAACTAACAGGTAAATACCAGGCCGGAGTTTTGAATGAAATCTTTTTAAAGTAAACAGCTCAAGTATGGCAGCGAACAAAAGCAGGCCAACCGGGAAATGGACTGCGATAGGATGCAGGTGACCAAGAAAGCTCCACAACCAGAAACTTTCTGCCGGAGCCGGGGGATCAGCTTGTCCGAATGCATTGTTTAAAACGCACAATCCTACAGCTATGGTAAATATTCTCTTTGTCGTTGTAAGGTAATTACTGGCAGGCAACTTATACTTTTTTCAGGTGTAACATTTATGTTCTATTCAACAGCCACACTCATCATACCACCTGGCAATTGTAACCGCACTCATTCATATGGCCGTTAAAACTACACCAAATATGGGGGATGAAGCTATCTAAAAGATCCTGGCTCGCCGGCAAAGTACAAAGAAATATTACTTACACTATGCTGTAGTGTGCTGGTCAGCGTTGCATATTGTCTTGCTATTTTGTTAAATCAATGCTGTTTCTTTCCGGAGGATCAACATTAAGTAAATGTTTTACAAAGAAATCGCGCTTCTTCATTCTTCCATAAGGCCCGCCATCACTATGGTTCATGCCTGGTACCACCAGGAAATCAAAATCTTTTTTTGCTTTGATCAATGCATCTGCAAAACGATAAGTGGATTCAGGAGGAACATTGGTGTCTCCTTCAGCAACAATCAGGAATAGATTGCCCTTCAGTTTTGAAGCATTGGTAATATTGGATTGTTCATCATAATGTTTACCTACCGGATAGCCCATCCATTGTTCATTCCACCATTGTTTATCTATACGATTATCATGGCAGCCACAGGCAGCAACACCGGCTTTGTAAAACTCGGGATGAAAAAGCAGGGCGCCAGCCGTGTTTTGTCCACCGGCCGATGTACCATAAATGCCTACCCTTGTGGCATCAACATACGGATACTTTGCAGCCACGGCTTTAATCCATAAAATTCGATCCGGCAAACCTGCATCTGCAATATTCTTCCAGCATACATCATGAAAGGCTTTTGAACGATTGGCTGTACCCATTCCATCACATTGCACCACGATAAACCCAAGCTCTGCAATACTTTGCATTTCGCTGTAGCTCATGAAATTTTTCGGCACAAAAGAATCCTGCGGGCCGGCATAAATATTTTCGATGACCGGGTATTTCCTGCTGCTGTCAAAATGTGAAGGCCTGCAGATAATACCCCATATATCTGTTACGCCATCACGTCCTTTTGCATGAAACACTTCGGGCAGCCTGATACCGGTGGTAAAATAAGCGGACAGGTCAGCTTTCTCCAGTTGAGTAATCAATTTACCATCTTGTGTTTGGTGCAACTCTGACACAGGCGGCATATCAGGTCTTGAATAAACATCGATATAGTATTTTCTACCGGGAGAAAAAACAACGTCATGATTGGCGTTGGCAGAAGTATATTTTACTAAACCCGTACCATCAAATTTAATCTTGTAATAGTGGATATTGTAGGGATCTTCTCCCTCATTCATTCCACTGGCTCTGAACCATATCTCGCGTTTTTCAGTATCAATACTATCGATATTTCTTACCACCCAGTTGCCTGCTGTGATCGGTTTTACATCACCACTTAAAGAGTTCACAAGATACAAATGCCGCCAGCCATCTTTTTCAGTGGCCCAGATGATCTCGTTGGTTTCAGGAAGATATTCTGTAAAAATTCTTGACTCATAAATAAACGTATTGGTCTTTTCATCAAGAATGGTTTTGGCAGAAGCTGCCTGTGCATCTACTTCAATAATCCTGAAACGCTGATGCCCGCGGTCTACCTTTTCATATAAAAAATGACTGGTATCATTTTTACGCCAATGCAATTCCGGTGCTTCAAAGAAATCGAGTATCTCTGTATTAACCCTGTTTGTTTTTTGTTGTGCGATATTAAACACATACATTTCATAAGTAGTGAAAGGATCACCCGGTTGCTTATACTCATGCGAACGCAATTGACCTCTGGTGGTATTAGGCGTGGATGACAATACATAGTACACAGATGAATCTTTATACAGGTTGATATGATACCCTACGATATACTTACTGTCCGGCGACCAGGCAAGTGAGCCATAAGGTTTATCTGCAGTACCATCTTTGGTAAACTGAACAGGTGTACCGCCCGCAGCAGGTTCTACAAAAACATTATTGTCTTTAATATAAGCAGCCCACCTTTTATCCGGGGAAACAGAATCTGTTTCAAAACTCCACCAGCGGCTTCGTCTGAAAGAAGAACGTTCTCTTCTGTTTGTACCTGCAAGGCTATCAATCTTAGCGCATTGATAGGTTTTTAAATTGCACTGATAGTATTTGCCATCCATTTCAAACGACAGCTTCTTTGCATCCTTATCAAACTGTATTCTTGAAAGCAGGAGATGATCCGGCTGAAGACTTTTCCCGGTTAATGTGTTTAATGCAGCAGCCATTCTGGAATGATCAAATGCAGGTTGTTTATGTCCGTTGGATGCATTCACACAAAGGTATTCCACTGCGCTATCCTTTAAAAAATTCCTGTACCAAAAAGTTTTTCCATCAGCCTGCCAGTTGGCGCGAACAGAAGTTTTGAATACCTTATTCTTAACCGCGGAATCCATTAATGCAGCCTGTTGATAAGCACTGATAATTTCTGCATGTGTTGGCTGATATTGCAGTAAATTTTGTTGGGCAAAAATGTTGTGAATTAAACATAACAAGAGCGTTGTGGTAACAGTTAGCTGTTTCATAAGTGAGCTGCTTTGAACTGCTACGAATTTAAACTGCTGCTATTAGCGTCTCCGGTATAATATTAACCTGTTGTGTACTGATTTTGTCTTATCGGTGAATTAAAGAGTGAAATCGCCTAACATAATATCTCTAACCTTGTTTAAGGTAAAGTCTTTTCCAAAAACACCGGAAAACTTTTTGAACAGAATTTCCGCCAACTCTGCTTTGGTATATTGCTTTGCTTTCTTCATCGTTGGTGGCTTTATCACCGATTCATCAACATTGGCAACTTCAATTTTTGTTGCAAACCACGTAGTATGTTCTCTAGGAATTGCAAGGCCGAGAATCATTCCCGGCAAACCTGTAAACAATTCAGGACCGGCCTGAGGTATAATTTCAGGTGCATAAAATGCTACCACGTATACAGAATCGAAAATCCGGCCGATTGCTTTGCGGCAATTAAAGCCGATGATATTGCGTGTTTCATTGGTAATGCGCCAGCGGATGTTTCGAAGGCTATCTCCATACAGGTAAGTCTCTCCGTTAATTTCCTGTTTTATGACAATTTGTTTTTTTTCAAGATTGGTATAGATTTCGTTATTGGAAGGAAATATTCCTGAAGATGATTTACCGGCTTTATAAATACTGCTGCCAAAAGAAAAAGTGAGTTCTTTATACGATATATCAAACTCCGGCATGCTGGCAATGTAATCTTCATTGCTTTCACTTCTGTGTTCTGCAAACATTTTTTTCAGGTCACGCTTCACTTCAAACTCCAGGCGCCCACGTGTGATAAAATCCTGTGCGGCCAGGTCATTCATCAACATTGCCAAAATGATGATGATTATACTTCTTGGTATCATTTGCTTTTGTACAGTTTAATTTTTTGAAAAATTCCAGGTGAACCCCAGTAACCAATACCGCTTAATTACCAGCCGATTGATTTCATAAGTATTGCTGCCGTTAACACCACGATTATAGCCTGTATTACTGTTGAGGATATCGTTCACTGATAACTTGATAATCCCGCGGTCATTCTTAAAAACTTTTTTGGCAACAGAAGCATTCCATTGCGTGTTATTAAGGCTGGTGTTAAAAGAACTGTTCTTTGGTCGTAAGCTGAAGATGCAGTCTGATGCCAGCTCAAATTTCAAAGGCAGGTAAAATGTACTTCCGATAGTATGTGTATGTGACCATGTTTTATTGGCATCGGCAAGAAGCGTTGACTTACCCACGCTGTAGCTTAAAACGCCGGAATAGTTCATGGTAGCCAGCTCCTTGATACGATAGTCTACGCGTATTGAAGTATTTATATAAACAGTTTCGCTTTTATTTTTAACGTTATTCAGCACAGCATAATTGCCATAACGACCAACAGAAACATCTACCGATGGCCGCAAGTTTATCGGTTTATACTCCCAGCCGTAATTAGCACCGCCGTTAAAATTAGGAATGCCATCCATATTGATGTATTGATTAACAGTGCGGTTATTGGAATCTGTAAAGCTTTTGTCTGCTATACTGTTCTGCGTATAGCTTCCGAAAGCATATACATAAAAATTCTTCCCTTTTACCCAGTTGAAAGAGCTATAGTTTAAACTAAAATCATGCGTGAAGGATGGCACCAGCAAAGGGTTACCCAACAGCACATACAACGGGTTGCCGCTCTGGCGCAGCGGTTGCAGTTGTTCTACTCCGGGTTGATCTGTATGCCCATTATAAGTGATATTGAATTGCTTGTTGTCTTTAAAAGTAAGAGCAACACTGGCGTTAGGTGCAAAGTTTACAAAGCTTCTTTTTACAACAGACTGTACATCATTATTCTGTTGATTAAACCCTGTAAAAAAGAACTTGCTTCCAATACTTATTTTCAGCTTTTGCTGACTCCATGACAATGACGCCCCGGTGATATGTGTATTCGAGATAAAGCTATAGTCATTGCTAAGGGTGTCTACCTTACCATCATATTTCTCATTGATTTTATTGAAAGTGGCAAAAAGGTTGCCTGCATTAGCATGTTTGTAACCATACTCTATCGCAGCATATAAATGTTCTGAAAGCTTGTCTGCAAACCGTGCCTGTATAGCGATGGTTTTCCAGGAAGTTACCTGTTTCTGAAGCTGGTTAAGTGTATCTGCATTTTTAAAATTGCCATTGGATGGTTCGAAATAATTATTTGCTGCGTAGTTAAAAGTATGGTTATTACTTCGGCCATCTTCCTGCTGGAGGTTGGCTGACAGCGTTCGCCCTTTTTTCTTAAACTGTTTATTGAAACTTATATCCGAGGAGAAGTTTTTTCCATCGTTTATCCTGCTTACAGATTGCCGGCTGTTGTTAACAAAATATCCCTTTTCGTTTTTTGATGCTGAATAAGTAGAATCTATGCTGTTATTGCTATACCAGTTTCCGTTGAGCGATATTTTTAAGGAAGTAAGTGAATCGATGGGAAGTACAAAAGAACCGCTTCCTTTTTGGGATAATCCGGAACTTTTATTCTTGCTTTCGCTGTTGTTGACAAACATGGTTCCGTCTGGCAACACACTCGTGTTTTTACTGTTATTCCAGCCGGAGACATCTACATTTTTAACCCGGTAATTAGCAACCAGTTTCTGCCTGTCTTTCTTCCATTTATTGGAATAATGTGCCCCGCCGGAGATGATGGAAGGAATACCATTGCCATAGTAGCTTTCCGGTTCATAATCGGAGGTATTAGAGGTAAACATCATCTGCCCTGTACCATCGTCTATCCGTTCATAATCCTGCCCTACGTACTTCGTAATTTCATTATAGGATAATGCATTGCGGCCGGTTCTAGATCCCATTCCGAATACAGACATCTTCTCACTTCCCCTGAATAATGCGCTCATTGCATCATAATTGTAATAATCCTTTTTATCTGATGCGGCGGATAGCTTTCCAAAATACCCACGCTTCTTGTTTTCCTTTAGCTTAAGGTTTATCGTTTTGGTTCTTTTGCCATCATCAATACCTGTAAATTCTGCCACATCGCTTTTCTTGTCAAATACCTGCACCTTATCTACTGCATCGGCATTCAGATACTTTGTGGCCAGACCGGGATCATCCGAGAAAAATTCATCACCGTCAACAAGTACTTTTCTTACTTCTTTGCCTTGCGCGGTAATCTTGCCATTTCTATCCACCTGTATACCGGGCAAACGTTTTAATAACTCTTCCACATTGGCACCAGGCTTTACCTGGAAACTATCTGCTGTATATTCAAGCGTATCCCCTTTCATCCTTATAGGCGGTACATATTTTACAACCACCTCCTTTAATAAAGCAGCTTCGAGTAGCATAGGTATTTTTCCGAGATCCTTTTTCGTAGTATCGGTAATTAAAAATTCATCAAGATAATCGGCCATCCCGGGAAAGGAAATCATCAGTTTATATTTACCAGAGGGGATTGAGGTCAATAAAAAGCTACCATCTTCTGTGGATCTGATAGAACGGTAGAGTAACGAATCCTTCGTATCGATCAATGCCACGATCGCATATTGCAATTTCTTCTTCGCAGCGCTATCTTCTATTACACCTTTGATCGTATTTTTTTGAGCGATGCCGATATAAGGCAATAAAAAGGCTATTGCGTAAAGCAATAGCCTTTTCTTAAGTACGTTACAGGGTGAGTTTGTCATAAGCACTACCAATATAACTTAAACACGCATTCGCTGATGTTAATACATTGTAAATGCGTGATTAAAATTTTGCTCATCACAATCGCGTGAAAACATTTCGCTCCATGGAAGCGACGCGTTTCTGTAGCCCGTATTGATAGAGAATGTAGACTCCTTAGGTGCCTTTTATGATATATATACACATCTTGGTTAATGTTATACTAGGTGGCTCTTACAGAGCCTATGGCTAATACGCATTCTTAGGCTATAAACAGGATGCTCCTACGGAGCTAGCTAAATACAAACATTTAATCTGCAGTCTTACTCTTTCCGTAATGCATCTATCAATCTGAATTCAACGATATACGTTCCTTCCATTTTTATACTGAATGCAAACCTCGGATTGGCAGAAAACTGACCATCTTTAAACCCATCAATGGTAACATACTTGCTGGGTATACGATAGTAAATCAGATGTCCCCAATCCGTAGAAGCATCCTTGTAATTGGCCAATGGAAAGGGAGCCACTTCAAAGTCACAGATCATTGCAGTATCGGTAAAAATTACAGGGTTAAAACGGGCATAGTTTTCAAACACCGGCCTGTCACCACGCTTAATGATTTCACCGGCCTTAGGATTGAAGGGCTTGCCCAGCTTGTCTGTAATCTTTAAGATGATCCTTGCCCCTTCATTAGATACCTTGGTAAAAGTTACTTTAGGATTTTTTGCTGCAGTAGCTGCACCGGTAATATCATCAAACGCATTATCTACATTGTCTTCCTGCGCAAAGATGTCTTCCTGTGCCGGTTCTACTACATTAATATGACCAAACTCTGGAAACATTTTTGTACCTCTCACATTAGCAGCTTCAATATCAAAAGTGTACCTGCCCAAAGGAAGATTCACAGCACCACGGTTAAAAGTAAACTGGCCGCTCACTTCATTAAAGTCCATAGGAGTCACATGCTTGAGTTCTCTTTTTTTATTTAACTCATCAACAGTAGTATCAGTGTTAATATCAAAAGTGGCGCCCGGCTTAAACATCAGCACATCATACTCCGTAGTAAATTCCGCAGGTGCTTTACCACCCGATTCGTCCCGCAGGTTAAGCATCTTGAACTTAATCGGCGGGGTAGATCCATCGATATTGATCCTGTCTGATTGTATCAACGGCAAACCGCGTAGACAATAAATATCATTGTCTTTATATCGCATGGTATCACTTAAAAAGCCCTCTTCAATTTTCTTACAAGCCGTAAGGCCTGTGGCGATAAGAATAAGCAGTGATAATATTTTTTTCATGTAATATTTGTTATTGATGAATAAGGTTGCTTACTGTGGCATTGGTTGGGTATTAAAGAACAGGCGATGATACCCGTTAAGCACATGCAGTATACCCGTGGTAGTGATGATACCTGATGTCTGGCAATCAAAGCCAAGATCTTTCTGATCCTGCGGTATCTGGTCGGGATCCAGCTCCTGGTCATCGCGGCTGCCAATTACTTTTGTAAGCGTTACTACATCTACGTGATCAACATAATCGCTGTAAGCAAATGTTTTCCTCAGGTTGATAAGAAACTGAACATTCGGTATTGCTCCCACCATGCTGTTATAAAGCTTTCCCTGGTAAGTCATGTCTTCGCGGTTGATCTTGCCCTGGAACATGTAAAGTTTCATCGAGTCCTGCAAAAGCTTTACAGGAATGCTATCGAGTGTGTAAGTAATATTTTCATCGTTCACTTCAATTGCTTTCAGGCGCTTCTTTAGCATCACATACTCATCCACACCATAGTTAGTTGTCGCAAAAAAAGTGATATCACCATTTACCATATCCTTCAAACCAGCCCGGTCTATCGCATGCACCAGTTGCGAGAATACCGGTTTGGAAGCCAGGTAATCATAAGTTGTCATGTTCACATGCGGATCAAGCTTGCCGCCATCATTCTTGTAGTTATCTTTTTTACAGGAAAACAAGCTGCCTGCAAGTAAAAGAACCACGAAATATTGATTGAATATTTTCTTCATAAAAAATCTTTTGATAATGCATTTAAATTTTACCCAGCCAGTAGGGTGTTTGGGTCAAGAATTTATTGTCCCTGAAAAGAGCCGGATCAACAGGCCAGTAAAAACCACCTTTCACAAACCTGCTTTCAGATAACCAGGGAATAAAGTCAGGATATTTTCTTGTTCTGATAAGATCGAAGTAAATATGGCCTTCCAGGTACATTTCCTTTCCTCTTTCCGCCATGTATTCCCACATCAGGTCATCGCGGCTATAACTGTCGTCTACCCTGTTAGAAGTATTTGAACCGTTCCTGTCCCTGAAGAAATTAATAACAGTCACCGCTTTGTTCAGATCGTTTTTATACAACGCGATTTCAGCCTGCAGCAGCATCATATCAGACAGGCGAAAGATGATCATGTTATTACTTAAATATGCATCCAGTTTCTGTCCCGGGTTACGATAAGTTACATTCGCATATTTGCGGCACATAGGTTTTGTCTGGGCTACATAATCGAAATTTTTCCGGTAACGCAAATCCATTGTATCCCTTACAATCTGCCATCCCTGGTCATCGCTGTAAGACCAAAAATCATAGTGGGTAGAGAAGTAAGAAGGAGGCACCCAAAACCGTGCATTATCACCAAAGTAATCAACGTATTGCTTGCCTCTTAAAAACTGCAGACCGATATGACCATAAGAACCTTCCTGCGTATCCTCACTCATATATAATTCAAAGATGCTTTCCGGTGAACGGCCGATAAAGGTTTGTGTATAGTTAGTGGTATCTGTAAGCCTGTAACCACCTTTTGCAATCAATGTAGAAATGGTCGTATCAGCGCTGTTGATATCCGTCATATTAGGGGTAGATGAAGCAATATCGGCCACCGTTCCTCTCCACATATACAAATGCGCAAGCAATGCATATACAGAACCTTTGTTTGCCTTAACTGCTACTTCAGAAGTGGAAGTATAGCCCCAGTCTAATAATGCCGCCGCCGCATGGCAATCATCTTCAATTTGTTTCCATACATCTTCTTTCTTGCTTCTTGGTAGCTGTGGTGCCTTTAACGGGTCGTCATAAGCTTCTGTTACCAGCGGCACATCGCCCCAAACCCTGGTCATTTCAAAATAGGTAAGTGCCCGTAAAAACAATGCCTGCCCAAGCACCCTGTTTCTGTATACTACGGGATCATCTACTTCTTTACCCAATGCCTCATCAGAAATAGCGGGCACCTGTTTTAAGATGGTATTGCTCATGGTAATCACCTTGTAAAACAGCGTCCAGTTACCCAATGACTGCACGTTATACTGAAAGGTAAAATCTCCATTCTGTATACCTTCCAAGCCATCGCCGGTGTAATCAATATTGAAATAACTTTTAGCCACTGCATCACCATACATGTAATACCTGTTAGCCTTATCTGTAAGGGCGCCGCGTAACAATGCATAGTTGCCTGCCAATGCATATTCGCAGTCACGTGCAGACTTCCAGAATGTTTCCAGGTAAGTGGAGTTCTTTGGTTCCTGCTCCAGTATTTTTTTACAGGAAATACTGCTGATGATAAAAAAGGATACGATGCAAATGCAGCTATAATACCTGCTTTTATTTCTCATAAAAAGAGCTTTATCAGTTTTAAAATTGTAATTCAATACCTACCGTGAATTTTTTGGGGATAGGATAACCTGCCCCGTTATACTCACCATAAGGGTTAACGTTTTCTGCATCAGGAATCCTGTTGGAGCGCTGGAACATGGCGAGGTTGTCAATGATGCCAAAGACTTTCACGCGATCCATATTCAGCTTCTTTAATGTTTTCGGATTAAGCTCATAAGAAAGGCTCACACTTTTTATTCGCAGGTAATCGCCCTTTTCCAGGAAGAAGGTTTGTGCAGAAGTATAATAGTACCGGTAAGTGCCGATATCAGGCTTTGCATAGGTAGCGACATCACCTGGTTTTTGCCAGATATTTACCTTGCTGTAATCCGGTGTTGAGAACCTTACAAAATTATTATTGGCATCTCCGTCTGTTGAATTACTAAACAGGTCCGCTTCATACAGGTTGAGGATATCTCTTTTGAAAGTGAACGTGCAAAAAACACCAAGCGTAAAGTTTTTCCAGGTGAAGTTGTTGGTCCAGCCACCGGTAAACTTTGGATTAGGGTCACCAATCGGCATCTTATCAGGGTTCAGACCATCATTAAAGACGTCAATAAAGTAATCCCCATCCAGGTCAGCAAACTGGAAGTCACCGGCAGAATATGTGCCGTTACCGTTCCTGTACCTGGTACCTGTGTGCGGGTTACTGGGCACATCATTATCCGTAGCATATACACCCAGTGTTTGATAGAGATAGAATGTATTGATGGGTTTACCAACAGAGAGGATATGCGATTTATCAAACCGGTCACCGGATTTAAATACCAGGTCACGGCCACCATTTGGCAGGTTCATCACTGCATTTTTATTATAAGAAATATTCAAACGGCTAAACCATTTGAACTCGCTTTTAGCGGGCAACGGATTTGCCGCAATGGTTAAATCAACACCGGCATTTCTTACGCCTACAGAGTTGGTAAGGGCATAATCATAACCGGATGTTACAGGCAGGTTTACGCTGAATAACTGCAACGAGCTTTCTTTATTGTAAAAATCAAGAGATGCCGAATACTTGCCTTTAAATAATTCCACATCCAGGCCCAGGTTCCATTGTTTGGATTTTTCCCAGCTTAACCCTTTCTGCGCAGCGCCATTTGTAAAGTTGGGCGTGATGGCTGTGACACCATTATAAGAAGTAGCAGTAGGATAACCATTACCACCGTTATTATCTGTAGTCATCCGGTTACCATCATAACCTCCGGCGTTTACATTATACAGGTTGTACTGGAGATAGTTCTGCGGAGGAAGACTTCCCGAAGTACCCAGGCTTGCGCGTATTTTTAATAACGAGATGGAGTTGTTATTCTTCAGGAAATTTTCTTCAGACAACAACCATGCAGCAGAAGCTGATGGGAAGAAGCCCCATTTGCTGTTTTCACCAAACCTGGAAGACCCGTCTCTTCTGGCAGCAAAGGAGAAAAGATATTTGCTATTGAAATCATATGCCAGCCTTGCATAGTAAGACAACAAACCATAAGCCTGGTAGTCAGAAGCTGCAGTGATATTGGTCTGCTTAAAACCCTGCACCACCTGTATCTGGTCTGAGGGACCATTGTAACCGGAAGCAATAGTGTTTTGGAATTGATCATACTGTACATCAGAACCAACAATCATATTCAGGTTATGCAGGCCAAAACTGTTGCCATAGCTTAAGTAGTTAGATGAAAGGATGTCTACCTTGCTATCGTCGTAAGTGTAAGCATAGTTACCGAGGCCGTTCTGCAGCTCATTAGTACGGTTAAAATCCCTGCGGGAAGTGTTATAGATATAAGCGTTTAATGAGTTAAACTTCAGGTGCTGGTTAAAAGTATATCCCAGGTTAAGATTAAAGCTTAACTGGTTACCAATATTCTTATCAAGGTTACTGTTGTATGCGCCGAGGATATACTCTTTTTTGTTATCATCAAGATTAAACAAAGAAGATGGCATACTGCCTGCAGAAAGACTGAATGCACTGCCGGTTTCACCATTACCTCTCTGGCGATCGGTACGCGTATAATATACCATCGGGTTAATTTCCAGCTTACCGCCAATAGCTTTTGAATATAAATTCAGCCTTAGCGAATATCTTTTAAAACCTGTGGCTTTTACAATACCCTGCTCATCATAATAACCTGCGCTAAAGCGGTAATTCATACCACCGTCACCGCCACCGGTTAAGCTTAAGTCGGCATTTTTTACGTTACCTGTCTGGTAAAAAAGATCCTGCCAATCGGTATTACCATTGTAGGCAGGGTTTAAACTGTCTGTAATCAGAGAGGGCAGTTGTTGTTGCTGTGCATAGGTAAGCTGGTTCTGGAACACAGCCAGTTTTTGCCTGCGCTCTGTTGCGCCAAGCGTAACATCTCTCAAAGCAGGACGCTGTGTAAGACCGCCATAGCCTGACAGGATCACTTTTGGTGCACCGCTCTTGCCCTTTTTAGTGGTGATCAGGATTACGCCGTTGGCTGCCCTGGAACCATAAATCGCTGCCGCTGATGCATCTTTTAATACATCTATTGATTCTATATCATTAGGGTTTACACCACCAAGATAATTCATACCGGTACCCACACCCGGACCAACATAATCTTCATTTGGCTGCGGCACGCCATCAACAACATATAAAGGGCTATTGGTTACTTTATATTCATCCCAATCGCGGCTTACCAGGGAGTTACCGCGTACTGTTACCGTTGGTGTAGCACCGGGATCACCACTAAAATTCTGAACGTTAACACCGGATAAACGTCCCTGCATCAACTGGTCAAAACTTGCAGCAGGCAGGTTTGCAATTTCCTTACCTGAAATACTGGAAATGGCAGCAGTGGTTTTCTTCCTGGTCACCTTTTGATAACCGATAACCACCATATCTGACAATGAACTGGAAGCTTCTGTGAGCGTTAAGGAAATACGGGTTTTCCCATTCAGTTTGTAATCCTGTGAGATGTAACCCACATAGGTGATTTCCAATGTTGAACTGGAGGAAGCGCTCAGGGAGAAACCGCCCTGGGGATCGGTCATTGTTCCTTTGGTGGTCCCTTTTACTTTAACGGACACACCTTCAAGAGGCTGCCCTTTTTCTCCTTTGATGGTACCTTCTACCTTGCCGGTTTGTGCATAACAATGCCAACCTAACAATAAGGCACACAGAAAAAGTAACACTTTTCTCATGCGTTGTTTGGTTTAATGATGAATAATTACGAAAGCAAAAACGAAGAAATGGTTGTTAATGAATTTGTAGTAAACGGTTAGTTGTGATCCACGTTAAATTTTTATGAAGTCGAAATTATGATTGTGTTAAAGAAATGTTAGCATGAATATTGGCCTGTTCTTATCATAAATTAACTCTACTTGTTAACAGAAATTAAACGGCATAAGTGATGGTTACCAATGTAGCATGATTAATGTACTGATGAATATTACCTAATACCAACACAATGCGATACCATATACTTGCTACAGACTACGATGGCACTCTTGCTCATCATGGAGGCGTTACAGATGCTACATTAGAAGCATTAAAGAGGTTAAAGGCATCCGGGAGAAAAATAATTCTTGTTACCGGTCGGGAGCTGGATGAGCTCATGCAAATTTTTCCATCTTATGAAATCTTTGATGTAATTGTTGCGGAAAATGGTGCGCTTATACATCAACCTGCAACGCATGAGGAATTCCTTCTTGGTGAACGACCGCCTGACAGTTTTATTGAAAACCTGCGGCAGCAACACGTATCACCACTTTCTGTAGGAAGGGTTATTGTCGCCACCTGGGAGCCTCATCATATCGCCGTGCTGGAAGCCATTAAACAATCAGGTATAGAACACCAGGTGATATTTAATAAAGGCGCTGTAATGGTCTTGCCTCCCGGCATAAATAAGGCAAAAGGATTACAGGTGGCGCTGGAGCGAATGAACTACTCCATGCATAATGTAGTTGCCATAGGAGACGCGGAAAATGACAATGCGATGCTTACCGCTGCTGAATGCGGTGTAGCTACCTCTAATGCACTTGATGCAGTTAAGGAGCAAGCGGCCTTTACTACTTCCAAAGATCACGGAGACGGCGTTGCCGAGTTGATTGATCTGCTGACTGAAAACGATCTTGCCCCGTTTGATAACAGGCTGCAGAAACATTACCTGGAACTGGGCAAAGAACAAAATGAAAAGCCATTCACCATCAGCCCTTATAACCAGGGTATCCTGCTGGCCGGAACATCCGGTGGCGGGAAGTCTACACTTACTACTGCTTTCCTGGAAAGCCTGATACATCAGCAATATCAATTTTGCCTGATAGACCCGGAAGGCGATTACATCGATTTTGAATCTACCGTAGTTATTGGCGATACAGATCATGAACCTGTGTTAAATGAAATTATCAAGCTGCTTGAAAACCCGCAACAAAACGTTGTTATTTGTACACTTGCCATATCACTGGATAAACGCCCCGCCTTCTTCAATAGCTTTATTGCAGCATTCACTGAGTTAAAAAATAAAAGTGGCCATCCGCACTGGCTGATTGTAGATGAAGCCAACCACCTGATGCCGGTAGAAACAGCGCATACCTTTTTTAGTTTACCTGCCAACCTGAACAATATTTGGCTGGTTACTACAGAACCAAATACGCTTCATAAAGGTATTTTCAGCGCTATAAAAACATTGATTGCTATTGGTGAGGAACCAGGCAAAATACTGGAACAGTTTGCAACACATAAAAATGTTCCATTTGCTACTAAATCATTACAGGCTTTACCAAAAGGTGAAGCATGGGTATGGCAACCGGATACTCATCCGCAACCATATACTATTGAAGCCAAAGACCCGGTGCATGTAACTAAAAGACATAAACGTAAATACACTACAGGGGTAATGGAATACAATAGCTTCTTTTTCCGCGGACCAGAAAATAAACTCAACCTGAAGGCCTATAACATTAATGTTTTTGCTCAGTTAGCTGAAGGTGTGGATGAAAAAACCTGGCTGTATCACTTGAAAAAGAATGACTATTCCGGTTGGTTTAAAAATGCGCTTCATGATCCTACACTGGCGGGATTGATATACGAGGTTGAACAAACAAACGATAATGCGGAAAGTTCAAAGCAAGCCATCTTAAAATTCATTAAAGAAACATATACTGTCTAACACAGTTTTAATAAAAGAATGACCTGTTTGTGACATACCCGAAAATCACTTAAAAACATCGTTAAAGCTACTGTAAGATTCCCTTAAAGAGTTGGATACAGCTATTACAATATGGTACATTTGTGGCCTGAAAACAATGATCCAATTCCTGACTGCTCATCGCTTAAACATGATTTTTCAACTTTTTAAAATCTAATATTGAATGAGCAAATTTTCCCGCAAAAAAAGTATCTTCTCTGTTGTAGGTTTATTCCTGCTGATAGGTAGTGCAGGCATGTTATACTCTTTTACAGCATCTGATAACAATCGAGTTAATGCAACCAATAAAGTTGTTTCCACGCCGGTTGTTGCCGCAATCAGCAATCATTTGTATGACAGTCTTCATTTTGACCAGGCCGGTTTATCACGCAATGCATTTGAATGTGCAGTTACAGGTTTTTCCAGGTTATTAAATGAAGGTCGCCTGCATAACGACAGCATTCTCACAATAGTTGACTTCAGCCTTTCTTCAGGCAGGAAACGGTTGTTTGTGATAAACACCAAATCAGGCAATATACTTTTCAATACTTACGTATCCCATGGCCGGAATTCAGGTGGTGCAAATGCAACTTCATTCTCCAATGATCCGGACAGCTACAAAAGCAGCCTTGGTTTTTATATTACCGGCAATACTTACAAAGGGCAGCATGGATACTCACTAAAACTGATGGGTGAAGAAGATGGAATTAATGACAATGCATTTGATCGCGGCATTGTAATGCACAGTGCTTATTATGTAAATGAAAAGCTTGCAATGTCACAAGGATTTATCGGCAGAAGCCAGGGATGCCCAGCGGTTCCTATTGCATTATATAAACCCATCATCCGGGTAATTAAAGAAGGAAGCTGTTTGTTTCTTTACAGTCCTGATAAATCTTACGCATCCAATTCAAAATTGATTCAGCCGCTTGGTTAAATAAGAGCTTTATAATGCCGGATTATAGCTGTGCATCCGTAAACAGTTTTTTACTCATAGCAGCGTCATGACCATAAGTATCATCACGAAGGTTAAGTAACCCGTTTCGGTCTACCCAGGCAGTATAATAGGTGATGACTACCGGCACAGGTTCATGAATCCGAACATATTTTTCCTGGCCACTATTCATCGCACTATCGATTTTTTCCGGGGTCCACTCTTTCATGTCCTTCAATAAAAAATTGGCAAGCTTAACCGGGTCTGACAAACGGATACACCCATGGCTGTAGGCTCTTTTTTCCTTGCTGAAGAGGTCTTTCTCATTCGTATCATGAAAATAGATGTCAAAGCTATTGGGAAATAAAAATTTTACTCTGCCAAGCGGGTTGTCTTCACCGGGTAATTGCCTGATTACAGGAACACCATTTACCTCTTCTTTAATTTCCATATTTTTTTTTGCGAGGTAATCTTTGTCCTTTTCAATTCCAGGAAGTATTTCCTTTTCGGTAATGCTTTTTGGTATGTTCCAGTAAGGGCTAAACACCACCTGGTTCAAGTCACCATAAAACATTGTTGTACTGTTGCCCTGTTTGCCTACTACCACGGGCATATTAAACAATTCTGCATCGCCCTGCTGTACGTATAACATAAACTCCGGGATGTTTACAAAAATGGTAACACCCTTTACAGCAGGTGGTACCCAATTCATGCGTTCAATATTCACTACCAGTTGTTCCAGTCGTTTGGCTGCAGATACATTCATTGCTTCTATCAATGATTTACCAATAACCCCGTTGGGTTTAAAACCATACGAAGCCTGCATCTTCTTAACAACATCCTGAAGCTGTGGATTAAATGTATCACTGGTATCGTTTGCCGGGAAATCTCCTGTGAACGCAAGCCGTTGCTTTATTTTTTTAACCATAGCGTTGTTAGTCGCCGGCTTATACGTTTTACCTGATACAGGCAATACCTGCCATCCCCCCTTCTGAGCTAATGCATAGTACTTGCGCAATTGCTCTTTTAGTAATTGAAAAGATTTATTGAAGGTATGATCATCAGCAAGTATCGCTTCGGCATGTTTAAGTACAGTTGTTTTCTTTGCAGGAACAAATGATTGTGATTCTTTCAACCCTATTTCATCTCCCTTGTATATAAATTTGGAAGATCGTATAAACCGGCTTGTCAGTTGCATTTCAGCGTTTGCCACAGGTCTATTTCTCTCTGTAATACGCATACTATCAGCGCTGGCAAAATCATCCAGCTTTTGTTCAAGCGAGCGGTTGCTTTTAGTACTGTCGTCGGCATATTTATAAAGGCTCCGGAAAGCCTGTGCCTGCTCCGTTAAGCCATCAGAAGCAAACCACGCATATTCAAAATTGCGGGCATTATAAAAGTCACGCATTGCATCTGCTAGTTCATGATCCATCTTTTGTGCGAGAATAAACTTCTCCATTGCCATACTATCCAGGAAAAGGTTGTTATAGGCATTGGATTTTGTAACAGATAAGTTTCGCTTGTTAACTTTCGGCTGCTCTTTTTTATTGTTATCCTTACAACTATACATGATCACTGACAGCAAACACAAAAACATCAGCATGTTGATTAACCTTCGCGAAGAGCCGAATATTCTTACCATCTCCTTACCAGTAAGGATTAATTTTCCGTAATTTCTCATATACCTGTGAAGTAATTTAAAACAACTGCTTGTTAGTTCAGAATGTGTAAAAAATTCCCCATACCATCATGGTGACAGTATGAGGAAAAACCATTATCAATAAAAATATTAAACTTTTATCGTCCCTTCAATGCCATTGTCTATCGTTTTACCTGTGATGGCACCTGCAATTATTTTTATCAGTGATATCATTTTATTACTCTTGGTATCCCAGTAATAAGCTTCCAGCGGATGCACCTTAATGATGCTGAGCTCCGGATCATCAGGGCCATCATGAAACCAGGCCTTTGCCAATGGCGACCATAATTCTTTTGCCTTTTGTTTATCCTGCAGAATAGAAGCCTCGCCATATACACTCAGGTATTCGTAGCTGTTGTTATTTGCATAAAATAGCTGAACCCGGTTGTCATGGCTCAACTCATCATTTTTTATACTTGACTTCTTACTAAAAAACCAGAGCGTTCCATCATCGTCTACCTGTATCGTACTCATCGGCCTCGTATCCAGCGGCGCCTTGGAAAGGTTAGATGTAAACATGCACATTTTTGCCGCCTCTGCCAGTTCTTTGATCTTTTCTACGGCTTCTTTGCTGTATAAGTTTTTTACGTCTCCCATAAAATAGGCTTTACATACAACAACACAAGAGCTGTGCCTTCATTCAAACACTGCTTTAAAACAAGACTTCACTTTTACACAAAGGAAGAAATTGTACAGTGCGGGTAAAAAGCTTCACACCATGGGGCATACAATTTGCGGCATTATTGCGTTGCCTGCGTTGGTAATATAAACGTGCTGCATTAAACAGTACATGATATTAATACAGTCGGATTGTTTATTTTCAACGGGCATTTGAATTAATTTAGACGATTAAACACCAGATTTTTATTTAACTCCTGATATAAGAATGATACTTATTGTTGATGACAAGCCTGAAAATATTTTTTCGCTTAAATCTCTGCTAACCCTTCACTCTTTTCCAACGGATACTGCCGAAGGCGGCGAAGAAGCGTTGAAAAAAGTATTGAAGAACGATTACGCTTTAATCATTCTTGATGTACAGATGCCCGGCATGGATGGTTTTGAAGTTGCCGAAGCTATTTCGGGTTACAGTAAATCAAAAGATATTCCCATCATCTTTTTAACGGCCATTAATACAGATAAGAAATTTATTACCAAAGGCTATTCTTCCGGCGGCATTGATTATATCACAAAGCCTATTGACCAGGACATTCTTTTGCTTAAGGTAAAAACCTTCTACAGGTTGTATGAACAAACCAGGCAGTTGAATGAAATGCAGGCAAGCCTTCGTGCAGAGATTGAATTCAGGAAGATGGCCGAGATTGAGATGAAGGAACGGGCGATGGAACTAAAATCAATCCTTGAATCTATTCCGCAGATTGCCTTTACCACCAAGGCCAATGGCCAGGTGGAATATAATAACAGCCAGTGGTTTCAATACTCTTCTTCTGAAAACAAGTTTCCTGAATCACATCCCGATGATCCGGACATTGCGGAACAGTTACAAAAAACTGTTGACAAGGGAAAGCCGCTTGAAATGGAAGTGCGTGTAAAGAAGCTTGCGCAGGATGAATACCGTTATCATCTTTTGCGTGTGCTGCCAATTAAGGAAGGCGACAGCATTGTTAAATGGGTAGGTACTTTCACAGATATAGAAGACCAGAAACAGGCCGTTAAAAAGAAGGATGAATTCATCAGCATTGCCAGTCATGAATTGAAAACCCCGTTAACGAGTATTAAAGGTTATGTGCAGTTACTGGAGCGGACTTTAAGCGAAGAAGATGCTTCCAGAACGTATATAGAAAGAACCTTGCTGCAGGTACAAAAGCTAAACAATCTTGTGGCGGATCTGCTGGACATTTCTAAAATTGAAAGCGGCAAATTGAAATATAATATGACGCATTTTAATTTTGAAAAGATGCTGGTAAATGCCGTGGAAATGATGCAGCAGACTTTTCCCGGTCATTATATTCAACGTAACGGCAAAGCTGACATCCAGGTTTTTGGTGATGAAATGCGGATAGAACAGGTAGTACTTAATTATTTAACCAACGCCATTAAGTATTCACCGGAAGCTAAAGAGATCATCATCAATATTGATTTCACTGAAAAAGATTTTGTAGTGAGCGTTAAAGATTTTGGTATCGGCATTTCCATGGAAGACCAGAAGAACATCTTTAGTAAGTTCTACCGTGTTGAAAAATATGCAGGTCATTTCCAGGGCTTGGGAATAGGGTTATACATCTGTGCAGAAATACTGGAAAGACATCACTTTACCTACGGTGTAGAAAGCGAAATTGGCAAGGGCGCCAACTTCTATTTTACCATACCGCTTGCAACCAATAATTGATCACTGCTTCTTATATACACTCAATAAAATGAAAAACGATTTTACCAAAAATCTCCAGGTTGGCTTTGGATTATCACTGTTGCTTTTGTTACTGAGTACGATTGCTTCATTTGTAAGCATATCAAATCTTGTGAGCAGTGCCGAGTGGGTAAATCATACCAATAAAGTATTACAGGAATCCGAGGCTGTGATGTCTTTGATGAAGGATGCAGAAACAGGTCAGCGTGGGTTCATCATCACCAAAGATTATGAGTTCCTGCAAACCTATAACGGCTCTTACGAAAAAACAATCTCGGCGCTTGACAGGCTCAGGATACTCACTACAGATAATCCGGTACAACAACAAAACTGTAACGTATTAAGTAAGCTGATTACCGATCGTTTTAATAAACTGCAAAGTGGCATCGATGAAAAAAAGACAGATCGTGCGGTAGATGTTTTTATGTTAAGGAAGGGAAAGGAAACCATGGACCAGGCGCGGTTGATCGTAAAGAAAATGCAGGACATCGAGCAAAAGCTGATGACGGAGCGCACCGATAAAATGAACAGGTTTGCCAACTATACGCCTATCCTGATTGTGTTTGCAGCGATCCTTTCCTTTGTGATCACGATCTATTTTTACCGAAGGGTAATAAGCGATTACAAAGAAAAGACTGCACTTGCCGATGCTCTTAACAAGAAAGACGTTGAGATTAGCAAACGCCTGAGCATTATACAAAAAATTGCATGGAATATTTCCAATGGCGATTACAAAATAAGGGTGAACGATAGTGAGAATGATTTACTCGGCAACGTATCTGAATCATTGAACAGGATGGCCAATTCTTTAGACAGTGCCTTTAACGAAATAAAAGAACAGGAATGGTTACAAAAAGGAATTGCCCTGTTAAGTGAGCAGACGGTGGGCGAGAAAGATGTAACCCAGCTATCTAATGATGTTATAGGTTTTCTTTGCAATTACCTGGATGGTCATGGCGGACTTTTTTACCTGAAAGAAAATGAAAACTTTTTGCATTTGAAAGGTAGTTATGCCTACCGTACAGAAGATACAAAAGACTATATAAAAACGGGTGATGGCATTGTTGGTCAGTGTGTGGTTAACAGGAAAGAAATCATTGTGTCTGACATTGACCATGATCATTTCCTCATCACCACCGGCGCAGGCAATATAAAACCCAAAAACATCATCGCTTTCCCGCTCTTCTTTGAGCGCCAGGCTATAGGTGCCATTGAGCTGGCCTTTGTAAATAACCTTCGTGAGGTTGATATAGAGTTTCTAAAGAGCGTTGCGGAAAGCATCGGCATCGCCATCAACACCACACTTAACCGTTCCAAATTAAAAGAACTGCTGGAAGAAACACAGGCGCAGACAGAAGAATTGCAGGCGCAGCACAGCGAGATGGAAAACCTGAATACGGAATTGGAGGCTCAATCAGAAAAGTTGCAGACATCTGAAGAAGAGTTGAAAGTGCAGCAGGAAGAATTGCTGGAAACCAACCAGGAACTGGAAGAACGTTCACGCTTGCTGGAAGAAAAAAATCATCTGATAGTTGAACGCAATCTTGAGATACAAAAGAAAGCGGAAGAGCTTGCACTGAGTGCAAAATACAAGTCAGAATTCCTGGCAAATATGTCGCATGAATTGCGAACGCCACTTAACTCGATATTGTTATTGTCCCGCCTGTTGGCTGAAAATAATGACAGCAATCTTAACAACGACCAGGTTGAATATGCAAAGGTCATACAGAGTTCGGGTAACGGCTTGTTACAACTGATTGATGAGATACTTGATTTGTCAAAGATCGAATCCGGCAAGATGCAACTGGATTATGAATTGATTTCGCTGGAAGAAGTATCGCACGACCTCAAGATGTTATTTGATCCTCTGGCAAAAGAAAAGAACGTGTCGTTGAACATGTATATCGACGCAAATCTTCCCAAACATATTGAAACAGATAAACTAAGGCTGGAGCAGATACTGAAAAACCTGATCTCGAACGCACTCAAGTTTACGCATAAAGGCTATATACAGCTTTCAGTAACACCGGCAGAAGACAAGGAAGGGTTTATTAATTTCTCTGTAAAAGATACCGGCATTGGTATTTCAAGAGAGAAACAGGAACTCGTATTTGAGGCCTTCCAGCAGGCAGACGGTTCTACCAAAAGAAAATATGGCGGCACAGGTCTCGGACTTTCCATCAGCAGGCAACTGGCAGTATTGTTATCAGGCAACATTACCCTTAGCAGCGAGCCTGGCATGGGTAGCGAATTTATATTGCAGATACCGATTGATAAAAATATTGCCTTTGCACAGCCTGAAGTAAAGGAAATACCTGCGCCTGCAGAGGTAAATGAACCGAAGGAAGAAAAGATTGCCGCCGCATCAAGACAATTTATTGCAACAGAAATACCCGAAGATGTGCCGGATGATCGTAACAATATTGTAGCAGGTGACAGAATCATTCTTATTGTGGAAGATGATACAGGCTTTGCAAAAGCATTGCTTGATTTTACACGCAGGAAAGGCTATAAAGGTATTGTTTCAGTAAGAGGAGACCACGCCATTGAATTCGCAAAAACTTACCGGCCGGCCGGCATATTGCTCGATGTGCAGTTGCCGTTAAAAGATGGACTGGAAGTGATGGATGAACTGAAAAAAGATACCAGCACCAGGCATATACCCGTTCATATGTTGTCTTCCTTTGAACTGAAGAAAGAAAGTATCTCCAGAGGAGCAATTGACTTTATTAATAAGCCGGTCGCTCCCGAGCAGATGAATAATATTTTTGAGAAGATAGAACAGGCGCTCAATAAGGAAAACCAGAAGGTGCTGATTGTAGAAGAAAACTCCAAGCATGCACTGGCACTTGCGCACTTCCTGTCCACGCATGATGTTAATTCTGAAATATCCGGCAACGTTGGCGACAGCATTCATGCGCTGCTAAAAAAGGAAGTGAATTGTGTGATCCTTGACATGGGCATACCTGATATAAAAGCGTATGAAACCCTTGAAGCAGTGAAGAAAAACAGTGAACTTGAAAATGTACCCATCATCATCTTTACAGGCAAAAGTTTATCACGTAATGAAGAACAGCGCATCCGACAATATGCAGATTCTATAGTGGTTAAAACGGCCCATTCCTATCAACGCATCCTTGACGAGATTTCTCTTTTCCTTCACCTGATGGAAGAAAGCGGGCAGGGAAGAAAAGCCAATACCTATGCAAAAAAGCTCGGTTCACTGGATGAGGTGCTGCACAATAAAAAAGTACTGATCGCTGATGATGATGTGCGAAATATTTTTTCCCTTACCAAGTCGCTGGAAAAACATAAAATGCAGATCATTTCTGCAATGGATGGAAAAGAGGCACTGGTGGCGCTGGAACAAAACCCGGATATACAGGTGGTATTGATGGATATGATGATGCCCGAAATGGATGGCTACGAATCCATCAAACAAATCCGGAAAAATGCAAAGTGGAAAAAACTTCCGGTAATTGCAGTTACCGCAAAAGCAATGACGGGCGACAGGGAAAAGTGTATTGAGATAGGTGCATCAGATTATATTTCCAAACCTGTGGATACAGACCAACTGATATCTTTACTAAGGATATGGCTATATGAAAATTACAGGCAATAAAAACAGTATTGAACAATATGGCAAAAAAGCTGTTGATAATTGATGATGACAGTAAAAACATTTTTGCTTTAAAGGCTACCTTAAAAGCAAAGGGCTTTGAAAGTTTATCGGCCATTAGTGCTGCGGAAGGCATCGGAATTTTAGAGAACGAACCTTCTGTGGTACTGGTATTAATGGATATGATGATGCCCGAGATGGATGGCTACGAGGCAATACAGGTAATTCGCAAAAAAGAAAAGATTGCGCATATACCGGTGATCGCTGTAACGGCACAGGCAATGGCCGGCGACAGGGAGAAATGTCTTGCAGCCGGCGCAGACAATTATATTTCAAAACCTATTAATGTTGATAACCTGCTCTTAATGTTGCACAAGTACCTAAACTAAACCGAGTGGAGTTTTATTTTACTGATGAAGAAATAGAATTGCTGCAAAATGATATGCTGGATTTGTATGGCTACGATTTCAGCGGCTATTCAAATGCTTCCTTTAAAAGAAGGATTCAACGCCTTTTTTTAATGGATAAGTTTACCAGCATTGCCGGCTTCCGTTACCGTATTAAAACTGATCCGGCCTACTTTACCCATGTGGTAGAAGAAATAAGCGTGAACGTTACAGAGATGTTTCGTGATGCTTCCTTTTATAAAACCCTTCGTGAAAAGATTATTCCCGTACTTGCAACCTATCCTTTCATACGTATATGGCATGCCGGTTGTGCCACCGGTGAAGAAGTATATTCCATGGCCATCTTATTGCAGGAAGCGGGGTTGTTAAATAAGGCGCTGCTTTATGGTACAGATATCAACCCGGGAGTGCTTGACAAAGCCAGGAAAGGAATTTTTTCTGCCGGGCATATGCAGAACTATTCAAAGAACTATCTCGCATCCGGCGGCGTTCATGATTTTTCCTCTTATTATACGGCGCATTATAATCTTGTAAAGTTTGATGAATCATTAAGCAGGAGAATGGTGTTCTCTACGCATAACCTTGTATCAGATTCCTCTTTCAATTCATTTCAGTTGATACTTTGCAGGAATGTGTTAATCTATTTTGATAAAGAACTTCAATCCAAAGTACTGCAGACTTTTGATCAAAGCCTGGATATCTTTGGCTTCCTGGCGCTCGGTTCAAAAGAATCATTGCGCTTCTCTCCTATCGTAAGCGATTATAAACAACTGGAGGGCAGGGAAAAAATATGGAGGAAAATCAAGTGAGTCATCAGATCCGTTTTATATGTATCGGTGGTTCTGCAGGAAGTCTGCAGGCGGTGCTGAGAATGCTTCAGTATATTGAACCGGGGTTTAATATACCATTGATGCTTGTGATGCACCGAAACAATAATTATGACTCTGCACTTGATGAACTGTTAAGTTTTAAAACAACTTTACAGGTAAAGGAAATAGAAGATAAAGATCCTGTATTGCCCGGGTACATTTATGTATGTCCTGCGGATTATCATGTGCTGATTGAAACAACACATCATTTCTCCCTGGATTATTCTGAGAAGATACATTATAGCAGGCCAAGCATTGATGTAGTATTTAAATCGGCAGCAGAAATTTATGGACGTGATTTGCTGGCAGTCTTACTATCCGGCGCCAATGCCGATGGTACAGAAGGATTGAGAAGAGTAAAAGACCTGGGTGGAAAAATTGTAATACAGGACCCTAAAGATGCAGAAATTGCTTATATGCCTGAGCATGCTTTACAACGAATGAAAGCAAAGGTATTAACGGCAAATGATATTGGCTCTTACATCAACCAGCTTGCGCATTAAACAACCTTAAGCTACCCCCCGGTTTACCCGTTGCTTTCTACAGCTTTAACCACAATACTTTCCAGCTCTGCAATATCAAAGGGTTTCTGAAGATAATATTCACTGCCTGCCAGTTGAGACAAGCGGGCGATATCTGTATTCGCGCTAAAAAATATCACAGGAATGTTGCGGGTGCTTTCGGTTGACTTGATCATTTGCGTTGCCTTGATACCGCCGATAGAAGGTATCTGGTTGTCCATTAAAATTACAAGAGGGGCGAACTCCTGAATTTTTTCCAGTAAGCTGTCGCAATTATCTTCTGCCAGTACTTCGAATCCTTTTCTTTTTAAAACGATGCTGCAAACCTGTAAAATATCTGCGTCATCATCAAAAATCAATACCTTTTTACTCATATAAAGCACGCAATATATATAATTAAAAGTGCGCCACTTAAAAGCCGATAAGATTTTTTTTGGGAAACAAATAGTTGTGGAAATTTTCCCCAATTCATTACTATCAAAGGGTTTCAGGGTTTGTAACAACTTATAAATACAGCTATTGAAAACAACACAGTACAGTAATGCAATGTTAAAGAGTTACGTATCTTAAGCTTGTACTCGACCTTTAAAGTGCAGCACTGGTGATGTATACCATCAGCTATACATTTTTATAACCTGCATCAACAGGGTTATATAATAACCATACTTAACAATTACTTTCCTGCACGTATTACATCTGTCCTAATACTTTTTTAAATTTCTCCGTCCTGGTTTTTATTGAAATAAAATATCCTAAAAACGCAATCAAAACAAGGCCAGTCAACAGCCATATAGAAATGCCAGATAATCTTATGATCGATTGCGCGATGATGTTGGACTCGCCAGACACCCGCTCTACTATCCAGCCCAGCGCAGCAACAGAGGCTAACACAGCGCCACCAATCCTGATATACTTGTAGAAGGGTGTCTGACTTAACAGGACTAACCAGGGCATGATCAGCATTACCACGATGAGCTGCATTAACTCGATGCCGATATTAAATCCCAAAACGCTTAATAGCAGCGTACTTCCCCCAACATGCAGGTTAGCAAGGATTGATGAAAAAGCAAGGCCATGTATTAATCCAAAGCCACCTGCAATCAATATCTCCTTACGGGGGAAGATGGGATAGATTGCATGGACAGCAGAGATCAAAATGGAAACTGCAATAATCACTTCAATGGGCTGCGATGGTAAATTAATCCAGTTCATTGCACCAATTAAAAGTGTGATGGAATGGCCGATGGTAAAGGCGGTTACTATCTTCAAAATATTCTTAAGGCTGTACCGGATACCACCATAGCCACCCCAGCTATTTTTTCTTTTTAACAACATGGCTGGCAGTAATAATGCAACCAAAAACAGCAAGTGATCTGTCCCTTCTTTTATATGATGCATACCAAGCACAAGCATGTTTTTAAACCCTGTCCATGTGGAGCCGTTTTCCAGCTTAATCTCTAAAGGATGGATTAAATTATCATTACCTGTTCTTATCGTCATGGGATTACTATCAGCAGTGAGTGAATCAGCTCTTCCTGTTTCCCAATCGTTTCTCACCACCACAAAAACGATATGGTTTACTACCTGGTGAACAACGCCATCGTAGTCAAAAAAGAAATGACGTGTATCTTCCCTATGTTGAGGTGAGAGCTGTAATTGCGCCCTCAATTCAAAAAAGGGAGGACCACTGGCAAGCTGCTCTTCCTGTATTACGTGCAGGTCTCTTACATTCACCAGCCAGGGAAAATCACGAGTGGTAAACGCATGTGTATGTGCAAGAATGTATTCTTTTAACTGCGGTCCCATGCGGGATATCAGGTGCTCCTGGTCCTGGTTTACCTGATTGCCGTAAGCAAGTGCCAACTCGCTTAAAGGAATGTGTAATTCAACGCTTACACTCTTCGGATTTACATCAAGATAAGCAACACTGTAAAGCGCCTGGTGAGCGGAGGAAATAAATGGCGCTATTGCCATCATCAATGCAAAGAGGTAAGAAAACGCACGAGCCCCTGTAAGTCGTCGTGCGTTTTTTATAAACAGATTCAATTTCATAATACCTGATTTTTATAAACCGATATAATCGCGTTTGTGATCACGATAAACCGTATGGTAGTGGATCTGGTTTGAAATCACCACACCGGTCTGACAGATAAATTCAATCCACACACTTGGCCCATCGATACGCACATAATCGGTATTTACGGTGAAGAATGAACTGGCATTACCCGAAGCTCCGCTGGCATTACCGGCATAGGTAACATAGGTATCCGCTAATTCACTTTGATATAGCTGCGTAAAGGTTTCAACAGAAGTAGAATCATAGTCCTTAATCCACGGAGCCATTGCAGCAAGTACTTTCGCCTGGGCTGCCGTACTTAACGAACTCACCTTGATTCCCTGCTTTGTTGTTGGAAAGGTATTGGTCGTTGAACCTGGCACCATCAGTACATCTGAGAAGGTCCCGGATATTTTAGCGCTGCTTAGTTCTGCCGTAGTGAATGAAGCCAGCATATCAGCTACCACGGAAGCCTCTGTTGCCAGCGGTGAAGGATAAGTGGTGCCGTTAAGCGTAAATGACCCATGTGGTTCAACACCCTGGTGAGAAGGCGTGATACTTGTTACCACACCCGCATCAAAAGTAATGTTTGCCGCATAGTGGTGACCGCCATACTGCAGCATCCACTTGCCTGTGGTACTTGGCGTACCGAGAAATGCAATAATGTAATTGCCGGAGCTATAACCACTCTGCATGGTTCCCAAATAATCATCTGCCGTATTGATTAAAGTAAACTCATCATATCCTTCACCGGAAGTTGTTCCTGCCGCTGCTTTAATCACGGCTTTGGCTGCTGCAAGCTGTGTAGCAGAAAGGCTGCTGAATGCCAAACCATTTCTGCAAGAAACACCACAGGGAAGATTTGACCATCTTTTGGCATTTGTAAGATTAAGCTCCAGCACCACGGTAGATTGCTGGCTTGCGCTAAGCGTTGCAAGAAAAGCTTCTGCCAGGCAAACCACTTTAGCAACACCTGTAGAAGAAGAACAATCGGCAGTTGCCCCCGAAGCATCTACCGTTAAACTTAAACTGCAGTTCTGGCCTCCGAAACTGATGTCAAACGTTGCCGTACCCGCTGATGTTGGCGAGCCTGCTATATTATATGTAAGGTTGCCGCTGCCGCTTTGAAGCGCTCCTGCTGCAAGCGTTGCGGTTAAACCCGTCACACCCGAGGAAGCGATGCCAGAGCCTGTATTGTAAGAAGCCCCGTTTCCGCCGGTGTATGGAACGGTCACAGTTCCGGTATAAGCAGTATTGATAGTAGCAGTGGATGAATAGGTAGCCGACGAACATGATAGCGTACTAATCGATGCGCCGGAAACATCCTCCGTATTTTTTTGACAGGACATGGTGATTAGTATCGTAGCCAGAACAAGACTGCTACCCCAGAAAACAGCACTAAGTTTCATAATAATAGTATTGATTTTAAATATGGAATGAATGGTGATATGCTTGCAATTTGATGATGAAACAATCTGAGTGATCACTACATTTTTGTATGATTAACAACGAAATTATACCGGCACTGATATGCAGGTTTCCAGAATAGTGGTGAATGCGTTGATTGTTGGGGTAAACGTTCTGTTTGTGGAAATTGTATTTGTTGTGCGCCGCTGCATGCAGGTGTTAAGTGAATCACCTTTCAGGGTTTCATACCTGGTCTGTAAAGCGAAGAAAATACTTCCAGGGTGAGATTTTGGCTTCCTGTTCAGGAACAAGCTATTAACACTTTTCAAAATTGAAACGACAGGCAGAACATATCCTTCTGTTCAACAATTTGTTTATCCTTAGATATGTCAAAAACCAATAGGATTCTAAATTTCCAGACTAAAAGGTTGCACAAGATCTGTGTTGATGGTTGGAAATGCAACCCTCAATAAATTTAACACCAATAAGCTCCATGATGCAAACAGAGCTTGTAAAATGATTACCTATCATTTAGCCGCGCTCATTAATTTAGTCTATTACCATGCTATCTTCAAACATCGAAAAAAGCGCTGCCAGCATAACCGGTTTTTCATCCATGCCTGTTTGTTTTATTGGCTTCCATCATTCAAAATTCCATTTACTCAACCAGGGATCATTCGTCTTTTGCTGAAAGAGTTTAAGCTTTGCTTTCATTCGTTCCAGTTCTTTTGCATAGGCAGGATTGCCAGCCTGGTTGACTGACTCATCAGGGTCCTTCTCCAGGTCATACAACTCAAATTTCGCACGATGGAGATACGCCTGTATCGAACGTTTTCCCAATGTATCAATATGATGATTGAGCAACCATTGCCAGGTATAGGAGTTATATAAATCCATGGAAGAAGGATAAGTAAGATTGCTTGCAATATTAAAAATGAGTTTGTACCGTCTTTCTCTTAACACACGCATCGGGTAGTACATCGTCACCTCGTGAAAGGAATGTGAAGCATACACTTCATCCCAGCCCTGCACCTGTTGCTTACCGCTGATGGTTGCAAAAGAACGTCCCTGCGTATGAATTGAATCTTTTGAAACACCGGCAAAGTCAAGCAATGTGGGTGTAATATCCACCCATGATACCAGCGCATCCTGCCGGAAATTCTTTATTGTTGCGTAAGGCACTTTCATAATAAGCGGCAACCGCAGCGCAGGCTCATACACATTGGTTTTTGCACCGGGAAAAGGGGCGCCGTTATCTGACAGGTAGATGATCACCGTATTATCCCACTTGCCGGCATCTTTAAGCTGTTGTACCAGCCTGCCGATTCCCTGGTCTAACCGGCTGATGGATTGGTAGTACCGGGCAAGCTCTTCTCTTGTACCATGCGTATCTGTGAGGTAAGGCGGTACAATAACTTCTTCCGGCTGATAGGTAATTTCTTTTACCTGCGGATAGCCCTGTTTACGATTACCAAACGAATTCGGGACCTTGCCGCCAAAGTCAAGTCCGCCACCGGGCAGGAAGGTACTGCTGCGGTGCGGGTCGTCTGTTGCATAGTATAAAAAGAAAGGTTGACCTGAGGTATCGGTAATAAACGGCTTGCATAAATCAGCCATCTCTACCGGGCTTCTGCCAATTGAATTCGGGTCATCTACAATCGCGCCCTGCAATACTTTTTGAAACCTGAAAACTGCCTCCGGCCCCACATGAAATTTGCCGATCCGTGCGGTGCGGTAACCGGCTTTCTCCAACAATACCGGCAACGATTGAAGTGTATCATACGCGCTGAAATGGTGCTCCCTACTCTCAAGGCCATACATGCCATTGCTATGACTGTAATCACCTGACAATAACACAGAGCGGCTCGGGCTGCAACTGGCAACCGTTGCAAAAGCATTGGTGAATAAAATGCCTTCCTTTGCCAGCGCATCTATATGGGGTGTTTTAATTACTTTGTTTCCATAGCAGCCAACAGCTTCACGGCCATGATCATCAGACACGATGAATACAATGTTCGGCTGTTTTGTTGTTAACTGTTGCGCATTTGTATTGAAACAGCCAAGGGTTAAAAAACAAATGAAAAGGACTATATATCTTAACATCATCGTTGAAGTCTTTTAAAATTTACTGTTGAAATCAATTCATTGAACTTTACCTGAAAGCCCGGCTAAGAATAGCCGGGCCGACCTTTAAACTAACTGCTTGTAAAAAGAGAAACGTCACTATAAATTGAAGAAGTCCAAGTCGTTTAAAATAACTCAATTACCTGCATGATTAAGCTCAATCAATATTAATGCTGAGGTATCAGACACAACGGCGCTGCTTTGTTCGTACCCACTATGCTTTATCGTAATCTTAAACGGAAGGCTTAATGTAGTCCGCAGCTTAAATTTTCCGTTGTCTGCAGAAAGCGCTTCTTCTTCCCCATCTACTGCAACCAGGTATGCATTGGCAACAGGCTGACTGGTTTGTTTATCTGTCACTATACCGGTAATGGTAACAATATGTTTCGCAGGACTAAATGCACAAAATAGAATCGCCAGTAAGGCATATACTTTTTTCATGATTATTTATTTAGGCGTAATGGCAAGCGTTTTAAATAAAGCGTCACATTGATTTGTAGAAGAAGGATCATTCTGACTGAAAACCCAGAAGGCTTCTTTATCTCCTTCATTCATCGTCATCTGGGTGGCGCCCTGTGTTTTATGTTCAGCGATTTCCCAGTTGGTGATCACCTTATAATTAAGCCGGTTGTTATAACTGAAAGATGCATTACGATCAACCTGGTAAAGCGCAGTATCATTCAACACTTTTGTTTCTGCATAATCCTTGTAACCGGGAAACCGGATAATGCTGTCTGTATCTTTCGTTACATACCCGCCAAGGATTACCGGCCGTTGTGATGCAGGCAGCATGGCCACTATATTCAGCGCAACAAGCGTTGCAGCCTTATGCGCACCATGCTCTGCTTCTTCCGGCAATACACTGAACACAAAATCGTAATGGTTATCTTTTAGCATCTTTAATAATTTTGCTTTTACTACAGGAAGGTTCCAGCAGGAATCCAGAGAAGCCTTTTCATCCAGGCAGAATTTATTGTCGCGCTGATCGGCGAAGTAATAATTGGATACGCCAAGAATACGTCCCGCATTTTTTAATTCCCGTTTCCTTAAGGCCGGCAGTCTTGATCGTCCATCCTTTTCGTCTGTCAGTTTCACGCCATAAAATTGTTCAGCAAGTGTGGAGTATTTATAACCGGCTTCACCATTGGTAATTACAAAAAGATCTACCCTGCCATGCTGTTCCCTTGCAATCTTATACAAGGTAACAGACATCATACTTTCATCATCAGGATGCGCCATCACTACCAGCACTTTTGGCGGCCTGGCTGCATTTTGGGCCATCGCTTCCGCTGTTGCAAGAAGAAGGATAAGAGTGATCAATAACCGGAGGCGTTCCGTCTGTTTCATGTTGTATTGAGAATAATATAATCTGAGGAGGTCACGGGCGGGATCGAACCGCCGTGAAAGGTTTTGCAGACCTATGCCTGACCACTCGGCCACGTGACCATTGGTTATTTCCTGATGAATGAATGCACAAATAAATTAGCAACAACAGCAGTTAAATAAGGATGTGTATTCCGCAAAACAGAGGTTAGAACCTTCTGAAGGTTTGTTAAGAAAGTAATTGATGATTGACGTTTTCATTTGCCTCTTTTATATTCCTACTAAAATGGTAGACAAATGTAAGGTGATAGAATTACAGCACAAAAAATATTTTCTTGTGACTTCAAATGATGTCCTAATTCCTGTTTGCATTATTTACCAGCTAATGCAACCTGTTTACGCAATTACGGTCATGCTATTGCTGGTTCTTCAGCTTCACAAACTGTCTGCCTGAGTTAGCAGAACTGGATTTTTAAGCAATGCTATTCACCTGCGCGGGTTATAACAGAGATGACTACATCAAATACATTTAGTTATACAGGTACAATAATTGAGCATACAAATACATTCAGTTCACCTTGTATAAAACTGCATGATGACGCATTGGCCTGTTACTGTTAAAAGATCTGTGGAACTGCTGGGGCTTTGCCTGGCAGGTTTGATCATTATTACCGGAAGCCACATCCTGATGCCGCTGCTGCTGGCATTTTTCTTAAGTATCGTTTTATTACCGGTATATCGCTTCTTAACAAAAATCAGGTTTCCGGAAGTGCTGGCGATCACACTTGCACTCTTATTGCTGATGATTATTACGGGCGGTATTCTCTGGTTTGTATCCTCACAGTTCACAAGCCTGATTGACGACTTTCCGGCCATCCAAAAAAATGTATTGATGCACCTGGAGCGTTTGGGTGACTGGGTAACGCGTCAAACAAATTTTAGTGCAGAAAACCAGGTTCAGTTTGTAAAAGATCAAAGTGCCAAACTGCTTAATTCTACAGGGGCCATTTTAGGAACTGCAGCATCTTCGGTAAGTTCTATGCTGATTTTCTTCGGGCTCATACCCATCTACATTTTCCTGATCCTGTTTTACAAAAACCTGCTGTTGCGTTTTGTGGTACTCTGGTTTCCTGAAACTGCCCATCCGCAATTAAGAGAAGTGTTGACGGAGACTGAAGCTATGGTAAAAAGTTACCTCGTGGGCCTGCTGATACAGATCACTTACATCACGGTACTGCTGGGTGGTACACTAATGCTTTTCGGGATAAAACATGCATTGCTGATCGGCATTATGTTCGGCATTCTTAACCTGATACCTTATGTAGGTGCGCTCATAGGGAATATTCTTGGTGTATTACTCACCCTCACCTCATCACAGGAATTATGGCCCGTACTAACTGTGCTTATTACCATTGCTGTAGTTCAGTTCCTGGATAACAATATCCTTATGCCCAGGATTGTAGGGTCAAAAGTAAAGATCAACGCATTGGTAAGTATTATTGGTGTTGTTATCGGCGGAAGTCTTGCCGGTATTGCGGGGATGTTTTTATCGATGCCTGTTATAGCGGTTTTGAAAATTATTTTTGACCGCACAACGCAATTTAAACAATGGGGTGTTTTGTTTGGCGAAGAAAAGCCACGCATCAATCCATTACTTAAACTTAGGAAAAAATCATAGGATGACGGATGTCCACTGCGGAGAATTCACCACAATTGGTTAAGATGATCACCCACAGCATGATACGCTGCCATCAGGATTTATAGAAAAAAAGTCTGGATGAATTCCTTGCACACAGTTTGCTTGCATGTTTATATAAAGGATAAGCTATGCAAAAACAATATCACTGGTTTTACCGGCTTTTCTGGCTTTTGGGAAACTACTACGATATGTTGTTTAAGGCCGATATAGATGGCGCCAGGCAAATGGTTGAATATATGAAGGCACATATAAACGATAAGACAGCTACAGTACAAATTAATCAACAAACGATTAAAACAAAAACGGGTCAGCAATTGACAGCTTTTGCCGGGCTGGCGGTAACAATCATTTTGCTTATACTAAGCCATTGGTATTTGCGGAACCTGTTTTAATCATCAATTCTTCAAAACGGGAAGTACATTATTAATTTTCATGGTTTATAAATAACCATCCCCGCGAATTACGCAGGGATGGCAGCTTCAAAAGGAAGATTAAAAAGATTTGTTACGCTTCTACATGTGCAGCATCCCGCAATGCTTTGATCTGATCATGCGCACCACGTATACCATCGGCCTGCCTGCTGACCACGGAGGTAGCATCAGGAGAAAGTTCCCCTTCTCTCAGTGCATCTGCATAGGCTTTCTTAATGGCATCTTCGCCACGTTCTGCCTCATCAAGAATACTTTCCCTGTCATTCCCTCCAAACAATGATTTAATATCAATCCAGGCACGGTGCAATGTTCCGCTGAAGCTTGTTCCCTTATTGGTATCCTCGCCATAAGCGGCTACCAATGCGGTTAACTCCTGGCCATATTTGCGGCTTTGCGAAGCATATTCCTGGAACAGGGATTTTAAATCTACATTTTCATCCTTAATGTCTGAAAGCGCTTTTTCAAAACCTTCTACCCTGTCGTTGTTAATCTGGATAAGGTCGTTGAGTACATCTGCTGATTTTTGTGTGTTGTTCATAGTGTTTCGTTTTGCTGTATAATTTTACAAAAGCAGTGCCGCTAATGATATTGATTGATGGATGCGCCTGCAACCGTGGAAGGCTTGGTTATTTTATTGCCGGAGTTGTAGAATTTGTCTTACACTTTTTTGTTTTCAAGCCCCGGAGTTAAGAGAAACAGATGAGTTGATGAAGTATTCAACATCTAAAAGAATGCGCCTATAACGATGCCAGACTGAACATTGAGCCAACAGTAAGCAATTGATACAATAGAAGATGAGTACAAAAAATTCTCTTTGGCCTGATACAGCCAAAGAGTCTGCAGAAATAAGTTCAATTATTTCTCTGCAGGATGAGTTATAACAAAGTTGCCAACTGAAACGCTACTGCCCGGTTATTTTTCTAACCAGTAAATACGTTCCGATTAATACCAGGCTACAAAACCATATAATGGAGTTCAGCTTATTATTCAGCTTCATATAATCTTTGGTAAGGCCGGGCGCATTCATCATCTGGTAAATATTGTATCGCTTAAAGAAACTGATCGCGAATTTTAAACGGCTTGTTTTTCCGGCCCTGATAAAATAAACAATTTTGAGAATGATGCACGTGATCAACACGACAGCACACATTAATGCAAGGCTTTTGAATAGAAGAAGGTCGTTCATATAAGATATTGGTGAATGGTTTCTTAAAATCAATACTACTTTATAAAGGTAGAAAGGTTACAGAACATGGCTATACCTTATTTGAGTATAATTGTACGCACACAGATCTTTTTGCAGGCAAATGATTTGCCTGTTATTAAAAACGACTTCTTTAAGGAGAAAATGGTTACATTATTTGTACAGGGTTTGATAATAGTAGGTGTTATCAGATGTAAATCCACCAGCCGGTTTCCACCCTTTAGCAATTTCATCACTTGCCAAACGTACGAGATTGTCAAGATTACCTGCGCCAAAGTGCCTGCGCAAACCGGTATCAGGTACGCGTGGGCGTGTACAGATACCAATCCAACCGCACAAGTGAGTGACACAAGGAACGATGATAGCAGCAATGGAGCCAAGTACCCAATAACTATAAAACCATCATCAGTGTCTGTAAAACTTCGCAAGTATACTGAATGAAATTGCACTTACACAGAACTGATTATTTATGCAGAGCGATACTTCTCTTGCTGAAGCAATGTTGAATGCTCTCTTGGTTCACTATAATTAGTGTGATGAACCGATGCCCCCGAAACAAACCACTGCCATCCGTTTTTTGAAGCAAGATTGGCCAGCGTCATTTTTACCTGTTCCGCTTCTTTCCATTGCTTTCTGAATTGCAGAACAACGCAGGTAAGTGAAAGTTGCAGGCACCGGAATATAGAAATATTATGCTCATCGGCTACTGCCTGGTTATTGTGTACAACCTGTAGCTGATCAACAAAAGTATTGCCCGTTAACCGGGGAGATAATGTATGCCCGGCTACAAGCAATGCAGTATAGGGCAGACGCTGAATAGCTTCCGTGCTTATCAACTGCTCCCGGTTTTTACTGAAAACATCAGGCTGAAGAACCATTCCGGCATCCAGGTAAAGATGTAATAGAAGCAAATGAATATAGTAATCCACTTCCCTGTTCTTTGACAGCAATAACAATGCATTATTAAAGAAGGCATGAGGGAATTGCGGGTTATATGGATGAACGATCTTGTACAGGAAGATATCAACCAGCATCTCCATCAAACTTTCTCTTTCCCGGCATGCCTCATCAGACACCACGGGCAACCGGCGGACCACATTTAATTCCCTGATTTTCGCTGTATTATTTTCCATAAGTAATGAGATGAACAGCAGCGAGAACAAATCATGCTTCCGCTTTTCATCAGTACAAACAGTAATCAATACTTTCAAAAAATGTTGCTTCGGTGTAGCGAGATAATCCAGGTAATTCCGGTCATTGAAAAATGTGTCTGTCAGGTTAAACCGATCATTGAGTTTGGAAAGTATTACCGTCCATTCAGGTGAAGGTTCATGCAGGTGTACAATAAAATCGAATGCTTCCATTTGTTGTTTACCAGTGAACACCTGGGAAAGAAAGAACGGATCCAGAGCAGTGATATCTATAACAGACAGATCAGCAAAAAAATAATAGAATTGCCAGCGATATACCCATTGAAATAGTACAGGATCTGCAGTATCTGCAACGTTTATCCCGTGGAGCATAGCTTTACCTGAACTTTTATCAGCAGCCTCTGAAACAAAGAATCCTGCCACAGCTTTACTGGTAAAGGCGAGCGGCCACTCGTTCCTGAAGATATCAGGACCTCGCTCTTCTTTTATCACATATCCGTCAATTAGCTCTTCCAATGCATGAATATGAATGTCATTACCGGGCAATTCATCCGCATTTAAGGGAGCAGCCGTTAGTAGTTTGGTTTTTAGCAATTCAACAATGCATCTTTTTGCTTTTGGGTGATGACTGCATTTCATTTGTTCCGCCAGGTGCCTGGCAATAGCATCCATGATCCACTTGAGGGCCATCCCGGATCTCGCTTCACTTTGCTGATAGGCCACGGTAAAATCATGAAGGTACATGGGATAACGCATCAGGGTTACTACCTGGTCTTCTACCTGGAGGATCTTCTTTCGCTCAATCCCGGCTTTCAGCAACGCCTGGTGAACTTCGTTTATGCCATCTCCGTTGGAATAGTGGCCGCCCAACGGAACTCCTTCTTTTTCCCGCTCCAATGAATACATTAATGGCTTATCATACTGCATTAGCATTGCGTATACTGATGGACGTGTAATAAGCACCACTTTTAGTAATGAACCGTTTTTTGATTGCAGGCATGCTTCCTGCAGCTTCAGGTAAAGTACTTTTAATTTTTCTCTTGAAAAGCTTCTCTCATCAAAACTATCTATCATCAGCAGCGTTGCATGTTGGTATAGTGAAAGACTTCCCGGTAATGCAAATAATGTTTTCAGCCATTGGTCCAACGTATCATCTGCATTTAAGAAGCTATATAATTGCGGGGCATTCAGCACCAGCAAAAGCGGCCTTTCTTCTATATCAGTTTTTTCAAAGTATTGTAAGGACCATGCCGCAATACCCATGGTCTTTCCTGAATCCACAGGGCCGGCTATAGCTGTCATAAAATGGTCTGACCTGAGAAATGCCCGCAGTTTCACCTCCATCGTACTGCATACGACTAACTGTTCAGTTAAAAGCCTGGCCTGTTTTAAAACATGGCGCAGGTAACAGGAAGAACGTTCTCTGTAATGGTGATAGAGATAGTCCTGCGATCTCTGTTGCGGGTTATCACACAGTCCTGGTCGCTGATTGTTTTGCAGGTGTTCATCCCAACCTGTATAGCCGGCAAAAACCGACAATGCGTTTAACGTAAACAAAGACAATTCATGATGACGTGTGGCAAACTCGTACACTCTTTTTACGGTGGTTTCACTAATCATACATCCGGATACCCTGCTGATATCCATAGAAAGCTTTTTGCAATGCCCCGGCGTTAATTGGTTAATTCCGGCCCTCTCAAGTACTTCGCTTTTTAAACGGTTTAGCGATGATTCATTTACTGGCATTTTCATAGTAAGTTGTTTTGAATGCTCAACTTATCCATTGTCAAAATGGAATCAGGATGACCTGCCTGTTCTAATGTAAGACAAGCTATCAAACCCGGTCCGAAAAAAGTTAGGAAAACTTTTAAGGATAGTAAGTCCAAATTGATCACATGGAGCAAGCCCTGGTGATTAATGTTCAAAGGGTGGAACCGAGGATGAAATGTTTAGAAAGGGATATAAAATTGCGACAATTTTTGTTCCGAAAATCAGGATGATTTTACAAAAAACTTAAACAGAACGAATGAATAAAATAAATAAAACAGGCTGGGTTGAAACCAGCCTTTTGCATTGCAACAGATTTACCGGTAGATCATCAAGTATTTAATTATCTAAAGTAATTACCCAGCGGTCCTTATATTATCAAAAGATGTAAAGCTATTATCCTGTGCTTAATGACCAATCATCAGCACTTTATTATGAGCGAGGAAAAGCATGCTTTTCATACACTATTCGTGATTTAAAAATCGCCTCCAATTCAATCAACAGGCAAATGAAGAATCGTACGGAAGATAATGACCAATAAACCCATGATCTGTCTTACCTGCTGATAAATGGGTTGGGTTCGAATTATGTATCAGTTCTGTTCGGTTACATTTCTATATTTTTCCATCAGGTTTAATACCTCATCCCAATTATATACCCTTTGGTGATGATGTAAATTGATGTTATGAAATGCATTGAACATAATTGCTTTTCCGTGACAAAAATCCAGGTTCTTACAATGATCGTCTATCAAGAAGTCTGTTTTAATAATACTTTTATCACCGCAGAACACAATATTCCTCCAATGGATAAATGGAAAATGTTCTGCCAGCCAATCATACTTTTCCGGCAATGACAAAGGGAATTCCATTGCGGCAGAAACAATAAAGACCTCAAAATCTTCCATTAAAGATCTTACTGCTTCCACGGCCCCTTCCATTAAAGGCAATGTTCTAAAAAAACCTGGCTTATTAATAAAGCTGGTAATAATACCATTAAAAGCGTCATGTTCGCTCTTGCCCGCAATATCACTAAGTGTTAACCTGATCCCTGTTTCCTTTTCGTAGTAATCAATAAAGTGGGGCTCCGTATTTGCCAAAACACCATCCATGTCAATGGCTATCGTCTTTTTCATTATCATGCAATTTATAGCACAAATAAAATCAAATTATTGCAGAATATTGCAAACAAAAGCAAAATTATTTATTTATCATTGCAAATAATTGCAACTAAAGATTATGATCAAAGATGAACGCCTTGACCAAATATTAGCGCATGTTATACGTGAGGGCAGTATGTCCCTCAATGATTTAAGTGTTTCATTAAATGTATCAGAAGATACTATCCGGCGCGATATTAAGATGCTTTCAGACAAAGGGCTTTTAAAAGCAGTAAGGGGTGGGGCAATAGCGCATAGTCCGAATCCCCATCATTTTCGGGCAAGAGAAAACCATGATATCGCTCAGAAAAGAATCATCGCCTCCAAGGCAATGCAATTCCTTACTGATGGCCAGGTAGTATTTATGGATGGGGGCACATCTGTTCAGGTGTTTGCCGAAATGATTCCTCCGGATAAAAAGATAACCGTAGTAACGCACAGTTTTCCGGTGGCAAGTGTATTGGAAGACCACCCCAATGCAGAGATCATCTTTGCAGGTGGCCGGCTCTCCAAATCTGCTTTTACCACAACGGGCCATGAAACCATCCTCGCATTTAAAAATTTTCGCGCTGATCTCTGCCTGTTGGGTGTGTGCAGTATTCACCCTACTATAGGATTGACTACTGTTACTTACGAAGAGGCACAGGTGAAACGAACCATGATTGAAATGTCCGGTAAGACAATCGCATTGTCAACCATCGACAAATTAAACACCGCGGAGTCTTACTATATCGGCAAGGCTAATGACATTGATAGTATTGTAACAGAGGTTGAACCAGGCGACGAGCGGTTAAGCATTTATAAGGATTCTGGTATGGTGTTTTTTTGATAGTAATGCATTTGCCGCTATACAGCTTATTCCAACATACAGCACCAGGCTATCTTTTGTTTTATATGAAGAATCTTATGCAAGGGCGAATTGTGAATTACCATTGATCCTTCGCGGTTTGATAATTATTTACACATCAATGCTCGATTAGTAAACCGCCTCGCCAGGCTTCATCGAATATTATTTATCTCCGCTTACTGCTTGCAGCTATCTATATAAACATCATTTCCGTAATTCAATGGTAGCAGATTGCAGCAAGGGGCTTGAGAAAGTCACACTTACAGTGCCGTTAGGTTTTGAAGATTGTATATACGCAAGCAACTTTCCCTGGTAAACGCGCTGTACATTATCCGTATAATTACCGGTATTGCTATTATCACTTCCTTCAAGGCCAAGCAGTTTGGCAGGCCCTTCAACAGCGCAGGTAATATTGTTATCAGCAAGTACCACGGGAATGTTGTTTTCATCTACTACACTAACAATAACCTGTGCAAGATCGTTAAGTGTACCGCTTAAAGTTTTGTCAATGGTTGCAATAAGTTTATAAGGTCTTCCCGATGTTTGAATAACATCGTTAGCCACAGGCTGATTGTCTTTCAGAGCCACTACCTCAAGTTTTCCGGGTGTGTAAGGAATATCCCAGAAAATAATACCAGTGGCATCATCATAATTTTTTACAGTACCTATATCATTTCCATTCAATCTTAATTTTGCCTGCGGGCAATTGGTATAGCAAACCACGCGTATTGTATCACCATCATTATAATTCCATATAGCCGGCGCATAGTTGGCCATGTTACGCCTGTTTGGTTTGGCCTGGAATGTGCCGATATATACTACAGGTGTATCTGCCCATAATGCCCTTCTGAAATAACCGTTGGGTTTAACAAAGCCACCTAAATTAAGAAGGCCCGATTGAGAGCCTCGTGCCGGCCAGCGTCCTGATTCTCCCAGGTAATCGATGCCCGTCCAGAGAAACTGGCCGAAGATATTCTTACTGTCTCTCACCGCCTTCCAGGAAGCCATATCATGACGATTTTCGCTACCATACAATATCCTCCTGGGATAAGTCTTGTGATCCATTTCATAGCGGTTCTCTGTATAGTTATAGCCCGCAACATCTACCGCATCGGGGTAGCCGGTGTAATTGCTCATCACCACTCCGGCCAGTGCCGCTGTTGATGGACGTGTAGTATCATTGGCTTTTACCACCTGCACAAGTTTTCTGGAGATAACACCCAATTCCATGGCATCAGGATTATTGGGTAGATAACGGCCAAATACCTGCTGACCAATCTTGGCACTGTCCATCACCGGATGAGAGTATGGATCGTTAGGATAATCCACCTCATTTCCAATGCTCCACATGATAATGGAAGGATGGCGACGATCGCGAAGGATCATGTCTGCCAGGTCTTTCTCACCCCACTGTTCAAAGTTGGGCGCATAGCCATCAAAACCCGGGGTGCCTACATTCCAGCCTTCAATCCATTTTTTCTTGGGATACTTCCATTCATCAAAAGCTTCATCCATTACCAGTAAACCCAGCTCGTCACATAAATCATATACATCAGGGTCCTGTGGATTATGGCTCATTCGTATAGCGTTACATCCAAGCGTTTTCAAGGTCTTCAATCTTCTTTCCCATACCTGCCTGGGTACTGCTGCACCCAGTACACCCGCATCATGATGTATACAAACACCTTTCAGTTTCATAGAAGTTCCATTGAGTGCAAAGCCGCTGTTCGCATCAAAAAGAAGTGTGCGGAAGCCAATATTTGCCGTTTCATCATCCACCAGGTTTTTATCCTGCAGCAAAGATGTTTTAAGCTTATACAGGTTGGGTGATTCTACTGACCATGCTTGTGCACCATAAACATTCAATCGCACATTCAACTCCAGGTTGTTTCCTGCTTTTATTGTTGCAGATTGCTTTCCGCGGGCCAGCAACTGATTCGTTTTTTTATCAAACACTTCCTGCAACACCGTAATTTTTGCATCTGCTGATGAAGTATTCTGCACTATACTTCCAACTAATACTACTGCGCCTTTCTTATCAATACTGCTGGTGTAATAATTCGTGCCCCACTGCTGAAGATGTAAAGGATTCACCGTATTCAGGTATACATTTCGACAGATGCCAGAACCTGTATACCATCGGGCATCATTGTACTTGCTGTGATCCACCCTTACTGCGATCACATTTGTATCACCGTATTTGAGATGTGGTGTGAGGTCATAAAAAAAGGAAACAAATCCATTGGGCCTTTTTCCAAGACTATGGCCATTGATAAAGACCTCGCTGTTATTGGTAACGCCTTCAAAATAAATATTTGTTTCTTTTCCCTTTTTATCAGCATCCATAAAAAAAGACTTACGGTACCAGCCAATACCTCCCGGCAGATAGCCTGCCGCGCTTGCATTGGAAGGACTCATTGGTTCTTTCACTGCCCAGTCATGGGGTAGTTCAACAGGCATCCATTTGGAAACATCCAAACCGTTTTTTTCACCATTTTCCACATCGCCTTTATAAAATTTCCAATCGTTATCAAATAATTGAGACTGACGTACTGTTTGCGCAATCATTATTAATGGCAGCAACATGGCAAGCATAAACAGCCTGCACTTCAGGTGTAGGTTCATACAAGAAGAATTAAATATCTGATGAGTAATAACAATCTATTTTTCCGGAAAAACCGGATGTGTAATGCCTTGTAAGGTAGGTTTCACCTGTTGCACTGTTCCATCGGTATTAAAGAACAACCTGTCAATACAAACCTCACGGTTATAACCTGCGGCATCTCCCATGCTGATTCCTTTTGGCCTGTTAAACCGGTGGTAAATAATATACCAGTCATCGGTGCCGGGTATATTCAACACACTGTTATGCCCGGCTGCATATATACCCTGTGAAGGATCTTTTTGCAATACAATATTGTTTGATGGAATGGTAATCTTTCCTGTTGGCGTTTCGCTGTAACCATACCGAACGCGATAATTAGGGCTGCGTGTATCATCTTCACTCCAGAAAAAATAATACCAGCCTTTGCGATAAGCTACTTCTGTGCCTTCACGGAAAGTGGTATCAGGTGTAATGATTTTGATGGTGCCCGTATCAATGGATATCATGTCTTTATTCAACGCGGCAACTGCCATATAACCGTTACCCCAATACAGGTAATCTTTACCTGTTACCGGGTCTTCAAATACATCGGGATCAATTTCCTGTCCGCCTTTTACACCTGCCGGATGGCTTGCCAGTAATGGCTTCCCCATATCCACAAAAGGCCCTTCAGGACGATCTGCAACTGCCACGCCTATTTTTTGTGCAGCACAGAAATAAAAGAAGTATTTGTATTTGCCATCAATCTTTTTCTCGATGATGGTTGGCGCCCATGCATTCCGCTTTGCCCACGACACATCTTTGGGAAGATCGAGCATCACGCCTTCCTCTTTCCAATGTACAAGATCCGGTGAGGAAAAGGTTTTAAAGTAATTGCCCGACCAATTGGTAAAACCATCGCTAGTGGGATAGATATAAAATTTCTTTGTTTGATGTGCATATAAAACTTCAGGATCGGCATAATAGCCGTCAAACAAAGGATTGTTGGCAATTGCTGCATTCACTTTAAATGTCTTTGCCTTTTGACCGGGAATTGTTATCTGGTATTCAACTGCGCCTTTCGTAAAATCAGCCTTGCCGGCAGGTTGTATGGCTATACCCGGGAACGTTGCAAACCCAGGGTTAAAGGCAGCAAGGTTTGTTCCGGGATGAACAGGTAAGTATACCGTAGAACCAGCAGTATCCAGTGCAATATTAATACGATGAATAGCACGGTTGGCTGCTGTTTCAATAACATCTTCTGCTTTGTAATATTTTGCAAGCAGTCGTTTTGCTTCATTGTCTGTTATTGGTAAAACGGTACCATGCCGCGGATGAAAATTCATAGACACTTCATCATCAATCACTGAAAAATGTACCAGGTCTTCACTGTAAGTAAACTGGTATTTGCCACTGGTGTACATATCATACATCAGGATATAACCTTTTTTATCATTCAGCTTAAATATACAGGAGCCTTCTACCGGGCTTTTGGTTTGTTGCAGGTATTCGTTCTGCAGTATATAGCCGCCTGACACTTTAGTTGATATTGCCTGTTTTATACCATTGCCATTGCCTTCCGTTTTAAAGAATAAATGATAACTGCCATCCTTTTCAATAATATCCGCATCTATACAAGGATTATTGTCTGGCAACCCGAATAACAATTGCGGTTTAGTTTCCAGGGCTGTAAATTCAGCATTAGCGTAGGCATAATAAATCTGATCAGGGCCATTTTTATATTTCATTGCCCAGTAGATCATATACTTTTTTGCGGCTTTGTCATAAATGGTTTGCGGTGCCCAAACACGTTCCAGGTCTTCCTGGCCGGGATATGCTTTCTGAATATTCACCACCGCATGCGTCCAGTGCAGAAGATCTGTTGATTTAAGCAATACCATGGCGCGGTTAGAGTTCCATCCATTGGCTGAAACCATGTCTGTGGCAACCATATAAAAAGTTTTGCCATCAGCACTTCTTAAGATATGAGGATCGCGAATGCCGCCTGTTTCACTAATCGTATCTGAAGTTATCACCGGCTGATCTTCGTTGAGTGCCGAGTAATGGTACCCATCTTTGCTTATCGCATAGTGAACAGCTTCCTCCTTTTTATCGTTGCCGATAAAGTAAACAAACAGGTATGCTGTATTTGATGATGGCAGCTTAACAACACTTTTCCTTTGCCCGTTAGCTGTTAAAAACATTAAGATGATCAATACATGGCTCAGAAAAAAAACTTTGCAAATGTTGTTCATGGAAGTTTGTTAAGATGCGTGACAACTAAGATATCTGTCGGGGCAACAGTTCAACCGGCTTTTCGGTAAAAATAGTACCTAATAGCGGTGATTTGTTGCGCAACCGGCAAATTGCACCATTGAAGTAAAACTTTCACTGGCAATCTGTATTTAGCTAACGTTTGCGAAAGTAGGGTAAGAAATGCCTGTATAAAAGGGATAAATTCAGCCAAATTGGGGTACTTTCTCGTATTTTGAAATCATCCGGGCTTCGGCTATGTTTTTAAATGATTAGCCATAGCCGGATCGCTTATACCTGGAAGCCTTGTCTCCACCCTTCCTGCAAAGCGAAAAACAAAAGCCTCTCCCTTAATAGTAAAATCATACCAGTTACCACTTTTTGATAACAGCCATTGTTTCCTCATTTTCTTTTTAGCGTTCAGCATTATTTTCCTGGGGCCACCATAACTGTATACAGGCGATTCGATCACCATATCTATATTGATGTCATGTGGATTATTAAGCATTACTGATAACCCTCCCTTTCCGTGCTCATATTCCAGCGTTACTTCAGGAATAGCCTGCTGAACATTTCCCCTGAATTCGTGAAAGTAACCATTCGGCCCATGTACTTCCAGGTGATAATCTCCATGATCATTCTTTACTTCCCAGGAATCAGTAAGCTGCTTACCTGCTTCTACGGAATAACGTTTGGGAATACGATTTAAATGAAGCAAGTCATATACATGGTAGACCGCGCCGGCCGATCCGCGGTTATCAAATTCAAGTGTTATATTCTCCATGTCTTTCGGCACCTGCAACCTGGTATATAAACGATAGGGAAGCGCTCTTGAAAACCTCGTGCCCTGCTCCTGGTAAAGCGCAGCGGTGCCAGGCAATGGTTCTGCTGCAGGCAATCTTTTAGAAGCTGCATCTAATGCGTTATGATTGGAGGTAACAGGCAGCACAGGAAGCCTTGGATCATTCGGATGTTCAAAGTCAAATGCAGAAACAAGATTACTGCTGATGGCCCGGTGCCATGGACTGATCGCCGGTACTGTTACGCCAAAACGCTGTTCAATAAACTGTGCCACAGAGGTATGATCTGCCACCTGTGAATTTACCCATCCTCCCTTGCTCCACGGAGAAATAACGTATAAGGGAACGCGGGGACCCATTCCCCACGGCCGAACATTGCCACTGATCGTATCACGTTTGTCCAGGTAGTCTTTCTTTGACCCGCTTGCAGGATCGTTATGAAAATACATGCCTGCCAAATCTATTGTTGATTTACCAGCTAATGTACCATCAGCATTATAAGAAGGCACCGCTGGTGCAGGCAGGTGATCAAAGAGTCCGTCATTTTCATCAAACGTAAGGAAGAATACCGTCTTGCTCCACACTTCAGGGTTAGAGGTAATCGCTGCAAATACTTCATGTGTAAAATCTGCACCGCGATAAGGACTAGATGGAGCACCAGGATGTTCTGAATCAAGTTGGGAAGGCAATACCCAGGTTACCTGTGGCAAGGTATTGTTCTTTACATCATTGGCAAGATCTTCTAAAGACCAATGACTCATTCCATTTTTATAAATAGAAGAACCCGGTTTTGCAGACCGAAAACTTTCAAAGGCAAGACAGCCATTCATCGCACCTGTCCAGTTATCATTCGGGTCCTGGTAAATACGCCAGCTAATGCCGGCTTCTTCCAGCACATCTGGTATTGTTGGCCAATGAAAGGCATTCCCCTGGTAAGTATAACCGGGTGATGGCCATTGCCCCTTGATCCAGCAACGCAGGTTTACCGGCTCCGAATTTTCATCATTGCAATTGATACCGGCAGCACGTTGCTGCGGATCAAAATTTGAACCTGACCAAAACACGATCCTGTTGGGATCTGTGCCGGTAGCCACCGAACAATGATGCGCATCCATGATGGTGAAAGATTCAGCAAGTGCATGCTGAAAAGGAATTTCTTCACGCGTATAGTAAGCCATGGAATAGGGCGATTTAAACATAGGCCAATAGCCGTATTTACCCTGGTTCCACGCCGCCTGTGTATCATGAAAATCATGGGGCGTACCGTGAACAAATGCCGCATTGGATGTTTGCCGGTGCGCCCGGTAAGGAGCAACGATCTTTGTGCCATCAGATTGAAAGAAGGCGTTCTGACCACTTTCCAACGGAATGGGAAAACGATCACCAAATCCCCGTACGCCTTTCATGGTACCAAAGTAATGATCAAATGAACGGTTTTCCTGCATCAGTATCACGATGTGTTTTACATCCTGTATTGACCTGGTGATATTGTTGGCTTTCACTGCTAAAGCCTGTTGTATAAGTGCAGGCCATGCAAGTTGCGCAAGCCCCGCACCGGCAGCCATCTTTACAAATTTTCGCCTGTTGATATTTCCCATAGTAGCAACATAATTCGTTCTTACGAAGATGCAACGAAATATGTTAACCGACACCAGGCTTATATTATTTCTGTAATAACTGGCAAATGGCATTAATTATATCTGTGGATATACATTATCACTTTCAATATAATCCGGCGAATAGATACTAATACTTCGTACAATACAATAAACGTACTAGAAGGAGCCTTGACTTACCTACTCACTTACTATTTCATAACAACCATTGGCAGGTAAATATTTTTCTATTACTTTGCAATTCAAAGTACTTTTTAAAATATAAATAAATGAGCCAGTTTGTTTCTGAAACATCTATTGTCAGAAGTATATGGGGCAAGGCAGATGTAATACTTTTCATTTTCGGAGGAGCCGCTGCGGAATTTGCACTTAACAAAGCTGTTGACTGGTTATACTTTACAGGTAAACTGCCGGATAATCCTATTGATCGCTTATTTTCAACTGTGGTGTATGCACATAAGATTTTGTTTGAAGAAGAGAAAAAAGCAATCAATGCAATACACTCCATCACCCATATACATCAAAATGTAGAAGCGGCACGTGGCCATGCTATTCCAGACTGGGCATACCGTGATGTGTTATATATGCTGATTCATTACTCTGCCGCTGCTTTTGAATTACTGGAAAGAAAACTTACCTACGAAGAAAAACAGGAAATCTTTAATGTGTTTTACAGAGTGGGTAAAGAAATGAAACTAACCGGTTTGCCAGACAACTATGAAGACTGGCTTATTACACGTAACGAACACCTGGAACATCATCTTGCATATAGTAAACTAAGTGAAGATTTATTCAAACGATACAGGTTACAACTTGGCCCGTTCAGATATTACGTTTTGCTGCAAGTACAAAAATTGCTTGTACCGCAGCGCGTATTTACACTGCTGGGTTTTTCAAGGTCAATCTATTTTCCACCGGTTTTAAACTTATATAAATCTATAAAGCGGCTACCATTTTTAAAAGAAATTAAATTCTGGCTGCTACCTGCACAATACCGGCAAACGCTGAAGCAATTGGAACAACGATGATATTGTCTTTAAATGCATATAAAAAAGAGGCTGCCTATTAGCAGCCTCCTATCAAATATATAAAGTTATACTTCTTATTTCCAGTCAAGCCTGTTCACCGCTGTAATTGTTCCGCCCTCTACTACCAGGCCTTTTACCGCACTTGCAGAGCTTGCATCAAACTTATACACTGCGCTGGTTCCATCTGTAAGGGTAATTCCTACATAGCCTGTTTTACCATCTTTCGGTGAATAGTTATTAACGGTTACATCAGCTACCTGAGCAGCGTCCGGCGTACCGGTAACCCATGTAAATGATTTGGTATTTACATTCACGATTGCAAAACGATTACCGGTAGAATAAGCGCCTTTTTCTGTTGCCATGGAAAGCAGGAAAATGTTATTGCCCAGGTAAAGTTTATTGGTAAGATAAGCACCGCCGGAAGCCTGTTCAATATCGAAATAATAGTTTTGATCAAACTCGGTAGTACCACTTAATAAACGTGTAATGGCCGATGGCTTTGTAGAAGTGTTTTTTCCACCATTGGTTGCTACTGCAGAAGAAAAAGCATATACATCGTTATTTTCTACCACTTCAAGACCATCTGTAAAATAACGGCCGATATAACTGGTGCGGTTATCCCTGATTATTTTCTCCAATGTCATATCGGGATAAGAATATACAGCAATCCACGCACTGTCAGGATAAGCAGTTCCAAAGCCATCACCGCAGCATCCTTTAATGCTCATATAAGGTGCAAATATTTTATCATTCACCTGCTTTAGCCAGGTAAAATGCGCACGCTCTTCTGTGCCGGTCATTGCAACAATATTGGATTGTCCTTCTGCTACAATTGTTAGCGATGAAGTGTTTACCCTGTACCACAAAGCATTGTCACCGCCTGTTGAACTACGCGGCACTTTGAACATCAGGATATCGTCTCCCGCTGGTGCAAATGCCTGCACGGTTTCTGTTTGAAAATTGGTAAGCTTATTTAATTCGCCCTGTGTACTAAGGTCATAAGCCGTTACAGCGCCGGGGTTGCCCTGCCCGTAAAGCATACTGAAAAATTTATTATTATGCGTTACATAATAACGATAGGTACCATCCTGTTCTACACCATTACGTTCTGTTGATACTTTTCCTGAATCCAGATTGGCGGCTGTGAGAAGATAATCTGCCACACCGGTGCTTGATACGGGACTAACCGCAAGCACATAACGCCCCGTCTCCGTAGGGTCAACAGGTGTTGTTCCGGTATCATTACTTTTGTTGCTGTCTTTACTGCATGCACCAAACATTAAGGCAGCACATGCGGATGCCCAAAGAGCACTACTGTACTTGTTCATTGAGATTGATTTTATACGATGATCTAAGAATTAACGTGAGATGAAATACCTGAGCTTGCCATAAAAACCACGACCTGGTTTCTGCAGGCTGAAATTGTCGTAAAGCCTGCTATCAGTAACATTCTTGCATTCAAGCCCTATATTGTACCGGCCATTTTTTAATGTATATATAAAGTTGATGTCGTGCGAAAATTGCTCTGGTATACCGTACTTACCGGCAGTAGAACCGCGGCTTGGCCAGTATAAATAAAATGCATGTACATAAAGCAGGTTATAACCAATGCTAAGGTTATTTCCCTTATTGCCAACATCTTTCAAAAAGACAGATACATCAGCATTGCCAAACATAAAAGGCAGGTTGGGCATGCGGTCTTTATATACCACGCTTATTCCGCTGTAACCCGGCTCATACTTGCGCATGTTACGTATGTCCTGGTAAGTAAAATTGAAACCTGCAGCCAGCCAGTTCTTGTAGGAATATCTTACTTCTGCTTCGCCACCCATATTGCGGACACCATCCAGGTTGTCTGCCACTAACATGGATTGATTATTATTAAGACGGAAATAAATAAAGTCAGTAGAGTTGCGATAGATCGCATTGGCAGAGGCCTGGAAGCGATGGTCTTTATTAATTTTAAATGAGTAGATGAAACCGAGGTTAACGTTATGGCTTAATTCGGGTTTAAGGCTGAAATTGCTTTCCTGGTTGATGAGGTCACCAAACATCTCCTCATTTTCAGGTAAGCGGTTACTTCTTTCGTAAGAGGCTTTGAGTTGAAAAAAGGGTGTAATGAAATAACTTGATGCAATGCCATAACCCAGTTTATTAATATCATTCTCCTGTTTACGATAAGCCACATCACCCCAGTTTCCCGAAGGATTATAAGACGTGGTAGTTGAGGCCAACTGGTACAGGTATTTACCAAAAACCATTGTGCTCCACTTATCATTATAGTCATATTTATAACCCAGGCCAAGGATATTCTTATTCGTCTTTTGAGGCTGCTGATATTTGGCTTCATCAGGATAAAGTTCATCACTTCCTTTTCTGTCAAAACGTGTATAAACGTTATTAAGCGATAAGGAGTGATGTGGATTGATCATGTATGAAACCGTAGCCGTAGCAAGCCCTATGTTGTTGCTATACTTATACATGGTTCTCGAACGTTCAGCGCCAAGCCCCTGGTATTGTTTATAACTACCAAACCAATCGTAACGTCTGAATGCTGTATCAATATTCTGTTCTTTACCCAGGTTATAATTTGCATTAAGTACTACATCAAGCCCCTTTACAAAAAGATTCTTCTTTTGATACTTCAACGTAGGCATTACCATGTTTCCTTTACGGTGCCATGCGCCAAACACAGATACCATTCTTGCACCGGTTTGAATTTCTTTATAATTATTACCAAGTGTAACTCCTATAAGAAATTTATCAGCCCACTTCTTATCAAGAAAACCAATATTTGTTACCAGTGTTTCATTATGATAAACATCATGAAAACGCTTAACGGTTGTATTGGGATAATACTTGCCTGTGTTAATGTCAGCCACATCAAGTGTTACTTTATAATCATTGTTGGAATAATTCTGAAATGCATTTACCTGAACGGTGAATCCGCCTTTGGTAGTAAAAGCCGTATTGATAGAACTGCGATGGGTATTGAATGAACCATAAGAATATGATACATCTACAAAATTTCTTTGTTTATTACCTGTGATGATATTTACGGCACCACCCAATGCATCAGAACCCAGCCATACCGGTACTACACCTTTATATACTTCAAGACGTTCTGCAAAATTGATGGGAACATTATTGATCTGAAAAGAAGATCCAAAGTTATCCATAGGCACACCATCCAGAAAGAAACGGACCTGGTTACCGGAGAAACCATTGAGTGAGAAATTGAAGCTGGAACCTACGCCACCTGTTTCACGAATTCTTACACCTGACACGCGGTCAAGTGCATGTGATAAATCAAGTGTGGTATTATGCAGTTGCTTCGCATCGATAGCGGTTACGTTATAAGACTGCCTGTTGGCAAGTTGTGTTGCCGACCTGCCGATGACAGACACGGCTTCAAGCTGTTGTGCCAGGGATTCCATCTCCACGGTCAAATCAACAGACTTCCCTTCTGTAAGGATGATCTTTTTTTCTATCGATTTAAAACCTACACGTGAGATATGCAATACCCTGTTACCTACCGGAACGCCGGTGAGTTTAAAACTTCCATCTTCCTCGGTTGAAACAGACAACGCTGTTCCTTTAATAACAATAGTGGCAAATGAAACGGGAGCGCCTGACTGATCTTTAACTGATCCGGAAACAGTGCCTGCAGAAGGTTTTTGCTGTGCAGAAAGCAGAAGAATATACAGGCACGCAATGCCTGATAACAATATTTTTTTATATTGCATACGCTTGATAATTGAGAGATTTAAAAGCTCCACTTTTGGTGGATAAGCCGTACAGTTGGCGCTGTGCGGCTTTCCTTTAATAAAAATTTCTTAGTTTAAGACAGTTGTTTGGCTTACACTTTTTTCTCGTTTTAATGGTTGAGTAATAGTTTTTGGTTTACGTTTCTTTTTTTGCTTGCCCCACCAGATAATGAAACCTGTTACAGGAAGGCTGGCTCCAATTAACGCCGCAAAAAAGGCCATGATTTTACCGGGTAATCCAAGGATGGAACCTACGTGGATATCATAGTTCATACGCCTGATCTTTGCGGCTACCGGAGCATCTTCAAAGCTTGTCTCGAATACTTTATTGGAAGCTGGCAATATCTTTCCTGTATGTTGATCAAATGTAAAACTGCGGTTATTATAGTATTTTCCCGCTGTGGGGTAAATCGTCATAGATATTACAGAAGAAGGCCGGGAGGTATCAGCAAACGCATAATAAAACCCCTGTGCTTCCCGGTGCTGCGTAACAACTTTTGCCCAGGATGCATCCATTACCTGTTGTGGTGTATATAGCTTGCCAAGTTGCAGGGAGTCGGATTTCGCTCTTTTGAAATCCGGTAATGTTTGTCCGCCTGACGTAACCCAGTAAAGACCTTTGCTATACCATTCAATGCCATATACCATACCGGTAAGACCAATCGCCAGCAACACAAGCAATGCATAAAAACCAAGTACATTATGCAGGTCATAGTTAACTCTTTTGAATGTAGCCTTCCATTTTATTTTGAATGCCTGTTCCCTTGCAGCTTTCGTCCATTTCCTGGGCCACCAGAGTACCATACCTGTAATTAATATGATGACGAAAGTGAGTGTTCCATAGTTTACTATGGGCCTTCCTATTTCATAGGGCAGCCAAAGAAAACGATGACCGTTTAATATAAAACGAAAGAAATCCGTCTCGCCTTCCTTGTGATCTACTTTGCTGATTATAGCCCCTGTGTATGGATTAATACGAAGGATGGTATTACCTTTTCTCCCCTGTCCTAAGGCAAGTGTTATTGCCTTCCCTTGCTGGTAAGTTGCATAATTGGGCTTCTTCTTTGGATAGAGAGAATCTGCCACGTGCATCAATGCAGATGGAGTTATCACCGGCTTATGTTCAACAGCCACTTTTGTTTCGGGTTCAAGTAAACCGGTAATCTCATCCTGGAAGACCCAGATACAGGCCGTTAAACAAACAACGAGCATGATAAGACCCGAAACCAGTCCGAGCCATAAATGCAGCCATGCAGATATCCTGTAGAATAAACTACGTGAGCTGGCCTTTTTCTTTTTCTGATTGCTATTCGCAGATAAACGCATGTCCAAAATAGAGGGGGTTTTCGGCGCGAAAGTATTATGACTTAAGAAGATGGATTGTTGAGATAGGGAAACAATCTTACGAAATGTGGAAAGATGATTTTTAATTAGATGATTACTGAATACTATGTCAATTAATCTGTTATATACTTGAATGCGTCAACATGACACAATTAGTCACTCTGTATATAGCATTACAGAATGTACACTCTGTTTTATTGGTAACAATACATTGCCGGTAGTTATGTAATCATTTTACAAGCCAAATGATTGTTGCACTTAAATCATCTTAAGAAAATAGTACCACAAAATTTACAATCCGGTACTTGCATTTTTCTTATCTTTTTATTATCTATGTAGCAGCAAGTGATTATATCACTTTACAATAAAAAGCCCACCTAAGAATAGACGGGCATCTTAAAGTCCAAATATACAATATCCCAAAACCTTAAAAAATAAGAGATCAGGTACTGTTTCATTTTTGGTTGACCTGACTACTAAACGAACCTCTGTAGTTTCTTTATAAAATGTTTAGCTACCGGTAATCAACAGGATTTATTATTTATAATTAGCGATAGATATCAGCTTATTTACATCCAGTACAATAATTTTCCGTCCACGGGTTTCAACAATACCTTCCTGTTTAAAATCAGACAGGATGCGCACTACATTTTCCCGCGCCGTGCCTACAATATGCGCCAGGTCATCCCTGGAAAGATCTATCTCCACAAGCATCCCGGGTTTAAAATTTTCCTTATACTTTTCCCTTATAACAACCAGGTGTAACGCAAGTCTTTCCCTTGCCGTTTTTTGAGAAAATAGAGACAGGTTATTGGTAAGCACACTAAATTCATGTGCTAATGTTTTTAATAACCTTTGGATTAATACAGACGATTGTTGTAATGCCAGCAGGAAATCATCTTTACTGATCAATGAAACCACAGAATCTTCAAGTGCTGAGGCTGAATCGGAATAGCGGCCATCTGCAAGTATAGCGTGGTAACCAATCAACTCACCCTTGTTAGCAACGTAAATAATATGTTCACGCTTTTCTTCGTCTGTTTTAAATTTCTTTATCCTTCCTTTCTGTATATAAAAAATCCCGCCGGCATAGCTACCCTCCCGGAACAGCATATCTCCTTTCTTATAGTTATGCTCCTGCTGGTTTGACATCAGTAACTTATAATCCTGTTCCGGCAATGTGCTTACTATTGACTCCGTTTTAAAATCCCACTTATCAATCGGGAAAAGACCATGGATACTCATGTCAGCTTCAAAACTAGTTTAGTTAATTATGCAAAAAATTGACAAAAATCACTTTTAGTTTCCCGGTATTAAAGCCAGAAACCTTGTTGATAGCTTGTGAAGGGACGAAATATTGAGGTTTATTGAGGTGATTCGTTTAAACAGGTCATAGATTATCAGTGATGCAAATGTATAATATGTTCACTTTCCGCCTAATTATCTTTACAGTGTTTGCAAGATGCTATTCGATACATAAAATTGATGTTACTGCTATGTTTATCATGGAAAGTATGGCCAGCTATAGTTGTCGAATTTCAAGAACTTCTAAAAGGTGTAATACGAAGCACCTTTACAGAATGATCCTCATTACAGAAAAACAAATATGTAAAATTACAATACATCAGGAATTTTGTCTGTTTCATACATGAAAACCCTTACTACACTTGCATTATTCACTTATCTGTATTACCTTACATCCGATTCCATCCAATCTGTAAAAAGCCCACTCTTATCCGATTCCGCCTTAAACAAGAATCGTCATCCAGATTTTACAACTGCGCACTATGAGTTTAACACTATTATTCACGACTGTGGCAATCGTATCCCTTATTTTGGGTTTCCAGATTAATTCAAAACTGCTGAAGAAAAATAAAAAGCGGGTAACCGAAGTTTTATCTCAATGGCAGCACGACAGCGAAAAAATTAAATCGCTGGAATCAAAAATGCAAACATTGGAACAGGAAAAAGTTGCATTACTTCAAAAATTGGCTACACCAGGGAGTGATCAACAAAAATTAAAAATTTCCTGATTGATTTCATTGTTGTAAATCAGCATTTTAACTATTGAATCTGTAAGCCCATCCGGTGACAAGGGAGGCTTGAAAACTGCATTCCTAAAAAATGTGATGCAATGCTGCATCACAAAATCTTAAGCATCTGTTTAACTCCAATTTTGTTTTTGCTGATTAGTATGCATAGGCATCGTTATCGTCTTGTTTTTGTTAACACCTTAAATACTATACCATAAGCACAGCCAACCTTAAAAACTCTTTTAAAATTGTATAATTAACAATTAAAGACCGCATCAATATTTTTACGGGCAGAAATCCCGATGCAAATTTGTGTTATCAAACAGGGCGGACATCCAATATCGAAAAACCAGTTTAGTCAGTAAATAACCGCCAATAAAATACCCCCAGGTAAAGACTCCAATAGTCTATGAAGAGCCGGATGTAAATTCGGCTTTTTCTTTTCACTCTAAAGCCAAAATAGTTACTGTAATTGGACCAGGAAAGTCTTAAATATTCTCGCTGAAAATATGTTGATGATGCTGTAATCGCACTGGCTTGATCTGTTATTATTTTTTTATGGGGATTATCAAAGCTCAATGGGCAGTAATAAAAAAGAGGCTGCCCCGTAAGAACAGCCTCCTTGTTGATTAAATTAATAACCCGGGTTTTGCAGGACTTTCCTGTTTTGATCAATCACGGGCTGAGGTATTGGGTTCATATACATTTTCGCAGTAAACGTATGCGGATGGTTTAAGGGTATAACCTGGTACGTCCAAACACCACTGTTATCATCCGGATGAGTATTAGTAACAAGCATCGCATGTTTATCCTTATTCATCACATCGTCTGCAATCTTCCAGCGGATAATATCAAAGAACCTTGAATTTTCATAACAAAGCTCTATCCTTCTTTCTCTTCTGATCGCTTCCCGCATACTCGTTTTATCCAGCCCGGCAGCAAGTTCCGGCAGTTCAGAACGCTTACGTATGGCATTGATGGCCGCATATACACTCGCATCAGGCCCCGCATATTCATTCTGCGCTTCTGCATAGTTCAGCAATACATTAGCGTACCTGATAAAAACATAGTTCTGACCGCTGGCTCCCCCGCCCCTTGGTGCATCGGGGTTAATTTTCTTCTTTGAGTAATAAGCGGTATTACCCACATCATCACTGGCAAAATCAATCTGATTTTTAGATGGATGTACTTTATCAATTCTTGTATAAATGGTATCGGTCTTGGCCATCCAGTCGAGTTTATAAGGCGCCCCGTCATATACCACAAAATCATAGAATCTTTTTTCCCTTCCTACATAAGGTTTCTGTGGATTATAACCAGATGTAGGATCAGTGATCAGTTTGCCATTAGCCATACTAAACTGATCTACGAGTTCCTGTGTAGGATCATAGTTGCCCCAGGTATAGTACACGTTATCAATCCACACGACACCACCAAATTGCTCGTAGTTGGAGCCCATTTTGTAAGCAACAACCTGCCGGTCCCAGATCACTTCAGAATTATACTCATTAGAAGCACGCCAGAAATTAGGAAGGTCTGCAAATAGTGAATAGGAACCTCCCCCGTAATTATCAATGAATTGCTTATTGGTAGCAGCAGCTTTTGCCCATCTTGACTGGTCAGCACCAGCAAAACTGATGAGATGATTGGGATCTGCAACCGCCGGTGATGCATTAAACAAAGGGCTGGCTGCATACAATTCAATCCATCCCTTTAAAGCCAATGCGGCGCCAAGCGTTGCACGCCCCGCATCTTTATCTCCATTGGAATATTTAACAGACAGGTTGCCGTTTTTCACTACGGTATCCAGCTCTGAAGTAAGAAAATTAAAGGTTTCTTCAAACGTATTACGTGCGTTATAAATTTCCGTGCTATCCATCGTATTCCTGTCCAGCGGAACAGTGATAATCGGTATACCGCCTACATGGTACCAGAGCTCACTGTAAAAATAGGCACGTAGAAATCTTGCTTCATCCACTCTTGCTTTCAGGTATGTGTCGGAATATTTATCAGCATGCTCTTTCAGTTTCTGGATAAAAGTATTGCACTTGCGCACCTTGGTATAAGTACTGCTCCAATTGGCAAAATCTGTCGGGCCGGATGTGCCGCCCCATACGTCGAAATTACCGGATGACGGATCTATAATACCTTTTTTCCAGTTCCAGGAAGTGTAGTAAAATCCGGCATCGTTATCATCAGTATAGTTATCTGTGCTTTCAGGTTCATTGCCCTTGTTGGGAATGCTGTTATAGATATCATTCAAATAAATATCCGCGTTGCCTTCAGATTCCCATTGCGTATCATCGGTTAGATTATTCTTATTTATGTTATCCAGGTAATCTTTCTTGCAGGAAGTAATCAGCAGTAAACATAAAGCGGTATATAGTAACCGGTTCACTTGAAATATTTGATGTACATGTTTCATTTGATTTGATTTAACAGGGTGATTAGAATGTTGCGTTTAATCCAAAAGTGATCACCCGCTGGTTGGGGTAAGCGGTTTCCCGGTCTGAATAGCCTATTTCAGGATCCATATACTTCAGCTTGCTTAGGGTCCATAGATTTTGCCCGGAAAAATAAAAACGCAGTCGTTGAATGCGGATCGCTTTACTTACGGAAGAAGGCAATGTATATCCCACGTTAAGTGTCTTTAATCTTATAAAACCGGCAGGCATCATCCAGAAATCAGACTGCTGGGTATTATTGGCATAAGGGGCCTGTGTAGCGCGTGGATACTTGGCATTCTGATGATCTGTCGTCCACCGGTTATCAAGATATTCCGTTGTTGTATTGCTGCTGTTATTGGCAAAAGGCAGGGTTTGAAAAGTAGAGTTTACATTAAAGCTTACACCAGCCGATCCCTGGAAGAAAAGACTAAGATCAAATCCCCTCCATGATGCAGTAGGTGTAAACCCATAAGTCACCAGTGGATATACCTGCTTGCCGATAGCGGTTTCATCATTGGCATCAATCTTACCATCAGGTTTTCCATCCGGACCGCTAAGGTCAGCATAACGAATATCACCGGGATGAAGGTCTCCAAACTGAGTAATATTATAACCATCATCTCCATTAATAATACCATCACCGTTCTTATCATCAGCACTGCTGAAAAGCCCCAGCGCGTGATAACCGAATGGTACGCCAAATGCCCTGCCCGTGCGGCTCCTGTTAGGATTATTCTTTGTTGCGGATGTTTCAAAAATTTCCACCATTTTATTGGTCGCATAACTAAAGTTTCCATTAAAGCCAAGAACAAGCCCGTTACGAAAACTGTGATTGGTGCCTACTACAAACTCCCAGCCATGGCTCATCATCACACCTGCATTTTCCTGTGATAACCCCAGACCATATTCAACAGGAACACTTACCGCAGGAGGCAATAACATGCCTGTTCTTTTCTCGTGGAAATAGTCTACTTCAAAAGTGATAAGGCGATTTAGAAAAGAAGCCTCCAAACCTATATCTGTTTTAGTAGCTACCTCCCAGGTGATCCTTGGATTAGCTTCTACAGGAATGTAAGAGCCCTGCACCATATTACCTAAACCAAATGCATAAGCATTACCATACAAAGAATAACCGTTCATATATTGAAAAGCAGAACCTGCAAGGTTACCGGACTTACCCCAGGAACCGCGGATTTTTAAGTCGTTAATAAACGGCATACTTTGATGAAAGAAGTCTTCTTCAGAAATTCTCCAGGCTGCGGAGAAAGCAGGAAAATAACCCCAGCGTTTACCTGGAGCAAAATAGTAATGGCCGTCATATCGGCCGGATGCTTCCAGCAGGTACTTGCTGTTATAGGCATAACCAACCCTGTATACATAACCAATCTGGCTGCCGGTGGAGGATGTACCATCATTACCAAAATCATCTGCGGCAGAACTTCCAAGACCCAGTTCGTCAATATCCACGGCAAAATTGTTGCGACTGGCGCTAAACATTTCATACGCTGTTTTTCTTGCTTCAGCAACAAAAAGACCTGTAAAATCATGCTTACCAAATGCATGGTGATAGTTGATCATCGCATCAAAAGTATACACCTGGTTTTTTGAATACTGCTGGCTTAACCAGGTATAGCTGGGAGAGCCACCCTCATTAGCTGATATTTCCTTTGCGTATGTATAAGGATCTGTGTTCAGGTTTTGGGAATAGAAATAAAAAGGCCGGTGCCAGCTTTTTACAGTCAGTTGATTGGGATCATAGGAGAATACACCTTTCAGGCTTAGCCCATCTATAAAAGGCAATTGCTGCTCTATAGAAAGATTGGTAAGAAGCGTATTATTGGTATTGTGTACATATCCTCCGGATTTAAGAACGGCTACAGGTGAACGTCCTGCAAATTCTCCCCACAACCCGTTACTGTAATAGATACTTCTGATAGGAATAAATTTATAACCGCTTCTAAAAAGCCCGCTCGCAGATTCCGCCGGATCTACGGTGTTTGTCTTCTCGATAGCACCAATCAATGCCAGCAATACTTTCGTGGTTGGCGTTACCTGTGTTTCAAGGTTAACGTTATAATTATACCGGGTATAGTTCATCGGCGCAAAAGCGCCTTCCTGCCGCAGGTAACCTAAACCGGCATAGTATTTTATCTTATCTGTACCACCGCTTAACTGCAGGTTATACTCCTGCATGGGTGAATTAAATTTCACATACTCTTTCGGATTGCTTTCGGGATACTTGTCAGGGTCTTTTGCATGCAGGTTGGTATAATCATCAATCACAGACTGATCAAAAGGTAACTGTCCGCCGGAAGGAATTTGTCCGCCATTATCATTCAGGTATGCTTCATTGCGCAAGCCCATGTATTGTTTCGAGTTCAGCAGTTTCGGATAATAATTATAGGTAGGTGATTGCCAGCCATAATAACCATTAATACTTAGCGAAGGCGAACCCGTTTTGCCCCGCTTTGTGGTGATGAGAATTACACCATTGGCGCCACCAAGACCATAAGGTGCTACCGCTGCAGCATCTTTCATTACCGATACGGATTCAATGGAATTAGGATCGATCTGGTTAATATTTGAACGGATGATACCATCCACTACAATCAGCGGCGAATTGTTGCCCGTGGTACTGATGCCCCTGATATGTATATCCGGGTTATCCATGCCGGGCTGACCACCGTTAGGTCTCATGCTGATGCCTGCAACCTTGCCCGCCAGTGAATTGGAAATATTTGCAACAGGCGTTTCTGCGATATCTTTTCCTTTCACACTCGCTACGGCGCCGGTAAGCGTTGACTTACGCTGGGTACCGTAGCCAATTACAATTACTTTTTCCAGTGAATCCGAGGAACGTTTCATTCGTACGGCAAGTGCTGACTGATCTCTGCCGACACTCAACCGCTGATCTACAAATCCTATTGAACTAAATACCAGGTAAGGGTTAGAGCCGCCAACCCTTAGCTGAAAATTCCCCTGGTTATCGCTGAAGGTTTTTGTACCACGGGGATGGGCCGTTACCGTTACTCCTTCAAGCGGCCTGCCATCTTCAGCATCAAAGACCTGTCCGTGTAAAAGAAATTCGCCCTGGTTATCACGCTGGGCATGTAGCGGTGTTTGCAGTATAGCAAGAAAGATCATGAGAAGCAAGGCTTCCCCCATAAGAAAAAAGGTTTTCTTCATAAAGCATGTTTTAGTGATGATTAGGCAATAGTATACCTGCACCTGTAAGCAGGTGCTGTGTGATGGAAAAACCTGATGATGGTAATACTCTCCGGAAAGCATACCATTAGCAGGTGCACTATGTATTTAGTGCAGATACAATAGTGTAACAGGTTGCTCTTTGGAGCAACAGTTTACAGTTAAAGCTGGCTTCAGACGGTGGAAAAAACGTCCCTGAAAATTAACAGGCCTTGTCTTTGTTCCTGGTCAATCTTCTAATGATGTTGAAATTATTCGGGAAACCGGCAGCAATCATTTCCTTGGATTAGCAATCTGGATGTTTATTTAATCAGGTGAAGCTTATTATTTGTAAATGTAATAAAATCCCGGAATTAGTCAACCGATTGCGTAACTTTTTTTTATCATCTGATTTTAGTTTTTTTATTCGAAATTATTAAGGCATATTACTCTTTCAATACGAAACTAAACGCAGGGAGAAATGCTATCGTTATTATCTGATTGAATACTAAAACGGTACGAAAACTTCATCAGCATTTGCAACATACGTTATAAAGGGCACAACACACTTTTACTAATAATTCTAACAAAATAATCTTTATACATAACTGCAAAAAGTGAATGACAAAATAAATGTATGCAAACGTTGCCGGAAATAAATTCCCACTTCTAATGATTTTAATATGCCTCGGTACCGGTAACGATTGCGTAAATAAAACATAAAGGTTCTCTTATTAAGGTAGATATTCCATGTACCATTGCAACAGACATCTTTGATTGAAAACCATAATTGCGCTGTATGAAAAGGCTGGTATATGTTTTCGTTCTGCTCATTTTTTTTGATCCTGAAAATTTATCTGCTCAACAGCCGTATAGCGAACGCATGGCTGATAATATCATGCAGCAGTGGAAAGACAGTGCAAGTTTTCCGCCATCATGGAACTACGAACAAGCCATTGTTTTAAAGGCACTCCTGAATATCTGGTACACAACCGGAAACCCAAAATATTTTAGTTATGTGCAGCAAAGTATTGATCATTTTATTGCGGAAGATGGCAATATTAAAACCTATCAGCAAAACGCTTTTAATATTGACAATATTCCAGGAGGAAGAGTGTTGCTGATGTTATATAACGTAACAGGTGATGTCAGATATTATAAAGCAGCAGCTTTGTTGAGAGAGCAGCTTGCGCAACAACCACGTACTAACAGCGGAGGTTTTTGGCACAAAAAAATTTACTCCGGGCAGATGTGGCTGGATGGCTTATATATGGGCGAACCTTTTTATACTGAGTGGGCTGCCAGCTTTAAGCAAGACAGTAGCTTTAATGATATCGCCCGACAGTTTATCCTCATGGAAAAACATGCCCGTGATCAAAAAACGGGTTTGTTATATCACGGATGGGATGAAAGCAGGCAGCAACGTTGGGCTAATAAATCAACAGGCCGGTCACCCAATTTCTGGGCCAGGGCAATGGGTTGGTATGGTATGGCGCTGGTGGATGTACTGGAATTTTTTCCGCAACAGCATCCGCAACGAAAAGCATTGCAGGATATACTAAAACGTTATGCTGTTGCCATTACAAGGTTTCAGGATAAGCAAAATCATCTCTGGTGGGATGTACTTGACAAGGCGGATGCCAAAGGCAATTACACGGAAGCATCAGCATCATGTATGTTTGTATATACACTCGCGAAAAGTGTTAGACTGGGATTACTACCATCTACCTATCTCATACCTGCTCAAAAAGCTTATGATGCCATTATCAAACATTTTATACAGCAGGACAGCAGCGGGCAAATAAACCTTACAGGTACTGTAGCAGTGAGTGGTCTTGGCGGTGAGCCCTACCGGGATGGAAGCTATGCTTATTATATCAATGAAAAGACAAGGATTAATGATCCTAAGGGCATTGGTGCATTCATATTGGCCGCTAACGAAATAGAGATAAAGGCTACGCGTACTATTGGTATTGGCAAAACAGTCTTGCTTGACTCCTGGTTTAATAATGAGGAGAGAAAAACTGTACAAGGAAATACACAACCATGGCATTATAAATGGGAAGAGTATGACAATGGAGGCTTTGCGTTATTGGGTAATATCTTTAACAGGTATGGTGCGGTTACTAAAACCATCTACCGGCAACCATCCCGACAGCTTCTTGCTAAAGCTAGCGTTTATGTAATTGTGGATGCAGATATTCCTAAAGAAAACCCTGCTGCAAAATTCATCACAGGTGAAGATGCAGCCGTTATATATAACTGGGTTAAAGATGGAGGAGTGTTACTGTTAATGGGAAATGATACCGGCAATGCAGAATTTAAACATGTGAACCAACTGGCTGAAAAATTTGGTATTCATTTTAACGAGGATAGTCGTAACCGTGTACAGGGAAGGGATTTTGCAACAGGTGCCGTACCCATTGTGCCAGGCAATTCAATTTTCACCTCTCTGAAAAAATTATACATTAAAGAACTAAGCACCCTAAAAATAAAGGCCCCGGCAACATCTGCGCTAAGCGATAAAGGAGATGTAATTATGGCCATTTCAAAAATTGGTAAAGGGGTTGTGTTTGCAGTTGGAGACCCGTGGCTGTATAATGAATATGTAGATGGAAGAAAGCTTCCGGCGGACTATGAAAATTTTAAAGCTGCGGAAGATTTGGTTAAGTGGTTACTTAATCAAAGTAGATAAATAACAACCCGGTATTACTTTCACTTCGCGATGTAAACCGGAAATTTATTCATTACTGATACAAATAACAACACTTTATGGAAATCCTCCGGATATTAAAAACCGATATTGCTTTTACCAAGGTCTTTGGAGGTGGCCACAGCTATTCCGCGATGATCACTTTTATCAACTGCACAGTAAAAATGATAAACAATGCCTTTATATTTTACAACATATGACTTATGTGCATAAAGATTGTCGTACTCCTCTGATGGTTTAACCAGGTCTTCGCCATTCCAGTCTGTCCAATGTACCAAATCATAAGAGCAGGCAAAACGATTGAAAGCCCCTTCCCTATTGGTCCAGAATGCACCAAAATAAAACATCACCCATATATCATTCATCTTTTGAATAACGGCATCTCCTGTAATACCTCTTTCATGCATAAGTACCGGTTCCCTTCCAAATCTTTTCCAATGCGTCATATCGCTGGATACAGCCATGCCAATGCGCTCAATGGATTCATTTTCCTTTATGTGCGTGGTATCACCATTGGCATTATAGTACATCACAAAGGGGTAGCCCGTTATTTTAGCCTTATCCCAAATCACTGTGCTTTTGTACAGCTTGCGATTTTCCCACCAACGCACATCTTTGTCTGCAGCAGTAAGTATGGGCTCTTTTAAACGACGCCATTCGTGGGCCGCTGATGGCTTTGAAGTTGTATATGCTATACCAATACCAAGTTTACCTGCTTCATATCCACGGCTGTTACCCCCTATATAACTCATCCAGTATTTGCCTTTGTATTGTTTAAGCTGATAGCTGCCACCCCATTGCTCATCCTGCAATACAACATAACCGGCTTTCTGGTTATTATCCCAATCGGTGGTATCAGAAAAAGACATCAACTTCCCAAGTGTTTTCCAATGCAGCAGGTCATCGCTTTGTGAGAGCCAGGTTTCATAACCACGGCCATCAAACACGATATAACTCATATACCATAAACTGTCTTGTCTGAAAACAGTGGGACAGTCAAGCTTTTTACTATCATCTTCCGGAGTTAGTACCAGGCCGTATTTATAAGGCGTTTTTATTGCATCATACACTTGTTGCATTTTTTGCTGGCTTACCTGTTTTTGCTGTGCAAGGCTATAAAAACAACAGTATATCAGCGGCAATAATAACTTTAGTTTTTTCATATTCAGCTTGTTCAAAACTTAGCTGTAATATAAGGTAAATACTGCCTTTAGTACCTGTAGAAAATTTATTTTACCTTTTTCCGGGATGATGGTGCAAAACTTAAAGTTGCGATAAAATAGTAATGCAGGTAAACGATGAAACTACTACTGCATACCAGGCTTACTCAACACTTTATTATCCATATATTTTTTCAGCTCCTGCACCATTTGTTTACTACCCGCAAAAAACGGTATACGTTGATGAAGTTTGGAAGGCTGAATATTCAATACCCGGCCATGACCATTGATAGCAAGCGCACCGGCCATTTCAAAAATAAAAGCAAACGGGTTGCATTCATACATCAATCTTAGTTTACCATCCGGGTTGTCTGTTGTACCAGGGTAAAGAAAAATGCCTCCATGCAATAAGGTGCGATAAAGATCTGCCACCATACTTCCAACATAACGCTGGTTAAAAGAACCAGGATGCACTTCATTCCAATACTGCATATCATTAATATACTTGCGTATCTGTTGCGGGTACTGGAAGAAATTACTATGATTTAAAGCATAAGTATTACCGGTAACGGAGCATTGCATATCCGGGTGACTAAGACAGAATTCACCTATTGCAGGATCAAGTGTAAACCCATTCACACCTTTTGAGGTAGCATAGACAAGCATGGTAGACGGCCCGTAAATAATGTATCCCGCAGCAACCTGTCTTATACCAGGTTGAATAAAATCAGCTTTAGCGCAGGGAGTACCAACAGTTGTTATTCTTCGATAGACACCAAAGATAGTCCCTACCGAAATATTGTTATCTATATTGCTGCTACCATCCAGCGGATCAAACAACACCACGTATTTGCTTGTATTGTTTTTCACATCATCAAACACCAGAATATCATCCCATTCTTCACTACCGATACCGGCGCAACTCACGCCATTTTTTAAAGCAGCAGTAAAAGCTTCATTGGCTATAATATCAAGCTTCTTCACTTCTTCATTATGAACATTCCTATGACCTGCAACACCCGCCAGGTTAATCAATCCCGCCTTATTAAGACCAGCATTAATACGTTTTGCAGCCAGACCAATATCACGAAGCAAACTACTCAGTTGCCCTGTTGCTCCAGGTACGAGCCGTAATTGCCGGATAGTAAATTCATCAAGTGTCATATTCAAATTTTGTTAAGGTGAATTGGGAGTTACTAATCCTGGAATTCTATTGCAAGATGCTCTTTGGCCAGCAAATGGTTTAGCGTAACGATTGCACCTGGTTGCTGTAACATTTGCAAATAAAATTTTACCGCATCTGCAAACGGACTGATCAATAAAAGATCTTCTTTATTTAAACCCGCCTGTACTAATACTTCTTCCACCAAAGTCGCATCGCTAGCCCAGGCCTGTGCTACTTTATCAGCGTGATCGTCATTCAACAGGTATTCATTACCTGCAATACAGCCATAATACTTTCCATCTCTTTTGGCGCCTGGTTTCATAAACAATAGGTAAGCGGCAAAACCCAACGCCATATAGTTTGGCCGAGCAGCATACCGCTTTATATATTCTACTATTAACGGCACACAGCGCATTGCCATTTTAGAAGAATACTGGGTAGAGATAGCAAGCCAGCGATGATCGATAAAAGGATTACAGAAACGATCCAATACCTGTATACTAAAACTTTGCGCTATATCAGGAGAAATTACATCGCTGGTAATTGAAGGAATAATTTCTATGTCCATCAACTTCTTTAGATAGTCGAAGAAACCCGGATGTTGCATAGCTTCTTTTACGGTAACAAAGCCGCACAAAAGTGCAAGACCACAAGCAAAACTGTGAGACCCGTTTAACAAACGAAGTTTAAGTACGCGGTACAAGTTGATATCAGGAACTATAATCACCTGTTCATCTGCCAGGTGAAAAGACAATAGTTCTTTCACCCTGACGTTGGAAGATTCTATTGCCCAAAGCCGGTATGGTTCACACATGATCATCAATTGATCCTTGTACCCGAGGAGATTTTCTATTGAGGACTGCTGATCAGCAGGCAGACTTCCGGGAACGATGCGATCAACAAGTGAATTACAGAAATGATTGGCCTCTGTAAGCCAGTTGACAAATACCTGCTCCATCTTATGATCCGCGGTAAGCTGTAAAAGAATTGCTTTTAATTTATCTCCATTATCGGTGACCAGTTCTGTGGGAATGATTACCATACCTGCATTCATTGCTCCATCAAACGAACGATAACGATGATAAAGAAACGAGAGCAACTTCGCAGGAAACGAAACCGGGGGCATTGTAAAAATATTTTCCTGCCGATATACAATACCAACTTCCGTTGTATTGGAGATGATCACCTGCATTTCAGGGCTGGCAGCATATTCCAATACCTGATGCCAATCTGTGGAAGCATTGATTACTTTACTTACAGAAGCATTGACGGTGGCACTATCTACTTGAGTTCCGTTTTCTATACCACGCTCCAGTAAGGTATACAAATGATCCTGTTGTTCGTATGCGCTGGTATCTCCTGTTGCAGTTGACTTAACCATTACAATCCTTCCATTGAACAACCCATTTTTATTCGCCTTGTCAATAAAATAATCAGGCAGGCCGCGAAGAAGCACACCGGTTCCAAACTGCAATACTTTTTCAGGAAGATTAAATTGAGCAGGTGCAGGCAACTCAGCCGGTGTGGTTATTTCCGCCTGAAGCAATTGTTTTGAAAGTATCATTGATAAGCGCCATTTATTGTGTTGAAAACGATGTTCAAAGTAAAGAAGACTTCAGGTGGTTCAAGGGCTACAGATTGGCGATCTGTGAAGAGATTTTGACATCAGGTGTATTCCCTAACTATGAGAACTATATTCTTTTTGGTAAACTATTGGCGTTCTGCCAGTCACTTCTTTGAAACGTTTATTAAAGCAGGAAAAATTATTGAAACCACTTTCGAAACAAATCCTTTTTATGCTCAGCCTGTTTTCCAATAATAATCTGCAGGCTGCGCCGATACGTACTTCTGTAAGAAAATGAGTAAAAGTTTTGCTCGTCCTCGATTTAAAAAACCGGCAAAAAGCACCGGCAGAAATACATGCTGCATCAGCAACTTCTTCCAGGTAAATATTACGATGATAGTTGCGCAGTACATAGTCATATACTTGTTGAATACTTTCTGTTTCAGATGAATCCGGATGATATTGAAAAGCCAAAGAAGACAACAACTCATATTGTCCTTCTTTTTCCATTTGGTCAAGACATTGCATAAGCAGCATCATACGTTGAAAACCGGTTGACCCGCTCACTTTTCTCAATAACTCAACATGGGCCTGTACAAAGTCTTTATGAAGCTGAATGCCCCGCTTTGCTTTTTGCAGGAGTGTTCTTATGCCATCCATTTCAGGCAGGTTAAGAAATGAGTCGCCCCAAAGATTCTCTTTAAAATGAATCACCGTTGAATAGGGTTCTTCACTACTCTCTGCGGATGAAGAAAGATCCTCATCATACTTCCAGAAATGTGGAAGATTGGCCCCCACCAAAACCATGTCGCCTGCGCTAAACCGGCTGATATGATCGCCTATAAACTGCGTACCGCTGCCTCTGTGAAAATGGATAAGTTCAAGCTCTGCATGAAAATGCCAGCGGCTGTTAATATTAAGCCCCATTTCCTTCTTCATCGTAAATGAAGTATTGCAGGCTGGATGATGTTTTAATAACTGCGGTTTCATTCTTCTTACTTCTAAATGGCTTTATAAAATAAGAATTATTCGGGCAGATATAATACGGTGAGGGTTTGATTTTTTTACGCAAACGATACCGGTTTAGCTACACTGTTTCAATAGCTTTAGGATGTCTGCCAGTCGCCCGATGTGATACAGATGAAGTGCTTGCGACGCAACAGGTGATGCCATAAAATCTGAACGCTGGTATCTAAAGAAACCTCAAGCAAAAAACCAATATAACGGCTTGAGTTTTTATTATTTAACAACATACCCCAACCGTTCCATCATCGCCGCGCATTTGATAAATGCACCTACGCCTTTGGGGTCGTTCTGAATCACCGGTTCGCTCATATAATAGTCAAAGCTTCCATCGCGGTATGCATCGGGGCGGCCGCCAAGACCACTGACTGATACGGTGCCTTCCAGGTTAATATTCCCTGCAGTATCCCGGCTAATAAACTTTTTAAGAATGCCATCGTACCCTTTGTTGGCCGTCTGTTTATATTGCTGCGGCAACCATCCATTCAGAACGGCTTTGGCCAATGTGTATGTGAGCATACAGCTTGCAGAAGCTTCCAGGTAGTTGTTCTTATAATGCGGCTTGTCCATTACATCCCACCATAATCCGGTCTCTTTATCCTGCGCCGTTGTGATGGCTGCAGCAAAGCGTTGCAGGATATCCAGTATCTCTTTACGACGCGGATGATTCTTCGGAAAATATTCGAGCACATCCACCAATGCCATACCATACCAGCCCATCGCTCTGCCCCAGAAGTTGGGAGAAAGACCGGTTGTTTTATCCGCCCAACGTTGCTCTTTGCTTTCATCCCAGCCATGGTACAATAGGCCTGTTTTTGCATCTCTTGCATGTTGCTCCATCCACACCAGTTGATTGGCTACATCATTAAATACCGTGTCTTCTTTAAACAGTAACGCATACTGTGTATAGAAAGGCTGACCCATATATAACCCATCCAGCCACATTTGCCAGGGATATACTTTCTTATGCCAGAAACCGCCCTGCTGTGTACGGGGATGATGCACTAATTGAGACCGCAACAACGCCGCCGCCTTACGATATTTTTCTTCATGCGTGGCAAGCCATAACGTAAGCAGGTTACGGCCGCAAAGCACATAATCAATATTGTAATCTTCCAGGGTATATCCTTTAATGGAACCATCTTCCTGCACAAATGCATCCATGCTTTTCTTAATGGTATTAAACCACAATGAGTCTTTGGTATCCTGCCACAGGTATTCAAAACCCTTGAGTATAACACCACGGTCATAAGTCCAAACAAAGTCCCTTCCCGGGTGCAGGTGCACACTATCACCCCATACACGCAACACGGTTCTCGCCATACGTTGTGCATAGCTTGTTGTGTCTGCCTGTGCAGCTTTATTCAACCTGAACCAGTCGAAATCTGTATACCCGGCATCGTTTGTTGAAGAATCACGCACACAAAAAATACCCAGCTTGGCGCCTTTCCATTTGCCAGGCACAGCCGTAAATGCTTCCGGTACAGGCTGATAATTTTTTCCATCTGCGCTATAGGCAAAACGGCATATACCGCCATCTGCAACCGACAGCTTTAAATAAGCAACCGCGCCAATATTATTCGCTATAATAGTTGCTTGCTCCGCGCCCTGTTTATCTGCATCTTTACAGGTGGCATAAACAAGGTTAATTCCATTTGCGCTTTGCTGTAAATACAACGCGGCATAAGCCATCCCCATCATGATAAGACCGGCCCGTTCGTTCAGCAACTTGGTTTGCGGTGTGAAGCGCAGTTTGGTCACGGCTTCAAAATGTTCTGCCGGAATTTTCTGAAGCAATATGTTGGGCCTGTCCCATAAATTCTTTGCGCTATCTGTTTGCTGTGCATACAACCGGAGACTGCCATCGGCTATATTATTGAACGACCATGTAGCAGATGGATTGCCCATCCATTGCCATTGCAGGCCGATAGTTCCGTCGTTGAATTCATCATTTTCAGCAGGTGTTGCTTTGTTATACTTTTTGCCGGTATTGGGTTTGCGATAGCTGTTCACCGGTTCGCCCTTGCCATCACCATCCTTATCTATGCCGATAACAGGCCAATCCTTATTCCACTGCATGGGCTGCAGGTGAACAATACGGCCATAAGCACCCTTATCCTGAAAATGCAGGAACCAATCTTCTCCTGTTTGTATAGTTACCCATGCACCCTGGTGCGGCCCGTTGATGGTTGAATTGCCCTGGTCCATCACTACTTTTCTTTCGTAAGGACCATAAATATTTTTTGAACGCAATACCAGTTGCCATCCTGTGGCTACTCCACCTGCAGGTGCAAAAATGTAGTACCATCCATTGCGTTTGTAAAGCTTGGGGCCTTCCAGCGTTGGGTCGGTTGCGTGGCCGTCAAATACCAGCCTGCCTTTATCTGATACCCTGGTGCCGCTTGCATCCAGTTGCTTTATTACCAGTATGGATTTTATACCTGCCCTGCTGCCGGCGAATGCATGTACGAGATAAACCTTTCCATCTTCATCCCATAAAGGACAAGGGTCTATCAATCCCTTTCCTGCTTCAACCAGCATGGGTTCCGACCATGGCCCTGCAGGGTTCTTCGCCCTAACGACATAGATACCTGCATCAGGGTCCGGATAATAGATATAGTACTCATTGTTATGATAACGGATAGCAGGCGCCCAAACGCCACCGCCATGCCTGGGTGCACCTGTTGACAAGGGTGGTAATACGGGCAATGCATGTGACAGCAGCGTCCAGTTCACCAGGTCTTTTGAATGAAGCACCGGCAGACCGGGAACATCTTCAAAGCTGGATGAAGTCATATAAAAATCATCGCCTACGCGAATGGCATCGGGGTCGCTGTAATCCGCATGCAACACAGGATTTTTGTAGGTACCGTCACCATTGTCTGCCACCCATGTAGCAGACACAGTTTGTGACAACCCGTTTATCATCAGGAAAAAGGTAACCAAAAAGCAGGCTGTATTATGCATGAGCTCATTTTTTGTAAAAGATTATTCTGACCGAAATATGTCAAGTAAAACAGTAGATAATTTATGAACCCGGCTTTAGCTATCATGGCAGCATCGTTGCGTCGCACTCTTGTACGTTCAACTCTATATGCAGCAAATCACACTACGGAATATTAGTCTGGCTACTATTAGAGACGAACAGCCAGTATTACATCCTCTTTGTCCGTAACATCCGTGTTCCATTCATTCGTATTTCACCGCACCTGTTACTTCAGCACCCTTGCTCACCTTGGCGGCAACACCTGCATCACAACACCATCTTATATTTTTTGTTCTCTTGCCGGCAAGCTGCAACAATTGCTCCCATGGCGATGGATATTGAATGGCATTCAGCACAAGTCCATCCACATTATCAGCTATTACAAGCGGTTGCTTATCGTGTACATTAAACTGCACTTTTTCAATACGTATGCCGGCAGCATCTGTCAACTCCACAGCAACCCTGCTATTAAAATTACAATCGTGTATATAGATATTCTGCACGGCCATTTCAGGCAGTCCGCGAATAAAGATGGCCTTCTCTGCACCCTGGCAGGCGATATTATAAAACTCCATGTTCCTGAACACGGGCGTGCCTTCGCTAAACATGGGGCGTTCATCACGTTGGCCATCTGTGGCAAACTTTACAAAATAATACATATCAAAAAAAACCGCTTCCTGCCTGATGTCTTTCATGATAAGGTTACGTGCATAAATATGTTCCACCACCCCTCCCCTTCCGCGGGTTGATTTAAAACGCAACCCTTTATCTGTACCGTTAAAACTGCAGTTCTCCACAAACAGGTTCCTGGCGCCACCGCTCATCTCACTGCCAATCACAAACCCGCCATGTCCTTTGTAAATGATGTTATCTCTTATGATGCCATTCTCCGTTGGCTTGCCACGCTTTCTTCCTTCTTCGTCCTTGCCAGACTTGATACAAATCGCATCATCACCAACATCAAGAATACAACCCTCCACCAGGAAATTTTTGCAACTCTCAATGTCCATACCATCGCCGTTCTGCGCGTACTCGGGGTTCTTCACTTTTACATTGCGTATCGTAAGGTTCTCACAAAGCAAAGGATGAAGACACCAGGCCGGTGAGTTCTGGAACACGACTCCTTCAAGCAATACTTTTTTGCAGTTGTTCAACGCCACCAGGTTGGGTCGCAGAAAATCTTTCATCTGCCTGAAATCTTCCAGCTTCTTGCCAGGTGTTAACAGCATACTGGTATTTTCCAGCTTCGCTTTTTTAAACTGCTCGCTGGGATACCACTCACTGCTGTCTTTATTCAACACACCGCCGGTCGCCAGCTTCTCTGTCCATTGCGCTGCTGTCATTTGTAATTTTCCAACCGCACGCCAGGCATCGCCATTGCCATCTATCACACCATTGCCGGTGATGGCAACATTCTCCAGGTTGTTACCGGAGATGGGCGACTGATTGCGTGCAGCAGCTTTGCCTTCATAACTTCCTTCCACTAACGGGTACTGACTTTTATCTGTCGTAAACAGCAGCATTGAAGAAGTCTGTAAATGCAGGTTCACATTGCTTTTTAACTCCACCGGACCAGTAAGCCACAAACCGGACGGCACAACAACTACACCTCCACCTTTGTTGCTGCAATCCGCTATTGCTTTATTAATCGCTTGTGTTGCCAACTGCTGTCCGCCGGCGACCGCACCGTATTGCACGATGCTAAAACTATCGGTCTTAAAAACGGGCTGCTCCACCTTTGGCAGGTTGTTCCACGAGTATTGTGCATGCAGTGTCGATATTGTCAGCAGGCACAAAGAGGCGAGATAACATTTGGCTTTTTTCATAACACTACTTGTCCGGTTTTGTATTTTCAATAAAGCCCATCTCTTTTAACCAGGCTTCCAGTAACATCGTCCATTGTTCTAACGAACCGGGGTTGTTGTGCAGGATGATAGCATGTGCGCCCTGCGGAAATATATGAAGGGATGCAGGCACTCCTTTATCAAGCAAAGCCTGAAAAAACAGCATACTGTTATGCGGGTCAACCGCTTTATCATTGTAGGCATGCACCAAAAAAGCCGGAGCACTTTTGTTAGTTACATGCAGGTAATTCGAGTATTGGTCTATCAATTGTTGCGGTGCATTGTTACCCAGCAGATTGTTCCTGCTGCCTTCATGTGCGTATTTGCCCAGGTCAATCACGGGTGATAGCAACATCATAAAATCTGGGTGAACAGAAACCTTATCCAGTGTATCGCCAATGGCAGCAATATCTTTCTCTGCAATGCCCGCAAGCGAAGCGAGGTGACCACCGGCAGAGGTTCCCTGTATGCCAATTTTATCCGGCTGAATATTCCATCTTACAGCATTGGCACGAATGATTTTTAATGCACGCTGCGCATCCATCAAAGGACCAGTTTCTCTTTGAACAAGGTCGGGTGAATTGGGCAAACGGTAATTCAATACAAAAGCGGCCACACCAATGGAATTGAACCAACGCGCTACCTGTAAACCGCTTACTACATACGCCAGCCGCTCGTATCCTCCGCCTGGACATATCAATACAGCAGCACCTTTACTCTCCTGCGCAGAGGGATAGAAAGCATACATACCGGGCGTACCCACACGAAAGATTCTTTCGTTGGAAATACTATCTGTAAGATGCATACCTTTTGAGTTGGGCATCTTTCCCTCCGGCCACAGCGGGATAAAATCCTGTGCCCTGGATTGCAATGTTAGCAGCAGTAAAAAAAGAAATACAAACTTCATTACAGAATACGTTGAATTAATTAGTTGGTTTGCTTACGATGTGTTTCGCCAGAGGTAATTGCTGTGCGTTGATTTCTTCCAATACGAGCTCTGCCATCTTCCGGGCGCCTAACTCATCGAAATGCGTATCATCTTCCCTGCCTGCCGGATAATTAGGATGTTCGCCTGCTTTCAAATAGTTGAACAACAGCTTCGCATTTTCAGGACCAAAAGATTGCAGCAGCTCCATACTTTTTTTATTCAGGTCGATGCAAGGCACGTTTACTTCTTTAGCAACTTCTATCACCAGCGGAGCATATATTTCATGAGTGTTGATGATATTACCTGTACCATCGAACTTACGCCTGGCAACGGGTGTAATCAGGATGGGATTCGCTTGCTTGTTTCTTGTTTCCTGTACAAAACGGCGAAGATTGTTTTTGAATTCATCCGGCGTAGTATATCTTCCCACCTTCTCTTTTACTTCATCATTGTGTCCAAACTGTACCAGCACATAATCACCTAGTGCAATATTATCCATCACCTGCTGCCAGCGTTGCTCTTCTATAAAAGACTTGGTACTCCTGCCGTTCTGCGCCACATTCTCTACCTGCACGGTTGAATCAAAAAAAGCGGCAAAGGGCATTCCCCAGCCTGTTTCAGGATAAGCGCTGATGGCTTTCACCGACATCGTGGAATCTCCGACTAAAAAAATTTTCAACCTCCTGTTGTCTGCTTTAAAAGCCAATAACAACGTCATAAACAACACACCAATATTCATAACATGTTTACGCATTGCTTACTTTTTTACCGGCCATTCAAAAGGCCTGCTGTCAATGGTTTTGTACCATTCGGGTTGAACCATAGTATTGCCATCATAAATGCCAAACACTTTTTCTGCGGTATAATTTTTTGCATCTTCGTCTGTCAACTGGTGACTCCATCCTACCCTTGTTTTTATATTACTTCCTTCACCGGTGTTGCGGTACTCCGCATAAAATACCGTCTTTTCATTTTCAGGATTATCCCAGTTATGCCATCCGGCAGGAATAATAGCGCCGGGTAATGAGCATCGCAAAAAGACAGTCTTTGCCGCGCTACGCCAGGGACGACCGAGATACACCTCCTTCACAGAAGCATCTGCGGTAATCTTGCAATCAGCAAATACATACCCGTATTTTTTACCTGCTGAAGTACTAGCTGCCGTTATAAACGAATTGGTTTTGCAATGAATGGTACATTGCTGAAACAAGGCAGTAGCAGGGCCGAAAAGAAAATCCGTCGTGCCTTCAATATAACAGTTGACAAAGAGTTGCCTGGATAATTCGCCACCGGTAAAAATGGTATCCTGGTTACCCAGGAACCGACAATTTTTGAACACGGCTTTATCGGCATCAACATATAATGCCACTGCCTGCCCGACCGGGCCAGCGGAATTGGCAAACGTGATATTCTCTGCTACAAACCTGTTACCGGAAATCTTCGCTGTAAAGGAAGTGAACGTAGTATGCTTGCCCCTTCCTGAATAATCATTGAACGTGATAATCGTACTATCCACACTTTGGCCGATAAAACGTACATCCGTATTTGTGGCGGGCAGTTCTATCTTCTCGTTGTATACACCATTCTTGATATAAAGTACAATCGGCATAAGCGGATAAACCCTCATGGCATCTATAGCATCCTGTATATATTTATAATCACCCGAACCATCTTTGGCAACCGTGAAAATATATTTATACTGCTGTGGGTTCGCCGTTTGCGCAAAAGCCTGTATAGATAATGTTATCAGCAGCAGGCAAAGAAGAAAATATTTCCTACAAATCATATCCGGTTATTTATTCGCAAATACTTTTTTCATAAAGCTGTCAATATCATCTACCATGGGTTTAAACCAGGGATGATACAAAGGGAATGAATGCGGAGCATCATCAAAGCCATGTACTTCTGAATAGATACCATATTCATTCAGCACTTTGATAAAATCAGCACGACCAGCATGCATGTGCACAACAGAACTGCTTAAAAACAAGGTTGGTGGTGTTTGACTGCCAACATAAGTCAGCGGAGATGCAGCATCCCACAGACCTTTGTTTTCTTTCTTGCCATAACCAAACCAGTAAGTTGCAGCAGAGGTAGACTTGCTGTCATCACCTTCGCCACTTTCCGGATGTGTGAAAGAAAGGGTACCATCGATGTCAACAATGGCATTCACTTTTGTATTGAATCCGTTATTACAACCGGCACCTTCAAACAAGGGCATATTGCCAGTAACGCCCATAAATGCAGCCAGTTCACCACCGGCAGAAAAACCACCGATGACGATTTTGGCGGTATCAATACCATAGGTTGCAGCATTGGCTTTTACCCAACGCACCGCAGCTTTAAGGTCGTAGATAGCGGTCGGAAAAAGCGCTTCGGTAGACAACCTGTATTCCGGTGTAAAGCATACATATCCGCGTGCTGCCAGCGCTTGTACCAGCGGGTAATGTTGTGTTCTGTTGCCGGTTCTCCATCCGCCGCCATGTATCATGATGAAAGCGGTACGGGCTTGTGCCTGTTGCTTCGGAGCAAAAACATCCAGCAATAATTTTCTTGAGCCCTGCTCACAATAAACAAGGTTCCTTTGCTCGGACACCTTATCGTCTTTCAACTCTTGTACAATGGAAATGCCGGGATGGCTTTGTACATCATACCTGAAAGCACTATTGGTATTATAACCGGTATCCTGCTTATTGGTGATGCCTTTTAATGACTGCGAAAAAGCCACTGCAACCATGCCGGTCATCAGCATAGTTGCAGCAGCCTTTTTAATTAATTTATACCTGGACAGATGCTTCATAGTTTATAAATCTATCAACAAAATCTCAACTATTAATAACCATCATTTTGTACGAGATTGGGGTTTGCCGTTAACTGCTCGTTAGGAATCGGGTAGAGTTTTCGGAAAGCCTCTGACTGTCTTGTTTTGAATGGCCAGGTACCGGTGAAATAATCACCAAAACGAATCATGTCTGTCCTGCGGCAACCTTCCCATAAAAACTCACGCGCCCTTTCGTTTTCAATATCTTTCAGCGTCAGCGATGTCAGCGAGGTTGCTTTGCTTCTCGTTCTTACCTGGTTCACCAGTTGCAATGCTTCAGAAGAGCTACCAGTTCTGAAAAGTACTTCAGCCTTCATGAGCAATACATTGGAATATCTTTCAAGCACCAAATCATTATCCGCATTAAAGCCGGAGAAGGTAGCGCCAACCGGCGTATATTTCAATACCTTGTAACCTTCATTATCCTGCGCAGCAACGATATCTTTTACAGGCACCAACACGAGCTGCGTTCCATTGGGATAATTCAAAGGAGTAGTTCCATCAAGATAATATTGCGGGCCATGCTCTACCATTTGTTTACGCACATCCTGGTCTTCATAACGATCCAGTGCAGGAGGTGTAGTGCTGTAACCATTTGCAGGTGAGAACGGCAGGTTATACTTTAACTGATCAAGCCCGTTTTGTGCGTACAGAATAAACTGGTTGTTACCTGCATTCTTGGTAGGGTCTTTTGTAAACGCAGAGATGATTTCTGTAGAAGTGGCCTGTGATGGAGACGAAAAGTTGTCGATTACATTTGGCATCAGGCTGAATGCACCGGAGCTGATCACCTTATCGCACATATCCTTTGCTTTTTGCCATTGTGCCGTACCTGTATACACCTCCGCATTCAGGTACATATAAGCGAGCATCGTATAGATCGATTCCTTTGTAAACCTTGGATAGTAACTTGCAAGGCTTACCTCTTTTGCTGAAGGAAGTTGTTCAACCGCAGCGAGCATTTCCGTTTCGATGAAGTTGTAAACTTCTGCACGCGATGTTGTTGGCGCAAGGTTCTTGGGGTCCTGTCTTGCAACAGTAACCAGCGGTACGTTACCCCAGTTGTCCATCGCGAAGAAATAACCATAAGCCCTCAATGCTTTTGCTTCCGAAATCAACGCCTGAAATTTGTCTTTGCTGGAAGAAGATTCCAGGCTTTCAATCACTGCATTGGCAGTACCTATTTCCTGGAACACGTTTGTCCACGCCCTTGCAATGGTATTGTTATTGGCATCCTGTACATGGTTGGTAAGATCGATATTGCTCTGATCAAACCAGCCACCGCTTACCCTTCCGGGAACAATGAATTCATCGGTGCTGAATTCTTTCATGCGCCAGGGATCGCCGATATCTACGTTATAAGAAAGCAACTGATAGATGCCCACTACAGAGGATAGTGCAGTGCTTTCATCTGTATAATAAGTATCGGGAGATAGACTACCGAATGTTTCTTCGTCAAGTTTGGTACAGCCTGATAAAGACGCGCCCAATAACCATGCTGCTGCAAATATTTTAAAACCTTTATTCATATGAGAATCGTGTTAGCGTTAATGATTAAAATGATACATTGATACCGGCACTTACCGTGCGTGCACGTGGATAGCTTAAGTAATCAATACCCAATGGCGCCGAACCTGTGCCCGATACTTCCGCATTTACTTCAGGATCTACACCTGAATACTTCGAGATCAATATCAGGTTCTGTCCCGTTAAGAAAACCCTTGCAGAAGATATGAATGTATTTCTTAAGCCGAGGCTGTAACTGAGTGTTACGTTATCAAGCCTGATGAAGCTTCCATCCTCAATCCATCTTGAGGAGTATTGCTTGGGTGCATCACGATCAAGCCCGCTTGTTAAAGCTGAAGCCAACACGTTTCTGCCGGGCAGGTTACTGAGGTAAGCCATATTAGCTGCTGTAAGATTAAACACATCGTTGCCCTGTGAACCCCTGAACAGGAAGTTCAACGACCATTTTTTATAAGTGAACGTGTTGCTGAAGCCCCAGATAAATTTAGGCTGGGCATTACCGATGATGGTGTCTGCACTGCCTTTTGCAAATGTTTCCTTACCATCTACGATGCCTGCAAACTGCGGCCCCCAGAAAGTACCCAAGGGCTGACCTGGAATCACTAACTGTGCATACCTGCCCAATGATACAGTTCCCTGCAATGGTGCAATCTGTATTTTATTACCGGCGAACTGGTCGTTGGAAAGACTCAATACTTTGTTTTTGTTAAAGCTGATATTGAAACCGGATGTCCAGCTAAAGTCGCTTTTGTCAACGATTTTACCGGTAAGACTAAGTTCAATACCCCTGTTCTGCACACTGCCTACATTGGCAAGTTGTGTGCTGATCGCGGTTGGAGAAGGAACTGGTATCCTTAACAAAAGATCTGTTGTTTTCTTATTGTAATAATCAATCGTACCGCTAAGCCTGCTGTTGAATAAAGAGAAGTCAACACCAATGTCAAGCTGTGCAGTCTGTTCCCACTTAATGTTAGGATTTGCATACTGCTGTGGTAATACAGTGGTAATTCTTTGTCCGCCTACGATATAACCTGTTGTAGTAGCACCCAATGTTTGTATTGAATTGAGGTTACCTATTTCCTGGTTACCTGTTGTACCATAGCTCACACGAACCTTCAGATCGTTAATCGCATTTGCTTTGAAGAACTCTTCTTTCGATAATCTCCATGCTACGGATCCGGAAGGGAATACACCCCATTTATTACCTGAACCAAACCTGCTGCTACCATCGCGGCGCACGGTACCTGTTACCAATATCTTGTCTGCAAAGTTGTAGTTAAGGCGACCATAGAACGAGATCAGCTTATTGCTTGCCTGGAAAGTTGATACGGCATTGATGGTGCTTGCTGCCTGGATGCTGTACCATTTAAAGGCATCAGAAAGAAAACCACTTGCCTGTGTTCTGCCGCCAGAGCTTACAAAATACTGCCAGGAATAACCTGCAATCGCATCTATGGAATGCTGGCCAAAACGATTGTTATACCTCAGCACCGTTTCAAGCAGCCTGCTGTTGTCCTGTAGATTTTGTACGCTAGCATTACCACCCGTTCCCTGCCCTAAAAGATTTGCTTTTGAGATATAAGAATTACGGTCGATATTCTGTTTGGTATAGCCCAGGTTTACGTTTACACTTAATGGCTTTGTTAGTTTCAGCGTGGTAGAAAGGTTACCGATAAACCTGTTGTTGGTCACCTGGTCAAACACCTGGTCTGAAAAAGAAACCGGGTTTACCCTGTATGGCGGAACGTTATAGTAATTGCCATTGGGATCATATACAGGATAAGTTGGATTGAATACCATCGCTTCATAGTTCATGCTGCTGCCGAATTCGCTGCCCACCGTATTAGCGATAGGTGCCTGTGCGGAAAAAGTTTGTCCGTAGTTTACCCGGAAGTCAAAAGTGAGGCGATCGTCCAGCATGGAATGATTGATATTGATACGGGCATTGGCACGTTTTAAATCAGAGCCGATTACAATGCTTTGCTGGTCTCCGTAACCCAACGATGCACGATAGGTTGTTTTATTACCGCCACCGGAAAATGAGATGTTATGATCCTGCGATACACCGGTTCTGTAAATTTCATCCTGCCAGTTGGTATTTGCTCCTTTATCATCAATCGTGAGGTTGTATGTTTTTGCTGCCTGGCGATATTCATCTGCCGTAAGTACATCCAGTGTTCCGGCAACTTTTGATGCTGCGATAGAACTGCTGAGTGATACTTTTCCAGCACCGGCACTCCCCTTCTTGGTGGTAATCACGATTACACCATTGGCGCCTCTTGAACCATAGATGGCTGCGGCTGACGCATCTTTTAAAATAGTTACAGATTCAATATCATCAGGATTCAATGTCATTAACGGATTGGTAGGTTCCATATCAAACAAGGCTGTGCTGTAGGTATTGATGTTAGCCTGTGCAACACCTGCCGTGCTGGAGATAGGAACGCCGTCAATTACATACAAAGGATCATTTGACTGCGTTAAAGAAGTACCGCCACGAATGCGTATGGTATTGCTTCCGCCGGGCTTACCGCTGTTCTGTGAAATGTTTACACCGGCAACTTTTCCCTGTATGGATTGCTGCGGGCTCATCACAACGCCCTGGTTGAATTCCTTGTTGGTAACTGCAGATACTGCACCTGTGAGGTCTTTTTGTTTCTGTGTACCATAACCCACCACAATTACATCATCCAGCTTGTTGTTTTCCGGTGCAAGACTAACCGAAAGCGCTACGCCATCGGTTGCATTAACTTCCATGGTTTTAAAGCCGGTGAAGGATATAGTAAGCATTACTTTACTATTCGCAGCAGCCAATGTAAAGCTGCCGTTCCTGTCTGTGGTAGTACCTTTGGATGTTCCCTTTAGCACAACGGAAACACCTTCCAGCGGTTGTCCTTTGTCATCAGTGATTTTGCCTTTCACCTGGTTCTGAGCCAGGAGGGGTAACGCGTTCCCAAGAATTAACAGGAGAATCAGATAAAACTGTTTTTTCATACGCAAGCCAGTTTAAAGTTTTGAAGGATGTTTTACAATAATCCAGGTTTGAATCTGCAGCAAGAATCCTTTGCTATCGATAATAGCCTTTAGTAGGTTATCGCCAACAAGCTTTTACTATAATGCAATCTTTACAGCAACAAGTTTATGCAGATTCCTTGTCAATACATGGGTTTGCATTTTATTTATTTACGCAAACGTTACCGGTAACGTTGTCATAAAAAACCGGCCTTTCATTCGTGGTCATATTCATTGATAAAAAATAAAAAAGGATAGCGATGTGCTATCCTCTTTGTCATCATTATATAAAATCAATCTTACTCTGCAAGATCAACCTTTAATAAAGGAATAGCCACTTGTTGATCAAAAGAAAAATACTGATGTGCATTATGATAACAGATATCCTGGATAATTTTTCCTACCCAAGGAAGGTCTGCAGGCAACTCACCATTCTCTATATCTTCACCAAAAAGGTTACAAAGTATACGCCTGAAATATTCATGCCTCGGATAGCTCATAAAGCTTCGTGAATCTGTAAGCATTCCTATAAAGCGGCTTAACAATCCCATATTGGACAATTCATTTAACTGGTTGATCATCCCTGTTTTCTGATCAAGAAACCACCAGCCAGATCCCCATTGTATTTTGCCTGCAGTGGAGCCATCATTAAAGTTGCCAATCATGGTAGCCATTAATGCATTATCTGCCGGATTAAGGTTATATAACACCGTCTTTGCAAGCTTATCATCGCTGTCAAGACGATTTAAAAACAGGGAGAGATTTCTTGCCTGCGGAAAATCTCCGATAGAGTCCCAGCCTGTATCAGCGCCAAGCCTCTGCATCATGCGGGCATTGTTGTTACGCAAGGCGCCCAGGTGAAATTGCTGTACCCATCCTTTCTCCCAATCCCACTCAGCAAAGTGCACCAGCATTGCACTTTTAAATTGCAATTGTTCTTCTCTCGTTAATGGTTTTCTTGAACGTATGCGATTGAATATGGCATTGATCTGGCTGCCTGTAAACCGCTCTACATATATTTCTTCCAACCCATGATCACTAACAGAACATCCCATAGAGGCAAAGAAATCATGGCGGTTTTGCAATGCATACAGGAAGTCATCAAAAGAGTTAACGGTTATATCAGAAGATGCTTCCAGCTTATCTACATAGGCATTAAATTTTTCCGGGTCTTCCACTTCCATTGCCTTATCAGGTCTGAAAGCGGGAAGTACAGGAATCTCAAAACCTGTACTACGAATGTCTCGATGAAAGCCGAGTGAATCCACCGGATCATCTGTTGTACAGATATATTTCACATTCATTTTTCGCAGGAGGTTTCGCACAGAATAGTCCTGCGTCCTTAACATTTCACTGCATTGCTGATAGATCGATCCGGCTGTCTCCGGTGTTAGCAATTCATTAATGCCGAAGTATCTCTGCAGTTCAAGGTGTGTCCAATGATACAGCGGATTGCGTAATGTATAAGGCACGGTTGCAGCCCACTGTTGAAACTTTTCATCATCTGATTTAGCACCGGTAATATAACTTTCATTGATGCCCTGTGTTCTCATGGCGCGCCATTTATAATGATCGCCATAAAGCCATATTTGTGAAAGATTTTCAAATTGATGATCCGTAGCTATTTGTCCGGGTGGCAGGTGACAGTGATAATCCAGTATCGGCATCTGCCTGGCATAGTCGTGATATAGTCGTTGTGCAACAGGGCCCTGCAGCAAAAAATTTTCGTCAAGAAATTGTTTCATGTCACGCTGTTCATTGATGTGAAGAATATGGCACGCATAATATAACAAAGAACAATGCTAAGCATATATTCCCTGCTGATATGATGCAATGGCTGATTTATTTACGCAATCGTTGCCGGTATAGCGTTAACGAATAATTGTAAGGTGAATGACCAATATTTATTTAGCTTAGTGCGGTTAATATTTGTGTATCTGAACATCTATCTGCCAGTATGAAATTTGAAGCAGCCACCATAAAAGATATTGCCAAAGCCTTATCCTTATCTACTTCTACGGTGAGCAGGGCACTCAGGAACAGTCATGAGATCAGCCAGGAGACCAAGCAACTGGTGATGGAGTATGCAAAAAGCATTAACTACAGGCCAAATCCAATTGCGTTAAGCCTTCGGGAAAAAAGAACGCGTTCTATAGGTGTGCTTGTAGCAGAAATTGCCAATAGTTTTTTCTCACAGGTGATCAATGGCATTGAATCAATGGCCAATGAAAAAGGCTATAATGTAATCATTGCACAGACCCTGGAAAATTATGAGCGGGAAGTAAACAATATGCAATTCCTGGCTTCAAGATCAATTGACGGATGTCTTGTTTCGGTGGCTACTGAAACACGTGATTACAGTCACTTCACTGCTTTATATGACCGTGGCTTTCCTATTGTATGTTTTGATCGTGTGGTAGATGGCATCAATTCACATAAAGTAACCATTGATAATTTCAAAGGTGCTTATGATGCAACCGCACATCTTATTGCCAATGGTTATACAAAAATTGCATCGTTGTCAAACTCTTCTTCTTTATCAATTACTACTGATCGTTTGGCGGGCTATACAAAAGCCATGGAAGACCACGGACTAAATCCTAAGGACCAATGGATGAAATTCTGTCTTCATGGCGGTCTGCTATACCATGAAGTGGAAGATGCAATGAGCGGCTTATTTAATAACAGTGAAAAACCGGATGCAGTTTTTGCTGCAGGCGATAAGCTTACTACCGGCTGCATGCGTTATTGCAAGTTGCATAATATTGCTGTGCCCCGGGACCTTGCTATTATAGGCTTTAGTAACCTTGATCTTACCGAATTGCTAAGTCCGCCGCTTTCTGTAGTAAGACAACCCGCTTTTGAAATGGGTAAAGTAGCGGCGGAACTACTGATCAAGACTATCGAAGCGAAAAGAGCCGTGACTGAATTTGAGAACAGGATATTACCTGCAGAACTTTTTATCAGGGAGTCGAGTGGTGCATTTAAAGAATAATAATATTTTACCATCTCAGTCCCGTCTATTTCCTGCAAAAGACCTCGGGCTCATTCCATGTTTTGTTTTAAAGAAACGGGTGAAATGACTGCCATCGGCAAAGCCGAATTCTTCTGCAATTTCCTTCATGCTCGACTTACCGGATGTAATGCGGTTTTCAATCAGCTTCATCCGGTAATCATCTATATACTCGCGGTAAGTCACCTCAAAATTTCTCTTAAAGTATGCGCTGAAATAATTGGGCGCTATATTAAAATAGTCAGCAATGCTTTTGATCTGTATCGCTGCGGGGTCATAAATATGTTGATGAATATACGAGATGAGTTGTTCTTTATCAGGCTGACCATGATCTATACGTACATTCAGTTTTACCATCGCTTCCCTGATCAACCCGAAGATGGATAATATCTGGAAATAGACCAATGGCGAAGTATCCATATCCTTTACATGCTGATGATAGGTGATGATGTTTTCAATACTGTTACGCAGGATCAGCCGCGAAGGTTCATCGAAAGATAACTTCATTTCCTTTAGCAGCATCAGCCGCATAATTTTCTCCGGCGCGGTCGTGAGGTAGTAATAACTCTTGCCGCTGAAATAGCTGTCTGTAAATTTTATAAAGATGAAACGGGTGCTTTCCGCGATCTCAAAATAGTGTTCGTCATCCGGCGACAGTACAAAAAGATCACCGGTATTATAAGGGATGCGGTTACTATTTAATACGTGGGTTCCATTGCCTTTAAAGATGTAGATCATCTCATAATAAGTGTGGCTGTGTGCGGGCAGATGGTAAACGGTTTCTTCAAAATCATCGATCAGCAAAGGTTCGAATTGCCTTCTTTTCATCTACTAAATGTACAACAATATATAAAGGATGTACCATAAGGCTTCGCTTAAACTGCTGCAATTTTGCATAAACAAATTGATCGTTTTATTTTATTTATGGATACTGTTACTTCTAAGTTACCCCCTTCAAACAATGTAAAAACCACGATAATTTCTTTTGTAGCGTTTACATTTATCGGTTATGTTACGATAGGTCTTACACTGGCCGTACTGCCGGTTTTTATACATGATCAGCTTGGGTTTAGCGCACTTACGGCAGGTGTTGTTATCAGCCTGCAATATGTTACTACCTTTCTTTGCAGAGGCTTTGCAGGTAATATTGTGGACAAGAAAGGCCCGAGATTGTCGGTGCTTATCGGCATGATTGCTTTTGCCATTAGCGGCTTATTACTTTTTGTTGCCTGGCTGTTAAAAGATCACCCGGCACTTAGCCTTTCAGTGCTTGTTTGTACAAGGTTGATGACAGGGATTGGCGAAGGTTTTATCGGCGCAAGCCCCATCAACTGGGCAATACTTGCGACAGACGAATCACATATGGGTAAGGCGATTTCTTTTAACGGTATTGCAAGTTATGGTGGTATTGCAGTGGGCGCACCTTTGGGTGTAGCATTACAGGATATAAGTGGATTGCATATCATTAGTTTGCTGATCCTGCTTTTAGCTTTTACCGGTTGGATGTTTGCAAAAAGGAAACCCGACCTGAGAGCGACAAGTGATGTTCCCAGACAATCTTTCATCAATGTATTTAAGACAGTGCTTCCGTTTGGTGTAAGCCTGGCATTGGGAGGCATCGGGTTTGGAGCGATCTCTACTTTTATCACGCTTTACTTTTCTTTTCTTCACTGGTCGGGTGCGGTAATTTGTTTGTCGTTATTCAGCAGCATGTTCATCATCGGGCGGTTGTTGTTTGAAAAGCAGATTGCTTTACAAGGCGGGCTACGCGTGGCAACAGTTTGCTTTCTCGTAGAAACAGCAGGACTGGTTCTTTTATGGATCGCCAATACACCACTGGTTGCCATGGCAGGCGCAGCATTAACAGGTTTTGGTTTTTCGCTTACTTTCCCCGCGCTTGGCGTAGAAGCAGTAAAAACAACACCAGCTTCCAGCAAAGGAGCAGCACTGGCCTGTTACGGACTATTTATCGATCTTTCCTTAGGTGCTACCGGCCCATTGGTAGGTACCGTTGCCGGTCACATGGGTATTAATTATATTTATCCATTTACTACACTTATCGTGTTCACAGGCCTTGTTGCCACTTATATTCTTCAGCATAAGAAACAACCGAGGGAACTGGCTGGTTTAACATAAGTAAGTTATCCTACGGCAAGATGACGATACCAAACTTCATCTTAAATAATGTTTTGAGACTGGCTATTGCTGCAAGGCCAGCGATGATGTTAAAGAATAATCACTATACGTAAAAGCCCCCGTTAAAACAGGGGCCATACCTAACTAATCGCCTCTATGAAATTAATCTGATTATCCCCTGCTTATACTACCTCCTATCTGTGTAACCATACTGCTTGTTGTAAAGTTTGCAGAGGAAGTTCCCTTACTGTAAGAACCGCTGGTGTAGAATCCATGAAAATCTGTTCCTGATGCAACGCTTCCGCCGGTATACATATTGTAAGTTGTATTCGTTTTCAATTTGGAAGAAGCGAACAACATGGTGCTGTAAGATACCGGTATCATGAAGGTCATTGCCTCTGTGCCGTCAGCAGATTCAATATGTATTAACTGCCCCGCAGTACCGCTGCCCATGATTACAGACGGCACAGTAGAGACAGACGCACTCGGACCACTTGTTGCGCCGCCAATGCCTACTACAATACCACCGGTTATTTTTAGCGTTCTTGCATCGCAGTCTATTCCTGCTTCGGGAGATCTTGAACCAATAGCTATTACCTTACCGCCGGTAATCGTAAACGTACCATTGGAATCCATGGCATCATTTCCTGTACTGTAAGAATATACATTGCCGCCATTGATCACAATAGAGATTCCCGCATTTAAACCATCATCTGCAGTAATCGTTGCAACAGATCCGTTATTAATAGTGAGTACACTTTTGCTTTCTATACCCTCCCCTGCTGAAGAATTCACCGTAATGGTACCGCCGTTAATCGTAACATAGGGCGTGATTGTTTCATCAGATTCTTCATACGACGCAGCGATGCCGTCATCACCTGTATTCAGTTCAAAATTGCCATCATTAATAATCACGTAGCCTTCTTCGCATTCAATCCCATCACTGCCTGCGGTGATTTTTAATGTACCTCCATCTGCGATAAATGCATCATTGGTATGTATGCCATCTGTTGCAGCACCGGTAATGGTGATATTACCCGAACGAACACGCACATAGTCATCACTGCAGATAGCATGCTTATAATTACCTGTTATGTTCAAGCTGCCTGTACCGCTAAAGATCAGTTGGCCCTCACTAAAAAAAGTCCCCTTCCTATCTTCACCGGTGGCGGAAGTTGCATAAGAGCTCCCATCAGTTAATGTATTAACACTATTGTCAGCCAGCACAACAAATGCTCTTTTGGAAGATTGAATATTGATTGCCGGCCCGTCGGTATTGGTGATTGATACGCCATTAAGTGTAAGCATGAACTTATTATCGCTATAGATCTTTACTGATCCATTGGCAGCAGTTCCGGATAATACATAAGCTACTTCCTTACTTGTTGAAGCGATGACCACATCTGCCCCATCCTGCGTAATGGTAACACCATTAGTTTCAAGCGGATTGGAGATGGTTACCGTACTTCCAAAAGCAATAGTGACCACATTGCTAAAGGTGGAGTTTTCTACCAGGTCATCTTCATCATAACCTGTTTCCGTTGATCCCTCTGCTGTTCCTGAAGTATAAGCGCTGTCAATAGCTACAGTGGTTGTATCACTACCACTTTGCAACGCCTGAACATCTTCTTTGGAACAGCCTGTATTCAATAAACTTATACTTAATAACAACATCATTACAACAACGCCTGTGCAAAGACGGATACGACACGATTTTCTCGCCATATATAAAATTTAGAAATGAAAAAAGTGTAGAATTTATTCTATAACTGCACAATGGGTAATGAATAATAAATACAAAGGGAACACCCTGGTATGTAACCCTGCAAAATTGAAAAAGCCGCGCCTTTCGTAAAAATAATAGCGATGAATAACTCTGTTGTGCCGGTAAATATTGCTACAAACGGGTACGCTTTTTCATCACTGCAAAAGACTTCAGCGACAAAAAAAATGCAAAACCGGGTTTTGACATAGTTATCCTGGCGGGGCACTATTCTTGTTGCAGTTACAAAAACAACTTATGAATAACACATCCAATAATCAACTTAGTTTTCCCCAGCGCAACTGGCTCCTCTTATGTATACTTGTGGCAATTATCAGCATCGGGTTAACACACCTGGTGGAAAGCAAGCAGCGAAACATCATTCCTTCTACTGAAATAAGAACAGATCAATCTTCTGCAACCGGCAACGACTCTGTTGGCATTCCACCGGATTCACTCCGGCATTAATAGAAATTCATCATAACGAACAGGGAACAAGGAATGTAAGAATGAAGAAGTGAACGAAGCGGCAAAGTATTCTTCAGTTTAACGTTATGTTCACTCAACAACGATAACATATCTTTTCGAGCTATGTTTTTTGTACGTAAATTTGTAAAGTAACTTTACAAGTTTACCTAATTAAAATGAGGCAGACACAGCAGCAAAAACTTGCATCAGAACTTAGAACGGTGATAAGCCGGCTGATCAAAAAACTTCGCAGCCAGTCTTCGGTTACAGGAAAGCTTTCGCTTACAGAAAGATCTGTGATCAAGCTGCTTGATGAGCACGGAGCACTGCTGCCCAGTGAGCTTGCGGCTATGGAAAAGGTAACTACCCAATCCATGTCGCAGATACTTAATCACCTTTTTGAACTGGGTTATATTACCCGAAACCCATCAGAAGAAGATAAACGAAAAGTAATCATCAGGCTTTCCACTGAAGGACAACAATTACTATACACTACGCGGCACGAACGGGACGAATGGCTTACCAAGGCCATTGCGGCCACTTTTACAAAAGAAGAACAGGAGATGCTGCGTACAATTATGCCTTCCCTTTCAAAGCTCGTTGATATCGATTGATGCCTGTGATCATTCCTGCTGCAAACCGGGATAAAAACAAGCATAGCGGAGTATGAAGATTAATACATTTAATGCATTTAAAAGTCGTAATTACCGGCTCTATTTTACCGGGCAATCCATCTCACTTATTGGTACATGGATGCAGAAAACCGCGGTAAGCTGGGTGGTGTATTCGCTTACACATTCCAAGTTCATGCTGGGGTTAACCTTGTTCGCAACCCTGTTTCCATCTTTCCTGCTTTCCTTTATCGGCGGTGTGGCTGCAGACAGGTATAACCGGCACAAGCTGCTGCTGCTTACACAACTGCTATCCATGGTACAGGCCTTATTGCTAACGTTGCTGGTTTACTTTAAACATTATGATGTGTGGATGATTCTTGCCCTAAGTGTAATACTGGGCATCATCAACGCATTTGATGTACCTGCAAGACAATCCCTGGTATATGAAATGGTAGACAACAAAAAAGATCTGCCCAATGCACTTGCACTTAACTCATCCATGGTAAATCTTTCCAGGCTTATAGGCCCGGCCATTGCAGGCATCGCTATTGAAAAACTGGGAGAAGATATTTGTTTCGGATTAAATGCCGTAAGCTTTGCTGCAGTAATAGCCTCATTGCTATTGATGAAACTACCGGCTTATACGCCAAAACCACGCACCAAGAATATTCTTGCAGAGTTAAAGGAAGGATTGCTGTATGTAAAGAACACGCCTGTTATAAGATTTGTGATCTCCATGCTTGCGATGATGAGTCTTTTTGTATTGCCATTCACATCGCTGATACCGGTATATGCGAGAGATATCTTTCATGGTACAGCGTCTACTTTTGGAGTGATAGACAGCGCCATTGGTCTTGGCGCTTTTGCCGGCGCCATCTTTCTTGCATCCCTAAAAGCAGGTACCAATCTGAACAAGGTACTGGCCATTAATACTTTTGTTTTTGGTACGGGACTGGCTTTGTTTTCGCATACCATGTTTTACCCGCTGGCGCTTGTATTTATCACTTTTGGCGCCTTTGGTATGATGTCTCAGGTAACAATTACCAATACACTTGTACAAACCACGGTAGACCCTTCCATGCGTGGACGTGTCATCAGCATTTATGCAACCGCGTTCTTTGGTATGCAGCCGTTGGGTGGCCTTATTATTGGTACGGTTTCGCAATATATTGGTGTGCAGAATACGTTGCTGGCGCAGGGCCTTATCGCTATTCTTGCCGGTTGCCTACACCTGCGTTTCTTACATAAACACAACATGCTGCGAAGGGCCGTTCCTGTTCAACAGGTTCAACCGGCCGCGGCAGAAGCATAGCATATCATCTACTTTAAATATTTCATTATGATTACAGCACTTGATAAAAATACCGCGCTGGTATTAATCGATCTTCAGAAAGGAATTATGCGAATGGCCGCAGCCGGCGCTATAGACCAGGTACTTGCAAACGCGGCAAAACTTGTGAATGCTTTTCGCAAGGCCGGTTTACCCATCGTTATCGTGAATGTAAATCCCGGTGCCGGACCGCAGTACTACCTGCGCAAGGCTGCAAAACCATCACAAAACACTGCGTACACCAGTGACTGGCTGGAGATAGTTCCGGAAATAACTACAGACCCCAATGATATTTTTATCACCAAACATCACTGGAATGCTTTTTATGGAACCAACCTGCATGAAATATTACAACAACGCAACATCACCGGGATTGTGCTGGCAGGTGTATCCACCAGTATCGGCGTAGATACCACCGCAAGATCTGCCGCTGAACGTGGCTATAATATTGCTTTTGCACAGGACGCAATGACAGATCTGATCGCCGGCGCCCATGAAAACAGCATTCGTTATATCTTTCCAAGGATGGGTGAAACCGGCGATACAGTCAGCATCATTGAACATCTTCCACCCGGTAAATAACCGGCATCTCCAACAATAAACCCGCGACCGGCGCATGTTTACATTTACCGCAATGCTTCTTTAACCGGGCTTCATAAACCGGGTGCATGTTAATTTTAAGATTGATGCAGCGGTGGGCTATCCCTTTCCTGTCTTATGATTACTGTCCTAACTTACCTGACGTTGCGTCACCAGGCGTATTACCGGTATGATTGGCAGACTCTTTGCAAAGCACAGGTAATATGGACAAAGAAATTTACATCACCAGGAAACAACAATGGTTTGACGAAGATTCTGCCAGTGATATTTCTCTGGCAGAATGGAATTCCTTTGTATCAAACGACCCGGAAATGCGGCTGGATAATTTTACTACGGTAAAACTGGAGAACGGCGGCGACTTTAAATACGATAACCCGGGTGCGGCTGTTTACCTGCATCGCGTTGCAGGAGAGATGACCTGCCGCGAAATCGCTTTTGATTTTCTTTCCGGGAATATCAAGGTTACCGGTGCAGATGCGGAAACCATCGAAAAGATCAGGCATATTGCCTTTAAACTTGGTGCGCATGTACAGGCAACCGGTGAAGAAATAGCAGAAGAAATACCATTGAATGATTCACATGAACCCGAACCGAATTTTACTTTTTCAGATTTAATCGAACCTATCAAACATATACTTCCGCATTCAGACCAACAGGCCGGCGAGAACATATCACTCAATCATGTGCCGGATACAGGTAAGAAATAGAATCTGCCGAAAATCCTGATTTGAAAGCAATCGCTTTTGCATAAGTTATTTTTGCTATAAATAACAATGCATGGGCATAAGACACGCAACCATTAACGACCAGGATATTATTGCAGCATTACTTGCACAACTGGATTATCATAACACCGCCAATTTTCTCGCAGAAAAAATTAATCGTCTTATCAAAGACCCGGATTCAGTCTTGCTCATCTACGAAACACAGGACGGTCCCGCAGCGTTTATCTCCCTTCAATTTATTACCCAGCTTGGCCTCGAGGGCGACTTCGCACGTATCAGTTATTTTTCAGTAGATGCTTCAGCAAGGGGCAGATCTATCGGCAAGGAAATGGAGTCATACTGTGAGCAACTTGCCCGGCAAAGACACTGTGACCGTATGGAAGTTCATTGCCATGAACGAAGAACAGGTGCGCACCGTTTTTACCTGCGGCAAGGCTTTGAAGAATCACCCAAATATTTTATGAAGCGGCTTGCATAGTTTGCACAACGACCGGCATATTGCTTACCTTCGCCACCTCATAATTACCTATTGTTGTAATGCAGCAATGCCCTGGTAATCTTTTATTAACATGACATAAAACCAAAATGAAAACTGCTTACCTGCTAACGCTAACCTTATTGCCGGCTATTGTTTCTTATGCACAGGATGCCAATTACTGGTCATCTAATTATGGTCCCGGGGGCTTTTTAACCGCAGGCGCGGTAATTGCCAACAACAGGGATAGCGGTGTATTTTTTTACAACCCTGCGCTACTGGGGTTTTCAACCAAAAGTTCTGCCAGCATCAGCGCCAATATCTACAGCCTTGAGAGTATCAATATAAAAAACGGGGTAGGCACCGGCAAGAATTTAAAAAGCAGCCAGGGTTCTATTATTCCACTGATGGCTTCAGGAAGTATTTCTGTAAAAGGGATCACGATTGGTTACGCACTTATCTCCAACCCGGTGATCAACTTCCAGGCAACGCAGAGGGAAGACAGTAAACGCAATGTACTGGATGACTCTTACAGCCCGGGGCCTGAATATTTTATTGGCCAGTATTCCATCCAGAACACATTAACTTCTACCGCTGCTATTTTAAGCATCGGGAAAAAGCTGTCCAACAATCTTTCAGTAGGTATTTCAATGGAAGGATCACTTGTAAAACAAACCTATAACGCCACCCTTAGTTCACGTGCACTCGTGAATTCATTAACAGATACCATCTTTCCGCCGCAGGCCAGCACCTCTGCCGTTTATAATGCCAAATATCAACAGGTAGGCATGCGTTTTAAAGCAGGCATTGCCTATGATGTGGATGTGCACCATTTTGGATTGATGGTTACCACACCTCTGATACGCATGTACAGCGGGGCAAACCTTCTTACAGAAAATGTGATCAACAATATAAGGATCGGTGGTTCTGATTTAGCCCTTAACCTGCTGGCCAATACCAGGCAAACCAACCTAAAAGCCCGGTATAAAATGCCGGTAAGCATTGCAGGCGGGTATGCCTATGATTATGGCAAAGGCCAACTGTATGTGGCTGCGGAATATTTCGCCAAAATAAAAGAATACAATATCATCACCCCGAGAAACGACTTCTTTATAAGACCGGATTCTTCCAACAACAGCGCTACTTCAGACCTGATTAAACTAAAAGATGCACATAAGGCGCTTACCAATTTTTCCATCGGCTTCAGCTACCAGGTGAAGGAAAATATGATGGCCTATCTGTCATTGAGAACAGACTTCACCTATGCAGATTCTTCACTTTATAAAAATGATGATGGCTATACCGCCGGCACTTCTGTATGGAACAATTATCACATGCAACTGGGCGCCAATTTTAAAAAGCGGAAATTCAACCTGCGGACCGGTTTACTGATCGGTTATGGCAGGACCAATAAATTTATGCAGGACATTAATTACGACAATCCGAATGAAGCCAACCTGTTACTTGGAGAAGGGCATAATACCACTGCAACCCATCTGTCTTTAGGCATCATGTTCTCTTATATTCATAACCTTTAAAATACCAGCATTATACTGGCTTATCGGGAGATGTTTGCCTGCTGGTCTGCTGAACACCGGCTTCCCCTTTTCCCGTATCAGGCGACTGGTGTATATACACTTCCTGTTGCGGGAAAGGAATGATAATTCCCTGCTCACCAAATACCTGGTGAATACCCATAATAATATCGCTTTTTACAGCACCGCTTTCCCGGAAATAACGCACCCAGCATTGTATCTGAATATCAACAGACCTGTTGTTAAAATCATTGAATGCAACAGAGGCTCCGGGATATTTAAGAATACGGTCATCTGCCTGCAGCAAGTGCAGGATCAGTTCACGGGCCTGTTGCAGGTTGGTTTCATAGGCTACCCCAACTTCCACGGTAATTCTTCTTTTACCGCCTCCCTGCGTCCAGTTGATCAGGTGGGCATTCAGCAGGTCGCCATTTGGCATTACAAGATCAGCGCCATCTGATGTAGTAATAACGCTGCTGCGAAAACCAATTGATTTCATGGTTCCTGACTGACCTGAAATCTCCACCACATCACCTACATTTACCGGCTTCTCAAAAGCAATAATAAGACCGCTTACCAGGTTATTTACAATAGTCTGAAGACCGAGGCCAATGCCCACGCTTAATGCACCTATAACGATGGTCAGCTTATCCATGGGAATACCTGCCGCCGCAAAAGCAAAAAACACACCCAGGCTTATAATAGCAATACGAACAAGCAACAACCAACTGCCAATACCTGCCCTTTCTTCTTTTCCGGGTATGGAAGAAGAAGGTTTTTTTTCTGAAGCAAAGTAAGAAACGAGGCGGGAAATCACCATCGATACAACCATGATCAATATAAAAATGAGCAGGTTATCAATAGAGAAATTATACTCCCCTACTTTTCTTTCCTGCGAAAGAAATTCCTTTACAGGTTCGCTTACAAAATGGAAAGAATAAAAATTACGGCCGAATAAAATAAACCAGCCGGCTATCATAAAAATGTAAAAGAGTACAGGAGCCCTGGTGCCCACCTTTTCAAAATTTACATAAAACAACTTTCGTTCCTGCACGGTATAAACATGAAACGCAAGGGAAAGCGCTTCATTGATGAGGCGGACCGTCCATAAAAACATGATGGCAATAATCACGTTGAAATAACCGGTTACCAGCAACGTCTTGGAAAGGTTGTACCGCCCAAACAGGTTCGTTACCAACGAAGCAGCTTCCATCAGGGTCATCAGTGCTATTGAATACAATATCCATTGTTCCTTTAACTCAGTCTTTGGTCCCCTGGCCAGGATGCTTACTCCTGCAATCGTTCCCGTGAGTGCCAGTAAAAGCATTCCCCAGCGCTCTATCCGCGATGCCTGCAGCGTAAGATTATCTCCACAGGCAAAAAAGAACAGCACAAGCATTACCAGCCATACATTCATCCAGTAACGTGAAATAAATTTTCGGAAAATCATCGTCAGTGCAATGGCAGCAGCTATCCACAAATAAGCATTGATGATAAAGGGCGGCCTGGTAAAAATAAACTGGAACACGCATAAGATAATCAGCACTGCAGACAGGAACGGGTATCTCAAAATAAGTTGTCCGTTAAGGTCGCTTTTTAATAATCCCCGTTGAACATATATCTTTTTAAGCGAGCGCAGGTAAATGGTTGCGGTGAATAACAACACGGCCATCAGAATAAACCTGCCGATATTATTCTGCCAGTAAAACCTGGTGATAAGCATGGCCTTTGCAAGAGAGTAGTGAACGATCTGCTGAAACGATCTTGAATATCCCCCCTCCTCCCACATGTCCGGGAACTCACGCTGAAAGGTGCGGCTATATAGTTCTTTCTCAAAAACATCAATTTCTTCTACCCCTGTTTGCAGTTTAAATACAATCTGGTTCACTTCTTCCTGCAGCTCCTGCACACTTGTAATGGCCTGCTTCAACATGCTGTCAGTAGGCGAAAATTCTTTTGCTACCGTTACCAGGTTTCGCAGGTATTTTACCATGGTGACAGAATCTGAAGGAAAAACAAACAATGTGGAATCGCTTGTTAAAGAATCTTCCTGGTACCTGAAACTGAAAAGATCTTTCTGGTAATGTTCCAGGGTAATCTTAACCCGTTCCACCTTATCAAGCAATACCAGTAAAACGTTGGAGGTTGCTTTCAGGTTGCGATAGGTTTGCGCCGTGCCGGTATTGCTGAAAACGCCATCGCCCGCAACCTCGTACCAATTATTGATCTGCTTCAGCGTTTCCCGCATACCTGTTGTATCTATACCGCTATGCAGGTATACCTTGGCCCTTCGCACTGTTTTTTTCACCTCCTCTAAAATTTCCCGCTGCCTGAAATTGATTTTATCAGCATTAAAATCTGCCATACTCTCCCTGGCTGACTTGTCACTGAACTTTTTCATCCTGCTCATAAAATCTTCAGGGATAGAATCTGCAGCGATGAGCTTACCGGTATCTGCCTTTCGCAAAGAATCAGGCCGCTGCGCCATGGAAGCATTCGCCAGCAAGAGCAATATAATCCATACAAATAACCCCTTACAGAAAGGTCTTCTTTCAGGCATTTCCTTACAGGTATTGATACATGGAAGATTCCTGTAAAACGAAACATGGGGTGATGTAAAGCCTTTCGTCATGGTTAGCTGTTGATTGATCTTTGGATTCTGTTACTAAAGATATTCTTTCACCGTTGATTCGCATACACCGCGGGTATTTATTTAAAGGGAGGAAAGAACATCAAATTCAGCGCGGAGAAATAGCTTAAGGATTGATCATGATGGTTGCATTAGTGGCTGATACCGGTTCAGGAAAAGTTTTATTGCAGCGTAACCGGATCTTCCGCAGGGAGTGCTGCCGGCCAACCAGGGTTGTGCAGACACCGCTGCCGGACCGATGTTACTAATCAAGCGGTTAATCGCAGGATATCACCCATATTATTACTCCTGCGCTATAGCATAAAGGCAAAAATCTTTAAATAGAAGATATGAATTTACTTATATGCCGATTATATAAAACGGTAATCGTAACTTTAGCTTTCCAAAGATTGCCTGTCAAAGGCAGACGTTATATCAAATATTGCTTTTTACAGACATTTAACCAACTTATTTTGTTGTGGCCGTGAATTTCAGTCAAAGATTCCGGCCACATTCATTTTGCCACAGCCAATTATTTTCCTGGAGAGCCGGAGCAGTTTCCGTGGCAGACTTTTGTGGTACATCCAAAACTAAATTTGTGAAAATTCGAGTTACTTGTATTCACCACCGGGTTAGTTCCAGGGCAGATCATCTTTAGCCTTTTTCACTATTACCGCCTTAACAGAATTTTACTCAACAAACCCTACTTTCCTGTCACCCCTAAAAAACTGGCGGGTGAATAATCTGGCTTTGTGCAGCTTCCCGATAAAAACCGTAAGCTATTGATTATTATAACAGTTGATACCGCGAATTTTGGATATTTTGGGGCTGGGAATTGCGAAGAATGGTTGTTAGTAGCCATTTTATCCAGGCCTCGTTCGAAAAAAAACATTTGATGAATTCATAAAACAAAACATGACAATTGAAAATATTATTCACAGTTTGCCTGACGACACTTACTTTTTTGCAACTTGCTTCTTGCCAGACAAAACAACCTGTAAAAACAATTTTTACATCCGCTCAAACGGACACGGCAACGGGATTAGGCCAGACAAAGATTTACAAACTCAAAAAGAAGACAATAAACTCAGATTTTGATTACTCAAAACTTGACGACATTGATGGTAGTATTAAGGACACCCCTTAACTTAAAAAATTTAATGTCCATCTTTGATCCAGTAAGTGGACATTACACCTATTACCAATTCATCGCAACTTTTAAAGGACATTCATTTCAAGAGGCTGACAAAGATTTTCACGACATTTTAATCATTAAGACCGATAAAGAAAATAAAATAGTTGACGCTTAACAATATACTTTGGAGTGGGCAGAGTCGCCTCTTCTGTTTGATTTATATAAATACGACAGTAAAAATGTAATTCTAAAATCAGACTTGGATATTCATTCTTTAAAGTTGACAAGGAAAGATTTTCGGAATGACCAAGACAGAATTCACAAAGAAACTGGGCGACTTAAATTGGAATAAAAAAGTTAGCCGACATGCAAACTCTCCAACAAAAATAAGAACCGTGAATAATTGACTATGATAGTTGATACCTTAAATTTGGATATCTTGAGGGTTGGGAATTGGGGATAATACTGTTACATGACATGCCAAATGAAACTTACATCAACTTATATCCTGCTTCTTTTGTTGTTACTAACAAATTGCAGATCTCCATCTGATCAAATAATAGATGCTTTTAATACAGTTGACCAGTCGCTTGAAAAATCAAATAATAATTTGGATAAGTCTATTGACAAATCATATTCAACAATAAATTCAAAACGAAAAAATAATCATCAACTTGCTTTAAATGCTGACACAATATATTTTGCAATAAGCAAAACAAATAATCTAATAAACGGCTTAAAGCAAATGTTGCAAGCGAAAGATACTGCAGGAACCAACACTAACTTAGCGACAAATATTTTGGTTAAAACAAAAACGGGAGACAATTTAACAAAAGCGCTTAACAACGTTTACGCTTTTACAAGTTCATACTTTGTAGACGACATAAAAAAAGAAGAGTTGAACAAAGCGTTGCAAGCATTGAAAGAAATTCAAAACGACAAAAACTGGACAAAAAAATATTTTGAACATACTCCGACAATTGCGGCGGTAACGATTTTGGCTAAATTTCAGAATGACTGTACAACTGCTACGGCCATTGTATTAACCAATATGGAAGAACATTTAAAATGATACCATTTTATGACAGCAAAATGTTCAACCCTTTTTAATACTAATAATTTCACTTTGTGTTGCCGGACAGTGGGGAAAACGGCAGGTAATAGGTATATTGCTGCAATTAAGAAACCCTACAATTGAAATTATTACTTATGAGTGATGAATTATACGGAATAGATATCGACCATGCTGATAAGCGGGCAATTGAATTGATCCCAGAGGAATTTTTCTGGAGCTGCATTGATGAATTGGCCCCTTTCGGATCGGACGAAGGTGACACAGCTTTAGCAGAATTTAGGGATTGGCGAAAAGCAAACAGGAATATACCAACTATTGAATGTCTAAAATGGACGATTGAAAGTGTTGGCGAAATGGAATTTGCAAATTACAACGATAGTTTACTTTCAAGAGACACTATAGAAAAGCAAATCCAAAATAAATATTTTGACGACCAGCAATATATTTTTACGCTGGACATTTCTGTTATCGCAACTGGTTTTGCACAACTGGTGGACGAAGGGTTAATTGAAGCACAAAACAAGCCGATAATCAGAATTGCGATTGACCGGCAAATTATTTGGAGCGAACTTCAAAAAAATTGGGAACACGCCAATACATACATTTCCTACCTGAATATTTTAAAAAGAGCATTGGAAAAAGCATAATATCAACAACTGCAGCCAATAGATGGTTTTCTGATCTCAAAAAATCTTGTGTACGACTGCAAACCAAATTCTCTGGCCGCAATAACTTCACTTACTCCGGCTGCTTTTACATGTCAGATAAAAAAATACAAATGGCTCACCTTCTTTAAAGCCACGGACGATCAATTGATCATAATTAAAAGCGGGGAAACTAAAACACCATTTGACAAATAAGAAAGACATCAACCAAAAGCTGGTAAACAAAGGGTGCATCCAACAGCCACGGCACGCCAATACTATTTGTGTATCATATCTACCGGCAATCGTTCCATTGATGGCAAAGCTCTGCGAATGTCTCCGGACTTCGCAGGAATATGCTTTTCGTCTCAGACGAACGCTGACAAACATCTCCTTTTCAGTGCATACCTCAAAACCCTTAGATGATAAAAGATTATCAACCCGACAGATCATGTTCAACTTTTTCCACTATTCCCGCCTCCACAGGATTTTGACCAACAAAACCCACTTTGTTATCAACTATAAAAACTGGTATTTTCCTGGTAAGAAAGCGCTGCAGTTTAAGAATCAGTGCGCGAATAAAATGGCTTTGTGCAACTCCACGATAAAAAATCGTAAACAATTGATTATTATTATAATTGATACCGTAATTTTTGGATATCTTGAGGTTAGAAGTTGTAGATAATAACTGTTGGCGGTAATTTGAAAGACCCTTACAAAATGAAACATTTTTTATTTTTCATAGGACTGACTTTTATTTCAATGAAAGTATTTGCACAACAAACAGACGCAAAAACTGACACATCATTTACTTTGTCGTACATATCTATTGGACTTGGAAGTAACATGTGGACAATGCAACCGATGTTTAGAGTTAAAGATTCTCAGTTTATTTACACATTAGAAGAAGCTTGGCAATTCAAAGACTCTGAAAAACCAAAAGTAGACACACTCTTAATAGGGAATTTTCGAGCTTCATCAATCGATTCAATCCTACATATATCGACTGAAATTAAAGGTGACTCTGTCTATAAATTGAATCCAAGAGTAATGAGTGGCGGAATCATCAATCTTTACTTTTCAACCAATAGACGTAAACTCAGTTTTCGTTTACATAATTCAAACGACACGACAGCACTGAAAATAGTTGACATTTTAAACGGGTATATTCCAGACAAATATCGAAAGCTTTGGATTAGTGACATCAAACCAGAAATTATTAACATCAAGTAAACAAACTACAGCCAACATTGGTATTGCCCATAGTTGGGCTTGACATTGGAGCAATCAGCAGCGCTAATTATGCTGTATTGCGGTTCGGGCTTTACCTGCAAAGCCAGGCTTTAATTTTTAATAGATAACTTTATCAAAAAGACAGGCATTAGTTCAAGGCGGACGAATATAAATTCCCCACCATCGACAATACCTGACCATTAACGGGAAACGTATACAGCCCCGTATCCATCCGTCGAACTGCATATTGCATGTGATTTAGCTAAGGGATAGTTTTGATCTGTAAAAAGGTGCATATGGTCATAAAATCAGGAGCTCGGGAAGCGATGTTTAAGAAGATAGAGCGTTGGC